>Ga0209233_1000006_pt1 | contig 1473685 bp, 1356 predicted proteins | sample AraplaCL_Cvi_mCL_FD_184269 | JGI IMG/M metagenome (GOLD analysis project Ga0209233, IMG submission 184269) | Arabidopsis root microbial communities from the University of North Carolina, USA - plate scrape CL_Cvi_mCL (SPAdes) (version 2) | ecosystem: Host-associated > Plants > Roots >... | reverse complement strand
TGCTCGAAGTCCGCGCCCTTGCGCCCCTCCGCATACATCTTCATCAGCGGACCCAGGTCGGCCGCCGTCACCGGACGGCGATAGGCATGATGGGCAAGCGTGGTCAAAATCTTCTTCGCACAAGCCTGTTCCCCAACCCCCTTGCCAGGATGGCACAGGAAAATCTTGCGACGGCTCGCCGTGTCCCCAGCACCCGTCACATCATACGGACCCGCTACCGAGATCTGCATAACATCGCGAAGGTAGAAGGCTTGAACCACGCCGGAACCATTGGCCACCGAAGGCACCATCAGTTCCTGGACGCGGGTGCCGTCGACCTGCACATCCATGGGCAGCTGTGAAACCGTCGCGGGCTTGGTCGGACGCGTGCCCGTGGTGGTCTTGGGCACCAGGTTTTCATCCAGGTTCAGGCTGCGCGGAAAGGACACGCCAATCCTGCGCAGGCCTGCCTTCAGCGGGACCTTTACCTCATAGCGATTGTTAGCATCGATCTCGGCTTCGGTCGCGGTGCCGGAATTGAGATAGACCTGGATCGTATAGGTCGCGTCATAGGGCGCATAGAATTTAAACGAACCGCCGCCGCGCGAGTTGATCGGAAGATCGTCGCTGGCGCGTTCGTTGTAGGCCGGCACGCCGAACGCATTCTCGAACAGGTCCTTGGGGACCTTGTAATCGACAGTGATGGGCTTCTTGGAGGTCTGACCCGTCGCCAGCCGCGCGATCTTGCCCGCGACATTGATGTAGCGGTCCATCAAGGTCGGCGACACCGTCAGCACATCGGCGATATTGTCGAAGCCATAACCGGTGTCATCGACCGGAAGCTCGGTGGAGAAGTCCACATCCAGGCCCAACAGATCGCGCACCGCATTGGCATATTCGGTGCGGTTCATGCGCCTGACCGTGGCATGACCGGGATCGGGATGCGCCGCCGCCTGATCGTCCAGCGACTTGGCCAGCCAGGAGGTGAAGGCCACAATCTGTTCCTTGGGCGGACGCGGCATCCCCTTGGGCGGCATCTCGCCCAGGCTCAGCCGGCGCAGGATCTTCTCCCACGTCGCCTGGTTGGCTTGCAGATTGTTGGCATCCAGCGGCACCACCGACATGCCCGCGGTCTTGGCCTTGTCGTTGTGACAGGCCGTGCAGTACTGCATCAGCATGTGCTTGTGATCGTCGGGCGTGACCATCACCGGCACCGACGGCGCCGGTGTCGCGTTCGAGGCCACCTGTGCACCCACTGTGGTGTCAGCCGAAGCCGCACCCAAAAACGCCATCAATCCCGCAACGGCAGCGGCGCCCAAGGCAAACCCGCCCATCCTGCCAAACAACATCTACAACCAACTCCCTGCAGCGAAATCCCGCTGATTGCCGGGCTTGGCAGCGCTGCCAAAAAACCCGAAACAAAAAGCGGCACAAGGCGCCGCGACGCATCCAACCCGTCCGGCATGCACGGCCAAAGACCGCATCCGCATACCTTCCATCCTCACGCCGATTTCTGGAGATCGGCAGGACTCAAATTCTAGCGCCGGGCTGGCGCTAACTTCCAGCCACGCCTGCATAAATTTCGGCTTCAAATTGCTGCCCGTTGCGGCGCAGCAAATTCCGCCGCCAAAGCCCCAGCGTATTGCCGGATCAAGGGCTTAAGCCAGCAACAGCGCCGTCCGACCCGAAGTCCGGCGCACAACATTGCGACAATTCACAACCAGAAGCTCCGTCAGCGAAATCCTGCCCGTGCCGGGTTCCTGGCAGGAACCGCTATTTGCCGAACATCCAGCGCAGGATGCCAGGCAGCAGCCAGCCGCCATGCACGTCGGAATGGGCGCCATCGCCCCATTCATAGCGCACGTCATAGCGGGCGCCCGGAATGTTCTTGGTATCGGCATTGGCGTTGGCCCATTGCAGCGCCGAGAGCATCTGCTCATTGGCCAGATGCCAGTTGCCAAACTCGTTGTTGAGGTCGTTGGTGCCATCCTGCAGGAAGATGCGGATGGGGCGGATCGGATTTCGGCGGATCAGGCCGGGATAGGTATCGCCACCCGGTATCATGGGATGATCGGCGGTCGCCGGGCGATAGCCGATCGAGGTATAGCTGCCGATCATGCTGATCACATTGCCGAAAGCATCGGGCCTGTTCCATGCCACTGTCCAGGCGCAGATCGCGCCCGAGCTTGTGCCGCCGATGGCGCGCTTCTTCGGATCGTCGGTGAATTTGTAGGTCTTGGCGACCTCCGGCAGAATCTCGTCGATCAGCATGCGCGTATAGGCATCGCTCAGCGCGTCATATTCGGGAGCGCGATGGTTGGGATTGCCGGTGCCCAGATTGTCGGGATAGTGCTCGGTTCCGGTGTTGCCCGGGGTGATGAAGACGCCGATGGTGGCGGGGATATCGCCCTTGGCGATCAGATTATCCAGCACCACCGGAATGTTCAGCGGCCCTTGCGGATTGATGGCACGCTGGCCGTCCTGAAACACCAGCAGGTTGGGCGGGTTCTTCGGATCATAATGGGCGGGCACATAGATCCAGTAGCGCCGCACCGTATCGGCGATGATCTTGCTGTGGAATTCCAGCGGCCCGATCAGCTTGCCCTTGGCCACGCCGGGCTGAGGCAGGGAATCCTGAGTAGGCGGATATTCACCGGGCTGGCGCGGCAGCGCCGCGGATGCCGGCCCCGCCAAAAAGGCCAGCGCCATACCTATCATCAAAGCCTTCATGCACCCCTCCCATTCTGTCCTTATGCATCCAAGTGTGCTTCATTCGCCCTCCGGCGACAACCACCGGCGCTCCTCGCGGGAAGACATGACCGAACCCAAGATCCGCAAATCCCTCATCTCCGGCCGCGAGCTTTTTGTTTGCGACAATATGGTCGAACCCATGATGGTGCAGCAGGTCGGCACGCTTGTGCGGACCTTGCATTATGTGCGCAAGGAAAAAAGCCGGCCCGGCGTGCCGGGCCTGGCCGCGGTGTCCGACATAGCGGCGGAAAGAATCGGCGCCGACCCGTTCCTTCAGGGCTTGCGGCAAACCGTCGAGCGCCTGTTTGCAAACGAACGCTTTTCGGATCAGCGCGCCTATGTGAATTGCAGCGTCTATGGCGACAGCTATTACCTCCATCGCGACTGTGAGGCGCACGAATCCCACGTCACCGCGCTCTATTACGCCAACCTGGAATGGCAGCCCGACTGGGGCGGCGAGACCATCTATTACAATGACCAGCAAGACAGCGAGCTGGCGGTGATGCCGAAGCCGGGCCGCCTGCTGATCGCGCGTGGCGCGATCCTGCACAGGGGCAATGTGCCCACGCGCATCTGCTACGAGGAACGCTATACCCTGGCCTACAAGCTGAATTCGCTGGGTCCGGCCTGACGCATCAGCGGCCCGGCGGCGCCGACCGCAGAGCATCCGCGATCGCCTGACGCATCGGCTTGGGTTCATAGTTGGGGTCGTAAAGCGTGGGCCGCTTCAAAGCGCCGTCTTCGCGCATGTTGCGGGTCTGCAGCCAGGAGTGATGGTCCACCAGTCCCCAGGCCACGATATAGTCGAGCTGCGGATAGGCCAGCATGAAGCTCAGATAGCGCCGGGTGATGTCGGCCAGCGCCTGGTCGCGGACGTGATTGTCCGGCGGCAGGCCCGTCTCGCCGACATCGAATTCGGTGATCGCCAGCCGGTGGCCCATGGCGGTGACCTCATCCAGGAAAGTCTTCAACGCCGCCTGCTCGCCGGCATCGAAGCTCAGATTGCCCATGACATCGCCGATCAGGCCCGGCCCGATATGGCTTTGCACGCCGACACAATCCACCCGCACATTCTGGGATTTGAGCCGGGACAGGAGCTTGAGCACGCCATCGCGGTGGCGGGCACTGGTCTCGGTCCAGCCCATATAATCGTTATAGACCAGCGAGGCATGCGGCGCCGCCAGGCGGGCGGCATCGAAGGCGATGTCCACCACGGCATCGCCCAGCCGCTTGTGAAATGCATCGTCGCGCATCAGGCCGGTATGGGGGTCGATCGCCTCGTTCACCACGTCCCAGGTGAAGATACGCGTGCCATAGCGCTTGCAGAAAGTGGTGATGTGCTCGCGCAGCAGCCGTTCCGCCTCGGTGGCGGGCCGGCTTCCGAAATCGTAATTGTTCAGCCATTCGGGCATGCGGTCATAACGGAGCCAGACCAGATTGTGGCCGCGGATCTTCAGCCGCTGTTGTTCGGCCCAGTCGATGACGCGATCGGAATTGTAGAACACGAAGTCCTTCGCGTTCGGCCGGGTCCAGGTCCAATAGACCCCGGCCGTCACGATACCGCAGTCTGCGAGATGCACTTCCCGCGCCTTGACGTCATCGAAATCGGCGGGGATGCCATGGTTCTGCGCCGGATCGCGGGCAAAACTGTTGAGGAAACTGCCAAAGCCCGTGCGACCTTTCGCTTTCGCAAGGGCATCGAGCGACGGCGTGCTGTTCTTGTTGGCCGTCTGGGCGGCGGCGGCGGTGGCGCCGGTTGCGGCAGCTGTGGCAGCGATACTCATCAGGTCGCGACGGGAAAGGCTCATGCTATCTCCAGCAAAAGGCTGCCGGTGCGTCTTATCCATTTTTGGCCCGAATTGATATCGCTAACGAATCTGCTTGCGCGGTGCGCGCGGCCGGTGATTATGCGTTTCGCGGATCGCAAGGGGATTTCCATGAAAAAATTGGTGTGCCTGGCGGCACTCATCTTCGCGGTTGCAACACCGGCGATGGCGCATGTGGGTTTCCTGTCGCGGGACGAAGTGATCCACGAGACACCGGAATGGAAAGGCGAGCGTTTCCCCGATGGCCGCCCCAAGGTGCCCGACGCCATTCTCGACCGGATGAAGAGCGTCACCCTGGAAGAAGCCTGGGCAACCTTGCGCAACGCCGGTTACGAGCACCAATATGAAGACGGGTGGCAGACCCTCTATCCCGACAAGATTCTGGTGGGCCGTGCCCTGACCTCGACCTGGATTCCGGGCCGGCTGGACCTGCAGCGCGTGATCGAAGCCGACGGCGCCGCCGAAGGCCGCAAGGGCGGCCCCAATGCCTGGCCGGTCGACATGCTGAACCAGCGCGACGTTTATGTCAGCGATCACTTTGGGCTGAAGGTCGACGGGCCCTCCATCGGCGACAATGTCGGCAATGCCATCTATGCCAAATCGGGCAACGGCATCGTCTATGACGGGGCGGTGCGCGACATCAACGGCCTGAGAGAATTGCCCAATTTCATTGCCTTTTTCCGTTATTACGATCCGTCGCATCACTTCGGCCGCATCGGCGATGAGGGCCGGCCGCTGAACTCCACCATGATCGCCATCAACAGCCCGACCCGCATCGGCGGCGCCGCGGTGATGCCGGGTGATGTGGTGTTCGGCCGCGATGGCGGGGTGATGTTCATTCCGCCGCAGCTGGCGGAAAAAGTGGTGCAGGATTCCGAGCACACCCGCCTGCGCGACACCTTCAGCCATCAGCGCTTGCGCGAACAGAAATACACCGGTGGCCAGATCGACCGGGAATGGACGCCGGCAATCGAAGCCGACTTCACCCAGTGGATGAAGGACAATATCGACAAGCTGCCGGCAACCCATGCCGCCGTGCAGGAATATCTCGACCTGCGCGCCAAGGCCGCCCAGAACCACGGCAGAGTGCCATGACCAGAGCCAGCCGCCGTCACTGGATGCAGGTCGCCAGCCTGGGCATGGGCGGGCTGATCGCCAGCGAGCGCGCCATGATGGCCGATGCCAAGGCGCAGCCGATCAACACGTCGCGCGCCCTGGCTGATCCCCGAAGCCCGATCCAGATCACAAAGCTGGAGATCATTCCGGTTCATTCGCTGCGCAGCATCTTTGTGAAGATGCACACCGATGCCGGTATCGTCGGGTTGGGCGAAGGCACGGTCGAAGGCAAGATCGAAACCGTGGTGGCGGCGATCGCCCAGCTGGAGCCTTATCTCAAGGGCAAGGACCCGCGCGCACCCGCGCATCACTGGCAGGCGATGTACCGCCATGCCTTCTATCGCGGCGACATCATCCTCACCAGCGCGCTGTCGGCAGTGGACATCGCCATGTGGGACATCAAAGGCAAGGCGCTGGGCGTGCCGGTCTATGAATTGCTGGGCGGGCCGACCCGCGACCGCATCAAATGCTATGGCCAGGCCGAAAGCGTGGAAGAAACCAAGACCCATGTCCTGGCCGCCGGCTACAAGTCGATGAAGACCAGCGTCTCATCCACCCGCGGGCGGCTGTCGCGCGCTTCCGAAAGCCCTTATTACATCGACGGCTTTGTGGAAAAAGTGAAAGCGATCCGCGAGCTGGTGGGGCCGAATTTCGATCTGGGCATCGAGATGCATGGCGAGCATGAGCCGCCGGCGGCGATGGAGATCATACATGCGCTGGATCAGTTCCGCCCCTGGTTCTATGAGGAGCCGATTCAGTTCCAGAACCTGCCGCTGATGGCAGAGATGGCCAAGAAGACCACTTTTCCCTTCGCCACCGGCGAGCGCATGGTGACCAAGTGGCAGTTCCGCGATCTGCTGACGGCGGGCGCGGCACAACTGCTGCAACCCGACATCACCCACACCGGCGGCATCACCGAGATGCGGGCGATCGCGGCATTGGCGGAAGCCTTCTATGCCGACATGCTGCCCCATTCCAAGGAAGGCATGATCGGCTTTGCCGCCTCCATGCATGTGGCGGCGTCGATCCCGAATTTCCTGGCGCATGAAGTGCCCAGCCTGCAGGCGGTGAGCGGCGGCCCCAAGGTTGAGCGCACCCCCATGGGCAAGGGCTATCTGCAAAAGGAATTTGTGATGACCGAGGGCAACATCATCCTGAAGGGCAATATCGATGGCCCGGGGCTGGGCATCGCGCTGGATGAGCACCTGATCGACAATGAACGCGGCATTCCCGAATGGCAGTTCCCGGACATGTGGGACGCGGTGGACGGCTCGGTCAGAGATCATTAGCGGGTTTGACGAAAACCCCCTGACTATGCTGGATTTGCAGGCCTGAAACGGCTCGCCATAAAGGCCGGTGATGCATTCGACCGGGTTCAGCCACACTCCGTTCCTGGCCCATGGGGCCCCTGATCCCGTCCGCGCGGCGGAAGACGATATCCGCCGCTATCTGACCCGCCACGGTGTGATCACGCCGCCAAAAGGCGAAAAGCGCCGCCCCCAAACGGCGCTTTGCCTGCTGGCGATCTACGCCGCGGTTGCGCTGGTCGCGCTGCTGGGGACGTTGCTCCTGGCGAAGCTGGAATGTGACCCCTTGTTCTCGGACCGCGGCCTGAAAGCGGTGTGCCGCGGACGCGCCGGCGCTTGGGCGAAAATGGTCGGACCCACCGCCGGCAATCCCTATTTCAGTTTTCTGTCCACGAACCTGCCGCAGTGACTGGCTGGGTCCGATCACGGCCAATGCCGTATCACCGGACGGGCCGCTAGCGCTTGCCGTACAGCATGGTGATATTGATGCGGCGGTTGGCGTAACCGTCCTTGAAATGCATCCGGTCGGTTTCATGGAACAGCGCCGACGAAAAGACGATGGCGCGATTGGCGCGATAAGGAATGGTGCGTGATTTTGCGCCCATGCTCCTGAGATAGGCCTGGCAACCTGCCGTGTCACCGATGGTGCGCCGGGTGTCCCAGTCCGGCGGCGCCGCCACATCCCACACCGTCAAGCCACCGTGTTCGGGATCGAGATTGGCCTCGTCGGGGGTGATCCAGAAATTGAACGTCACCAAGGACGGATCGGCGTGGGTGCCCACGCCATTCAGTTTGCTGTCATATTTGAAGGCCCAGAGATAGCGAAGCTGGTATGTGCCCAGGATGCCGGGATGGGCGGCGCGCATGTCCTCATCGATCTGGGCGATCAGCGGGCAGGCCAGGCCATGTTCCGGCATGGCGGTGAGATAGCCTTCAGGATGGGTTTCGCGCCAGATAGTCGAGCCCAGGCAATAGCGGCGCAGCTTCGCCAGCGCGTCCGGCGACAAGAGATCGTCGATCACGATGATCTGAGGATGGCGGGCATGCCATTCCTCGGCCGCCTTGGCGGCATTGGCGCCATTGACCGTGCGTCCGGCAAGGCGATCGCCATCGGCCAGATGAAATCGCCAGTCGGCGATGCCGAAATGCTGCGCCAGATAATCCTGCTGTTCGCGGTCGTGCTGAAGGCGGTGCGCCGCCCTGTCGGCCTCCTTGGCGCCTGTGCCGAAGGTCAGCGCGGCGTGGCGGCGAAAACAGTCGAAGCTTTCCGCGATCCGGTTTCCGCCGCTGCCCTCGCGCAGCAGCATATTGCCAAGCTTGTATAACGTATCGGCATTGTCCGGCTGGAGTTTTGCGGCCAAGCGCATGGATACCAGCGCTTCGTCGAGACGATGCTGCATGAAAAGCAGCGTTCCCAACCCGGCATGGATATCGGCACGATCAGGGTCCACCGCCAGAACCTGCCGGTACAGCGCCTCGGCTTCTCTCAGGCGCCCGGCCCGATATTGCGCCGCGGCCTGCTCCAGCAGCGCATTTGCAGCCGGAGAAAAGGCGCTTGTCATCAAGGCTTGCCAAGCCTGGCCAGCGCGTCCTTCGACACCTTGGCCACCACGTCATATTCGGAGTCCACCACTTCGGCGATTTCGTATTTCATTTCGGTGCCCAGCACGGCGGCGACATCCTGCGGGGCCAGGTGATACGTCGCGGCCAGCCAGCGGCTCATGCCGGTGGTGGCATTCTTCATGGCGGCATCCAGGGTGCCGCCGGTACCCATTACCATTTCAAAACTGCCGTCCTCCACCCGCATCTGGCCCAGCGAGACATTGGGAATCACATCCACCGTGAACTGCACGTCCATCGAGGTCTCCAGCCCCTGCCCCGGCAATTCGCCATCCCCCTGCTCGGCATGGCCGTCACCCAGATAGAACAGCGCCCCGGGCTGGAACACCGGAAAATAAAGCGTCGCGCCTTCTCGGATTTCGGGCGAATCCATATTGCCGCCGAACGCGCCCAGATGGCCGCTGCCAAGCGTCTCGTCATGCGGCGGCGCCACGCCGACACAACCCAGCATGGGCGACAGCTTGATGGTGAAGGGCTTAAGCTTGCCATCGGGGTCGATCACCGAAGCCGTGCCCGCCGCGGCATCGATTTTCCAGGCATGGAAACCGCTTTCAAATTTGGCCTGCTGCTCGATGGCCCCGGTCTCCAGAGCGGTGGTGGCGACAAGGTCGCTCTGATAGGCGCTGTCGCGATTGGTACGAACGCGATCCAGATGCACCACCAGCGTATCTCCCGGCATGGCGCCTTCGACATAGAAGGGCCCGGTCAAGGGATTGCCACGCGGTGCGCGCGGTTTGCCGTCGCGGTCCTGGCCGCGGCTGTCCAGGGTGCGGGTTTTCACGCTGTCACCGGGAAACAGATGCATCACTGGCGCAAGCGCCGGCGAATAGAAATTGTGGAAGCTTTGCGGATCATAATCGTGCACGGCGGCATTTTGCGGCCGCGTGGCGGGACGCTTTCCCTCCAGGCTCACAGGAAGGGCGATCACCGGCGAGCTCTGGACCAGTTCGCCCTTGCCGGAAAGCCGGTTGCCGGAAAGCTGCAACACCAGCCGGCCGCAATCGCGTCCCTTATCGTTGCAGGCAAGATGCAAGCCGTCCTTTTCCACCGCGCCCGTGAAGGCGATTTGACCGAAGCGCCCGGTGTAACCGTCACCATGGACTTCCAAAGTAAGCCGGCCGTCCTGCATGGGGAGATAGTAATTGTGGTCGCCGAACTCCCGCACCGCGACTTCCCAATTGCCGGAAAAATCCGGCGCGGCCAAGGCCGGCATGGTCGACAGCAGCAGGCCCGCAAAAACAGCAAGACGTTTCATGATCTTCCCCTTAAACCCGGCGCCGCATCGAACAGGGCGCTCCCTCCCATGACCTTGCGGCGATCGATCCGGCTTTGCATCACCCCTCCCAGCCTTTCCGATCTTCCGTCGGGCTTAGCGCGCAGCTGTTGTCGGTTATAATAGGCGGCGAAAGAAGGGGTGAACAGGGTGACGGGATTTGACCAGGTGGTCGCGCCGCTGGGCGCCGACGCTTTCCTCAAGAACTGCTGGCTCAAGAACTTTGTCCATATTCCCGGCCGGCCCGGTCGCTTTGCCGACCTGCTGAGCTGGAACGAGCTCAGCGCCATACTCGAACAGCACCGCCTCGCGCCGCCTCGGCTGAAGCTCTACAAGGATGGCCAGCCGCTGGACCCGTCGCAGTATCTGACCCCCGCGATGTTCGGGGTGCCGCGGTTGGACGCGGGCGGGCTTATTGCCAGCCTGGCGCAGGGTGCCAGCCTGATCCTGGACGACATTCAGGAAATGGCGCCGCGCGTGCGCAACCTGATGGAGTCATTCCAGGACCGGCTCGGTACCGACTGCTATGCCAACCTTTATGCGGGTTGGCACAGCCAGAAGGCCTTCCAGCTGCACTGGGATCCGCAGGAAGCTTTCGTCGTTCAGCTTTGCGGCCGAAAACAGTGGCGGCTTTACCAGCCCACACGTCTGCATCCCTTGAAAAACGACATCGAGCCGCCGCCGCAACCGGCCGGAAAGCCGGTCTGGGAGGGCGTTCTGAACGACGGCGACACTTTATATATACCCCGTGGGTGGTGGCATGAGGCTTTCCCCCTGAACGAGCCCAGCCTGCATCTGACCATTTCGCCCACGCCGCCCACGGCCCTGGACTATCTGGGCTGGGTCATGTCGGATCTGCGGCGGCATGCAGAGCTGCGTGCCAGCCTGGCGCAAGATGCGCCGCAGAGCGGGATCGCAAAACAGATCGCGCAACTGGTCGCCGAGGCGCTGGCGCGGGCGCCGCTGGAGGATTTTCTGCGCGAATGGGACGCCAATATCCGGCCCAATCCACATGTGCTTCTGCCCGGAGCGCCCTACGAACAGCTGGCGCCCATCCAGGACGACAGCCGCATCCGTCTGGCAGCACTCCGTCGCCTGTCCCTTGCACCGCAAGGCGCGCATTTTGAATTCCGGGCCGCCGGCCGGCAATGGAGCGTTCCCGCCTCGCTTCGGCCGGCGCTCGAGAAATTGCAGAATGCCCACACCGTTACGCTGGCCGAGCTTGTTGCGGCGCTGCCGGACATATCGGCGAAAGAGGATCTCGCCAAAAGCCTAGGCGTTCTGGCGCGTGCCGGGGTGGTACTGGTGGAAAAGGGCTGACTGGCGCGCACGGGGCATCACCGCGCAAAAGTGGCGGGCGGTGCGCAGAAGCGCTATCGGTCTGCTTAAAAAATGCGGGCATTCCGGCAATCCGGAATGCCCGCATAACACCATGCGCGCGACCTTAATCGTTGATGCGCACACCCACATGGAACATGCGGCCAATCGTGTCATACAGTTGCGGATTGGCGCCGTCGTTGGTCGGATTCTGAGAATTGTCGTACATCGTCGGCGGGCTCTTGTTCAGCAGATTGTCGATCTGGGTGTAGAGCTGCCAATGATCGTTGATGTTGTAGGAGCCGCCCAGGTTGAAATAGATGATCCCGGGCACGTGATTGTCATTGATGGTGGGATTGGCCAGGGTGGGCGTCGGGCAGCTGCCCGCCGAGCACTGGATCCAGTTCAGGTTATGCCTGCCTTCCGAAATCCAGTTTTCCGAAAGTGTCACCTCCCAATTGTCGGCATTGTAGGTCTGAACCAGGAAGGCCTTCAGATGCGGCGTGGAACCCAGACTATTGGAATCATTCTGGCCGGCTGAGTTCACCGTGATGCCGCCTGTAATGCCTGGATTGGTGATGAATTTGTCGACATAGGTCGCCAGGGCCCGGATCGTGAAATTGCCGGGAACAGACAAAACATCCCAGTCGCTCAGGCTGAACTGATAGGATGTTTCCAGATTGAAGCCGTCGGTGACGATCGAGGCCACATTGAAGAACTGGGTATTCACCTGCAGCCACTGCGGCGGATAGGTAAAGGGCGTGGTGCCCTGCGCGGTGATGATGGCGGAGCAATACTGGGTCAAGCCGGCGAAGCAGTTGTTGACGTTGGTCTGCTGGGGCACCGTGGTGATCGCGCCTCCGACATTGAGGCGATAATAGTCCAGCGAGAATTGCCAGCCCTGCAGCCAGCTGGGCTGCACGACAAAGCCGACCTGTGTGTTGAGCGAGCGTTCCGTTTTCAGCAGCGGATTGCCCAACGTGCCCTGGATGACCTGGATGTTCTGGGACGGATTGCCGTTGGCGGCAGGAACGGTGCTGGAACCGTTCGCCGTCACCGGCGCTGCGAACAGCTCGCTCAGGTTGGGCGCACGCACGTCGCGCGACTGCAAGGCACGCAGCCGCACGCCATCCAGCGGCGTGTCCCAGGTCAAGCCGACCTTCCAGGTGTTGGAATCGCCCGCCGTGGAGTAACGCGCGTGCCGCCCGGCGACGTTCAGGTTTGCGGTGCCCCATTCCGGCGTGTTGATCAGGGGAACATTGAACTCCAGGAAGCCTTCCAGCACATGGTAGTTGCCCTGGCCGTTGTGGAAGCTGCCCGCATACCAGTTTGTGCCGTTGAGACAGTTCAGCAGCGGGTCGTTGCAGGGGCTGCCCGGCGCGCCACCCGAACCGCCGATGGTGCCATTGCCGGCGCCGTCGCCGCGCACGTCATAGGCTTCCTGGCGCCAGGTGAAGCCGGTGGCGACCGAAACCTTGCCGGCCCAGTCCTCGATGGGCGCACCCGAAATGGCGAAGTCGGCCACGTCCTGCATCTGGTGGGAAATCTGGATCGGCCCGGGACCCCAGGTGTTGCCGCCATAGATCCAGTTCTTCTGGGCCTGGCTGACCGGCGCGCCAAAGGGATCGAACGGCACGCAGCCTTCCGCATTGGCGACTTCGCTGCGACAGACGATGGAGCCCAGCGGCGCGCTTGGATATCTGGCCTGGTTGGCCGCCGTGACCTGCACCGAGTCGATGGCGGCATAGAGATAAGGTTTCAGCGCAATGCCGCGGACATGGATGTTGGTATCGTTCTCGCCATGCTCGTAATAGCCCTTCCAGGTCCAGTCCGTTGCGAACAGGTTGAAAGTGCCGTCGGCACCGCCGACCAGGCGGCGGTTGTCACGCTGGGTGTAAACCTCCTGCGGGCCCAGGCCATAATAAAGCGAACCCAGGCTGAAACTGGTGATGCCATTGGCGATACACGCGGCCTGCACGGACGCCGGCAGGAAGGCGTTGGCGCCACCAGGCGCATTGCCGCACTGGACGCCGGGCGCCTGCAGCAACTGTCCAGGATTGAAAGAGCTGCTGGAGAGAATGGATGTGGTCAGTACACCGGCATTCTCGTTGGACTGCGCGGTTTTGGATGCGTTGACCTGTCCGGTGCCGCCGCCAATGCCCGGAAGCGCTCCCAGCCACATGTCCGGGTTGGGAATGTTGGACGTACCGACCTGCGACCAGTTGTAGGTGAGATAGACTTCGGTATCGGGCGTCAAATCATAAGACAGGCGTGCATAGACATCGCCGCGCGTCTGCGGGGACGCAAGCGTCACGCCCGAGCCGGTCTGGCCGTCATTTTCGCCGCCGATGCAAAACTGCACGATGCAGTTCTTCAAGGTGCCAGGCGTGGAGGCGCTGCCGTCCTTGTTCGGAATGCCTTGCGCTGTGCCGCCAAGACCGGTCGCTGTGTTCACGCCTGCCGTGCCGGTGCCGTAATTGAACGCATAGACCGTACCGTTGGGGCCGAAGGCGGTGCCCATCAGCGCGCCGCTATTGATCAATCCGTAACGGCCCAGCTGATTCTGCTGGCCATTGGCGGTGTTGAAATATTGCGGCAGGCCGGCCGGCGTGGTGGCCGGCGAAGCATATTGCAGACGGGTCGGCTCAACAAACCAGGTGCGGCCGCCCGACAGCGAATTGGTCAGGTTGCCGCCGCAGCAGGACAATTGCTGCCAGCCACCCTGCACGCCATCGACATGACTGAATTCGCCGGCGATCTCGAAATGGCCGCGGCCGCCGGCAAAACTGGTGCCCGTCGCAGCCTGGATGGTCGCGGTGGCATTGTCGGCATAGGTCGACATGCCGGCGGAGATGTTGGCCTTGAAGCCGACGAACTTCTTGTCGGTGACGAAGTTGACCACACCGGCGACGGCATCCGAACCCCAGGAGGCGGAGGCGCCGCCCGTCACCACGTCGACACGCTGGATCAGCATCTGCGGGAATTCGCTGATGTCGGGAACGCCGGTGACATTGGCGGGCACGAAACGCTCGCCATCCATCAGGGTCAGGGTGCGGATGGTGCCCAGGCCGAACAAGTTGAAGGAGGACAGGCCATTGGTGCCGCCGCTGGTGCCGTTGACATTGGCTTCCTGACCCGTCGAACCCATCAAGGACGGCAGTTCGGTGATGGCGCTGAAGACGTTGTCCTTGGCCTGGTTCTGCAGGAAATCCTGGCTGATGACCGTGGTCGGCGTGGGCGCGTTGAAGCCCGCGGTCATGATGCGCGAGGAGGAAACCGTCACCGATTCGATCTGCGGCGCTGCCGGTTCCTGTGCATAGGCCTGTGAGGCGATCACCAGCGCGCTGGCGCCGACACTGGCAAAAAGCGCCGGCTTGGCCGCGAAACCAAGCTTCGTGCGAGATGGAATCCGGGCGTTGTTGTGGAAATGCATTTTCATCCCCTAGGTCTTTCGAGCTTCGCCGAATTGGTGGCAACATTACGCAGAATTCCGCGGCGAAGCAGCAGCAAATTTGCTGCACTCTCAAAAACTTCGCGTGTTGCGTCGCAGAAATGAGAACACAGCCGCGCGCGGAGTTGCGATTTACTTTCAAAAAAAGAAAGCGTCTCTCACACAGTGAAAGACTCAAGTGTCAGGGTTGCAGCGCGAAGATCGCGACATCGTCGGAGTAGAGCGGCGCTCCCAGAGGCACATGACCGCCGCGGCAGCCATTGGCGCCTACCACCAGATACTGCACGCCCCGCACGCGATAGGTCATGGGCGGCGAGCACACACCCTTGTCGAAGTGATGGCTCCAGAGCTTGGTGCCGTTCCTGGCATCGAAAGCGCTGAAATCGCCGTTCATTTCGCCTGCAAAAACCAGATCGCTCGCGGTCGCGAGCACGCCGCCGAACATCGGCTGCGGGGATTTGTATTGCCAGGCGATCTTGCCGCTGTTGACGTCGATCGCCGTCAAGGTGCCCGACTGCGGGCCGTCGACGCGTTTCATCACGCCACCGGTGTGACGACCGATCCAGGGACCGCCCGGCTTGCTGTCCTGAAAATCGATGGTGGTGAAGGTCATCGGGATATTGGCGCCCAGCACATAGAAATAGCCGGTGCGCCGCGAAAAGGCGGGCGGCTGCCACAAGGAGCCGCCACTCACCCCGGGCAGCAAGGTCGTGCCTTCGCGCGAGGGCGGGGTGAACATGTTCGCACTCTGCTCCACAAACGGCTCGGATTTGCGGAGCAGCTTGCCGGTCAGGCGATTGACGATGAAGACATTGCCCACCTTGCCCGCCTCGCCGGCGGCAGGAACGGTGCGGCCGTCGGCGTCCTTGGCATCAAACAGCATCACCGGGGCGCTGGCATCATAGTCCCACAGATCATGCGGCACTTCCTGATACCACCAGGCGAGCTTACCGGTCTTCAGATGGAGCGCCAGGATGGAGTCGGTATAGGCGTTGTCGCCCGGCCGCGTTTCGCCCTGATAGTCGGGATTGGGATTGCCGGTGGAAAGCACCAGCAAGCCGTTCTTCACGTCGATGGCCGGAGTGTTCCACACCGACCCGCCGCCGAATTTCCAGGCGTCGCCATGCCAGGTCTCGCCGCCGGGTTCGCCCGGTGCCGCGGTGGTGCGGAACTCCCAGATCTTCTTGCCAGTTCGCGCGTCATAGGCCTCGACCATGCCGCGCGTTTCATATTCCGCGCCGGCGGTGCCCACGAACACCATGCCGTCATAGACCTGGGGAGCCTGGGTATAAGTATAATATTGCTTGGGTTCCGGATGGGTGATGGCCGGATCGGTTTCCCAGACAAGCTTGCCGGTTTTGGCGTCCAGCGCCACCAGATGACCATCGAACAGCGCGGTATAAACCTTGCCGTAAGCAACGGCGACACCCCGCGCCTGCGGCCCGCAACAGGCTTCGGTATAGTCGAGCTTGTCGGGTTGCCACGCCCATAATTGCTGGCCGCTCACCGCATCCCAGGCCGCGACATGATTGGTCGCCGTCACGGTATAAAGCACGCCATCCACTTCCAGCGGCGTATCCTCGAAACTGTTGTTCACGCCGGTATGGAGCGTGCGGATCAGGGTCAGTCGGCCGACCGTGTCCTTGTTGATCTGGGTGAGCGGGGAGAAGCGCTGGTTGTCATAAGTACGGCCATGCAGCCGCCAATTTTCCTGGTCACTGTTCGCATTGACCAGCGCGCGATCCTCCGCCGTCCGAGCGGTCGCGCCGCCCATGACGAGGCAAAGACCTGCCAGCAGAGATGCCCTAAGCCAGAATGGTGTCATTCCTCTGCCCTTGCACCCGGCGTTCATTGCGCCCGGCTTCCATTGAGCCGCGACTATCGGTTACCGAAATCACCTGTGCAAGTGGATGGCGATTGCATATCGTGCCGCCGACAATCGGGGCAGGAACGCAATGCCAAAGAAGATGACGCCTTGGACGCTGACCGCCTTGCTGCTGCTTTCCGCGGCGGCGGGCGCGGAGCCGCAGAATGGCAGCGAGTGGCTGAGCTTTGGCCATGACCAGCAGCGCAGCGGCTGGAACACGGCAGAGACAACCCTCTCACCGGCCAATGTCGGGCACTTGAAATTGTTGTGGAGCACCCAGCTGCCCACCCCGCCGCTGGATACCTCGCTTTCGACCCTCACCGCCCCCCTTGTCGCGGGTGGCGTGGAAACACCGCAGGGGCGCAAGAATCTGGTCTTCACGATCGGTATCGACGACACCCTCTACGCCGTCGACGCCGACACCGGCGCAATCGCCTGGCAGAAAAGCTATCCCAATCCGGCCAAGCCGCTGCGCGGCGCCAACACCAACTGCGCCAATACCGAACAGGCGACACCGGTGATCGACCGGGCCGCTGGCGTGATCTACTTCACCACCAGTGACGGCAAGCTGCGCGGCCTGAGCCTTGGGTCAGGCGAGGAAAAACTGGCGCCGATGCCATTCGTTGCTCCGTTCAGCCGCAACTGGAGCCTCAACCTGGTCAATAACGTGATCTATACCGCGGCGGGCCGTGGTTGTGGCGGCGAAGCGGCACAAGCGATCGAACCAGGCTCGGTATCGGCGATGGACATCACCGATCCGGCCCATCCGCAACTGTCGCGCTTCCTGACCGGGCGCGGCCGCCCGGCCGGCCCCTGGGGGCGCGGTGGTCCCGTGCTGGGTCCCAAAGGATTGTATGTGCAGACCGCCGACGGCAACCATGACCCGGCCGGCGGCATTTTCGGCAATGCGGTGATCGCGGTGGCGCCCAAAGCCTATGGCCTGGCCGATTCCTTCACGCCCTCCAACTGGCAGTATCTCAACGCCAAAGACCTGGACCTCGGCTCCGGCAGTCCGGTGATCTTCCCGTTCAAGGATCAGACCCTGCTTGCAACCTCCTCCAAGGAAGCGGTGGTCTATCTGCTGGACGCCAAGAATCTCGGTGGTGCGGATCATTCCAAGCCGCTGTCGCAATCGCCGCGTCTGGGCAATGACGCCGAACATTATTATGGCGCCGGCGTGTGGGGCGCGATCTCGACCTGGCAGGATGAAAAAGGCGCCCGCTATCTCTATGTGCCGATGTGGGGGCCGCCGGCCAAGGACAGTCCCGCCTTCCCCAAAAGCTATGGCCCCGCGCCGCATGGCAGCATCATGGCGCTGCAGGTGAATGACGGCCCCGCGCTGACGCCGCTATGGTTGTCGCGCGATCTGGCGGTGCCGGACAATGTCGCCGTCGCCAATGGCGTGGTCTATGCGGTGCAGACCGGCGAACAGACCCTGCAGCATATGGGCAATCCCGAAACCCATGGCCGGCCCGAGCCCGGCCAGCAGCCTGAGACCATCGCCAGCCTGGCCAAATTCCGTTCCACGCCGCTGGCGCCGATGGTGCTTTATGCGCTCGACGCCAAAACCGGCAAGGAGCTTTATTCCAGTGGCAAGCTGCTGGGCAGCTGGGTGCATTTCAGCCAGCCCGCGGTGGCGCAAGGCAAGGTGTTCCTGGTTTCACATGACGCGCATGTCTATGCCTTCGGCCTGAAGCGCTGAACGTGACCGCGCCGTCGCTTCAGCGCGCCCTGGAATTGCATCGTCAGGGCGCGCTGGAACAGGCAGCCGAGATTTATGGCCGGATACTCGAGCAGGAGCCTGCCAACTTCGGGGCGCTGCAATTCCTGGGCGTGCTGCGCGGCCAGCAGGGACGATATATGGAGGCGGCGCGGCTGATCGAAAGCGCGCTTAAGCTTCAGCCCCGCGACTTCGGCGCACTGGGAAATTACGGCCAGACCTTGATGGCAGCCGGCCGGTTTCAGGACGCGGTGGATGCATTCGAGCGGGCGCTGGCAATACGGCCGGATTTTTTCGAGGCGCTCTATAACAAGGCCACGGCGCTGCTGCAGCTTGGGCGCCATGCGGAGGCCGTTTCCGGTTTCGACAAGGCCCTGGCGCTGCGGCCCAATATGGCGCAATGCCATTACAATCGCGGCATCGCACTGGCCGGCCTGGGCTGGCTGGAGGAAGCACTGGCCGCTTACGATCGCGCGCTGGACCTGGATCCCAAATTCGCCGCCGCCTTCGACAATCGCGGCAACCTGCTGCGTCGGCTGGGGCGGATGGAACAGGCGGCAGCGAGTTACAATCAGGCCCTGGCGCTGGCACCCGAATCCGTTCGCGTGCTTTACAATCGCGGCATTGTTCTCTCCGACATGAAACGCCACGCCGAGGCGCTGGCGGATTACGAAAAGGCGGCGGCGCTGGACCCGGGCTTTGCTGATGCCTGGCTCAATCGCGGCCTGGCCCTGATCGCGCTGGAGCGCCTTCCCCTGGCGCTGGAAAGTTTTGATCGTGCACTGGCACTTCGGCCCGACGATGTGGAGGCCCTCAACAATCGCGGCACCGCCTTGTGGCATCTGGGACGCAAGACAGAAGCGCGCGCCTGCTATGATCAGGTCCTGGCGGCGCGGCCCGGCCATGCGGCCGCGCTGCGCAACCGCGCTTTCCTGATGCAGGAAGCGGGAGAACTGGAACCGGCACTGGCAGATTATACCGCGGCGATCGCCGCCGCGCCTGCCGACGCGCGTGCCTGGAATGGACGCGGCTCGGTTCTGCATGCGCTGAATCGTCCTGACGAGGCACTGGCCGACTTCGACAAGGCCCTGAGCCTTGATCCCACCCTTGCCGATGCCCTTGCCAACCGCGCCACCATCAAATGGACGTCGCACCATGACCAACCTGGCGCGGTGATCGACCTCAAAGCGGCATTGGCCGCCGATCCCGATCAACCTTATGCGCGCGGCGAACTGTTGCATCTGAAGATGTATGGCGGCGACTGGGACGAGTTCGAATCCGAAAAGGCGCTGCTGGATGACGGTGTGCGCCATGGACGCCGTGTGGTGCGGCCGTTTGTCTATCAGGCCGTGTCCTGCTCGCCTGCTGATCTGCAGGCCTGCTCGCGCATCTTCACGGCAAACTTCTTTCCGCCTGTCGGCTCGTCACCCCAATTCCGTCACCAGCATGACCTTGTCCGCATCGGCTACCTCTCCGGCGAGTTTCGCGAACAGGCCACCGCCTATCTGATGGCCGGGCTTTACGAGCTGCATGACCGAAAGACATTCGAGATCATCGCCATCGACAATGGCGGCGGCGACGCCAGCCCCATGCGGCGGCGGCTGGAAGCCGCTTTCGACCGGGTCATCATCATCAATCAGATGAGCGACGAAGAGGCTGCAAACCGCATCCGAGCCGAGGAGATCGACATTCTGGTCAATCTGAACGGCTATTTTGGCGCGCCCCGCATGGGCGTGTTCGCCCGCCGTTCCGCGCCCATCCAGGTCAATTATCTGGGCTTTCCCGCCACTTTGGGCGCACCTTATATGGATTACATCATCGCCGACCGTACGGTCATTCCCGAACAGGACCGCCGCTTTTATGACGAACAGGTGGTCTGGTTGCCCGGCAGTTACCAGGTCAATGACCGCAAGCGCGCGATCGCAGCCGAAGTGCCGGATCGCGCCGGGTTGGGACTGCCGCGCGACGGTTTCGTTTTTTGCAATTTCAACCAGAGCTACAAGATCACGCCCGACATGTTCGCCAGCTGGATGCGCATCCTGAAGGCGGTGGAAGGCAGTGTCCTGTGGCTGCTGGATGCCGGGCCGCCCTTCCAGGCCAACCTGTCACGCGAGGCCGAACGGCACGGCGTCGCGCGGCAGCGGCTGGTCTTCGCCCCGTCCTTGCCGCCAGACCGGCATCTGGCACGACTGAAACAAGCCGACCTGTTTCTGGATTGCCAGCCCTATAACGCCCACACCACCGCCAGCGACGCGTTATGGGCGGGGCTTCCGCTCCTCACCCGTGAAGGCACAAACTTTCCGGGCCGGGTCGCCACCAGCCTGCTTCATGCCATCGCAATGCCGGAACTGGTGACGCGCAGCGCGGCCGAATATGAAGCCCGCGCGATCGGCTTGGCCAGAGACGTCTCTGCTTTGCGGGCCATCCGGGAGAAACTTGCCGCAAACCGCTTGACCACGCCCCTGTTCGACACCGACCTGTTCCGGAAAAATCTGGAATCCGCCTACATCACCATGTGGCAGGCGTGGAAGAATGGCGACGCACCCAAGGGCTTCGCGGTGGAGCTTACGGAGCCGACTGCAGGGTGATGGTAAAGCCTTTGGCGGCGCCGCCGTCCTGCGCGTTACGCCACATCTGGCGGTATGCGGCTTCCATCATGCGGGCGTGACGGCGGGAATCAAAAAATGGCATCTGCCTGCGATTGGCCATCAGCTTTTCGCGCAAGACGCGCCGCATCTCGTCGTCACGCGCCAGCTTCAGTGCAAGATTTTCATAGTCGGCCAGGCTGCGGGTCACCAGTTCCGGCACACCAGCGGCAGTCAGCAGGCTGGACGCAACGCGGCCGGGAAAAGCCCTGCCGGCGCATGTCACCAGGGGCACGCCGGCCCAAAGCGCATCACTGGCGGTGGCATGGGCATTGTAGGGCAAGGTATCCAGCATCAGGTCGGCCAGTGTAAGCCGCGCGAGATGGCGATCGCGGCTTCCCCGCTTCGCCCAGATCAGCCGGCTTGCTTCCACGTCCCGCAATTGGGCCGCTCGCTCCAGTCGTGTCCGCACCTGCGCGGGATGGTCCTTGAGCCAGAGCACACTGCCCGGCACCTGGCGCAACAGCCGCATCCATGCATCGAACAGGGCTTCGCTGATTTTCCAGCTCTGGTTGAAACAGCAGAAAACCATCCCACTTTCCGGCAACCCTTCGTCTTGCCGGGTCGGCGGCGGGGAGCCGGGGGGCGGATCGCCAGGCGCGAAATAGCTGTCCGGCAGTTGCACGATCATTTCGCTGTAATGAGGCTGATCGGCAAGCGGCAGCACCACGGCATCGCCGATGATATAGTCGATCGAAGCCGACCCCGTCGTTGCGGGATAACCCAGCCAGTTGACCTGAACCGGCGCCGTCCGTCCGGCAAACAGGCCGGGGCGGGCATGTTGGGTGTGACCGTTCAGATCCACCGCGATGTCGATTTCCAGCCGCCGCAGCAGCGCGGCCGCCTCGCGGTCGCTCATCAGCTGTACATCATGGAAGTGATCGCAGGCTTTGGCGAGCCGCGCGCGGACGGCGCTGCCGTCATCACCGCCCAACGAGACGCCATGTATCTCGAAAGCTGCCCGGTCATGCTGTTCCAGCAACGCCGCCAGCTGTTGGCCCACCGGATGATCGCCGAAGTCCGACGAGACATAGGCGATGCGCAGTTTTTCGTGCCCACGCGCCACAGATTCCCGCCGGGCGCGCCCCTCAGCGCCCTTGTCCGTCAGCCAGGCCTTGGCACAAGCGAGCTGCAGCGCGGGATCGTCGCTGTATCCCAGCAGGGTAAAGGGGGCGATGGCGGCGCTATTCTGTGCCACCGCACGGGCGAGCTGTTCGCCAAGCTGCTTCACTTTCGGCCAGTCGCAGAGGTTGAGCGCGGCGTTGGCCGCGGCGCTCAGCGCATAACGATGGCGCGGATCGGCGGCAACAACCGCCTCGAAATCGGCCAGCGCATCCCCGAAACGCTGCATCTGTGCCAGGGCCACGCCGCGATTGTAACGGATCTCGGTGTTGGCGGGCTGGCGCGCCAGCGCGGTGTCATAGATTTCAAGCGCCTGATCGAATTTTTGCAGCGCGACCAAGACCGCGCCCTTGTTGTTCAGCGCCTCGGCATGATCGGGCCAAAGCTTCAGTGCCCGATCATGGCTTTCCAGCGCTTCCTCGAAACGCTGCAGGCTGGCCAGCGCGTTGCCCCGGTTGGTGAGGGCCTCCGCATGCCGTGGCTGGGATGCCAGCGCGGCATCGAAACTCTGGAGCGCGCCATCGGCACGGCCCAGCGCCATCAACGCCAAGCCGCGATTATTCAGGAACTCCGCATGTCCTGGTGCGATCGAGAGTGCGGTATTGAAGGCATCCAGTGCCGCGTCATGCCGCCCCAACCGCCACAGGACAGTGCCCCGCAGGTTGAACGCCTCCGCCAGGGCCGGCCGCACGGCCAGCACCGCGTCACAAGCGCTGAGCGCCTCTGGCAGCCGGCCCATATCGGCAAGGGCTGTGGCGCGGGCCAGCAAGGCCTCGCCATGATCCGGTGCGATGGCAATTGCGCGTTCATAGCTCTCAACGGCTTGCGGCAGGCGGCGCATCTCAGCCAGAAGCAGGCCACGATTGAACCAGACCACGGCATCGTCCCGGTTTTCGGAGATGGCGGCGTCATAGCTTGCCAGCGCTTCCTCGCGCTGTCCCAGCGCGCGCAGCACATTGCCGAAATTGGTCAGGGCCTGCTGATTCCTGGGATTAACTTTGAGCGCATGACCGATGGCTTTCACCGCTTCCAGGAAATCGCCCTCCTGTGCCCGAAGCAGTCCCAGCATATGATGGGCTTCGAAATGAGCGGCGTCTGCCTGGCGGACCCGTTGATAAAGCAGGGCGGCCTCTTTCAGCCGACCCTGTTGGTGAAGCAGGCTGGCCTGGGCGAAAGCTGCCGCGATATCAGCCGGTTCCTGGATGGCCATTGATTTGGTCTCAAAGCGTCAGCAAAATCTAGCCTGGGAGCATGGCCGGGGGCCAATGCCAAACAATCGGGGGCAAGCGTGACCATCAGAACAATCCTTCCGGTGTTGCTGTGCGGTGCAATTGCCTTAAGCACCGCCGGTGCGAAAGCCGATACGCGCGACGATGTGCTGTCGGGCATCCAGCGCTGCGGCGCGATCCATGACGACCGCACCTGGCTCGATTGTCTTTATGGCGCCGAGCAGCCGATGCGTGCGCATCTGGGGCTGGCGCCGGCCCCGGAGTTCCAGCAGCGGCTGGTGCCGGCGGGACCGGTGATGCCGCTGTCCGCCATGCCGGCCGAGCCTGCGGCCGCGCCGCCGGCGCGCGTCGCCACCCGGCCTGCGCCCCGCAAGAAAGCAAGTTTCTGGTCCACCCTCATGGGGACGGATCCGCCGGTCGCGGTCTCGCGCATGGCGTCTTACCGCTATGAGAAAAGCGGCGCCTTTGTCGTCACCCTGGAAAATGGTCAGCAGTGGCGCCAGGCAAATGTGGAGAGCGGCGAGCGCGCCAACTGGCCGCGGCCGCCTTCGACCTATACCGTCACCATTTCCCAAGGCGCCTTCGGCAGCTACATTCTGCACACCGACGACAGCCCCACCATCTACAAGGTTCAGATGGTCCACTAGGCCGGTCCTGGTTTGAAAATAGCCATGCCCAAGAATCAATAGATTGCTGGTGTCCCTTACGATTCTGAAATTCGCGCTGGTGCCCGATATCAACGACATGCGAATTTCAGAATCGGGACACCAGCCCGAACAAAAACGGCGCTGAACGCCGCGAACCATAGGGAAGACCATGATCAAGACCAACCACCTGTCCCGTCGGCGGCTGTTGCAGACCTCCATTCTTGCCGGTGCTGCAGCGGCAGCGGCGGCCACGCCGGCGCTTGCGCAGCTGCCGCCGTCCCAGGGACCGAAAGATCCCTACAATCCGCATCCGGCCAAGCGGCTGGGCCAGCCCATGGAAGGCCCCGATACGCCCAAGCTCACCACCTATATGGAAGATCCGTTGAGCGACCAGGAAGCCATCCAGATCAAGCAGCTCGGCATCGACTGGATCGATACCCAAGCGGTGCCGGAACAGCCCTGGGGCATGGATTATCTGCAGCCGCGCGTTGATGCGCTCAAAAAGCACGACATGCATATCGGCATCATGATGATCCGCTGGTCCTACAATCGCGGCGTCGATCCCAAGATGAACCTGATCGTGCGCGGCCTGCCTGGCCGCGACGAGGAGATCGGCAAGATCAAGCAGACCATCGTCAATATGGGCAAGCTGGGCATCCCGGTCCTGGAATGGAATTTCTACAATCATCGCGCCGAGGATGGCTATCAGACCGTGCCGGGGCGCGGCGGCGCCGGCATGACCGAGTTCAAATACGACCGGATGAAGGACTTGCCGCCTCTGCCGGCGGACGGCGCGCCGCAGAGCTATGAAGACACCTGGAAGAACCTCGGCTATTTCCTGCGGGAAGTGATCCCAGTCGCGGAAAAGAACAATGTGGTGATGTCGGTACATCCCAATGATCCGCCGGCGCCGATGAGCCGCGGCTCGGCCCAGGTGCTCAACAGCTTCAATGACTGGAAGCGGCTGGTGGAGACGGTGAATTCGCCGTCGAACTGCATGACCTGGGACTGCGGCGTCACCCGCGAGCTGGGCGAAGACCCCCTGGTGGTGGGCAATTGGCTGGCCTCGCGCAACCGCATCGGCCAGGTCCATTTCCGCAATGTCGTGATGCGCAAGCCGCGCGAGGACTATACCGAAGTCTTCCCGGACAATGGGGACAACGACATGTACGAGATCATGAAGATGCTGGTCAGGAACAAATACAAGCGGCTGATCTTCCCCGAACATCCCCGCGGCCTGGCCATCGACAAGCTCCTGCCCAAGGGCACCAACCCGACCGCGGCCTGGGCCTATAATATCGGCCATTGCCGCGCCATGCTGCAGATCGCGCTGCGCGAGCTTCGCGGCATGTAAGCGGCAAACCAACGCAAAGAAAAGGCCCAGCATCGTCCGATGCTGGGCCTTTTGTTTTCAACCGCCGGACCCCAAACAGGCCCGCCCCTCCCCTTTGCGCGCGTCAGCGCATGCAAGGGGGAGGTGGCCGTAGCACCGATGAGGTGCGAAGGCCGGAGGGGGTCACTGCTTAATGACCTGACCGTCCGGCAAGCGGATCACGCCCCAGCCGCCATTGAGCGGCTGATTGTGGTTGAAGGGATACTTGGCGGCTTCCGCCTCGTCGATCTCGATACCCCAGCCCGGCCTGTCGCTGGCATAGGTGTAGCCGCCGCGCGTTTCCGGTGCGCCCTTGAAGATGGCGCGCTCGGCATCGTTGAACGGCGTGTGTTCCTGGATGCCAAAGTTGGTGATGTTCAGGTCCAGATGCACCATCGCGGCATGACCGATCGGCGAGACATCGCCCGGGCCGTGCCAGGCTGTGCGCACATTCATGATCTCGCCCATGGCCGCAACCTTCCGCGCCGGGGTCAGACCACCCATCTGCGAAATATGCATGCGCATATAGTCGATCAGCCGGTCCTTGATCAGCGGCGTCCATTCATGGGGTGAATTGAAGAGCTCGCCCATCGCCAGCGGCGTCGAGCATTGCTCGCGGATATTCCTGAAATAGGCAATGTCCTCCGGCGACAGCACGTCTTCCAGGAAGAACAGACGGTATTTCTCCAGATCCTTGGCGAACTGGATCGCTTCGGTGGGCGTGTAGCGCTCATGCGCGTCGTGCATCAGCTCGATTTCCTCACCCAGCTGGTGACGCGCCGCCTCGAACAGCGCCAGCGCGCGGCGCTTGGCGGCCTCGCGCTCGAACACCGGCTCATTGTGGATGGCGGGGAACCGCGCGCCGGCCTGGCGGGCGCCATAGCCGGCCATGCCGGGCACGCCCACTTGCATGCGCACATGCCGAAAGCCTTCGGCCATGTACTTCTTGGTGTTGTCGATCACCTCCTGGATCTCCGCGCCATCGGCATGCGCGTACAGATCCACCGCCTCGCGCGCCTTGCCGCCCAGAAGCTGATAGACCGGCATGCCGGCCATGCGGCCCTTGATGTCCCACAAGGCCTGATCGACGCCGGAGATGGCGTTGTTCTCGACCGGGCCGTTCTTCCAATAGGAGGAATCGTACGACATCTGCCAGATGTCCTCGATGCGATCGACCGTGCGGCCGACCAGCAGCGGCTTCAGGTACAGTTCGACCGCCGGCTTCACCAGGTCGGCGCGTTGGGTGAAGGTGGCGCAGCCATAGCCATAAAGGCCGTCCTGATCGGTGACGACCTTGACCACGGTGAGGCGCGAACCCTTGGGGGCGCATTCGATCACCTTGAGGTCTCTGATCTTGGGCATGGGCATGCCGCGCGCAGCCCGGGCCGAAGCTTCCTGGGCGACCGCTTCCTTCTTCGACAGCACCGCCGCTGCCGCGGTGCTGGCCAGCGCCGCACGGAATAATTCGCGTCTACGCATGTCATCTTCCCTTTGGTTTTTGATTGGGGCGGACCGTAAGAGGGCGGCGCACAAACGGCAAGTTTTGTGTATTTTATGCAGTTCAAAGTCGATGCTGCGTCGCAACAACGAGGAAAAAATGTCTGCGAACGATGCCTACATAATCGCGCCGCCCAAGCAGGCGGCTGCCGCGGTTGCGGGCGAGACGAAATTGTTTCCCGTCCGGCGGATTTTCTGCGTCGGACGCAACTATGCCGATCATGCGCGCGAAATGGGTGCCGATCCGACCCGCGAATTGCCCTTCTTTTTCTGCAAGCCGGCGGATGCGCTGGTAGCTGATGGCGCCACCATCGCCTACCCACCTCAGACGAAGGATTTGCAGCACGAAGTCGAGCTGGTCGCGGCCATTGCGAAGGGCGGTGCCAATATCACGCGCGGGGCGGCGCTGGATCATGTTTTCGGCTACGGCGTGGGCATCGATTTGACCCGGCGCGACCTGCAGCAGAAGGCCAAGGACAAGAAGCGGCCCTGGGACTGGGGCAAGGGCTTCGACCATTCCGCGCCCCTGAGCGCACTCCATCCGGCCAGCCGCATCGGCCATCCCGCAAAAGGACGCATTCATCTGGCGGTGAACGGCCAGATGAAACAGGACGGCGACCTGGATCAGATGATCTGGCCGCTGCCGGATGTGATTGCCTTCATCTCCCAGTCCATGCGGCTGGAGGCGGGCGATCTGATCTATACCGGCACGCCGGCCGGCGTCGGTCCGGTTTTACCCGGCGACGTGCTCACTGCCGAAGTCGATGGCGTGGCGACGTTGACCGTCGCCATCGCCAAATAATCAGGGCTTGCGCGCTTTTTTTGATGGTCGCGCAATTTACCGGAAAATCGATCAATGATTTTCCGGCTTGCGCTCCAGCCCCTTGGACTTCCACAAGGCGCTGTGATCGGGGCGCAGCATATAGGCGATGAAAGCCTTGGCGGCATCCGCCTGGGTGGAACGCGCCGACACCGCAACCTGGGTATCGATATAGGCATGCAGTTCCGGCGGCACGGTGCCGACCAGTTCCAGCTCCGGATGATTCAGCACTTCGCAGATCAGCTGCAGCGCCATGTCGCCCTCGCCTTTCACCAGCGCCTCGCCGCCCTCGCCCTTGATGCTGATCTTGGTTTTGACACCCTGGAAGTAGGGATATTGATGCAACATGTCATCGATGATGCGCGCTTCCATGCTGCCGCTGGCAGGGTTGGAATACATCACCACGCCGCCCTTCAGCGCCGCGCCAAGCTTTGCCGGGGTGGAAATGTCGGGATGGGGGGCGCCTTTGCGAACCGCCAGCCCGACATAGACGCGGCCGATATCGGTCGCCGTGCCGGGCACCACCGAACCTTCCGCCTGCATGCCGTCCATGAAGGACACCGGCGCCACCACGATATCGGCCACCGGCGTGCCCTTTTTCACGTCATTCACCAACTGGCTCATGCCTTCGGATTTCACGGTGACCTTGATGCCGGTCTCCCTGGTGTAGGACGCCGCCAGATCCTGGATGCCGGAATTATAGACCACGCCCGGGGTGAAGACGTTGATCTCGGCCGGCTGGGCCAGCGCAGACGAAGCAAGCAAGGCGGTCAGAGCCGCTGTATAGGCAAAAAGACGCATTTCTGTTTCCTCGTTGTTTTTATTTGCAGGTGCCGGCGGGTGGGGTGTGCGGCAAGGGCCGGCCCGACAGTGACCCGGTCATCTTGCCATTGTCCACCGCGGCCACGCCATTGACGAACAATTCCTTGACCCCGGCCGACAGCACCGCGGGATGGACATAATCCGCCTTGGGGACATAGCCGTTGGGATCAAACACCAGCACATCGGCGAAATAGCCCGGCTTGAGATAACCCCGCCGGTCCAGCTTGAACATGTCGGCGGTGAGCCCGCTGGAATGGCGGATGAAAAAACCGGTGTCGATCACATGCTTCTGCCTCACATAGACCGCGTATTTGGTCTGGAAGGTCGCATATTCCCGCGGATGACCCGGGCCGCCGTCGGAGCTGGTCACCACCCAGGGCTGCTTCATGAAATTTTCCAGATCGGCCTCGGAAATATTGAATGACACGACCGAAGCATGGCCATGGCTTTCGCGCAGGATGCGAATGGCCGCGTCCAACGGATCCATCTTCCAGGCCCTGGCCAGGTCGGAAAGATATTTGCCTGACCATTCCGGTGCCGGCCCATTGCTGACATGGGCGCCGTCCGCCTCACCGCTGGTCAGCAGCAGGGTCTGGGCGCCGCCGCGGCGATCGAGATTCTCCGCCATTTCCTTTTTGATCCTGGCCATCAGCGCCGGGTCATCGAAACGCTTCAGCATGGCGGCCGCCCCGCCATCCGATGCCCAACGCGGAATCAGCGCCGCATCCAGCCCCGTATGGGAGGCAAGCCAAGGATAATTGTTAGCGGTGACATTCTGGCCCGCGGCTCGCGCGTCATCGATCAGCTTGATGACGTCCGCCGACTTGCCCCACACGTCATGGCCCAGCGCCTTGATGTGGGAGAAATGCACCGGGATGTGCCCCTCGCGGCCGATCTGCAGCACTTCCTTGGTCGAGGCGATCAGGCCGATGGAATAGGACGATTCATCGCGCTGATGGGTGTCGTAAATGCCGCCGCGCTCGCCCGCTTCCTTGGCCAGCACGATCACTTCATCGGTCTTGGCGAAATTTTGCGGCGCATAGAACAGCCCCGCCGAAAGGCCGATCGCGCCTTCGCACATGCCTTGGACGGTCAAGGCCTTTTCCTTGGCCAGTTCTTCCGGCGTGGGCGCACGCGCCGCATCGCCGATGACGGCTTTGCGGATGGCGCCGAAGCCCACAAAAGAGACGACATTGGTGCCAACCCCTTGCGCCTTGTAGCGGTCGAATTCGGTCTTCAGGCCGGGCGGGCCGGCACCATCCACCCCAATGAACAGGGTCGATACACCTTGCATCACCCAGGCGGGCACGGCGCGCTCTTTCGGGTCGGATGAATTGAGGAAGTGATCGGCATGGGTATGAGCGTCGATCAGCCCTGGCGATACGATCATGCCATGCGCGTCGATGGTGCGCCTGGCGCTCATCGGCGCCTTGGGGCCGACATAAACAATCTTGTCCCCGGCGATGGCGACATCGCCGGTGAAGGGCTTGGCAGTCGATCCGTCATAGACGGTGCCGCCGGTGATCAGCACATCGGCTTGTTGCCCCTGTCCCGCGGCCGAACCCGAGACCAGCGCGCACATCGCCGAGGACAGCAATAGAGCCATGGCCAGCCGTGCCGTTGCCGGATGCATGATCTTCCCCTTTTCTTTTTCGATCCTGGCGGTCGTTGCGCCACCATTGCGCCAAAAGTCTAGGCGCGCACGGCCCGCGCCGCTAGAGTTCGCCGATTGTGCCGGCGGGCCAGGCCGCCAAAGATTGGGGACCAATGCGCAAGGGCCTGACTTTGCTGGTATTTTTGGCGACCTTGTTGGGCGCCCTGTTTGGCTTGATCGTCCATGCGGCGGTCCATAATCCAGCCCATCTCGATACGCTGCAGCAGGGCCTTGGCCTGATCACGACCCTGTTCCTGCGGGCGGTCAAAATGCTGATCGGGCCCTTGGTGCTGGCGACGCTGGTGAGCGGGGTGGGCCGCATGGGCGATGCCGGCGACATCGGACGCGTCGCGCTGAAGGTGATGACCTGGTTCATCGCGGCCTCGGTATTTTCGCTGCTGCTGGGGTTGGTGATGGTGGAAACCATCGGACCCGGCACAGGACTTCATCTCACCACCGGCACGGCCACGGCCGCGAGCGGACTGAAAGCACCACCCACCAGCCTGATCCTGTTCCTCACCAATCTGGTGCCGACCTCGATCTTCGATGCCATGGCGCGCAACGAAGTTCTGCAGATCGTGGTGTTCTCGCTGGTGGCCGGTGTGGCGCTGACCAAGCTGGGCGAGAAGGGCCGGCATCTGCTCGTCATCACCGAGCAGCTGGCCAATCTGGTGCTGCAGATGGCGATGTTCGTGATGAACATCGCCCCCATCGCGGTATTCGCGGCGGTGGCTTCGGCACTGGCGCAAGGCGGCATCGAAGTGATCGGAAAATATGCCTCTTATGTCGGCGGTTTTTATCTGGCGCTGACGCTGCTGTGGGCGGCGCTGATGGTGGCGGGCGCGGCGGTCCTGGGCATCGCCGGGCAAAAGACATTGATGAAAGCCATCCGCGAGCCGGCCCTGATCGCCCTGGCAACCACCAGTTCGGAATCGGCCTATCCGGTGCTGCTGTACAAGCTGGAGCAGATTGGGGTTTCCAACCGCATCGCCAGTTTCGTGCTGCCCCTGGGCTATTCCTTCAACCTGATCGGCTCGATGTGTTACTGCATCTTCGCCGCGCTGTTCGTGGCCCAGGCCTATGACATCACCCTGACGCCCGGCCAGATCGCGCAGCTTTTGTTCCTGATCTTTGTCGCCAGCAAGGGCATCGCCAACGTGCCGCGCGCATCGCTGGTGGTTGTGGTGTCACTGCTGCCCTATTTCCACTTGCCGGAAGCAGGAGCGCTTTTGATTTTGGGCGTGGATCACTTCATGGATATGGGCCGCACCTGCACCAACACGGTGGCCACGGCAATCGCGGCTGCCAGCGTGGCCAAATGGGAAGGCGACAAAGTGGCGTTGGCGCCGCCCGCCGCCGCAAGCTAGTCTGGCCGAAAAAAGGGAAAGCCATGAAGCTCGACGCCAGCGCCTCCGGGGTCTATTCCATCGCCCCCACACCCTTTCTGGAAAATGGCGCCATCGACTGGACTTCGGTCGATCGCATGACCGATTTCTATTTCGAAGCGGGGTGCAACGGTTTCACCATCCTGGGCGTGCTGGGCGAAGCCTCGAAGATGGATGCCGAGGAAGCCCTGGCCCTGGCCGAACGCGTGATCAAGCGCGCCAATGGCAAGCCAATCATTGTGGGGGTGTCAGCGCCAGGCTTCGCCGCCATGCGCTCGTTGACCCGCAAGGTGATGGATCTGGGCGCGGCCGCGGTGATGGTGGCGCCGGGCGCAGGCCTCAAGACCGACGACCAGATCAGCGCCTATTTCCGCAATGCCGTGGAAGCGATCGGCAGCGACACGCCCTGGGTGCTGCAGGACTATCCCCATTCCACCGGCGTGGTGATGTCCAACGGCATGCTGAAGAAGGTGGTGATGGAACATCCTTCGCTGGTAGTGCTCAAGCATGAGGACTGGCCAGGTCTGGACAAGATCACCACCCTGCGCGGCTGGGAAAAAGATGGCTCGATGCGCCACATCTCCATCCTGATCGGCAATAACGGCCTGTTCCTGGATTTCGAGCTGGACCGGGGCGTCGACGGCGCCAATACCGGCTATGCCTTCCCCGACATGCTGGTGGAAACGGTGAAACTGTCGAAGGCCGGCAAGCGCGACGAGGCGCACGACCTGTTCGACGCCCATCTGCCGCTGTTGCGTTATGACCATCAGCCCGGCGTGGGCCTGGCAGTGCGCAAATATGTGCTGATGAAGCGCGGCGTGCTGTCGTCCTGGGCGATGCGCAAGCCGGCGCCAGCCTTTTCGCCGGAAACCAAGGCCGATGTGGACTACCTGCTGGCGCGCCTGGCCAAGCGCGACGCCCGGGCCAAAGTCTGAAGCGTTCCCTCAGCGGATGCGCTTGACCTTGAAGAAGCGGTTCTCGCCGGCGCCATTCACGGCCTGGCAAAGGCGGCGCCGGTTATCTCGGAAAAACCCACCGGCCCCTAATGGGCCGGGGCGGCTGGCTTGTCCTTGACCACCTCGAATTTGCCCAAGATGCAGATCTGGCCGGAATTGATCACATGCAGGCTCTGCTGATTCTCGCAGATGTCTTCGGTGCCGGGCACATTCCAGGCAAAGCCTTCAAAGCGCAGGTCGCTGCAAACGCCCTGCAGGTGGTTCACCAGTACCCGACCATCGCGCATCCGGAATGTCAGGTTCTTGCCGTCGTCGGAATGGGTGCCGACGATGTCGCGCTGACGGATGCACATATTGTCGGCCAAGGCCGGCGCAATACTGGCGGCGACCAGCGCAAGGGTTGCAAGGATCGTCTTCATGTGACCTCCAAAGGGCCCTTCCCGCAACCATTGTCCGCCAAATCGGTGTTGCCGACAATTGGGTCCCTGCATGCCCGCAATATCTGGCGCAAAGGCAGGAAAAAGCCTAGGGTCCCGGCACAGTGGAATTGTGAACAGGACCATGCCGGACAAGCTTCAGGAACAGGTAGCCGCGATCTGGGCGCGCGCATTGGGCGTCAAGAAAGTTAGCCCCGATGACAATTTCTTCGCGATCGGCGGCCACTCCCTGCTGGGCGTGAAGATGATTGCCGAGATCCAGGCCAAAACCGGCATGGAAGAAGAGCTGAAGCTGGCCGATCTGCTCGAGTTTCCCACCCTGGGCGCCTTCACCGCGCACCTGGAAAACCTGATGGCGCCGAGCGAGGAATCCGGCAGCATCTAGCGCCAGGCAGCCACCAGAACAATTCCACGCTCTGTCGCAAAACGCCCGCCAAGCCGCGCATCCGCTCTGGATGCGTGGAAGGTCCCATCGCCCAGTGCGATCTCGATGTCGCGAAAGGTCATCGCCCCTTTTTGCGCCCAGGCCTTGTAGCTCGCTTCCTTGGCACTGAAGAGAAGCGTTGCCGCTAGCAGGGGCTCGGCATGTGCCGCAAGCTGTTGCTGCTCGGCGGAGGAAAACAGCCTGGGCCATAAATCCCGGCCGACGGCGCCTGCGTGTTCCGCATCGATGCCGATACCGGCGAAACCCTTGCCGGCCAGCGCCGCGGCATAGCCATCGGTATGGGTGATGCTGCCGGCGATGCCGGGTGGCCAGACCGGCGCCCCATGATCGCTTCGCGCGATCACCGCTTCTTCCAGCCCCAATCCCGCCAACGCGGCGCGGGCGCAAGCCCGGCCCAGGGCGAAATCGCGGCGGCGTTTTTCGCTACTGCCGGCGACTTGAACCTCTTCTTGCGGATGGATGGGTACGGGCTGGCCCTCGTCCCAAATCTCGGCGCCGAAAAGGCCCGGCACCAGCAGCCGCGCCACCAGACCGGTCAAACCGCAACCACTTCGGAAAATGTCCTGAACAGCGTGGCCGTGAAGCTCTCCTGGTCGGCGGGACTGACGACGCCCTGGAAGAAATGCAACGAAGCCATCACCTCCTGGCCGGTATCGTTCAGATGCCAGAACAGCGGCGAAGAGCGGCGCGGCCAGGTCTGGGCGATGGTCGTGATTTCGGGCGGCCATTGGTGCGTCGCGCCTGGATCGACGCCCGCAGGACGCTGGGCCCTCTCGCGCGCCGTGCCGATGGAATAGTAATTGAACACCGCGGGTATCTTGTTGGGATAGTCCGGCGCCTCGATGCCCGGCCGCACGCAATGCGGTGCCCAGAAATGCAGGCTGGGAATGCGCAGCAGCTGGGCGGCGTCATATTCCGCCAGAACACCGCGCAGTATGCTTTCAAAATCCGCAGCTGCCGGCACATTGGCCTCGATCGCATCGGCGCAGAACATCAGCCCCACCGTATTGGTCAGCTCCAGCGAGACACGCTTGTCGCCCAGCACGCGGATGGGGAAGCGCTCCATTTTCGCCCAACGCGCCATGGCGATGGCAAAGATGGCCAGATAGACCAGAAACGGCGTGACCTTCAGCGACGCGGCCAAATCGCGGACCTTGCCGGCGATAGGGCCCGGGACGATGAAGTTTTTCACGATGCGGATGCCATTGCCCCACATCAGCGGTGTCTTTTCCGACGGCGCCAGCATGGTCGGCTGGTCATGATACCAGCGGCGCCAATATTCGATCAGCTGGGCGCCCTGATCGCCCGCCAGGAAATCGCGCTCGGCCCGGGAATAGTCACTATAGAGCACGGGTGACACGGCTTGCGCGGCCCCGGTTTCCAGAATCTCGTGAATTTCCTCCAGCAGGATGTTGCGGGTTCCGGCATCGGCAATCATGTGCGCGGGCGAAATTGCAGCGAGGCTTTCACCGTCCGGAAGGGCAAAGACCTTGGCACGGACAAGCCATGATCCTTCAATGGCGTTGAGCAGGCCGCAAAATTGCTGCGCACCTTTCACGGCAGCCTCGCGCGCCGCGTCCGCGCCCAGGCCGCGCAGATCTTCCTGCTCGATTGCGAAACTTTCCGCCGGATTGAGGAAAGCCTGCAGCGTCCTGTCGCACATTTCGAAACGGGCGCGCAATGCGTCATAGCGGGCAATCACCTGGCGGATGGCAGCGGTGACGGCTTCCGGCGCGGCATTGAAGCGGCCGATGATGGGAATATTGAGGGCGACGGGTTCGCCTTCCCGTGCGCCGCCTGCAAAAGCGCGCCACATCTCCTGCGCCACGGACGGCATCAGCGGACCACTGACCGGTGTGGCATTGCGCAAGCCCCGGGCGGCGCTGCGGGCTTTCAGATAGTCCAGGATTTCGCCGCGGCGGGTGCGAAGCGCGTCGCGATCGGTGTCAGTCAGCGCCTGTCTGGGGGAGCGATAGCGGATCTGCTCGCCATCCAGCGACAAAAGAATGCCGCGACTTTCCAGCTCGGCGATCAGCCCGGCAATGCTCATGCAGCAACAGGCTTGCGGAAGGGCGATACCGATATGGTCAGAAGCGATATGCAGGCCAGCAACGCGGCAAAGGCGACGAAGGAAATATGATAACTCTTTGTCCTGTCGAACATGGTGCCGGCAAAAATCACCGCCGACAGCAGCAAGCCCGCTGTCAGGGCATAGCCCCAGCCCATCACCTGGCCGAAGCGCGCCGACCCGAAATTGCTGGCGACAAGCCCCGCCGCCGTCGGCAGAGCACAACCCAACGCAACACCTCCCATGCCTGCGGCGACAAACAGCACTGCCGGCAGCGCGAACAATGCCAATGACAGCCAGCAGAAAGTCATGGCCAAGGCTGCAACGATCAGCAATGCGCGCTGGTTGACGCGATCGGCAAGCAGGCCAGCCGCCACCTTGGTGAGAGCGGCAACGATCGCAAAGACCGAAATCGGAAGCGCGGCGGCAACAGGCGTCATCCCAAGCTGGACACCGTATGGCACCAGCGAAACCACCATCGCCTGGCTCGTTCCCGAGATCGCCGCCAGTGTGAGGCATGGAATCCAGAACGCCTTGCTCAAAAGAATATCGGAGGAGCGAAGGCGTTCCCGCGTCGAGATATTGGCGGGACGTCCCTGATTTTCGGGATGATCCTGAAGGCCCAGATCCGATGGGCGGTCGCGTAGCACCAACAGTGCCAAAAGGACGATGATGACGCCTTCGATCATGCCCTCATAGAACAATGCCGGGCGCCAGCCGTGGCGCTGGATGGCGATGCTGAGCAATGGGATGACGGTGAAACCGCCGCCGGATGTGGCCACCGCGGCCAGTCCCTGTGCCAGGCCACGACGACGATAAAACCATCGCGCCGCGAGGGTCGATGTATTCAACGGCCCGGCCGCCATGAAAGCGGCAGCAGCCGGCAGGAAGAGTATGATCGCCATTAGGGCGAGCGAATTTGAAACAGCGATACCCGCGAAAGAGGCGGCCAGGAGAATGGCGCCCGCTGGCATCACCAGCCGGACGGGTTTGCTGTCAAGCGTGCGGCCGACCAGCGGCGCCATCAGCATGACGCCGGCGAACAGGATCAGGACGGGAAGACTGGCGATGGCACGGGAGACGTGAAACTCGGCCTGCAGCGGCAGCACGAACAGGCCCGACGCGTAAGAGGTTGCGCCCTGGACCAGCATTTCCGAGACAGCGGACGCCGCCAGGACGTACCAGCCATAATAAACCGGCGAATTGCGCATGATGGATTCCCGGTGAGCCCCGCCCGGTTTATGCCACGGCAGCGCACATCAGAAAAGAACGGAGCAGATCAGAGAAGTGCGCCGGGGATCGAGGCAATCTGGTGTTCCCAGCTTTCCTCAGTTTCAGACCGCCGTGGGGTATAACGGCAAAGTCCCATGATGAAGGTGGTTTCGCCGCTGTCATTCGCAAGCGGTACATACAGGTGTTCAGCGTCGAGATATTCACGGCCGCGCAGGTGGACACGACCAATGAAACGCAGGGGCTTGCCGCCATCCAGAACCAAGTCACCGCACTCATTCCAGCGCGGGACCAATTCCGGCGGCACACATTCCTCGAAGGTCTTGCCCGTGACATGGCCGGCGACCTCCGTGAGCCCCGTACCAATAAGACGAAACATGTAGCGGGATGGGTTACGCCCCACCCGTTCAAATACAACGATGTTGCGTAGAACATCCTTTAGGTCACGCGGCGTTAATTCTGACCGAGCCGGCATCGCCTTGTCGCCGGCTTTCGCACGCCAAATTTCCAAGAAGCGATCATAAAAAGAATCGCTGAAGGCAAGGCCTGGATCACAGAAGTGATGCCACTTCTGCTGGGCAGCTTTCTGGTTCAGCGCTCGGGCGGCCACTAGGACGTTCATGCTTCAAAAACTGACGGAAAAACATAAATAGCAGGTAAAGCGCGGTTCAGTGGCAAGCTCAAAGGGGAAAATGCCGCCCACACATTGCAATCTAGTGTTGAATCGCTGAATGATTCCAACATAGACGTGCCGATTCGCTTAACGCATCCACAGCTTCTGGATGGAGGCTATTAACCAGCAAAACCAGCTTGATAACCGTAAGGGATGATACGTATTGGCATGGTTATCGAATTGTTCACTACTATCGATAACCCCACATTTCATTGACGGTTCATTCCGATGCTCAAAGCTCTTATGGTTTCAAATGTCTTAAAAAGACAGCAGGGCATGACGCAATCGCATCGAAGACTGGTTCCGGACGAAAGCATCCGCGCCGCGCGGCACGGCAAACACAAACTTGATGAGTTGGACCCTGCGCGGATTGCCAAGCATCTGGTGGTGTTTCAACCCGTTGAGTCCGACGTGGCTGAGATCCTGGCAAAGGCACGCCTTTCTATCCCCGGTATCGCCAAGGCCGAAGAGGTCCTGCGGGTCTTCCGTTACAATCCGATCTGCATCATGGGGCTTGCGCGCAAATCCAAATTCAATCCCGAACAGCCCGCTGCCGAGGGGTTTGTTGCTGCTCTACCTCTCAATGCACTCGGCCTTCAGAATTTGGCGCTTGGCACATTCGATGCGACGAGCCCAGATTTGCGACTTCTCGCCAAACCCGACGAACGCCCTGCAGGCCTTTATATGTGGGCCGTTTTTGCGCCAGGTTCCCTTGCAGCTGGCATCGCGTTGTTCTTGGAAAAGATGTCCTCCCCGCAATATTCCGGTGTCGATCTCTATTCCCGCCCAAACACTGACGTAGGGCGGCGCTATAACGAGGTCCTAGGGCTGACCGAAGGCGTCAAAATCGGCGATATCGAGGCACCGCATGTCTGGATATTCAACCGGAAACCAAAAACGCCCCTGTATGATAGCTATGCACCAGGCGCGGCGCCTGGCAAGCTCGGTATCACCGTGGCTCGCAGCTTCGAGGACCTTGCCCGCGTTGTTGCTCTGCGCAGCGCCGTCTATATCGGCGAACAGGAATGCCCATACGAAGAGGAATATGACGGCAACGATCTCGCCGCTACACACCTGATCGCCTATATTGGCGACGAACCCGCCGGCTGTCTGCGGCTGCGTTTCTTCGCCGATTTCGTCAAAGTGGAGCGGCTTGCGGTGCGAAAGGAATTCCGTAAGTCCCGCGCCGCCTTCCAGCTGGTGCAGGCCGGCCTCAAGTTGTGCCAGAAGAAGGGTTATCGCAGAGCCTATGGACATTCTCAGACCAGGCTGACCAATTTCTGGAGCCGCTTTGGCTTTCATACTTTTGAGGGCGGAAAGAATTTTGTATTTTCCGACTTCGAATATGTAGAGATGGTCGCGGACCTTGAACCCGATCACGATGCGGTCGCGATTGGTAGCGATCCCTATGCCATCATCCGCCCCGAAGGCCGCTGGCACACCCCCGGCATCCTGGAGCGCTCGGCCGCCCGGGCTGTCACCAGCCCCTCGGTCAAGAAGAATGCCTGATGCCTCGGACGCGGCTGTGCAAACCAGCGGTTGCCTAATGACAAGGGGATTTCCCTAAAGTAGTTTGCCGAATAGCCGGAGTGCGGGTGTTGTGCCGTGGGTAACCGGGACAGCATCGCCATATCGCACTGGGGATTGTATGGAGTTTCGCCAGCTGGTTGCCGCCCTCCCGCAGAGGAAGAGCGCAATCTACACTTTCGAGCGGGGCAAGGCTGTCTGCCACCCGCATGCCGCACTTCATGACGACGTGCAGCGTGTGCGCGACCGGCTCAGCGGCTGGGGTGTCCGGCCCGGCACCCGCGTGGGCATCTATGCCCCCAATTCCTATAACTGGCTGGTTCACGACCTGGCGCTGATCGAACTGGGCGCCATTTCCGTCCCCTTCACCGACGATTTTGCGGGCAAGGTGAATCAGGACCTGCTGGACAAATACAATGTCGCCCTGCTGCTGATCTCCAAAAGCCAGGCGCGGCTGTTCGCGCAAAAACCCGCCCATGTCGCCTTTATCGACGCCGAAAATGACGGCGTGCACGCACAAGAACGCGCACCGTCCGGCGACGCGGACGAAGCCGACCAGCATAGCCTGGTGTTTTCCTCCGGCTCGGCCGGCGGCCTCAAGGGGTTGGTGATCAGCCGCAAGGGCGTGGAGGCCACGCTGCCGCCAGTCATGGAGGCACTCGACATGGGACCGGGCGACAGGCTGCTTCTGTTCCTGCCCATGTCCAATTTCCAGCAGCGCAATATGTGCTATTCGGCGCTGTGGTATGATTTCGACATCATTATCACCGATTATACCCAGCTGTTCGCCGCCATGCCGGCGCTCAATCCCACCGTGCTGATCGCGCCGCCGGTGCTTTACCAGATGATGCATGCCGAATATGAAAAATATCCGGGCTGGAAGAAATCGCTTTGGAATGTCGAAGCCGCCCTGCTCTCGCTGATCCCGTCCGCGGCCGCCCGCCAGGCGCTGGCGCGCAAGCTGTTCCACGACTTCTACCAGCAATTCGGCAGCCGCATCCGCCTCCTGGTCACCGGCATGGCGCCGATCCGCCGCAACATCGGCAAGTTCTTCGAGCAGCTTCAGCTGCCTTTGTGCGAATCCTACGGCATGGTGGAAGCGGGTTCGATCACCTTCAGGCCCGCGGGCTCGCGCGAATATGATTCGGTAGGCAAGCTGCTCAAGGGCGTCGAGGTCTCGATCCTGCCGGACAATGAGATCATCGTCAGCCGTTCTCATCCGATGACCCTGCGCTACTTCCAATGCGCCGAGGGTGAAAATGCGCGCACCTTTGTGGCGCCAGGCCAGATCGCCACCGGCGACATGGGCCGGATCGACGGTGACGGCAATCTCTACCTGCTGGGGCGCAAGAAGGAGCTCCTGATCACACCGGGCGGCGTGAAACTGCATCCCGAGAGCATCGAGCAAGAGCTGAACAACAGCCCCGACGTAGTCCATTCGGTGCTGTTCATGCGGCCGGATGCGGCCCATCTCACCTGCGTCGTGGACCTGGCGTCTCCGGCCAGCGAGGAGGCCAAGGCACGCGTCACCAAATTCGCCAACAGCCTGCCCGCGGCCAAGAAGGCCGCGCCCTTCGTGGAAGTGATTTTCACCACCGAGCCTTTCACGGCGGAGAATGGCATGTTGCGCCCCAACCTGAAGATCGACCGCAAGGCGATCGCGGCGCGCTATCTCTGATTTTTCAGTCCGCGGCGATGATGGCGGGGCCATGCGGCCGCGCCTTGCGACACAACCAGACGATGGCGATGGCGACGACGCATAACCAGGCCGAGACGGTGAACATGTCCACCGAAGCCAGAAGATAGGCCTGGCCGATCATGCTTCTGGTCACCGCACTCTTGGCCGCCAGCTCCGGCAGGCCAAGGTCGTGCAGCGACGACAGCACATTGTTGAAGGCCGGCGCATAGGCGCTGGTCATTTCAGCCATGCGGCTCTGATGAAACGCCTCGCGCCGGTCCCAGAAGGTGGTGACCAGCGACACCGAGAATCCGGCGGCGATGATACGGGCGAAATTCGACAGGCCGGACGCGGCGGGAATGCGCGAAGGCGGCAGCCCGTCCAACAAGATCGAAATCGTGGCGATGAAGAAGGATCCCGAGGAAATCCCCTGCACCAGCAGCGGAATGGCGATGGCCATGAAGCTGGCATCGGCCGTGAGTCCTGCACGCATCCAATAAGAGACGGCCGAGGCGGCAAAGGCAATGGTCGCCACCCAGCGCGCGTCAAAGCGCGCCATCATGCGGGCCGCCAGCGGCGTCATCAGCACCGCGACCACGCCGGTGGGCGCCGACACCAGCCCCGCCCAGGTCGCGGTATAGCCCAGCTGGGTCTGCAGCCACAGCGGGATCAGCAGCATGTTGGCGATGAAGACACCGTTGCCCAGGCAGAAGACGACGGTGCCCAGCGCGAAATTGCGGTTTTCGAACAGCGATAAATCGACCACCGGATGCTCTTCTGTGGTCTCCCATAGCAGAAACGCGCCAAAGCCGATCAGCGAAACAATGGCGAGGGTGACGATCCATCCGGAGGCGAACCAGTCGTCATTCTTGCCCTGGTCCAGCATCAGCTGCAGCGCGCCGGCCCATACGATCAAAAGCCCCATCCCCACCATGTCGATGGGCAGCCGCTTCACCGGCGTCTCGCGCGCCGCCAGATTGGCCTGTGTCAGCGCCACCACCAAAAGTCCCACCGGGACGTTGATCAGGAAAATCCAGCCCCAGTGGAAGGAATCCGAGATATAGCCGCCCAGCAGCGGCCCGCAGATCGGCGCCACAAGGGTGGTGATGGACCAGATGGCGAGCGCGCTTGTGCGCCGGCTATGCGGGAAGATCGACAGCATCAGGGCCTGCGAGCCCGGAATGATGGGACCCGACAGGGCACCCTGCAGGGTCCGGAAGAAAACCAGCGATTCCAGGCTCCAGGCGATACCGCACAACAGCGATGCGACCGTGAAGCCGAGCATGGAAAGGACAAACACCTTCACCACGCCGTAGCGATTCATCAGCCAACCCGTCAGCGGCACACCGATGCCATTGGCGACCACAAAGGCGGTGATGATCCAGGTCGACTGGTCGGTGGATGCTCCCAGGTCACCGGCAATGGTCGGCAGCGAGACATTGGCGATGGTGGTGTCCAGCACCTGGGTGAAGGTGCCCATGGCCAACGCAAAGGCGGTGACCGCCAATGCGCCCCCTTTCAGCGGCGTTTCATGCGCCGCGTCGCTCACGGTGTGCGCACGCCGTTCTCGGCCAAAATCTTCGCCACCAGCGCGTCCACTTCCGGGCCGACATCCTCGCCGGTGTCGCCGCGCATGACGCTGGAGACCGGTGCGGTGGCAACCCGCGGGCCGGCCTGATCGGTGACATCGACATCGGCGCTGACGCTGAGGCCCACGCGCAGGGGATTGTTTGTCAGTTCGGCGGGGTCGAGTGCGATCCGCACCGGCACCCGCTGCACGATCTTGATCCAGTTGCCGCTGGCATTCTGCGCCGGCAGCACCGCAAAGGCCGATCCGGAACCCGCGCCCAGGCCGGCGACATGACCATGATAGACGACCTTGCTGCCGTAAAGATCGGTCGTGATCTTCACCGGCTGGCCGATGCGCATGCGCGCCAGCTGCACTTCCTTGAAATTGGCGTCCACCCACACATCCGACAATGGCACCACCGCCATCAGCGGCGCCCCCGCATTGACATGCTGGCCCACCTGCACTGTGCGCTGGGCGATCTCGCCGTCCACCGGCGCCACGATCTTCATGTGCGCCAGCACCAGGGCCGCGGCACGCAGCTGGGCTTCGGCAGCCAGCACATCGGGATTGTGCGCGATATCGACGCCGGAAATGCCCGATTGCGCCTGGGCCAGTCCGCCGCGCGCCGAATTGACCGCGGCTTGCGCGGCCGCGACCGCATCGCGGGCATGGCCCAGCTCCTCGCCCGACACCGCGCCGGACAAAGCCGACTGGCGGCGCTGGTAATCGCTCTTGGCCTGGGCCAGCGCCACTTCCGCCGATGACAGCTGGGCGGAATAGGAATCGGCGCTGGCAAAAGTTCCGCGCACCGCGCGCGCCACGCGCGCCAGATTGGCTTCGGCCGCACGCATGTTCACCTCCGCGGTCGAGGGGTCCATGTCGATCAGCAGCTGTCCGCGGCGCACGGCCTGGGTATTGTCGGCATAAAGCGCGGTGACGGTGGCGTTCTCGCGGCTGGTCACCGCCACGATATTGCCGGCGACATAGGCGTCGTCGGTGGTTTCGATGAAGCGGCCTTCGAACAGCCACCAGGCGCCATAGACAAGACCGGTGACGACGATCGCCGTTCCGAACAACAGAAATCCCCTGCGGCGTCGTCGCGCGCGCGCAGCGCGCATGTCGGTGCTGTCGCTCATGGCGTGGCATCCTGTTTGGCAAGAGGTTCAAAGCCGCCGCCCACCGCCAGCAGCAGCGCGACACGCTGGACCGTGGCCTGCGCGATAAGCGCCGCCATCTGCTGGCGGGCCGACAGAAGAGTGGCTTCGGCGGTCAGCATGGGGATCTGGCCCGACAGGCCCAGACGATAGCGTTCCTTGGCCAGATCGAAAGCGCGGCTCGCACTGTCCAATGCCAGTTGCTGTTGCCGGCGCTGGTCGGCCAGGCTCGCCACCCGCGTCAAGGCATCGGAAGTCTGGCGCACCGCGCCCACCACGGCGCCGTTATAATCGGCTACCGCGGCATCCAGATCGGCAGTGGCGCGGGCATATTGGGCGCGGATGCGGCCGGCGTCGAACACCGGCAGATGAATGGCCGGCCCTGCACCGGCCACCAGCGCATTGCCGGAAAAAATATTGTCCAGCCCGATGGACTGAAACCCGATCGCCGCCGCCAGATCGATATTGGGATAAAAATCGGCATGGGCGGCTTCACGGCCATGCGTCGCCGCCAGAATACGCGCCTGTGCCGCCAATATATCGGGCCGCCGCGCCAGCAAGTCCGCGGGGAGATGCGCGGGCAGCGGCAAGGCATTATCCACGGCGACCGCCGGACGCGCGATGTCGGGATAGGCCCTGGCGCCCTGGCCTATCAACGCCGCGATCGCATGCACCGCCACATCGCGTTCGGCCTCGGAGCGGCGCACTTCGATGCGCGACATGGCCAGCAGGGATTTGGCCTGTTCCAGCGAGGCTTCATTCTCAAGCCCTGCTTTCACCCGGCTCTGGGTCAGATCCAGGATGGTCTGGCGTTCCGTCACCGTCTCATGCGCGATATCGATATTCTGATATGCCAGAAGCAGCGCGACATAGGATTGGGCGAACATGCCCGCCAGCGCCAGCCTGGCGGCGCCGGCATCCAGTGTCGCGGCCGCGCTCGCGTTTCTGGCGCGATCGATCAATGCCGCCTGTTTGCCCCAGAAATCCAGCGACCAGCGGAAGCGCGCCTCGGTGTCGCCTACCCACTGCCAGGAACCGCCGAAAGGCTTGGGATAGAGATAGTCGTTGCTGACAAGCTCGCGGGTCTCCGCGCCGTCGATATTGATGTTGGGATAATCCAGCGCCCGCTGGACCGACAATTCGGCTTGGGCGGCGCGGATGCGCGCCAGCGCGCTCTGCAGGGACGGATTGTTCGCCATGAGCTGCGGCACCAGCCGATCCAGCTGCGGATCGTTGAATGTTTTCCACCAGTCGGACTGCACCTGTGGTGCCGCGTCCGCGCCCAGACCCAAAGTCTGCGGCGCGATCTCGGTCTGGGTGGGCGTGGTTGGCGGCGCCTCCACGCAAGCCGCAAGCGGCAGCGCCAGAAGCAATGCGGCGGCCTTGGCCCTGTTCAATCTCGTCCCCGGCATAAGTCGGCGGCCAGCTTCGCCTGATTCGTCTTTTCTTAAGATTAATGGCGCCGGGCAGCGTTCCCAATCGGGGCTTATACGGATTGCGGGCGTAAAATGGCCATAACCTGCTGAAAATGCGCCTATTTTGGCTTGCGCCAGCGGTCGGCGGCAGCGATCGCGGAGAAGATGAAGATCAGGCAGAAGGGAATAAGCGCCACCGCCCGAAACGAGGCCGAGGCGGCCGCGGTCAGGATCTCGTGCAGCTGGGCTCCCTGGGCATTGGCCGCCAGGACGGCATCGCCGTGCGCCGCCTGGAGCTTGGCATTGTCATAGATGGCGCCCAGATAAGGAAGGACCAGGTAGGTGGCGAGCGCACCTGCCGATCCCATCAGGCCGAACACCATGGTGCCGCTGCGCGGATAGCGCTCGGCGACCGTGGCCAGCATGGTGGGCCAGAAATAGCAGACGCCGAAGCCCCAACCGGTGGCGGCGATCAAGGCGCTGGCGGGATCATGCGCCCGGCTCAATGCAAAAAGCCCGGCAGTCGCGAAAATGGCGGAGAAGATCAGGAGCCCGACATTGGAGAGGCGCTTGACCAGCGGTCCGGCGAAATGGCGCATCACGAACATCAGCCCGCTCACATAAGCGAGCAGCAGGATGCCGCGCATGCCCACGATCTGGGAAAGCGCCACATCGACCCATTGTCCGGGCGCGAATTCCGTGGAAGCCGTGAAAGTCATCAGCAGCACCCAAAGGAAAATGGTGGGGTTCTGCAGGGTCGCCTTGATCATCTCGCCCGGCGTCACCGGCGCATCGGTGGAAAGGCTGACATCGGGGAGCTTTTCTTTCAGCGCCCAGGTGCCGAACACCAGCGCCAGCAGTCCCAACACCACCAGATCCAGACGCCAGGCCAGCCCCATGCCATCGATCGCCAAGGCCAGCATCGAGCCTGCCACCAGCCCGCCGGGATACCAGGCGTGCAGGATGGAAAGCCGCGCCACGCGGTCATGGGGATAGAGCGCACTGGTCAGGGGATTGATCACCGTCTCCACCAGGCCCCAGCCGAAGCCCTGCACCACCATGCCGATCAGAAGCCCGGTATAGGGCGACACGCCCAGCGACCCGGCGAAGGCGACCAGCACAAAGCCTGCAATCAAAAGTGCGGCGGCCGCGGCCAAGGCACGGCCGAAGCCGATCTTGGCCAGGACCGCACTGACCAGAAACAGGGTGACGGCAAAGCCGGCAAAGGCCGAGCCCAGCACCGCGCCGATCATTTCCCCAGCATGCACGGCATCGAGCTTGTCGAGATATTCGGCACGCATATGCACCGCGGTCGCGGCCCGTATGCTGACGGCGGCGCCGGCGGTAAACAGCGCCAGAAGGGAGACGACAAATATGCGGCCACGGTTGAGGGGCGCGGACTCAATTGTCATTATCGATGTGACCGGTCCCCCGGCCCTCCCAGCGCTTTTGAACGAACCTAGCACAGGCGGCGCACTTCCCGTAAAGTCGCGCCATGCCACTTCATCCTCAGGCCGCCCTGGCCATTCAGCGCGCCGGCGACCTGCCGACCAACCTCTCGCCGGACGAGCTGCGCGTCGCCTATGAACGCCAGCGGCTGACCTTGCTGCCGGAAAAGCCGGCGGTCGCCATCACCTATCAGCTGTCCATTCCCAGCGATTACGGCCCGATCCCGGCGCGCTTCTATCGCGCCAGCAAGAGCAAGAAACCCTGCCCGCTGCTGGTCTATTTCCATGGCGGCGGCTTCATGCTGGGGACGCTCGCGCTATACGACACCGCCTGCCGCCGGCTGGCGGTCAAAGGCGATTGTGCCGTGCTGTCGGTAGATTACCGGTTGGCGCCGGAGACCCAGTTTCCCGGCGCGGTGCTGGACAGCTATGCCGCCACGCGCTGGGCGTCCGACAATGCCGAGCTGCTGAACATCGATCCGGCAAAGATAGCGGTGGGAGGCGACAGTGCCGGCGGCAATCTGGCGGCGGTGGTGGCGCAGATGGCGCTGGATTCACGTGAATTCCAGGTCGCCTTGCAGATACTGATCTACCCCATGACCGACCAGAGCCGTGCCTATCCCTCCTATGAGCGCAACGCCCAGGGTTACATGCTGACCACCGCGGCACTGCATTGGTTCATGGACAATTACATTCCCGATCACGAAGACCGAAAGGATCCGATGGCGTCGCCCATGCTGCGGCCCAGCCTCGAAGGCCTGCCGCCCGCCCTGGTGATCAGTGCCGAATTCGATCCCCTGGTGGACGAAAACGAGGCCTATGCCAGGCGGCTGAAGGAAGCGGGCGTCCCCACTGACTATGTCTGTTTTCCCGGCATGATCCATCCCTTCTTCACCCTGGGTGGGGTGGTCGAGGATTCCGCCAAAGCCGAGGACCTGGCGGCGCAGGCGTTGCGCAAGCTGGCCTGATCATGAAACGCCTGCTTTTGCTGCTCGTCCTGCTGATGGCGCCGCCTGCGGTGACACCCGCCTGGGCGCGCGATTTCACAAGCAGCGTTACGGAGGGCTCCGAGATCATCCATCTGCGTCCGGAATTCAAGGTGCCGGACGAACCCAACCAGCTCTTCTATATCCAGCGTTCGCCCAATTCGAACACGGTGATCTATGCCGCCAAGCTGGATGGAAATGGCGAGTTCGACGCCAACGGTCCCGTGGAAGCCTTCTGGCGCAAGTTCAACATCGACGGCAGCAGGCAGCCGCTGAATTTCATGGAACGCATGATGGCCTATGGCGTGCGGGTTGACCCGGTTCGCCCCGGCAAGCCGATCACCTTCCGTGTCGCGGCCCTTCCCTACCGCACGCTGACCCTGGCGATGGATGCCGAGCACCACCCCGAGGCGCTGATACAGGTCGGCAGCCGGACCGTGAAGATCGCCTATGTCTATCTGCAGGTGGTGGAAGGCGGGCTTCTGCCCAGCGTGCCGTCACTCGACATCTTCGGCACCGACATCGCCACCGGCAAGGCGATCCACGAGCATCTTATTCAAAGGTAGTTCAGCGTACACAGGCCCGCCTCCCCTTCGCGTGCGTGAGCACGCAGGAAGGGGAGGTGCCCGTGCCCGCGAGAGCGGGCAAAGGGCGGAGGGGTTCTAATTTTGAAAATGCGGTGTATCCTCCAGCCTCACGCCCAGACCGCGCGTCTTCTGGATCAGGTGCAGCACATATCCCACCGCCAGAACCAGCAGCATCGGCGCCAGCCAGCCGGCAAAAAAGGGCCCGATATAGCCGAACTCGCCCATCAGGCTGAACGCCTTGGACGCGAAATGGGCGAGATATCCCGCCAGGAGCACCGCCACCAGGGCGAACCAGCGGGTGAGAAAGGCGAAATAGAGCATCGACAGCGCCGCGGCCAGGACCGCCATCAGGCAGGTGAAGGCGGTTTCGCCGAACACGGTCTGAAGCCGGGTTTTGTAGCCGCTGAGATCGCGCGACATGATCTGGGCGCGCGACAGTTCGCGCAGGTCCGAAAGAAACAGATATTGCGGAGACAGGCCCAGATTGCTCAACCACAGCGAGTCAAGGCTCATGGGGATGGTGCGCGTCGCGAACGGAACCTCGTTTTCTTCATGTGTACCGGTCGAAAGCACCTTGCCCTGATTGGCGAAATCGGCGCGCCAATAATGCCCGCCCGTCAGCCGCCACATGCCGTCTTCGGCCGGCGCGGCGACCGATGCGGTATCGACCTCCGCCAGATGACCGTCGCTGTCGAGCTTGTAGATAGTAGCGTCATGTAGCTCCAGCGGCGGACCATACTGGATCGCGGCTTTGAGCAGCCCGTCCGGCAAGGCAATCCAGTGCGTGCCGCCGCTCTTGCTGCGGTCCAGCCTGATGCCTTCACGGCCCAGCACTTCGGCCATCTGGACATGGATGGCGACGGGGCGCAGCCAGGCATCGATGCCGAACAGGAACGCGCCCATCAGGATGCCCGCAAACAGCGCGGGCATCAGGCAGAACAAGGGCGAGCGGCCGCTGTTCCAAATCAAAAGCCGCTCACGCGATTCCGTGAAGGCGCTTTCGCTCCACACCACGCCCAGGAAGGTGGCGAAGGGAACAAAAGGCGGCAGCAGATCGGACAAGCGCAACAGCGCCAGCCGCCCCAGCCCGCCCACAACATCAAGCAGGCTGCCGTGGAACAGGGCCACCTGCGGCCACAGGTCGATGGTCAGCGCGATGGTCATCAGGGCCGCACACACCATCAAGGTGTGGCGCAGATAGGCGCCCAGCATGTAACGGGAGTAAAGCCCGAAGGGTGCAAGGAATATCGCCCGGGCACCGCCGCGCCCGGAGGCATTTTGAGTCTGGCTCATGAGCGCGCCAATTGTGGCCGCACAAAATCACTGTGGCGCCACACGATCGCGGTGAACACGGCATAGGCAAACCCGCCATAAAGCAAAAGCGGCGGCAGAAGCGCGCCCATCACGCTCAACGGCGCGACCGTGGTGATCACCCATTCGCAAAGCAGGTTGACCGACATCAGCCCCAGGCAGGACAGCGGAAGGGCAAACCAGTTGGTCAAGCGGTTGGTGAATGCCACGCCCAGAAGCGCGACCAAAGGCGCCAGGAAGGCCAGCAGGCTGCGGGAAAAGCGCTCAGCCAGCAGGCGCATCTGGGCGGCGCGAGAGCCCGCGGTCTGATAGTCGGGCATGAACATCTGCTCGAACACCGTCTGCTCGTCGATATTGCTGGTGCGCGCGGTGAACGGCAGCAGCTGGTCCACCATCATCAGCTGGCTCATGTCGCGCACCTTCATGGTGATGGGAGGCGTGTCGCCGAAGGTGTCGGGACAGTCGAAACACTTGCCGGAAATGGGATGCACCGGCTTGCCGTCTTCACTGGCCAGGGGGTGCGCATCGGCAAAGGTATGGGACGTGAAATCACTGAGATTGAGAACGATGCGTCCCGAACGGTCGGGACCATCCAGCCGCGCCTGGGCCGCGGTCACAATGCGCGAGGTCCTGGGCCCGATCTGCTGGTAGACGAACAGGGTGCGATCCCTGCCGGGCACAGGCGCCGGCTTGGCATTGGTGCTGGCGTCGATCACCGCGACCTGACCGGGCGCCACCGGTGGCGGAGCGCCGCCCTGCACATGATCCATGGCATAAGCGACATAGGACGGGAAATAATAGAACTCGTTCTTGGCCACGCCCTTCTTCAGCGAACGCAATTCCGAACTGAACAGAATCGAGCGCTGGGCATAGCGCGACAGGGGATCCACCACGCCCGAGCCGGTCATGCTGACCACCTGTCCCGCCAGCGCCACGATCAGGACCAGCGCCCCCAGCTGATAGGGTCCCAGGCCCGAACCGAACAGCACCAGCATCTCGCGGTTCTCGCGCATGCGCAGCAGGGTGACATAGGCCGCCATCAGGATGGCGATGGCCAGGGCCAAGTCGAAAATCTCGGTCGAGGTGCAGGCCAACACCAGCGCAATGCCGGAGAGATCGGCTTCGTGGCGCACCGCGTCGCGGAATACCCAGGTGAAGTGCTCGGCCAGAAAGATGGCCTCGATCAGGATCACCACGGCCAGGGTCTGGGCGGCGACGCGCTGGAAGAAGCCGCGCACATAATCGCCGCGCAGGAAGGCGCCAAGCGTGGCACGAAGGCCGCTACCGGCCGGGGCCGCAGCCAGGGAGAAAAGCGTCAAAGCCTGAATTCCTCACCCAGATAGACACGGCGAACCTCCTGGTCCGCCACAATCTGTTCGACATCGCCCTCCGCCAGCACCCGGCCGGACTTGATCACATAGGCGCGGTCCACGATGCCCAGCAGCTCGCGTGCCTTGTGATCGGTGATCAAGACGCCGATGCCCCGATCCGCCAAATGGTCGATCATCTGCCCGATCTCGTCGGTGGCGTGCGGGTCCACACCGGCAAAGGGCTCGTCCAGCATGGCGAAGCTGGGCTCGCAGGCCAAAGTGATGGCGATCTCGCAGCGCCGGCGCTGGCCGCCGGAAAGATCGCCCACCCGCTTCCCGCGGACCTCCTGCAGCCGGAATTCCTCGATCAACTCCACCGTCCGCCGCTTGCGTGACGCCGCATCCGGCAGCCGCGCTTCCAGCACCAGGCGGATATTCTGCTCCACGGTCAATCCCCGCGGCACGAAGGGCGCCTGGGGCAGATAGGCGATCCCGAACCGGGCGCGGTCGTAAAAGGGCATGGCGGTGACATCATGACCATCCAGGATGATGGCGCCGGCATCAGGCCGCAGCATTCCCGTCAGCATCTGGAAGGTGGTCGTCTTGCCCGCGCCATTGGGCCCCAGCAGGCCCACCACTTCGCTGCGATTGAGTGTGAGAGTGACGTCCTCGATCACCCTGCGCCCGGCGAAAGATTTCACCAGATGCTGTGCTGAAAGCATGACTTGCTCTTTGACGGCGGTGTGATGGGGCCTTGCGCATGCGCCTGGGCCCTTGAGTCGGCTCGCGGCCCCGCATTTGGCCCTTACACGGATATTAGGACGCGGGTTTTGGCCTGTACAGGCAAGGAACGGGGGTTCACAAACCGCCCAAGCGCTTGAAGAAATGCTACCGATTATTACGTTTTTGCCCCGAGCGAAAACCCGGAAAAGCGGGGATTTTCGGGTTCGGCCCGGATGAATAGAGGGAAGAATGACGCCCCCTGAACCACGCCATTTTTGACGGCAAATATATGGACTTACCGTGATGGCGAAGGTTGTGGCATACAGTTTTCCGGTTATGCTTCTGTAATGCGGCCAAGCCGGCCGCAGGGGGCACCTTAGCGAGTAAACCGAGGGGCAATGACGACCCATTCTGCGGCCGCCGAGCAAAAGTCCATTGCGGCTGAAAACCAACAGCCCGAACGCAAGAGCGTCGTCGACGACTTCGCGCCCTATCGCGCGCTTCGCCGCCGCATCGAGGACGTGGAGAATAGCGGCCAGGAAGTGCCTTTCTTCCAGCCGCGCGACGGCGTCAGCCACAGCGTCATCCGCCGCAACGGCAAGAGCCTGGTCAGTTTCTCCGGCTACAACTATCTCGGCCTGAACGGTCATCCCGCCGTTACCGCCGCCGCCAAGAACGCCATCGACAAATACGGCACCAGCGCCTCGGCCAGCCGTATCGTCGCCGGCCAGATCGAGCTGCATGGCGAGCTGGAACGCAAGATCGCCAATTTCCTGGGCACCGACGACGCGCTGGTCTTCATCAGCGGCTATCTCACCAATGTGACGGTGATCTCCCATCTTCTGGCCCGTCCGGACGCGGCGATCTACGATTCGGGCGCCCATAACAGCATCATCACCGGCGCGCGCCTTTCCGGCGCCAAGACCTACACCTATCCCAATGGCGACTGGGACGCGTTGGACACGCTTTTGACCAAAGAACGGCCGGGCTTCCGCCGCGGCATGATCGTGGCCGAAGGCGTCTATTCCATGGACGGCCAGATCCTGGACCTGAAGCGCGCGGTAGAGACCAAGAAGCGTCACAATGTGATGCTGATGGTCGATGAAGCCCACAGCCTGGGCATTGTCGGCAAGACCGGCCGCGGCGTCTGCGAGGCTGCGGGCATGCCGTCCGACAGCATCGACGTCTATATGGGCACCTTGTCCAAGACGCTGGCCTCCGGCGGCGGCTATATCGCCGGCGATCGCGGCTTGATCGAATATCTGCGCTTCCTTTGCCCCGGCCTGATCTTCAGCGTCGGCCTGTCGCCGGCCGACACCGCCGCGGCCATCGCCGCGCTGGACATTCTGGAACGCGAGCCGCACCGGCCGCGCCGGCTGCGCGAGCGTGCCAGGTTCTTCCGCCAGGTCGCGCGCGAGAACGGCCTGACCGTGGGTGGCGACGAGGAATCCCCGGTTGCCTCGCTGATCGTGGGCGACGACAAGCTTGCCATGCTGCTCTCCCAGAACTTGCTGGAGCGGGGCATCGAAGTGCAGCCGATCGTGCGCCCGGCCGTATCGGCCACCACGGCGCGTCTGCGCTTCTTCCTCACCGCCAACCACACCGAGGAACAGATCCTGGAAACGGTCCCGGCCGTGGCCCAGGAACTGGAAAAGCTGCGCCGCGGCGCCGCCGAATAGCGCGTGCCCCAGGACGACGCCCGCCCCTTGCGGGTTGCGCTGGTCACCAGCTCGTACAATTTCATCGCCGATGGCGTGGCGCTGACCCTCAACCGCCTGGTCGGCTATCTGGAAAGCCGCGGCGTCGAAGTGCTGGTGTTCGCGCCCACCGCCGACACACCGGCCTTCGCGCATCAGGGCACCCTTGTCTCGGTGCCTTCCCTGCCCCTGCCTGGCCGCCCGGAATATCGGCTGGCCCTGGGCCTGCCGGGCCGTCTGAAGCAGCAATTGCTGGATTTTCGGCCCGACCTGATTCACATCGCGGTGCCGGACTTACTGGGCCATGCCGCGCTGGCGCTGGCGGGGCACCACAAGATTGCGGCAGTGGCGAGCTATCACACCCGCTACGAGACCTATCTGAAACACTATTGGTATCTGGCGGGACTGGAAGGCCCGCTCAAAGCCATCCTGCGCCGTTTTTATGGCCGCTGCCGCGAGGTCTATGTCCCGTCGGACTCGACACGCGAGGCGTTGCTGGCTGACGGGTTGAAGGACAATTTCAAGCCATGGCCGCGCGGTATCGATACCGAGCGCTTCTCGCCTGCCCGGCGCAGCATGCAATGGCGCGACTGCCACGGCATCGGCGCCGACGAACTGGTGGTGCTGCATGTCTCGCGCCTGGTGCGGGAGAAGCGGCTGGATACACTGACTGCCGCGCTCCATCGCCTGGCGATGCCGCACCGGGTGGTGATCGTGGGCGACGGGCCGGATCGCGGCTTTGCCGAACGCGAACTGCCGCATGCCATTTTCACCGGCTTCCTGAATGGCGAAGATTTGACGGCCGCTTACGCCTCGTCCGATATTTTCATTTTCCCCAGCGACAGCGAAAGCTTCGGCAATGTCACCCTGGAGGCAATGGCATCGGGCCTACCCTGCGTGGTGGCAGACGCCACCGGCAGCCGCTCGCTGGTGGTGGCGGGCGAGACGGGCTTTCTTGCCTCTGCCGATGACGCCAGCGCCTTCGCCGCCCATGTCACCGCCCTTGCCCAGGACCGGGCCTTGCGGCAACGCATGAGCGCGGCGGCCCGCGACCGGGCGCTGACCTTTTCCTGGGAGGAGACGATGGCGCGGTTGCTGGGCTATTATCGCGCGCTGATGGGAGCTGGCCCCTAGTGTCGTGGTTTCGAAGTTCGCAATCATCGATATCACGCTCGGAGCGAACTTCGAAACCAGAACGACACTAGGAATCAATGGATTGCTAGTGTCCTACGATTCCGCAATTCGTCCGGAGACTGATATAGGGATTATGCGAATTGCGGAATCGGGACACTAGCTCGTGAAGATCGTCGATGTTTGCGAGTTCTATTCGCCGACCGGTGGCGGGGTGCGCCGCTATATCAATCAGAAGCTGGAGCTGGCAGGCAAGTTCGGCCATGAGCTGACCATCATCGCGCCGGGCGCGGAAACGCGCATGGAAAAAGCGCATGGCGGCACCATCGCCTGGATCAAGAGCCCGCATCTGCCCTTCGACCGCAATTACCGCATGTTCTGGAACCACCAGCAGGTGTGGCGCACCCTGGACCGGATCGCGCCCGATCTGGTGGAGGGCTCATCGCCCTGGCGCGGCGGCTGGCTGGCGGCACGCTGGCCCGGCAAGGCGGTGAAGGTGTTCTTCATGCATGCCGACCCCGTGGCGGTCTATCCCCAGACCTTTCTCGGCGGCTTGCTGGGACCGGAGCGGGTTGACCGGCTGTTCGGCTTTTTCTGGAACTACCTCAACCGCCTCAACAGCAACTATGACGCCGCCATCGTCACCAATCCGGCGCTGGCGGAGCGCTTTGCCGGCTTCGGACTCGAGAATATCCAGGTTGCGCCTTTCGGGGTGGAGCGCAGCAAATTCTCGCCGAATTTCTACGACGCCACGGCGCGGCGCGAGATGCTGGCGACCTGTGGGCTGGGTGACGACGCCAAGCTTCTGATCGCGGTGGGCCGTCATCATCCCGAAAAACGACTGCGTACCATCATCCAGGCGGTGAGCCGGGCGCAAGCCACGCGCAAGATCGGGCTTTATATCGCCGGCGACGGCTTCCTGCGCGCCTGGGTGGAACGCTGGGCGCTGAACGCCCACAACGTCTATGTCGCCGGCCAGATCAATGATCCCGAACAGCTGGCGACGGTGATGGCCAGCGCCGACGCCCTGATCCATGGTTCGGCGGCGGAGACTTTCGGCCTGGTGCTGGCTGAGGCGCTGTGTTCAGGCACGCCATTGATCGTGCCCGATGCCGGGGCCAGCGCTACCTTTGCCGGCCCCGGCTATGCCGAGACCTATCGTGCCGGTGATGCGGTGGATGGCGCGGGCGCCATTCTGCGGCTGCTGTCAGGCGACCGCAAGGAACAGTCGCGGGCCGCGCTGGCCGCGGCCGACGCGCAGGTTTTCAATGTCGAGCAGCATTTCGAGAAGCTGTTCGAGATCTATGAGCGGATCGTTCAGGAGCGCTCGACGCGATAAAGCGTGTACCAGTAAAGCGGCAGCAATTTCAGAAAACCGTGGCGCGCCGCGAACGCGCTATAGCCCTTGATGTAATCGGCGCCGGCTTGGCCATAGCCAAAGCGGGTCAGCGGAAATTCCGAGTAAAGCAACACGGCATGCGCGCCCGCCGGTAGCGGGGGCGGCAGAGGTGTTTCGCTCATCACAAAGACCGGACCCTTGCCGAGCAATGCGCCCAATTGGAATTGCCCACGCAGGCGTTCGCTTCGGAACCCCTGTGGCCGGTACATCGGATAGGATTGGAACGGCGCGACAAAGCTGTAGATCGGGCCCGGATCATGGCGGTAGAGATATTTGGCCATCGGCATGTGCGGCCGCACGCCAAAGGGATAAAGCGCGAAATAGGCCATCGCCGCGACGGAAATGCCGCTAACGATTCCGGCGGCCCAGGACCGGCGCCACTGCCAGGCGCGGGCGAAAGTCTCCCGCCATAGTGGCAGGCGCGGCGAAAAACCCAGCACCGGAAAGGCCGTGGCCAGGATCGTCAGCGGAAAGAGGAAACGTGCTTCCTTATGCGCGATAACCACATGCGCCAGCACAAAGGGCAAGGTTGCCCAGGTGACGGCATGGCGGAAATTGCGCAGCCACATCATCACCATGCCGGCCATCACGACCAGGGTGATCGCAAAGAAGATCTGCGCCGGCAAAAGGTAGAGATAGGCGAAGACCGGCTCGCGCCCGAACTGGTGCGCCGCTACCCCTTGCACCAGATTGACATCGACATAGCCAAGCGGCGGGAACACCCAACGGCCATAGCCCCAGAAGTCCGCCAGCGCACCGATGGCCAGCGCGCCCAGGCCGCCACCAACGAATGCCGCCAGCTCCCGCAGGCGGACACGGCCGATGACTGCCAGCCAGGCGAACAGGCCAGCCCCCAACAGACCGGTCTGATAGCGGCTTTCGAAAGCCAGGCCGCACAGCAGGCCCGCCAGCGCCAACCGGCGAGCCGACTTTTCGCCCAGCGCCACTGCCAGCCCGATCGCGAAAAAGGCGGCCGAAAAGGTTTCCGAGGCGGTGCGGACGAACAGATAGGGCAGAAAGCCGAACCATGGCAGGTAACGGACAAAGACGCGCTGTTCTTCCTCACCTTCGATGGTCGGCAACACAGCGCGCGCGAACAAGCCCAGCGCGGCAAGCGAAAACAGACCGGTCGCCAGCCGCAGTACAAAGACGACAGTAAACAGGTCGCCCAGCCCCAGCGCCATCAGCGGTTTGGCGATCAGGAAATAGACCAGCGGCTGGAAGAAAGGCCGGATGCCGGCATGAAATTCCCAGGGCAGGTCCGAAGCCCGCGTAATGCCAAGCTTGTAGGACATGAATTCCAGCACCTGGTAGTGCTCGTCGGGGAAATAGAATAGTTCGCTGAACCAGGCCGTCACCGCCACGACGACCGCCAGGATCAACAGGCTGCGGCGCAGATCGCTATTCATGGCCATGGCGCACCAGACCATCCAGCCAATCGAGATAGGCTCGCGCACAGGCGCGCGGCTCGAATGGCGCCGCCAGCGCCTGCAAAGATTCGGGCCGTCGCGATGCGGCACATACCTCGACAAGCGCCTGCGCCAGTGCGGCGGGATCGCGCGATGTCACAATGCGGCCTGCCTCCGGGCTGGAAATCACGTCATGCAGCAGGAAAGAACAGTCGGTGCTGACCACCGGCACGCCCTGGGCCAGGGCTTCAATCGCCACAGCCGGGCCACCCTCATAGCGCGAAGTGATCAAAAGAACATCCGCATCCGCAAGATAGGTTTCGATCTCCGGGACAAAGCCCGCCAGGGTCACCTTGTTCTGCAATCCCAGCCCGTCGATCCGTTGCCGCAGGCTTTCCTGCAGGGCACCGTCACCCAGCATGGCGAGATGCGCGGGCGCCGGCATCCTGGCCATCACCTGCAACGCCAGTTCGGGGTCCTTCTGCGGTTCCAGGCGGCCAATCCAGACGATGCGCAGAACGTCGCCCCGCCGCGGCCCACGCGGCTTCGGTTTGACATAGACCGGGTCATGCAAGGTCACGACATTTCGACCCGGCAGCATGTGTCTCAGCTCGCGCGTCAAGCCCGAATTCATCGCGGCAAACCCGTCAACCCCGCGGGTGATATGCCGGAATATCGTGGGCGCTAACGGCGCACCCTTCGGCACCGGCGGATTGGAAATCTTGAGCGCGATCGGCGTGTGCGGATCGGCGGCGCGCAGGCCGCCCGCCAGCAGTGAATGGAAATTGCCGGGAAGGAAAATAATGTCGGGCCTGAGTGCCGCCAGATGCTTTCCCATCGCCCGGGCCAGACGCAGGCGCGACAGAAATCCCCGCCGGATCGGCGGGTCCAGCGCCACCACCTTGACCGCGCTGCTGACAGTAGCGCGCAGACCGCCTTCCACACTGCCGCACAGAATGGTGACATCGCGCCCGGCGTCCGCCCATGCCTCCGCCAGTCCAATTGCGATGCGTTCGGTGCCGCCGCGGGCAAAATCATGCTGGCAGATCAGGATATGCCCCGCCGTCATGGCGTGCGCTCGAATATCCAGACCGGCTCATCCAGGCTGTCATGGATATGGACGATGGGCCACAGGCTGGACGGGTGCGCGGCATGGGCCAGCCGGTAGCCCGCGGTTCCGTTCACCAGACCCTGGAAATGCAGGGCCGCATCGGTGTTGATGAAATCCAGCTGCTGCAGCCGGGAATAGATGCGGCCTGCGGGAAGCGGTACCGCCGGTTCCAGATAACGCCGGGCCCAGGCCAGGCTCAGCACAATGAAGCGGGGATGGCGCGGTAGGATGAAAGGCTGGCGCAGTTCGGTAACGCCGGGCAGTGGATTGCGGACTTTCAGGCTGCCCTGTCCTACCCGGATCACGCGCGCATGGGCGGGAAAACGCGGCAGAAAACAGTTCTGGCCATAAGTCTCGACCACATCGCCCGGTTTCACATGTGATGCCATCCAGCGCTCGGCATCATAGCGCGGATCAAACAGCATGGCGGCATCGACCGCGACGCATATATGCAGCGCCGCCAGCGCCACCAGCACCAGTGCGCCGCGGCCGGCGAAGCGCATCCAATCGCGTGATGCAAATGCCAGCATCTCGGCGGCAATGCCGATATAGACACAAGACAGCACCGCCTGCGGCAGCAGGAAGCGGTCGTCGCTGCGCAGGGCCGCGAAATTAAAGCAGACCGTGAAAGAAATGATGGCCAGCAGCGGCAGCAAGCCGGCAACCAGCGCACCATTGCGATTGCGCCGGATGTGCAGGGCTACGCCCAGTAGCGTCAGCATCACGGCTGCCACGCCATAACCGCGCGCATAATAGCTACCCATGTCACCCAGCAGCGCCAGCCATCCGGCGGGCCCATGGAGATATTCGGCATAATCCTGGCTGGCTGGCCCGGCAAGGAACGCAACGCGATGCATGAAGCCGGAAGGATTGGTGATGGCGCCATCCACCAGCAACAACAGGAACAGTGCGACCGCGGCCGCCGGCAACAAGGTCAGCACGATCTGCGGTCCGTGCGCACGCGGCCAGCGGACGATAGCGAACCACAGAACCAGAAACAGCGGCAGGCTGAGCAGGAACAGGGCATAGGCCTGGTCCTTGGTGGCGACGGCGGCCGCAGCAAACAAGGCCCCCCACCAGAAGCGTTGCGGCTCCTGCTCCACCACCGCGCGCATGCACCAGACGAGCGCGAGACAGACCCAAAACAGATAGGGCACGTCCAGATTGCTGACCTGGCCGTAATAGGTAAGGCCGAAATTCAGCGCGCAGGCGATCGCCGCCAGCAGTCCGGCACGCGCGCCTGCCGCCAACCGTGCCATCTCACCGACAGACCAGATGATGCCCAGCGACATCACCAGGCTCACCAGCCGGCCCAGGACCGCGAAATAGGTCATGTATCCGGGCTGGGTGATGGTGGCGATGACGTCATGCTGGGAGAGCGTGGGTGCATGCGCCAGCGCCCACCCCGCCACCGGCAGCGCCGGCAAAGCCAGCAACAGCGCATGCAGCGGTGGATAGGTGAAATAGGCGCCCGGCTTCCAGGTCAGCGCCAGCGCGGTCAAAAAATTGCGCGGCGCGAAGCCGTCATCGTCCCAGCCATCGGACGCCGGCAGTCCCCAGAACAGGCCGGCCAGGCGCAGCCCTGCAGCGGCCAGTAGAATCCAGAACAGCGGGGATCGCGGCAGCCGGGTCATGCCGCCTTCTTCCCGCGCGCCTGCTCAAGCAGCCACGGCAGGCCGGCAAAAGCCAGGGCCAAAACCAAATCCGCCGCCGCCAAGATCACCAGCACGGTGGCGACCGGCGTGACCGTAACCTTGGCCATGCCGGCCGCGGCAATGCCGGCACCGACAAAGATCAGATCCTTGTTGGGCACCATGGGCAGCCGTGTCACCACCAGCCTCAGCGCCACGAATTGCAGGCTTGCCACCGCGGAGGGCAAGGCGCCCGACAATTGCCACAACCAGAATTCAATGCCCAGGGCCAGCATGGCGCGGGTGAAGTGGATCAGAAAGGTGACTGCGATCTGGGCCGGCGTCAGGGCCGTAAGCCTGCGGCGCCCGAAGATCAGCAGGGCGCAAAGTACCAATGGTACCGACCCGATCACGAGATAGATCCAGCCATGGGCACTGATACTTGCAGGGATCTGCAAGCCGCCCGTGGCCAGCAGCAGAAGCGCGATCAGATACAGCATGGCAAGGCCGGCGCCGGCTGACAGGACATTGGAATCCTTGATGCCGTGCACCAGCATGCCGGGCTTCAGCTTCAGATGCTCCTGCGCCCAAAGGAAGAAAAACACCTCGCCGGAATAATCCAGCATGAAGGTGTTCATCACCCGCTTGCGCAGGATCACCGCCATGGACGGCGTGCTGCTCCTGCCCCACAGATTGCGATAGACGAAATAATCGCCGAAGGGCTGAATCAGGAACTGCAGCACCAGCAGAACATAGAAAAACGGATTGCCCGGACGTGCCACCCAGATTTCGCGCCAGCCCAGCTCCGTCAACCGCCAGCCAATGATCGCCAGCAGGATGACCGGAATGCCCCAGCGCAGGATTCGGGCGACATGGCGGGCCAGCGGATGGGCTTTTATCTGCGCCAGCAGGCCCGCTTCCGGGCCAAGATCGGGGGCAGCGGTCATGCGCGCGACAGCACGGCCCGCAACACCGCGCGAGGCAGAAGGTTGGTCAGGGCGCGGATCACCGCAAACTGCCAGGGCAGCACGATGGTGCGGGCGTGCGCTTCGATTCCGCGCATGATGATCGCGGCGGCCCTGTCGGCGCTCATCAGGAACGGCTTGGGCTCGGTGACCTGGCGGCTCATCGCCGTATCGATGAAGCCGGGCGACACCAAGGTCACGTCCACGCCATGCCGGGCCAGACGCATCCCCAGCGCTTCCGCAAACATGCGCAGGCCCGCCTTGGTGGCGGCATAAGTCGGCGCCATGGGCAGGGGAAAGGATTCAGCGATGGAGCCGATCAGCACGATCTGGCCCCGCCCCCGCCCGGCCATGGCCCCGGCGATGGCATTGGCGCCGATGACAGGCGCGACGAAATTAACCTCGGCAACGGCCAGCGACGCTTCCGGCGTTTCGGCCGCGGCCCCTTCGGGCGCGGTGCCGCCCAGCCCGGCATTGAAGATGGCGGTATCAATGGGCGTGGCGGCATCGGCAGCGGCCAGCCGTCTGGTCAGACCGTCGGCATCGCGCAGATCGAAGCTCTCTGTTTGGCACACCGCGCCCTTCGTCCGGCAGGCTGCTGCTGTTTCGTCCAGCCGCGCTGCATCACGGCCCCATAACAGCAATGTCACGCCGGGCCGGGCGTAAGCGCGGGCAAGCGCCGAACCAATGCCGCCGGAAGCGCCGGTGATAAGGATGATTCGTGTCGACATGAACCCCGCATGACACCACCAGAATGCGGTGCCAAAATTCCATGCCTGTTACTATCAAATCGGGGCGGCGGAGGCTATGGTGCCGCGCCTTTTCAAAGGGATAGCTGCCCCGTGAGCGCGCCTGTGAAGATCGTCCCGGTACAGACCAAAGCCGAGTGGCGCGATTTCCATCACCTGCCCTTCGCCATCTATCGAGACGACCCCAACTGGGTGGCGCCGCTCTTGCTGGAACGCGGATTCCATTTCCAGCCGGCTCACAATCCCTATTTCAAGCATGCGACGGTAGCCTTCTTTCTGGCGACCCGCGACGGCAAGCCGGTTGGCCGCATCACCGCCCAGATCGACCAGCTGCACCAGGAGCGCTATCGGGACGGCACCGGCCATTTCGGCTTTATCGAAGCCTTCGACGATCCGGAAGTTTTCGCCGCCCTGCTCAAGACCGCGGAAGATTGGCTGCGCCAGCAGGGCATGACGCGCGCGGTGGGCCCGGTCAGCTTTTCGCTGTGGGACCAGCCCGGGCTGCTGGTCAAGGGCTTCGACACCCCGCCCTCGGTGATGATGAACCATCACCTGCCCTATTATGAAGGCCGCATCACCGCCACTGGCTATCAGAAGGCCGAAGACCTTATCGCCTATCGCTACGGTCCCGACGCGCCGACCGAGACGCTGGAAAAACTCCTGGCGCGCGCCATGCGCAGCGGCGATGTCACCTTGCGCAATATCCGCATGGACAAGGCGCATTTCGAATCCGAAGTCGCCATGCTGCTCGACATCATCAACGACGCCTGGTCGGACAATTGGGGCTATGTGCCCATGACCAAGGCGGAGATCGACGATCTGGCCGGCATCCTGAAAGTGCTGCTGCGTCCGGGCGATGTCGCCATCGCCGAATACAAAGGCCAGCCCGCCGCCTTTGCCGCCATCTTCCCCAATCTCAACGAAGCCATCCGCGACATGAACGGCCGGCTGTTTCCCTTCAACTGGATCAAGCTGCTCTGGCGGCTGAAAGTGGCGCGCACAAAAACCGCGCGCATGCCGATGATGGGCGTGCGCAAGGCGCTGCAGTCCTCGCCTGTCGGCGCGGCGCTGGCGCTGTCGGTGATCCGCTCCGTGCGCGAGTTCAATTTCTCGCGCGGCGTGGTCGACAGCGAACTGTCCTGGATCCTGGAGCGCAACACCCGCGTGCGCCATGTGATCGAGATGGTGGGTGGCGTGCCCTACAAGACCTATCGGGTCTTTGAGAAACCGCTCTAGCTAGAAGCTCTCCAGGTCGAAGCCGTGAATCGCGCAGACCCGCTTGGCCAGCTTGCGGAATTTGGGATTGTGATGACCGCGCGCGGTGCCGGTCTCGTCCTGATAGAGATGGATCATCTCATGCGCCATGGTCGACAGCAGCAGATCGGTGGAGCGCACCAGGCCGGCGGAAATCGCGATCTCGCTGAAACCGTCATCGCCACGCGCCTTGCGGTGCCGGCCGCGGAAGTGACCGAAACGATCCTTGGCGCCCAGTACGCGGAACATCACATGGTCGGCATGGGGCAAGCCCCAGCGACTGAAAGGCGGGCTGACGCGCAGATATTCATAGGCGCCTTCCAGCATTTCGGGGGTCAGGGTCAGGCCGGGCATGGCAAGCTCGCAACGTCAGCGCAAGCATAACGGACACCCTTCGAAAAAGACGCGCGGCGGGGCGTCGCGGCAGCAAAAAAACCTTTATTTTGCTGGTTTTTTTGGCGCTATCCGTACACGGAAACTCTGGTTATAAGAGCGTCATAATATTGCGGATTTGGGCATGGAATTTATCGAAAATCTCGCGGCCGTGCGGGTCGTCCCGGTCATCGTCATCAAGGATTTGGGCCAGGCCGTGCCCCTGGCCAAAGCACTGGTAGAGGGCGGCCTGAACATCCTGGAAATCACCCTGCGCAGCCCCGTGGCGCTGGAGGCCATCCGTACCATTTCAGGCGAGGTGAAGGATGCTTTTGTCGGGGCCGGAACCGTCATAAATGCGGAACAATTTGTCGAGGCCGCCGCCGCGGGTGCCAAATTTGTGGTCAGTCCCGGCCTGACCGAAGAGGTCGTCCGCGCCAGCCGCGATCATCTTGTTCCCATTCTGCCGGGCGTGGCCACGGCCTCGGAAATCATGCGGGGCCTGTCACTGGGGCTCAAAACCTTCAAATTCTTCCCCGCCGAAAATGTCGGCGGCGCGCCCGCGATCAAGGCGCTGGGCGGCCCCTTCCCGCAGGTCCGCTTCTGTCCCACCGGCGGCGTCAATGCCAAGAATTTACAGACCTATCTGTCGCTGCCAAACGTGATCGCCGCTGGAGGCTCCTGGATGGTGCCGTCCGACCTCAATGAAGCCGATGCCTTTGCCCGCGCCACCGAGATGGCGCGCGAAGCGCGCGTTCTGGCCGGCGCCTGAGCTTTTGACTACCGGTCCCGTGGCCTTGTGGCTATAAGGGCGCCGCAAAACGGCGTGCTCTTGAAGGAGATCATGGAATGACTCACGACCGCATGGCGGTGCTGCAGGCGATGATGAGCCAGGGCGTGATCCCGGTCTTTTTTCATCCCGATACCGAAGTCTGCCTCAAGGTGATTCAGGCTTGCGCCAATGGCGGCGCCAAGTGCATCGAATTCACCAACCGCGGCGACTTTGCGGCCCAGACCTTTCTGGACGTCGCCCGCCATTTCGCCAAGGCCGATCCCAGCGTCATCATGGGCGTGGGCTCGGTGGTCGATGCGCCGACCGCGGGCATTTACATCGCCAATGGCGCCAAGTTCGTGGTCGGACCCGTCCTCAATGCCGATGTCGCCAAGGTCTGCAACCGCCGCAAAATCCCCTACAGCCCCGGCTGCGGCTCGGCGTCGGAGATCTCCGCCGCGGAAGAACTGGGCTGCGAGATCGTGAAAGTGTTTCCGGGCTCCAGCGTCGGCGGACCGGAATTCGTCAAGAATGTGCTGGGGCCGATGCCCTGGACCCGCATCATGCCCACCGGCGGCGTCGATGCGTCGGAAGAGTCACTGAAGAAGTGGTTTGGGGCCGGCATCGTCGCTTGCGGCATCGGCTCCAACCTGATCACCAAGGAATTGCTGGCGGCCAAGGATTATGCCGGCATCGAAAAGAAGGTCGCCGAGACCATCGCCCTCATCAAGCGCATTCGGGGAAAGTAAGACCATGAGCGATATCCTGAAGATCCGTCCCGCGCCCGACGTGAAATGGGACTGCGTGTCCTTTGGCGAGATCATGCTGCGTTTCGATCCGGGCTTCGGCCGGGTGCGCACCGCCCGCCAGTTTCAGGTGTGGGAAGGCGGCGGCGAATACAATGTCGCCCGCGCCATGCGCAAATGCTGGGGCAAGCGCGCCAGCGTGGTCACCGCGCTGCCCAAGAACGATCTGGGCTGGCTGGTGGAGGATTTCATCTGCCAGGGCGGCGTCGATACTTCGCACATCATCTGGCGCGATTTCGACGGGTTGGGCCGCAACACCCGCGTCGGCCTGAACTTCACCGAAAAAGGTTTCGGCATCCGCGCCGCTCTGGGTTGTTCGGACCGCGGCCACAGCGCCGCCTCGCAGATCCGCCCCGGTGAAGTGAACTGGGAAAAGCTGTTCGGCGAGGAAGGGGTGCGCTGGTTCCATACCGGCGGCATCTTTGCGGCGCTGGCGCCCAATACCTCCGAAGCGGTGATCGAGGCGGTGGAATGCGCGCGCAAACACGGCACCATCGTCTCCTACGACCTCAACTACCGCGCCAGCCTGTGGAAGAGCCAGGGCGGCAAGGAAGGGGCGCAGAAGATCAACCGCAATATCGCCCAATATGTCGATGTGATGATCGGCAATGAAGAAGACTTCACTGCCTGTCTTGGTTTCGAGGTCGAAGGCCTGGATGAGCATATTTCGGCGATCGATCCGGCAAACTTCAAGAAGATGATCGCCACCGCGGTGAAGCAGTTCCCCAACTTCAAGGTGGCCGCTACCACCCTGCGCAACGCCAAGACCGCCAGCGTCAATGACTGGTCCGCCATTCTTTACGCCGGCGGGGAATTCTATCAGTCGATGATGCGCGAGAATCTGGAGATCTATGACCGCGTCGGCGGCGGCGACGGCTTTGCCAGCGGCCTGGCTTACGGCTTCCTGGAAGGCAAGGGCCCGCAGGCGGCGGTGGAATATGGCGCCGCCCATGGGGCGCTCGCCATGACCACGCCGGGCGATACCTCGATGGTCAATGTCGCGGAAGTCGAGGCCGTGATGAAGGGCAAGGGCGCGCGGGTGATCCGCTAGCCCACGGACGCTCGCTCAAGCTCGCGGCTTTCGTCGCTCGAAATACTCCACTGGACTATTTCGTCCGCCTTGCGGCGGACCGCTCCTCAACATACTTCACCACCGCCTTCTGCTCGACCTGGGCGCTGTAGACCGCGCCTTTGCCGTCGGCCCAGATGCCTTCGCCGCCGCTGGTGCCGCTGCCTTCCGGATCGGGATAGGTGTCGGGGATGAAGTCGGTCACCTTGCCGTCCTTCACGCTGCCGATGCGGATGCCGCGCTTCCAGCCCGGATTGTGGCCATAGCCGTCCTTGTTCTTGGATTCGGAATCGGTGACGTAGAGAATATCGTTGCGATCGATGACGATGCCGCTGGGCCGGCCGAACTGGGTGAATTGGCCCAGATACTTGCCGTCCTGGGTAAAGACCTGGATGCGGTTGTTGTCGCGGTCGCCGACATAGAAATGGCCTTTGGAATCCATCGCCAGGCAGTGCGGCATGCCGAACTGGCCGGGACCATTGCCGGCTGAGCCCCACTGTGTGATGAACTTGCCGTTGGCGTCGAATTTGATGACGCGAGGCTGCCCCTTGTAATCCTTGGTGTGCCCCTGGGAGACGAAGATACTGCCGTCAGGCGCCACCAGCACCGCATTGGGCTCGGTGAAGCCGTCGGGCGCGCTGCCGGCCACCCCTTCCTTGCCCATGGTGCGCAACAGCTTGCCGCTCTCGTCGAATTCCCGCACCACCTGACCCTTGCTGCCTTTGCCATCAGGCGGCACGCCGTCGGTGACCCAGAGATGATCCTTGCTGTCGATGAAGAAGCCGTGCGCGAACTGAAGCAGGCCCGCACCGAACGCCTTGACGAAATTGCCGTGGCGGTCGAATTCCATCACCGGATCCAGCGTGCTGCCCACACAGCTGTTGGCGGCACAGCGATCCACCACCCAGATGTTGCCTTTGCTGTCGCCCGCAACCGCGCTGGAAGAGCCCATGGCGCGGCCCGGCGGCAGCTTGAAGAAGCCCGGCACCTCGACATACCGGTTGGTGGATGGATTGGGATTGGCGTGCGGCTGGTCCGCCGGCTGGGCCAAGGCGGCGAGCGGCGCGGCGACCAGGGCCGCGAGCAGGATGCGAAGTTTCATGTCCCCTCCGATTTTGGAACCACGATAGCAGGCTCGCGGGATTCCTCGACAAGATGGCGCTTGGTACTTTTGAACCGATAAGAACAATATTCTATGTCCTTCATCACCTCCAGATGCGAACTACTCGCAACTAAAGAACTGTTCAAAGCCAAAACCGGAAAAAGGCTTGCACCGGCGAGGCGCAATCTTTCTAATCCCGGCCAGCCAGCCAGGCCCTTGTCCCGGCTATGTTTTTTCCGAACGAGGAAAACAATGAAGATCAATCCGAAGAAGTGCGTCGCCTGCGGCAACTGCACCTATGTCTGCCCGATGGGCGCCATTTACATCGACCCCGAGCTGAAGCGCGCCACCATCAATCGCGACGAATGCGTGGAGTGCTATGCTTGCTACAATGGGCTCTCCAAGGAAGTGCTGCCGCCGGCGACGGTACGCTTCGTGCGCCGCACCCTGGCCAACTTCCGCGTCCGCTTCGAACCCGAGCCTGACGTCTGCCCCACCACGGCCTTCGAGCCCGACCAACTGGAATGGCCGCGCGTGGTGCGCCGCGCCTTCTCCGACCCGCGCGTGCCCCATGAGTCGACCGGCGTGTCGGGCCGCGGCACCGAAGAAGTAAAGACCAACGACGTCACCGATCGCGTCGGCATCGGTCAGGTCGGCTTTACCATCGAGCTGGGCCGGCCGGGCATCGGCGCCCGCTTCCGCGACTTCCAGGAAATGAGCCGCGCCCTGGCCAAGGCCGGCGTGTCGTTCGAGAAGAACAATCCCATCACCACCCTGATGACCGACGTCACCACGGGCGACATTCGCACCGACATCCTGAACGAAAAGGTGATGAGCGCCATCATCGAGATCAAGGTGCCGGTGGAACGCACCGAAGAGATCATCCACATCATCTGGGACGTGGAAAAGCGCATCAACACCCAGGTGGTGATCGGGGTGGGCGTGCGCTGCGACGCCGACGGCGAGGAACGCATCGTGCTGCCGATCCTGGAAAAGCTCGGCTACAACCCGCAGCGCGCCAAGACCAATATCGGGCTGGGCCGCAAGGTGATCCGCGATCTCACGAATGCCGCGCCCGTGGCGCAGCCCAAGGAAATGGTGAACGCATGACCAATACGCTCCATCGCTACGGCAAGTCCGAAAGCTTCTTCGACGACTACATCGTCTTTTCGCTGCCCGCCAAGTCCAAGGCCGCCGGCCAGACCGGCGACGCGCTGGCGGCGCAGAAGCGCTTCATGCAGATCGCGGCCGAGTACAAGCCCGTCAGCCTGGGTGACGCGCTGCATGGCGGCACATTGCGCCCCACCAAGAGCAAGAGCATCTTCGGTCACTGGGGCAAGCGCAACCGGCCGAACTTCAAGAAGGTGCTGGAAGGCATGAGCAAGGCCGGCACCATGGCCGCGGTGTTCGACAAGCGCGAAAATGCCGAAGCCTTCGTCAAGCGCATCAAGGAAGAAGATATGGGCATTTCGGTGAACATCTCGTCGTCCATCGACAATGCCAAGAATGCCTGCAAGTTCGCCGGCATCCCGCGCCACTCGGTCGCCTATTCGCTGGGCTTTGAGGCCGTGGGCGACAATGTCCCGTCGAAACAGGCGGTGATGCTGTCGACCATGTGCGGCCACGGCATGCTGTCCATCAACTTCGCCCAGAAGATGATGAGCTTTGTGAAGGAAAACCGCCGCACGCCCCAGGAAGCGGCCGAAGCCATGTCGCGCTTCTGCTCCTGCGGCATCTTCAACACCACCCGCGCCAAACGCATCCTGGAAGATGTGCGGGTCGGGGTTAAATAAGTCCCGCTCTAGAGACTTCTAAAAGGCCGCCGGTTGCACCGGCGGCCTTTTTCTTTATGGAATTTTCGCGGCTTCCGCTTCCCTCACAATGCGCGCCGCATCGTCCGGCAGCATGTAGCGTTGCCCCACCAGAGCATCGGCCTGGGCTTTCACCTTCGCCACATAGGCCGCATGGCTGGGATAGCGTTCTTCCAGCGACGGCCGGGGATCGCCCTTGGCAAGGCGCTCGGCTTTGGTCGCCGCAAAGGGAATATAGCCGCCGACATTGCCGCAATAGCGTCCCTTCTCGAAACCTGAGGCGGCGACATTCCAGCCCACATAACTCCCCAGCGGCGCGGAGATCAGCGGTGAACGGATGCCGCCCAATTCATTGCCGTCGGCATCGATGCGCGGCATCAGCTGCGGAATGGTCTTCACGATCCTGGGCGGCGTCACGCTCATCGCGCCGGTCATGTCGGGATAGTTGAAGGTCGAACCCAGATCATACTGATAGAGCGGACTGTATTTCGGGCGTGGGCTGCCCGGAATCTGGGGAAAAGCGCCGTCATACGCTTCCGGCGTGATCAGTTCGCCCCGCGCCAGGGTCGGATATTGGCTGGGCGGCGGCTCACGCCCCTTGGTCACCCAATCCACCAGCGCGGCAAAGACGGCGCGATTGGTGTCCGACGCCGGATTGGGATTGGAAATCAGCATGCAGGCCTGAACCGGCGGCGTCACCAGGTCAAAGCCACCACGGCCGCCATTGTGACTGACCCCGGCATTGTAATAGCGCCGCACATTGGGCGGCAGAGGGATATCGGCCTTCGCATCGGTGCCGACATAGTTGGTACTGGCACGCAGGTCCCAGAACTCCGCCGAACCCATGGTCTCGGTGATCTTAGGGCAATGATTGTCCTGTTTGCAGCGGTCCAGCAGGCCATGGCGGCCCTGGCCCCGCACGGTGTCGTCATAGTCGCTCCACCAGTTGATGCCGTCGTTGCCGATCTCATACAGCCCGACCAGCCCGCCGGGCGAAGCAAAACGGTAGCTCATGGAATTCATCCGCATTGCCACAATCGGATCGATGCCGTCGAAAACGATCTGCCCGTTTTCGCCGGTGTTGAAGCCCAGATTGACGAAAGCGCGCAGGTAATTGCCCGATTGCGACACGCCGCGCCCGATCGCCCAGCGCATCTTGCCGGCCAGCGGGTTGGCCGAGGACGTGTTGTAGCGCAGGAAACTGACGAGGTCGCGGGTGGCGGCGAAGCCGATGCCGAACACTTTCGGATTGCTGGCGGTGAAGGCCAGGGTATAGGCCAGCGCCGGATTGAACCCGCCCTTCACACATAGCTTGTTCAGGTCGGGCTTGCCCGGAAACGGCGTTGAACTGCAATCGGCAAAGGCCCAGTCGCTTTTGGGCACTTCGACCTGCTCGCTGGGCCGGTCGTCGGAGGCGCCGGTATAAAGCCGCGCGCCTTCGGCGGTGGCGACATCAAAGCCGCGACCGCCCTGATTGCCCTGCGGCCCGCCCTTCACCGGCATGGTGCCGGTGCCGGCCGGCATGTTCATGAACCGCACATAAGCCTGCCCCATCACCGGCGCTGATGGCACATCGATCCGCTGCACGCCGGGCCCGTCTTCCAGATCGCCCTGCCAGCCGCTGACCACGTTCACATGGCCATCGCCAATGGCCTGGGCTGCGCCCCTGCCGCGATTGGGTACGTCATAGACCAACACCCCGGACATCGCCCCGGTGGGGCGGGCGATGGCGAAGGTGGCGGAATATTCGACCTTGCCGGCAGTATTGCGCGGCGCGACGCCAATATCGTTCACGCCTGCATTGTGGCGGTCGGCCGGATCCAGCGCGCCCCGGAAATGGCCTTCCAGCAGCTCATAGCCGCCGGGGATCGGCGTCGTCTTTTCCACGGTCAGGCTAGTGACCGCCGCCTGGGCGGGTGTCGTGAACAAGCCGACCAGCAAAAGTGCTTTGAGCTCCATTTCCGCCCCTTTTGTGGGGCGCGGGTCTGCCTGACGCCCCTCTATCTTGGAGGGAGCATAGCCGTCTCAGCAAGGCGCGTCAGCGGCGCTTGCTGTCCAGGCTGGCGAATTCCGCGTCGCTCAGCGTGATGTTCGCGCTCGCGGCATTTTCTTCAAGATGCTTCACCTTCGATGTGCCGGGAATGGGCAGCATCGCCGGGCTGCGCTTCAGCAGCCAGGCCAGCGCCACCTGGCCGGGCTTCGCGCCCTTGGCCTTGGCCAGCTTGTCCAGCGGCGTGCCCGGCCGCGCCAGTTCGCCATCGCCGCCCAGAGGATAGTAGGGGATGAAGCCGATGCCATTGGCTTCGCAATAATCCACCACATCGTCGCTGTGCCGGTCGGCCAGATTGTAGCTGTTCTGCACCGTGGCGACCCGGAAGACCGCCGACGCCGCCTTGATGTCGGCCACCGAAACCTCGGACAGGCCGGCATGGCGGATCACGCCTTCATCCAGCAGCTGCTTCACGGCGCCAAACTGCTCGGTGCGCGGCACCCGGGAATCGATGCGGTGGAGCTGCCACAGGCCGATCTGCTCCACGCCCAGCTGACGCCGGCTTTTGTGAGCCTGGGCGATCAGGTGCTCCGGGCGGCAGTTGACGTGCCACATATTGGGGCCGCTGCGGGTGAAGCCGGCCTTGGTGGCGATCACAAGCCCGTCATAAGGATGGAGCGCTTCCTTGATCAGCTGTTCGGAAACATCCGGGCCATAGGAATCGGCGGTATCGATGAAGTCGATGCCCAGTTCCGGCAGGCGTTTGAGAACGCGCAGCGCTTCGGCTCGGTCACGCGGCGGACCCCAGACGCCGGCGCCGGTAATCTGCATGGCGCCAAAGCCCAGCCGGTTGACCGTGATTTCGCCGCCGATCCGGAAAGTCTTGGGCATCGTCCACCTATGTATTGAGTCCGCGCGGCGCCTTGATCACCTGGCGCGCCGGCCAGCTTCTGGGCGTATGACCGCTGATCTCATGGCCCGCATCGTGGGAGAAGCGCCGGTTCCAGATGGTGGCGCTGAGCGAGACCAGGGCCACCGTCCAGAAAGCCGCGGTGAAATCGGCAAATTGCGGCAGATGATGACCCCGCAGCACCATCGCGCCCTGCAGCGCCGCGGCGCCGGCGCAGATCCCCATCGACAGCATGAGCTGCTGGAAAGTGGTGTAGAAGCTGGTGGCCGAACTCATGCGCGCCTGGCTCACCTCGTCATAGGCGATGGTGTTGTAGCCGGTGAACTGAATGGACATGAAAAAGCCGGACGTCAGCATGATCAGGAACATCACCGGCAGCGGCCAGCCGGGCCGGAACAGGCCGCACACCGCATAGCCCGCGCTGGCAAAAATGCCATTGACGGCCAGCGTATCGCGGAAGCCGTAGCGCCTGAGCAGCGACGGGGCGACCGGCTTGGCGATGATCGAGCCCAGTGCCGTGGCAAGGGTCATCAGGCCGGATTGGGCGGCGGAAAGTCCGAAGCCCAGCTGCATCATCAAAGGCAACAGATAGGGATGGGCGCCTTGCGTCACCCGTGTGATGGCGCCGGCGATCACCGAGGTGCCGTAGGTCGGGATTTTCATCAGCGAGATGTCGAGAATGGGGTCCTGGGTGTGCCGGGCATGACGGATATAGAAGATGCCCAGCAACGCCCCCATCGCCAGCAATGCCAGCGCCACGCGCAGCATGCCGTCATGACTGGTCAATTCGAAACCGAACAGCAGCAGGCCGAGCGACAGGCTGGACAGGAATATCCCGGCATAGTCGGTATTTTCCGGCACCTCCTCGCGGGTGTTGGCGATGAACAGGCTGACCAGGATCACGCCCAGAATCCCGATCGGCACGTTGATGTAGAAGATCCAGCGCCAGTTCAGATAGGTGACGATGAAACCGCCCACCGGCGGGCCCAGAATGGGGCCGACCACGGCGGGAATCAGCACCCAGCTGGTCGCCTGGATCAGGTCGCGTTTTTCCACGCTGCGCATCAGGACCAGACGGCCCACCGGCAGCATCAGCGCGCCGCCCACGCCCTGAAAGAAACGCGCCGCCACCAGGAAGGCGACATTGGGGGCCTGGGCGCAGGCAATGGAGCCAAGAAGGAAGGCGATAATGGCGCTGCGGAACACGGTCTTGGCGCCGAACCGGTCGGCAATGCGGCCCGACACCGGAATGAAAATCGCCAGGCTGATCAGATAGGAGGTAAGCGCGATCGACAGGCTGGGCGCCGACACGCCCAGCTCGCGCGCCATGCTGGGCAGCGCGGTGGCCAGCACCGTGCCGTCCAGCTGCTCCATGAACATGGCGGCCCCGACGATCAGGGCGATGGTACGGAAGTGTGGCTTGGACGCGCCGGAGGAAGGCATGGTCCGTCCCGTTTAGGCCCCGTCTGGGGGCGGCGCAAGATGGGCTTTTTTCCTACTTCTCATGCGGAATCCGGGGGCGTTTCGCCCCCTGCCCCGCTTTGGCTATAAAAGCCGAATGACAAATATCCCTCATGTGCCAACCTCTTGGGGCGAGGTTCTGGACAAGATCACCATCCTGGAGATCAAGGTGACGCGGTTGCCGGCGGAGGCGGCCCGTGCCAACGCCGCGCGGGAGCTCGAGCTGCTGAGAGCGATCGCCGCGCCCGTCCTGGCCAGGGCGGAGATCGCCGCGCCGCTGGCCCGGCTGAAAAGCCTGAACGAGGCGCTGTGGGACATCGAGGACCACATCCGCGCGCATGAGCGGGCAAGCGACTTCGGCGCGGAATTTGTCGCCCTGGCCCGGTCGGTCTATCGCCGCAATGACGAGCGCGGGAAGCTCAAGCGCGAGATCAGTCTGGCGCTGGGATCAAGCCTGATCGAGGAAAAGAGCCACCAGGCTTATTGAGCAAAAGAGCCCCGGGACTGCCGGGGCTCTTTGTCGTCAATAGCCGTAACCGGAGCCATAATAGGCCGGCGGGGGTGGCGGGGGCGGGCCGTATTCGTAACGGTCGTAATAGCGGTCGTGGTCCGAGGCCGAAGCCGCGATCGCGCCCAGGGCAAAGAGGCCGATTCCCAGACCGATCAGGGCGCCGCTGTTGTCGTGATGCCAGCCGCGGTATCCGTAACCACCGTGACGGCCGAAATCGCCATGATAAGGATCGGCGGAAACCGCAGTCGCGGTCGCGCCCAGCATGGCCAGGGCAAGTGCCGCGGAAATCAGGCGTTTCATGACTTTGGTCCTTTCCTTGAGGTGGCCCAATGCGCGCCTCTGGGGAGGGACAATGACAGGATGTCCATGAACGCGGTCTGAGGGCGGAATTTATCTCCCGTTCATGATACCGGCCAAAGAAAAAGGGCTCTCCGTTTCCGAAGAGCCCCTGTTCTTGACGCGGGTCTGCTTCTTAGTTGTTGAAGCGGACGCCGACGCGGTACATGCGGCCAATCACGTCATACAGCGTGTTGTTGGCGTTCTGGCCACCGGTATCCGGCGGGCGGATATTGGTGAGGTTGTCGATCTGGGTATACAGCTGGGTCTTGTCGCTGATGTTCCAGTTCGCGCCCACGTCCAGATACATGATCGAGGACACGTTCTGGTAGTTGATGGTCGGCGTCTGGATCAGCTGGGCCTGGGTGAGAGTCGGGCAGGTCCCCGGCGCGCAGACGATATCGTTCTTGCCGCCGAACACACCGCCGGCATACCAGCGTTCCGTCACGTGGAAGCCCCAGATATCGTTCTGATAGCTCTGGGTTTCCTCGAGCTTCCAGGTCAGCACGTTACCGCCAGACTGGTTGTAGGTCTGGCTGTTGCCGCCACCGCCCAGGAAACCGGCCAGTTCAACGTTACGCTGGGTGCCGGCGATGCCGGTATCCGTGATGAACTTGCTGGTGTGGTTGATGTAGGAGTGCAGCGTGAACGAGCCGGGGACATCATAGTCCTGCAGATCGAACTGATAGCTCGACTCCAGGTCGAAACCGTCCGTCAGAAGGCTGCCCGAATTGAACGCGATGGATGCCACCGAAATGAGCGAGCTTGGCGTGCCTGCCGCACCCGGGTTGCTCGCGCTCTGGTTCACGTTGTTGGCCGTGGTGATGAACGTTTGAGAGCAGAAAGGCGAAGTGCCACCGGAATTGAAGCAAAGATCTTCGACTGTCTGCAGGCCCAGGCCCGCGATCGCGCCTTTCACGATGATGCGGTAGTAGTCGATCGAGGTCTGGAAGCCCGGGATGAAGTCAGGCTGCCACACCAAACCGACTTCCGTGGTCTGGCCCTTTTCCGGCTTCAGCAGCGGGTTGCCTTCGTTCAGCTGGCGGATCTGCTGGTTGTTCACACCCGTGAAGTCGTTGTTGACGCTGCCGTTCAGGCCCTGAGGAGGCGAGAACAGTTCCGACAGGTTGGGGGCGCGAATGTCGCGCGACTGCAAGGCACGCAGGCGCACACCGGGGACAGGCGTATCCCAGGTCAGACCCACCTTCCAGGTGTTGGCGTCACCGGCCGTCGAGTAGCGCGCATGGCGGCCCGCGAGGTCCAGATCGGCCTTGCCCCAGAAGCTGTCATTGAGCAGCGGAACGCCGACTTCCAGGAAGGCTTCGTTCACATGATAGGTGCCCGAACCGTCATGGAAGTTGCCCGCATTCCAGGCGCCCAGAGAATTGATGGGCGACGGCGCGCCGATGGTGCCCGTGGCGTTGTTGAAGAAGCCGCAGTCCACGAAGGGATCGGTGCAGGGCTCGTTGACCGTGGCCGGTGTCGAAGCGGTGATGCCGCCCGAATAGGGGTCGGAACGCTGGCTGTAGTGCTCTTCACGATATTCATAACCGGCCGCAACCGAAACCGGACCGGCCCAGTCTTGGATCGGGGACCCGTTGACCGCGAAGCTGAAGGCTTCCTGGCGCTGGGTCTGGATGGCATCCGGACCCAGGGTGGTGCCACCGGGGCCGTTCTGGCCATCGAAATAGGCGATCTGGCCGGGCGTGACCGTGCCGCCGCCGAAGGGATTGAACGGCACGCAACCATAGGCCTGGGCAACGGTGTTGCGGCAGACGATCTGGCCCGCCGAATTGAGCACCGCGTCCTGCGCCAGATTGAAGCGCGAGAACTGGCCGTTGGCGGCAAACTTGCCGTTGGACTGAATGACCGCGGGGGCACCCGACAGCGGCATGTTGTAGATCTTGATCGAGGTATCGGTCTCGCCGTGCTGGAAGTAGGAATCCCAGCTCCAGTCCTTGCCGAACAGATTGAAGCTGCCGTCGCCGCCAACCACAAAGCGGCGCATGGTGCGCGTCACGAATATCTGCTGATCGGTGGGGATATTGGCCCAGTCCGAACCGAAGGCCATCGTCGCAGCGGACGCGGAGGTCAGCGTGGTGCCGGCCGATGCATTCACCGCCGAAAGGCACGCGGCCGGGGTGATGCTCAGAGCCTGATCCAGATAGGCATTGTCGCAACGCACGACGATGCCGTTCTTGTCGGAGTTGCCCTGCGCCGGGGTGTTCTGGGTGCGGCTCAGGCCATAATTCATCGTGGCATAGATTTCCGCGTTCGGCGAAAGATCATAGGAGACGCGGGCATAGAGGTCGCCACGGGTCAGCGGGTCATACAGACCCTGGGTGAATTCATGGCTGTCATTCTGGTCGCCCGGATTGGAAGGCGTGCCGAAGCAGGACGTGCCGATCGAACCCACCAGCTTGCCGCCAGAGATGAAGCAATTGCCGGCATAAGAATAACTTGCGCCCTTGCCGTTGGCGTCAAAGGTGGTGCCGGCATAGGGACCGCTGGTGATGAGGCCATAGGCAGCGGACTGCGTGCCCGAGCTACCCTGCTGCAGGGGCCCATAATAGCTCTGCGGCATGCCGGCGGGGATGGAAGCGACGGTGCTGCCATAGCTCGCGGTGCCCGACTGGCGCGCGATGGTGCGGCCGCCGATGTTCGGCTGGGCGGTGTGCTGCTGGGCCACCGGATAACGCGGCAGAAGGCCGTCATTGTAGGCATATTCGCCCGCGACTTCGAAATGGCCGCGGCCACCGGCAAAGCTGGAACCGGCAGCGGCCTGGAACAGCGTATTGCCTGCATCGCCATAGGTCGACAGACCGGCCTGGGCGTTCATCTTGAAGCCTTCGAACTTCTTTTCGGTGACGAAGTTGATCACACCGGCAACGGCGTCCGAGCCCCAGGAGGCGGACGCACCACCCGTCACAACGTCGACGCGCTGAATCAACATCTGCGGCATGATGCTGACATCGACCACGCCGTTGAAGTTGCCGCCGACGACGCGTTCGCTGTCCAACAGGACCAGGGTACGCAGCGGCGACAGGCCGCGCAGACCAAGCGCCGACAGACCGGTCAGGCCGGTGGTGGTCGAACCGGTATTGTAGCCCACGCCGGTCGAGCCCTGCAGGGCCGGCAGCTGGGTCAGGGCGTCAAACACGCTCGGCTTGGCCTGGGCTTCCAGGTCAGCGGCGCTCACCACCGTGGTCGGGGTCGGGGCATCAAAGCCCGCCGCCTGAAGGCGGGTCGAGGACACGACGACCTGCTCGACGCCTTCCTGCGCCATAGCAGCGCTTGCGCTGAGCGCCAGAATGGCGGCGCCACCCGCAAGACGCACGCGTGTCTTGGTCAAACCATAACTCATGTACATAGTCCCCCTGGACGGTTGTTCTAAAACGGCAAAATGCCGGACTTCGGACGGTTGGATAGCAACGTACGCCGCCCCAGGCGAGTAAAACTTGGCCCTGAATACCGTGTGCGGGTGCGGAAATGGGCCCGACGTCACATTAATGCCACGCTGAAAATGGCCGGTAACTTTTGTGCAGTGCAATATGCGGTTTTGAGGCATTCCATAAAGGCGGAAGGAAAGGCGCGGAAATGCCTATAAATCCTCGCTTTCCTGACGATCCTTCGCGCGGCCGCGACATGCCTGCAAACCGTCACATATATTAAGCGCGAAGACGAACGGAATGCGCAGAAACCCTGCCAGACATACCGGCCAGCTCCCGGGCCAATGAAAAATGACCCTGATTCTCCTGGCCAGAACGCGCGCCGAGAAAAATCCAGCGTCGTGATTGCGCTCACATGCGGAGACGATCACCGTTTCATGCTGCGGCTGCACCGATAGCCAACCAACAGGCTTTGCGGTTATCGTCGGCGTCATCCAAAAACAAAAAACGCCTAGGGATACTGATGCATCCGTCACGCAAACTTTTCGCTGTTGCCTTTCTGCTCGCGCCACTGGCGGCCAATGCCCAAGCAACAAAGCCAGCGCTCTATACCGATGCCCAGGCTCAGGCCGGCGTGGCCGTCTATTCCCAGGCCTGTGCCGCGTGCCACGGCCAGCAGCTGGAAGGCGTCGCGGCGCCAGCGCTGAAGGGAGAGGCCTTTGGCGAAATGGCCACCGCGCAGGGGCTGACCGCCGATGCGCTGCTGGATGTGATCGTCAACACCATGCCGCAATCCGATCCCGGCTCGCTGAAGCCGGATGATTATAACGCCGTGACAGCCTACATCCTGCAGCAGAACGGCTATCCTTCGGGCAGCACGGCGCTGGCAAAAGGCGCGGCCGGTCTTAAAGACACGAAAGTCACGCCTTAAAAACAAGAACGGGGGCGGCGATGAAAATATCCGCATTTGCGTGGCTGACGGCCGCGTTGTTCGTGAGCGGCAGCGCATGGGGACAGGCCCCGCAGAGCCGCGCGCCGGTCGGCGATGCCGGCGAGGCGGCGCCCGCCATCGGCGCACGCGCCAATCCCGCGGCCGGCAACATCGCGCTGGGCGCGGTGGTGGCCAATCCCGGCTCGTTCCAGATGCAGAAAGTCGACCAGAAAATCGACATCAGCGATGCGATGATGCTGGATTCCGACCGCTCGAACGACTGGATCGTGCATGGGCGCACCTATGACAATCAGCGCTTCTCGCCTTTCACCGACATCAACAAGTCGAACGTGAAGCAGCTCCGCCCGACCGCCATCATCCAAACCGGCATCACCAAGACAACCGAGATGACGCCGATCGAAGTGGATGGAGTCCTGTATCTGGAAACCGGCGACAACAACATCCAGGCCTATGACGCCATCACCGGCAAGGAATTGTGGGCCTATTCGCCGAGCCTGGGCTATTCCAACCTCTGCTGCGGCCAGCAATCGCGCGGTGTCGCGGTGGCCTATGGCAAGGTCTATGCGGCGCAATTGGACGGCCATGTCGTGGCGCTGGATGCGCGTACCGGCAAGCTGATCTGGAAAACCGATCACGCCGACGCCCTGCCCCAGCCGGCTTATTTCTACTCCTTCACCATGGCGCCCATCGCCTATAAGGGCTTGATTCTGGTGGGCAATGCCGGCGCCGAATGGCCGACCCGGGGCTTTCTGGAAGCACTCGACGCCAACACAGGCAAGCTGGTCTGGCGCTTCAGCACCACAGCGGCTCCCGATCAGCCCGGCGGCAAGACCTGGGCCGGTGACAGCTGGAAATATGGCGGCGGCTCGGTGTGGAATTCGCCGGCCATCGACGTGAAGAACAATCTGATCCTGTTCGCCACGGGCAATCCCAATCCCGATCTCGATGGCTCAAGCCGCAAGGGCGACAATGCCTATACCGACTCCATTGTCGCCATCGATGCGACCAATGGAAAGCTGAAATGGTGGTATCAGCAGGTCGCGCACGACATCTGGGACTATGATGCCTGCGCGCCGGTGGTGCTGTTCGATACGGTGGACGAACACGGCAAGACCGTGCCCGCCGCGGCCGAAGCCGGCAAGGTCGGCAATGTCTTCATCGTCAACCGCCTCACCGGCAAGCTGATCCGCAAATCGCCGCCGATCGTGATGGTCAACGAGAACTTCATGAAGCCGCTGTCCTCAACACCGATCACCATCTATCCCGGCAACAAGGGCGGCGCGATGTGGTCGCCGCCGGCTTACTCGCCGCAGACAAGATACTTTTACACCATGGGCGTGAACGAGGCGCACGACTTCGTGATCAATCGCCCGCTGCCCGACATCTACAAGCCGGGCACGCCGATCGCCGGACAGTATAGCGGCGGCGGCATGGCGACAAACCTGAAGGTCTTCCCGCCCAGCGGCACCTTCTCGGCGGTGAACACCGTCACCGGCGCGATCGACTGGCAGTACAAGTCCGACCGGCCGATGTATGGCGGCGCGCTGGCGACCGCGGGCGGGCTGGTCTTCACCGGCGAGATGAACGGCGATTTCGACGCCTTCGACGCCAAATCGGGCGAGAAGCTGTGGCACTTCCCGTTGGGCGCCGGTGTGTGCACACCGCCCATCACTTACAAGATCAAAGGCGTGCAGTATGTCGCGGTGGGCGCCAGCGGCTGCCATGGCGGCGAAGTGTTGATGCATGCCGACGGCCGGCCCATCTTTGGCGACAGCTTTGCCATCTTCGCTTTACCGGAAAAAGACTGACATGGACGCGCAAACCAGGACGACGCTCACCGGCATTTCCACCGCCACCCTGACCACGGTGATGCTGAAAAAGGGGCTGCGCAATGTCTGGCTGCGCGGCGCCTTTCCCAAACAGCCGGGACAGAAACGCGTGGTGGGCACTGCTTTCACTTTGCGCTTTGTGCCGGCGCGCGAAGACCTGGCAACGCCGGCGAGCTGGGCGTCACCCATCTCGACCCGCGCCGCCATCGAGGCGATGGAAGAAGGCGTGATCTGCGTGGCTGATGCCATGGGCGTGACCGATGCCGGCATCTTTGGCGATATTCTTTGTGCCCGCATGGCCAAGCGCAAAGTCGCCGCCCTGATCACCGATGGCGTGATGCGCGACATGGAAGGCGTGCTAGCGACCGGCCTGCCGGTATGGTGTGCGGGTGCGGCCGCGCCGGCTTCTGTTGCGGGCCTGACCTTCGTCAACTGGCAGGAGCCGATCGGCTGCGGCGGCGTGGCGATCTTCCCGGGAGACACGGTTGTCGCCGATGGCGACGGCGCCGTGGTCATTCCCCAAGCCATGCTGGCCGAGGTCACCGAACTGGCGGCCGAACAGGAAATCCAGGAAGGCTGGATCATGGGGGAAATCGAAAAGGGCGTGGCGCTGCCCGGCCTTTATCCGCCCAATGAGGAAACCAAGGCGCGCTATGCGGCGTGGCGGAAGACCAAAGGCGCCGGCTGAGCGCATGCGCGATCTGATGCGGTTTCCGAATGCGATACCGCGGGATCCGCAGGTTGCAGCCTGGTTTTCACAAACAAACAACGCCTTACGCCGGTTCGCCCAACCATGGTTCGAACAGATGCGCGCTTGCGGCGACGATGTCCGCGAGCTTCTGCATGACGGTCATCCCACCGCTTGCGTGGAAGACGCGGCCTTCTGCTATGTCGACGCCTTTGCCGCGCATGTGAATGTCGGCTTTTTCCAGGGCGCAAGCCTTCCCGATCCCGCCGGATTGCTGGAAGGCGCCGGCAAAAGGATGCGGCATGTGAAGCTGCGTTGGGGCGAACCGGTGAACGAGGCCGCGTTGGGGGCGCTGATAAAGGCGGCCTATCGCGATATGCGGCAGCGGCTTGCCTAATCTTTTATAAAGTCCCGCAGCCTGCCGTAACTGCGTTCGATATGGCTCTTCATCGTCGCTTCCGCCTTCGTACCATCTCGCATCTTGATCGCCGCGATGATAGCGCCATGCTCGTGTACCGCCTCTTCCGCGATCTCGCTGCGGAAGCATGAGCGGAAAATGTGCACATGGATATGCAGCCGCGCCAGCGAATCCGCGATCAGATGGTTCTGTGCGCCCTGTGCGATCAGGCGGTGGAATTCGGTATCCATGTCGGCAAAGGCGTCGTGTGATGGCGCGCTTTCGCCACTTGCCAGCGCGCCCATATCGGCATCGCTCATCATCTCGGCCGCCTTGCGCGCGGCATGCGGCTCGATCAGGAGGCGGAATTCAAACAGCTCGTCCAACTGGGCGCGGTCCATGCGCGGGCTGGTGGCATAGCCGGCAAAGTGGCGCTTGCTGACCAGGCCGTTGGCCTCCAGCATCGACAGCGCTTCGCGGATCGGGGTCTGGGAGACGCCCAGCTCCCGCGCCAGGCTGTCGACCGACACCCGGGTTTCGGGCGGCAGCTTGAGCGACATGATGTCGGCCCGGATGCGGCGATAGACTTCCTCAGCCAGGCCGGATGGCCTTGCGATCTGGCGATCCGGAACATCGTTTGCCGCTGATACCGGCGGGAACTTTCCCACAGAAACCCTGCCTTTTTGCCTTGACCCGGATCATCGTACCCCATACGGTCCGCCGATCCTATAGGATATTTGATCTTTGCTGGTCCCCGTCGAGGAGGTTCGCAATCTGGCCGAGAGCATCCTGCTCGCCAATGGCGTGCCGTCGGAGCATGCGCGGACCCAGGCCGGCCTCTTCCTGGAAGCGGAGATGCGGGCGATCCCCAGCCACGGGCTGCTTCGCCTGCGCCGCGTCATCGAACGCATCCATGCCGGCCTGTCGGTGGGCGACACCAGCGGCGATCAGAAATGGACCGCCCGCAATTTTCTCAGCGTCGATGGCCAACGCGGGCTTGGCCCCGTGGTCGCCATGGCGGCGCTGGAGACGATCATTCCCCGCGCCCGCGAAGACGGCATCGCGGTCGCCGCGATCCGCAATACCAATCACCTGGGCGCGCTTGCCTATTATGCCGAGCATGTCGCAACCCAAGGCCTGACCTGCATCGCACTGACGATATCCGAAGCGCTGGTGCATCCCTGGGGCGGCCGCAAGGCGATGATCGGCACCAATCCGATCGCCATCGGGGTGCCCGCCGATCCCACGCCCATGGTGCTGGACATGGCGACGGGCCTGGTTTCGATGGGCAAGATTCATGACCACGCCAATCGCGGCGCGCCGATCCCCTTGGGCTGGGCGCTGGACGAGAATGGCGATCCCACCACCGATGCAGCCGCCGCCAAGAAAGGTGCCATCGCGCCGTTCGGCGGGCCGAAAGGCTATGCCCTGGGCATCGCCTTTGAGGTGCTGGTGGCGTCGCTCGCGGCATCGGCCATCGGCACCGACGTGAAAGGCACCTTGGATTCGGTGAATGTCTCCAACAAGGGCGATCTCTTCATCGTCATCGCCCCGCCCCATGCCGAAGCCGCCAAGACCCTGGTGACCGATTATCTCAACAGTATCCGCGCCGCCGCACCTGCCGATCCCGAACATCCGGTGCTGGCGCCGGGCGATCGCGCCCATGCCGTGCGCGCCCAGTCACTGGCCAAGGGCATGTTCATCGACGACGGCCTGTGGGCCGACCTGCAGAAACTGGCGGCGGAATCCGTCAAACCACGAAAGGAAAAGATATGACTCAACTCTTCGGCGCCCTGCGCCTGCCCGCCACGGTTCTGTTCGGCTCCGGCCAGCGCGCCGCCATCGGCCAGATGGCGGCCCAGATCGGCAAACGCGCCCTGGTCTGCACCGACGCCCGCATGGGCGCCGATGCTCAGTTCAAGGCCATTGTCGCCGACCTTGAAGCCAACGGCCTGGACGTGAAGGTCTATGACCGTACCGAGGCCGATCTGCCCATCGAAGGCATTTCCGGCTGCGTGGCGGAATGCGGCGACTTCAAGCCGGATGTCGTGCTGGGCATCGGTGGCGGCTCCTGCATGGACATGGCCAAATGCGTGGCCGTGTTGCTCCAGCATGGCGGGTCCTTGCGCGACTATTATGGCGAGAACAAAATCCCCGGCCCCGTGGCGCCGGTCTTTGCCGTGCCCACCACCTCCGGCACCGGTTCGGAAGTGACGCCGGTGGCGGTGATCGCCGATACCGAGCGCGGCACCAAGGTCGGCATTTCCAGCCCCTATCTGATTCCGCGCGCCGCGGTCTGCGATCCCGAACTGACGCTCACCTGCCCGCCCGGCCTGACCGCGGTCAGCGGCGCCGACGCCCTGACCCATGCCATCGAAAGCTTCACCTCCGCCGCGCGCGAGGTGACGCCGGACCTGACGGTCAAGAATGTGTTCGTGGGCAAGAATGTGTTGAGCGACACGTTTGGCATCCTGGCCCTGCAGAATATCTTCAAGGCGTTGCGCACCGCGGTGAAGGACGGCAAGAATATCGAGGCGCGCGAGCAGATGATGCTGGCCTCGCTGGCCGCCGGCTGCGCCTTCGGCACCGCCGGCACCGCCGCCGCCCATGCCATCCAATATCCGGTGGGCAACGAGACCCATACCCCGCACGGCATGGGCGTGGCGCTCTTGATGCCCTATGTGATGGAGTTCAACCGCCCCAATTGCGTGGCAGCCTTCGCCCAGATCGGCCGCGCCATCGGCCTGACCGGCACGGACGAGGAACTGTCCCACAAGCTGATCGATGAAGTGGCGAAGCTGCTGAAGGACATCGGCATTCCGGTGACCTTGAAGGATCTGGGCCTGCCGGAAGACAAGCAGGACTGGACGGCCGAAAGCGCCATCAACGCCGCCCGCCTGGTCAACAACAATCCCCGCAAGCTGGATGTGGATGCGCTGAAAGCCATCACCCGCGCCGCCTTCTCCGGCGACCGCGCCACGCTCGCATCCTGATTTCCACGATTTCCAACAGAGAGAACCATGACCCACACCGTCACGATCCCCGCCCCCAAGACCGGCCCCGCACCTTTCCCCATTCCCACCGATCTGTGGATCGGCGGCAAATGGGTGGAAGCCGCCAGCAAAAAGCGCGTTGACGTCTTTGATCCCTCCACGGGCAAGAAAATCACCGACATCGCCGATTGCGATCCCTCCGACGCCATGGCGGCGGTAGATGCCGCCGACAAGGCCGCGGCCGGCTGGGCCGCCACCACGCCGCGCCAGCGCGCCGAGATCCTGCGCAAATGCTATGAGAAGATCGTCGAGAATATCGAATGGCTGGCCTATCTGATCAGCCTGGAGAACGGCAAGGCGCTGCCCGACGCGCGCAGTGAAGTTCTCTATGCCGCGGAATTCTATCGCTGGTATGCGGAAGAGTGCTGCCATGTGCTGGGCGAAGTGGCGATGGCGCCGGCCAGCGGCGCGCGCATCATGGTGGAATATCAGCCCATGGGCATCGCGCTGCTGATCACGCCCTGGAACTATCCGGCGGCGATGGCCACTCGCAAGATCGCCCCCGCCCTGGCGGCCGGCTGCACCATTGTGCTCAAGCCCGCCACCGAAACCCCGCTCACCGCCTTTGCCGTCGCCCAGATCATGCATGACTGCGGCGTGCCGGCCGGCGTGGTGAACGTCGTCACCACCTCCAAGGCCAGCCCCTTGTCCAAGGCAGTGCTGCATGATCCGCGCGTGCGCAAGATTTCCTTCACCGGCTCGACACCGGTGGGCCGCGCGCTGCTGCATGAAGCGGCCGACCAGGTGATCTCCTGTGCCATGGAGCTGGGCGGCAACGCCCCCTTCCTGGTCTGCAAGGACGCCAATCTGAATGACGCGCTGGACGGCGCCATGCTGGCCAAGATGCGCAACAGCGGCGAGGCCTGCACCGCCGCCAACCGCTTCTATGTCCACAAGGACCTCTACAAGCCCTTCACCGATGGCATCGTCAAGCGCATGTCGGAGATCAAGCTGGGCGAAGCCACCGATCCGGAATCGACGCTCGGCCCGATGGTCAATGAAAAGTCCGTCGCCAAGATCGCGGAGCTGGTCGATGACGCGGTGGCCAAAGGCGCCAAGCTGCTGCTGGGCGGTCAGCGCCTCAACCGGCCGGGCTATTACTATCCGCCGACCGTGCTGGCGGACGTGCCCGACAATGCCGACATGATGCGGGAAGAGATTTTTGGACCGGTGGTGTCGCTGCAATCCTTCGAGGACGAAGCCGAAGCGATCCGCAAGGCCAATGACACCGAATATGGCCTGGCGGCTTATGTCTACACCCAGGACCTCAAGCGCGGCTTCAAGATCTGCGAACAGATCGAAGCCGGCATGATCGCGCTCAATCGCGGCATCATGTCGGACCCGGCGGCGCCGTTCGGCGGCGTCAAGCAGTCGGGCCTGGGCCGCGAGGGTTCGCACCACGGCCTGATCGAATTCTGCGAGGCCAAGTATATCTCGACCATCTGGTAGGATTCTCTAATGGTCGCGCAACTTTCGGGCTTCGCCCGGTTGCGCTCCTAGGAAGAACAGCTTACTTCCAGGTCACACATGTTTGGCGGCGGCGGAGCGGCAAAGGCTTCGCCGCCGTCATGCTTTTCGAACGGCGCGCGGACGATATTGAAAATGCGGTCCAGGGTGGCGACGTCGTTTTGGTCTTCGACGGCGCGGATCGCGGTCTCGGCCACCCAGTTGCGCAGGACATATTTGGGGTTGATGCGGTCGAGCGTGCTCGTGTCTTCGCCTTCGGTGCGCAGCCGGTAGCGCGACAGCCACGCTTCGGCATCCACATTCGCGTCACCGAACAGCTTGAGCCAATGGGCATCCTCGCCTGTCAAATTGCGGAACGACAAAGTGTAATCGGCGCGGCTTTTGGCCATCAGGGCCAAAAGACCGCCGATCAGCTGGTCATCGCCCTCTTCCTCGCGGGACAGTCCCAGCTTCGCGCGCATCAAGGCGCGGTATTTGAGACCAAAAAGCTCCTCATAATCCGTCAGCTTTTCCAGCAGCACATCGGTCGAAATCAGGTCTGACAAGGTAAGCGCCAGGGCACGCAGGTTCCAGTGCGCGATCATCGGCTGGTTGATGAAGCTGTAGCGGCCCTGTTCGTCGGTGTGGTTGCAGATGAACTGGGGATCATAGGCATCCATGAAACCGTAAGGCCCATAATCCAGGGTCAGGCCCAGGATGGACATGTTATCGGTGTTCATCACGCCATGGGCGAAACCGACCGCCTGCCACTGGGCGATCAGCTCGGCGGTGCGGCGCACCACCTCGCCGAACCAGGCGGCATAGTCGCCGGCGGCGATTTCGCGGAAATATTCTCCCATCACATGATCGGCCAGCTGGCGCACCTGGTCTTTCATGCCGCGATGGAAGAAATGCTCGAAATGGCCAAAGCGGATGTGGCTCTTCGCCAGCCGTGTCAGCACCGCGCCGGGCTCCGGCAATTCGCGCCGGACGGTTTCACCTGTCGCCACGATCGCGAGCGCACGGGAGGTCGGAATGCGCAAGCCGGCCAGCGCCTCGCTGGCCAGATATTCGCGGATGGTGGAGCGCATCACCGCCCGGCCGTCGCCGAAGCGCGAATAGGGCGTTCGTCCGGCGCCCTTGAGCTGGATGTCCCACAATTCGCCCTTGCGGTTTCTCACCTGCCCGATCAAGAGCGCGCGACCGTCGCCCAGCTGGCCAGCCCACACGCCGAACTGATGGCCGGAATAGACCATGGCGAGCGGGGAAAAGCCTTCCAGCGGGCGATGACCGGAGGCAACCTCGACAAATTGCGGATCGGCGAACACCGCGGGATCGAGGTCCAGCAGTTCGGCTGCCGCGGGATTGGCATGGATCAGGCGCGGGCTCTCGCCCACCTGCTCCGCCGGCATGGCGGTGAAGAACCCCTCGCCCAGGCAGGCGAAGTGGTTCTCAACGGTTCCGGTCGTGGGCAGGCGAAACGCGTCAGGCATGCCCCACTATAACGCCAAGCTCAGGCCGCGGCTTCGCGCTTTTTATCTTTGTTGCGCTTCCAGAAAGGCCGCGAGCCATTGCGCTTCTTGGGCGCATGCGGATTGTGCCCCTCTTCCGCGCGCGGGGCATGTTGACCCTGGCCGCCATGTTTGTGGCTGCCGCCTTTGTGCCCGTGGTTGTGGGCATGCGGCTTGCCATGGCGATGGCCGTGCGGCGGGCGTGGCGCTTCCATCTGGCGACGTTGTTCCTCGCTCAGTTCCGGCAGTTCATGCGCCACCACTTCGATCTTCATGCGGATCAGCCGCTCGATGTCGCGCAGGAAGCCGCGTTCGGAAGCGTCGCAGAAGGAAATGGCGATGCCTTCGCCGCCGGCACGCGCGGTGCGGCCGATGCGGTGCACATAGCTTTCCGGTTCATTGGGCAGCTCGAAATTCACCACATGGCTGATGTCGTCGATATCGATGCCGCGGGCGGCGATGTCGGTCGCCACCAGGACCCGCGCCTTGCCGGTGCGGAACATGTCCAGCGCGCGCTGGCGGGCATTCTGCGACTTGTTGCCGTGAATGGCTTCCGCCACCACGCCGGTACGCGCCAGATGCTCGGCCACGCGGTTGGCGCCATGCTTGGTGCGGGTAAAAACGATCACCCGGTTCATGCTGACGTCTTTCAGCAGCTCGCTCAGCAGCTGGCGCTTCTGCGGCATCGGCACGATATAGAGCTTCTGGGCGATGCGGTCGGCGGTCTTGCCCTGGGGCGCCACTTCGATGCGCTCGGGGCTCTTCATCATCTCATGCACCAGCCGGGCAATGTCTTCCGGCATGGTGGCGGAGAACAGCATCGATTGGCGTTCTTTGGGCAGATGGGCCACCAGCTTTCGCACATCGCGGATGAAGCCCATGTCCAGCATGCGGTCGGCTTCGTCGACGATGAAGGTGTTCACCGCATCCAGCCGCACATGCTTCTGCTGCACCAGGTCGAGCAGCCGGCCCGGTGTCGCCACCAGAATGTCGACGCCGCGCGCCATGGCGCGCACCTGGTTGTTCTGGCTCACGCCGCCCAGGATCACCGCCATGCGCAGGTTCAGGAAACGGCCATAGGTACGAAGGCTCTGTTCGATCTGCACCGCGAGCTCGCGGGTCGGCGCCAGGATCAGGGCCCGGGCCTGCTTGGGGCCCGGCGGCACATGGCCGGTGGAGAGTTTCTGCAGCAGCGGCAGGCCGAAGGCGGCCGTCTTGCCGGTGCCGGTCTGGGCGATGCCCAGCAGGTCGCGGCCCGCCAGCAAGGCAGGGATGGCCCGCCCCTGAATGGGGGTGGGATGGGTGTAGTTCTCGGCCACGAGGGCACGCAGGATCGGCTCGGCCACGCCAAGCGATTGGAAAGTCACGTCAGTCACTAAAGTCCTCAAATACCGTGGGATACGCGCCAAAAAAGGCACGGGTTTACGGCGGGTTGCCGTCTTCCACGCACTCTGGAGGGAACGGAGGTCAAAACTAAGGTCCGGCGGTGGCTGCGCCCAGTCTAAACCATGGGCGCCCTGTGCGGTCGCAGGCGGACGGCGCGCTTATCGGAGAGTTCGGACAAAAAGTCAACATCGATTTGCTGCGTCGCAACAAAAAGCGATCGTAACATTTGTACCGTTAGCCCCGTTGCGGGACGCGAGTTTCTGTAGTCATCTTGTCGCAGTCGCCCTCGTGAAGCCGGGATTGCGGGGCGTCTTTGGGGTGTCTGACCGGCACAGGGGCAGGTAGCGTCGGTTCAAAAATGGTATATGGCAATGACAAGCCCATTTCGCAGGCATCTGCGAAAGGCAAAGTGAAGTGGTTTAACGCCACAAAGGGATACGGCTTCATCACTCTGGACAATGGCGGCGACGCTTTTTGTCACGCCAGCGCCTTGCAGGCGACTGGTCACAGCGATGTGCAGCCGGGCACAACCATCATCTGCGATCTCGCGGACAGCCAGCGCGGCCTTCAGGTCGTAACGGTGCACAGCGTGGACATCTCGACAGCGGAAGCGCCGAGCCGTGGTCCACGTCGCGACTTCGGCGGCGGCGGCGGCTTTGGCGGCGGCCATCATCATCGCGACAATGGTCCGTCCGGTCCCATGGTCGAAGGCAAGATCAAGTTCTTCAACGACCAGAAGGGCTTCGGTTTCGTGATGCCCGACAGCGGCAGCGGCGACATCTATCTGCATGCCAGTGCGCTTCGGCGCTCCGGCGTCCAGGCGGTGGAACCTGATCAGCGCATCCGCTACTCGACACGCCAAGGCAACAAGGGTGTCGAAGTGGATCGCGTCGAGATCATCTAAGGCTTGCTGCAGCTTCGTCCCAACTGTGAATGCTGTGACAAGGACCTGCCGCCTGACGCGGCGGACGCGATGATCTGCAGTTTCGAATGCACCTTCTGCCGCGACTGCGTGGAAACGCGGCTGGATGGAGCATGCCCGAACTGCGGCGGCAACCTTGTACCGCGGCCGATCCGCCCCGCGGCCAAGCTGGCAAACAATCCGCCATCGCCACGGCGCGTCTTTAATCCGGACTGTGGCAGGAAATCCGCCTAGACCGGCGAAGCCTTGGCAACGCCCGGCGCAACGTCCGGGTCATTTTCGACTTCTTTCAGTTTCTCGCGGGCCGCAGCCGCTTCACGCTGCTTGTTCCACATCGACGCATAATGGCCGTTCAGTGCCAGAAGCTCGGAATGGCGGCCGCGCTCGATGATCTCCCCATGGTCCAGCACCAGGATCTGGTCGGCATCCACCACGGTGGAAAGCCGGTGCGCAATCACCAGCGAGGTGCGGTTCCGCGACACTTCGTTCAAGGCGCTCTGGATTTCACGTTCCGTGCCGGTGTCCAGCGCGCTGGTGGCTTCGTCCAGAAGCAGGATGGGCGGATTCTTGAGAATGGTGCGGGCAATGGCGACGCGCTGTTTTTCGCCGCCGGACAGTTTCAGCCCACGCTCGCCCACCATGGAGTCATAGCCCATGGGCAGATCGACGATGAACTTGTCGATCTGCGCCAGCCGCGCCGCATCCTTGATGTCGGCCTCGTTGGCGCCGATGCGGCCATAGGCGATGTTGTACTTGACCGTGTCGTTGAACAACACCGTATCCTGCGGCACGATGCCGATCACCGAACGCAGGGATTCCTGCGTCACGTCGCGGATATCCTGGCCATCGATGGTCACCTGCCCGCTCTTGATGTCATAGAAGCGGTACAGAATGCGACTGATGGTGGACTTGCCGGCTCCCGACGGCCCCACGATCGCCACCGTCTTGCCGGCCGGCACGGTGAAACTGATGCCTTTCAGGACAATGCGCTCGGGATCATAGGCGAACACCACATTCTCGAAGCGGATCTCGCCGCCCAAAACCTTGAGCGGTTTCGCGTCCGGCCTGTCGCGGACTTCCTGTGGCTGGTTGAGCAGGCGGAACATGGCTTCCATGTCCACCAGCCCCTGCGTGATCTCGCGATAGACCGTGCCCAGCAGATTCAGCGGCTGATAAAGCTGGATCAGAATCGCATTGCCGGCCACGAACAACCCGATGGAGAACTGGCCATGCGCGATGCCCCATGCCGTCAGCGCCATCACCGCGCCCAGTCCCAACGCCATGATCGTGCCCTGGCCGGCATTGAGGATGGCAAGCGAGATGTCCGACTGGATCGAGGCGTTGGCAAATTTCTCCATCGAGACGTCGTAACGGCGCGTTTCATGCTTTTCGTTGTTGAAATATTTGACGGTCTCGAAATTCAGCAGGCTGTCCACCGCCTTGGTATTGGCGTCGGTGTCGGACTGGTTCATTTCCCGGCGCACGGTGATGCGCCAGCGGGTGATGACCAGGGTGAACCAGCTATAAGCGACCACCATCACGATGGTGGAAAGCGCCACCCATACCTTCAGCTCCACAAGCAGGATGGCGCTGTAGAACACCAGCAGCAGGATGGTGGGAAAGACGTTGAAAAGGGCCAGGGACAACAGCGTGTCGATGCCCTTGGTGCCGCGCTCGATCACGCGCGACAGCCCGCCTGTCTTGCGTTCCAGGTGAAAACGCATGGAGAGGGTGTGAACATGGGCAAAGGTTTCCACCGCCACTTCGCGCATGGCGTGGTATTGCACCTTGGCGAAGACACCGTCGCGCAGCTGGGCGAAGGCCTGCATCAGGATGCGCGACACCATATAGGCCGCGATCAGCGACATCACCGTTGCGACCGCGATATTGGCGGGCGTTGGCCTCAGCCGATCGACCGTCCAGCCATAGATCAGCGGCGAGATGCTGGTAAACCCGGTGGCCAGGACCAGGAAGAAGACGGCAATAAGCACGCGGAACTTGAGGTCGGGCCGGCCTTTCGGCCAGAGATACGGCATCAGCCGCCACAACGGCCGAAATGACGGCGCGCCACTTCCCTCATCCGCCGGTCGCGCCATCTAGTGCCCCATATTCCCGCCGCCAAATGTGACAAATCCCGCAATCATGGCAATCAGGGCAACGGCTGCCAAAACCCAAAGCCAGCGCGGCATCATTTCTCCATTGGCGTGAAGGGCGAACCCGTCTAGTAGTCTTCCGGTTTAAGAAGATGCGCGTCCCCGCGCAACCCCGCTGACAACATGGACAAGGCTCAAATCAGGAAGACCGGCGCTGCGGTCTGCGTTTTCTGCGGCTCCTCTTTTGGCACGGATCCCGCGTTCCGCGATGCTGCCCGCGCCATCGGCACGGGCATCGCCAAAATGGGCTATTCGCTGGTGTTCGGCGGGGGCGGGCTGGGACTGATGGGCGACGTGGCCCGCGCAGTGCTGGATGGCGGCAGAGATATCCAGGGCATCATGCCGGCCTTTCTGCAGGCGCTGGAACCGGAAGTCTCGCCGCAGGAAAAACTGATCGTCACCCCGCACATGCAGGAACGCAAGAACCTGATGATGCAGATGTCGGACGCCTTCATCGTGCTGCCGGGCGGGCTTGGCACCTTCGACGAATTTTTCGAAGTGACGACCGAAGCACAGCTGGGCGTGCACACCAAGCCCATCATCGTGGTCAATGTGAGCGGCTATTACGATGCGCTGGACGCCATGCTGCACGCCACCGTACAAAAGGGCTTCGCCAAGGAGATGATCCTGAAGCTCTATTATCTGGCCGACGGCGCGGAGGCGGCGCTGGAGATTCTGGAAGGTGCGCTGAACGCGCCGGCCCGCAGCTAGCCCTTCCCCAGGGACGCGCGAAGAGCGTTCGCATTGGGGGATGAGGTCGGTGGCCAAGCCGACCGAATGCCGCAGCATCGTTCGGCCGGCAAAAGCTCCACTGGAGCTTTTGCTGATCGGCCTCACCGATGCGAAGGCGGAGGGGGTCAGACCGGCGCCTTGTCCCGATACAGCTTGTAGATGATGGAGTCGGTGAGCGCCTCGAACGAGGCGTCCACGACATTTTCGGACACCCCGACCGTGGACCAGCGGTTGCCGTGACCGTCGGCGGATTCCACCGTCACGCGGGTGACGGCCTCGGTGCCGCTGGTGAGGATACGCACCTTATAGTCCACCAGCCTGAGGTCGGCGAGGAAAGGCGAATATTTGCCCAGATCCTTGCGCAGCGCCGCATCCAGCGCGTTGACCGGACCATTGCCGGTGCCGGCATTGCGGATCTTCTCGCCGGCCACCATCAGCTCGACCGCCGCCTTGGAGCGGGAGCGCATCTGGTCTCCATCCTCGCGCACGCTTTCGACCGTGACGCTGAACTGTTCGACACTGAAATAGCGCGGCAGTTTCTTCTGCTGGCGCAGCGCCAGAAGCTCGAACGACGCCGCGGCGTCATCATAGCTGTAACCTTCGAACTCGCGGTGCTTGACGTCCTGCAGCAGGCGCGCGAGATCCGGCTTGTCGCCCTCGATATTCAGATTGGCCGCGACATTGGCGCGGCCCGACTGCGCCGACACCGGCATGGACCGCTTGTTCCCAACCGACTCCGGCGGCACATGCTCGTAAGTCTCCGGGCTCTTGGCCACGGCGGAAACATGCAGGCCACCCTTGTGGGTGAAGGCCGAAGAACCGACATAGGCCGCATAACGGTTGGGGGCGCGGTTCAGGATTTCATCCAGCAGGCGCGAGACATGGGTAAGCTGTTTGAGGCCTTCCTTCGACACCCCCGTCTCGAACTGGGTGGCGAACGGCTCCTTCAGCATCAGGTTGGGCAACAGCGAGCAGAGATTGGCATTGCCGCAGCGTTCGCCCAGGCCGTTCAAGGTCCCCTGCACCTGGCGCGCCCCGCCACGGATGGCCGCCAGCGATACCGCCACCGCCTGTTCCGTATCGTTATGGGCGTGAATACCCAGCGGGGCATCCGGCAGTTTCGCCTTTACGGCACTGACGATGCGATAGACATCCTCCGGCATGGTGCCGCCATTGGTGTCGCACAAGACCAGCCATTTGGCGCCCGCCTGATAAGCGGTTTTCAGGCAGGTCAGCGCATAGTCCGGGTCGGCCTTGTAGCCATCGAAAAAATGCTCGGCATCGAACAAGGGCTCGCGCTTCCTGGCCGCGACCGCTTCCATCGAGCGGGCGATATTGTCCAGATTGTCTTCCAGGGAAATTTCCAGCGCCACCCGCACCTGGTAGGTGCTGGTCTTACCGACCAGGCAGACGGAATCGGCGGCGGCTTCCAGCACCGGCGCCAGGGATGGATCGTTGGCGGCGCTGCGGCCTGCCCGCTTGGTCATGCCGAAAGCGGTGAAGCGGGCATGCTTCAGCGCCGGTCTTTCGCTGAAAAAGGCCGTGTCGGTCGGGTTGGCACCGGGCCATCCGCCTTCGATATAGTCCACGCCCAGATGGTCGAGCGCCAACGCGATCTGGCGCTTGTCCTCGACCGAGAAATCCACGCCCTGGGTCTGCGCCCCATCGCGCAAGGTCGTATCGAATATGAAGATGCGTTCGCGTGTCACCGCTTCGCCTCCCAGGTCGTGCCCTCAGGCCCGTCCTTGAGCACAATGCCCTTGGCCAGCAACGCATCGCGGATGCGGTCCGATTCCTTGAAATCCTTGGCTTTGCGCGCCGCATTGCGGGCGGCGATGGCGTCGGCAATAGCGACCGTATCGACCTGTGCCTTGGACGCGATCTTCAACTGCACATTGGAAAAGCCCAGGAAGCCCAGCCCGCCGGCCAGCGCCACATCGTTGGCCTGATGCAGCGAGGCAATGGCAGCGGGCGTGTTGAGATCGTCCGACAGCGCCTCGAAGAATTCGCCATTGGGCGCAGGGTCTACCAGGGGCTCGGTCACTTCATACCAGCGTTCCAGGGTCTTCCAGCTTTCCTTGAGGCCCGCGACGGTGAAATCGATGGGCTGGCGGTAATGGGTGCGCAGCATGTTGAAGCGCAGCACCTCGCCCGGCCAATCCGCCAACAGATCGCGGATGGTGAAGAAATTGCCCGCGCTCTTGGACATCTTCTCGCCTTCCACCTGCAGGAAGCCATTATGCATCCACACCTTGGCCAGCGGGTGGTCATGATGCGCCGCCTCGCTCTGGGCGATTTCATTCTCGTGATGGGGAAATACCAGGTCGATGCCGCCACCATGAATGTCGAAGGTTTCGCCCAGATATTTGCCGGCCATGGCCGAACATTCGATATGCCAGCCCGGACGGCCACGGCCCCAGGGACTGTCCCAGCCCGGCAAACCGGCCTCCGATGGTTTCCACAACACGAAATCCATGGCGTTCTTCTTGTAGGGCGCCACTTCCACCCGCGCGCCCGCCAGCATCTCATCCAGCGAGCGCCGTGCCAGCTTGCCGTAATCCGCCTTGGACGACACATCGAACAGCACATGGCCATCCGCGGCATAGGCATGGCCGCTGGCGATCAATTCGCCGATCATGGCGATCATTTCGCCCACATGCTCGGTGGCGCGCGGGGTCATGGTCGGCGGCAGATTGCCCAGCGCGGCCACATCTTCTTCATAAATGCGCGCGGTTTCTTCCGTCAGTTCGCGGATGGAAATGCCGCGCTCGGCTGCACGCGCATTGATCTTGTCATCCACGTCGGTGATGTTGCGCACATAGGTGACATGGGCGTCGCCATAGACATGGCGCAGCAGCCGGAACAGCACGTCGAACACAATCACGGGCCGCGCATTGCCGATATGGGCAAAGTCATAGACCGTGGGACCGCAGACATACATGCGCACATTTCGAGGATTCAGCGGCGCGAAATCCTCCTTGGTCTTGGTCAGGGTGTTGAACAGGCGCAGAGTCATGGCGGGTCCGGATGGCGGGGCGAAACTAGCAAATTTGGGGCGAGCAGAAGGAATTTTGCAGCGTTAGCTGCAAATCGAAATCCGGATAATGACGAGCCCAAAAAAGGGCAGAGAGGTCGTCACGCGGTTTTTCCTTCCAGGCGCGCCAGAACCTTGTCGCGCCCGATCAGGGGTAACAGTTTTTTGAGTTCGGGTCCACGCTCTTGGCCCGTTAACGCCAGCCGCAAGGGGTGAAACAGCCCCCTGCCCTTGGCCCCGGTTTCCGCCTGGACGGCCTTGGTCCACAGGCCCCAGGTGTCTTCATTCCAGGGCTCGGGCGGCAACAGGCTGGCCGCCTTCGCCGCCAGGCCGGCATCCTCGATGTGGGGCGCAACAGGCCCCCAGATCAGCCGCGCCATTTCCGCCGCATCGTCCAGCTTTGCCAGATTGGGCCGGACCGCGTTCCAAAATGCTTCGCCCTGTGGAACGCGGTCGACCACCGCGCTGTAAGGCGTCATGTGCAGCAGCTTGGCATTCAGCGCGCCAAGTTCCTCGGGCACGAAATGGGCCGGCGCGCGGCCGATCTTGGCGAAGTCGAACTCCCCGGCCAACTCAGCCAAGGTCAGGCGCGGCTCGACGGGATCGCTGGTGCCGATCTTGGCCAGATAGGAAGCGACAGCCATTGGCTCCAAGCCCTCCTGGCGCAACTGCTCCAGCGAGAGCGAACCCAGGCGTTTGGACAAGGCCTCGCCGCCCGCCCCGACCAACAGGGGAAAATGCGCGAACCTGGGTACCGGGCCACCCAGTGCCTGGAAGATCTCGATCTGGGCCGCCGTGTTGGTGACATGGTCCTCGCCGCGCACCACATGGGTAACGGCCATATCAATGTCATCGGCCACCGACGGCAAGGTATAGAGGAAGGCGCCATCCTCGCGCACCAGCACGGGATCGGACATGGTGGCGGTGTCGATCTCCACCGGGCCTCGCACCAGATCGGTCCAGCTGACTTTTGCGCGCGAGAGCAGAAAGCGCCAATGGGGCTTGCGGCCTTCCGCTTCCCATTTCTTGCGGTTTGCCGGGTCCAGCGAAGCGCGATTGTAGATGGGCGGCAGCTTGCGCGCCGCCAGCAGCGAACGCTGGCGGTCCAGCTCGGCTTCGGTTTCGAAGCAGGGATAGACGCGCCCCGCGGCCTGCAGCTTGTAGAAAGCCGTGCTGTAAACCGCCAGACGGTTGATCTGGCGGTCGGTGGCGTCATGGGCGAGGCCCAGCCAGCCCAGATCGCGATAGATTGCCTCTTCAAAGGCCTTGGTGGAACGTGCCGCGTCCGTATCGTCGATGCGCAGCAGAAAGCGGCCGCCATGCTTTCTGGCGAACAGCCAGTTCAGCAGCGCGGTCCTGGCATTGCCGACATGCAGCAAGCCCGTGGGCGACGGCGCGAAGCGAACCGTGACCGACATCAACGCGCATCCCGGAAGGCGTTGGTGATGGGATAACGCCGGTCGCGGCCGAAATTGCGGCTGCTGATCTTCACCCCCGGCGGTGCCTGGCGGCGCTTGTATTCCGACACATACAACAGATGCTCGATCCGCTTCACCGTGACGGGATCGTAACCCTTGGCCACAGTGTCTTCGAAGCTGCATTCATGCTCGACCAGGCATTCCAGAATGCCGTCGAGAATGTCATAGGGCGGCAGCGAATCCTGGTCGGTCTGATTGGCGCGAAGCTCCGCCGTCGGCGGCTTGGTGATGATGCGTTCGGGTATTACCGCGCCCTGGGGTCCCAATGCGCCCAGCGGCGAATGGGCGTTGCGCCAATGCGAAAGCGCGAACACTTCGGTCTTGTAGATGTCCTTCAGGACATTGTAGCCGCCGCACATGTCGCCATAAAGGGTGGCATAGCCCACGCTCATTTCGCTCTTGTTGCCGGTCGTCAGCACCATCGGTCCGAACTTGTTGGACAGCGCCATCAGGATCACGCCGCGCAGGCGCGACTGGATATTTTCCTCGGTGATGCCGGGTTCGGTGCCGGCAAAGGGCGCGGCCAATGTCTCGCCCATCGCGGCGACCGCGCGCTCGATCTCGATGGTCTCATAGCTCACGCCCAGCAACCGCGCGCAGGCATCGGCATCCTCCAGGCTCTCGCGGCTGGTGTAGCGAGAGGGCTGCATCACGCAACGCACGCGCTCGGCCCCCAGCGCATCCACCGCCACCGCCGCCGACAGCGCGGAATCGATGCCGCCGGAAAGCCCCAGCACCACGCCGGGAAAGCGGTTCTTGTTCACATAATCGCGCAGCGCCAGCATCATGGCGTTGTAAACCTGGGAGGAGCGGTCTTCCGCCACGAACCGGTCGCCCGGCGCGCATATCCATCTGCCCTCGCCGTCTCGCCGCCACTCGGTAATGGCGATATGCTCATTCCAGGACGGCAGCGCCACCGCGATCTGCTGATCGCCGTTCAAGACAAAACTGGCGCCGTCATAGACGACCTCGTCCTGGCCGCCGAGCTGGTTCAGATAGATCAGCGGCACGCCGGTCTCGTTGATCCGCGCCGCCGCCAGCTTCAGCCGCACATCTTCCTTGCCCGCCTCGAAGGGCGAGCCATTGGGTACGCAGAAAATCTCGGCGCCCGCATCGGCCAGCCAAATCGTGACATCCTGCTTCCAGATATCCTCGCAGATGGGAATGCCCAACCGGACGCCCCGCACCGTCACGGGCTCGGGCGTCGGGCCGCGGCTGAAGACGCGCTTTTCGTCGAACACGCCGTAATTGGGCAGTTCATACTTGAAGGTCACGGCCTGGATCTTGCCGCCATCCAGCACCGCCACCGCATTGTAAAGCGCGCCATGCTCGGCCCAGGGCGTTCCGATCAGGATGGCGGGCCCGCCGTCGGCAGTGTCGCCGGCGAGTTCCTCAATCGCGGCGCGGGCGTCTTCCTGCAACGCCGGCTTCAGCACCAGGTCTTCCGGCGAATAGCCGACAATGAACAGTTCGGAAAAGAGAATGACGTCGGCGTCGGCCGCGCGCGCGCGCGCCTCGCGGGCGCGTTTGAGATTGCCGGCGATATCGCCCATCACCGGGTTCAATTGGGCAAGCGCGATGCGAAAGCGGTCCACCATGACTGTTATTTAACGGCGGAAATACGTTACGCAAAGCAGCCCTCAAGTAGCGAGAGCGGTAGGGCGGCTTTGCAAATAAAGCCTAGCGGGCAGCCGCGGCCCGGGCCTGCGCGGCCTGCATGGGCACGGCGACGCCGGAGGCCTGCTCGATCCAGAGCGCGGTTTCCAGCGCCCGGGCGGCCTGTTCGGCGGTCACCAGCGCGTCCACCCCGCCCTTTGCGGCGGCGACAAAACCACCCACGGCCTCGCCCAGGGGATCGCCCAGCTCCAGCGCGCCAAGGGGGCGCGGCGTGGTGTTGGTCATGGTGCGGGAAAGGAAATCGATCTCCACCACCCCGTCGGCATAGACGGCGCGCAAGCCGCGCTTGCGCTCGCTGGCGACCCGGCTGGTCTCCAGCTTGGCGATGGTGCCACAGGCAAAGCGCAGCAGGGCGAAGACTTCATCGGCATGGGGACCGTATTCGATCAACCCTTCGGCGCGCACATCCTCGACCGGGCCGGGCACCAAGGTGTGCACCAGATCCAGGTCGTGGATCATCAGGTCCAGGATCACCGAGACATCGTCGCCGCGGCCGGTCCAGGGACCCTGGCGCCAGCAGGTGATTTCCTTGGGCGTTTCGGTGATATCGAGCAGGCCGGTGCGGGCGAAGACAAACCGCTCCTGATGGCCGACCGAGAGGATCTTTCCAACCTGGCGCGACAGCGCCACCAGCTCGGCAGCTTCTTCCTTGGTGGTGGCGATGGGTTTTTCCACCAGCACATGGGTGCCGGCCTTGAGGAAGTCGCGCACGATCTCGGCATGGGTCACCGCCGGGGAACAGACGCTGACCAGATCAACCTTACCAAGCAGCTCGCGCCAGTCGGCGACAGCGGCGCAACCATGATGGGCCTTGGCCTTGGCGCGCATCTCGGCATTGGGGTCGGCGATGGCGAACAGGGCGACGTCTTTGCCGTTCTGGCCCAATGCCTTGTACTTGGTGGCATGGTGATGTCCGAAAACCCCTGCACCCACGACAGCAGCTTTCAGCGGTCCAGATTCGGGCACGCGGCGACGGAGAAACAAGTTTTGAAAATCCCCAATGAACTAGGCCCTAATAAGGGACCCAAGGGGTAAGATGCCGCCAGCAAACAAATATTGCGGCTTGTTACCATTATAAGATATTGAAAATACTAGCTTTTCTCGGGAGACGACGCGAGCAATGATGCCAGCGCCGCGACAATCAGATACGACAGCATCAGGGGAGCCAGGCCGATCAGCAGTGCGCCGCTGACATCGGCAAATGCGCTGCAATTGAGCCAGGGATAGGCCGAGCCCACGAAGAGGAACTGAATGCCCACTACCGCGACAATGCCGAACAGGAAAGCACGCAGGGTAGGGCCCAGCGCCTGCGGGCGGTCGCCGGCCTCCAGCCGGATCAGCCCCGCCTGCAGCCGCAGCCGGGAAGCCGCGCTGGCCAGATAGATCACCGCCAACAGCCAGGCGAACGCCGCCGCGAAAACCCGCCCGCCGTCCATGTTGCAACTCTCCAGCGCGCCGACCAGCGCACGCTGGCCGGGCACCACGAAATAGATCGCGCTCTGCACCGCGCCGGCGGCGCCATGATCGATATTGGCGGGCGCGACAAAGGCCTGATTGATGAAGCTCAGGATCACGAAGGTCAGGAACACGGCCTCATTGAAGCCGGGGATCAGATGGTGCGGCTGGAACCGCGAGAGCCAGGGCCTGCCGCTGAAATTCCCGGCCGACACGCCGAAACCGCCCACGAACAGAAGACCCATGGCCATGAACAGAAAGGCGCAGATCCCGATGGTGGCCAGAGAACTGTCCAGCGACACCCCGCTGAGCAGCGCAAGGCGCAAGGCATGGGCGCCGGCGAAGAGGCAGAAAATGATCCAGCCTTTCGCCAACAGACGCGCAATGCCCATTCGCGGAAATCAGGCCGACGCGGCCAGCCCCGACAGTTTCATGCGTTCGTCGCGGATGCCCTGGGCGATCAGGAAGGCCAGCTCCAGCGCCTGGCTGGCATTGAGCCTTGGATCGCAGGCGGTCTGGTAACGATCCTGCAGATCGATTTCCTTCAGGCCCTGCGCGCCGCCGAGGCATTCGGTGACGTTCTGTCCCGTCATCTCGAAATGCACGCCGCCGGCATGGGTGCCTTCGGCGCGGTGGATGGCGAAGAAGCTGCGCACTTCCTCCAGCACGCGCTCGACGGGACGGGTCTTGTAGCCAGACTTGAGCTTGATGGTGTTGCCATGCATGGGGTCTGACGACCACACGACGGCCGCGCCTTCGCGCTTCACCGCGCGGATCAAGGGCGGCAGCTTCTCGGCCACCTTGTCGGCGCCAAAGCGCGCAATCAAGGTGAGACGGCCGGGCACATTGCCGGGATTCAGCGCCGCGATCAGCCGCAGCAGATCATCGGGCTCCAGCGACGGCCCGCATTTCAGCCCGATCGGGTTCTTGATGCCGCGCATGAATTCGACATGGGCGCCGTCGAGCTGGCGGGTGCGGTCGCCGATCCACAGCATATGGGCGCTGGTGTCGTACCAATCGCCGCTAGTGGAATCGACACGGGTCATCGTCTGCTCGTAGGGCAGGAGCAGGGCTTCGTGCGAGGTGTAGAAATCGGTACCGCGCAGCTGCGGCACCGAGGCCGAAGTAATGCCGCAGGCATCCATGAACTCCAGCGTTTCGGAGATGCGCTGCGCCAGCTCCTTATACTGTTCGGCGGCCGGCGAATCCGCGATGAAACCCAGCATCCAGCGATGGACATTGTGCAGGTCGGCATAACCGCCCTGTGCGAAGGCGCGCAGCAGGTTGAGGGTCGCCGCCGACTGCGCCGTCGCCATCAGGAGACGCTGCGGATCGGGGGTGCGCGCCTCGGGCGTGAACTCGCCGGAATTGATATTGTCGCCGCGATAGGACGGCAGGGTGACGCCGTCACGGGTTTCGAAATCATCCGACCGCGGCTTGGCGAACTGGCCGGCAATGCGGCCCACTTTCACCACCGGCACGCCGGCAGCAAAGGTCAGAACCACCGCCATCTGCAGCAGCACGCGGAAGGTGTCGCGGATATTGTCGGGATGGAATTCGGCAAAACTCTCGGCGCAATCGCCGCCCTGCAGCAGGAAGGCTTTGCCTTCCGCCACCTGGCCCAGATTGGCCAGCAGGTTGCGCGCCTCGCCCGCGAAAACCAGCGGCGGATGGGATTTCAGCTGCGCCAGCACGCGTTCAAGCCGCCCCTTGTCCGGATAATCCGGCATCTGACGGGCGGGCTTGTCCTGCCAGCTCTGCGGGGTCCAGTTCTGGGCCACGCTTGTCACTCCTTTAAACAGGGGGGTGGATATAGGCGGTCGCGGCGGATTTTACCAGCACCGCCGTGGTCTTGGGTGAATGCGCCGCAGCGGAGAAAAGACATACTGATCAAAGGCTTGTGGAATGGCGAACCAGACTTGCGCCAGATCAAGGCAGCCTTGTGCTAGAACAGCGAAGGGAAAAATCATCCTATCAGGAAAATCGCGATGCCGGACGGAACGGCGACTGCCCATCTCTACCGGCCCAAGCTCGTCACCATCTTGCGAGAAGGTTATGGGCCGGACGGGTTCCGCAAGGACCTCCTGGCCGGCCTCACGGTCGCGATTGTTGCGCTGCCCCTGTCCATGGCTTTCGCGATCGCTTCGGGCGTGGGCCCCGAACGCGGCCTCTACACCGCGATCATCGGCGGATTTCTCGTCTCCGCGCTGGGGGGCAGCCGATTCCAGATCGGCGGCCCGGCTGGCGCCTTCATCGTGCTGGTTGCCGCCACGGTCACCAAATTCGGCGTTGAAGGCATGCTGCTGACGGTGCTGCTGTCGGGGATGATGCTGTTCCTGCTTGGCCTTTCACGCCTGGGCTCGCTGATCCGTCACATTCCCCATGCCGTAACCGTCGGCTTCACCGCCGGCATCGCCGTCGTGATTTTGGCAAGCCAGCTTGCCGCCCTGGGCGGGCTGAGGCTTTCGGGGCCTGAGCCGGGCCCGCTGCTGCCCAAGCTCACCGCGCTCGGTGCCGCCATGGCGACCCTCAACCCGGCCGCGCTGGCCATCGGTCTGGGATGTGCGATTCTGATCTTCCTGCAGCGGCGCTTGAGGCCGACATGGCCCGGCATGCTGATCGCCGTGATCGCCGCATCCTGCATCACGCGCTTGCTGCATCTGCCGGTCGAAACCATCGGCACCCGTTTCGGCGAGCTGCCGCACACCTTGCCTGCTCCCGCCCTGCCGCCCATTTCGGCATCCCGCCTTCTGATGCTTTTGCCATCGGCGCTTTCCTTCACCCTGCTGGGTGGCGTGGAAAGCCTGCTGTCGGCCAAAGTCGCGGACAGCATGACCGGCCGCAAGCACCGCTCCAACATGGAACTGGTGGCGCAAGGCATCGCCAATGTCGCATCGGCCCTGTTCGGCGGCATTCCGGTCACCGGCACCATTGCGCGCACCGCAACCAATATCCGAGCCGGCGCCGCGAGCCCGATATCGGGCATGATGCATGCGATGTTCGTGCTTCTGTTTCTTCTGGTGGCCGCGCCGTTGGCGCGCTATGTGCCCCTCTCTTCGCTGGCCGGAATCCTGCTGGTCGTATGCTGGTACATGGTGGAAAAAAAGGAATTCTCTCATCTGCTGCGGCGCTGGCCCACCGCCCTGGTGCTGCTGTTGACCTTCGGACTGACCGTGGTCAGGGATCTTTCCACCGGTATCATCGCAGGTTGCCTGCTGGCGGCCCTGCTGGCCCTGCTCCACCGGCCGATACCCGAAGAAGGCCGTTAGAGACCCCAATACCGTAAAGGCGCGCTTGCATCGGCAGGTCTATGTGCTACGATGTGTAGCACTAAAGGAGCGCCGCCCTTGACCCTTCCCGACCTTGGCGAACTCGAACATGAAGTCATGCAGCTGGTCTGGAGCAAGGGCCCCATCACCGCCGAAGGCGTGCGCGAGGATTTGAAGCGGCGGCTGAAGGAATCCACCGTGCGCACCGTGCTGCGCCGTCTGGAAGACAAGGGCTTTGTTACCCATACGGTGGAAGGCCGTACCTTCCACTTCCGGGCCGCGGAGAAACGGGGCGCCGTGGCGGCCAAGGCGGTGCAACGCATCGTCAACTGGTTCTGCAACGGCTCGTTGGAAGAAGTGCTGGTAGGCATGGTGGACAATGCCCAGCTCGATCCCAAGCAGCTGCAGGCCCTGTCCGACAAGATCGCCAAGGCGAAGGCCAAGAAGAAATGACCCTGTCGCTGCCCCTGCTGCTTGATTCCGCGCTGCGTTCGGCGGTTCTGGGACTTGTGGTATTGGCGCTGTTGTCGGTGGCAAGGGTGCGCGACGTGCGCGCCGAGATTCTGATCTGGACGGTGGTGCTGCTGGCGGCGCTGGCGATGCCGTTGCTCAGACTGGAAGTGCCAGCAGGACTCGTGCATTCGCTCGCCCTGCCCTTGCCGCAATTTCCCTTCCATCCTGCGGCACCGGCAGCCGCCGCCGCGCCCCACAGCCTGCCACTGCTGGTTTCCAAAAGCGTCGAGCTCGCCATGGTGTCGGGCGCTGCATCCCTCCCCGCGATCAGTATCGGCCAGATATTGCGCAGCCTGTATGTCGCAATGGCCCTGTTTCAACTGGCGCGGCTGGCTACCGGCCTGATCCTGACGGCACGGCTTTACCGCAACGCCAGCCCCATCGGCGAATGCTGGGCCCGTGGGCGCGCCATCCGCGCCAGCGCCGCGGTAAACGGTCCGATCTCCTTCGGCCATTGCATCCTGTTGCCCATCGATTATGCCGCCTGGTCGCGCACCAAGCTCGACGCGGTGCTGGCGCATGAGGAAAGCCATATCAAGCGGGGCGATTTTTTCATCCAGCTCCTGGCGGCCTTTTATCGCGCGGTCTTCTGGTTCAGCCCCTTCGCCTGGTGGCTCCAAGCGAAGCTTTGCGCCCTGGCCGAGGCCGCCAGCGACGAAGCCGCCATTCAGCGCCTGAACGATCCCATGACCTATGCCGAAATTCTGGTGGACGTGTCGCGGCGCGCGGGCAGCCTTGCGGTTCCCGTGGCCATGGCCAAGGGGCCCGACATAAGCTGGCGGCTGGACCGCATCCTGGGCGGCAACCAACAACGGCGTCTGGGCTTCACGGCACGGCTGGCCACGGTCGCGGCCATCCTGCCTGTAACCCTGGCGGTCGCCGGCGCCCACGCCGCCATCCCCCCGGCCGTCAGGAGCCTGCCGCGCTATGTGGTGATGCCGGTCAACCAGACCAGCATTGCCGAAGCAATCCATGATGCGGTGGTCGAGCCCGCGCCGCGCCCGATCAAGGCCAAAGCAACCCATCGCCCTGGACAAGTCGCCGAGCAGGAACCTGACGTCACCTACAATCCGCGCGCGCTTCTGAACGCGCCCGATGTCGCGGTCGTGCCTGCGCTGGTGCCGCTGTCCGACAAGAATCATCGCAAGAATCACGAGAATGCCGCCTTTGTCGTCGGCGGCACGCTTTACGTTCCAGGTAATTGAACAAGCCGTTCGGACCCACTGGGGGAGACAGACATGCGTTTGGGCGCCATCCTTGCCGCTTGCCTGGTGCTGATGCCGCTGCCGGCATTGGCGGGATCCTTTGACGGGAAGTGGATCGCGGAAATGCCGCCCCAGGCTGCGCCCTGCAACTGGACGGCGGTAATGCGCGTGCTGGTGATGGACGACCAGATCATGGGACAGGTGATCTCCCGTTCCGCGCCCTTCTCCGGCACCATCGATGCCAATGGCAGCGGCAATTTCAGCTTCGGCCATGATACCGGTGTCATCAAATTTACCGGCGACCGCTTCGACGCCGATTGGAACACGCCGAAATGCGGTCATCTGCATGCCTCGGGCGATCGCGAGCCCAGTGTCGCCCGCAAGGCGGAAATGGCGGCAGAGCGCAAGGAATTCCAGGCCCGCTTCGCCGCCATGGTGTCCGACGCCCAGGCTGGAAAGAGCGTGGATTACACCGCCCTGCGCGCCGCCTATCCCTTCACCACCGCCTGGGACCCCTATGGCAACAAGACCGATGCATTGATGGACCAGGCAGTGGCGGCGCAGAAGGGCGGCGATTGCGCCACCGCGCTGGAAAAACTGGATCAGATCATCAAGGCCGACTTCACCATCGACGGGGCGCATGCGCTCAGGGCCGACTGCCTGGGAAAGGACAAAGGCGCAGCCGAAAATGCCATCGCCAATGGCCTGATCCATTCCCTGATGGACAGCGGCGACGGTGCCAGCGAAAAGACCGCCTATGTCGTGGTCACCATGCGCGAGGAGCGCGATGTGCTGGCCAACCGTCACATCCAGACCAAAACACGGCAAACCAATCTGCGGGGCAGTGATGGCCATTATTACGATCGGGTGGATGGCATTTCGCTCAAGAACGGGGTGGCCGAGAACCGCACCCTGTTTTTCGACGTCAGCGCCTTCACCGCGGGGCGCTTGAGCCGTGATGCCGAGGTCACCACCGTGGCCACCACCATTCATTGACCAATCAGAGGATGAACATGCGACGCCCTGTTATTCTCCCTGTCGCGCTGAGCCTGCTGGCAGCACCGGTGCCGGCGTTGGCCGGTCCATTTGACGGCAAATGGTTTGCCGACATTCCCGCCCAGGGCCGCTGCAACATGGTTTCCAGCATGGAACTGGTGGTGGCGGACGGCCAGATCATGGGCAAGATTCGCAATCCGGCCAATGTCGTATCGGTCAGCGGCAAGGTCGAAGACGATGGCAATGCCAGCTTTACCGTCAACCGCGCGGGTACGACGCAGACCTGGACCGGCACCATGAAATTCAAGAACGACCGCTTTGAGGCTACCTGGTTCAATGGCGGCTGCAACCGCCATGCCGACGGCGGCCGCGCGCCGAGTCCCGAACAGCAGACCGCCATGGTGGCCGACCGCAAGGCGCATCAGGCCACCTATGCCGATCTGGTGCGCCGGGCCCAGGCCGGTGAGAAAGTCGACTATGCGAAATTGCGCGCGGAGTCCGTCTATGCCGAGAATTGGGACTTTTACACCACCAAGATCAACGGCCTGATCGGTGAGGCCGAAGCGGCCGACAAGGGCAAGGATTGCGCCGGCGCCATGGAAAAAGCGGACCAGATCCTGGCCTTCGATTTCACGCTTATCGAGGCCCATACGATCCGATCGGAATGCCTGGAAGACAGCGACCGTGCCCGTGCCCGCATTGAATCCAATATCGCCGACGGGCTGACCGATTCCCTGATGGACAGCGGCGATGGCGACACCGAGAAGACCGCCTATGTCGTCAGCACCGAGCACGAGGAGGAGCGGGCGATGATCAAACGCCACATCCAGATCAAGGCGCGCCAGACCGAAGTGCGCGGCAGCGACGGCCATTATTATGACGAGATCCAGGGCATCTCGGTGCGTTCCGAAGGCAATTTCGGCGGAGGCACCAGCCTGCGTGTGTCGGCCAAGACCGTGTATTTCAATGTCGATGCTTTTGTGAAAGGCCGCGAAAGCCGGCGCGCCGCGGTGACGACCGCCGCAACCACGGTGCAATAGCTTAAGGCGCTTTGCTGTAGCTTTTGCTGCGCATCGTCACGAGCTCCTCCGCTGCCGTGGGGTGAGACGCGGTCGCGCGAAGCGCGAACGAAATGGTCCGGTGGACCATTTCGAGCGGCGAACGCCGCGAGCTTGGCGAGCGGCCGGGCAGACCACCGCGCAGCTCAAGCGGTCTTCGAATAGCTTTTCGTACGCATCGTCACGAGCTCCTCCGCCGCGGTGGGATGCAGCGCGATGGTGCTGTCGAAATCAGCCTTGGTCGCACCCATTTTCATGGCGACGGCGACAATCTGGATGATCTCGGACGCATGGTCGCCAAAGATATGGCAGCCCAAAACTTTCTGGGTTGCTGAATCGACGATCAGCTTCATGTGGGTGCGGACCTGTCGCCCGCCCAAGGTATGCAGCAGCGGCCGGAAGACGGATTTGTAGACATCGATACTGTGGCCGGCCTGCAGTGCCCTGGTTTCACTCAGGCCGATGCTCGCCAGTTCCGGGGTCGAAAACACGGCGCTGGGCACATGCCTGTGATCCGGCCTGGTCGGATTGTTCTTGAAGGCGGTTTCGACAAAGCACATGGCTTCATGAATGGCGACGGGGGTCAGCTGCAGCCGGTCGGTGACGTCGCCCACAGCATAGATGTGAGCCGCGCTGGTGCGCGAATAGTCGTCTACCTTGACTTCGCCGCGGCGGCCCAGTTCCACGCCCGCCTTTTCGACATGCAGGGCCTCGGTGTTGGGGGCGCGGCCGATTGCCAGCATGACCTGGTCGCATTCGATGGTGGCGCCCTTGTCGGTCTTAACCCGAAGGCAGTCGCCATGCTTTTCGATGCCGGTGAAACGCGTCTCGGGCAAAACCTCGAGCTCGCGCTGGCGCATGGAGTCCATCAGGGCGTCGCGCATGTCTTCGTCAAAACCGAACAGCGGCTTGTCGCGCCGAAAGGCGAAGCTGACCTTTGAGCCCAGGCCATGAAAAATATGGGCGAATTCCACCGCGATATAACCACCCCCGGCCACCAGGATGCGCCGCGGCAATTCCTTGAGATGGAAGGCCTCGTCCGACGTGATGCACAGCTCGGCGCCCGGAACGATGTGGTCGCTTCCCATGTCGCGCGTCGGCCTGTTGCCGGTGGCGATCAGGATCTTTTCCGCCGTGACCTTCTTGCCGGAATTGAGCAGCAGCAGGGTGTGGGGGTCCTCGAAGACCGCGCGGTCCTGGTAGATGGTGACGCCGGCCTTTTCCACATTGGTGGTATAGAGCCCTTCCAGCCGGGCAATTTCCCGGTCCTTGTTGGCGATCAGGGTCGGCCAGTCGAACTTGCAGTCGCCAAAGGACCAGCCATAGCCGGCCGAATCCATGATGTTTTCCTTGAACTGGCTGGCATAGACGAAAAGCTTTTTGGGAATGCAGCCGCGGATGACGCAGGTGCCGCCCATCCGCCATTCCTCGGCGAGCGCAACGCGGGCGCCCGCAAGTGCCGCCATCCGGCCGGCCCGCACTCCGCCAGAGCCGCCGCCGATAACAAAAAGGTCGTAGTCATATCGGGTCATGCCACTCACTTCGCGCAGGGGCGCAAAAGGGTTACGTGCGGGTGATGACTTCGATCTCGCCATCGGCCGCGATCAGCAAGGTCGTGGCCAGGCCGATGAACAGACCGTGCTCGACCACGCCGGTGACCTGAGAAATCGCCGCCGCCAGCTTCGGGGCGTTCTGGATCACGCCAAAGGCGCAGTCATAGATCACATTGCCGCTGTCGGTGCGGAACGTGGCGCCATCCTTCTGGCGCAAGGTCAGGGCCACATTGGCATAGCCGGCTGCGGCCAGTGCGGCCTTCAGACGGGCGGCGATGGATTTGTGGCCGAACTCCACCACTTCCACCGGCAGGGGATATCTGCCCAGCCGCGGCACCAGCTTGGACTCGTCGGCGATGACCACCATCTGCCTGGACGCCGCCGCCACGATCTTTTCCCTGAGCAACATGCCGCCGCCGCCCTTGATCAGGTCGAGATTGCGGTCGGCTTCGTCGGCGCCGTCCACCGTCAAGTCCAAGGGCGCCAGATCGTCCAGATTGGCGAGGGTGATGCCCAGCTTGCGGGCGAGCGCCGCGGTCTTTTCGCTGGTCGGCACGCAGAGCAGCCTTTCGCCGCCCCGCACCCGGGGTGCCAGCATCTCCACGAAGATTTCGGCGGTCGAGCCCGAGCCCAGGCCCAGCTTCATGCCATCCTTGACATAGTCGAGGGCCTTGGCGGCCACGGCGCGCTTGAGGGCGTTCTGGTCGGTCATGGGCGCGACCTTACAGGGCCAGTGTTACAGCGCAACGGCTATTCGACGGTTACGCTCTTGGCCAGATTGCGCGGCTGATCCACGTCGGTGCCCTTGGCGATGGCGGCATAATAGGCCAGCAGCTGCACCGGAATGGCATAGATCAAGGGCGTGATGAAGCTGTTGGTGGTGGGTACCTCGATCGAGGCCCAGACCTTGCCCGCCTTGGCGATGCCGTCCTTGTCGGAGATCAGCAAGACCTTGCCGCCCCGCGCCATCACTTCCTGCATGTTGGAGATGGTTTTTTCGAAATGGGCGTCATGGGGCGCGATCACGATGATCGGCACCGCCTCGTCGATCAGGGCAATAGGGCCATGCTTCATCTCGCCGGCCGCATAGCCTTCGGCATGGATGTAGGAGATTTCCTTGAGCTTCAGCGCCCCTTCCAGCGCCAGGGGATAGCTGGCGCCGCGGCCCATATAGAGAACGTCGCGTGCCTTGGCGATTTCCTCACCCAGCGCCTTGACCGCCTTTTCCTGCTTGAGGAATTCCGCGATATGGCGCGGCGTCTCCAGCAGGGCCTCGCACAGCCGCTGTTCGTCGCCCTTGCTGATGGTGCGGCGCGCCTCGCCGGCGGCGATGGCAAAAGCGGCCAGCGCCGCCAGCTGGCAGGTGAAAGCCTTGGTCGAAGCGACGCCGATTTCCGGCCCGGCATAGGTGGGCAGCACGATATCGGCTTCGCGCGCGATGCTGGACTCCGCCACATTCACCACCGCGATGGTGGTCTGACCCTTGGCCTTGGCGTCACGCAGCGCGGCCAAGGTATCGGCGGTCTCGCCCGACTGGGAAACAAACAGCGCCGCGCCATTGTCGGGATAGACCGGATCGCGATAGCGCAGCTCAGACGCCACATCGGTTTCCACCGCCATGCGCGCCAGCTTCTCGAACCAGTATTTGCCCACCATGCCGGCATAATAGGCGGTGCCGCAGGCCGAGATGGTCAGCCGTTGCGCCTTGACCAGCGCGTCGCGCAAGCCCTTGCCCTGGCGACGCACCACCGGCCCGGCGGGATCGAGATAGTGGGCGAGCGTGTGGCCCACCACTTCCGGCTGCTCATGGATTTCCTTGGCCATGAAGTGATTGTGACCGGCCTTGTCCACCAGCGCGGCGGACGCGGACGTAATCTGGATCTCGCGATTGGCGGGACGGCCCTCCGCATCGAAGATCGCGACTTGGGTTCCCTTCACCACCGCGACATCGCCATCCAGAAGATAGGCGACGCGATTGGTGAAAGGCGCCAGCGCAAAGGCGTCGGAGCCGAGATAGGATTCGCTGTCGCCATAACCCACCGCCAGCGGCGGCCCCTTGCGCGCGCCGACCAGCAGGCCTTCATGATCCTTGAAGATCATGGCGATGGAATAGGCGCCGATCAGCCGGGCGATCGCCTTCTTGGCGGCCTCTTCGGGGCCAAGGCCCGCATCCATGTAATCGGTGACCAGGTGCGCGGCGGTCTCGCTGTCGGTTTCGGACTGGAATTTGTGGCCCTTGGCGGTCAGTTCCTCGCGCAACTCGCGGAAGTTCTCGATGATGCCGTTATGAACGATCGCGACGCGCGCCGTGGCATGGGGATGGGCATTGCCTTCGGTGGGGGCGCCGTGGGTTGCCCAGCGGGTATGGCCGATGCCGGTGTGACCGGCCAGCGGTGCGCTGCGCAGCACGCCCTCCAGATTGGTCAGCTTGCCCGGCGCCCGGCGGCGCTCGATCGTGCCATTCACAAGCGTGGCGACGCCGGCGGAATCATAGCCGCGATATTCCAGCCGCTTCAGCGCTTCCACGATGATGGGGGCGACGTCGCGCGTGCCCGCGATGCCGACAATGCCGCACATTATTTCTGCTCCAATTTTCTGTCCCGAAAGGCCTTCGCCCAGCCAGATTTTTCCGTCTGCACCCCGCGCGCGATCGCCAGCGCGTCGGGCGCGACATCCTGGGTGATGACCGAGCCTGCCGCCGTGATGGCGCCATCGCCGATCTTGACCGGCGCCACCAGCGCGGTGTCCGAGCCGATGAAGGCGCCCGCGCCGATATCGGTGATCGCCTTGGTGAAGCCATCATAGTTGCAGGTGATGGTGCCCGCGCCGATATTGGCGCCCGCGCCCACCCGTGCATCGCCCAGATAGGTCAGATGATTGGCCTTGGCGCCCTTCTCGATCACCGCATTCTTGATCTCGACAAAATTGCCGATATGGGCATTTTCGCCGATCCGCGCGCCGGGGCGAAGCCGCGCAAAGGGCCCGACAATGGCGCCCGGTGCAACGCTGGCGCCTTCGATATGGGAATGGCTTCTCAGCCGCGCGCCGCTCTTGATGCTGACGCCAGGGCCGAACACCACAAAAGGCTCGATCTCGACGTCGTTCTCCACCACCGTGTCATGGGCGAAAAACACCGTCTCCGGCGCAGTCATGGTGACGCCGTCGGCCAGCATGCGCGCGCGCACCCGCTCCTGATATTTCTTTTCCGCTTCCGCCAGTTCGGCGCGGCTGTTGACGCCGGTGACCGAGACTTCGTCGGCCACCGCAATGGCGCATTTGACGCCTTCACCGCGGGCCAGCAGCGGCACATCGGTGAGGTAATATTCCTTCTGGGCATTGTTGTTGTCGAGCTGCGAAGCCCAGCGGAAGAATTTCTGCGCATCTGCGGCATAGCAGCCGGCATTGCACAGGGTGATGGCGCGTTCCGATCCCGTCGCGTCCTTATATTCCACGATGCGGTTCAGGAAGCCGTCCGGCGTCAGCAGCACGCGGCCATAGGAAGCCGGGTCCTTGGGCTCGAAAGTCAGGAGCGCCAGGCCGGTGCGCGCCTGCGCCTTCAGGCATTCGGTGATCGTGCCGCCGGTGACCAGCGGCATGTCGCCATTGATGACCAGGAGCGTGCCGGCGAAGTCGGCCAGCGCCTCTTTCGCCGATGCCGCCGCATGGCCGGTGCCCAGCTGCTGATGCTGGATCGCCTCTTCGCATTCCAGCGCCCGGGCATAATCGCGGACGGCTTGGCCGGCGGGCGATGTCACCACGACCACCCGCTCCACGCCGGCCTCGCGCAAGGCGTGCACGACATGGCCGAGCAGCGGCAGGCCGGCCACCTTGTGCAGCACCTTGGGCAGGGCCGATTTCATGCGGGTGCCGGCGCCCGCTGCAAGGATGATGGCCGCTTTGGTCATTGCGGGCGCCGATTCATGTCTTGGTCGCATTTTTCCGACCGGAAAAATGCTCCCGGGGCGCCCGCGGCAAGGATAATGGCGGCTTTGGACATGGGTTTGGGTAGGCTCCGGCAGGAAAAAGATGAAGTGACGATTTACGACGCTATATTGCCGCGATACCTAGTGTCGTGGTTTCGCAGTTCGCAACGCCATCGATATCAGACTCCGAGGCGAACTGTGAAACCAAACGACACTAGGAATCAATGACTTGCTAGTGTCCTTCGATTCCGAAATTCGCATACCCTTGATATATGGGGCGGGCGAATTTCGGAATCGGACACTAGACCGGATTTATGGCCCTTTATGCCCCCATTCCAAGACCCCGGACCGGCCCTGATCTTCGACCTGGACGGTACCCTGGCCGACACTTCGCCCGACCTTTTGGGCGCCACCAATGCCGTGCTGGCGGCGCGGGACCGCCCCCTGCTGGATCTGGCCCATCTCCGTCACCTGGTGGGGTTCGGAGCCCGCGCCCTGATCGCCCAGGCGATGGAGGCGAGCGGCGCGCCGGTCGCGGAAGAAGAGATGCCCGCGCTGGTGCAGATTTTCCTGGACCATTACCGCGCCCATATCGCCGACGGGACCAGGCTGTTCCCCCAGGTCGCCGAAACCTTGGACGCCTTGAAGGCCAGAGGCGCCAAACTGGGCGTCCTGACCAACAAGCCCCAGGAACTGACCGACCCGCTTTTGCCGATGCTGGGCCTGGATGGACTGTTCGCAGCCATTTATGGGGCGGGGCGCAGGGCCTATACCAAGCCCGATCCCCGCATCTTTCACGATGTCGTCGCCGAGTGCGGCGGCGGACGGGCGGTGATGATCGGAGATTCGATCACCGACCTGAATACCGCACGCGCGGCGGGCGCACCCTGTATCCTGATGTCTTACGGCTTCACACCGGTCCCGGCTGCGGAACTGGGCGCCGATGTCGTACTGGATGATTTCGCCCAATTGCCGGCGGCGCTGGCCCGGCTGGGGCTCGGCTAGATTTCCCAGGTCGCGCCTGCGGTGAGCTTGCCGGCGCGCTCTATCAGGCGCGATACGCGCTGGGCAAGAACATCGGGCTTGAACGGCTTGACCATATAGTCGTCGGCGCCGCTGCCCATGGCTTCCATCACGATTTCGGCCTTGCGCTCGCCCGTCAGCATCATCACCGGAACACCGCTAAGGAACGGGTCCGCCTTGATCTTGGCAAGCGCCGCCAGACCACCCGGGACAGACCCGCTGTCACCGGGCATCTGCACATCCAGGATCACCGCCGCCGGCGTTCTGGCGCGGACCATGGCCATCGCCGCCACGGCGTCGTTGGTGGCCACCACATCATATTGGTCCATGCTCAGACGCAGTTTCACCAGGCTGACGACATTGGGATCGTCATCGGCAATCACGACGCAGCGATTCATCAGAAAGCCCCCCGGCAATCAGGAGGCGCACGATGAGCCAAGGTCTTTAACAATCTCCCAACAGCGGGCGGAAACTGCATATGCAACCTGCTGCCAAAACACGCTTAATCGCTTGTAAAATGTTTACCGGCTACAACCTTTGCTTTTACGGCGGATCATGCGCACCCACGCCCTTACCCGTCTGGCCTTGATTGCCGCCATCACCCTTGGCGGCTTTTTCCTGCTTGGGTATGGCGGCATTTTTATCTGGGGCGGCAACAGCCATTCATCCTGTCCGATCTGGCCCGCCACCGCCTTCGCCTTCGTGATGATGATCCGCGTGTCGCGGAGCCGCGCCGAAGAGGCCGCGATCCTGTCGGCCATGCTGGCCGCGGGCCTTCTGGCCAACTGGCTGGGCGGTGCGTCGCCCCTTTTGTCGCTCGGCTTCAGCGTCATCAATGTGATGGATGTGCTGGCGGGGCTGTTCGCCTTCCGGCGATTGTGCCCATCGCGCGTCACTTCCACCGGCACCATGGCGCGGTTTGCCTTCATCGCCGGGGTCACGCCGTCGCTGTTCGGCGCCCTGCTGGCTGCGGGACTGGTCGCGGTTTTGGGCGGCGATCCGCTGTTCACCGGGACCCAGTGGTTCATGGCCAACCTGCTCGGTGCCTGCATCGTCTATCCATTCGGCCTGGCGGTATCGCTGCGACAGTTCGCCAAGCTGAAGCTGAAACGCCGCTTCCTGGAAGCCTTCATCCTGTTCGCGGGCCTGGCGGTCACCTCGGTTCTGACCTTTCGCTTCGGCTACCCCGCCATGTTCATGGTGCTGGTGATCTGCATCGCCACGGCAGCGCGTTTCCGTCTTTTGGGCGCGGGCGTGGCATTGGTGATGGTGTCCATACTGGCCTTCGCGACGGTGCGCATTTTGCCCCGGGCCCATACCGTGGAATGGGTCGAGATCCTGCAATTCTATCTGGCCACGATCAGCGCGGTCTGCGTGCGCACCGCCATGCTGCTGAACGAGCGCGATCTGCATATTGCCATCATCGAGCGCCGCCACCGCCGCGCCATGCGCGCCAGCCGTTTCAAGAGCCAGCTGCTTGCCCATGTCAGCCATGAGGTGCGCAGCCCGCTATCGGCGATCATCGGCTTCAGCACCATGCTGGAGTCCGGTTCGCTGTCGGCGGAACGGGCGCCGGAATTCGCCGCCATCATCGCCCATAATGGCGAGCTGCTGCAGCGGCTGCATGACGATCTGCTGGACCTGAGCCGCGCCGAAGCCGGCGCCCTTGCCATCCAGTCCGAACGGGTGGCCGTGGGTTGCACGCTTCAGAATTGCGTCAGGGCGATCAGGCTCGACGCCACCCTGGGCGGCAAGGATGTGCTGATCGAGCGGGTCGAAGACGCGCTGGCAGTCCAGGCCGATCCGGTGCGGCTGGCGCAAATCCTCAACAACCTGATCGCCAATGCCTTCAAGTATGGCGACAATTTCTCGCCCATCCGGGTCCGCGCCCGCCGGCTGGATGACGGCTTTGGCCGCATCGAGATCGTCAATGCCGGGCCGGGCATTCCGCCGACGGAACGGCAGACCGTGTTCCTGCCTTTCCGCCGGTCGCAATCGGTGGGCCGGCAGGTCCCCGGTGCCGGGCTGGGGCTTTCCATCGCCAAATTGCTGGTGGAAGCCCAGGGAGGGCGGATCGATTTCGAGAGCGAGCCCGGCCGCCAAACCCGGTTCTGGGTCGATTTGCCATTGGCTGCCTGAGAGCGGCTTGACGGGCTTTCGGGCCGCCCTTATAGCCCTGCCCCTCTGCCTAAGCCGCGCGCCCCACATGGGAACGCGACCAGGAAAAGGCGGGCGCGTAGCTCAGCGGGAGAGCACTCCCTTCACACGGGAGGGGTCACAGGTTCAATCCCTGTCGCGCCCACCATTTTCGAATCGCGCCAAGGCGCGGCTTGGCGGCCTAGCGACAGCGTAGCGGCCGCGCATAGTGCCGCGCCGCGGCAGCAGCAGTCCAACTCCTCTATCCCTCGCGCGTTTCATCGAAGCCGGCGGCGTTGCGTCCGCGCGACCCTCTTTGATCGAAAAAAAGGGCCGCAGCCAGGGAAGCTGCGGCCCAAAGGGATATCTGCGAACAGAGGGAGGTTAGAGGTTCCCGCGCACGCCGATGGTGAAATAGCGGCCCATCACGTCTTCGCCCGGGGGCACGCCGCCGAAGATAGAGCCGGGGTTTCCGGACGATCCGACGGTATATGGGGGCACGGAGTTGAAGGCGTTCTGCACATTGAAATAGGCAGACATGACCGTGTTATCGCTGAAGGTGATCTGTCGGCTGAGGGTGAAGTCCATTGTGCTGAAGCTGCGAACACGATCCTGGGCATAGTAAGTCTGCCCCGGCCCGAAAACGCCATTGTTGTTCAGGCCGCTGAACCAATGCCACTCGGCGTCCACACTCCAGTTGCCAAGCGTGTAATCGCCGATGATCGTGGCATGGCCTTTCTGGCTGGCGGTTGTGGTACCCACGCCATACCCATGCTGGATCGGAGCGCCCGGGAACGTCGCGGAGTTCAGCACCGGGGCCACGTTCAACAAGGCGCGCAGATTGACCAGGCCCGCCAGGTAGGACGCCACGTCCGCCGTGTCGAAACCATAGTCGATCTCGTAATCCTCGCCTTCGGTCGAAGCAAACGCCACGTTGAGGTTCTGGGCCTTGAGCAGGGTGGGATAGTTGGCCGGCGTGGTGTTGGTGTAGGGGAAGGGCCGCACGTACAGCGAGCACAGCGGCGACGAACCACCGGATGCGATACAGATATTGGCAATCGCTGTATTGGCGCCGCTGACGGTGCCGATCGCATTCTTGACCTTGATGTTGTAATAGTCCGCCGACATGGTCAGGCCGGGAATGAAGCTCGGCGTCAAAACCACGCCGCCCGTATAGGTGCGCGAATTTTCAGGCACCAGGTTGGGGTTGCCCCCGGACACGGTCTGGATACCGCCCGGATTGAACTGGGTCAGGGGATCCAGGAAGGGTCCGCTGTTGGAGACCTGGGGTGAATACAGATCGTTCAGTGTGGGGGCACGAATGTCGACAGACGTCGTGCCGCGGAAGCGGACGCTGTCGTTCACGTGCCAGTCCAGACCGATCTTCCAGGTCTGCACCGAGCCGGACACGCTGTAATCGGTGTAGCGGCCCGCCAGGTCGGCGTCCAGGTTCTGGACCAACGGAAGATCCTTGAGGATCGGCACGCCAACTTCGGCCGAGAATTCCCAGACATTTTCCGAGGCATGCGTGGAAGGAACGGTGTTGTTGTCCCACAAGGTCTGCGTGACCGTGGCTTGATTGACGGGGCCGGTTCCGGCGGCATTGCCGCACAGGCGCAGGCCGAAACAATTGACCACATCGGTCGGCGAGGCGTTGGAATCAATCGTATAGTCGAGCCAGCGCATTTCGCCCGCCAGTGCCACCTTGAGCGGGCCGGCCGGCAAATCGAAGAGATTGCCCGAAATGTCGGCGGCGACATCGTCCATGATGTTGGACTCTGTGAAATGTGTCGGCCTCGACCAGTAGGTATATTGCGCGTCCGTGGTCACGTTGTTGCCGAAGGTGTTGATCGGAATACAACCGGGATAGATGTTGCCATACAAGGCGATTGCCGCCGCTGTATCGTTGTAGCAGACGAGGCTGTGGGTGACGGGATCGATCACCGCATCCTGCGCCGCGTCGTGGAACTGGTTGTTGCCGTTGAAGAGACCGGTGGTCGACGCACGGGTTTCGCCATGGGTGTAATGCGCGTCCCAGGCAAAATCCTTGAACACCACGCCGTTCACGCCCGTGGTCGAGACGATGTTGCGCGTGACGTTGTTGGTATCGCGGTAGCGGTTCGGGGCGGCATACCATTCCGACACCTTGAAGGTATTGGTGCCGTCGGTCGCCCAGTTGGGGTCGGTGGCGCTGTCATCGCCCAACAGGGCCTGGGTCGCCAGCGGCAGGAAGGGGTTGTTCTTGTAATAGTTGACGGTCTGACGGCTGGGCTCTTGCTGCGACGGGAAGAAATAGTTGAAGACATTGGCCTGGGTCAGCGAGAGCTGGGTGAAGACCGTGGTGTCGCTGTCGATGTTGTAGCTGAAGCGACCGAACGCCGAGGCGTTGCGGGTGTTGCCATAGATCGATTCAGAATCGACGGCGGCCCCATCGCCGCCGCTTGCGATGGCATTCTGGCCCGGGGGGATATAACCCAAATTGGCGGGAGTGGGGATGCCGGGAGTGCCGAACTCATAGCCGTTGACCGAGCAGTTCGAGCAGGTGATCTTGCCGCTGAAGGTCGAGACCGTCTGGCCGGCGTGGAGAATATTGGTCACGGGGTTGTTGGGGGTATTGCCGGTGTTATAGCTGCCCAATCCCACGGCAAATACAGGCCGGGCAGACTGCAGCACGCCGTCGCTATGTCGATATTCGACGGCGCCTTCGATATGCCCCCGGCCGCCGAACAGGTCGGTGCCCGCCGCCATATTCATCTTGTATTTCAAGCCATCGCCATATCCCGAAATGCCGGCATTGGCTTCGTACTTCACCCCGTTGAAATTCTTGTCGAGGACGAAGTTGACCACGCCGGTGATGGCGTCGGAACCGTAGACCGACGAGGCGCCGCCGGTGACGACATCCACGCGGGACATCAGCGTCTCCGGCAGAGTGCTGACATCGACGCTGCCGCCCTGGTTCGAGGCCGGAAGGCGCATGCCGTCCAGCAGGACCAGGGTGCGTGCCGTGCCGAAATTGCGCAGGTTGAGGAAGTCGCCGCTGCTGTTGCCGCCGCCGCTGCTGAGATTACGGCTCGAATTGCTGTTTTGGAAAACCGGCAGCTTGTTCAGGCCGTCCGCAACGTTCGTCGGGGTGGTGGTCAGCAACTGATCGGAGCTGACCGCGGTGATCGGCGTCGGCGAATTGGCAACGTCGGAGATAACGCGCGAGCCGGTGACCGTGACCTGTTCGACGGAAGCGGTTTGCGTGGCCTGGCCTCCCGCCTGTGCGGGCTGGGCCTGGGCGCAGACCGGCGCGCTGAACAGGCTGGCAAGCAGTGCAATGACGGATACGCTGTTTTTTGAATCGCGAAGCATGGTTTCCCCCTCTGGGTCGCAATATTTTCGCTGCCGGGAGATGGAAACAGCTCCACGGTCAGAGACATCGCCGGAGAAACCAGTCCCTTGAAGCATCAACTGCAACGCTTCGGGAACCGTGTACAAACCTTTGACCGGATTGCTCCGGACCTGAGCCAGTTCGTAAGGGTAAAGCACCACCACCCCTGTCTGCCGTGACAAGGCAGGCAAGGCGGTCGTCAGATCTCCCGCCGAAATATCGACATTATATTTCGTGGACTGTTCGTACGGCGCTTCTGCGAAAGCAGGCGTTGAAACTGCCAAACACCCGCAGAGCAAGAACGCCGCAAGCGTCTCTCCCCTAAACTTCATTCTCTGACCCAGTGGGTTGGCACAACGTCTGCCTTCACACCGGCCTTATGTTGATTGAGACCGGCAACCAGAGCGAACCACCTAAGACCAACCCAAAAAAATTTGACCAGACTCTTGTTGTTGCCCTTTTACAACAAGCGATTCAACCAGACCATGAAAACCACAGCAGATGGACTGCCCGCATCCTCTGCTGGCGCGCCATCCCTTCATGCGAAGGACACGGCGCCATGTATGAAAAATGTTAGTGCACGGATGAGCGGCGCGGCGACGCCAGAACCTTCAATTTTTGGCAGCCGACATATCGCGGACCGAAGTGAAACGCACATGCTGCGGGTCGACCCACTCGGCATGGACGCCGAAATTGTTTTGCAGCGCAGCGAAAATGGCTTCGATCTGGTCGGTCCTGAACGCGCCGCCGACCGGCAGATTTCCCAGCGCCGGGTCCGCGAGTTCGATTTTGATGTTGGAATAGCGGCTGATGTCGGCAAGGACTTCGCTCAAAGGCTGTCCGGAATAGATCAGCTGGCCCTGCCGCCAGGCCAGCTTACGCCCCAGATCGGCATGGGGCACGGCCTCGGCGGATGCGATCTCCTGGCCCAGCAAGACATCGTCTCCGGCGACGAGAACGCCCAAGCCTTTCGCAGTGCGGGAAACGCGCGCGCCATGCGCCGGCCTGACCTCGACACTTCCCTTGGTGACACCGACCTCAACCAGGCCCGCTTTTGAGAGATGAACGTCGAACGCGGTCCCGATGTCGCGCACGACATAGTCATCCGCACGGACGGTGAAAGGGCGCGCCTTGTCGTGCACGACTTCGAAGTAGGCCTCGCCGCGCACCAGATGAACGTCGCGGCACTTGGCGGAGAAATCCACCTCCAGCCGGCTGTTGGTGTTCAGGATCACCGACGAACCATCCGCCAGGGTGATCTTTTTCTGCCCGCCGACTGCCGTCTCATAGGCATATTTGGCTGGCAAAAAGCCAGCGGCGGAATGGCCCTCAACCTTTGCGAGTTGGGGAGCGCGGGGGTGGAAAAGCACCGCCCCGCCCGCGACCGCAATCACGGCTGCGGCACATGCCGCGAGCCAGGGCCGGGCTTTTTCCAGAATGGCGAAATGACTGTCGCGGACACCCGCCTTCCGTGCGGCTTCGTCTGCATCGACGAGCAGGCCTAAGGCATCGAACTCCGACCAGAGCATGCCATAGTCGGCAATGGCGTCCCGATGGAGCGCGCTGCGGTTCAGCCATTCCTGGAATTCCGCCTGCTCCTTGGCGGAGACATCACCCGCATCGAAACGCGCCACCCATGCCGCAGCCTCGGTCTCGATGGCTGCGGTATCAGGAAACGCCAGGATTCTGCCCCTGTCAGTCATTACTCTTTCACGCCCTGCCCTGAACTACTCTACCTTCTTGGCTTTTACAAAAGCCGCCGGCATGCGGGTGTCCCCGTTCCCTCCGCCAGCCGGGTCGCCATGCGCCCGCATATAGGCCCGACACCGCGAGAGCCCCAAAGCGACATGGTTTTCCACTGTCCTGACAGAGATATCGAGCCGGACCGCGATCTCCTTTTGTGACAAGCCCCGCATCTTGCGAAGTATGAAGACCTTGCCGCATTGGGGCGGCAAGGCCGCAACCGCGCATGCGAGCAAACGAATGCGCTCCCGACTATCGACAACATCCTCAACCGCGGCCTGACTGCTGTCTTCTAAGACCTCTTGGCCCTCGATATCCCCTAGTGACTCTGTTGTCATTGAGGATTGGCGGGCGAGCTCGTTCAGAGCCAAGTTCTTGGCAACCTTGAATAAAAACGCTTTCGGGGACTCGATGACGCGCCCGCTTTCGGCGGCGAAGGCGCGCAGGAACGCTTCCTGGGCAAGATCATCAGCAGCCTCGCGGGACCTGATGAACCGCCTGAGAAAACGTTTAAGGGCCCCCTCATTCTCGAGATAGGCTTCGAGGATCGTCGGCATTTCACCCCCCACCTTCGAACGGCCGCTGTATACAGCTTAGCGGAGGCCTTACCTAAAAGACAGGTGGCCGATGCCGAAACGGCCCCCGATGTCTCAATCGCCGTAATAAGTGCACCAGCCGAGCGGGCTGACCGGCCCCTGGACGACCACGCAGTCATTGGGAGAGATGAAATAAAGACACTGGGCGCAATTTTGCGTCGCGTTCTTGCCTTTGAGGATATAGCCGGCCTGCTTCTTGGTGACCTTGAAGCTCGCGGCGCGCGCCGCGGCCGGCGCCAATGTTGCCCCATTCAGCAAAGCGAACTTGAGAAAAGCACGCCTGCCCGCACAAAGGGATTTGCCGGTCTCGGTCATCGGCGGGGACACTAGCGGGCTTTTGGCGGCGTACTCAATCCCGTCAACCGCGCGCGCGAGAAAGCGTTTGGAATCGGGCAGCCTCACAACTATCTCTTCAATCGATGTTGCGAAACCTCGGACGGCTGAGATTGCTCCGGATCGCCGCGGTGTTCGCGATCGCAACACTCGCGGCCGCTTTCGAGACGCCGGCGCCCGGCCAGACGCCTGCCGCAATCTGCAACGCCCCCATCAAACTGAAAACCGGCGCGCTCGATCCGCGTTTTGGCGTGTCGCAGGCGGAGCTGGAAGGCGCCATCCAGCTGGCCGACGCCTTATGGAACACGGCCGTCCATCGTCCTCTTTTCGAATACGATCCGCAGGCGGGGATCGCGGTCAATCTCGTCTATGATGAACGGCAGGAGGCAACAAATCGGTATGTCCAGACGCATCGGGATATCGAGGAGATCACCGACCGCGCCACAGCCATATTGGATGAACTGAAGCCGCTGCAGACGGTGCTGAAGGATGAGGAGAAGTCCTATGCCAGCCAGCTCGCCGCACTGGACCGGGTGCGGGTAATCCAAAGCCTGGGCGGCGGCCAGAGAGCCCTCAGCGAGCGGATTGCGGCGCTGGAGAAAAAGAAACAGAAGCTTGAGCGGCTGAATGCGGACATCAATACGCGCATCGACAAATACAATGCCCTGGTCGAAAGCTCGAATGCCGAACTGAAGGCGCTTGGCGACAGCGGGGCGGCGGGCATCGAGTTGATCGCGGGCAATTATGCCGAGGAAGACGGCATCAAGCGTGTCGACATATTCCAGTTCAAGGATCGCACGGCCCTGCTGCTGGTCTTGGCACATGAGCTGGGCCACGCGCTGGGCATGAACCACAACCGCAATCCCGAATCGATCATGGCGCCCTTGATCGCGACGAGAGAGCTTGCGCTCAGTCCCGACGATGTCGCGGGACTGGAGGCCGCGATCGCCGGCTGCGGAAGTTCGAAACGCGCCCGGGTGGAATAAACCCTATCCGGCGCGCGACTTGACGGCATACATGCGGAAGCTGCCAAAACCTTTTGCCGAAGGCAGGACGCCGACATAGTCGCAGCGCAACCCGCTTTCGCCGGAAAGAAACAGCGCGCTGGCCAGCTGCTCGGTGACAAAAATCTCGCCGGGCGGGGTGATCGGCTCCATGCGCGCGGCGCGGATGATCTCGCGTCCGGCGAAGGACGGCCGGTCCTGGATCGGATCATGCACGGGATGCACCGGCCCATAATGGATCGCGATCCTAAGCTGCAGCGCTGCCTGGATGCCCTGCGGATTGCGGCCGAACCGGGCGACCTGCGCCTGCATGGCCAGCCCGCACCGGGCGGCCAGCAAGGGCGTGCGAAATACCAGAAAGACGCCGTCACCGGCGGTGGCGCGATAGTCGATGTCGTCGGCGAAGGCGTTGATCGCGCCGGCCTGCCCGCCCATGAAATGCTGCACAAAAGCTTCCATGTCGCGTTCGGGCAGCTTGCTGAAGCCTTTCACATCGGCAAAGAGAAGACAGCGCGGGCCGATCCCGCTGCTGTCCTGCTGGCACAATCCCGGCCAGTCCAAGTCAGGGGTCTCCAACCTCGCATCCGCAATGGCAAGACATAAGGCGGTACTGGCGATCTTGTCGGCGCGGTAGCGCGCCATGCCGGCGGCCTGGGCGGCGCTCATTGCCAAAAGGCAATCATGATGCAGCACGTCATTGTCCAGCACATAGGAGAGAGAGGCGGCGCGGCGCACGCAAGCGTCGAAACGGCCGGCCCAGTCCCGGGGAATGGCGGCGCGGGCGAATTCATCGGCGCGATAAGGCAGGACAAGATTGAGCTCGATACCCGCATCCAGAAGCGCTTCCGCCAGCAGTATGTCGCCGGTGGTGGCCAGCGAACCATAGGCAAAGCCGGCATGCATCCCGCGCGCCGCAGCCTGGATATCCGCCCGGCTGATATCCGTGCGCCCCAGATTCTCGCCGCGATAATAAAGAACGGCGGGAATGCGCAGGGCCTCAAGCAGGGCGGGCGAAATGCCGTTGGCTTCGCAGACCCGCAACAACTGTTTTTTTGTGGATGCGAGATCGGTCGGCGGCACCGGCCCATGGCTGGCCTTGTCCAGCACCAAACCAGCCTCCTCGGCATTGCCGAGGATCAGATATGCCTCGGCCCGGCTGGCGAGCGACCAGTAATCGTCGTCACCGGCCTCTATCAGGGTCTGGGCCGCAAGCCGCTCGGCCCTTATGCGGTCCCCGCCCAGCAGCAGCAGAGTGGCGGCGTTGATCAGGGGGTAATAGCCCCCGAAGCGCTGATAGACGCCTTCATAGGCGCGTCCCGCTTCCAGAAGGGCTTGTGCATCCACGGTTTCAAGGCCCAGATCCTTCAGACAACGCGCTTCCAGCGCCAGGACGTCGCGAGCCATGGAGATGGACAGTTCATCAAGCGGCGCGCGGGCCAGACGCTTGTTAAAGGTCTCGAGCGCGAGTTTGGCCGCACCCGTGCGCGCCAAGGCCAGCACCAGCTGATAATCACGTTCCACCAGCCGTCCCGCCGCGTCAGCGTCCGACAGATTGTGCAACAGGTCGATGGCGGCGAGACAATCGCCTGCGGCTAGCAACTGTTTCGCCTTGGCGATGACATCGGGAAATTTGCGTGCCGTCAGCGCGGCAACCGTGCCGGCAATCGTATCGGACGACGCCTCCCTCCGTTCCTGCCGCTGATGCAGCTCGGGATGATCGGCATCCTCTGGCGCGATGACGATGACGGGCTTTCCGAGCGCCAGCGCATCACGCACCGTCTGTCCCGACTGGGACGGCCAACGGTCTTTGGCCAGGATCGCCACCACCAGGTCGGCGCGCCGGATCACCAGATCGGCACAGGCCAGAAAGGCGCGATTGCGCGCGGCATGGTCCGACATGTCTGCGGGCAACACCGTCACGCCCTCGCCCTCCGGTGATGCGGCCTTGGCCATCAGGTCGTGGAAGATGGCGATATCGCGGGCTTCCGTTCCAAGACCGAAAGTCTGCTCATAGTCGGCGACTTCGGACGGCAGGATGGCCTCGAGCCGGTAACCGAGTTCCAGCGCCGTCATGGCGATCAGCTGGTCGGCGCCCTGCGCCAGCGGAGAGACCAGCACAAGCCGGGGCGCGGCCTGGGCGCCCGTGCGAATGCCGGTGAGCACCTGTTTCACCGCCGCGGCCACCCGCGCCTCGAACTGCGGCGCGATCTGGCGATGCCCGATGGCGGCGACGCGGAGGGCGGGACGATCGTCGAGATTTCCGGCCAGGTTCATAAGCACATCCTAGCCGATGCCATAGGCCAGCAGCACATTGCCGCCGCGCGCGGCATGCGAACCATAGCCGGAATTGACATACAGCATGCCGCCCGCGATCACGGGACCTGGGCCGATCATCGAGCCGCCATGCGCCTTCACTCCGTTCACTGTCGCAAAATCGCCATTGGTGTCGGCGGACCAGAGAATTTTGCCGTCGGCGGTCGAATAGGCGCGCAACACCCCATCGGCCGAGCCGGCAAACACAACGCCATCGATCACACTGGGCGCCGACGCCTGTGCGCCCGTGCAGCCGGGTCCAGGCGCACACGCCGGAGGCTGCGCGGGCGTGAGCCAGGCGCGCTTGCCGGTGGCAAGCGCGATGGCATGCAGGCCACCGGCATGCGGCGGGTCCTGTATATTGGAGACCGGCACATAGACATTGTTGGCATCCACTGCCTGACCCCAGACAATGGCGCCAAATTCGCCGGCCGCGGAGGGTGCTGCCTGATAGCGCCACACCACTTGGCCTTGGGCGTCCGGATCAACCGCCCACACGCTGCCGGATTTTTGCCCGGCCACGATCAGGTCGCGGCCCCCGGCATGCACCAGGATCGGCGCGCTGCCGAAATCGGCATCGGGCCCGTTTTGTTCGGGGCAGGCAAAGTTGGCGTTACCCGGCTTGCCGCAATTGGGCACAAAGATGTCCTGCCCGACCTGCCGGCTCCAGCGCACTTTTCCGCTGTCCAGATCCAGCGCGACGATGGCGTCGGTGTTGGGCTGTGATGGCCCGCTGAAGCCATTGCCGGTGGTGACATAGATTGCCCGTCGTGCCGGATCGATCACCGGCGAAGACCAGATGCTGCCGCCGGAGGGCCCGACCAGTTTCTGCCCTCCCGCATCACTTTTAAGCACGGCCAGCGGCGCATCGATCATCAGGCTTTTCCACAGCCGCACGCCGGTCGCCGCATCAAAAGCCGACAGGCTGCCGCGGAAGCTGCAGCACGGATATTTGCCGCCGGCAGACATGCCTTCTTCGAAGGACGCCGCCGGCACATAGAGCCGTCCGCCATACAGCACGGGCGAACCGGTCAGCCGGGTGGAGACATGATCCTCGACCCGTGCTTTCCAGACCTGTGCGCCCGTCCCGGCATCCAGCGCAAACAGCCAACCCGGAATGGTTGTGAAATAGGCGAGATGGCCGCCGCCAGGACGATCGCCGATGACGATGGCCGTTCGTGTGGCGGCGCCGGCATCGAACGACCACCAGGTACAGCCGGTCTTGGCGTCCAGCGCATAGACATGCCCGCCCTGGCTTCCGACAAAGACGCGCCCTCCCGCCACGGTGGGCTCGGACCAGGCATGCGAACTGCCGGGAAATCCGAACGCCCATTTCAGTTTCAGGCGCGGCAGATCGGCCATGCCCAAACCGGCCATGGCCCGCGGCTGAAAGCGGCTGTTGGAAAGATCGATGCCCCAATTTGTCCAGCGCGGCGACGCCGCGACATCCGACATCGGTTTCGCTGTCGCGCAGCCGCTCTGCGGCACCTCCGCCGCCTGCGCCCGCGCAACACCGGCAGTCAGCACCAACCAGGCTGCGATGACAAAAACACGCGTGAAATTCATGTCCCCCAGCCTGATCCTTCTGGCCGTCCGGTCCCGCGTCGACAAGCCTCGCTTTCAGGACGGTTTTTTGCTAGCTTAGGATAGGAAGGGATAAAATAAAAATGTTCAAAATCAAAGCGTTACTGGCGTCCATCGCGATCGCTGGCGCGGTCGCCTCAACGCCGGTACAGGCCGCGATTTCCAGCCAGAATTGGGGCGCGACTGCCGATGACGGGCGGCCCGCCAATCTCTACACCCTGACCAACGACAAAGGCATGCGGGTGCGCATCTCCAACTATGGCGGGGTGATTGTGTCGATCGAAGTGCCCGGCCGCGACGGCAAGCTCGCCAATGTCGTGCAAGGCTTCGACACGCTCGCCGATTACACCAGTGCGGATTATATCCGCAACAACGGTCATTACGGCGCCACCATCGGGCGCTTCGCCAATCGCATCCGCGGCGCGACCGTCACGCTGGACGGCAAAAGCTATGCGCTGGATCCCGACAAGAATGGCGATCTCGACCAGGGCGGCACCATGGCCTATTTCCGTCAGGTCTTTGATGCCACCCCGCATGACGGCGCCGAACCCAGCCTGGTGCTGACCCATACCGATCCCGACGGCTTCATGGGTTTTCCGGGCACCGTGAAGGTGACGCTCACCTATACGCTCACCCGCAACAACACCCTGCGCATCGACTATCGCGCCACCACCGACAAGAAGACGGTGATCAACCTGATCAACCATTCCTATTTCAACATGGCGGGCGATGCGGCAGGTCCGGCCGATCATGAAATGCTTCAGATCTGGGCCCACCATTTCACCCCGATCGACGACAAGAGCATCCCAACCGGCGAGATCCGCAATGTGAGCGGCACGGTCTTCGATTTCACCATGCCTGCGATGCTGGGGCCGCGTCTTTCATCCCATGATCCCCAGATCGCCACCAAGAAGGGCCTGGACCATAATTTTGTCATCGACGGCGCCGCCGGGACCCTGCGGCCCGCCGTGCAGCTGACCGACCCGCCCTCCGGCCGGCGGCTGGAAGTGTGGACCACCCAGCCCGGGGTGCAGGTCTATAGCAGCAATTCGGTCCGTCCCAAGGTGGCGCTGGCCAAAGGCTATGTCCCGCATGGTGCGATCTCGTTCCAGACCCAGCATTATCCGGACTCGCCGCATCATCCCAATTTCCCTTCGACCGAGCTGGATCCCGGCCAGACGTTCCATGAGGTCACCGAGTTCCGCTTTTCGGTCGCGCCATGAAGGGAGTGTTTGAAGGGTAGCTGTCCGTTGCGGGCGCTTTTATTGTTGAAATATACTTTTGCCGCCGCAAGTCCCAGCGGAGACACAGAACCAGCGCTCGCAGACAATATTATCCGCACATAGACCGTCGCCCCAACCGCGTTCCTGCGCGCACCGCTTCGCTCCAATTGACGTTCATTTGGTTTTTCACGGCTCAGAATGGCGAAAGCAAAAAATAAAATCGCGCCCAGCACCAAGCGCATGTCCAAGGCCATCTATGCCGCGCCAGCGCTGGAAAAGGGCATCGATGTTCTGGAGCTTCTGGCCTCTGCCCCCGACGGGCTGACCTCCACCGAGATCGCCCATCGGTTGGGCCGTTCGCTGAGCGAGATATTCCGCATCCTTGTGGTGATGGAGCGGCGCAACTGGCTGCACAAAAGCCCGGAAACCGATCGCTACAGCGTCAGCTACCGCGTGCTGGAGAACGCCCTGCGCGCCGCGCCGGTCCAGGCGCTCAGCACCATCGCCGCCAGCGTGATGTATCGGCTGGCTTGCGACATCGTGCAGTCATGTCATTTGGCAGTGGTGTCCGACGCCACGATCCTGATCGTGCTGCAGCAGGATTCACCGGCGCATTCCGGTTTCAGCGTTCGGCTGGGAACGCGCTGTGACCCGCTGTCAGCCTGTTCCAGTCATGTGCTGCTGGCTTTCAGCGACGCACCAACGGTCGAAAAAGTGCTGACGGCGCTGCCGCCGACGCCAGCCGGCAAGCTGGAGGCCTTCCGCGCCCGCCTGCCGATCGTCCGTGAGCGCGGTTATGAGATCAAAGCGAGCTCGCGTTCGATGGGCGTGACCGATATCAGCTATCCGATTTTCGGATTCGATGGCCGCATCCGCGCCGCCCTGACCATCCCGTTCCTCGCCGTGATCGACGGCACCCAGCAGATCGACATCGAGCAGGCACGCCAGCATCTGGAAAGGGCAGCGCTCAAAATCTCGAACGGTCTGGGCTGGTTCGGATCGGCGCGTTAGCCGGCGACACCCCGCCCATTGTGCCGCCATGGCGCCGGCAGCTGTGGGTGACGATGGGCAGTAATGACGGCGATTATGGCACATTTGCGCGAAACCGCGTGCATAAACCATTGATTGAATTGGCCAGCTTGGCGATAATCAGGGCCGCAGGGGTAAGGATATGCGAGCGCGCGCAGGCGCAGCTTCGCGGACGGGGCAGTGGTGTTGCGAACCGGTACCGGGGATTCGCTGAAGACGGCGCTCCATGAAGCCGAGATGGAGATCCGTCACCTGCGCGCCACCATTGCCGCCTTGCGGCAACAGCTGGAAGAGCAGCGCGCCGGCACGGACCAGGCAGTCCAGCAGGCCAGCGCCGAGGCGCAAAACGAAATCACCCAGCTGCGCGACACGGTGCGCGCGCTGCGCACCGAACTAGAAGGCCTTCAGGCCAGCAAGCAGGACGCGGTGCAGAAAGCCAATGCGGATTCCGCCGGAGAGATCCGCGACCTCAGGCGGACCGTAGCGGCGCTGCGCGAGGAAATGGAAACGCTCAAGCGCGACTGCGACGACAAGCTCGGCACCGTCGAACGCGTTTCCCGCGGCGAGTTGAAGGAATTGCAGGATACGGCCAGCGCGCTTCGCGCCGAACTGGAGAAGGCCCATGGACGCTGAGACCCGCCCCCGGCGGCCACGGCGCAAGGCCAGGCCCGCCCCGAAAAAGAAAGCGGCAACCCGTCCGCCCACTGCCACCACCAGCCAGAAGCTGATGCGGGCCGAGATGCTGCTGGACATCACCCGCGAACTTGCCGGCACGGACAACCTCAATGACGTGCTGATCAAGATGGTGGAGATCACGGCGCGCGAGACCGATTGCGAGCGCGCCACCCTGTTCCTCAATGACGAGCAGACGGGCGAGCTGTATTCGCGGGTGGCGCAAGGCGAAGGCAATCGCGAAATCCGCTTGCTCAATTCCAAGGGCATCGCGGGCGCGGTGTTCACCAGCGGCGAGGGGCTGATCATCGACGACGCCTATTCCGACCCGCGCTTCAATCCCGACATCGACCGGCAGACCGGCTTCGAAACCCGTTCCATCCTTTGCGCCCCGGTGCGCACGGTGAAGGGCGAGGTCATCGGCGTCGCCCAGGCGCTGAACAAGAAGGGCGGGGGCGGCTTCACCCCCCAGGATCTGCAGCTTCTGGAGGCCATGACCACCCAGGCCGCCATGGCGCTGCGCGGCAGCCAGTTCATCGAGCGCATGACCAAGCTGCGCCTGACCGAATTGGAATTCCTGGACGTGGTCGCCGACACCACATCGGAAATCGACCTGCATGTCCTGCTGCAGAAGGTGATGCGCGAGGCGGTCCGGATGCTGAATGCCGACCGTTCCACCCTGTTCCTCAACGACGATAAGACCGGCGAGCTGTGGTCGCAGGTGGGCAGCGGCCTCGACGCCATGCAGATCCGCTTCCCCAACCATATCGGCATCGCGGGCGCGGTGTTCACCTCCGGCAAGACCATCAACATTCCCCACGCCTATGCCGATCTGCGCTTCAATCCCGCTTTCGACAAGAAAAGCGGCTATTTCACCCGCTCCATCCTGTGCGTGCCGGTGGTCAACAAGGCGGGCAAGGTGATCGGCGTGACCCAGGTGCTGAACAAGCGCGGCGGCCCCTTCACCGAGGAGGATGAATCGCGGCTGAAGGCCTTTACCGGACAGGTCTCGATCGCGCTGCAGAATGCCGCGCTGTTCAACGACGTCCAGAACATGAAGAATTACAACGAGAGCATGCTGGAAAGCATGTCCAGCGGCGTCATCACCACCAACGCCGAAGGCCATATCGTCACCTGCAACAAGGCCGGCTACCGCATCATGCAGGTGCGCGAGGAAGACATCCTTTCCATTCCCTTCGCGGAATTCTTCACCGGCCCCAATGCCTGGGTGGCAGAGAAAATCCAGGAAATCGGCGACGGCGTTTTTGAAATGCTGGATGCGGAGATGGAATTCGGCGGCGAGAAAGTCTCGGTCAATCTCACCATTCAGCCGCTGATGAGCGCCGACGCCAAGAAGCTGGGCTCCATGCTGATGCTGGAAGACATCAGCGCCGAAAAGCGCATGAAATCCACCATGTCGCGCTACATGGACCCGGGCATCGCGGCCCAGCTGATGAAATCCGGCAAACAGGACGACATCCTGGGCGGCAAGAGCGCGGTCGCCACCATCATGTTCACCGACATTCGCGGCTTCACGCCCATCACCGAAAGCCTGGGCGCCCAGGGCACCGTCGGTTTCCTCAACGACTATTTCACCCTGATGGTGGAGGAAATCAGCAAGCTCGACGGCATGCTGGACAAGTTTATCGGCGATGCCATCATGGCCGCCTTCGGCCTGCCCATTCCGCATGACGATGACGAAGACCGCGCCGCCCGCGCCGCGATCAACATGATCAAGACGCTGTGGCACTGGAATATCGAGCGCAAGGCCAAGGGCCAGCTGCCGGCCGACATGGGCATCGGCATCAACACCGATGAGGTCGTATCGGGCAATATCGGTTCGCCCAAGCGGATGAACTACACCTTGATCGGGGATGGCGTGAACCTGGCGGCGCGGCTGGAAAGCGCCTGCAAGCAATATGGCGCGCGTATCCTGATCAGCGAGAATACGTTCCGGAAGCTGAAAGGCACTTACCGGATCCGCGACATCGACGATGTGGTGGTCAAAGGCAAGACCAAGCCGGTCGGGGTCTATGAAGTGCTGGATTATCACACCGACGAGACCTTTCCCCACCTGATGGATGTGGTGAACCACTTCCGCGAGGGGCGAAAGCACTACCGCGCTGGCGACTGGGACCGGGCGATCCGTGCCTTTCAGGAGTGCCTGAAGGCCAATACGCAGGACAAGCTTTCACACGTCTATATCGAGCGCTGCGAAACCCTGAAGGCAGAGCCGCCCGCCGAATGGGACGGGGTGTGGCGCATGACTTCCAAATAGCCAGGGCAAACAGTCAGTGCGCCAGCGGATCGGGGCGAAGCTGGATATGCACCACTTTGCTGGTCGTGCCCTTGCCGCCTTCGATATGGGCGACGGCGCGGGTGGCATAGGTGGTCCATAAGCCGCGGCCTTTCCACCCGCCATTGGGATCATCGATCCGGCCATCCATGCCCTTGGCATAAAAGCCCATCGGATAAGGCACCCGCAGGGTCATGAACTTGCCGTCCACCAGCGCAAACAGCGCGTCGGAGGCATTGCCGGTGGCGAGCGGAACATTTCGGCCCAGGCCGAAGGTATCGTACTGATCGACCCAGGCGTAATAGCTGGCCTCGGCGCTGCCGCTGTCCTTCACGTCACGGAATTGCGGTCCCGGAAACGGATAAAGCGTCCAGCCCTCCGGACATTGTTTGCCGGTGGCGTTCGGGCCGTTCAATGGGCCCTTGCATTTGCGGCGGTCGAAGCTGGCGAAATGCCCACTGGCCAGCACCGTCCACACCACGCCATTGTGATCGATGTCCATGCCGCGCGGGGAATAGCCATGCATGGCGGCTTTGGGATCATCGATCGGCGGTTGATAGACTTCCGCCAGCGCGGTCGCCGGCGGATTGGGTCCGGGCGCCAGCCGCACAATGGCGCCGGGAAAGCCCACCGACGAACCCCAGATCGAACCATCCGCGGGGTTGGGCGCCACGCCATAAAAGCCGGCATTGATGCGCATGTCCTTGCCGGCATCCTGTTTCTCGCCCGGCTCGGTATAGGCATCGCGCTTGCCGTTGCCGTTGGTGTCGACCACCAGCGCGGTCCAGCCTTGCGCCTTTTGCGCGTCATGGGTGGCATCCCATATGCGGGTATCGAACCAGCCCACCACCGGGCCGCCGCCGCTGGTCCAGATGCGGTCGCGGGCGTCGAACTGCAGATGATGGGTGGCGAAGCAGGTGTCGATGGGCGTGAATTTCCTGGTCGCCGGATCATAGACTGCAAGCTGGCGTCCCGAGCTCTTCAGCGGGAAAGCCTGGGCGGACGGATGGCTTGAACCCGCTTTGCAAAATGCCGGCTCGTTGTCCGGCGCCCGCACGCGGGTAGTGAACCAGACCCGCCCCTTGGAGTCGAACATCGGATTGTGGATGGTGGTCTGGCTGTTCCAGATCGCTTCGCGGCCCCAATAAGGCGACGGGTTGGGAATGTCATTGTCCTTGCTGCTGGGCGTGGCCGGATCAAGCACCACGGCCTTGACCTGGCTCCTGCTGTTGGCGACCGGGTCCAGCACGGGAATGAAGTCGCTGCTTTCCTCCGGCGAGCCATAAAGCTTGCCATGCGCATTCAGGGTTGGATTGCGCCGGTCGGTGGAAATCTCGTCATGCAGATAGGCCTTGGGCGTATTCCAGTCCCACAAGGTCACGACGATATCGCGTTCCTTGCCTTGCGGACGCGCGGGCTTGGCGAAGGGAAGTTCGCCCTTGGCGATGCGCTGGCTCCAGTCTCCGAACAGGGCGAAAGCGCGCCCGGTGTCCAGCCGGTTGATCGAGCCGATCATATTGTCGGCCGCCTGTCCCACCTGGATGCGATATTCCCACGCCGCGGCAGGGGAATCGAAATGGCCCAGCGGCTTTTCGATATTGCGGGTGGCGGCGTCGCCCAGCTGATGACAGGTGTAACAGCCATCGGTCTTCACCAGATCCAGCCATTGCTGCTGGCTCTGCATCTTGGTGGTCATGCCGTTGCCGGACGGACCGGTGCCGGGGAAATCGCTTTTGGGCGGGATATGCAGCATCGCATACCAGTAGATCGCGGGATAATATTGCGCTGCCGCCGCATCATTGGGCGCCGGCACTGCTTTCAGATCGACCAGACGGCCCGGCCGGCTCTGCGTTTTGGGCGAATCCACCAGGCCATAACCACGCACCCAGATGGAATAATTGGCCGGCGGCAAATCGGGCAGCACATAGCGCCCGGCATCGTCCGTCACCACGATCTTGGCAAGCTTGGTGGGAAGATCCTTGGTCTCCGCGATCACCCAGACACCGGCTTCCGGACCATGGGGTCCCGTCACGGTGCCGCCAATGTCATCGGCGTCGATGGCGACGGCTTCCGCGGCGTGTCCGCGCCACGCCGCCAAGACGCTCCCAACCACCAAAACCAGACCAACAACACCGACAGCTGTCTTGCGCATCATGCCGCTCCCCTTTTGGGTGGGTGGTTCTGTTGTGCGGAATTCTCCTGAACGCGAATGGCGGAGCTTAATCCCGGCGGTGCGGCCGGCAAAGCATCCGTGGATCAACTTTTATCAAGTTGCCGTGCCAGGGCGGCCTGCATTGCCTGAAAGACACCGCGCCAGCCGCCCGGTTCTTTCTGCCGAAACAGGCGCATGGCGGGGTACCAGGGGCTGTCGTCGCGATCCATCAGCCAACGCCAGTCCGGGACATGCTTGAGCGCCACCCAGACCGGCACGCCAAGCGCACCGGCCAGATGCGCCGGCGCACTGTCGGCGCTGATCACCAGATCGAGATTTTCCACTATGGCCGCACTGTCGACAAAGGCGTCGCCGCCCTGGTCGAGATCATCGAACCGTTCCAGCTTGAGGCCCTCGGGAATTGTGCCGCCATCCTTTTGCAGGCTGATGAGACGCACGCCCGGCATGTGGCTGATTTCGGCCAATGCTTGCAACGGAAATTCCTTGCCCTCGGCGCCGAACACCGCCTTGTTGCCGCGCCAGGCAATGCCGATGCGAAAGCCGTCATGGCCGACGCGCGCGCGCCACTGCGCCACGCGCCCGGGCTCCGCGGACAGGTAGCGGCACGGCGCCGGAATTGTGTCGAGCGTGATGCCCAGCGCCAGCGGCAGGCTCATCAGCGGGATGTGATAGTCGAAGGCTTCCGGTGCCTTGCCCCAGCCGATCAGGGCGCAGGGCGGATCGGCGCTCTTTAACAGCCGCGTCATGGGGCCATAGACCGACAGGGTGACCGTCGCGCCGCGTTCCTGCGCCAAACGGATAAAACGGTAGAACTGGATGGTGTCGCCCAGCCCCTGTTCGATATAGGCGAAGAGATGCTTGCCGCGCAGGTCTTCCTGTCCGGTCCACAGCGGTTGGGGATAGCTGCGCGCCTCTACCGGATCGGGCATCTCTTTGCGCAGTTCGTAGAGCGGCAGGCCCCGCGCGAAATCGCCGGCCAGAAGATAGTTAAGCCCGATATGGAATTGTGGAGCTTTCATGCGCGGATCCATCGCCCGGGCGCGCTCGAAGGATTGCGACGAGGCTTCGATCTGTCCCAGATTGCGCAGGCTGATGCCGCGATTGTTCCAAAGCCCGGCATCGCCGGGTGTCGCGACCAGCATGCGGTCATAGGCCGCCAGCGCCTCGCTGTAACAGCCCAGGCTTTGCAGCAAGTCGGCACGGCCCCGGATGGCGCCGGCGTGACCGGGGTTGACAAGCAACGCCCGGCTCACGCTGTCGAACGCCTCTTCAAAGCGCGCCAACGCCTGCAGCAGCACGGCGCGGCTGTTCCAGCGGTCCGCGTCGCCCGGGTCCAGCGCAATGGCGCGATCGATCATCTCCAGTGACGCCTCATATCGTCTCATTTCGCGCAACGCATTCGCATAGTTGGTCAGCGCCAATGGGTCACGCGGACCCGCAGCCACCACCTGCTCGAACAGCGCACAGGCTTCGGCCGGACGGCCCTGCTGCGCGATCGCCACCGCCAGCATGTGTGCCGCGTCGCGATGGCCGGGGACGAATTGCAAAACCTGCCGGTAGAGTTGTTCAGCGCCGGCAGCATCTCCGCGCCCGTGACGCTCCAGCGCCTGTGCCATCAAGGCTTGCGGATTCATAAAGAGCCAGCCGACTTCCTCACCTTCGGCACAGCTCATAAGTCATCCGCGCGGATTTTGATATCGCTCCGCGTCAGGATTTCAGGCGGTAGGCGATGAAACTGTCATCCCTGCCTGTGCCAAAACCCGGCTGGCCGCCGGCCGCGATCACCACATACTGTTTGCCGTCGCGCCCCAGATAAGTCATGGGCGTGGCGTGGCCGCCGGCTTTGAGGGCCACCTGCCACAGGATCTTGCCCGTCGCCTCGTCCACCGCGCGGAAATGCTTGTCCTGCGAGGCGCCGATGAAGATCACCCCGCCCCGGGTAACTATGGAACCGCCGATATTGGGGGCGCCCAAAGGCAGCGGCAGGCCCAGCGACAGGCCAAATGGTCCACTGTTGGAGGCATCGCCGAAGACCCGCTGCCACAGGACTTTTCGGGTCTTGAGATCGACCGCAGTGAGATAGCCGTAAGGCGGCCGCTGGCAGGGAATGCCCAAGGGAGTCAGAAATCCTGTCCAATGCACGCCATAGGGCGTGCCGGCCATGGCGGCGCCGGGCGCGGTCTTCCTGCGGCGCGGATCGCCGTTGATATAGAGACCTTCCGCGTCCGCCTGGGCGCGCGGGATGAAGCGGTCATGGTCGGCCATCAGGTTGGAATTGACCACCAGGATGCCGCGCCCCTCATCCACCGAGACACTGCCCCAGTCGATGCCGCCCAATTCGCCCGGCGAGCGGATCGACGGGCCCAGCCGGGGCGGGGTGTAATAGCCGCGATAATCGGCGCGGCGGAACTGGATCCGGCAATAAAGCTGGTCGAAGGGCGTGATGCCCCACATGTCGGCTTCGCTGAGATTGGGCCCGGCGAAATTGGGCCAGGCGGTGGAAAAGGGCTGGGTCCGGGACCAGCGCTCGCCTGGAATGGTGGAAGACGGCACCGGCCTTTCTTCGACTTTGGTCAGCGGCTGTCCGGTGCGGCGGTCCAGTACAAAAATCTGTCCCGTCTTGGTGGCTTCGATCAGCGCCGGCACCGTGCCATTGGCGGTTGGAAGATCCGCCAGCACCGGCTGGGCGGCATTGTCATAGTCCCACAGGTCGTGATGGATCATCTGATAGACCCAGCGCACTTCGCCGGTATCGGCATCCAGCGCCACCACGGCGCTGGAGAAGCGATCGGTTTCCGGCGTCCGGTTGACGCCATAGAAATCGGGACTGCCCATGCCGGTGGGCAGATAGACCAGGCCCAGTTCCTCGTCGCCGCTATAGGCCGGCCAGGCGTTTGGCGTCGAAGGTGTATAGACCTGGCCCGGCGCCGGCGGCGCATGCTGGTTGGGCCTGCCCGGATCGAACACCCATTTCAACCTGCCCGTGACGGGATCGTAGCCGCGCACCACGCCGGGCGGCACGAAAGTGGACTGATCGTCGATGATATAAGAGCCGATCACCGCGGTGCCATGCACGATGGTGGGCGGGGAGGTCGGATTGATCCAGCCACGCGGGAATTTTTCGAGACCTTCATTTTGCGAAAGGTCGACCGATCCGTTGTCGCCAAAGCTTTTGCAGCTTGCACCGGTCTTGGCATCCAGCGCGATCAGATGATTGTCCACGGTGCCGACCAGAATGCGGGTGGGGCATTCGCTTGTCCCCGCAGGCGCGCGAAAGAAGGTCACGCCACGGCACAGGCCACGGCCGCCGGCAGAAATGTCGATCCTGGTTTCATGCCGCCAGACCTCTTTGCCAGTGACGGGATCGAGCGCGAATACCGCGCTGTGGCCGGTACAGCCATAGAGCAACCCGTCCACCATCAAGGGCGTGGTCTCGTACAGATGCGCGGAGTGCGCGTCCGGCGATTGCAGGCCGGCATGATAGACCCAGGCCTGTTCCAGATTGCCGGCATTGGCGGGGGTGATCTGGGCAAGGTCGGAATAGCGTGTGCCATGCAGCGAATTGCCGTAATGGCTCCATTCGCCGCCGGCCTCCGGATGCACCACAGACGGCAAGCTTGCGGCGGTCATCACCGGGACATCGGGCGCACGCACAAAGGAATAACCCAGCAGACCCGCCATGGCCGCGACCAGAATAACGGTGGTGGCCAGGCGGGTCGCTGCCGAGAGACGCGACGGCAAGAGCCACAGCAGCCACAGCGCACCGACCGAGAAAAACACCAGCCGGGGCATCAGCGCCCAGCCATCCAGTCCCACTTCCCACAGGGACCAGACCACGGTGCCCAGCAAGACCAGCCCGTACAGCCCGATGCGCGAGACCGAGCCATGCCGCACCAGAAAGGCGCAAGCCAGGATCAGCGTGCCCGCGACAAGGTAATAGAAGGAGCCGCCCAGCAGCACCAGCCAGGCGCCTGGCAAGGCCATCGCCAGGCCCGTGATAAGCAAGAGAAGAAAGGTTAGTGTCCGCATGTTGCCCCGCGGTTGTCTGAGCGTCCCTGGCAGCCGAGTTTAAGGCCGGCGGCAAGGCGGGCAAGGGTGCCTCCTATTCCGATATCGAAAAGAAGATGGTCAATTAGGGCGTTTGGCCCTTGATCCGTCCCATCCCGCTTTGCGTAATGGGGGCAAAAAGGGTTTTCGCATGACATTCGCCACCGCCGCCGCAACCATAGCCGAACGGGCCCCCCTGCCCGATTTCGTGATCCGCGCCGGCATGCGGCGGGTGATCGCCGCCAATGACAGCCAGCCGACCCCGCCAGGCACCGACGCCGCCTTCGCCCGCGCCATGGCCGAGCATGCCATCGCCGAACATGCCGACGCCGCCAACCGCCAGCATTACGAGCTGCCGCCCGAATTCTTTGCCCTGTTCCTGGGGCCGCACCGCAAATATTCCAGCTGCTTCTATCCCACCGGCAAGGAGAGCCTGGGCGAAGCCGAGGCGATTGCACTGGCGGAGACGGTGGCGCATGCCGGTCTCGCCGACGGGCAGGAGATTCTGGAACTGGGCTGCGGCTGGGGTTCGCTGTCGCTGTACATGGCCGAGAAATTCCCCGGCGCGCGCATCACCTCGGTGTCCAACTCCGCCCCCCAGCGCGGCTATATCGAGGCCCGCGCCCGCGAGCGCGGCCTGACCAATCTGACCGTCATCACCTGCGACATGAATGATTTCGCCACCAGCAAGGTGTTCGACCGCGTGGTGTCGGTGGAGATGTTCGAACATATGGCCAATTGGCAGGCGCTCTTGTCACGGGTAAAGACCTGGCTGAAACCCGATGGGCGGCTGTTCATCCATATCTTTACCCATACCCACCGCCCCGCCCGCTATGACTGGCGCGATCCGGAAGACTGGATGGGCCAACATTTCTTCACCGGCGGCATTATGCCGACCGTGGGCCTGATCCGGCAATTTCCTGATCTTTTCACGGTGGAAGAGGAATGGCGCTGGAGCGGCAGCCATTACAAGCGCACCGCCCTGCAGTGGCTGGAGCTGTTCGACGCCAACCGGGCGAAAATCGACCCGATCCTGACCAGCGTCTATGGCGCGCAAGCCGGCGTGTGGCGTAGGCGCTGGCGCATGTTCTTCCTGGCCACCGCGGAAAGCTTTGGCTTCAAGGACGGCTCGTCCTGGGGCGTCAATCACTATCGGCTCAAGCCTGCCTCTTAAGGGCGGATGGTGAAGGCCGCGCCATTTTCGCGGCCATTGCTCCACACCGAAAAGGGACTTTCGGCGACGGCTTGTCCCGGCGCCGGCGGGGCGGCCGAAATCAGGGTCAGGTCGAACAGCAGGGTCTGGTTGGGCGGCACCGCGCCGTTGGCCGCGCCCTTGGCGCCCAGCGCCAGATTTGCGGGCACGGCGATCTGCCAGCGGTCGCCCACATGCATCAGCGACAGTGCCTCCGCCAAGCCGGCCATGCCGATGGTGGCCTGGGAGATGGTCTGGGGCAGCGCGGGATTGGTTGTCTCCACCACCGCCCCATTGATCATGCGCACCGTATAGGTGACGCGCAGCAGATCATCGCCAGCCGGCCGTCGGCCGGTGCCACTGCGCAGGACGCGGTATTGCAGCCCGCTGGGCCGCGTGATGGTGCCGGGCTTGGCCGCATTGGCGGAAAGAAAGGCGGCATTGGCGCTCGGGCTCAGCGGATCGTCTGCCGCCGATCCCATGGCGGGGACCGACAGCAGAAGAACCAGAACCGCAAAAATCAGACGCATCCTATCCCTTGATGAAAGCCAGCAGGTCGGCATTGATGATGTCCGCCTGGGTGGTGATCATGCCGTGCGGGAAATCCTTATAGGTTTTGAGGGTGGCGTTTTTCAACAGCTTGGCGCTCAGCGGCCCGGCTGCGACATAGGGTACGATCTGGTCATCCTCGCTGTGCATCACCAGCACCGGCACGGTGATCTTCTTGAGGTCTTCGGTGAAATCGGTCTGCGAGAAGGCCACGATCCCATCATAATGCGCCTTGGCGCCGCCCATCATGCCCTGGCGCCACCAATTCCAGACCGCGGGTTCCACGGTTTTCACGCCCGGTCGATTGAAGCCGTAGAAGGGGCCCGCCGGCACGTCGTAATAGAATTTCGACCGGTTGGCAGCGAGCTGCGCCTGCAGGCCGTCAAACACTTCCTTGGGCAATCCGTTGGGATTGGCCGCCGTCTTCAGCATCAGTGGCGGCACGGCGCTGATGATCGCCGCTTTCGCCACCCGGCTTTCGCCATGGCGGGCGATGTAATGCACAACCTCGCCGCCGCCGGTGGAATGACCGACATGAATGGCGTCTTTCAGGTCCAGATGGGCGGTGACCGCCGCAAGATCGTCGGCGTAATGATCCATGTCATGGCCGCCGCCGGTCTGGGTGGAACGGCCATGGCCACGCCGGTCATGGGCGATAACGCGAAACCCCTTGTTCAGGAAGAACAGCATCTGCGCGTCCCAGTCATCGGCGGAGAGCGGCCAGCCATGGCTGAAGACAATCGGCTGGCCCGAACCCCAGTCCTTGTAAAAGATTTCCGTGCCGTCCTTGGTGGTGATGCTGGGCATGATCAAATCTCCTGTCTGGAACGCCAGATCATGAAAGACTTATGTGACCGGCATTTCATGGGTGGGGTCAATGACTTTGACCTTTGGGCGCAAAAGCCGCCATCATGCCCCCCCTAACAGACATGTCAGGGGGAGATATGGGCAAACTGTTCGACATCACGATTGCCGCTTTTTTGAGCGCGAGCGACAGGGCCGAGGCGCAACCCGCGCGTGGGAAAATCATCATCGACACTTTTCTGCAATTCACTATGAAGTGGGTGACTGCTCGTTGATGGACCTGCAATCTGTCTATAACCAGGCGCTGGCCGCCCAGCGTGCCGGTCAATTGGCCGAAGCCGAGCGGCTTTATCGCCAAATGCTGGACCACACGCCGCTGCCGGAAGTGATGGTCAATCTGGGCAATGTGCTGGCGGCGCAGAGCCGGCGCGAGGAAGCATTGACCAGCTTTGACCGCGCCTTGGCGGCGCGCCCGGGCATGTTTGAGGCGCTGTTCAATCGCGCCAATCTGCTGCTGGAATTGAAGCTTCCAGAGGAAGCGCTCAAGAACTACGACCAGGTGATTGCCGCGCGCCCCGATTTCGTCAGCGGCTGGAACAACCGCGGCACCGCCCTGCGCAGCCTGCAGCGGCTGGACGAAGCCTTGGCCAGTTTTTCCCGCGCCGCTACCCTGGCGCCCACCCACATCAATTCCCTGACCAATGTCGCCATCGTGTTGTGGGACCAGGGCCGGCTGGACGAGGCGCTGGCTGCGGCCAACCGCGCCCTGAACGTCGGGCCCAATTCGGCCGACGCTCTCTATATCAAGGCCAACATCTTGCGCGACATGAAACGGCCGCAAGAAGCGCTGGCCTGTTTCGACCAGACCCTGGCGGCCAATCCCGCGCATCAGCATGCCCTGACCGGCGCGGCGCAAATGGCGCTGACCCTGTGCGACTGGCAGCGGGTTGAGGCGCTTCGCCCCAAGGTGCTGGACAGCGCGGCCAATGGGCCTTCGGTCATCCAGCCCTTTGTGTTGCTGGGTTATAGCGATGATGCCGGCCTGGCACGGCGCTGTGCCGAGAATTATGTCCGCCGCACCGTACCGGCGCGCCCTGCTCTCGCCACGACGCGCTATGGCCACGACCGCATCCGGCTGGCCTATCTTTCGGCCGACTTCCACCAGCATCCCACCGCCCAGCTGCTGGCCGAACTGTTCGAGCGCCATGACCGCTCCCGCTTCGAGGTCACCGGCGTCGCGTTTGGACCCGATGACGGCAGCGCCCTGCGCGCGCGTGTTATCCGGGCTTTCGACCATTTCGAGGATGTGCGAGGCAGAAGCGACGCGGACGTCGCCCAATGGTTGAAAGCGCGCCAGACCGATATCGCGATCGACCTGAACGGCCACACCGCGCACGCCCGCACCGGCATCTTCGCCTTCCGCCCGGCGCCGGTACAGGTAAATTATCTGGTCTATCCCGGCACCATCGGCGCGGATTTCATCGATTATGTGCTGGCCGATCGCATTGTGCTACCGGTGGACCAGCAGCCTTTCTTCCGCGAAAAGATCATGCACCTGCCCGACTGCTATCAGGCCAATGACGCCACGCGGGTGCTGATGCCGGCGCCCTCGCGCGTCGATGCCGGCTTGCCGGAGACAGGCTTTGTCTTCTGCTGCTTCAATGCGAGCTGGAAGCTCACCGCACCGGTCTTCGATATCTGGATGCGGCTGCTGGGAGGAATTGAAGACAGCGTGCTGTGGCTTTTGGATGGCCCGCACGCGCCCCATCTGCGCCGCGAGGCGCAGGCGCGCGGCATCGATCCCGCCCGGCTGATCTTTGCGCCCAGGCTGGCGCCCGATCCGCATCTGGCGCGCCACCAGCTGGCCGACCTGTTCCTCGACACAATGCCCTACAACGCCCACACCACCTGCAGCGACGCGCTGTGGGCCGGCGTGCCGGTGGTCACCTGTTACGGCAAATCCTTCCCGGGTCGCGTCGCCGCGAGCCTGCTCAAGGCCATCGACCTACCCGAACTGGTGACCACGCGGCCTGCGGATTATGAACAGCTGGCGCTGGAATTGGCCGGCAATCCCGCGCTGCTGAAGGCCACACGCGAGAAACTGATGCGCAACCGATTGAGCGCTCCGCTGTATGACAGCGAGCGCTTCCGCAAGAATATCGAAGCCGCTTATGAAGCGATGCTGGCCTAGTTGGGCTTGGGGCGTTTGGCTGGGTCGAAGCCGTAAAATTTTTCCGGATTCTCGACCAGGATGCGATGCCGCAGTTTCGCGTCCGGCGCCCATTTCGCCAGCAGGTTGATCAGCACCACGTCATCGGGCATCGCCACCGGATTGAGCTTCTTGGTGGCATCGGGATGGGGCCAGTCGCTGCCCCACACGCAACGCTCCGGCGCTGCTTTCAGATAGGCTTTGGCCGCCTGGCTGGCGCCGGCATAGTCGGGCGGCGTGCCGCCGCCATAGAGATAGGCGCCCGACAACTTCACCCAGCCATGACCGGAATCCAGCAGCTTGCGCACGGCGACGAATTGCGGCCCCTTGTCGTCCACCGCCCGGCCCAGATGATCGATGATCACCGGCACCGGCAGGCTGAGCAGCAAAGGCGTCATCTGCACCAACTGATCGGGCGGCATATTGCATTGGATGTGCCAGCCCATCGAAGCAATACGCTTGGCCAGCGGCATCACTTCGGAGGCCGCGACCGGATTGCCCAGCCCGAACTGGATGCGCACGCCGCGCACGCCCGCGGCATTGAGCTTTTTCAGCTCGGCGTCGGTCACCTTGGAATTGACCACACAGACGGCGCGACAATTCTCGCCCATCTGCGCCAGCACATCGAGCACGCAGCTGTTATCGGTGCCATAGGTGGACGGCTGCACCATGACATTGCGGCTGGTGCCGATCTTCTTCTGCAGGGCGCGATAGTCGCCGACCGTGGCGTAGGGCGGCTTCAGCACTGCATTGGGATTATACGGAAAGCGGGGATCATAAATGTGATGATGGCAATCGGTGGCGCCGTCCGGCACGGCAAACGTCACGCGCGGGTCCTTGGCCAATGCCGGCGTCGCGGCCAAAGCCAGGCCCGCACCGATCAAGCCGCGGCGATCAAACTGCTGCATCATTTCTTTCCCGTACCCTTCCCAACGTAAGTGACTTTCCACACGGTCTGGCCCACATCATCGGCCACCAGCAGGCTGCCGTCCCTGGCGATCGCCAGGCCCACAGGCCGGCCCCAGGCCGCGGGCGGGTTCTTGCTCTTGCCGTCCCAGAAGCCGGTGAGGAAATTCTGGTAGCTGCCGACGGGCCGGCCGTTCTTCATCGGAATGCGCACCACCTTATAGCCATGCGGCGCGGCCGTGTTCCACGAACCGTGCAGCGAGACAAAGGCGTCGTCCTTATATTCGGCCGGGAAGCTGTCGCCAGTATAGAAAACCAGGCCCGTGGGCGCGCTGTGCGCCGGGAACAGCACATCTGGCACAATCGCCTTCGCCACCAGATCGGGCCGCTTGGTCCCCAGGTCCGGATCGGGAAACTTGCCGGCATAACTGTAAGGATAGCCGTAAAAACCACCGGGCTTCACATAAGTGAAATAGTCCGGCGGCAGGTTGTCACCCAACCCGTCGCGTTCGTTGACGGCGACGAACAGGTCGCCGGTTCCCGGATAAAAGGCGATGCCGACGGGATTGCGGATGCCGGAGGCATATTCAACCAGATTGCCCCTGGCATCGACTTTGAAGACCTTGGCGCCGGGCTGATATTCCGAGACATTGTCATGGCTGCCCATCTCCACGAACACCGTCCCATCCGGCGCAATCGCCAGATTGCGGGTGGCGTGCATGCCCGAGTTGCGCAAGTCTGGCGCGATGGTGATGCGTTCGGGCTTGCCGGCTGCGGTCTGGCCCGGTTTGTAAGCCACGCGCCACACCGCCATCTGGTCGCTGAAATAGAACCAACCATCCTTGAGCGCCATGCCCTGCGGCTTGGTCAGGCCGGTAATGAAGGTGAAACGCTGGTCGGCCTGGCCGGTGCCCTTGCTGTCGCGCAAGAGCGTGATCTTGCCGGCGCTGCGCTCGGCCAGAAACACATCGCCATTGGGCGCCACCAAAAGCCCGCGCGCATTGGCCAGATCATCGGCAAAGATCGAAACCTTGAAGCCTTTCGGCGCCTCGGGCATTACCCCGGCCGGCCGCGGGATCACGCTGTTGTTGTTGGCTACTGCCGGCGAGGCATAAGGCTTGGGCAGGTCCGAGACTCTCAAATGGAACGTCTGTCCCGGACGATCCACTGCCCAGGCCGTGCCGGACAAAATCCCCAGCGCCACTGCTGCGGCGACGCCTTTGCGCATGATCTCTCCCCGAAATGCCGTCTGATGCAGCTTGTCCGGGGGCGATGATGGCCGGGCGCGACTTCAAAGACAATGGCGTGAAAGTCTGGGACCGGCTAAAAGCCCGGCCCATGGCCGATCTCGAAACCCGCAAAACCGAAGCGCGCGCCTGGTTCGAAAACCTGCGTGACCGCATCGTGGCGGCCTTCGAGCAGCTGGAGGATGAAGCGCCCGCACAGCTTTATCCGGGCGCGCCGGGCCGCTTTGAAAAAACCTCGTGGTCGCGCGGCGAGGATGAAGGCGGCGGCGTCATGGGCATGATGCGCGGCCGGCTGTTCGAGAAAGTCGGCGTGCACACGTCCACCGTGTTCGGCGCCTTCTCGCCGGAATTCGCCAAGCAGGTGAAAGGCGCCAGCGAAGACCCGCGCTTCTGGGCCAGCGGCATCAGCCTGATCGCGCATATGAAGAATCCGCGCGTACCGGCGGTGCACATGAACACCCGCATGATCGTCACCACCGAAAGCTGGTTTGGCGGCGGCGCCGATCTCAACCCCACTCTCGATCTGGCGCGAACCCCGCGCCATCCCGACACTGTGGATTTCCATGCCCGGCTGAAGCAGGCCTGTGACGGCTTCAACAAGGAATGGTTCCCCAAATACAAGCAATGGGCCGACACCTATTTCTGGCTGCCGCATCGCCGCGAACCGCGCGGCGTGGGCGGCATCTTCTATGACCATCATGATAGCGGCGACTGGGAACGCGATTTCGCCTTCACCAAGGCGGTGGGCGAGGCCTTTCTCGATATCCAGCCCAGGATCATCCGCCGCCGCATGGACGAGAATTGGACCGAGGAAGAGCGCCACGAACAGGCCAAGTGGCGCGGCCGCTATGTCGAATTCAATCTGCTCTATGACCGCGGCACCCATTTTGGCCTGCGCACCGGCGGCAATGTGGAAAGCATATTGTCGTCGATGCCGCCGGTTGCGGAGTGGAAATGAAGCTGGGTTCGCGCGGATCGCCGTTGGCGCTGGCGCAATCGCACCAGGTTGCCGCGATGCTGGCCAAACAGACCGGCGCGGACGTTTCCCGTTTCCCCATCGAAACCTTCATGACCAGCGGCGACCGCATTCAGGGCCGGTTGCAGGACGCCGGCGGCAAGGGCTTGTTCACCAAGGAGCTGGACGAGGCGCTGCTGGATGGCCGCATCGATGCCGCCATTCACTCCATGAAGGACCTGCCCACCCGCATGCCGGCGGGCATCGTGCTGGCATGCGTGCCGGCGCGCGAAGATCAGCGCGACGCTTTCATCGCGACACGCGCGAAATCGCTGATGGATCTGCCCGGGGGCGCTACCGTCGGCACCGCCTCCCTGCGTCGCCAGGCCCAGACCCTGCACCTGCGTCCCGACCTGAAAGTGGAAATGCTGCGCGGCCGGGTTGAGACCCGGCTGGCAAAAATCGAAAGCGGTGCATTCGATGCCACCTATCTGGCGCTGGCCGGGTTGAAGCGCCTGGGATTGGACAAGCATGTCGCATCGCTGGTGAACAGCGAAGAAATGCCGCCGGCGCCAGGCCAGGGCGCACTGGCCATCACCGCGCGGGCCGATGATGAAAAGACCTTGGCATTGCTCGCGCCGCTCAACATTGCCGAGCATGCCATCACCACTACGGCCGAACGCAGCTTCCTGGAAGCGCTGGACGGCTCCTGCCGCACACCGATCGCCGCCATGGCCTCCATCCAGGGCGGCAAGCTGTCATTCCTGGGCGAGGTGCTGACCCCTGACGGCAAGCATTGCTGGCGCCGGCGCGAAAGCGTCGCTTTGGGTGCTGACGGTATCGCCGCGGCCCGCGCCCTGGGTCTCAAGCTGGGCGCCGAGATCAAGGCCGATGCCGGGCCGCTTTATCAGGCCCATTTCGGCGACAAGGGCTGGTAGCGTCTCATCAGTCGTGAGAGTGCGCTGCAGCAGCGCGTTTCTCCCCTTTGCAGATTTGCGCTTTTGGCGCAGCATCCCGCCCAGAAAAACAGGCGCCAAGACGCCACTGGGAGGACAAAACATGCTCAACAAACGCGACTTCGTCAGAGGTACCATCACCGGCACCATCGGCGCCGCCCTGTCCGGCGCGGTATCTGCCGCGGCGCAGGCCCAACCGGCCGCACCCGCCAACGGGCTCAATCCGCCGCGCAAGATCGAGCATGGGATGATGAAAACCACGCCGATGTTCAAATACCCGCCCGGCTATGGCAACGGCCTGGCGGTGGCGCCGGAAGGCCTGTGGGTCGCACAGCAAAAATTGACCGGCGACTCGGCCAAGCGTTACGGCGTGCCCGATCAGGCCGACAAACGCGAAGCCGCCTGGCTGCTGGACTGGAATGGCAAGCTGCTCAAGACCGTGATGACCAACTGCCGCAACTGCTCCGGCATGGCCTATGGCGATGGCTGTGTATGGATGATGGCCAATCAGGAACCAGAGGGCTGTTTCCAGGTCGACATGGATGGAAAAGAGATCAGCCATCGCCAAATTCCTCTGGCCCTGCCGGGACAGAACGGCGGCGGCGCCCACGGCGCGCAATGGCACAATGGCAAATTGTGGATCGCGGCGCTCAGGCCCAAGCTGTTGCTGCGCGTCGATCCCAAGACCTGGGCGCCGGAAGTCGCGATCTCGACCTACACCTCGCCGGACAAGCCGCGCACCCATGACATGACCTTCGATCCCGACGGCAATATCTGGCTGGTGCTGGGCAATGACAGCAAAAACTACAAGGAAGGAAGGCCGGGGCTGGTGAAGTATGACGGCAAGACCGGCGAGATCGTCGGCACCTATGATTTCCTGCCCGGCTCCTGCGATCCGCATGGCCTGGAATGGCATAACGGCAGCCTGATCAGCTGCGACGCCGGCATTCACCCCGGCTGGCCCAATGGCGACAGCCCCCATGCGGGCTGGGTGTTCAAGATCGAGCCGGCGTAAGGGACCGTTCCATGAAGCGCAGAGATTTCCTGGCCGCGGCCGCCACCGTACCGGCGGCCGCAGTGCCCGCTTTGGCGCAGCCGGCGCATCCCGCCTGCCTGCCGGGCTATGCCGCGATCAAGTCACGGCCCGCCAACAAGATCGAGATTCTCTACAAGACCAAGCATGGCCAGCCCAACGGCCTGGCGCTCACCGACAATCCCGATCAGATGTGGGTGGTGGACCAGGGCGCCGATCACTGGATCACCTTGTTCAACCTGAAAGACGGTTCGACGGTCAGGGAATTCCAGGCCGATGTGGTGGGCCCCAGCGGGTTGGTGCAGGACGGCAATACGATGTGGATCACCTCGACCCACAATTCCATCATCCTGCATTGCGACCTCAACGGCAAAACCATCGCCAAATATGTGACGCCGGGTGCCGGTCGAATCTTCGAGCGCGAGGATGATCCCAAGCCACGCTCCAGCCCGCTCAAGCCGGCCTGGCCCGAGAAGCCGCGCGGCATCGGCCCCGCCATGACCGGCAATGTCGGCAACAATACCGGCAAGGGCCTGCCGCCCGGCCAGCTGCCGCTGAATGCCGAAGAAGGTTCAGGGGGCACCGGTGCGCATGCCATTCTGGTGGACGGCGACTATCTCATTTACGCCTGCCCGCCGGCGCGGCAGATTTTCTGGATCAACAAAAAGACCTGGAAAGTGAAAAACACCTGGCCGGTGCCGGGCAACCGCACCCATGGCATGGGCTGGGGCAAAGATAGGAAGACCATCTGGTCATCCGACTCCAACCTCAACGCCTTCTTCCATCACGACGTGGCGACGGGGAATATCTTCGAGAAGATCCAGCTGCCCGATGATTCACCGGTGATCCATGGCGCCAAGCCGGTGGGCGATTACATGTATGCCTGCGACGATATGGGCTGGCTGTGGCGGTTCAGGATCTAATCGACCCTGAAGCCGGGACGCAGCGCGACGTAACTTGAATCGACCTGCGAGATGCTGGAGCAGCCCAGCAGCTTCAAGGTCCGCACAATATCAGCCTTGAAGATCTCGATGGCGCGCTCGATGCCGGCATCGCCGGCCGCCGCCATGCCATAGGCATAGCCGCGGCCCAACAGAACGGCCTTAGCGCCCAGCGCAATGGCGCGCACCACGTCGGCGCCGCGACGGATGCCGCCGTCGAAGATCACTTCGGTCTTGTCGCCCACCGCTTCCACGATGCCCGGCAGCACACGCAACGAGCCCGCCACGCCGTCGAGCTGGCGGCCGGCATGGGTGGAAACGACAATGCCCTGCGCGCCGTAATCGACCGAGCGCCGGGCGTCATCGGCCGTCATCACGCCCTTCATCACAATCGGGCCATCCCAGACTTCGCGGATCCATTTGAGATCGGTCCAGGACACCTGCGCCGACTCCAGCGCAGCCGCCACGTCGATCGCGGCCAAGGGGCCGGAGCCCGGCACCACGATATTGGGAAAGGGCCTGGTCATGCCATCGGCGATGAAGGCGGCCAGCCAGCGCGGATGCGCCAGGATGTTGGGCACATAGCGGAGCTTCTTAAGCGGATTGGCGCCCATCAGTTCCTTCATGCCATTCCTCACATCGCGCTCGCGATTGCCCGCCACCGGCGTGTCGATGGTGACGAACAGAGCCTTGTAACCGGCGGCCTTGGCGCGCGCGATGGCCGCTTCCGCGGCGCCACGCCCGCCTGCCAGATAGAGCTGATAGAAGGTGGGGCCCTTGGACTGCGCCTTCACGTCTTCGATTTTGTGGCCCGACATGGTGGAAAGAATATAGGCCGTGCCATGGCGCCCCGCCGCGGCCGATGCCGCCAGTTCGCCGCGCGGATGCATCAGCCGCGAATAACCGATGGGGCCCAGCATGAAAGGCAGGTCGAGCTTGTGGCCGAGCACCGTCACGCCCAGGTTACAGGCCGGCGTCGCCACGGCAAAACGCGGCTTGAACAACACTTCCTGGAAGCATTTGCGGCTGTCGTTGAGGGTCACCTCGTCATCGGCTGCGCCGTCCAGATAATCGAACACCGCATCGGGCAGACGCGCCCGCGCCAGGCGGCGCAAATCCTTGATATTGACGACGCGGGGAGAAGCCAGACTCATGAAACAGCCTCTTGGCGGGCGGTTGGAACTCTGGCGTTTATGCCCGCAAACCCCAGCTTTTAAAAGGCGGAAATGCCTGTCTGGGCCCGGCCCAGCACCAGGGCATGAATGTCGTGGGTGCCCTCATAGGTATTGACGGCTTCCAGGTTCAGCATGTGCCGGATCACGTGATAATCGTCGGCCACGCCGTTGCCGCCATGCATGTCGCGGGCCTCGCGCGCGATCTGAAGCGCCTTGCCGGCATTGTTGCGCTTCAAAAGGCTGATCGCCTCGGCAGCGAGCCTGCCCTCTTCCATCAGCCGGCCAGCCTGCAGGCAGGCGATGAGACCAAGCGTGATTTCGGTCTGCATGTCGGCCAGCTTCTTCTGATAGAGCTGGTTGGCGGCCAAAGGCCGGCCGAACTGCTGCCGCTCCAGCCCATAGGCGCGCGCGGCATGCCAGCAGAATTCCGCCGCCCCCAACGTGCCCCAGGCAATCCCGTAGCGCGCATGGTTGAGACAGTCGAATGGCGCGCGCAGACCTTTTGCCCCCCGCAATAGCCGGTCGGGGGGAATGGCGACATCATTCATGGCGATTTCGCCGGTGGCGCTGGCGCGAAGCGAGAACTTGCCTTCGATCTTGGGCGTGGAGAGCCCTTTGTCGCCGCGTTCCAGAATAAAGCCATGAACACGGTCGTCCAGCTTCGCCCAGACTATGAAGACATCGGCGACTGGCGCGTGGGTGATCCAGGTCTTGGTGCCGGACAGAACATAACCGTCGGCGGTCTTTTCCGCGCGCGTCTGCATGCCGCCCGGATCAGAGCCGGCGCCGGGCTCGGTCAGGCCGAAGGCGCCGATCCATTCCCCCTTTGCCAGTCGGGGAAGATATTTCTCTTTCTGCGCCACACTGCCAAAGGCATGGATAGGATGCATGACCAGGCTGGACTGCACCGACAGCGACGAGCGAAAGGCGGAATCCACTTTCTCCAGCTCGCGCGCGATCAGGCCGTAACCGACCGGCGAAATGCCGCCGAATTCGGGGATGACACTGCCCAACAGGCCCAGCGCGCCCATCTCGCCAAGCAGCGCGGGATCGAACGTCTCGCCCCGGTGCATGTCGCGCACCAAGGGCATCAGACGGCTTTGCGCGAAGCCCCTGGCGGTGTCCGCTATCTGCCTTTCCTCCTCGCGCAGCGAGGCTTCCAGCAGCAAAGGATCGGCCCAGTCGAACGAAGGCCAAATGTCCGCCATTCCCAGCCCAAAGAAAAACGGGGAGGCGAAATGCTTCCCGCTTCAGGAAGCATATCGCCATCCCCGTGCCGCCCGCAAAGGGCGGACTTGGCCTGTCGGGGCAAAGCTCTCAGTTGGATTTGGTGCCCTGGCCCTCGCCCACGCCGGCCTTGCTGCCGGCGCCGGGATTGACGGCGTTCTCGCCACTCTTGGGCATGGGCATCACGCGATCCTCATGGCCCGCCAGCTTGCTATTGGTGCTGGGTTCGGCCTTGGGGGCGCCCTTGCGGAGATCGTTCTGCTGGGTGTTTGCCATTTCTAGGGCTCCAGAAAGGTTGCTGGAGTCATAACGGCTTAGCTTGGTTTTTGTTGCGCGAAAATCCAGTCGGCCGCGTCCTGGTCCACCTTCTCGCCTTCCAGGTCCCTGAGCAGCATGTGATAGCCATGTTCGTAGTGTTTTACCGTCAGCGGCACGTCGGGCTTGGCCTTCAGCGCCGCAAGGACGGCGTCGGTCGGTTTGGCGGGAATGATCTGGTCTTTCGCGCCATAGAGAAACAGAAGCGGCGGCGTTTTGGTGATCCGCTCCGGCGCGGTCCTTGCCTCATCCATCAGATTGACCAAGCCATAGATCGTGTCGGTGCGGGTCTTTTTCTGGAACAGCGGATCGCGGCCCAGCGCGATCAACATGGGAATGTTGTCGGAGGGCACGATGGTCACGACATGGCTGGCGGCGCTGTTGGACAGGATCATCCCGGGCAGAAGATGCGCTCCCAGAAACAGCGCCGCGCGATAGGAGAGCGGCATGTCGCTGCGCGACCACACCGCCGGCGCCACCAGGATCACGCCATCGACCTGCGGTGGCTTGGAAGAAGCCAGCGAGGTCAGCACCACGGCGCCACCCATGCTTTCGCCCAAGGCGAATACCGGCACGCCTGGATAACGCATCCGCGCCGCGGCGACCGCATCGTCCAGGTCGGCGCGCATCACCTCGGCTCCGGCCCAGATGCCGGCATGATCGCTCTTGCCGAAGCCGCGCTGGTCATAGGCCAGGGTGGTGATGCCCTGTTTTGCCCAGAAGCGGCCGGGCATGTCGAAGGCGTTGGAATAATCGCTCATGCCATGCAGGGCGACGATCACGGCGCGCGGCATTCCCTCCGCCTCCCAGCGGCGCAGCGGCAGGCGGGTGCCATCGCGCGCCACGATCGCGTCGTCGGCCATCACGGGCGTGGCACCCGCACTCACCGGCGGGCCGAAACTGGGCGCGCAGGCGGCAAGCCACAAGAACAGACATACCGAAAATGCCCGCATCACAGCCTGAGACTGTCCGGCGCATCGGGGCGCAAGCCGTCGCGCAATACCAGCATGCTGATCACCAGAATGTGATCGACGCCATCCGTTTGGCCGAAGGGCAGCACCGCGCTTTCGTAATAGACGAACTTGGCGCCCGGCATGTCCTGACCGGCCCAGCCGCGATAGCAGAGCGGCTCGCCACTGGCGCGCACCATCTCATAAAGCATGCGCAATCCGATGCCGAAGCGTGGATTGGTCTGTTCGATCTCGCTGAGGCACTGGCCGGAAAAATCCTCGCCGAAGCCCGCCACCAGCGCTTCGCCCACCCGCAAATACTGATAGTCCTCGCCGGCGCCCAGAACCTTGACCAGGATGATGTTGGCCGAAACCGGCGCCATGACGATATCCGGCGTTTCGGGAAAGGGCTTTGTGCCCTTGAGATTCCGCCAGCGCTCGAAGGCCTCGCGCACCGGCGCGGCTTCCAGCTGTGGCGCCGTGATGATCTCGCCCGAGGATTCGTCGGGGATCCAGAATTCCGCCATCCGAAGATGTTATGCCCGGCTCAGAACGGCAGCAACCCGACCATGGCGCCGGAAAGCCCGCTGGCCAGGGTTCCCGCCACCAGCGCCTTGAGCGCCAGTGACACAACTTCGTCACGGCGCTCGGGGATCAGGGCGCTCATGCCCGCGATCAGGATGCCCACGCTGGCGAAGTTGGCGAAACCGCACATGGCATAGACCATGATCTGGGTGCTGCGCGCATCCAGCGCGCCCGCCGGCATGGTGGCCAGCCTCAGATAGGCCACCAGTTCGGTCAGGATAACCTTGATCCCCATCAGCGAACCCGCCGCCCCGGCCTGCTGCCACGGCACGCCCAACAGCCAGACAAAGGGGGCGAACAACCAGCCCAGCATTCTTTCCAAGGTCAGCGGCGCCCCGCCCAGGGCCGGCAGCTGCGCCAGGATGACATTGGCCAACGCCATCAGCGAGGTGGTGACGATCAGCATGGCCAGAATCTGGAGATAGATTTTCAGCCCGTCCTCGGTGCCCTGGGCCATCGCATCCATGGTGGAGCGGTAATGCACGCCTTCCTGCTCCTGGGTGAGATCGGTCTCGGCGGGGCCGGGTACCATCAGCCGCGCCATCAAGACCCCGGCGGGCAGCGACATCAGCGACGCCACCAGAAGGTGGCCCAGCGCACCTGGCAGAACATCCTTCAGGATGGTGGCGTACAGCACGAACACGGTGCCCGCGATCACCGAAAGGCCCACCGTCATCAGGACGAACAGTTCGGTGCGCGTCAGCCGGATCAGATAGGGCCGGATCACCAGCTGGCCTTCGATATTGCCCAGAAAGACGGTGGCGGCCGCGCCAAGACCCACCGCGCCACCCAACCCCAGGGTGCGCTTCAGCACCACCGCCATGCCATGCACGATGGTGGGCAGGATGCGCCAGTGCCACAGAATCGCCGACAGCGCGCTGATCACCATCACCAGCGGCAGGATGCCGAAGGCCAGGTTGATCATGTTGGCGGGATGGGTGACGGTGAAAGGCGCGGGCCCTCCCCCCATATAACCGAAGATGAAGCTGGTGCCGGCACCCGTCGCCTGGGTCAGCGCACCCACCACGCTGTTGAGGCGGAACAGCGCATCGCGGATCACGGGCAATTTCAGAAGTGCCAGGGCGATGGCCAGCTGCAGCAGCAAGGTGCCCGCCACGATGTGCCAGTTGAAGGCGCGCCGGTCCTCCGACAGCAGCCAGGCGAGCGCGATGATGGCGCAAATGCCCAAGGCCGATTGCAGATGCGGCAACACAGTCAGCCCCCAAGGCAAAATGCGCCAAAGCACGCTACACGATTTCGGCCCGCGTGAAAGACCGCACGCGACATGACAGAAGGCCGCGCCTCGGTCTAGAGTCGCGAAAGGGGAGAAAATTGTGACCGGAAAACCGGCCCACACGGGAACAAGATCGGCGGGCAAGATCGGGGCGCTGGCCGGGGCGCGGGCCTTCCCGCCCCTGGCGGTGGTGATGTTCCACTTCAGCGAGGGCCATCACTACAGCCATGTCCGCCCGCTCGATCTGTTGGCCACCCGCGGCTATCTGTGGGTCGAGTTCTTTTTCGTCCTGTCGGGGTTCATCCTGACCTATGCCTACTGGACCAAGCTGAAGGACCTGTTCACGCGCTCCGGTTATTTTGCCTTTCTGCGCGCCCGCCTGATCCGGCTTTACCCGCTTCACCTCTTCATGCTGCTGTTTCTGCTGCTGACGGTGATGATGTTGCGGGCGCTGGCGGCCCATGGGGGCTATCTCTCCATCTTTGACTCCAAGTATCATCAGGATGTCAGCATCAAGGGGTTTTGGCTGAGCCTGTTTCTGGTGCAGGCCTGGAACACGATGAACACGCTGACCTGGAACGGCGTGTCCTGGTTCGTCAGTGTGGAGTTCGCGCTTTGCCTGTTGTTCCCGGCCTTCCTGTGGCTGGCGGAAGGCGGGCTGTGGCGGGGCTTCGCCCTGATCGCCGCCGGCCTGGCCGGGCTTGTCGCCCTGCTTTTGACGTCTCTGCACGGCCTCGACATCACCTATCACAATGGCGTGCTGCGGGGATTGTCGGACTTCGCCGTGGGCGTGGGCATGGCGGTGCTGTTCCGCCGGCTGAAACCGCGCGACCGGCTGCCGGAATGGGTGCATTCGCTTCTGCAGCTGGCGATCCTGTCGGTGCTTGGCTATGTGGTGATGAACACCGGCTGGTCGCATACCCGCATGGACATTTTCACCGTGCTGCCGCTGATGCTGCTGGTGTTTGCCCTGGCCTTCGACCGCGGCCTGATCGCTCGGCTGCTGCAGATGCGCCTGCCGCAGCTGTTGGGCGAATGGTCCTATGCCGTTTATCTGGGACAGACCAGCTGGCTGCTTGCCATCCGCTTTTTCGAGCAGCGCTTTTATCCCCCTCCCGATGCGATCGTGCTGGGCACGCGCTTCTCCAGCCTGATCTTCTGGCTGGAACCGACGTGTCTGGTGATCGTCTGTGTGTTGTGGGGCGGGCTGCTGGCCGAATTCATCGAGCTGCCGGCAGCGGTGCGCTTGCGGAACTGGTTCGGCCGCCGCCTTGACCCGCAAAGCGTGCCCACGCCATCCTAGTGTCGTGGTTTCGAAGTTCGCACGATGGTGATATCAAGCCCGGAAGCGAACTTCGAAACCAAAACGACACTAGGAATCAATAGGTTGCTAGTGTCCTTCGATTCCGAAATTCGCGCAAAGCCCGATATAGCGATCGTGCGAATTTCAGAATCGGGACACTAGCCGCTTGCCCTGTACGGAGACGATCATGGCCATCAATTTCAAGGATAAGGTCGCAATTGTCACCGGTGCCGGCGGAGGCCTGGGTCGGGCGCATGCGCTGTACCTGGCCAAGCTGGGCGCCAGGGTCGTGGTCAACGATCTGGGCGGCTCGCTGGACGGGACCGGCGGCAACTCCGCGGCATCGGAAAAAGTCGTGGCGGAAATCACCGCGGCCGGCGGCGAGGCCATCGCCAATGGCGCATCCGTCAGCGACGATGCCGGCGTCGCGCATCTGGTCAAGCAGACCATGGACAAATGGGGCCGCATCGATGTCTTGATCGCCAATGCCGGCATCCTGCGCGACAAGAGCTTCGGGAAGATGGAGCTGAAAGACTTCGAAGCCGTGGTCAATGTCCATCTGATGGGCACGGTCAAGCCGGCCAAGGCGGTGTGGGAGATCATGAAAGGCCAGTCTTACGGCCGCATTGTGGTCACCACCTCCTCCACCGGCCTTTACGGCAATTTCGGCCAGACCAATTACGGCGCCGCCAAGCTGTCGCTGGTGGGGTTCATGAATTCGCTGAAGCTGGAAGGCGCCAGGGACAATATCAAGGTCAATGCGCTATGCCCGGTGGCGGCGACCCGCATGACCGAGGCGCTGATGCCGCCGGCGGTTCTGGAAATGCTCAAGCCGGAATTCGTTTCCCCAGCCATGGCCTATCTCGCCAGCGAAGACGCCCCCACCGGCATGATCCTGACCGCGGCCGCCGGCGTTTTCGCCGCCGCTCAGATCGTGGAGACCGATGGAATCAATCTGGGCCAGGGCGCCAGCGCCGACGATATCGCCGCGCATTTCTCCCAGATCGCGGACTGGTCCAGCGCCAAACATTATGGCCAGGGCGGCGAACAGAGCGCGAAATTCCTCGCGCGCGTCCAGGAAAAGCCGCTTTTGGGCTAGCGCTGAAATATCAAGTCACAATTATTTCTGTTTGCGGCGAAATGACTCTTGCGGGGTAGTGCGGATTGCCCCACGCTTGAGACATGGACGAACTACGCGGCTTGAATGTTCGAACCGCGCGGCCTGAAGATGCCGCAGACTTGGCGCGCATCTATATCGAATCCTGGCAAGACACTTATGCGGGCGTGATTTCCCACGCGCTGCTTTCGGCCATGTCGCTCAAGGGCCATACCGCGCGCTGGCACGCGGCAATCCGCAATGGCGAGCGCAACTCCGGCGCGGTGCTGGTGGCGGAAGATTCGCAAGCCGGCATTATCGGCCTTACCAGCCTGGGCGCGGTGCGTGACAGCGGCACCGGGTTCGAGGGCGAAGTCTATACGCTCTATGTCGATCCCGCCTTTCTGGGGCGGGGCGCCGGCCGCGCCCTGCTGTCGGGCGCCTTTGATGTCTTCAAGGCACGGCGCCTGCGCTCCTGCCTGATCTGGGCGCATGCGCGCAACAATGCCTGCTTTTTTTATGAAGCGATGGGCGGGCGCCGCGTCGCCACCCGCACCACCAGGCTGATGGGCGAGTTGACGCCCGAGATCGGGTTTGGCTGGAAAAGGCTGGTCACCCGCAAGCAGGCGCGCACCATACAGTCCTGAACCTCGCCTCAGTGGTCGGGCTGCACCGTGCCACAGTCGCAGACAATTTCCGGCGGCAAGCTCAAGGGTATGCGCGCGCGGCGGTGAAAGCCCCCCGACAGCGCCAGGAGCGCACGCTGCCCTGTCTGGGTCGCTTCCCAGGTCGCAATGCCGGAACGATAGCATTTGCGGCACCTGAGAACCTTGTCGACGTGAAGATCCTGATTCATGTCCGCGAGCATGCCAGACAAAGGCAAAGCAGCGGTTGATGCCGCCGCCGATTTTAATTCAATGCTTAAAGGACCGGCGCCGGAGCAGGGAACTCCTCCGTATACGGCGCGGAAGGCCTGAAAAAATCGGCGGGCCAAAAATTTTCTTACAAATCTTTTGGGCGCACAAAATCGACCAGCTTGCCGCCTCCCTGCGTGATATCGCGCCAGCGCCCGACATCGAAGTCCAGGATTGCCAGGGCGCAGGTCGGGAACTTTTCCTCCAACGCCTCGTGCCGCGCCCGTTCCTTGCGCCTGACCGGCTCGCGCGCCAGAAGCGCGGCGACCGCTTCATGGCCGGGATTATGACCCACGACCATGAGATTGGTGACTTGCGCGGGAGCGCCCCGCACGGCCGCCAGAATTTTCGCCGGCTCCGCCAGATAGAGGCTGTCGCGATAATCGATCTCGCTGTCCAGCTCCTGCAATATCAGCTCGGCCGTCTGGGTGGTGCGTGCCGAGGATGAGCAGAGGATCAGATCGATCTTGTAATCGCTCTTCCTGAGATAGCGCGCCATGGCGGCAGCGTCCTGCATGCCGCTGAGCATCAGGGTCCGGTCGAAATCCTCGCATCCGCCATCGGCAGGCTGGGCCTTGGCGTGGCGGAGTAAAAAGAGCCGTTTCATCAGGCCTTTGCGCGCGCTTTGCGAATCCCGCATGAAGCTTATGTCCTTGACCAAAACCCGGCAACCGCGCGACATAGCCGGCCTCAAGCAGCAAGAGCGGCAGCCGGTTAAAAGTCGCCCTTCAAGGACAAGACTTAATGGCAACGAACAAGAAGCCCGGCAAATGGAGAAAGCGCACCCTGGCGGTGCGCGGCGGGCAGGTGCGCACGCCCTTCCAGGAGACCAGCGAGCCGCTGATCTTCACCGCCGGCTATGCCTATGAGACCGCCGAGGAGGCCGAAGCCCGCTTCAAGGGCGAGAGCCCCGGTTATCAATATTCCCGCCTGGCCAATCCCACCGTCACCATGTTCGAGGAGCGGCTGGCGCAGCTGGAAGGGGCGCCGGTGGCGCGCGCCACGGCAACCGGCATGGCCGCGGTCAGCGCCGTCTTCCTCGGCAGCCTGAAGACGGGCGACCATGTCGTATCGGCCAACGCCCTGTTCGGCTCCTGCCGCTATGTGATCGAGACGGTGCTGTCGCGCTTCGGCATCACTCATACCTTCGTGGATGGCAGCGACCTCGGCGCCTGGGAAGCGGCGATGCGGCCTGAGACCAGGCTGCTGTTCGTCGAAACCCCCTCCAATCCCACCTTGTCGATCGTGGACATCGCGGCGGTGGCCAAGATCGCCGAACGCCGCGGGGCGCGGCTGATGGTGGACAATGCCTTTGCCAGCCCGGCGCTGCAACGGCCCATGGAGCTGGGTGCCCATATTGTGGTCCATTCCTCCACCAAATTCATCGACGGCCAGGGCCGTGCTCTTGGCGGCGCGATCCTGTGCCGCCCGGACTTTCTGGAGGAAAACCTTCAGCAGTTTCTGCGCAACACCGGCCCCACCATCAGCCCCTTCAATGCCTGGCTGCATCTCAAGAGTCTGGAGACGCTGGACCTGCGCATGAAGCAGCATTGCGAGAATGCCGAAAAGATTTCCGACTTCCTGGCGCGGCACAAGAAGGTGACGCGGGTGCTTTATCCGTTCCGCGCCGATCATCCCCAGCACAATCTGGCCCGCGCCCAGATGGACGGCGGCGGCGGCGTGGTCAGCTTCGAAATCGAGGGCGGCAAGAGCGCGGTGTTCCGCTGCGCCAATGCACTCAAGCTGATCGACATCTCCAACAATCTGGGCGACGCCAAGAGCCTGTTCACCCATCCCGAAACCACCACCCACCAGAAGATGACCCAAGCCGCGCGCGACGCCGGCGGCGTCACCAGCGGGCTGGTGCGCCTGTCCGTGGGCCTGGAAGATCCGGATGATCTTTGCGAGGATCTGGATCAGGCACTGAAGGTGGCCTGATGGCGGAACATCATATTCGTCTCGACTGGACCAAGGGTGATGCGCCTTTCACCTACAACGACTATCCGCGCAACCACACCATTGCCTTCAAGAACAGCCAGGAGACGCTGACCGTGTCGGCCGCGCCTGCCTATAAAGGCGATGCCGCAAAGGCCGATCCCGAAGACCTGCTGGTGGCCTCGCTCGCCTCCTGCCACATGCTCAGTTTCCTTGCCATCGCCAGCAAGAAGAAGGTGACGGTGACAGATTACCAGGACGATGCGGTCGGCTTTCTGGAAAATGACTCCTCCGCTGGAAAGGTCGGCAGACTGTGGGTCGCGCGCGTGATCCTGCGCCCACGTGTAACATGTGACGCCGATGCCGCGACCTTGGCCGATATCCACCATCTGGCGCATGAAGCCTGCTTCATCGCCAACTCGGTAAAGACCGACGTCAAGGTCGAGCCGCGCTAACCATTCCCGTTCACGTTTGTCGCGCGCTTGTTCATCTTCCTGAACGGCCGCGCCCAATTGTCGCTTGCGTGGAACCGCCCCAAATCCGATAATTGCGGGCCATGTTTGATATGGACAGACCGCTGCGCGAGATGGGCCACCAGTATGAGCTGGAGACCCGTTCCATCCGCGTGGCGGTGCGGCCGGCCTATCTGGACGATCAGTCCGATCCGGAAGACGACCGCTATGTCTGGTCCTATACCGTCACCATCGAGAACCGCGGGCCCGAACCGGTGCAGCTTCTGTCGCGCTACTGGACCATCGTCGATGGCCAGGGCCGGATGCAGGAAGTCCGCGGGGCCGGCGTGGTCGGCGCCCAGCCGGTGATCGGTCCGGGCGAGAGCTTCCAGTACACCTCGGGTTGTCCGCTGGAGACCGCCTCGGGCACCATGAGCGGGCGCTACCAGATGATGAGCGCCTCGGGCGAAAGCTTCGAGGCCGAAATCCCGGCTTTCCTGCTGGAAAGCCCCTACGAACGCCGGCAAATCCACTGAGCCAGCGATTTTCCGGGCCTAATCCTTAAAGCGCGTACGGTTGAAACGCGCGGCACCCCGGGTGAAACTTTCCCATGAGCAAACCGACCCGCGAAGAGGCCGAAAAGGCCGTCCACACCCTGTTGCGCTGGGCAGGCGATGATCCCGGCCGCGAGGGCCTGGCCGAAACCCCGGCACGCGTCGTCAAAGCCTTCGAGGACTGGTTTTCCGGCTATGACCAGGATCCCGAGGAATATCTCACCCGCACCTTCGAAGAGATCGAAGGCTATGACGACATGGTAATCCTGAAAGACATCCGTTTCGAAAGCCATTGCGAGCATCATCTCGCCCCGATCATCGGCCGCGCCCATGTCGGCTATCTGCCGACAAACCGCGTGGTGGGCATCTCCAAGCTGGCGCGGGTGGTGGAAGCCTATGCGCGCCGCCTGCAGGTGCAGGAGAAGATGAACGCCCAGATCGCCAACACCATCCAGCGGGTGCTCAACCCCAAGGGCGTGGCCGTGGTGATCGAGGCGGCGCATCAATGCATGACCACCCGCGGTGTCCATAAGACCGGCGTCACCATGGTGACCTCGACCATGCTGGGCGACTTCCGCCGCAGCTCCGACACCCGCCGCGAATTCCTCAACATCATCGGCAATCCCGTCAGCCGGAACGAAGGCTAAAGACGATGCCCGCGCTGGATCTGGTCAAGGACCTGATCGGTTTCGACACCACCAGCCGGGATTCCAATCTCGCGCTGATCGACTATGCCCAGGCCTTGCTGGAAAAGTCCGGCGCACGCTGCCGGCGCACCCTGGACGCGACCGGCAAGAAGGCCAATCTGTTCGCCACATTGGGACCCGATGGCGATGGCGGCTTTGTGCTGTCGGGCCATACCGACGTGGTGCCGGTCGACGGACAGGACTGGTCATCCGATCCCTTCAAGCCGCAAGTGCGCGACGGCAAGCTGTTCGGCCGTGGCGCCTGCGACATGAAAGGCTTTGTCGGCGTGGCGCTGTCCCTGGCACCGCAGATCGGGCGGGCGAAACTGAAGCAGCCCATCCATTTCGCCTTGTCCTATGACGAGGAAGTGGGTTGTGTCGGCGTCACCGGACTTTTGGACGATCTCAGGCAGCAGAATCTGAAGCCGGCGCTGGCGATCATCGGCGAACCCACCTTGATGAAGATCGTGGGCGCCCACAAAGGCGGCGCCAAGCTGGTGACGAAATGCTGTGGCCGCGAGCATCATTCCAGCGGCCCGGAAAAAGGCGCCAATGCGGTGATGATGGCGGGCGAATTCGTCGCTCTGCTGGACAGTGTGTGGGACGAACAGCGCGCCGATGCCGATCCGCGCTTTGATCCCCCCCATTCCACCGTGCAGGCGACCGTGATCCATGGCGGCACGGCGGTGAACATCCTGGCGCGGGAAGCGGAAGTCACCTGGGAATATCGCTGCCTGCCCGACCGCGATCCGCAAAAAATCATCGACCGGGTGAAGGCGCGTGCCGAAGCGGAAATCCTGCCCAAATATCGCCGCCGCGCGGCGGAAGCAGCCTTCGATACCGCCCTGCATGCGCGCTATCCCGGCCTGAAGATGGATGAGGATTCTCCCGCCATCCTTCTGGCGCGGGAGCTGACCGGCGCCAACCAGGTGGAAGCGGTGGCCTATGGCACCGAAGCCGGCCATTTCCAGAGTTATGGCATCCCGGCGGTGATCTGCGGGCCCGGCTCGATCGACCAGGCGCACCGGCCCGACGAATTCTGCGCGCTGAGCGAGTTGGAAGCCTGCGAGGCTTTCCTGCGCAAGGTGATCGAGAAGGCCTGCTAGCCTAGCGCGTCCGGCCCGATCTCGTGGGTCTTGCCGCAGAATTCGCAGCGGGCCCGGATGACCCCGTCAGGATCAGCCAAACCATTGCGGTCCTGCGGCGCATAACCTTTCAGCACCTGGACGATGCGGCTGGTGTCGCAGTCACAGCGGAAGATCACCGGTTCGGGCGGCTCGACCCGCACCTCGTCTTCATGGAACAGCCGCCACAACAGGGTTTCGGGCGAAAGACTGGTATCGACCAGCTCCAGATCCTCGACGGTCTTGAGCAGCAAGGACAGCCGCTCCCAGTCGTCGGACGAAATCTCGCCTTCCCGCGACGACGCCTTGGCGGCATCGGGCGTCATCTGCAGCATCAGCCCGCCGGCGCGCCAATGGGCACGCGAATCGCCGGCGACATAAAGCGGCGCCGCCGCCAGCTGGATCACCGTGGGCAGCTGTTCGCTTTGCGCGAAATAGGTCTCGGCCGAAGCGCCGATGCCATGCGGTGAAAGCTCGACAATGCCCTGATAGGTCTTGCCGCCCAGCCTGGGTTCGATGGTGATGGCCAGTGCACCCTTGCCGGCCAGCTGCTCGAACATGCGCGCCTCCAGCGCCGCGAAACGCTCCGTGTCCAGCCGGGCATAGCCGCGCACGCCGCGATGACGGTTCTCGTCGGCGCCATAATAATCGGCGGTGACCAGATCGAGCGGCCCGTCGCCCTTGGTCTGGATGGTCAACCGGCCATCCAGCTTCAGCGCCGTGCCCAACAGCGCGCCCAAGGCCAGCACTTCACCCGCCACCCGGGCGGCCGGTTCCGGCAGGGCATGCGCACTCAGGGCACGGGCGGAACTCGCGTCCAGCCGCACCAGCCGGCCGCGCACGCCGGCCTTGGCGATGTCGAACGGCAGGACGAAGTCGCCAAAGGGCGACGGATCGGGATCCATTTTGTCAGGCATGAACCCGCTATATGGCGCCGACACGCGGAGTTTTCAAGAAAGCGCCCAGGCCAGGATCGCCTTCTGGGCATGCAGCCGGTTTTCCGCCTCGTCGAACACCACCGATTGCGGCCCGTCGATCACCTCGTCGGTGACTTCCTCGCCGCGATGGGCAGGCAGGCAGTGCATGAAGATGGCGTCCTTCTTGGCGCGCTTCATCAGCGCGGCATTCACCTGATAAGGCTTGAGCAGGTTCTGCCGCTTGGTGGCATTGTCGTCGCCCATCGACACGAACGTGTCGGTGACCACGCAATCGGCCCCTTCCACCGCCGCTTCCGCATCGGTGGTGAAGGTGACAAGCCCGCTGGAAGCAGCCCAGTCGCGGGTTTCCTCATCGACCGTCAGCTCGCGGGGGCTGGCTGCGTTGAGCCTGAACCCGAACTTGACGGCGGCATGCACCCAGCTGGTCAGCACATTGTTGCCGTCGCCGCTCCAGCACACGGTGGCGCCGGCGATGGAGCCTTTATGCTCCTCATAGGTCATCACGTCCGCCATCACCTGGCAGGGATGGGACCATTTGGTCAGGCCGTTGATCACCGGAATGGTGGCGTTGGCCGCCAGCTCCTCGACCATTTCATGGTCCAGCAGCCGGATCATCACCGCATCGACATAGCGCGACAGGACGCGCGCGGTATCGGCGATGGTTTCCTCGCGCGCCAGCTGCATCTCGTTGCCGGTCAGCATCAGGGTGCCGCCGCCCAGCTGCCTGGCCGCCATGTCGAAGCTGATGCGGGTGCGGGTGGACTGCTTGTCGAAGATCATCGCCAGCACCTTGCCGTTCAGCGGCTGGTCGGTGTCGGGCAGGCCTTTGGGCATGCCGGTGCGCGTCAGCTTGCGCTTCCTGGCATCGGCGATGATGGCCTTGAGGGTGGCACTGTCGTGATCCGACAGGTCCAGGAAATGCTTGGGCTTGGCTTTCAGAGGCGCGTTCATTGGGCTGCCGCCTTATGGGCTTCGGTCTGGGAAGCGGTTTTGTTCAACAGTGCGATGCCTTCGCGCGCCTCGGCCTCGCTCAAGGTCAAGGGCGGCAGCATGCGCACCACATTGTCGCCGGCCGGCAGCACGATCAGTCCATTGGCGCGCGCCAAGGCGATGAAGGCGGCGGCATCGGTCTTCATTTTGAGCCCTATCATCAGGCCCTCCCCGCGCACGCTTTCGAATACCCCCGGATGGGCGGCAATCAGCGCGCCCAGCTGCTGGTGCAGATAATTGGCGACCTTGTTGACATGATCCAGGAAGCCCGGCTCCAGGATCATGTCGATGGCTTCATTGCCCACCGCCATGGCCAGCGGATTGCCGCCATAGGTGGTGCCATGCGTGCCCACCGTCATGCCTTTGCCGGCTTCGGCGGTGGCCAGCACGGCGCCGACGGGAAACCCGCCACCCAGCGCCTTGGCCACAGTCATGATGTCAGGGGTGATGCCCAGGTTCTCATAGGCGAAGAACTTGCCGGTCCGGCCAAGCCCCGTCTGGATTTCGTCAAAGATCAGCAGCAGGCCGTTGTCGTCGCACAATTTGCGCAGCCCCTTGAGGAATTCCGGCGCGATGGCGCGCACGCCGCTTTCGCCCTGCAAGGGTTCGATCAGGATGGCCGCGGTTTCCGGTCCGATCGCCTTCTTCACCGCTTCCAGGTCGCCGGCGGGGAGTTGGACAAAACCCGGCATGCGGGGCCCAAAACCTTCCAGATACTTTTCGTTGCCGCCGGCATTGATGGCGGCATAGGTGCGGCCGTGGAAGGCGCCCTCGAAGGTGATGATGTGGAAGCGCTCGGGATGGCCGCCCACGAAGTGGTAGCGCCGCGCCATCTTGATGGCGAGCTCGATCGCCTCGGTGCCCGAATTCACGAAGAAGCAGGTATCGGCGAAGGTCGCGCCAACCAGCTTCTGGGACAGGCTTTCCTGGCCGGGAGACCGGTAGAGGTTGGACGTGTGCCAGAGCTTGCCGGCCTGCTCGGTCAGGGCCCTGAGCATCCGGGGATTGGCGTGGCCAAAGGCGTTGACGGCAATGCCCGCCCCGAAGTCCAGATATCGCTTGCCATCCTCGGCGAAGAGGTAGGAACCCTCGCCGCGGACGAAGGCGATATCCGTCCGGTTATAGGTGGGAAGCAAAGCCGGAAACACGTCGGACTCCTCATTTTTTAGGGCGGTCCGGCTCACGCCTAACGCCCTTTGCGGTTGAAATAAAAAAACAATCTGGACTGGAAGGGGGTGTTTATCTGCTTTTCATGGCAGTCCTACAACCCCGCGCGCGGCTGGGCATGCCCGGTATGCGCCCCTGATTCAGGGAACTATGCACTTCGCAAACCTTGATCAAGATATTGTAGTTAAATGACTTTCTCGGCCATCGGCGCGAGAACGCTCCAAAGTGTAGTTAGCGCCCCAAGTAGGGCCGCCCACGCGGTCCAGCGTGCAGCTTTTTCATTTTGCTGCGCTGAGTGATGGAAAAGCTCCGCCAGGCCTCGGGCCGCCAACGGGCTTATCGCTGGTACCCCGTTGATTACCGAAGTGTCTCCGCTGCTCTGGCTTGCCAACTTCCAAAGGAGGGCTGCACGCAGCCCCAACATGCCCGTGACCAACGCCAACAGCACAGTCACGGCAGCGATCATTTCTTCCCCCTGGGCTTCTTAGGCGGTGGCGGGGCCTTGCCCGTGGCCAAGCTGGCGCGCACGGCGGTGTCAAAATCCAATCCGGCTAGGCTTACCGGCGCAATTTCCCGTTTTTTCTTAGGTTTTTTGGGGTGCGTCATCCTGACTCAACTTGCCATTTCGGCCATCTGTTTCACCATGAGTACGAATCAGTTACACGGATCACATCTAAGAGCAAAGTCCAGAGGGGAACGCCGGACCCGCAAATATAGCGAGTATCAGGCCAAGGAATACAAGGTGTAGTGAATTAGGCGCGCGGCCTAGGCCGTTAAGCGCCCGTTAACCCTTGGATATTGCCCAAAGTCTGACTTTCGTCTAAGACTCTTGGCGATGAAACAACTGACCAAGAACACGGCAGCGGCTGAGCCGACCGCCGACACAGAGATCGAGACTGCCGCGCGATGCGCGGCGTCCGCACTCACGGCTCTCCCCGAAGAAAAGCGCCAGGCCGCAGCCGCACGGCTGCTGGAGATGTTGGCCCCGCCGAAGACACCGCAGCGTGCCGGCGCGGTTCTGGATAACGTCGTTACGCTCTTTAAGGAAACACAGCGCCAGGATTGGAGCGCCAGCGAAGTTCTGAAAGCCTTGGAAAATAAGGGCCAGAGCGTCGAACCGAAAAAAGTCTATAGCGCCCTCACCTACCTCAAGGACATGAAGATCATCCGTCGCGTCGGATACGGCCGCTACCTAGTCGAGGGTGGCGGCTTGCTGGTGACGCACGAAAGAGGAGGGGATTAAAGAAAACGCCGCCGGTTGGAATCCGGCGGCGCATAGGGGGGCGTGGCGAAACTGGTAAACGCAGCAGCTTTGGAAGCTGTCTCCCTCTCCGGATTGCGGGTTCGAGTCCCGCCGCCCCTAGATATTCAAAGTTGGGTTCTGTACGCCCTCGTGATGCAGCAGTTAGACATCCCAGTGGTTCGCCTGATCAGCACTCTGGGTCGCGTTAGGTGCAAATCCTAGCCGGGGGCACGCCCAAAAGTCAAGTCTAAGCCATTGATTCAGCTCATTGAATCTTTACCTGTCTCGAAAAGTGAGACAGAATTGCCCGCTACAGCCCCTGGAATCGTGCTGCAAGCCGTTCCAAGCGTCTCGCCCTTTCCTTCGCCATCCGGTGAACCACCCGTTCCCAGCCCTCCGGTGGGCTTCTGTGGGCCTTGGCCGACTCAGTGAGCCGGGCCTGACGGACCGTCGCCACCGAGACGCCGAGGGCTTCCGCCAACTCCTCATGGCTTATCCCAGCAAGCAATTCATCAGTTGCTTTTTTGAAATCCATGTATGCACTCCGATTGACATACGCCGAAGAATGTATATCATACTGCATACAAGAACAAGGCGACGCTATGAACCTTTCTCAAATATCCAAACTGACGGAAGAAGAAGCCCGCGAAAAGCTGGAAGCAATCCGCTGGGCAAATGGCGTTGTCTGTCCGCACTGTGGTCGTGTTGACGGCCACACGAAATTGCAGGGCAAGAAGCATCGCCCCGGCGTCTGGAAGTGCAACAATGGTTGCGCCAAGCAATTCAGCGTGACGGTCGGCACAGTGATGGAGGGTTCGCACCTGCCGATCCGCACTTGGCTGATGGCCTTTGCCATCCTGTGCAGCGCCAAGAAAGGCGTTTCTGCTCTCCAGTTACAGCGCCAGCTTGGCTTGGGCTCGTATCGCACGGCTTGGCATCTGTGCCATCGCATTCGTTGGGCCATGAGCCAGAACCCACTCAAGGGCCTGCTGGAAGGCATTGTGATGGTGGATGAGAGCTATATCGGCGGCAATCCGCGCAACAAGCACAAGCGCGGCAAAGGCCCCACGGGTCGCGGCACCGACAAGCAGCCGGTTGTGGCGCTGGTGGAACGCGGTGGGCGCGTCCGTTCCTGGCCTATCGCCAACATCACAGCGCGGACGCTGCAAGACGCGATCCGCGATAACGTGGCTCCCTCGTCTACCATCCAGACGGACCAGCTGCTTTCGTACAAGGGCGTGGGCAAGCACTTCGCTGGCGGCCATCACACGGTCAACCACGCCAAATTTGAATATGCGCGCGGCGATGTTTCGACCAATGAGGTTGAAAGCTATTGGGCGCTGCTCAAGCGCGGCATCACCGGCTCATTCCACAGCGTGAGCAAGGAACATCTGCATCGGTATTGTGATGAATTTTCCTTCCGCTGGAATGAACGCAAGACCACCGACAGCGAACGGACCCACAAGGCTCTGACGCTGATCGAAGGGGCGCGGCTGATGTACAAGGAACCAATCCGCCGCCGCGCTTGATCCGAAGCGCACGGCTACCTATCTCGGTGATGCGGCCAGAACGATGGAGTTTTTGTTGGCCAACTTTTTGGTGACGCCGTAAAGCAAGATAAAGCAGAAGGTCTAGCTTCCCACGGCAAAAGCCCGATGCACCGGGAACGGGACACGACCGGCTGGACCCCTATGAAATGAACTGTGCTATCCAAGCCCCGGCCCAAAGCCGGGGCTTGGCGCTTTCAGGGGCGCTTTTGGCGGAAACCCTAGATTTTGCGTTGGGTTTGCCAAATGCACACTTCCGCTGATTCATGTGGACAAGGGCTGGTTACAGGCCCACAAAGCTTGTGTGAAACGAGGGTGAGGCTACTCTATTTAGTAACCGGGGGGTTAAAATAACCCGCCCTGGTAGCCAGGAGCGACAGCCATGACACAGGCAAATTGGTCAGACGACCGGGTGGAGCAGCTCAAGAGTTTGTGGACCGAGGGGCTTTCGGCCAGCCAGATCGCCCGTGCCCTGGGCGGCGTGACCCGCAACGCCGTGATCGGCAAGGTCCACCGGCTGGGCCTGGCCGGCCGCGCCAGCCCGTCGCGCAGCGAACGTCCCCGCCTGCCCATGGCGCCCAAGGCGCCCAGCGTGCGCAATCACCTGCCCGCCGTGCCGGTGGTGGAGGAGGACCCGCTGACCCTGGAAGACGGCAGCCACGCCACCGTGCTGACCATCAGCGACCGCATGTGCCGCTGGCCGATCGGCGACCCCGCCGCCACGGAATTCCACTTCTGCGGCCGCTCGCCCAAGTCCGGCTCACCCTATTGCGAGGCCCATGCCCGCAAGGCCTATCAGCCGCAGCAGACCCGGCGGAACGAAAAGGACGCCAAGGGCCGTATGGCGTCTTGAGACGCTAGTGGAGCGGATTTGACATTCGCCATCCTGCTTGGCGCGAACACCGAAAGCGAATGTCAAATCCAAGGCTCCACTAGAATCATATAATTGCTAGTGGTCCTGATTCCAACATTCGCAAAGTGTTTGGCGCAAACGGGATGCGAATGTTGGAATCGGACCACTAGCGCCTGACGCAAAAGTCATGGCAGGCTTACTGCCATGACCATTTACAAATACACCGCCGCCACGCTTGCCGGCGAAGAAGTCGGGCTGGAAACGTGGCGCGGCCGGGTGCTGTTGATCGTCAACACGGCGAGCGAATGCGGCTTCACTCCGCAATATGCGGGGCTTGAGGCGCTCTATCAAAAATTGGAGCCGCAGGGCCTGACCATCCTGGGTTTTCCCTGCAACCAGTTCGGCGGCCAGGAACCCGGCAGCGAGGCGGAAATCGGCGCTTTCTGCCAGAAGAATTACGGCGTGACCTTTCCGATGTTCTCAAAGGTCGATGTGAAGGGCCCGCATGCCCATCAGCTGTTCCAGTATCTGACCCAGGCCAAGCCGGGCATTCTGGGGACCGAAGCGATCAAATGGAATTTCACCAAATTCCTGATCGACCGCGACGGCGAGCCAGTGGCGCGCTATGCGCCCCAGACCAAGCCCGAAGACCTGGAAGAACCGATCAGAAAGCTGCTCTAGTTCTTTTTTTCCAATAGCGCGTGGACTTCAGCTTCCGCCTTCTCGAAGCGGCCGATGATCTCTTCGCAATAGGGATTGAAGGCGAAGACATCGCGGAACAGTTCGGTGTCGCTTTTCACGCTTTCCACCGCATCCATCAGAAAGCCGAACGACAGGGTATCGATGTCGGTGCGCACAAAGCCGCCGCGTGCCACCGCCTGGGCCACATAATGGGTCAGGAACAGGGTCTCGGCCAGCATGCGGTCATGGGCTTGTGGCGTCATCTCCATCACATTCAGGCCCAGCCCCTTCAGCCAGGCGATGGCATCGGCCATGTCGGCGGCGGCAAGCGTGTGATCGGTGATGACCAGGCGCAGATCCTTGAGGCTGGCGCCCTGCTTCTCGAAACTGTAGGGCCCGAACATGGGATGGCTGGTGACATAGCGCACGCCCTTGGCTGTCTCGCGGAGCAGACGGGCGGGGTGCTCCTTGACCGTGTTCACGTCGATCAGGATGGCGCCCGGCTTGAGCAGGGGCAGCACCCTGGCCAGCATCTCGGCAAAGGCGCGGATGGAGACCGAGATGATCACCACATCCGACTGGCAGACCTCCTCCAGGCTGAAGAAGCGCACTCCGTCGGGCGCCGCCTTGCGGGCATAGACGCGCACGGCAACAGCCGGCGCAAAGCGGTGTGCCAGCATTTCCAGAAAACGGCCAAAGTCGCCATGGCCGACGATGCCGAGCGAACGCGGCGCCTGCATGAAAATCCCCAATTGGCTTCGGCGCTTTAGGGCAGAAGCCGCGGGCCGTCAAACGGCCCCGGGACAGGCAAGGGATCAGGCGGCGCTGGTGCTGCCGATATTGGCTGAATCCAGCGAATAGCCGGCCGAGCGCACAGTGCGGATCGGGTCGGTGGCGCCCTCGATGTTCAGGGCCTTGCGCAGGCGGCCGACATGGACGTCCACGGTGCGGGCCTCGACATAGACATCGCTGCCCCACACCGCATCCAGCAGCTGCTCGCGGCTGAACACTCGGCCAGGGTGCTGGATCAAATGATCGAGCAGACGATATTCGGTGGGGCCCAGATGGACCTCAGTACCCGCGCGACGCACCCGGTGGGCGGCGCGGTCCATTTCGATGTCGCCCACTTGCACCACATCTTCAGCGAGGCTGGGGCGAATCCGGCGCAACACGGCACGCAGCCGCGCCAGAAGCTCGGTCATCGAGAAAGGCTTGGTCAGGTAATCGTCGGCGCCGGTGTCGAGCCCGCGGATGCGGTCCGATTCCTCGCCCCGCGCCGTCAGCATGATGATGGGGACGTTGCGGGTTTCCTGGCGGCCACGCAGTCGGCGGCAGACCTCGATGCCGGAAAGCTGGGGCAGCATCCAGTCCAGCACCACCAGATCGGGCTGTTCCTCGGCCGCGACCAGAAGGGCTTCCTCGCCATCGCGCGCTTCCAGCACCCGATAGCCCTCGCGCTCCAGATTGTAGCGCAGCAAGGTGACCAGGGCGCTTTCGTCTTCCGCAACAAGGACAGTGGGCTTGCTCATGCGTGGGTCTCGTAGGGGACGGAGGTTTCGCTGGTGGTGTCCGCCTTGGGGCGGGTGTTGGCGAGATGGCCGGCGCGCACCATGTGGTACACGACCTCGGCGATGTTGGTGCAATGGTCGCCGCTGCGCTCGATATTCTTGGCCACGAACAGAAGATGGGTGCAAAGCCCGATCGTGCGCGGGTCTTCCATCATGTAGGTCAGAAGCTCGCGGAACAGGCTGTTGTAGATCTCGTCGATCTCGCCGTCGCGGTTCCAAACCGCTTCGGCTTCCTCGGCATTGCGGCTGGTGAAGGCGTCCAGCACTTCCTTCAGCTGATTCTGCGCCGCCTTGCCCATGCGCGCGAGCGACTGGGTCAGGCGGATGGGCGGCTCGCGGTTAAGGACCAGGGCGCGCTTGGCGATGTTCTTGGCCAGGTCGCCGATGCGTTCCAGTTCGGCCGCCGTCTTGACTGCGGCCAGGGTCTCGCGCAGATCGACCGCCATGGGCTGGCGCAGGGCCAGGAGCTTGAGCGCCCGGTCTTCGATTTCCTGCTGAATCTCGTCGATGCGGGCATCGCCCGCCACGGCGCGCTCGGCCGCCACGCTGTCTCGGCGGGCAATGGCTTCAATGGCCGCCGCGAACTGGGCTTCGGCCAATCCCCCCATCTGCGCCACCAGCGCCGACAAGGCTTCCAGCTGCTCCCCGAAGGACTTCACGGTATGGTCGGTCATCGCCTGCGGCTTTCCATCTGGTACGGACCCTGAACTAGGGCGTTCCCGCCACTCCTATGCGACTATTTTATAACATTTCCGTGACAGGCTCGGACTGCACAGTTTTAGCGGGAATTTCAGCCGGGGCGGCGGGCAGAAACACGGTGAAGGTGCTGCCCTCTCCCAGCTTGCTTTCGATGGCCAGGCGGCCCTGATGGCGGCTGACAATATGCTTGACGATGGCCAGGCCCAGGCCGGTGCCCCCCCGCTCGCGTGAGCGTTTCACATCGACCCGGTAGAAGCGCTCGGTCAGGCGGGGGATGGCGTTGGGAGCGATCCCCTCCCCGTCATCATGAACCGAAACCACGACCTGCGTGTCCTGCTGGCCGATGCTGACCTCGACCTTGCCGTTCTCCCGGCCGTACTTGATGGCATTATGGATCAGGTTCTGGAACAGCTGCACCAGTTCGTCACGATCGCCGATCACCTGCGACAGGCCGGGCTGGCTTTCCACCGTGACGGTGATGCCGTCCTGGGCGGCCAGCGGCTTGAGCGCGTTGGCCGCCTGGCGCACCACCCCATCCAGGCCGACACGGCCTTCCGGTTTGACATGCTCGTTCATCTCGATGCGGGTGAGCGAGAGAAGATCGTCGATCAGCCGGCGCATGCGCGCGGCTTCCACGCCCATGATGTCGAGAAACTGGTCGCGCGCGGCCGCATCCTCCCTGGCATGACCGCGCAAGGTTTCGATAAAGCCGGATACCGCCGCCAGCGGCGTGCGCAATTCATGGCTGGCATTGGCGATGAAATCGGCGCGCATCTGCTCGCTGCGGCGAACCACCGTGAGATCGTGCAGCAAGAGCGCCACCACCGGCGGCGACACGCTGATGCGCGCGGCATAGGCCTGGAAATGGCGCTCGATCGGCACCGGCAGGCTGAAGGGAACATTGGTGGCAAAGCCGCGCCCGGCTTCCGCGATCGCCGCCAGAACATCGGGATTGCGCAGCACCGAGGAGGCGCGCTTCCTGTCCAGGCCAGGACCCAGCACATCGCGCATGGAATGGTTGACGAACAGCACCCGTTCTTCGTCATCCAGCAGCATCACCGGAATGGGAAGCTGGTCCAGCAGAACCCGGGTCATGGGCGGCAGGGCCGCCACCGCGTCGTCGGCTTTTTCCTCCACCGGACGGATCGGCTCCTGGAAGGTGACGAACTGCGCGATCAGAAGAGCGGCCAGCCCCAACGCGACCAGGGCCCAGAACAGGCCAGGACCGGCGAACAACACGACCGCCCCACCCGCAATCACGCCGATCACAAGAGGCCATGCCGAGGCGCGCAGGCGAAGAACCGATTCCACCATCGTCACATCATACCCCCGATTGCGACGATTCGATAAAGCGGCGAAACACTTACCGTGACGCGCTTTGTCCGTGTACTGACCGGTCCCTGGCCCATCCAGGCATGCAACCAGGACGTGTAATTTGCGATTTTTTAGCCTTGGCAAAAAAAAGCATGAGACCAACCGGTGGGTACTGGAGTTGACGCAAGAAACGAGGCGATTCTGCTGCAAAATAATGGGCTTGGGATAATTCAGCATGACACAGGTAATCCTTGCCGAGGATGAAGCCCAGCTCAGGGCTCTCATCGCGGAAATGCTGGCCAGCAAAGGGGTCCAGGTCTCGGAGGCCGCCGACGGGCTGGAGGCCCTGAAGCTGCTTCGCGCCAATCCCGGCGTTGCACTGCTTCTCTCCGACATCGTGATGCCCAACATGAACGGCTATGAGCTGGTCGAAGCGTCGCTGCAGATGCGGCCGGAGCTGAAGGTCCTGATGATGACGGCCTATCCCACCGACCGGCCACCGCCAGCGGCGCTGAAGGCACGCGAGATCCGCACCCTGATCAAGCCATTTGACCCCGACCGGATGTGCGATCTGGTGGTGGACATGCTGGCCCGGCCCTGACGGGAAGCGTCAGTCGAAGCCGGCGCGGCCCCGCTTGATCTCGCCGCGCCGTTTCTTGCTTTCCAGGCGCTTCTGCCGACTGGCTTTGGGCACCTTTGTGGGGCGCCGGGCCTTTCTGGGCGTGGCGGCACGGCGGATGATGTCCGCCAGGCGCGCGCGGGCATCGGCGCGGTTCTTCTCCTGCTCGCGGAAACGCTGGGCGGTTATCACCAGCACGCCGTCATTGGTGAGGGGCGCCGTGGCAAGAAGGGCATGGCGCGCGAGCGCGTTCAGGCTTGTGGAGTTGCGCACGTCGAAGCGCAGTTGGACGGCGCTCGAGACCTTGTTCACATTCTGGCCGCCAGGACCGGAGCTGCGGATGAAATGTTCCTCCAGCTCCCGCGCCGCAATGGTGATGGCATGATTGACGAAAAGGTCCTTCACGCCTCGAACACCTTGCGCATGTCCTGTTTCACCAGCTTGCCCCCTTCGTTGCGCGGCAAGGGCCGGTTCGACACCGCCACGCGCACGGGCACCTTGAAGGCGGCCAGGCGCGCACGCACGAAATCCTGAAGCTCGCTCTCGCTGACATCGAATCGGGCCTCAACCAGCGCCGCGGGCACCTCGCCCAGCAGGGGATGTGCCAGGCCGATCAGCGCCGCATCGGCCACGGCGGGATGCTGGATCAGGACGTTTTCCACCTCGATGCAATAGATGTTCTCGCCGCCCCGGATCAGCATGTCGGTCTCGCGGTCCAGAATGGTGCAGAAGCCTTCCTCGTCCAGCATGGCAAGGTCGCCGGTTTTCACCCAGCCGTCGCGAAAACGCTCCGCCGTGGCGGCCGGCCTGTTCCAGTATCCCTTCACGATATTGGGCCCGAAAGCCCACAGTTCGCCGGGCGCACCTGACGGCAATTCCTTTTCGCCCGCCATCACCTTGAGGCGGCAGACCGGCAAAGCGGGCCCGCAGCTGGACGGGCGATGAAGATAGTCTTCCGCCGAATGGCTGGTGCAGGTGGCCGAGGTTTCCGTCATGCCCCAACCCTGTCCTGGCCAGGCGCCCCAGGTCGTGCGGATTCGATCGGGCAGCGACAGGGGCGATGGCGCGCCGCCGAAAGTGACAAGCTCCAGCGAAGAAAGGTCGCGGTCCTGCGGATGATCCAGCAACGACAACGCTACCGCGGGGACGCCGCCGGTCACCGTCACCTTCTCGCGTTCGATCAGCAAGGACGCTTCGGCCGGATCGAATTTGCGCATCAGGACCAGCTTGCCGCCAGCCGCCATGTTGGGCAGCAGCACCGAAAGACTACCGATGACATGGAAGAACGGCACTGCCAGCAGGGTGACACGCTGACCACGCGGCACGGATGGCGCCTCGCCACGGCGCAAGGCATTGCGCGCCTGGGAAAAGGGCGCGGCGAAAATATTGGTGGTCAGCGCCCGATGGGTGCCCAGCGCGCCCTTGGGTGCGCCGGTGGTACCAGAGGTGTAAAAGATGGTGGCATCATCTTCGGGCGAAAGCGCGACATCGGGCATCGGGCATTGCGGCAGATCACCCCAATGCGCCGGCGCACCGATCACATCTTCCAGCACCGTGACGCCGCCCGGGGCGTTTGCGGCGCGCGCGACGAAGACCCGCTCGACCGATGGCGGCAGATCCTTGAGCCGCGCCAGCCTTTCGGCATCGGCGAAAATGAACCGCGCGCTGCAATCCAGAATGCCATAGGCGAGTTCGGTACCGCTCCACCAGGCATTCAGCGGCACGGCGATGGCGCCGGCCAGCAGAGCGCCCATGAACACGACCGGCCATTCCGGCAGGTTGCGCATCACCAGCGCAACGCGATCGCCTTTCTTGAGGCCGCCTTCCGAAAGCAGGGTGGCGACTTTCAGCGCTGCGCGGACAAAGCCGTCATAGCTCACGCGCTCCCCGCCATGGACCAGAAATTCCCGCGGGCCGAATTGGCGCGCGCAGGCAAAGGCCTCCGCCGCCGTGGCGGGCACCCGCTTCCACACCCGCATCGGCACGCCGCGAATGACGGTTTCGACGGTTTCGAACGAGGCCCCCGACGCGGTCAGGCGCGCATGCGCTTCGGCCAGGGACAGAGCGGGCCAGGATTTGTCATTCATCGCGCCATGAGTATAACCGCGGGGCATGGCCATCAAAGCTGGTTTTTCCGAAGAACGGCTGGCGCGCATTCCTCGCCTGCTGGAAGCGCATGTCGCCGAAGCGCTCTTGCCGGGCGCGCTGGCCATGATCTGGCGCCAGGGCGAACTGGTGCACAAAAGCCTGGTGGGCGCGATCGACTTGGCGCGCGGCACCGCCATGCGGGAAGACGCGATCTTCCGTCTCTATTCCATGACCAAGCCGGTCACGGCGGTGGCGCTGTTGATGCTGATGGAAGAGGGCCGCATCGCCCTGGATGACCAGGTCGCGCGCTATATTCCGGGTTTCGCCCATCTCAGGCTCGCGGACGGCCGCGCACCCGCGCGCGCCATGACGGTTCTGGACCTGCTGCGCCATACCGCCGGTTTCACCTATGGCTTCCACAACCGCACGGCAATCGATGCCGCCTATCGCGCCCAGAAAATTGCGGAGATGGACACCGACGGCGGCCTGCCCGCCATGATCGCGCAATTGGAAAAACTGCCGCTGGAATATTCACCGGGCGATGCCTGGATCTATTCGGTCGCCACCGATGTGGTGGGCCATCTGGTGGAGCTGGTTTCTGGCCGCCCTTATGCCGATTTCGTGCGCGAAAATATCCTTGTGCCGCTTGGCATGCGCGATACCGATTTTCTGGTCCCCGAAAACAAGCGCGACCGTTTCGCCGCTTGCTACATGTTCAAGGATGGCCGGCTGGAATTGTTCGACGATCCGCGGACCTCGAATTTCCTTGCGCCGCCCAAGCTGCAATCCGGCGGCGGCGGCCTGGTCGGCACCGCCGCGGACTATCTGCGCTTCTGCCGCCTCTTGCTCGGCAAAGGCACGCTCGACGGTGTGCAGCTTCTCTCGCCCAAGACGGTGGCGCTGATGACGGCCAATCAGCTCCCTGCCGGCAAGGAAATTGCGGACCTGTCCCCTGCGCCCGACGCCTTCAACGAGACCGGTTATCGCGGCATCGGCTTTGGCCTGGGCATGGCGGTGACGCTCGATCCGGCACGGGTCGGCATTCCCGGCACGCCCGGAGAATTCACCTGGGGCGGCATGGCCTCCACCACATTCTTCGTGGATCCCGCCGAAGAGATGATATTCCTCTTCATGACCCAGGTGATCACCGATACGGCGCGCCGGGTCAGACTGCGGCGCACCTTGCGCACCCTGGTCTATGGCGCGATGACAGAGAGCCATGCTTGAGACCCTGAAGCTGACCGACTGGAACGGTCCGTTCGACACCGAAACCAAAACACGGGCGCTTTCGGCGCTTGAGGGCGGCGCGGTGCTGTTTTTCCCCAACCTCGCCTTTCAGCTTTCAGACTCCGAAAAGCAGTTCCTGGATGCCAAGGTCTCGGACGGCAAGGCCAAGAACATCTCGCTGGATCACAATACCGGAAAGATGCAGGCGTCATCGCTGACGGGAGAAAAGGCCGACCAGCTGGCCGCCATGATCGAGCGCTTCGGCCGCCAGGCGAGCGGATTGGTGCACGAGCTTTTTCCCTATCGCAACGTCGAGCGCGCCCGCACCTCATTTCGCCCCGTGCAGGTCAAGGGCAGGCACTATTCCAAGATCAGCGACGACCGGTTGCTGCACATCGACGCCTTTCCCTCACGGCCCATGCGCGGCCGGCGAATCCTGCGCTTCTTCGCCAATGTCGCGCCCGCTTCCGCGCGCCACTGGCAGGTGGGCGAACCGTTCGAAGACTTCGCCCGCGCCTTCCTGCCGCGGGTCGGTCCAGACTGGCCCGGCAAATCCTGGCTATATGAAAAACTGGGCGTCACCCATGGCCGCCGCAGCCTGTACGACGAACTGATGCTGTCGTTGCATGACGCAGCCAAGCTGGACGAGCATTTCCAGAAGGCCAGTCCCCAGGACGCCGTCAGCTTTCCGCCCGGCTCCTGCTGGCTGGTCTTCACCGACATGGTGCTGCATGCCGCACTGGGCGGCGAATTCGCCCTGGAACAGACCTTCCACCTGGATGTGGAGGAAATGGCGAAGCCGGAACGCGCGCCCATCCGGGTGCTGGAGCGGCTGAGCGGCAAGAGGCTCGCCTAAGCGGGCATTCGAAACCGGCACACCCAGCCCATGTCGTCGGTGAAATACATGTGGTCTCCGACAATCTGGCAGCCATGCAAGACCGGGGAATCTTCCGGCAACTGAATGCTTTCCAGGATGGCGCCCGTCCCCAGATCAAATCGGTAAAGGGCATTCAGATTGGCTTCCGCGCACCAGAAGCTTGTCCGCGCGCTGTCGGCCCAGCACAGGCCCAGGGCACGCGCCCCCGGCGTCGGCCACACGTCCTGGACCTTCCAGTCCCGCTTGTCGATGGTGAAGATCGCGCGCGCCGGCAGACAGGAATAGATCAGCAGATTTCCCTTGGCGATGATGCCGGCGGGGCCGGTGGCGCTCCAGAAGTGACTGGTCTCCAGCGGCACTTTTCCGGGTCCAAGACCGGAACCGGTATCATTGCCCTCATTGTGCGGAAGATTGTCTCCCATCAGCCGGGGTTCGGCCGGGTAAGCCGGTTTGAGCTTGCTCACGCGCCGTGGCGCATCGCCGGTCTTTTCGTACATGCGGCAGGCGCCAGGCACGAAATATTTGGCGATCGTATGCCCGTCATGGGCATCGAAGGACACCAGCATCACGCCGTGGGTATCGGAGGTCCACATCACCCCGTCATCGTCCATGGTGATGCCGCTGGGACCGATGGCGTCGGCGGTGATCTCCCGGACGACGGAACCGTCCGAGGCGCGGATAAGGGTCACATAGCGGCCTATGCCGCGATCCTGCACCCAGAGCTCGCCAGGCCCCGGCCCCTGCACCAGCCCGTTCGGTTGGCCGTGCGGCGCCTTGTAGACGACTTCGACGGGTCCCGAATTTCGTGTCGGGAGCGGGCGGCGCGGGCCGCTTCTTTCTTCCCGCTGCGCAACGGCCTCTGCCGAGCCCGCCAGAAGCGCGCCGGCGGCCAAAAAATCCCTGCGCTGGATGCTCATCGCAAGCCCTCCCTTTTTGCGGAGAAGGCTGTCCTATCCGGCCCGCGCAAGCAAGGCGCGGCCCCTGCCATAGATCCAGGGACCTTCGGCGCTCTCGCTGAACAGCTTGCCCTCGGGTATTTCGCTTTCGCCCAGCACCAGGATTCCATCGGGCGCCATGGTTTCGGCGATGCGCGCCAGCACATCCAGTCTTGTGGCGCGGTCGAAATACATCAGCACATTGCGGCACAAGACGATGTCCAGATCGTCCAGCCAGCCGAAACTGTCCAGCAGATTGAAGCGGCGGAAGGTGATCATCCGGCGCAAGCTCGCATCCACCAGCCATTCGTCGCGGCTGCGCCGGAAATAGCGCATCGCATGCGCATCCAGACCGCGCGCGATCTCATAGGCCGAATAACGGCCGGCTTCGGCCCGCATGACGGCTTCACTGGAAAGATCGGTGGCGATCAGCTCGATGCTCCACCCGTCTCGCGCCAGGCCCATTTCAGTCAACAGAATGGCGATGGAATAGGCTTCCTGGCCGCACGCCGCGGCCGCCGACCAGATGCGCAACCGCTTGTCGCCGGCGCGCGTCACCAAAAGCCGCGGCAGCACCCTGTCGCGCAGTGCCACGAACAGGGCCGGATCGCGGAAGAAGCTGCTTTCATTGACGGTCATGGCCTCGGTGACCGCCTCGGCCAGCGCCTCGCGGCCCGCGCGCAATTCCACGATCAGCGACTGCAGATCCTTGAAGTCGAAGCGGCGCATCACCGGCTCGAGCCGGCGCGCCAGCAAGGCGCGCTTGTCCAGCGTCAGCGACAGGCCGGAGCGGCGGCGCAGCAGGCGGGCCAGGAACTGGAAGTCCTCGGGCGCCATCGAGCGAGCCTCAGACGGTGACGCCGATGTCGGCCAGCTTGGCGCGCACGGCGGAGCCGTCGAACGGCTTGAGCACATACTCATTGGCGCCGGCCGCCATGGCGGCGGCGATATCGGAGGGATCGCTTTCGGTGGTGCAGAACAGGATCACCGGATGACCGCCATCCTGCTGGCCGCGAACGCTCTTGATGAAATCGAGCCCTTTCATGCTGGGCAGATTCCAGTCCAGGAAAATCAGGTCGGGCATTTTTTCGCGGCAAGCACGCAGGCCTTCCATGCCGTCTTCGGCTTCGCTGACCGAATAACGGAGATCTTCCAGGATGCGGCGCGCGACCGTGCGGACCACGCGGCTGTCATCCACAACCAGACAATGTTTCATTGGTGAAAAATTTCCCGTGCGGAGCCTTAAAACGCCACGGCTCCCGTGCCGGAAAATCTAGGCTGGCAGGGTAAATTTTGGATTACCGGCCTAGCCGGCGACGATCTCCACAAAGCCCTCGCCCGGCACAATGGTCAGTGCCGCATTGACCGTGCGCGACAGTTTATGGGTGAGGAAAGGCTGGACATGACGGGCATCGACATTCAGCGCTTCGCCCTTGATCGCATGGTCCACATCCTCGGTGACCCGGGCATTCAACCCCTGCGCGCGGATGTGGAAGGACGGCGCCTGCGGATCGGCTCCGGTTTCCACCGTCACCTGTCCCCCGCGCGGCAGGCAGTCGGCCGCCAAAAGCGTGGCGTTCATCAGCAACTTGGCCCAGTCCTTGGCCCAATAAAGCCGGGGCGCGTTCCAGGTGAGTCGCACCTTGCCCCCTTCCAACAGGCCGGCAACCAGCCGACCGATCTCGCTGAGGTCCAGTTCGGCACCGGCCGATCCGGCGGCGCCGAAGGCGATGCGCATGAACTGGATGCGGGCGAGCGCCTGGTCGGCGCTCATGGTCACCAGCTTGATGGCATCGGCGCGCATGGCAGGATCGCGTTCGTCCTCAAGCACTTCCATGCCGTTGACCACCGCGCCCAAAGGCCCGACAAGGTCGTGGCATACACGGCTTACCAGCAGGGCGGCGAATTCGATCTCGGTCATGGCAGAATTCAATGCGGCCCCACTGGTTAGCAATTGGTTAACTGGCTCGCGCGTCTTAAGGAATTCTTAACATGGGTGCAACGTTGCCCGCGCATCTTCAAACCCTGGCCGGCATTGCCCAGGCCGCCGGTGTGGTGGTGATGCGCCATTATGAGGCCGGCTGCGACGCGCGGGTAAAGGCCGACCGCTCACCGGTCACCGACGCCGACGAGGAGGCCGAAAAGCTGATCCTGGCCGAGCTGGCGCGCCATTTCCCCGGCGTGCCGGTGGTGGCGGAAGAGGAAGCCGCCGCGGGCCGCCTTGCGGCTGTCGGCAAGCGCTTCTTCCTGGTGGATCCGGTGGACGGCACCAAGGAATTCGTCAAGCGCGGCGGGGAGTTCACCGTCAATATCGGCGAGATCATCGATGGCGAACCGGTCGCCGGCGTTGTCTTGGCGCCGGCGATCGGGCGGCTGTTTGTCGGCAAGATTGGCGAAGGCGCTTTCGAAATCTCCAATGGCGTGACGCGCCCGATCAACGCCCGCGTGCCCGCGGCCGACGGCCTCGTGGCGGTGTCCAGCCGTTCCCATCCCGATCCCAAGACCGATGAACTGCTGAAGACCCTGACCATCAAGGGCCACACCAATGCCGGCTCGTCCTTGAAATTCTGCCTGGTGGCGGCAGGGGAAGCCGATATCTATCCCCGCGCCGGCCAGACCATGGAATGGGATACCGCGGCCGGTCATGCGGTGCTGAAGGCCGCGGGCGGTGTGGTCACCACCTGGGATGGTGCGCCATTTGTTTATGGCAAGCCGGGTTTCCTGAACGGTCCTTTTATAGCGCGGGGCAGATAGCTAACGGTCGTAGTCGTGGCGCGAGGAATAAAAGACCAAAGCCATCAGACCGGCACCCAGGCCTATGGTGACCACCACGCCCAGGCCCAGGAACAGCCAGCCCCAGCCGCTCATATGAACGCCGGCCATCGCGGTCCAGACCCGGATGGCATACCAGAGCGACACCACGAACAGCCCGGCAAGGATCAGAATGGCGATCCAGCCGGCGGGTGAAAGCCGTGACTTTTCGTTGTCTTGCGGCGGTGTTTCCATGGTCTTGCCCCAATCCTAAACGCAATTGCCTGTAAAATTGCCTCAATCTCGGTGAACATTCGCCGCGGCTGGACAGGTGATTCGTTCGTGCAACCCCGGCACGGGTGAAGAATCCAAGAAGGGATAAAATACATGAACCGCAAGAAATTCATCACTGGCCTGGTGGCGCTTGGCGCCGCACCGGCAGCCATGGGTTCGCTGCTCGATGTCCTGCCGGCCCTCGCCGCGGACGCGCCGCCCAGCTCCGACAACAAGGACCTCAAATACACCGCCAACGAGATCACCGATGCCGGCGCCAACTTCTTCGGCATCACCACCGAAGCGATGGCGAAGGGCGTGCAGCATGTGTTCGCCGACCTGGGCGAACCCGACGCCTATATCAAGGGCGATGAAGGCTCCGGCGCGTTCATTGTGGGGTTGCGCTATGGCTCTGGCTGGCTGATCAGGAAGCAGCGCGAACCGATGCAGGTCTATTGGAAAGGCCCTTCGGTCGGCTTCGATTTCGGCGGCAATGCGTCCAAGTGCTTCACCCTGGTCTACAACCTGCGCGATGACCGCCGGCTGTTCCAGCGCTTCCCCGGCGTCGAAGGCACCATCTATTTCGTGGCGGGGCTTGGCATCAATTACGAACGCAGCGGCGGCGTGACCCTGGCGCCCATGCGCACCGGCGTCGGCCTGCGGGCCGGTGTCAACGCGCAGTATCAGGTTTATTCCGATAAGCGCGACTGGTTCCCGCTCTGATATGGCCCGGCATTCCGCCGGCTCGCTGACCGCCGTTGCGCTGGGCGGGTTTGCCATTGGCGCGTTGGCGGTTGGCGCGCTCGCCATCGGTTATGTCGCGATCGGCCGGCTGGCGGTTAAACGCGCTGCAATCAAGCGCCTGGAGATAGACGAGCTGGTGGTGCGGCGGATCCGCCGCTCTCGCGACATTTGAATTTACATGGCCGCGAGGATTTTTGCGGCGTGAGCAGAAGCGCCGAGCGATGTGTACAAATAGTACATGAGCGACGGCGCGACGAACTCACGACGCAAAAGGACCGCGGCTAAGCCGTCGCTTCCTCGGTCTTTACGTCGACCTTGCCGCCTACAGCCGGCAGATAGAGCAGCAGCGCGGCCGCGACATAGGTGGACGAGAAGGTGCCCACCACGATGCCGAACAGGATGGCGACGCTGAAATTCAGCAGCACCGGGCCGCCGAACAGAAGCGGGATGACCGACAGGGCCGTCGCCGCCGACACCAGGGTGGTGCGGGTGGCGATCTGGTTGGTGGAAAGATTGATCATGTCGGGCAGCGACATGCGCTTGTACTTGCGGCGGTTCTCGCGGATGCGGTCGAACACCACAACCGTATCGTTGATCGAATAGCCGGCCAGCAGGAGCAGCGAAGCGACGGTGTTGATATTGAAGTCCAGCTGCACCACTGAAAAGAAGCCGGCGGTGACGAAGACGTCATGGCCGGTGGCGATCAGCGCCCCCACGCCATACTGCCATTCAAAACGCACCGCGACATAGATGGAGATCATCGCCACCGCCAGAAGGGTGGCGAGGATGCCGTCATTCAGCAGCTCGCCCGAAACCTTGGGGCCCACCACCTCGGTGCCGAGATACTGGTAGGACGATCCCAGCTTGGCCTTGATGGCGCGCACGCTGGCCTGCTCGGCCACATCGGGATTGACGCCGGCTGCCACCGCCTTGGGCTGGACGCGGATCATGGCGCAGCTGCCCGCCGGGGTATCGCACACCCCGCCGCCAAAAGTCTGCACCACCGGATCGTTGAATCCGAGCGAGATGATGTCGCCACGCATCTTGCCCACGTCGATCACCTGGGCCGACTTGATGCGCATCAGCTCGCCACCGGTGAAATCGATGCCAAGGTTGAAGCCATGCCAGAGGATCGAGATGACCGAGACCACCACCAAAAGCCCGTCGATGGCGAAGGCCACGAAGCGGTATTTGACGAAATCGACGTTGGTGGTCTCGGGAATGAACCGCAGCAGCGGCATGGGCAGGGCTTCTCGAAAAATCGGGGCGAACCTACAGGGGCAAGCGGGCGCAAACAAGCGGTCCCGCCTCTGGCCCAAAGCCCTGTTTCTGCTAGAGTTTCGCTCTGAACCGAAGGGAATGCCCCATGAACAAGACCTTGGCCCGCATCGCGCTTGCGGTGCTGGCGATGCCGCTCGCCACCCCAAGCGCCTGGGCGGACGCGCCCGCCCCCGTGATCGACAACAGCTGGGTCAGCGTGCGCGACATCCAGCTTGCACCAGGCGTGCCGGGGCCTGCCCTGACCCACCCAGGCGATTATGCGGTTCTCTATATTTCGGGCGGCCGCATCCAGAGCAACGGCAAAACCGAAACCCATGCGGCGGGCAGTGCCGGCTTTGGCCATGGCGGCACGGTGAGCGATACGGCCCTGGACGCGCCCGCCCATGAAGTGGTGATTGACCTCAAGGATGCGCCATCGGGCACCGTGCCCAATACCACCGGCCTGCCGCCGGGCTTTCCGCGCCCGGGCTCCAAAAAGGTGTTCGAAAACAGCCGCGTGATCGTCTGGAATTATACCTGGCTGCCGGGCAAGCCCACGCCCATGCACTTCCACGACAAGAATGTGGTGGTGGTCTATGCCGGCAATGGGCCGCTGAAAGGCGTCTCTCCCGACGGCAAGGAGGTCGTCAACAACTACAAGGCCGGCGAGATCCGCTTCAACACCGCCAACCGCGCCCATTACGAGGTGCTGACGAGCGGCGAACAAAGCGCCGTCATGATGGAGCTGAAATAGGGTCCTGACGCAGCCGCAAGATGGAAAGCGGCCGCGTCTGCGGCTATCGTCGCATCAAACAACAGGGGAGGCGTTCATGATCAAGCATCTGCTTCTGGCGTCGGTTTTTCTTGGCGCCGCCGCGCCGGCCTTCGCCCAGGCCACCATCGATCCCACCCATGCCATTGCGCTGACACCCGATCAGATCCATTGGAAAAAGGGCGAAGCCAGCGACACCGCCTGGCCGATCGGCGACCCGGACAAGCCCGGCCCCTGCCTGGAGCTGATCAAATGGCACCCCGGCCATTTCAGCCATCCGCATTACCACCCGCATGCGCGCTATGCCGTGGTGATCGACGGCACCTGGTGGGTCTCGACCTCCAATGTCTATGATCCCGACCACAACACCGTGCCTTATCCCAAGGGCTCGGTGCTGACCGATCTGGTGGGCGGCACTCATTATGACGGCGCCAAGCCGGAAACCGGCGATGGCACCATCGCCATCTTCATGGATTGTCCGCTGACGGCCGTTCAGACCGAGGTCAAGAAGTAGCCCGCTTCGGCCTGCAGCATCGCAAGCGATGCTGCGGCTGCCTCATGCAAGCGCGCTAACCCACGCGCGAGGGCGGCGGGTTCAGGTTCAGACCGAGCGTAATGGCGGCGGACACCACCAGCGCCGCCGCCATCATCAGATAGGACGCGCCCGGCGAACCGGTGATGTTGTTCAGCATGCCAACGCCATAGGCGCCCACGAAGGAGCCCAGCGCACCCATGCTGTTGATCAGGGCGATGGCGCCGCCCACCACATTGCGCGGCAGCACCTCGGCAATATAGGCGAAGAAAGGACCATAGGGCGCATACATCATCGCCCCCGCGACCGTCAGCAGAACAAAGCTCGCCCAGAAATGGCTGCTGCCAAGAAGATAGGAGCCGTAAAAGGCCGCCGCCGCCACAAGCAGGCCCGGCCAGACCAAGGGCAGGCGGCGGCGCGAAAAATCGGACCAGGTGGCGAAGCCGATCTCCCCGATCACCGCCGCCAAGTAAGGCACCGCGGACAGAAAGCCCACTTCCGTCATCCCCATGTCGCGGGTTTTCAGGATCGAAGGCAGCCAGATCACGAAGCCGTAGACGCCGATGCTCCAGAGGAGATATTGCGCCGACAGCGCGATCACGCGGGGGCTCTTGAAAGCGGCGGCATAGTCGCGCACGGGCGCGATGCCGCGCTGCTCTTCGGCCAGACGCGCCTCCAGCGCCTCGCGGTCGGCCGGGGCGAGCCATTTGGCGTCATGCGGATAATCGGCGACCTGCCACCACCAGATGAAAGCCCATAGCACTGGCGGCAGGCCCTCGATGACGAACATCATGCGCCAGCCCAGATGCTGGCTGAGATAGCCGGAGAGCAGCGACATCCACAGCATGGTCACCGGATTGCCCAGGACCAGAAAGGTGTTGGCGCGGGCGCGCTCGGCGCTCAGATACCAGCGCGACTGCAGGATCAGCATGGCGGGCAGGACCGCGCTTTCCACCACCCCCAGCAGGAACCGGTCCAGGTAAAGCAGGGTGATGTTGGCGATCAGCCCGGTGGCGCTGGCCAGCACGCCCCAGCCGATCAGGCCGAAAAAGATCAGCCGCTTGGCGCTGTATTTCTGGGCATAGGCCGCGCCGGGGATCTGGAAAAGGAAGTAGCCCAGGAAGAACAGCGAGGCCAGCAGCGAGTTCTGGGCGCCCGAAATCTGCAGGTCGCGGGACATGCCGGCTGCTGTGCCAAAACTGAAATTGGCGCGGTCCAGATAGGACAGGCTGTAGCTGATGAAGATCACCGGCAGCAGCACGGTCCAGCGGCGGCGGAGGCTTTGCCCGAATCGCCGCGACGATGTCTCGATCACTTTTTGTGACTCCCCAAAAAATCTGCGTGCACTTTCGGGCCAACAACAACCAGCGGAAGTGCGAAATCCATTCTGGTTAATAGCACAGTAATCATCGCATTGCCCGTATCCCGCGCTTCGCTATCGCATTGCATGAATCGCGTCCGGATATTTGATTCAAATTTTAGTGAAGCTCGTCTTTTTTGATGTGTGTAACTCCGCATTCTCATGGTTTACGAATTGCGCCCTTCGTGCGTTTTCCTATCGTCGCTGGATGTTGCGTTAACGAAAGGACGGAGCCGAAAAATGGATATCGATCCTGTTGTGGCGTTGGCGGAGGAATTGCGAGCTACCGAAAAAGCATTGCGGTCGGCCGTGCGTCGCTATGAGCTGGATCAGGTCCAGGAGAATGGCGAGACGGTGAACACGCTGCTGGCCGAGCTCAAAAGTCTCTATCACGACCTCGCCGAGACCGCGCCGACCAGCGCCATGGGCGCGGCCGAGATGGTGCGGCTGGCGGCGCAGCGCCTGCCCTTCTCGCTGTCGCGCTATACCAGCCACTTCCACGCCGTGGCCGACCGGCTCGGCCAGGGCCGCCGCGAGCATGCCGACCTGATCTGGCTTCGGGCGATGCGGGCCGCGCTGAGGGGCGGGGTGTGCGGTGAACAGGGCATAAAGGCCGCGCCCCTGCTGACCCTGGCGATCGAAGGCGCGTCGCGCCCGGTGGTGGTCTTCCGCAGTTTCGGCGAGCCGCCCGGCAATGGACCCGCGCACCTGCCCCATTGAGGTCCGGGCTGGGCTCTACTAGCCTCCTGGCGGAAACAAGGGGAAAAACCCATGCCGAGAACCGCCTATGCCGTTATTTTGGCTTCCATTTTTGGTATTGGCAGCGCTGCCGCGAGCGATACCAAAATCCTGGATCATCACGTCGCCAACATGAAGGCGGGCAATCTCGAAGGCGTGCTGTCGGATTATGCGCCGGATGCCGTGGTGGTGACCCCTGCGGGTCTCGCCAATGCCAGCGGCGTCTTTGTCGGCGCCGATACCAGGAAGCTGTTTTCGGTGCTGACCGACAAGGACCATGTGCCTGGCAACAAGGCCATGCAGACCCGCTACGAAAGCGCCGGTCCCGACACCACCCTGATGTACTGGGTCCAGTTCAAGGGCACGCCCAAGGAAGTTTCGGGCCATGACGTATTCGTGGTGCGCGGCGGCAAGGTCGTTTTCCAGGCCGTGATCGTCGACCCTGCAAAGAAGTAACGGTTTCGCACAGGCGTGCGAAATCCTTATTGCCAAGCCGCCTGCCGCGACCGCGCAACAAGCGTGCGCCGGGACAATTACGTCACGGCGCCCCTTCCACTCGGATTTTCATGACCAGTTTTGAAAATTTCTATTCCAGCATCGATGCGACCGGGCCCGCGGTCGTCCATATCGGACCGCAGGGCCAGATACAGGACGATATCAAGCTGAAGATCTGCGGCCGCCGGCTGATGGTCGCGGTTGTCGGCGAGCCGCCCAACACACGCCTTCTGGAGCATTTTCGCGAAGGCCTGGCGCAGAACGCGCTTCATCTCAACATGCGCGCGCTGATCGACCTGACACGGTTTGTCGGCGTGGTGGATTGGAATGTGCTGGCGGACGTGCGCGCCCTGGCGCATTGGGGCGAGGATGTGAGCCATCCCTCGCGCACGGCCTATCTGTTGCGCGACGGCAGCGCCGCGATGGTGGTGAAGGCGGTCAGCGCGCTGTTTCCGATGAGCCAGCATCGCGCCTTTACCGACCGGCAGGAAGCCGTCCGGTGGCTGGAAGGCGCGCCCGGCCACGCCTGATTCAGACGAAGGTATCGAGCAGACGGCCGATGCCAGGGCCTGCCTTGCCGATCTGGGCCAGGCCTTTCTGTTCCAGCGCGGCGGCGGATAGCTGGATCTTGGTACGGACTTCCGGCGTGGGCGCCTGTTTGGCGGCGCGGCGCAAGTCGCCAGCATAGGACACCATGTCGGCAACGGAGGTGATGGTCTGGCCCATAGCTGCGGGCTAACACGGTGAACGGCGCTGGCCAATCGAACGTAACTTTTAAAGCTAAAATTGTCTGAAACGGGCGAAACCGGTGCCGGTAGCTCACCCAGTCGATGATTCCAGCCCCTTGGCCACGCCATCAAGCGCGGCAAGCGCTTCATCAGGCAAATCGAGTTCGCAGGCGGCGAGATTCTCCCTGAGATGCGCGATGGAGGAGGTGCCGGGAATCAAGAGGATATTGGGCGCACGATGCAGCAGCCAGGCGAGCGCCACCTGCATCGGCGTGGCGCCAAGTCCAGCGGCGACCTCTGACAGGACGGAGGATTGCAGCGGCGTGAACCCGCCCAGCGGAAAATAAGGAACATAGGCGATACCGTCCCGGGCCAGGTCTTCGATGAGCCCGTCATCTCCCCGGTGCGCCAGGTTATAATGGTTCTGCACGCAGACAATTTCACCCAGGATGCGGCGACCTTCGGCAATCTGCGCCGGTGTGACGTTGGAAAGGCCGACATGACGCACAAGCCCGCGGCGTTTGAGGTCGGCGAGCACGACCAGCTGCGCTTCCAGAAATCCTTCTGCCGGCTCATGCAGGCCCAGCGTATTGCGCAGATTAACGACCTCCAGGACATCCAGCCTGAGATTGCGCAAGTTGTCATGCACCGCTTGGACCAGTTCTTCGGGTGCATTGGCGGGAATCCAGGAAGCGTCGGAACCCCGCCGCGCGCCTAGCTTGGTGACGATCACGAGGTTTTCGGGATAAGGGTGCAGAGCTTCGCGGATGATCTGGTTGGTGACATGCGGCCCATAAAAATCGCTGGTGTCGATATGGTTCACGCCGGAGGCGATTGCCTCGCGCAAGACCGCCAACGCCGCGTGGTGATCCTTTGGGGGGCCGAAAACGCCGGGTCCGGCAAGCTGCATGGCGCCATAACCCATGCGGTTCACATGCCGGCCGCCGAGGCGGAAAGTTCCTGTCATCGTTCAATTCCTTGTGTGCCCTCTGCCCCCTGAATATATGAAGCATCCTTCAGCTTTGGGATTCGCATTCCATGACCGCTGCCATGCCTACGCTAAAGCCGCGCAAATCACCGCTTCAGGCCCGCTCCGCGGCAACGCTCGAGATTCTGCATCAGGCGGCCATTCAGGTTTTGATCGGGGACGGAATCGGCCGTTGCACCACGACCCGGATCGCATTGCGGGCGGGCATCTCTGTGGGCAGCCTTTATCAATATTACCCCAACCGCGATGCCCTGCTCGCCGCCGTCCTCAAGCAGCATCTGGACGCGGTGGCCGATGCTATCGAAGAGGTCTGCCGCAGCTGCCATGGCAGACCCGTAGCGGCGATGGCCGGCCCGCTTGTCGCCGTATTCCTGGAAGCGAAGCTGCGCGATCCTGCCAAATCGAAGGCTCTCTATGCTTTTGGGCAGGAACGCGGCGGCGCGCGCCTGGCCAGCCGTCACCGCACGCACATGGTGACTGCCATCGCCGCGATGTTGGCAAACGCATCCGATGTGCATTTTGAAGATGGCACCGTGACGGCGATGATGATTCTGGGCACCTTGATGGGGCCGGTTCAGGCCGTGCTGGAAGGACACGCGCCCCCGGCGTTGGTGGAGCGTCTTGAGCAAGAACTCACTATGCTCTTGTCGTCTTATCTGGAAGCCCATCGGCCGCAACACGTGGCGGCTCACAAGCGGGGCAGTTGATTCACAGTGCTCAGTTGACTGTGCACACCGACGTCGGACGTCGCAGGCGTCCTCCCTCCGTTGTCGCGGCGGGCCAGCGCAAGATTGCGAGCAACGGGGATGACCGCTCGGGCGATGCGCGCCGATGACGGCGGCGCTGCTACGCTGGCGCTCGCGCGGGGCCGGAGATGGTGGAGATAGGGTTGGCGCCCACTCGCGCCGCCAAGGCGGCGCTCCGTGGCGCTCAGTTTTTCTAAGTTCGCTACGCTCACTAAGAAAAACTGGCGCTCCCAAGGGGAATCGAACCCCTGTTTCAGCCTTGAGAGGGCCGCGTCCTAACCGCTAGACGATGGGAGCAAGCGGATAGGGCTTATAGCGGGCCGGGTGCGGAACCCGCAAGTTCTGCGCCCGTCCCCATACCGGACCGGAACAACGCCCCCTCTCGCGTGTTAGGGGAAGGGAATATCGCAGCAATACCAACGCCATGCCCCGCTATTTCTTCCATGTCCGTGAAGGCCGCGAGCTCAACCGCGACGGCGAGGGGCAGGATTTCCCCGATGTCGAAGCGGCGCGCAAGGAGGCGGTCAATTCCGTGCGCGAGATCCTGGGCGAGAAAATCCTGCATGGCGGCGCCCTTAACCATCGCAGCATCGAGATCGCCGATGAGACCGGCCATGTCGTCGATGTCATCTCTTCGCGCGATGTGCTGCTCAAGAACGGCCAGTTCCGCACCTATCCCGACGATGTCACTCAGTCCGCTCCCAGCGACAGCAGCCGGTCCACGGCCACAAAGCCGCCACACAAATAAACAAAAGCCGCCAGATCCCCGCCGGCGGCAATCAGCCACAGAAAGTTTTCTTCACCCGCGCCGGCCAGATCGCGCGCCGATGGTTCCGGCCGCCCATAAGGATGGGAATGATAGCATCCGATGAGGCGATGCCCGTTTGCACGCGCCGCCTTGCCGGCGGCCAGATGGTCGCGCGGATCGATATCGAAACGATCGGGTTGGGCGGCGAGATTGCCGGTGGGGTAAAGGGCCGCGACCTCAAACACCTCGCCATCGCGCGCGCCCGCGACAAGGCCGCAACATTCGCGCGCGCCGGCACCCTCTGCCTCGCGCAGGATCTGCACGCGCAGCTGTCGCGGTAATCGCACCAGCATCATGGCGCGGTCTTGATCTGTCCCGTGCGCTTGCCGGTGGCCAGATCGATGATCTCCACTTCCCCGCCCGTGGGCGTGGCCACATGCAGCACCAGCTTGCCCGCATCTGTGCTGGCCGAGACGATGCGCGCCCCTGGCGCAAGCGTGATGGTGGCGGCCGCGTCCGCCGGCGCGCCCATGACGGGCTGGCTGTGCGCCGCCCGGGCCGCCATGAAGATATGTGCCTGGCGGATGAAGCCCCAGATGGTGCCCAAAAGGGCCAGCACAAAAAGCGTGCTCATGATAATGACGATGATCCACGCGGTCCGGCGGCTGGTCGCCGGCTGTGGGGCTTCTTGATGAACGGGCATGTCGGACAAGGAAAACTCCTCAAGCGATCGGCGGACCGCACAGGCGGGCAGCGATCATGCCGGCTGGCGGCTGGACCGTTTCCTGGCCGCCGCCTTGCCCGATTTCTCCCGCTCCCGGCTGCAGCAGCTGCTGGAAGCGGGCGCGGTGTCACTGGGCGCGCGGACGATAAAAGACGCCAATCACAGGGTCAAACCGGGCGACGAATTCACCATCGCAGTGCCGCCGACGGCGCCCGCCATCCCTCAGGGCCAGGATATTCCGCTGGAGGTGGTTTACGAGGACAAGGACCTCATCGTCATCAACAAGCCCGCGGGCCTGGTGGTGCATCCCGCCGCCGGCAATCCCGACGGCACCCTGGTCAATGCCCTGATCGCCCATTGCGGCAGCGATGCGCTGGCCATCGGCGGCGAAGCCCGGCCGGGCATCGTCCACCGGCTGGACAAGGACACGTCGGGCCTTTTGGTTGCCGCCAAGACCGAACGCGCCATGGCCTCGCTGGCCAAACAGTTCGCCAACCACACCATCGAGCGCGCCTATAATGCGGTTGTGTGGGGCGCCCCGCGCGACATGACCGGCATGATCGAAAGCCAGATCGGCCGCAGCCCTTTCGACAGAAAGCGCATGGCGGTGTTGCGCGGCGGCGGCAAGCTTGCCCGCACCCGCTATAAGGTCATGGAAAAATTTGGGCCAGCCGACCGGCCCTTCGCATCCCTGATCGAATGCCGGCTGGAAACCGGCCGCACCCACCAGATCCGGGTGCACCTGACCCATCTGGGTCACCCTTTGATCGGCGACCCCCAATACGGACGAAACCGCACCGCGCCCCGCGGGAAATCGGACGCGGAACTGCATGCTTTTTCGGCAGCGGCAGGATTTCCCCGCCAGGCGCTTCACGCTTTTGTCTTGGGATTTCAACACCCTAGCCTGCACAAGACCTTGCGTTTCGAGGCTCCCTGGCCTGCGGATTTCGCCGGCCTTGTTTCGGCCCTGCGGGGATTGAATAAGTCATAAGCCTGCTTATTTCCTCTCAACTGTCGGGGTGCGCAGGCATTATTCTTATGCGCCCGGATTAGGGGGATTTATGAGCAGTCGTGGACTTCCCGTTCTGTCGGGCGAAGCAGGGCTTTCGCGTTACCTGAGCGAAATCCGCAAATTCCCCCTGCTGTCGCCGGAAGACGAATACATGTTCGCCAAGCGCTGGAAGGAACATGAGGACCCGGAGGCCGCGCGCCGCCTGGTCACCAGCCATCTGCGCCTGGTCGCCAAGATCGCCATGGGCTATCGCGGCTATGGTCTTCCGGTTTCCGAAATCGTGTCGGAAGGTAATGTCGGCCTGATGCAGGCGGTGAAACGCTTCGACCCCGACAAGGGCTTCCGCCTGGCGACCTATGCGATGTGGTGGATTCGCGCCTCCATCCAGGAATATGTGCTGCGGTCCTGGTCGATGGTGAAGATGGGCACCACCGCGGCCCAGAAGAAGCTGTTCTTCAATCTGCGCAAGGCCAAGAACAATATCGGCGCCATCGAGGAAGGCGATCTCACCCCGGCCCATACCGCCAAGCTGGCCGACCAGCTGGGCGTGACCGAAACCGAAGTGACCGAGATGAACCGCCGCCTCTCGGGTGGCGACGCCTCGCTCAACGCGCCGCTGCGTTCGGAATCGGAAAGCGAATGGCAGGACTGGCTGGCCGACGACACCGCCGACCAGGAGACCCGCCTGGCCGAACGCGAGGAGATGGGCGAACGCCACGATCTGCTGGTCAACGCCATGAAGGATCTGACCGACCGCGAGCGCGACATCATCGAGGCCCGCCGCCTGCGCGACGAACCCGCCACCCTGGAAGAGCTGTCCCAGAAATACGGCGTTTCCAGAGAGCGGGTCCGCCAGATCGAGGTGCGCGCCTTTGAAAAACTCCAGCGCGGCATGAAGTCGGCGATGAACCACGCCGCGCTGCCGGCTCCCGCCTAAGCGTAGCGCATACCCATCATGCATCCATGAACCTACCGCGTCCTTCGGGGCGCGGTAGGCTTTTGCATGAATAGGGGGCGACCATGGCGCTGAAGATGTGGCAAGTCGATGCTTTCGCCAGCAAGCCGCTGGAAGGCAATCCCGCCGCGATCGTGCCGCTGGACCGCTGGCTCGATGACGGGCTGATGCAGGCGATCGCCGCCGAGAATAACGTCGCGGAAACCGCCTTCTTCGTGAAGACCGCTGCGGGTGCTTACGACCTGCGCTGGTTTGCGCCCTCGCGCGAAGTCGATTTGTGCGGTCACGCCACCTTGGCCAGCGCCTGGATCGTGTTCAACAGGTTGGACGCGAAACTGAATGAGGTGCGCTTCATGACCCGCTCGGGCGAGCTGCTGGTCACGCGCGCCGAAAACGGCAATGTGATGTCGCTGCCGTCGGCGCAGTCCGAGCCTTTCACGCCGCCCGCCGGTTTTGCAGAAGCGTTGGGCCGCAGCCTTGCGGGTGAAGCACCAAAAGAATTGCATATCAGCGCCAAGGGCGGCGCCGGCGCGCGCGCCCTGATTGCCGTGTGGGACAATCCGGACCAGATCAAGGCGCTCAATCCCGGTCCCGACCTGCAAACGGTGGCAATGCGGGTGGACGCAGGCTCGGTGCTGGCCACCGCGGCCGGCGGCGGCCAGCCCTACGACATGGTCTCCCGATTTTTCGCGCCCTATTACGGCGTTCCGGAAGACCCGGTGACGGGATCGGCGCATTGCGCACTGACACCCTTCTGGGCCAAGCGTCTCGGCAAGAAAAGCCTGAAGGCGCTGCAGGCATCCCCGCGCGGCGGCGATCTTTTCTGCACCGACGACGGCGAACGCACCATCATCCAGGGCGACTGCGCGCTCTTCCTGACCGGCGAAATCGAAATCTGAACTATTGCCGCTGAGGCTTGTCTTTCATATTGCCCAGCGGCTCATCTTCGGAATCGACGCCTTCGCGGGTGTCGTTGTCGTCCACGATGCCTTCGTCGAACAAGGCCAGCCCGTCTTCCAGATAGTCACCCAACAGCGGCAGGCCGAGCAGATATTCCGCCGCGCGGCGCGAATGTTCCGTGCGCGCGGTCGCCAAGGCCTCCTTCCATTCTTCAAGCGTGAAGGTGCCGCGTCCCAGCCAAGCCAGCGCGACCAGCCGGATGCGTTCTTCGTCATTCAGCGCCCGGATCGCGCCCAGCAACTCCTCACGCACCGGATCGTCGCCCGTGTCGGTCAGCACGTCGGTCTGGCCATCATCGATGGCGTTCGAACCTTCCTCCGGATCGCTGTCGCCTTCCTTCACGTCATATTCGCGCGCCTTCAGGATGATGAAACTCACCTTGTCCAGCGGCAGGTTGAGCACCGGCTCGCGTGCGCGGCGCGGACGGCCGGAAGATGACATGTTGACGGAAGCCATGGAGGTTCCTTGCTTTTTATGACTTTTGTGGAACGCATCCACCTCGCGCCTGTTCCCGCTGTGCATTGCACGAATTCTTGCATTGACGTTGGCGAGGCTCGCGCCTATATCGGCGGCGGGCCACACCTCCCCAACGAGGTGCTATCATTCTGGAAGGAATGAACCGCGATGACTGATGTTCGTCCGGCTGTGCGTCCCGCGCGGCCTTTTTTTTCGTCCGGACCCTGCGCCAAGCGCCCCGGCTGGACCCCTGAAGCCCTCAAAGGCGCGCTGGTGGGACGTTCCCACCGCTCCAAACCCGGCAAAGCCAAGCTGAAGGACGCCATCGAGCGCACCCGCAAGCTTTTGGGCGTTCCCGCCGATTATCGCATCGGCATCGTGCCGGCGTCCGACACCGGCGCGGTGGAAATGGCGATGTGGTCACTGCTGGGCCCGCGCGAAATCGACATCTATGCCTGGGAAAGCTTCGGCGAAGATTGGGTGACCGATACGGTCAAGCAGCTGAAGCTGAAGGCCGAGGTGCACAAGGCGCCGTACGGCCAGTTGCCGCAGATGAAGGCCGCCAAGGACCGCGACACCATCTTCCTGTGGAATGGCACGACCTCGGGCGTGAAGATTCCCAATGGCGACTGGATTCCCACCGACCGGGAAGGCCTGACCATCTGCGACGCGACCTCGGCCGCGTTTGCGATGGAACTACCGTGGGACAAGCTCGATGTCACCACTTTCTCCTGGCAGAAAGTGCTGGGCGGGGAAGCCGCGCACGGCATGCTGATTCTGTCCCCACGCGCCGTTGCAAGGCTGGAATCGCACACCCCCGCTTGGCCGATGCCCAAAATCTTCCGCATGACCAAGGGCGGCAAGATCGTGGACGGCATCTTCGAAGGCGAAACCATCAATACCCCCTCGATGGTCGCGGTGGAAGATTATCTCGATGCGCTCAATTGGGCGGAAAGCGTGGGCGGGCTGAAGGGCCTGATCCAGCGTTCCAACGACAATCTCAAGGCGCTGGAAAAATGGATCGCCGGCTGCGGCTGGGCCGGTTTCCTGGCCGAGGATGCCGCGATCCGTTCCAACACCAGTGTTTGCATCACGGTCACAGATCCCTGGTTCGCCGCGCTGAGCGACGAAGCCAAGGCGGACGCGGCCAAGAAGATCGCCTCGCTTCTGGAGAAGGAAGGCGTGGCGCTGGACATTGCCGGCTACCGCGCCGCTCCTCCCGGCCTGCGCATCTGGTGCGGCGCCACCGTCGACAAGGCAGATATCGAGGCGCTGACGCCGTGGCTGGACTGGGCCTTTGCCCAGGTCAAAGCCTGACGCGAAGGGCTGAACCAGACAACAAGGGACGCGCCATGCCGTTCATTTCCGAAAACGAACTGGAAAGGGCACTGGTCAAGGCGGCAACGAATCCGGCCGCCGCGCCGGACTTCTACCGCCTGCTGCTGGAATCCGATCTTCTTGTGCTGGGCACGGTCGAAGGCCAGGAAGAGGCAGCCGAGAAATTCTCCCTGGCGCCGGGCGGCAAGGTCAATCTGGTGCCGGGCCAGAAAAAGGGTGGTGGTCCCTTCCTGCCGATATTTTCGTCGCTGCGGCGCATGCAGGATTATGTGAAGCAGGAGAGCAAATATCTGCGGGTCAATGGCCGCGCTCTGCTCGATCTTACCCGCGGCGCGCCGGTGATCCTCAATCCGGCCTCGGAGTATGGCAAGGAACTGACGGCCCAGCAGATCAGCTATCTGCTCGATCCCTCTGCGCCGCAGAGCCAGGTGCTTCCCATCATCGGCCAAGGGGAAAATCCCGTGGCGCTGGTCGAGACCCTCACCCAGGTCTTCGCCAGCCGCCCCGATGTCGAGGCGGCCTGGGTCCTTCAGCTTCATCCTTCGGGCCAGAATCGACCGCATCCGCTGGTCGGTGTCGAACTTGATACAGGCATGGGCGGCGACTGGCCGTCGCTGATGCAAGCCATCAAGGTCGCGGTGGACAGCACCCTGCCTGAGATGATGTTCGATCTCCAGCGCATCGACCGGGCGAACCCCGTCGGCCTTGCCAGCACTCTTCTGCAGGTCCCGCCTTTTTACCAGCGCCGCAAAGCCGGCCCGACCATCAATTGATCATTGGCACAACTGAACGCTCGAAGGAAAATCCCCAATGCCCAAGGTTCTTATCGCCGACAAGCTTTCGCCTGCCGCCGTCGCCATATTCCAGGAGCGCGGTGTCGAGGCCGATGTAAAGACCGGCCTTCCCAAGGAAGAGCTGATCAAGATCATCGGCAATTATGATGGCGTTGCCATCCGCTCGGCCACCAAGCTTACCGCCGACGTGATCAAGGCCGCCAAGAATTTGAAAGTGATCGGCCGCGCCGGCATCGGTGTCGACAATGTGGACATCCCGGCCGCCACCGCGGCCGGCGTGATCGTGATGAACACGCCCTTCGGCAATTCCATCACCACTGCCGAGCATGCCATATCGCTGATGCTGGCGCTGGCCCGCGAGCTTCCGGCCGCCAATGCCTCCACCCAGGCGGGCAAATGGGAAAAGAACCGCTTCATGGGCGTGGAGATCACCGGCAAGGTGCTGGGCCTGATCGGCGCCGGCAATATCGGCTCCATCGTGGCGGACCGCGCCAAGGGGCTGAAGATGCGGGTAATCGCCTATGACCCCTATCTGTCGCAGGAGCGCGCCAACGATCTCGGAATCGAAAAGGTCGAGCTGAACGATCTTCTGGCGCGGGCCGATTTCATCACCCTGCATGTGCCGATGACGGCAGAGACCAAGAATATTCTTTCCGCCGACGCGTTGGCCAAGACCAAGAAGGGCGTGCGCATCATCAACTGCGCCCGCGGCGGACTGATCGACGAACACGCCCTGAAAGCCGCCATCGATAACGGCCATGTCGCCGGCGCCGCGCTGGACGTGTTCGAGACCGAACCGGCCAAGGAAAATATCCTGTTCGGCAATGAAAAGGTGGTGGCGACGCCGCATCTGGGCGCCTCCACCACAGAAGCGCAGGAGAATGTGGCGCTGCAGGTGGCCGAACAGATTTCCGACTATCTGCTCACCGGCGCCATCACCAACGCGTTGAACATGCCTTCCATTTCGGCCTCAGAGGCCCAGAAGGTGCGGCCCTGGATTTCGCTGGCGGAAAAGCTGGGCTCTTTCGCCGGCCAGCTTACCGGCACCAGCCTGACCGGCGTGGAAATCGTCTATGAAGGCACCCCCTCCATGCTCAATACCCGCGCGCTGACGCAAGCGGCCCTGACCGGCCTGCTCAAGCCGATGCTGGCGGAAGTCAACATGGTCAATGCGCCGGTGATCGCCAAGGACCGTGGCGTCAAGGTGAGCGAGACCCGCCGCGATGCCCAAGGCGTCTATGAAGGCTATATCAAGCTGGTGGTATCGATGAGCGACGGCTCGACCCGGCGCGTGGCCGGCACCGTCTTCTCCGATGGCCGCCCGCGCCTGATCCAGATCAAGGATATCGGCCTGGATGCGGAGTTCGCGCCACACATGCTTTATATCGTCAACGAGGACAAGCCGGGCTTTGTCGGCAAGCTGGGCACGCTGCTGGGCGATGCCAAGGTCAATATCGCCAACTTCACGCTCGGCCGCAGCGCACCCGGCCAGGATGCGATCGTGCTGATCGAAGTCGATGGTCCCGTGCCGGAAGCAGTGGCCGAAGCAGTGGCGAAGCTGCCCCAAGTCAAACACGCTCGGCCTTTGGTTTTTTGATCCCCTCCGTCGGCAACTCGGGTTGGCAAGCCAACACCTCGTTGCCGACACCTCCCCTTCCTGCGCGCTAACGCGCGCGAAGGGGAGGCAGTTTGAGGATGCTGATGGTCGCGGCGCGGAATGCGCCGCTCGAGCCAAAAATAAAGGGCGTCAGAAACGGCGCCCTTTTTTATGTCCGGCTCTTCGCAATGGCCTCGTGATGGCGGATCACTTCCTTGACGATGAAGTTCAGGAATTTCTCCGCGAAATCCGGATCGAGCTTGGCGTCGGAGGCCAGCTTGCGTAGGCGCGCGATCTGGGCGGCCTCACGCGCAGGATCCGCCGGCGGCAGCGCATGGGTCGCCTTGTATTCGCCCACGGCCTGGGTGCATTTGAAGCGCTCCGCCAGCATGTGGATCAGCGCGGCATCGATATTGTCGATGCTATCTCGCAGGCGCAGCAGTTCGGGATGGCTCATTTGGGTACGGCTCTGCACAAATTGCGGGCGGATAGTGTTTAAGCGAAAGCGCGCGACGGCGCCAGCAAAGTTCCCGAAACGGAATTATCTTCCGACAAGGTGAATATCGGCGTCAAATCCCCTTCCACGCCCCAGCCGCGGGGTGATTAGCTTTCTTACGTAACGGGTGGGGACCCGCAAGGCGCGAAACAGCGGCCGCGGGTTTTGGGGCGATGCGGAATTGCCGGGCGATCGGGATACTGGCTCTGACCTTGCTGGCCGGCGGCTGCGCGGGCACGCAAACCAGCGAACAGGCCGATGCGACGATTGTCAGCGATCCCCTGGAAGGCATGAACCGCTTCTTCTTCGACCTGAACCAGCGGCTGGACCGCAATGCGGGCAAGCCGGTCGCCTCCGCCTACAAAAAAGACGTGCCCCAAAGCGTGCGCGGCAGCCTGCACAATGTGCTCGACAATCTGGGCGGGCCGGTGAATGTCGCCAACGACCTGCTTCAGGTGCAATTCGAGAATGCGGGCATCGCGGCCGGCCGCTTTCTGGTCAACACCACCATCGGCGTCGCCGGCATTTTCGACGTCGCCACCGACTGGGGCATGCCCGACCGCGACCGCGATTTCGGCGAGACCCTGGGCACCTATGGCGTGCCGCCGGGACCCTATCTGGTGCTGCCGCTGCGCGGCTCGACCGATGTGCGCGATTTCGCGGGCAATTATGTCGACGGCTTCGCCACCCCGCTGCGTTTCGTGCGTTATGACGGCAACAATTATGTGGGCTGGATGAAGTCCACCCTGGGCTCGATGGACAACCGTTCCGCAAACCTCGTCACTTACGAAGACATTGAGCGGGCCAGCGTCGATTATTATGCCACCATGCGTACTCTCTATATGGAGCGGCGGGCCCGGCTGGTGGAAGACCGTAATGTCCGCACGGCCTCGTTGCCCGACTTCTAGTCCCCGGGCCGGTTTGGCTTTCAAGACCGGGCCAAAAATGCTCTAAGTCCGGCCATGACGGTCGTTGAGCGTATTGTGGCATTTTGCTGCCGTTGGCCCTGGGCCGTGATCATCGCCTGCCTGCTGCTGGCCGGGGGCGCGGCCTGGTACACGTCCCAGAACTTCGCCATCAACACCGACAGCGAGCAGCTGATCGATGCCCGCGTGGGCTGGCGCATGCGCCAGGCCAGTTTCGATGCCCATTTTCCCCAGCAGAACAACCTGACCCTGGTGGTGATCGACGGCGCCACCCCGGAACTGGCCGAGCAGGCCGCGGCGAAGCTGACCGCCAAGCTTCTTACCAATCCCGCTTTGTTCCCGCATGTGCTGCGGCCCGATGGCGGCCCCTTCTTCAGCCAGAACGGCATGCTGTTCCTGTCGGTGCCCGAGGTGAAGGACACGACCCAGCAGCTGATCAAGGCCCAGCCTTTCCTGGCCGGCCTGGCCGCCGATCCCTCGCTGCGCGGGATCACGACCAATCTTTCGACCTTCCTTCTGGGGGTTCAGTCGGGCCAGGCCAAGCTTGCCGATTTTGATCCGGCGATGGCGCGGTTTGCGCAAGTCTTCGACGCGGCCGCGCATGGCAAGGTCGATTACATGTCCTGGCGCTCGCTGATCACGGGTGCCGCGCCCAAGCCGGAAGAAATCCGCCGCTTCATCGAGATCAAGCCGCGGCTGGACTTCAATGCCTTGGAGCCGGGCAAGGAAGCCAGTGACGCGATCCGCGCCGATGCCGCCCAGCTGGGCTTGACCCCGGCCAATGGCGTGAGGGTACGGCTGACCGGGCCGGTGCCGCTGTCGGACGAGGAATTTGCCACCCTGACCGACCGCGTCTGGCTGATGACCGGGGCAATGATGGGCGGGGTGCTGCTAGTCCTGTGGCTGGCGCTGCGCAGCTTTCGCATCATCTTCGCCATCCTGGTCACGCTGTTCGTGGGCCTTGCCATCACCATGGGCCTGGGCCTGAAGGCGGTGGGCGTCTTCAACATCATCTCCATCGCCTTCATCGCCCTGTTTGTCGGATTGGGCGTGGATTTCGGCATCCAGTTTTCGGTGCGTTATCGCAGCGAGCGCCATCGCAATGACGATCTGGGCGCCTCGCTGGCCGCAACGGGACGCGCGATGGGCATTCCCCTGGCGCTTGCGGCAGGCGCCACGGCGGCGGGATTTTTCTCGTTCCTGCCGACCACCTATACCGGCGTCGCCGAGCTGGGAAAGGTGGCCGGCATCGGCATGATCGTGGCTTTCCTGCTCTCCATCACCATGCTGCCGGCCATGCTGATGCTGTTCAATCCGCCCGGCGAAACCGAGGATGTCGGGTTTCAGAGCCTTGGCCGCCTGGATGACTTTATGACGAAGCACCGGCGCAATGTGGTCAAGATCGCGGCGGCGGCCGGGGTCGTGTCACTGGGATTGATGGCGTTTGTGCGGTTCGATTCCAATCCGCTGGACCTGCGCAGCCCCAAGGTGGAATCGGTATCGACCCTGTTCGACCTGATGAAGAATCCGCAGACCTCGCCCAACACCATCGATGTCGCGGCCCTGTCGCTGACCGATGCGGACTCGGTGGCTGCCCGCATTGCCCAGGAGCCGTTGGTGGCCCAGGCGCTGACGCTTTCGAGCTATGTGCCCGACCAGCAGAAGGAAAAGCTGGCGCTGATCCAGGATGCCGCCAATCTGCTGGAAACCACGCTCAATCCGCTGGATGTGGCGCCGCCGCCCACTGATGCGGAGCTGGTCAAGAGCTTCCAAGACACTGCCGGCAAGCTGCGTGCCGCGGCCGGCAATGGCCAGGACAAGCCGGCAAAGGATGCACGTCACCTGGCCGATGCGCTGGACGCGCTGGTGAAAGCGGGTCCAGCGGCGCGGGCGCTGGCGGCCAAGGCGCTGGTTCCGGGGCTAGAGACCATGTTGCAGCAGGTCGCGGATTCTCTGAAGGCCGCGCCGGTGACGGTGGACAACATGCCGGCCGAGCTGCGCGCGGCCTGGGTGGCGCAGGACGGCACCGCCCGCATTCAGGTCTTCCCCAAGAATACCAGCAACGATCCGGCCGCGCTGTCGGCCTTTTCCGATCAGGTGCTGAGCGTGGCGCCACAGGCCACCGGCGCGCCGATTTCCATCCGCGAATCCGGCAGGACCATCGTGGGCGCCTTCGCGGAAGCCGGCGTCCTGTCCTTCATCGTCATCATCATCCTGCTCGCCCTGGTGCTAAAGAGCGTGCACGACGTGTTGATGACCCTGGCGCCGCTGGTGCTGTCGGGACTGTTGACCCTGGCGACCTGCGTGCTTCTGGGCTTGAAGCTCAATTTCGCCAATGTGATCGCCTTGCCGCTGCTTTTGGGCATCGGCGTCGCTTTCAACATCTATTTCGTGGTCGCCTGGCGCCATGGCCAGCGCTGTTTCCTGGCATCAAGTCTGACCCGCGCGGTGATCTTCTCTGCCGCCACCACCGCATCGGGCTTCGGGACCCTATGGCTCAGCGTGCATCCCGGCACCGCCAGCATGGGCGAGCTTTTGATGATCTCGCTGGGCTGGGTGCTGGCGACGACATTGTTCTTGTCGCCGGCGCTTTTGGGTCCGCCGACACATACGCTCAAGATGCATGATCCTGAGGTGTGAGCCGGAAGAGCGAAAGGTCCGGTGGACCTTTCGCCCGGCGAACGCCAAGGCGCGAAGCGCCGCGGCAGTGGTTCAACTTTATTAAAGCGGCGCGGTAGCGGAGCGGGACTACTCCCCGGCCTCGCGTTGCGCTTGACCGCGCACCGCTGCGGCGTTCGACGCTCAAATCGATCGTCGCATGACGCTGTCGCTAGCGACGGATCGATTTGCCCGGCTTCGCCGGTCGCGTCTCACCCCATAATCTGATCGGTCAGCGCGTTGATCCGCTTCGCCAGACCCTGCGGGCCGCTGGCGGCAAGTGTCGCGGCGAAGTCAGAACGCTTCTGCGCCATCTGGCTGATATTGCCGGCCAAGAGCACGTCGGTGACCTTCCAGTCCGATCCCACCTGATGCATGCGATAATTGAAGGCGATGGTCTCGCTGGATGTCTTCATCGTGCTTTTCACGAAATGATCGGTGCCGCGCACGATCGAAGCCGGCTCGACGTTGAATTTCTCGCCACTATAGGAATCGAAGCTCTTGGCATAGTTGGCGATGGTCATGCGGGTGAAGGCATCGACCATCATTTTCTTGTCGGCGTCGGAGGCGGTCGCCCAGCTGGGACCGACAGCGGTGGCGGTCATGGCCTGAAGATCAAAGGCCTTTTCCACTGCGGGCTTCAGCTTGTCATAGCGGGACTTGGTGGTGCCGCCCGACTTCATCGACGCGGTCAGCGCGTCATAGAAACCCTGGATCTGGGCCACCGCCGGATCGGCGGCCTGCGCCTGGACGGCCGTGGTTTCCAGCATCACGGCCGACGGCATCCCCGCCAGCATCAGTGCAAGGGACAGGTTTTTCAAAATGCGGTGCATGGAAATCTCCTTTGGCCCTCTAACGCACAAGGCCCGAATATGGCCCGAAAATGACGGCAAAAATCCGGCTTATTACGTGTCTCGATCCAGCAAAAAGAATGGCAGGGCGCAAAGTTCGGGCGCCTTGGCCGCATAGGGGCCCAGCGCCTCGACCGCGCGGCGGGCGCGCTTTTCGGCCTCGGCCCGCGCACCTTCCACCCCCAGAAGCGTCACCAGGGTCTGCTTGCCCATATCGGCATCCTTGCCCACCGCCTTGCCGGTCTTTTCCGCCGTCGAGGTGACGTCCAAGAGATCGTCGGTGATCTGGAACACCACACCCATATCCTCGGCATAGGCTTTCAGCCGGGCACGGTCTTCGGCCGAAGCCTGGCCCAGAATGGGACCGGCCTCACAGGAGAATTCGAACAGCTGGCCGGTCTTTCTGCGCTGCAGGTCGATCACGTCCTCGACGCCGAAGCTTGCATCCGCCAGCATGTCGATGATCTGGCCGCCGATCATGCCGCTATGTCCCGATGCCTCGGCGAGCCTGGCAATGAGCGCGCAGCGCACGTCGGCGCTTGGATGGGTGCGGGCGTCGGCCAGTATTTCAAAAGCGATGGTGAGCAAGGCATCACCCGCCAGGACCGCCGTCATCTCGTCAAAGGCGATATGGGTGGTGGGACGGCCACGGCGCAGATCGTCATCATCCATGCAGGGCAGATCGTCATGCACGAGGCTGTAGGTGTGCAGCGATTCGATTGCCGCCCCCACCCGAAGGCTGCGCGAATCATCCACCCCGAACAGCCGGGCGGAATGCAGCACCAGGAAGGGGCGAAGCCGCTTGCCCCCCGCGGTGATGGCATAGCGCATGGCTTCCTGGACCCGGGCCTGGCGCCCTTCCGGGCGGGGCAGGACGGCCTCCAGAGTCGCGTCCATCAGCTTGGCGGAGGCGGAAATAGCCTTGGGCAACTGGGCAATATCGGCGGCGAGCCCCGCGGAGGCGGCCTGAGAGAGGTTACTGGACATGGCGCCCCGATCTGGCCGGCCCGGGCTCTTCCGGGGCCCAGCCCTGTGAAAGGCCCGCTTTTAGCCCTGAAACCACCCCCCTTGCCACCCGTTTCCTTTGGCCGGGGTTACATTTCCGTAGGGCCCCGGGTTTGGCCTGTTACCCATGCGGGATAAGGGGTTGCACCCCCTATCCCGAAAGCGGAAAATGACTATGTTGCAGCGCCGTAGCAGGGACCAGGCCGGGGGTGGCCTACCCGCCCACTCGGACTTTTAGGGACCGATATGCGAGTCATTCTTGCCCAGCCGCGCGGCTTCTGTGCCGGGGTCGTGCGCGCCATCGATATCGTGGAGAAGGCGCTCGATAAGTATGGCGAGCCCGTCTATGTGCGCCACGAGATCGTGCACAACAAGCATGTGGTCGACACGCTGAAGAACAAGGGCGCACGTTTCGTCGAGGAACTGGACGAAGTGCCCGAAGGCGCTGTCACCGTATTCAGCGCCCATGGCGTGCCCCAGTCGGTGGTGAAGACCGCCACGGCCCGCGGCCTGCCGGTGCTGGATGCGACCTGCCCGCTGGTTTCCAAGGTGCACAATCAGGGCAAGCGTTATGTCGCCCATGGCCGCACCCTGATCCTGATCGGCCATGCCGGTCATCCGGAAGTGGAAGGCACCATGGGCCAGGTCGGCGCACCGGTGACCCTGGTGCAGAACGAGGCCGATGTGGCGGCACTGGAAATTCCTTCCGACACGCCGGTCGCCTATATCACCCAGACCACGCTTTCGATCGATGATACCAAAGGCATCATCGTGGCGCTGAAGAAGCGCTTTTCCGACATCGTCGGTCCGGAAACCTCCGATATCTGCTACGCCACCCAGAACCGCCAGACTTCCGTGCGCGAACTGGCCAAGATTGCCGATGTGATCCTGGTGGTGGGCGCGGCCAACAGCTCCAACTCCAACCGGCTGCGCGAGATCGGGCTGGAGGAAGGCGTGCCGTCCTATCTGATCAATGACGGCAGCGAGCTGAAGCCCGAATGGGTGCGTGGCAAGAAGGTAGTGGGCCTGACCGCCGGCGCCAGCGCCCCCGAAGAGCTGGTCAAGCATGTGATCGAAGCCCTGGGCGAGATCGAAGACGTGGAAGTGGAACAGATGGACGGCAAGAAGGAACATATCGAGTTCCGTCTTCCCGCCGAGTTGAGGGCTTAAATCATGGGATTGCCGCTGCGTCAGGCCGCCAAGATCGGCGCTTATGTGATGAAGAAGCATCTGTCCGGCGGCAAGTATCCGCTGGTCTTGATGCTGGAGCCGCTGTTTCGCTGCAACCTGGCCTGCGCCGGCTGCGGCAAGATCGATTATCCCGACGAGATCCTGAACCAGCGCCTGTCCTATCAGCAGTGCATGGACGCGATTGACGAATGCGGCGCGCCGGCCGTCTCCATCGCCGGCGGTGAGCCCCTGCTCCACCGCGACATGGCCAAGATCGTGGAAGGCTATATCGAGCGCGACAAGTTCGTGATCCTGTGCACCAACGCGCTGCTGCTGGCCAAGAAGATCGACCAGTACAAGCCACATCCGAATTTCACCTGGTCCATCCATCTGGATGGCGACAAGGTGATGCACGACAAGTCGGTCTGTCTGGACGGCACCTATGAGAAGGCGGTCGCCGCCATCAAGCTGGCCAAGAGCCGCGGCTTCCGCACCCAGATCAACTGCACCTTGTTCGACGGCGCCGATCCGGAGCGCACCGCTGCGTTCTTCGACGAGATGATGGCGATGGGCGTGGACGGAATTACCGTGTCGCCCGGCTATGCCTATGAGCGCGCCCCCGACCAGCAGCACTTTTTGAATCGCGAGCGGACCAAGACCATGTTCCGCGAGATCCTCAAGCGCGGCAATGGCGGGAAGAATTGGGAATTCACCAACTCGCCGCTGTTCATGGACTTCCTGGCCGGCAATCAGACCTATGAATGCACCCCCTGGTCGATGCCGCTGCTCACCGTGTTCGGCTGGCAGAAGCCCTGCTACCTGCTGGGCGAAGGCTATGTGAAGACCTTCAAGGAGCTGATGGAAGGCACCGAGTGGGAAAAATACGGTGTCGGCAAGTATGAGAAATGCGCCAACTGCATGGTGCATTGCGGCTTCGAAGGCACCGCCGCCACCGACGCCATCAAGCATCCCTGGAAGAACCTGCCGCTGATGATGCGGGGCGTCAAAACCGAAGGCCCGTTTGCGCCCGAGATCGACCTGTCAAAGCAGCGCCCGGCGGAGTTCGTCTTCTCGCGTCATGTCGAGAAGAAGATGTCAGAGATCCGCGCCGGCAATTCCAACACCACAGAGATCGAGGCAGCGGAGTAGTTCCGCGAAGGCCTTGTTCGAGGCGCGGGCGGTGCGGATCAGCGCCGGCACCTGCATCGGCTTTCTCAGCAGCGAGCCCAGCACCCGGCCAAGCGCGATGCCGCCGTCCGGCTTCATGGCGACCAGCGCCGCCGGCGGCAACACATGGGACGCGTCATCGGAAATTACTCGCAAGCCCGCCAGCGGCAGGTTGCGGGCCTTGGCGAAGCGGGCGGCGACCTGGCTTTCCATATCCACGGCAAGTGCGCCGGTGGTGTTGTAGAGTCCGGCTTTGGTTTCGGGATTTTCGATGATCATGTCGCTGCCGAAGAACTGGCCTTGATAGGCCTGTGGGAGCCGCGATAGCAGCCTGACCCGCCAGGTTTCCTGGCAATCCCATTTTTCCGTGCCGGTGATGATCTGATCGGCAATGACCACATCGCCCACCTTCAGGTGCGGCGACAAGGCGCCCGCCAGGCCGATGGAGATCACGCCGCGGATGTCGCCATGCAACGCGTTAAGCTTGTCGGCAAGCGAAACCGCATCGCCGCCGCCGGCCACCGCCACCACATCGGCGACGCCGACCATCTCGGCCTCTTTCGCCAATCCGGTGACGGCCAAAATGGTCACAGCCCGTACTCAACCCGTCGTGAATTGCCGCTTTTGAGATTGCGATAGCGCGCTAGCGCCCAGAGCGGGAAGAATTTCGGATAGCCGTGATAGTTCAGATAGAACACCCGCGGAAAGCCGCCGCCGGTATAATGCGGCTGGCTCCACAAGCCATCGGCTTCCTGTGTCGCCTTCAAGTAATTGATGCCGCGCGCCACGGCGGGATGGTCGACCTCGCCCGCCGCCATCAGGCCCAGGATCGCCCAGGCGGTCTGTGACGCGGTCGAGGGCGCGGGCTCGTAACCCTTGTAATCCAGCTTGTAGCTGTCGCAATTCTCGCCCCAGCCGCCATCCGGATTCTGGATCGCCACCAGCCAGTCGGCGCCCTTCTTCATGGTCGGATGATCGGGGGCAAGGCCTGCGCCATTCAGCCCCGCCAGCGCCGACCAGGTGCCATAAATGTAATTGACGCCCCAGCGGCCCCACCAGGAGCCGTCGTCACGCTGCGTGCGGATCAGGTAATCGATGCCGGCCTTCAACCGCGGATCGTCAGGCTTGGCGCCCAGCTGCGCCATCATGCCGACGCAGCGTCCCGACACGTCTTCGGTCGGTGGATCCAGCAGCGCGCCATGATCGGCAAAGGGGATATTGTTCAGATAATAATAGCTGTTGTCGGCGTCGAAGGCGCCCCAGCCGCCGTCACGGCTCTGCAGGCCTTCCACCCATTCCGCACCGCGGGCGATGGCGTCCTTATACTCCGCACGTTGCGCGGCGCGGTCCATCGCCATCACCACCACGGCGGTGTCGTCCAGGTCGGGATAGTGGTCGTTGCGATACTGGAAGGCCCAGCCGCCGGGGCGCACATCGGGTTTTTCTTCCGCCCAGTCGCCCTTGACATCCAGCACCTGCAGCGGCTTCAGCCATTCCAGGCCCCGGGCCACCGCTTCTTCGGCGCGGGTGTCGCGGGTTTCCAGCAGCGCGTGGGCGACCAGGGCGGTGTCCCACACGGGAGAAACACAGGGTTGGCAGTAAGCTTCGTCATCCTTGATGACCAGCAGCTTTTCCACCGACAGCCGCGCAATGGCGCGGTCGGGATGCTCCGGCGGATAACCCAGCACATCATACATCATCACGCTGTTGGCCATGGCGGGATAGATCGCGCCCAGCCCGTCTTCACCGTTCAGGCGTTCTGTCGTCCAGGCGCGGCAGATCTCGATGGCACGCTCGCGCGAGCCCTTGGGCCAGGGCACAACTTTCAAAACACGGTCCAATGCCGCAAAGAAAGCCGACCAGCCGGCGCTCTGATGCGGGGCGCGCGGAGACGCGGCGCCCACGCCCGGCACGAACAGTTCGTCGATATGGATATCGCGCGGATTCCTGGCCAGCGGCTGGCGCGCGCACAACACCAAAAGCGGCACGATCACAGTGCGCGCCCAATAGCTCATCTTGGACAGATGCACCGGGAACCAGCGCGGCAACAATATCAGCTCCGGCGGCACGGTCGGGATGTTGGACCAGCTGGTCTGGCCATAAAGTGCCAAAAGGATACGGGTGAAGACATTGGCCTTGATGGCGCCGCCACGCTTCCGGATTTCCTCCCGCGCCCGCGCCATATGCGGCGCGTCGATATCGTCACCGATCATCTTCAGCGCGAAATAGGCTTTCACGGTGGCGGAGATGTCGAAGGCGCCTTCGTGATACAGCGGCCAGCCGCCATGGCTGCCCTGGATGCGGCGCAGATAGACGCCGATCTTCTTTTCCAGCTCCAGATTGGGCGTTTCGCCCAGATAATGGACCAGCAGCACATATTCCGCCGGAATGGTGGCGTCGGCCTCCAGCTCATAGACCCAGTGGCCGTCGGGCTTCTGCTCGCGCAGGATGGCGTCGGTGGCGGCGCGGATCGCACCTTCGACGTCGGCAAATTCCCCGGGATTGAGCTGGTTCATGCGCCCGCCATTATAGGGACAGATGCTTCAGGGCCAAAGCCGCCGCCTTTTCCCCGGAGCGCAGGGCGCCCTCGATGGTGGCGGGCAGGCCGGTGTCGGTCCAGTCACCGGCCAGGAACAGGTTCGGCCATCCCGTCTTGGCCGCGGGACGTTTGGCGTCCTGTTCTGGGGTGGCGGCAAAGGTGGCGCGCTTTTCCTTGACGATCTGCCAGGCGGGCATGGGGTCCGTTATATCCAGCGCCTTGGCGACGTCGGACCAGATGCGCGTGGCAAGTGCCTCGCGGTCCTGGTCCACGATGGCATCGGCTCCCGAAACCGTGACCGAGATGCGATCGGGGAAGGTGAATATCCATTCCGCGGTTCCCCCGATCACCCCCAGCATCGCCGGCGCGCCGGCAGGCCTCGCCATCTTGAAATGCGCGTTGACGATGGCGCGAAAGTCATCCGGAGCAGTCAGGGTGGGAATCAGGTCCTTGGCCACCCAGGGGGGCACCGCCAGCACCAGCGCATCTCCCCGTGCCAGCGGCACTGCCGCCTCACCCAGTTCCAGCGCCAAGGCGTTGCGCCGGCCCAGGGTGATGTTGCGCAGCCTTGTGCCCAACCGGACCTCGGTGCCCTTGCTCTGCAGATATTTGAGCGCCGGATCGATGAAGGCGTGCGCCAAGGTCGGGTGGGCAATGCGCGGACGATAATAACGGCCGCCCTTGGCCAACGTCTCGCGCAGGACCGCGCCGGCCAGCGCGGCCGAAGACTCCTCCGGTTCGGTATTGAGCGCGGCCAGAAGAAACGGATGCATCAGTCGCCGCCACAAGGGCCCGCGGTCCTTCACGACATCGCCGATCCGTGCTTTTTTGTCGGCCCAAAGCAGCGGCGCATATTGGGTGTAATCGCCTGCGCTGGTGCCGGGCACCCGCCGGCCGGGACGTCCCACCCAGTAGGGCAGCGGCCCTTCATTGGGCTTCAGCAACCAGCGTTCCCTGCTGGCGAGATCGACAAAGGCAAACTCGGCGCGCGATGGACCAGCCAGGCCATCCTTGACCCCGATGCGCGCAAGATAGTCGTGGACCGCGCGATTGCCCGACAATACCAGGTGATTGCCATTGTCGATCACCTGATCCAGCGTAGCGTCGTAATAGGACCGGCAACGCCCGCCCGCCTGGGGCGCGGCCTCGATCAATGTGACGGCGGCGCCGCGCGATGCCAAAAGCGTGGCCGCTGACAAGCCAGCCACACCGGCGCCGATAACGTAAGCTCTCCCTGTCACGAAAACGGGCTCGTCACGAAAACAGCCACTTCATGAAAAAAGACCTTGGCGCAACACCAGCGACAAGAGCCTGCTCTTGGGCAGCGAGACGCGATGGCGCGGCGGTGCGAAGCCCTGGGCTTCGCTGAGGCGCAGGATTTCGGAATAGACCGCGCCCATCAGGCGCGGGGTCTTGATTCGCCCTTTCGGCCGTGCCGCCAGGATGCGGTTGGCCGCGTCATAATGCTGGTGTGCCAGCGCGGCCACCTTGCGGCAGACCGCGTCGATCTCGGGCTTGGCCACGATCGCGACCGGGTCCATCTGGCGGCAGCAATCCATTTCTTCCAGATATTCGCGCGGCAAATAGAGCCGGCCGATGGCAGCATCCTCGTCAATGTCGCGCAGGATGTTGGTGAGCTGCAGCGCCCGGCCCAGATGATGCGCCAGATCGAATCCGGGCCCCTCCTCCATGCCGAACACCTTGATGGAAAGCCGGCCCACCGCGCTGGCCACCCGGTCGCAATACAGATCCAGCGTGGCCAGGTCGGGCGCGACAATGTCTTCGGCCACGTCCATGTCCATGCCGTCCAGCACGGCCAGGAAATCGTCCAGCCTGAGGCCGTAATGCTTCACCGCCGGCGCCAGGAAGCGCACCTGGCCCGCGACTGTTCCCTCGTAAAGCGCGCGCAGGTCGCGGCGCCAGCCTTCCAGCTTTTCGTGGCGTTCGGCGCGGGTGCCGATGCCGTCATCGGCAATGTCATCGACCTTGCGGCAAAAGGCATAGATGGCGAACATGGCGTCGCGCTCTTCCGCCGGCATCAGCCGCATGGCCATGTAGAAGGAGCTGCCGCTGGCTCTTTTCTGGACGGCGCGGGCGGCGGGGGCGCCGATATTTTCTGCGTTGGTCATCTCTGTCTCGGGCGCATCAGGCGCATCAGGGCAAAAGCCGGGAACCGTTTCACAAACAGGGCCGCCACGTCCATCTTGGAATGATGGACGCTTTGCGACAGGGGATCGCGGTTTATCAGCATGGTATTGAGGTCATCGGCAAGGGTCTGGATCAGGTCCACTTCCAGGGAAAGACGCCCGTCGCGGATGGCTTTGGCGAAGGGGCGCGAAATCTCCAGCAATTCGGCGTTCTTGCGCGCCAGGCCCGAGATCACCCCCGCAAGTGCCGGGTTGGCCTTGTCCTGGCCCAGCGCCTCGACCCCGATACCAGCCTGGGCCAGCAGCGGTTCGGGAATATAAACCCGGTTCAGTTCGCGGTAATCCTTGGCGCAATCCTGCAGGTGATTGATCACCTGCAGCGCCGCGCAGAGCGCATCATTGGCCGGCCACAGGCTTTTGTCTTCGCCATGCACATCCAGCACAAAACGCCCTACCGGCATGGCGCTGTAGCGGCAGTAATCGATCAAGTCATCCCAGTCGCGATAGCGCAGCTTGGTGCAGTCGCGGCGGAAGGCTTCCAGCAGGTCCAGCGCATGGGCCGGCGACAGGCCGCGCTCGGCCTGGATGGTGCGCAAGGCAACACCTTCCGGCACCGCATCATTGTCACCCACCAGGCTCTGGCGCATCAGCTCCAGCAGCCGCAGCTTTTCCTCTGGCGCGGCCCGGGCGTTATCGGAGACATCATCGGCGGCGCGGACGAATTTGTAGAAGGCCATCACCGGCGCGCGGTTTTTGGGCGCGATCAAAAACGACGCGACGGGAAAATTCTCGTCGCCATGCCCCTTGCCGGACTGAAGTTCAGCAACGCTGCTCATGCCTGCCCCGTCATGACTGGCCCTGGGCCTGCGCCCGGCCCTTCCACATGCCGCCCCTGCCCGCCCAATGCATGAAGGCCGATTCCAAGGTGAAGGCGGCATAAAAGACCCCGATCAGCGGCAGCGCCAGCCCCCATAATGGCGAGAGGCGATAGAAGCGCAGCATCGGCTGGAACATCACCGCCATGATGATCCAGGCAAGCCACCCGGCAAGCTGGGAAATGCCCCAGGCGAACAGGGCCGTCATCACAGGCGCCAGATAGACCATGGCCAGGCCCAGCAGCGTGCCCAGCAGCATCAGCGGCGAATAGCCGAGCTGGGCATAGGCCGTGCGCGTCACCATATGGCGGATGTCGGAAATATGCGGATAGGGCCGCAAGGACACCGCGCGGTTCGTGAGGCCTAGCCATACGGGGCCTTGCGCCTTCATCGCCCGTCCCAAGGCACAATCGTCGATGATGTTGTGGCGGATGGCAGCGATGCCGCCGGCTTTTTCCAATGCAGCGCGGCGCGCCAGCATGCAGCCCCCGGCCGCCGCCGCCACCCTGGAGCGCGGATTGTTCACCGCGCCAAAGGGAAACAGCATGTCAAAGAAGAAGACAAAGGCGGGAATCAGGAAATGTTCAGCGGCGCTTTTGCAATGCAGCCTGGCCATCAGCGAAACCAGAACCAGTTTGCGGTCTTCGGCGCGAGACACCAGCTGGCGCAAATTGTCGGGGCTGTGTGAGATGTCGGCGTCGGTGAACCAGATGAATTCCGGTGCAAAGCTCGCGGCACGATCGGCGCCCTGGCTCATCGCCCAGAGTTTTCCCGTCCAGCCGGGCGGTCGCGCGCTGCCGGTCAGCACCGTCAACCGATCGCTGCCCAGCCCCCGCGCCAGATCGGCGGTGCCGTCATCGCTCAGATCGTCCACCAGCACGACGTGAAATGTCCCCGGATAATCCTGCGCCACCAGGCTGCCGATGCTTTGCTGGATCACGTCGGCCTCATTGCGGGCCGGCACCACCGCCACAACGGACGGCCATTGCGCGGGCTCCGCAACCGGAACGGTGTCGCGTTCGCGCAACAGCCAGAAGCCGCGATGCAGCAGCAGCAGGTAAAGCCAGATCAGCAGCGGCACGAAGCCGAACAATATGCCCGCGATCATCTGAGATACCCGTTCTCGCGGAACCACGAGAGTGCGTCCTGCAAACCTTCCCTGTAAGGGCGCGCGGAGAAGCCCAGCTCACGCTTGGCTTTTTCGGACGAGAAGAACATGCGGTAACGCGACATGTTGAGCGCATCCACGGTCAGAAACGGCTCCTTGCCGGTGACGCGGGCAAAGGCTTCGGCGCCCCAGGCCAGCGGATAGAGCGGGGCGCGGGGCAGTTTTATGGTCGGCGCGCGCCGGCCCGACAAAAAGGCGATGTCGCCCAGCATGTCCTTCAGCGCCACATCCGTGCCGCCCAGAATGTAATTCTCTCCGATTTGGCCGCGGTCCAACGCGGCCAAATGCCCCTGAGCTACATCATCGACATGCACGAGGTTGAGGCCGGTATCGACAAAAGCCGGCATGCGGCCGGTGGCCGCCTCGACAATGATGCGGCCGGTGGGTGTGGGCTTGACGTCACGCGGGCCTATGGGGGTGGACGGCGCCACGATCACCGCAGGCAGTCCTTCATCCCGGATCAGGCGCTCGACCTCGCGTTCGGCCATGAGCTTGCTGCGCTTGTAGCTGCCGATCACGGTCTGGGGCGTGTGACGTGACGTTTCGTCGACCGCGGCCGGGCCCGGCTTCAGCGCCGCGACCGATGAGGTATAGACCACGCGCTCGACGCCGGTTGCCAACGCCGCCTTCATGCAGGCCTGCGCGCCCTGGAAATTGTTGCGCTCGATCTCGCCCGGATCGCGCGCCCACAGCCGATAGTCGGCGGCGACGTGGAAGAAATAGCGCGCGCCCTTGAGCGCGGCGGTCATGGACGCTTCATCGCGCATATCGCCCGCCACGGGCTCGCAATGCAGGCGTGCAATATTCACCCGCGAGGCGCTGGGGCGCATCAATACGCGCACATGCAGCCCGCGCTCGACCAGCGCGCGGGCGACCGCGGAGCCGACAAAGCCCGATGCACCCGTGACAAGCGCGATATCAGACATTGCCGGCCTCGATGCTGCCGAAAGCGCGGCGGCTCTCCACGCTTTGCCAGTAGATCAGCGCCGGCACGCCCAGCAAGATCTCTCTGGCGCGCTTGAGCAGCGACACCGCCACGCCCATTTCCGCCGGCAAGCCGAACAGGGGCGCCAGCATGGCATAACCCCATTCCTGCACGCCGATAGCGGCGGGAACCGGTGCCGCGATGCTGCGCAGGGTGGAAAGCAGCGCCTCCAGCGCCACGGCATTCCAAAGGCCGATCTGGCCGCCGACCAGCCGGAAGGCAATGAAAGTGCCAACCCCGCCACCGATCCACGCCAGCAAATGCAGCGCCGAAGAAACGGCCAGCCGGGTCTTGGAATCATAGAGTTCTTCCATGGCGGCATGGAGCGACAGACCCTGCTTCATCTGCGGGAAGAAACGCGCTGCCAGCCTTTCGGCAAAGCTCGCCCCCTTTCTCTGCAGGAAGATGAGCAGCGCGATACCCGGCACCGCCAGAAACAGCACCGCCAGCATGCCTTCGGTCACCGGCCCGGAGCCCTGCAGGTGACGGAACTGGGTGAAGCCCAGTCCCAACCCGAAGGCCAGAAACACGACCTGCGCCATCGCTTCCGTCGTGGCATCGCCGGCGACCGAGGCCGCGGCGAAGGAACCGCGCATGCCTTTCAGGATCATCAGCCGTGCCGCCGCCACCATGCCGCCCACCGGCGAGAAAGGCGAAATCTCGGCGATGGAATCGCGCACCAGCCGGGCGAGATAGAAGTAGCCTACGGGACGGCGCTCGGCCGGCGGCAACAGTAAATACCAGGCAAAGGCCAGGCTGACGAATACCAGCAGCGCGTAAAGACACAGCAGCGCCAATCCGCCAAAGCCGGCACGCGCAATCGCCGCGAACACCGCGTCAAAGCCGATGGACCAGACCAGATAGACGGCCGCAACCAGGCCGGCCAGCAGCGCAAGGCTCACGCCGATCTTGGGCGCCCGCTTCATTATGCAGGCAGGGGCTTGGCGCGAAAGCTCCACAAGCGCATGGCGCCCAATGCGGTTTCCGCCAGCTGCGGCAGGAAGCTCGGGCGCAGCAATTCCTTGTCGAACACGCCCATGCGGCGGCGGTTTTCGGAATAGCAGTCTTCCAGGAAGCGGCGGAACGTGAAGCCGTCAAGGAATACGCTGGCCTGGGTGGCGGAGAATTCCTTGCCGTCATTCAGTTCCTTGCCGCGCTTGGCCGTGCCGATCATGCGGCCCAGGGCGCGCATGTAGTAACGGAAATCGGTCAGGGGCAGCAGCATCCGGGCGATCACGCCCTTCTGTGCCTGGTTGTAAGCCATCCAGTTGACGAAGAAGACGATATGACGGGTTTCTTCGTACATCAGGGTCTCGAAGATGTTGAACATCTCCGCAGGAAGAAATTCCGATTGCATGGCGATCTTGAACACGCCAAAGCCCAGGAAGCTGTCCATGCATTCGCCGAAGCCGAAATCCTTGAATCGGGTTTCGACATTGTCGCTGACATCTTCCAGCGGACGCTCGGCGGCGTCGATACCGTATTTTTCGATCATGACCCGGATCAGCTTGGCGTGGCGGGCTTCCTCGAAGCCCTGCAGCGCCACCGCTTCCTTCATCACCGGATCCTTGATGGTCTTGACGAACTCCGCCACGATCGCACCGGCCCGGCGTTCGGTATAAAAAACCTCTTCCCAGAAAGGCACGGATTTCAGGCGTTGCAGCGCCGCCTCATCCAGGTCCGGCCAGGGCAAGGTATCCGGATCGAATTCCGTATAGGTCTGCATGAAATGGCGGCAGAAGGTGTCGCGATGTTCAGGCGAGCCGATCTTCATGGGTCAGGCGGCTTTCTTTTTTGGGCCGATGAATTTGAGCGCAAGCCGCGCCATCGCCGGCACAAAACGCGGCCGCTTGAGGCGATTGTCAAAGGGCTTCAGACGCCGGTCGTTCTCGGCGACGCAGATCGCGATCAGCTCGCCGACATCGATGTCGGCACCCAGCTGCTCGGCGCCGCTGACGGTGAAGTTGTTGTCCTGCTGGCCGTTGGAAACGTCCGAGGCAATGCCCATGCGCTCATAGATCAGGAACAGCCAGACCGCGAGCACCTTGAGCTCGAAATAAGCCCGGCGCCACCACGGCATATTGCGGCGGTGCCAGGCGACCCAATTGACGAAGAACAGGATGTGGCGGGCTTCTTCATTGACCACCGGATCGAAGGTCTGGATCAGCTCCGGCGGGAAATAGCCGGTGTCAGCTGCAGCCTTGAACAGGCCGAAAGCGAAGAAACTGTCGATGCATTCGCTGTAGCCGGTGACCAGGAAGGCCCATTCGGGATTCTTGGGTCGTTCATACACCGGTTCGGGCGCCAGCTTGATGCCATAAGCTTCCACAAGATTGGCCAGCACATGGCGGTGGCGGCGTTCCTCGAACCCGTTGAGCTCGATGGCCTTGCGCAGCAGGGGATCGCGCACCCCTTCGGCATAGGTGCAGACATTGAGGCCGGCGCGGTTCTCGGTCTGGACCGCGATGTCCCAGATCGGCAGGGATGTGATGCGCTTTTCCGCTTCCTCGCCCAGCTTGGGCCAGTCCAGCACCTTGGGCCGGTAGGGATCATGGGTGTCCAGCAGGGTCTTGCAGAACAGCCGCTTGTGTTCGTCGGAGCCGAACTTGATCGGCCCGTCACCGGGCCACAGGCCGGTGTCGCGCGTCAGGTCGGGCGGGATAGCAAAAGCGTGACTGCTCACGGGCACTCCTGTTTCGCCACTGCAATACCCCTTTGGCGGGGGCAATTGAACCAAAAACTATCCGGCTAAGCCATTGATTTCATTGGGCCGGGAAGTCGCCAAAGCCACCCAGCCTGATGCCCCTGGCAGCGATCAGGCCCGGCAGTCCCGGATCCGTCAGCGCCGCCAGCTCCTCATCATAGAGATAGCCCGGAGCCGAACCAGGATAAGGGCCGGTCGCGGGGTGCATATAGATTTCGCTCAAACCCTCGGGAAGATTTTCGATCAAGCCGGCCAGGCGGGCCCGGGTCATGGCGCCGGACCAGGCCAGACCAAAGACATGGTCCGGCGCCGATATGCCGGCGCGGCGGAAGCGGCCGCGGAGACGCCGTGCAAAGGGCGTGGTCAACGCCACCACGCCCGAGGCTTTGTGTTTTTCGATCCGGCCCAGCACGGCTTGCGGCTCCAACGGGACACGCGCACCTCGTACGCCATGCGCCCTGCCCAGCTTCACGATCAGGGCAGCGATGGTGGGATGCAGATGGAAATGCTTGTGGGCATTGACGTGATCAAGCTTCAGTCCCGTCGCTTCAAAGGCCGCGAATTGGGCCTCCATTTCGGCCGCCAGTTGGGCACGGACCTTGGGCAGAAAGAACATGGCCGCACCGGCCCGCGCCATGTCGGTTCGGAAGTGGCCAGTCTTGTCCACCAGATCGGGCACCGCGGCGGCCGGCAGCATGGGCCTTCCTTCCACCAGCACCAGATGCAGGCCCACGCGCAGGCCCGGCATGGCACGGGCGCGCTGCACGGCATCGTTGGCAGCAGGTGCGGCCACCATCAGGCTGGCAGCAGACAGGATGCCGTCGCGATGGGCACGCTCCACCGCCTGATTGACTTCGACGGCGGCACCGAAATCGTCCGCCGTGACGATCAGCTTCCTCAAGTCAGGAAACGATCATGTCTTCGCGGTTCTTGAGGAACTGGAAGAACTCCACGCCTTCGCGCAGGCGCCGCACCAGCATGTCGCGCGAAGTCAGCATTTCCTTCACGATCTCCGCGATCTTGGAGGGGCGGAAATAGAACTTCTTGTAGAAGTCTTCCACCGATTCAAAGATTTCGGTGTGGCCCAGATGCGGATAGTTCAAGGGCGCGATCTGGGTGCCGTCTTCGGTCAAGAGGTCCACATCGGACGCAAACCAGCCATTTTCCTTGGCCTGCTTGTAGAGGAAGGTGCCCGGATAAGGCGCGGCCAGCGACACCTGGATGGTGTGCGGATTGACTTCCTTGGCGAAGGCCAGGGTTTCCTGGATGGTTTCGCGGGTTTCGCCCGGCAGGCCCAGGATGAAGGTGCCGTGCACCACGATGCCCAACTCGCGGCAATCGCGCGAGAAGCGCTTGGCGACATCGACCAAGAGGCCCTTCTTGATGTTGTGCAGGATCTGCTGGTTGCCGGATTCATAACCGACCAGCAGCAGACGAAGACCATTGGCCTTCATCACTTCCAGGGTCTTGCGCGGCACATTGGCCTTGGCATTGCACGACCACACCACATTCAGCGGGCCCAGCGCCTTGGCCAGTTCTTCCACGCGGTCGTGATTGTCGGTCAGGGTGTCGTCGTCAAAGAAGATTTCCTTCACTTCGGGGAAATTCTCTTTCACATACTTCACGTCGCGCACCACGCGGTCGATCGACATGAAGCGGTACTTGTGCCCGCCGATGGTTTGGGGCCACAGGCAGAAGGTGCAGCGCGACTTGCAGCCCCGCCCCGTGTACCAGGACATGTAGGGGTGCAGCAGATAGCCGCCAAAATACTTCTTCACGTCGAGCTGCTTGTAGAGCGGCAGCACCGACGGCAGCTCATCCATATTGACCAGGATTTCGCGCTCGGGATTGGAGACGATCTTGCCCGTGGCGTCGCGATAGGTCAGGCCCTTGATCGTGGACCAGTCCGCGCCTTCCGCCAGTTCCTTGATGGTGAAGTCGTATTCGTTGCGGGCGACAAAATCGAGCTCGGGGCAGGCTTCCATGCTCTCATTCGGTTCGACCGCGACCTTGGCGCCGATGAAGCCGATCTTGGCAGTGGGATTAATCGCGCGCACCAGGCGCGCGGTCTTGCAGTCGGACTTGAAGCTGGGCGTGGACGTGTGGATCACGATCAGCTCGTGCGCCTTCACATCCTCTTCGATGTCCTTGAAGGAGAGATTATGCGGCGGCGCATCGATCAGGCGCGAACCCGGCACCATCGCCGCGGCCTGGGCCAGCCAGGTCGGGAACCAGAAGCTCTTCACTTCCCGCTTCATCTGGTAGCGCGCACCGGCGCCGCCGTCATAGCCGTCGAAAGACGGGGCCTGCAGGAAAAGGGACTTCATCATCGTCAAACCTCATGGCCCGGCGAGGCCGGGAACAGTCAGGAACTTTCAGGACTTTCAGACCTGCGACATCGCGCCCGAAGGCTCTACCGCAAAGTGCGTCCCGCGCCAATGCACGGTTTCGCCGAACAGCGACGCCACAAAGACGCCGAAGCTGAGCAGGTCGCGCAGCGGCAACAGGCCATAAGGACCGCCGTCAGTGCCGAAAAGCCCGTCGATCCGGTACTTTAGGAACAGGCGCGCTGCCAGGGTCAATGCCAATATCGCCAGGCTGACAGCGTTAAAATCCAGCAGCAATGCCGCCATCAAGCCGAAGGCGAAGCCATGGGTAATGAAGCTGCCCAGATAGCCGGCCGGATTGACCATGCGGATGGTGCGGGTCCAGCGCAGCTCGTGGCGCAAAAGATCCAGGGCCGAGCTTTCCGCCGCGGTATGGCCCACCCCCATGGCGGGTATGGCAAGCGTATAACCCCGCGCCCTGACGGCGCGGCCCATCTCGTAATCGTCGGCCAGATGATCGGCAAAAGCGGCAAAGCCGCCCACTTCATCCAACGTCTGACGACGCAGCGCGATGGTCGAACCGAAGCAGGGGGCCGCCAGGCCCAGCGAGGTGCCCAGCACGGCGTTGGGCAGGAAGGTGTAGGAGGTGCCCATCGCCGCCAGCGCCGACCACAAGCGATGGCCGTCATTGGCGGGCTCGCCGGTATAGAGACAGGTGACGATGCCGACACCGGGCCGGGCCAGTGCGCTGGTGACCTGGTTGAGCCAGTCGGGCGTGACCGCAATGTCGCTATCCGACAGGATCAAGGTGTCATGCTTGGCCTGGGGCAGCATGTTGATCAGGTTGGAAACCTTGGCATTGGCGCCATAAAGCGCGGTATCCGCCACGATGGCGGTATCGAGATGGGGATACTTGGCCTGCAAGGCCCTGACCACAGGAACGGCGGGATCGGCTTCGTCATGCACGCCGAACACGATCTGCACCTTGCCGTCATAGCGTTGGGCAAAGAAGGTCTCGAGATTGCGCGACAGGTCGGGCTCGCCCTGGTGCAGCGGCTTCAGGATGGTGACATCGGGGCTATGGCCGGCAGAGACCTGCGGTGCGCGCATGAAGCGGCCGACCAGCAGAGCCGCGAGCAAAGTGTAGCTCGCTCCCCCGACCGCAATGGCCGCCAGGATCCAGCCGATATCTAGGAATACCAAATGCATGGTCACGTTCTGGGAGCCCCACCGCAGATACTTATTAATTCCCGAAATTCGAGGGGAAAAGAGCCGATAAGTGACATTTTGCGACAATTAGAAAGTTTGTCGCGGTTTTTGCCAAGTCAGTGAATTTACGCAATTTCATTGTGACAAAAAGTCATTTTTGGCATTTTCTTTCGGCCTGACGCGCCTGGCCCCGCTCCGATAGGGTGTCTCCATGGTTTCGACCCACGAAATAGAGGGGGTGCGGCAGGCCTTGGCTATGGCCAGCGCCGCCCTTCAGGCCGGCGACCCGGCCGGCGCCGACAGGGCCCTGGCGCCGCATCTGGCCCCTTCGACCAGGGATCCGGCCCTGTTGAACATGGCGGGGCTGGTCAGGATGCACCAGCAGCGATTCGCGGACGCCGCCGGCTTCTTCGCCCGTGCCCGCGCGGCGGACCCAAAGGCGCCACGCCTGGCCTTCGGCCATGCCACGGCGCTGCAATGGCTTCAGCAGCCAAAGGAAGCCTTGGCCGCGCTGCAAGACGCGATTGGGTTAAAGCCCGACTATGCCGAAGCCTATTTTGAAGCCGGCAATATCCTCAAGCGCCTGGGCCGGCTGGCCGAGGCCGAAGCCATGTTCCGCGAATGGCTGCGCGTGCTGCCCAACGATGCGCAGGCGCGGCTGGAGCTGGGCGTGGTGGTGCTGGATCAGGGCCGGCCGCAGGAGGCCGAAGTCATTTTCGCGGGGGCGCTGCAGCAGCCGGCCTCGAATCCACTCAAGGGCGCGCTCCATCACAATTACGCGGTGGCGTTGACCCGCCAGGGCCGGGGGGAAGGCGCGCTGGAGCATCTGGTCAAGGCAAAGGCCTTGAACCCTGCCTTGCCGCATAGCGACGCGATACGCGCCGAAATCCTGCAAGCGTTGAAACGGTATGACGAGGCGGTGGCGCTTTCGCGCCGGATGATCGCCGAAGAACCCGCCAATCCCGAGCGGCACAAATTCCACAACGAGATTCTCTATCGCCTGGACCGGCGTGACGAATATCTGAAGTCCTATGACAGTGCGCCCAAGACGGCGCCGCTGCTCATGTCCAAGGCTTTCTTTCTCAGCCACGAAAAACGCGCGGAGGACGCGCTGGAAACGTACCGGGAAGCGTCGCGGCTCGCGCCCGGGGACCGGCTGGCCGCGGTGGGCGTGGCCAATTCTCTGACCATGCTGGGACGCTATGACGAAGCCCTGGCGGCGTTCGATGCCCTTCTCAAGCGGAACAGCGAAGACGGCGAGCTTTATGGCTGTGCGGCCGAAGCAGCCCTGTTGAGCGGCGATTTCGAGAAGACCGTGGCCCTGTGCGAGCGTGCCGTGGCGATCAACCCCTATGACCAGGTCGCGCTGTCCACCATGGGCACGGCGTTCCGGATGATGGAGGACGAGCGCGACGAGGCACTGAACGGCTATGACACGCTGATCCAGGCCATCGAACTGGAGACGCCCCAAGGCTTTTCCAGCATGGAGGATTTCAACGCCGAGCTGAACGCCTGGCTCGACAGGGTGCATCCCAATACGCGGGAATATCTCAATCAAAGCCTGCGCGGCGGCACCCAGACGCCCGACCAGATTTTCGGCCGCGGCCATGAGCTGGTGGAAAAAATCCGCACCCGCATCGATGAAGGCGTGGCGCGCTATATCGCGGGACTGAAGGAAGACGACAGACATCCCTTTCTGTCGCGGCGCGTGCGCGATTTCGGCTATTCCGGCTCCTGGTCGTCACGGCTGCGCGACTGCGGCTTTCACGTGAACCATATCCATCCCCAGGGCTGGATCAGTTCCTGCTATTACGTGGCTGTCCCTGCGGCCGTCGAAGACGAAAAAGAACGCCAGGGCTGGATCAAGTTCGGCGAGCCCACCTTCGAGGTGGCGCTGAAAGAGCCCATTCGCCGCGCCATCAAGCCCCGGCCCGGCCGGCTGGTGCTATTTCCGTCCTATATGTGGCACGGCACGATCCCATTCCATGATGCGCAGGCGCGCACCACAATCGCTTTCGACGTCGTCCCGAAAAGCTAGGAAGCCCTGCGGCGCGTATGCACGCTGCGCGAGGCCAGCTTGCGCGCCTTGGTGGCGGCGATCAGGGTGAGCCAATTGGCGAACAGCTTGACCGTGTTGGAGCGCCAGGCTTTCAGCGGCAGGGCACCGGCAACGATGTCGTTGTAGCGGGCGAGATCGGTCTCCGAACGGCTCTCCGCCTCCAGCAGCTGGTCCTCGGTGGCGCGGTCGAAATAATTTTCCGGCATAGCCGGGCGCTCATCGCTTTCCCCGCGCAGGAAGCGGCCCATGTCGCGCAGATATTCCCGGCCCAAAGTGCCCAGGTCATATTCGGGATGGCCCTGGAAGAAGACAAAGCGGCTGTGGCCCGGCGGTTCGCGGGTGAAAATGTCGGCCTGGCCGTTGTCGAGCCGCGACAGGACCCGATAGCCCTTGTCCAACAGATCGCTTTCGGCAATGTCATTTTTGCGCGAATGCGGCACCGGCACATCGATCGCCGTGCCGAAAAACAGCGGATCGTCCTCGACACGCATGCTCTGATAGATGCCCGACAATTTCCTGGGCAGCGCCCGGCGGCCGATGCCGTCCAGCTGCAGCACCGCGGCATGCGCGGCAAGACAGGAGAACAGCGTGGAAATGGTGGCGATTTCGGCCCAATCGATCAGATGCGCCAGCTCGGACCAATAGGGTTCGTCACGCAGATCGGAGGTCGAGGGCTGGGCGCCCGTGATGATCAGGGCATCGATATTGGCGGCCTGCAGGAAGCCGGCATCGTCATAGAAGCCGGCCATGCGGGCGCGGGTTTCGTCACTGCGCGGGATCGAGCGCATGGAGAACAGCCTGAGACGCACGTCCAGCGCCCCGGCCGCTTCCTTGAGCAGGCGGGCAAACTGGATCTCGGTGGCACGCATCGCCGCGTCAGGCATGTTGTTGACCAGACCGACATGCACGGCGGCCCGATTGTGGCCGCTGCCCAAAAGGAACTGCTCGACCCGGCTCATGATGTGGCCCTGCGAAGACCGCCGACCGCGACGGCAAGCGCCTGGTCCAGATCGGCAATGATGTCATCCTTATGCTCGATACCGACCGACAGGCGGATGGTTTCGGCGGTAATGCCCGCCTTGCGCTGTTCGGCTTCCGGCATCTGACGATGGGTCGTGGAAGCAGGATGGCAGGCCAGCGACTTGGCATCGCCGATATTGACCAGCCGCTTGATCAGCCCCAGCGCGTCATAGAAAGATTTGCCGGCCTCAAAGCCGCCCCTGACGCCAAAGGTCAACAGCGAGGGCACCCGGCCGCCCAGATATTTCTGGGCCAGCTTGTAATAGGTGCTGCCCGGGAAGCCGGCATAGTTCACCCACTCTATGCGGGAATCGGCGGCGAGGAATTCCGCGACGGCACGCGCATTTTCGACATGACGTTCGACGCGCAGCCCGACCGTCTCGATGCCCTGCAGCAGCAGGAAGGCGCTCATCGGCGACAGGATCGCGCCGGTGGTGCGCTGATAGACGCTGCGGGCACGCGCCACGAAGGCACATTTGCCGAAACGTTCGGCATAGACCAGGCCGTGATAGGAATGATCCGGCATCGTGAACTGGGGAAAGCGCGCCTTATGCGACATCCAGTCGAACGCGCCGGCATCGACCACCATGCCGCCCATGGCGCTGCCATGGCCGCCCATGAACTTGGTCAGGGAATGCACGATGATGTCGGCGCCGTAGCGGGCCGGCTTCAAGAGCACAGGTGTCGCCACGGTGTTATCGACGATCAGCGGCACGCCTTTGGCGTGCGCCATGCGGGCGATGGCTTCGATGTCGCAGATATTGCCGGCGGGATTGCCCACGGTCTCGCAAAACACCGCCGCGGTATTGTCGTCCATGCAGGCGGCCAGCGCCTCGGCGCTGTCGCCCGCGGCAAAGCGGCCTTCCACGCCCTGACCGGGCAAGACGTTATGGAGCACCGTGTGGGTGGTGCCATAAAGCTGGGGCACCGAAACGATATTCTGTCCGGCGCGCGCGACATTGGCGAAGGCGTAATAGAGTGCCGCCTGGCCCGATGCGGTGGCCAGCGCGCCGGCCGCACCCTCCAGCGCCGCAACGCGGTCCTCCAGCACTTTCACGGTGGGATTGGCGATGCGGCTGTAGCGATAGCCTTCCTCTTCCAGGTTGAAGAGCGCGGCACCCTGATCGGCCGAATCGAACTGATAGGCCGCCGTCTGATAGATCGGCACCGCCACCGCCTTGGTCGCGGGATCGGCGTCAAAGCCGGCGTGCAATGCAAGCGTTTCGTCGCGCATGACAGACCTGGAGAATGAAGCCGGCATTGTAGGTCGGGTGGATTAACAAACTCTCGGCGCAATGCTGGAGTGGCAGGCCTCATGCATTAACGGGAGTTGTACGCAAAACCGGTAATCTGCGCGCCCTTGGGGGCCCGCAGGCCGTTTCAATTCGAGACATGCATGACGCAAGCTGTCGTCAGAAAAGACAATTCGGCCTCGAAAGCCTGGCTGCGGGCGCTGGAGCAAACCTCGCGCATCGAAGATGTGGCCACGCGCATCTTTCCGCGGGTCGTGGAAGAGCTTGGCGCGCGCTTTGGCGATGCGCCGGCGCTGATCGGCCTGGAGGAAACGCTGAGCCATGCCGGGCTGGCGACGCGCGCCAACCGGATCGCGCGCTGGGCGCTGGCGCAAGGCATCGCGAAAGGCGACACCGTCTGCCTGTTGATGCCCAACTGCCCCGACTATCTTGCGATCTGGCTGGGCATCACCCGCATTGGCGGGATTGTCGCGCTTCTCAACACCAATCTTAAGGGCGAGGCGCTGGCCCATTGCATCGGGGTCGCCGCGCCCAAACACATCATCGCCGCCGAAGCCATGGCAGACGAGCTCGACAGCGACGCGTTGATCTGGCGGTATGGCCCGGCATTCCGTCAATTGCTGGAAAGCTTCGCCGGCACGCCGCTGGCCGCGGCGGAGCAACGCGATGTCACCCTGAACGACCGCGCCCTTCTGATTTACACCTCCGGCACCACCGGCCTGCCCAAGGCCGCCCATGTCAGCCATCGCCGGGTGATGAGCTGGACCCACTGGTTCGCCGGCATGACGGGAGCCAGCGCCAACGACCGGCTCTATAACTGCCTGCCCATGTATCACAGTGTCGGCGGCGTGGTGGCTTCGGGCGCGGTGCTGGTGGCGGGCGGCGCGGTGATCGTGCGGGAGAAATTCTCCGCCAGCAATTTCTGGCGCGATGTGGCCGACAGCGGCGCCACCATCTTCCAGTATATCGGCGAGCTCTGCCGCTACCTTCTGGCCAACAAGAGCGACGCGCCGGCGCACAACCTGCGCCTGGCGGTGGGCAACGGTCTTTCGGGCGATGTGTGGGAAGCATTCCAGGCGCGCTTCGACATTCCCAGGATTCTGGAATTCTACGCCGCCACGGAAGGCAATTTCTCGCTTTACAATGCCGAAGGCAAAGTCGGCGCCATCGGCCGCATTCCCCCCTTCCTGGCCCATCGTTTCCCCACCGCCATCGTGACGTTCGATGCCGCGACCGGCGCGCCAGCGCGCGGGCCTGACGGACTATGCATCGCGGTGGCGCGCGGCGAGACCGGCGAGGCCATCGGCAAGATCGCCGGCGGCGCGGCGCGTTTCGAGGGCTATACCGATGGGGCCGCGACCGAAAAGAAAATCCTGCGCGACGTGTTCAAGCCTGGTGATGCCTGGGTCAGGTCGGGCGACCTGATGCGCCAGGACGCACAGGGCTTCTTCTACTTCGTGGACCGGATCGGCGACACCTTCCGCTGGAAGGGCGAGAATGTCGCCACCACCGAAGTCGCGGCGGCGGCGGCCAGTGCGCCCGGCGTGACGGAAGCCTGCATCTATGGCGTGACCGTTCCGGGCCATGGCGGGCGTTGCGGTATGGCGGCGCTGGAAGTGACCGAGGGTTTCGATCCTTCCGCCTTCCGTGCCCATGTCGCGGCGCGCCTGCCGGCCTATGCGCGGCCGGTGTTCCTGCGCGTGGTGCGCTCGCTGGCGGTCACCGAAACCTTCAAGCAGAAGAAGCAGCTGCTGGCGCGGGACGGCTTCGATCCCGCGGCCATCACCGATCCGCTTTTTGCCGATTGCGGCAAAGGCTATGTGCCGCTGGATGCGAGCCTTTATGCGCGGATCAATTCCGGCCTGATCCGCCTGTGAACCCGGCGTTCCGCCTGGGGTAGTTTGACCGCATAGCGGATCTCGCTGCCGATGATGCGCATGGCTTCCCGCGCATAGGGAATCATGCGCGGCATGCAATAGAAATAATGGATCATGCCGGGATGGGCGCGGCCATGCACGGTCACGCCGAAGCCGCCCAGGCGCTGGGCATATTCCTCACCCTCATCCCCGAACGGGTCGAACTGCCCGGTATGGATGAAGGCCGGCGGCAGGCCGGCGAACTCCTCGGCACACAAAGGCGACAATCGCAGGTCCGACAATTCCATGCCGGCGGGGACATAAAGCTCCAGGTCGCGGCGCAGGGTTTCGCTGTCCAGGAAATAGCCTTGCGCCAGCTCGCGCCGGGCAGCGGATTCGCCATGCACATCGAGGATGGGACAGAGCAGAAGCTGGAACGCGATGGCCGGCGCATTCTTGTTTTCCTTGGCGCCGTCGCGGGCGATGCGGCACAGAACCGCCGCGAGCGTGCCGCCGGCACTGTCACCCGCCACGCCCAGGCGCTGCGGATCGATGCCGAAATGCCTGGGATTGGCGCTGACATAAGCCAGGGCCGAGACCGCATCGGCCAGACCAAAGGGAAAGGGATGTTCGGGCGCCAGCCGATAGTCCACCGCGATCACCCGACAGCCGGTTTCGTTGCACAGCCGGCGGCACAGCCCGTCATGGGTTTCCAGGCTTCCCGCCACCCAGCCGCCACCATGAAAAAACAGGATTCCCGGCAGCATTCGCGCCGGCAGGCCCAGCGGCGAATAAATGCGCAAGGTGATGTGGCCGGTGCCGCCGGATGAATCGCGCACCGGCATCAGATGGTCGCGCACCCCGCCGATCTCTTCGGTGCCCGGCGGATCGACCAGATCGGCCAGGTTTACCAGGGCGGCGCGACGCTCTTCCACATCGTCATAGCGCCCGCGTGCCTCGCCCGCGGCGGCCAGCATCTCCAGGAAGCGGCGGGCATGTCTGTCCAGCGGCACGGAATTCCCTCTACGATAGTCTTGACCGATGCTTCCGACGAAGCATCAGGCCGCCTTCTGCGTGACCGAAACCAGGGCGTCGATGGCGGCAACGGTATCGAAATTGTCCGGCGTCATGGCGCTTTGAGGAATTTCGATATCGAATTCCGCCTCGATGGCCAGCATCAGATTGACCATGTCCAGCGAGGTCAGGCCTGCATCACGCAGATTGTCGCCCGCTCCCGGTATGGCCGTCACCCCGCGCTTGAGCAGCATGCGGCAGGCAATGGCGGTAATGCGGTCTTTGGGCGGCATCAAAAGGCTCCTCGGATTAAGAGCCAATCTAGCGGCCCCGGGTAAACCATTGGTTGAGCACGCGCGGCCAAGCAAAGCGCCGGGCCGCGCGACCGCAAATTAAGGCTTCACTTACCAAGACTGCCCGAGTTCACCCTTGCTTTAGTTTTGAATCTTATTCTGCCGCCACAATTTCATCAGAGCGCGCCATGCTGAAGACTGCCCAGACCGTCTCCCCGCTGACCGTTGCCGCACCCTTGCGTGCACGCGCCGCGCGCGCCGCCGAAGCCGCCGCCGCCCATGCCGGCACCGTGGACGCCGACAGCCGCTTTCCGCACGAAGCCTTCGACGTCATCAGGGGCGAAAAACTGTTGGGCATCATGGTGCCCGCCGCCCTGGGTGGCGAGGACGCCAGCGTCGCCGAGGTAGTGGACATCTGCTACGCGCTGGGCCGGGCCTGTTCTTCGACCGGCATGATCTACGCCATGCATCAGGTGAAGGCGGCCTGCGTCGCCTATCACGGCATGGATAGCGCCTGGCACCGCGACTTCATGAGCCGCATGGTCGCCGACCAGCTGCTGCTGGCCTCCTCCACCACCGAAGGCAAGGGCGGCGGCAATGTGCGTTCGTCCGAGGCGCCGGTCGAACATGCCGACGGCCGCATCGTGCTGGTGCGCGATGCCAGCGTGATTTCCTACGGGATCGAGGCCGATGCCCTGGTCACAACGGCGCGCCGCGCCTCCGATGCCGATGCCAGCGACCAGGTCCTGCTGGTTCTGGAAAAAAAGAACTATTCCCTCGAGAAGACGGTCGGCTGGGACACGCTGGGCATGCGCGGCACCTGCAGCGCCGGCTTTGCGCTCAAGGCCGTGGCCAGCCCGGAACAGATCATGCCCGTCGCGTATGGCGAAATTCACAGCCAGACCATGGTGCCGACCGCGCATCTGATGTGGTCGGCGAACTGGGCCGGCATCGCCGCCGGTGCGGTGGACAAGGCCAAGAAATTCATGCGCAAGGCCCAGCGTTCAGGCGCCTTGCCGCCGGGCGTGCCGCATTTCACGCAAGCCCTGGCCAACCTGCGTTCGCTGCGCGCCCTGATTGCCGCCACCTTGAGCCGCTATGAGGCGATAGCGCATGACCCCAAGGCGCTTTCCGCAATCGATTTCCAGACCGCGATCAATCTGTTGAAAGTCGACGCTTCCGAGCTGGCGGTGCAGACGGTCATGAACGCCATGCGCGCGACCGGCCTTTCGGGCTATCGCAATGATACCGATGTCAGTGTTGGCCGCGCCCTGCGCGATATCCTGTCGTCTCCGATCATGATCAACAATGACCGTATCCTCTCCAGCCTGACCAATTCGACCATCCTGTCGGATGTTCCTTCCTCGATCCGAGATTGAACATGAATATCGCCACGCCCGTTGCCCATAGCTGTTGCGATCATCAGTTCGAGCCGGAGCACCTGCATCCCATCGTCTCGCAGCTGTTCATGCCGTCGGGCGTGGATGGCGTTTACGGCCGCACCGGCGCCTATGAAAGCGTGATCGAAGCGCTGGCAGCGCTGATCTCGCGCCATCGCCCGGCGAAAGCCGAAGTCTTCCGCTTCGCCCCGGTGATGCCGCGCGCCAGCCTGGAAAAACAGGGCTATCTGCAAAGCTTTCCCAACCTGATCGGCGCGGTTTCCACCCTCGTCGGCAGCGACCGCGAGATCACCCGCTCGGCCAGCAAGCATGCCGAAGGTGGCGATTGGACCGAAGACCTGAAGCCGTCCGACCTAGTGCTGGCGCCGGCTGCCTGTTATCCGATCTATCCCATCGCGGCTGAGCGCGGCATCGTGCCCGATGACGGCTATATTTTCGACGTGGCCGCCGACTGTTTCCGCCACGAGCCGTCGCGCCATGTCGACCGCTTCCAGAGCTTCCGCATGCGCGAATATGTGCGCATCGGCACGCCGGAACAGATCCAGGAATTCCGCGATCCCTGGATCGAGCGCGCCAAAGGCATCGCCGACGTCGTGGGTCTGCCCTACACGGTCGACGTCGCCAACGACCCCTTCTTCGGCCGGGTCGGCACCATGATGGCGACCCAGCAGCGCGCCGATGCGCTCAAGTTCGAACTGCTGGTGCCGGTGCGTTCCAAGGAACAGCCCACCGCCTGCATGAGCTTCAACTACCACAAGGAGCATTTCGGCGAGGTCTGGGGCCTGCACAACCAGGCCGGCCAGGTGCTGCACACCGGCTGTGTCGCTTTCGGCATGGACCGTCTGGCGGTTGCGCTGTTCGTGACCCATGGCGCCAGGATCAGCGCCTGGCCCGCCAGCGTGCGCGAAGCCCTAAAGCTCTGAAGCAACCGTCTGATTAGGCGGGGGCTGAGCAGGAGCGACGAGCGACGAACTCAGGACCCGAAATAATCAGGCGGTTAAGCGGTATTGCCTGCGTCAACGGTCATCACAGTCCCCGTGATGTTGCGGGCGGCGTCGCTCATCAGGAACGAGACGGCATTCGCCACGTCTTCCACGTCGACCAGACGTTTCAGCGCGGCACGGGCCGCAATCTTGTCGCGTTGGGCCGCGGTCATGCTCTCGGTCATTTCGGTTTCCATGAAGCCCGGCGCCACCGCGTTGACGGTGACCCCCAGTCGGCCCACCTCGCGCGCGAGTGAGCGGGTGAAGCCCTGCATGGAGGCCTTGGTCGCGCCATAGACCGAAAGTCCGTTGTAACCGGTAAAGCCGATGATGGAGCTGATATTGACGATGCGGCCGGTGCCCGCGGTCATCATCGAGCGCACGATATATTTGGTCAGGATGATGGGTGAGACCGTGTTGAGCCTCACCAGCTTCTCGATATCGGAATTGTGCATGTTGGAGAGCAGGCCTTCGGTGCCCAGTGCGGCGTTGTTGACCAGGCCATAAAAGGGCCCGTGCTCGGCCTTCATTTCGCGGATCAGCTCGGGGATGGCGTCCACATTGAGCAGGTCGAAGGGCACGAAGCTGAGCCGGCCCGCTGGTGCTTCGGCGATGGCTGCCTTGAGCGCGTCGCTCTCCTTGCGGCCAATGGCGAAGACGGCAAAGCCGTCACCGGCCAGCTTGCGGGCCACCGCAAGACCGACGCCGCGTGTGCCGCCGCTGACCAGAACGTTACGCATGACGCGACAACTTTCCGCCCGCCGTCAATTCCAGCGCCGGCACAAAGCGCAGCATGGCGGGGACCTTGAAGGCAGGCAGTTTTGCGCGGCAGGCATCCAGGATGGCCTGCTTGAAGGTGGCATTGTCATTGGCGGCATCGGCCAGCACCACTTCGGCGATGACGATGGCGCCGGTGATGGGGCTCTTGCGGCCCGAGACCCGCGACATGCGCACGCCGGGGTGGCGGTTAATCACCGCTTCCACCTCCTCAGGATTTATCTTCAGGCCGCCGACATTGATGATGCCGCCGGTACGGCCGGCGAAGAAGTATCGCTCGCCCCGGAGTTCGACCATATCGCCGGTATTGACCCAGCCATCATCTTTCAAGTTGTTGCTTTGCTCGCTTCCGCTCGCCCCGCCGACATACTGGCTGGCGGTGCGCGGCGAGCGCACATGCAGGATCCCGTCCGTGACCTTCATCTCCACCGGACCGGGACGGCCGATATAGGCAGCTGGGAAACCTTCCAGCCCGTCCGTGACTTCGAAACCGACACCGGCTTCGGTCGAGGCATAGGCATGGCCCATGGCGGCATCGGGGAAGCGCGTTTTCAAACTGTCCAGAATGGCCTGGTCCGCTATCTCGCCCGACAGGCGCACATAGCGTGGCGCGATCGCGCTGTTGGCCGGACTCATCAAGGCGCGGCGCCAGTGCGACGGCGTGCCAGTCAGATGCGTGACGCCATGGCGGCCGAGACGTGCCAGGAAATCGGACACGCCTTCCTCCGCATCCGACAGAATCAGCGAGGCCTGGCCCAGCAGAGCGCGCAAAAGAATCTGCAGGCCGCCATAGCGACGGATGTCGTAGAAAGTGCCCCAGACGATATCGTTGCCGGCTGCGGGCTGGATCGCGCCGCTCAAGCCTTCCAGGCTGTGTGCCACCATCTTGGGCAGGCCGGTGGTGCCGGAAGTGAACAGTACCCATTCGGTTTTGCGTGAAGATCCAATGGCTGTGCCATCCACCGGCAGATGCACCTGCTCGAAACGAACGCCGCCCACGCCAAGCGCCGGGTCTTCGCCGACGACCACGTCAATGGCGGCGCGCGCGACGACCGAAGGCAGATGTTCCGGCTTCACGTCCGGTGGCGCGATGACGATGCGGCTGGCCGTGCCATCCAGTTCGATCAAGGCCAGGGCGGCAAACAGCTGGTCGCGGGTGCGCAGCAGCACATGGGCACCGGAAAGATCGGCACTCAGCGCGCGGCCGCCTTGCCCCAGGCCTATGGCATGATGGCGCCCGAACAGCGTTGTTCCGCCGCCCGCAATAGACGCGCGCAGCGTTTCAGGCCGGGCTGGCATCTTTGTAGAATTGGATGAAGTCGCCCAGGGTCACGGGGAAATAGACATCTTCCGACGCCGTGAACGGGTCCACGCCCAACTGGTCTTCCAGCCGGGCCACGATGATGGCGAAGCACAGCGAATCCAGACCCGATTCCAGCAGCACCGTGTCGTCGGTGAGGCCGGTCAGGCGCTTTTCCTGCTCAAGCGCCACCAGTTCGAATTCGGCGCGGACAATGGACTCGATGCTCATGATGAGGCCCCTGGAATTCCTGCCGAAATCTAGCCTTTCCAGCTTTAACGATCCGCTAATGGCAAATGCCGCATAAACGCTTGAAAAGGGGCTTTTACCCGTGACCGTCGAACCGAAGGTTCGCCCGTGACTATTGAGCCGCAGCAGGTTGCCCGCGTGCGCTGCCGCCCGATCGCGGACAGCGACCTGGACGGGCTGGCCGATCTCTTGACCCGCGGCTTTCCCGCGACCTGTCCCAGCTATTGGACCGAAGGCTTTGCCCGCTGGCAGCAGATGCCGGTCATCGAGGGCATGCCGCGCTACGGCTATGTACTTGATGGCGGCATCGGTCCGGTGGGCGTGATCCTTTTGATCTCATCCAGGCGCGGCGATCAGATCATCGCCAATCTGTCGAGCTGGTATGTGGAACCGCAGTGGCGCACCCATTCCACCTTGCTGATTGCGGTGGCGACCAAGCTCAAGCATGTCACCTATTTGAACGCCTCGCCGGCGCCCCATACCTGGCGCACCCTGCAGGCACAGGGGTTCGAGCCCTACAATTTCGGCAGGAGCGCGATCTTTGCCCTGCCCGGCCGCGGCCATGTCAGCGAAATCATTCCCGACGACCTGCCCGAGGCAAAGCTGCTGCACGATCACCGCAAGCTAGGCTGGGTCAGCCTGGTGGTGGAAAAGGACGGCATCGTTTCGCCCTTTGTGTTCAAGCCGCGCAAGCTGGACAAGCCGCCCATGCCGGTGATGGATGTGATGTTCACCCGCTCGCCGGAAGATTTCCGCCGTTGCGCGCCGGCGCTGGCCCGCTATTTCCTGCCCCGTGGTTCCCTGGGCTTTTTGATCGATGGTGACATGGAGGGGTTGTTGTCCCACTATGTTGAAGGCAAGGAGCCGCGTTATTTCAAGGGGCCGTACCGTCCCGTCCTGGGCGATCTCGCCTATACCGAGAAAGTCATATTCGGATGACCGTTCACACCGATATCGCCACCCGCACCGCCGCCCAGGTGCTGGTGGACCAGTTGCGCATCCAACGCGTCACCCATGTCTTCTGCGTGCCGGGTGAATCCTATCTGCCGGTGCTGGACGCGCTGCATGGCAGCGGCATCCAGATCATCGTCTGCCGCAATGAAGGCGGCGCCTCGATGATGGCGGAAGCTTATGGCAAGCAGACTGGGCGGCCCGGCATCTGTTTTGTCACCCGCGGCCCCGGCGCCACTAATGCATCCGGGGGCATCCATATTGCCCAGCAGGATTCCACCCCCATGATCCTGTTCGTGGGCCAGGTGGAACGGGAAAATCGCGGCCGCGACGCCTTCCAGGAAATGGACTACCGCGCCTTCTTTGGCGGCATGGCCAAATGGGTTGCGGAAATCAACGAGCCCGAACGCATGGGTGAGATGGTTGGCCGTGCCTTCGCCACCGCGCTGGCCGGGCGCCAGGGTCCCGTAGTGCTGTCCCTGCCCCACGACATGCTGCCTTTACCATCGACGTCGGCAGACGGGCCTTTTGTCGAAGCGGTGGAAACCGCGCCGGGTGCGGCGCAGATGGCGGCGCTGGAAGAGCTGCTGGCCAAAAGCGAACGCCCCTTCCTGATTCTGGGCGGCGGACGCTGGAGCGAACCCGCGCTGAAGCAGATGGCGCAGTTCGCGGAAAAATTCGGCCTGCCGGTCGCAACGTCTTTCCGCCGCGCCCATCATTTTCACCCGCTGCATCCCAACTATGCCGGCGATCTGGGGCTTGGCGCCAATCCCAAGCTGGTGGCGCGGGTTAAGGCCAGCGATCTGGTGATTGCGGCCGGCGCCCGGCTGAACGAGCTCACCTCCCAGGGCTACACCCTGTTCGATATTCCCAATCCGAAAATCAAGCTGGTGCATGCCTATCCCGGCGCGGAAGAGTTGGGTCGGGTCTACCGGCCGCATCTGGCCATCCATGCGACGCCGCAGGCCTTTGCCGCGGCGCTGGCGAACCTCAAGCCGCAGCGCGCTGCCCATGATGTGACGCCGGCGCATCAGGCCTATCTGGACTGGTCGGAAAAGCCCCTGCCCCAGCCGGGCGAGGTGAACCTGTCGGAGATCATGGTCTGGCTGCGCGGCCATCTGGCCGACGACACCATCATCTGCAATGGCGCGGGCAATTATGCCGGCTGGATCCATCGCTTCTATCGCTTCCGCCGCTTCAACACCCAGATGGGCACGGTCTGCGGCTTCATGGGTTATGGCATGCCCGCCGCGGTGGCGATGAAGGCGATCCATCCCAGGCGCACCGTGGTCGCGATCAATGGCGACGGCGATTTCCTGATGAACGGCCAGGAGCTGGCCACCGCTTTTCAATACAAGCTGCCGATCATTGCCGTGGTGCTGGACAATTCCACTTTCGGCACCATCCGCATGCATCAAGAGCGGGAATATCCCGGGCGGGTCAGCGGCACCGATCTGGTCAATCCGGATTTCGCCGCCATGGCGCGCGCCTTTGGCGGTTTCGGTGCCAGCGTGGAAAAAACGGCGGACTTCGCCCCCGCCTTCCAGGCAGCACAGGCCAGCGGCCTGCCCTCGGTCATTCATGTGAAGTTCGACGCCGAAGGCATTTCGCCCACCGCGACCATTTCCGGAATCAGAGCGAAAGCGTTAGGCGCCTAGCGCGACCGGCAACGCCTCGCGCACCGGCAGGACGGGAATGCGCAGCGCTGTCAGGCGCGACAGGGCCCAGTCGATCATCGCCGGCGTCGAACCATATTCGGTTGGCGCGTCCGATACGTCATGGGTATAGAAGATCAACCAGCCATGATCGTGCAGCGCCCGCTGTATCGAAGCTTCGATGGCCTTCTCATCCCAGCAGCGGACTTCCAGTGACACGGTATTGAGCTGGGCCAGGTCCACACGGCCCGCATTGATCCCCGGATGCACGCCGCGCACGCTGGAAAAGCGCGGTGCGTAGAAACGCTTGGTGCGCGGTGACACGCGGCCAAAGGGAAAGGCGTAGCTGACCGGCGCCGCGCCGTTCAGAAAGGGCCGCAGGAATTCGCGGTTCCTGTCGGCGTCCGCGGCCAGCTCTTCGGTGGTCAGGGATGGCGTGGGCTGATGCGCGAAACCGTGGCAGGCGATCTCGTGACCGGCCGCCACCAAGGCCCGAAGATCGCTTTGGTCGTAAAATTCGGTTTCCTCGACAGTGCGGCCGCAAAAGCCGCCGGCCGTATAATAAGTGCCCCGCACCCCATGGCGGGCCAGCACCGGGCCAGCCACCGTCCAGGCATTCTTGGGAAAATCGTCAAAACTGATGCTGGCCACGGGCCTGTGACCCCGCAGCCGCGCCGGGCGCACCTTGAGGGTGCGCGCCGCCAGGCTGGTCAGCTTGGTTTTTGCGAGATTTGCCAGGCTCATGGCCGGTTTTTATGGCCAAAAGCCTTAAGGGCGGGGTAACGTCGACTAGTACCTTGCAACACAAGGTACCATGTGATAGACAATAGCTATGACCGAGTCCTTGCAGATCCAATTGAAGAAAGGCGTGCTGGAGATGTGTGTGCTGGCACTGCTCTCCAAGGGCGATAACTACGCCTATGACATAGCGAGCCGCATGGCCGAGGCGGTGGGCATGGGCGAAGGCACCATCTATCCCCTGATGCGGCGGATGCAGAATGACGGGCTGGTCACGACCTATCTGCAGGAGTCCGGCAGCGGCCCGCCGCGCAAATATTACAAGATCACCAAAAGCGGCGCCCTGGCGTTGAAGACGCAAGTCGCCGAATGGGTCGCGTTCGAAGAGGCCGTGCGCAAAATTCTGGGAGATGCCACATGAACCGCGCGCATTTCATGGCGCAGCTGCGGGACGGATTGTCGGGCCTGCACCATTCCGACATCGACGACATCCTGCGCGACTATGACAGCCATTTCACCGATGGCGCCGCCGACGGCAGGAGCGAAGACGAAGTGGCCGCCGCCCTGGGCGATCCCGCGCGGCTGGCGCGCGAACTGCGCGCCGAGGTCGGCTTCCGCCGCTGGGAACAGAACCGCAGCGCCGGCAATTTCCTGGGCGTGGTGCTGGCGCTGCTGGGGCTGGCCACGCTCGATTTCGTCATCCTGCTGCCCTTCCTCTGCGCCCTCGCCGCGATCTTTTTCGGCCTGTCGGTGGCCTGTCTGGGCTGCATTGTGGGCGGCACCTTCCTGCTGTTCAGCCTGCTCTGGGGCGGGGTGATGGGCAATGCCGGCATGCAGCTTCTGATCGGGCTGGGCCTGATCAGCGGCGCCATCGGCGGCGGCGCCATGCTGCTGTGGATCATGGAAGCGCTGGCCAAGCTTCTGATCCGTTACGCCCGCCTGCACTTCCGCCTGTTCGATACCGCCAACGCCTCGCTCTGAAGGAGAACGCCATGCACAAGCTCGCTTTCGTTGCTCTCATCGGCCTGACCGGATCGGCTGCCTTCATCGGCGCCGCTGCCGCCATCGGCGGAAAGGACTTTTCCATCGGCATGGATATGGACCTGCCGCATTGTGAAGCGGTGCCGGGCGCCACCGCCACCAGCCGCGATCTGGACTGGGATGGCAGCGATCACGTCACCCTGGCGGTCGGCGGCCATGCCAGCTGGGCGCCGGGCAGCGACAACAAGGTGCATCTCAGCGGCGATCCACAGGTTCTGGCGCACATCAAGGTGCGTGACGGCAACATCATGATGGATTGCCGGGGCTGGCATCAGGACAGCGGCAACCTGGCGATCGTGTTGCCCGGACGCACCTTCCAGCGGTTCGCCATCGCCGGCCATGGCGATCTCGTTCTGCAGAAACTCGAACAGCCTGCGGTCAAGGTGAGCATCGCCGGCTCAGGCACGATCCATGCGACCGGCAAGGTCGAAAATGCCGAGATCCATATCGACGGGTCGGGCAACATCGACACCGGCCAGCTGGCAAGCCAGGTCTCCAGCGTTCATATCAACGGCAGCGGCAATACCGATATCGCGCCCAGCCAGGAAGCCGACATTCACGTCAACGGATCGGGAGACGTGAACCTGCACACCGATCCCAAGCAGCTGGAAACCCATATCAACGGCTCGGGCCGCATCCACCATATGGCGACGGCCGGCTGAGACGGGAGAAAGCCATGGTCCAGAAGCTTGCGCTGATTGCCATCGCCGGCCTTGCCGCGTCCGCTGCCTGTATCGGCGCCGCTGCCGCCATCGGCGGAGGACAGTTTGGGGACGCACTGGTTGAGCCGCTTGGCGGCGAGCACTGCGAAACCCTTGCCGGCGCCACCGCCACCAGTCGCGATATGGATTGGGACGGCAGCGATCATGCCGGCATCGCCATCCCGGCGACAGCGAACTACACGCCCGGCAGCGGCGACAGGCTGCATGCCGCCGGCGATCCTCAGGTGCTGGCGCATCTGCGCATCCGTGATGGGATGGTTGAGATGGATTGCCATGGATGGCGCAGCCGCACCGAGAATGTGATCATCACCCTGCCCGGCCGTGAATTCCGGAAATTCACTTTGGCGGGCACCGGCAAGCTGAATCTGGACCATCTGAGCCAGCCCAGCCTGGATATGCAGGTCGCCGGTGTCGCCACCGTCAAGGCCAATGGCAAGGTTGATGATCTCAGGATCGAAATGGCCGGCGTCAGCAAGGCCGACTTCAAGCAGGTGACGGGCGAGAAAGCCGAGGTGCAGATGGCCGGCGTGAGCACGGCGGAGATCGCGCCAACCGACGCCGCAGACATCAAGATCGCCGGTCCCAGCACCGTCAATCTCTACAGCAAACCCAAACAGCTGGACACCGAGATTGCCGGCCTCGGCCAGCTTCACAAGCTCGGTCCCAAAGATTGACCTCAGACAAGGAGACATGACCATGGTTCACAGACTTGCGATCGTCGCCATCATCGGCCTGACCGTTTCGGCCGCCTGCATCGGTGCGGCTGCCGCCATCGGCGGCAAGGATTTCGGCGCCAATTTCGATGGCGATTTTTCCCTGTTCGACGGCCGGCCCCGCTGTGAAGCAGTTCCGGGCGCCACCGCCACCAGCCGCGACATAGACTGGGATGGCAGCGACCATGCGGGGCTGAGCATTTTGGGACCGGCCACGTATACCCCCGGCAGCAATGACAAGCTGCATGCCACCGGCGATGCCCAGGTCCTGGCGCACGTGCGCATTCGCGACGGCAATATCGAAATGGACTGTCACGGCTGGCGCGACCGCACCCGTGAGATCACCCTCACCCTGCCGGGACGCGAATTCCACAGATTTGGCCTCAATGGCGGGGGAAACCTCACGCTGAATAATCTCAATCAGTCCGAACTCAGGATCGATATCGGCGGCGCGGGCAAGGCCAGGGCCAATGGCAAGGTCGAGAATCTCAGGCTCTCCATCGGCGGATCGGGCAATATCGATCTGGACCAGATCACCGCGCGGGAGACCAAAGCCAATATCGGCGGATCGGGCACCATCCGCGCCAAGGGCACGATCGATGAACTGACCATCGGCATCGGCGGATCGGGACGGGCCGATTTTGGCGCCGTCGCCTCGACCAGGGCCGATGTCCATATCGGCGGCCATGGCGATGTCGATATTGCCCCGACCGAGGTGGCGAAAATCTCCATCGGCGGTTCCGGCGATGTGACCCTGCACAGCAATCCCAAGGAGCTGGATACCCATATCGGGGGCTCGGGACAGATTCACCACGCCGCCTCCTGAAGCGGCCTCGACAAAGCCTCTCGGGCGGGGCTATCTCCCCGCCCCATGCCGACCGGCCTGACCATTGGTGACGTGACCATCCCTGGCAGGGTGCTGACCGCACCCATGACAGGGGTGTCCGATTTGCCGTTCCGGCGCATCGCTTCTGCCTGCGGCGCGCCTTATGTGGCCACCGAAATGGTGGCTTGTGACAGTTTCGCCCGCGGTCGTCCCGACGTTGTGCGGCGCGCGGCAGTGGGCGCCAAGGAAGATGAAATTGCGCTGCCTTTGATGGTGATCCAGCTGGTGGGCCGCACCCCCGAATGGGTGGCCAAAGGCGCGAAGCTGGCCGAGGAAGCGGGCGCCGACATTATCGATTTCAACATGGGTTGCCCGGCCAAGGAAGTGACCGGTGCTTTGTCGGGCTCTGCCCTGATGCGCGAGCCCGCACTGGCCGCGCGCCTGATCGAAGCCGCGGTCAATGCCACCTCGCGTCCCGTGACATTGAAGATGCGGCTGGGCTGGGACGATCAAAATCGCAACGCACCGCAGATCGCATCTCTTGCCGAACAGCTGGGCATAAAGGCCATCACCGTGCATGGCCGCACCCGCCAGCAATTCTATGGCGGCGTCGCGGATTGGCGCGCGGTCGCGGACGTGAAAAAGGCGGTGCGCGTGCCGGTGATCGTGAACGGTGACATCATTGACGCGGCGAGCGCTCGCCAAGCACTGGCGCAATCGGGCGCGGATGCGGTGATGATCGGACGAGGTTCGTACGGTCGGCCTTGGATCGCCAGCAGCCTGGACAAAGCCCTTAGCGGTCATGCGGACTTCAGCGAGCCCGCACTTGCCTCCCGTTTAGGCATCGCGCTTCAACATTTCACAGACACGCTGCGCTTCTATGGAGACTCGCTGGGTCTGAAAATATTCCGCAAACATTTGGGGTGGTATGTCGAACAGGCTTTATGTCCTGCCGATCCCACCACACGCCGTGCAGCCAGGTCACGTTTGTGTCAAATTGACAACGCGCGGGGCGTAGAATCTGCTCTGGCCGCACTTTGGTCGAATTCCACCCTTCCAATTCTCGCATCCGCACATATGTAGAGGGCGCCGCGGGGGATTCGCCGCTGCTGTTGTGTTGTCGCGGATGTCTGTAGCGGTCCTGCTCGTTCGTCATCCTGTTCAATGATATTTCGGGGGTTACGCATGTTGCGTCGTGCTTTGCCGGCTCTGGCTATCGGCCTCGCCCTTTCGGGTTGCGGGCAGCCGCAACAGCATCAGATGCCACCGCCGGCGGTGGGATACATGACCATTGCCGAACAGCCGGTGGCGCTGACCGTTGAGCTGCCCGGCCGCACCAGCCCATTCGCGGTGTCGGAGATCCGTCCGCAGATCAACGGCATCGTGCTGAAGCGCCTGTTCGTGGAAGGCTCGACCGTGAAAAAAGGGCAGCCGCTTTATCAGATCGATCCCGCGCCTTATCAGGCGACCTTGAACAGCGCCCTGGCGACGCTTGCCTCCACCAAGGTCAAGTCGGAGCGCTATCAGCGCCTGCTGGCCGAGAATGCCATCGCGCCCCAGGACGCCGATGACGCCAGGGCCGCCTATCTGGCGGCCAAGGCCGCTGTCGATTCCGCCCGCATCAACCTGAACTATACCCGCATCACCTCGCCCATCACCGGACGCATCGGCGCTTCCACCGTGACCGAAGGCGCGCTGGTCACCGCCCAGCAGGCCACCGCGCTCGACACTGTCTCCACCCTTGATCCCATCTATGTCGATGTGAACCAGTCGACCTCCGAGCTTCTCGCCCTCAAGCGCGCGGTGATGGCGGGCAATGTCAATTCCACCGGGCCGCTCACCGCGGAGGTTTCCCTCAAGCTGGATGACGGCAGCATCTATCCGCTCAAAGGCAAGCTGCAATTCACCGACGTGACGGTGGATCCCGCCACCGGCGCGGTGCAGCTGCGCTGCATCTTCCCAAATCCCGAGGGCATTTTGCTGCCGGGCCTGTATGTTCGTGCCACCATCAACCAGGGCATCGACCCACACGGCATCCTGGCGCCGCAGTCGGCTATCGGTCATGACCAGAAAGGCCAGCCCACCGCCCTGGTGGTGGACGCCAAGAACTTTGCCCGCCTGCGGGTGCTCAAGACGGGCCGCGCGGTCGGCACGGACTGGCAGGTGCTGGATGGGCTCAAGGCCGGCGACAGGCTGATTACCGAAGGCCTGGCCAAGGTGATGCCCGACATGCCGGTCAATCCGCAGCCCGCCGGCCAGCCCGCGACACCCTCCGCCACGCCGGTGCACTGATGAGCTTGTCGCGCTTCTTCATCGACCGCCCGGTCTTTGCCTGGGTCATCGCCGTCATCATCATGCTGGCGGGCGGCATTGCCGCGCTCAACCTGCCGATCGAGCAATATCCCACCATCGCCCCGCCCGCCGTGGTGATCAGCGCCATCTATCCGGGCGCCGATGCCAATTCGCTGCAGAACTCCGTCACCCAGGTGATCGAGCAGCAGCTGACCGGCCTGGACAACCTGCTTTATTTCTCGTCCCAGTCCAATGCCGACGGCACGGTACAGATCACCGCCACCTTCGCCGCGGGCACCAACCCCGACATCGCCCAGGTGCAGGTGCAGAACAAGGTGCAGGCAGCCGTGCCCCTGCTGCCGGCCGCCGTGCAGCAGCTGGGCGTGGTGGTGGCCAAGAACACGCCCAACTTCATCGTGGTGATCGGCATCTATGACGATACCGGCCGCTACAGCAATGTCGACATTTCCGACTTCATTACTTCGAAGATGCAGGACCCGCTCTCGCGCGTGCCCGGCGTGGGCAACACGCGGGTGTTCGGCGCGCAATATGCGATGCGCATCTGGCTGGACCCCTTCAAGCTGCACAACTACACGCTTCAGCCGTCGGACGTGTTTGCCGCGGTCCAGGCCCAGAACGTGCAGGTCTCCGCAGGCCAGATCGGCGCCCAACCCGCCACCAATGCCCCGATCAACGCCACCGTTACCGCCCAGTCGCAGCTGCAGACACCCGAGCAGTTCCGCAACATCATCCTGAAGACGTCGCCAAGCGGCGCCGTGGTGCGGCTGGGTGACGTGGCGCGGGTCGAACTGGGCGCGGAAACCTATTCCATCGCCAGCCTGTACAATGGTTATCCCGCCGCCGGTATTCCCATCATGCTGGCGCCCGGCGCCAATGCGCTCAAGACCGTGGATGCGGTGAAAGCCAAGGCCGAAGAGCTGAAAGCCCAGCTGCCTCCCGGCATGAAGATGGTCTATCCGATCGACAACACCACCTTCATCCGCCTGTCCATCCATGACGTGGTGGTGACCCTGATGGAAGCCATCGCGCTGGTGGTTCTGGTCATGTACATCTTCCTGCAGAACTGGCGCGCCACCTTGATCCCCGCCATCGCCGTGCCGGTGGTGCTGCTGGGCACGTTCGGCGTCCTGGCCGCAGCCGGCTATTCCATCAACACGCTGACCCTTTTCGCGCTGGTGCTGGTGATCGGTCTTCTGGTCGACGATGCCATCGTGGTGGTGGAGAATGTCGAGCGCATCATGCATGAGGAACGGCTGTCGCCGCGCGACGCCACCCTCAAGAGCATGGCCGAAATCACCGGCGCCCTGATCGGCATCGGCCTGGTCCTCACCGCCGTGTTCCTGCCCATGGCCTTTTTCGGTGGATCGACCGGCGTGATCTATCGCCAGTTCTCGATCACCATCGTCTCGGCGATGTCCCTGTCGATCATGGTGGCGCTGGTTCTGTCGCCCTCGCTCTGCGCCACCCTGCTCAAGCCGGTGGACGGCGACGCCCATCAGAAGCACGGCTTCTTCTTCGACTGGTTCAACCGCAACTTCGAGCATTTCCGCAACTGGTATCAGCGCTATACCGCCTGGTTCCTGGAGCGCACCTGGTTCACCATGCTGGTCTATGGCGGCATCGTGGTGGTGCTGGCGCTTCTGTTCGTGCGGTTGCCGACGGGTTTCCTGCCCGACGAGGACCAGGGTTTCATCTATAACCTGATCACGCTTCCAGCCGGCACCACCCAGCCCAAGACGCTGAAAGTGGCGCAGAATGTGGCGCAATATTATCTGGACAAGGAGAAGTCCAATGTGGACTTCGTCTTTGCCGTGGCGGGCTTTTCCTTCGCCGGCTCGGGCGAAAATACCGGCATCGCCTTCACCCATCTGAAGGACTGGAGCGAGCGGAAGGGCAGCCAGAACTCTTCGGGCGCCATTGCGGGCCGCGCCATGATGCATTTCTTCCCGGATCGCGACGCGCAGATTTTCGCCATCATACCGCCGTCGGTGCAGGAGCTGGGCAACGCCACCGGCTTCGACCTGGAGCTGGAAGACCATGGCAATTCCGGGCATCAGGCCCTGATCGACGCCCGCAATCAGCTTCTGGGCATGGCCAATCGCGACCCGCTGCTGTTGGGCGTGCGTCCCAACAGCCTGGATGACACCCCGCAGCTGCATGTCGCCATCGACCAGGCCAAGGCGAGTGCCCTGGGCGTGTCGCTGGCCGACATCAATTCCACCCTCAGCGCCGCCTGGGGCACCACCTTCATCAACGACTTCATCGATCGCGGCCGCGTCAAGCGCGTCTATATGCAGGGCGACGCACCCTATCGCATGACGCCGCAGGATCTGGACCGCTGGTATGTGAGAAGCGCGGGCGGCACCATGGCGCCCTTCTCCTCCTTCGCCACCTCCACCTGGACCATCGGACCGGCCTCGCTGACCCGCTATAACGGCCTGCCGGCCATCGAACTGCAGGGCCAGGGCCAGCAGGGTGTCTCGACCGGCACCGCGACCAAGGAGATGTACAAGCTGGCCGCCAAGCTTCCCAAGGAGTTCGGTATCGAGCCCACCGGCCTCAGCTATCAGGAAGAAGCCAGTGGCGCACAGGCGCCGGCGCTTTATGCCTTATCGATCCTGGTGATCTATCTGTGCCTGGCGGCGCTGTATGAAAGCTGGGCGATCCCCCTGTCGGTGATGATGGTGATTCCCCTGGGCGTGATCGGCGCGCTGGCGCTGACCACCCTGCGCGGGCTGTTCAACGACATCTATTTCCAGGTCGGCCTGCTCACCACCATCGGCCTCTCGGCCAAGAACGCCATCCTGATCGTGGAGTTCGCGGTGGATGCGGAAAAGCGTGGAGCATCGGCCTTCGACGCGGCGATGGAAGCGGCGCGCCTGCGCCTGCGGCCCATCCTGATGACCTCGATTGCCTTCATCGCCGGCGTGACGCCCCTGGCCCTGGCCCATGGCGCGGGCGCCGGCAGCCAGAATGCCATCGGCACCGGCGTGGTGGGCGGCATGATCACGGCGACGGTGCTGGCGATCTTCTTTGTCCCGGTCTTCTTCCAGCTGATCAATACGCGCCTGCAGCATCACAAATAGGGCCCAATTAACCCTTGGCGCGCCCAGCCGGGCCGGATCATACTTCCCGCAAAAATCTGGGAGGGGATCATGATCCGTTTCTGCGCGGCGGCCGCCCTGGCGCTGCTGGTTTCACCGGCTTTCGGGGACGACATCGCGACACGCGATCATACCGTCACCGTGACCTCCACCGTGCCTGCGATCGCGGGCCAGAAATCCAAGCTTTACGTGCGCGAGCGCGCGCTTCCCAAGGTCCTGCGGCAGGGCGCCGGCGACAAGGTGGTGCTGTTCATCCATGGCGCGGGCACGCCGGCCGAGGTCAGCTTCGACGTCCCCTATCAGGACTACAGCTGGATGGGGTATCTGGCCGCCGCCGGCTATGACGTCTTCTCGGTCGACATGACCGGCTATGGCCGCTCGGCTCGGCCCAAACAGATGGACGACAAATGCAACCTGTCGCCCGAGCAGCAGAAGGGTTTCGGCGTCAATTGCCCCCAAAGCTATCCCGGCAATCTGACCAATATCGCCTCCGACTGGAACGATATTTCCGCCGCCGTGGCCTTCATCCAAAAGCTGCGGCATGTGAAGAAGCTCAATCTGGTGGGCTGGTCGCAAGGCGGCCCGCGCGCCGGCGGCTGGACCGCCAATCATCCCGACCAGGTGTCCAAGCTGATCCTGCTGGCGCCGGCCTATAACCGCAATGTGAAGGCGGATCCGCCCCCGCTTCCAGTGCCTGGCCCGGTGTTCAACACCCAGAGCCATGACGAATTCATCGCCAACTGGGACCGCCAGGCGCCCTGCCCCGGCCAATATGATCCGGCGGCCGCGGCGTCTGTCTGGTCGGAGATGCTGAAGTCAGACCCCGTCGGCGCGACCTGGACGCCCGCGGTAAGGCGCGCCCCTATTGCATCGGGCGGCTTCGGCTGGACCCAGGCGAAAGTGCAGGCCATGACCACGCCGACCCTGATGGTCAGCGGCGTCAACGACAAGCAGGTCAATCCCGACCGGGTGCGCGACTTCTATGCCGATATCGGCAGCCCGCAGAAAGTGTTCATCGACCTGGCCTGCTCGTCCCACAATGCCATGTGGGAGAAGAACCATCTCCTGCTGTTCAAGGCCTCGCTGGAATGGCTGGAGAAGGGCACGGTCAACGGCCAATCGCAGGCGATGTTGAAGCTCGGCTACTGAAAGCCGCAATCATAAAAAGGAAAAACGCCATGGTGATCAGCAAGCGTGATTTCTTTTCGATTGCCCCAGCCGGCCTGGGCGTGGCGCTGACCGCCGGCCGCGCAGGCGCCACAGAAACTGGAGGGTGGGCAGAAGTTCTTCGCCAACAGGCCTTCCATCCGCACCGCCAGGCTAAAACCACGGCGCTGTTCCATGTGCCGCCCGGCGGCTATCCGGGCAGGTCGTAGAGCAGGCGCTGGCTGCCGGAGATTTTCTGCTGCGCGATCCACCGGCCAGGTGTTCCGCATCGACTTGGTTTGAACCGGGCACCGGGTTTCGGCTAAAAGCCCCGGTATGACGCCTGGGTATCATCGATTTTCCGTCGCCCCCATGATGGACTGGACCGACAGTCCTTGCCGGGTGCTGCACCGCTGCCTGACCAGGCAGGCGCTGCTTTACACCGAAATGGTGACGGCGGATGCGGTGCTGCATGGCGACCGTGCCCGGCTGTTGGGCTTTGATCCTTTCGAGCATCCCTTGGCGCTGCAGCTGGGCGGTTCCGATCCCGCCAAGCTGGCGCAGGCCGCGAAGATCGCCGCCGATTTCGGCTATGACGAAGTCAATCTGAATGTCGGCTGCCCGTCGGATCGCGTGCAGTCGGGTCGTTTTGGCGCCTGCCTGATGCGCGAGCCTGCCCTGGTCGGCGATTGCGTGGCGGCGATGCGGGCGGCGGTTTCCATTCCCGTGACCGTCAAATGCCGCATCGGGGTGGATGACCAAGACCCCGAGAGCAGCTTGCGTGCGCTGATCGATGGTTGCGCGGCCGCCGGCGTGAGCGTGTTCGCGGTGCACGCCCGCAAGGCCTGGCTGGAAGGCCTGTCGCCCAAGGAAAATCGCGACGTGCCGCCGCTGGATTATGACCTGGTCTATCGGGTCAAACGCGAGCGTCCGCATCTCACCATTCTGGTCAATGGCGGCATCGAAAGTCTGGAACAGGCGGAAGAACATCTGCGTCATGCCGACGGCGTGATGCTGGGCCGCGCCGCCTATCAGAATCCCATCATTCTTGCGGAGGTGGATGCGCGCTTCTTTGGTGGTGCGCCTGTCGATCCGGATGCGGCGGTCGAAGCCTATAGCGATCATGTCGCGCGCCAGCTCGCGGCCGGCGCGCGACTGCATCCACTGATCAAGCCGATGCTGGGTCTCTACAATGGCCGCCCCGGGGCACGCCTGTTCCGTCGCCATTTGAGCGAGCATGCCGTGCGCGATGGCGCCGGCATTTCAGTGCTGCGCGATGCGCTGCGCTTTGTACGCAAACGCCAGGCGGCTTAAGCGCTTTTAAAGAAGCCGTGACTGGCGCCCCAGCGCAGCATCAGCTCGGGCCAGGCCGCGTCGGGCTTGCCTGCGGTACGCGCGATGCCAAAGCCGTGCCCACCAGCCTCGAAGACATGAATTTCGGAAGGCACTTTGGATTGCTGCAGGGCGACGTAATAAGCCCCCGCATTGGGCAGCGGCGGCACCGTGGTGTCGTCGGCGGCCAGCGCCAGGAAGGTGGGCGGCGCATCGGGCGGGACATGCCGCTCGCAGGAATAGGCATCGATCAGCGCGGCCGATGGATCCGGGCCCAACAGATGGTCGCGCGAGCCCTCATGGCAGCCCGGACCCATCGTGACGACGGGATACATCGGCACCGAGAAGCTGGGCCGCGCATCCTGGCTGTCGGCGGCATCGACCGGCGCATAGACCTTCGCCGCAAAGCGCGTGGCGATGGAGCAGGCGACATGACCGCCGGCGGAAAAGCCCATGAAACCGACCCGCGCCGTATCGATGCCGTATTTTCCGGCATTGGCGCGCACCAGCCGCATGGCGCGCTGGGCATCCTGCAGCGGCACGTCACTGCGGTTGGCCCAGCCTTCGCCCGGCAGCCGGTAACGCAACACAAAACAGGTCACGCCCGAGGCGTTGAGGTGACGCGCCACATCCATGCCTTCGAAATCCAGCATCTCGCGGCTATAGCCGCCGCCTGGTGCGATGATCATGGCGGAGCCGTCGGGACGATCAGGCCTGAACACATTCATCACCGGAACGCCAACCTGGTCGACCGCGCGGTCGCTGGGGGTGATGTAGGCCGGCTCGTGATTGGTGACGCGGATGGGCGGCAGGTGCAGGGCCTCACCACCCGGCGGGGTGCCCGGCCACAAAACGATATTTTCCTTGGGATCGGTCGGCAGCACGCCATCGCCCGCAACCACCGTGTCGGCCAGCGCCGGTTTCGCCACGGCCACGGCGGCCAAACTCGCGCCAACAAGGCCGGCGCCGATCAGAGTGCGGCGATCCATCATTCCCTCCACATTATGTTGGCCGCCCCGGCTTCGCCGACGCTCCTATTTTGCCTGAGCATCACACTCTTTTCCTTTTGCGGGCAAGGCGTATTGTGCGCCTCCATGAAGCTGATCCCCGCGCTTGCGCTGCTGTTTTTCGCCTCGGCCGCCATGGCCGACGATGGTCCGGCTTACGGCCCACAACTCGAAGGCTACACCTATCCCTTTCCGGTTCAGCACTACCGGTTCGAGAGCCAGGGCATGACGATGGACATGGCCTATATGGATGTGAAGCCGGCCGCGCCCAATGGCCATACCGTGGTGCTGCTGCATGGCAAGAATTTCTGTGCCGCCACCTGGGAAGGCAGCATTCGCGCCCTGAGTAGCGCCGGCTATCGCGTGATCGCGCCCGACCAGATCGGCTGGTGCAAATCCACCAAGCCGGAGCATTACCAGTACACCTTCGAACAGCTTTCCGCGAACACCCATGCGCTGCTGGAATCGCTGGGCATCAGCAAAGCCATCGTGATGGGCCATTCCACAGGCGGCATGATGGCGATCCGCTATGGCCTGACCTTTCCCGCCGCCACCGAGCGGCTGGTGCTGGTCGATCCGCTGGGGCTGGAAGACTGGCGCGCCAAAGGCGTGCCGTGGCAGAGCGTGGATGCGCAATATCAGGCGCAACTGAAGACGACCGCCGACAGCATCCGCGATTACGAGCGCACGACCTATTATGCGGGCACCTGGAAACCGGAATATGAGCCCTGGGTGCAGATGCTGGCCGGCATGTATCGTGGCCCGGGCAAGCAGATCGTGGCGTGGAATTCCGCGCTGACCTACGACATGATCTATACCCAGCCGGTGTTCTACGAATTCGAAAAGCTCTCCATGCCGGTGCTGCTGATCATCGGCGATCACGACAATACCGCGCCAGGCAAGCAGCTGGCGCCGCCGGAAATCCGGGCGCAACTGGGGCATTATCCCGAACTGGCGAAGGCCGCGATTGCGCGCATTAAGCAAGGGCGACTGATCGAGTTCCCGGATCTGGGCCATTCGCCCCAGATTCAGGATCCGGCCCGTTTTCACCAGGCCTTGTTGGCCGCGCTCAAGCCTTGAAGCCGTGGGTCGCGGCCCAATTCAGAAACAGGTCCGGCCAGGCGGCGCAGGGCTTGCCGATGGTCCAGTGCAGGCTGAAGCCATGACCGCCCTGCTCGAAAACATGCAGCTCTGACGGCACCTTGGCGTCACGCAACTTTCCGAAGAAGGTGATGCCGTTGGGAAATGGCGGCACGATGTCGTCATCCGCCGCAAGACACACAAAGGATGGCACGGTGTCGGCACCGACGTGATTTTCCAGCGACCAGTTGGCTACCGCATCCGCAGTTGGATTTTCACCCAGGAGCTTGTCGCGCGAGCCTTGATGCGCGCCGGGCCCCATGGTGATCACCGGATACATGTGGCCGGCGATGATAGGTTTGGTGTCCTGCTGGTCGGCCGCATCCACCGGCGCATAGGTCGACATGCCATAGCGGATGGCGAGTGACGCCGACAGATGCCCGCCGGCGGAAAAGCCGATCGTCGCCAGCTTGGTGACGCCATAATTGCCGGCGCGGATCAGACGCATCGCGCGCTGAGCGTCCTGCAGCGGCACCAGGGAGCGGTTCTGCCAGCCTTCGCCCGGCAAGCGATAGCGCAGCACAAAACAGGTTATGCCCAGGCCGGAGAAATGCTGGGCGATCTCGCGGCCACCGCGGTCGCCGCCCTCGGACGAATAACCGCCGCCGGGAATGACCAAAAGCCCCAAGCCATTGGGCCTGGCCGGACGATACACAAAAAAGCCCGGCGTCTGGATCTGGCTGACGGCGCGGACATGAAAGCCATCCGGCTGGACCACATCGGCGACTTTCAGATCGAGATGGATGCCTTCACCGCCGGGCGGCGTGCCCGGCCAAAGCCGCACGAATTCGGTGGAATCCCCCGGCAGAAAACCCGGTTCGGTCTGGGCTTCGGCCACGCCCGATACCAGCGCGCCCGCCAAGCCCATGCCGATCATTTCCCGCCGATCCATGCATCCCTCCATTATTTTGAGAGATGCTTGCGCGGGCGCTGCTTCAAGGCAAGGTCAGATTTTCTGGTCGTACTCGCCCACTTCAGGGTGCTTCGACAGCCGCGTGTCGATGTCCTTGAACATCGCCCGCATATTGGCCTCCGAAGCCGGGCTTTCCACCACGACTACAAGCGAAGGCTTGTTGGAGGAAGCGCGCACCAGCCCCCAGGTGCCGTCCTCCAGGGTGACGCGCACACCATTGACGGTGACGACCGAAACGATCTTCTGGCCCAAGAGGCTTTCGCCCTTGTCCTTCATGGCGCTGTATTCCTTCACCATCGCCTCGACCACGGCGTATTTCTTGTCGTCGGGGCAATAGGGCGCCATGGTCGGCGAGCCCCAGCTTTGCGGCAGGGCGTCATACAATTGCGACAGCTTCTTGCCGCCCGCCTTGTCCAGCATTTCCAGCACCTGGATGCCGGCAACAATGCCGTCGTCATAGCCATGGCCGATCGGTGGGTTGAAGAAGAAGTGGCCGGACTTTTCAAAACCGGCCAGCGCACCCAATTCGGACGTGCGGCGCTTGATATAGCTGTGGCCGGTCTTCCAGTAATCGGTCTTGACGCCATTGGCCTTGAGCACCGGATCGGTGAGGTAAAGCCCGGTGGATTTCACATCGACCACAAAGGTCGGATTCTTGTGCTGCGCCGACAGGTCACGCGCCAGCATCACCCCGATCTTGTCGGCGAATATCTCCCGGCCCGCATCATCCACCACGCCACAGCGGTCGCCGTCGCCGTCAAAGCCCAGGCAGAGATCGGCGCCCTTTTCCTTCACCGCATGGCTCATGGCATGCAGCATCTCCAGATCCTCGGGATTGGGATTGTATTTGGGGAAGGTGAAATCCAGATCGGTATCCATGCCGATCACTTCGGCGCCGATGCGGCGCAAGGCTTCCGGCGCGAATGCACCTGCCGTGCCGTTGCCGCAGGCCGCGATCACCTTGATCGGACGCGACAGCTTGTGGCCCTTGGTGACCGCCTGCAGATACGTCTCGCGCATGTCGGGCACCGCGACATAGGCGCCACCGGCCCGTTCCCGGCCCTTGCCGTTCAGCACGATATCCTTGATGGCATTGATCTCGTCGGGGCCGAAAGTCAGCGGCCGCTTGGCGCCCATCTTCACGCCGGTCCAGCCATTTTCATTATGGCTGGCCGTGACCATGGCGACCGCCGGACAGTCCAGCGCGAATTGCGCGAAATAGGCCACCGGCGACAGCGCCAGACCGATGTCATGCACTTCGCAGCCGGCCCGCAACAGCCCGATGGTCAGCGCCTGTTTAATGGACAGGCTGTAGCTGCGGAAGTCATGGCCTGTGACAACTTTGGGCTTCACCCCGATATCGTGCAGATAGGTGCCCAGGCCCAGGCCCAGCGCCTGGATGCCCAGAAGATTGATCTCCTTGCCGAACAGCCAGCGCGCGTCATATTCGCGAAAGCCATTGGCCGTGACGAGCGGCAGGTTCTCATAGTCGGCCGTGTTGGGAACAAGGTCGGAACGGGGCTTGGTCATGATGTCCGCGTGTCTGGGGGCGGAAAGGTTTTAATCGTACAAAGTGCTTCGCTCAACCCGGCTCGTGGGGACCCAATGTCCCATCCCGGCGCTCGAAGCGGGGATTGGAAATATCATAGGTGCCATAGCCGCAATGCGGACATGCGGGAATCAGATCGCCGCGCGAGATGCGGGTCAGCTGATGACATTTTTCGCAGCGATAATCCGACGATTCGCGCGCGATTTCTCCGGCTTTCTCGCTCATACCGACCCTGGATGCTGATTGCCCCATGCCAACGCGGGCCACGCCGGGGCGTTCCGTGCACATCCTGTATTGCCATAGTTCCCGCATGCTATAGACGCGGGCATGGACAAGGATTTTCTCGCCCGGCTGAAGCTGCCCCGTATCGCGCCCGGCTGGGTGTGGCTGATAGGCGCCGGCCCCGGCGATGCCGGTCTGATCACGGTGCTCGGGCTTGGCGCGCTCGCCGAAGCCGATGTCATTCTCTACGACGCGCTGGTCGATCCTGCGCTGCTGGACCTGGCGCAGGGCGAGAAGATCTATGCCGGCAAGCGTGCCGGGGTTCGAAGCTGCAAGCAGGACGAGATTTCCGACCTGCTGGTGAAAAGCGCCAAAGAGGGCAAGCGGGTGGTGAGGCTGAAAGGCGGGGATCCGTTTGTCTTCGGCCGCGGCGGCGAGGAAGCCCAGGCCCTGGCACGTGCAGGCGTGCCGTTCCGCATCGTGCCGGGCATCACCGCCGGCATAGGCGGTCTCGCCTATGCCGGCATACCGGTTACCCACCGCGACACCAACCATGCCGTCACCTTCATCACCGGCCATGGCGTGGACGGCAAGCTGACCAGGCTGGACTGGGCGGCCGTGTCCCGCGGGGCACCAACCTTGGTTCTTTACATGGCGCGCAAATTTGCCGGCGAGATCGCGCAGGATTTGATGGCGGCCGGCCGGCCGCCCAGCGAGCCCGCCGCCATCGTGGCCAATGCCACGCGTGCCGACCAGGAGGTGATTGTCACCACGCTTGCAGAGCTTGCGAGTGCGGCCGAAAACGCGCCCGCCCTGGCCATCATCGTGATCGGGGAAAATGTGGCGCTGGCAAAAGAGCTCAGCTGGCTCGCGTCAGCGACCTGAGCCGCTCGGGCAGTTTTTCCATCACCGCACGGCGTTCGGGGTCGCTCATGCAGTACCAGTCGGCGATTTCCTCCAGGCTGCGCCCGCAGCGCCGGCATAGGCCGCTATCGGGGTCATAGGTGCAGATTTTGGCGCAAGGGCTTTCCATGTCCGGCCGAAAATAGGGCTTTCATTCCAAGGCGTAAATTGATTCAAAAGCCAGAAACAGCGAGGCGGTTCGAAGGCCTTAACCGGGGTTTAACAGCGCCTGTCTAGGCTGGCGCGGCAGTTTCGGAAAAACTCCGCCATGGCCAAAGCGCAGTTCCACAAGAGCCAGCGTGTCTATGTAAAGCCGGTCGGCACCTGGGCGCTGATCGAGCGCGTGATACCGCATTGGGCCAAGGGCATCGATGAGCCGATCCGCATTCACTATGACGTGGGCCTGGGCCGCGAATTCGCCGCCGAGGAGCTGCTGAGCGAAGAACCCCTGAGCGATAACACGCCCTCCGACAGCCATAACTGGCGCGTGATACGCGCCCGCAACAAATGGCAGCCGGCCGAAGATTGCGCCCGCCATCCCGTGCCGGGCACCTATCCGGTCGTGGTCACGGGAGAAGCGGAATGGGGCGGCTGGCGGGTGCCGGGCGCCGAATATGACCTGGACCCCGCCAAGGTCGAAGAACAGGCCCGCCTGATTGCCAGCGCGCCGCAACTGGCAAGCTTTGCCAATGCCTTGGTCGATTGGGCGCGCAAATCCGGCGAGGATATGCCCAACGAACTGGCCGAACTGGCGCACCGCGCCCAGGACCTGCTGACAGACGTCAAGCGCGCCGGCTGACCCTGCCCGATTGTTCGGGCGGAACCGAACGGGCTATAAAGCGGGCCACTTTCTCCAGCCCGAAAGCCCCCCGCCATGCGTACCGACGAGCCGCGCGCCATCCATCTTGCCGACTATCGGGCGCCGGAATTCCGCATCCGCACCGTGCATCTGAATTTCGTGCTTGCGCCGGAAGCCACGCGGGTGACGTCGCGGCTGGAGATTGCGCGCCAGGCCGGCTCCGGGCCGCTGGTGCTGGCGGGTGAAAACCAGACACTGCTGTCGGTAACCCTTGATGGACGCAAGCTGTCGCCTAGCGACTATCTGCTGGACGACAAGAGCCTCACCCTGCCCAACCCGCCGGCCAAGCTGACCCTGGAAATCGAAAGCGAGATCAATCCCGCCGCCAATACGGCGCTGGAAGGCCTGTTCCTTTCCAATGGCATGTTCTGCACCCAGTGCGAGCCGGAGGGCTTTCGCCGCATCACCTATTTCCTGGACCGGCCGGACAATCTGTCGGTGTTCACCGTGCGGATCGAAGCCGACCGGGAGCAGTATCCGGTGCTTCTGTCCAACGGCAACCGCATCGAAAGCGCCGAGCTGGCGGGCGGACGTCACTTTGCGGTGTGGCACGATCCCTTCCCCAAGCCTTCTTATCTGTTCGCGCTGGTGGCGGGCGACCTGGGCGCTATTCATGACAGCTTCACCACCATGAGCGGGCGCAAGGTGGCGCTGGACATCTTTGTCGAGCATGGCAATGAGCCCCGCGCGCTCTATGCGATGGATTCGCTCAAGCGGGCGATGAAGTGGGACGAGGAGGCCTATGGCCGCGAATATGACCTCGACATCTTCATGATCGTGGCGGTCTCGGCCTTCAATATGGGAGCGATGGAAAACAAGGGCCTCAACATCTTCAACGACAAGGTGCTGCTGGCTTCGCCCGAAACCGCCACCGACGACGATTATGCCCGCATCGAAAGCGTGGTGGCGCATGAATATTTCCACAACTGGACCGGCGACCGCGTCACCTGCCGCGACTGGTTCCAGCTGTCCCTGAAGGAGGGCCTGACCGTCTTCCGCGACCAGCAATTCTCCGGCGACATGCGCAGCAGGGGCGTTCAGCGCATCCAGGATGTGCGGTCGTTGCGCGCGCGCCAGTTCGTGGAAGATGCTGGTCCGCTGGCGCATCCGGTGCAACCGCAGAGCTATATCGAGATCAACAACTTCTACACCGCCACCATCTATGACAAGGGCGCCCAGGTGATCGGCATGCTCAAGACGCTGGTGGGCGATGAGGGCTATCGCAAGGCGACAGACCTGTATTTCGACCGTCATGACGGCGAGGCCGCCACGGTGGAAGACTGGGTCAAATGCTTCGAGGACGCCTGCGGCCGCGACCTCACCCAGTTCCGCCTCTGGTATCGCCAGTCGGGCACGCCGGTGGTCGAGGCGCGGGGCGCCTACGATGCCAAGGCGAAAACCTATACATTGGAGCTGACCCAGAGCTTGGCGCCCACGCCCGGCCAGCCCGAGAAAAAGCCCATGCACATTCCCGTGCGCATGGGGCTGATGGCCCAGAAGGGCGCGCCCCTGCCGCTGACCCTGGACGGCGAGAACCATGCCGGCCCCACCACCCGGGTGCTGGAGCTGACCGAGAATTTCCACCGCTTCACCTTCGTTGACGTGGCCGAAGAGCCGCTCTTGTCGCTGGGACGCGACTTCTCGGCGCCGGCCGTGTTTCGCACGCCGCTCAGCCGCCACGACCGCGCCACCCTGATGGGCAGGGACAGCGACGCCTTCAACCGTTGGGAAGCCGGCCAGACCCTTTCCGCCGAGATCATGCTGGAAGTGGCGGGCGAGGCGCGCAGCGACGCGAATGCCGATTACATTTCAGCCATCGGTGACGTGCTGGCCCGCGCCGAGGAAGACCCGGCTTTCGCGGCCCAGATGCTGATGCCGCCCACCGAAAGCGAACTGGCGGCCAAGAAGGCGCCGGTCGATCCGGTCGGCATCCATACCGCCCGCGTCAGTCTGGTGCGCGCCATTGCCCTGACCCATCGCGAGCGGCTGGCGCAGCTCTATGAACATATGCGCGATGCCGGCGATTTCAGTCCCGACGCCAAAGATGCCGGCCGCCGCGCCCTGCGCAATGCCTGCCTGCGCTATCTGACCGCTGCCGATGACGAAGCCGCCGCCGGCTTGGCCGACGCGCATTATCGCAGCGCCGACAACATGACCGACATGATCGCAGGGCTGGCGGCGCTGACCCGCATGGAATCGCCCCTGCGCGACGCCGCCTTCACCCATTTCTACGACCGTTTCCGGAACGATCCGCTGGTGCTGGACAAATGGATGAGCCTGCAGGCGGGATCGCCCCTGCCCGAAACCGTCACCGCGGTGCGCGAGCTGATGAAGCACCCCGCCTTTGACATCAAGAATCCCAATCGGGTGCGCGCCCTGGTCGGCGCCTTCAGCGTCAATCACCTGCGTTTCCACAACCAGGACGGTTCGGGCTACCGGCTGGTGGGCGAAGTGATCCGCACCCTCGACCCGATGAACCCGCAGGTCGCTGCCCGCATGGCGGGCTCTTTCGAAAGCTGGCGCCGTTATGATCCGGTGCGCCAGGAGCTGATGCGGGCCGAGCTTACCGCTATCCGCGGCCTGTCGGGCATCTCGCCCAACCTGTTCGAAGTGACGGGCAAGATGCTCTCCTGAAAGCCGTCGAGTCGCCCACCGATTCGCCTGCCCCAATTTGTTAATAACTGGTGACGCGGGAGTCCGTGATTCACATACTGGCTGTGCGCGAATCAGCGCGCTGGTTGGGGATCATGGCCGAGGCGAGTGTACGCCCCTGGGTTTGGCTGGATGGACTCTATGCCACCGCCAGCCGGTTGCCTTTTGCCCGCCGGCTTGGCAGCGACATCCGCCTCACCGTCCCGCTCTGCATCGTCCTGATCTGCGGCAGCTTCGCCACCACCGCCCTTCTGGCGATGCGGCTGGACAAGAGCCATGCCCTGGCCCAGGCGCAAGCCTTCGCGCAGGCGCGCGCCGCCGACCTCGCCAGCGCTGCCGGCACCACCCTCGACCGCTATGCCCGGATGGGCGCAGTGTTTGCCGCCGGCCCCGAACAATTCCGCGCCGCCGATCTGTCACGCGCCGAACCTGCCATCCGCGACATTGCAGTGTGGGATGCGCACGGCGTCCAGCTGGCCCGGCTGAGCGCCACCGCCGCCGAGCCCTTGGCCCGGCCCATCATGCGCGGCCCGCGCGCGGTCTTTGCCGGCGGCCTCGCCTTCCGTGACGGTACGCGCACGGTAGAGGTGCTGTTCGCGCCGGGGAGCCTGCTGGCGGGCACAGGCCGCGCCACACTGGTGCCAGCGGGCCAGGCAGGAGCTTCCGTGCCGGGCTGGCCTGTGGCGATTAAAACCCGGATCGATGACAAGACCGGCCTGGAAAACTGGCACGGTGCCCTGCCGCTTTATCTCTTCGTCATTCTGGGCCCGGCGCTGGCGGGCGCCTGGCTGGCAGTTTTGTTCGTGGGCAGCTTTGAGCGCCAGGCCAAGGCTGCCCGCGCCATCCGCGCGCTGAAATCCACCCGCCCCGTCGAAGCACGACTGCTGGTCAGGCTGGCCAATGCCGAGCGCTGTGCCATGGAGGCCTTGCGCTCCAAGTCGGAATTCATCGCCCATATGAGCCATGAATTGCGCACCCCGCTGAACGCGGTGATCGGCTTTGCCGAGGTCATCGCCGGGGGGATGTTCGGTCCCGCCGGCCATCCCAAATATGGCGAATATGCCCACGACATCGCGGAAGCGGGCAAGAACCTGCACGCCAAGATCGGCGATGTTCTGGAATTCGCCAATGTCGAGGCCGGACGCTTCCCTTTGAAAGAGGAGGCTGTCGACCTGGCCGAAACGGTGGGCGCGATGATCGAGGAACATCAGGGCCGCGCCTTCTCCCGCCGCATCTCTTTGTCACTGGCCTTTGGTGAGCCCGGCCAGGTCCGTGCCGATCCGCGCGCCTTGCGCCGTATCGTCTCCAATCTGCTGACCAATGCGCTGACCTATACGGGAGAAGGCGGCATCGTCCGCGCGGACGTTCATTTCGAGGAGGGCGCGGGCGTGCTGACCCTGAGCGACAGCGGCGCCGGTTTCACCCCGCGCGAGGCACGTCGGCTGGGCCGGCCTTTCGAGCGCTTCGACCGGGCGGGCACCGTGACGGGCGCGGGCCTCGGTGTTGCCATCGCCCTGGAGCTGGCCCGGCGCATGGGCGGGGCAATGCGGCTGGCCGGCGAAAGCGGCCATGGCGCCACCATGGAATTGAGGCTGCCCCGCCTATGAAAAAGCCCGTTTACCTCTTGTTAACCATGGTTAACCAATCTCGCCGCGCGAGGGGGAAGACGATGGTTCGGGGTGTCGCGGCGCTGGCGGTGTTATGCGCGGGCCTGATGACGTCCGCGTCGGCTTTGGCGCAAGGCGCGGGCTACCAGGTCGTCAGCAACGATGCCAATGGCATGGAAATCCGCTTCCATGGCGTCCCGCTGCGCGGCGTCCATGCCGATGACAACCAGAATGCGCTGTCCATCGATTTCCAGCAGCCGGTCGACGGCGCCATGTTCGACCATCTGCCGGCGGACGTGCCGCAATGGATCTCGATGGCTTATGCGAATTTCGACAATGGCATTATCCGCAGCCCCCGGCCGGTCACCTTCCTGACCCGCTCGGAATCCGATGGCTTTTCGCTGCGCATCGTGCCGCGCGGCGGACCGCCGCCGATGATGGCCCAGGCTGCCCCGCCGCCGCCACCCATGCGCGGGCCGGCCTATGGCCCCGTGCAGCAGCAGCTTTGGCCGCCGCCGCAGCCGGCCGGTCCGCCGCCCGGCGCTGCCGGCTTTCATGCCTATGCCGACTATGCCCAGCTGAGAAATTACGAAGCCCAGGAACTGGCGCTGCGCCGTGCCGACCCGATGTGGGAAACGGCCTATGCCCGCGCCAACATGCAGGCCGACAGCGGGATCGGCCTTTCCGGCGACTGGAACCAGTATCACGGCGGCGACCAGATGGTGACCGCCGACCTATCGGGCAAGATCAGCGTCCTGCCCGGCATCGCGCTGGTGGGCGATGCCCAATACACCAATGTGCACGGGCAGAATGTGCGGCTGGCGAACGGCAATTTCGCCAATACCCGCACCGACCTCGTCACCGGCACGGGCGGCTTTGCCTTTGAGCTGGGCCGCGACAGTGAGATGAAGCTGGAAGCCTCGGAAGGCAACAACATCACCGGCGGATTGCTGTCGCTTTATTCCGGCACGCCGACAGGCTTTGGCTATGTGAAGGTGGACTATCACGCCCCCGACCTCGACACGCCCACCGCCGTCGCCAATCGCGCCGATACCGACAGCGCCATTTTGGGCCTGGCCGGTCAGCTCGGCTACGGGTTATGGGGCCATGCAAGCGGCCATTACGACCGCTATGGCGTACAGGGTAATGCCGATGTGGCGCGCACCGCCGGCTGGGATGCGGGCCTGCGCTGGGACACGCCGGTATGGGACAATCTCCTGATCGGCCTCTCCTACGACGGGCACGGCGATTACCGGGTCAGCCATGTCAATGGCACCGGCGCCGCGCCCACGCCCTATGTGCCGCTGGGCATCCGCCCCATCGAGAACCATGCGGTGACCCTCAACCTCTCCAGCATGTTGGGGAACGGCTTCTGGTTCGCGGGCTATGCCGGCTGGGTCACCGACCGCTATTCCAGCGACGGGCTGTTGGCTGGGCTGGACCTGCATTACACGCCCTCGCCCGGCCTGGATTTCGCGCTGGGCGTGCGCCAGTCGGCAGTCTCCTATACCCAGGGCGAGAGGGGGCGGCAGACGACGGCCGGCCTGAACATGACCCTGGGCATGGGCGATCCGCCCCAGCCCAGTTGGATGCAGAACGCGCTCTGAATTTGTGAGCCGCGCGTCTAACCTTCGCCGATGACAAAAGGCTGGATCCTGGGTTTGAGCCTGAGCGCGCTGCTGCTGGCGGGTAGCTGGTTTCTGCTGCAGCCGCCCGCGGGCAGCGGCCCAGTCACCCTGTTCCAGTGGCAGGATTATATGGAGCCGCCCTTCCTGGCCGATTACGAAAAGGCGTATGGCGAGAAGCCCGCCATCACCATTTTCGCCGACGAGGATGAAGCCTTTTCCAAGATGCGCGCCGGCTTCAAGCCGGATGTGATGGGCCCCTGCTATTACGAATTTCCCCGCTGGCAGGAAGCAGGACTCTTGGCACCGATCGATGTCAGCCGGCTCAAAAACTGGAACAAGCTGTCGCCTACCTTGCGCAACCTGCCCGGCATTTCCGCCGGGCCCGGCAAGGTGTGGTTTGTGCCGCATTATTGGGGCAACACGTCACTGACCGTGCGCACCGACCTGGCGCCGGAATATGCCAGGTCGCAAAGCTGGAACATCCTGTTCGATCCCAAATACAAGGGCCGGGTGTCGGTGATGGACGGGGTGGACGACACCGTGCCCTTCATTGCCCGCATGGCCGGGGTGAATGCCTATGAGATGTCGGACGCCGATTGGGCCAAGGTTCAGGCCAAATTGCGCGAACTGGTGCCGCATCTGCGTTTTGTTTCCAGCGACGACACCGCGCTGGCACAGGGCCTGGCCTCGGGCGAACTGGTGGCGGCGATGAGCTGGCGCACCACCTTTGCGGCACTGAACCGCGAGCACAAGCCGGTGGCTTACCTGAACCCGCCGGGCGGCATTTTCACCTATGTCTGCGGGCTGGTGATGCACAAGGACCCGTCCAACGAGGCCAAGGCGCTGGCGCTGATCGATTCCTCGATTTCCGATGACGCCGCCATCTACACCATCGAGCATATCGGCGATGAACCCGCCAACACCGGGCCGATGGGCAAGGTGCCCGATTCCGTGTTCCGGAACCTGGGTATCCAGCGCGACCTGGAGACCTTCCTGAAAAGCGGCATCTTCCAGCGCCGCCTCAAGGACAAGGAAAAGATCGTGGCGGCCTGGACCGAGATCAGAAGCGGGATGCAGTAGAAAGAAAAAGGGCCGGAGCGCTGCTCCGGCCCTGATTTCTTTTGCGCGCGAAAATCAGACCACGCCGCGCTTGTGCTCGCCGACCACGACGCGGCCCGGCTGGAAGGCGCGCTTGAACACGTCCAGCGCCTTGCGGGGTTCCGCGTTGCCGCACATGAAGACGTCGAAAGCCGCGAAGCCCTTCTCCGGCCAGGTGTGAACGGAGATGTGGCTCTCCGCCAGCACCGCCACGCCGGAAATGCCGCCGCCATCCTCGAACTTGTGCAGATGAATATGCAGGAGCGTCGCGCCCGCTTCATTCACCGCGTCGATCAGCGCGGTTTCGATGCGCTCACGGTCATCCAGGCCCTTGGCTTCCCAAAGGTCGATGATCACATGGCTGCCCGCATAGGACAGGCCATTCTTGGTGATGAAGTGATCCTTCTGGTCGTCATTCGAAGGGGCCACAACGATCGGCCGCGGCGCCTTGGGAGCGCGGGGTTTGATTTCTTTTTGCGGGTTCGCCGCTACCAGATTGAGTCGAGCCATTTAAGCACCTACCCGTCTTAGAGTTGACACCAAACGCCTTGGCCTTGCGGACTTCCGGACGCGCCTTAATGAGAAAAGCGACGGAGGGGGTCAGCCCTACGCCGCTTTGTCCGGCTTTTTTTCTCGCCGGGTCGATTTCGAAATAGGGCTAACTCCCCGGCGATGCAAGAAGAAATTTCCCCTCGGGCCAATTTTTTTTGGCCAGCCTCCCCGCAGAGCACAGTGCGAGGCCCTCCCGGAGCTGTTCGGCGACAACGCGCGCGATACGAGAAAGTGCGATGGAATGGGCATTAAACGCGCGATAGACAGCGCCGCGCGCGCGCCCTATAGCGCGTTGCCAGAAACCTTTGTCACAACCCTTAAGGAAACGTTATGGCCAAGCTTCCCGAGGTTAAGGAACGCCTCCACAAGGGCTACGCCCAGTCCATGCAGGTCACCAAGGTGCTTGCCGACGAGAAGAGCCAGTACCAGCACATCCGCATCTTCGACACCGTGGCCAACGGCCGGGTGATGACCCTGGACGACATCGTCCAGATCACCAGCCGGGACGAAAGCGCCTATGCCGACATGCTGACCCACCTGCCCATGCTGGAGCATGGCAAGGTCGAGCGGGTGATGATCGTGGGCGGCGGCGACCTTTCCATTGCCGACGAGGCGCTCAAGCACAAACACGTCAAAGAGGTGGTTTTGGTCGACATCGACGGGCGCGTCATCGACCTGTGCAAGAAGCTGTTCGGCGACGTCAATGCCAAGGCCTTCCGCGACCGCCGCATGACCGTGGAGGTGGCCGACGCCTTCGAATATCTGGGCCGCAAATCCAGCAAGAACCGCTTCGACCTGATCATCGCCGACCGTCCCGATCCGGTCGGCCCCGGCAAGGCGCTGTTCGGCGAGACGTTTTACGACCGGGTCAAAGGCGCGCTCCGCAAGGGCGGCTATGCCACCTTCCAGACCGGCGTCCCCTTCTACCAGCCCTGGGAGATCACCGAGGCGCTGAACGAGCTGGCCCAGTTCTTCCCCCGCTCCGGTCTCTATCTGACGGTGGTGCCAACCTATATCGGCGGCTTCATGGCGCTTTCCTGGGCCACCAAGGGCGGCAAGCCGCTGGGCAGCAAGGCCGGCATCCAGAAGGCAGCCAAGGCCTATAAGAAGGCCAAGCTGAAGACCGACTATTACAATCCGGAGATCCACGCCGCCGCTTTTGCCCTGCCGCAGTGGATCAAGAAACTCGTCCCGAAGTCTTAGGTCTCCCCCCTCCGGCCTGAGCTATGGTGAGGGCATGCTGGAACGACGTCTCCTGCAAATCCTTGTAGCGGCCGCCGGCCTGGTGCCGGTGGCCGCCGGCGCTTTGGGCGCCCTGCGCCCCGAACTGCTGTTTGCGGGGCCAGGCCATGCGCTCACCCATGGCGCCTATCTCAGCGGACTGCTTTTGGGGCTGGGCCTGGCCTTCTGGTCGCTGATCCCGACGATCGAGCATCAGGGACGGATGTTCGGCCTGCTCACCGGCCTGGTGGTCGTGGGCGGGCTGGCACGTGCCGTCACGGCGTTCCGCCTGGGCGCCTTCGGCCTGTCGGTGGAACTGCCGCTGGTGATGGAATTGGCCGTCACACCAGCACTTTGGCTGTGGCAACGGCGGGTCTCTTCCCTTTTGCGCCCCGAGTGACCATCTTTCTGGCTGGTAACATCCAGAAAGCACTGACATGGCATTGATCGGCCCCAGCGGGCGTCCCGTCACCTCCGAACCCGCGCAGAACGCCGCCAGCGGCACCAGCCCGCACATCAAGGATTCCGGCCTGGCCACCTTCGCCGCCGACGTGCTGGAAGCCAGCCGCGAGGTCCCGGTGATCGTGGATTTCTGGGCGCCGTGGTGCGGCCCCTGCAAGACCCTGGGCCCGTCGCTGGAAGCCGCTGTCGAGGCGGCGGGCGGCGCGGTGAAACTGGTCAAGGTCAATATCGACGAGAACCCGGAGATCGCCCAGCAGCTGCGCATCCAGTCCATCCCCACCGTCTACGCCTTCAAGAACGGCCAGCCGGTGGACGGCTTCATGGGTGCCATCCCCGACAGCCAGGTGAAGGCCTTTGTCGCGGCGCTGGCCGGCGGGGCCGGTGGCCATGATCATCATCATGGCGGGCCCGAACACACCGCCGAGGTGCTGGCGGTGGCGGCGGAGGCACTGGCCGGCGGCGATATCGCCATGGCTGCCCAGGCCTATGGCCATGTCCTGCAGGACGAGCCCGGCCATCCTGAAGCGGTGGCGGGGCTGGCCCGTGCCTATTTGGCCGGCGGCGACATCGAGCGTTCCCGCAACACGCTCAAGATGGTCAAGCCTGGCAGCGAAGAAGACGAAGCGATCCGCGCAGTGGAAGCCGAATTGAAACTGAAATCGGCGCCCGCGCCAGAGCAAGGAGTGGCGGCGGACCTGCGCGCCAAGCTGGCGGCCGATCCCAAAGACCACCAGGCGCGTTACGACCTGGCGATGGCGCTGGATGCGGCCGGCGACCGCGACAGTGCGGTGGCTGAGCTTCTGGAACTGGTGCGGCGCGACCGCAAATGGAACGAGGAAGCGGCGAGGAAGCAGTTGGTCACCCTGTTCGAGGCCATGGGGCCCACCGATCCGCGCACCATCGAGGCCAGGCGCAAGCTTTCGGGGCTTTTGTTCTCCTGATGGGACGGCGCTATCACGCATATTCGGATTTGCCGCACTCGCTGCCGCTGTTTCCCCTGACCGGCGCGATGCTGTTGCCGCGGGGGCACATGCCGCTCAACATCTTCGAGCCGCGCTATCTGGAGATGGTGGATTATGCGCTGTCGGGTGACCGGCTGATCGGCATGATCCAGCCCACCGAAAATGAAGAGACCACGCTGAAACCGCATTTGTCCCAGGTGGGCTGCGCCGGCAAGATCATCGCGTTCCAGGAAACCAGCGACAACCGCTATCTGATCACACTCCAGGGCGTGTGCCGTTTCCGCCTGGCCGGCGAGATGGAAAGCGCCACCGCCTGGCGCGCCGGCTTCTGCGACTTCGCACCCTTTGCCGGCGACCTGGCCGAAATCGCCGGAGCCGATCTGCCGCGCGAAAGGCTGCTCGCCGCGCTCAAGACCTATCTCACCAGCCGCGACATGCAGGCGGACTGGAACAGCGTGCTGACCGCCCCGGCGGAAGCGCTGGTCAATGCGCTGGCCATGATGTGCCCGTTTGCCCCGGCCGAGAAACAGGCACTGCTGGAAGCCCAAAGCTTCCATGAGCGCGCCTCAACCCTGCTGGCGCTGCTGGAGATGGGCAGCGAGGCCGGCCCGACCACGTTGAACTAGGCGTCTGCCATGGAAACTGATCCCAAATTGCTGGAGATCCTGGTCTGCCCTTTGACCAAGAGCGTGCTGCGCTATGACCGCGAGCGGCAGGAGCTGGTCAGCCGCGCGGCCGGCCTGGCCTATCCCATTCGCGGCGGCGTGCCCGTGATGCTGCCGGACCAGGCGCGCGAACTGACCGAAGAAGAGCGCGATGCCCTCCGCTAAACCTTTGTCAAATCCCTGGCCGAGCGAAATCCGCCTCAACCCGGAACGCGACGTGCTTTCGGTCGCCTTCGACAATGGCGAGCGCTTCGGGCTGCGCGCGGAATATCTGCGGGTGGAATCGCCCAGCGCCGAAGTGCGCAATCATGGCGGACCCAAGACCATCGTGCTGGGCAAGGAGCAGGTGAAGATCGCGGGGCTTGAACCGGTGGGCAATTATGCCCTGCGCATCGCCTTCGATGACGGCCATGACACCGGTTTGTACAGCTGGGACTATCTCTACAAGCTGGGGGCGGAAGAACAGGAGATCTGGGCAACCTATCTCGCCGCCGCGGGGCGATGAGCGGCCCGGAAGTCCCGCCGCGTTCCCGCCCGGTCAGCCTGGTGCGCGGCGCGCCGGGCAAGCGGCTGGCCATCATCAAGGGCCAGGACTATGGCCGCTTCACCGATTTCTATCACGGCGTGCTGACCGCCTCCTGGCCGCTATTCTTCCTGGAGCTGCTGGCGGCCTTTGTCGTCGTCAACCTGATCTTCGCCATCCTCTATGCCGGCGATCCCGGCGGGATCGCCAATGCACGGCCCGGCAGCTTCGCCGATGCCTTCTTCTTCAGCGTGCAGACGCTTGGCACCCTGGGCTATGGCGTGATGGCGCCAAAGACGCTTTACACCAACCTCTTGGTGACGGTGGAAAGCTTCACCGGCATCCTGACCATCGCCCTGTTCACCGGCATCATCTTCGCGCGCTTTTCCAGGCCCCAGGCGCGGGTGGTGTTCTCCAAGGTGGCGGTGGTGACCCCGTTCGACGGCACTCCCACCCTGATGTTTCGCGCCGCCAATCAGCGCGGCAATTCCATCCTGGACGCGGAAGTCCATATCTCGCTGGCCAGCCAGTACACCACGCGTGAAGGCGTCAGCATGCGCCGGTTCCAGGAACTTCGGCTGGTCAGGCCGCGCAATCCCCTGTTCGCGCTGTCCTGGACGATCATGCACACCCTGGACGAGGCAAGCCCGCTGTACGGATTGGGGCTGGCGGAAATGATCGAGCGCGACATGGAACTGGTGGTGATGCTGTCGGGCACGGACGAAACCATCAACGACCGCATCTATGCGCGTCATTCCTATGTCGCGGAAGAAATCCTGTGGGACCGGCGCTTTGTCGATGTGGTCTCGGTCACGTCGACCGGCCAGCGCATGGTGGACCTGCACCACTTCCACGACACCAGGGAAATCTAGGCCTTCGCCAGCGCCTCGAGGCCGCCCAGGAAAAGGGCGGTGGCAAAGCCTGTCATGGCTTCGACATCGGCCCCCGCCTTGATCCGTTCGGCCAGCTCGAAAGCCACACCCGTGAGCGCCGCCCCCAGCGTGGCCGCATCCGTCGCCGGCAAAAGGCCACGCGCGATCGCGGCCTGGATGTCCTCGCGCAATTCGGCAAAACCCGCCAGCACTTCCGGGGAATCCATGCGGAAACGTTCCGGCACCGGCTGGCTGTCGCCACGGTTGTCGGCCACGAACTGGAAGAAGGTGCGGAAGCTGGCGGCCAGAAATTCTTCCCGCGTCCCCGCTCCCCGCCGCACCTCGCGCAGGCGCGGGCGCACCTTCAGCGCCACCTCGTCGCGCAGCGCCTGATACACTTCTTCCTTGGACTTGAAATAGTTGTAGAAAGTGCCCGAGGCCAGGGGCGTGGCGCGGATGATGTCGCGCACCGTGGCGGTGGCAAATCCCAGTTGCGCAAATACCTGGCGGGCCGCCGCCAGGATGGTCTCGCGGTTCTGGATCTTGGTCTGCTCGCGCCGGGACGATGCCGTCATGGCACGAACTTAACCACCGGCCATCAGCCTGCGCCAGTACCCACCGCCTCTGTGACATTCGCAAAACCATCACGTTCCAGGCATTGCAGCAATTCGCGCTTGATGCGCGTCACCAGCCCGGGCCCCTGAAACACCAGCGCGCTGTAGAGCTGCACCAGGCTGGCGCCGGCCCGGATCTTGGCATAGGCGTCGGCGCCGCTTGCGATGCCCCCCACGCCCACCAGCGTGACCGCGCCGTTGAGGCGGCGATGCATCTCGCCAAGAATGTGTGTCGACGGCGCGAACAGCGGCTTGCCGGAAAGACCGCCGGCTTCCCCGGCATGTGCCGATTTCAGCGGGGGACGCGCAACGGTGGTGTTGGAGATGATCAACCCCTCGATGCCGCTGGCGCGCACCACATCGGCGATCTCGTCCAGCGCATGAGCGTCCAGATCGGGCGCGATCTTGAGCAGAATGGGAAGGTGCAACGTTCTTTTCCCGCGCACGGTCGTCAGCGCGTCCAGCAGGCGGGTAAGCTCGTCGCGGTTCTGCAAGCCCCGCAGGCCTGGCGTATTGGGCGAGGACACATTGATGGTGACATAGGCGGCCAGGGGCGCGAGTCTTTCAAAACCCAGGACATAGTCGGCAATACGATCCTTGCTGTCCTTGTTGGCGCCGATATTGATGCCGACGATGCCGTTTCCTTTTCGCGTGCCCAGATTGCGCGCCGCCTGGTCCATGCCGCGATTGTTGAAGCCCATGCGGTTGATCACCGCCTTGTCGGCGGTAAGCCGGAACAGGCGCGGGCGGGGATTGCCCGCTTGCGGGCGCGGCGTGACGGTGCCGCATTCCACAAAGCCGAAGCCAAGCTTGGCCATGGCGCCCGGCACGTCCGCATCCTTGTCGAAGCCCGCGGCCAGTCCGACCGGATTGGGGAAATCCAGTCCCAATGCCCTGACCCGGAGGCGCGGGTCATCGGGCGCGGGCGCGGCGAGAAACGGCGCCGCCAGTCCGGCCAGCCGCAGGGTGGCGCGATGGGCCGTTTCGGCCGGCAGGCGCCGAAGCAGCGCGGCGCCCAGATCGGGAAGCATCACAGACTTGATTCCTTTGCCCCTGTCATAGGAATATAACCGTATTCTCCGGTTTGTTTCCTATCATGTTGACGCACACCCAGATCTGGCGCGCCATCGACGCCCTCGCCGCCCGGCATGGCATGTCGCCTTCCGGCCTGGCCAAGCTTGCCGGCCTGGATCCCACCACTTTTAACAAGAGCAAGCGCGGCGCGGCCAATGGAAAGCTGCGCTGGCCCTCGACCGAAAGCCTGGCCAAGGTGCTGTCGGCGACCGGCGCCGGGCTGGACGAATTCATCGCCCTGGTCGCCGAGAAAGGCATGGTGCGGGCCCGCATGGTGCCCTTGATCGGCATGGCCCAGGCGGGCGCATCCGGTTATTTCGACGATGCCGGCTTTCCAGCCGGTTCGGGCTGGGAAGACATCGCCTTTCCCGAAATCGCCGATGCCCACTGCTATGCCCTGGAGATCACCGGCGATTCCATGCTGCCGGTCTATCGCGACGGCGACCGCATCCTGGTGTCGCCGCAGGGAAGCCTCAGGCGCGGGGACCGGGTGGTGGCCAAGACCCATGCCGGCGAGGTGATGGCCAAGCAGCTGGGCCGCATGACGGCACAGCGCATCGAGCTGAAAAGTTTCAATCCGGCTTTCGAGGACCGCAGCTTCGCGCTGAACGAAATCGCCTTCGTTCACCGCATCATCTGGGCCAGCCAGTAGCGGCATGTTCAACCCGTTCGCACGCTGACGCTACGAACCCTTCGCATCGCAAGCGCTGCTTCGTTCGTACGCTGTCGCTACTCACCCTCCCCTTGCCGCGCTTCGCGCGAAGGAGAGGCTACGGGAAACCCTGGTCCTTGCGCACCTGCGCGGTCAGCGCCTCGTCCGGTCCGTGATTGACCAGTCCCAACAGCTCGTTGGCGCGGTCCTGGATGCGTTTCTCATAGGCGGTTTCCGGGGTATTGCCGATGGCGGCGCGCAATTCGCTGACGATGCGGCCGTGGTACTTCTGCGCATCGAAACCCAGCAGCGACAGCGCGATCTGGTAATGCACGGCGACATTGCCGGGGGCCAGGCGCACCGCGCGGTCGAAGAGTTCGAGCGCCTCGCTTTCGCTGGCGCCATAAAGCCATCGCGCCAAGGTGGCGCCGCCGCCGCGCACGATCTCGATATGCCAGCCGCCCAGCGCCGATACGGCAAAGGCGTTCTTCGGGTCATCCGCGATCGCTGCGTCCAGCGCCGCCTTGGATTGGCCCGGAGCATCCTTGAGCCGCGCCTTGATCGCCCCGGTGATGCGCGCCTGATAACCGAGCGACACGGCCAGCCAGACATGGCCGAAGGCCTGATGCGGGTCGGCGGCTATCGCCGCGCGCGACAGTCTTTCGGCCCGCTCCAGGCAGGGCATGCAGGGTTCGTCGCGCAAGACTTCGTCGGCCAGCACGGCGCGGGCCGCGATCGCAAGCCCGGCCGCGGTGTGGGACGCTTCGCCCGCCTGCGCCGCCTGTTCGTAGTCGCCCTTGGCATAAAGCGCGAAGATATCGTCCGCCGGCGCCGCCTGCGCCGAAAGCGGCAGCAGCACAAAGGCCAGGGCCGCCCGGAATTTCATTTCAGGAATTCGCCGGCGAGCGCGGCACGGATCATCGCCACGGTCTGGGGCAGGCCGAACAGGGCGGCAAAAGATCCGAAACGCGGACCCTGGGTTTGGCCCAGCAGCACTTCATACAGCGCGCCGAACCAGGCGCGCAGCGGCTCAAAACCGTGCGCCTTGCCAACTTCGTAGATCACATCCTGCGCCAGCTTGCCGTCGCGGCTGTCGCCCAGCTTTTCGAGCTGCGCGGCCAGGTCTTCCAGCGCGGCGCGCTCCTTGTCGCTGGCAGCCCGGAAGACTTTCGTGGGGCGCACGAAATCCTCGTAATAGCGCAGGGCAAAACCCGCCAGCCGGTCCAGCCCCGGATTGGTCTCGGGCGACACGGCTTCCGGCGAATAGGCGCGGATGAAGCCCCACAGCACCTCGCGGTTGTGGGCGTTGGAGGCCGACACCAGATTGAGCAGGAGCGCGAAGCTGACCGGATAACGCTCCGCCGGCACCTTGCCGCCATGGATATGCCAGACCGGATTTTCCAGGCGCTGCTCGTCGGTGGTTTCCGGCGCGTGATAGGCTTCCAGATGGGCGATATATTCGTCCACCGCCTTGGGAATGACGTCGAAGAAAAGCCGTTTGGCCGTGCGCGGCTTCTGGTACATGAACAGGGCCAGGCTTTCGGGCGAGCCATAGGCCAGCCATTCCTCGATGGTGATGCCATTGCCCTTGGACTTGGAGATTTTCTCGCCCTTGTCGTCCAGGAACAGCTCGAACATGAACTGTTCGGGCGGCCTGCCGCCGGCGATCCGGCAGATGGCGTCATAGAGCGTGGCGCTGGTGAGATGGTCCTTGCCATACATCTCGTAATCCACGCCCAGCGCGGCCCAGCGCATGCCCATGTCGGGCTTCCATTGCAGCTTGCAGTGGCCGCCCGTCACCGGCACGGTTTCCAGGCTTCCATCCTCCTCGACATAGGTGATGGTGCCCTTGGCGACGTCGCGATCGACCACCTTGGCCAGCAACACTTTCCCCGAGCGCGGGGATATCGGCAGGAATGGCGAATAGGTCTGCTGCCGTTCCTCGCCCAGGGTGGGCAGCATCACCGCCATCACCTTGTCGTAGTTGGCGAGAATGCGCAGCAGCGCCTGGTCAAAGCGGCCCGACCTGTAGGTCGCTGTCGAGGAATAGAATTCATAGCGGAAGCCGAAATGGTCCAGGAAGCTTCTCAGCCGCGCATTCATGTGATGGCCGAAGCTTTCATGGGTGCCGAAAGGGTCGGGAATCGAGGTCAGCGGCTTGCCCAGATTGGCGGCCAGCATTTCCGGCTGGGGCAGGTTTTCCGGCACTTTGCGCAAGCCGTCCATGTCGTCGGAAAAGGCGATCAGATGGGTGGGGATGTCGCTCATGGTTTCAAAGGCATGGCGCACCCAGCTGGTGCGGGCGACCTCGCCAAAGGTCCCGATATGGGGAAGGCCTGAGGGGCCATACCCGGTTTCGAAAAGCACGCCCTGGACGGCTTCTCCAGCCTTCTGACGGGCTTCCAGGCGAGCCAAAAGCTTCCTGGCTTCTTCGAAGGGCCAGGCCTTGGCGGCAAGCGCCTGTCTGAACAGCGGATTCACGGCAAAATTCACTCTTTGTTAGGCAACACTTAAGCGTTTCGAAAGGGCGCGAAAGCTAAGCTGGGCCAAGGATTTGCGCAATGACCGGGGACATTTTGCCTGAAGGTGACGACGCGGCCTCGGTTTTCGCCGGCCGCATCGATATCCTTTACGCGCTCGGGCGTCACTATCTTTCCCTGCCTTTCGCGGTCCTGTGTGTTCCCGCCACTGTGATCGCGGGCCATGCGCCGGGCGTGCTGCTGTTGATGCCGCTGTTGATCCAGCTGGGTGTGGTGATCGCCGCCGAGCAGCTCACAACCGCCTACAAGAATCGCAACAAGTCCATTGGGGTCGCTCCCGCTCGCGCGGACGCTCCTGGTAGCGAGCCGCGTTTCTGGGCGCGGCGCTACACCTTTGTCTCGGCGATCTCCGGCGCCAGCTGGGGTGTGGCGGCGCTGTTCTGGTTCGTGCCCAATTCCTTTCCCGCCCAGGCCTATCTCAGCCTCGCCTTCCTGGGCATGACGGCGACGGAATTCATTGCCCGCTCTGCGCATCGTCCCGCCTATATGGCGCATACCCTGTTCGCGCTGACCCCGCTGGTTGCGCTTCTTCTGCTGCAGGGCGGGCTTTATGCCGACTGTACCGCGATCCTGGTCGTGCTGTTTGCCGGTGTGCTGGCCAGCTATTGCAACGGCATGGCGCGGCTTCTGGATGAAAGCGTGCATCTGCGCAACGAGAACGGCCGGCTGGTGATCCGGCTGCAGCGTGAAAAGAGCGAGGCGCTGGTCGCCCGCGATGCCGCCCAGGCCAGCGTGCTGGCCAAATCCGCCTTCATCGCCAATATCAGCCACGAGCTGCGCACGCCGCTGAACGCCCTTCTGGGCATGGCGCAGCTTCTGGAACGGGCCGAGCTGCCCAAGCAGCAGGCCGATCACGTCAAGGTGATGCTGCAGGCCGGCCGCGGACTTCAGACCCTGATCGACGACGTGATCACGCTGTCGCGCGATGACACCGATCAGCTGGAAGACGAGGATTGCGATCCGCTGCAGGCGGCGCGCGCGGTGGTGCGCCTGTCCCAGCCGCGGGCCTGGGAAAAGCGCCTGCATCTGACCCTGTCGTCCGCGTCAGGTTTGCCGCGGGTGGCGGCCGATCCGCGCAAGGTGCGCCAGGTTCTGCTCAAGCTCACCGACAATGCGCTGAAATTCACCGAACATGGATTGGTCGATATCCGTGTCGAGGCCACCGAGGACGCCCAGGCGGTACGCTTCACCGTCACCGACACAGGCCATGGCGTGGCACCGGAAGTGTCGCACTTGCTGTTCAAGCCTTTTTCGCCGGGAGATTCTTCCTATGCCCGGCGCGAGCAGGGCGCGGGCCTGGGCCTGGCGGTCGCCAAGCGCGTCGTCGAACAGTGCGGCGGGACCATCGGCTTCAGCAGCCGGCCGGGCGAAGGCGCGCAATTCTTCTTCACCATGCCCGTGTCGGGCACCGCGGCCGCACCTGTTGCGCGCAGCGAGACCGACAGCGAATGGCCGACGCCCGCGGGCCTGTCCCTCTTGATATTCCTGCGCACGCCCTCGATCGGCGACAGCCTTGCCGGCATGGTCGAACCCTTCGGCAATCGGGTGGTGCGCGCCGACAGCATGGCCGAAGCCGTGGAGCGCGCCGGCAAGGAACATTTCGACGCCATCATTGCCTGTGCCGGCGATGCCGACATGCTGGCGGCCGCGCCAGGCGTGAAGGCGCCGCTGATCGCGGTGCTGATGCGTGGCGAGCGCGCGCCCGCCGCCACCGATATCGTGCTGCGCTGGCCGGTGGAAGCCGGCCAGCTATACCGTGCCATCGAGCAGGTGCGCCTGCCCGCGGACCCGCAACAGATGGCCGGTGAAGCCGATACCATCGCCGCCATCGATCCGATCGCCTTCAGCAGCCTGGAAAAGTCCGTCGGCATCAAGACGCTGATGGAAATCCTGCAATGCTATATCGTCACCGCCGAGCAGTTGACCAATGCGCTGTCGGAAGCCTGTGCCGAGGAAAAGTGGGAAGACGCCGCGCGCCTGGCCCAGGATATCGTGGGCGCGGCGGGTGGACTGGGCCTTGCCGCCATCACCCAGGCGGCGCGGCAATTCGCGCAAGCCGCGCGTGACGGCGAAAGCCGCCACGAACTGCGCAACGCCGCCCAGATGGTTGTGGGCGAGCATGTCCGGGCAAAGACCGCGCTGATTCAGCTCTATCCGGAAGTGGCTTAATTTAATCTGCCCCCATCTGTCACAGCTCGGGTCTGCTCCGCAGACACCTCGCTGTGACACCTTCCCCCGCTCGTCGCGTCGCTCGCGGGGGAAGGAAGCTGGCGGATGCTGGTGGTCGCCCCGCGAAATGCGGGGCTCGAAATTTTGCAGCTTGGAAGTTGTATCCCCGCGCCCCAATATCCCGCGCCCATGGAATCTCTTTCCGATCTGATCGCCCTGGTTCCCGCCCAGCCGGGCGCCGCCATCGCGCGCACCGGCGGCGAAGCCGAACGCATCGACCTGCATGACGCGCGGCCCCTGTTCGAGGGCGGCGATGTGCTGGTGGCACATTCCGCCTTTGTCGCGGGGCGATTGGGCACGCGCGCCAATGTCATGCTGTTCGATGTGCTGGAACTGTTTGCTTTCGTGCGCCCGGGCATGCCGTTCGTGCCCAGCGCGCTGGGCCTGGCGCGCGCGCTGGGCCTTGCCGTGCCGCACACACCGGAAGAATCCGCCCGCACGCTGCACGCCATTGCCAGGGAACTGCTGCAGGAAGTCGCGGGCTGGCCCGAGGATGTGCGCGCCGGCCTGGCGCCACTGGTAGGCACTCTGGGACGCTCGGGCTGGCGCTGGGCGCCGCTGTTGAAGGAAATCGTGGGCGAGGTGCCGCATGGTTCCCCGATCGCGGGGCTCGAAGCCTGGCGCAGCCTGCCGCAATGGGAAGACGAAGCACCCGTGGGCCAGCCGGGATCGCTGCCCGTGGAACCGGCGGAAGCCCGCGCGCGGCTGGCGCGGATGGTGGGCGTGATGCGGCCCGAACAGGGCGCCTATTCCGATGCCGCCACCTACGCATTCGGACCCCGCGAACAGGCCGGCGCGCCGCGCGTGGCGCTGGTGGAAGCGGGCACCGGCACCGGCAAGACGCTGGGTTATCTTGCGCCCGCAAGCCTATGGGCGGAGAAGAACGGCCCCGGTCTGTGGATCTCGACCTACACCCGCAACCTGCAGCGCCAGATCGTGCAGGAGATCGCCCATCTGTGGCCCGATCCCGTGGAGCGCGCCGAAAAGGCGGTGGTGCGCAAGGGCCGCGAGAATTATCTCTGCCTGTTGAATTTTGAAGATGCGGCGAAGAGGGCCGCGCTGGCGCCGGGCCAGCGTGTGGTGGCGCTGGGCCTGATCGCGCGCTGGATCCAATCACACACCGACGGCGATCTTTCGGGCGTCGGTTTTCCGGCATTCCTGGCGGGGCATATGCCGCTTTCCACCGTCACCGACCGGCGCGGGGAATGCATCTATGCCGCCTGCCCGCATTACCGTGTCTGTTTCATCGAGCGCGCCATCCGCCGCGCCCGCCACGCCAATATCGTGGTGGCCAATCACGCGCTGGTGATCGCCCAGGCCTCGCAGGATCATGCCTCGCGCGACTGGCTGGGCGAGGACGAGACCACCGACACGCCCAGCGAGCATCGCCTGCGCTATGTTTTCGACGAAGGCCATCACCTGTTCGATGCCGCCGACAGCGGATTTTCCGCGCTGCTTTCAGGACGCGAGATGGCCGAGCTGCGCCGCTGGATTCGAGGTCCGGAAGGCCGCGCCAGAAGCCGCGCCCGCGGCCTGGAAGAAAGGCTCAACGACCTGATCGCCGATGACGAAGCCGCGCAAAAGCTTTTGGAAGAAGCGGTGCAGGCGGCAAGCGCCCTGGCCGGCGAAGGCTGGACCACGCGGATCGGCAGCGCGCCGCGGGGGCCCGGCGAAGTCTTCCTTGCCGCCGCCTACCAGCACGTGCGCGCCCGAAGCCAGGACGCCGACGCCTTCTATTCGCTGGAAGCCGAGCCGCATCCCATGGGCGAGGATCTGCTCGATGCCGTGCGCGGACTTTCGCGGGGATTGAAACGGATTGCCGATCCGCTGACTGGCCTGGCGCGCCAGTTGCGAAAAAAGATGAACGACAAGACCGCCACGCTCGAGCCTTACACCAAGGCGCGGCTGGACGCGGCGGCGCGGGGGCTGGAACGGCGCGCCAAAGCCGTGCTGCCCGCCTGGATCCAGATGCTGGACGCCTTGGAACAGGGCGAGATCGCGGACGAATTCGTGGACTGGTTCGCCATCACCCGCGAGGATGGCCGCGACGCCGATGTCGGGCTGGAGCGGCACTGGATCGATCCCACCCGCCCCCTGGCGGTGGCGGTGCTGGAGCCGGCGCATGGCGCACTGATCACATCGGCAACCTTGCGCGATGTTGGCGGTAACGCCGACGATCATTGGGCCAGCGCCGAGGTGCGCACCGGCGCCGGCCATCTGCCGCAGCCGGCGCGGCGCGCCCATTTCGGCTCGCCCTTCCGCTATGAAGACCAGGCCCGCATCTTCGTGGTCAATGACATGCCCCGCCGCGACGCCGAAGCGTTGGCGGCGGCCTATCGCGAATTGTTCCTGGCCTCGGGCGGCGGGGCGCTGGGTCTGTTCACCGCCGTGCGCGCGCTGCGCGACGTCGGAAGCCGCATCGCCGCGCCACTGGCAGCGGCCGGGCTCACACTTTATGCCCAGCATATCGACCGGCTGGACACCGGCGCACTGGTCGATCTGTTCCGCGCCGAGGAGAATGCCTGTCTGCTTGGCACCGATGCCTTGCGCGACGGCGTCGATGTGCCCGGGCGCTCCTTGCGGCTGGTGGTGTTCGACAAGGTGCCCTGGCCCAAGCCCACCATCCTGCACAAAGCCAGGCGGGCGAAATTCGGCAAGGGCTATGACGACCTGATCACCCGCTTTAGGCTGAAGCAGGCTTTTGGCCGGCTGATCCGGGGACCGGAGGACAAGGGCTGTTTTGTCATCCTGGAAGGCGCCACCCCCAGCCGGCTTCTGACGGCTTTTCCCGACAAAACCCCGGTCAAACGCTGCGGGCTGGCCGAGGCGATTGGGGATATCCGCACCTTCCTGGGGCCGGAAACCGTGACCCACGCCGCCCACCCGCTTATAACTGGCTGATGGCCGCGACCCTGGAAACCCTGCACGCCGATGAGAGCCCAAGCGAGAGCTATGGACGCTTCTCGACCGGCATCCTGCCCAGCCATGTGCTGCGGCGGCTGCTGGATCAGGGCCGCGAGATCACAGCGCCCGAGCCTTTCGCACCCGGCCAGATCCAGCCCGCCAGCATCGACCTGCGCCTTGGGCCGGTGGCCTATCGGGTGCGCGCCAGTTTCCTGCCCGGCCCCGCCGCCACCGTGGAAGACAAGCTCAAATCCGTCTTCATGCATGAGGTCGATCTGACCGAAGGCGCGGTGCTCGAAGCGGGCTGCGTCTATATCGTGCCGCTGCTGGAGCGGGCGGAATTCTCAGGCCGCATTTCCGGGGGCGCCAACCCCAAAAGCTCGACGGGACGCATCGACGTCTTCACCCGCCTGATCACCGATTACGCGCCCTCCTTCGATCGCGTCGAGGCGGGCTATCGCGGCCCGCTATATGCCGAAATCTGCCCGCAGACCTTTCCGGTCCTGGTGCGCAAGGGATCGCGCCTCAACCAGCTTCGCATCCGCCATGGCTCGCCCAGCTTCAGCGACACCGCGCTGCGCCGGCTGCATGAACAATCCCCCTTGGTGGACAGCGAGCCCAATATCGATGACGGACTGGCGCTGTCCATCGACCTGAAAGGGAATGCCGATGCGGGCCGGCGGATCGGCTTCCGTGCCAAGAAACACACCGGCCTGATCGACGTCGACAAGGTGGGCGCGCTGGACCCGGCCGATTATTGGGAGCCGATCGAGGCCAACGCCCGCGGCGACATGGTGCTGGATCCCGACGAATTCTACATCCTGGTTTCCCGCGAGCGGGTGGCGATCCCGCCCGACCACGCCGCCGAAATGGTGCCGTTCAATCCCCTGGTGGGCGAGTTCCGTGTTCATTATGCCGGCTTCTTCGATCCCGGCTTCGGCTATGAGGCCGGCAAGACGCCTTCGGCGCGGGGCGTGCTGGAAGTGCGCTCCCGCGAAGTTCCGTTCATTCTGGAGCATGGCCAGGTCATCGGCCGGCTGGTGTTCGAGCGCCTGACTGATCCGCCCCCGGAAGGTTACGGCGAAGGGCTGGGTTCCAACTATCAGCGCCAGGGCCTGAAGCTGTCCAAGCACTTCCGGACGCCCTGAACCGTAACAATTGTTGCGGAAAATCCACATAGCAGACGCAAAGCATCCCGAAGCATTACAAAGCATCGCAAAACCGTTGCGCGCGGCCCCTTCTCCGGCACAGTTAGCGTCACTTGCGGATGGACGGTTTGGGGAAACCCCGCAAGAGTTTGGCGCCGGTTGGGGTCCGGTCCAAAGGTCCTGTTTGAAGGGGGCAGTGAGAGGCGGTTACGGCGCGAAAGCAGCCGGCCGCCTCTCGTTTTTCCAGATGATACTGAAAACGGCGCGGTTAACCCTGAGACCCCAGGCGGCGGATGACGCCTTCGCCCTGTTCAAGATCCTGAACGATGCCGAGGCCATGCGCTTCTGGAGCCGCCCGGCCATCCAAAGACTGGAAGTGGTGGAGGAGATGGTCGCCGAACAGCAGGCCGCGGCGGCATCCGGCCTCTGCCGCTACTGGACCGCATGGGAAGGCAGCGATGCGATCGGCAGCCTGGACCTGAGTCTGATCCAGGACGACTCGGCCGAACTGGGCTTCCTGTTCCGGCGCGACCGCTGGGGCGCGGGCCTGGCCAGCGAGGCGGCGGCGGCCGTGACCGCTTTCGCCATGGGGCCCCTGGCTCTCACACGGCTGGCGGCAGCGGTTCAGGCGGACAATCGGGCGGCGGCGCGGGTGTTGGAAAAAACCGGTTTCGTGCTGGTGGATCGGCGCAGCGTGACCATCGCCAGCGGCGTGTCCCGGGACTGCGCCTTTTATCTTCAGGAATCTTAAAACCTACCCAGAATGAGGGAGGTGCTAACTTCTTTCCCGGCCGGCGCGGCGCCAGCGCCCAACCAGCTCTTCCAGGCCGTTACGGTCCAGATTGGGTGCCTTCCAGGCCTTGGAGAAGGCCACATGCATGTTGCGCGGCACCCCGCGCTTGCCCAGCTCGTCGAAGCGCACCCGCATGGGCATGGACACGCCCTGCCCCAGCACAATGGCCTCGCGGTCGCCCAGAAGCGGCAGGAAGTCCACCAGATCGATCATGCCTTCATAGGTGGAACCGCGGATCACTTCCTGGTCGCGTTCGCTCGACAGGCGCAGGCACACCGCGGTGCCGCATTGGGAGAAGATGGTGGAATCCAGTTCGCAAGGACGCTGCGTCACCAGCGCCAGCGACAGGCCGTATTTGCGCCCCTCCTTGGCGATACGCGACAGGGCCTGGCGGGTGGGCACGAATTTGGTGTCCTGGGCGGGCGCATAACGATGCGCTTCTTCGCAGACCAGCAGCATGGGCAGGCCGCCCTTGCTCCACACCGCCAGGTCGAAAGCGAGCCGGGAGATCACCGAGATCACCACGTCCAGAATTTCCGGCGGCACGGTGGAAAGATCGATCACGGAGATCGGACGGCCTTCGCCAGGCACCCGGAACAGGCGGGCCAACACGTCGCTCATCGTGTCCTGCACCGACAGGCTGCCGAACATGAAGTTGTAGCGCTGGTCGGTGGCGAGGCTTTCGATGCGTGCCTTGAGCCGGCGATAGGGCAACAGGAACTGGGTGCGCTCCAGCCGGCCCAGCTGCTCGTCCAGCCATGCCATCACATCCGACATGCGGAAGGGGGTCGGCGTGTCGACGGTGATCACCATATTGTTGTTGTCGGAGCGACGCAGGGTGCCCGAGCGTGACGTGGCGGATTCGCTGTAGCGCTTCTTGGCGTGCACCACCGCATCCGCCAGGATTTCCACTTCAGCGTCATAATGCGCATCGCGGCTGACCAGGGCTGCCACCATTTCGGTGAAATCCAGCATCCAGAAAGGCAGGCTGAAATTGTCCAGGTTGATCGGCTCGACCAGGCCGCCAAAGGCGGCGGAATATTCATTGTGGATGTCGAGGATCAGGACATGGGCATGGGCGTGCTCGGACAATAGCCGCTGCAAAATGCAGGTGACCGCCGAGGATTTGCCCGAACCGGTCGAGCCCACGATCAGGAAATGCTTGGCCAGAAGGTCGTCCACCAAAAGACGCGCCGGGACGCTCGCATCCTGGAACAGGCTGCCGATCTTGATGCTGGCGGCCTGAGGCGGGGCATAGACGCGGGTCAGGTCGTGCTTGTCGGCAAGCAGCACGGCATCGCCCAGGGTCGGCAGATTGGACACGCCGCGCCGGAAGGTCAGGCGGCGGCTTTGGTCGGGCACCACTTCGCCCGCCAGGTTGAGTTCGATCAGGCCCAACGGCTGGGGTTCGCCTTCGGCGGCGGGCATGGGCGCGCTGATGGCGCTGATCACGCCCATCACGGTGGAGGTGGGGGTCACGATCTTGACGAGGGCGCCGATCTGCACGCGCGCCTGATCGGCAATGGCGTCCTGGCGCTCGATCACCGCAACCGCATGGCTGCCGGACACCGAGACGATATGGGCAAGGCGGATCGGCGGCGCGGCGGGCAGGCCGCGGCGTTCGCGGAAAGGCGGCGCCGCCGGGCGCATGGGCTTTTCGATGTGCAGGGTCATGCGACTTTTCCGATACTTGCGGGATTGGTTGCCGAAGCCGCGTCGGCGGGAAGGGTCACCATCGCGGTGGTGCCGGCGCCGGGCTGGCTGTCGAGAAACAGGCTGCCGCCATGCAGCTTGACGAGGCCTGCGGCCAGCGGCAGGCCGAGACCGGCGCCTTCCTGGGTGCGATTCAAATGGCCCTGCACCTGGGCAAAGGGCTTCAGCGCCATCACGATCTGCTCATGGGTCATGCCCATACCGGTATCGGCGATGGCGATCGTGACGCTGCCGTCTTTCAACCCGCGCGCCATCACTAGGATGCGGCCCTTTTCGGCGGTGAACTTGCTGGCATTGGAAAGCAGATTGACGAAGAGCTGGCGCAGCCGCTTGACGTCGCCATTCACATCCGGAAGGCCGCGCTCCAGCCGCATATCCACCGGCTGGTGTTTGGCTTCGAACAAGGGCCTGGTGTCCTCAAGCGCGGTTTCCAGAATTTCGGACAGCATCACCGGTTGGCGATCGAGGGTCAGCGAGCCCGCCTCCAGCTTGGACATGTCCATCACGTCGGAAACCACATTCAGGAGCCGGCGGCCCGCATTGGCGATGTGATCGGCATAGTCGGCCGCCTCGGCCGCGCTGGCGGCGCCCGGCGTGCGGATCAGGTCGGAAAAACCGATGATGGCATTGAGCGGCGTACGCAGCTCATGGCTCATGGTGGAGAGGAAGGCCGACTTGGAGCGATGATTGAGCTCGGCTTCGGCGCGGGCGGCGCGAATGGCGCGCTCGGTATATTTGCGCAGCTGCATTTCGCCGAACGTGTCGCAGTAGCGGGCCAGCAGGCGGCTGGCCTTGTGGGCACGCGCGATCTGGCCGGGCTTATTGGCCACGTCCTTGGGCACTCCCTGTGGGGAATGCAACCCTAAGGGGTAAGCCCTTTGCCCCCGGTTAATGGCCCGGCAATAGTATTCGCCGGGCCATAACCTATGGTTGTATGCTGAAAACGGCTCGCCTCAGCGCTTGAGGCCAAAAGCCCAGAGATGGCCGGCATGGTCCACGGCGAACAGCTTGCCCAGAGCCACCACCGGCTGGGTGAAGTGAACGGTGTTCGTGTCCATGGCCTTCTTGCTGGACCACAATTCCTTGCCCGTCACCGCGTCAAAGGCAAACAGCGTCATGGTGGCATGCGGAGTGATGATGCGATTGATCGCATTGTCGTTCGGATTGAAAGGCTTCCTGCTGCCATCAGCGTTGAAAATGCCCTTGGGCACCTGCACCGTGCTTTCGGCCGTCTGCAAGGCATAGACCACGCCATTGGCGACCACCGGCGGCGAGGCCATGTTGAGGTCGCGCGACATCCATTGCGGCACCAGCGCAGGCTTGCCGCCCTGGTCTTCGACCGTGAAGGCCATGACGCTGCCGTTGGTGACGTCGCCATAGCTCATGGGGAATTTCGGGCCCGCCTTGGCGGGGGCGCCCCACATGGGAGTGTAGATCCAGCGCCGGCCCTGGTCGTCCAGCGACGTGGCCAGGCTTCCCCACACACCCTGGGCCTGGAAGTCCTGAATGTCATTGCCCATGCGCGGCGACTGATAAAGCGCCGTCATGTGATCGACCCCGCCCAGATTGTCGGCGTCCAGCAGATAGATCACCGATTCCTTGGAGGCGGTCGCCACGATATTGCGCTTGCCGAAAGTGAATAGCAGTGGTCCGCCCGAGCCGAAATCCAGGTCGCGCGCATTCACATAGCGCCAGTGGGTGGGCGTGAAGCTGTCGCTCAGGCCCCAGGCGTGCGGGCGGATCGCCAGCACCATGTCGCCGTAAACGCCGCTGCCCGGATTGTTGGGGCCGTCGGCGGTGGTGACATAGGCGCCCTGCGGACCCCAGGCCACGCCGGTGGCGCCCCAGGGGCCGGCGGGACGGCCCTTGCCGGTATAGAAGCGCGACAGCTGCGGATGGCTGGGATCGGTGACATCGACGGCCGAGACATTGCCGAATTCCATCGGCTGGGCGGCGCTGCCGCCGCAACCGCGGCCCGCGGTGGTATAGACCACATTGTCCACCACATTGAGGCTCCAGTTGCGGCTGAAAGGCTGCACCATGTCGATGGGGGTCATGGCTTCGCTGCCATCGGCAAGATGGGCGGCGCGCAGCTTGCCGTCGCTGGCGGTGAAGTAGATCACGCCCCTGGCCTTGTCGATCGCCGGTGTCGCCTGCTCGGTGTTGGAGCAGCTGATGTTCGCGGGCCGCAGCGGCTTCAGCGGATTGGGAAAGTTTTTCTGCCAGACGATCTTGCCGGTGTTGGCATCCAGGGCGGACAGCACATCGTCCATGCCGAAGCTGAACACCAGATCCTTGGTCCCATCGGGGGTGGCAACGCCGGCGGCAACCACCGGCGCGGTCAGGGTGGAAAGCACCAGCGCCTGGGAGGCGGTGGTGAGCTGGGTGTTCCACAACAGTTTCAGCTTGCCGACGGTCTTGGGGGACAGGGTTGTTTCACCCCGATTCCAGGCCGTGCGCTCACGGTCATAGCTGTAGGAGGGCCAATCGGCCACGGCCGGGCCCGGATCGATCAGCTTGATCGGAGACGGGGGTTCGGGATGCATCGGCGGAGGAGGCGCCAGCTGGGCCAGGGCCGGCGCGATGGCCAAGCCAACCAGAACAGATCCAGCCAGGACCGATCCGGCCGGGAAAAATGCACGCATACGCTTCATGTTCGTCCCCATCGACGATGGTCAAAATCGCCATCTTGGGGCAAGCGTCCCCTCTCAGGCCCCCGGCTGTCAACAAGCCGGCCTGTGGCGAAACGGCCCCCCAAAACGGGGAGAAAGCGGCCTTCCGTCCCGCCGGGGCGAGCGAAGCCTGTGGTCAGCCGCCTTCAGGCGGCGGGGTCGCCGTCACAGCATCCGGCCATCGGCCTTGTCGAGTGCGATATCCTGCCCCGCCCTGCTCCAGCCCAGGCGGAAATCGGTCACGCCGTGCAAGGCAAAGGCGGGATCGCGCGGCGCGGTGATGGCGAAGAAATCGCAGCGGCTGACATCTTCCAGCCAGAAAGCGGGCCGGGCGTCTGGCTTGCCCGGACGCACTTCGACATGGCTCATCTCCAGATTGCGCACATGGCGGAAGAAGAAGCCGTGGCTGGGTGTTTCGCCGAATCTGTCGGGGTCCGGATACTGGGCTTCATTTTCGGGGATCACGATCCTGGCGGCTTCGGAACCGATGCCGCCCTGATGGTCGAGGAATATGTTGGAGAATTTGAGATCCTCGATGGCAAAGCCGGGTATGCCGCTGATGATCGACGCCTGTTTGGAATCGCTGTTGTAGGCGGTGAGGTTGGAAACCAGCACGCGACGAAGCGCGCCGGTCTGCGTGGAGGCTTTGGGCCCGCGCAGGCGCGCGCCCAGCCGCATGAAGACCGGACAGTTCTGGATATCGCGCATGGTGATGTTGGTGATGGCGATATCTTCCAGCAGCGCCCCGTCGACGCTTTCCAGGGCAAAGCCGCCGCAACCCTCAAAGACGCAGTTCGATATGGCGATGTTCTTGAACCCACCATTGGATTCGGTGCCCATCTTGATGCGCCCCGTGCGGGGCGAATAGGCCGGGTCGGTGTTGCGCTTGAACCTTCCGTCCAGCAACGTGCCCAATTCCCAGCAGCCCGACACATAACAGTTGGTGATGGTCAGATTCTCCGTGGCGCGGGCATAGCCAAGCGCATAACTGGATTTGGGGCAGATGCCGTCATCCCAGGGCGAATTGACCGCGCAATTGGAGACACGCACATTGCGGCAACAATCGATATCCATGCCGTCGCGTTCGGTATCGATGATGAGATTGTCGATGGTGAGATTGTCGACACCGGTCAACAGCAGACCGAAATGCCCGCCCTTGAGAATCGAAAAATCCGCCAGCCAGACATTGCGGCAGTTCTTGAGAGCGATGACCTTGTTTCCCACCCCCTGCTGCTCGGCATGAAAACGGATGCCCAGCATCCTGACTTGGCGGCCATGACTTAAGCCGCGGCCCCAGATCAGGCCCGGTCCGGTGATGGAGACATCTTCGAGCCCCTCGCCCCAGATCAGGGAATTGTGCCAGTGGTTGTGGCCGAAATCCTGGTAAGGCTCCAACCCGTCATTGGGCTCGGCCTCGTCATAGCGGCCGCCGCCGTAACCTTGGGTCTCGCCCGGTAAGGGCGAATCCGCGGCGATCAGCGTGGCCCCTTGTGCCAGCAGCAGATGCACGCGGCTCTTGAGGCGAATCGAAAAGCTCAGGAAATTTCCCGCCGGCAACAAGACCGTCCCGCCGCCGGCGGCCGCGCAAACCTCGATGGCGCGGTTGATGGCATTGGTGTCCAGCACCTTGCCGTCACCCTTTGCGCCATAGTCGTAGACATTGAAAAATGCCTTGGCGGCGTGCGAGGCGGCTCCTGCGGCCTGCGCCCCCTCAAGAGGACGCAGGCCCAGAAGCCCAAGACCCAAAGCGCCGCCGCCGAGCATGGCACGACGCCCCGTCACCAGTTCCTTCATCGGGCCTCCATCGGACCCGCATGGTCTGCCCGTGGCGGCCGACTAGAACTGCGCGCGGATACCAAACATGTAGACCGAACCGAAGTCGTAATAGGTATTGGTCGCATAGGAATACTGCTCATAGGTGCGCAGCTTCGACTTGGTGAGATTCTGGATGTCGAAGGTCAGTTCCGGATCACCCGGGACATCGTCAAACAGGTTGGAGAGCCGATAGCTGGAGGACATGTCCAGCTGGCCATAGGGCGCATTGATGAAGTATGGACCGGCCGTGCAACCGGAACTGACGGAACCAATGTTGGGCAGGCACAGACCCAGAATGCCGCCCGTGGCGCCCGTGGTGTAGGATTTGTCGTTCCAGGTATAGGAGAAACGCAGCATCGCGCCGTTGTGATCGTAATAGGCTGTCGCATTGTAGGTGAACGGCGCCACGCCACCGGCAATGGCCGGCAACGCGCCGCTGCTCTTCTGGTCGATGATGGTGGCGTTGGCGGTGACACCGAAGCCCGGAAGACCATATTGCTCCAGCAAGAAGTCAAGCGGCTGGGAATAATCCAGTTCCATGCCGTTGATGGTCAGAAGACCCTGGGCGTTCTGCTGCTGGCTCACAATGATCGGCAGGTTGGCGGAATTGCTGCCACCGACGCCGCCGGTCTTGAGATCCAGCGCGCCCTGCTGTTGTGGGCTCAAGGTGCCATAGGTGATGCCGTATTGCGCCAAAAAGGGGAACGTCTGGTTGAAGCTGTTGGTGACTGTGAAGCCACTGATGCCCTTGCGGAAGGCGTCGATGCCGATATAGCCGGCGCCGCCGGTATAAAGCTCGGCGCCCAGGTCGATATTGTTGGAGAAGAACGGCTTGAGGGTGGGATTGCCCTTGGTGGCGTTGGTCACCGCCACGTCGCCGAAGCTGACCGTGTCGATCATGCTGTTGACGTTGGGACGCGTCATTGTCCGGGAGGCGGAGAAGCGCACCTGGAAATCGTCGGTCACTTCATAGACGAAATTCGCCGACGGCAGGAAGGCATCATACATGTGCCTTTCGTCCAGGAAGGTGTAGGTGATGGGATATTTGCCGCCGTCCGCCAGGGTGTTGTTGCGCGGATCGGCATGGGCGATCGGCGAGATGATGTTCTGAAGCGTCTGAACCCAGCGCAGGCCGAAATTGTATTTCAGGTTGCGGGAGTCCAGATGGAGGATGCCACTGACCATGCCATAGAACCCGACATTGCGTTCCTCCTCCATGCCCGAGGCAGCACCTGTATCGCCGGCGCCCAAGCTAAAGGGATAGGTCACGGTCGAACCGACTCTGGGCACACCAACCGAGGCGATGGCGGCCTGGTCCAAGGCGCGGTAGTTGGTTGCCGCTTCGATGGCCGGATAGTTCACCGTCACGAAACCGGTCGGGCCCGGCACCACGTATTTTGTCAGGGCGCTGGTGGGGACCAGCGAGCCCTGATAGGCGAAGGCCGGGAAGCCGGCGCTGTAGCCGGTGCCATAACCCGGATAGGTCGGATAGCCGCCAGGCCCGACACCCGCCGCATTGGGCGTCGCGGTCGTGAGCCCCTGACAGGGCGGGGCGCTATTAGGCGGGGGGAGAAAGGCGTTGGGATTGTCGCCGCAAACCGCGTTTTGATACTGCGTGTCCGGATCGATGCCGATCACCTGGCGGAAAGCATCGTCATAGGCAAAGCCGACCTTCACGGCAAAATTATCGCCGCCATATTTGGCATCGAGATGGGCGCCATTGGTCTTGGTGATATGCCGTTCGTCCTGCAGCCGCACCAACCCGTTATTCCATTGGAAATTGGCGGGATTGTTGATGTCGATGTTGGACGTCGTCACCGGAAAGGGAGACTGAAGGGTATATGTCGCAACCGGTCCACCGGCCGGCGGCGTAGGTCCGGGAATGGTAGCGTTTTGCGATGGCGGGGGCGTGACCACATAGTAGGTCGGTGCATCGCGGAAGAAATTGCTGCGGCTGGCATTGAGCTGGAAATCGACATGCAGCATGTCGGTGAGCTGCCAGGACATGCCCGGATTGATGCTGTAGAAATTGCCATGCTCGACATAAGGCCGGGCTTCCACGCCGTAAATGCCGCCCAGGATGGTACCGCTGGTGATGAGATTGTTGGCGTCAATCTGCAGGCCGACCGGAACGATCGGCACGGAGGCAGCGCCGGCGCGGATGCCCAAGGTGCTGTCGGTGCGGTTCATGTTGTTGTCGGTAAAGCCGCCGATCAGGTCCAGATAGAATTGCAGGTCATCGGTGGGGCGATATTCGAAGCTCGCCACGCCGTTGAAGCGGTCGCGATAGCCGGCTTCGAACATCGGGCGGGGAAATTTCGGCAGCAGGGCATTGCTGAACTGCACCGTGGTCAGGCCGGGATTCTGCGACGTGATGAAATTGGCATCGATCGTCTGTCCACCGGTGATCTGGCCGCCGGGGCCTTTGAAACTGATTCCGGCCGGAACCGTCGCCGGAAGCGTATAGCTGTTGCCGCCCAGTGTGTCGCAACCCGTGGCGGTAAGGGTGCTCGCCGGAACGGCAACGCCGCATTGCGCGGCCGAAAGAGCTGACGAATTGACATAGCCGCCGTTGCCCGTTTCCCAGCCCTTGGTGAAGATCTGGCTGTGCACGGCGCTGAGACCGATAAGCGCGCCGAATGGGCCCCAGGTATCGCTGGCGATAACCGTGCCGTGCTCGCCCAGGCTGCTGGCATGGGAATAGTCGCTGCCCTGGAACGAACCGGTGATGTGCAGGCCCGGCTTGTCGAAGGGGCGCGCACTGCGCATGTTCACCGTACCCGCCGCGCCGCCTTCAAGCTGATCGGCCTGGGGGCTTTTGCTGACAGTCAATTGGGTGAACAGTTCCGTCGGGAACATGTTCAGGTCGACTTCGCGGTTGTTGTTCTGCTGGTCGATCGGGCCGGTGGAAGCCACGGCGATCTGGGCATTGTTCAGCAGGACCTTGGTGAAATTGGTGCCCAGGCCGCGGACGGAAACATTCACGCCTTCGCCATCGCTGTCGCGCAGGATGGTGATGCCGGGAACGCGGTTCAGCGATTCGGCGATATTGTTGTCGGGGAATTTGCCGATGTCCTCGGCGAAGACGGAATCGGTAAAGGCAAGCGCCGAGCGCTTGGCGTTGATCGAGTCTTCAAGGCTGGCCTGATAGCCCGTGACCGTGACGCTTTCCACGGCATTTTGCGCCGACGCGGTCGTTGGCAACAGGACCGCGGATGCGGCCAACATGCTCGAGCCGAGCAACAACACGGACTTGAAATGATTCTTGCGGCTTTTTACGGAACCCATTGGTATCCCCCCAGGGTAAGTATTGGTTTTTGTTCCGGTATCGCGGCGCTTCAAAACTCCAATATGGCACTCCAGCAAAGACGGTAGCGATACCATCAGATGGTACAATCTAACAACAGGATGAAGGCTTATCCATCTCAAAGCTCCTATCGAACGATCCAATGCAAGTATTGATCAGCGTCCGACTAGTCGACGTCGTTCGCAAAAGCCAATGGCGAGGACGACCTGACTAGATGTCAAATGTCAGATTCACGCCCGCGGGATCAGGCCGGAATGGCGTCGAATGCGATGGTTGTTCGGGCGGCGGCCGAACGGAACGCAATTGTTCCATGCCACATATAAGAAGGGAAAAGCACGAGCCGCCCCGGCACCGGCTGGATCGTGCGGCGTAAGGTGCCGGCCATCGCGGTCTTGAAGGACGGCTCTCCGAACTTGATCCAGCCCTGTTGGGCCAAGGGGTCCAGGGCGGCGTCCGGGACAGCCACATAATAGCAGGAACTTATCCACCCCTTCGGATGGACGTGATTGGCGTGAAAGCCCTGATCGTGCAGCCGCGACGACCAGGAGCCCGCGAAGGAAAAGCCGGCGGCGCGGCGCCCCGCCAAAGGGTGGCCCTCATCCGCGGGCATGCGCTCGATATAGGCAGCGACCGCTTCCTCGATGCGCCGGCGGAGCGCGCCGAGCAGCGCATGGCGGCCGGCGAGCAGGGACGGCGCCGTCTGGGTGCCGTGCCGCAAGGTCTGATCGAGCGGCTCGCGCCTGTCGGTATGCATGGTATCGAGATGCGCGTTCAGAGCGGCGTTGAATTCCGCCATGGTCGAAAAGCCGGGCGGCGGCTCGAGATCGAATATCTGGATGTGCCGCTCGTAATCGGCGAGTTCCTGGGCACGCGGATCGTCATTGGCCCGCAGCGCCAGTTCATGCACCGCCAACGCCGCCTGATCGCACGCCATCTGCGCCACGGCATCCGAGGTCAGACGCAAGGCGTGCGCATTCTCGCCGGCCTGCAATAGGACGCATGCCAGATGAATTGCGGTCGCCGGATCATCCGGCTTGAGCCGGATCGACTTTTCATAAGCGGCGATCGATGCATCGAACTGGCCCAGATGGGCGTGCGCGGCCGCCAGGCCGTTTTGCGGTCCCGCACTTTCCGGCGCAAGCACGGCCACTTGCGCAAAGGCATCGCGCGCCTCTTCAAATCGCTCCGCGTCCATCAGGAGGCCGGCCTTCTGCAGCAACAGCGCGGCGCGCTCTCCCTTGCGCGAAACGGGCAGCGAGCGAAAAGCTTCTTCATGGGACGCCAGGAATTCATCCTCCCGGCCCAGGCGATAGAGCAATGCATTCAGCTCCCGATGCGCCTCCAGATTGGCGGGATCCAGTGCAATGGCGCGCCGCCAGGCCTCGACAGCCTCGTCCTTGCGGCCCTGCGCTTCCAGCGACAGGCCCAGGGCGCAGGCGATCTTCGACTGCCAGGGCGCGGGCCTGGCAACATCCTTTGCCGCAGCCTGCAGCAGGAGTTCGGCTTCCGCGGGCTGCGCCATCTTGTTGAGAAGAACGCCGAGCCCCAGGAGCGCGACCTGCGACTTTGGCGCCAGGCGCAACGCCGAGCGATAGTTTTTCTCGGCGGCAACAAGGTCGCCTTCCGTCAGCTGCACCTGGGCAAGCACAAGAAAGGCATCGAAAAGATCTGGCTGTGCCTCTGCCGCCCCCTGGAGCAAAGCGATCGCTTCCTGGTGCCGGCTCGCTTGCGCCAGAACCCGTCCCAGATGGGCCTGCACATGGGGCTGTTTCGGCCGCAGGGTGAGAGAGCGGCGCAACAGCGCCTCCGCCTCCCCTGGCCTGCCCTGATTTTCCCGCACCAGCCCCAGCAGCTGAAGGCCGTCCGGTTCATCGGGATGAGCCGCAAGCACCTGCGCCAGCAGCGCATCGGCCTGGTGCCACTGCCCCTGCCGAACGCAATTGGCGGCCTCCAGGATCGAAGCGGCCAGCCAATTCGTCGGGCGTCCGGTCATGCGGACCTGCGCTTATCTTTAGCTCTTGGGGTAGTCCCGCCACAACCATTCCAGCGCCGCCGGCAAGGTCTGGCGCACCACCGCATTGTCGACATGGTGGGCACCCAGCGCGAAGACATAGCGATAGTCATAGCCCTTCTTCTTCAGGGCTGCCGCCATGCGGTTGTTGGCCAAAGGCCAGTTGTGCCAGGTCTTTTCCGGATCGTCGAAATGCAGGTCCTTTTCGCCCACTTCCATCCAGATGCGGATCGGCTTCTTTGCCGTCTTGGGGATCAGGGTCTCATGATATTCCCAGCCGCCGCGCGGCGTCTTGGGATCCTGCGGCGAAGCCTGGTTCACGAAGGTGCCCGAATAGGACAGGACCTTGTGATAACGCTCGGGATGATACCAGGCCATGGTCCAGGCGCAGATCGCGCCGGATGAACCGCCCATGGTGGCGCGGCCTTCCGGGTCGCTGGTGAAGGTGACGCCATATTTCTGCGACACGGCGGGAAGCAGTTCCTGCTCGACCCAGTTGGAATAGCGGTCCGACAGCGTGTCGTATTCCAGGCCGCGCTCGGAGCCCTGGGCGTCGCTGCCGCCGGAATCCGGCGCGATGATGATCATGGCCGGAACGCGGTGGGCGGCGATCATGTTGTCCAGCACCGGCGCCAGCCGGTTGATATAGGAATGGCCGTCCTGCACCACCATGAAGGGCGCCGGCGTGCCCGGCTTGTATTGCCGGGGGATGTAGACATAGACGTGGCGCTCGTAGCGGCCCGGCTTGGAGAGCTGGTCGGCCGGAAAAGCGATGCGATTGCCGTAAGGATCGCGCTTGTCGGCCAATGCGCCTTCGATGCGCACGATGCCCGGATAGATCTTGCTGTCCTCCGAATACATGATGAAGTCGTGCACATCGCCTTGCGGCACATTCGGATTGACGGTGAATTCGGGCGCGTCGGCATAATTGGGGCCGATGATGCTGGTCTGGGCATCGGTGGCCGGCGCCGGCGTGGGAAATTTCGGCAGGGACGGATCGGGCGCGGGCGGTTGCGCCAACGCCGGCAGCGCCAGGGTGGTGCCCGCCAGAAGCGAGAGCATCAGTCTGCGACTTTTCATCGTTCTCTCCTATTGCGAATTCAGCGGGGATAATCGCGCCACAGCCATTCCAGCGCGGACGGCAGGGTCTGCATCACCACCCGGTTGTCGACATGGCCCGCGCCCAGCGCGAAAACATAGTGATAGTCATAGCCCTTTTTCTTGAACACCGCGGCCATACGGTTGTTGGCCAGCGGCCAATTGTGCCAGCTCTCTTCCGGATTGTCGTAGCGGTTGTCCTTTTCGCCCGCTTCCATCCAGATGCGGATGGGCTTTTTGGCGGCCTGGGCGATCAGGTGATCGTGATATTCCCAACCGCCCCGCGGCGTCTTCGGATCGGGCGGCCAGGCCTGGTTCACGAACGTGCCGGAGTAGGACAGAACCTTGTGATACCGCTCGGGGTGGAACCAGGCCATGGTGAAGGCGGCGACGCCACCCGAGGAACCACCCATGGTGGCGCGGCCTTCGGGATCGCTGGTGAAGGTGATGCCGTAATTCTTCGACACGGCCGGCAGCAGTTCCGATTCCACCCAGTTGGAATAACGGTCGGAAATGGTGTCGTATTCCAGCCCGCGCTCGGAACCTTGCGCGTCGCTGCCGCCGGAATCCGCAAAAACGACGACCATCGCGGGAATGCGTTTGGCGGCGATCATGTTGTCCAGGATATTGGCCATCCGCTTCACGTAAGAGCGGCCGTCCTGCACCACCATGAAGGGTGCCGGCGTACCCGCCACATACTGGCGCGGGATATAGACATAGACATGGCGCTCATAACGGCCAGGCGCCGAAAGGCCGCTGGCGGGCACGACATAATTGCCGCGGGCATCGCGCTGCATGTTGGCGATGCGCACGATGCCCGGATAGATCTTGCTATCTTCCGAATAGAGGATGAATTCACGGATATCGCCCTGGGGCACATCCGGATTTGCGGTCGCTTCCGGCGCGACCGCGTAGTTGGGCCCGATGATGCTGTTTTCGGCGCTGACCGGCGGCGGCGGCGTGGGAAATTTCGGCAGGTCGGCCGCGGGCGATTGTGCCAGGACCGGGCTCGCGCACAGCATGGCCGCAATCAGAACAGATTTCGTGCGCCCCATCCCCTGCCCCTTTGTCCTATGACGCGGTTTGCGGCGTGATCGATTTGGCCGCCTCTGCCACCAGGTCTGCCGGCTTATGGGAAATATCCAGGATCACCGCATGCTCGTCGGGCGTCGGCTTTTCCAGTGTGGCGAACTGGCTGTCGAGCAGCGCGGGGGGCATGAAATGGCCCTTGCGCTGTCTCATGCGCTCACTGATCAGCTGGCGCGAGCCATCCAGCAGGATGAAATGGATCTTGCCATGAACCTCGCGGCGCAGAACGTCGCGATAGGCATGCTTCAGCGCCGAGCAGGCCACCACCACGCCATGGCCGGTTGAGCGCTCCACTTCCATGCGCTCGCCTATGGCTTTCAGCCAGGGCCAACGGTCCTGGTCGGTGAGCGGAATGCCGCTCGCCATCTTCTTCACATTGGCGGCGGGATGCAGCGAATCGCCCTCGACAAAGGGCACGCCGAGTGTCTCGGCAAGCCGGCTGGCCAAGGTCGTCTTGCCGGAACCGGCGACACCCATCACCACAATCAGCGGATTTTCTTCTGTCTGCATCATGCCAAATCGGGCCGCCAGAGCGCGCGGCCCATTCCTTCCTGCCCATGGTCTTTTCTGCGGCCGGGATACTATAGTGTCACAGGCTCAATGCCACAGCGAAAACCGAAAGAATCGGGGGAAAAAATGAAGGCGGCAACGTATCTTGGCGGCTTGTTTCTGACGGGCCTGCTGGCCGGAACAGCCCAGGCGGGAACCATCAAAAGCGACGTCTATGGCGTGATGAAGAACGGCGCCACCGTGCATGTCTTCACCATGACCAACAATCACGGCATGCGCGCCCAAGTGCTGGATCTGGGCGGCATCATCTGCGACGTGGAGGCGCCCGGCCGCGATGGCAAGCTGGCCAATGTGATCCTCTGTCAGAAGGATCTGGCCGGGATCGAGGCCACCGGCCCGATGAGCGCATTGACCGGCCGTTATGCCAACCGCATCGGCCATGGCTTCACCCTGGACGGCAAGCATTACGACCTGCAAGCCAATCCCGCCGGTGTCACCCTGCATGGCGGGCGGCCCGGCTACAGCACCCGCATCCTGACGGTTCAGAACACCTTCCAGCATGCAAGCGACGCCGGCGTCACCTTCCGGCTGGTTTCGCCCGACGGCGATCAGGGTTTTCCCGGCACCGTGACGATCGATGTGACCTATACCCTGACCGACAACAACGACTTCCGCATCGATTACAAGGCGACCACCGACAAGGATACGGTGATCAACCTGACCAACCACACCTATTACAACCTGGCGGGCAATGGGGCGGGCAATGTCGAGAACCAGGTGATGACCCTGATGTCGGACGAGATCACGCCCACCGATCAATATCAGGTGCCGCTGGGCACGGTGGCCAGCGTGGCGGGAACGCCGTTCGATTTCCGCGAGCCCACCCCGATCGGCAAGAACCTGCGCTCCAGCGATCCGCAGATGCTGATCGGGCGCGGCTATGACCACAACTACATTCTGAGGAAGTCAAAGCCCGGCGCCCTGGAACTGGCGGCACGGGTCACCGATCCGGTGAGCGGGCGCACGCTTGAGCTTTCCACCACCCAGCCGGCGGTGCAGGTCTATTCGTCCAATAACCTGAACGGCGCGGCGGTCAGCGGCGCCGGCACCACCTTGCGGGCGACCGACGGCATTGCGCTGGAGACCCAGCACTATCCCGACAGCCCCAACAAGCCGGATTTCCCGACCACCGAACTCAAGCCGGGCCAGACCTACAGCGAGACAACCTTGATGCACTTCACTGTGAAGTAGCATCGTTGTCATTTCCGCGTACGCGGGAATCCAACTTCTCTGCATACCGAGCCTGAAGTTGGATGCCCGCTTTCGCGGGCATGACAGTCGGCCTTAAACCAAAGCCTTCCGCGCCCATTCAAAGCAGCGGATATTGTTGCTTTCCTCAGCCTGTGCCTGTCCATCCGGCGGCAGGGTGCTGATCACCGGCAGGGGTTTCTTGGACGGATTGGCATTCACCAGCCGGATGGTGTCAGCCAGGAATTTGCCACTGCGATCCGGCCAGGTGACCCAATATCTGTCGGTCAGGACCGGCACCTTGAGCGGGTCGCGGGTGATCAGCTCATGTGTCGGATTGAGGCGCGGATTGGCCTTCTTCAGAATCGCCCACATGGCCGGGATATCCATGAACCCGTCTTCGAACAGCACTTCCGACAAGAGGAAACCGTCGGCGTAGCTCTGCACGCCCATATTCTTCATGTGGCAGGACTTCACATAGGGCGCCAGCTTGGTGACCACATCCATGGGATCGTCGCACATGGCGATATTGTTGCCGAAGTCGACCAGGGCGCCGAAATTGGCGCTGGAATATTTCTTCAGCACCTCGACTTCTTCGTCCACCACCCGGTCCTTGTGATTTTCCATGGCCAGCGGAATGCCGACCTTGTCGGCGATGGGCACGCAGACATCCAGCACCGCCAGCGCATTGGCGCGCCAGTCGCGATATTGCTGCAGGGTGGTGAAGGTCTCATAGCGGCGGCCGACAAAGCAGACCGTGCGCACGCAGGGCGCGCCCAGTTCCTTGTACATGCGCAGGCCCTTTTCGAACGCCGCGGTATCGTCGCCGGGATGATCGATCAGGCGGATATCGCCCTCGAAATACATCTTGTGATGTTCCAGCCGCGCGCGCAGCGTCTTGACATCGGTGTCCAGCGGCAGGGTCATCTGAAGGCCGCCGGCGCCCAGGCTGCGGACGTAATCGACAGTGGCGAGCGCATCGACGGGGCCGCGCACATTGCTGCCGCTACCGCGCATCTTGCGGAAGTAGTGGCCCAGCGCCGTCTGGGCGATGCCCAGCGGCGATTGAGGTCTCATCGTTTCGTTTGTGGCAGCAGCCAAAGCCGGCATCGCGCCAAGGGCCGTCACGGCAGAAGACGCGGCCAGAGCCGCACCCCCCAGCATCACATCACGCCGCGTCGTCATGAGTGCCTCCGTCAGGCGCTAGTCTTAAGCCGCAGTCCAGCCGCCATCGATGATGATATCGGTGCCGGTGATGAAGCCGGCGAGATCGCTGCACAGATAACAGGCCAAGCCGCCGATCTCTTCCACCCTGCCCCAGCGGCCGACCGGTAGCTTGGTGAGGAACAGCTTGTTGGCTTCGGGATCGTTGATCACCGGCAGGTTCATCTCGGTATGGAAAGGGCCGGGCGAAATCGCGTTCACCGTGATGCCTTCGCTTGCCAGTTCCAGCGCCAGCGACTTGGTGAAACCGAGCAGGCCGGCCTTGCCGCCGGAATAGGCGGTGCGGTTGGCGAGCGAGACATGCGCCATCATCGACGACAGGTTGATGATGCGGCCATAGCCGGTGCCCTTCATGCCGGGCACGAAGGCGTGGCAGGCGAGGAAGGTGGTGACCAGGCTGGAATCCACCACGCTCTTGAATTCCTTGAGCGTGAAATCGGTCACCGACTTGCGGATGTTGATGCCGGCGGAATTGATGAGGATCTGCGGATTCTTGAACTTGGCATTCACGTCCTTCGCCAGCTTGGCGACATCGCTCTCGCTCACCATGTCGGCGGTGAAGGTTGCAACCGTGCCGCCCTTGGCCGTGAGTTCGCCCGCCACCTTGTCCAGCTTGGCCTGGTTGCGGCCGACCAAGGCGATCTTCGCACCCGCCTGCGACAAAGTATGCGCCATGGCTTCGCCCAGGCCGCCCGAGCCGCCCACGATAACAGCCGCCTTGCCTGTCAGATCGATCTTCACGTGATTTACCTTTCTTGGCCTTTCTTCGAAAAATTCAGCGCTGCGCGTCCGGCTCGAGGAAGAACCAGCAGGCGCCGGAGACAATCGCCGCCGCGGCCATGGTGTACATCACGATGGCATAGTTGGCGTGGGTGTATTGCAGGATCAGGCCGAACACCACCGGCGCCACAAAGCCCGCGAAATTGCCCAGCATGTTCATGGTGGAGGAGACGGTGGCGGTATATTCCTTGCCGATCTCCACACAGGTGTTCCAGGAAATCGGCATGGTGAGGTCGCTGGAAAAGCTCGCCACCGCCATCAGCGCCATCGCCCCCGGCACACTGGCGACGCCGGGAATGATGAAGATCAAAATCGCGGTGGTGAAGAATCCGCCAACCGCAATCCACTTGCGGGGAATGGATAACGGCAGGAACCCCGACACGATGGAGCCACAGCCACCCGCCGCCAGCGGCCAGGTGGCGTAAAGGCCCACCTCGGTCATGGACAGACCGCGCGCCTCGTGCAGCCAGGTGGGCAGCCAGGTGACGTAGAAGTACCAGGTGTAGGAAAAACCGAAATACTGCAGACCCAGAAAGAAAATGTCCTTCTGCAGCAGCAGGCGATACCAGGCGACGCCACGCTCGTGCAGCACCAGCTCGCGTCCGCCTTCCAGCAGCTTGAGTTCTGCCGCATTGACGGATTTGTGCTCGGCCGGATCGTTGCGGAACCAGGGCAGGAACAGCGCCACCCAGACCACGCCGAACATGGCCAGCGCGACAAAACCCAGCCGCCAGCCGAACATGTGGATCACGAAGATCGCCACCGGCGGCGCCAGCGCCCCACCCCAACGGCCGAAAGCCCACATCACGGCCTGGGCCTTCACCCGCTCCGACAGCGGCAGCCAGGCCGACAGCATGCGGGTCAGGTTGGGAAAGCAGCCCGCCTCGCCCGCGCCGAACAGAAAGCGGATCACCCATAGCGAGGCCATGTTCCAGGCCGCGCCGGTCAGGGCGGTAAACAAAGACCAGAGCAGCACAACCTGAGTCAGGACCCAGCGCACGCCCAGCTTGTCGCCCAGAAGCCCCATGGGAATTTCAAACAGCGCATAGGAGAGGCCGAAGGCACCCAGCACCACGCCGGTCTGCGCCTTGTTCAGATGCAGGTCTGCGGCGATAGGCACGATGGCGGCCGAAATCGCCACGCGCTGGATGTACATGATCATCGCCAGCGCCAGGGCGAGCAGAACGACCCAATAGCGCGCATGCGTCGGTTTCATGAGTGCGTTTCGCCCCTTGTTATCCTGTCCCGTAACTGGGGCATGGGAGAGCCGGCGCGGCCGTTAAGGCTTCACATCGGCTTGCGACTTGTATACTAAATTCGGCCTGCGGGAAGTCAATGCATCCGGCCTGTTTTGGGCACGCGCCGGTCTGAGATTAGCCGATAAAAAACAAGGGCTTTCGGACGAACGCCCATCCCGGATCACCCTTCGCGGAGCAGCCGAATTGAGCAGGCCTGATATTCCCCAAAGCTTCGACTTCGCCGGTCAGGTCGCGCTGGTGACGGGATCGGGCCGCGGCCTTGGACGCATGATCGCCGAGACCCTGCTCGCCAATGGCGCGGCGGTGGCGCTGCACGATATCAATGAAGAAGCGCCGGCCGCTTTTGGCGAAAGCCCCAGCCTGACCGCACTGGCGAGCGAGCTGTCCGGGCGCGGCGGTGCCAAGGTCGTGGCGGTCACCGGCGACATCACCAGGGAAGATGAGATCGCCGCGATGATCAGGAAGATCGAGGCCAGCCTCGGTCCCATCTCCATCCTGGTGAACTGCGCCGGCGGCGACATCGCCGCCAAAGGCGGCAAGCCCAATCCCAATGATGCGCTCAACATCAGCCTGGAAGATGCGACGGCGGTGATGAACCGCAATTTCTTCGGCACCATGCTGATGTGCCGCGCCGTGGTGCCGGGCATGATAGCCCGCAACAAGGGCACCGTGATCAATTTCGGCTCGCTCAATGGCCATATCGGCGTATCGCCGGAAGTGGTCTATGGCTGCGCCAAAGCGGCGATCCTGCATTACACCCGCTCGCTGGCGCTGGAGATGCGCCCCCATGGCGTGCGCGTAAATGCGGTGAGCCCCGGCCCGACCACCACCGCGCGGTTCCTGGCCACCCGCACCACCGATCCCACCAAGATGGATGGCGTCTCGCTGGAGCGTTATGCCAAGCCGAAAGAAATCGCCAATGCCGTCGCCTTTCTGGCCAGCGACCAGGCAAGCTTTGTCAACGGCCAGGTGCTTCGGGTGGACGGCGGCATGACGCTGTTTGCCGGCTGATCCCTTCAATTTCAGGAACCATCAATGTCAGATCAAAAGAAATACGACGGCAAGACGCCCCAGACCCTGCGCAGCCGCGCCTGGTTCGACAACCCCTCCAATCCCGACATGACGGCGCTCTATCTCGAACGCTATCTGAATTTCGGGCTTACCCGCGAAGAGCTTCAGTCCGGCAAGCCGATCATCGGCATCGCCCAGACCGGCAGCGACCTGTCGCCCTGCAACCGCCATCACATCGAACTGGCCAAGCGTATCCGCGAAGGCATTCGCGAAGCCGGCGGCATCGCCATGGAATTCCCGGTCCATCCCATCCAGGAAACCGGCAAGCGGCCCGGCGCGGCGCTGGACCGCAACCTGGCCTATCTGGGCCTGGTCGAACTGCTTTACGGCTATCCGCTGGACGGCGTGGTGCTGACCATCGGCTGCGACAAGACCACGCCGGCCTGTCTGATGGCGGCGGCGACCTTGGACATTCCCGCCATCGCCTTTTCGGTCGGCCCGATGCTGAACGGCTGGCATGAGGGCGAGCGCACCGGCTCGGGCACCATCGTGTGGAAGGCGCGCGAGATGATGGCGCGCGGCGAACTGGACTATCGCGGCTTCATGGAGCTGGTGGCGTCGTCGGCGCCGTCGGTGGGCTATTGCAACACCATGGGCACCGCCTCGACCATGAACAGCCTGGCGGAAGCCTTGGGGATGCAGCTGCCTGGTTCGGCCTCGATCCCCGCGCCCTATCGGGAGCGCGGCCAGATGGCCTATGCCACCGGCCTTCGTATCGTGGAGATGGTCAAGGAAGACCTGCGTCCGTCCAAGATCCTGACCAAGGAAGCGTTCCACAACGCCATCGTGGTCAACTCCGCGATCGGCGGCTCGACCAACGCGCCCATCCACATCACGGCCATCGCGCGCCATATGGGCGTGGATGTGCCGCTGCAGGAATGGCAGACCATCGGCCACAAGGTGCCGCTGCTGGTCAACCTGCAGCCGGCCGGTGAATATCTCAGCGAGGACTTCCATCACGCTGGCGGCGTGCCTGCGGTGGTGAATATCCTGATGGAAAAAGGCCTGATCAAGGAAAAGGCGCTCACCGCCAACGGCAAGACCATGGGCGAGAACTGCAAGGGTAAAAAAGTCCATTTGCAGGAAGTGATCTGGCCTTTCGACAAGCCCATGAAAAAGGATGCCGGCTTCATCGTGCTGACCGGAAACCTGTTCGACAGCGCCATCATGAAGACCAGCGTGATCAGCGAGGAATTCCGCGCGCGCTATCTGTCCAACCCCAAGGATCCGGAAGCCTTTGAAGGCCCTGTCGTGGTGTTCGACGGACCGGAGGATTATCACCACCGCATCGATGATCCCAATCTGGGCGCGACCGACCAGACCATCCTGATCATGCGGGGCGCGGGTCCGGTAGGTTATCCCGGCGCCGCCGAGGTGGTGAACATGCGCCCGCCGGCCTCGCTGCTGAAGGCAGGCGTGAATGCGCTGCCTTGCGTGGGCGACGGCCGCCAGTCGGGCACTTCAGGTTCGCCGTCCATCCTGAACGCTTCGCCCGAAGCCGCGGTCGGCGGCGGCCTGGCGCTGCTGAAAACCGGCGACCGGGTGCGCATTGACCTGAAGAAGGGCACGGCCAACATGCTGATCAGCGACGAAGAGATCGCCAAGCGGCGCAAGGAGCTGGAAGCCGCGGGCGGCTACAAATATCCCGCCTCGCAGACGCCCTGGCAGGAAATCCAGCGCGAGCATGTCGGCCAGATGGGCACCGGCATGGTTCTGGAGGATGCGGTCAAATACCAGAAGATCGACCAGACCATGGGCATTCCGCGCGATAATCATTGAAGTTCGCGCAAGACAAATAAAAGGGCGCCGGAGCAATCCGGCGCCTTTTTTTGTACGAGCGCCGCATCCGCGGCGCGACCCTCCGCTAGGGCCGTGCCCCGTCTCCCCCTTCGCGTGCATAAGCACGCCCAGGGGGAGGTGGCCGCGACAGGCGCAGGAGCGAAGCGACTGCGTGATAGTCGCGGCCGGAGGGGTTATTAAATCTGAGTCCGCTTCACGTTCTGCTTCTGGTCGCCCAGTTTGTCGATGCCAAGCGTGATGACATCGCCTTCCTTGAGCCAAACTTGCGGCTTCTTGCCCATGCCCACGCCCGGGGGCGTGCCGGTCGAGATCACATCGCCCGGCTGCAGGCTCATGAACTGGCTGACATAGGACACCAGGGTCGGCACGTCGAAGATCAGGCTGGCGGTCGAGCCGGTCTGCATGCGCTGGCCATTCACATCCAGCCACAGGCCCAGATTGTTGAGATCACCCACTTCGTCCAGGGTCACCAGATAGGGACCGAACGGACCGAAGGTGTCGCAGCCCTTGCCCTTGTCCCAGGTGCCCAGGCGCTCGAGCTGGTATTCTCGCTCCGACAGGTCGTTCACCACACAGGCGCCGGCGACATAATCCAGCGCCTTCTCCTTGGAGACGTAGCGGGCTTCCTTGCCGATCACCACGCCCAGCTCCACTTCCCAGTCGGACTTCTTGGAGGTCGGCGGCAGATAGACATCGTCATATGGCCCGATGATGGCCGAGGTGGCCTTCATGAAGATGATGGGCTCGCTGGGCTCGGGCATGCCCGATTCCGCGGCATGATCGGAGTAGTTCAGGCCGATGCAGAGAAACTTGCCGACATTGGCCACCGGCTGGGCCAGGCGCACGCCCTTCGCCACCACCGGCAGGCTCTCGATCTTGGCAGCGCGGATCGCCGACAAGTCTGCCAGCACCTTGCCGTCAATATCCTTGACGATCCCCGACAGGTCGCGGATCTGGCCGTCCTTGTCCAGCAGCCCCGGCTTTTCCTGCCCCTTGGGGCCATAGCGCAGCAATTTCATTGTTGTTTTTCCTTATCCAAAGGCATGGGAAACCGAGGCCCGCCTTGTAGCGTGCCGGAAGGCCAGGGGAAAAGGGCCTTACTGCTTGGGCGGGAAGCTTGCGGCCAGATACTTGGCGATGGTGTCGAAATCGGCGTCAGAAGCCTGGGCGCCGTTATTCGCCATCTGGTTGACCAGATCCTTCCAGCCCTGGGCATCCAGGGTCTGCTGGGCGGCGATCTCCGGCGAATGGCACTGGGAGCAGACCTTGACCATGACGTCACGGCCAGGGCCGGCGGGAAGGCTCGGATAGTCATCGGCGAAGACCGGAGTGGCAACGCCCGCAATCAACACAGCTACAGCAAAAGCACGCACGTTCGTCTCTCTCTTCTGCCCCAACAGGCTAAAAACTATTTCTTCGGCAACGCAAAGGCGATGATCTCATCATTGGTAACCACCGACCCCGTCTGGGAGCCGCCGGTATCCGACATCGCCACATACTGCCGGCCATCGGAACCCAGATAGGTGGCAGGCGTGGCGGTGACGGACGCCTTTAACTTGGTTTCCCACAATTTGTCACCTGTGGCGGTGGCAAAAGCCCGGAAACGGAAGTCATCGGTGGCACCCACAAAGGTCAGGCCCGAAGCGGTCAGGATAGTTCCGCCCAGGCCCGGCCTACCCGTATCCTGAAATTGCGGCGGAAAACTGTCGGTTACGCCCAGGGTCTTGCGCCAGGCCACATCGCCCGTGTCCACATTAACCGCGACCAGCTGGCCCCAAGGGGTCGGGCCGCAGGGCAGCTTTTTCTCCGGGTCCCAGAAGCGGGTCACGCCATAATTGTTGGCGTATGTGCCGTCCGGTCTTTTGACCACCCGCATGGGCTGGAACAGGTTGTTCACATTGGCGACGAAGAGATGCAGCTTGGGGTCGAAGCTGCCGCCATAATAATTGACACCGCCCTGGGTGCCCGGGGGCGCCACGGTGATCTCGTTATAGCCGGGCGGCAGATAGGTCGAGCCCAGCACCATGTGATTGTCGTCGACCAGCTTCTCGCAATAGCTCTGATGTTCGGGCTCGCCCTTGTAGAGATTGTCGCGGCTCACGCTGCCTTGTGACAACTGCTCGGGCTTTACCGGGAAGGGCTGGGTCGGCGACGTCTGTTCGCCCGGCACCTTGCTCGGCGGCACGGGACGTTCCTCGACGCCGAAGATCGGCTTGCCGGTGACGCGATCGAGGATGAAGGCCAGCGCATTCTTGTTGACGGTCAGCAGCGCCGGAATGGTCTTGCCGTCCTTGTGCACGTCCATCAGCACCGGCGGGTCCTGGGTGTCATTGTCCCAGATATCGTGATGGGTGACCTGGAAGTGCCAGAGATACCGGCCGGTCGCCGCATCCACCGCCACGATCGACGAACTGAACAGGTTGTTGCCCGGGCGGTCGACGCCGACGCGGTCGTTGTTGGGTGCGCCCAGCGGCATGTAGAGGATGCCGCGCTTGGCGTCGATGGTGAAATAACCCCAGACATTGACGCCGGAACGATGGCGCGCGCTGTCGCCGCCCCAGCTGTCATAGCCATACTCGCCCGGGCGCGGCACGGTGTGAAAGGTCCAGACCAGCTTGCCGGTGTGGGCGTCCCAGGCACGGGTGTCGCCGACCGCGCCCACATTGGGGGCGGCGTCCGGGGTGCCGGCGCCGGTGATGATCAGGTTCTTGTAGATGATCGGCACCGCCGGCTGGCCGTAGGGATAGTTCGGCGTATTGCCCATCACTTCCGGTGTCTTGAGGTTGACGATGCCATGCTCGCCAAAGCCGTCACTTGCCTTTCCGGTTTTGGCATCCACCGCATAAAGCCGGCCCATGCGGCTGCCGAACACCACCCTGGCAGGCTCACCTTTGGCGCCGGGCCAATAGGCGACGCCCCGCTCGGACGGCGTGTCCTGATCGGGCAGATCGAATTTCCATTCTTCCACGCCGGTGGTGGCGTTGAGCGAAATGACCTCGCCATAGGGCGAGGAGATGTACATGTGGTTGCCCACCACGATGGGCACGGATTCGGCCAGGCGGGGACGACCGCTATAACCGGGCGGCGTCAGGTGATAGCTCCAGGCGATCTGCAGATTGGCGACATTGTCCTTGTTGATCTGGGTCAGGGGCGAATAACGGTCGCCGCCCAGGTCATGACCGCTGGTTTCCCAGTCGGTGCCCGCCGCCACTGCCGCCGTCGCCATCAAGGTCAGCGCCGTCACGGCGGCCGCGCTTTTCCACACTGCTTTCATCGCCTGTTCCTTTTACCGCTGTCCGCCTGACTGGAAGATGAACGCGGCCATCGCGTATCGGCGATGGCCGCGTTTTCAGGCGTTTACTGCTCCGGCCGCATGGCGCGCGGCGGCGGCGGCACATAGTCGGTCAGTTCGGTATAGGGCCGCTTGCCGGCCCAGGCGATGCCGCGCATCAGGACCTTGCGGATGGCGGGATCCTCCAGGCTGTCGACCATATGGCCCTGCATCCAGACAAAGGCGCGCGCCGGCTGACCGCCGGGCAGGGTGTGCTCATAGGTCCACATCTGCGGAACGGTCTGGCCCACGCCGCCACCGCGCCGCGCGCTGGGCGTATCGGGCATGGTGACGGTCATCAGGGGATGCACTTCCGGCGCGAAGTTCAGCTTGTAGAACGCCTCGTCATAGACCTGCGGCGGCATGCCCTGGACGATGGGGTTTTCCTTGTCGACCACATTGTAGTCGAGCGTCGCGGTCCAGGTGTAATTGACCTCGCCATGCTTCTTGCCGGCGCCCACCAAGGTCGCCATGTCGGCGGGATCGGGGCCGCAGAGCGAGTCATGGAAGGTGACCAGGCCACCGCCGCGCTTCACATAGGCCTGAAGACGGGCACGCTGTTCCGGCGTCATGTAGCCCGCGTCGCCCTTGTAGATGATCACCACGTCGGACTTGTCGAGCTGTTCCTGGCTAGGGAAGGACAGCGCCCCGTCCACCACCGCGCCATGCTCGGTCAGAAGTTTGGACCAGGTGTCCAGCCAGAAGGGATAATCATGGGCGCCAGGACCATGGCTCTTGAGACCGGCGAACAGGAAAATGTGCATGCCATTGACGTTCTGGCCCTGGGCGCGCGGCGCCGGCCACCCCGAATAGCGCGCATAATCTTTCGCGGTCTGCGCCGAGGCAGGCACCAGGAACGCCAGCGCCACTACGCCAGACAGCAGAATGGATTTGATCGTCATGGCTATCGTCTTCCTCCAATGATCTTTCGCCTCAGGTGGAGGTTCGACAGCCCCATCTCTGTAGACAATATACCTTAGGTGTCAGGCGGCTTTTTTGCCAAGCGACAACAGGGCGCATCGCCCTTGTTTTGCGGGCTTAATCTTCGCAATTCGTCGCATATCTCGCAGATGCGAGATTGCGCAGATGTCAGGACGGCTTGCGCGCCAGGGTCGAGTAGCGCTCGGGCTCGGTATAGGACATGCGCATGTGGGTCAGCAGCACTTCCTGCGGATCGTCATCGGAACGCCCGGTCACCGCGTCCAGCAGCATGCGGTGATGGCTGAGCCGCCAGCGGCGCACATCCTTGGTGACATGCTCCAAGGTCTTCTGGGCGAACAAGGGCACCATCAGCGCATTCAGCGCCCGCTCCAGATAGGGATTGCCCGCCGCCTTCCACAGCACACGGTGGAATTCCAGGTCCAGCGCGGCTGCTTCCAGCAAGGTGCCGTTCCAGCTGTCCATCTGCTCCATCAGCTTTTCCAGCTGGTCCAGGATCTCCGGCGTCATGTGGCTCTTGGCCAGCCGCAGCGCCTCGGTCTCCAGGATGATGCGCAGAGAGGAAATCTGCAGCACCTCTTCCGGGCCGATATTGGTGACGAACATGCCGCGCCGTTCGCGGTTCTGCACCAGCCCCTGCTCCTGCAGCTGGGACAGCGCCTCGCGCACCGGAATGCGGCTGATGTTGAGCTCGCGCGCGATCTGGCTTTCGTTCAGCCGGTCGCCGGGTTTGTACTTGCCCGACAGGATGCCCGCCGACAGCATCTTGACCACATGGGCGCGCAAGGTGGGCGGCGCCACGCTCTGCGGCGCCTCCTCGGCATGGTTAAGGTCCAGGTTCTCCATCATCCCCCTCACGGCAGAGCATAGGCGATGACATAGTCGCCTTGCCGGTTCTGTAGCGCGGAGTGGCCACCCGCCGCCAGCACAACATACTGCTTGCCGTTGCTGTCCAGCCGGTAGGTCATGGGCATGGACTGGCCGGCCGCGGGCAGCGAAACCCGCCACAATTCCTTGCCCGTGGCCGTCTCGAAGGCCCGGAAATAGCGGTCGGTCGTGGCCGCGATGAAGGTCAGGCCGGACGCCGTGGTGATGGCGCCGCCCTGGTTGGGGACCCCCAGATGGAACCAGAGCGGCCAAGGCGCCTCGTCCCTTGTGGTGCCCAGGGGAACCTCCCAGATCTTCTTGCCGGTGGTCATATTGATGCCGGTGAGCCGGCCCCAGGGTGGCGCGTTACAGGGCGCGCCAAAGATGGACATCATGTTGTCGTAGACCTGGCGATAGGGCGTGCCGATCAACGGCGAATAGCCGTCGGAGCCTTTGTGCGGCGCCAGGTGATGGGCGCCCAGGATGTTGTTGGAATTCACCACCAGGATGTTGCGCTGGGGATCGAAGGTGAGCCCGCCCCAATCCATGCCGCCCAGGCTGATGGGATAATCGACGCTGGGTTTGGAATAGTAAGGCGTAAAGATGCCTTCGTTCACCAGGGCATGGAAGCGGCGCAGGCAGTCCCAGCGATCGATCAGCGCAAAGCCGAAAATATCGGAGTCCTGGAATTTGGTGATCTGGACTTCGTGTTCCGGCAATTCGGGGATCGGCTGGGTCGGCGAGAGGCCTTTTTGCAGCCCGCCGGTGGAGACCGGCGTCTCCTTGACCGGAAAGATCGGCTGGCCGGTCTCGCGATTGAGGACAAAGATGTAGCCCATCTTGGTGGCCTGGGCGAGCGCGGGGATCGTCCTGCCGTCCGCGGATTTGTAGTCGAACAAGAGCGGCTGGGACGGGCTGTCGTAGTCCCAGATATCCTTGTGCACCAGCTGGTAATGCCACACGACCTGGCCGGTATCGGTGTTCAGCGCGACCACGGAACTGCCGTAATAATCCCAGTCCGCCTTGCCGACATAGGAGTCCACCTGCGGCGTGCCCGTGGGCAGGAAAATCAGCTTGCGGGCCGCATCCACCGACATCGGCGCCCACACATTGGGGGCGCTGCGCGGATAGTGCTGGGCATCGCCCTGGTTCTGGTCGGGCGGCGCGGCGGTGAAGGCCCAGATGATCTTGCCGGTCCGCGCATCCAGCGCGCGCACCACACCGCCGGGCATGTCGGTATTGTGGAAGTCGATGATCTTGGAACCGGTGATCACCTTGTCGCCCACGATAGTGGGCGCCGACGAAATGCCCCACAGGCCGGGCTTTTCGATATAGCCCAGGCCTTCATGCAGATCGACCTTGCCATGGTCGCCAAAGTCTTCGCATGGCCGCCCGGTGTCGGCATCCAGCGCCCACATCTTGCCGTCGATGGTGCCGGCGAAGATGCGCTTGGAGCACTTCTCGCCCGAAGATTGACCCCTCGATTGGCTGTCTTTCCAGTAAGACACGCCGCGGCAGGTGATGACGGTGGCGCCGTTGATGTCGGGATGGGCGTCGAACATCCATTTCTGCTTGCCGGTGGTCGGATCCAGCGCGGCGATGCGGCTTCTCGGTGAGCAGAGATAAAGTGTGTTGTTGGCCAGGATGGGCGTCGCCTCGAACGCCAGGTCGGCACGCTTGCCCGGCTCCGACAGATCACCGGTGCGGTAGGTCCAGGCGACCTTCAGGTCCTTCACATTGTCCGGCGTGATCTGGGTATTGGCGCTGTAGCGCTGGCCCATCGCGCCATGGCCCCAGACCGGCCAGCCGTCCACCACGCCGCCAACATGGCTGTAGCTGGCAGGCTTGTTGTCACAACCGGTCAGCACCAGCCCGGCCACTGCCAAGCTCGCCAGAAAAAGCCAGCCATTTCCGGTTTTCGACATCCTGCCTTATCCTTGTTTTTGTTCTGAGAGGCGCTTCCGCCCTGCACTTTCCTGTATTCTATATACAGGCACAGGCGCAGCGAGCCGTCCATAGCCTTTGCAGGATCGCGGGCAAACGCCGCAGGGTACGACATAACAACAATAAGAAGGGATACACGCGATGAAACTGTTCGAACCGAAAATCTCCCGCCGGCTTGCCGTTGCAGGTGCGCTCGCCAGCGCCCTTCCCGCGCGCGCCGCCACAGCGCCCAAGCGCCGGGCGCTGGCCCTGATCGGCGACCGCTATCACAACCCCGATTACATCCGTGTCAGCCTGGACAAGGTGTTCCACGAGATGGACATCGCGATCGATTACACCATCGACTATGCCGGCCTGTCGGCAGCTTCTCTCAAGCCCTATCAGCTGCTGTTGATCCTGCGCGACGGCATGATCTGGCCGGGCGGCTATTCGGGCCCCGATGCCTATACCGCCTATGAGATGAACCTGGAGAATGAGAAGGACTTTCCCGCCGCCAAATCGGTCACCTGGATGACGGAGGCGCAAGGCGCCGCGATCAAGGACTTTGTCAACAATGGCGGCGGCTTTTATCCGCTGCACAATGCCAGCCATATCTCGCTGGGCTGCAAGAATTATCGCGATGTGATGGGTGGCGCCTATTTCGGCCATCCGCCGCTGCGTCCGTTCCAGGTACACGCCACGGCCAATGCCCATCCCATCACCGCCGGGATGAAGCCCTTCATCGTCAATGACGAGCAGCACTATGTCGATTACGATAAGGACCCGCGCTATGTGATCCTGGAATCGGAAAATCTCGACGGGCTTACCTATGAAGGCCGCGGCACCAAATCGCCGGCCGGCTGGGCTTACGACTATGGCAAGGGCCGGGTCGTGTTCACCGCGGTGGGCCACACCATCCACGCCATGTGGAATCCGCAATATATCGAATTGCAGAAACGCTCGGTGCGCTGGCTGCTGAGGGACTTGTAATCACCCCTTATGGCGTTATGTCAGTTATTCGAACAGGGCGTGGCGGCGCATCGCGCCGGCCGGCTGGACCAGGCCGAGAAATTGTACCGCCAGGTTTTGCGCGCCGATGCCGGCAGCTTTCCGGCCCTGCACATGCTGGGTTTTCTCAAGGCGCAGCAGGGCCGCTATGACGAGGCCGTCACTTTTCTGAACAAGGCGGTGCGCCAGAATCCAGCCGATGCGGCCGCGCTGGCCCATTACGCTCATGCCCTGATGGCGGCACAGCGTTTCGACGACGCGCTGGCGGCCTATGACCGGCTGCTGGCCGTCCAGCCCGCCCATTTCGAGGCGCATTACAATCGCGGCGTCATCCTCAGCCAGCAGCAGAAACATCAAGAGGCACTGGCCGCGCTCGACCAGGCCCTGAAGCTCCAGCCCAATGCGGCGGCGGTGCATTTCAACCGCGGCGTGGTGCTGGCGGAACAGGAACGTCATCGCGAGGCGCTCCAAGCCTATGACCAGACGTTGGCGCTGGACCCGTCTTACACCCCTGCCATCGCCAATCGCGCCATGGTGGCGCTCAGCCTGTGCGAGTGGGACCGCGTCGCGCAATTCGGCGCCGAGCAGACCATGATGCCGCCGCTGACCTTTATGGGTTACAGCGATGACAAGGCAATGCAGTTGGCCCTTGCATCGGCCGCCGCCCGCGCGCTTGCACCTCAACCGCCGCTGTGGACTGGCGAACGGTATCGCCACGACCGCATCAGGCTGGCCTATGTTTCCGCCGATTTCCGCGAGCATGCGGTGGCGTTCCAGCTGGCGCCGCTGATCGAACGCCACGATCGCACCCGTTTCCAGGTGATCGGAATTTCCACCGGCCTGTCCGACGACAGTCCCGTTCGCGCCCGGCTGGGCAAAGCTTTCGACCGCTTCCATGACTTTTCGGCGCTCAACAGCGATGAGATCGCGCGCCGCCTGCGCGAGATGGAGGTCGATATCGCCATCGACCTTGGCGGCCATACCGGCCTTTCGCGGCTGCAGATTTTTTCCCACCGGCCCGCCCCGGCGCAGGTGACCTGGCTGGGCTATCCCGGCACCACCGGCGCGCCTTTCATGGATTATCTGATCGGGGATCGTGTCGTGACGCCGCCGGAAGACCAGCCTTTCTACAGCGAGAAGCTGATCGAGCTGCCGGACACCTATTTCCCCACCGATCCGGCACGAACCATCGGCGCCATCCCAAGCCGCACGGATGAAGGCCTGCCCGAACAGGGTTTCATCTTCTGCTCTTTCAACAATGCCTGGAAAATCACCCGGCCGGTGTTCGACATCTGGATGCGACTTTTGGCCGAGGTGCCCGGCAGTGTGCTGTGGCTGAAGCAGCCGCCGGCCGACACGCACGTCAATCTTGAGAGGGAGGCCGCGGCGCGAGGCATCAATCCCGCGCGCCTGGTCTTTGCCGGCGATGCGCCACCCGACGTGCATCTGGCCCGCCACCAGCTGGCAGACCTGTTTTTGGATACCCTGCCTTATAATGCCCATACCACCGCCGCCGACGCGCTATGGGCCGGGCTGCCGGTCCTGACCTGCAAGGGCAACGCTTTTGCCGGCCGCGTCGCCGCCAGCCTGCTTGGGGCCGTGGATCTGCCGGAGATGGTGACGGAAAGTCTGCCAGCTTATGAGGCATTGGCGCTGGCACTGGCGCGCGATCCCGCGCGATTGCAGGCGGTAAAGGACAGGCTGGCGCGCAATCTCGCCACCACGCCCCTGTTCGATGCCGACCGTTTCCGGCAAAGCATCGAGGCTGCCTATCTCAGGATGCACGCTCGCTAGGCGAGAGGGTCCGCTTGCCCACCAGGCCTTTCCAGAAATCGCAATAGTCGCGCAGAAGATCGGGCACCAGCCAGAAGCCGTGCGCGTAAGCAGTGTCGACGCCGATTGCCACGCCGACCTCGTCATGCTCGCTCCAGCCGCCGAACAGCCGGTCCCAGACCGGCAGCATGGCGAAGAAGCCGGTGGGCCGGCTCATGTCGAGCTTGTGGTGCAGGCGATGATGCAGCGGCGACTGGATCAGGTGGCGCCCCACCCAGCCCCAGCCGGATTCGATGCGCGAATGGATCAGAAAGCCCAGGGCGATGACGATGACATTGACCCAGATCGTCGCTTCTGCCGTAGCGCCCAAAAGCGGCATGGGCAGATTGATCAGGAACAATCCGACAAAGCCGGCGGGATGGGTGCGCGCGCCATTGATGATGCAGAAATCTTCCGCCGCATGATGGTAGCGGTGCAGCGGCCAGAACAGGCGGGTATGGCCCAGCCGGTGCGCCCAATAGTCGAAGAAGGAATAGGCCACAAAGTAGATCACGACTTGTGCGATCAGCGGCAAGCCGGATGCGTCGACCGCAAAACCCGCATGGGCAAAAATCCAACCGCGCAAGGCTTCGCCGGAGATCACCGAGGCGCCCAGCATCATCACGCGCCCGGCAACGCCCATCACATGCGCCTGGTCGAGCAGCAGGAACATGATGTCGGTTTTCATCGAGCCGGTTGGAGAGAGAAGCGAACGCGCCGAACTGTTCTGCCAGCCAACCACCAGGCATTCCAGCCACATGGCTGACGGCAGGAGCACCAGCATGAGGGCGGCATTCCCCAGGACTTTGTCATGTACATGCTGGAGATGCAGGACGTGACCGACGGCATGGACTGTCAGCTGATCGGGCACCAGCGCCCGCAGGGTCCACCAGGCCGCTGCCAGCAGGCCTGCATAGACCATGAATCCCATCCCCAGCAGGACGCGCGACAGGTAGCGCGGTGTCCCGGAATGCGCGTCCAGGCCCAGCCGCACTGTCTCAAAACGCGCTTGCGTGCCATCCAAAACAAGGCTCATGGGGCAAGTCCAGGGCTTTCCACCAAGGCCTTTCACGGCCCGTGCCAGCCGCAGGCGCATTAACCTTGCAGGTCAGGAATGGGTTTTGAGGCGCAGGCCAACCGGCGGCGTGGATCGGACGGCGAATATTGCGGAGATGGATGCTGGAGCGGGTGAAGGGAATCGAACCCTCGTATGCCGCTTGGGAAGCTCGGTTGACCCCAGCCCGCTCAATAACTTACCTGCAAAACTCTGTCATTCCGGTGCCAATCGGGTCAAGTAGTTACGCGCGGAGTGCAAAACCTGTCTCACGCACTTTGGCGCTCCGCTTATTCCAGAACGAGCCTTGGGAATTGGACGAACGAACCAAGACGCTTCGCACGGAATCGAGGCAACATTATTGGGGGTCTGCATACCGGATGATGCTCTGATTTTTGACGGATCCGACCAACTCGTCCGCACGCGAGAGAAACCGGCGAAGCAGAGCTGAGGAATTTGTCTCGTTGTATCCCAAATTGAGATCAATTGTTGGAGGGACGCCATCGAGCGCGCGGGCGACAACGTTGGGTGTGAGCATATTTTGGGCATAGAGCGGGATTAACGTTACGCCGCCGGTAGACGCGACAAGAGACATTGCTGAAGAGAGATTCTCGGCCTCGTATTCCGCTCTAAGCGTAATGCCTACCTTCGACGCGTAATCCAGAACAACGGATTTCAGCACCGGCGACGTTCTTGCGGAACTGATGAAAATTTCCCGGGAAAGCTCGTGTGGCCGGATCTTTTTCGCTGAAGCAAGGCGGTGATCAGCGGGTAGTACGGCGATTAATGGCTCCTTCGCCAAAAACCTGAAAGCCAGTCCCACGGTCTGTGCCTCCGGACGAAGGAAGGCCACATCCAACCTTCCCAGCATAAGCCCGTTGGCGAGTTCCGGAGAGGATTGACTGCAAACGATGAGCTCAATATCCGGTGCTTCTTCCCGGATTATACGTAGTGCTTGGGGCAACCACACAACCTCCTGTCCTGCAAGAAAGCCTATCGAGAATACTTTTTTCTTCGGCTGCTCCGCCAACCGAGCATTTTCGACGGCAGCCTCCGCCTGCAGGAGAGCAAGCCGTGCGTGATCGAGGAACACTTTTCCTGCTGCGGTGAGCGTGACCCCGCGCGCCTGCCGGTCCAGCAACCGCACTCCGACTTCCGACTCCAGATCACGAATTTGACGGCTCAAGGACGGTTGCGAAGTATTTAGCCTGTGCTGAGCGGCGGTCAGCAGGCTGCCTTCTTCCGCGACGGCAACGAAATACCGCAAATGCCGAAGTTCCACCGCGCCCTCCTGCTATACTTTCAAAGCATAGCTGGAACCTACAAGGTCTTTGTCGCCGTTTGAAGCGGGACCTACCCTTCATTCATTCCCGCGTCTTGCAGACGTGGCTCAATCAAGAGCGAGGGGAAATCAAAAGGAGCTGAACAATGCCCACGATCACTACTACAGATGGCGTAAACATCTTCTACAAGGATTGGGGATCAGGTCAGCCGATCGTTTTCAGCCACGGTTGGCCGCTGACAGCGGACGACTGGGATGCCCAGATGATGTTCTTCCTTCAGCACGGGTATCGGGTGATCGCTCACGACCGGCGCGGCCACGGTCGGTCCGACCAGCCCAGCACCGGCAACGACATGGACCACTGGGTTGCCGACCTCGCGGCACTGACTGAACGCCTCAACCTGCGCGACGCGATCCATATCGGGCACTCGACTGGTGGCGGTGAGGTGGCTCGCTATGTCGCTCGCCACCAAGAGCGCGTCGCAAAGGCGGTTCTGGTCGCTTCACTGACGCCGAACATGTACCGGAGCGAGGACAACCCGTCCGGTCAAGCACCGGAGTGGTTCAAAACGATCCGGGCAGGTGTGCTGGGCAACCGGGCGGAGTTCTACCGTTTCGTCCCTGAGAATCCGTTCTACGGCTACAACCTGGATGGGGCCAAGCCTTCGGAGGCAATCATTGCGAACTGGTGGCGCCAAGGCATGGCCGGCGGTGCGCTCGCTCACTACGCGACCGTCGACTCTTGGCTCGAAGATTATACCGAAGACCTCAAGAAGATCACCGTGCCGGTGCTGGTGATGCACGGCGAGGCCGATCAAGTCGTCCCATTCGCAAGTTCAGTGCCGCGTGCGGTCGACCTGCTTAAGAACGGGTCGCTGAAGACTTATCCCGGCTATCCCCATGGCATGCTCACCACGCACGCGGATGTCCTCAACCCCGACCTACTCTCGTTCATCAGGTCTTGACGACATCTCCATCCACTATCGCCTATGGTAGCATGAAAGGCATCTACTTGGGTTCGGGGAGGTATCTGCGATGCCTCCCCACTCCTTCCAAAAGCGATCAATCACGTTCGGAACTGAGCAAATGGCAATCTCCTAGATGTGTTCGGGCGCAAGGCGGACTGACCGCATTGACGTTTAACACCATGCCGGGATGTTTGATCAGCCTTTGCCGCCGGGCATTCGCCAAGCGCAGGGTCAAAAGCGGACACTTAAATCCGCAAAACCGTCAGCAAAACAGTTCTGGCTAAGTATTGGAGCGGGTGAAGGGAATCGAACCCTCGTATGCAGCTTGGGAAGCTGCCGTTCTACCATTGAACTACACCCGCACCGGAAGATGCGTATATCACACCGGGTCCGTTCCGGCGCCTCGCTTGTGCTCGGCGCGTTCGGCACTCAAATCGGTCCACCGGACCGATTTGACCGGCAAGCCGGTCGTGCCGAACCCATTGAACTACACCCGCACCGGAAGATGCGTATATCACACCGGGTCCGTTCCGGCGCCTCGCGCGGTCTTAGCACGAAGAAAATGGTATTCAAACTCGATGGCTTTTGGGCCGGATTCACAAGAAAATCCAGCCGCATCGCCTCGGGCAGCGTCGTGCCTTCCTCAGGTCTTCGGCTCCGGCGCCTCGCCTGTGCTCGGCGCGTTCGGCACTCAAATCGGTCCACTGGACCGATTTGACCGGCGAAGCCGGTCGTGCGGTCGGTATTTCTGCCCAGAGATTTGCGAGGTGTCCGTTCCGGCGCCTCGCCTGTGCTCGGCGCGTTCGCCGCGCAAAACGGTCCACCGGACCGTTTTGTGAGACGCGGCGAACCCATTTCAAATTAAGCTTAAAGTTTGAATTTCCGGTTTTTAGCGATTGCGGCAACAAGGAAGCAAAAGGCCGACGCTAGACTGTCAGCGATTTCAATAGGGGTTTCCCATGATTTTGCGCAATTTCCTCAAGGACGAATCCGGCGCCACCGCCATCGAATATGGCCTGATCGCCGCCCTGATCGCGGTGGTGATCATCACCGCGGTGACCGCGGTCGGCACGCAACTTTCCACGACCTTCAACAATATTTCGAGCAGCGTGCGCTAAGGCTGACGCGGCGCGGGCTCAGGATCGGGAAATAGCGGAGGTGATGGGTTGGACAGTCTTTCCACCAGCCAGTTGACCGACGCGGCTTCTATGTCCGAGCCCACCCGCACATGCGTGCCCGTCGACAGCGCGTAATAGCTGGCCGGGGCCGCCGCCGCGATATAGCGGTCGAAAAATGCCGTGCAGTTCAGGACAATATTGGCCGGATCCAGACCGCCGCAGATGATGAGCGCGGGCGGCGAATCCCGGTTCACATAATTCAGCGGATTGACCTGTTCGATCCGTTCCACATCGCGCCACCAGGGGCTTGAGGTATCGTGCTTGCGATAGGCCGCGACGATGGCCTTTGAATCGGCCTGGTTGGTGCCCAGATAATCGCCGAACATGGCGGCGGCCTTGTCATCGCTGGACAGGAACAGGTCGGTAAGCGGCGATTCCACCACCGACGCATTCACCTTGCTGGACTGGGTGGTGTTGCCGCCGACATCGCCTTCCAATGCCTTGACGTCACCGCTCACCGCCAGCATCGCCGCCAGATTGCCTCCCCGCGACACGCCCCAGATGCCGATCCGGTTGGGGTCGATGCGATAGTCCCTCGCATGGGCACGGAAGAAACGCAGATAGGCCTTGGTGTCCATCAGCATCGCCGGCATGCGGCCGCTCTTGCGATAGTCGATCCGCGCTACCGCGACGCCACGATCGAGCAACGCGGCGACGATGCGGCGTACGACCAGGTCGCGGGGATCGTTGTAGGCACTGCCCTTGCCATGGATATACAGCACCAGGGGCGTGGTGCCGGCCGCCCTCGGCGGAAGGTAAATATTTGCTTTTAGATCAAAGGGTTGACCAAGATCCTCGATCCGCGCCACGGCCACGTCCGCGAAGGTCGGGACCGGTGCATTCTGCGCCTGGGACGGAAGGACGGCAAAAATGCCAAGGGCGGCAAGGAAAAACCTTGCCGCCCTGCGCATGAAAGGGGGCGCGAACCGGCTGACGCTTTTAGTCGTCGAAGCGGACACCGATACGATAGGCGCGGCCGATGCAGTCATAGATGATGCAGTTATAGCCGCCACCACCGATGCCCGGCAAATTGGGCGGCGGGGTGTTGAACGCGTTATCGACCGCCCCGTACAGCTGGATGTGATCGTTCCAGCGATAGGAACCGCGGAAGTCGCCATAGATGACGGCGGGCACGCTGTTGTCGTCGATGCTGGTAAAGGTGCTCTGGCTCTGGGTGAGGTTGTTGGTCAGCACCGCCGAGCCCTTGATGCGCGCCTGCGCCGTCAGGGACCAGGGACCTTCACTATAGGTCGATGCGATCGTGGCGGTCAGCTTGGGCGCCGTAAAGCCGGTGAGCGGATTGAGGGTGCCGTCATTGCTGACCGCGCCCGCGCCGTCCACCGTCTGGCCCAGCGAGGTCCTGGTCTTCTCGTCGGTATAGTTGCCCAGGATGTGCCAGCTGAGGGTGCCGGCGAACAGCTCATGCTGATAGTCGATCTGGAAATCCAGACCCGAGTCGGTCTCGCCGTTCGCATTCAAGGGCGCCTGGAAGTAGGCGTTCAGCGCCCCTTCGCGGTCGGCGCTGAAGGTCAAAGGACCGATCAGCGCCGTCGGCGCCTTGCCGTTGCCGTCCACTTCCGCCGCCACCGGCGTGGAGGAATTGCCCGGGAAGCCCTGGGCGAAGAAGACCAGCGAGCAGAAATTCGCCACATGCTGATTGGCGCATTGGGTGAAGATCTGGTTCTGGGTGAAGGAGAAGATACCGCCATGCAGGCTGATCGAGTACCAGTCGAAGGACATGGACAGGTTTTCGATCCAGTGCGGCGTCAGCACGATGCCGCCAGACACGGTGGTCGCCTGTTCGGGCACCAGCGTGGGATTGCCCGACTGGAGCTGATGGACGTTGAAGGTCGGGCCGCCCGGCGGATAGGCAACCGTCTGGGTGCTGACCAGGGTGGGCGAGAAGAGTTCGCCGATACCTGGAGCGCGAATGTCCGACGACAGGGTGGTGCGAAGCTTGATGTCCTCATTGACCTGGCTGGTCGCGCCCAGCTTCCAGGTTTCCACCAATCCGCTGGTGGAATAGGAAGTGATGCGGCCCGCGGCGTTGAAGTTCAGGTCGTCGACAAAGCTGTTCTTGAGGACCGGAACGTCGAGTTCGAGGAAGCCTTCCTGGACGTTATATTCGCCGGCGAATTCCGAGAAGTTGCCGGATTCGAACACGCCCGAGGCACCCAGTTCCAGCGGGTCACGCGTATTGCGCTGCTGTTCCAGGCGATCCTCAAAGCCAAAGGCGATGGCGGGCTTTCCGGCCGCCAGGCCCCAGGGCAGTGTGCCCTGTGTCGAAACCGAGAACACCGACTGGCTGATATTGTAGAAAGCGGAGTCTTCCGCAGCCAGGCCTCCGATGCCGAAACCGATACGGCCCGGCGCGATATAATTGAGCGCTGCCTGGCTGACGGTGCCGTCGCCGAACGGGTTCAGGGGCACGCACCCGGCAAACAGGCCGCCGGGCTGGATGATGTTCTGCCCCGCGGCATTCTTGGTCAGGCCCCAGGACGTCGCGGTCAGCGCCGAACGGCAGGCGATGCTGCCGACCGCCGGTACCGGCACATTCTGGGCAGTCAATGCCGCGCGCACCGCCGCGGCCGTGGCGGCGTTGCCGCCGCCCAGCGAATCCGGGCCGCTGGCCTGGACCACCACCGAGTCGATGGCGTTGTTGAACTGCACATTCATGGTGTTGTACGGCGCATATTGCCGTTCACGCACCGTGCTGTTCTGGGCATAGGCGTTCCACGACCAGTCCTGGCCGAACAGGCTGTAGACCCCGGTCAGGGTGAAGACGCCGCGCATCAGCTGGCGATAGTTCTGGACATAGTTCTGGGCTTCGCCCAGGCCCAGATTCTTCATCGAAACGTCGGTCGCCTTCTGCAGATTTTCGATGGAGGCGGTGCCCAGCGACAGGCTGGGGACGCCGCCCGCGATCATCTGCTGCTGGATGGTCGAAGGCAGGAAGGCGTTGTCGACCTTGATGTTCAGCTGCTGCTGCCGGCCGTTATTGGCCTGGTTGTTTTCCGCGTTCCAGCCGTAATTCAGCATCACCGAGGCGGTGATGTCGGGCGTGATCTTGTAGCTGGTATAATTGAACAGCGTGATATTGTGGTACGGCACCGACAGGATCGGCGCATTGGTGACGTCGGTGTTGAAGTTGGCCGAACAGCTATAGCAGTTGCTGCCCGAGCTGACGCCGTAGTTGAACGGCACCGCCTGCGCATTCGGGCCCACAAACTGGATGCCCTTGAGCGCGTTGGCGGCCGTGAAACCGCCCGAGCCGGCCGTCGCGAATTGTCCGCCAAGGGCCGCGATGCTGGCCACGCCAGCGGCATTTCCCGCCGGGTTCGCGGTGATCAACCCGCCATTGGTGAAGGAGGTCGTATAGACGCCCGCCGGGGTGTGGCACAGCGCGGTGGCACTGCCGCCATTGACCACGCTGCACGGATAGAGCGCCCGTTGGACATTGTTGTACCAGGGCCGGGTCCAGCCATAGGCGGTATCCGGATTCATGGTGTAGGTGCCCGCGAATTCGGTATGACCGCGGCCGCCTAGGAAATCGGTGCCGAACTCCGCTTCGAACTTGTAGTTCTTGTAGTCGTTGTACTTGTTGTCGCCGAACATCGCGTTGGCTTTGAAGCCGGTATAGGTCTTGTCGATGATCAGGTTGACCACGCCGGCCACGGCGTCGGAACCCCAGGCGGCAGAAGCACCGCCGGTCACCACGTCCACGCGCTGAATGATGCCGGAGGGCAAGGTCGAAAGATCGACGCCGCCGATGGCCGGCGGGCCGCCGGAATTGGGGTTGGAGGTGACGACGCGCTGGCCGTCGAACAGCACCAGTGTGCGCACCACGCCCAGGCCGCGCAGATCGACCGTGTCGATACCGGCGTCGCCCTGCGCGGCGTTGCCGGCGTGAGAACCGTTGCCGGGCGAGTCGGATTGTCCGACAGCCGGAAGTTCGCGGATCGCGTCGCCGATATCGACCTTGGCGTCGCGTTGCAGCGTTTCGGCGCCGATCACCGTCACCGGCGTGGGCGCTTCATAGCCTTGAATGTTAATTCGGGAAGCGGAGACCGTGACGTTTTCGACGTTCTCGGCCTGCTGTTCTTGTGCATTCGCGCTGGCCGTTATCGCGGCCGCCATGGCGGCCATCGAGCCGCCCAACATGAGCTTCTTGCAAAGACTATTCATTGGAATCCCCCCTGAAGGACCAAGATGTTTTCTTTAGAGCTGTGCGAGTTATGCGAGTGAGATCTGGTTGTTTTGATTCCTGGACGGTACGCGTTACGGAAGGGCAATCAGTTCTCCAAAAAAGATCGAAGCGTCAAGCAAGGGACAGTTGCGCCACCAAGGCGCATTCTGAATGCCGCCGGAACTTGTCTGGGCGCGTCGCGCTTCGGAATTTTTCTCGCGACAAGAATTTTGAAGAGCAGGGAAAGCGGGAGGACTGCGCGCGTGCCGTTAGGCGCCGCAACATCCGATCGCGATTTATCGCATCGAACTATTTTTTGCGCGGTGGCTTTCGGAAAGAAATGCCGCAAAGACGGGTGGCTTTGCGTCAAGCGCGTCAGCTGAAGGCGCACCCGCCTTTAGAACCGCGAGGAATGAAGAGACCCGCTGCATTGTGCGATGCAGCAGAAGTGGTTTTGTGTTCTGGCTGCCCTTGCTCGCAATCGTCCGAGGACGAGGTTCAAGCCATCATCAGGGGCGATGGACAGCGCGGTAGACATGAAAGCCAGATGAAAAACCTATCATACAATAGGTTTCTCCCGGCCGCTTTTTGGGTGATTTTGGCTCGGACCGTAACTTTTTTGGCACGGCCGGAACTTTGAAACTCAATTCGGCCGCCGGTCGGGCTCTCGCCGCCGGCGGCCGAACTGCTGTTCACGCGTCAGTCGTCGAACCGCACGCCGATACGATAGGCCCGGCCGATGCAGTCATAGATGATGCAGCTATAACCGCCGCCGTTGATGCCTGGCGTGTTCGGCGGGGGCGCGTCGAAGGCATTATCGATCGCGCCATAGAGCTGGATATGGTCGTTCCAGCGATAGGACCCGCGGAAGTCGCCATAGATCACCGCCGGCACGTTGTTATTGTCGATGCTGACATAAGTGGTCTGGTTCTGCGTCAGGTTGTTGGTGAGCTGCGCCGAACCGATGATGCGGGCCTGGGCGGTGAGCGACCAGGGGCCCTCGGCATAGGTCGACGAGATCGTGGCGTGGAGCTTGGGCGTGGTGAAGCCGGACAGCGGATTGAGTGTGCTGTCGCCGCTCACCGCGCCGGCGCCGTCCACCGTCTGACCCAGCGAAGTGCGGGTCTTTTGGTCGGTGTAGTTGCCCAGCACGTGCCAGCTCATGTTGCCGTCGAACAGCTCGTGCTGATAGTCGACCTGGAAGTCCAGGCCCGACACCGTTTCCCGGTTGGCGTTCACCGGGCCCTGATAATAGCCGTTGAAGTCGCCGGGATTGTTGAAGGCGAAGGTCAGGTTTCCGATCAGCGCCGAAGGTGACTGGCCATTGCCGTCCAGCTCCGATGTCGCCAGCCCGTTGACCAGGGGCCCCTGGCCGAAGAAGACGAACTTGCAGAAAGTCGGATTCTTCAGGATCGCGCACTGGCTGAAGATCTGGCCGGACGACGGCGAGAAAATGCCGCCGTGCAAAGTCAGCGAGTACCAGTCGAACGACATGGACAGGTTTTCGATCCAGTGCGGCGTCAGCACGATACCGCCCGAAACCGTGGTGGCCTGTTCCGGCACCAGCAGCGGATTACCTGCCTGGAGCTGGCGGACCTGGAAGCTGGGGCCGCCCGGCGGATAGCTCTGCGTCTGGGTGCTGACCAGGATGGGCGAGAAGAGTTCGCCGATGCCCGGCGCGCGGATGTCCGACGACAGGGTGGTACGAAGCTTGATGTCCTCATTGACCTGGCTGGTGGCACCGATCTTCCAGGTCTCCACCAGACCGCTGGTGGAATAGGAGGTGATGCGGCCCGCGGCATTGAAGTTCAGGTCGTCGACGAACTGATTCTTGAGGACCGGAACGTCGAGTTCAAGGAAGCCTTCCTGCACATTGTACTGGCCGGCGAACTCGGAGAAGTTGCCGGACTCGAACACGCCCGACGCACCCAGTTCCAGCGGGTCGCGCTGGTTGCGCTGTTGCTCAAGGCGATCTTCAAAGCCCAACGCCACGGCGATCTTGCCGGCCGGCAGGCCCCAAGGCAGCTCGCCCTGAGTCGAGACCGAGAACACCGACTGGCCGATGCGATAGAGCGCCTGGTCCGCAACCGCGTCGTTATAACGGCCGGGGGCGACATAATTGAGCGCCGCCTGGCTGACGGTGCCGTCGCCGAACAGGTTCAACGGCACGCAGCCCGGGGCAAGGCCGCCAGGCTGGAGCACCTGGAAGCCGGCGGCATTGGTCGTGGTGCCATAAGCGGTCGCCGTCAGGGTGGAGCGGCAGGCGATGCTGCCGACCTGCGGGATAGGCACACCGGCCGCCGTCAGGATGTTCCTGACCGCCGTCGCGGTGGCGGCATTGCCGCCGCCCACCGAATTGGGGCCGGACGCCTGAACCACAACCGCATCCGTGGCATTGTTGATGGCGGTGTTCATGGTGTTGTAACGGGCCCATTGGCGCTCGCGCACCGAACTGTTCTGGGCATAGGCGTTCCAGGACCAGTCTTCGCCGAACAGCTTGTAGTTGCCGGTCAGGGTGAAGACGCCGCGCATCAGCTGGCGATAGTTCTGGACGTAGTTCTGCCCGATGGCCTTGGACAGGTTGAACATCGAGACGTCTTTGATGTTCGTCAGATTCTCGATCGCCGCACTGCCCAAGGTGAGGCTCTGAACGTTCTGGGCGATCATCTGCTGCCGGAGCGCATCCGGGATGAAAGCGTTGTCTACCTTGATATTGTAGTTGGCCTGGCGACCGTCATTGGCCTGGTTCTGTTCCGAATTCCAGCCATAGTTCAACATCACCGACGCGGTAATGTCGGGCGTGATCTTGTAGCTGGTGTAACTGAACAGATTGTAGTTGTGATACGGCACCGCCTGGATCGGCGCGTTGGCCACATCGGTGTTGGGATTGGCCGAACAGGCATAGCAGTTGCTGCCAGCCGCCTTGGTGACGGGGTCAATGTTATTGATGCCGAAATTGAACGGCACCTGCTGGGCATTGGGCCCCACGAACTGGATGCCCCGAAGCGCATTGGATGCTGCGGACGTGCCGGACCCGAATGCGGCATATTGGGTGCCAGCCGCCTGAATGGCCGCTATCTGAGCCAAAGTCGCAGCATTGGCGCCGGCACTCGCGGTGCCGGCGGGACTTGCCACGACCAAGCCGCCATTGGTGAAGGAGTTGGTGTAGGTCCCGCTGGGCGTATGGCACAGCGCATTGGCGGCGCCGCCATTGACCACGGCGCAGGAATAAAGCGCCCGGTTGTTGGAATCATACCAGGGACGGTTCCAGGCATAGAACGTGTCCGGGCTCATCGTGTAGTTGGCCGCGAATTCGGTATGGCCTCGGCCGCCGAAGAGATCGGTGCCCCACACCGCTTCGACCTTGTATTTCTTCTGGTCGTTGTGGGAATCGTTGCCGAAGGAGGCGTTGGCCTTGAAGCCGGTATAGGTCTTGTCGATGACCAGGTTGACCACGCCGGCAAGGGCGTCGGAGCCCCAGGCGGCGGAGGCGCCGCCGGTCACCACGTCAACGCGTTGAATGACGCTGGAGGGGATGGTCGAAAGGTCGACGCCACCGATCGCGGGCGGGCCGCCGGAATTGGGGTTGGAGGTGACGACGCGCTGGCCGTCGAACAGGACCAGGGTACGCACCACGCCCAGGCCGCGCAGATCGACCGTGTCGATACCCGCGTCGCCCTGGGAGGCGTTGCCGGAGTGGGAGCCGTTGCTGGGCGAGTCGCCTCTGCCGCCGACGGCAGGAAGCTCGCGGATGGCGTCACCGATATCGACCTTGGCGTCGCGCTGCAGGGTTTCTGCACCGATCACCGTCACCGGCGTGGGCGCCTCATAGCCCTGGATGTTAATTCGGGAAGCGGAGACCGTGACGTTTTCGACGTTCTGGGCCTGCTGTTCCTGCGCATTCGCGCTGGCCGTGATAGCGGCCACCAAAGCGGCCATCGAGCCGCCCAACATGAGCTTCTTGCCAAGATGTTCCATGGATCCCCCCTAAGGATCTGAGCCGCGGTAAACGGCCAAATTTTTTATAGATGAATCTACACGTTGTTACGTTCTTGCGATCTCGCCGCAAAAGTATTTGTGCCGTCAAGACTATTTTCGAGGCCCGGCCGGCGCCTGCTCCAGGCTTGGGCCGGCCTTTCACGATCCTGGATCTATCGAGGAATTATCAGGAAATCCCCGCTTTCGCGGGCGCGCACACAGGCTATGCCTTCGATTTAGCGGTGCATATTGAAGAGGTTACGACCTTCTTCAGGCCCTCATTTGTTAGGCGATGACGGCACTGCAATATCGTATGATTGTCTGTCAAATATCTTCAATTGTGTCAGTGTGCCTGAATTGCATCCCGGCCGGAAAAAATCGCCGTGGCAGGCGCTGCGTTTACTGGCCAAGATGATTGGGGCTGTTTTTGGCCTGGGGAGACATGCACAAGATGCCTGACAAGGGCGCATTTCGTGCCGTTCCGTGCCCGTCGATGACGGGGCGGAGCGGACGGCAAAAAAACTGAAAACCATGAGCACAGAGATCAATCGGTCCGTCGCCCTGGGGTGGCAAATGCTGCAGGCGGGCAAGCTCGCCGAAGCCGAGGACATCGTGCGCCCGCTGCTGGCACAGGGCGCACCCAGCCTGGTGGCGCCGCTGGCCGGCGCCATCCGGCTGCAGCAGGGACGTTTCGCGGAAGCCGCCCCCCTGTTCGAGCGCGCCCGCGCCGACAATCCCGCCCAGGGGCGCTTTGCCTTTCTGCATGGGGCGGCGCTGGCGGGAATGGAGCAGATGGAACAGGCCATCGCCGCCTGGCAGGAGGCGATCAGGCTGGAGCCCGACTTTGCCGATTCCTATCTCGCGCTGGGCAAGGCGTTGCGCAAGCTGGGCCAGTCCCAGGAAGCCATCAGCATCTATCGCAAGCTGCTGCGCGCGCGGCCCAACAATGTGGACGGCTATATCGCGCTGGGTTCGGCGCTGGCGGAAACCGGCCAGTTCGCCGAAGCCGAAGCGCCGCTGCGCCGCGCCTTGCGCCACACCGAGAATGCGCAGGTGCTGGCCTCCATTCACAACAATCTGGCGATCGTGCTGAGCCAGCTGAATCGGCACGAAGAAGCGCTGGAAAGCCTGGACCGCACCCAAAGCCTGGCGCCACATCTGCCGAGCCTGGACCAGCGCCGCATCGACAGGCTTTCCCAGCTGGGGCGCCATGAAGAATGCCTGGTGCTTTACCGCAAGCTGCTGGACAGCAACCCCACCGATGTGGCGCTGCACCGCGCCTATAACAGCCTGCTGCACCGCATGGGCCGCGAGGAGGAATTTCTCGCTTCCTATGACCGCGCCCCGCAGACCCGCGAGATCCTGCTCGGCAAGGCATATTTCCTGTCGCTGCAGAAGCGCACGACCGAGGTGGAAGAAATCTACAATGCGATCCTGGCGCGCGATCCGCTGGATTCCGCGGCCATGGCGGGCTGGGCCGGCAATCTGATGACCCTGGGCCGCTACCAGGAAGCGCTGGACATCTTTGAAAGCATCATCAATCGCCGTGGCACCCAACCGGGCTTCTTCAGTGGCGGCGCCGGCGCGGCGCTGATGCTGGGCGATCCCGACAAGGCCGAACAGCTGTGCCTGGCGGGATTGCGCCAGGACCAGCTGGATCAGACCTGCCTCGCACTGCTGGGTCTGGCCTGGCGGCTCAAGAATGATGAACGGGATGAAGGCCTGAACGGTTATGGCGCCCTGGTGCGGGTGTACGACCTGAAACCGCCGGAGGGCTTTTCCAGCATGGAAAGCTTCAATGCCGAGCTGGGCGCCTATCTGGACCGGCTGCATCCCAGGACCGATGCCTATCTGGAACAGTCACTGCTGGGCGGCACCCAGACCGAAGGCATGCTGTTCGGCGCGGGCCATGTGCTGGTGGAAAAATTGCGGGTGCGGATCGAAGAGGCCGTCGCCAATTATATCGCCAACCTTCCCTCCAACGATCATCACCCCTTCCTGGTGCGTCGGGCCAAAAGCTTCCGCTTCACCGGCTCCTGGTCCTGCCTGATGCGCGGCCAGGGCTTTCACACCAACCATCTGCACCCCGAGGGCTGGATCAGCTCCTGTTATTACGTGACGGTGCCGGCGGAAACGGACAATCGCGAAACCCGCAATGGCTGGATCAAGTTCGGGGAACCTTCGATGGACCTGCCGCTGAAGGAGCCGATCCGCCGCGCGATTCAGCCGGCGCCCGGAAGGCTGGTGCTGTTTCCCTCCTATACATGGCACGGCACCATACCGCTGCAGGCAAATTCCCCCCGCACCACCATCGCTTTCGACGTCGTGCCGATGGCCTAGCCGCCTGCCGCGCCGGCGCTCATCACGCGCGGCTGCCAGGCAGTGCCAGAACCGCGAGCGTGCCCAAGACCGGATTGCCTTCCGGATCATGCTCATGCGTGACGGTTTGCAGCTCCAGCACGGCAAAGCCGGCTTCTTCCGCCAGACGCTCCACATAGGCGGGGCTGTGCCCGAAACAGCCGCTTTGGGCAAGGCGGATGCTGGAGGCGATGGCATAGTCGGGACCTGCCAGCGGGAAGAAAGTGAAAACGAATAGCCCGCCATCACGCAACGCATCCGCGACCGCCTGAAACAGCGCTTTCAGGTCGCCGAAATGGATCAAGGTCGCCGCAGCCAATATGGCGTCATAGCTGTTTTCGTGCTGTGTGAGGAATGACGCCAGGTCGGCCTGAAACAGGTGATCATAGATATTTTTTCCGCGCGCCTTTTCCAGCATGGCCGCTGAGATATCCACGCCGTCCAGCCGGCCGGCCAAATCGCGCACACGCATGCCCACCAAACCGGTGCCGCAGCCGATGTCCAGAACATCCGGCCGGGCCGCGCCCGCATGGCGGTGCAGGCCGTCGGCAACCAGCGTGGCGCCGAAATAGAAACGCTCCTGGTCCCAGAAACGCGCGCGGACATTATAGATATCCGAGAGCTGGGCCTGGGAGGTACGCTCCGGCGCTTCATCCGCACCCAGATGCGCCAGGAGAATTTTCACGCCGCGTCTGTCGGCGGGATCGCGCTCCAGGCAGTGGCGCAAATGGGCCACCGCCTCTTCGGGCCGGCCGAGATCGCAGGCCAGAACACCCAGATTATAATGGCTGTCGGCATTGTCGGGATTGTATTGCAGGGCGCGCCGGAAACTGGCCCTGGCCTGCTCGCGCCGCCCCAGCGCTTTCAGGACATTGCCCAGATTGTTATGCGCGTCCACATGTTCCGGCTTCAGCGCGACGGCGCGTTCATAGCTGGCTGCCGCCTCCTCGAGCCGCCCGCGCGCCTTCTGCACAATGCCAAGATTGTAGTGAAAGCTGGCAATGCCAGGCGCGCCGGCGATGGCCTGGCTGATCAGCGCTGCGGCCTGGTCCAGATCGCCTGCCCTGTAAGCCTGGATACCGGCTTCATGCAACCCGGCCGGATCGGTCCCCGCCGCGCTGGTGGCCGGCGCGGCTGGCGGATTCGTCTTGCCTTGCGCGCGGCGCTGTTTGCGGTTCATCTCACGGAGACTGGAACAGGGCCGCTTGAAAGCAAACGGCGCCCCACAGAGTGGAGCGCCGCAGCCTTTGGCGCAATGCCGGCATCAGATCGTCACGTTGCCCGTTCTCGCCGCCTTGATCAGATGATCGGCGCAGCGATAGGCCAGGGCCGAGATGGTCATGGTCGGATGATTGCGGCCGCCGGTGACGAAGCTGGAGCCGTCGATCACGAACAGGTTCGGCACGTCATGGGCGCGGTGATATTTGTTCACCACGCTGGACTTGGGATCATTGCCCATGCGCGCGGTGCCGCGGGCATGCGCGCCGCCCTTGGAATCGTTGACCTTGTCCGCCCACACTTCAGTGGCGCCGGCCGCCTTCAGGATCTCCACCGACCGATCGATGAAGAACTGCATCCCCTTATAGTCATTCTCATGACTGGTGGTGGTGATGCGCATGGCGGGAAGACCCCAGGCGTCCTTCACATCCGGATCCAGATCGACCGTATTGGTCTCGACCGGCAGCTGGGAAATGAAGTTGACCATCGTCAGGCGGCGATTGGCCTGTTCGATCAGCGCCTTCTTGTAGCCGGCGCCCCAGCTGGGCGCGCCGTGCGGGCCGGCCAGTCCGTACTGGATCGGCGACATCTGGCCACGCGCGGTCATGCGGCCGCCGCCATAGAAGCCGCGATTCTTCACGTCGTTGGGGACGTAAGACAGAACCGCGGCGCCGGTGACGCAGCCTTTGTACTCGTTCAGCGGATCGGTGAAGAGACCCGAAGCGCCGCCGCCATTGCCGGTCATCAGATACTTGCCGACCAGGCCGCTGGAATTGGCCAGGCCCTGCTGGAAGCGGTTGGACTTGGACAACAGCAACAGCCGCGGGGTCTCGGTGCCATTGGCCGACAGGACCACGCACTTGGCCTTCTGGAAAACTTCCTCGTTGTTGTTGGCCTTGTTGAAATAGGTCACGCCGATGGCGCGGCCCGACGCATCGACATTGATCTCGCGCACATAGGAATGGACGCGGATCTCGCAATTGCCCGTCGCGACCGCATAGGGCAACAGCGCCACCGCCGAAGACGAACGCGCCTTCACCTGGCAGCCATAGCCGGAGCAGGCGCCGCAATTGATGCAGCCCGAACGCTGGTTATAGGGCTCGGTGATGATGGCCGCGACATTGGGCGTCACCGTCAGGTTGAGCTTTTCCGCCGCCTTCATGATCAGCGCGCCGGAGCTTTTCAGCGGCTGCGGCTTGACCGGATAGGACTTGGACATGGGTGCGATCAGGGACCCTGCACGCTTCAAGTCCGTGGCGCTGGGGCCGGAAATGCCGATCTCCCATTCCGCCTGGGTGTAGTAAGGCTCGATCTCGGCATAGGAGACCGGCCAGTCGGCGATGCCGGTGCCCTTCATGGTGCCGAAGCGGGTCGCTTCCTCGAACTCATAGGGCAGATGCCGCCAGGAGGATGCGCCATAGGTGACGGTGCCGCCGCCCACCACGCAGCCATAATCATGGCTGCCGGGCACGGCCTTTTCATTGGCATTGCGGCGGAAGGTGTTGCGCTGGGTCTTGGGATCGGAAAGCAGCCGGTCTTCCTCGGACGGGAAGCGGTTGATCAGCTCGTCCTTGTTGTAGTCCTGCTCATGGCCATAAGCGCCCCAGGAACCCTGCTCCATCACCACGACGGAGAAGCCGGCCTGGGCCAGCTGCTTGGCCATCACGCCGCCGGCGGCGCCGGAGCCAATCACGACGAAATCGACTTCTTCGGAGGGACTGTATTTTTTCATCGCGTTTCTCCCTCAAGCCTTGTCATAGGCGCCAAACGGGGCGCGGAAATTGAGACTGTCGTCAAAGCCGATCTGCTGCCAGCCGACCTTGTGATAGTTGCCGCCATGCTGGGGCGCGGCGAACATGCCCATGATGGTGTGGTCGCGCACGGTCTTGAAGAAAGGCGTGGTTTCCATCGCGGTCAGGATCGCAATCTGCTGGTCGGAGGGCAGCGCGGCGAAAGCCTTGCCGCCGGTCCTGGAGGAGAGGTCGGTCAGGCCCTTGGCATAGATGTCCTGCTTGTCCTGGGCGAAAGTGACGAGCGCGGTGTCGATGAAATAGATCACCTGGGCTTCACGCGCGCCTGGCGTATCCGTGGTCGGATAGATCTGCGCCGCCATGGCGTCGATATCGGCGGCCTGGGCGCGGTTGAAATAGGTGAAGCTGCCCATCGCCTGGGCTTTTTCAGCCGCCGCGACCTCTGCCGGCCAGTTGGCCGCAAGCCATGCCGCGCTGGACGCGCTGAAGGATTTCAGAAGAAAGTTTCGCCTGCTGTCGCTCATGACCGCTTCTCCTTCGCAGAAGACTGTTTGAGATATCGGGTGATGCCGTGCGGCGCGACATTCACCGCGCCATACATGTTGCCATTGGGCGCGACGACCACGCCTTCGCCCGCTTGATCGTCGGGGACGAACGCGTCGGGCAGCGCCTTGGAGATGCTGCCGATCCACACGCCCTTCTTCCAGCCGGGATGGATCGCCTCGGTGGAATCGGCGTCGATCGCATAAAGCCGGTCGCCGGCAACATAGAAGCCGCTGGGCCGGCCGAACTGCTTCCATTCATCCAGGAGCTTGCCGTCCTGGCTGAAAATCTGGATGCGGTTGTTGGCGCGGTCGGCGACAAAAAGACGGCCTTTGGCATCAAAGGCCAGCGCATGCGGATTGCTGAACTCGCCCGGGCCGCTGCCGGCCTTGCCCCATTGCTTGATGAACTTGCCATGGGAATCAAACTTCACCACCCGCATGTCGAGACCTGCGGGAATGATGGGCGCGATCGGCGCATGACCGTCAGTGACGAAAATGTCGCCATTGGGTGCGGTGATGACGTCACTGGGCGACAGGAAATGGGTGCCGTCCTCGCCGCGCTGCCCAGCCGTGCCCAGCCGCATCAGCACTTTGCCCTCGGGTGACAGCTCGATCACCTGCAGGCCCTTGCTGCCGTCCTTCGAGATCGCGCCGTCGGTCACCCAGACGTTGCCGTGGTGGTCGACATGCAATCCATGTGGAAATACGAACAGGCCCGCACCGATGCTCCGGATCGGCTTGCCGGAGGCCGTGTCCAGTTCGACAATCGGCGCCTTGTCCGAACCATCGCAGCTGTTGACGCCGCAACGGTCGATCGCCCAGATCTCGCCATGGGGCCCGCGCTCGATGCCGGCGCTGGAGCCCCATTGCCCCCCGGCCGGCGGCGATGCCCATTGATGTTCTGGCGCGCCATAAGGCTGTTTCAGCGCATCGGCCTGGGCTGCCCAGGCTCCGGCCGTCAGTGGAAGGCAGATAAAAGCCAGCGCGACAGCTAATTTCACGAATACGCTTCCCTTCCCCGATCGGCCAATTCCGGCCCTGTATTCAGAAGACGCTATCCCCCGGCCAACAGCACGTCAAAGCGGCAAAAGCTGCGCGCGCCGCTTATTTTACGCTGCAACGCAGCATGCCGCATTGAACGGCAAATTCGCGCATGGTGCCGCGCATGTTCCTTGCCTAAGGTCGCCACTGTCACAAACAAAAGAGCGTGAAATGAAGATTCTGGTCACCGGATCTGGCGGCATGATCGGCAGGAAGCTGGTCGAGCGGCTGGTCGCGGACAAGGTGTTGGGCGGCAAACCGGTTGAAAGCCTGACCCTGGTGGATGTGGTGGATTCTCCCATTCCCGCCGGCGCGCCCAAGAGCAGCAAGGCGATTGTCGCGGATTTTTCCGAAAAAGGTGTCGCCGCCACGCTGATCCAGGATCGCCCCGACGTAATCTTCCATCTCGCCGCAATCGTGTCGGGCGATGCCGAAGCCAATTTCGAGAAGGGCTACAAGATCAACTTCAATGGCAGCTGGGCGCTGTTCGAGGCGATCCGCCAAGAACATGAAAAGCAAGGCGAGAAATCACCCTACAAGCCGCGCTTTGTCTTTGCCTCGTCGCTGGCCGTGTTCGGCCCGCCCTTCCCCGATTCCATTCCCGATTCCTTCGCGCCCACGCCCACCACCAGCTACGGAACGCAGAAGGCCATGACCGAGCTGCTGCTGGCCGATTACAGCCGCAAAGGTTTCATGGATGGTGTCGGCGTGCGGCTGCCCACCATCTGCATCCGTCCGGGCAAACCCAACAAGGCGGCGTCGAGTTTCTTCTCCGGCATCCTGCGCGAACCGCTGGCGGGACAGGAAGCGCCGCTGCCGGTAGGTGATGAGGTACGTCACTGGTTTGCCTCTCCTCGCGCCGCGGTCGGCTTCTTCATCACGGCGGCGACCATCGATACATCGTCGCTTGGGCCGCGCCGTTCCATGACCATGCCGGGCGTCTCCGCCACGGTGGGTGATGAGATCGAAGCCCTGCGCCAGGCCGCCGGCGAAAAAGCGGTGGCGCTGATCAAGCGGGTGGAAGACCCGTTTGTCGCCAAGATCGTGGCGGGATGGGCCGGCCGCTTTGATCCCAAGCTCGCGACCGGTCTGGGCTTTTCCGCCGAAAAGAATTTCGGCGAGATCATCAAGGTCTATCAAGAAGACGAAATGGGCCAATGAGGCTTTCGCGGCGGGGCATCCTTCCGGCAATCGCGGGCGGCATGCTGGCCAGCAGCGCCACAGCCGATCCCAGCGATGACGAGGACGATCCGCCCATGCCGCTGAAGCTGGTGGTGCTGGATATCGGCGGCACGCTCATTGCCGATCATGGCGAGGTGCCCGACGCCATGCTGGGTGCTCTTGCCCGCCACGGCATTACGGTGACGCCACAGGAGTTCAGCGAATGGCGCGGCGCCTCCAAGCGCGGCATGGTGCGCCATTTCGTGGCGCGCGAGCACAAGAGCGAGGCGCTGATCGAGCCGATCTATGCCGACTTCACTGAAACCGTCACCAAAGCCTATGAGAAAGTGCAGCCCATCCCCGGCGCCGAACAGGCGCTGAAGGAACTGGCGGCGATGAAACTGATCCTGGCGACCAGCACTGGCTTTGACGGCCCGCTGACCAGATCCATCCTGTCGCGCCTGGGTTGGCAGCATTATTTTGTCGCCAGCATCACCAGCGATGACGTCACCGACGGCCGGCCCGCGCCTTACATGCTGTTTCGCGCCATGGAAGCGGCGCATGTCAACGAGACAGCGGTGGTGATGGCCGTGGGAGACACGCCTCTCGACCTGCAGGCCGCCAACAATGGCGGCATGGGCGCAGCAATCGGGGTCTATTCCGGTGCTGCGACAGAAGACCGCTTGCGGAAAGAGCGCAACAGCGGCGTCTTGCCCAGTGTCGCGGAGTTGCCGGACCTGATCCGCCGTGGCCTGCCGTTGGGTCATTGCCGCTGATCGGCACAAGAAAAACAGGGGGAATCATGAAAAAGCTGATGCTCGGCGCGGTGGCCGCTTTTCTGCCGCTGGCCGCCCTGGCCACGCCGTCCGCCACCGACTGGGTGTCCTATGGCCATGACGCCGGCGGCGGCCGCTTCTCGCCGCTCACCCAGATCACGCCGGACAATGTGAGCCAGCTTCAGGTCGCCTGGGTCTATCACATGAACCCCACGCCGGAGATCAAGAGCAGCGGGCGGCTTCCCACCTCCACCACCACGCCGCTGATGGCGAACAACACCATCTATCTGGGCACGCCCTATGGCCGGGTGGTGGCGCTGGATGCGACCAGCGGCAAGGAAATCTGGGCCTATCAGCTGCCCGGCAGCGACCAGCCCCCCTTTCGCGGCCTGAGCTATTGGCCGGGGGATGGTCCTATGGGTCCGCGCATCATTTTTGGCAGCGCCCAAGGAAGATTGATCGCGCTGGACGCCAAGACCGGTGCCCCGGCCAAAGGCTTCGGGACCGATGGCGTCGTCGACACCAAGACGCCCGAAATCATGAACGGGCTGCCCAATGCCTATTACGGCTATTCCTCGCCCGCCGACATCTACAAGAACCTGGCCATCATCGGCTCGCGGGTTCAGGAAGCCCCCGCCAAGGGCGCATCCGGCGACGTACGCGCCTGGGACGTTCGCACCGGCAAGCTGGCCTGGACCTTCCATACCATTCCGCGGCCGGGCGAGAAATTCCACGACACCTGGGAAGGTGACGGCTGGAAGCAGCGCTCGGGCGTCAATGTCTGGAACATGCTGACCATCGACGAGAAGCGCGGTATCGCCTATCTGCCCATCGCGGCGCCGACCTTCGACCGCTATGGCGGCGATCACAAGGGCGCCAACCTGTTCAGCGACTCGCTGGTGGCGGTGAATGCGACCACCGGCAAATATCTCTGGCACTTTCAGGCCGTGCATCACGACATCTGGGACTATGACCTGGACACGCCCCCGGTGCTGCTGGAGGTGAATAAGGATGGCAAGCACATTCCCGCCATCGCGGTCATGAACAAGGATGCCCTGCTTTACATTTTGAATCGCGTCACCGGCGAACCGATCTTCGGCGTCACCGAAACGCCGGTACCGAAATCGCCGGTCGCCGGCGAAACCGCCTGGCCGACGCAGCCCATTCCTAACAAGCCGCCGCAGCTGGCGCGCTCCAGCTTTTCGCTGGATGAAGTGGCGAACCTGACGCCGGAGCAGCATGCGGCCTGCGAGGCGATGATCGAGAAGGATCATCTGACGGGATCACAGCGCTTCGAGCCCATTCCGCTGGATCACGGCATTGTGCGCTTTCCTGGCGGCGAAGGCGGCCCGGAATGGGCGGGCGGCGCGTTCGATCCCAAGCTCGGCCTCTTTATCGTCAACACCAACAATTTTGGCTACATCGAGCAATTGAAGCCCGAAGCCAATGGCGAGATGGGCATGATCTCGGGGCGCTTTGTCGATCGCAAGAGCGGACTTTACTGCCAGAATCCGCCTTGGGGTCTGCTCACCGCCGTCAACGTCAACACCGGCGATATCGCCTGGCAGGTGCGACTTGGCATTTCCAACCAGCTGCCGGAAGGCAAGAAGGACACCGGGCGCCCCAGCAATGGCGGGCCCATCGTCACCGCGGGCGGCGTCACCTTCATCGGCGGCACCGACGACCAGCGCTTCCGCGCCTTCGACTCAAAGACCGGCAAAGAGCTCTGGACCACCAAGCTGGACTATTCCGCCCATGCCACGCCCATCACCTACCAGGGCAAGGACGGGCGGCAATATGTGGCGGTGGTGGCGACCGGCGGGTCCTATCTCGCCAGTCCGGCGGGCGGTGACAGCTTGATAGTATTTGCCCTGCCTCAGCGGTAGGTCGCGTCGTCCACCCGGCCCAGATCGGTATTGAGCACACCCAAGGTGACAACGCCGAAAGTCAGCACTTCGGTGCCCTTCTCCAGATGACCGGAGACGGTCGTGCCCTTGTTGTCGCCCAGGGCCAGGACGACATGGGCGTGGATGACGCCGTTGTTGACATAGCCGTTCATGGCGATGAAGTCGGCCGGCATGTTGGGGTCGCTGAAGAACATGTCGGGTACCGGATAGTCGCGGCCCGCGACATTATGAAGACGATAGCCACGCACTGAGCCGATGCCCGACAGGATCACCGCATTCTTGATGTGCTGCTCTTTCACCTGCTTTTCCATTTCGGTCAGCAGGTCGGTCTTGAACTTGGCCCGGATCACCACGATCCGGTCGAACTTGCCGACCAGCGAATAGGAATCCGGCACCTTGGGGTCATTGGGCCGCGCGTCTTCGGGCGTGGCCTTGGGATGGGTGACCTGGGCGCTGGCGGCCAGCGGCGCGACCAGGAGACAGGAGAGAAGAACAGCCGGCAGCTTCATGGGAGACCTCCGCGAATATTTTTGCGAAGGCTATCAAAGGCCGCGGCTTTTGGAAGCTCTCAGGAGAAGAGCTGGATCACGCCATAAACGACCCCGAACAGGATCGCGAAAAAGCCCGCCACGATCACGACCGAGACCCAGAACGGGAAGGCGCCGCCGCCATTGGCCAGCTTGGTTTCGTCCTTGCCCTGTACTTCCGCAGACATGGGAAATCTCCTTGCGAGCGGTCTTTTAAGCCCGGCAGGGCATTTGTCAATTCAGCCACTTCAGACAGCTATCGGCGCCTTGATCCCGGCATGGGCCTGGTAGTTTTCCAGGGTGAAGTCCTCATGGCGGAAGCCGAAAATATCGGTCACCGCCGGGTTCAGCTTCATGGTGGGCAAGGGATAGGGCTTGCGCGTCAACTGCTCGTCGGCCTGTTCCAGATGGTTCAGGTAGAGATGGGCGTCGCCGAAACTGTGCACGAACTCACCCGGCTCCAGCCCGGTCACCTGCGCCACCATCATGGTGAGCAAAGCATATGAGGCGATGTTGAACGGCACGCCCAGGAAGATATCGGCGGAACGCTGGTAAAGCTGGCAGGACAGCCGTCCGTCCGCGACATAGAACTGGAACAGGCAATGACAGGGCGGCAGCGCCATCTTGGGCACATCGGCCGGATTCCAGGCGGTGACGATCAGCCGCCGCGAATCCGGATTGGCCTTGATGTCGCGGATCAGGTTGGCGATCTGGTCGATGGTGCCGTCGGTACGGGTGGGCCAGGAGCGCCACTGATAGCCATAGACCGGACCGAGCTCGCCATTGCCGTCCGCCCACTCGTCCCAGATGGTGACGCCATGCTCCTGCAGCCAGCGCACATTGGTCTCGCCGCGCAGGAACCACAGCAGTTCATAGATGATGGACTTCAGATGCACCTTCTTGGTGGTGACCAGGGGAAAGCCGGCGGCCAGGTCGAAACGCATCTGATGGCCGAAGATCGAGCGCGTGCCCGTGCCGGTGCGGTCGCGTTTTTCCACGCCCGTATCACGGACAAGCCTGAGCAGATCGAGATATTGCTGCATGGATAAATCCTAGTGTCCCGATTCCGAAATTCGCGTGATCTCCATATCAAGCTCCTAGCGAATTTCGGAATCGAAGGACACTAGCTAATCATTGATTCTGGTGTCGTTCTGGTTTCGAAGTTCGCTTTGAACACTATATCGCCCAGGTGCGAACTTCGAAACCACGACACCAGTGGATTCGGACGCCCACTTCACCCCTCAAAAAGGCAGGGCTTTGAGGTCCGGCTCCTGCCAGTGCCGCCGGGCCTCGACCGACATCAACAGGTCGCGCGACCAGTATTCCAGCAGCCAGTTGGGATTGCCCATGCCCGACGCCATCAGCGCGTTCACGATCTGGTAGACCGGCGTTTCCGGCGGGTTGGCCTCCAGCACGCCCCGCAAAGCCCGCAGCGATGCCTGGGTGATGGTTTCGTGATAGCCGCTGCTGTCATCATTCACCCCGCCCAGGGATTCATTGTAGGCGCGGATCAGCCGCGGCATTTCGCGGGCCGCGTCCAGGTCGGGGCGATAGCGCATCAGCCACAGGGCGGCGGCAAAATGGGCGGCATGGTTCCATTCGCCCTTCGGCAGGGTTCGGGCCGCAAATCCTTCACCGATGCGGATGATCTCGGTTTCGCTGGCGTAAATTTCTCTCATTTCACAAGACGTTGCCTAAAGCGGCCGGGCGGCCTTCAAATCTTAAGAGTCAGTCCTTATATTCAAGGGGTTGGCTTGCCAACTATGGCGATAAACGACTGTGTAATAAGCGGCCCGGACCCGGGGGCGGTACCCGGCGCCTCCACCACAAGCCCTCCCGCCAGGGAGGGTTTCTGTGGGGGCGAAACAGGATCGACGGACGTGTAAAGACTGTTCTTTCGCCCGGTATTGTTCCGCCGTTATCGGGCTAATCGTACAAGTGCCAACGATAATGAAATGGTGCTCGCTGCCTAATTAATTAGGTAAGCGCGGTTTCGGGGAGTGCACCGAGCAACAGAAGCACTCCCCACTTTGCGCCCAATCATGATGCGTGGATTTCGAGCGATGGCGCGACGAACTCACGACGCAAAAGAACGCGTCACTGCGTGATACGAATTGAAACATCGCCCTTGCGCGAGACGATGGCGACCTCGGTATTGGCGCCGCGGCGGCGCAGCCTGAGGCTCACCCGCCCCTCCGCCAGTTCCAGGTCATTGATGTGCAGCTCGTCCAGGAATTTGGGCAGCTGCGGATTGTGGAAGCGGATCTCGCGCTTGGCGTGGCAGAGGTCCAGCCCCAGACAGGCCTGCAGCAACGCGAATGGCACCACGCTGGCCCAGGCCTGGGGCGCGCAGGCCACCGGATAAAGCGTGGGCGCGGTGCCGCGTCGGCGGGGAAAGCCGCAAAAAAGTTCGGGAAAGCGCATCATGTCCATATGCACCGCGGCATCGAACAGACCTTCGAAGATGGCGGAGGCCGCGCGCTTGAGGCCATAGCGTGCCAAGCCCATGGCGATGATGGCGTTGTCGTGCGGCCACACCGAACCATTGTGATAGGACATGGGATTGAAGCGCGGCGCATCCGACGCCAGGGTTCGCACGCCCCAGCCGGAGAACATTTCCGGTGTCATCAGATTATGCGCCACCGCCTGCGCCCGCTCGGGCGCGGCAATATTGCTGATCAGCACCTGTCCGGCATTGGAGCTGCGCACCCGGCATGGCTGTTTGGCGCCATCCAATGCCAGGGCATAGAGGCCCAGTTCCTCGATCCAGAAATCGCTTTCAAATTTCACCCTGAGCTTTTCCGCCGCGAGCGCGAGCTCGGATGCGGTCTGATGCTCGCCCAGGGCCGCCGCCATCTGGGCGGCGCCGCGCCTGGCGGCATAGACATAGGCCTGCACTTCGCAAAGCGCGATCGGTCCGGTCGCCAGCTGGCCATCGGCATGCATGATGGAATCGGACGAATCCTTCCAGCCCTGGTTGGCCAATCCGTCGTCGCTGACCCGGTAATATTCGACAAAGCCGTCGCCGTCGCGGTCGCCATATTTGTCGATCCAGGTCAGCGCCGCCTGGATATGGGGCCAGAGGCTGCGGATGGTTTCTTCATCACCCGTGCGCTCGAAGTAGCGCGCCGCCAGCAGCACGAAGAGCGGCGTGGAATCGACGCTGCCGTAATAGTGGCCGAAGGGCACCTCGCCCAGCCGCGCCATCTCGCAGGCGCGTGTCTCATGCAGGATCTTGCCGGGTTCGGCGTCGACGCGCTCGTCAATGGCGGTGGCCTGATGCGCCGCCAGATATTGCAGCACGCCGCGCGCCAGCGACGGGTCCAGCCACAGCATCTCCAGCGCGGTGATCAGCCCGTCGCGCCCGAACGGCGTGGAGAACCAGGGCGTGCCGGCATAGGGATAGGGCCCTTGCGGAGTTTCGGTCACCAGCATGGAAAGATCGGCACCCGCCCGGGCCAGCATGCGGTCCGCCAGCGCATTGCCGGCAGTGACGTTGCCGCCAAAACCGATCCGGCGCGCCGCGCTTCGCCTTGCCGCGCGATAGGGTTCGGAAAAAGCCTCCACTTCCGGAGGCCGCGGGCTGCTGGAATCGGTGCATGCCACCTTCATCACCAGCGACATCTGCTCGCCGGGCTGAAGCTCGAGCGCATAGAGCGCCTGGCTTTTGGACAATTGCCTGGGCGGCGGGTCGAAACAGATCTCGCTGCGCCGCTCGACCTTGTCCAGGCCGACATAGCGGAAAATGGTCTTGGTGCCCCCGATCACCGCGCAGGTGAGGTCGCCGCGCTTTTCCCGCCGCATTCCCCGGATCTCGAACAGATCGGCAAAATCGGCGGCAAAATTGATGGTCAGCCAGCATTTCTGGGGCCTGGCGTCGAAATTGCGGATGGCGACCCGCTCATGGCAGGTGCCGCGCCAGAGGAATTTGGAGCGGCGAACATGCAGGACCTCGCGCGGCAGGACGATGGCGCTGCCCTGATAGATATCGGGATTGGAGAGGTCGACGGTGAGGACGACATTGTCATTCTCCACCGCGCTGGACAGAAGCAAAGGCCGCTGGCCGTCGATCAGCAGTTGCACACCGGAAAGATAGCGCGTGTCCCTGTAAAAGATGCCGCCGGGCGAAAGACCCGGCGTCACGCAATCGCCCAGCGCATCGAACAGGCCGAACATGTCGCCCTGCTTGAGCGTGCGCGGCCAGCGTTCCTGGATGGATTCCGTCGCCTGAATATGAAAGCTCGAAATATCGTCAGGCGAGTCCGGGAGGGTTTTGACCTCCATAACGTCCCTCGTCAAATCACTCCGCCGCCACCGCCACGGCTTCGTCCGTGCCGGCCAGCTCCTGGTAAATCCTCACATATTCCCGCGCCATGGCGCGGGCGCTGAACCGCTCTTCGAAACGCGAACGGATGGAGGGACGATACAGCTCGTCCAGCCTTGCCACCGCGGCTGCCGCGCCGTCGATATCATCCACCACAAAACCGGTCAGGCCATCTTCCATGATCTCCGGTACCGAACCGCAATTGAAGGCGATCACCGGGGTGCCGCAGGCCATGGCCTCGATCATCACCAGGCCGAAGGGCTCGGGCCAGGAAATGGGGAACAGCAGCGCCCTGGCGTTTCCCAGGAATTCGGGCTTTCGGGCATCGCCGATCTCGCCGATGAATTCCACATGGGGGCTGCGATCGAGTACTGGCCGCACATGCTCCTCGAAATAGCCCCGGTCGGCGGGGTCCACCTTGGCGGCCACTTTCAGGGGCAGGCCGGCCCGGCGCGCGATCTCGATCGCCGGCAAGATGCCCTTGTCGGCGCAAATGCGGCCCAGGAAGGCCAGATAGCCGCCCTCGCCCTTGCCCTCTTTCAGCAGCTGTTCGGGCATGCCGTGATAGACGGTGCCCCGCCAATTCACCGGCGGCACCGGCTTGCGCTGATGGTTGGAGATGGAGACCAGCGGCATGTGCGGAAAGGCACGATAGATATCGGGAAGCTCCGGCAGGTCCTGGCGGCCATGAATGGTGGTCAAGGTCTTGGGCGCCAGCCGGCGAAACATCGGGTAATGGAAAAAGTCGATGTGGAAGTGCAGGACGTCGAACGCGTCCTGCCGGGCCGCCACCTGGTCCAGCATGATGATGTTGTAGGGTGTGGAATTATGAATGCCGGCGAGCCTGAGCGAACAGGGCACGATCGGCGCCAGCCTGGCGCTTGTCACCGAGTCGCCCGATGCGAACAGTGTCACCTCATGGCCCATGGCGACCAGTTCCTCGGTCAGCCAGGACACGACCCGCTCAGTGCCCCCGTAAAGCGTGGGCGGCACGCTTTCCACCAAAGGGGCGATCTGCGCGATTCTCATGACAAAAACCCCTTTGGATGCATGGGTGACACGGCTTATTCACAACGGGATGGGCGTCTTTTGGGTTCCGTTTTTCTTCGCAATTGCGCCAAAATAGGCGGGCACGACGGGGCCGGCACCCCCTCTCGCAATTGACTCCCCAAGCGCCGCGCTTAGTCTCGGTCCCCTTATGGCAAAAGACTTTATTGGTTATCAGGCTTTGACGGACGCCGCTTTGCGCGGTGTCGTACGCGACGCGCTTCGGCGCATCGAAAAATCGGGCCTGATCGGCGCGCACCATTTCTATCTGACTTTCAAGACCCATGCCGAAGGCGTGGATATTCCCGACTTCCTGAAGGAGCAGTATCCCGACGAAATGACCATCATCATCCAGCACCAATATTGGGCGCTGAAGGTGAAGGAGGACTATTTCGAGGTGACCCTGACCTTCAAGAAGCTGCCGGCGCCGCTGCATATTCCCTTCAATGCCCTGACCGCCTTCTTCGACCCCGGCGTGCAGTTCGGACTTCAGTTCCGCGCCGAGGGCGAAGCCCAGAAGACCGCGCCCGCCCCCGTGGCCGTACCCAACCCGCCCGAGCCGGCGGCCGAAGCGCCGGAGCCGGTCGCGGCCAAGCCCGCGCCCGCCAGCGAGAAGCCGGGCGAGGTGGTGAGCCTGGATTCCTTCCGCAAGAAATAATCCATTTCGAAAGACGAGAATTCCCGATGACCAAGACCCGCACCGAAACCGACACTTTCGGGCCCATCGAAGTTGACGACAGCCGTTATTGGGGGGCGCAGGCGCAGCGTTCCCTGGGCAATTTCAAGATCGGCTGGGAAAAACAGCCCCTGCCGGTGGTCCGGGCGCTGGGCATCGTCAAGCGCGCCGCGGCCGAGACCAACATGGCCCTGGGACGGCTGGACAAGAAGGTTGGGGAGGCGATCGTCGCCGCCGCCCAGGAAGTGATCGACGGCAAGCTGGACGAGCATTTCCCGCTGGTGGTGTGGCAGACCGGCTCGGGCACCCAGTCCAACATGAACGCCAATGAGGTGATCTCAAACCGCGCCATCGAGATGATGGGCGGGGAGAAAGGCTCCAAGAAGCCGGTTCATCCGAACGATCACGTCAATATGAGCCAGTCGTCCAACGATACCTATCCCACCGCCATGCATGTCGCCTGCGCGGAGGAAATTCAGCACCGGCTCTTGCCCGCGCTCAGGCACCTGCACAAGGCGCTGGAGGAGAAAGTCAAAGCCTGGGCCGACATCATCAAGATCGGCCGCACCCACACCCAGGACGCGACTCCGCTCACCCTGGGCCAGGAATTTTCCGGCTATGCCACCCAGATCGCCAATGGCATCGCCCGCATCGAGCAGACCATGCCCAAGCTGATGGAACTGGCCCAGGGCGGCACCGCGGTCGGCACCGGCCTCAACGCCCCTGTCGGCTTCGACAAGATGGTGGCCGAGCATATCGCCAAGATCACCGGCATGGCCTTCACCACCGCGCCCAACAAGTTCGAGGCGCTGGCCGCACACGATGCCATGGTGTTCAGCCACGGCGCCATCAACACGGTCGCTGCCAGCCTGTTCAAGATCGCCAATGACATCCGGCTTCTGGGTTCAGGCCCACGTTCGGGCCTGGGCGAGCTGGCGCTGCCGGAGAACGAGCCCGGCTCCTCCATCATGCCGGGCAAGGTCAATCCCACCCAGTGCGAAGCCATGACCCAGGTCTGCGTGCAGATCTTCGGCAACAATGCCGCGCTGACCTTTGCCGACAGCCAGGGGCATTTCGAGCTGAACGTCTACAATCCCGTGATGGCCTATAATTTCCTGCAGAGCGTGCGGCTCATGGCCGACGCCGCGATCAGCTTCACCGACAATTGCGTGGTGGGCATCGAACCCAGGCGCGACAATATCAAGGCGGGCCTGGACCGCTCGCTGATGCTGGTGACCGCGCTCGCCCCCAAGATCGGCTATGACAATGCCGCCAAGATCGCCAAGACCGCGCACAAGAACGGCACCACCCTGAAAGAGGAAGCGCTGAAGGGCAAATACGTCACCGCCGAGGAATTCGACGCCGTGGTGCGCCCGGAGGATATGATCTCGCCCAAATGAGTGATAATGCGCGGCTGTCTTATGCCGAATTCAGCAGGATGGCCGCCGGTATCGCATGAAAGCCTGGTTTTTGCTGTTTCTTCCGCTCGCCGCGGCGGCGATTGCCGTGGCGTCGCGGGCCGATGAGGTCCCCAGCAATGCGATCGAGGCACTGGAAGCCAGGCTGGACAAGGGCGAGATCAAGCTCGATTACGAACCCGGCCACGGCTATCTGAAAAGCGTGCTGGCGGCGCTGAAGATTTCGCCCGAATCCCAGGTCCTGCCCTTCACCAAATCCAGCCTGCAGTTCGACCGCATCAGCCCGGGCACGCCGCGGGCGGTCTATTTCAACGACGATATCGCCGTTGGCTCGGTGCACCCCGGGGGCCTGATAGAGATCATTGCCAACGACCGCCGCGGCGGCATCGCTTTTTATACCCTGGACAACAAGGCGCCCGGCAACCCGCCCCATTTCCAGACGGAAAATGCGCGCTGCGCCGTCTGTCACGGCATGGTGAATACGGTGACGCCAGGCTGGATCGTGGCCAATATCACGGCCACCGCCGACGGCACGCCCCAATTCGTGAATCCCGCCATTCCTTTTGATTTCACCGACCAGACGCGCCCCTTCGAGGATCGCTGGGGCGGCTGGTACGTCACCGGCGCGTCCGCCAACATGCAGCACCTGGGCAATGTCACTGCGCCCGATCCCGACAAGCCCTTCGATTTGCCGCAGGGCCACACCTTGGCCAGCCTGTCAGGGCGCTTTGATCGCGCCCACACCCTGAAATCCAGCAGTGACATCGTGGCATTGATGACGCTCGAGCATCAGACCAGCTTCATCAATCGGCTCTTTGCCATGAACATGCGTTATTCCGATGCCGCGCTGGACGATCTGGTCGAATACATGACCTTCGCCGACGAAGTGCCCCTGCCCGGCCCGATCAGCGGTGATTCCGGCTTCACCGCCGACTTTGCCAGCCGCGGCCCGGCCGACAGCCAGGGCCGGTCCTTGCGCACGTTCGATCTCAAGACCCGGCTGTTCCGCTATCCACTGAGCTACATGATCTACAGCCAGGCCTTCGACACGCTGAAGCCGGAGATCAAGGCCAGGCTCTACCGGCATCTGTACGACGCGCTGAAAGCCAAGGGCAGGGATGGCGCCGACGCCATCGCCATCCTGGCCGCGACCAAGCCGAGCTTGCCGGACTATTGGAAATGAGCACCAGCCGCATCATTCCGGCGCCGGGTCATTATATCATCCGCGACGAGGCCAGCGGCAAAATCAGCTATTGGCAGGGCGAATATCACCAAAGCGCGGCCGACCGCACGGGCGTCTCCACCGCGGACTATATTCACGCCATGTATTTCTTCCTGATGCAGGCGGGCGCGCGCGACGTGCTGATGATCGGCTGCGGCGGCGGCACACTTGCCACCATGCTGGCGAGGAGCAATGTCGATGTGACGGTGGTGGACCTGCACAAGTTCAGCTTCGATATCGCCCGCAACTATTTTCACCTGCCCGGCAGCGTGACCTGTCACGTCGCCGACGGCATCGCCTATCTCAGGAACAACCGCCGCCGGCATGACGCCATCGTGCTGGATGCCTTTGGCGAAGGGGGCATGCCGGCGGCCTTCATGCAGCCGGCCTTTTTCCGGCTGGCGCATAGCCGGCTGAAGCCGCGCGATTCCCTGTTTTTGATGAATGTGATCGTCGATGATGACGATGACCGAACCCCGGATATCCTGGTCAGGGCGATGCGGGCCCAGTGGGGCCGGGTGCGCCTGCTGGATACCGATGGCTGGACCGACCGCAATGCCGTGATCGCGGCCGGCGCCGTCACAAATCTGAAAAAACCCAAAGTGTTGATGCCCCCGAGGCCCGGCGGTGCCAAACTGGAGCGGCAGCTGGATATCCTGGACTGGCGAGCGGTTCGTTAAATGAAAGTGGGGCGCTGATGCTGAAGAAGCGTTCTTTCACCCTGTCCGGACATCGTACCAGTGTTGCGCTGGAAGCAGAGTTCTGGGCGGTGATCGACCAGGCTGCTCAAGCGGAAGGCAAATCCCTGGCCGCGCTGGTGGCCCAGATTGATGCATCTCGGGAGAAGCGGCCCCTGGCCAGCGCACTACGTCTTTACGCGCTCAAGGCGAAACAATAGCCTCCCTCTTCCGCAGGAAGACCGCCCATGATCACGCTCTATCATCATCCCCGCACCCGCTCCTCCCGCTTCATCTTCCTCTTGGAAGAGCTGGGGGCGCCCTATGAGATCCACCGCATCGCCAACCTGCGCCGCCCCGATGGCTCAGGCGGCATCGATCCGGAAAATCCCCATCCCCACGGCAAGTCCCCGGCGCTGAAGGATGGCGAGACCATCGTTTGGGAATCCTCGGCCATCGCGCTTTATCTCACCGATCGTTTTCCGCAGAACGGAATCGGCCCGGTGGTCGGCGATGCCAGGCGCGGCGCCTATGTCAGCTGGCTGGCTTATTATGCCGGCGTGATGGAGCCGGCCTGGATGAGCGCCTATATGAAATGGGAGATCCCGCGCGGCACCGCCGGCTGGGTCAAGACCGACGAGGTCATGGAATTCGTCAATGCCACCTTGGCGAAAGGCCCCTACATCCTGGGCGAAAAGTTCAGCGCCGTGGATATTCTGGTCGGCACCACCTTCAAGATGTTCTTGGGCTCGCCCATCTTGGAGAAGACGGCATTGCTGGAGGACTACGTCAACCGCGTCACCAGCCGGCCGGCCTATGCCCGCGCCCAGGCGAAGGAAAATGGCTGACCTGATCAACCTCAACCGCGCCCGCAAAGCCAGGGCCAAGGCGGAGAAGGAAAAGACCGCCGAAGCCAATCGCCTGTTGCATGGCACCTCCAAGGCCGTGCGGAACCTGGCGGAAGCCCGCAAGAACAAGGCGGATCAGGCCCATTCCGGCCACAGGCTGGAAAAGGACAAGAACGAGAAATAGGTGGGTTTTCCGATCCCAGCGTTCTAAAATCGTTCTCATGCTTTCAGATTCCGTATGCGCGCCATGAGTGCCCACTTATGAGTTGGAGTGGCGACCGCTATTCCGATCCCCTTGATGCCGCCTTCAGCGAAGAACCCCAGGCCGCGCCTGTCCCGCGTGAACCACCCTATCTGGGCGGTCTGAACAAGGAACAGCGCGAGGCGGTGGAAGCCGCCGACGGCCCCGTTCTGGTGCTGGCCGGCGCCGGCACCGGCAAGACCCGCGTGTTGACCACGCGACTGGCCCACATCCTGGCGACCCGCCGTGCCTGGCCGGGCCAGATCCTCTGCGTCACCTTCACCAACAAGGCCGCCCGCGAAATGAAGGAGCGCATCGGCGCCCTGATCGGCGGTGTGGTCGAGGGCATGCAGTGGCTGGGCACCTTCCACGCCATCGGCGCCAAGATGCTGCGCCGGCATGCCGAGTTGGCGGGGCTCAAATCCAACTTCACGATTCTGGACACCGACGACCAGCTGCGCCTGATCAAGCAGCTGATCGATGCCGAAGGCATCGACGAGAAGCGTTGGCCGGCCCGCACCCTGGCGGCGATGATCGATTCCTGGAAAAACCGGGGCCTGCGCCCGGACGACGTATCGGACGGCGAATCCCAGGGCTATTCCTTCGGCAAGGGCAAGCCGCTCTACCGCCAGTATCAGGAACGGCTGAAAGCGCTGAATGCGGTGGATTTCGGCGATCTGCTGCTGGAAACCCTGCACATCCTGAAAACCCATCCCGACATATTGGCCGATTACCGCGACCGCTTCCGCTACATGCTGGTGGACGAATATCAGGACACCAATGTCGTCCAGTATCTGTGGCTGAAGATCCTGGCGCGCAGCGAAGACGGGCGGCCCAGCAACATCTGCGTGGTGGGCGACGACGATCAGAGCATCTATGGCTGGCGCGGCGCGGAGGTGGAAAACATCCTGCGCTTCGAACGCGATTTCCCCGGCGCCAAGGTTATAAGGCTTGAGCGCAATTATCGCAGCACGCCCGCGATTCTGGGGGCTGCGTCCGGCCTGATCGCCGCCAACAAGGGCCGGCTGGGCAAGACCTTGTGGACCGAGGGTGATCCCGGCGAGAAAATCCGCGTCATGGGCGTGTGGGATGCGGAAGAGGAAGCCCGCAATGTCGCCTCCGACGCCGAAGACCTGCATCGCCAGAACCATCCCTGGGCACAGATGGCCGTTTTGGTGCGCGCGTCGTTTCAGATGCGTGAATTCGAAGACCGGTTCATCAGCCTGGGTCTGCCCTATCGGGTGATCGGCGGCCCGCGTTTCTATGAGCGGGCGGAAATCCGCGATGCCATGGCCTACTTGCGCCTGATTGCCCAGGGCGATGACGACCTGGCGTTCGAGCGCATCGTCAACAAGCCCAAGCGCGGAATCGGTGATGCCTCGGTTGCGACCTTGCATGCTTTTGCCCGGGCGCGGTCATTGCCACTTTTGACCGCGACCCGCGAGATCGTGGAGACCGATGAACTGCCGCCCAAGGCGCGCAAGGCGCTGGGCGAGCTGGCCGCCAATTTTACGCGCTGGACCGAGACATCCAAGGTGCTGCCCCACACCGAACTGGCCGAAATGGTGCTGGACGAAAGCGGCTATACCGACATGCTGAAGGCCGACAAGTCGGCAGAAGCGCCCGGGCGGCTGGACAACCTGAAAGAATTTGTCCGCTCGATGGAATCCTTCGAGACCCTGCACGCCTTTCTGGAGCATGTCTCCCTGGTGATGGAGATCGCCCAGGATGAATCCGGCGACCGCATCAACCTGATGACTTTGCACGCCGCCAAGGGGCTGGAATTCGACACCGTCTTCTTGCCGGGCTGGGAGGAAGGCCTGTTCCCCAGCCAGCGCACCATGGACGAAAATGGCCTGGCAGGGCTGGAGGAGGAACGGCGGCTCGCCTATGTCGGGCTGACGCGGGCACGTCAGCGTATTCGCATCTCTTTCGCCGCCAACCGGCGGGTGCATGGCTCGTGGCAGGCGGCACTGCCGTCGCGCTTCATCAAGGAAATTCCCGACGCCCATGTCGATGCGGTGGTGGATGAAGGCTTTTACGGCGGCTATACGGGTTTCCGCGACAATGGCCAGGCGGCGGAATTCGGCTCGAGCTACGATAGCCCAGGCTGGAAACGCGCCCAGGCCAATCGTGCAGCCGCCGGCGCGGTGCGCACCCGCCCGCCCTTGATCGAGGCGCAATCCTGGAGCGTGCAAACCTCCGACCCGACCGCTTCGGCCTACAATCGCGGCGACCGCGTCTTTCACCAGAAGTTCGGCTATGGCCGTGTCACCTTTGTCGAAGGCAACAAGCTGACGGTGAATTTCGACAAGGCCGGCGAAAAGCGGGTGATTGACCAGTTTGTGAGCAGGGCGTAGCCCGAGTCCCAAACTGTCATGCCCGCGAAAGCGGGCATCCAACTTCTCGTACCGGATTCAAAAGTTGGATTCCCGCTTGCGCGGGAATGACAAGGTTGTCACTGCTCCGCCTTCATCGGCATGTGCAGGGTCACGCTGGTGAAATTGCCCTGCACCTCGGTGTACCAGTGCGGCGTGTCCGGCGGCACCAGGACGTAGTCGCCCTTGGCGATCTTGTGCGGCGTACCGCCTTCGATGGCGGTGCCCGACATGTTGTTGCCATTGGGCTTGGCGTTCACCAGCGTACCGCCGGTCACCAGGGTGCAGCCGCCATCGGTGACATAGATCAGCTCGGCCTGGCCCTTGTGCAGGCTGGGGGGCGTGGTGCCGGTGCGGTATTCCAGCTGCACCGGATAGGGCCCGACCGACACCAGCACCTCATTGGTGTTGGTATTGTCGCCCTTGTGATCGGCCTTGGCCTTGGCCAGCGCGGCCTGTACCTCGGCCGCCGACGCAAACAGCTTGGTCGGATGGCCCGCCTCCGGCGCCTGGGCGAAAGCGGTGGCCGGAATGGCGGCCGTCAGCAGGGCGGCAAGCAGCAAAGACCTCATATATCCTCTCCTGTGGCGTGCGGTTGACCGGCCCGACGGGGCGCGGCATACCGGCGCGTTTTTTGCGGGCCAAAGCCTATGACGTCCCCTCCCTTGTGGAAAGCCAGTGTCGCCCTGACCAAGGCGGAAGCCGCCGATGTCTCGGCCGCGCTGGAGCTGGACGGCAGCGCCCAGGCCGTGCTGATCGTAGAGGAGCCTTTCGCCGACGGCGCGGTGGTAGAGGCGCTGTATGCCGAGGCGCCCGATGCCGGCTATCTGTCACGGATCGCGGGGCGCGCCATCACGGTCGAGCCCCTGCCCGACCAGGACTGGATCCGGCTGAGCCAGCAGGGCCTGCCGCCGGTGCGGGCCGGGCGCTTTTTTGTCTATGGCGCGCACGATGCCGGCCAGGTGCCGCATGGCGTGATCCCCATCCGCATCGAGGCCGGCCTGGCCTTCGGCACCGGCCATCATGAGACCACCGCGCTGTGCCTTTCCGTGCTCAGCGATCTGGCGCGCGAGAAGAGCTTCCGCAATGTGCTGGATCTGGGGACCGGCACCGGTCTCTTGGCGATCGGCGCCGCCAAGCTGTGGAAACGGCCCGTGCTGGCGTCGGACATCGATCCCGTCGCGGTGGAAGTGGCGCGCGACAATGCGGTGGCCAACGAAAGCGGTCCGCTGGTGCGCGCCGTGGTCGCCGACGGCCTGGCCAATCCGGTCTTGTCGCGGGCCGCACCTTACGATCTTGTTATTGCCAATATCCTGGCCGGGCCGCTGACCAGGCTGGCGCCGGAGATCATCCGCGTGCTGGCGCCCCGCGCCATGCTGGTGCTGTCAGGCCTTCTGACCAACCAGGAAAAGCTGGTGACCAGCTTCTACCGGGATCTCAGGTTCCTTTATGTCCGCCGCATGGGGCCCTGGAGCGCGCTGGTGTTCGAGAAATCTCGCTAACTTGTCTCTCCATGGGCGGGCTTGACCGGCCCAGAGATTTTGGTGCCGCGCTTGTCGCAGCGTGAGGCAACGCCTAACCTTCCCCCATGGACAAGCCCTTTCAGACCTATGACGACACTTCCAACCCCGCCACCTGCGCGCCACGGCTGGCCGCCTTGCGCGCCGAACTGGCCACGCGCGGACTGGATGGCTTTGTCGTGCCGCACAGCGACCAGCATATGGGCGAGTATCTGCCCGCCTATGCCGAGCGGCTGGCCTGGTTGACCGCCTTCACCGGATCGGCCGGCGTGGCGGTGGTGCTGAAGGACAAGGCCGCCATCTTTGTCGATGGCCGCTACACGCTTCAGGTGCGCGCCCAGACCGACACATCGCTGTTTGAGCCGCGCGACCTGGTGGCGGAAGGGCCGCAGGGCTGGATACCGGGTAATTTGCCGAAAGGCGCCAGGCTTGCTTACGACCCCTGGCTGCACACCCAGCACAATGTGGCGCATCTGAAAGCGGCGGTGGAGAAAGCCGGCGGCACACTGGTTGCGGTCGACAGCAACCCGATCGATGCGGTGTGGACGGATCAGCCGGCCCCACCCCAGACCCCCGCCAAGCCGCATGCCTTCAACCTGTCGGGCGAACAGAGCCAGGCCAAACGCCTGCGCCTGGGCGATGGATTGAAGAAAGCCGGCGTCGAAGCCGCGGTCGTCACGCTCGCGGATTCCGTCTGCTGGCTGTTGAACATTCGCGGGGCCGACGTGCCGCACACGCCCTTCACCCTGGCCTTTGCCATTCTGCACGAGGACGGCGGCGCCGACCTGTTTCTGGACCCCGCCAAACGCACGCCCGAACTGATGGCGCATCTGGGCAATGCCGTGCAGGTGCATGACCCGGCCCAATTCACTGTGGCGCTGGACGCCATGAAAGACAGGAGCGTGCTGGTGGACCCGTCCACCGCCGCCGCCGCCATTTTCGACCGGCTGGCGAAAGCGGGCGCCAAGATCAAGCAGGGTTCCGATCCCTGCCAGCTGCCCAAGGCCTGCAAGAACAACCTGGAAATCGAAGGCATGCGCAAGGCGCACATCCGTGACGGCGCGGCGCTGGCCAAGTTTCTGTTCTGGTTCGAGAACAATGCCGCGGGCGGCGAACTGACCGAAATCCAGGTGGCGGAAACCCTGGAAGGCTATCGCCGCGCCACCGGCTGCCTGAGCGATGTGTCCTTCGACACGATTTCCGGCGCCGGCCCCAATGGCGCCATCGTGCATTACCGGGTGACGCGCTCGACCAACCGGACCGTCCATCCCGGCGACATGTTCCTGCTGGATTCCGGCGCCCAATATCCCGACGGCACCACCGACGTCACCCGCACCATCATGGTGGGCGAAGCCACGCCGGAAATGCGCGACCGTTTCACCCGCGTGCTGAAAGGCCATATCGCGCTGGCCACGGCGCGTTTTCCCGAAGGCACCATCGGCATCCAGCTGGACAGCTTTGCCCGCCGCCCCTTGTGGGAAGCGGGGCTGGACTATGACCACGGCACCGGCCATGGCGTGGGGTCCTATCTCTCGGTGCATGAAGGGCCGCAGAACATTTCCAAGAAGCCGGTGCTGCAGCCGCTGAAGCCCGGCATGGTCTGTTCCAACGAGCCCGGCTTCTACAAGACCGGCGCCTTCGGCATCCGTATCGAGAACCTGATCGTCGTGACCGCGCCCAAGGATGTGGGCGGGGAACGCCCGATGATGGAGTTCGAGACCATCACCCTGGTGCCGATCGACCTCAATCTGGTCGAGCCATCGCTGCTGACCGAAGGCGAGCGCGCCTGGCTCAACGCCTATCACGCGCGGGTGCGCGACACGATTTCGCCGCTGGTGGATGAAGATGTCCGCAAGTGGCTGGACCGCGCGACGCGGACAATCTGACTTTGTCATGCCCGCGCAAGCGGGCATCCAACTTCAACTTTGAGCGACCGCAAGTTGGATTCCCGCTTTCGCGGGAATGACAGCTAGGAGATCAACTTCAGCCACGCATCTTCGTCCAGGATCTGGACTTTGTGCTTCTGCGCCTCTTTCAGTTTCGAGCCCGCGCCCGGTCCTGCCACCACGATATCGGTCTTGGCCGAGACCGAACCCGAGACCTTCGCCCCCAAGGCTTCCGCCCGCGCCTTGGCCTCCTGGCGGGTCATCTTTTCCAAGGTGCCAGTGAAGACCACCGTCTTGCCCGACACCGGAGACGATTTGGACGGCGCCGCCATGTTGGTGACCTTCAGCCATTCCAACAGGCGCTTGACCGCCTTCACATTGTGCGGCTCGTCGAAGAAATCATAGATGGCCTCGGCCACAACCCCGCCAATGCCTTCCAGGCTTTCCAGTTCTTCCCTGACATTATCGGCCTTCATGCCGTCCATGAAAGCATCGATGGAGCGGTAGTGCCGCGCCAGCAGCCGCGCCGTGGTTTCGCCGACATGGCGGATGCCCAGCGCATTGATGAAGCGGTCCAGCCCGATGGTGCGTCGGCGCTCGATCGCCGCCATCAGATTCTCCACCACCTTGTCTTCGCGGTCTTCCTTCTTGGCCTTGGTTTTGACCGGCTCCTTGCCCTCGGCGGCACGGCGCTCTTCCGACAGCGCGGCGCGATGCTCGGCCAGCGCCTTGCTGACTTTTTCAGGCTTTTCGGTCAGGGCAAAGATGTCGGCGGGCTCTTTCAACAGGCCCTTTTCATGGAACAGCTCGATCATGGTGCCGCCCAGGCCCTCGATATCGAACTGCTCGCGGCCGACGAAGTACTTCAGCCGCTCCACCGTCTGGGCATCGCAGATCAGGCCGCCGGTGCAGCGCCGGTCGACATCGACCTTGCCGGTCTTCTCGTCGACCTCGCGCACCGCATGGCTGCCGCAGACCGGGCAAGTATGGGGGAATTTGTAAGGCTTGCTGCTCCTGGGCCGCTTTTCCAGGATGACCCGCAATACCTGCGGGATCACATCGCCGGCGCGCTGGATCACCACCGTGTCGCCGATGCGCGCATCCAGCCGTTCGATTTCGTCTTCATTGTGCAGGGTGGCGTTCTGCACCACCACGCCGCCCACCGTCACCGGCTTCAGCCGCGCCACCGGCGCCAGTTTCCCCGTGCGGCCGACCTGGATCTCGATGCCCTCCAGCACCGTCTCGGCCTGCTCGGCGGGGAATTTGTGCGCCGTTGCCCAACGCGGACTGCGCGAGACAAAGCCCAGCCGTTCCTGCAAATCCAGCCGGTCCACCTTGTAGACCACGCCGTCGATGTCATAGCCCAGTTTCGCGCGCCGGGTTTCGATATCGCGATAGAATTTGAGGACCTGTTCCAGGGTCTCGCAGCGCCTGACCAGCGGATTGACGATGAGGCCATATTCTTCAAACTTCTCCAGCATGCCGCTCTGGGTCTTGGCCGGCATGTCGGAAATCTCGCCCCCAGAAACCTCACCCCACGTATAGGCGAAGAAATTCAGCGCCCGGCTGGCGGTGATGGACGGGTCCAGCTGTCGCACCGAGCCGGCAGCGGAATTGCGCGGGTTGGCATAGGTGGGCTTTCCGTCTTTCTCCTGGCGCTTGTTCAAGGCCTCAAAAGCCTTGTGGGTCATATAGACTTCGCCGCGCACTTCCAGAACGGCGGGCGGCTTGCCTTTCAGGCGCAGCGGAACATCGGAAATGGTGCGCAGGTTGGCGGTGATGTCCTCGCCTTCCTGGCCGTCGCCGCGGGTGGCGCCCTGGACCAGCACGCCCTTTTCATAGCGCAGGCTGGCCGAAAGCCCGTCGATCTTGGGCTCGGCCGTCACCACCACGTCTTCGCCGTCCTTCAGGCCCAGAAAGCGGCGCACCCGCGCCAGCCAGTCGGCGACGTCCTCGTCGCTGAAGGCGTTGTCCAGGGACAGCATCGGCACGCGATGGGTGATCTTGGCGAATTTTGCGGACGGCCTGGCGCCCACCCGGTGGCTGGGACTGTCGGCCCGCACCAGCAGCGGAAAACGTGCCTCGATCTCGGCGTTGCGCCGCCGCAGGGCATCATATTCCGCATCGGAAACGCTGGGCGCATCGTGCTGGTAATAGCGCCGGTCATGCTCGGCGATTTCCTTCGCCAGGCGGTCAAGTTCCCTCTCGGCCTCCGCCGATGTCAGCTTGTCGACGGATTTCATGCCCGTTTGCGCGTCTTCTTTGCCGGCGTTGAGGCTTCCGCCATCAGCCGCTTGGCCGCCGCGCGGGCCTCGTCGGTGACATTGGCGCCCGACAGCATGCGGGCGATCTCTTCCAGCCGTTCGCTGTCATCCAGCAGCTCGATTTTGGTTTTGTCTTTTGCGCGCGAGATGCGGAAATGCCGCGCCGCCCGGGCCGCGACCTGGGGGGAATGGGTGACGAGCAGAACCTGGGTAGTTTCGGCCAGGCGCTGCAGCCTTTCGCCCACCGCATCGGCCACTGCCCCGCCCACGCCGCGATCGACCTCGTCGAACACCATGGCGGCGGGCGAAGACACCTGTGCCAGCGCCACTTTCAGCGCCAGCGAAAACCGCGCCAATTCGCCCCCGGACGCGATCTTGGCCAGACTGCCAAAGGCGGCGCCTTCCACGGTGGCGACTTCAAAGGCGATGCGTTCCAGCCCGGTTGCGGCACCCTTGTCGTCATCCAGCGCTTCCAGCGCGACACGGAATTTGGCATGGCCCAGCTTCAGCGGCGCCAGTTCCGCCGCCACGGCGCTTTCCAGCTTCTTGGCGGCGCCGGCCCGGGCCTTGGACAGTTTGCGCGCCGCCGTCAGATAGGCCTCGCGGGTGGCGGCGACGCGTGCCTGCGCCTTCTTGATCTGGTCGCCACTGGAGGTCAGCGCCTCTTGCCGGGCGACATAGTCGTCGCGGGTGGCAGGCAACTGGTCGGGGGTCACGCCATATTTGCGTGCCAGCGCCCGGAGCGCGAACAGCCGTTCTTCCTTGCGTTCCAGGCTGCCGGTGTCGGTATCCAGCCGCGACAACAGGCTGTCCAGCTCGCGGCGCGCCTCTTCCGCCAGGGCATAGGCCTGTTCCAGCGCGCTTTCCGCGCCGCCGGCCGCCTTGCGCGCCTCTTCATTCATGCGCGACAGCTTCTTCAGGGCCTGGGCCAAGCCGGTTTCAGCGCCGCGATCGCCCGCCAGCGATTCCAGCGCCGCCGATACGTCTTCAGCGATACGGGCGGCATTCATCAGCAGCGCGCGCTCACCAGCCAGTCTTTCCTCTTCGCCTTCCTCGGGCGCGAAGTCCGACAATTCGCTGGCCGCCGCGCGCACAAAATCCGCCTCGGCCTGGGCCCGGTCGGCCAGAGCCTTCAGCTCCTCCAGCGCAGAACGCGCGGCCGACCATTCGCCGTGAAGCGCCGCCACAGTCTGGACATCGCCGTTCAGCCCGCCGAACCCGTCCAGCAAGGCGCGATGGGTATTGGTGTCGAACAGGCCGCGGTCATCTTGCTGGCCGTGCACTTCCAGGAGCAGGCCGCCCAGATCCTTCAGCAGCCCCACCCCCACCGCTTCGTCATTGATGAAGGCGCGGCTCTTGCCGTCGGCCGACAAGGTGCGGCGCAGCACGATCTCCTCGCTGCCTTCCATCGCCTGGTCGCGCAGCATCGCCCAGGCCGCATGGGCTTTCTCCGGCTCGAACACCGCGGTGGCCGAACCTTGGGCGGCACCGGCCCGCACGCTGGCGCGGCCGCGATTGCCGACCGCCAGCCCCAGCGAATCCAGCAGAATGGATTTGCCCGCCCCGGTTTCGCCGGTCAGGACATTGAGGCCGGGCGCGAATTCCAGCGCCGCCTGCTCGATCAGAACAATGTCACGGATGGTCAGCGCCGCAAGCACGGCCTTACCCCGAATCTCTAGAAGACAGTACGGAAAGCTTTACTGATCCAGGAGGTCTTGTCTTCTGCCGGCCGAAGATTGCGCCCTTTCAGGATGTTATAGGCGTCCTGATACCAGGCCGAGCCCGGATAGTTGCGTCCCAGCACGGCGGCCGCGGTCTGGGCCTCGCTGTTCAGCCCCAGGCTGTAATAGGCCTCGGTCAGCCGCTCCAGCGCCTCGGCGATCTGCGGCGTGGTCTGATACTGATCGACCACGGTGCGGAACCGGTTGATGGCCCCCACATAGTCGCCGCGGCTCAGGTAATAACGGCCCACCGCCATTTCCTTGCCTGCCAGATGGTCGTTGGTCAGATCGATCTTCAGGGTGGCATCGCGGGCATATTCGGTATCGGGGAAGCGCTGCACCACGTCCTGCAGTGCCACCAGCGCGCCTTCGGTATTGGACTGGTCGCGGCTGATGTCCACGATCTGCTCATACAGCGAGATAGCCTTCAGATAGAAGGCATAGGCCACTTCCTGGCTGCCCGGATGCAGCTGAATATACTGGTCGGCGGTGGCGATGGCGGTCGTATAGTCGTTGGCCTGATAGGAACAAAAGGCGCTGATCAGCATGCCCCGCCGGGCCCAGGGCGAATAGGGATGCTGGCGTTCCACCTCGTTGAACTGGGCGGCGCAGACATCCCAGGCGCCGTTGTTGATCGCCCGCCAGCCGTCGGCATAGATCTGCTCGACGCTGCGCTCGCGGTAATTGGCGGCGTCCTTGTTGGCGTCGTTGCTGGCGTCGTCCTTGCCCCCAAACATCGAGCAGCCACCCAAAAGGGCAAGACCCGCGCTCAGCAAGAGAATGCGCGAGATCGGCTTCAGACGGGACATGGCGGCCATGGACTTCCTTGATGCGCGTAAAAGCAAGCACTTTCAATAGCTTGCCAAAGGGCCCAAGGCCCGTCCGCGCGTTTCGCCCTTTATATACAGTGACGCGGATGCCTCGGGAAAGTGTCAGTTTTTCCAGCTGGCGCCGGCCGGGCCTAAAGTTCCTGCAGCCGGTAATTGCCGGGATCGGCGAACAGGGCCCGCAAAAGCGCATTGTTGGTGGCATGGCCGGATTTGCGGCCCTCGAAGCGGGCGACCAGGGGGCTGCCGGCCAGCGCCATATCGCCAATGGCATCCAGGATTTTGTGGCGCACGAATTCGTCGGCAAAGCGCTGATGTTCACGGTTGATCACGCCGGTATCGTCCAGCGCCAGGGTGTTGGCCAGCGAAGCCCCCTTGGCCAGTTCCATCTTGTTCAAGGTCTCCAGCTCGCTGAGAAAGCCGAAGGTGCGGGCCGGCGCGATCTCGGCCTTGAAGCCGGCCCGGCTGAAGGCGAAGGCATAATATTGCTCGCCGATCACCGGAAAGCTGAGTTCATAAGAAAAAGACAGGCTGTCGTCGGGCAGGAGCGAGGCCTTGGCATCGCCTTTTTCCACCGCCACCGGCTTGAGCACCTTGACCACCCTGCGCCGCTCTGACTGCTCCGCCACGCCGCCACTTTCCAGCAGCGACAAATAGGACAGGGCGTCACCATCCAGGATCGGCGGCTCGGGCCCGTCCAGGGTCACCAGCAGATCGTCAATTTCCGCGCCGGCCGCGGCGGCCATCAGATGTTCCACCACCCCCACCTTGGCTTCGCCCGAGCCGATGACCGTGCCAAGCCGCGTCTCGCTCACCTGGTCGAAGCGCGCAGGGATGTCCGCATTCAGGTCGGCACGGCGAAAGACGATGCCATGACCCGCCGGCGCGGGAGAAAGCGTCATGGTCACCGGCACCCCCGAATGCAGGGCGATGCCGCTGGCGGTGACGTCGTGGGCAATGGTGCGGCGCATGGTCATGACCCAGTTTAGCCCGCCCGCCGCCGAAAGCCATTGCGGAGCGAAAGCCGCGGGCGTTTACTGGTGGCGTCGGCTGTGGAGACGGGCCCATGCGCCGCATTTGCGCGCTGCTGGGATTGCTGTTCCTGACGGTTCCTGCGTCGGCTACCCTGCCGGCGGAACAGCCCTATCGTATTGCCGAATACGACCGGCTGGTCACGGACGTGACCATCAATGGCCAAGGCCCCTTTTCCTTCCTGATCGATACCGCGTCCAGCACCTCGCTGATCTACGAGCATGTGCGCAAGAAACTGAATCTTTCCCAGTCGCAGCCGCAGAACCTTCTGGTCTATGGCATCAATGACGTGACCGAGGCGATGCCGGTCAGGCCGCAAAGCCTTGGCGTGGCGGGCGAAGAGATCAAGAATCTCACCATCGGGGTCTTGCCCGAAAGCGGCGCGGACGAGCCCGATGGGGTGCTGGGCCTGGATGTGCTGTCGCGCTATTTCGTCGTGCTGGACCGCAACGATTTGCGCCTGAAATTGCTGGCGCCCGTCCCTGCCAGCGCCAAGCCCTATGAAAGCTGGGCACAGGCGCGGTTGACCGAGCGGCCGCTGAAGAAATTTCCCATACACTTCTGGTATCTCAGCGCCCGCTTCAACGAACGCCGCTTTACCACCCTGTTCGACCTTGGGGCGGGAATTACGATGATGAACTGGGATGCGGCCGAAGAGCTCGGCCTGCACAAGAGGGATTTCAAAAGCCTCGGCCCTCCTCCCGACTCGCTGCAGGACGTTCTGGGCAAGTCGTCGCCGGCGGTGCGGCTGATGAATCTGGATGTGGGCCTGCCGGGCAAGAACTGGGACCGCCAACTGGCCATCGTGTCGGATGCGCCGGTGTTCAGCTATTTCGACCTGGACGAGCGGGCCGCCGCCATCATGGGACCTGGCCTTTTGCGCAACACGTCGCTGGCCATCGATTTTGCGAACGGTAAGCTCTATCTCGGCCCCTCCCAGGACGCGCTGAAATAAAAAGGGCGGCCCAAGGCCGCCCTTTTTAATCCTGTTCAGGAACGCCTAATTCGACTGCCTGCGAAGGAACGCCGGTATTTCAAACTGTTCGTCCCGCTTGTGATCGGGGAACAGGTCGTCGGCATTGTTGCGTTGCGGCTCGGGCTGCGGCATCGGAGGCATCGGCTGAGCGGTGGCCCGGGGCGCGGCCGCGCGCGGCTCCGGCGCCGGCTCGCTGCGCAGGTCGGCCGCGGTCTTCTTGCGGCCAAAGATGCTCCAGCCCGATTTCTTTTCCGGCTCGGGCCGCGCCGCCAGCGGCTGCTCGTTAATCGAGCGGCGAACTTCGGTGGCCGGATATTTGGCGGCCGCCGGCATCGGTTCGACCGCCACTTCCGGCGCGTCTTCGCCGCCCAGTATATAGTCCTCGGCCGGGCTCTTCTCCGCGCCGATCTGGTTGGCCAGCGCCTCCATGGTGGCATGCACCGGATTGATCGCCGGCTGGGCCACAGGCTGAGCGACCGCCACGGGCCGCACCGGTTCCGGCGCACGCGCCGGCTGGCGGAGATGCGGATGCAGGGTGCGCACCTTTTCCGGCAACGGCATCTTGGTGAGTTCGGCGTCGATCCCGGTCGCCACCACGCTGACGCGGATGCGGCCTTCCATGTCTTCCAGGATGGTGTTGCCAAAGATGATGTTGGCGTCGGGGTCGACTTCCGCGCGGATGCGGTTGGCGGCCTGTTCCACCTCGAACAGCATCAGGTCGGGACCGCCGGTGATATTGATCAGAACGCCCTTGGCGCCCTTCATCGTCACATCGTCCAGGAGCGGGTTGGAGATCGCCATGTCGGCGGCGCGCTGGGCGCGGTCTTCGCCTTCCGCCTCGCCGGTGCCCATCATGGCCTTGCCCATCTCGCTGATCACCGACTTGATGTCGGCAAAGTCCAGATTGATCAGGCCCGGCATCACGATCAGGTCGGTGACACCGCGCACGCCGGCATGCAGCACTTCATCGGCCATGGCGAAAGCCTGGGCCATGGTGGTGCGGTCATTGGCGACGCGGAACAGATTCTGGTTGGGGATGACGATCAGGGTATGGACGAACTGCTGCAGCTCGGTAATGCCCCGCTCCGCCACCCGCATGCGGCGGTCGCCTTCCAGCGCAAACGGCTTGGTCACCACGCCGACGGTGAGGATGCCCGCCTCGCGCACGGCGCGCGCGATGACAGGCGCAGCCCCGGTGCCGGTGCCGCCGCCCATGCCGGCGGCGATGAACACCATGTGCGCGCCGGAAAGCTGTTCCATGATCTCGGGCAACGATTCTTCCGCACCGGCGCGGCCGACGTCCGGCTGGGCGCCCGCGCCCAGGCCTTCGGTGGTGGTGACGCCGAGCTGGATCTTGCGCGTCGCCTTCGATTGAGCCAGCGCCTGGGCATCGGTATTGGCGACGACAAAGTCGACGCCTTCCAGGCCCGCTTCGATCATGTTGTTGACGGCGTTGCCGCCGGCGCCACCCACGCCCAGCACGGTGATCCGGGGGCGCAGTTCCTTTGTCTCGGGGGCTTTTAGGTTGATCGCCATTTAAACTCTCCTCAGTGACTGGTTTCGATCACCTTGCGGCACGCCAGAATTCCCAACTGATTCGCTGTTGTATTGTTGAATCACTAGAGCCATCTGCGCGTCAACCGGCTGAGCCAGCTTTCCGACTTGGAAGAGGCTTGCCGCAGGGCGATATTGGGGTTCAGAAGTTCAGGCGGCATCGTCGCGCCGGCCATCAAAAGACCGATGGCGGTGGCATAGTCCGGACCGGCTGATGCCGCAGCCAGGCCGGGGAAGACGCCAGGGCGACCGATTCGCACCTGCTTGTTGAGGATGCGCGCCGCGAGTTCGCGGGTTCCAGCGAGCTGACAGGCGCCGCCGGTCAACACCGCGCGGCGGCCGGCGGCCACATCGAAGCCCGAAGCCCGAAGCCGGGTCTGGACCTCGCCAAAAATCTCTTCCAGCCGCGCCTGGATGATGCGGGTGAGCATGGAACGCGGCAGGCGCAAGGCGCTGTCATCGCCCTCTTCGCCCATCTGGGCCACCGAGACCACGTCGGCGCCGCCATCCATCTCGCCCATGGCCGCGCCATAGAGCGTCTTGGTGCGTTCGGCGGCGGCCAGGGGCGCCGCCAGCATGCGGGCGATGTCGTTGGTCACGGCAAAGCCGCCCACCGGCACGACATCGGCATGGACCAGATGCCCTTCCAGGAAAACGGCAATCGACGTGGTGCCGCCACCCATGTCGATCACGGTGGCGCCGATCTGCTTTTCGTCCTCGCTCAGGGTGGAAAGGCCGCTGGCATAGGCCCCGAACAGATTGCCCACCACATTCAGATGGCAGCGTTCCACCGCCAGCTTCAAGTTCTGCAACGGCGATGGCTTCACCGCCACCGCATGCATGGCGACACCGATGCGCTGGCAGAACATGCCCAGCGGATTCTTCACCCCGCGCGCCTCATCGACCACATAGGTGGTGGGCGCGGACTGGATGATCTCATGGCCTTCCAGCTTGGCGCGGGTGCGGCCGTCGGCCAGAAGCGCGCGCAGGTGCTCGTCGGAAATCAGCGCGCCATCCAGGGACATCACCGCCCGGCTGGTCACCGATACCGGCTGGCCGCAATTGACGCTGATCAGCACATTCTGGATGCGGCTGTCGGCCATGTTCTCGGCGGCGGCAACGCAGTCGCGGATCGATTCTTCCGCCTGTTCTAGGCTGGTCACGGTACCGGCCTTCAGCCCTGCAGACTCGCGCAGCGCGCTGCCCAAAATTTTCAGCGAGCCGGCCTCCGCCTGGCCGATGACACAGACGATCTTGGAGGTGCCGACATCCAGTGCCGACACCAGGCCGGTGCGGTAGGCGGGAATTTCGTTGTTCACGCGCAAGCGGACCGTCTGGTTCATGTCTCTTTGCCCCTTTCAACATCCTTCCTCTCGCCGCTCTTGAGCAGGAAGAAGTAATGCGTCGGCGAGCGCAGATCGATTTCGGTTACATCGCGCTCCAGGATACCACTGTCGATGATGAGATGTTCGAGCGAATCCAGTTCCTTCTGCCAGCCGCTTTCCGGCAATTCGACGGTGACGCCATCGTCCAGGATCAGGTTCCAGCGGCGCTCGGAAACCCGCGAATAGGCGGCAATGCGTGCGGCGATGGCACGATGGGTCTGCACGGCATCGACCAGATCGGCCGCGGCAACCGGCGCGCCGGCGCCCACCAGCTTGGGCAGGTGGCGGAACTTTTCCACGTCGCGGCTGGTGATCACCTTGCCGTTGCGTTCCACCACCACGATGGGCGCGTCGCCCTGGGCGGTCGCCGGCGGCTGCCATAGTGCGAAGGGCCGTTTTTCCACCAGGGTGACGAAGATGGCATCGGGGTAGCGGCGGTGAATCTCGGCGCTCGCGATCCAGTCCAGCGAGGCCAGGCGGCGCTGGGCGCTCCACAGGTCGGCGGCAAAGATCGACTGGCCCGGCTGCATGCCCAGCACCTCCAGCACCTGCCGATAGGGCGTGCGGCGGTTGCCGGTGATATGGATTTCGGAAATGCCGAAACCGGCATCGGCGGTAACGGCATCGATGCCGCGGCCGATGGCCCGGAAACCGCGGCCGATGATGCCGCTGGCAAGAAGCGCGCCGATCAGAACCAGCACCAGCACGACACCGCATAGCGCGAACATGGGCCGCCGGAAGAACGGCGCGAGACTGGCGCCGAGAGCGCCCAGATTGGCGAAACCGCCCGGCTTTTTGGCCTTGCGTGTCGAACCGGGCTGCACGTCAGGCAACTCGCGCTTGCCGCGCGTCGAGGGGCGAACAGCCTGGCCGCGAGACGGCCGGCGGGGCTTGCGTTCCACATTCACCGATCGCATGACGCATCCTCCACGATCCAGCGGCAAAGTTTGGCGTATGACATGCCGATATGAGCGGCCTGTTCCGGCACCAGCGAGGTGGGCGTCATGCCCGGCTGGGTGTTGGTCTCCAGCAGAATCATGCGGTGCCTGGCGCCGGTGTCGTCATAGCGGAAATCGGTGCGGGTCACGCCGCGGCAGCCCAGCGCCTTGTGGGCCGCAACCGCCAGCGCCATCGCCTCGTCGGCCACTTTTTGCGGAATCTGCGCCGGCAGAATATGCTTGGAGCCGCCCGGCGCGTATTTGGCTTCGTAGTCGTAGAATTCCAGTTCGGTGGTGATTTCCGTCACGCCCAGGGCGCGTTCGCCCATCACCGCCACGGTGAGCTCGCGGCCGGGCACGAATTCCTCGACCATCATTTCGTTCGACAGGGTCCAGGTGTCGCTGCCCAGTTCGGCGGGCGGACGGTTGTCGCCCTTGCGGATGATGAAAATCCCGACCGAAGAACCTTCATTGACGGGCTTCACGACATAGGGCGGTTCCATCAGATGCGCCGCGGCGGCTTCGCGGCGGTCCACCACAATGGATTTCACCACCGGCAGCCCGGCAGCGCGATAGATGTCCTTGGTGCGCTCCTTGTGCATGGCGATGGCGGAGGAGAGCACCCCGGAATGGGTGTAAGGGATGCGCATCAGTTCCAAGAGACCCTGAATGGTGCCGTCTTCGCCAAAACGGCCATGCAGCGCGTTGAAAACCGCATCGGGCTTGGCTTCATATAACTGCTGGCCGGGATTGTCGCCGGGATCGAGCGGCTGGGCGTCAAAACCTTCCTCGCGCAGAGCCGCGAGCACGCCCTTTCCGGATGACAACGAGACTTCGCGTTCGGCGGAGCGGCCCCCCATCAGCACGGTGATTTTGCGGAAGCCGGTCATGCGACCCCCACCCGCTTGATTTCCCATTCGAGCGTGATGCCGGATTTCTCCTTCACCCGGCGGCGGACTTCCTCGCCCAGCGCTTCCAGATCGGCCGCGCTGGCGTCACCCGTGTTGATCAGGAAGTTGGTATGCTTCTCGCTGACCTGCGCACCGCCAAGCTTCAGCCCACGGCAGCCGGCTTCGTCGATCAGCTGCCAGGCCTTGTGGCCGGGCGGGTTCTTGAAGGTCGAGCCGCCGGTCTTGGACTTGATCGGCTGGCTGGCTTCGCGATTGGCCGACAGTTCGTCCATGCGGGCACGAATGGCGGCGGGTTCATCGCTTGTGCCTTCGAACACAGCCTCGACAAAAATCAGATCGTCGCCGGCCCCGCGCGCTCTGCGGTATTCGAAGCCCATCTGAGCGCTGGAAAGCCTGATTTTATTGCCTTTTCCATCTATCGCGGTCGCTTCGACAAAAACGTCCTTGATCTCGCGGCCGTAGCAGCCGGCGTTCATCCTGAGCGCGCCGCCGATCGTGCCCGGCACGCCGCGCAAAAATTCCAGGCCCGCAATGCCGGCATCGGCAGCGGCGCGCGCTACCGCACCATCCAGCGCCGCGGCACCGGCGCGCAAACGCAAGCCATCCGTCTCGATTTTCCCAAAAGCGGACGACAACCGCACCACCACGCCGGGAATGCCACCGTCGCGCACCAGAAGGTTGGAGCCGACCCCGATCACGGACATGCGCAACTCGGCCGGGCGGGTCGCGATAAAGCCGGCAAGATCCTCGACATCAGCGGGACGGAACAAGACCTCAGCCGGGCCGCCGGCACGGAACCAGACCAGATCCTTGAGCGGCGCATCATGGCTGAGCGAACCGCGCACCGGAGGAAGCATGTCGCAGGGACGCGTCATCATCACGTGAGCGCCTCCAGATTTTTCGGCAGATTGTTCATCCAGCCGGTGATGGAGCCGGCGCCCGTGCCGATAATGGCGGCGCCCGGCTTCACATAAGGCGCCACCGCGGCGGCGAGATCATCTTCGCCATCGATGGTGATGACATTGCGGTGGCCGTGGGCGCGCAGCGCTTCGGCATAGCTGTCGCGGTTGATGCCGTCGATAGGCGCTTCGCCCGCGGCATAGACCGGGGCAATCACCGCCACATCGGCATCGTTCAGGCAGGTGGCGAACTGTTCGAAAGTATCGCGCAGGCGTGTGTAACGATGCGGCTGCACCACCGCCACGATCGGACCCTTGTAAGCCTGGCGGGCGGCGCGCACCGCGGCGGCGATCTTGAAGGGATTGTGGGCGTAGTCGTCGATGATGGCGGCGCCGTTCACTTCGCCCACCTTGGTAAAGCGGCGGCCGACACCACGAAATTCCGCCAAACCCTTGCGGATCACTTCGTCCTTCACGCCCAGTTCGCGCGCCACCACGATGGCGGCCATGGCATTCTGGACATTGTGCTCGCCCGGCATGGGCAATTGCAGGCCTTCCAGCCGGATCTCGGTGCCCTTGCGGCGTTCGGTGAAGACACAGTCGAAATGCGACGCGCCTTCGGAAAAACGCACATTCACCGCACGGGCGTCGGCCTGGGGCGAGAAACCATAGGTAATAATGCGCCGGTCGGTGATGCGGCCGACCATGGCCTGCACTTCCGGATGGTCGATGCACAGCACGGCGAAGCCATAGAAGGGCACGTTCTCGACAAAGCGCTGAAACGCATCGCGCATGTTTTCGAAGGTGCCGTAGAAATCCAGGTGATCGGGATCGGCATTGGTCACCACCGCCACGGTGGCGGGCAGGCGCAGGAAGGTGCCGTCGCTTTCGTCGGCTTCCACCACCACCCATTCGCCCGCGCCCAGCCGCGCATTGGTGCCATAAGCGTTGATGATGCCGCCATTGACGACGGTCGGGTCCAGATTGCCCGCATCCAGCAACGACGCGACCAGGGTCGTGGTCGTGGTCTTGCCATTGGTGCCGGCGATGGCGATGCAGGACCTGAGCCGCATGATCTCGGCCAGCATTTCGGCCCGGCGCACCAGCGGCAGCGACAGCGCGCGCGCCGCGTCGAACTCGACATTGCCGGGCTTGACCGCGGAGGAATAGACCACGGCGTGGGCGTCTTTCAGATTGTCGGCATTGTGGCCGACATGGACCATGATGCCCATGGCGCGCAGGCGCTTGACGTTGGCGTTCTCGGCCGCGTCGCTGCCCTGAACCTTGTAGCCCAGATTGTGCATGATCTCGGCGATGCCGCTCATGCCAATGCCGCCGATGCCAATGAAATGAATGGCGCCGATGTCCAGCGGAACGCGGGTGGTGACTTGAACCGAGGTGGGTGTGGCCATCACGCAGCCTCTTTTCGGTCAGAAGAGAGGGCCAATTCGTCAACCATATCGGCCAGTTTGCCTGCGGCGTTCGGTGTCGCCAGGGCATGGGCGCGGGCGGCGCGCTGCGCCAGAGCCAGCGGATCGGCGAAAATCCGGTTCAGCATCTGGGCCAGACTGTCAGCCGTCATCGTCCGCTGCGGCACGCACCAGCCTGCATCGGCCCGCGCCAGGATCTCGGCATTGGGGGTCTGGTTGTCATCCAGCGCGCCCGGCAGTGGCACCAGGATGGCGGGACGCCCGATCGCCATCAACTCGGCTATCGTTCCGGCGCCGGAACGGGCAATCACCAGATGAGCTTCGGCCATGCGCTGCGGCAGGTCCTTGAAGAAGGTCTCGAGCTGGCAACGGATCTCGGCATTGCGATAGATCTCGCCGACCTGCTCGATGTCTTCCGGGCGGCACTGCTGCACCACCGACAGGCGCATCTTGCTGTCATGGGGCAGCCTGGTCAGCGCCGCCGGCACAATCTCACTCAAGGCGCGTGCCCCTTGGCTGCCGCCAAATACCAGAAGCCGGATCGGGCCGCCCGCCTGGATCACATTATAAGATGCGCCCCACAATGCTTCGACCTCGGGCCTGAGCGGATTGCCCGTCAAAACGACCTTGTCGATGTCGCGCGGCGCAAAGCGGGCAATGGGAAAAGCCGCCGCCACCTTGCGCACCTTGTTCATGACCAGCCGGTTGGCGCGGCCGACAACGGCATTCTGCTCGATAATGCCAGTGGGCAGGCCGGCGAAATTGGCGGCCAGCATCACCGGCACCGACGGATAGCCGCCAAAGCCGATCACTGCGGAAGGCTTCAGCCGAAGCAGCTTGGCCAGGGCGACAACAAAACCGGCGGCGATCTTGACGGGCGCAGTCACGGCATTGAAAGGCGAGGACGGAACAGTCTCTATCCTGGCGCCGGGAAAAGCCGTGGCGTAATTGGCAAAACGGGCATCGGTCATCACCACAATGCTGCGCCCGCGCTTCGCCAGCTCGCCCGCCAGCGCCTGGGCGGGGAACAAATGCCCCCCCGTACCGCCTGCACTGAGCACGATGATGTTGGAAGTGGGCACGCTCATGCCACGCTACCCACGAAGAAGCTGGGATCGTCGCGTGTGGAGAGCCGGATCTGCGGCCGCTGGCGCGTCACGGCCAGCGCAAAGCCCATGGTCAGCGCCACCGCGAACAGCGACGAGCCGCCGTAAGAGATGAATGGCAAAGTCATGCCCTTGGCGGGCAGCAAGGACACCGCCACGCCCATATTGATGAAAGCCTGCACCGCCGTCACCACCGCAAGGCCTGCACCGGCCAGCTGCGCAAAAGGCTCGCGGCTGGCAGCCGAACGCAAGAGCAGCCGCACGGTCAGTACGCAGAACAGAAGCGCGATAAGACCACAGAGCAGAAAGCCGAATTCCTCGCCCGCCACCGCGAAAATGAAATCGGAATGCGCGTCCGGGATGCGGTACTTGATGGTGCCCGCGCCGGGTCCCACGCCGGCCAGGCCGCCATGGGCAAAAGCCTTGAGCGCCAGACCCGCCTGATAACCGGTGTCGGACTGGCTGAGGAACTGTTCCACCCGGTGATGGACATGGGGGAAGATTTCGTAAGCGGCAAAACCCAGCACCGCCGCCACGCCCACGCCGATGCCGACCCAGAGAAAATTCAGGCCCCAGAAAAACAGCATCGCGCCCCACAGGCAGAGCAGCAGACCGGTCTGGCCGACATCGGGCTGCTTGATCAGGATGCCAAGCGCGGGAGCAATCAAAAGAAACGTGACCACCGGCTTGGGGATGGAAAGCGGCTGGCGGTCGGCCAGCACCGCCGCGGCCAGGATGGCAAAACTGGGCTTCAGGAACTCCGACGGCTGCAAGGCGAAGGGTCCCAGGTCCAGTTCACGGCGCGCGCCCAAGACATCGGCGCCGACGAACAGCACCAGGAAAGAACCGATCAGGGCGCAGGCGAAGGTCACTGCCGCCAGAATGCGGATCTGGCGCGGCGGCAGAAGGGAAACGCCGCAAAGGATGCCCACGGCGATGCCGGCGAACACCACCTGGCGCAGGGTGTAACGGAAATCGCCCGCGGTCAGCGGACCGCCGGTAATGGCCGGGCTGGCGGCAAAAGCCAGCATCAAGCCGATGCCGGTCAAGGCCAGCATGCAGAACAGCGCCACCCGATCGACGGTGAACCACCAGTTGGCGAAGCCGCTTTTGTCGGCCCGGTTCATCATGACGCTGCTCTCACATGTTTCGGCAGCCTGGCGACCAGGCTGCGGAACGCATCGCCGCGTTGCTCGAAATCCTTGAACTGGTCGTAGGAGGCGCAGGCCGGCGACAAAAGCACCACAGGCGCTTCGGCGGCCGAGGCGGCAGCGTCCGCGGCGGCGCGCGCCACCGCGACATCGAGCGTGCCCGACATTTCATACAGGGCCTTGCCGTCCAGCGTCTTGGCGAACTGATTTGCCGCCTCACCGATCAGATAGGCCTTGCGGATACGCGGGAAGAAGGAAGCCAGCGGGGCAATGCCGCCCTCCTTGGGCTTGCCACCGGCGATCCAGAAAATATCGGGATAAACCGCCAGCGCGCGCGCCGTCGCGTCGGCATTGGTGGCTTTGGAATCATTGATGAAGACCGTCTTGCCGATATGGCCGACATCTTCCATGCGGTGCGCCAGGCCCGGGAAACTGGCGATGGCGTCGGCGATCAGTTTGCTGTCGGAGACAAAAGATTTGACCGCGCCATAGGCCAGCGCCGCATTCTGCCAATTGTGTGCGCCAGGCAAATGGATGGCCGCCGCCATATCCATCACCTTGATCGCGCGTCCGCCCAAGGCATCGTACAGCGCGCCATCGACCACGAAGATGCCGCGGCCCAGCACCTTGCCCACCGAGACGGGATTTGCCTGGGCGCCGCCCGCCGCCGACAATTGGGTGAAGATGGCGGAGGAATATTCGTCATCCACGCCAATCATGACCTGGCCATCCTTGGCGGTCTGGCGCATCAGCCGCGCCTTGATGGCGGCGTAATTCTCCATGCTGCCATGGCGATCGATATGATCGGGCGACAGGTTGGACAGAAGCCCGACATCGGGCACCAGGCCCGGCGCCAGATCGATCTGGAAGCTGGACATCTCCAGCACATAGATGGTCTTGGGCGACGGCGCTGAAAGCTCCAGCACGGATTTTCCGATATTGCCGCCGATCTGGGCGTCAAAGCCGCATTGCTTGAGAATATGGCCAACCAGCGCGGTGGTGGTGGACTTGCCATTGGTGCCGGTGATGGCGATCACCGCGGACTTGCCGGGCAGGTCGGGATTGGGCCGGATTTCGCGCGCGAACAACTCGACATCGCCGATAACCGGCACATGCGCGTTGTTGGCATGCTCGACCACGCCATGGGGCTTGGGATGGGTCAGCGGCACGCCGGGCGACAACACCAGTGCGGCGATCTTTTCCCACGGCCATTCGCGCCAGGGCATGATTTCCGCCCCTTCCTGGCCACCCAGATCGCGCGCGGTGCTGGAATCGTCCCAGGCGATGACGGTCGTGCCGCCGGCCACCAACGAACGCACCGCGCCCAGGCCGGTGCGGGCCAGACCGAAAACGGCGACGGTTTTGTTGGCAAAGGCTTTGGCGGCGATCATCTCTTAGCGCAGTTTCAAAGTGGCAAGGCCAAGCAGCGCCAGCACCACCGCCACGATCCAGAAGCGGATCACGATGGTGGGCTCGGTCCAGCCCAGCTGTTCATAATGGTGATGGATGGGCGCCATCTTGAAGACGCGCTTGCCCGTGAGCTTGAAAGAAACCACCTGCACCACGACAGAGACGGTTTCCAGAACGAACAATCCGCCGACCAGGCCCAGCACGATCTCATGCTTGACCGCGACGGCGACCACGCCCAGCGCGCCGCCCAGGGGCAGCGAACCGGTGTCGCCCATGAAGATGGCGGCCGGCGGGGCGTTGTACCAGAGAAAGCCCAGGCCTGCGCCGACCAGCGCGGCCAGGAACACCGCCAGCTCGCCGGAATATTCGACGTAGGGAATCTGCAGATAGGCGGAGAATTTCTCGTTGCCGACCAGATAGACGATCAGGGTGAAAGTGGCGGCCGCGATCATCACCGGCACGATGGCCAGCCCATCCAGCCCGTCGGTGAAATTGACCGCATTGGCGGCGCCCGCGATGACGAACATGCCGACGACAAGGAAGAACAGGCCCAGCGGAATCAACGCCGTCTTGAGAAAGGGCACCGCCAGCACGCCCGACAGGGTGGGAATTTCCGACTGCATGATCAGCCAGGTGGCGAAGGCGGCGACCCCAAACTCGATCAGAAGGCGGGCGCGGCCCGAAAGGCCGTCGGAGGTGCGCTTGGTCACCTTATAATAGTCATCCAGGAAGCCGAGCAGGCCGTAAGTCGCCGTCACCAGGAGCGCGATCCAGACATAGCGGTTGGAGAGGCTGGCCCACAGCAAGGTCGAGCCGATCCAGGGGATCAGGATCAGCAATCCCCCCATGGTGGGGGTGCCGGCTTTTTCCAGAATGTGGCGCTGCGGTCCCTCGGCGCGGATGGGCTGACCCTTGCCCTGCTTCATCTTAAGCCAGCGGATGAGCACGGGATTGATCAGGAAGGCGATCAGAAGCGCCGTCACCACCGAAGCGCCCGAGCGGAAGGTGAGATAGCGAAACAGGCGGAAGAAGGCGAGCTGGTCGGTATGGGTGAGAAGCGACAGATAATAAAGCATCAGGCCCCCTTCTCTTTGAGAGCTTCTATGATGACGGACATCCTGGCGCCGTTGGAGCCTTTCACCAGCACGGTGTCGCCGGACGTCAGCGCTTCCATCACCCGGGGCAGCAGTGCGGTCGAGGTTTCGGCATAGGCGCCGCGCAGCTTGACGGGGAGCGCGTCCCACAAGGCTTTCATCTGCGCGCCACTGGCAAAAACCAGATCGACATTATTGGCGGCGATCGGCGCGGCCAGGCCGGCATGATGGGCCGCAGCCCCCTCGCCCATTTCCAGCATGTCGCCCAGCACCGCGATCTTGCGGCCTGACGCCTCACCCAAAAGCGCCAGCGCCGCCGCCATCGACGCCGGATTGGCGTTGTAGCTTTCGTCGATCACGGCGATGCCGGCCGCAGTGAAGCGGGCACCGCGGCCCTTCAGGGCGGTGAAATTCTTGAGCGCCGCGGCCGCGTTGAGCACATCGCCTTCCAGCAGCGCCACCGCCGTCAGCGCGCCCACCACATTCTGGGCGATATGGGCGCCCGGCGCGCCGACATGGCAATCCACCATGCGGCCCAATATGTCGGCCTTGACCCGCATGCCTTCGCCGTCCGGCGCGAAGGACAGAAGCCTGGATTCGCCGGTGATGCCGAAGCCGATGATGTTGGAAACCTGGGCCTGGCGCGCGCGCGCCTTCAGGCGTTCGGCGTAGGGGCTGTCCGCCGGGACCAGCGCCGAACCGCCGGGCAATATGCCTTCGAAGATTTCCGACTTGGCATCGGCGATGGATTCGCAATTGCCGAAAAACTCCAGATGCGCCGGGGCGATGGTGGTGATCAGCGCCACATGGGGCCGCACGAAGGAGACCAGATTGCGCAGTTCGCCGAAGTGGTTCATGCCGACTTCGAAAATGCCGAATTCGGCGTCGCGCGGCATGGCGGCCAAGGATAGCGGCACGCCCCAGTGATTGTTGTAGCTGGCGGCGCTGGCATGGGTGCGGCCCAGCGCGTTGCAGGCCAGCCGCAATATTTCCTTGGTGGTGGTCTTTCCGGCGCTGCCGGTGACCGCCAGGATCTTTGCATTGCTGCGGGCGCGGCTTGCGCGCGCCAGATCCTCCAGGCCGCGCTGGGTATGGCCAACGGTGAGCAAGGGCCCGTTGACGCCATCGGGCGCATGGGTGACCAGCGCGGCGCCGGCCTTGGCATCAAAGGCGGCCCGCACGAAATCATGGCCGTCGCGATGCTCGCCCCGGAGCGCCACGAACAGATCGCCTTCCTTCAAGGTGCGGGTGTCGATGGAAAGCCCGTTCACGCTGAAGGGCTGGCTGGCCTGGCCCAGGGTCGCGGCTTCGGCTTCGCTGTGGGTCCATAAGCCTATATTGGAGCTCATGCCGCGCGTCCTCCCAGCGCGAGCGCGGCGGCAATCGCCTGCTCGCGGTCGGAGAAGGGATGGACTTCGCCCTTGATATACTGGCCGGTCTCATGGCCCTTGCCGGCCAGCACCAGCACATCGCCGGTTTTCAGACTGGCAACGCCGGCGCGGATAGCCTCGGCCCGATCGCCGATCTCGCGCGCGCCGGGCGCCGCCGCCAGGATCTCGCGGCGGATTGCAGCAGCGTCCTCGGTGCGGGGATTGTCGTCGGTGACGATCACATCATCGGCCAGTTTCACGGCGATGGCGCCCATCAAGGGCCGCTTGCCCTTGTCGCGGTCGCCTCCACAGCCAAACAGCACGTGCAGCCTGCCGGCGGTATGGGGGCGCAATGCTTCCAGAATTTTTTCCAGGGAGTCCGGCGTGTGCGCGTAATCGACATAGATCGGCGCACCGCTGGCCGCGAAAGCGACCTTCTCCATCCGGCCGGGCGCGCCCTTGAGATGTTCCAGGGCCGCGAACACCTTCGCGGCATCCTCGCCAAGCCCGATGGCAAGACCGGCCGCGACCAGCGCATTGGAAGCCTGGAATTCACCCGCCTGCGGCAGCTCGACGTAAAAAATCCTGCCCTGGTAATGCAGAGTCAGCGCCTGGGCGCCGCCCCGGTCCTCGCGACGATCGAGATGAATGGTGTCGCCCCTGCGGCCCACCGTGATCAGCCTCAAGCCGCGCGCTTTGGCGGCAGCGATGAAGCGGTCGGCATGTTCGGCATCGGCATTGACCACCGCGACGCCGCCATCTTCGACCACTTCGGTGAAAAGCCTGAGCTTGGCGGTGATGTAATCCTGGAAGGTCGGGTGATAATCCATATGGTCGCGGGTGATGTTGGTGAAACCGCAGCCGGAGATTTTCACGCCATCCAGCCGGTGCTGGTCCAGGCCATGGCTGGAGGCCTCGATCGCCAGATGGTCCACGCCATCCTGTTTCAGCTGCGACAGCAGTTCGTGAATCTCCACCGGATCCGGCGTGGTGTGGGACAGGGCCATCTCGCCCTTGGGCCCGACCACGCCCACAGTGCCCAGGCTGGCCGCGGACCGGCCCAGCGCCGTCCAGATCTCGCGCAAGAAGGCGACAATGGACGACTTGCCTTTGGTGCCCGTGACAGCGGCGACGATTTCCGGCTGGCCGGTGAAAAACAGGCTGGCCATGTGCGCCAAGCCGGCGCGGGGATTTTCATCGGCGATGAAACGCACGCCCAATGCCGCAACCTCGTCCGCCAGCGCGGGCGCGCCCAAAACGGCCGTGGCGCCGCGCGCCACCGCATCCTTCAAAAAGCGCGCGCCATCGGTCTTGCTGCCCGAAAGGGCCGCGAACAGATATCCGGGCTTGACCTTGCGGCTGTCGCTGGCCAGACCCTTCAGGCCCAGGCTGGCGAATTCCTTGTTACCCAACATGCCGGCAATTCTTGTTTTATGGTGCATTGTCGGCCCGGAATGTGGCGTCATTACGGGACATCCATGGCCAGCTTGGTCGGCGGGGCATTGTTGGGCACACCCAACAAAGGCGCGATGCGCTGGATCACCCGGCCGACGGCGGGCGCGGCGGTCCAGCCGGCCAGGGCAAAGCCCGCGGTTTCCTTGGTGCCATGCGGCTGGTCGAGCAGGATAAACACCAGATAGCGCGGATTGTGCACCGGAAAGACGCCGCAAAAGCTGGTGCGTAGCGCGTGCGGAATATAGCGGCCATGCGGGCCCGGCACCTGGGCCGAGCCGGTCTTGCCGCCCACGTCATAGCCGGGAATGTCAGCCTTCTTGCCCGAACCGTTGGTCACGACATAGCGCAGCAGGTCGCGCATCCCGAGCGAGGTTTCAGGCTTGATCACCTGTTCGCCGCGCAGGTCGCTGGCGGATTGTTTGAGGAAGGTCGGAGTGATGCGGCGTCCGCCATTGACCACCTCGGAGGCGGCGGCGGCAAAGCTGAGCGGCGCCACCGAAATGCCCTGGCCGAAACCGATGGTGGCGGTGGCGATCTCGCCCCAGTCATTGGCGGGATAAAGCGGGCGCGCGCTTTCCGGCAGTTCGGTCTTGATCGGCTTGAGCAGTCCCAGATTGCCCAGGAACTGGCGCTGGCGGGTGGGACCGGAGCGCAGCGCGATCTGCAGGGTGCCGATGTTGGAGGATTGGGCCAGGATATCGCGCGCCGCCAAGGTCGCGGGCATGTGTTCGGCTTCATGGATGCCGAACTTGCCCAGGTGATAGACCTGGCCGATCTGGAAAACCTCATCCAGGCTCTTGAGGGTATGGTCTTCCAGCGCCAGCGCGAAGCTGAAGATCTTGAATACCGAGCCCAGTTCGTAAACATCCTGGGCCATGATGTTGCGGCTGGAGTCGCCGGCCGATTCATGGCGCTCATTGGGATCGAAGTCGGGCGAAGACACCATGGCCAGCACTTCGCCCGTGTTGACGTCCATCACGATGCCGCCGGCCGCACGCGCCGTGAAAGTCTGGCGCGCCGTCTCGACTTCATGCGCCAGGATGTACTGGACGCGCATGTCGATGGAGGTCTGAACCTTGCCGCCGGCCGCGGCGCGGATCTGGTTTTCCAGCCCCAGTTCCAGGCCGGAAACGCCATTGTTGTCGGGATCGGTGACGCCGACCACCTGGGCCGCCATGCGGCCATCGGGGTAATAGCGCTTGCCGCCCGGCTCGAACTCCAGCCCGGGCAGGCCCAGATGCATCACCTTGGCTTCGGTGTCGGGCGTGATCTGGCGCGCCACCAGCACATAAGGATGCTTGGCATTGTCGAAGGCGCTGAGCAGCCGGCGTTCATCGGCGCCCGTGGCCTTGGCCAGGTCATGCGCGGCCTCGGCGCGGTCCCAGAAGGTATGGGGGCGGGCATAAAGATCCTTGACCGGCAGGTCGCGCGCCAGAAGTTCGCCGTTGCGATCGACCAGATCGGCGCGGGTGATGGTCTCGGTCGGGGCGCGGCCGGTATCGAGGGATTTCAGCAGGGTGACATGGACGAGACGGATTCCCACCAGCGCGAAAGCGGCGACACACAGAACCGCTCCGATGACTATGCGCCGCTGAAAGACCGTGGGTGCCTCGCTCATATCCTCACATGCCGGAATCGGGGGCTTGGGGTGCGGCGGGCACTTCGGCGCTGGCGTTATGCACGGGCGTGTTGTTGAGCGGCGCGGCATCGCCGCGGCGCGGCAGCTGGTCGAAGGAGGAGAGCTGCACCGATGCCGTATCGGCCATGTTCAGGCGCGACTGGGCCAGCTGCTGCACGCGTTCCGGCGAGGCCACATGCTGCCACTCGGTTTCCAACACGCCGATGGCGCCGCGTTCCTGCGCGATCTGGAGCTTGACCTGGTTCAGCTGCATATGGGCCACGCGCGTCTTTTCCGACACGTGGTAGAGCGCCAGGATCGAAAGCCCCATCAGCGCCACGCAGAAGAAATTCAGGATCCGGACCATGGTCTTTACTCCTATGCCGCCAGTTTCAGGCCGGCGCGCAACTTGGCGGACCGGGCCCTTGGGTTGGATGCAAGTTCCGCCTCTGACGGGGTCAAAGGACGGGTGGTGAGAAGCTGAAATGCCGGCTTGTGCGCCGGCGCGGAGACGGGCGCGTGGCGCGAGGCGCGCGGCGCCGAGGTCGAGCGCTGCGACAGGAAGTGTTTGACCATGCGGTCTTCCAGACTGTGGAACGACACGACCACCAGCCGGCCTTGCGGCTTGAGGATCTTCAGCGCCGCGTCCAGGCCGCGCTCCAACTCCCCCAGCTCGTCATTCACGTGGATGCGCAGCGCCTGGAAGGTGCGGGTGGCGGGATGGATCGCCAGGCGCAACGCCGCGGGGCCCTGCGCTTGCGAAACGATGGCGGCGAGCTGTGCGGTGCCGGTGATGGGCCGTGCCGCGATGATGGCGCGTGCGATGCGGCGGGCATTTTTCTCTTCGCCATAGCGTGCGATGATCTGGGTGAGCGTGCGCTCGTCGGCGCTGTTGACCACATCGGCAGCGCTTTCGCCCGAAAGGCTCATGCGCATGTCGAGGGGGCCATCTTCGCGAAACGAAAAACCGCGCGCCGGCTGGTCGAACTGGAAAGACGAGACGCCCAGGTCCAGCACGACGCCATCCGTTTCGCGGGTGAACTCATCCATGCGGGAGAATTCGCCCTGCACCAGGGTCAACCGGCCGCCAAAGCGTTCCACCAGCATCTGGCCGCGCGCGATCGCATCGGGATCGCGGTCGATGCCCAGCACCTGGCAATCGGCCGCTTCCAGAATGGCGCTGGAATAGCCACCACCGCCGAAGGTGCCGTCGACATAGCGGGCGCCATCGCGAGGCGCGAGCATTGCGATCACTTCGTTCAGCATCACAGGGGTGTGGCCGCTCATCACGCCTCCCCGCCCCGGGCGCGTTCCATGCGCGCCTTCAACCGCGCAATCGCTTCCGCTTCGATGGGTGCATAACGGTCGGCATCCCAGATCTGGAATTTCTGCGCCTTGCCGACGAAAACGATTTTTTCCTTCAGGCCGGCATGCTCGATCATCGCGTCGGGCAGACGCACGCGGCCATTCTCGTCGATCGGCAGCGACTGGGTGCGCGCGATCAGGGCGGTGGCTTCATCATCGAAGCTGGCGGAGAAGAACGGATCCTGTGTGGCGAGCCGGGCATTGACCGCGTCGAGCAGCGACTGGCCGAAAGCTTCCAGCGCCGGATCGATGAAACTGGGGCAGACAAAAACGCCGGTTGTGTTCTGGGCAACCAGCAGATGGCGATAGGTCGCGGGGATGCACACCCGCCCCTTGCTGTCGAGCGAACCAGGCACCGTCGAAATGAACGGCTGGACCAACCCGGACATCTGCTGTCGTAACCCCCTGGCCCCGATAGCCTGGGGCGGCCGGGAGGTCGGCCGTTGGTCAGGCGGGCCGTAAGGCCCCTTGGGACAGTATGGGATAACATGGGATGATCTGGGCCGTCAAACCAAAAGCCCAGATATTTGAGGGGCTTGGCTGGTATTTTGGGTTCCATGGCCCCCTAGGGCTGGAGTCCGGCGGAACAATCAAGGAACGCGGTAAGAATGTGGTGAGACCTGTAAACAAGCCGTTAACGATTTTCCATGCGGCGCAATCCCTGGTTGTCCAACGCCTTGCCTGTCTGGAGACTTCCGATCCTGCAACCACAGGGTGATTCGACGGGCTGGACAGATGGGGCCCGCGCCGCTTCTCTCCCGCCAGCAATTGGAGGACGGCATGAAAATCGGATTTATCGGCCTGGGCCGCATGGGTGGTCACGTCGCGGCAAACCTGCTGAAGGCGGGCCATCAGGTGACGGTGTGGAATCGTTCGCAAGGCCCCGTGCAGGAACTGGTCGCCAAGGGCGCGGTCGCCGCCAAGTCGCCGGAAGAGGCGCTTCAGGGCGAGGCGGTTTTCTCCATGCTCTCCAATGATCAGGTGATGCGCGATCTGGGCCTGGCCGGCTCCCTGCTGGAGAAAGCAGCCAAAGGCCTGATCCATGTCAATCTGGCGACCATCTCGGTCGCCTTTGCGAAAGAATTGTCGGCGGCGCATCAAAAAGCGGGCCTGGCTTACATTTCCGCGCCCGTATTCGGCCGCCCGGAAATGGCGGAACAGGCCGCGCTGGTGCTGGTGGCGGGCGGCGACGCGGGGGCGCTCAAGACCATGCAGCCAGTCTTCGACAAGATCGGCGCTCGAACTGTGACGATGGACGCGCCCGAGAAGGCCAATCTGTTCAAGATCGCCGGCAATTTCATGATCGCCAGCGAGTTGGAATCCATCGGCGAGGCTTTTGCTTTGCTGCGCAAGGGCGGCGTCGATCCGGCGACCTTCCATGACGTGATGAGCGGGCGTCTGTTCACCGGCGCGGTGTTCAAGGGCTATGGCACCATGGTGCTGAACCGAACCTATGAGCCGGCGGGCTTTGCCCTGACCCTGGGCTTGAAGGATGTGAATCTGGCACGTTCGGCCGCCGAAGGACTGGGCGTGACCATGCCGACCGCGGAGCTGCTGAAGAAACACTATGACGAAGCGATCAGCTGGGGCTGGCAGGACAAGGATTGGGCGGCGATCGGCGAAGTGCCGGCCAAGAAGGCGGGCGTGTGAGGCTGGAGCGTTTCATCGAGGCGCAGGCGCCCGTTTATGCCCAGGCGCTGGCGGAATTGCGGGCCGGGCAAAAGCAGAGCCACTGGATGTGGTTCATCTTCCCGCAGATCGCCGGGCTGGGGCAAAGCGCGACGTCGCGCGCCTATGCCATCCAGTCGCTCGATGAAGCGCGCGCCTATCTGGCCCATCCGGTTCTGGGCGCGCGGCTGCGGGAATGCTGCCAAGCGGTGATGAACCTGCGCGAAAAAAGCGCGGAGGACATTTTCGGGTCTGTGGACGCGATGAAATTCCGCTCCTGCCTCACCCTGTTCACTGAGGCCGATCATAACGAGGTGTTGTTCTTCAACCTGCTGGAGAAATATTTCGACGGCGACGCCGATGAGGCGACGCTCGAGATTCTCTCCGACCAGGAGTAGCTCGAGCCCCGCATTCCGCGGGGCGACCATCCGCTTCCGAAAGCTTCCTTCCCCTTCGGCGCGCAGCGCCTGGAAGGGGAAGGTGTCGCAGCGAAGTGTCGGCGGAACGCCGACCTGAGCTGTGACGGATGGGGATCAAAAAAAGCATCAGATGGCCTGTAAGCCGGGTTCTGTCCTTCTTGCGAAGGGGTGACCATTCCTCTGGGATGGGTGTCGCCACCCACCTCACGCGACCGACCCGGACGGCGATGCGGAAAACATCACGTGCCGTCCCTATTTGGTCTTGCTCCCGGTGGGGCTTGCCTTGCCACTCCTGTTGCCAGGAACGCGGTGCGCTCTTACCGCACCATTTCAACCTTGCCGGGCCTTTAGGGCCTTAGGCGGTGTCATTTCTGTGGCGCTATCCCTGGGGTCGCCCCCGCCGGGCGTTATCCGGCACCGTCTTTCCGTGGAGCCCGGACTTTCCTCGAACAGTTGCCTGCCCGCGGTCACCCGGCCATCTGACGAGGCCGGTTATAACGAATTTCCGGCGCGCGGGCCAATTACTCTTTTGGTTGCTCCACGAGGAATTTGGTCCCCGGTGTGCCGCGCACATACACGCTGCAACCATCCCAATGGTCGGGAATGCGCCATTGGGCCGTGGGCGTTATTTCGGATTCCATCGTAGCTTGATTGCATGACAGCACGAATTTCTGCAAAGCCCCCTGGATATTCTGGAATGTGAAGCTGCGGCGGTAGGGAATGTAAGTATAGACATCGCCGTCTTCTACCGGCGGAATCTCGGCCTGTACGGTCAGCAGAGGCGCAGTATCGGCAGTTTCACGTACGGTTTGCATGAGCTTCGGCAAGGTGGAATCGGAATTACCGGCCATCTTCTGCAACTGGGTCAGCGAGACAAGCGTGTCCGGTATTTCGCCGAGCTTGAGGTCGGCCTTGATGCGGTTGCGCCAGACGTCCTGCTGTTGCGCGGCCGGCATATTTGGCGTGGGGGCTGCGGTGGCCATCACAGCCAGTCGTCGCGCTTCTAGATAGTCGGCCCGCCGGTAAGCCAATTCCGCCAAGGCGGAAGCGACCGACATTCGATCCGAGAATGTCAGGCGCACATTCTTGAGCACGTCATCCAGCTTTGCGCGTGCTTCCTCAGGTTTTCCTTGCTGAACCAGCTCGGGCGCCGCTTTCAAGGCCTGAACGACCTCCAGTGGCGGCAAGAAGTTTTTTGTATTGGGACCGGGCGTAAAGAGTTTGTTTCTGGGATCGGACAAGTATGTGTATGACTGGGTCCGACTTTGCGAGACCGGCTTGCCATTGGATGTTGCCGGCTCAAAGGTCCAAGTCCGGATTTTTTCGATGGCTAAATCGGCAAATTCCCTCGGCCCAATAAGCGACAAGACCATAACGTCATCGCGAACTTTTCCATCAGGTCCGATCGTGTACAGCAACTTCACCGCGCCTTCGGAAAAAACACGCGTCCAGTTGGCTTGGTCGCTCGGAAACCTGGGTTGCTCAAGGGCGAGTGGCTTAGCGGGCACAAAATTCGCGCACTGTCCCTGGCAGGACAGGAACTGAACGACGGGAAGATCGTCATTCCCGGAGCCGGCTGCATAAGCAGGATGCGACAGCAGCGACAGTAAAAACAAAACGCGTGAAAGACCCTTCTTCACCCGCAATCCCCCGCTTCCCCGCAGGCACCTTAGCTTTCTCAAGATGTCGACGGCAATCGCGGTAGCAGATCAGCCAACAAACCAGAGCATTCACTGTCCCATCGACCGTCCAGTTTTTTGGGGCGGAAGTGGCGCTGGAAAGCAGTGACAACATTCTCGGCGCTGAGATCGTAGCCGAAGCGGCCAAGCGCTTCGGGTCCAAGATCGGCATTGTGTGATACCGGCCACAGACCAATGCCCGCTTTCGCCAGACGCTGCCAGGGAAAGCGCTCGCCGGGATCTTCCTTGCGCGCGGGGGCCACATCGCTGTGACCCAGCACCCGCGCCGAGGGAATCGGATGGCGCAGCAGAATGCCATGACACAACGTGATCAGTGCTTCGATCTGCGCATCGCGAAAATCGCGATAGCCATATTCATGGCCTGGATTGACCAGTTCGATGCCGATAGAGCGGGCATTGATGTCGGTGGCGCCGGCCCAGGACGAGACGCCGGCGTGCCAGGCCCGGCGCGCCTCCGGCACATGGGCATAGATGGTGCCGTCTTCATCGACAGTGTAGTGCGCCGAAACCTTGGCCGCCGGATCGCACAATCTTGCAAGCGCGTCCTTCGCCGTCTTCATGCCGGTATAATGCAGCACCAGCATGTCGATCGCGGACCCGCCGCGATCGTCATGATTGGGCGACGGCATGTCGACGCGGCGCATCAGACGAAGATCTTGTATTGGACGGTTTCGCCATCGGCGCGTTTGAGGCTGAATTCGGCGCCTTTTTCATGCTCCTCGACCAGCGCTTCATACAGGCGCAGCGCATTGCGGATCACTTCCGCATAGGACGCCGCTTCGCTGTGGTCTTTCAGTTTCTGCAGCCGTTCCATCGCCTGGGGCGGCATTTCCAGCTGCACCCTGGTGGTGGCGCGGTCGCCCGCCTCGGCATCTCCGCCGTGATGACGGCGGCGATGGTGATGATGATGTCCTCGCATGAATAATCCTTATTCCTGTTCGGGGCGCTTGTGATGGCGATGGGCCTTCAGCGCGAACAGCATGGCCAGCGCCGCCATATGGGCGTGATGGTGGCCGTGATGATGATGGTTGTCGTGATCGTGGTGATGGCAGTGCCGGCGGCCATGGTGGCCGCGGCGATCATCCGGCTGGCTTTCGTCCAGCTCGAACGCCTCGCCCACACCGATATCGTATTTGCTCATAGTGATCCTTGTTGTGACGCGACCTGACTGGCCGCATCCATAAGATCATCATTTAATCATCAAAAGTCAATCATACTCATCAAAAAATCATCATCCAGACTTAAGTCCCCGTTCCACCTGGATTTTTTCATAAGCGCTGTTGATCGCCGCCAGCTTGTCAGTGGCCAGGCGGATGAATTCAGGGGGCACGCCGCGGGCGATCAGGCTGTCGGGATGGTTCTCGCGCACCAGCCGGCGATAGGTCTGACGCAGCTCCTCATCGTCAGCCACGTAAGAAACACCCAGGATCACATAAGGGTCGGTCAGCTCGGGCGCGAAATGGCTGGCGCGGATGCGGCGGTATTCATTGGGCGCGAAGCCGAAGATGTCCGCTACCCGTTCCAGGAACTGCGCCTCGCAAGGGTGCAGCACGCCATCGGCCTTGGCGATCTCGAACAGCGTATCCAGCACGTCTTCCAGCACCGCCGGGTTGTCGCGAAAAAGCTGGGCGATCTGGCTGGCATAATGTTCGAAGCCGGCAATGTCCTGGCGCGCCAGATTGAAGACGCGCCGCACGGTGGCTTCTTCCTGTGGCGGCACGGCGAAGATGCGGCGAAATATCTCGAATTCCTGATCGGTGGCGACGCCATCGGCCTTGGCCATCTTGCCGGCCAGCGCCACCACCGCGATGGTGAAGGTGACGCCAGGATCGTCGCGGTCGAGGAAGAAGTGCCCCGCCACCGCGCCCACCAATGCACCGACCGGGCCGCCGACCACCAGGCCGGCGGCGGCGCCACTGACTTTTCCCCAGATGGACATGGCTTCAATCTATCCGGTCGGAACCGGATTGCGAACCCCGCGACAGACGCCGGATCAGGAAAGTCGCGGCCAGGCCCAGCGCCAGCATCAGGCAGGCGATCAGCCATTGGCCGCCGCTGAGGATCTCGCTGCCGGACGCGCCGATGTCTACCTGCGCGATTGTCATCGGCAACATGCCGAAGAAAGAGCCCAGCAGATAGTCGCGCCAGGACAGGTTGGTCATGGCGAGCAGCGTGTTGGCGACGCTATGCGGCAGCGGCATCAGGCGCAGGATGGCAACGGATCGCCATCCGCCCGTTTCCGCCTTCTGCACCATCCGGCCCAGGCCCGGCGAGGTGTCGAGCACACCGGTGACGCCGAACCAGCGCACCAGGGCAAATCCGGCCGCGGCGCCCGCCATGGCGCCACAGACCGCCCATGCCAGGCCCCAGACAAAGCCGAACACCAGCCCCGCGGCGATGCCCATCACCAGCCGCGGCACAAACAACAGGCTGGCAGCGACCTGCAGGGCAATGAAAATGAGCGGCGCCAGCGGATTGGCGGCGATGGCATTGCGGATCGCCACTGGGTCGATGAAGTGGCGATAATGGAAGGCGGCCGCGATGCCCGCAGCCACCACCAGCAGGGCGAGGATGCGCAACGTCTTCACCTAGGCCGCATCCACGGCGCGCGGATTGTAATTCAACAACGGCGCCAGCCAGCGTTCGGCTTCCTGCATGGTCCAGCCCTTGCGGCGGGCATAATCCTCCACCTGGTCGCGCTCGATCTTGCCGACGCCAAAATAGCGGCTTTCGGGATGGGCATAATAGAAACCCGACACCGATGAACCGGGCCACATGGCATAGCTTTCGGTCAGCTTGACCCCGATCTTGTCGGTAGCGTCCAGCAGCTTGAACAGGGTCGCCTTTTCCGAATGTTCCGGCTGGGCCGGATAGCCCGGCGCCGGGCGGATGCCGCGATAGGTCTCCTTGATCAGTTCGTCATTGCTGAACTGTTCCTCGGCGGCATAGCCCCAATAGTCCTTGCGCACCTTTTCATGCATGCGTTCGGCAAAGGCTTCGGCCAGGCGGTCGGCGAGCGCCGACAGCAGGATGGCGCTGTAGTCGTCCTTGGCGTCGCGAAAGGCTTGCAAATGCTTTTCCTCGCCGATGCCGGCGGTGACGACAAAGCCGCCGATATAATCCTCGGTGCCTTTGGGAGCGATGAAGTCCGACAGCGCCAGATTGGGGCGGCCCTGCTCGCGTGTCATCTGCTGGCGCAAGGTGTGCAGCGTTTCGACGGGAAACTTCCGCGCCTTGTCGCCAAACACCAGGATATCGTCGTCTGCGCTGTTGGCCGGCCAGAAGCCGATCACGGCGCGTGCCGTCAGCCACTTCTCGTCCACGATCTTTTTCAGCATTTTCCGGGCGTCGTTGAACAGATCGGTCGCCGCTTTGCCGACCTTGTCGTCGGTCAGGATGGCGGGATAAGGCCCGGCCAGTTCCCAGGTCTGGAAGAAAGGCGTCCAGTCGATATAGTTGGCCAATTCCTTCAAGTCGTAATCGTCGAACACGCGGGTGCCGAAGAATTTCGGTGCCGGCGCAACCTTGCTGAAATCCGGCTTCGCCCGATTGGCGCGTGCTTCGGCGATGCTCAGCCGCCGCGCATTGCTGCGCTGGGCGGCATGGTTTTTGGCGATGCTTTCATATTCGCTGCGGACCTCGGCAGCATAGGTCGCGCCATTGTCCCTGCTGAGTAGGCTGGACGCCACGCCCACCGCGCGGCTGGCATCGGTGACATAGACGGTCTGGCCGCGGGCATAGGCCGGGTTGATCTTCACCGCGGTATGCACTTTCGAAGTCGTGGCGCCCCCGATCAGCAGCGGGATGTCGAAACCCTGACGCTCCATCTCGCTCGCCACTGTCACCATTTCGTCCAAGGACGGGGTAATCAGGCCCGAAAGGCCGATGATGTTGGCCTTGTGTTCGCGCGCGGCGTCCAGAATCTTCTGGGCCGGCGTCATCACACCCAGGTCGATCACTTCATAGCCATTGCACTGAAGCACCACGCCCACGATGTTCTTGCCGATGTCATGGACGTCGCCCTTGACCGTGGCCATGACGATCTTGCCGGCCGACTCCTTGGCCGCCGACTTGTCATCTTCCATGAAGGGCAAAAGATAGGCGACCGCCTTTTTCATCACCCGGGCGGACTTGACCACCTGGGGCAGGAACATCTTGCCCGAACCGAACAGGTCGCCCACCACATTCATGCCGTCCATCAGCGGGCCTTCGATCACATGCAGCGGCTTTTCGGCCTGCTGGCGCGCTTCTTCGGTGTCTTCGACAATGAAGGCATCGATGCCATGCACCATGGCATGGGTGATGCGGGCATTGACCGGTTCATTGCGCCAGGCGGCGTCTTCCACCGTCGCGGCCGCGCCGTCGCCCTTATATTGCTGCGCCAGTTCCAGCAGCCGTTCGGTCGCGTCGTCGCGGCGGTTGAACAGCACATCCTCGATGCCTTCGCGCAGCGGCGTGGGAATGTCCTGATAGACCGACAGCTGGCCGGCATTGACGATACCCATGTCCATGCCCGCCTTGATGGCATGGAACAGGAACACGGAATGCATCGCCTCGCGCACCTTTTCATTGCCGCGGAAGGAGAAGGAGAAGTTGGAGACACCGCCGGAGATGTGGCAATGGGGGTTCTGCTCGCGGATGACCTGGGCCGCCTCGATAAAGGCCTTGCCATATTCGTTATGTTCTTCCAGGCCGGTGGCAACCGCGAAGATATTGGGATCGAAGATGATGTCTTCCGGCGGAAAGCCGATCCGGTTGACCAGAATGTCATAAGCGCGCTTGCAGATCTCGATCTTGCGTTCGCGGGTGTCGGCCTGCCCCACTTCGTCAAAGGCCATCACCACCACGGCGGCGCCGAAGCGGCGCACCTCGCGGGCATGCTCGATGAAAGCTTCCTCGCCTTCCTTCAGCGAGATGGAATTGACCACCGCCTTGCCCTGGCAGCATTTGAGGCCCGCCTGGATCACGCTCCACTTGGAGCTGTCGATCATCAGCGGCACCTTGGAAATGTCGGGTTCGCTGGCGATCAGATTGACGAAGCGGGTCATCGCCGCTTCCGAATCGATCAGCCCCTCATCCATGTTGATGTCGATGATCTGGGCGCCGTTCTCCACCTGCTGACGCGCGATCTCCAGCGCCTGCTCATAATCATTGGCGGCAATCAGCTTCCTGAACTTGGCCGAGCCGGTGATGTTGGTACGCTCGCCCACATTGATGAAGTTCAGGTCCGGCGTCAGGGTGAATGGCTCCAGCCCCGACAGCCGCATGTATTTGGGCTTTTCGGGGATCCGGCGCGGCGGTACATCCGAAATCGCCTTGCCGAAGGCAGCAATATGCTCCGGCTTGGTGCCGCAGCAGCCGCCCACGATGTTGACCAGGCCGGAGCGGGCGAATTCCCCGATCATCTCGGCCATCATTTCCGGCGTCTCGTCATAGCCGCCGAATTCGTTGGGCAGGCCGGCATTGGGATGGGCCGAGACCAAGGTGTCGCAGGCGCCCGCCAGCTCGGCAATGTAAGGGCGCAATTCCTTGGCGCCCAACGCGCAATTGAGCCCGATGGCGAACGGATCGGCATGGCGCACCGAATGCCAGAAGGCGGTCGGCGTCTGCCCCGTGAGGGTGCGGCCCGACAGGTCGGTGATGGTGCCCGAGATCCACACCGGCAGGCGTACGCCAGTCTCGGCCAACACTTCCTCGATGGCGAAGATCGCGGCCTTGCAGTTCAGGGTATCGAATACCGTCTCGATCATCAGCACATCGGCGCCGCCCTTGATCAACCCGCGGGCACCGTCGCGATAGGTCTGGCGCAGGGCATCGAAGGTGATGTTGCGGAAGGCCGGATCGTTTACATCCGGCGAAATCGAGGCAGTGCGGTTGGCGGGCCCCAGCACGCCAGCGACCAGGCGCGGGCGATCGGCGGTGGAATATTCGTCGCACAGCTCGCGCGCCAGCCGGGCGCCGGCCTCGTTCAGCTCGCCCACCAGATGACCCAGGCCGTAATCTTCCTGGCTGGTGAAGTTGGAATTGAAGGTGTTGGTCTCGATGAAATCCACGCCGGCTTCCAGATACTGGCGGCCGATATTCTGGATGATCTCGGGCTTGGTCAGGGTGAGGAGGTCGTTATTGCCCTTCAGCTCCGAGGGATGATTGCCGAAGCGCAAGCCCCGGAAATCCTCTTCCTTCAGCTTGAAACCCTGGATCATCACCCCCCAGGAGCCATCCAGCAGCAACAGGCGCCTTTGCGCCTCCTGCTTCATCCATTGGATACGGGCTTCACGCGTGCTCATGACAGGTCCACAGGCTTAAAGGTGAGAAGGGCGAATACCGAGAATACGACAGGCCGCATAGGTCAGGTTGGCCTGGTTGAGGGTGTAAAAATGGAACTGGCCGAAGCCCATGGCACGCAGCTGCTGGACCTGATCGGCCAGGACGGCGGCGGCGACAATGCGGCGGGTTTCCACATCTTCCTCCAACCCGTCATAGGCTTTGGAAAGCCAGTCGGGAATGGAGGCGCCGATCTTGGCGGCCATGCGCACAACCGCCTTGAAATTGGTGGTCGGCATCACGCCGGGCACGATGGGAATGGTAATGCCGGCGCGCGCTGCATCATCACGAAAGCGCGCCGTTACATCATTGTCGAAACAGAATTGGCCCAGCGCGCGGCTGGCGCCCGCATCCATCTTGGCCTTCAGCAGTTCGATGTCATGGCCGTGGCTGGGCGAATCCGGATGGCGCTCGGGATAGAAAGACACGCTGATCTCGAACGGCGCGATTCTGCGGATGCCGGCGATCAGTTCGGGCGTGGATTTATAACCATCGGCATGGGGACAATAAGGCCCTTCCATGCCCGGCATGTCGCCGCGTAGCGCCACGATGTGGCGGATGCCGGCATCCCAATAGCCCTGCACGATTTCGTCGATCTCGCCCCTGGACGCCGCCACGCAGGTCAGATGCGCCGCGGGCTTCAGGCTGGTCTCTTCGACGATCCGTTTCACGGTGGCATGGGTGCGCTCGCGGGTGGATCCGCCCGCGCCATAGGTCACGGACACGAAAGCCGGCGCCAGCGGCTCCAGCCGGCGGATCGCCGTCCATAACTGCGCTTCCGCCTCCTCCGTTTTCGGCGGCGAGAATTCAAACGAGACCTGAAGCGGGCTCGGATCGGTAATCAGTTTTGCCAAACTCATGATGAATCAACTCATGCTTCTTTTTTGGCGCGGCTCTTGGCGGTGGCCAGCCACAATTTGACGGTGAGCTTCTCGCCCGGCGCGCGCGGCGCGATCGTTTCACTGCCGGCACTCGTGAGGCCTGCCGCGGAAAACCAGCCCTCCACCTCGCGGTCGGAAAAGCCCAGGCGGCGATGAGCAAATTCTTCGCGCAGGAATTCTTCCTTGTGGGGGGCGAAATCGGCGATCAGAAGACGTCCGCCTGGCGCCATCACCCGCGCGGCTTCCGCCACCGCCGCGCCCGGATCGTCCAGGTAATGCAGCACCTGGTGGAAGAGCACAACATCAAAGCCGGCGCCGGCACTGCCATTGGGGAATGGCAGGCGATAGGTGTCGCCCAACCGCACCTGGGCATTGTGGATATCGGCGCGCAGCAGCCGGTCGCGCGCAATCGCCAGCATGTCGGGGCTGACATCGATGCCCACCGCCCGCACGGCATGGGGCGCAATCAGTTCCAGCATGCGACCCGTTCCGGTGCCGGCATCCAGGAAATTCTCGATCCTGTGCGCGGTCAGGTGGCGCGCGATCGCTGCTTCCACGTCCTTCTCCGGCGCGTGCAGGGCGCGGATGCGCTCCCATTCCGCCGCGTTGGCCTTGAAGAAGGCCGCGGCCGCGCTGGCGCGCGCCTGGCGCACATGGGCGAGGCGGATCTTATCGGCTTCCTGGGCGTCGGGATCGGCCAGCGCCGCAATCGCCGCACCCAGTTCCGCGCCGGTGCCGCGATCGGCGGCGCGGCAGAACACCCAGCTTCCTTCCTTGAAACGCTCGACCAGGCCTGCCTCGCCCAACAGCTTGAGATGGCGCGAGACGCGGGGCTGGGATTGGCCCACAATCTCGATCAACTCGCTGACCGTGAGCTCGGCCTGGCGCAGCAGCAGAAGCAGGCGCAACCTGGTGGGGTCGCCCGCGGCGCGCAGCATGGAAACCAGTCTGTCCAAGGTCCATCTCACATATAAAGATATCTTTATATGCTCAAGCTCGGGCCCGCTGCAAGGGGCTGGACTCCCACCCCCGAAAACCGGCAGAAACCCGCACAAAATGGCTGGGCAGCAAGGGCTTATGCGCAAGGCACGCGCGCTGTTTTTTGGGTTGGCCAGCCTGGTCCTGTGCCAGGCACTGGGAGCTTGCGCCACCACCACACCTTCGGCCGAAGCCCTGGCCAATAACGACCCCTACGAGCAGACCAACCGCGAGACGCTGAAGCTGAACGGCAAGATCGACAAGTATTTCGTCATTCCCACCGTCGGTCTTTATTTCCTGCTGGTGCCTGAGCCAGGACGTCGCGGGGTCCATAACTTCCTTGGAAATCTGGAACTGCCCACCATCTTTGTGAACGACATGCTGCAGGGCGAAGTCAGCCGCGCCGGGAAATCCATGTGGCGGCTGGTGATCAATTCGACCCTGGGATTGGGGGGCTTTCTGGATCCGGCAAGCAAGATTGGCATTCCGGGCCATGGCGAGGATTTCGGCCAGACCCTGGCGGTCTGGGGCGTGGGCGAAGGACCCTATCTGGTGCTGCCCTTCCTGGGCCCGTCCAATCCGCGGGACGCCACCGGACTTGCCGTGGATGTGGCCATCGACCCGACCAACCAGATTCACCTCAAGCAGCACGTCTGGTGGGATACGGGACGCATTTACTTCACTTTGCTGGATTTGCGGGCCCAGACCTACCAGACCATCCAGGGAATCCAGCGCAGCTCCGTGGATTATTATTCATCCCTGCGCAGTCTCTACAGACAGATGCGCAACCAGGAAATCCGCAATGGGCGCGCACCGGGGCAGGATCTCCCTGATTTTTGATGGAAAATCCTTCTTCCAGCCGCCTTGAACTTGCCACGCCAAACCGCGAAAATTGCCTCTAAACAGGAAAGAAAACCGATGCGCCTTTCGAAGCCCCTGATGCGCCGCACCTTTCTGGTGGCGGCGGCTCTGGCTGCAAGCCCCCTGCTGCTGACGGCGCCCGCCCTGGCGGTGCCCAATGCGGCGGAAAGCTTTGTGGACGAGAACATCCATAAGGGCCTGGACATCCTGAAGGACAAGCGGCTGTCCAGCGTGCAGCGCCGCGACCAGTTCGAGGGTCTGCTCCTGTCGCTGGTGGATGTGCGCCGCATCGCGCTGTTCACGCTCGGCCAATACCGCCGCAGCGCCTCGCCCGAGGATGTGGAAGCCTTTGTCGCGGCGTTCAAGAATTACGCCACCGCTGAATACCAGTCGTACTTTTCCAAATATACCAACCAGACCCTGAAGGTGATCGGCTCGACCGAGCGGTCGCCTACCGACTTCATCGTCCAGACCCAGCTGATCGATCCTTCCAGCAGCCAGCCGCCGGCGGAAGTGGATTTCCGGGTGCGCACCGACACGGGCAAGCCGGTGCTGGTGGATGTGGCCTATCAGGGCATCTGGCTTTCCCTGGAGCAGCGCGACCAGTTCGTCGCCTTCCTGGGCCAGAACAACGGCAATGTGCGCAGCCTGGTTGCTCACTTGAGCGATCTGGCCGTTAATCTCGGCAAGCCGTCCAACTAGCGCCTGCTCAAATTAGCGCGAGGAGTTTTGCGGCCTGAGCAGGAGCGCGGAGCGACGTGTACCACAAGTACACGAGCGAACGTGCGACGAACTCAGGACGCAAAAGAACCGCGCTAAGCCCGGGCGAAGCGCTTGTACTTGATCCGATGCGGCGTATCGGCGTCGATGCCCAGGCGTCGCTTTTTGTCGGCCTCATAGTCCTGGTAATTGCCTTCGAACCATTCCACATGGCTGTCGCCTTCAAAGGCCAGCATGTGGGTGGCGATGCGGTCCAGGAACCAGCGGTCATGGCTGATGATCATGGCGCAGCCGGCGAAATCCTCCAGCGCCAATTCCAGCGCGCGCAGGGTATCGACGTCCAGATCGTTGGTGGGTTCGTCGAGCAGCAGCAGGTTGGCGCCTGACTTCAGCATCTTGGCCAGATGCACGCGGTTGCGCTCGCCGCCCGACAGCTGGCCGACCTTTTTCTGCTGGTCGCCGCCCTTGAAAGCGAAGGCGCCGGTATAGGCGCGCGAATTGATCTTGGTTTTGCCGAATTCGATGATGTCGGTGCCGCCGGAAATTTCCTCCCAGACATTCTTTTTGGGATCCAGCGCATCGCGCGACTGGTCGACATAGCCGATCTGCACCGTAGGCCCGATTCTCAAGGTGCCGGCATCGGGCTTTTCCTGTCCCGTCAGCATGCGAAACAGCGTGGTCTTGCCCGCGCCATTGGGACCGATGACGCCGACAATGCCGCCGGGCGGCAGCTTGAAGTTCACGCCTTCATACAGCAGCCGGTCACCATAGCCCTTGGCGAGGTTTTCCGCCTCTATCACCACATCGCCCAGCCGCTCGGCGACGGGGATCATGATAGTGGCGGTGGCCTGGCGCTGTTCCTGGCTCTTGGCCACCAGCTCTTCATAGGAATTGATGCGCGCCTTGGACTTGGCCTGGCGTGCCTTTGGCGATTGCTTGATCCATTCCCGCTCGCGCGCGATGGTACGCTGCTGCGCCGCTTCTTCGTTGGATTCCTGCTTCAACCGCTTTTCCTGCACTTCCAGGAAGGACGAATAATTGCCTTCGTGCGGAATGCCCTTGCCGCGATCCAGCTCCAGGATCCAGCTGGTGACATTGTCCAGGAAGTAGCGGTCATGGGTGACCAAAATGACGCAACCCTTATATTCGCGCAGCGTCATTTCCAACCATTCCACCGATTCCGCGTCCAGATGGTTGGTGGGTTCGTCGAGCAGCAGGATGTCGGGCGCGTCCAGCAATAGCTTGCACAGGGCGACGCGGCGGCGCTCGCCCCCCGACAGCGTCTCCACATTGGCGTCGCCATCGGGGCAGCGCAGCGCGTCCATCGCCTGCTCCACCTGGCTGTCGAGGTCCCACAGGCCTTGCGCCTCGATCTCATCCTGGAGCTTCGCCATCTCGTCGGCGGTCTCGTCGGAATAGTTGGCGGCGATCTCGTTGAAGCGATCGACCAGCGCCTTTTTCTTGGCGACGCCTTCCATCACATTGTCGCGGACATTCTTGCTGGGATCGAGCTGCGGTTCCTGCGACAGGTAACCGGTGCGCACGCCATCCGCCGCCCAGGCTTCACCGGTGAACTCCTTGTCCATCCCCGCCATGATCTTCATCAGGGTGGACTTGCCCGCGCCATTGACGCCGACGATGCCGATCTTGGCGCCGGGATAGAAGGAGAGCCAGATGCCCTTCAAGACCTGCTTGCCGCCCGGATAGGTCTTGGACAGGTCCTTCATCACATAAACGAATTGCGGCCCGGCCATGGGAAAACCCTTCAAAATTTGGGGAGAGCTGGCGCTTTTTACCCAAGCGGGATGCTCGCCGCAATGCGTGTTTTAATGGATATCCAGGGCGGAAATTTCCGGCGGAACACCCAGCCGAACCGGAATGATGCTGGTGCCGATGCCGGTGCTGACAAAAAGGCTCTTGCCGTCCTCATGCACAAGACCCGCCGCGTAAAGCTGGCCATAACGGGATGGAACAATAGGCCGGCCCAGAATGGGCAGAGCAACCTGTCCCCCATGGGTATGGCCGGCGACCGTCAGGGCGCAAAGCCGCGGCAGGCGCGGAAAGATATCTGGCGAATGGGCAAAACACAGCGCCCGCGTATTCGCCCCAACGCCACGCAGTGCGGAAGCGGGATCCGCGGCATGGGTTTTGAAATCGCCTATTCCCACGACGGTGATCGGACCATGCGGGCCCAAGATGCGCCGATTGCTGTTTTCCAGAACCGTGAAACCGGCCGCCTGCAAAGCGCGAGTGACGCGCGGCGCATCATACCAGCGGTCATGATTGCCGATGACAGCAAAGACGCCCATCCGGGCGCGCAAAGGCTTCAGATGGGCAGCAACGGTCTCTATCGCCATGCCCGCGTTGCGGCTGACCACATAATCGCCCGCAAGCAGCACCATGTCGGGCCGCGCGGCATTGGTCAGCGCCACCACCTGATCAAGCTTTTTCGTGTCGACGTACGGGCTTCCGGCATGCAAGTCGCTGATAACCGCGATGCGCAGGCCTTTCAGCGGCGGTGCATCCACCGCGATCTCATAGCGGGAAAGCCGCAGCGAAGAAGGTTCAAACCAGAAGGCATAAACGGCCAGCGCCAGGGCCGCGACCAGACCGGCAATGCAGAAACCGCGTTTCAGAACTTGATTTTCGCCCGGCTGAGAACATAGCCCGACGTAACGCCGGACTGGCCCTGGAAATTGGTCTGGTAGCCGGCATTGGTCTGCAAGGCCACCGCCCCGTCCAGGAAGTTGGTGACATAACCGAGCTGGAAATCACTCTCAGGGGCGCGGCCGGGCAAGCCTTGTGTCACCATCACCGGCGGCAGGTCGCCCGACGCGGTCAGGCCGGCGGCGAAGCTGTTGGCCAGGCTGGGCGCGGGGCGCGAGAAGGAAAGGCCCAGCGCGTCATCGCCGAACAGGCCGTGCTTGGCGATGGCAAAGGAATAGGATTGTTCGTGCAGACTGGCCGGCGCCGCCGCGGTATCGCGCTGGTCAAGCTGGGTCAGGCTGTCGCTGAAGGATGCGGTGGTCACCCAGCCCTGGCCCATATCGAGATGTGCCGAAAAGCCCAGCGCCTGGGTCGAAGCCTTGGGCGCGATGGCAGAGGCATTGTTGAAACCAACCGGCACGCCGGAGCGCTCCGAACTGATGGCGGTGACATCCAGACCCAGCGCGCCGCTCACATCCCAGGAAAGCCCGCCCAGCAAGGATTTGCTTTGGCTGGCGTCATAGGTCAGCGACAGCGGACCGGTGGGCTGGGCAGGATCGAAGCTGAAATGATCCAGCCTTTCGCTGTTGATCGCCGCACCTACCCGCAGGCGCAGATTGGCGGCAGGCACATAGGTGAAGCCGCCATAATGGCCGCCATTGGCCAGCGACAGATAGGGCGCCGACACCGGCGCCAGGAAAGGCTGCAGCGCGCCGTCATAGGCAAGGAAACGCGTCGCCGCATCCAGCCCGTTGCCGGAATCCAGCGCCAGGTTGGGCGACAGCAGGGTGCTGGCCGCGAAAGTCGGATAGCCATTGCTCAGCGCCAGGCCATTGCCGGTCTGTGAATTGGCAAAACTGCTCTCCAGTCCGCCCTCGGTCATGCCCGGCGCGGAAAGCACATAGGCCGACAGCGCCTTGGCCTGGCCGAACGACTGGAGGCTGGGCGGCAGGTCGGCGGCGCGCGCAAGCATGGGCATTGCCACCGCAGACACGGCAGCAAACCCCGCGGCAAGAACCGCAGCGCGCTTGAACCCGTTCATATTCGAACCCCGGACGGGGGCCCCTCTGATACTGGCAAGAAATTACCAGACCGGCGGTTCTGAATCCAAGCAAAACCGCGGATTTTCTGAGGCTTTCGGGCCACAGCCGGGGCGTAGAAAACGGCTATGGTTGCCGTCCGGTAACCGTCGGTTGTAATAAAATTACAAACCGAACCAAAGCTCAGGCGGCGCTGACCTTGGCCTCCCCCGGGTCGGCCTGGCGGGCCGCCGAAATCTCGTCCAGCGCCCGCTTCAGGTCGGCCGGCTGGAACGGCTTCTGCAGCACGGGGCTGGCGCGATGGTGTTCCGGAATGCCGCGCTCGCCATAGCCGGTTGCGAAGATGAAAGGGATGTCCCTGGCTGCCAGCCGATCGGCGAAATCGAAGACATTGCGGCCATTGATATGCACGTCCAGCAAGGCGATGTCGTAATCGGTCTCCCGCGTCATGGCGTCGTCGAGATGGCTGACCACGCCCGCCACCTCATAGCCGAACTCCACCAGGACATCTTCGAGAAAGAGGGCGACAACGATCTCGTCTTCCACGATCAGAACGCGCTGCTTGCTGTCCATCCCGTCCTTCATGCCAGTTTCATGTCCCATTGGCAGACAAGTCCTTCCGGCCGGAAGTCCAGCGCGACCTTGCCGGAAATTTCCCGCTCCATGCCATGCTCGATCAGTCTGAGGCCAAAGCCGCGATGCGCGGGCGTTTTCACAATCGGACCGCCATGTTCTTCCCAGACGAAGTGCAACCCCCTACCCTCGGGCAGGAGCGTCCAATGCACATGCACGGCACCGCTCGTGCTCGACAGGGCGCCGAACTTCGCCGCGTTGGTGGCCAGTTCATGAAATGCCATGCCCAGCGCCAGGGCGCGCTTGGGATTGAGATGAACGGCGGGGCCGTCGACCTTGAAGCGGATATGCTCGTCGTCCCGCCATGGACGCAGCGCACGGCGGACCACACCCTCGAGTGAGGCGCCTTCCCAATTGTCCAGGGTCAGAAGATCGTGCTGGCTGGAAAGCGCAAACAGCCGCGCCAGAAAAGCGTCGCGCGCGGCAAGGTCGACCCCGCGCATGGTCTGCATGGCCATGGCCTGAACCGTGGCAAGCGTGTTCTTCACGCGGTGGTTCAGTTCATCCAGCAGCAGGTTCTGGTGCCGTTCGATACGGCGGCGATGCTCGATCTCCAGCGCCAGCGTATCGGCCGACTTGGCGCGCTCGCGCTCGGTTTCGAAGGATTCGATATTGACCACCGCCGACGCGATCTGGCGCGCCACCAGGGCGGCAAAATTTTCAAAACTTTCGTCGCCGCTGCGGCGATAAGGGCCTGCGGCCAGGATCAGCACACCCCGCGGCGCCGTGTCGGGATTGGTGGACAGCGGCAGAAGCAGCGCGTCTTCCGGCTGGTCGTTCCAGGGCCCCTTGGGAAGAGGGCCGAATTTTTCCCCAAGCCGGGTCACCGTGCGCCGCGTGCCGCCGCGCATCACCTCGCTGATCGGCCAGGGCGTGTTGCCGTCCAGGGTAATGACGTCCGGCGCCGCGGGATGGCCGGGGGCGATGCCGGTGGCGCCGCGCAGGGTGGCGCGCGCCCCATCCTCCTCAAAGCGGTAGATCAGGGCAAACGGCATATCGCGCGGATCGGTGGCCAGCGCCCGCGCCGCCAGGGTATAGACCTCGCCCACCGTGTCGGCGTCCCAGGTGCGCGAGGCCAGCTCGCGCAACAAGGCCAGCCGCCTTCCACCGATCACCCGGTCGGTGTCGTCGGTGTTGGCACAGACCAGGCCACCGATGGAGCCATCTTCCTCCGGCACCGGCGAGAAGGAAAAGGTATAATACGTCTCTTCCGGATAGCCGTGGCGATGCATGATCAGCATCTCGGCTTCCGAATAGCTGGACTCGCCCCCCATCGCGGCATGGATGCGGTCCTTGATCTGGGGCCAGATTTCGGCCCAGACATGACGGGCAGGCTGGCCCAGCGCACCCGGATGCTTGCCCCCGATGATGGAGAGATAGGCGTCGTTATAGAAGTTGATCAACTCGGGCCCCCACCACACCCACATGGGCTGGCGCGAGGCCAGCATGATGCGCAGGCAGGTCTTTAAGGTGCGCGACCAGCTCTCCGGCGGCCCGAGCGGGGTGGCGGCCCAGTTGAAAGCCCGGATGGCGGCACCCATCTCTCCACCACCGGCCAGGAAATCTGGCGTCGTCCGGGGCATTGCGTAATGGGCTTGGGGAGCTTTGACTTGAATGACGTGCATGTCCGGCAGCGGTCCGCGATGCTTTTTCCCAACCATCAGCCTCAACGCCGCAGCGGGAACGCGGTTCCCAATCGTACAAAACCTGTGGTCTGATAGGGTCTTCGACCGGGAACTCAGGCCGGTTCCAGCGGTTATCACCTTCCGGGCCGTCGCATTTGTGGGACGTGCAGGGCCTAGCCTTCCTGCCAGACTGTCGAACGGAGCATCATGAAAGCCCGCGCCTTGCAGCCGACGACCAGCCTCGTCCAGGCCTATGCGGCGGTGCGCGCCCATACGGAAGCATTGGCCAGGCCATTGTCGGCGGAAGATTGCGGGCTTCAGTCCATGCCGGACGCGAGCCCGGTCAAATGGCATCTCGCCCATACCAGTTGGTTCTTCGAAACCGTGATCCTGGCCAAGCGCCCCGGCTACAAGCCTTTCGATCCGCGCTTCGCCTTTCTGTTCAATTCCTATTACGAGGCGCTGGGCCCTCGCCATCCCCGGCCGCGGCGCGGGCTTCTTTCCCGCCCCGGCCTCGAAGAGGTTCTTGCCTGGCGCGCCCATGTCGACGCCGCCATGGCCGATGCCTGCGCGGATGAGACCTTGCAGGATTTGATCACCTTGGGTCTCCATCATGAGCAGCAGCATCAGGAACTGATTCTGACCGACATCAAGCATGCCTTCTTTTCCAATCCACTGCTGCCGGCCTATCGCGCGGACGTGCCCGCGCCGCGCCAGGCCCAGCCGCTGGATCGTGTATCGATTCCCGGCGGCGTGTCGCTGATCGGCCATGACGGCTCTGGCTTTGCTTTCGACAATGAAAGCCCGCGGCATCAGGTTCTGCTCAGACCCTTCCGCATCGCTTCGCGCCCCGTCAGCAATGGCGAATACCAGGCCTTCATTGCCGATGGCGGCTATCGCCGCCCCGAATTCTGGCTGTCGGACGGCTGGGCGAAGGTTCAGGAAGAAGGTTGGGAAGCGCCGCTTTACTGGCTCAAGGATGATGACGGCAGCGCCACCGAAAACGCTTTCGTCTTCACCTTGTCGGGCGTGCAGCGGCTGGATCCCCACGCGCCTGTCGAGCATGTGAGCTTTTATGAGGCCTGTGCCTATGCCACCTGGGCGAAAGCGCGCCTGCCGACCGAGTTTGAATGGGAGGCGGCCGCGACAGCGGATGCCGGCAAGCCGCTGTTCGACCATGGCGAGGTGTGGGAATGGACCCGCTCGTCCTACGATCCCTATCCCGGCTTCAAGGCCTTTGAAGGCGTGGCCGCGGAATATAACGGCAAGTTCATGATCGGCCAGATGGTGCTGCGCGGCGGCTCCAGTGCCACGCCGCCCGGCCATATCCGCGATACCTATCGCAATTTTTTCCCGCCGCAGGCGCGGTGGCAATTTTCAGGAATAAGATTGGCGGAGGATCTATGAGCGCGCCTGCTTTATTGGATTGCCCCCTCGCCCGCCTTCAACCGGCAGCCTGTCCCGATGGCGAAAGCTTTGCCGGACGTCTTGCCGCCGGCCTCGGCCAGTCGCCCAAGCAGATCCCCTGCAAATATTTCTATGACGCTGCCGGCTCGCGCCTGTTCGATCAGATCTGCGAGCTGCCGGAATATTACCAGACCCGCACCGAGATGGCGCTTTTGAGCCGCCATGCCGGCGAGATCACCACATTGATGGGCGACAATGTCGAAATCCTGGAATTCGGCGCCGGGTCGCTGCGCAAGGTGCGCATCCTGCTGGACGCGGGCCCGAACATCACCGCCTACACGCCGCTGGACATTTCCGGCGATTATCTGGGCGAGGTGGCGCGCACGCTAGCCTGCGAGTATCCGGCGCTGACACTGCGTCCGCTGGTGGGCGATTTCACCGCGCCGGTCGAGATTCCGGCGCTTGCCGGCAATCCGCGCCGGGCCGGCTTTTTCCCCGGATCCACCATCGGCAATTTCCGCCCCGATGCGGCGATGACGCTGCTTCGGCGCATGCGCGCCAGCCTGGATGGCGGCGGCCTGTTGATCGGTGTCGACCTGGTGAAAGACCCGGCACGACTTCACGCCGCCTATAACGATGCCGCCGGCATCACCGCCCTGTTCAACAAGAATCTGATGGTGCGCGCCAATCGCGAACTGGGCGCGGATTTCGACATCGACGCCTTCGCCCATTACGCGCCTTACAATGCGGGCGCCCACCGCATCGAAATGTATCTGGTCAGCCTGAAGCGTCAAAGCGTGACCATCGGATGCGAGCGGTTCGATTTCGCCGCCGGCGAGCCCGTGCATACCGAAGACAGCCACAAATACACGATCGAAAGCTTCCGCGAGATGGCGGCAAAAGCCGGTTTCAGTCCCCGCGCGGTGTGGACCGACGAGGAACGGCTGTTCTCGGTGCACTGGCTGGAGAGCCGTTAAGTCGCCAGCATCATGATCGGCGCATGCCAGTCCCGCAGCACGGCGGTCGCGGTGTTGCCGAAGAACAGTTCCTCGCCCGGCCGCGTCGCCACCCCCATCACGATCATGGAGATGTTCCGCTTGGCCTCTTTCAGGATGGCATCGGCGGCTTCCGAGCGCGCCGAGATGCGGGTGGTCACCGCCACATTGTAGCGCTCGCCCAATTCGGTCATGTCCTTGAGGACACGTTCCTCGCGCAGGCGGGTGCGCGAATGGCCGTCGGTCTGGGAAACAAACAGGACATGCACCTGTGCGCCGGTGGCGCGCGCCAGCGCCAACGCGACCTCGGCGGCGCGGCGCGACTGGGCATTGCCGTTGACCGGCACCAGGATGCGGCTTCTGCGGTTCAACACTTCCTTGCAACTGGCAAAGACGATCAACGGGCCTTCAAAGCCTGCGGCGAGCTCGGTCACCTGCGGCACGAAGCCTCCGTCTTCCACGCTCTTTTCCAGACCGATGAACATCAGGTCATAGCCCTTGCGCGCTTCGTCCTTGACCACCTCGGCCGGTGGATCGACCGGCACCCGCGCGGTCAGATGCACCTTGTCCGGATCCGGCTCAGCCTCGTCATTCTTCACGCGCGCAGCGCTTTTCTTGGCGCCTGCCTTCACTTCCCGGGCCAGCGGATCGGTCTTGAGGTCGGCCGCGCTTTCCACCCGCGACTGCGCCCCCGCCATTTCGCGCTGCCGCGTGCCGGCATCGTCGGGCTGTTCGGCATGGCTGGCGGGTTCCTTTTCGTCCATCTTTTTTTCTTCGGAGTCCTGACGCAGATCGGAATTCAACTTCAGAATCGTCACCGGCATGCCCTGGGCGCCGGCCAGAAGTCCCGCGAAGCGCGCGGCGGTGCGTCCCACCGGACTGTCATCCACCGCCAGAAGCAGCCGTTCCAGACGGGGCAGAAAGCCGCGGCTGTCAATGGCCTCGCGCGCGATGCGGGTTTCCTCCTCCTTGCTCATGGGCAGATCACGCAGCGCCGCGCGCAGCATGGGCGGCATCGCCATGGTGGTGATCACCGCCATGGTGACGATCATGGTGTAGAGATTCTGGCTGAGCGCGCCCATCGAAAGGCCGATGGAAGCGACGATCACTTCCGTGGACCCGCGCGCGTTCATGGCGCAGCCCAGCGCGACGCCCTCGCGCCACGACAATCTTCCCAGCATGGCGCCGGCAAAGGCGCCGGCGAATTTGCCCAGCGAGGCAATCACCACCAGAAGCGCGGTCAGACCCACCAGGGTGCCGCTCTTGAGAATGGTGAGATCGGCCGCCAAACCCGACATGCCGAAAAAGATCGGCATGAAGAAAGCGGTGATCATGCCGCGCAGCTGCGCCTGGATATGGTCGGTCAGGATCGGCGATTCCCCGATCAGCACGCCCGCCATGAAGGCGCCCAGCACGGTGCGCACGCCCAGAAGCTGGGTGACTTCGGCCAGCGCGCCCATGATCACCAGAATGGCGGTGACCACGGCGAATTCGCTGCGGAAATTGTCATTGACCCAGCGGATCAGGGAAAAGACCAGCCAGCGCCCGGCGGTGAAGCAGAATGCCAGGAACAGGGCAACGCCCGCCACCGTGCGGACCAGCGCGAACCAGTCTATGCCTTCCGGGCCGGAACCGCTGCCGCCGGTGCCCGCGATACCGAAAGTGATGGCGATGATCACCCAGCCGCAGGTGTCTTCCATGATGGCGGTGGCGACGATGATCTGGCCCAGATTGCGGCGCATGAAATTCATCTCGCGCACCACCATGGCCACGATCTTGATGGAAGAGATGGAAAGCGCGGTGCCCAGAAACAACGACGGCACCAGCCGGCTGCCATGGCCCAGACCGTCAAACAGCTCAGCCGGACCCAACTGTCCCAGCAGATAGCCGCACCCGAAGGGAAAGGCGATGCCGCACAAGGCAATGGCAATCGCCGCGCCGCCCGATTTTTTCACCAGCTTGAGATCGGTTTCCATGCCGGTCAGCAGCAACAGCATCAGGATGCCCATCTGGGACAGCCCGTCGATCATCCCTTTCTGGGCTTCATCCTTGGGAAAGATGAAATGCTGCGCCGATGGCCACAGCCAGCCGAACAGGGATGGTCCCAGGATGATGCCCGCCAGCAAGGTGCCCATCAGCGCGGGCTGGCCGATGCGCTGCATGCCCTCGCCCAACACCCGTCCAACGACCAGAAGCAGCAATACCTCCGCCACCAGCAGGGCCTCGGATTTGCCGCTGCCGCTCGAGCCATTGCCGGCGGTTTTGCCGCTGCTTGCGGCGGCGCCGGTTTTGGCGTCGGTGCTTTGGCTGTGCGCGGCGGGCGCGGCATGCGCCGGGGAAGCGGCCGGCGCGAGCTGCGCCGCGGCGAAACAAAGGACCAGCCCCAGCACCAGAAGGGCGGGCCGGGGCAACCAGGAAATGAAGCGCATGAAAATCAGCTCGGACGGTATCGCAACGAGAACGCGCGAGGGTCATTTTGCGTTCTCGCGCCGCTTGCAAGCTTTGACCCGAACCGCCAAGCTGCGCCCCGATTTGGGGAGAAAATCCATGAAGAAAATACTGTTTACCGGTCTTCTGATGCTGGCCTCGAGTGCCGCTTTCGCACAGTCGGGGGGCCAGCTGGCGGTGCAGCAAGGTACCAATACCCAGACCTATGACGTGCCCGCGGGCAGCAAGGACCAGGAGATCATCATTACCACCCGTGACCTGAAGGATGGGGAGAGCGTGAGCCCGCATATCCATCATGGCGTGGAAATGACCCAGGTCGTTACCGGGACATTTGAATGTTATGTGAAGGGCGAGCCCATGAAGCTGATCCATGCCGGCGAGAGCTTCATGATCCCGCGCGAGAAGCCGCATGATTGCCGCCCGCAGCCCGGCAGCCCGCCGGTGCATCTGGCGGTGACATTGGTGATCGACAAGGGCACCGCGCCGCGCACACCCGTCAGCGACGTGCTGATTCCGAAAAAGTAATTGCGAACTCGGCCCCGCCTTCCCTTCCTGCGCGAAGCGCATGCGAGGGGAAGGTGGCCGTAGCATCGCTTGCGATGCGTAGGCCGCAAGGGGGTCATCAAATCATGTGGTTGCTCTTCGCCTTCTCCGGGCCGCTTTTGTGGGCGGTTTCCACCCACATCGACAAATTCCTGGTCGATAAATATTTCCACGACAGCGACACCACCGTCCTGATGGTGTTCACCGCCTTTCTGGGCGTGGCGGCGCTTCCGGTTATCTGGCTTCTGGAGCCGAAAGTCCTGGCCCTGCCCTGGCTCGCCACCGTGGTGATGACGGTGTCGGGCGTTCTTTATATGGGCGCGATGCTGTTCTATCTGCGCGCCATCCAGTCGGAAGAGGCTTCCGTCGTGGCGCCTCTCTTTCAAGCCAACACGCTATTCACCTTCCTTCTGGGCCTGATCCTGCTGCATGAATTGCCGCGCGGGCTGCAGCTTGTTGGCGCGGCTCTGGTGGTGACGGGCGCTTTGGGCCTGTCCCTGGACAGGAACCTGCGCTTCGGACGCTTCAAGCCCAGGCTGGTATTCCTGATGCTTTCAGCCACATTCGTTCTGGCGCTCTCCAGCGTTGTCTTCAAATTCTTCGCGGTGCATGACGAGTTCTGGAGCACGACCTTCTGGACCTTCGTCGGAGAAGGCCTGTTCGGCGCCGCGATCCTGTCCAGGCCTGGCTATCGCCGCCAGTTCGTGCGCCTGTTCCAGCGCAATCCCGGCGCCGTGATCGGGGTGAATGCCGCCAATGAACTGATCAATCTGGGCGGCGGGCTGGGGGTGCGTTATGCCTCATTGTTGGCGCCGGTGGGCCTGGTCTCGGCCATCTCCGCGACCTCGACCTTCTTTGTCTTCCTGTTCGGCATCCTGCTTACGCTGTTTTTCCCCAGGCTTGGCAGGGAGGATTTGTCGCCGCGAAACATCATCCAGAAGGCGGTGGGCGGGCTTTTGATCATGGCCGGGGTTGTCCTCATTGAATTTGAGGGCGGCGGCGCGACGCACTGAAAGTCCTTGCCCGCGCGCGGCAGACATGTGTCACTGCGCCCGATAAGAAATGTCTGGGGAAACGCATGCGCAAATACGGAATTATCCTTGCTCTGTCAGGACTTGCGCTGGGCTCTGCCGCCCTGGCGGCGGGCGATGGCGTGCCTATCTGGGCCTATCCCGTGCCCCAGTCCATGCCCAAGCCGTCCAAGCCGGACAATACCGTCCAGAAGAAAGTGCCCGGTTCCAAGGCGCACTTCACCGAGGCCGGAACCAATGATCGTTTCAATCCACCGGACTGGTTTCCCAAGGACCATCCGCCAATGCCACAAGTGGTGGCCCATGGCAGGGCGCCCAACGTCATGGCCTGTGGTTATTGCCACCTGCCCAACGGACAGGGCCGCCCCGAGAACGCCTCGCTTGCGGGCCAGCCCGCGCAATACATCATCGAGCAGGTGACCGAGATGAAAGAAGGCCGCCGCAAGACATCGGCGCCGACCATGGGCTCGATCAAAGCCATGTATGCGATCGCCGGCGCGGTCACGCCCGAAGAGGTCAAGAGCGCGGCCGATTATTTCTCCAAACTGAAATACAAGAAATGGATCCGGGTGGTGGAGACCGACCAGGTGCCGAAGTTCGACATCTCCAGCCACAACATGCTGGTGAAATCGGCGGCCGGCGGCACCGAACCCATCGGCAATCGCATCATCGAGATGCCGGAAAATCTGGAACTGACCGAGCTGCGTGATCCCAATTCCGGCTTTGTCGCCTATGTGCCCAAGGGCGCCATCGCCCGCGGCAAGAAGCTGGTTGCCAGCGGCAACGGCGCCTTCCCCTGCACCTCCTGCCACGGCGCAAAACTGAAAGGCGACGGCAATGTGCCGGCACTGGCGGGACGCTCGCCGTCTGAGATCGTGCGCCAGCTTTACGATATCCAGCATGGCACACGCACCGGTCAGGTGGTCGATCCGATGAAACCGGAAGTCGCCAACATGACGGACGAGAACAGGATCGATATCGCCGCCTATCTCGCATCGCTGAAACCGTGATGCGGCTGCGATATCAGGTGCGCATCAATCCATAGCGGAATCGGATTGGTGACGGCGCGGGTGGCGACCCTAGGATCGAACCAAAGGGGAGAAGACGTTCATGCATGCCACCCGCCGTTCCTTCCTGATGGCATCGGCCGCCGCGCTTGCCGTACCGCCCATCAAGGCATTCGCCGCCAACACCGCCATCACCATCGCCACCCCGATGGACCCGCCGGAATGGGCGCTGTTGGAGCGCGAGCTGCTGCATGCCCATACCGCGGCCTGTGTGAAGTTCTTCCGCCGTTATTTCGATCCGGCCAATGGCTGGCTTGAAACCACGGTGCGCTACGGCGGCGATGACGGCCCCGACGACGCCATCGAGAATGTCAACGACTGGCCGCATGTCTATGCCCTGGGCGGCGACGACCTGCTCAAGCAGATGTACGAAAAGGCCTATGAAGGCCATGTCCAGCAATATAGCGACGCCAAGACCGTCGATGTGCCGATCGCCAAGAACGGCATGTATTACAAGGAATTTCCCAGCCAGTTCGACTGGCAGCACAATGGCGAAGGCCTCACCGTCTTCAACCTGATGCCGCTGGGCGATCCCTACAGCCGGCGTTATCGCCAGCGGGTGGAGCGCTTCTGCGGCTTCTATATGGACGAGGACCCCGGCGCGCCGAACTACGACCCCAAGCTCAAGATCATCAAGAGCCTGATGAATGGCAGCCGCGGGCCGATGCTGCGCAAGGCGACGGCGCTGGACTGGACCGGCGATCCCATCGACGTGAAGAACCGTTTCCCGTCGCTCGGCCATGGCGAAGGCGGCTATGACGGCATGCTGGCCCACTTCAAGGAATATACCGATGTGGTGGGCGACCATCCGTTGAACCTGGTGGCGACCACCCTGCCCTCAAACGCCTACATGCTGACGCATGAGCAGAAGTACAAGGACTGGGTGCTGGGCTATTGCGACGCCTGGGTCCAGCGCACCAGGGACAATGACGGCATCGTTCCGTCCAATATCGGGCTGGACGGCAAGATCGGCGGCGAGACCGGCGGCAAATGGTGGGGCGGCTGTTACGGCTGGGGCTTTTCGCCCACCGTGCCGATGACCGGCAAGCGCGATGACAGAAACCGCGTGCCGCGCGCCTTTGTCGGCTTCATGAACGCCTATCTGCTGTCGAAGGGCGACGACAAATATATGCAGGCCTGGCGTACCACCGCCGACAAGATCGATGCCCAGGCCAAGACCATCGACGGCAAGCTTTCCACGCCCACCATGCGCGGCGACGAAGGCTGGTACAGCTACAAGCCGGGCAAGTACCGCTACAACTTCCTGGAAATGTACCACCTGACCATGAAGCCGGCGGACCGGGCACGCTGCGAGGAAACCGGCTGGTACAGCTTCCTGGAAGGCAAGAATCCTGATTATCCGGTCAAAGCGTTGAAGGCCGGCCTGGCGCGCATCCGCAAGCAGATGGAAATCGTGGATGACGACAACACCTCGGCCGACATGCGGCTGGCGGATTCCGCGCTGGACTATAATCCCGCCACGGTGACGCCGCTGACCCAGCTGATCGAGGCCGGTCTCTATATCCAGCATCCCGGTTGGGCCAAGACCACGCCAGGCCAGGGCGGCTCGCTGCTGTTCTGCCGCCTGCGCTATTTCGATCCCGTGCGCCGGCGTGCCGGCCTGCCGCCGGATGTGGCGGCTTTGATCGACAGCTGGGGACCCGACAGCCTGACGCTGACCTTGGTCAATGTCAGCCCCAGCGTGGCGCGCAGCGTCATCGTGCAGGGCGGCGCCTATGGCGAGCATCAGATTGAAACGGTGACCGACGGCAAGATCACCACCGACGTGAACGGCGCCACTTTCCCGGTCCGGCTGGCGCCCGGCTGCGGCGCGCGGCTGACCATCAAGATGAAGCGTTTCGCCAACGATCCAACCCTGTCGATGCCCTGGGAGTCGACGGTGGCGGATCTGGGCAATCCGCCCGACATCGCCAAATACGTCCATAAAAGCAGCGGGATGCCGTAGCCACTGGCGGCTTGCCAAGCGGCCCAATCCGGCGTTTGCTTCCTCTAATTATAAAAATACGGGGAAGCATGCGTCCGATTCTGCTCGTTGCCGCGCTTTGCTGTCTTGCAGCGAGCTCCGCTACCGCGGCCGAAATCCGGGTGATCAGCCCCGGGGTGATCTCCAACTCGGGACTGAGCGACGTGGCGGCGGCCTTCGAGAAGAAGACCGGCATCAAGGTGACCATCCAGGTGGACGGGATGGGCACCATCATGAACGACATCCGCACCCAGACGCCGGCCGCGGATGTGGTGATGCTGCCCATGGACCTGATGGGCACCATGGTGTTGTCGAACGCCGCCACCGATTTCACCCCGCTGGGTCGGGCGGAGATCGGCCTGTTCAAGAAGCCCGATGCGCCCCGCCCCGATATCACCAGTGTCCCGAAGCTGATCGCCGCGATGAAGACCGCCTCCGTGGTGTTCTATTCCGATCCGGTCAGCGGTTCGATGCAGGCCAGCATGAGCGATCACCTGCTCAAGCGTCCGGAGTTTGCCGGCATTCATGGGGTGCCGGTGAAAGGCGATGCCGAACCCGCGCTCAAGCGCGGCGAGGGTGACTCCCAGGCCATGGGCCTGGGGCTTCTTCACACGCCGCACAGCCCCGCCAACACCGAAACCGGCAATCCCTATCAGGTGGGCGAGCTGCCGGCGGAGCTGGGCATGCACATGGATATGGCGACCGGCATCTCGGCCCGGGCCACGGACAAAAAAGATGCGGTGGCCTTCATCCAGTTCGCACTGTCGCCGGAAATGCGCACCGTGTGGAAATCCAAGGGCATCGACCGTTACTGAATCAAAAAGGGGAACTGAACAATGAAACATCTCGCCAAGCTGCTCGCCGTGTCGCTGCTGGTTTCGACAGCCGCCATGGGCCAAGCCTTTCTGCCGCAACAGCCTGAACCGCCCTTCAAACAGCCCGATGCGCCACAACTGCCCTACCACTTCGACTCCCAACTCACGGGAGTCAATGGCGAGCAGTTCGGCAATGTCGCCGCCGTGGCGATCAAACCCAACGGCAACCTGCTGGTGTTCAATCGCAACCCCAACATCATGATGGTGGAGTATGATCCCACCGGCAGCAAAGTGCTGCGCGTCTTCAATCCCAACATCGCCATGAACCCGCACGCCCTGCGCGTGGACCCTCACGGCAATATCTGGGTGAGCGACAGCTTCCTGAACGTGATCTACAAGCTCAATCCCAATGGCGATGTGATCCGCAGCTTCGGCATCCGCGGCGAGAACGGGCCCTGGGATGACAGCAAATGGAACGGCATGTTCAACCAGCCGCTGGATATCGCCTGGGACAAGGACGACAATTTCTATGTGGTGCAGAGCCATGGCGGCACCTCGCCGCCCGCCGACTGCACCTTCTGCGCCACCTACGACATTCCCCAGGTGCGCAATTCCCATCCCAAGGGCGTGTTCGTGCATCCGCCGGCCATACCGGGCAGCGATCCCCGGGTGATGAAGTTCGACAAGGACGGCAAGTTGCTGGCCAGCGCCAGCATGGCGCATGCCGATGGCAAGTTGCCGGTCATTCATTCCGTCGCGGTGGCGCCCAATGGCGATGTCTGGGTGACCGATCGTGCCTCCACCAAGATCGTGGTGTTCGACAAGGATCTCAAACAGCGCCTGCGCGAGATCGACGTCGGTAACCTGACCTGCGGCCTTTATGTCGACGCCACCGGCCAGCTCTGGCTGTCAACCGGCCGCCACGGCATGGTGCTGAAGATGGGCTGGGACGGCAAGATCCAGGGCTGGTTCGGCAAGCATGGCGATGTGCGCGACTCGCACGATGTCGGCGAAGGCCATTACATGGCGGTATCGAAGGACCAGAAGTTCATCTTCATGGCGGACTCGGTGCTGGCGAAAGTCCACAGGATCGAACACAACTAGCTTTGGGTCTCGCAAAAAAAGAAAGGGCGGTGCCGCGAGGCGCCGCCCTTTTTAGTTGAGGGACGTTCTTACAGCGCGGCGCCCAGGGTCACGAAGACCATGCGCGGCGGAATCGGGAAGCCCTGGAAGCCGCCACTGGCGCCGGTAACAGTGATGGTGGAGGTGCCCTTCACATCGAACAGGTTGGTGATGTTGCCGCTGACGCGCAGCTTCTTGATCCAGTCGGCCTGGCCGACATCGAAGCTGTAGCCGGCTTCCAACCCAGTGATGAAAGAGCTGCCCACCCGCCAGTCATCGGTATAGGTGGCGAAGCGGCGGCCGATAAAGTCACCCGAAACCTGCGCGTCGAACCCGCCCCAATTGGTCGAGAAGATGAAGCGGTTCAGCCAATTGGGCACAATGGGGACCTGCTTGCCGGCGATCAGCAAGGTGGTGTTGATGACGCCGTTGGGCAGGATGTTGTCGTTATACTGCGACTGGTTCCAGGACACCGCGTCATAGAACTGGAAGTGCTCGCCGAAATGCAGGGTCGCGGCAAGATCAACGCCGTCGTCCGTCACCCCGCCGACATTGACCAGGATCGAGGGGTTGGGATTGATGAAGTTGAACGTCGCGACATTGAACAGGCGGTTGTAGAAGTCGACGTGATAATAATTGGCCTGGCCGTCGATGCCGGTGATGGGTCCAAGATCCACCTGGCGGCTGGTGCGCACGCCGGCTTCATAGGTCCAGGACCGCTCGGGATGCGCCGTCTGCCTGAAGGTGTTGAAGGCAAGCTGGCTGCCCAGGCTCCAGGGTGAGGCGCCATAGAAATTGCTGCCTGCCGCATAAGGCACGAACTGGCGGACATTTTCCTGGACGTTGGCGAAAATCTGTTCGCTGTCGGTGACATCCCAGATCGCGCCCGCCTGGGGCAGGAACCATTCGTTGGTGGTGATGCTGCCGGTCGGGAAATTGACCTGCGGATTGGTGGCCGGAAGGCCGAAGGCATTGCCCGCCTGCAGGTTCTGCTGCTGGGTGATGACGTCGTTTCCGGCGGTCTGCAGCGAGGATTTCACGCCCGCCTGCAGCAACAGGTCGGGAGTGATGTGCCACTGGTCCTGGACATGCAGCTGGATGTCGTCGGTACGCAGCGATACGTCATACTGGGTGAAATTGGGGCCGCGCGGCGTGGTATAGGGCGTCAGGTCATTGTTGGCCGCGGAGAAGGGATACCAGCGGCGGCCCGTGCGCGAGGCATTGCGCTCATACCAGGCGCCGATCTCGATATTGTGATCGCCCAGCTGCCAGTCGAGAGTCGAGAGTTCGCCAAAACGGTTGATGCGGTATTCGGTCGTGCGCACCTCATAGCCGGTGCCCCCGAACTGGTTGACGATGTTGGTGAGGGTGCCGGCCGAGGTCGTCGAGCCGCCCACCACCAGTTGCGGGAAGTAGATGGCAAACAGGCCCGGCAGGCCGGCCTGGTTTACCGGCCCCGCCACGATGCCGCGGCCGGTATCGTGGTGAAAATAGAACTGGTTGGACCAGGTCATGTTGTCCGGCAGACGCCAGTCATATTTGACATAGGTCAGCGCATCCTCGCGCTGGGCGGCGCTGTGGTAGTCGGTGAAATTGTTGCCCTGAAAGGCCGGCGGCGCGCCGTTGGTCAGCGAGGCTTCAGCCGCCTGGATGTTGGGGAAGAAGAGCGAGCGGCTATAGGGAAAGAAGGTCGAAGCCGCCGCAGTCTGCTGGTTGCCGAAGCCGGTGGCATCCTCATTGGGCTCAACCTTGGCGTTCCAGTCGGCATAGAAAGTCAGTTTGCCATTGTCGTCGTCATGGACGAATTTCAGGTTGACCTGGTCGCCGCGCTGATGGGCCAGGAAATCCCAGGCACGCTGGTCCTGATGGAGATAGGACACATAGGCAGAATTGCCGTCGCCCAGATCGCCGGAATCCACGCGCACAAAGGTGCGGGTGGCGTCATAGCTGCCGATGGTCTGGCGGCCGTCGACGGTCAGATCCGGCAGCGGGTCGCTGGAAAAGGTTTCGATGGCGCCGCCCAGATTGGAGGTGGAGGCCACACCCAGCGAGCCGGTGCCCGATTCCAGGGTGACGCGGCGGATATTTTCGGAAGTGATGGCGCGGGTCGGCGACAGGCCGTTATAGTTGCCATACTGCTGGTCGCCCAAGGGCACGCCGTCCATGGTGTAGCCCAGCTGCTGGGTGGTGAAGCCATGCACCACCAGCGATTCATTCTGCTCGTTGTTGCCCCAGGGATCGGCGGTTTCATAGACCACGCCCGGCAAGGTCTCGATCGCCTTCAGCGGGCTGACGCCCGGAATGATCTTCTGCGCCTGGACATTGTTCATCGACACGGCGGACTGGGTCGCCTCGCGGTCGGAGCTGACAATCACGGTCTCGATATCGCCGCCGGTGTCGGAGGGCGCGACCGTCTGGGCATGAGCCGCCAAGGACAGCGCGCTGACGGCGGACGTGGCAAAAAGCACGCCCTTGAAAGTTTGCCGCAAAAACATGATGGGAATCCCCTATTGTAATTGGCGCCACAAAGCGCCCCGCAGCGGGCTAGGTAGGGGCGGTGCAATAAGGAAAGGCCAAGATTGTGCGACGGATTGGTGAAATGCACAGGCTAGTGTCCCGATTCCGAAATTCGCATCGTCCCCATATCGGGCTGTGAGCGAATTTCGGAATCGAAGGACACTAGCAATTCATTGATTCCTGGTGTCGTTTTGGTTTCAAAGTTCGCTAACCGCCTGATATCTGCAACGTCGCGAACTTCGAAACCACGACACCAGCTGAATCGCGACGATGCGGCCGATTGTCATCTGCCTGTCGGATAGGCCGAATAGTGAATGAACTTTGTGCGGCTGGGAGAGATTGATGACATTTTTTCGCGTGACATTTTTCGCCATCGGCGTGCTGGCTTTGCCCACGATCGCGCAGGCGGCACCGGTCCTGATGATCTCGATCGACGGTCTGCGCCCCGGCGACGTGCTGGAAGCCGACAAGCGCGGGTTCACCGCGCCGTTCCTGCGCAAGATGGTTGCGGACGGTGTTTATGCAAGCGGCGTAAAAAACACGCTGCCCACCGTCACCTATCCCAATCACACGACCCTGATCACCGGCGTTTGGCCGGCCAGGCATGGCATCGCCAACAATCCGACCTTCGATCCGCTGCAGAAGAATATGGGCGGCTGGTACTGGTATTCGCAAGACATCAAGGTCGGCACCTTGTGGGACGCGGTGCATAATGGCGGTGGCAAGGTGGCGAGCCTGTCCTGGCCGGTCAGCGTGGGCGCCAAGTCGATCGACTATAACCTGCCGGAATATTGGCGCGCCGAAATCCCCGAGGACATGAAGCTGATGCGGGTGCTGGCGACGCCGGGCATCGTGCCGCTGCTGGAACAGCGCACCGGCCTGACCTATGCCCAGGCCGATGGCGAGGAGGTCGAGCAGGATGTCGGCCGCACCCGCTTCACCGCGGCGCTGATCGCGGCGAAACATCCGCAACTTACCACGGTCCATCTGCGCGGATTGGACAATACCGAACACAGCTTCGGTCCCGGCTCGCCCCAGGCCAAACAGGCGCTGGCGACCCTGGACAAGGCGGTGGGCGAATTGGTCGCTGACGCCCGCAAGGCCGAGCCCGATCTGGTGGTCGCCATCGTTTCCGATCACGGCTTCGCGCCGGTCACCCACAGCGTCAACCTGATCGCGCCTTTCGTTCAGGCCGGCTTGATCACCCTCGACAAAAAAGGAAAGCCGACTGCCTGGCAGGCCGAACCCTGGGGCGGCGCTTCGGCCGCCGTGGTGCTGGCCCATCCCGAAGATGCAGCCGTCAAGGCAAAGGTGTCATCGCTGCTCAAGAATCTGGCCGCAAAGCCGGAGCTCGGCATCGACCATGTGGCGGACGCGGGCGAAGTCGCTCACCTGGGCGGCACGCCCATGGCCTCCTTCTGGGTCGACTTCAAGCCCGGCTACATGATGGGGACCGATCCGGCCGCACCGCCGGTCGGCCCCGCCAGTGTCAAAGGCACGCACGGCTATTTCCCCACCCATCCGGAAATGCGCGCCACCTTCATCATGGATGGGACCGGCATCAGCAAACACGGTTCGCTGGGCGAGATCGACATGCGCGACATTGCGCCCACCTTGGCCAAGGTGATGAAGGTCACGCTGCCCGACGCGGACGGAAAGCCATTGTTTTAGGATTTCGGCGACTTTTTGCCTTTATGGCCCTTGCCGAATTTGTTGCCGCCGAACTTCTTGTGGAAGCCCGGCTTGCGGGGCGGGGCGCCGCCTGGCTGATCGCTTGTGACCAGCTTCTCGCGCGGACGCGCCGTGGACTGGCCGGTCTGGTCCAGGGCCGGGGAAATCCGAACCCCGCCTTTCTTGCGCTCGCTGACCAGGATGGTGAATTTCGGCGCCGCTTCTGGCGCGATCTGGAACAGGGTTTCCATTTCGGCCACCCGGATGGCGCCGACATCCTTTTTGGTGACCTCGCCCTGGCGGCAGATTTCCGGCAACAGCCATTTGGGATCGGCATTGCGCTCGCGGCCCACATTCAGCCGAAACCAGACGCCATTTGGCATTTCGCCGGGCGTGGAACCGCGTTCATGTGTGGGCGGATGCTGGCGCTCGCTTGTCCGGTGCGGCCGGGCGCGTTGCTCGCGCGGCGCATCGTCCCGCCGGTGTTCGCGCTTTTCCCGTGGCCCGTGTTCGCGCGTCTTGTGATCGCGGGCGGGCCGGGTGTCGCGGCGATCGAAGTCTTCCTCGATGTCTTCCGGCGCCGGCAGGCCGGCGCGATACTGCTTCACAAATGCCGCCGCCAGCTGGCGTGGATCATGCGTCTTCAGCAACGCATCGGCCGCCGCCAGATCGTCCTCGCCGGCGGGTTCGCTGAGCAAGGGATTGGCCAGCAGCCGCTCCTGATCCAGCTTGCGGATCTCATCCGCCGAAGGTGCGTTACCCCATATTGCGGTGACACGGGCGCGGCCCAGCATTTCCTCGGCGCGACGGCGGCGCGACGGTGGCACCAACAATACGCTCACGCCTTTCTTGCCGGCCCGTCCGGTGCGGCCGCTGCGATGCTGCAGCACCTGGGCGTCATTGGGCAATTCGGCATGGATGACGAGATTCAGATTGGGCAGATCGATGCCGCGCGCCGCGACATCGGTGGCGACGCAAACCCGGGCGCGCCCATCCCGCAAGGCCTGCAAGGCATGATTGCGCTCGCTTTGCGACAGCTCGCCTGACAAGGCCACGGTGGCGAACCCGCGCTCGGTCAACTGCGCTTCCATGTGGCGCACCGCATTGCGCGTGTTGCAGAACACCAGCGCGCTCGGCGGCTCCAGAAAGCGCAGCAGGTTGACCACGGCGCGTTCGATCCTGTTGCCGGCGATGCGGATGGCACGATATTCGATGTCGGCATGCCCGGCGCTTTCGCCGCGGGTGGCGATCCGCAGCGCATCCTTCTGATAATGCGCCGCCAGGGTGACGATGGCCTTGGGCAGGGTGGCAGAGAACAGCAGGGTGCGACGGTCGGCCGGCGCGGTTTCCAGGATGAACTGCAGATCTTCGCGAAAGCCCATGTCGAGCATCTCGTCGGCTTCGTCCAGCACCACGGCCCTCAGCGCCGAAACCTTCAGCGCCCGCCGCTCCAGGTGGTCGCGCAGCCGCCCGGGCGTGCCGACCACGATATGGGCGCCGCGTCCCAGCTCGCGACGCTCCGCGCCCGGATCCATGCCGCCGACACAGGATACGATGCGCGCGCCCGCATAGTGATACAGCCAGGCCAGTTCGCGCTGCACCTGCAGCGCCAGTTCGCGCGTGGGCGCGATGATCAGGGCCAGCGGATCGCCCGCGGGCCCCATCGCCTGGGCACCTTCCAGCAGGGTATCGGCCAGTGCCAGGCCGAAGGCGATGGTCTTGCCCGATCCCGTCTGGGCCGAAACCAGCAGGTCGCGGCCCTCCGTCTCCTCAGCCACGACCGCCAGCTGCACGGGGGTTGCGTCTTTATAGCCGCGCTCTGCAAGGGCGCGGGAAAGCGCGGGGTGTGTGGCGGGGAAGGTCAAAAGGAACCTTGGGGTGCGAATTTCGCTCCCTCTTTATCCTCAACCTCCGGAAAAGATAGGGGAACCCGTCGATTCAGGACTTCATACCGCCCATGCGCGCGAACATCTGCCGGTCCTTGTTGTCGCGCATCAGGGAGGTCAGGCCGGAAATGGTGGTAAAACCCAGGCCGCCGGGGATGCCGGTGTCGGGATCGGCCTCGATTTTGGCATAGCTCTCGCTGGAGACTTTCTCCCACTTCCCCGCCGGTTTCTTGATTTCGACGCTGGCGACGGTGGCCTTCAGCACCAATCGCACAATGGCCGGATGGGGCGCGGTGGGCTTGGTCAGGCTGGGAGCGCCATCAATGATCTGCCAGCCATTGGCCAGGGCCCAGCTGGTGAGCTCATCCCTGGTCATGGCTTGGCCTGCTTCACAAAGTCGGCGACGTCCTGTGCGGCCAGGGTTTCCACGCCCGGCTTGTTGAAGAAGCCCAGGTCGCGCATCCAATGGATGAAACGATCGGGCCAGGTGCCTTCGGCGGTGAAGTCGCGATAGCCGATACCGCCGCCATGCTTGCCGCGGGCATAGATATGCATCTCCACATTGGGGATGCCGGCATTCAGCATGGCGGAGAAATATTCATCCGCCCACACGGCATGAACCTTGTCCTGGAATCCGGCGCCCGCAATGAAGGATGGCGGCGTATCTTTGGGGATCGGGGACGTGCCGTTCTTGCTGGTCCAGGCCGGCGTAAAGAGCGATGGGCCCGGATAGATCGCGGCGACGAAATCGGGCCGCGAGGTTATGCCGGCCAGTGGATCGCCGGCGGCATTATTCTTGGCATCAAACTCCGGATACTGGATCGCCGCCGCCATGGTCAGTTCGGCGCCGGCGGAAAAGCCCATCACCCCGACCTTGTGGGGATCGATATGCCATTCCGCGGCATGGGCGCGAACCATGCGGATTGCCTGCTGGATGTCATAGACCTCATCGGTCTTGGGATTGTAGCCGTCGCGCCTCAGCCGGTTTCGCAAGATGATGGTGCTGATGCCGTATTGATAGAAGTAAGGCACCTGGTCGGCGCCCTCCAACCCGATAACCAAAGTATTATGGCCGCCGCCCGGCGCGATGATGATGGCGGTGCCGGTGTTCATGGCCGCAGCTGCCAGGTGCACCTCGATGGAAGGATTGTGCACATTGACGATGTTGGCGACGCGGCCGTTCACCACCGGATCCATGGTGTAGACCTCGGCTTCGCTCACCCGCTTGGCATTCAGATAGGGCGATCCCGCCGGCCACAGAGTCATCACGATGCCGCCGGGCAAAAGCGCCTGGGGCTGATACGGCCCCTTGGTCACAGGTCCGGGCTTTGGCACGGCCTGCGGCGCCGGCACTGGTGGCAAGCCTTGCGCCAGGGCCGGTGTGGCCAGTGCAAGCAAGGCGATGATCGATTTGCGCATGAAAGCTCCTGTCAAAATCGGATTCCGTATCGTGCGGCAGCGCGGTGCGGATCGGCCCCGATCCGCAGCTTTGGTGAATGGCAAGGGTTTGCGCCCCGGTTTTGCTGTTGTTCCCCGGACCGAATCTTAGAGGCAAAAAGAGCCGTTTGCAGCGTCAATTTGCAGCGAAAGTTTGCTGCAGCGCGGCGCATGATGGAAACCATCGGAGACCTCCTGGTGCCCCGCGCGTTCTCGATACAGGAAACAAAGGAGATTGCGATGGATACCAGGAAACACCTTCTTCAGGCGGCGGCTCTGTGCAGTGCCCTCGTCTTTGCTGCTCCTGCCCTCGCGGCGGCTGGCGCGGCCGGCGGCGGTACCGCGGGCGGAACTGCCGGCATTGGCGGTGCAGGTACCGCAGGCAACGCTGGTGTCGGTGCCACCACGACCGGCGGCATTACCGGCAGCACGACCGGCACGACCACGGGCATGAATGGCTCGACCACCACCGGCATCAACGGCACCGGCGGCATGGCGAGTTCTGGCAGTCCGGCCGCACAGATGGATGCCAATGCCCAGAACAACGCCAATGGCGCGGTGGCCCGAAACACCAAAACGTCGCCTTATGCGCCCAGTGGAACTGGCCTGAACGGGGCGGCATCGACCAACAACAGCGTCAACAGCGGGCTTAACAGCCCCACCACCGGCAGTACCACGACCGGCAGCGGCACCGCGGGCGCAGGCATGGCAAGCCCAACGACCTCGCAGAACGGCGTGCAGCAGTAAATTCGGCCAAACGCTGACGGGCGGCTTTCACGAGCCGCCCGTCTTTTGTGTTTGCGACGATCGTGGCCGGATCAAGGCCGAGCGCAGCAATAAGGCCATGATTCTTCCGGGAGACAATTTCCCATTTCGTCCGTTCTTAGTGCGAAGTGGGCAACCATTTGGAACCGGATGAAGGTTCCCGGAGGAACAGATGAAACTTTTTGCGATTTCCGCGCTGATGCTCGGCGCCGCCTTTGTGACACCCGCTCTTGCCCAGACCGATGCCAATGCTTCCGGCAATGCCGCCACATCCGGCAATGCCGCCGCAGCTTCGCCGGCTCAGCCGGCGCAGGATGCCAATTCGGCTGCGGTGCCGGCGCAGGCCGCGTCGGCCCAATCCGCCCAAGACAACAGCGCTGCGGCTCCCGCCCAGCAGAACGCGATGAACAGCCAGGCGGGTGCCAGCACCTCATCTTCGGGCAATACCCAGATGGCGATGAACTCGACCGGCAATGCCGCGGACCTGTCGTCCATTCCCGACAATCAGCACAAATATAGCCGCTCCAAGAAGACATCCCAGAACCGCTCGGAAAGTCAGACCACCAAGGAGCTGAACCAGAAAGAAGCCAGCCTCAGCGGCGCCAGCAGCACCAGCAGCGCACAGTAATTATCGCGTTTAAAAAGGACAGCCGGGCGTGTTGGACGCCCGGCTGTTTTTTCCTTCAATGGGCGTCGCGCCAGATCTGGCGGCTGACGCCGTTTTCCTCGCGGTTCAGGCCGCGCTGATCGGCGCCGGTGATGTGTCCGCGGTCGAAGCGGGCGTCAAAGCGCTCCTGATGGCGGATCATGCGGTCTTCGCCATGCAGGTAATGCGCCTGCCGCAATGAGATGCGCCCCTGCCGATAATCACGGTCGATACGCATGTCCTGCCGTGCCAGGCGGTGGTTCACCTCGGCCCGGCGCGGATGATGCCAATCCCAGGGATCGGCCGAGGCGGCGGTCACCGTGGCGGCTGCGCCGGCTATGCCGAACAGCGCGATCATAAGGACTCGTTTGAATGGCATGGTCGTCTCCTTGCTTTCCATCTCCCGCTATTGGGAGTGGGAAGCCTAGGGAGGCGGGCTTGAACCGGTTATGAGGACAGCATTCATGTGCCGTTCAATTTGGGCGGCTCAACCAAAAAAGCCCCACCGGGTATCACCGGCGGGGCTGAAGTCAGCAACTGAAAATATAGGGGAAATTCAGATGCGGCCGGGACCATATTGATTCGACCCTGGCGCGTCGAGAGGCCGAAGCGGCCGCGAAATTACTTCTACGCAATCGAAGGTGCGGCGAAAGCGCCTATGAATGATGTATACCGCAGCACGGCTCCAACACTTTCCGCTCAGCCAACTTCCAGGCGCTTGCCCATGCTGATCCGGTCCTCGGTAGCGTAACCGAGCGCACGGTAAAACTGCTGCGCCCGCGCATTCGAGCCGCGTATCTGCAGGTTGATCTTGGTGCAGCCGATTTCGCGCAGCTTCTTTTCCGCCTCGATCACGAGGGTGGTGGCCACATGATCGAAGCGATAGGCGGGAAGGACCGTCAGCGCATACAGCCAGCCCCTATGGCCGTCATAGCCGGCTATGACCGAACCGATTACCTCGCCGGCATCGATGGCAACCAGGCGAATTGTCGACTGCGACCGGCTCGCGGACTGGGCCCCATCGGCCGCTTCCCAGAGGGGATCGTCCGGCAGACATTGCTTCCACAGCGCCTCCAGACCCGGCAGGTGGCTATCGTCATAGGTCGAGATCTTGATGGCCATACCGCAACACTCGCCAATTCCGCATGCGCGTTCTTTGGATTACAGTAACCTGTATTGTCTTTGTTACCGGTTTTCGACGAATGCACCGGCGGAATCGACCTGCGTCAGACCACCGCCCGTGAATTTGCCCCCAAGCCAGCATTAGGAGAATCGCCCGTGGATGACAAGAGCAGCCAAGCCCTCGAAGCCGCCGTGTTTCGCCGGCTGGTCGCGCACTTGCGCAAGCGCACCGATGTCCAGAACATCGACATGATGATCACTGCCGGATTCTGCCGCAACTGCCTGGGCGACTGGTACCGCGAAGCCGCCGCGGAAACCGGCGTCGCCCTGGGCAAGGACGAGGCCCGCGCCATTGTATACGGGATGGCACCGGAGGAATGGAAGGCCAAGTATCAGAAGGCCGCCACACCCGAACAGCAGGCTGCTTTTGCCGCGGCCCCCAAGCACGACTAGCCCCCGCTTTCATTGCGCCGGGTCGTCCGGATTCCAATAGGGTTCGGACGACGACAGATAATCGACCGGCACTTCGGTGATGAAGGTCTTGAGCCAGTCGGCGCAGTATTTCATGCCGCCCTCGACGGATTTGGCCTCGCCCAGAAGGATCAGCCCCTTCTTGGCGCCCGTTGCCACCATGTCCTGGACATATTCGACCACTTCCCATTCCCGGCCATAGCCGCAGATCACCGCATCCACCGGACCATTAAGCAGGTGAATGGTGGGGATCTGGCCGGCATTGCCCCAACTGGCAGCCACCCGCCGCACCGGCAGCTTGGGATCGCCGACGACGCGCAGGGTGCGGTCCTGAAGTTTGGTGCCGAGCTCGTCCGCCAGGCCCAGCAAGCTGGTTGGGGGCAGTTCGAAATGGTCGGGCTTTGCCGCATCGGTGATGAATCCGTCCCACTTCAGTTCGCGCGCCATGCCCACGGCAACGCCGTCGGGACTCATGTCCCGCCAGTGGTCGTGCAGATTGAAGCAGACCATTCTGTTGTCGCGAATGAAGTCGCGCTTCAACTGGAACAGGGGATCGCCTTCCATCCGGTCCAGATTGTCACTGGTGGACCAGAAAGCGGGGTCATAGGTGATGACCAGGTTGCATTTGGCGGCGGCCGCGCGCTTCAGGCAATCCAGGCTCGCTAGCGCGGTGGTGGCGATGCCGGTGACCGCCAGGGTGGGATCGCCGGCGGTGACGCGGTCCACCGTGCTGGCCCGTCCCGGCGCACCTGTCTTGGCAAGGATCCGGTCGATCAATTGCAGCGCGGTCAAGGGCCCGGTGTGCAAGGGAAACTGGGCGAAAGGATTTTCGGGCGGTGTCGTGACTGCCATCAGGCCCTCAGATCTTTGTGTTGATTTCCATGACCGGCTGGCGCGGCCCCCAATAGGGCTCGATCAGCGGCACGAAACGAACCGGGACTTCCGGCACAAAGCCCTTCAGCCATTGGGCGCAATAATCCATGCCCCACTGCTCCGACAAGACATGGCCCAGCACGATGAGCCCCTTCTTACTGCCGGCGCTGACCAGGTCGCGGGCATAGGCGATCAGGTCCCAATCCTGGGCCTCGCCGATCACCAGCACGTCCGCATCACCGTTGAGATAAGGCACGCCCGGAAAGGCGCTGCAATTGCCCCAGCTGGCCACGACTTTTTTCACCACCAGGTCGCGGTCACCGATCACCCGCAGGGTGCGATCGCCCAGCTTGCGACGAAATTCCCTGGCCAACTCCAGCAGCGTCTTGGGCGCGATGTTGAACTGGCGGTTGTTGGTGGCATCCATGTAGCCGGTCCAGCCCATTTTCGCGGCCATGCCATAATTGATGCCGTCGATCGGGCGCTTGCCGTGCCAGTGATCGTGGAAGTGATAGACGACCAGATTGTGGGCCCGCATCCAGTCGAGCTTCATTTGGTAGAGCGGATCATCCTGCAGCTGAGCGATCGTGTCCTGATGCGACCAGTAGGTCGGCTCGTGGGTGATGACCAGATTGAGTTTCGACGCCACCGCCATTTTCAGGGCGTCGAAGGTCGCCATCATGGTGGTGGCAATGCCGGTCACCGGCGTATCCGGCGTACCCGCGATGATGCGGTCGACCCCGCCCTCGCGCCATGTCGTGCCGATATTGTCGCGCATCCGGTTCAGGATCTGCTGCGCCGTCAGGGCGGAGCGCGCCTCGCCCGGCGGGGCAACGGCCGCCAAGCTGGCGGTGGCGCCCGCCAGCGCCAGGCGGCGCGATATGGGCAAGCTGGTCATGCGCGTCTCCCCTTTTGGACCAGCTTACCCCGCCTCCATTCAGCCGCCAGCGGGCAGCGGGCCTGATGCGGGAGAATTTTGCCGTCAGATTGGGAAGGGTACGAGAAACGGCCGGCTCCAGGGGGACTGTCGCCGGCCGCCCGCGTCACAAATTGGTCCTCAGACCAATGGTGAAGTATCGCCCGATCGCGTCGTAACCAAGCTGGTTGGCATTGGCCAGCTGCTTGGCCGACATGAAATACAGGCCAGGATTGGTGCCATTGATAGGATCGACCGGCGGGCGGGTGTTGCCGATGTTCTGGACCGTGAAATACAGGTCCATGCCCGCATTGCCGACCATGAAGCGCCTGTCGAGATTGATGTCGAGATAATCGACCGAACGCACATGGGGGTCGGTATAGACGACGCCGAACTGCTGCAGTTTGGAATAGCCGCCCCACCAGCGGTCTTCCAGGCCGAACGACCAGTCGTCAATGTCATAGCCGACAAAGGCCGTGACATGGGTCTTGGACAGAGAGGCAAAGGTCAGCGGCGCAGTGGGGAACTGGACCTGCTCGTTGACCGGCTGATAGTTGCTGAGCAGGCGCAAGCTCACCGAGCCGGGCGCACCGGCCCAGACATCTCCCATGTTGAAGCCGTAATTGGCCTCGAAGTCCCAGCCTTCCAGAGTGTTGACCGAAGCATTCAGGCTTTCGGTGATGGCCTGGGTCGGGAAGTTGGCCGCCGTGGTGTTGCTGAAGGGGAAGGGCCGCACGTAAAGTGCGCAGAAGGGCGAAGTGCCGCCGGAACTCTCGCACAACAGCTTGACGGAGTTGCTGGACGGACTGATCGAGGTGATCGCGTTCTTCAGATTGATGCTGTAATAGTCGACGGAAGCATTGAACCCCGCCAGCCATTCCGGCGTGAAGACGATGCCCGCGGTATAGGTGCGCGCCACTTCCGGCACCAGGTTGGGATTGCCTTGCGACACCGCGATATTGTTGCTGGTGATATTGCCGGTATGGATGTCGGTGAAGCTTTGCGGCGTCTGCTGCGTCGGCGCGAACAGATCGTTCAATGTGGGCGCGCGGATATCGATCGAGTTGGTGGCGCGCAGCCGGAACTCATCGGTCACATGCCAGTCCAGGCCGATCTTCCAGGTCTCCACCGATCCCGAGGTCGAATAGTCGGTGTAGCGGCCGGCGACATTGGCATCCAGCGACTGGATCATCGGCATGTCGTGCAGCAGCGGCACGTCGGCTTCCAGCGCCATTTCCCAGACATTCTCCGATACCGGCGAACGGTTGTTGGAGACATTGCTGCCATAGAGCGAGATGGCGCTGCAGTTGCGCAGGCCCGTGCAGTTCACATTGTCGGTGGGCAGTGCGTTGCTGGCCACGCTGTAGCCCATCCAGCGGGATTCCGCGCTCAGCGCCGCCTTCACCGGGCCGGCCGGCAGGTCGAAGACATCGCCCGAAACGCTGCCCCCGACATCATTCAGGGTGCTCTGCACGACAAAGAACGTATCCTGACGGATATAGTTGGCCATGCCCTGGTTGATGGTGCCGGTGCCGAAGGGATTGATCGGCACGCAGCCGGCATAAGCCGCGGCGGTCGCGGCCTGGGTGGCGGCGAAACAGAGAGGCGCGCCGTTTACCAGCACCGCGTCCTCGGCAGCATAAAGATGCTGCTGATTGATGTTCCAGGGGTCGTCCACCTTCAGCCGGCTTTCGCCATGGGTGTAGTAGACGTCCCAATTGTACTTTCCGATGACCCCGTCCAATCCCGCAGTCATGTTGAAATTGGTGGCCAGGCCATTGGTCTGGTAGCCGTCATGCGCACCCGGCAGCACGATAGTCTCCGACAGCTTGAAAGTGCCGGCGGGATTGGCCAGCGCCGTCTGGGCCGCCGGCGACAGATAGGGGTTGGTGGCAAAGAAGGTATTCGGTGCCGTGCCGGTATTGATACCCCAGTTGGTGAAACTGCCCTTGTTGCGCGACTGGGCGGCCGAACCCTGGACATAGAGACTCGTGGTGTCGTCCAGCTGGTAGCTTGCGCGCAGGAAGGATTCATCCGTGGTCAGCGTCGTCGTCATCTGACCGATCGTATCCACGGTGCCATCGCCGGCCTGGCCGGTGGAGATATTGCCCGACTGGGTGGGCGTGCCGGGATTGAAGGGAGAGATTACGCCGTTGCCCGTGAATTGCTGGTTGTTGGCGGCGCAACCGGTACAGGAAATCTTGCCGCCATAGGCCGCATTGAACAGCTTGGTATAGGGCGAAGACGTAAAGGGCGCCGCGGCAGTGCCCGCCCCCGTCAAAAGCCAGTAGATCAAGCCTTCGGGACGCGCGCTGTCGGGAATGCCGTCGGCATGATAATGCTCCAGCGCCATCTCGACATGCATGCGGCCGCCGAAGAAGTCGCTGCCCGCCGCCAGGCCGGCCTTGTAGGACGCGCCATCGGCATAGGTTGAAATGCCCGCATTGAAGTCGGTTTTCAGCCCGGTGAAGTTCTTGTCCAGGATGAAGTTGACCACGCCGGTGACGGCGTCGGAGCCATAGACCGCCGACGCGCCGCCGGTGACCACGTCGACCCGGCTCATCAGCATCTGCGGCAGGGTGTCGATATCGACCGAGCCATCGGCATTGGTGGGCGCCACGCGATGGCCATCCAGCAGGACCAGGGTGCGGGTGGTGCCGAAGTTGCGCAGGTTAAGGGTGTTGCCGGCGCTGTTGGTGCTGGCATTGTTGGTGGCGCGCGCATTGCCGGTCGAACCCTGGAAGATGGGCAGCTTGTTGAGCGCGTCGGGAATGTTGCTGGGCGTGGTGGCCTGAAGCTGCTGGGCGGTGACCACCGTCAGCGGCGTGGGCGAGTTGGTGATGTCGGAGATCACGCGCGATCCGGTGACCGTTACCTGTTCGGGTACGGCGTTTCCGGCTGCCGGCGTATCGGGCGCGGCGGCGAGACGCTTGGAGACGATGACGGCACCCGAAACATCGCGGTTGGCTGCGAGCTGGGTGCCTTGCAGCAGCTGATCGAGCGCGGGAACCGGCTCCAGATGGCCTTCCACCGCATGGCTGCGCAAGCCGTCCACATCCCGGTCGGCATAGACCAGCTGCACGCCCGACTGGCGGATATAAGTGTCCAGCGCCGTCCGCAGGTCCTCCGCCGGAATATTGATGTCGCGCGCCTGCGCCGCCGCCGTGATCGTTAGCGTTATCACCGCGACCGTGCCAAAAAGAACAGGCCGCAAATCCCTGCGCTGAGCCATAAGCCCCCCTCATTTTTATAAAGACCGTCGCTGCCGTGGCGCGGTCCGGTTTCCATCCCTGCCTGATAGAACGAGCGCGGCTTGTTTTTCCTGTACGCCGTCTATTGGGAGATGGTGATTTTGTCCTCGTCCTCCTGCACCTTCAGGCCCAGGGCATTTCGCACCAGCAGCACGAAGACATCCACATTGTCCGCCCGGAAGCGTCCGCCGATGCGGATGTCGCGCGCGGCGCCTTCCACCGCGATCTGGCGCTGGTTGTAGCGGTTGAACTCGGCCGCCGCGTCCGCCAGCGTCTCCTGGTGAAATTCCAGCATGTCGGTCCGCCAGCTCAGCTGGTCATCCAGTTCCTTGGCGCTGGCATTGGCGACCAGCGTCTCGTCGGATTTTGCCACCACCACATTGCCGCCCACAGCAAAAACCGGCACCGCGGGCTGGCCATTATCCACGATATCGACCCGCACCCGCCCTTCCTTGACGATCACCTTGATGTCATCGCCATCGCGCCGGACCGAGAATTTGGTCCCCAGGTCGGTAATGCGGCGATTGCCCGCGATAACGACAAAGGGGCGCTGGGCATCATGCACGACATCGAAATAGGCTTCGCCATGTTCCAGCATGACCGTGCGGTGGGCCTTGGTCACATCGGTGCGGACCTGGGTATCGGCATTGAGCTGGATGCGCGTTCCGTCCGCCAGATGCAGGATCGGTCGCGCATTGCCCTTGGCGACATAGGTTTGGTCCCGCGCGGTCCGCAGGTGCAGATAAATCCCGCTGCCGGCGGCCAGAACCGCCAGTATCGCCGCAGCCGCCGCCAGAGCGCGATGGCGCATCAGCCAGGATTGGCCTTTTTCTTCCGAGGAGGGCCGCAACGCCGCCAGCCTTTCGGTACGCTCCCAGCCCGACTTCAGGCGCAGCCATGCCAGGCGATGCGCCGTCGCCTGTTCCAGCCAAGCGTCGCGCGCCGCCACATCCTCGGGCGAAAGCCCGCGATCCTCGCGCGCCACCCAGCGCCCGGCCTGTTCTTCGATGTCTTCGCGTTGCGAACCCAAAATCACTCTTTCCAAATTCCAAAGCGGCGCAATCCCGCCGCCGGAGCCAGGGGCTGTGCGATAGCATCGGTGATCATGCGCATGCCTTTGACCATCTGGCTTTCCACGGTCTCTTCCTTGATCCCCATCTTCTGGGCGACCTCGCGCTGCGAATAGCCATGCACCCGGCGCAGGATGATGACCTGGCGGCAGCGCGGCGGCAGCGTGTCGAGCACCGCCTGCATCCGTTGCAGATCCTGACGCGCGGCCACGCGCTGTTCGGGTATGGGCTCATTGTCGGCGACATGCAGCCAATCGCCGTCCGCCATCGTCTCGATCGGCACCACGCTTTTGCGCCTAAGCCGGTCGATGACCAGATTGCGGGCGATGAAAAACACGAACGGCCTGACCGGTGACGGCCGCTTGCGACGCGCGGCCTCGTAAACGCGGATATAGGTCTCTTGCCTAAGATCCGCGGCCTCCGCCTCGTCGGACCAGCTGCGGCGCAGAAAGCGCATCAACATGGGCTCCAGCGGCAGGATCTCGCTGACAAACCAGTCGTCCAGGTTTTGACTGTCTGGTTCCGCGTCCAGTGACATCCCCACCCCTTGGCCCCGGACGGGCGGACCGCCGGGCCATCTGTTCTCATTCTAAAACGAATGAGGCCGCCAAATCCTGTAGTGGCGACGGACCGTCGCCGTCACGGACGATTATCGCCCAAGCCCATGATTTAAATGAGATATTTTCTGAAAGATGTGGCTCAGCGTCATTGCTTGCGCCAGATCAATGCCCTGCCCTGCCCGCCATTCGAGCATGCCTTTGTCGTTTTCCGAGGAAATGGCATGAGGGCAGGTTATCCCGTACCGGGCGCACCGCACCCGCTTTTGAAGAAGGACGTGCACCTTCTCAGCGCTGTCGCGGCCGTGCTGGCCTTCATCATTGTCTACGCTTATGCCGATGACGAAAGGCTGTATTACGCTATCGCAGCCGCAACACTGATGGGAGGCGCGATCTATTTCGCCAGCCATCGCCAGCTTCGTCAGGGAAGAAAACGCTGAAGAGTCCTGTTTTGAACGGAGGCAATCATGGCCATTTTGCATTACCAGGTTTCACAGCTTGACCATTCCTGGCTCGTCACCTGCGAGGCCGTGCCCGTCGAAACATTCGACACCCGCAAAGAGGCCGTGGACGCCGCCATGCAGCTGGTCGGCGCGGCGAAGATGCGCGGCGACAGGCCCATTCTGCAGATAAAGCACGCGCGGGTGGCGCCGCGCTATTCGCGCCGGCCGTCTTCCAGCTCCTCGACCGCGCTCAGTCCTTCCTCAAGATAGTCGCCAAGCAACGGAAGCCCGACAAGATATTCCGCCGTCCTGTTGTTGTGGACCCGCGTCGCCTCGGCCACCGCTTCCTGGAACTGGGATGGATCGTAGGTTCCCCGCCCTATCCAGGCCAAGGCCACCAGCTCCGCCTGTTCGTCATCGTCCAGGCTGCGGATGAATTCCATCAATTCCTGTCCGGTTGCGTCGTCCGCGCAATCCTCCAGGATATCGATCATGCCGTCGTCGCTGCCGTTCGAGCCGGAGTCGGTGTCGCAGACTTCCTCCTTGGCATCCAAAACCCGCGCTTCCGTGATGACCTGGCGAACCTTGTCGGGATTGATGTCCATCGGCCTGCTCCCATCTTGCCGGTTTATTTTCGGCCGTCACCGGCGGGAGGAAATGATCCAAATCAAAGGTGAGGGACCCGCGAAACCCGATGCTGTCGGGGCAAATTGCGGAGCGTGTGATGTCCAACCTTTTTGAAGAGCGGGAACGCGGCTATGAGGCGAAATGGGTGCATGACGAAGAAATGCACTTCAAGATCATGAGCCTGCGGAATGCGCGCCTGGCGCGCTGGGCGGGCGGACTGATGGCGCTTTCCGCCGCCGAACTGGCGCAATATGAGCAGGCGGTAACCGCAGCCGGCCTGTCGGAGCCCAAAAACGATCCTGTCTTCGCCAAGATCAAAAATGATCTTGCGGCACATCACGTCACCTGTCCCGATTCAACCCTGCACGAGAAGATGAGGGAGCTCTACACCCAGGCGGAGAAAGAACTGACACGCCGCTAGCGCCGGTTCGTTTTTCCCCGCGATCACTGCGACACAGGCGGAACAGGCGGCTCGGGAGGTATGGGCGCGGGGGCGGTCACGCCCCCCAGGTCGGGATAGCGGAGAACGACCCGGCTCTGGCCGCTGGCGGAAACGATCGCCGCGGAAGACGCGGTCCTTCCCTCGATATCGGCATCGATCCGGTATCTGCCGGCGGGAAGACGGAACAACAGCCACGGGCCACTGCAGTTGACCGACGCCAGCGCGCCGCTCGTCATGGACAGTGTGACATGGACATCGCCGAGATACTGGCCGCCACGGCCGGCGAATTCGACTTTCAGGGGATAGGCGGACCAGGCCGGATTTTCCCGCGCATCCAGCCCCACACCTGTGCAGACCGCTTCCACGCCACCCAGTCTGGTCGGTGTATCGGGCGCCAAGGTGACCGTCTCCGGCCCGGCCGGCGCCAGTTCCGCGGTAAGGAAGACAAGAGCGGCCAACAGGGATGGTGAAACAGCCATCATGTCCTCCTGATCAAAGACGGCAGAATTGATCCGCAATGCGGGCCGGGCGACATTGCGCCGGATCAAAAAGGTCGAGAATCATGGCGATCCGCAGCGCCGGCATCCTTCTCCACCGCCTGCGAAAGAACCGCCGGGAGGTATTCCTGATCCATCCTGGCGGGCCTTATTGGGCCGGCAAGGATCTCGGCGCATGGTCCATTCCCAAAGGCGTCATCGCCGACGATGAAGATCCGCTGGCGGCGGCAAGGCGGGAATTCGAGGAAGAGACCGGCCATGTGCCGCGGGGCGATGCCATTCCGCTCGGCACGTTCCGCCTGCCAAGCGGCAAGCAGCTGATGGCATGGGCCATCGAAGACGAGATGGACCCGAAAAAACTGGCAAGCAACAGCTTCGCCATGATCTGGCCCCCCGAGTCGGGCGTGCTGCGCCAGTTTCCGGAGGCCGACCGCGGCGACTGGTTCGGCCGGGACAAGGCGCTGGCGCATATCACCAAGGGGCAACGCCCCTTGCTGGAGCTGTTTTTCAAAAAGGGCCGAAAAAGCTAGGACGTCCGGACAAGGCCGCCGAAAAGGCCGCCGGTTGAAAGTGGTTCTTCCGGTTCACCGTCTTCCACGATGCGCCCATTTTCCCGTATCCAGGTCACCGTGGGCCGGCGGCGCGCGGCAACACGCGGCGCCTCGTCCGAATATCCCACCACAATGGGCGCAATCACGCGATCATCCGCCGGCAGGCCGACCGCCATGCGCCCCTCCGGAGAGTTCAGCCAGTCCTGGGCCAGTCCGATCCAGCAGGAGGCCAGGCCGTGCCCGGTCGCGGCCAGCATCAGATTTTGGGCCGCGACGGCGCAGACTTCCGCCGACCATTTGTCTTTCGAGGGCGCGGCGATGATGACCAGCACCGGCGCATGGTGCAGCAGGTGGTAGTGAGGATCGCTCAGCAGCGGCTTGAGCCCATCGCCTTCCACCAGAAATGGCTCATGCGCAAGAACCCAGGCTTTTGCCCTGGTGGAAATCGCATCCAGCAGATCGCGCCGGGTTATCACGGTGAAGTGCCAGCCCTGGCCGTTCACCGCGCTGGGAGCCCAGACCGCGGCATCGATCAGCTGCCGGATCTGATATTCCGATGGCTGATCCATTTTGTAATGCCTGACCGCGCGCCGGCCACTTATTGCATCCATGAGATCCATCTCGGTCGCTCCTTGTCAGCGGGGATAGATGCGGCGCCATCCTGACGGGCATGTCGTCACATACGGGTAATAGTCGTGGCGGGCATCGCACCACCACCACCATCCGGCCTCGGTGCCCGGCGGGCCGTAGATGTCGGGGAATGGATAGATCGGCGCATTGTAGAAAAACCAGTCGGGACCGACCGTCCACCACCAACCCAACCGGCCATCGTGCAGACCGTGATACCAGCGGCCGCCGTTCCAACGCCTCCGGTTGAGCGGGGCACCGCGCCAGCCATGATCGGGCGCCGGCAGCCTCATCCGCTCCCGGGATGGAACGGCGTGGGACGGCACCGGCCTGCCATGAGGTTGGGCGTCGGCAGGCGCCAGCAAACCTGCGAGCGCGGCAGCCAGTGCAATCCGTCGAAGCATGAATGGCGTCCCGATGAAATACGGCCGGACTCTAGGCGGCGGCGCTTCACCGGCATTGAGCGAAATCAAGCGGTCGCGCGGCCGGCGCGATTCATGAAACTGCCACAAAGAAGTCCGGAAAAATCCAGCTAGAGACCGAAAGGATAGGTCTCGGGCATGCCGGCCGGAACGCGGTCGTCCAGCGGCGTGACGGCACGGCTGGTTTCAAACCAGACATAGGCATCGAACTGCTCGCTCAGCACGGCGCGGAAATAGTGGCTGAGCAGTTCGGTATCGGGGCGATAGACCACCCCGATCGCGCGTTCCAGATGCGGCAGGGCCAGGGCCTCGCGCAATTCGGCGCGCGATGGATCCTGCCAGTCCGTCAGGCTGCGGGCGTGGCCGGCATGGCGGAAGAGCCGCTCGTAACTGCCTTCGCGCGCGGGAATGACGTTCTTGATCTCCATGGCGCTGTCCCAGTCCGATGCTGCCGCGACCGTGCCGCGGTCGGTGCCGAAGCCGATCGCCACCATGCCGTCGCCATAGGCCGTGCGGCAGAGCTCGCCGATATTGAATTCGCCTTCCCATCCCATCGAGGTCGCGGCCGCGTTGCCGATATGGCTGTTATGGGCCCAGACGATCGCTTTCGCCTTTGGGCGATGCTCGAGCAGGCGGTGCAGCGTGTCGAACATGTGGCGGTCGCGCAGGTTCCAGGATTCGCGCGAGCCGTGATACATGATCCGGTAATATTGCTCGGCGGAGCGGACGATGCGCGCATTTTGCACGGCATCGAAAAACCGCTCGCCATTTTCGACTTCATGTTGAAGCCGGCGCTTCAGCAAATCCATCAGCTGGTCGCGGGCCTGCCGCTCGCAGGTATCGCCGCCCATCAGCGCATAATGGCCATAGTCGGATGGCTTGTCCTGCCAGGGCGTCAGGCAGCCATAGCGCTGGCGCGCCAGCCGCGCGGCCGCGGGATTGGCCTTGTCGAGATAGGCCAGGACGGCGTGCATGGAAGCGGAAAGGCTGTAGATATCCAGTCCCCGGAATTCCACGCGCTCGGCCGCCGCCCGGTGCTGGTTTTCCGCGCGCAGCCAATGGACGAATTCCAATACTTCCTGGTTGCGCCACATCCAGCTGGGAAAGCGCGCGAAAGCCTGTTTCTCGCCGGTTCGGGGCCCCTGATGGCGAACATACCGGTCTATGCAGCCGGCATCAGGCCAGTCGGCCTCCACCGCTAGGATGTTGAAGCCGTGGTTCTGGATCAGATGGCGGGAAATGGCCGCGCGTGCCCGGTAAAACTCGCTGGTGCCGTGCGAGGCTTCGCCCAAAAGAACCACGTCGGCCTTGCCGTAGCGGTCGAAGAAGGCGCCAAAGGCCTCGCTGTGCTCGGGCGAAGGCAGATCCTCTCCCGCCTGATGCAGCAGCTTGATCAGGGAGCGCTCCTCCCCCGACAGGCCGGACTGGTGCAATCCTTCCAGGGCCATGGCTAGGAAATTCCCGCCATTGCGGTTCGCGCTTTCGCCATCAGCGCGATGACCTCTTCATCGGAGGTCGGCGAAAAATCATCGTAAAAATATCCCACCGCGCCGAATGGATGCGGGGTGGCGAGACACACGACCCGATCGGCATCCTTGCGAAAGGCTTCCGCAGTGCCCGGCGGCGCGACCGGCACCGCCATGACCACCATTTGCGGCTTGCGCAGGCGGACCGAACGCAGCGCCACGCGCATCGTGTTGCCGGTGGCAAGACCGTCATCGACAATGATGGCGATCCTGCCAGCAACCGGAACCGGCGGCTGCTTGCCGACATAAAGCGCGCGGCGTCGCTCGATTTCCGCAAGTTCTTCGGCACAAATGCGGTCGAAATGATGAGGACTGGTGCCCGTCAGGCCTATCAGCTCTTCGTCGCGCACAATCATCGGCGCCTCGCCGTCTGTCACCGAGCCGATGGCCAGTTCGGGCTGGCGCGGCGCGCCGATCTTGCGCACCAAAAGAAGGTCCAGTGGCGCATTCAGCGCACGCGCCACCTCGGCCGCGACCGGAACCCCGCCACGGGGCAATGCCAGCACGACACAGTCGTGGCCCTTGAACTCCGCCAGGGCCGCGGCCAGCTGGCGGCCGGCATCCACGCGATCCTTGAACAGCATGCCGCCTCTCTAAGTCGGTGTCCGGGTGAGATAACGCTCGAACCAGGCTGTCGCCAAAGCCGTCACTTGTTCCATCGCACCAGGTTCGGAGAACAGATGTGTCGCGCCGGGAACGATCTCCAGCGCGGCCAAGCTTTTCAGCTTGTCCAAGGCGCTGCGGTTGAGCTCGATGACGCCGTGATCATTGCCCCCCACGATCAGCAAGGTCGGCGCGCGCACCTTTTGCAGCGCCGCACCTGCCAGATCCGGGCGGCCGCCGCGGGAGACCACCGCGGAAATCCGGTCGCCCAATTGCGCGGCGGTGACCAGGGCGGCCGCGGCGCCGGTGCTGGCGCCGAACAGGCCTATGGACATCACTTCGCCACCGAGCGAGGTGTCGGCCCAGCGCACCGCGTCCGCCAGCCGTCCGGCGAGGAAGCCGATATCGAAGACTTTCGCCCTTCCGCGCTCGGCTTCTTCATCGGGATGCAGCAGATCAAAGAGCAGGGTGGCCATGCCCACCTGGTTCAGGGCGTGCGCCACTTCCTGATTGCGGGTGCTTAAGCGGCTGGAGCCGCTGCCATGGGCAAAAACGATAAGTGCTGAAGCCTCGGCGGGCACGCACAGCAAGCCGGGCAAACCCCAGGAGCCGACCACGACATCACGGGTTGGCGCCAAGCGCGCGCGCAAAACAGAGGATGGCATCGAGACCTCCATTCCTGGTCACTTAACTATTGCCTGTAGCGCCTTGTTCCCCTTGATCCGGATCAAGAATTGCAGCCTTGCACCCGATCTTCGCAAAGAAATTTGCGACAGACCGGTCCCTCGCGAAGACGAAAATGTTTCAGCCGGCGTCGGATTGAAGGCCGATCAGATGCCGCTCGATTTCATAAAGCGGCAGATGGACGTAATCGCGCGCCAGGCTGCCCGCCAACGCGCCGCTTGTGTGGGTTCCCAGACAATTGCGAAGAATGCCCAGGGCGCGGGCGGGCGCGATCAACACGATCGAAGACAGCCCCAATTCATGCACCTTCTGTTCGATAAGCGCGGCAAATTTTCGGATGAATTGCTCCTCCGCCCGCAGATGGAGATCGCTTTCTTCGACGGCCGAACGCCTTTCATCGATGGCGCTGAATGCCCGCCCAGGCCTGGCCGTACCCAATTCATGGGTTAAAGGAAGATCCGCTGCCATGCTGTCGCGGGTTTCCAGCTTGGGATAGACCTGATCCCCCTTATTTTCCAGCAGAAGCGCCCGGCTGCCGTCGCAAACCGCCAGCCATGTGCCATGCCGCAATGCCATACGGGATGCGGCAGACTGCGTCTTCATCACCAAACTCCAGGTCGAAATACCCTGCAATGTCACTTCCAAAAGCCGGCGGCAGCCTTGATCTGGCGCAAAGCGAGCGCAGGGCGGTGCCATCAATCTTGCATTTGGTTTCAGGCCTTACCGAACATGCACCGCGCGGGTCCCAAAAACATTCTGGTCATCAATGCCAATCCCGATCCCTCACCGGAGCGATTGAGCCATGGCCTGGCGCAGGCCTATGGCGAGGGGGCGCAAAAGGCCGGTCATCATGTCCGCCAGATCGATATCGGCAACCTGGACATCCCTTTCCTGCGCACGGCGGCTGCATTCACAACACAGCCTGGGGAGCGGGCCATCGTCGACGCACAGAAGGCCTTCACCGCGGCCAATCACCTGGTGTTCATTTATCCGCTGTGGCTCGGCGGCCCCCCGGCGCTGCTGAAGGCGTATATGGAGCAGCTGGCTTGCGGCCAGTTTCTGCTGCGCGAACGCAAAGGCGGTTTCCCGCAAGGCACGCTGAAAGGCAGGTCTGCCAGGGTAATCGTGACGATGGGCATGCCGCCGCTGGTCTACCGCCTGGTATTCGGCGCTCACGGCACCAAGGCCTTCAACCGCAGCATTCTCGCGATGTCGGGCATTGCACCCATTCGCACCAGCTATTTCGGAGGCGCGGCCATCACATCGCCCCGAAGCGACGGACTGATCAGCCATATCCGCGAGATGGGACGCAGAGCAGCATGACGGATCATGTCAAACTGACCAATCCGATAACGGTCGAAGGCGACCTGTGGGCGACCAACCTCATGCCGGAAGGCATCGTCGAGAGATGGCTGTATGCCGATGGCAGCTTTGTCGAGGCCGGCGATCCGGTCGCGGTGGTCCGCATCGACGATGCGCTGCATGACGTCATGGCGCCGTCGAAGGGACGGCTGCATATCGGCTGCAAGACCAACACGGTAGTCGAGCCTGGCATGACCATCGGTCATGTCAGCCGCGATATCTGACCCAACAAAAGCTGTCGCAGTTGCTCCGGATATTCGAATGCGCCGGGCGCTTCGAATGGTGGGCGGTATAGGGATCGAACCTATGGCCCCTACCATGTCAAGGTAGTGCTCTCCCGCTGAGCTAACCGCCCCACCGTTCGCAAGGGGGCCTCTATAGCCTCGGGCTGTGCCCTGGGGCAAGCAAAAGCCTTGAAGCCGGCCACCCGCCGGAACCAGCCCCCTCGCCGGTCCCGGACAGGCGGCCTTTTTCAACGCGGATTGGTCAGGCTGAAGGTCACCACGGCCAGGACCTGGCTTGCCACCGCAACCCCATTGTCCTGGGCCGGCTTGTAGGCCCAGTGCGCCGTGATCCAGCTCTGCGCGGCCTGGTCCAGATCCTCGCGCCCGCTGGAGGTGACGATATCCGCCCGGGTGACGCGGCCCTCCGCCGACACGCTCAACCGCAATGTGACCTTGCCTTCCGCATCCATGCGCAGGGCCACCGGCGGATAGGGCGGCACGGTGTGGGTGGACGCGATGCCGGCCGCGGCGCGGACAATATGTTCTGGCGGCTTGATGCCGGCATCGGTGGAGGTTGGCAACGCGCCCCTGATGCCGCCATCGCCAGGTTTTGGCGGCTGATCCGTGCCGAAGGTGGGCGGCGGTATTTCAATGACCTTCAGCTTTTTGATGATCTCGGGCTCCGGCGGTTTCAGCGGTGGCAGCTGTTTTTCATGCGTGGGAACAAACAGAACGTCGTGGATGATGCCGGGCACATGGGTCGTCAGCCCGTGCGCAAACAGCCAGAAGCCCACGAGCTGCAGGCTGATCGCCATGGCGAAGAAAGGCAGGCGGCGGGACCAGGGCTGGTGCTTGTCGAATGCGATATGTGAAGGACGCTCCATACTTCCTCCTTTTTGACCGGCGCAGGTGTCGGCCTTGTAAAATGTTACGCTTGTTTTGGCCCGGTTTATATGGCTAAAATGAAGCCATGGCCGCTGTGAAAACAGCGTGGTGTCGTGTGGTGGTCTTTTGTGCCGGGCGCGCCTTTTGGGACGTGCGGGTACGCGTTCGCGGACCAGACGAAACGCAGGTCAGGTCGGAAGGATCAGGCCGCTTTCAGCATGCGGTCCACTTCCGAGACGATCTCGCGCAAGTGGAACGGCTTCGACAGAACCTTGGCCTGTTTGGGCGCGCCCGATGCGGGATGCAGCGCCACGGCGGCAAAGCCGGTGATGAACATGATCTTGAGCGCGGCATTGCGCTCGGCAGCCCGCTTGGCCAGCTCGATGCCGTCCAGGCCTGGCATCACGATATCGGTCAGCAGAAGATCGAAGGTGAAACCCTGAATGCATTCCCAGGCTTCGTCGCCATCGCCAAAGTCGGTGACGATATGGCCAGCCTTGACCAGCGCCGCGGCAAGGAACTTGCGCAACGATTCATCGTCTTCCGCCAGAAGGATATGCGCCATGCCTGCCTGCCCACCCGCCCCTTATAAAAGCCTATACAGGGCAAAGCTGTAAACCGTACTTAACGCCCGGGTTGACAGGGAATACTTGCCAGCCCGCTTGCCAGCCCCTTGGCCCGGTGCAACCTTTGGGCAGGCAATGAGTCTTTGACCTGATGGCTGCCGAACCCGACCCCGGACCCTTTCGCCTGGACTGCCCGGCGCGCCCGTCCGTGCCCTTCCTGTTCGCATCGCCCCATTCGGGCCGCCTCTATCCGCCCAGCCTGCTGGAAAACAGCCGCCTGGACCCAATCACGCTTCGCCGCTCCGAAGATGCCTTTGTCGACGAGCTGTTCGCCGGCGTGGTGAAGCTGGGGGCGCCGCTTTTGGCGGCCCAATTCCCCCGCGCCTTCCTGGACGTCAACCGCAGCAGTACCGAACTGGATGCCGCCATGTTCGACGCCCCGCTCAGCATGCCGGTGGATGCGCCAAGTCCGCGTGTCACCGCGGGCCTGGGGGTGATCCCGCGCATCGTGCGCGATGGCGCGGAAATCTATCGCGGCAAGCTCGGCACCGGCGAGGCCGATGCCCGCATTCGCGAGCTCTACCAGCCTTATCATCAGGCACTGGCAAAGCTGATGGAGGAAACCCGCGCCCGCTTCGGCGTGGCGGTGCTGGTCGATTGCCATTCCATGCCTTCGGCCTTGTCGGTGCCCGATATCGTGCTGGGCGACCGCTATGGCGCCAGTGCCGCGCCGGCGCTGACGGCGCGCGCGGAGACCGCTTTTGCCCGCGAAGGCTTTTCGGTGGCGCGCAATACCCCTTATGCCGGCGGCCATACCACGGTGCTTCACGGCAAGCCGGCGGCGGGCAGCCATGCGCTGCAGATCGAAGTGAACCGGGCGCTGTATCTGGACGAAGAAAAGATCGTCAAAAAAGCCGCCTTCGACCTGGTGCGCGAGCGGCTGACGCGGGCCTTGCGCAGCGTGGTGTCCATACCGCTGTCCCAGCTGGGGCGCCCCAGTTCCCTGCCCGAAGCGGCGGAATAAGGAATTTTTGCGGCCTGGAAACCGCGCGCCATGGGGCCGCGTTTTTCACCTCGGGTAATCAGGTGGAGGTTCCGGCATGTCCAATTTCCGGATCGTTTTCGCTTGCGCACTTGTCATGCTTCCCCTCAAGGCCACGGCTGAAGAGATGGCGCCGGTCGCGCTCAACAGCCTGGCGAAAGCGCCGGCCAATCTCGCCTCGCTGCAGGTGATGGACCAGAAAGGCCAAGTCATCGGCCAGGCGCTGCAAATGCAGACCGACCAGGACGGTCGTCCCGCGGCGCTATCATTCCGCGCCAACAATGGCAGCACGGTCGTGATCGGCGCCGCCGCCACCAGCTATGACGGCAAATCGCTGGTGACCAGCAACGACCAGCCGCAAATCGCGGCTCTGGCTACGACACGCACCGCCGCGAACTAATAAACTTTCGCTTTTGCCCTAGAAAAATTGGCGGCTGAGCAGGAGCGCGGAGCGATGTGGGCTTAAATGCCCATGAGCGATCGCGCGACGCACTCAGCGGCCAATTTTTCAGGGCAAAAAAAATGGCCGCTCCGAAGAGCGGCCAAGTTCAGGGAGGAAACGCCCAGGAAGGGCGGCGGCTTCGCAATCAAGGATCGCGATACCGCGCTGCAGCAATATGACGGAGAGGCACCCTGTCTGCAAGGCACAAAGTATAACAATTCTAGACAAAACGCCGCAGAAAGCCTGGAAAAAACTGTCACAATTGCCTGATTTTTCCTCAATTGCTGCCTCCTTCGGCATTGCCGCACCGCAGCAATGCGTCACAGAGTTAACGCGGCGGATTCATCACACCGTCGTATCCGCGCAACAAAAGATTCGCGCGGGTCAGCTATCCCCCGGCCAGTAAAGGCTGGAGACACCCGATGGCCGAAGTTGCTTGGTTCGAAAATGTGCTGGGAAGCTTCAATCCGCCCCGCGCCTCCGCGCCACCGGCCATCGCGATAGACACGGCACGTTACGGCCGCCACCGCACCATCTTCGTCTCCGACACGCATCTGGGCACGCGCGGCTGCAAGGCCGAAGCGCTGGCCGATTTCCTGGCGCACAATGAATGCGACACGCTGTTTCTGGTGGGTGACATCGTCGATGGCTGGCAACTGAAGCGCCGCTGGTACTGGACGGACGCGCAGAGCCAGGTGGTGGCGCAGATCCTGCGCAAGGTGGATGCCGGCACCAGGGTGATCTTCGTTCCCGGCAATCATGACGAATTCGCGCGCGACTATGCCGGCCGCCTGTTCGCCGGCGTGGAGATCATTAACGAAGCAATCCATGAAACCGCCGACGGCAAGAGGCTGTGGGTGCTGCATGGCGACCGCTTCGACGGCGTGATCGCCTATGCCAAATGGCTCGCCCATGTCGGCGACTGGGCTTACGGCATGGCGCTTCGGCTCAACGATGCGCTGTTCGCCGTCCGAAAGCATCTCGGCATGCCTTACTGGTCGCTGTCGGCTTTCCTGAAGCACAAGGTCAAGAACGCGGTCGAATATATCTCCCGCTTCGAGGAGATCGTGGCGCGCGAGGCCGAAATGCGGGGCGTGGATGGGGTGGTGTGCGGCCATATCCATCACGCCGAGATCCGCCAGATCGGCCACGTCCTCTACCTCAATGACGGAGATTGGGTTGAAAGCTGCAGCGCCCTTGTCGAAGATGCCCATGGGGCTATGGAGATTCTTCGCTGGGCAGACCCTCAACAGAGACGCGCCCCCGGATATGCGGGCGAGATTCCGGCTGTGGCTCCCGGAGCTTCCGCGGCCGCGCCTGTACCCGCGTAGAACCCGCCGGCTGGAGCCGGGTCCGCTTCCCGGTGTGGCGGCGCATTTGAAGATCATGATCGTCACCGACGCCTGGTCACCCCAGGTCAATGGCGTGGTGCGCACCCTGGAGACCTTGGGCAAGGATCTGGGGAGCCTCGGCCACACCGTGCGCTACATCACGCCCCTTGGCCGGCGTACCTTCCCGCTGCCCACCTATCCCGAGATCCGCCTGGCGCTGTTTCAGCGCCGTACGCTCACTCGCGAAATCCAGGAATTCGCCCCCGATGCGGTGCATATCGCCACCGAGGGCTCGCTGGGCCTGACCGCGCGGCGCATCTGCCTGAAGCACGGCATCGCTTTCACCACCGCCTTCCACACGCGCTTTGCGGAATATGTCCACGCCCGTTTTCGGATGGTGCCGGAACGGGTGATCTGGCGTTGGCTGCGTTGGTTCCATCATCCCGCCACCGCGGTGATGGTGGCGACCCAGACCTTGAAGCGCGAACTGGCCGAGCATGGCTTCAAGCATCTCGCACTCTGGTCGCGCGGCGTCGATATCGAAAAGTTTCATCCCATGCCTGGCGAGCGACTGCCGTATGACGGGCCGATCTGGATCTATGTCGGCCGAGTGGCGGTGGAGAAGAATATCGAGGCCTTCCTGGCGCTGGATATTCCCGGCACCAAAGTGGTGGTGGGCGACGGTCCGGCCAGGGGCGTGCTGTCGAAAAAATACCCCGAGGTGAAGTTCCTGGGCGCGCTGTCGGGCGAGGCGCTGACAAGGGCCTATGCCGGCAGCGACGTCTTTGTCTTCCCCAGCCGCACCGACACCTTCGGCCTGGTGACCCTGGAAGCCCTGGCCTGCGGGCTGACGGTGGCGGCCTATCCGGTGGAAGGCCCCCGCGATGTGGTGGGGCCCGAGGTTCCGGGCGGCCCCGATGTGGCGGTTCTGGACGAGGACCTGCGCAAGGCCTGTCTGGGGGCCCTGGAGCTGGCCAGAAACCCCCGGGCCACAACCCCCAGGGCCTTTGCCGAAAGCCATTCCTGGCGGGCCTGTACCCTCCAGTTTCTGGGCAATATCGCGGTCGAACCCGATCTGGACTGATCCGGGCTAAGCGGCCGGATCAACAAGGGTTAATCCGCCGCCGGACGGCTTTGTCCGGGCCTCGCGGCTGGGCTAGAAGGAACCCGCGAACCCCGGACCCCCTCATGACAGCGCCCCGCCTGACGGCCCGCGAATATGCGTTTTTCGGCCTGGCGCTGCTGTTCTGGGCGGGCTTTGTGATCCTATTGGGCAAGGACACCAGCTGGGATTTCCGAAACTACCACTGGTACGCGCCTTATGCCCTGCTCAATCACCGCATGGGCATCGACGTGGCGGTGGCGCACCAGGCCAGCTACTACAATCCCTACCTGGACGTGCCCTTCTACTGGCTGGCCACCCATACCCGTGCCTGGATCGCACTGGGCGTGTTGGGCGCGGTTCAGGGCGCCAACCTGATCCCGCTTTATCTGATTGCACGCTCGGCGCTGCGGGTGGAGGCCAGCGCGTCGGACCAGAAGATCATGGCCGGGGCGCTGTCGCTTTTGGGCCTGGTTGGCGCGCTGACGCTGACCGAATTCGGCACCACCTATTACGACAATGTGATGAGCGTGCTGGTGCTTGCGGGGCTGGCCATCCTTGTCTTGAACCGCAACGCGCTGCGCGAAGGCCCGCTGGGCAGCGCCGCATTCCTGTCGGCGGCGGCCGGCCTGGTCACGGGCATGGCGATGGGCCTGAAGCTGCCGGAGATGCCGTTCTGCGTCGGCTTTGCCGGCGCGCTTGTGGCGCTGGGCGGGGACTGGAAGCATCAGGCGACGCGGCTTGTAGCGGGCGGCCTCGCCGGTGTGGCGGGATTTCTGATCTTCAGCGGTCCGTGGATGCTCTACATGTATCATCTCACGGGCAATCCGCTGTTTCCCTATTTCAACGAATATTGGCGTTCGCCGCTGGCGCTGCCCGCGCCCTATCGCGATCTGCGCTTCGTGCCGTTCTTCCGCCCCTGGTGGCAGCAACTTTTCTTCCCCGTCATGTTCACCCTGGACTGGCATGTCGCCGACGACCTCGGCTTCCAGGACATCCGTGTCTGTGTCGCCTATCTCATGGTGATCGCGGCCAGCGCGATCTGGATTCTGCGGCGCGAGAGCCGCGATCCGCTGCTCGACAAACGCGTCACCGCCATGCTGTTCGCCTTTTCGGCGCTGGCCTATTTCGAGTGGCTGAGAACCTTTGCCATCTACCGCTACATCATCCTGTTCGAGATGCTGGCGCCGCTCTTGATCATCGGGGCGGTGGGGCTGTTGCCCTTGCCGCGCAAGACCCGCTATCTGGCTTTGGGCGCCATCGCCGCCTGTTGCCTGTTGTCGGCGCGCAGCGATTTCCTGGAGCGGGCGCCCGTGGAAGATCCCTACGTCCAGGCGGCGCTGCCGCCCATTCCCCGCCCCGACCACACCATGGTGCTGATGACCGGCGACGCGCCCATGGGCTTCATCGCCACCACCCTGCCGCCGCAGATTCCCGTGCTGCGCATCGACGGCTGGATGGTGCAGCCCCGTGACGGCACCCTGATCACCAAGGACATGATGCGCCGGGTCAAGGCCCAGCTGGCGGCAGGCGGCGACCTCTATCTGATCGCCGATGCCGGCGACATGACCCGCGCCCATGACGCCCTGGCCGACTATCACCTGGCCATCCGCTGGCCGGAGTGCCAGCAATTCGATACAAACCTGATCGGCACCTATCAATGGTGTCCGCTGGCCAAGAAGAGCTGAGGGCGCGACGTTCGTGAAAATCGCAGTGCTGGTGCCCTGCTATAATGAGGAAGCCGCCATCGCCACGGTGGTGCGCGATTTCCGCGCCGCCCTGCCCGCCGCAACGGTCTATGTCTATGACAACAATTCCAGGGACCAGACCGCCGCCCGCGCCGCGGAAGCCGGCGCGGTGGTGCGCAAGGAAATGCGCCAGGGCAAGGGCAATGTGGTGCGCCGCATGTTCGCCGACATCGAAGCCGACATTTATGTGCTGGTGGATGGCGACGACACTTATGATGCGGGCGCCTGCCCGCGCATGATCGCCCAGATGATTGCCGAGGGCGCCGACCTCATGACCGCGCGCCGCATCCATACCGATGCGGCTGCCTATCGTCCGGGCCATGTGCTGGGCAACCGCATGCTGACCGGCCTGACCGCGACCCTGTTCAATGTGCATCTGTCCGACATGCTGAGCGGCTATCGCGTTTTCTCCCGCCGCTTTGTGAAATCCTTCCCCTTCACCGCCGAAGGCTTTGCCATCGAGACCGAGTTGACCGTGCATGCGGTCAGGCTGATGATGCCGATGTCGGAGATGGACACACGCTACAAGGAACGCCCGGTGGGATCGGTGTCCAAGCTGAACACCTATCGTGACGGCTTCCGCATCCTGGGCACCATCGGCTATCTGGTGCGCGAAGAGCGCCCGCTGGTGTTCTTCTCCACCATCTCGGCGCTGTTTGTCGCGGTCGCCATCCTCATCGGTGCGCCCGTGGTGTCGGAATATTTCCAGACCGGCCTGGTGCCGCGCCTGCCGACCGCGGTGCTGGCCACCGGATTGATGGTCATCGCCGTCCTGTCCCTGACCTGCGGGCTGATCCTGGACACGGTGACCCGCGGCCGCTGGGAGGCCAAGCGCATGGCTTATCTTGCCATTCCCGGGCCGCAAGACCTCACGTGAGCGGCCTCAAATCCCTTACGCGGTATCTGCTGCGGCATTCCTTCATCCGGTTCGGCATCATCGGAGCCCTGGGCTATGTCGTGGGCGCGACCGTATTGGCGCTGACCACGGGGCCCTTGAAGCTGGATTTCGCCGCCGGCAACGGGCTTGCCATCTTCATCGCCATGACCTTCACCTGGCAGGGCAACCGCGCTTTCACCTTCCCGGACCGGCGGGCCAGGACCTTCACCGGCATCCTGCAGGAAGGGCTGAAATTTGCCGGCGCCAATTCCGTCGGCGCCTTGGCCAATTATCTGGCCGCGCTGGCGCTGGTGCATTACGCGTCCTTTCCCTTCAACAACAAGTTCGTCGCCCAGGCCATTGGCGTGCTGGTCGGCCTGATCTTCAATTTCACCCTGTCCAAGACACTGGTGTTTCGGAGCGCCGCATGAAGATCGTTGCCATCACGGGAGGCGGCGCCGGCATCGGCCGGGGCATCGCCTGGCATTTTGCCCGGGCCGGCTATGGCGTCTCCATCACCGATTCCGACCGCCAGGCGGGCAAGGAATCGCTGGAAGTGATGCGCGAAGCCGGCGTGGAGGCGATCTTTGTGCCGGGCGATGTCTCAAAGCCCGCCGACGTCAACCGCTGGCTGGCGCAGACCAAGGCCAAGCTGGGCTGTCCCGACGTGCTGATCAACAATGCCGGCACCGAAATCCGCAAGGGTGTGCTGGAACTGTCCATCGCGGAATTCGATCACGTCATCGCCACCAATCTGCGCGGCACCTTCATTTGCGCGCAAGCCGCGGCGAAGATGATGGCCAAGCGTGGTCATGGCGGCGCGATCATCAACATCGCCTCGACCCGCGCCTTCATGTCGGAAGCCGGCACCGAGGGCTATACCGCCTCCAAGGGCGGCATCGTCGCGCTGACCCATGGCATGGCGATCAGCCTGGCCAAACATCGCATCCGGGTGAATTGCATCAGCCCCGGCTGGATCGAGACCGCCGACTGGCAAAAGGCCAGCAAGGCCAAAAAGCCGCATCACTCCAAGGCCGACAAGCAACAGCATCCCGTGGGGCGGGTGGGCGTGCCCGAAGACGTGGCCAAGGCCTGCCAGTTCATCGCCGAGGATGCGAGTTTCATGACCGGCCAGAACCTGATCCTGGACGGCGGCATGACGGTGAAAATGATCTATGTCTAAGGGGCTTGTCCTGGCGCTGCTGCTTCTGGCGCCAGGCCCCGCTCTTGCCGACGACATTGTGCGCATCCGCGCCGATCGCTGGACCAATGCCGACGAGCGCGGCTATGGCGAATTCATTGCGCGGATAGGGGAAAGCGGCTGCCGCACGGTGGACGAATGTCTGCATGGCGGCGCCAATCCGTTCCGGGCCGGCGATCGAGCGGACGCCTATTTCCGCTCCGACTGTGCCGACCTGCCTTACTTTCTGCGCTTGTACTATGCGTGGAAGCGCGGCCTGCCCTTTTCCTATGTCAGCGACGTCTCGCCGGTGGGCGGCGCGCGCGATATCCGCTACAGCGCCCGCGGCAACCGGGTGGAGGAACGGCGCGATGTGCTGAGCGGCGCCGACGGGCTTGCGGTGCTTGACGCCATCCGCGACCAGATTTCCTCGGCAACCTACCGCATCCATCCCGCGCGGGAAGCGCCGGAAAATGATCTCTATTCCGCCGCCATCACGCCCGGTGCCATTCGCCCCGGCACCGTAATCTATGATCCCAACGGGCATCTGGGCATCGTCTGGAAAATCGAGGCGGACGGCCGCATCCGCTTTATCGACGCACATCCCGATAACAGCCTGACCCGCGGCAGCTATGACCGGCGCTTTGTGCGCGCCTCGCCCGGCATGGGAGCGGGCTTCAAGAACTGGCGGCCGATCCGGCTGGCAGGCGCGCGCCAGCTACGCGATGGCACCCTGGTGGGCGGCCACGTCGTGCTGGCGAGCAACGACGAAATTCCCGACTTCGCCCTGACCCAGTTCTTCGGTACCGATGGCGACCAGGACTGGCGCCACGCCGCCTTCGTCCTGAACGGACAGCGCATGGATTATTACGACTATGTGCGTGCGGCACTGAGCGGCGGGCGCCTGCGTTTCGATCCCTTGCAGGAAGTGGCCGAGATGGTCGCCTCCAACTGCGCCGATCTGGGCTATCGCGCCGATGCGGTGACCGTGTCGCTTCAGGCGGGCCTGCAGAACCTGCCGGAACCGCAGCGTCTGCCGCCCAACATCTATGGCACCGATGGGGATTGGGAAACCTATTCCACACCGTCGCGCGATGCCCGGCTCAAGACGGCCTTCAAGGAGTTGCGCGACACCGCCCAGCGCTTCCTGGAACTGTGGCAGGCGCACGATCCGCGGCTGGTCTATGGCGGCCAGGATCTGGCCGGCGACATGCTGGCGGCTTACGACCGGACCGCAGGCGCCTGCCGCATCGGCTATCGGCGCAGCGACGGTTCGCAGGTCAGCTTCGGCTATGAGGAGGCCCGCCGGCGCCTCTTCGCTTTGTCCTTCGATCCTTACCACTGCGTGGAGCGGCGCTGGGGCGCAGCCGGCGCCGAACTGGCGACCTGTCCGGACGGCGCCGGCAAACGCCGCTGGTACGCGGCCGAACAGGGCCTGCGCAACCAGATCGAGCGTACCTATGAGGCGCGGATGGATTTCTCGCTGCAGGACCTGGAAGCCCGCGTCCCGGCCAGCGGGGTTTCCGCGCCACCGGATACCGACACCAAGGCATTTCTGCTGGCGGCGCTGCGGCGATCATCGCCCTGAAATGAAAAAGGCGCCGGCTTCAGCCGACGCCCTTTTCTTTTACACCAGACCGGTCAGCTCAATGAGCCGCCAGCGCCCAGAGATGAGCAACCATGGCATCCTTCTCCGGCGTCTTGACCTTGTTGAAAGCTGCCACGGCTTCCGACTTCTGGCCGGCGGCCAGATAGGCCTGCCCCAGACGGATCTGGGCGTTGTTGGCGTCCTTGAGCGGCTTCTTCATGCCGTTCTGGATCACGCCGATGGCATCCTTGGCCTTGCCTTCGCCGATCATGTTCTCGCCCAGCGCAACCAGGTCGTCGCCCTGGGGCGCGGCATTGGCGGTGGCCAGGTCCTTGGCTTCGTTGGCGGCGCGCTGGGCGGCCATCTGCTTGGCGGTCGCCAGCAGACGCTGCGAACGGTCATCCGTCAGCAGCTTGGCGGCGACGCCCTTCTCCAGAGCGGCCTGTGCTTCGGCAGCCAGCTTGAACTGCAAGGCGAACTGGCCGAGCGAGATATAGTCATCCTTGGTCTGCATGCTGCCGGTGATGAGGCGGATGCGGTTGATGTCCAGCGTATTGTGATCGGAAAGACCGCGGGCCCGTTCGCCGAGCTTGAGCAGGTCATTCCAATATTCCGGCTTGGGGCTTCTGGCGACCAGCTGCTCCAGCGCGGTGCGCTGGGTGGCTTCATCGCCGGTCTCATAGGCGCAACGCGCCTGCAGCTGCAGACCGACATCGCTGCCGGTCAGCGTCTTGGCGTAGCGCACGCAGCCGGCATAGTCGCCAGCCTTGTAATAGGCCTGGCCCACGATCAACTGCGACTGGGCGTCGAAGACGTTGTTCTTGCGCAGATATTCCGCGTCGGCGATCACGTCCTTGTACTTGCCGGCATTATAGTCCTGGGCGAACTTGGCCTTGGCGCCGCCCGGGGTGTTGGGGTCGGCCGAAGAGATCGAGAGCGCATTCTTGAACTGGGTGATGATGGCGCGGTCGTCCGAGGTGGAGGCGGCAGCCTCGGCTTCATTGAGCTTGGCCTGGGCGGCCTTGTAGTTCTTGGCGGCGATCAAGGACTGAACTTCCTTGAGGATGGGGCCAACCTTGGCGCTGACAGTGGCGGCCTGAGCCGGTGCGGCCATAACCAGGACAGCGGCGCCGGCGGTGGCGGTGCCCAGAAAGATCGCCGTCAGCGCGGCACGCAGTGTATGGACAGGCATAACAAGACCTCTTTCGCGTTCATCACAAAAAGGGAAAGCGTGCGGGGCTGCCGCACGCTTTTAACCCACGGCTATGACCCTCACAGCCTAATTATACTGGTCAATCCCGCTAAAACCAATATGGGTCGCGCCCAGGCGCTGGGCATCCGCCAGCACCTTGGCAACGGCGTCATACTTGGCCAGCCGGTTCGCATTGACGTGGATTTCGGGCTGCGGGTTCTTCTTGGCCGCGTCCTCGAAATAGGCGTCCATGGTCCCACGGTCCACGGCGGTGCCATTCCAGGTGACGGTGCCGTCAAAGTCCACGCCCAGGTCCACGGTTTCCGGCTCGACCGTTGGCGGCGTGGAATTGGCCGCCGGCATGTCAAGCTTCACCGCATGGGTCTGGATTGGCAGGGTGACGATCAGAAGCACGAGAAGAACGAGCATCACGTCGATCAGCGGCGTGGTGTTCATTTCCACCATGACTTCGCCGTCAGCAGTACCGGTACTCATTGCCATGGCGAATTACCTCAATAGCTTCCAGCTTCCAGCGAGTGGGGCTCGGTGATGAAGCCCACTTTCTGGATACCGGCTTTCTGACAGGCCAGGATGACGCGGCCGATGGCCTCGAAACGCACATTCTTGTCGCCGCGAATGTGCACTTCGGGGAGTTCCTTGCCCACCGCCGCCGCCCGCTTCAGGGCGTCGACGAAGTTGCGCTCCATCGTCGCCGGATCCACCGGCACATTGTTGTAGTACATCTGCTCGTCGCTGGTTACCGCGATCACAATATTCTCAGGCTTCGTCTGGGTGACGATATTGCGATAGGTCGGCAGCTGGACGTTGACCACCTTGAGCACCACCGGAATGGTGACCAGGAAGATGATGAGCATCACCAACATCACGTCCACCAACGGGGTGGTATTGATCGTGACGTTCAGGTCCTGTTCGTCATCTTCGACGGCATGTTGGACGTCGACTGACATAAGACTAACTCCGTAAGGGCCTGTCTCTTACTTCTTGCTGATGAGATAGGCCTGCAGGTCGCCGGCGAAAGCGCGCAGCTTCTCGGTGATGACCTTGTTGCGGCGGACGAGGTAGTTGTAGAGCAACACCGCGGGCACCGCGACGAACAGACCGATGGCGGTCATCTGCAGCGCTTCACCGACCGGGCCGGCGACCTTGTCGATGGACATCTGGCCAGCAACACCGATGCCGATCAGCGCGTTCAGAATACCGATAACGGTGCCGAGCAGACCGACGAACGGCGCCACCGAACCAACCGAACCCAGGAAGGCGATGCCGCCCTGCAGACGGGCATTGGCGTCTTCGAGCTGACGGGTCAGGGTCATGCCGATCCAGTCCGACAGGCCCACCAGGGTGGTGCCGCCGGCGGAAGCCTTGAGGCCGGCTTCGGCGATGCCGCGGAACACGGAGTTCTTGGGCAGCTTGTCGACGCCCTCATTCAGGGTGGCGGAGGTCCAGAACTTCTTCTCGACCTGGCTGGCCTGGCCCATGATGCGCTGCTGTTCGATCCACTTGGTGAAGAAGATGTACCAGGTGCCGGCCGACATGATCACCAGAACGCCCAGAATGGTGCGCGAGATCCAGCCGCCATTTTCCCACATATGCTGCAGGCCGTAGGGGGTGGACTGGTCGGCGGCGTTGACCTTGGCGGCAGCCGAAGACGCGTCGGCTGCAGGCGCGGCCGGCGCAGCAGCCGGAGCGGCGGCGGCATCGGGCGCGGCAGGCGCGGCGGCGGGAGCGGCCGGCGCTGCGGCCTGGGCGAACACCGGAGCGGCGCTCAGGCTGGTCATGGCGACGATGGCAGCTGCGATCGTCAGTTTCTTGAAGTTCATTTTTTTACTCCGTGGGTAAACCGATAAAGAAGGATGACGAAAAGGATTGGTTACTTGGCGTCTTTCAGATTCCAAGTGACGTTGATCTCAGTCTTGGCCGAGGTGGGTTGACCGTTCAGGGTCGGCGGCTGCCAGCGCCAGTGACCCTTGATCCAGTCGCAGGAGGCGCCGTCGAGACGGTCGGAACCGCTGCCCTTTACGACGGAACAGGCGGTCACGTTACCTTCGGTGCTGATTTCCACGCTCACCAGAGTGGTGCCCTGCTCGCCCAGGCGCACCGAGATCGGCGGATAGGGCGGCTGGGTGTGGGTGCGCATGATGGGGCGCAACGGATCGTTGCTGACGGCCGTGGTCGGCTTGGGCGGCGGCGGCGGCGGCGCCTTGGGCGCGGTCTGCACCGGCGCGGGCGGCGGCGCGGTGGCAACCTGGAAGTCAGGAACGATGGCGACCGGCGGCGGCGGCTTCACCAGATCCGGCGGCGGCGGCGGCGGCGCCTTGGGCGGGGTCTTCTGCGTGTCGACCGTCGCCTTGATTTCCTGCAGCTGCTTCATCAGCGCGCCTTGCGCCAACGCAGCAACCAAGCCGGCGATGCCGGCTATATGAATCGCGATCACGATCGCGACGCTTGTCGCCTTGCTGGCGGCGCTCTTCTCTTGGACCTTCAGATGATTCGGACGTTCCATGCGCTCTCACTCAATGACAAACCGGCACTCGCGCGCACGGCCCAATAGATTGTTCGAGACCAAAGTCTACCCAACGCGACGCCGTATGACTGACGTCTTAGCCGGGAGCTTTTAAAGCAATCGCTTACCCTCTTGGCAAGGGGTATCGCTCGCCGCGCAAGCGCGGAAAACAGGCCCTGTCTCTCACTTCGCGCCGGCACCCATGATTGGGCCTCGGTCCCCAAGCCCGCTCTATTGCTGCATTTCGCACATGCAGCATCAATCAATTCAGCAGGTAAGCCTTGGTGCCGACGATGGAAATCGCTTCAGCCATGTTGTGACATAAAGCGACTGCACATCGATCCTTCCGGTCGCCCGCGGCCAGAAGGGCTCCGGCCAAGTTCCGTTGCGACATCTTTGCTTTTTCGCCGCGCCGAAAATTCGCGAAGATATCGGCCAAGCATCGACCCAAACATGAGGATCACGCCAAATGCGCTATCTCCACACCATGGTGCGCGTTTCCGACCTGGAAGCATCGCTGGATTTCTACTGCAACAAGCTCGGTCTCAAAGAAATCCGGCGAATGGAGAACGAAAAAGGCCGTTTCACGCTGGTTTTTCTCGCCACGCCCGAAGATGCGCAGCGCATCGCCGAAGGCCAGGTGGAAAGCCCGGTGGTCGAACTCACCTATAACTGGGATGAGAAGGGCTATGCCGGCGGGCGGAATTTTGGGCATCTCGCCTATCGTGTTAGCGATATCTACGGTCTGTGCGAGAAGCTGATGGCGGCCGGCGTGACCATCAACCGTCCGCCGCGTGACGGCCATATGGCATTCATCCGCTCACCGGACGGGATCTCCATCGAGCTTCTGCAGGACGGCAGTCTTCCGCCCAAAGAGCCCTGGGCGTCGATGCCCAATACGGGTAGCTGGTAGCCAAACAAAAACCCCGCCATCACTGGCGGGGTTTTTTGTTGTCAGATCGATGACGGCTAGATCCTGCCCAGCACCGTCAGCATGCCAACCTGGGTGGTCGAGCCGTTATTGCCGCGAACCCAATCATAGTTCAGGCCCAGTTCCCAGGTGTCGGTATGCGCGCCCAGGCTAAGGCCAGCGATGGCATTGCCGGTATCGGGATCGGGACCGATGAAGGTCATGGTATTGCCGGCAGTGGAACGGCCGCCGGTGGATTCAAACGCCGCCTTGATCTTCACCGCCTGCTGCAGGAAGTCGTAGCGATAGCCCAGCCGGCCTTCCGGTGTCAGCTCGAAGCCCCACACGCTGATATCGCCCTTCACGTCGGCGCCCAACGCACCGCGGAAGGAATTGGCAAAATAGGGCGCGACATCGAGATTGAGGCCCGGTCCGCCATTGGCTTCCTGATACCCTTCCTCGCGCAGGGTCAGTCCATCCAGGCTGACATGCGGATCCACTTCGATGCCGGAATAATGCAGCGTCACACCCGTGGTGGCGCCCATCGCCAGCATGGCGCCGGGCCGCTTGCTGGTGGCATCGCGCGCCACGCCGCCCACATTCATGAAACGGTTTTCGTCGAAATTGCCATAGGCCGCGGTGATCTGCGTATCCAGGAAGGCATGCCTGCCGTGCCAGTCGGTATAGCCGGTGAGCATGTACCATTCGGTATTCGTGCGGGTGTTGCGCGGCAGGTCCTGGGTGACATCGCCGGTATAGAAAGTGAACGCACCGCCATACCAGCCGTTGCGGGGGCTGCCGCCATCCAGGCCCAGGCTCACGCCGAAACCATGATCCTTGTAGTCGGTCAGCGTGCCATCGGCAGAGACGCGGCCCTTGTTGTTGATCTGGCCGGTGAATTCCTCGCCCCACAGGGTGGTATCGCCCGGCTGGTTGGAAAAGCTGCGCAACAGGCGCTGGCGCGCCGCCACCGGTCCCGTCGCCTGATCGGTCAGCATGATGGCGATTTCGCGCGTGCCGCCGGACACGTCAGGTGCGAATTGCGAGAAAACCTGCTGGGCCTGCTGCTGGGACGCCGCCACATTGATGCCGCTCGATGGCACACCGGGCGTGTTGTAGACGGTGAGGCTGGTGGCCACCGCCGCGCCCAGCTGATTGTCGGTGCCCAGTGCGGCAGCGGTGAAGGGAAACTCGTTCCTGGCCTCGCCCGACAGATTGAGGCCGGGCGAGCCGTCGGCGTTCGTCTTGCCGGTGGAGCGGGGCAATAGGCGAAGCTGCAGCACCTGCTCGCCGGTGGCAGGATCGGTGGCGGAAGTCAGGGGCGTGATGCCGCTTTCCGTCGGGGTTTCGAACAGGAAGGGCGTATTGAGGCCCAAGGTCGAATTCTGCGTCGCCAGTGACGTGTCGATGATCTGCGGCGCGCGGATCAGGGTGATGGTCTGGACGCTCGGCGCGGCGGTCGAAGCAGCTGTGAAGCCCGAGGAGATATAGGTGCCAAACTGCAGCGAGAGCTGGGCGCCCGTCAGCGTGGCGCTGCTCGCCTGCACCACCGGGGTCAGGCTGTTGAGATTGGTCTGGGAAATGGCCAGGCCCAGGGTGCCGTTCGGCAAGATAGTGAATGTGGAGGCGTTCAGCGCGGTGGTGGTGTTGGCGACGAACAGCTGACCATTGGGATCGACCTGCACCGCCAGGCCGCCGGCCGCCGAGGTGATCACCGCATTGACATAGCCATAGCCGCCGACATGCAGCAGGTTGCCGGTGCCGGAGCCGAAGCTGATGGTGGTCGCCTGGGTGACGGGAGCCAGTCCCACCGTGTCGGAGACAATGTTCTGCGCCACGATGGCATAGATCGAGGGCGTGTTGACGACGTTGAGGCCGTTGGCGGCCGTGGCGCTGCCGCCGGTATTGATGACAACGCCGGTGTTGCCGACATTGAGGGTGTCGTTGCCGCCGGCGCTGCCGAACAGCACATTGCCCAGGATGCGGCCGCTATTGTTGATGGTCTGGCCGCCCGTGGTGTTGGCCGTCAGGTCGATCGCGGTCTCGATGGAACTGACAACGGCACCGGTGTCGGGCGTCAGCGTGGTGTTGGTCGCCGAAATGGTGCCGGCATTGTTGATGGTCTTCAGGCTGCCGCCCTGGTCCACAATGGCTTCCGACACCAGGCTGAAGGGCGCGGTGGCGGAGGCGATGGTGGCGGTGGGAGAAAACGTATTCGTGGTGACGCTGGCGGTGATGCTGGCATTCTTGCCGACATCGATCACCGGCACATTGGAATTCACGCCCAGGATGACGCCAAAGGCGCTGCCCTGACCCACGCCGGAGACCTGAGCGGTGATGGTGCCGGGGGTGTTGGTGGAAGAGCTTTCAGCTTCCGACATCACATCCAGCCGCGGCACGGTGGCAAAGGCGCCGATATAGAGGGCGGTTGCCGTGGTGATGCCGTTGGTGGTGACAGTCTGCGAGCCGGTGATGGCATTGGCCGAGATGGTGCCGGTGTTGAGCAGGCCCCCGACATTGGTGACGCTTTGGGTGGTCGTGGTCGACGTGCCGTTGATGGTGGTGGTGACGTTCTCCGTGACCGTGGTGGGCGCGGTCGAGCAGGTGGTGGCCGAAACCTGCGTGCCCAGGCAGGTGAAATAGGTCGAGGAGGCGCCCTGGATGATGACCGCCGCCGAGCTCAGATCGACGTCGATCGGCTGGCCATGGATGGTGCCGCGGTTGGTGAAGGAATAGCCGGGATCGATGGGATCGATATCGGCCGTGACCGGTCCGATGATGATGGGACCGCGCGGCGTGAGCAGCGTGCTGGTGATCGATTTGGTGGGATCGATGATCAGGGTGGGCGACTGGGACCCCGCCGCGACCAGGCCAGAAGAGCTGATCAGCGCCGCGCCGGCCGTGGATGAGGTGCCGGGACCGGTATTGATGAAACCGCCGTCGATGCTGCCGCCGATGATCACGGCCGAGCCGGCTTCCGGATTGCCGCCGCGCTGATTGGGGATATTGGTGCCGATCAGCGAGATGCTGCCGGCATTGACGAAAGAGCCGCCCGAAAAGGTCGGGCAGACAAAACCTGACGGCGCGCCACTGTCGCTGGCGCAGGAGTGAATCCCGCCCAGGGTCGCAATGCCCTCGATGCCCGGACCCACGCCGGAAAGTGCCGACTGGATGTAGAGATTGCCGTTCAGGGTGCCGTCCAGGTCCACGATCAGGGAGTTGGAGGCGGTGGAATTGACGCTGGCATCCTGAATGATGCCGCCCCCGCCCAGAAGGATGTTGCTGGTGACCTTGGTGCCTTGGACAAGTTCGAAGGCGGCCGAGGAATCGCCCTGAATGATGAGGGACGAGGTCGATGCCGCACTGGTCTGGCCGGTGAGCGTGTTGAGCGCGGTCAACGTGGTCAGCGTAATGGGGCCGTAATAGGTGTTGCCGCCCTGGATGACGATACCGAGCTTGCCGGTGCCATTACCGCCCAGATTGATGCTGCCGGTGGAGCTGAACCCCCCGGTTCCGGGATTGAGACTGCCGGCGCTGGTGTCGATCGAAACGCCGATGCCATTGTCGACATTGGAGTTGGAGATGCTGCCGTTGTTGGTCACCGAATTGTTGGAATTGACGGTGATCGTCGGGGTGCCGCTGGTCTGGATGCCCACACTGCCGGTGGCGTCGATGGTGATATTGCCGCTGGTGGAGGTGGTGAGCGCCGTGGAAGTGGCGGTGGAGACTTCCGTATCGGCACGCGCGCCGGCGGCCAGGGCTGCAGCCAGCAGGGCAGCCGCAGCGGCGGAAAGCATCAAACGGTGCTTGATCAACACAGCCTCTTTAAAATGTCGCCGGGCGGGGCACCGCCAATCTCGGCATTTCTCTCCACAAGGCCCGCTCCCGGGCCTCGGCCAAATCCCCGCGTCCCCGCGCAGGAATGTGCACCCTTTTACCCTTCGCCAGGCTCCCCGCCGCCCGCCAAGACGGGCGGAACGGTCTGACAGGCGCCTTTGTACCCGGCTATCGTCCCGGTTCAACAGCAAATTTTGGCCCCGGCACCCCCATCCCGGGCGAATCCGGCCGTCTTAATCCCGCGTTAGCGCCCTTCTGCGCAAAATCCGCGCGTGAAAAAGGCTTAACCAGCGAAATTTGCGCCCATGACCAAGGCCCGGCACACCGGATTCGCCAGGCTCACCCAGATGGATGTGAGCGCCGCGGCTGCACGCCACGAGATGCTCTATTCCGGCCGCATGGGCGGAGCCCGCGCGGTTTTCGCTTTCTGTGACCTTTCTGGGCTGGATCTGTCGGGCCGCAACTTGGCCGATGCGGACTTCACCGGCGCGATTCTGGAAGAGACCAATATGGAAGGCGCCAAGCTGGATTCGGCCAGCTTCTTCGGCGCCGACCTGCGCCGTTCCAACCTTTCGGGCGCCTCCATGCGCCGTGCCGACATGCGCGGCGCCTCCATGCGCGGTGCCAACATGATCGGCACCGATTTGTTCGAGGCCGACCTGCGCGAGGGTACCATCGCGGAGAAGGACAAGTACGGCAATCTCAGGGTGATGCAGCACGACCTGGGGCCGTCGGAGCTGCCGGCGGCGATGATGAACTCCGCCAACCTGGAACGCGCCAAGCTGACCGGCGCCATCGCGATCCAGGCCGACTTCACCGACGCGGTGATGAAGGGATGCCGGCTCACGCGCGCCAATCTGCGGCAGGCCCGGCTCACCGGCGCCAATCTGGAAAATGCCGATCTGTCAGGCTGCAACCTGACCGGGGCGGACCTGGCCGGCTGCATCCTGATCGGCGCCAAAATGGATTTCGCCACCACCCATGGCGCGGACATGACCAAGACGCTGACCGAAGCGGTGGCGCCGGATGCCGAAGCGGTGGCCGGCATCGAAAAGCTTTTGGAAGAACATTCGATATGGGCCGAGACCGACGGCCGCCAGGGTAAGCCCGCCGATCTGACGGGCAAGGACCTGCGTCATGTGCCGCGCCTGTCGCAATACCGTCTGACCGCGCTGATCGCGCCGGAAGCCCTGTTTTACGGCGTCGTCCTGGAAGGCGCCTCGCTGCAGGGTTCGAACCTGGCGGGCTGCGACCTGCGCTCGGCCAAGCTGGGCGGAGCGGATCTGCGCGGCGTCAATCTTTCCGGTGCCCTGCTCAATCACGCGGACCTGCGCGACACCAAACTGGGGCCTTTGATGATCGCGGGCGCCCGCCTTCTGCCGGCGCGGCTGGACAATGCCCAGGCGCGTTATGCCGATCTGCGGGGCGCCGACCTGCGCCGGGCGCGGCTGTCGGGCTGCGATCTGGCTTATGCCAATCTGGGCGATGCCGACATGCGCGACAGCGAGACCCAGGGCGCCGACTTTTCGGGCGCGAAGCTGCCAGGGCGCTTCGCCGAGGCTTTGGCCGCTTCCGGTTAAGCCGCCAGCGCCGAGCTTTTGGCGCGGATAAACTGCGCCAGGCGCGACAAGGACACTTTCGCTTCATTGCGCGCCGGATCAGCCTGGAACAGATGGCCCATGCCGTCATAGATCTCCACGCTCACCGGCACCTGGGCTTCGGCGGCGCGGTCTCCCAGTTTTGAAGCGTCGTCGCGCAATATCTCATGGGCGCCGGCATGCACCATCAGCGGCGGAAAATCATGGAAGCCCGCAAAGGCCGGCGAGGCATAGGCATCGCAGGGATTGGATTTGCGCAAATAATGGCGCGCGGACAGGAACAGCGTCTCCCAGTCGAGCTGGCTGTCGCTCTTGCGATTGCTCAGCATGGAAAGACCGGAGAGCGAAAGATCGGCCCAGGGCGACAGCGCCACGATCCCGCCCGGCATTTCCAGATTGGCGTTTCTCACCGCCAGCGCGATCGCAAAGGCAAGTCCGCCACCGGCCTCATCACCGGCCAGGACAATGGAGGAGCCGCGCACGCCCCGACCCAGCAGCGCGCGATAGGCATCGATGCCGTCGCGCACGGCGGAGGGAAAGAAACATTCCGGCGCCAGCCGGTATTTGACGCTGAACGCACCCACGCCGCTGGCTTCCACCAGCCGCCCCACCAGCGGGCGATGGGTTTCAGGCGAGCCGGCGACAAAACCGCCGCCATGGAAATACAGCAGGGTGCGGCCCGGTCCGCCCAGCGCGCCAACCCATTCGCCGTGAATGGGACCAAGCTGGCCAGGGGTAAAATCCATGGCTGCGGGCGGGACGCCAAAGCGCGAGAACAGGCTGGCATAACGGGCCCGCACCTCCTCGATGCCGGGAGGGCCCTTGGCTTGGGTCAGATTCTGCGGCCAGAACGCCATGGGAGCCAAAGCAGCGCTGCGGCAGAATCTTAACAAAAAAACGGGGGCCTCCCAAAGGAAAGGCCCCCGTTCTGGTTAAACATGAACAGGCATGTGGCCCTTAGGCGGCCTTGGTGCCTTCAATGGTGGTAAGGCTGGGCGCATTGATGGTGATGCGGCGCGGCTTCTTTTCCTCCGGCACCACACGCTCCAGATCGACATGGAGCAGGCCGTTTTCCAGGCGCGCTGCCTTGACCTCGACATGCTCGGCGAGCTGGAAGCTGCGCTCGAAGCTCCGGCCGGCGATGCCCTGATAGAGCAGCGAAGTCTGCTTTTCAGCGGTTTCGGCCTCACGCTTGCCGGTGATGGTAAGCACACGGTCCTTCACGTCCACCGACAGGTCCTTCTCGGCAAAGCCGGCGACGGCCAGGGTGACGCGGTAATTATTCTCGTCGCTGCGTTCGATATTGTACGGGGGGTAGCCCTGCTCGGACGCAGACTCGAGCAGACCGATCAGGCGATCAAAGCCGACGGTGGAGCGGAAAAAGGGGGAATAGTCGATACGCATGGAACAACCTCCTTGAAGCGTTGCTGTCTCCCCGCCGGCCCCTCTTCCAATAAGAGAAGTCCGCGCGGGACTGAAAACCGGCCCCATAAGGCGGCCGGACAACCTTTAATTTGGGTTGGAAAAAGGCCTCTTCAAGCCCCTTTGCCGGACTTGAAAATCCGGCTTAAGTGCCTACCGAAGCGTCCGATTTTCAGCCCGCATGATCCCCGCCGCCTCGCTGTTCGACCCCTTGCCCATCAAGGCCGTGGGCGCGGACCTGCGCGCCGCCCGTTTCGCCGCCGCCCCCGATGTGCCGGCGCGCGGAACCTGTGTGCTGCTGAACGGCCAGACCGAATTCATCGAGAAATATTTCGAAGTGATCGACGAGTTGCGCGGCCGGGGCTTTGCCGTCGCCACCATGGACTGGCGCGGCCAGGGCGATTCCACCCGCTTCACCAAGGACAGCCGCAAAAGTTTCGTGGGCGATTTCAGCGAATACGACCAGGACCTGGACACGCTGATGAACTGGATCGTCACGCCCATGCTTGCCGCCGGCGAAAAGCCGGTGGCCCTGGCCCATTCCATGGGCGCGCACAATCTCTTGCGCACCCTGGCCAGGCATCCGGCGCGTTTCAGGGCCTGCGTGCTCAGCGCGCCCATGATCGCGATTTCCTTTCGCGGCCAGCGCGAACTCCTGGTGCGCGCGGTCACCGCCCTGCAGATCTGGCGCGGGCGGCATACCGACTGGGTGTGGGGGATGGAGGCGCGCGACCCCCACAAGGTCAATTTCGCCGGTCAGCTGGTCACGTCGGATCCGCAGCGTTTCGAACGCACCCAGATGCTGCTGCGCGAAAATCCCGATCTCAGGCTGGCGGGCGCCACCTGGGGATGGCTGGCGGCCGCGCTGCGCTCGATGGACTGGCTGAGCAGCCAGGCCCAATCGATCACAACCCCGCTTCTGGTGGTGGGCGCCGGCAAGGACCGCATCTGCATTACGCCTGCCGCACGGGATTTCGCGCAAAAGGCGCCGCATGCCGAGTATGTCGAGATCGCGGAAGCCGAGCACGAGATCATGATGGAGCGAAACCCCATCCGCGCCCAATTCTGGGCGGCTTTCGACGCCTTCATGGCGCGCGAGGCGCCTTTTGCGCGCTAGCCAAAAAGAAACCGCCCCGCAGCTCTCGCTGCGGGGCGGCCGTCTTTCAATACTGGTTACTGAGCCGGAGCCGGAGCCGGAGCCGCGCCAGCCTGTTCGGGCTGCTGCGGGCTAGGCGCCTGCTGCGCCGGCTGCTGCTGCGCCGGCTGCTGAACCGTGGGCGTTTCCGGAGCCGGGGCCGCGCTCTGTACCGGCTGGGTGGCCTGATTGTTGTTGCTGGCCACGTCAGACGGCGAAGGCTGAGGCGCGGCCGGCAGTGGCGTGGCCGACGGGGTGGTTACCGCTTGCTGCTGTTGCGGCTGGGTGGTCACGCCGGTCGAATCCGCATTCAACCGGGTCTGGCCAGCGCTCGAGGCCATCTGGCTGCTCGAAGCATTTGCGCTGTTATCAGCGGTGGAGGTGTCGGCATCACGCGACAGCGCCTTGTGATGGCGGATCGGCTTGGCCGAGGCTTCCTTCACCGGCGCGGGCGCCGGCGTATTGTCGCTCGCCGCGGGGGCCGGAGCCGGCATGCTGTTGTCAGCCGCCTGCTGCGCCGGAGGCGCGGGCGGAGGAGCAACCGGCGCCGCGGCCTGGGCCGGAGGCTGCGGCAGATTGTTGTCGGCCACAACGGGCTTGGGCGACGACGGACCGGAATAGGCATAAAGACCAATGCCGGCCGCGCCGACCATCAGTGCAACCGCAACCGCGCCGACAATCTTGGGCGTGTTGTTCGGCGCGCGTTCTTCGGGATGGATGGTGTGAAAGGAATTCAGGCCCGCGCCATTGCCTGCCGGCTCGGTGTGCAGCGACGAGATGGGCTGTGAGGGCTCGTTGAAGTCACGCAAGGACATGTTTTTCTCCTCAAGAGAATGTTGCGATTTCGGTAAGACAACGTGACTTGTCCCAAGCGGGTTTCCTCGCCGGAAAACAAAGGCAAATTGCGGCGACATTGCGCGCCACCCGCCCAAATTGTGAGACAATCAGGCCCGAAAAATCAGCTTTTCAGGAGCTTTATGGCTTCTTCGTGAACGCGCCTGTCGCCGCAGGCCAGGATGGTTTTGCCGTCACGGCAGTCATCACCGCTCCAGTTGGTGATGACGCCGCCAGCACCTTCCACCAGGGGAATCAGCGCGGCAACGTCCCAGCGGTTGAAGCCCGCTTCGATGACGATGTCGACAAAGCCCAGCGCCAGCGCCGCGAAGAGATAGCAGTCTCCGCCATAGCGCGTCATGCGCACGGCGGCGCGCACGCGCCCGAATGCGCTTTGCTGTTCGGGTGAAAAATAGACGGAAGGATCGGTGGCGCAGAGAATGGCATCCCCGATCCCGGCGCATTCGCGCACTTTCAGCGGCGTGCGCTTTTCGCCTTCCAGAAGAACACTGCGTCCATTGACGCCCAGATAGCGCTCGCCCAGCACCGGCTGGTCGATGATGCCCAGCACCGGCACTTCATTTTCTTCCAGCGCGATCAGCGAACCCCATTCATGACGCCCGGTGATGAAGGCGCGCGTGCCGTCGACCGGATCGAGCACCCAGCGCAGGCCGTTCTTGCCCGGCTTCTCGCCATATTCCTCGCCCAGGATACCGTCATCGGGACGGTCGCGCTCGATGATGGCGCGAATGGCGCGCTCGCCGCCCTTGTCGGCTTCGGTGACCGGGTCGAAGGCGCGCACACCAGGCTTGTGCGCGACGTCGATGCGCTGGCGGAAAAAGGGCCGGATCACCGCTCCGCTCGCATCGGCCAGGCGGCCCGCAAAGGCGATCATCTTTTCATCGACACTCATGCGGCCTTCCAGAAAGATACGATCAGCCCACCCGCCACGATCAGCAGGCCGCCTGCCAGGATCGGCAGGGTGGGAAGGGTGCGGAAAAACGCGAAATTGATGATCTGCCACATCACAAACAGGGTGGCGATATAAAGCCCGATTACCTGTCCAAATTCCAGCGGCGCGAGATTGACGACGATGCCGTAGGCGAGGAGGATTGCGCCTCCCGCCACGAACAGCCCAATGCGGGCCGGTCCGGCACTGTCCAGCAGCGCCTTGCGCAACAGCGCATCTCCACCCGCTTCCAGCAGAGCAGCCGCCAGCAGAAAAACGGATGGCGGAATATGGCGCATATCAGGCCCGCTCCCTTTTGCGCAGCAGAAGCGGCATGGTCAGCCCCTGGAACAAAACAGAAAAGATCACGATGCCGAACGTAACGACGCGGATGTCATAGGCAAAGGGGACGGACTCCGGCAAAGACAAAGCGAGGGCAAGCGCCAGCGCGCCCCGCAAGCCTCCCCACCACAAAACATGCTGGTCCTTGAAAGGAATCACCCAGCGGGAGCGCGCGAAAGCCAGGCACAAGGGATAGACGGTCAACAACCGTCCCAGAAGGACCAGCACGATTGCCGTGAGCAACGCCTTGACGCCAAGGCCCTGGAACGGAATGCGCGCCACGGTGACGCCGATCAGCAGGAAGATGAGTGAGTTGGCGATGAAAGCCGCGAACTCCCAGAAGCCCAGAACGAATTCCCGCTCGCGGGACGAAAACGCCTTGGGGCTTTGTGCCAGAACGGCCACATTGCCGATCAAAAGGCCTGCGGCCACTGTCGCCAGGACGCCGGAGAAATGGAAATGCTCCGCCAAAAGGAATGAACCATAAGCGGCGGCCGTGGTGAGCGCCGCACTCACCAGATGATCGAGCGTCCGTCCCGCCAGCAATAAGACAAGGCCCCCGACAAGAAGGCCGACGATAACGCCGCCGCCCGATGTTCGGATGAGCGCGATGCCCGCCGCCGCAAGACCGGGCGGCGACGAGGGCGACTGCGCCCAGGCCAGGACAAGGGTGAACAGCACTGCCGCGACACCATCATTGAACAGGCTTTCGCTTTCCACCAGCAGCCTCAGCCGGCCTTTCAGGCCGAGGTCCTTGAACAAGGCAATCACGGCGACGGGATCGGTGGCTGCGATCAGAACGCCGAAAAGCAGTGCCGAAGCCGCCGGCCACCCCAGGAAATGGCGCATACCGGCGGCAGTGACGCCCGCGGAGATCGCCACTCCAATAGTGCTGAGCACCAGCACCGGCAAAAGGTCGCGGCGCAATTCGTGCCAATGAATGCTGATGGCAGCCTCAAACAAAAGAGGCGGCAGGATCACCAGATAGATGAAATCATGGCTTAGGAGCGGGCTCAGCTGACCGCTAAACGGAGCCAGGCCGATGCCGGTGGCCACCAGCCCGACGGTATAAGGCATCGCCAGGCGGCGAGCGATGAGAGCGACCACGATCGCCACCACCAGCAGCCCCACCATGCTCGCCAGAATCAAGTGCATGCGGCAGCTTAGACCAAGCTGACTTGGACTGCGCCGGATTTGCTGGAAGCGGACCGGACCGGCCTGTCGCGCGGAACCCGTTAGGCGTCCGCCGCCTGCTTGGCGCGCTTGCGCAGATGCGGAAGCAGCTCGCGCTTCCTCAGCCGGATGTTCAGGGGCGTCACCTCGACCAGCTCATCGTCCTGGATATAGGCCATGGCCTGTTCCAGGGTCATCGGCACGATCGGGGTCAGACGCACCGCTTCGTCCTTGGAGGTCGTGCGAATGTTGGTGAGCTGCTTGGCCTTGGTCGGATTGACGTCCAGGTCGTTGTCCTTGGCGTTCTGACCGATGATCATGCCTTCATAGACCTTGGTGCCCGGGGTCACGAACAGCTTGCCGCGCTCTTCCAGATACCAAAGGCCGTAAGCCACGGCCTCGCCATTCTCGGTGGAAATCAACACGCCATTGATTCGCCCGCCCACCGGACCTTTATGCGGGGCATATTCCAGGAACATGCGGTTCATCACGCCGGTGCCGCGGGTGTCGGTGAGGAATTCGCCGTGATAGCCGATCAGGCCGCGCGCCGGGGCATGGAAGACCACGCGGGTCTTGCCGGCGCCGGTGGGGCGCATGTCGACCATCTCGCCCTTGCGGTTGGAGATTTTCTCGATCACCACGCCGGTATAGGCGTCGTCCACGTCGACCGTGACTTCCTCGATCGGCTCCAGCTTCTGGCCATTCTCGGTCTTGAACAGCACGCGCGGACGCGAAATCGAAAGCTCGAAGCCCTCGCGGCGCATGGATTCGATCAGCACGCCCAGCTGCAGTTCGCCGCGGCCGGCCACTTCGAAAGCGCCCTCGCCCGTCTCATGAACCTTGAGCGCGACATTGCCCTCAGCCTCGCGCATCAGGCGGTCGCGGATGACCCGGCTCTGCACCTTGTCGCCTTCTCGGCCGGCAAGCGGGGAATCGTTCACCGCCAGGGTCATGGCCAGGGTCGGCGGATCGATGGGCTGGGCGTGAATGGCTTCTTCCACCGTGAGATCGCACAAGGTGTCGGCAACGGTCGCGGTCTCAAGCCCGGCAATGGCGACGATGTCGCCGGCCTCGGCCCGTTCCACGGGTACGCGCTGCAGGCCGCGGAAAGCCAAAAGCTTTGTCACACGCGCCTTTTCGATCACTTCGCCGGTGCGAGACAGAACCTTGATATTGCGGTTGGTGGTGATGACGCCGGATTCGATGCGGCCGGTGAGGATGCGGCCCAGGAAATTGTCGGCTTCGAGCGTGGTGACCAGCATCTTGAAGGGATGTTCGTCGCCCGCCAGCTTCTGCGGCTTGGGCGCCGGCACATCTTCGACGATGCGGCGGAAGAGCGGGGTCAAATCCTTGCGCTCGTCTTCCAGCTCGTCCACCGCCCAGCCGTTGCGGCCCGAGGCATAGAGATGATGGAAGTCGAGCTGATAGTCATTGGCTTCCAAGGACAGGAACAGGTCGAAGATGGATTCCAGCGTCTCTTTCGGCTGGGCGTCGGAACGGTCGATCTTGTTGATGACCACGATGGGCTTGAGTCCCAGCTTCAGCGCCTTGGACAGCACGAACTTGGTCTGGGGCATCACGCTTTCGGCCGCGTCCACCAGCAGCACCACGCCATCGACCATCGACAGAATGCGTTCCACCTCGCCCCCGAAATCGGCATGGCCGGGCGTATCGACGGTGTTGATGCGCACGCCGTTCCATTCCACCGACGTGCACTTGGCCAGGATGGTGATGCCGCGCTCGCGCTCCTGATCGTTGGAGTCCATGGCCCGTTCGGCCATCTGCTGGTTCTCGCGGACCGAGCCGGACTGTTTCAGCAGCTGGTCCACCAGTGTGGTCTTGCCATGGTCGACGTGCGCGATGATGGCGATGTTGCGGATTTCCATGACACCAGAATCAATAAGAGGACGGGCGGGATGCGGCGCGCTTATAGACGTCTCGCCTGTTGCGGAGCAACAAGGCCCCTAACGGGCTTGTCATTTCTTTGTCGGCATTACCGACTTTATATATATAAATCAACAGCTTGCGGCAATTATGAAAATCCGTTTCGCCACACTATTGAGAGGGTTTTGCCCTATAAGCAGTGACAACAAGCCAGCAATGGCCAGGGCCCGGTCACCGGCCAGACAGGGTTGAAGCACCAAGGCATTTAGAACCGAGCCCAATCCGCCGCGGAGCGGCAGATTGCGGGATGTATACTGTGAACCGCTGGCGGCTGCCGGCTCGTAGATTGTGTCAGGATTGCGTCGTATGAACGTTCAGATCGCCCCCTTGCAGACCCCGCCGACGCGGGACGACGAGCTGGATGAGGACCGCGGCGGTCATATCCGCACCTATGTGATCGGCGGCGCCGCGCTGGCGCTGGCCCTGGGCGGCTTCTGGTATTTCACCCATGACAGCGGTGCGCCCAAGGGCCGGCGCAACCTGGCGGCGCCGGTAAGGGTGGCACCGGTCGAGGTCCGCGACATGGCGGTGATCGAGCACACCATCGGCACGGTGATGGCCAATTCGACCGTGCAGATCAACGCCCGCGTCAACGGCCAGCTGGTCAAGGCTTTCTTCAAGGAAGGCCAGATGGTGAAGGTGGGCGATCCCCTGTTCGAGATCGACCCGCGCCCCTACCAGGCGGCCTATGACAATGCGGTGGCCTCGATGGTCACGGCCAAGGCCAAGGCAGAACGCTATAATCGGCTGAAGGCGCAGAATGCCGTGGCGGGCCAGGATGTCGACGATGCCCAGGCCGCCTATCTGGAAACCAAGGCCAATGTCGAATCCGCCCGCCTGAACCTGGAATACACCACCATCCGTTCGCCGGTGAACGGCAAGACCGGTCCGATCCTGATCCAGCCCGGAAACATGGTGAGCTCGACCTCGTCCAGCTCTTCCAGCAGCACCACCAACGGCATCTCCACCGCCAATCCGCTGGTCACCATCAACGAGATCCAGCCGGTGAAGATCTCTCTGTCCCTGCCCCAGTCCGACCTGCCGCGCATCCAGGCGCAGCTGGCCAGGCCCGGCGGGCTGACCATCGCCATGAACATGCGCGACCAGGGCGGCGAGGACATCAAGGTGCCGGTCAATTTCGTGAGCAACGCGGTGGCGGGCACGACCGGCACCATCGAGCTGCGCGCCAGCTATCCCAATACCGAGATGAAGCTGGTGCCGGGCCAGCTGGTGGATGCCACCGTGATGCTGTCCCAGATCCCGAACGCCTTGGTCGTGCCGCGCGATGCGGTGAACACCGGTCCGGACGGGCTATTCGTCTATGTGGTCAAGGACGGCGTCGCCGATCAGCGCCCGGTAACACTGCAATTCGACGATGGCGTCAATGATGCCGTCGACGGCAACCTGAAAGCCGGCGAGGAGGTGATCACGGACGGTCAGCTCAGGGTGCTTCCGGGCGCCAAGGTCAGCATCACCGGCACAAAGAAACATGCCGGCGCCGGCGCCGGCGCGAAGACTGGCGGCCGCAAGGGCAAGCGCGCATCGGACAATCAGGGCTAAGAGCCCAGGGTTTTGAAATGAATCTGTCGCTGCCTTTTATCGAACGTCCCGTCATGACCACTTTGGTGGTCGCGGCCATGGTGATTTTCGGCGCCTATGGCTATTCCAACCTGCCGGTTTCCGACCTGCCCAATGTGGACTTTCCCACCATCTCGGTAATGGCGGCACTGCCGGGCGCGGACCCCGACACCATGGCGTCCTCGGTCGCATCGCCCCTGGAGAATCAGTTTTCCGCCATCCAGGGCATCGATCAGATGACCTCGACCAGCATACAGGGTCAGACCAGCATCAACCTCCAGTTCAGCCTGGACCGCAGCCTGGACGGCGCCGCCCAGGACGTACAGTCGGCAATCAGCGCGGCGGGTCATTTCCTGCCCAAGACGCTTCCGCAGCAGCCTACTTTCCGCAAAGTGAATCCGGCCGATCTGCCGGTCCTGTTCCTGACCCTGCGCTCTTCGACCCTGAAGCCGTCGGCGGTGGACGAATATGCCGAGACCCTGCTGGCCCGGCAGATTTCGACCCTGGAAGGCGTGGCCCAGGTCAGCGTGTTCGGCAGCGCGAAATATGCCGTGCGAATCCAGGCCGATCCCGATGCGCTGGCGGCGCGCAAGATCGGCATCGACACGCTGGTCAATGCCGTGTCCCAGGCCAATGTGAACCTGGCGACGGGCGCGCTGAACGGTCCCACCCGTTCCACCGTCATCCATACCGGCGGCCAGCTCAACAATGCCGCGGAATTCAACAATCAGGTCGTGGCCTATCAGAATGGCGCGCCGGTGCGCCTGAAGGATGTCGGCCGCGCCATCGACGGGCAGGAAAATCCTTACGGCCAGAGCTGGTACAAGGACCAGCCCGCCATCGTCCTGGCCATCTTCCGTCAGCCCGGCTCCAATGTCGTGGGCGTGATCGACAACATCAAGAAGATCCTGCCCCAGTTTCAGGCCAACCTGCCGCCGTCGGTGCAGCTGGATATCGTTTTCGACCGCAGCCAGGTGATCCGCGCCTCCATCAATGACGTGCAGGATACGCTGTTGATCGCGGGCGCCCTGGTCGTGGGCGTGATCTTCGTCTTCCTGCGTCGGGTTTCCGCCACCATCATCCCCTCGCTGGCGCTGCCCATCGCGGTGATCGCCACCTTCGCCGGCATGGCCTTCATGGGCTACAATCTCGACAATCTCTCGCTGATGGCGCTGACCTTGTCGGTCGGCTTTGTCGTCGACGACGCCATCGTCATGCTGGAGAACATCGTCCGCCACATCGAAATGGGCGAAAAGCCTTACGAGGCGGCGGTCAAGGGTTCCAGCGAGATCGGCTTCACCATCCTCAGCATGACCATCAGCCTGGCGGCGGTGTTCATCCCCATCGTCTTCATGGGCGGCATTGTCGGCCGCCTGCTGCACGAATTCGCCGTCACCATCATCATGGCGATCATCTTCTCGGGCATCATTTCGATCACCCTGACGCCGATGTTGTGCGCACGCCTCTTGCGCGACGAACACAATGCCAACCACAACATGTTCTATCGGTGGAGCGAAAATACCTTCAATCGCGTGCAGGCGGCTTATGACCGTTCCCTGCGCTGGAGCCAGAAACATGGCCCCATCATCATGGGTGCCTTTGCGCTGAGCCTGGTGGCCAGCGTGGTGCTGATCGCGGTGATGCAGGAGGACTTCCTGCCCAGCGACGACACCGGCCGGCTTCAAGCCAATCTGATGGCCGCCAACGGCACCAGCTATCAGCAGATGGCCTATTACACCACGGAAGTGGCCAAGATCGTGGGCCAGGATCCCAATGTGCGGGGCGTGATGGCCGAGATGGAGGGTGCCAACGGTTCTGCAGGCACCAACCAGTCGCGCCTGATGATGATCTCGCTCAAGCCGCTGGGCGAGCGCAAGCTGGGACCCGACGCGATCATCCGCGAACTGCGCCCCAAGGTCTCGCGCTTCCCCGGCGTCAATGTCTTCCTGATCAATCCGCCCACCATCCGGCTGGGTGCGCGCCAAGCCAGATCCACCTACCAGTACACCATGCAGGGCCTGGATCTGGACCAGCTCAAGGAATATTCCGACAAGCTGATGGAGGAGATGCGCGCCAAGCGCATTTTCGTGGACGTCAATTCCGATCTCGATGCCGCCATGCCTTCGGTCCAGGTGAAGATCGACCGCGACCGCGCCGCGGCACTTGGCGTATCGCCGCAGCAGATCGAAGTGGCGCTGGGCGCGGCCTTCGGCGGCCAGCAGATCTCCCAGATCAACACCTCATCCAACCAGTATGAGGTGATCATGGAGCTGCTGCCGCGCTTCCAGCGCGATGCCTCTGCGCTCGGCCGCCTCTATGTCACCGCCCAGAACGGCACCTTGGTGCCGATCACCGCCGTCACCAAGATGACGTCGTCCACCGTGGCTTTGTCGGTGAACCATGCCGGCCAGATACCGGCCGTGACGATTTCCTTCGATCTGGCGCCGGGCGCGGCGCTGTCGGATGCGGTGACCGGCATTCACGAAGCCAGCGACGACATCGGCGTGCCCGCCTCCATCCAGGGCAGCTTCCAGGGCACCGCCGCGGCGTTCGAGGATTCCACCAAGAATATGGGCGCCCTGCTCGTCATCGCCATGGTGGTGGTCTACATCATCCTGGGCATTCTCTATGAAAGCTTCATCCATCCCCTGACCATCCTTTCGGGACTGCCTTCCGCGGCGGTTGGCGCGCTGGTCACGCTCTATCTTGCCCATCTGCTGTTCCTGGCGGGCATCACCTCCAGCGACATGTCGCTGTCGCTTTACGCCTTTGTCGGCATGATCATGCTGATCGGCATCGTGAAGAAGAATGCCATCATGATGATCGACTTCGCGCTCAACCGGCAGCGTACCGACCATATCCCGGCCGAGCAGGCGATCTTCGAGGCTGCCCAGGTGCGCTTCCGCCCCATCATGATGACCACCATGGCAGCCCTGATGGGCACCCTGCCCATTGCTTTCGGTACCGGCACCGGCGCGGATTCGCGGCGACCGCTGGGCCTGTGCGTGGCGGGCGGCCTGGTCCTGTCGCAGCTCCTGACCCTCTACATCACGCCGGTGATCTATACCTATCTCGACCGGCTGGGTGGCAAGCTTCAGAGCCGCAAGCGGCGCCGGGGCACCGTGGCGAGCATCGCGCCGGCGGAATAGGTGTCCGCACGCCGAGCCCATCGCTGCCAGCCATAAAGGCTCAAAAGCAGAAGTTCGCCGTCAGGTTGCTTGGGATACTGGGGCCCATCGCACGCAGGGCCATGCCGTTGTGCCGCCGGCAAAGAGAGTGGACTGCCGGAGATGGTCCAGCAGCCCGGCGATCATGTGTCTTTCTTCCGCCTGGCGGAGAGGTCCTTCAGCAGCTTTTCGGCATCCGCGATATCCTTGGGCGTCAGGTTGCCGGCCTCGATCAGTTGGGCCATCACCGGCTGCATGCGGCCGCCGAACAGGGAAAGGAACTCATCCACCAGCCGCGCCTTGGCGGCTTCGCGGGTGATCAGGGCCTCGAAGATATGAGCGTTGCCGATCTTGCGGGAACGGCGCAGCGTCTTCTTGGCTTCCAGCCGGTACACCATGGTCTGGATGGTGGTGTAGGCCGGACGGTTCTTGGGCCCGAAACTCTCCTGGATCTCACGGATGGCAACGGGGCCCCTGGTCCACAGCACCTCCATGATCTGGAGTTCCAGCTTACTTAATTTGGGCAAGCGCATGGCGCATCCCTACTACAGGCGTCGGAAATCCTAGGACCGGGCCGGTCCACCCGCAAGGCGTTCATCACGCCCGTTAATGGTCGAGAGGCGCGCCCACGGCGCGGGGACGCAAAGCGTCGAAGGGGCCGCAGAGAAAAAGCCCGGCCGCATATCCGCCCAGATGCGCCTGCCAGGCGATCTGGGCATTTTCCCCGCCGAGCGGCAGGCCGGCGATGCCGGTCAGCATATTGATCGCCACCAGCACGCCGGTGAAGACCAGCATCTGGCGCGAGAAGATGGGAAGAAGCGGAGTGGCACCGGGCACCGCCCAGGGGCTTTGGCCCGGCAGCATGCGCAAAGCTGCCGCCATCAGGCCGGAGATGGCGCCCGACGCGCCCACCACGGGAGCGGGACTTCCCCAATTCAAGGCCACATAGGCCAGCGCGCCGGCGATCCCGCAGATCAGGAAGAAGACCAGGAACAGCATCGGCCCGAAGCGACGGGCGACGATCGGCGCGAAGGCGAGCAGGAAGAGACAGTTAATGCCCAGATGGGTCCAGTCATTGTGTAGCCCCATATAAGAGACGAAGGGAACTGCACGCTCCCACCATGTCCCGGGATTGAGCATGCGGCTTTCCAGGAAGGCCTGGCTGTAACGCGCCGGCATCAGGCCGTACTCGTAAACCATGTTCTGGGCTGCCGCGGCCGGCAGCGAGATCCGCAATGCATGCAGCGCCGCCAGGACGCCAATCAGCCAAAGCACGATAGCGGGCGCGCGAAATATGGGCTGGCGCGGCGGGTGGGACTGAAGGAAGGCCATGGGGCTTATCTAGGGCGCTTTGCGCTCAGCGCCAAGACAAGCTGTTCCAGGATGAAACGCCCTGCCCCTTCCGGAAGGCGGTCATGGTGTCACTGTGGCCGCCCGTTTCGGGACAAGACTGTTTACCCTGTCCGGGCCGCATTCCGCGATGGCGAGGGCGGGAAGCCCATAAAGCCGCCTTTTGCGCGGTTTTTTGCCGGGCGCACGTGCCGCCCCGGCACAGTCAAAAGCTAACGCCAATTAAGGGCTGGCATGGCGGTTGCTCTGTTCGGGTCAACCGAATTGGAAAGACGCCCCTATGTCCAACTTCAAGACCCGCACGACGCTCATTGCCCTGACATTCGCCTTCTTTGCCGCCCCGCTCGGGGCCCAGGCCCAGGAATGGACCAATTCGTCCATGTACAACGGCTATGGCGCGAGCAGCCAGAACCAGGCGTCGAACTATTCGATGCGCGACGCCAACGGCAACCTGACCATGGTCAATGGCCAGATCACGCCCTCGATCTACTCCAATGCCTCCGGCTCCCAATTCGCCACAGCCGGAGTTGGCATGGCGGGTGCAGCAGGTCAGGCATACGGACAGGCCACCGCGATCGGCAACTCGCTCAACGTGACGGTCATCGGCATGCACAACACCACGATCATCGACAACCAGCAGACCAACACAGGCAATCAGACAGCCACCGCGGCTGTGAACACGCACTAAGTAGTGAAGGAAGAAGGGAAGCCCCTCCCATGAACGCCCGCGCCCGCAAACATCTTTTGAAACCGCTGGTCCTGATCCTGGCCGCGGTTGCGCTGGAAGGCTGCATCAGCCCCTATCCGGACTCGGTGGGCCGTTACACCTCCCCGATCGGCGGCGCGCCGGTGATCTCCAATGAAACCCCCTATTCCGCGGCGCTGCGCTGCATGGGCGGCTTTGTGGGCCAACGCCCGGTGCGCATCGCGGTCGGCCAGATCGCCGACTATACCGGCAAGACCGAATCCGACGGCTCGGGCCGCAAAGTCACCGCCGGCGCCGCCCTGATGGCGATGAGCGCCCTCAACAAGGCGGGCGTTCACATGGTGGAGCGTTTCGACACGTCGGTTGCCGAAATGGAACTGAAGTACGCCAACAACAAGTTGATCGGCGATGACCAGCATCCCGCGCCCCAGGCCGGCGATTATCGCAAGATCCTGGCCGGCTCGATCCCCGGCTCCGACTATTACATCGTCGGCGGCATCACCGAACTGAACTTCAATATCCGCAGCGAAAACGCCAACGGCAATGGCGGCGGCACCGCCACCAACGCCACCACCGGCACGGCCGCGGGCAGCCTGTATGTGATGAATGTCGGCCTGGACATGCGCCTGGTCAACACCAACACGCTGGAAGTGGCCGATGTGATCTCCTACCAGAAGCAGATCATCGGCCGCCAGGTTTCGGCCGGCGTGTTCTCCTTCCTGGGCACCAACTTCTTCGATGTCAGCGTGGGCGAAAGCGCGCTGGAGCCGATCCAGCTGGCGGTGCGCTCGGTGATCGAGCGCGCGGTGCTGGAGATGATCACCCGCATCTATCGCGCCCCAGGCGGCTCCTGCGCCATTCCGCTGGGAACCGCGGAAGATCCCCTGCGTGAAGCCGGCGAACAGCCTTATTACCCGCAGACCGCCGCCTATGCCGCGCCTTATCCCTATGCGCCGCAGCAGCCCTATGCGCCGCAGCCCGCTTACTACGCGCCCCCCGCATACATGGGCACGTATGGCGGCGGCGGACGCAACAACCCCTATCGCAGCTTCAGTGAAACCGACCCGGTTGGCGATCCCCGCCTTCGCGGTGGCCTCTAAACCCTGTCCAACCGATCCCAAGGAGCCCCCAAGATGAAATCCGTCAAAACCCTTCTCACAGCTTCCGTCCTTCTGCTCTCCTCCAGCGCCGGTTTCGCACAGACCTACGGCAGCTGGAACGATGGCTCCTCGTCCTCCTATTCGGGCGGCGCCGGCGGTTCCAACATCATCAACGGCCAGGTCAATCTGCAGAACAACTGGTCGAACCTGACCGGCAGCATCGACACCACAGGCGGCGACGCCGTCGCTGTGGGCGCGGCCGCGGGCAACCTGATCGACATCACCACCATGAACAATACCCGCGTTCACAACAGCCAGATTGTTGGCCCCGGTGCCAACATCGGATCGAACGTCAATGTCGACATGACCAATATCTGGGGCAATGCCTCTGTCGGCAATCAGGTGGTTTGCAACGGCGCCAGCGTGTCGACCGATCCGACCTTCGCCTCGACCCACAACTATCAGGAATGTAATGCCGGGGACCCCTATTCGGGCATCAGGACCAACATCTCCAATGTCGCCGGCAATGCCGTCGTTCAGGGATCGTCGCTGGGCAACACCTTCGAGGCGGACTCCAATGCCCCGAACATGCCGATCCTGTCCAAGCAGATCAACAATTCCGCCAACGTCTCGAACGTGAACGCCAACCTCTACAATGTGGGCGGCACCGCGGCGCTGTCCTCCAGCGCCATCGGCAATACCTCACAGATCATCCACTATTCGACCAACTAGGTCTTTCGGAATGCTCCGGAATTCTTAGGGGCAAAATAAGGGTTCCGGAGCCGGGGACGGGAGCGCAAGGACATCGCTCCCGTCCCTATCTTTTTTGCCGCTTTTGACGTATCTGCGTGCCATGAGCGCATTGCCGATCGACCTTGACGCCTTCGAGGAAGCCGCGGTCTCCCACGAGCCATTTCCCTTCGCGCTGGTGCCGCATTTCGTGAAGCCCGAAGCGATGGCGGCGATCAATGCCGACTATCCGCTCGTCTCCCATCCCGGCTCGTTTCCCCTGCCCACGCTGAAATATGGTCCCGCCTTCGCCGCCCTGATTGCGGCGATCCAGGGGCCGCAATTCACCCGCGCGGTGGAAAAGAAGCTGGGCATGAGCCTTCAGGGCCGGCCCACCATGGTGACCGCGCGCGGCGTCTCGGCGGCGCGTGACGGCCAGATCCACACGGATTCGCGCACCAAGCTGGTGACGGTGCTGATCTATATGAACAATGCCTGGGAGGCGAAGACGGGGCGGCTGCGCCTGCTGCGCCGGCCCGACAGCCTGGAAGATGTGATCGCGGAAGTGCCGCCGGAAGAAGGCACCTTGCTGATCTTCCGCAACGATCCCAATGCCTGGCATGGCTTTCATGCCTTTGAAGGTCCGCGGCGGGTGATCCAGCTTAACTGGGTGACTGATATGGGCGTGGTCCGGCGCGAGCAGTTCCGCCACAGGATCAGCGCGTTCTTCAAGCGGCTGCGTGGGCGAGGAGCGTCATCCGAAAGGATGTGAGCATGTCCAGTGGACATGCGAAAGCGACGAGCGCCCGGAGCGAAAGCGACGAGCGCCCGGAGCGCAAGCGAAGGGCCGGTGATTCAGCCAGCTGCGTAGTCGTGCCAAATTCCGCGCGAATCGCGGATGCGGTGACCTTGCGCGGTTTTTTCGACATTGGTGGATTCCAGCGGAACCTTGCCAAAGCCGCCGGGGATATCGAGCATATAGGTCGGCATGGCGAGACCCGACAGGCGCGGGCGCAATTCGCGCATCAGCGCGAGGCCATCTTCGATACCGATGCGGAAATGCGATGTGCCAGGCGCCAGATCGGGATGGTGCAGATAATAAGGCTTGATGCGGTTTTCGACGAATGTGCGCATCAGAGCCGTCAGCGTTTCCACACCGTCGTTCACGCCCTTGAGCAGCACCGACTGGCTGACCAGCGGGATGGCGCCTTCGACCAGCCGGGCGATGGCGCGGCGTGCCTCAGGCGAGAATTCGCGCGGATGATTGGCGTGGATCGCGACATAGGTGGTTGCGCCGCCCACCTGCAGCGCGGCCACAAGCTCGTCGGTAATCCTGGCGGGATCGGTGACCGGCACGCGGGTATGCCAGCGGACCACTTTCACATGGGAAATCTCCGCCAGGCGGCCGATGATCTCCGCTACGCGGCGCGGGCTCAGGATGAAGGGATCGCCGCCGGTGAGGATCACTTCCCAGATTTCAGGATGGGCCGCGATATAGGCCAGCGCCGTCTCGAAATCCTTTTTCGAAAGCGCATTTTCCTGCCCGGGCCCGATCATCTCGCGCCGGAAACAAAAGCGGCAATAGACCGGACAGGCCGCCACCACCTTGAACAGCACGCGGTCGGGATGGCGATGAACGATGCCGGAAACCGGCGAATGGGCGTGATCCCCGATGGGATCGGCCAGTTCTTCGGGAAGCGTCTTCAGTTCTTCCAGCGAGGGCAGAAACTGGCGCGCAATGGGATCGTGGGGGTCGGCCGGATCGATCAGCGACAGCAAGCTGGGCGACACCGCCACCGCGTAGCGCCGCGCGACCTGTTCAAGAGTTGATTGCGCGATTTGTCCGCTCGCTCCGCTCGCTTCCAATTCGCGCGGGGCAATACTCACTTCTTGGCCTTGAAGCTGGGCAGGAACATGGCGAGCAACCCGATCGCAGGCAGGAAGGAGCACACCTTATAGACGTACGTGATCGAGGTCGCATCCGCCAGGGCACCCAGGACCGCGGCACCTATGCCGCCCATGCCGAAGGCAAAGCCAAAGAACAGGCCTGAGATCATGCCGACCCGGCCGGGCAACAGTTCCTGGGCATAGACCACGATGGCGGGAAAGGCCGAGGCCAGGATCAGGCCGATGATCGAGGCCAGAATGCCGGTCCAGAACAGATTTGCGTAAGGCAGCACCAGGGTGAAAGGCAGCATGCCCAGGATGGAGAACCAGATCACATATTTGCGGCCGATCTTGTCGCCCAAGGGGCCGCCGACCAGGGTGCCCACCGCCACCGCGCCCAGGAAAAAGAACAGATGTACCTGGGCGTTCTGCACCGACACGCCGAAAGTGTGGATCAGATAGAAGGTGAAATAGCTGCCGATGCTGGCGAGATAAAAGAATTTCGAGAAGATCAGCGCCAGCAGGATGGCCAGCGAGGCCACGACCTTGGACTTCGGCAAACCGCTGTCGCGGCTGGCCTGATGGCTTTTGATCCGCTGCAGCCCGTGATGCTTGTACCAGGTGCCGACCTGAATCAGCGTGACGATGCCCAAGAGCGCAAGGCCGGCATACCAGACGATGGAGCGCTGGCCATAGGTCGCCACCAGCAACGCCGCGGTGAGCGGGCTGATTGCCTGGCCCGTATTGCCGCCGACCTGAAACACGGACTGCGCCAGGCCATAACGGCCGCCCGAGGCCATGCGCGCCACCCGGCTGGCTTCGGGATGAAACACCGACGAACCCAGCCCGACCAGCATGGCCGCAATCAGCAGCACCGGATAGTTGGGGGCCACAGCCAGCACCAGCAGTCCGACCAGGGTGGAAACCATCCCCACCGCCAACGAATAGGGCATGGGCTTGATGTCGGCAAAATAGCCCACCACCGGCTGAAACAGCGAGGCGGTGCACTGAAACGTCAGGGTGACCAGACCGATCTGGGCGAAATTCAAATGAAATTGCGTCTTCAAGGTCGGATAGATCGCCGGCAACAGCGCCTGCATCATGTCGTTCAGCAGATGGCCGAATCCGATCGCGAACAGCACCGCAAAGCTGGTGTCGTGGGCAATCTTGCGGACGGCCGTGTCGGTCATGGCGGCGGGAGCCTACGCCCTGCCCCATATTTCGCCACCCAAAATCCGGCATGGCGGCCATGCTGCGTTGCCCAAAGCACAGGCCCGCCTCCCCCTTGCGTGCGCAGCACGCCCAAGGGGGAGGTGGTTTCAGCGTGCGAAGGCAGCCCTAGCTGCCGAGCGAAAGCTGAAACCGGAGGGGGATAGCCAAATCAAACCATCAGTGGCGTCCATAACACCGCATCGATATTTGGCGCACCGGTCGCCAGCATCACCAGCCGATCGAAGCCCAGCGCCACCCCGCTGGCCGGCGGCATGTGGGCCAGCGCCGCCAGGAAATCCTCGTCCAGCGGGTAGCGCTGGCCATAGACTTTTTCCTTCTTGGCCATGTCCCGCTCGAACCGCTCCCGCTGCGTCACCGGATCGGTCAATTCGCCAAAGCCATTGGCCAGCTCGACGCCGCAGACATACAGCTCGAAGCGCTCGGCCACGCGCGGATCGCGCGGGCTGACCCGCGCCAGGGCCGCCTCACACACCGGATATTCGTAGAGGATGCAGGGCTTCTCCATGCCCAGCCGGGGCTCGACCCGAAGGGTGAGGATCTTGCTGAACATGTCGGACCAGTCGTCGTCATCGGCGACATCGATGCCGCCGCGCCGGGCCCGGACGCGCAGCGCGGCCGCATCGCCAACGCCTTCCGGTGACAGGGTCGCCATCAGGTCGATCCCGGCCAGATGGGTGAAGGCGTCGGCGACCGTGAGCCAATCGGCTTCGGCACGCGGGTCGCAGGCCGCTTCGCGATACCGCAGCGCCTTGGCGCCGGTCACGTCGGCCGCCAGCACCAGCAGCGCCAGGCAATCCTGAATGACCGCGCGATAGTTTTCCCGCGCGCGGTACCATTCCAGCATGGTGAATTCGGGGGCATGCAGCCGGCCGCGCTCACGGTTGCGGAACACCCGGGCGAAATCGAAGATCTTTTCCTCCCCTGCCGCCAGGAGCTTCTTGGACGCAAATTCCGGGGAGGTATGAAGGTAAAGAGGCCGGTCCGCCCCGTCAGGCCCGGTCAGCCGGGTCTCGAAAGCATGGAGATGGGTCTCATTGCCGGGCGAGACCACCAGCGCCCCGCATTCGACCTCGGTAAAGCCTTGTGCCTGGAAATACCCACGAATCCCGGCCTTTATCGCCCCCCGCTGCAGCAGCAGGGGCCGGCGGTCGGCATGGCTTTCCGGGGTCCACCAGGGCATTTGCGGATCAAGGTCCTTGCTGCTAAAGACCCCCCAATTCCCGCGATTTGAGAGGTTTTCCCGTGGTTTCGGTTATCGCCAGCTCTGTGCGCAAAGGCAATGTCCTGGAGAAGGACGGCAAGCTCTATCTCGTCATCACCGCGGAGAATATCCATCCCGGCAAGGGCACGCCCGTCACCCATCTGGAAATGCGCCGCATCAGCGACGGCGTGAAGACGGTGGAACGCCTGCGCACCACCGACAGTGTCGAGAAGGCCTTCGTCGAGCATCAGGACTTCCAATACCTGTACCAGGATGGCGAGCAGTATGTGTTCATGCAGCCCCAGACTTTCGACCAGCTGCATGTCGGCGCCGACGTGGTCGGCGATGCCGCGCCCTATCTGACCGAGAACATGGACGTGCAACTTCAGCTGTTCGAAGGCAATGCCATCTCCATCGAAATTCCCCAGCGCGCCACCTTCGAGATCGTGGAGACCGAGCCGGTGGTGAAGGGCCAGACCGCTTCGGGCTCGTTCAAGCCGGCGCTGTTGTCCAATGGCGTCAAGACCATGGTGCCCACCCACATCACCACCGGCACCCGCGTGGTGGTGATGACCGCCGATGGCTCCTACGTCGAACGGGCAAAAGATTAATGGTCGCACGCGCGACGGTTCGCTTCGCTCCCTGCGCGATGCTCCGGGACTGATCCGCTCGCAGGCTGCTGGCGTAAGGAAAAGACTCCAGAGGGCCTGCGCATGAAAAAGCTGATCGTTTCGCTTCTGCTGTTTGCCGCCACGCCGGCCTTTGCGAGCCTGAAGGTTGGCGACAAAGCCCCTGATTTCACGGCGCCAGCCACCTTGGGCGGCAAGGAATTCACCTTTCATCTGGCCGATGCCCTGAAAAAGGGGCCGGTGGTGGTCTATTTTTATCCCGCCGCCTTCACCCAGGGCTGCACCGTGGAGGCCCATGATTTCGCCGCCGCCATGCCGCGTTACCAGGCGCTGGGCGCCAGCGTGATTGGCGTCAGCCATGACGACATCGGTACCCTGAACAAATTCTCGGTCAGCGAATGCCAGAGCAAGTTTCCGGTCGCCGCCGACCAGGACCGCCACATCATGAAAAGCTATGACGCCACCTTGGGCTTCCTGACCTCCTATGCCAGCCGCACATCCTATGTTGTGGGCCAGGACGGCAGGATCGCTTTTGCCTATGACGCCATGGATCCGGACGAGCATGTCAGCCGGACAATGAAGGCGGTCGAGGCTTTAAAGCACTAGCTAGTTTCGAAAATTGATCTCGACCAGCACGCCTTCGGGATCGGGCACGAACAGCTGCGACAGCGCCCCGCCCGGAACCACCCGTTCCTTGAAAGTGATCCCGGCGGCTTGAAGCCGTGCGCGCATCGCCTGGAAGTCATCACCCCGGAAGGCGACATGATCGAAGGAGCCGGTACCCTCTTGCGGCGTGGGGATAACCAGCCGGCCGCCCCAGGCCCCGGCGGTGTCCGAGGCCTCCACAAGATGGATGACCGGGATCCCGCCCAGATAAAGCCAGTGGCCGCGGAAGGGGAAAGCCGGCCTCTCGCCTTCGGCCAGGCCCATCAGTTCGACATAGAAGTCGCGGGTGCGAGTGAGCTGCGCACAACGGATGGTGACATGCTCCAGAGCCTGGACGCCCATTTTTTCCCAATTCCTGTAACGGCCCCACAATCGGGCACGAACTGACCCGGATACCTTAACCCGCCGGGCACGGCATGATAGCGTGCGCCCGCCCAATTTTGAGGACAAACCAATGAGAAAGCACCTTGTACTGGGCCTTCTGGCGGCCTTTTCCGCCACGCCCGCCTTTGCCGCGCTCAAAGTGGGCGACACCGCGCCCGATTTCACCGCCCGCGCCAGCCTGGGCGGCAAGGAGTTCGATTTCTCGCTGAAGGATGCGCTGAAAAAGGGACCGACGGTCGTGTATTTCTACCCCAGCGCCTATACCGGCGGCTGCGACCTGGAAGCCCATACCTTTGCGGAAAATGCCGACAAGTTCAAAGCGGCTGGCGCCAATATCATCGGCGTATCGGCTGACAATATGGAACGGCTGAACACCTTTGCCGCCGATCCCAATTTCTGTGCCGGCAAGTTTCCCATTGCTTCCGACGAGAGCCTGAAGATCGCCAATTCCTATAACCTCTCGACCACCCCGCCGCACGAAGGCGCCAAGGATGTTCGCGGCGTCGAGATCGGTCATGGCTTCATCGAGCGCGTAACCTATGTGATCGGCAAGGACCACAAGGTCATCGCCGTTATGTCGTCCAAGGCCGATGGCCTGTCCCCCGACCAGCATGTCGACAAGTCGCTGGCGATCGTGACTGCCGCCAAGTAAGCCACCGCCTATGCGCTATGGGGCCCGGCTTGACCGCCGGGCCCTTTTCGTTTTTGGCCCCGCTGACTCCCAGGCCCGTGCTTTTGGTGCGCAGCCTTTGGTTGCAATCGGTAACAGAGGTGTGATGCTGCATCGCAATGCAACAGGAAAATCCAGCAATTCCAAGGATTTATAGTTGCTGAATTGCCACAAAAGCGTGACCGAGATACGTCTTTGTGACAGTGGCGAGTCTTGCTCTAGTTCCCGTGGGCGAGCGCTGAACGGGAGGGAATCCCACAAGGCAGAAACCCGACAATGCCGCCGGCGGAAAGCGCCGGCACCTACGTGAAACGCAAAGCCGGGTATTTGTTTTGTCCAACGCGCACCGCCTTTTCCGGAATCTGGCTATCGCCGCAGTAACCCTGATGCCGTTCGCGTCGGGCCCGGCCTTTGCCGGCAGCGACCGTCCATCTTCCGACATCGGCGGCGATATCACCCATATCCTGGGTCTGGCGCCTGACCAGCCCAATTCCACCACCCGCCAGGTCATCAGCTTCTTCGGATTTGGCCCCAACCAGGCCAACAACCCGACCGATCCGCAGCCCGTGTCCGAACCCGTCAAGCAGGAAGTGGCCCCGCACGAGATCGCGCCCACCCAGCTGAGCGATGTGGGCGCCCCGCCCCATCTGCCCGCCGTCACGGCCATGGCGCCGTCGGTGGAAACCCCACTGCACCGGCTATTCTGTGTGGAATATGCCCGCATGCGCTCGGGGCTGGCGGTGTTCGGTGATGCCAAGCATTGGTGGGACCGCGCCAAGAACATCTATGCCCGCATGTCGCATCCGGTCGAGGAAGCGGTGATGGTATTTTCGGGCTCCAAGCGGCTGAAGCGTGGCCATGTCGCCGTGGTGACCGAAATCGTTTCGCCCCGTCAGATCATCGTCGACCAGGCCAACTGGGAAAATCGTGGCGAGATCGACCATGCCACCCCGGTCCTGGATGTGAGCCGGGACAATGACTGGAGCCGGGTCAGGGTCTGGGACATGCGCTCGGGCACCTTTGGCGCCCATGTCTATGCGATCTCGGGCTTCATCGCCAAAAGCCTGACCACTGCCTCCAACGACTAGCTTTTGCTAGCTTGGGCGGCAGATGCCCGCCGTTTCGATCATCACGCCCACTTTCAACCGGCCCGCGCTGCTGATGGCGCAGGAAAAGATCGTGCGCGCCCAGAGCGTGCAGGATTTCGAATGGCTGATCCTGGACGACAGTCCCGAGCCTTGCGCGCATTTTGCGGGCGTTTCGGACAGCCGCATCCGCTACCACCATCTGGCCGGCGCCCCGATGCTGGTCAGCGCCAAGCGCAACTGGTTGTGCGAGCGGGCGACCGCGCCGGTGATCGCCCAGTTCGATGACGATGATTATTACGCCCCGGACTATCTGGCCACGATGCTGGCGCGGCTCGACAAGACCCAAGCCGACATCACCAAACTGTCGGCCTGGTTCGTCTATTCCGCGCAGCTGAAGCGCCTGGGCTATTGGGACACGGCCAGCACCTTGGGCCTGCATTTCACCTTCGGCCCCGAGCCCGTGCTGAACGCCTTCTTCAACAAGGAGGCGCCGGAGAACATGAAGAACAATTACGCCGGCTACGGCTTCAGTTACGTGTTCCGCAAATCCATGTGGGAGAAAGCGCCCTTCCCGCCGGTGAGGTACGCGTCCGACTATGGCTTTGTGGCGGCCGCGCTGGCCAAGGGTTGCCGGCTGGACCATTTCGCCGACACCAGCGGCCTTTGCCTGCATGTGCTGCGCAAGGACAACATGTCCCGGAGCTTCCCGCAGTATCTGCTGCCGGATTTCATGCTGGAAAAACTGTTTCCGGCGGATCTGTCCGCGCTGCTCGACAGCTGAAAAACAAAAAGCCCCGGCGCTTTCGCGACCGGGGCTTTTTTGAATTGTGTTGGCGGGTTCTCTTACTTCAGTCCTTGGCAGACCTGGCAGCGTTCTACTCTCCCGCGGCTTGGGCCGCAGTACCATGGACGCAGAAGGCTTTGACGGCCGAGTTCGGAATGGGATCGGGTAGAATTCCTTCGCTATGACCACCAGGTCGGCAAAGGACTGAAGTCAAATTCGCGGTTACCCGCGAATTGCACGAGAATGAATACGACACTGACCGATTTGATTTGTTTAAGGGAATGCCTGGCTTTGTTTCCAGACATGGAACGGTGCTGCTTGCGATCAAGCCAATCGAGCAATTAGTACCAGTAAGCTCAACGCATTGCTGCGCTTACACACCTGGCCTATCGACGGGGTAGTCTTCCCCGGCTCTCAAGCGAAACCTGGTTTTGAGGTGAGTTTCCCGCTTAGATGCTTTCAGCGGTTATCTCGTCCGTACTTAGCTACTCGGCTATGCGGCTGGCGCCACAACCGATCCACCAGAGGTACGTTCTTTCCGGTCCTCTCGTACTAGGAAAAAGTCCTCTCAAGTTTCGAACACCCACGGCAGATAGGGACCGAACTGTCTCACGACGTTCTAAACCCAGCTCACGTACCACTTTAAATGGCGAACAGCCATACCCTTGGGACCGGCTACAGCCCCAGGATGTGATGAGCCGACATCGAGGTGCCAAACCGCACCGTCGCTATGGACGCTTGGGTGCGATCAGCCTGTTATCCCCGGCGTACCTTTTATCCGTTGAGCGATGACCCTTCCATTCGGGATCACCGGATCACTATGACCGACTTTCGTCTCTGCTTGGTCCGTCGACCTTGCAGTCAGGCAGGCTTTTGCCATTGCACTCAACATCCGATTTCCGACCGGATTGAGCCTACCATCGCGCGCCTCCGTTACTCTTTGGGAGGCGACCGCCCCAGTCAAACTGCCTACCATACACTGTCTCGGATCCCGTTTCGGGATCGCGGTTAGACATCAGGAACAAGAAGGGTGGTATTTCACATTGCGGCTCCACCAAAGCTAGCGCCTCGGTTTCAATGCCTACCACCTATTCTACACATCCCATTCCTAATGCCAGTGTAAAGTTGCAGTAAAGGTGCACGGGGTCTTTCCGTCTGACCGCGGGAACCCCGCATCTTCACGGGGAATTCAATTTCGCTGAGCCTGTATTGGAGACAGTGGGGAAGTCGTTACGCCTTTCGTGCAGGTCGGAACTTACCCGACAAGGAATTTCGCTACCTTAGGACCGTTATAGTTACGGCCGCCGTTTACTGGGGCTTCGATTCAACGCTTTCACATCTCCTCTTAACCTTCCAGCACCGGGCAGGCGTCAGACGCTATACGTCATCTTTGGATTTCGCAGCGCCCTGTGTTTTTAGTAAACAGTCGCCACCCCCTGCTATGTGCCCCCGGCCTCTACTTGCGTAGAAACCGGGCCCTCTTCTTCCGAAGTTACGAGGGCAATTTGCCTAGTTCCTTCAATACAGTTCTCTCAAGCGCCTTAGCATACTCTGCCAGTCCACCTGTGTCGGTTTCGGGTACGGACTATAAGCTGGAGCTATTTCCTGGGACCACTTCACGGCCCGACCAATCCAGTAAGGTCGAACAATATACGTGATCCGTCACTTCCAGCAGGCTGCGGAATATTTACCGCATTCCCATCGACTACGCCTTTCGGCCTTGCCTTAGGGGCCGGCTAACCCTGCGCAGATTAACTTGACGCAGGAACCCTTGGACTTACGGCGAGAGGGTCTCTCACCCTCTTTATCGCTACTCATGTCAGCATTCTTACTTCCGATACCTCCAGGGTCTCTCACGATTCCCCTTCGCAGGCATACGGAACACTCTGCTACCATTCACCTTGCGGTGAATCCTAAGCTTCGGCTCGTGGCTTGAGCCCCGTTACATTTTCGGCGCAAAGTTCCTTATTTAGATCAGTGAGCTGTTACGCTTTCTTTAAATGATGGCTGCTTCTAAGCCAACATCCTGATTGTTTTGGGAACCTCACATCCTTTCCCACTTAGCCACGAATTGGGGGCCTTAGCTGTAGGTCAGGGTTTTTATCCCTCTTCACGACGGACGTTAGCACCCGCCGTGTGTCTCCCGTGCTCAGCACTCTTTGGTATTCGGAGTTTGGTTAGGTTTGGTAAGCGGTGAAGCCCCCTAGCCCATCCAGTGCTCTACCCCCAAAGGTGATACACGAGGCGCTACCTAAATAGCTTTCGCAGAGAACCAGCTATCTGCAAGTTTGATTGGCCTTTCACCCCTAGCCACAACTCATCCCCGACTTTTTCAACAGGCGTGGGTTCGGTCCTCCAGTGCGTGTTACCGCACCTTCAACCTGGTCATGGCTAGATCACTTGCTTTCGGGTCTCATCCGTCTAACTCAGTCGCCCTATTCAGACTCGCTTTCGCTGCGCCTTCGCCTTGTGGCTTAAGCTTGCTAGACAGACGAACTCGCTGACCCATTATACAAAAGGTACGATGTCACGGGCTCGCCAAAGGCGAACCGCTTTCCCGGACCTTGTTTCAACATCAACAATGTCGTCTTGCGCCGGCCACGGATTTCTCCGCGATCGGCGTTTTCGACACTGCGTTTGAAGCAAGGTCAGAAGAAGTTGCTCACTTTTGGTGAGCCCGCTCCATCTGTTTGTAGGCATCCGGTTTCAGGTCTCTTTCACTCCCCTTGCCGGGGTGCTTTTCACCTTTCCCTCACGGTACTAGTTCGCTATCGGTCACACACGAGTACTTAGGCTTGGAGGATGGTCCCCCCATATTCAGACAGGATTTCACGTGTCCCGCCTTACTCAAGGACCTTGGTTTTTTCTACCCGTACGGGGCTATCACCCGCTATGGCCGTCCTTTCCAGAACGTTCCGGTTCTTAAACCAAGGCCACTGGCCTGGTCCGCTTTCGCTCGCCACTACTAACGGAGTCTCAATTGATGTCCTTTCCTACGGGTACTGAGATGTTTCAGTTCCCCGCGTTCGCTCCTCTCACCTATGAATTCAGTGACAGGTAATCCTTGCGGATTGGGTTGCCCCATTCGGAGATCTGCGGGTCAAAGGGTGCTCGCCCCTCACCGCAGCTTATCGCAGCGTGCTACGTCCTTCATCGCCTGTGTGTGCCAAGGCATCCCCCAGATGCCCTTGCTTTAACGCTTGATCGCTCAGCATTCGTTCCATGCCCAGAAACAAAGCCAGCGTACCAACGACTTGGTACACCGCTATTGTCCTGAACGATGGATTCCATGCGATCAGTCTTGAGTGTCGTATTCTAGATTACCCGGTTGTGCGAACCGGCTAACCCGCCTTCACAATGTCAATCTTGCGATGCTGTTTGAGCAGCATCGAAGCTGTTTGATTTCCGTCGTCTGACGAAGCCGCTCGGTAATTGGCGCCTTCCCAAGGAAGGGATGGTGGAGCCAATCGGGATCGAACCGATGACCTCAAGCTTGCAAAGCTAGCGCTCTCCCAACTGAGCTATGGCCCCGTTGTTTGTTGAGATCGTGGGAAGTGGTGGGCCTGGGAAGACTTGAACTTCCGACCTCACGCTTATCAAGCGCGCGCTCTAACCAACTGAGCTACAAGCCCGATGAGGCTTCGTGCGGACCCATAAGGCCCATGCCTCAGGGACGCGACGGAAAGGAAGGGAAACGAGGACGGCGGCTGATAGCCGATTGTCTAGTGACGAAGTTTGGGATCGTGAGACCCGAAAACTTCGATCCTTAGAAAGGAGGTGATCCAGCCGCAGGTTCCCCTACGGCTACCTTGTTACGACTTCGGCCCAGTCGCTGATCCTACCGTGGCCGGCTGCCTCCCTTGCGGGTTAGCGCACCGTCTTAAGGTAGAACCAACTCCCATGCCGTGACGGGCGGTGTGTACAAGGCCCGGGAACGTATTCACCGCAGCCTGCTGTTCTGCGATTACTAGCGATTCCACCTTCATGTACTCGAGTTGCAGAGTACAATCTGAACTGGGGCGGTTTTTTGGGATTAGCCGCTTCTCGCGAAGTAGCTGCCCACTGTCACCGCCATTGTAGCACGTGTGTAGCCCAGGGTGTAAGGGCCATGAGGACTTGACGTCATCCCCACCTTCCTCCGGCTTGTCGCCGGCGGTCCCTCTAGAGTGCCCAACTGAATGATGGCAACTAAAGGCGAGGGTTGCGCTCGTTGCGGGACTTAACCCAACATCTCACGACACGAGCTGACGACAGCCATGCAGCACCTGTCTCTGCGTCCCTTGCGGGAAAACCCCTATTAGAGGGCGGTCGCAGGATGTCAAACCCTGGTAAGGTTCTGCGCGTTGCGTCGAATTAAACCACATGCTCCACCGCTTGTGCGGGCCCCCGTCAATTCCTTTGAGTTTCAACCTTGCGGCCGTACTCCCCAGGCGGAATGCTTAATGCGTTAGCTGCGCCACTGAACAGCAAGCTGCCCAACGGCTAGCATTCATCGTTTACGGCGTGGACTACCAGGGTATCTAATCCTGTTTGATCCCCACGCTGTCGCGCCTGAGCGTCAGAAATGAGCCAGTGAGCCGCCTTCGCCACCGGTGTTCTTCCCAATATCTACGAATTTCACCTCTACACTGGGAATTCCACTCACCTCTCTCATCCTCAAGTCTTACAGTTTCAATGGCAGTTCCGGAGTTGAGCTCCGGGCTTTCACCACTGACTTGAAAGACCGCCTGCGCGCGCTTTACGCCCAGTAATTCCGAACAACGCTAGCCCCCTTCGTATTACCGCGGCTGCTGGCACGAAGTTAGCCGGAGCTTCTTCTACGGGTACCGTCATTATCGTCCCCGTCGAAAGAGTTTTACAACCCGAAGGCCTTCATCACTCACGCGGCATGGCTGGATCAGGGTTTCCCCCATTGTCCAAGATTCCCAACTGCTGCCTCCCGTAGGAGTCTGGGCCGTGTCTCAGTCCCAGTGTGGCTGATCTTCCTCTCAGAACAGCTACCGATCGGAGCCTTGGTGAGCCATTACCTCACCAACTAGCTAATCGGACGCGGGCTAATCCTTTGGCGATAAATCTTTCCCCGTAAGGGCACATTCGGTATTAGCGCAAGTTTCCCTGCGTTGTTCCGAACCAAAAGGTATATTCCCACGTGTTACGCACCCGTCCGCCGGTGATGTATTGCTACACCCCCTAGACTTGCATGTTTGAGGCCTGCCGCCAGCGTTCGTTCTGAGCCAGGATCAAACTCTCATGTTTTTGATCCTAGTGTGCAGACGACGCTGAACGCTCTCATATGGCCGGCGTGAGCCGGCCGTTGCGTGTTCGCAAAACTGATTGACTAGGGTTTGGCTGACTTTTCGGCCAGCCGAACATTTGTACAATTTAGTCTTGCAGAAGAACGCGAGCGTTCATGTCGCTGCTCGATAGTTTGCGTCCAAAGTCTAGCCTTGGACGCGAATGGCTTATCGAGCCGCCGCCCACGTTCCCCTTCCTTAAATCACAATGTCAAACAGCACGTCGGGCGACGATTTTCACGTCAAAACTCAACGGTAACACCGCCTTGCGAGACAAGCCGCGAAGCAGCGTGGGCGCGGGTTATAGGTGCGGGGTCCCGCCCTGTCAAACGCTAAAATCGCCAAAAAAGCGCTTTTTTTCAGGGGCCTGTGGAAGCCCTTTGGGGACGCAAGGCCGCACCCGGCCGCCTCTACATATAGGTGCCGTTTTTCGGAATGCCACAGCGGGCAGGCACTGGCGTGCAGCGCAGCAATTAAGGCCTGTAAACAAAGGCTTTCCTGATCATCGGGGTGACTGAAATCTCAGCCCCGCACGCCGGCACCGTCGCCCGGCTGAACCTCAAAAACTCGTCAAGCCACTGATTCACAAGGAAAATTATCAAGCCACCGCGATCGTGGCGATGCGCACACCTGAAGGAAAGGCACGCGGGAGACAGCTCCCGCGCGCCTTGGTCCGTACACGGATTGCCTTACAGCCGTTCGTCCGCCATGTGGCGCAAGTCGTCGCCACGCAGATCCGTCATCACCACGCCGTCACCGCGATCGTAGCGGATATCCTGGCTGTCGATCCAAACCACCTTGTCGTTGTCGAGGCGCACAAGCAGCGCTTCGACGTCGCCATTGGCGGCATGCGCGGTATCGACAACGGTGCCGACACGATTGCCGCTGATCAGTTCCACACGCTGACCAACGAGGTTGGCGTTGCGTTCGATGATGACCCAGTGACGCTCGGGCCACAGATCGCGATGATAGGCGGCGCGTTCCGCGGCGTAGCGGGCGCGCAGATCTTCATAGCGCGCGGCGCGATCTTCGTAGTGCTCCTGCGCCGCTTCATGGTGGCGCAGCTGCTCCTGATACTGCTGCTGTTGTTGCTGATATTGCTGCTGCTGGGCCTGGTATTGCGCATTACCGGTGTCCTGGCCTGTGGTCACGCCGTCGCTGGCGGCGACCTGGCCATTCAGGCCTTCGGTCTGCGCATGCTCTTGCGGCGTGGAATGAGTGGTGGGCATGCCATTGGCATCGACGCGATCGCCGTTTTGCGTGGGATAGCTGCCCTGGGCGCTGGCCGGCGAGGAAATCAGAAATGCAGACAAGGCAAGGCCGCTTGCAGCGGCCAGAATGTGAAGTTTCATGGCGCGACGCTCCTTGGACTCGCGCAAAGGAACGTGCGGAACCGATGGCAGTTCCGGTCCCCATCTTTGATGCCCGAGGAACTTCGAGTTCCTAGACGGCGGCGGAGATATAGTCGCGCAACGCCGCCGCCTCGCTCACCGTCTCGGCGATGCGCGTCTTGACCACGTCGCCGATCGAGACCATGCCGCACAAGACGAACCGATCGTCCAGCACCGGCACATGGCGGAAGCGGCCGCGGGTCATCACTTCCATCACGCTTTCCACCGTATCGGTTTCCGCGCAGGTCTCCGGCGCCGGCGTCATGTGAAGGCTGACCTGGTCCGACAATGCGGCCGCGCCGCCGCGGGCAATGGCATGAACCAGGTCGCGTTCGGAGAAGATGCCGCTGAGCTCGCCATTCTTGTCCTTCACGACCAGGGCGCCGATCTTTTTGTCGGTAAGCAGCTTGGCGGCCTCGGTAAGGCTGGCATGGGCCGTGATCGACACCACATCGCGACCCTTGCTGTGCAGAATATGTCTGACTTGCATGACGACGCTCCTCTTGTACCTGTTAGAGAGGTCGCTCCGGCTCTCGCCGACGCTCCCGCCGCTTCGTCCGCCAACGGATTTGCGGATCAAAGCGCAAAACCGGCCGGATTTCCCGGCACCTGGGAATGCTGCGCCCGTGGCCAAAGGCTGGCAAGGCGCTTTCGTCGCCGCGCTGCAGCGATTCTGGCAGGCGGTTCCAGACAAAATCCGGCCGATTCCGCCATTTACCGGCCAATAAGCCGCCTTGAGCCAGACCGTGATCTAGGGCAAAAGGGCGCCCTTCCCGCACCGAGTGGGGGCGCTCTTCGGCTGGTAGCGCGGCGCGAAGTTCTGGTTGGTGCTGTGGCCGAGAGGCTGAAGGCGGCGGTTTGCTAAACCGTTATACGGTTGAAAAGCCGTATCGAGGGTTCGAATCCCTCCGGCACCGCCACTTCTCTTTCTGAAAGATCATAACCTAGCAGGATTCCCGGCGCCTCGCTTTTGCTCGGCGCGTTCGCCACTCAAATCGGTCCACCGGACCGATTTGTCCCGCTGCGTGGGTCGTGGCTCACACCGCCACCCTACTCATAATGCTTCACCTGCGGCCAATAGCGTTGCAGCGGCATCTTCATATCCCGCAGCACATAGATCGGCTTGTTCGTCTCATAAGGCATGGCATAGGGGGCATCGATATGGCCCGCCACGGTGAAGGAGCCGAACAGATCGGCATAATGCCCGGGGCTTCCGCCGATGATGATCAACACGCTGCCATCATGGCCGCGCGGCCCCCAGAGATAGTAATTGTTGTGACTGCTTAAGGCCGGCGGCAGGCCGAGCGCCGGACCAAACACATCGATGGCCGCGGCTTCTCCATAATTGTTGCCGAAAAAAGCGGCGCGGGTCCGGTCCCTGGGCGGCAGCGACCAGTAAACCGCGGCGACCTTCTTCGCCATCTCCTGCCAACCGAACATGTCCGCATAGATCTGTGGCAGCACGCCAAGCGTCTGATGCTCGCCAGTGGACGGGGTGAAACCGATGGCCCTCTCGTACCGGATGAAGGTCTCGACCGGCAGGATCGGCAAGGTCATCGGCGCGATTGCGAGGCCGGCGGCCGCGACACATGCAAGGGCCACCGCCCGCAACGCCGCACTGGCGATCCACGCTTCGATCCGTACAGCGCCCAGCGCCAGCAAGGTCGGATAGATGGCGACCATGTAGTAGGGCTTGCCGTGGGAGAAATCGAACACCAGCCACAGGATCAGCCAGGCGATGGCGAAGGCAGGGGCAACGGCAAATTTCGGCCGTACCACACTCGCCCACAGGCCTGAGAGCCAGACCGGCGCCGACAGAGGGCCGATCAGCAGAAGCTGCTGCAGGAAGAAGGCCGGCAAGGACATGGGGATGTTCTTGTCGGCCGCGCCCGCCCGGCCCAGTTCGATGAAAGGCCAGCCATGGGCGGCTTGCCACCAGACATTGGGAAGCACCAAAACTGCTGCGAGCAACGCACCCAGCCAGACCCAGGGGCGCAGCAGCGATGCTCGCCTGGGCGTGAAGACAAGCGCGATGGCCAGCGCCCCCAGATAGAAGGCGATCAGATATTTCGTGTTCAGGCTGAAGCCCGCGATGGCGCCGAAGGCAAGCCACCAGCGCTCGTCTTCCGTCTGTTCCAGCCGCACCAGCACCCAGCCAAGCCCCAGCCAGGTCAGGGGCTGGAACATGTCGGTGAAAAACAGCGTACCGCCCAACAGGAAGATCGGCGCCAACAGCATCGAGATGCCCGCCAGCCATTGGGCAAAGCGGCCGCCACCCACCAGGCGGGTAAACTCGGCCGTGGCGGCGACGCCCGCTGCCGCTACCAGCATCGGCAACAGTCGAAAGCCCCAGAGAGAATTTCCGAAGATCGCGTGCGACCAGGAAGCCAAGAGCGGCACCAGCGCGGGCTGGTCGACATAGCCCCAGTCGGGGTGTTCTCCACAGGCTATGAAATAAAGCTCGTCGCGGAAGAAGCCATAATGGCCATTGGCCAGCGCATGCAGCACAAGGCTCGCGAGCGCCAGAAAAAGGGAAGGCCGCAGCCAGGTCTGCCGGACGTTTTGCATCACGGGCAAGACTCTGGCTGCGGTTTCATTCGGCTACTTCGGCGTGATCTTGAACAGACCGCCGTTGGTCGAGTCTTCCAGCGCCCATACCGTGCCGTCGGGCGCGACCTCCACATCACGCATGCGGTGACCCACGCTCCAGCGCTCGGCCGGTTTGGCGGTGGCGCCGTTCACAATGATCCGGTTCAGGGTCATGGTTGCCATGCCGCCCAGCAGGATCGAGCCCTGCCATTGCGGGAAAACATTGCCCTTGTAGAAGGCGATGCTGCCCGGTGCGATGATGGGCGTCCAATAGATCACCGGCTTCTGCAGGTCCGGACGGGTGTCGGGCGAGGGGATCGGCACGCCGTTATAATTCATGGCGTAGGACGCCAGCGGCCAACCGTAATTCTTGCCCTTTTCGATCAGGTTCAACTCATCGCCGCCGCGCGGACCATGCTCGGCTTCCCAAAGCCGGCCGTCGGGCGCGAAAGCCAAGCCATAGGGCGTGCGATGGCCCGTGGTCCAGGTCTCGGACGGCGTCATGTTCTTGCCGGGGAATTTGTAGGTATAGACCACCGGCGCGGTCTTGGCCGCTTCGGTATCGGACGGCGGATTGATCACGCCGACACTTTCCGCGCCGGTTTTGCCGAAGTTGGGGTTATCGGGCGCGGGTTTGCCGTCCAGGGTCAGATGCAGCACCTTGCCCAGCGGCTGGTTGGGATCCTGGGCCGGCGTGAAACGCTGGCGATCACCCGAGGTCAGGAACAGCGATTTCCCATCGGGCGCAAATGCCACCGCGGCGCCGAACTGGCCGCCGCGGCCACGTTCGCCGTCACGCCAGATCACCTTCAGGTCTTCCAGGGTGGCACTCGCCGGTGTCGCGGTGTCGTTGAGAACCAGCCTGGCCTTGGCCAGCGCCAGGCTTGAGCCGCTGATCCCACCCAGCGTCCCGGGCTCGGAATAGGTCAGATAGATGGTCTGATCGGTGGCGAAGCTGGGCGAGACATAAACACCCAGCATGCCCCCCTGCCCGCCATACAGAACCGCAGGATAATTCGCCACCGCCCGCTTCTTGCCATCGGGGGTCACCAGCCAAAGCGGCCCGACCTTTTCGGTCACCAGCATCCGGCCGTCGGGCAGGAAGGCCATGCGCCAAGGCAGGTTGAAGGTCGTCACCTGTGTCAAGGTGAAGGGCACGCTGCTTTCCGGCTTCTGCTCGCCCGCATTGATCTGCGCATAGGCCGGCGCCGCCGCCAGAACCAGAACCGCTGCCAAATTCGCCAATTTCATTGCTCTACCCACTCCCTGGAAAAGGACCGGACTTTAAGCGGTCGATACGGCGCAATACCAGCCCCCCGGCGCCCCAGCCGATCAAAGCCTTGAATTGCAACAGACTTGTGGCTCGCCCTTTAATTGGCAGCGAGAGCTTCCTTTGTGCGCAGGTAATTGTTCGGCAATGCTAGCGGTTGTGCGAAGCTGGCCGGGTAGGGCCGACATCTTCACCCTCGCGCGCCTGAAAAACGCTCAGCGACGGCTTTCCAATCGGCTGTGGAGCTCGCGGATGACGTCGCCCGCTGTGCGTTCGCAGGCGGCCGGAACAAATGCATGCACAAAGGCTGCTATACCGGCACCCAGCAGCGGCAGGGCAAAGGACAGTGCCACCCGCTGATGCTGGAAATAGCTTTCGCCCACGCTGGCCGGATGCGACAGAAACAGACGCCGGAACACGGTCAAACCCCTATTGTGATGCATCATCCTAGCGCAATCGGCCGGACTTGTGTGGCACCAGGTTTGCCGGAATAGTAGGCAACAACAATCGGAGGGGACTATGAAACATGCACTTTATGGCGCGGCCGCCTTGGCCTTGTGCGCCACCGCTGCACAGGCCGGCACTGCGACGCGCGCACCCTTTGGCGCCTTGAGCGACGGCACCAAGGTGGAAGCCGTGACCCTGACGAACGACGCTGGCATGTCGGCGAGGATCATGACCCTCGGCGCCACGCTGCAGTCGCTGATCGTGCCGGACAAGGCCGGCCACAAGGATGATGTGGTGCTGGGTTACGACACCGCGCAGGAATATCTGTCCCACCCCGATTACTTCGGCGCCTCGGTCGGGCGTTACGCCAACCGCATTGCCAAGGCCAGGTTCACGCTGGACGGCAAAAGCTTCACCCTGCCCGTCAATGACGGTCCCAATACCCTGCATGGCGGGCCCAAGGGTTTCGACAAGCGGATGTGGAAGATCGATTCCGTCACCAGCGGTCCGGAGGCCAAGGTGGTGTTCAGCTATGTCAGCGCCGACGGCGAGGAAGGCTTTCCCGGCGAACTGAAGGTCACCGCGACCTATTCGCTGACCGAGCAGAACGAACTGAAGCTGGAATACCGCGCCACCACCTCAAAGCCGACGGTGCTCAATCTCACCAATCATTCCTATTTCAACCTGTCGGGCAACGATGCCCGCGATGTGATGGGCGACATGGTGACCCTGCATGCCGAGCGCTTTACGCCGGTCGACGCCACCCTGATCCCCACCGGTGAGCGGCGCGCCGTAGCCGGTACGGTATTTGACTTCCGCACCCCGCACCGGGTGGGTGACCGTATCCGCGACGGCAAGGACCAGCAGATCCGTTACGCCCGCGGCTATGACCATAACTTCATCGTCGATGGCAGCGCCGGCACTGTGCGGCCGGCCGCGGTGGTGAGCGAACCGGTTTCGGGCCGAACCCTGGAACTCAGCACCAGCGCGCCAGGCGTGCAGTTCTATACCGGCAACTTTCTGGACGGTACGTTCTTCGGCAAAGGCCAACGCGCCTATCGCCAGGGCGACGCCATCTGCCTGGAGCCGGGCGTGTTTCCGGATTCACCCAACCACCCGGACTTTCCGACTTCGCGCCTGAACCCCGGCCAGACTTACGTCAATACGATCGTTTACAAGTTCAGCGCGAAGTAGGTTTACGACATCTCCCCCCGCGATGCGCTGGCGCGCCGCAGGGGGAGATAGTCCGCATTCTTAATCGACAGTAACAACCGCCACCGACTTGGCGGGCATGTCGAACGACATTTTCCCGTCCTGGGTGCTCGACTGGAATGCCAGCGGATGGACCATATTGGGATTGTCGAACGTGTTGTGCGCGTCCATGGCAAAGGCGGTCAGGATGCGCCCATGCGCCGAACCGGTGAGGTTGGTGATCACCTGCACCGCATGATGCGGATCGGTATTGACGATCGACAAGACAAGCTTGCCGTCCTTGGTGCGCGCCGCCGACACATCCGCCATGGGCAGGTGGTTGTTGCCTTCGACATATTGCGGACCTGAGACCGTCGCCGGATACGGCACGGCCCCCATGAAGGGCTGGTACATGTCGAAGACGTGATAGGTCGGCGTCAGCAGCATCTTGTCCTTGTCGGTCAGGATCATGGCCTGCAGCACATTGATCATCTGGGCGATCGCCGCCAGCTTCACCCGGTCGGTATGGCGGTGGAAGATATTGAGCGTCAGGGCCGCCACTTCCGCGTCGCGCAGCGAATTCTGCTGATAGAGGAAGCCTGGATGACTGCCCGGTTCCTGGTCATACCAGCTGCCCCATTCATCCACGTCGAGGGCAACTTTCTTTTCGGGGTCGTACTTGTCCATCACCGCGCTGACGCGGGAGACATAATCTTCCATCTTCAACGCCAGGGTCAGCTCGTTCGCCCATTGCGCTTCCGAGAAGCCGGTGGCCGGTCCCTTGGGCCCGCGATCCGACGGCATCGCGTAATAATGAAAGCTCAGGGCCTGCATCCGTCCGCCACCCTTCATCATCGCAGCCGTGAAGGCTTCGGGGTCGCCGATATTGCCGCTGGCACCGCTGGCGATCTTGGTCATGCCCATGGACGCGGGCGCGTTGACGAAACTGGAATAGCGCGCGTTCACCTCGGCCGCGTAATCGCCATTCATGTTGCCGCCGCAGCCCCAGGTCTCGTTGCCGATGCCCAGATATTTGAGCTGCCACGGCTTGGCGCGGCCGTTCTTGCGCCGCTCATTGGCCAGCGACGCATTCTCGTCGGAGGTCATGTATTCGACCCATTGGGCCGCATCATACGGCGCCAGCGATCCGACATTGATGGAAACATAGGGATCCGCACCCACCAGTTCGGCGAAGTTCATGAATTCATGGGTGCCGAAACTGTTGTCGTCCGTCACCCCGCCCCAATGCACATTGATGCGCACCGGCCGCTTGGCGCGCGGGCCGATGCCGTCGCGCCAATTATAAAGGTCGGCGAAACAGCCGCCGGGCCAGCGGATCACCGGGACATGGATCTTGCGCAGCGCTTCCACCACATCCTTGCGATAGCCATGAATGTTGGGGATCTTGCTGTTCTCTCCCACCCAGATGCCTTCATAGATGCCGCGCCCCAGATGCTCGGTGAACTGGCCATAGATATGGCGATCGATCTCCGGCCCCGGCTTGGAGGTATCAATGGTGGCATGTGCCACCGCGATCTGGGCCTCGGCCGGCGCCACCATGGCCAGCAACATCACGCCGCAAAGAAGTTTCCTGAGCATTGTTCCCCCGAAAATTAAACTAGAGCTTCGCCATCGATCTTGAGCGCAACGCCATAAGGATGGCTGGCGCCCGCCGGTATCGTCACATGCAGGCCATCGCCATCCTGCTGGAAGGCGAGCGCACCCGATGACCCCACGATTTCGACGCGGCGCACCGTGCCGTGCTGGGCCAGCGACTTGATGTGCACCACGCCCTGGGGCGCACCCAGAGTCATGGCATACAAGGTCGAACCCTTGGTGGTGAAGCGGATGTCGGCGGCCTCGAACGGCTTGAGCTTGCCTTCGCCGAACGACCCCGACGCCACCTGGGTCGGTCCTTCGCCGGAAAGCCGCCAGGGCCTGGAGGCAAAAATCGCCTCGCCATAACGGCCTGTCCAGCCGGCAATGCCTTCCACGATCTTGTGTTCTTCCTCATCGATGGTGCCGTCACCGCGCACGGGAATGGAAAGCAGCAGGCAACCATTCTTGGACACCACATCGCACAGTCGGTGCACCACGGCATCCGCCGGCATGTAGGATTTCTGCAGGAACCGCTCGCGATTATAGTGCCAGTCCCCGATGCAGGTATCGGTCTGCCAGGGATGCGGCACGACTTCCGAGCGGAAACCGCGCTCCACATCCTCCACCACTGCCGCGCGCTGATTGTCAGGCAGCATCTTGCAGTTGACCACGGCCTGCTGGGAACCATGCCAGGCGATCGAGCTGTTATAAAGATGCGCCGCCATGTCCAGGCCTGCCTGCCCGAGCGGCAGGCCCGTATTGTCGAAATAGAGAAGGTCAGGCCGGTAGCTGTCGATCAGGTCCTTGCAGCGCAGATACCATTGACGCACGAAAGCCGGATTGGCCAGGGGAGGCGCCTCGTCCCATACCCGGTCATGGCTGTTGTGCCACGCATCCGCCTCTTTGATGGAGGTGATGCCGTCCGGCATCGGCATCACGGCGCCGGCATAGAGTTCCTGGGGGTCGAGACCCTCCCACCATTTGCCCTTGCCGTCATATTTGGTGAGCTTCCACGCATCGTAGCGCTCACCGGCGCGCGCGCCTTCCGGATCATAACCATAGGCCACCTGAAACCAGTGCCAGGCATGGGCGGAATGGTTGGAGACGCCGAACTTCAGGCCGCGCTCGCGCGCGGCTTTCGCCCAGGTGCCGACGATATCGCGCCGCGGCCCCACCCGCACGCTGTTCCAGTCATGAAAGCGCGAATTGAAATTGTCGAAATTGTCGTGATGGTTTGCCAGCGAAACGAAATAGCGGGCGCCTGCCTTCTTGTACAAATCCAGAAGTTCGCCCGGCTTCCAGTTCTCGGCCTTCCAGCGGTTGTTCATTTCCATGAAGCCGTTGTCGGCGGGATGACCGTAATTCTTCAGATGATGGTCGTACTGCTTCTGCCCTTGCAGATACATGTTGCGGGCATACCAGTCGCCGGCTTCCGGCACGCATTGCGCCGACCAATGTGCCCAAATGCCGAATTTGGCGTCGCGAAACCAGTCCGGCGCCTGATATTGCGACACCAGCGACGGCCATTCCGGCTTGAACGGTCCCGGTGCCAGGCTGTCGGCCGCGGCACGCGCGAGCGGCAATCCGGTGCTGGCAGCCAAGGCTGCCCCACCCTTCAAAAGCGTGCGCTTGGAAAACATTGGTCCTCCCCCTTTTACTCCGACAATTCCCGAAACCAGCCCAAGTCGCAAGGCTGTGCCTGTTTGCAACGCAGCATGGCAATCGAACTTGTCTGACAATTGGCTTCCCAGCCACTGATGGCTGGGCTATGAGGGGAGCAAGGCGTCAACGCCCCGCATGGCAGCGGCATTTTTCCCTTGCCGCAAGCCGGGCAACCTGAAAGCCCGCTGGCCCTGCCGGCGGGCATTTTTTGCTTCAGGAGGCTGGCACCGGCAAGGCGCGCAAGGTCTCGGAATCCGACAACAGAAGCGCCCAGTCGTCGCGGCTGAAACTGGCGGTTTCGTGCCGCTTGATCTTCTCGCGCAGCGCCCAAAGCAACAAAGGATCGACTGCCGGCGCAGGCATGCCCTTGAGCAGCGCCAGATGCAGCTCACGCACCCGCGCGTCATCCAGCACCAGAAGCTGGGTCCGCTCCGGCAGGATTTCCTGGTCGGCCGCCAGCGCATGAGCGCGGTCCATCACCCGCAGTCCGCGGCTTTCGCTGGGAACCAGGAAAAGATGATCCTCGCGCGTCACCTCGCCCAGCAGCGGGCTGGAACTGACCAGCACCAGCGGGATCGACAACAACAGGCCGGCCAGAAGCGGCAGGAACCAGTTCATGCTGTCCGGTGCATAATGGCTCAACGCATAGGCTGCCGCGGCGCCTACGATTGTATGGGGAGCGAATTTGCGCGCTACCAGCTTCCATGGCAGCGCACGGTCGGTGCGGGTTTGGGGATTCCAGCCGGTGGCCATGCCCATCACGATCGAAAACACATACCAGCTGTGCTGCAGCATCACGATCGGCGCCATCAGGGTGGAAAACAGCGATTCCCAGAACAAGCCGGCGACCAACGCGCGCGTGCCGCCATGGGCGCGGGTGAGTGCTGCGTCTTCCAGCACCATGCCGACCGCCAGGAGCTTGGGACCGAACAGAAGTACCAGGGTCGCGGCCACCAGAATGCTCAGCTCGGCAGCATGGGAGACATACAGGGGCAAGACGGGTTCGAGATCGAGATAGGGCGTGGGGGAAGGCGGCTTGAAGCGCATCATCTCCGCGCCCGAGACGATCAGCAGCAAAAGCCACAAGGGCGAGGAGAGATAGCTCATGATCCCCATCGCTAGGTGAAGCCGGCTGGGAAGGGTAAGCCCCTGCGCAAAGACGATGCGCAGATGCTGCAGGTTGCCCTGACACCAGCGCCGATCGCGGATGAGATAGTCCAGCAAGGTGGGTGGCGGCTCTTCATAGGAACCGCCAATGTCGGGGGCCATCCACACCTCCCAGCCGGCGCGGCGCAGGAGCGCGGCTTCGATGAAGTCGTGGCTCATGATCTCGCCGCCGAACGGCGGGCGGCCCGGCAGCCGCGGCAATCCGCAATACTGCATGAAGGCGTGCACGCGGATGATGGCATTGTGGCCCCAGTAATTGCCGTCGGGGCCCTGCAGATATGCCAATCCGGCCGTGTGGATCGGGCCATACACGCTGGAGGCAAACTGCTGGATGCGGGCAAACAACGAGTTGCGGCCGACCAGTTGCGCGGGCGCCTGAATGAGGCCGGCGCGGGGGTTGGCATCCATCAGCCCCACCAGATGCGCCAGCGTCTTGCCAGTCATCAGGCTGTCGGCGTCCAGGATCACCATATAGTCGTAGAGCTGTCCCCAGTTTTCGCAGAAGTCCTGGATGTTGCCCGCCTTGCGGCCGGTATTCCTGGCGCGATGGCGATAATAGATGCCCGCCTCCTCGCCCAACTCGCGCTTGAGTTTTTGCCAGGCCAGTTCCTCGGCCACCCAATTGGCGGGATTGGTGCTGTCGCTGAGGATGAAGAAGTCAAAGTCGGGGCCGGCCGATTCGCGGATGGCGCGCACGCCGGCAAACACCCGGCCGACATCTTCGTTGTAGATCGGCATCAGGATGGCGGTACGTGCAGCCGATGGCCCCGCGGCAGGCCTGAGCGGCAGCAGTTCCTGGCCAGAGGCGCGCGCAAACGCGCCGAACACCGTCATCCAGAAGGACGACGCAATCCAGGCGAAGAGAATGGCGAACAGAACAAGAATCGTGATTTCGCGGGCGCTGAATCCGTCCAGCTGGAACACGCCCGCCATCTGGGTGACGGCGGCCACCGTCGAAGCCAGCACCACAAACAGGTACAGCCAGCGACGGGGCGCGATGTCAGGCACGGCGGCGGTTTGGCGCGGGCTGCAGCCAGAGCACCGGCACGGAAACCAGTGTCATCATCAAGGCGCCAAGCAGGCGGCCCGGTGTCCAGGGCACCAACGGCTGGGCGATCATCTTGCGGTGACAGCGCAACGGCGTGGCCGTCTCGCTCAAGGTTGCTTCGGCGGGCGCCTCAAATGCGCGAGACTGGGAATCCATTCGTACAAAATCCAAAAAGCTTGGCCCATCCGACATCGGTAAGAAAACGTGACAATGCGGCGAAATAATGGATCGTTCTGTGCAATTCGAGGGCGGACCAACATATGACAAATGCTTGCATGCAACAGAAGGGGCGGCCTTAACTTTTCCACGATTGCCGCCTCTATTTCCGTTCCCTCCCAAGCCGAGATCCCCCATGCCGACCTTCGACCGACGCCTGCTGCTTGCCGCCTTGTCGGCGAGCCTGTTGCCGCCCGTGGCGCGGGCCGCCGCGGCAAACGCGGTTAACGGCAGTGTTCGCTTGGGGCCGCCACGGGATTTCAGCTTCGATGGGTTGACGGCGATCGCCAAAAAGAACGCCAGCCTGCCCTATAAAGCGCCAAAGAGCCGCGCCGCGCAGATCATCAAGGGTATCGATTTCGACGCGGTACAGAAAATCAAGTTCCGCCCGGATCATGCCTTGTGGGCCCATGGCCCCGGCCCGGATCCGCTGTCGTTTTTTCACCTCAACAAATATTCAGCCGATCCGGTCGTCCTGCATGTGGTGGAGGGCGGCAAGGCCCGCGAAATTCTCTATGGCCCCGATTATTTCGACTATGGCGCCAGTGGCCTGGATCCCAAGGCGCTGGCCGGCCTGGGTTTCGCCGGTTTCCGGGTGATGGACGGGCAGAACAAGCCCACCGACTGGCTGGCCTTCCAGGGCGCCAGTTATTTCCGCTCGTCGGGCCAGGACGGACAATATGGCGCCTCGGCCCGCGGCATTGCCATCAATACCGGCGCTTCGGCACCGGAAGAATTTCCCCGCTTCAGTGAGTACTGGCTGGAAACCAACGGCCCGGCGATCGGCATCTATGCCCTGCTCGACGGACCCTCCATCACCGGCGCCTATCGTTTCGACGCCATGAAAAGCGAAAGCGGCCCGGTGGTGATGAATGTGCATTGCGTGCTGTTCTTCCGCGCCAACATTGCACGGCTGGGCATCGCGCCGCTGACCAGCATGTACTGGTATGGCGAGAATGAGCGGCGCAGGGCCGCCGACTGGCGTCCCGAAATCCATGACAGCGACGGGCTGGCGCTATGGACCGGCAAGGGCGAGCGCATCTGGCGGCCGCTGGTCGATCCGCCACAGGTGATGACCAATTCCTTCATGGACGAAAATCCCAGAGGTTTCGGGCTGATCCAGCGCGACCGGGACTTCGAAAACTATCAGGACGATGGCGCCTATTATAACCGGCGGCCCGGCATCTGGGTCGAACCTGCGGGCAATTGGGGCCAGGGCGCGGTGCAGCTGGTGGAAATCCCCACCGACGACGAGATCCACGACAATATCGTCGCCTATTGGCGCCCGCAGGCCGAGGTCAAGGCCGGCGGCAGCCTCGGCTTCGACTACCGGCTCTATTGGCAGGACAGCGAGCCCGCCTATCCGAAAGACATCGCCAAGGTGGTGGCAACGCGCCTTGGCGTAGGCGGCATACCCGGACAGGTCCCGGTGCCGCGCGACAAGCGCAAATTCGTCGTGGATTTCACTGGCGGTCCCTTGATGCAGATGCAGCAGCGGTTCGACGTCAAGCCGGTGGTCAGCACCTCACGCGGCAAGATCGACAACAGCTATGTCATCAAGGTGGTTGGGACCGACCGCTGGCGCGCCTTCTTCGATCTGCAGGCGGAGGGCAATGCGCCGGTCGATTTGCGCATGTTCCTGAGGCTGGGCGACAAGACGCTCAGCGAGACCTGGATTTATCAATATTTCCCCTGAAAGGCGCGAGGAAGTTTGTGGCGTGAGCAGGAGCGCGGAGCGACGTGTACAAGAAGTACACGAGTGAACGCGCGACGAACTCACGACGCAAAAGGACCGCGCCTAGTTGCCGGGAAGCATGTTCGTCAGACTATGGAAGGACAGCGAGTTCTGGTCCACGCCCGGCGGCACCACATCGCCTGTCGCCCAGGAGAAGAAGAGCAATATCGTGTGATTGGTATTGTGGGAAAAGCCGTAGCGCGGATCGGTGGTCGCCAACAGCTTGCCGGTCTTGGCGTCATAACCGGTGGCGACGAACTTGGCGACGCCTTTTTCCTCCGCCTGCTTGAACAGCGCGATTTCCGGCACGGTGACGGAGGCACCCGTGGTGTAATAGGGCACCGTCAGCTGTGGTATGCCGATCAGCAGAGACTTCTGGTCGGTGGACAGCGCCCCCGACGAGACCTGCACCACCGCCTCGGCCTGGTTGCGATCATCCACCAGCATCAATCCGTTCTTCAGCATCTGGGTGCGAATGGCGGCAATCGCATAGCCATCGTCATAGCCCTGGAAAAAGCGGGTATCGACATAGATGCGGGTGCCCTTGGGGATGCCCAGCGACAGCTGCTGGGCGGCACGGTCGGCGGCGGCGGAGATCAGAAGCTGTTCGCTGGCGGTGCGTACCGGCGCGGTCGAACGGGCCGTGGTGCAACCAGCCAGCAATGCCGCGCACAGCATGGCGGCCGGAAGAACAGCGATTTGACGCATAACTTTTCCATAGACCAGGGAGATGCCGGAAAAAACCCTATTTATCCTTCAAATTGTTGCAGACGGATTTCCGGCTCCTGAACCTGACAGGCCTGTCATCATCCGGCGGGGCGGATACGAAACAAGCCCCGCCAGATTGCTGACGAGGCCTGCTCCAATTTTTTGTCCGACATCAGGCCGGACTCTCGATATGGGCTTTCACCCATTGTTCCGTTTCGATTGTAGGCGGAGGTCCGGGTCTTTAATCCGGGCCTTGGCTCCGCATCAGGCGAAGCCCGGCCACCTTTCCGGTGGAGTTTCTTCCATTCAAGGACCCTCCTGTAGCGGGTTTCACCTGCCGAGATCCCAGACATGCGCCTCGCGCGACATTCCCCGGCTGCCCTGGAAATCCGGTCTCCACCGGATCGATCGCAACTCGCACGGTGCATAATAGCGCCGGACCGTTACGCATTGGGCGCCTTGTGGAAGTAACTGCGGCTATCGCAGGCCTTTTCACTCGGACAAAAAAATTCTGCGCCCGAAAATCCGGACGGTCAACACGAAACCGTCACGGAAATCATTTGTGAATTTGGAAAGTCGCAGGGGAGCATTTCGTGCCGTGATTTCAGGCATTTGCGAAAGGTTCCCTGTTGCGCTAAGGCTCGGCAAAAAGGGACGCATGAAATCCTGCATCGCCTTGGCGGCCGTTTTGGCCGCTGTGCCTGCCCTGGCGCAGCCCAAGTCCACGGCAACAGAGCATGTCGTCGTCTACGGCACCCTGCCGGATTCCGATATCGGCCAGGATCCCAACAAGGTCCCGGGGGAATTGCAGAGCTTCAGCGCCGATCAGATCGGCGCCCAGCATGGCGCCACGCTGCTGGATGCGCTGGGCCGCAGTGCCGGCGTGTCGCTGTCCGACGCCCAGGGCAATGCCATGTTTCAGAATTTGCGCTTTCACGGCTTCGAGGCCTCGCCACTGCAGGGCGTCGCGGAGGGCGTCGCGGTCTATCAGAACGGCATACGGTTGAACGAGGCGTTTGGCGACACCGTCAACTGGGATTCAGTTCCACAGACCGCCATCAACCGCATGGATGTGTGGAGTTCCAATCCGGTATTCGGCCTGAACGCCCTGGGCGGCGCGGTCAATCTGGTGATGAAGAACGGCTTTACCTGGCAGGGCACCGCCCTCTCGGGCCAGGGTGGCACTTACGGTCACGGCATGGGCACGGCCCAGTTTGGCTTTCAAAGCGGCGATGCGAGTTTCTATGCCGCCGCCGAAGGTGTCACCGACAGCGGCTGGCGGCAACATTCGCCCTCGGGCCTTGCGCGACTCTATACCGACGCCGGCGCGCGTTTCGGCGCCAGCGAGGTGCATTTCGTCGCCGCCGGGTCGCTGTCGGAACTGGGCGTGGTGGGACCAACGCCGATCGAGCTGCTGCAGAGCTCATCCACCGCCACCTATACCTATCCGCAGACCACCCATAACCTGACCGGCAGCCTGGCGTTGAGCGGCAAGACCAGATTGTCAGACCGCTGGCAGGTGGAAGCCTCGCTCTATGTGCGCGCGCTGCGCCAGCGCCATGTCGACGGCAATAGCGGCAATTTCGAAAGCTGTTCCGGCAAATCGTCCTTCGGCGGCGATCTATGCCTGCAGGATGACGCTTTCGGCACCCCCGCCGGCGGCAAGACCACGGCCTTCCGCAATCAGTTCGTGATCATGAGCGCCGCGGGCCAGGTCTTTCCCTTCGACAGCACCGTCAGCTACGCCACAATCGACCGCAGCTTCATCGACACCGTCACGCAGGGCGCGACCCTGCAGCTCACCGGCAATCAGCCCCTGTTCGGGCTTTCCAACTATTTCACCGCCGGCGGCAGCATCGATCACAGTGCCATCGGCTTTCGCTCCGGCAGCACCCTGGCGCGCGAATTTTCCAATCTGGATGTGGCCGTGGATCCTGCCGTTCCCGGTGCCGGCACCATCGTGCACACGCTGGGCAATCTGGGCTATGCACCGGTCGATCTGGGCGCCACCACCAGCTATTACGGTCTTTACGCCGTGGACGCGCTGGATGTGACCCCGGCGCTGACCGTCACCGCGGGTTTGCGCGCCAATGCCGCCGATATCAGCGGGCGCGACCGCAGCGGGGCCGCAACCGAACTCACCGGCAACCACGGCTATGGCCATGTCAACCCGCTGGCCGGACTGGCCTACAAATTCAATGATGCCTTGTCGCTGTTTGGCGGCTACGCGCAGGCCAACCGCGCGCCCACGCCGCTGGAACTGGATTGCGCCAGCCAGACCCAGCCCTGCCTTCTGGAAAATTCCCTGGTGGCCGATCCGCCGCTGGCGCAAGTCGTGTCGCACAGCTGGCAGGCCGGGGCACGCGGCAGTCTGGATGGTCCTTGGGACGACGAACAATTGAAGTGGAGCGCCACGTTCTTCCGCACCGACAGCGACAATGACATCATCGCACTGGCCAGCAGCATCGCGGGCCGCGGCTATTACACCAATGTGCCCTTGACCCGCCGCCAGGGCGCGGATCTGACCCTGGATTATCAGGGTCGGGACTGGTCGGCCTATGCCAGCTATTCCTATCTGGATGCCACCTACCAGTTCACCGGCACCCTCGCCTCGCCCAACAATCCCGGTGCCAATGCCGATGGCAAAGTGCTGGTGACGCCGGGGCGGCATCTGCCGATGACAGCCGCCAACAGCATCAAGGCCGGTGGCGACATAACCGTGCTGAAGGGTTTGAGCATGGGCGCCGAGCTGGCCTTTACCGGCAGCCAATATTTCGACGGCGACCCGTCCAATCTCAATGGCAAGCTGCCGGCCTATGTGGTGGTCAATCTGCGCGCCGCTTATGACATATCGCCCCAATGGCAGATCTTCGGCCTGGTGGACAATGTGTTCGACAACCATAGCGCCAGCTATGGCACCTATTTCGCGCCCGACGATACCGCCGGCCTGCTCAATCCGGCGCTGAGCGACCCGCGCACCCTGACCCTGCTGCAGCCGATCACGTTCCAGCTGGGCGTGAAATTGACGCTCTAAGGCGGCAGTTGAGCGGCGGGCAGGCTTATGTCACTAGCTTGCCCGACATGCTGCGCCTGACAGACATCAAGCTGCCGCTCGACCACGCCCCTGAGGCGCTGAAGGCGGCCATTCTGAAAAAGCTGAAGCTGCCCGCCGAGGCGTTGCTGGACTGGCGCGTCTTCAAGCGCGCCCATGACGCGCGCAACAAGAACGCTATCACTTATATCTATACGGTGGACATCACCCTGAAGGACGAAAGCCGCGCACCCAGGGACGCGCGGCCCACGCCCGACATGGAATACCGTCCGGTGGCCAAACCACCGGCGCAATTTGAGCGCCCGCTGGTGATCGGTGCCGGGCCCTGCGGCCTGTTCGCGGCACTAATTTTGGCGCAGGCCGGTTTTCGCCCCATCATCCTGGAGCGCGGCAAGGTCGTGCGCGAGCGCACGAAAGACACATGGGGCCTGTGGCGGCGTTCGGAGCTCAATCCGGAATCCAATGTGCAGTTCGGCGAGGGCGGCGCGGGCACATTTTCGGACGGCAAGCTCTACAGCCAGATCAAGGACCCACGTCACCTGGGCCGCAAGGTACTGACGGAGTTCGTCAAGGCCGGCGCGCCGGAGGAAATTCTGACTGAAGCTCATCCGCATATCGGCACCTTCCGGCTGGTGACCATGGTGGAATCGATGCGCGAAACCATCGAGGAGCTGGGCGGGGAATACCGTTTTCAGAGCAAGGTCACGGACCTGCTGCTGGACGATGCCCGGCGGGTGCGCGGCGTGAAGCTGGAATCGGGCGAGGAGATCGCCAGCGATCATGTGGTGCTGGCGCTGGGCCATAGTGCCCGCGACACCTTCCAGATGCTCCATGACCGCGGCGTCGATATCGAGGCCAAGCCCTTCTCCATCGGTTTTCGTATCGAGCATCCCCAAGGCATGATCGACAAGGCACGTTTCGGCCGCACGATCCCGCAACTGGGCGCGGCCGATTACAAGCTGGTACATCACGCCAGGAATGGCCGCGGCGTCTACAGTTTCTGCATGTGCCCCGGCGGCACCGTGGTGGCGGCCACCAGCGAGCCCGGCCGCGTCGTCACCAATGGCATGAGCCAGTATTCGCGCAATGAGCGAAACGCCAATGCCGGGATTGTGGTGGGCATCACACCGGAAGCGGACTATCCCGGCCATCCGCTGGCAGGCATCGCGCTGCAGCGGCAACTGGAAAGCGCGGCGTTCGCCGCCGGCGGCGGCACCTATGCGGCGCCGGCGCAACTGGTGGGCGACTTTATTGCCGGCAACGCTTCTGCCGGCCTGGGCGAAGTCGTTCCCTCCTATCGTCCCGGCGTGACGCCGACCGATCTGGCCAGTTGCCTTCCAGCTTACGCGATTGAAGCGATCCGCGAGGCCCTGCCCGCCTTCGGCCGCCAGATCAAAGGCTTTGACCGCGCCGATGCCGTGCTGACCGGTGTCGAAACCCGCACGTCATCGCCCATCCGCATCCGGCGGCGTGAAGATTTTCAGAGCCTCAACACACAAGGCCTTTATCCAGCCGGCGAAGGCGCCGGGTTCGCGGGCGGCATCCTTTCGGCGGCCGTGGATGGCATCAAGGTCGGTGAGGCTGTCGCAAAGTCGATCGCGGCTTCAAACTGAAAGAAATTCCGACACAAACGGCGTGCGCGGGTTGCGCCGCACATCGGCGGGCGCGCCATATTGTTCGATGCGGCCGTCCTTCATCACCGCCACCAGATCGGCCACGGCAAAGGCCTCTTCCTGATCGTGGGTGACGAAGACGGTGGTGACGCCGGCATGGTCGTGGATGCGGCGCAGATCGGCCCGCAATTCCTTGCGCACCTTGGCATCCAACGCGCCGAAAGGCTCATCCAGCAGCAACATGCGGGGCTCGATGGCCAGCGCCCGCGCCAGGGCCACGCGCTGGCGCTGGCCGCCCGAGAGCTGGCTGGGATAACGGTCTTCCAGGCCCGGCAACTGCACCAGCGCCAGCAAGTCCCTCACCCGCGCCGCGATTTCGTTTTTGGACGGGCGCTTTTGGCGCGGCCGCACCTTCAGACCGAACGCGATATTGTCTGCAACCGTCATATGCTTGAACAGGGCATAGTGCTGAAAGACAAAGCCGGCATTGCGGGTGCGCGCCGGCATGTCGAGCCAGTTGAGATCGGCGAAACGCACGCTGCCGCTGTCGGCGCCTTCCAGCCCGCCCAGGATGCGCAATAAGGTGGTCTTGCCCGAACCTGACGGGCCCAGCAGCGAAACGAAGCCGCCCTGCGGCGCGACAAAACTGACGCCATTCAGCGCCGGAAAGCGGCCAAATTTCTTGGAAATGGAATCGACGGTCAGAGACATCTGCTTCTCCTAATGACGGTGCGTGGCGGCCAGTTCGTCCGCGAAGCGCCATTCCAGCAGTGATTTGAGGGCAAGCGTGACCAGCGCCAGCAACGCCAAGAGGGCGGCGACGGAAAAGGCGCCGACATAATCGTAGTTGTTGTAGAGCAGCTCGACATGCAGCGGCATGGTGTTTGTCTGGCCCCGGATATGACCCGACACCACCGACACAGCACCGAATTCGCCCAGCGCACGCGCATTGCACAGCAGCACGCTGTAGAGCAGGCCCCACTTGATGTTGGGCAAGGTGACGCGCAGGAACGTGCCAAGCCCCGAGGCGCCGAGCGTCGCCGCCGCCTCTTCCTCGTCACGGCCCTGATCCTCCATCAGCGGGATCAGCTCACGCGCGACAAAGGGAAAGGTCACGAAGATGGTGGCCAGCACAATGCCCGGCAGCGCGAACAGGATATGGACGTCATGGTCGTTCAACCAGGGTCCCATCCAGCCCTGCATGCCGAACACCAGCACATAGATCAGCCCGGACACCACTGGCGACACCGAGAAGGGCAAATCGATCAGCGAGACCAGAACGCTCTTGCCGGTGAAATCGAATTTGGCAATCAGCCAGGCGGCCGCGATTCCAAACAGCGTGTTGAGCGGCACCGCGATCGCGGCAGCTGTCAATGACAGCCGGACGGACGCCAGTGCATCCGGCTCGGTGATCGAGGACCAGAAAGCACCGACGCCTTGTGCAAAAGCTTCCTTGAAGACCAGCACCAGCGGCAGCAGGAGCAGCACGGCGATGAAGGCAATCGCGGTGCCGCCCAGGAGCAGCTTCAGCCACAGCGGGTCTTCGGTAGGATTGCGGAATTTCTTTGTCTGCTTCATCTGCGTTTGGCCGTCCAACCTTGCAACCCATTCAGCGTCAGCAGCATCACAAAGCTGGCCGCCAGCATGACCACGCCGATGGCGGCGGCACCGGCATAGTCGAACTGTTCCAGCTTGGTGACGATCAAGAGTGGCGCGATCTCGCTGACCGCGGGAATATTGCCGGCGATGAAGATGATGGAACCGTATTCGCCCACGCCACGGGCAAAGGCCATGGCCAAGCCGGTCAGCAGGGACGGCATCAGCATCGGCAAGACCACCCGCAAAATCGTTTGCAGCCGGGTCGCGCCCAAGGTTGCGGCGGCCTCTTCCACGTCCAGGCCAATCTCGCCCAAGACCGGCTCCAGGGTGCGCACCGTGAAAGGCAGGCCAATAAAGACCATCGCCACCAGCACGCCCCAAGGCGTGTAGGCGATGCGGATGCCATATTGCGCCAGCGGCGCGCCGATCCAGCCATTGGGGGCATAGAGGGTGGAAAGGGCGATGCCGGCCACCGCGGTGGGCAGCGCAAAGGGCAGATCGATCACCGCATCCAGGATTTTCTTGCCGGGAAAGGGATAGCGCACCAGCACCCAGGCGACGACAAAGCCGAACACCGAGTCGATCACCGCCGCCGCCAGCGCCATGCCGAAAGACAGGCGCAGCGCCGCCAGCACCCGAGGCGTGGAAATCGCCGACCAGAATCCCTCCCAACCCAGGCTGAGCGGGCGGAGCAGCAGCGCCAGGAGCGGGATCAGGACGATGCCGGTGAGATAAAAAAGCGTGAACCCCAGCGAAAGATGAAAACCCGGCAGCACATGCCGGGAGCGTGGAACCGCAAGCTTAAGACCGATGGCGCCCATGATTTTCCGAAAGAAGTTCCCGGACCGGCCGTAAGCGAACGGCCCGGGACAGGTGGGGAAGAACGCTGATTACTTTCCGGGTTGATAAATCTGATCGAATACGCCGCCATCGGCGAAATGCGTGGCTTGCGCCTTGGCCCAGCCACCAAAATCACCGTCGATCGTGGCCAGCGGCATGTTGGGAAACTGGCCCTTATACTTGGCCAGGATTTCGGGATTGCGCGGACGATAAAAATCCTTCGCTTCGATCTCCTGCGCTTGCGGCGTATACAGGAATTTCAAAAAGGCTTCGGCGGCGGCGCGGCTCTTGTGCTTGTCGGCATTCTTGTCCACCAGCGCGACCGGCGGCTCGGCCTGGATGGAGCGCGACGGGTATACGATCTCGTACTGGCCGGGCTGCTCCTTCAGCGCCAGATGCGCTTCATTTTCCCAATCCAGCAGCACGTCGCCGATGCCGCGCCGGGTAAAGGTGATGGTCGAACCGCGCGCGCCGGAATCCAGCACCGGCACATGATGGTAGAGATTGGCCACGAACTGCTTCGCCTTCTGCGCATTGCCGCCCGGCGCCTTCTCGGCATAGGCCCAGGCGGCCAGATAGGCCCAGCGCGCGCCGCCCGACGTTTTCGGATTGGGCGTCACCACCTGGATGCCCGGTTTCACCAGGTCGCTCCAGTCTTTTATCTTCCAGGGATTGCCCTTGCGCACCAGGAACACGATGGTCGAGGTATAGGGCGCGGAATTGTCTGGCAGGCGCTTCTGCCAGTCGCCGGGCAGGAGCCCGGCGTTCTTGGACACCGCATCGATATCGGCGGCCAAAGCGAGCGTCAGGATATCGGCCTGAAGCCCATCGATGACGGCGCGGGCTTGTGCGCCCGAACCGCCATTGGAGGTGTTGATGGTCACGTGATCGGGCTTGTAGGTGTCGGCAAAAGCCGCGCCCAGGTCCTTGTACAGCTCGCGCGTCGGGTCATAGCTGACGTTCAGCAGCGAAACGTCGGCAGCCTGGGCAGCGCTGGCGCCGAACAGGCTTGCAGCGATCAAAAGAGACAGAATGCGTTTCATGGTTCTCGCTCGTTTAGAAGGAAATCTGGCTGCGGATGCCGATGGCATTGGCTGAAATGTCGTTCGCCGGCGCGTTCGCGTGATTGACCTGGATGTTGAAATAATCGACGACGAAGCGCAGGCCATTGGTGGGGTACCAGTTGACGCCCACATTCCAGACATTCTGCTGGCCGCCGGCGACACCGCCGGCCGCGGCGGTGGCGAAGGGCAGATAATCCAGATCGATGTTGCTGTAGCGGCCCGTGATCTCCCACGCACCCCAGCCGCCGGGTGAACCCAGGGGATGTGCAGGCTTCAGCCCACGGAAACTGGCGGTGGTCGGGTCATAGCCATGCTGTTCGCCGGTCAGCGAATAGGCGCCCTGCAAATACCAACCGGAAAAATGCGGGCTGGGCAGAACCGTGCGCCGGTCGATCTCATAATGAAACCAGCCGCCCTGGGCATAGAGGCCGGCATATTCCGCGGCACTCTCAAAGCCGAATTCCGTCGCTCTCCTGGCGTCGATATTGCCGGTGTTGACGGTCTTTGACGCATCAACCGCCAATTCCGTGCCATTGCTGAAATTGAGCACGTTCGATGTACCGGTGTTGGCGGCGGCGTCGGCGGGATGAAGGACCTGGGTGAAGTGCCCGTCCACAAGCCATTTTACATCCGGCTGATTGATGGCCAGCCATGAAGCGCGGCCCAGAATTGCTTCCTGCGCGTCGAAGGTGGCGGTGTCGGTCGCTTTCTTGCCGGTATAGGCCAGCGACACCAGATAGGTGTCGCCCTGGGCGAAGGCTTCCACACCTTCCCGGCCCGGCGCGCCCCCGATATTGCGGGCGACATCCACCGAGCTGGGCCGCTCCAGGAACATCAGGTCTCCGGATCCCGTGGAGTCCTCGATCGCCAGGAACGGCGTCATCGCGCCGGCGCGGATGGCGAAAGGCTTCAGCCCGTCATATTCGATATAGGCGTAGTAGATGTAGCCGTTCTTCTCGACACCATTTCCGCCGAAGTCGTAGGTGAAGTTGTAGGACCAGTCCTTCCAGGCGGTGCCGATCAGGCCGATCTGGGCGCGGCGGAAATTGCTGCCACTGTTCAGGTCAACGCTGGCGGGATTCTTTCCTTGCGAAAAATAGCCGTAGTCGAACTGAACCAGGCCTTTCAGGGAAAGCGTGAAAGCGCCGCTGGGGCTGGCAAGCGTGAACCGCCCATCATCGAACCCCACATGGGTCCGGTTATCCAGCCGATCGCTGATGTCCTTGTATTGATCCGAGGTGCTGCGTTTGAGGTCGACCACCGCAGCGCTGGTATCGCTGTCGGCCTGCTGGGCCTTGATCTGCGCCAGTTCCTGCTCGACCTGGCGCAGCTGCTGTTCCAGAGCATCTGTCTTGGGATTCTGCTTCTGTGTCTGGCCCAGCGCGGGCGATCCAAGCGCGCCGAGCGCGGCGCCCGCCAGGAGGAATGCCGAAAATCGTGACATCAATGCCCCATCAATCTTGTGCCGCCATTGGTGCGGCTGATGGGATATTGATTCCTCCTAATTCCTATCTAGTCAATAGACATTTGGAAGATATCGTACCGCAGGAGATAAGGGCCCGTTTTGCAAAAGGATTTTTATAGAGCGCCCGACCGTTTGAGCTGCTGGGCGGCGCTGGCAAGATTGCGTGATTCCAGAATTTCGGCAGTGGCGTCGCGTGCCGCGAGCAAGGCTTTGCGGATGGCACAGACCGATTCCTCGAAACAGTCGTCGCATTTGCGGTAGGCCATCACGCTGACGCAGGGGCTGAGTGCCAGCGGGCCATCGGTGACCCGGAGCACATCAGCGAAACTGATATCCTTGGCGGGGCGGCCCAGCGAATAACCGCCCTGCCGGCCGCGATGGCTCCTGACGATGCCGGGCTTTTTCAGCTCCAGCAGGATCGCTTCCAGGAATTTGCGAGGGATATTCTCGCTTTCCGCGATTTCGGAAATCTGGACCGGACCGGTGTCGCCCTGTGCCGCCAGATACAGCAAGGCGCGCAGGGCATAGCGGGCTTTCTGCGAGATCATGCCGCCATATACCCTATTATCTCTATGGAATATAGCCGGCACCGCCCCCGCGGTGCGAAGCCGAAAGGGGTCATCCAAAAAGCCTAAGACAACTTGCGACAACCCCGGCGATGCGCACGGATGTTTTCCCGGTATAATGGCCAGGATTGGCGCTGGACCCCAGAAGACCTTGAAATGACTGAATTTTTTACGCAGACCGCCGGCCGATGACCTGGCTTGTCAAGGTCGCGCTCGACCGTCCCTATACCTTCATCGTCATGGCCCTGATGATCCTGATCTTCGGGCCCCTGGCAGCCATCCGCACGCCGACCGACATCTTTCCCAATATCGGCATTCCGGTGATCGGCATCGCGTTCAGTTATTCGGGCCTGTCGCCGGACGAGATGGGCGCGCGCATCGTGGCAAATTACGAGCGCTTCCTCTCCAACAATGTAAACGACATCGAACATTCCGAGAGCCAGTCGATGCAGGGGCTGGGCATCATCAAGGTCTATCTGCAACCCAATGCCGACATCCGGCTTGCCACCGCGCAGGTCACCTCCTCCTCCCAGACCGCCATCCGCCAGATGCCTCTGGGCACCCAGCCGCCCTTCATCATCAACTACAGCGCCTCCACCGTGCCGGTGCTGCAGATGGCCTTCTCCTCCAATGCGCTGTCGGAACAGCAGGTGCTGGACTATTCGCAGAATTTCGCGCGTCCCCGCCTTACCACGGTGCCTGGCGCCGCGGTCCCTTTTTCCTATGGCGGCAAATTCCGTTCGGTGCAGATCGATCTTGATCCCGTCGCCATGCAGGCGCGCGGATTGTCGGCATCCGATGTGCAAAACGCTTTCGTCGCCCAGAACCAGATCGTGCCGACCGGCAATATCAAGATCGGCAGCTTCCAGTATGTGGTCAAGCTCAACAACGCCGCCGACACCATCGAGGCCATGAACGAGCTGCCGGTGAAGACCGTGGCCGGCGGCACCGTATTCCTGAAGGATGTCGGCAACGTCCGCGACGGCAATACGCCACAGCAGAATATCGTGCATGTCGACGGCTCCCGCGCCGTCCTCTCCACCGTGCTCAAGAACGGCCAGGCCTCCACCATCGACGTGGTGAACAACGTCAAGGGCCTGTTGCCCATGCTGAGAGCCCAGCTGCCCGACTCGCTCAAGATCGACGTGCTCTCCGATCAATCCCTGTTCGTGAAGGCCGCCATCAATGGCGTGGTCCGCGAAGGCGTTATCGCCGCCTGCCTGACCAGCCTAATGATCCTGATGTTCCTGGGCAGCTGGCGCTCCACCATGATCATCGCCACCTCCATCCCCCTGGCGGTGCTGTCAGCGCTGATGGCCCTGTGGGCCACCGGCCAGACCCTCAACATCATGACCCTGGGCGGACTGGCGCTGGCCGTGGGCATCCTGGTGGACGATGCCACCGTCACCATCGAGAACATCAACTGGCACCTCGAACAGGGCAAGGGCGTCTATCAGGCGATCATGGACGGCGCCATGCAGATCACCCAGCCGGCCTTTGTTTCGACCCTGTGCATCTGCGTCTCCTTTGTGCCGATGTTCGCGCTGCAGGGCGTGGCGGGCTTTCTGTTCACGCCCATGGCGATGAGCGTGGTCTTCGCCATGGTGGCGTCCTTCATTCTGTCGCGTACCCTGGTGCCCACCCTCGCCAACTATCTGCTCAAGGCCAACGATCACGCCGCGCTGGGCAGCAACATGCTGGCGCGGCTGCAGCGGCGTTTCGAGAACAGCTTCGCCCAGTTCCGCGAGGCCTATCGCAACCTCCTGGCGCTGGCGATGACGCGCCGGCGGATATTTGTGTTCGGCTTTCTGGGTGCGGTGGCGGTGTCGCTGCTGCTCTTTCCCTTCCTGGGCGAGGATTTCTTCCCCAGCGTGGATTCCGGCCAGATCACCCTGCATGCCCGCACGCCGGCGGGCACCCGTGTCGAGGACACAACCCAGATCGTTGCCCAGATCGAGCGTGAGGTCCGTCGCGTCATTCCCCGGGCCGAGGTCGCCACCATCATCGACAATGTCGGCCTCAACCAAAGCCCGACCAACATGATCTACAACAACACCGGCACGGTGGGACTGCAGGATGCCGACATCTTCATCAGCCTGAACCAGAACCATCATCGCACGGCCGATTATGTCCGCACCATGCGCGAGCGCCTGCCCAGGCTGTTTCCGCAGGTGACCTTCTCCTATCCGCCCCCGGACATCACCAGCCAGATCCTGAATTTCGGCGCACCCGCGCCGCTGGACGTGCAGGTCACCGGCACCAATCGCGACACGACACAGGCATTCGCCCTGCGCGTCCTGCGTGAAATCCGCACGATCCCCGGGCTAGTGGATGCCCGCATGCAGCAATCCACCAGCCAACCCAGGCTGCTGGTCGATGCCGACCGCAGCCGGATGGCGCAACTGGGCCTGACCGAGGCCGACGTCACCGGCGCCATGGCCACCGCGCTGGCCGGCACGTCGCAGACGGCGCCGAATTTCTGGCTGAACCCCAAGAACGGCGTGTCCTACAACATGACCGCCCAGACACCGGAATATAAGCTCGACTCGATGGAGGCGCTGCAAAACCTGCCGGTGACGAACGCCAGCACCGGTGCGTCCCAGGTGCTGGGCGGCCTTGCCCGCTTCAGCCGCGACGAGAGCAGCACCGTTGTCACCCACTACAACATCCTGCCCACCATCGATCTTTACGCCACCACCCAGGACCGCGACCTGGGCGCGGTATCGCGCGACGTCCAGAAGGTGATCGACGCGAACATGAAATATCTGCCGCGTGGCGCAACCGTCACCCTACGCGGCCAGGTGGTGACCATGAACACCGCTTTTTCGGGCCTGTTCTATGGCCTGCTCGCGGCGGTGGTGCTGATCTATCTGCTGATCGTGGTGAACTTCCAGTCCTGGATCGATCCTTTCGTCATCATCACGGCCCTGCCCGCGGCGCTGGCCGGCATCGTCTGGGTGTTGTTTGCCAGCGGCACCACCCTGTCGGTGCCGGCGCTGACCGGCGCCATCATGTGCATGGGCGTGGCCACGGCGAATTCGATCCTGGTGGTCGCCTTCGCGCGCGAAAGGCTGGCGGTGCATGGCGATGCGGTGCTGGCGGCGATGGAAGCCGGCTTCACCCGTTTTCGCCCCGTGCTGATGACGGCGCTGGCCATGGTGATCGGCATGACGCCCCTGGCGCTGGGCCTGGGCGAGGGTGGCGAGCAGAACGCGCCGCTTGGCCGGGCGGTGATCGGCGGCCTGGTCTTTGCCACCGGCGCTACCTTGCTGTTCGTGCCGGTGGTATTCAGCATCATTCACGGCCGGCGCGCGGCGAAAGCCGCGGCACGCGGCCGGCAAAATCCCCCGCATGGGGCCGGAGAGGCATATGCCTGACAAGAATCCCGACGCGGGACCGCATACGCCCGCGCCGGAACAGCTGCTGCGTCATACCGCGCCGCCCGGGCTCAAACGCTGGGGCAGGATCGCCGTGGTGGCAGCTGTGGTAATCGCCGTGCTGGGGATCGGCTGGCGGCTGTGGAAGAACCATAACACCGCGCAATGGACGGACGACCAGGCGGTGCCGACCGTGCAGATCATCAAGCTGACCAACACCAAGAAAGGCGGAACGCTGAACCTGCCGGGGGATGTGGAAGCCTTCATCAATGCACCCATCTACGCCCAGGTCAGCGGCTATCTGCAGAAATGGTATTTCGATATCGGCGCCAAGGTGAAAAAGGGCGATCTGCTGGCCCAGATCGACCCGCGCACCTATCAGGCGGCCCTGGCCCAGGCCAAGGGCGCCTTGGCGCGCGACAGCGCCACCTTGGCCAACGCGAAGCTGGACCTGACCCGCTACCAGGCGCTGGCGCAGCAAAATGCCATTTCCCAGCAGCAGCTCGCCACCCAGAGCGCCACCGTCAACTCGGTTGCCGGGGTGGTGGATGCCGATCGCGCCCAGGTCGCCCAGGCCGAGATCAACCTGGCCTATACCCGTGTTGTCGCGCCGTTCGATGGCGTGGTCACCACGCGCGCGGTGGACGTGGGCAATCTGGTGACGGTGGGCACATCGAGCTCCACCGCGCTTTTCACCGTCTCGGACCAAAGCAGGATGCGCATCTATGTGCGGCTGCCGCAGAATTATGCCTCTTATGTGCGCCCCGACATGGATGTCACCTTCACGGTGCCGCAATATCCGACACGGGTGTTCCACGCGACCCTGGTGGCCAATGCGGGCGCGGTAGCGACGGCGACCGGCACCGTGCTTTTGCAGTTCGGCACCGACAATTCCAATCATGCGCTGCAGCCCGGCGCCTATGCCCATGTGCGGTTCCCCCTGCCTTCCGGGGCCAATGGCATCAAGCTGCCCGCAACCGCCTTGACCTTCCGCGATGCCGGCATGCAGGTCGCCACCGTGGACGCGGCCAACCATGTTCGCCTCAAGACCGTCAATATCCTGCGCGACAATGGCGCCACGGTGGATATCAGCAGCAGCAGCATCGCCCCCGGCGACCGGATCATCGACAATCCGGCGGATGCGCTGCAGGATGGCGACCAGGTCAGGATTGCGAGCAAGTAGCGGCGAACCGTCCCCTCGCGTATAAACCGGTCAGAAGGGGAAACCATGCGCAGCTTGAAAATCTTGGCCCTGATTCTGCTGCCCCTGGCAGGCCTGGCGATCTGCGGCCAGAACAGGTCCGAGGCCGCCGCGGCGGTTCTTGGGGTTCCGGGTCCGGCCTATGACACCTCTGCCGATGCCAACAAGCGTTTCCTCGCCGACTATGCGGCGCGCGCGGGCGTGAAGAAGCTGCCCGACGGGCTTATGTACCGGGTCCTGAAGACCGGTGACGGCCCGCAGGTGCAAAAGAACAGCGACATGGTTCAGGTCTATTACAAAGGCATGCTGATCAACGGCAACGTCTTCGACCGGACCCAGCCGGAAGAGACGGCCGGTCTCCAGGTCGGCGGCGTGGTCCCCGGCTGGACCGAGGCCCTGAAGCTGATGAAAACCGGCGACACCTGGGAATTGGTGATCCCGTCCGATCTGGCTTATGGCAGCGATGGCAAGGGCGACCGGGTTCCGCCGGACCAGACGCTTGTATTCCTCGTCGCGCTGGCGAAGGTTGAATACGCGCCATAGCTGGCGCATCCGCTTTCGCCTATAAGGCGGCGTCCAAAATGGGGGAGATGATGCGCATCCTGAAAGTCCTGCTGCTGGTGCCGCTGCTGGTCCTGAGCGCCTGCGACCAGAAGAAATCCGGCGACGCCGCCAGCACGGGCGTGGCAGGCTCCGCCTATGACACTTCCGCCGACGCCAACAAGCGTTTCCTGGCCGATTATGCCGCGCGTCCCGGTGTGAAGAAGCTGCCTGACGGGCTGATGTATCGGGTGCTGAAGTCGGGCAGCGGCCCCCAGGTCAAGAGCGACGGCGACATGGTGACCGTCTACTACAAGGGCTCGCTGATCACCGGCAAAGTCTTCGACCAGACCAAGGAGGGCGATCCGGCCCAGTTTCCTGCCGGCGGCCTGATCCCCGGCTGGGTGGAAGCGCTGAAGCTGATGAAGACCGGCGACAGCTGGGAATTGGTGATCCCCTCTGAGCTGGGCTATGGCAGCGACGGCGCGGGCGATGCGATCCCGCCCGACCAGACGCTGGTTTTCACCATGACCTTGGTGAAGGTCGATCCGGCGCAGTGAGGAGCGGTTCGCCACAAGCGAACGAAATGCCTCCCTCGCTTCGCTCGAAGAGGGGCAAGCTTTTCGAATTCGCTGCACGAATAAGAAAAACTAAGCCAGCTTGGGCGAGGCGCAATAACTTAGAATTTATAGCCCAGCGTGATACCCGCCATGCGCGGCGGCAGCGGCACGCATTGCAGCACGCCCGCCGTATTGGCGATACCGAAGGATGCGTTGGGAGCGGAGTTCAGCACGCCATTATATTCCGGCAGGCAGGCCTGTGTGTTGGCGACGTTGGTCATATAGACGCCGAAGTCGAAATTCCGGTTCGCGATATTCAGGAAGTCCACCCTGAGGTCGAGCATGCCATAGGAGCCGGTGCGCTGGCTGGGATCGAAGCTGCGCAGATCGGCCAGATAACGGCTCTGCCAATAATAATGCGCCGTCATGGTCACATCATCCAGATGGACGCCGCCGATGTCACGCAGGCCGGTCGCATAGGTGACCGTCTCATTGGTCTGCCAGGCAGGCAGCGGGAAGGGTGTGCCCGAGAGGTTGGTGGTGCCGGTAGGCAGCAGATAACCCGGCGGCGGGTTGTAGCTGAAATCGGTGTATCGCGCGTCGAGATAGCTGCCCGAGGCGTTGAGCGTCAGATTGGGCAGCGGCAGCAGTGTCACATCCCATTCCGCGCCGAAAATATGCGCGGTGTGGGCGTTCAAGGTGACGTTGTCATTGGTGACGCTCAGACATTCATTGGCGTTGAAGGCCGTCTGGGTGCAGGGTCCGCCGCTGGTGGTGGTGGCAATGGTGACATTGGGCAACGTCACCAGGGTCTGGATGTCGTGATAGTCCGAGAAATAGCCGGCCAGGTTGGTGCGAATCGGCATGCCCAAAAGCTGCCAGTCCGACTTGATGCCCGTTTCATAGTCGGTGACGTTTTCGGGCTTGGCGACAGTCACCGCCGGATTGATGGCCGTGGAATTGATCGCCCCGGAACGGTAGCCAGAACGGGTCGTGGCATAGACCAGCGTGCCGTCCCACAGATCATGGTCGATGGCGAGCGTCCAGGTCGGCTTGTGGAAGCTGGCATCGACATTGGTGTTGCAGGTGGATAGCGGCTTCAGCCTGCCGGTGGGATCGGTCAGGGCGCAGGCATGGGTCTGGCCTTGATAGGTGATGCCGTTATAGACGACCGGGGTGGAATCGAAGACGCCATTGGCAACCCCATTGGTGGTCGCCTGCGTCGCCGGGAAGATATCGTCCCGCGTGCCGATCAGGGCATGGCGTTCGTCATAGGTATAGCGGATACCCGCGGTGAGACGCGTGTCGGAGGTGACCGACCAGGTCGCCTGGGAATAGGCCGCATAGCTGGAATTGCGCTGGCTGTCGGCGCCCCCATCCTGCAGGGTGATCTGCTTGCCTGACGCCGGCTGCGGCGTCACCGCGCTGGGCAGGTAGAGGTAGAACAGGCCGCCGTCATGCGGGCTGTCCTCCATGAAATAGAACAGCCCGGCCGTCCATTGCACGCTGTCGGAAAACGCCTTGCCGTTGACCGTCAGTTCCGACTGCACCGACTTGTAGTCGGGCACCATATATTCGTAGTCGGCGGTATCGTAGGGCAGGCCGCGGCCGATGGAGGTGCCGCGATTGTCCCACCAGCGATAGGCCGACAGCCATTTCACGTCGATGTCGTCGTCGAAATGCTTGTTGATGGTGGCGCTGACCGTTTGATAGTGGCCGATATCGGCGTTGCTCACCGTCTGTTCGGTCGTCCAGAAGCCAGCCTTCTGCTCGCGCGCCACGGAATTGAGCAGCGCGTTATAGGCGGCCGGATCGGTGTTGAGCGCGGTGCCGGTGAGATAATTGGCGTAATAGGGCGCGATCTTGTGTCCCAAAAGATCGGTGAAACCCGTGCAGGTGCCGGGGATGTTGCAGATGGCGGGCTTGCCATTGCGCGTGCCGCTGCCGGGGAAAAAGCCCAGATCATGATAGGTCGAGCCGGTATCATGTTCGGCCGTAAGGTCGGCACGCAGCAGGATGTCGAAGCTGCTGTCGGGCTGCCATTTGAGCGAGAACAGGCCGGCGATCTTGTTGGATCCCAGGCCCGGCTGGCTGTTGCGATAGCCGGTGGCGGGATCGGTATAGAGATTGGTGATATAGCCGCGCTGGTCGCTGATCTGGGCGGCGGCACGGAAGAACAGCGTGTCTGAAAGCGGGATGTTGATCGCGCCCTGCAGCTGGGCGCGGCCATAGTCGCCCAGGACCGAGCGCATATAGCCGCCAAAATCCTGACCCGGCTCGCGGGTGGTGTAGAGGATGGCGCCACCGGTTGAGTTGCGGCCGACCAGCGTGCCTTGCGGACCCTTCAGCACCTCGACGCTGTCGATGTCGAACAGTCCGCCGGTCAGGCCCACCGGCCGCGCCAGATAGACGCCATCCATGTAGACCGGCGCGGACGGATCGAAAGACATCACCGCCTGGCCGGAGCTGGAATCGAAGTCGCGCTGGCCGCGAATGGTGACGTCCAGCGTATCCTGGCGGAAAGTGGTGGGCGCGATATAGACCGAGGGCGTGGCGGAGGTCAGGTCCTGGATCGTCTTGATGTTCAGCTTGTCGAGGTCGGCCTGGTTGAAGGCGGTGATCGAGATCGGCACCGCCTGCTCGTCTTCCGTGCGCTTGCGGGCGGTGACCGTCACCTTTTCAATGCTTCCGGTCTGGGTCTTGTTGGCGGCCTCGCCAGTGTCGGTCGCCGTACCTGCATCGGACTGGGCAAAGGCCGGCGCGGCCGTGACGAGGCCGGTCGTGGTCAAGAGGGCCAGAAGCAGGCGTTTGGACATGGACTTCCCCGGTACGCCGGCTTCAGCGTGTTTATTGCCCCTTGCCGGTCGAATTGCCCCTGCTCTATCGGAAATGGCCGGACCGATAAAGGCGGCGGCGGGCCCCCACGCCAAATCGGGAAAAATTCCTTATAAGGGCCTCCAAACAGGGGCTTGGGCCATCCGGCCGAGCCGCAAAAAACACGATTTATGAGGGCAAAGATGACCAAAATAGCAATGATCACGGGTGCGGGCAGCGGCGTAGGCCGGGCCGTGGCCAAGGCCCTGGCCAAGCGCGGCTGGGGACTGGCGCTGGTAGGCCGCAAGGAAGAAACCCTGGCGGAAACCGCCGGCCAGATTTCGGGCAATCATTTGATCGCACCCGCCGATGTCGGCGATCCCGCCCAGGTGAAAGCCGTGTTCGCCAGGATCAAGGACAAGTTCGGCCGTTTGGACATGCTGTTCAACAATGCCGGCATGGGCACGCCCGCCGTTCCGATCGAGGAGTTGAGCTTTGAGCAATGGCAGGCAATCGTCGGCGTGAATCTCACCGGCGCCTTTCTCTGCACCCAGGAAGCGGTAAGGATGATGAAGGCGCAAAGCCCGCGCGGCGGGCGCATCATCAACAATGGCTCGATCAGCGCCGACCGGCCGAGACCCCATTCCGCGCCCTATACCGCGACCAAGCACGCCATTACCGGCCTGACCAAATCCACAATCCTGGACGGGCGGCCCTTCGACATCACCGCCAGCCAGATCGATATCGGCAATGCCGCCACCGAAATGACCCAGCGCATGACCCAGGGCGTGCTGCAGCCCGACGGCAAGCTCGCGGTCGAGCCGCGCATGGATGTGGATCACGTCGGCGAGCAGGTGGCTTTCATGGCCGACCTGCCGCTGGAGTCCAACGTGGCCTTTGTCACCATCATGGCGACCAAGATGCCGCTTTACGGACGCGGCTGAAGGCATGAGCGCCCGGCGCATCGCGAGCGCGATCCTGTTTTTGGGATTCGCCGCGATGCTGGCGATGAATGCGCCGGGGCAACTGTCCTACGATTCCGTCACCCAGCTGGCGAACGGCCGCAGCGGCTTCTACAACAGCTGGCATCCGCCGGTGATGGCCTTTCTTCTGGGCCTGTTCGACCGGCTTGTGCCCGGCACCCTGTTGTTTCTGGTCTTCCAAGGCACGCTGCTGCTGGGCGCCCTGCTTGCTTTGCTGTGGCTGAAGCCTCGCGGCTGGGCCGGTGCGGCTGTGGCCGCCGCCATCGTGCTGACCCCACAATGGCTGCTTTATCAGGGCGAAATCTGGAAGGACATCCTGTTCGCCAATGCCGCCATCGCCGGCTTCGCCGCGCTGGCGGTATATGCGCAGAGCCGCAGAATAGCGGCCCTGCTGGCGGCAGCGCTGTTGCTGGCCCTGGCCGCCAGCACCCGTCAAAATGGGCTGGTGCTGTTGCCGGTGGCGGCAGTGACACTGGCCTTGATCGCGCGCCGTCAGCGCGGCACCGGCTGGCGTCACGGCCTTCTGTTTTTCCTGGTCCTGCTGGCGCTCACGGCCGGCCTCAATCTCGCACTTCTGCCCCGCACCGATGGGGGCGAGGGGGCCAGCGCCCAGCTGCGGCTGGGCCAGAGCTATGATCTGGCGGGCGCGCTTGCCCGAAAGCCCGACCTGGCGCTGCCGCTTGCTGCCGATCCGGCTCTGGACCAAGCCCTGCGTACCCGGGGCCGCGCGCTCTATACCCCCCTGCACAATGACCCGATGGCGGCCGATCCCGCCATCAGCCGGGCGCTGTCGAACGCGCCCAACGAAGTGGTTGCCCAGGCCTGGCGTAGCCTAGTGCTGGACCACCCCCTGCTCTATCTCGAAACCCGCTGGGCGGATTTCGCGGCTGTGGTGGCCACGCCCGATAGTTTTGCCTGTCATTTCGCCGTGATCGGGATCAGCGGACCGCAGGCCACGCTGAACGCGCTGGGCCTGAGGGGGGGCATCCGGCCGCAAGACCAGCGGCTTGCCGATTACGCAGGCCTCTTTTTTCACACGCCGGTCTTCTCCCATCTGGCCTGGGCGGTGCTGGCGCTGACATTGCTGGTTCTGCTGATCCGGCGGGGACAGCCGGACGACCTGGCCATGGCCGGGCTGCTCTCAGGCGCATTCGCCTTCATCATCACATTTGCGATCATCTCAATCGCCTGTGACTATCGCTATCTGATTTTCCTCGATCTTTCCGCCATGGCGGCCGCGCTTCATTTCGTCAAAAAAAATTGACGATTTCTCATCCCACCACGGAGCGTTTTGTCACTGGAATCATTTTCACTTCCCAAGCTGGGAAGACGAAAAATGCGCGCCTGCTTTCTGGGACAAAATATCTGCGGTCTGGGCTATGGGGTGGCGACCTTGCAGGCGCCACGCCTGGTCATGGACGAACCGGTCCGCAAGCTTTCCCAAGCCGAAAAGCCCGTAAGCCCTGACCAGAACATGGGCATTCCGGAAGCGCCTATTGGGTCACGCCCTGTAGCAAATCCGCAACGGCTGGACGCCTGATCCGGCGCCGGTCCTTTGCGTATTACCAGCGGGTAAAGGAAGCCCGGCCGTCATCGGCAAGGTCGTGCCGATCAGTGCACCGCAGGGCCTTGGGCCCCCTTGTGCGGCGCGGTACGAATACCGATATTGGGCCTTGGAGACTCGTCGGTAACGCTATTTTATTTGGATTTCTGTATTTGGTAGGGGCATGAAACTTTCCGTTCCCGTCTTGTCCGCGCTGGCTTTGAGCCTTTTGCTGGGTGCGTGCAGCACCCCAAGCGCCGATTCGCTTGCCCAGAACGATCCCTGGGAAAAAACCAACCGCGACGTCTTCGATTTCGACGTCAAGCTTGACCACGCCGTGGCACGCCCGATCGCCAAGGGTTATCGCGCCGCGGTTCCCGAGCCGGTGCGCGATGGCATCCACAATGCCGTGACCAACCTGAATTCCCCCGTGATCCTCGCCAATGACGTGCTGCAGGGTGACGGCGACAAGGCGGCCAATACCTTTGGCCGCATCGTCATCAATTCCACCATCGGCCTGGGCGGGCTGATCGATGTCGCAAGCAAGATCGGCATCCCCTACCACGACAATGATTTCGGCATCACGCTCGGCAAGGACGGCGTCGCCGAAGGCTCCTATCTGGTCCTGCCCTTCGCCGGGCCCATGCCGCCGCGCGACCTTTTGGGCACCGGTGTCGATGCCGCCTTCGATCCATTGACCTGGACCAAATTCCATGGCCGCGACACCTGGATGGTGGTGCGCTTCGGGGTCGGCACCCTGGATGCCGAAGCCTCGCGCATCGATGCGGTCGAGACCATCGAACGGTCTTCGATCGACTTCTATGCCACCACCCGCAATCTTTATCGCCAGAGCCGCAACGCCAAGATCAATGAAGGCAAGAGCGGCACGCCCGGCGCGCAGGACAATCTGCCCAATCTGTAGTTTTCGGCTGCGCCTCGTCTGAGCCGGCTTTACTCGGCCGGCGTTGGGCTGGCGGTCGGAGCATGATCTTCCGGCTTGTCGCCCATCATCCCATGGTACCAGCGGTTCCAGAAACCCGCGGTCCAGCTGCCGAAGCGGTCCATGTACAGGAACATCACCGGCGTGGTGTAGAGCGTCAGGATCTGGCTGAGGAACAGGCCGCCCACGATGGAAATGCCCAGCGGCTGGCGCAGCTCCGAGCCCTCACCCAATCCGATCGCCAGCGGCAGCGCGCCCAGGATGGCGCCGGTGGTGGTCATCATGATGGGACGAAACCGCAGCAGACAGGCCTTGTAGATGGCGTCGCGCGATGAAAGGCCTTCGCGCCGCTGAAGATCGATGGCGAAGTCGATCATGATGATCGCGTTCTTCTTCACGATCCCGATCAGGAGGATCACGCCGATCATGGCGATCAGGTCGAACTCGGCATGGAACATCAACAGCGCCAGCACCGCCCCAACGCCCGCCGACGGCAGGGTGGAGAGGATGGTGACGGGATGGATCAGGCTTTCATACAGAATACCCAGCGTGATGTAGATGGTCAGGATCGCCGCCAGCAGCAGGAAGGGCATGTTGGACAGCGACTTCTGGAACAGCTGGGCAGTGCCCGCCGTCTCGCCATGGATGGTGATGGGCACGTCGATGCGCGTCATCGTGTTCTGGATGGCGTTCAGCGCCTGGCCCATGGAAACCCCGGGCGGCAGGTTGAACGAAAAGGTGGTGGCGACGAACACGCTCTGGTGATTGACCGCCAGAGGCGTGGACCCCGGTCCATAGGTGGCGAAAGCCGACAGCGGCACCATGGTTTCGACCGAGGTCGAGACGCTGGAGCCGGTCGAGGCGCCGCCCCGCGCGCCGATGGCGACCGAGTTGAGCTGCTGATTGCGCAGCGCATTGGCATTGGCGTCCGCGCCAGCCGCGGCACTTGCGCCGCCGCTCGCATCGGTTTGCAGGGACGTTGTGGATGTCGAGGCGGACGATACGCTGGAGGTGCCGCTAAGAGCGGGCCCGGAATTGGCCGCGGTGGCAGCGCCTTTGCCGACCACAAAAGCGCCGGCCGCGCCGGCAGTGGACTGGCTGCCGGTGACATTGCCGCCGGAGGTGGAGATAAAGAGGTCGCGCAGGGTTTCCGGGCTCTGCCAGAACTGCGGCGCCACCTCCATCACCACATAATACTGGTTCTTGTCTTTGTAGATGGTGGAGACCTGACGCTGGCCGAAGGCGTCATAGAGCGCGTTGTCGATCTGCTGGGTGTTGAGACCCAGCCGCGCCGCGGTGGGCCGGTCGATCTTGAGATCGACTTCCAAACCCTTGTCCTGCTGGTCGGAGTTGACGTCCTGCAGTTCCGGCACGTTCTGCAGCGCATCGGTGATCTTGGGGACCCAGGTATTGAGGTCCTCCAGCGAGTCGCCCAGCACCGTATATTGATAATCGCCGTTGCCCGAACGGCCGCCGGCACGGATGCCGCCGCCGGACTGCAGGAACAGCCGCGCGCCCGCCACCTTGAGCAGCTTGGGCCGCAGGCGATCGATCACCGCTGGCGTCGAGAGGCCGCGCTCGCGCAGCGGCTTCAGGGTGACGAACACATTTCCCTGATTGACCGCCTGGCCGCCGGCAAAGCCGCCCACCGTGGCCACGGCGGGATCGGATTTGATGATGTTGATGAACTGCTGGAATTTCTTCTCCATCGACTGGAAGGAGATGCTCTGGTCGCCGCGGATGCCGCCGAACATCATGCCGTTGTCGGTATCGGGGAAGAAGCCCTTGGGCACGATGGCCAGAAGGTAGAAGTTCAACAGCACCGCGACCAGAAGGATCGCCATGATGGTCTTGGGATTGTCCAGCGACCAGGCCAGGGTGCGCTGATAGAAACCCTGCATCGCTTCCAGCGTGCGGCGCGACCAGAGCATCAGCGGGTTCTGGTCTTCCTTCACCTCGAAATCCAGATAGGCGCACATCATCGGCGTCACTGTCAGCGACACGATCAGCGACATGAAGATGGCGGTGGTCACGGTAATGGCGAATTCATGGAAGATGCGCCCCACCAGCCCGCCCAGGAGCAGCACCGGAAAGAACACCGCCACCAGCGAAATCGACATGGACAGGACAGTGAAGCTGACCTCGCTGGAGCCCTTCAGCGCCGCGGTCAGCCGGTCTTCGCCATTTTCCAGGTGACGGGTGACGTTCTCCAGCACGACGATGGTGTTGTCGACGACAAAGCCGGTGGAGACGATCAGCGCCATCAGCGAGAAATTGTCCAGGCTGAAGCCCAGCAGGTACATCACCCCGAAAGTGCCGAGCAGCGACAGCGGCACGCAGACCGTGGGCACCATCGTCGCCTTGAAATTCCTCAGGAACAGGAACACCACCACGATCACCAGGATGGTGGAAAGGATCAGCGTCATCTCCACATCGTGCACCGCATTGCGGATCGAGGTGGTGGTGTCGAACAGGATGCCCTGGTCGATGCTGACGGGCAGCGCGCTTTTCAACGCGGGCAGCTGGGCACGGATCGCATCCACGACCTCGATGACATTGGCACCGGGCTGCTTGGTGATCTGCACCAGGATGGCAGGCTTGCCGTTGAAAGTGCCCAGATTGCGAACGTCCTGCACCCCGTCATAGACCTCGGCCACATCCTGGAGCCGGACTGCGGCGCCGTTGCGATAGGCGATGATCAGGGTCTTGTAGTCATTGGCCAGGGTGGCGGTATCGTTGGCGAAGACCTCGAAGCTTTGACCCTGTTGCTGGATGTCGCCCTTGGGGCTGTTGGCGTTGGCGCCGCTGATGGCCGCGCGCACGTCTTCCAGGCCAATCCCGTAGCGGAACAGGGCGCGCGGATTGAGCTCGATGCGGATCGCCGGCAGCGAAGACCCGTTCAGCGCGACATTTCCGACCCCGGAAATCTGCGACATCTTCTGCTGAATGATGTTGGACGCCTGATCATAGATCTGCCCGGGCGACAGTGTCTTGGACGTCAATGCCAGGATGATGACGGGCTGGTCGGCCGGATTGAACTTGCGGTAGGTGGGGTTGGTTCGAAGCGACGCCGGCAGGTCCGCGCGCGCGGCGCTGATCGCCGCCTGCACGTCGCGCGCCGCCCCGTCAATGTCACGGTCGATGTCGAACTGCAGCACGATCTGGGTGTTGTTGACGTTGCTGCGGGAGGTCATTTCGGTGACCCCCGAGATATTGCCCAGATGCCGTTCCAGCGGCGTGGCCACGGTGGCGGCCATGGTCTCTGGCGATGCGCCGGGCATGTTGGCGCTCACCGCAATCGTCGGGATATCGATATTGGGATAGGGCGAGACCGGCAGCAGGAAATAGGCGACCAGCCCGGACAGACCCAGCCCCAGCGCCAGCAAGGTGGTGGCGATGCGGCGCTGGATGAAGAGCTGGACCAGATTCATTCCGCGGGTTCCGGTCCAAGATCGGATTCGGGGCCGGCATGGCCCATGCGGCGCCGCGCCCGCCATTCGCGCAGGTCGCGGCCGGCCTTGTCGAAGTAGATATAGATCACCGGGGTGGTGAACAGGGTGAGAAGCTGGCTGACCAGGAGGCCGCCCACGATGGAGATGCCCAGCGGATGGCGCAATTCCGAGCCCATGCCCGAACCCAGCATCAGCGGCAGGGCGCCGAACAGGGCCGCCACCGTGGTCATCAGGATGGGGCGGAAGCGCAGCAGAGCCGCCTGATGGATCGCCTCTTCCGGATTTTTGCCTTCATTGCGCTCGGCCTCCAGCGCGAAATCGATCATCATGATCGCGTTCTTCTTGACGATGCCGATCAAGAGGATGATGCCGATGATGGAGACGATGTTGAGGTCGTGGCCGGTGATGATCAGCGCCAGCAGCGCGCCCACGCCCGCCGACGGCAGGGTGGACAGAATGGTCACCGGGTGAATGAAGCTCTCATAAAGCACGCCCAGAACGATATAGACCACAACGATGGCCGCCACGATCAGCAGAACCTCGTTGGAGAGCGCCGACTGGAAGGCCAGGGCCGAGCCTTCGAACTGGGTGCTCATGCCCGGCGGCGGGCCGGCATCGGCCTCGGCCTGCTGGATCGCGTCCACCGCCGAACCCAGCGAATAGCCGGGCGTAACGTCGAAGGAGAAGGTGGCGCTGGGGAATTGCGACAGATGGTCGACCTCCAGCGGGGTGGGCCGTTCTTCCACATGGGCGATCGCCGACAGCTGGACCTGGCCCCCGCCGGCCGTGGGCAGATAGATATTGTTCAGGGAGGTGACGGAATTCTGCAGCCGCGGATCGGCCTCCAGAACGACCCGGTACTGGTTGGATTGGGTGAAGATGGTGGAGATCTGCCGCTGGCCGAAACTGTCGTACAGCGCATTGTCGATGGTGGCCGCGGTCACGCCAAAACGGGCCGCGGTATCACGGTCCACCGTCAGAAAGGCTGAGAGACCCTTGTCCAGATAAGAGGTCGACACGTTGCGGATCGCCGGCACCTTGTTCAGCGAGGTCAGCAGCTTGGGCACATACTGATTCAGCAGGGCCGGGGTCGCGGCCTGCAGCACGAACTGGTATTGCGCGCGGGAGACCACGGAATCGATGGTCAGGTCCTGCACCGGCTGCAGGTAAAAGGTGATGCCCGGCACGCTGTGGGCATGTTGCGCCAGCCGGTCCATCACCGTCTGGATGTCGTCCCGATCGCCCTTGGGCTTCAGATTGATCAGGTAGCGGCCGCTGTTCAAGGTGGTGTTGGTGCCGTCCACGCCGATGAAGGAGGACAGGCTCGCCACATCGGGGTCTTGCAGTATCTTGGCCGCCAGTTGCTGCTGGCGTTGGCCCATGGCCTCGAACGAGACGGTGGGACCGGCTTCGGTCACGGCCTGGATGAAGCCGGTATCCTGTACCGGAAAAAAGCCCTTGGGGATGGCGATATACATCAGGACCGTCAGCACCAGGGTGCCGACTGCCACCAGCAGGGTGAAGCGCTGGTGCTTCAGCACCCAGATCAGCAGCCGGTCATATTCGCCGACCAGCCGGTTGTAAGACCCTTCGATGAAGCGCTGGATCCGGCTTTCGCGCTTCTGGTCCTCGCTATGGCTGCGTAGCAGCTTGGCGCAGAGCATCGGCACCAGGGTGAGCGACACCACCGCCGATATCAGGATGGTGACGGCGAGGGTGACGGCGAATTCCCGGAACAGCCGGCCCACCACTTCCTGCATGAACAGCAGCGGAATCAGCACCGCGATCAGCGAAACGGTGAGCGAGACGATGGTGAAGCCGATTTCGCCCGCACCCTTCATGGCGGCGTTGTAGGGCGTCTCCCCCTGCTCGATATAGCGGGAGATGTTCTCGATCATCACGATGGCGTCGTCGACCACAAAGCCCGAGGAAATGGTCAGCGCCATCAGCGAAAGATTGTTGAGCGAAAAGCCCAGCAGATACATGACGGCGAATGTGCCGACGATGGAGAGCGGCACCGACAGGCTGGGGATGAACGTGGCCGGCAGGCTGCCCAGGAAGCAGTAGATCACCAGCACCACCAGCACCACGGCCAGGATCAGCTCGAACTCCACATCCGACACCGAGGCGCGAATGGTATCGGTGCGGTCGGTCAAGGTCTTCACATCCACGGAAGCCGGCAGGCCGGCGCGGATCTGGGGCAGGAGCTCCTTGATGGAATCCACCACCTGGATGACATTGGCGTTCGGCTGGCGCTGGACATTGATCAGCACGGCCTGGGTCTTGTTGGCCCAGCTGGACAGCTTTGAGTTTTCCGCCCCCTGCACCACATTGGCGACATCGCGCAGGAACACCGGCGCGCCATTCTTGTAGGCCACGACGATGTTCTTGTAGGCCTCCGCGCTCTGCAGCTGGTCGTTGGCATTGATGGTGTAGGACTGCATCGCGCCGTCAAAGCTACCCTTGGGCGCGTTGGAATTGTTGTTGGAGATGGTGGTGCGCAGATCGTCGATATTGAGACCCAGCGCCGCCAGCTTTTGCAGATTGGCCTGCACCCGCACGGCCGGGCGCTGGGCGCCCGGGATGCTGACCAGGCCCACGCCCGGCAGTTGCGAAATCTTCTGGGCGATGCGGCTGTTGGCAAGATCCTCGACGGTGGTGATGGGCAGCGAAGTCGAACTGACCGCGAGCGTGATCACCGGCGCGTCGGCGGGATTGACCTTGGCGTAGATCGGCGGCGCCGGCAGCAGGTTGTTGGGCAACAGGCTGTTGGAGGCGTTGATCGCCGCCTGCACTTCCTGTTCGGCAATATCCAGATTGAGGCTGAGGTCGAACTGGAGAGTGATGACGGAAGAGCCGGCCGAGGAGATGGACGACATTTCCTTCAGGCCCGGCATCTGGCCGAACTGTTTTTCCAGCGGCGCGGTGACCGAAGTGGTCATCACGTCGGGACTGGCGCCGGGCAGGAAGGTCTGCACCTGGATGGTGGGATAGGCCACTTCCGGCAGGGCTGCGAGCGGCAGGAATTTGTAGCCTGACAAGCCCACCAGCAGGATGGCGATCATCAGCAGCGAGGTGGCGACCGGCCGCTGGATGAAAGGCGCGGAGATATTGGCGCCCGCCGAAGGAGAAACGCCGTCAGCCGGCGCGGATGAAGGTCCGCTCACTGGCCACCGCCGCCCCCGCCGCCACGGCGGCCCCCGCCGCCACCCTGGCGCATCCGCGAGAAGACCTTGTTGCAGTCCGCGCTCAGGCTGTCGCGATTCTGGAACAGGCACATGCGCATCTCACGCCCAGGCTGCGCGGAGGGGCAAAGCTTCTTGACGTCCTCGCTGCACGCTTTGGCGACGGCCGCCTGCATCTGGGCGCGGCGGGCCGCGCGGGCGGCATCGTCGGCGCCGGCGCCCGAGGGTGCGGCGATTTTCTGGGTCTGGTTGGGAATTTCGACATCGGCGCCGTCACGCAACCGGTCGGCGCCGTCGATCACCACCGTGTCGCCCGGCTTGAGGCCCGACAGGATCTGGATGTTGTTGCCGTCCTGCACGCCAGTCTTGACGGTGCGCTGGCTGACGGTTTTTTCGGGCGTCACGACAAAGACGAAGCTGCCGTCGGCGCCGCGCTGGATCGCGGCCACCGGAATCACGGTCTGATTGTGCAGGGTATCGACCAGAAGGCGGATGTTCACGAACTGGGCCGGGAACAGCGCATTGTCCTTGTTGTCGAACAAGGCTCGCAGCTTGACCGAACCGGTGGTGGGATCGACCACCGAATCCACCGAGAACAATGCGCCGCTGGCGATCTTGTTGATCTGGGCGCGGTCATAGGCGTCGGCCGGCAGGGTCGCGCCGCTCGCGGTGCGCGCCATCACCTGGTTGATATTGTCTTCGGGAATGGTGAACAGCACCGACATGGGCTGAAGCTGGGTGACCACCACGATGCCGCTCGACTGGCCGGCGGTGACGACATTGCCGATGTCGACCAGATGGATGCCGGCGCGGCCGGCCACCGGCGAAACGATATTGGTATAGCCCAGATTGATGCGCGCGGTTTCCACATTGGCCTGATCGGCGACCACGATGCCTTCATCGGATTTCACCAGTGCGGACTGTGTCGCCACCTGCTGATCGGAAATGGCATTCTGCTTCTGCAGGGCCTGATAGCGCGCGAGATCGACCTTGGCATTGGCGAGGTTGGCGGAATCGCGCGCCAGCTGCCCGCGAACCTGGTCCAGCGCCGCCTGATAGGGACGCGGATCGATCTGGGCCAGCGTGTCGCCGGCCTTCACCATCTGGCCTTCGACGAAGTTCAGCTTCACCAGCATGCCGCCGACTTGCGGACGTACCGTGGCGGTGGCGAGCGGCGTCACCGTGCCCAATGCATTCAAGGTCACATTGATGTCGCCATTGATCGCGCGCGCGACATTGACGGGCTGGGCGCCCTGATTGATCAGGCCGCGGCGCTGGGCGGTCTTGGAAGGATAGATCGCCCAGATCAGCAGCGCCAAAAGCGCCAGGCCGACGGCAAACCACATCACGCGCGACAGGCGCGGGTGACGTCCGCTCCAGCTTTTGAACCCGCCCCAGGCCCGTCCCACAGGTCCCTCGGCGGCCGGCGCCGTATCGGCGCGCCGGAAATCAGTGGAGGAACGGTCGATATTCATCGGTCTGTCCATGTCACAAAAGGGCCGAAAAGCCCCAGGAAACTCAATATATCAAATGGGTTAGCACCGCCAAACTGAACGCGGCATGAACCTTATACCCCGCAACGGGTGGCCGCTGATATAGCTGCCCCAAGTGGAAGAAATTTGTCGGAAGTGTGCCAGCAACTGGCGCAGGGCCGAGAGGCAAGGTATGTCGGCGTCCGGTCCGGAAACCGGCCCGAAAACAAGAACAGGCAAAGGCGTGTTTCTCGGCATTTTTCATTGGTTCGTCCACGACGCGCGCGGCTTTGTGGTCGAGACGACACAAGCCCATCCTTATTGGTGCTTTCCCATCGCCTTCGTCATCGCTTTCACCGAAAGCTTTGTCGGCATCTCTTTCATCGTGCCGGGGACCATATTGTTGATCACTCTGGGCGGGGTGGTGGGCGCCAGCCATATCGGCCTGTTTCCCGCCTGGCTGGGTGCCGTGATGGGATCGATCCTGGGCGACTGGATCTCCTGGTGGATCGGCTTTCACTATCATCACAAAATCGTGCATTTCCGGCTGTTCCGGCGTTTCGAGGAGCAGATCGAAAAGGCGCTGCATCTGTTTCACAATTGGGGCACCTGGGCGATTTTCATCGGCCGTTTCATGGGGCCGTTCCGCGCCACCGTGCCCCTGGTGGCGGGCATGTCCGAACTGGAATTCTGGCCGTTCATGATTGCCAATGCCGCGTCCGCCGTGATCTGGGCCTATGTGCTCTTGGCGCCTGGAGCCGCCATATTACGGCGCATTTTCCCCTAAGCGACTGATTTCAAAGTTATTTTTCGGTAAGGTCGCGGCCCGCTCCGCCCTTCTGGCCCATAGCCCGCACCCGCCCCCTGCCGCGGACCCAAAATGGGACCGCACAGCCTTAATTGGCCCCCGGACGCCCGGCCGGATGCGGGGCAAGCGCCTCTTTCGTACCAAAACGGGCGAAAAACGCCCCTTTTTGCTGGCCCGGCTCCTGCAACGGCCCCTGCACGGAGGGTCCAGCGTTGCGTGGCCAAGACACATCCCAGGCGGTGATGAGGGCGGTTTTTCCCGCCATGGACGGCTTTGGCCTTGTCATTCCGGACGTCGCCGATGCGGCGATCGACGCCAAGCGCGCGCTCGACCTGATGGTCTCGGCTTCACTGGTTGTACTGCTGCTGCCCTTGATCGCGCTTCTGACGCTGGTCATCGCCGCGGATTCGCGTGGGCCGGTTCTGTTCTGCCAGCGCCGCACCGGGTTGAACGGCAAGACCTTCGGCATCCTGAAATTCCGCTCCATGCACGTGCTGGAGGATGGCGAGACCGTCACCCAGGCCCGCAAGGGCGATGCGCGCGTCACCCGGGTGGGCCGCATCCTGCGCAAGCTCTCGCTCGACGAACTGCCCCAGCTTTTCAACGTCATGGCCGGCGACATGTCGCTGGTCGGCCCCCGACCCCATGCGGTGGCGCATGACGAATATTATGGCGCCGCGATTTCCAATTACGCCGTTCGCCAGAAGGTCAAGCCGGGCATCACCGGCTGGGCCCAGGTGAACGGCGCGCGCGGCGCCACACCCACCATGGATGTGATGCAGCGGCGCGTCGATTTCGACGCCTGGTATGTCGCCCATGCCAACCTGGCGCTGGATCTGAAAATCCTGCTGCGCACGCCGCTGGCGGTTCTTTCCCGGGAGAACGCGCTGTGAGCCGCGCTGCCCTGGCCATCCCCGCGCGTTACGAGGCTTCCGCGCCCCAAGCGCTGGAAGCCGCAAATGATTCCTACAACCAGGTCACGGTCGGCGGCATCGCCACCGCCTGTCTGTCGCGTGACGGGTTGGCGCGGATGATGCTGCAGGATTGCCTGGACGCGCGGCACAATCCCAACCGCCATCCCAAGCTGGTCTTCGCCTCCAACGGCCACGCCATAGCACTGGCGGCGCGGGACGAAGTCTTCCGCTTCACCTTCGAGCAGGCCGACATCATCCATGCCGATGGTCAGGCCGCGGTTTTTGCCTCGCGCATGACGGCAACACCAATCCCGGAGCGCAGCGCCACCACCGATTTCATCCATGACGCCGCCGGGATTGCCGCCCGTCATGGCCTGCGTTTTTTCCTTCTCGGCGCGACCGAGGAAGCCAATGCCGAAGCCGCCCGCATCCTGGCCGAGACCTATCCGGGCCTGCAGATCGTTGGACGCCGCCATGGTTATTTCAGCCGCGACGAGGAAGAAGATATTTGCGACGAGATCAACCTGACCCTGCCCGACGTCGTCTGGGTCGGCCTGTCGGTGCCGCTGGAATATGAATTCGCGGTGCGCAACAAGACCCGGCTGTCCGCCGGCTGGCTGGTGACTTGCGGCGGCTGCTACAACTTCATCACCGGCGCCTATGCCCGCGCCCCGCGCTGGATGCAAGCCGCTGGCCTGGAATGGCTTTTCCGGCTGATCCTGGAGCCCAAGCGCCTGTTCTGGCGCTATGCCGTGACCAATCCGCTGGCGATATTTTTACTTTTGACGCGCACAAGTTCGATTTCCGCGGCTTGAGGCAAGGTCCATGACCATCTCGGACATCGCGCGCACCCGGTCCTGGGGATGGCGCATGCCCGGCGGCGTGCTGGGCACCGCCTTGCGTTATGGCGCTTCGGCTGCCGGACCCGTCGCGGTATCGGGCGCGCATTTCCTGGCCTCGCTGATCTTCCTGCGCAATCTGCCGGCACGCGAGTTCGGCCTGTTCTCGTTCGTCATGGTGGTGGTCTCGTTCGGCATGAGCCTGAATGCGTCGCTGATCACCGTGCCGCTCACCCGTCACATCGTAACCGGCGCGGATGACACGCGGCCCGCCTGTTTCCAGATGAACTGGCTGGTCTGCATTCTTTTCGCGACGCTGATGTTTGTCGCCCTGTGGTTCAGCCACGCCTCCCTTGAGGATGCGGCCCTGCTCGGCCTGTTCGCCGGCGTCTTCACCTTCCGTTGGTTCGCCCGCTGCACCGCCTATATCGACGGACGCATGGCGGCCGCCGTCCAGTCCGATCTGGCCTATAGTGTGCTCCTGGTGGGCGGACTTGCCATCCTGGCACTGAGCCATCAGGTGAGCTTCATCCATGGCAGCGAGATCCTGCTGTTGGCCGCGCTGATGGCATTGGCGCCTTTCGGATTTGCTTTCTTCCGCACCCAGTTCGGCGCAATCGCCGGAAATCCGCTGCGCTACTGGCCAATCTTCCGGGATCTGTCGCGCTGGTCGCTGCTGGGCGTGGCGCTGACCGAAATCACCGTCAATGCCCATGCCTATCTGGTCACCTTCATTTCCGGGGCCAGTTCTTTTGCCTTGCTGGCGCTGGGCATGCTGTTGATGCGGCCGGCGTCGCTGATGCAGTCGGCCCTGCCTGATCTGGAGCGGCCTTCGATGTCGCGCGCCATGGCGGCAAATGACCTCGCAGGGCTGTCGCGCATCCTGCGCCATTTCACCGGGGCGCTCCTGGCCACATGGCTGGTCAATATCCTGCTTTGTGCCGCGATCTTGATCTTCCTGCCGCTTCTGATCCTGAAAAAAGGCTATGCGCTGCAGGACGTGGCTCTTGTGGCGATTCTGTCCTCGATCATCATGGCACTGCGCGCCTGGCGCACGCCCTTGGCGGTGCTGCTGCAGGCTGCCGGCCTGTTCAGGGATCTGGCCAAGATCGGCATTCTCTCTGGCACCCTGTCCGTCATCGCCACGCTGGCGCTGCTGCTGACGCTGGGGCCTGTCGCATCCCTGGGGGGCATCCTGCTGGGCGAGATGGTGATCCTGACCCGGGTCATCCAGATGACGCGTGACTGGAAAAGCGCCCATGCGTGAGAGCGTCGTCATCTGCATTCCGACTTTCCGGCGCCCCAAAATGCTGAAGCGTCTGTTGGACGCGATTGCCGCACTGAAAACACAAGCCGCGATTTCAGTGCTGGTCGCCGACAATGACGCCGAAGGCCATGCCGGCTTCGACCTTTGTCGATCCCTGAACGACTATCGCTGGCCCCTGACGACGGTTATCGCGCAAAAGCGCGGCATTGCCCAGGTGCGCAACACCCTGATCGAAAACGCGCTGAAGACGGACGCCGGCTTCATCGCCATGATCGACGATGATGAATGGCCGCAGGAGGACTGGATCGACCGGTTCCTTGCCTGCGCCCGTGAAACCGGGGCCGATGTGCTGCAAGGCTCCATCCTGTTCGGCTATGGCAGGGCGGCCGACGGCCATGGCGATATCCGCCGCGCCACCGGTCCCATCGCCATGCTGCAGGGAGCGGGCAATCTTTTGATCCGCCGCGCCGTGCTGGAAGACATGCAGGCGCCCTGGTTCGATCCCGCTTTCGCGCTCTCCGGCGGTGAGGACCGCGACTTTTTCGTGCGCCTGGAGCGGGCGGGAAAGCGCTTCGCCTGGTCCGACGAGGCCCGTGCCCATGGCGATGTTCCGGAAACCCGCGCCAATTTGGCCTGGCTGCTGCGCCGGGCCTATTCGGTGGGCAATTCCGACATGCTGGTCCTTCTGAAGCACCGGCCCGGCCCATTCCGCCTGGCGGTCGAACTCCTCAAAATCATGGCATCGCTCTTGTTGTCGCCGCTAGCCGCGGTCATCCTCGCGGCAAGCCCGAATCGCAGGGCCATCCCGCTGCAGAAGCTGTTCCGCGCGGCGGGAAAGCTCAGCGCGATGGCGGGCACGCGCTACAACGAGTATGCCGTGATCCATGGCGAGTGATCACACTCTAACCGTTTTCCCGCCCGAGGCCGTGGAACGCAGCTGGCTGCCCCAGCTTGCCTTTCTCGGATTGCTGCTCCTGATTTTTGTCGGGCTGGATGCCTTCTCCCCGCCGCCGCTGGTGGCGCAGTTCGGCGGCGTCGAAGAGGCTTCGCGCGGCGACACGATGCGGCAGATCCTCTATCTGGGCAGCGCCGCGCTGATCGGCTTCGCGGCGTTCCAGCGCTATGGCCTGGCGGTGATCCGCGCCGTGCCGCTCAGCATGGGTCTGCTTCTGGCCTGGTGCGTGGCCAGCGCGCTTTGGGCGCCGGAGGCCGGTGTGGTGCTGCGCCGCGCCGGGCTGGAAGTGGTGATCGTGGTGTCGCTGATGTTGAGCGTGGAGACCTTGGGGCCCGAGCGCGCCTTCGCCATCTGGCGCTGGCTTCTGGCAGCGGTGCTGCTGGTGAACTTTCTCTCCATTCCGCTGGTGGCCAGCGCCCGTCATGGCGCGGGCGAGGTCGATCCCGCCTTGGTGGGCAACTGGCGTGGTCTTTACGGCCACAAGAATATCGCCGGCGCGGTCTCAGCCGTCACCGCGATCCTGTTCCTGTTCAGCAGGACCGGCCGCGGCAACTGGATCGGCATTCTGATCGCGCTGGCAGCATGCCTGTTCCTGGCGATGAGCCACTCCAAATCCTCGGCCGGCTTTCTGGTCATCGCGCTGGCCGCAGGCGCGCTTTACCGCATCGCCTGGCGTGACGGGCTTTCGCGGGCGCTGCTGGCGGCGATCATCGCGGTGATTGCCTGCGCCGGCATCGCCTTCGCGCTGATCGACGCCGATGCCATCGCCAAGCTTCTGGAGGATCCGGACGAATTCACCGGCCGCGCCGAAATCTGGGCGGCGGAGCTGCGCTACATTGCCGATCATCCGCTGTTGGGCGCCGGCTTTGGCACATTCACCAATTCCGGCGGCCAGTCGCCTTTGCACAATTATGTCAGCGGCAGCTGGGTGGATGCGGTGAGCCATGGCCATAACGGCTATCTGCAGGTGCTGGTCACCATTGGCGGCATCGGCTTTACGCTGACCTTGCTGGCGGCGCTGGTGGCGCCGCTGCGCCGGCTATGGGCGCTGGATCACCAGGAGCAGGATGCTTTCAAGCCCATGCTGTTGGCCCTGTTTGTTTTCGCCATCCTGCACAACTTCATGGAATCGGATTTTCTGGAAGGCGATGCGCCGACCTGGGCCGCGCTTTTGCTCACCATTGCAGCGCTGAATGCCAGCGCGCGGCGGCGTTCGTTAACGAGCCGCTAATAAGGCCACCGTAAACTTCGGGCCATGGGCACCCCATTCTTCAGCGTCGTGATCCCGGTTTACAACCGCGCCGCAGATCTTGCGGCCGCGATCGCCTCGGTGCGCGCCCAGACGTTTCAGGATTTCGAGATCGTCGTGGTCGATGACGGCTCGCAGGACAATCCCCGCGCCGTCGTGGAGCGGCTGAACGATCCGCGCATCCGCTTCATCCGCCGCCTCAATGCCGGTGGCGGAGCGGCCCGCAATACCGGCATCGATCAGGCGCAGGGCCAGTTCGTCGCATTCCTCGATTCCGACGATGTGTTTCTGCCCGGCCATCTGGAAGCCCTGCATGCGCTGCTTGCCGGCACCACGGACGTGGCCGGCTATGCCCGGGTGCGGGTGGACCGTGGCGGCGGCCGCGTCTTCCTCAAGCCGCCGCGCGCGCCCGGCCCCGATGAGAATATCGCGGAATATCTATTGTGCGACCGGGGCTTCACGCCCACCAGCACCATGGCGGTGCCGCGCATGATGGCTTTACGCGTCCGGTTTTCCGAGCATTTGCGAGTGGCAGAGGACACGGATTTCGCCATCCGCCTGAGCCTGGCCGGCTGCCGTTTCGCCATGCTGGAGCAACCTGGCGCGGTGTGGAAAGACGAATTCAATCCGCACCGGCTGTCCGCCAGCAAGGGCGGCGACGAACTGGGCACCTGGCTGGCGCGGCTCAAGCCTCACATTCCGGCGCGGGCGTGGCATGGCGCGCGGGGTTGGGCCTATGCCAAGCTCATCGTACGGCAGCGTCCGCTGGCAGCGTTGGGGCTTTATCTCAACGCCATGATCCGGGGCTGTTATCGTCCCCGTCTTGCCGCAGCCGTCTTCCTGCAGATCTTCCTGGGCCGCACCACCTATCGCAGGCTGGCGGATACCGGCATCGCCTGGCTCAGGCTCGGCCTGCGCGAGCGTGGCGAAAAAGCACCCACGACGACGCTGAAGCAGGCGTGACAAAAACCTTGCACCGCCGTGCCTTTCTGGCCGCGGGCGCAAGCGCCCTGGCTGTTCCGGCAGCGGCACAACAGCAGCCGCTAAAGACCATCGCGCAGGCGCGCGGCATCACCTTCGGCAGCGCGACCGCAACCTACGAGCTGCAAGATCCGGCGTTCGCGCAACTGCTGGCGTCGCAGGCGGCCCAGCTGGTGCCCGAATATGAGATGAAGCGCGATGTATTGGAGCCGGAGCCCGGGCGTTACGACTTCTCCGCGCTGGATCAGCTTTTCGGCTTCGCCGCCCGCAACCGGCTTTCCATGCGTGGTCATACGCTGGTCTGGTACTACGCCAATCCGCCCTGGCTGAAACCGATGCTGGAGGCGCGGCGCAGTGAACGTCTGATGACCGACCACATCCAGGCCGTGCTGAAGCGCTATTCCATGGCATCGGTTGATGTCGTCAACGAGGCCCTGCAGCCGCCAGGTGAAGCGGCCGCGCGACCGGACGGACTGCGCCCTTCCCTGTGGCTGGACGCGTTTGGTCCCGGTTATATCGATCTGGCGTTCCATGCCGCGCGCGCCGCCAGTCCTTCGACCATGCTGGTCTATAACGAGTGGGGCTTCGAGCAGGGCGGCCCAGAGAATGACCGCTTCCGCGCCACGACCCTGCGTTTTCTGGACGGCCTGCTGAAGCGCAAGGTCCCCATCGATGCCCTGGGCATTCAAGGTCATCTTTCCGCCTTCGGCAATCGGGTCGATCAAAGCAAGCTCGCCCGCTTCCTGCAGGAAATCCGCGACCGCGGCCTGATCGTGCTGGTCACCGAACTGGATGTGGATGATACCGGTGGCCCTTACAGTATTGTCGCCCGCGACCAGGGCGTGGCGGATGAGGCGCGCCGTTTCCTGGATGTGGTGCTGGACTGTCCCGCCACGCGGGCGGTGCTGACCTGGAGCCTTTCGGACCGTTATGTCGATCCGCCGGACGACTGGAAGCTGAAACTGGCGGGCTGGCGCTTTCGCAAGACCCCCTATGATGCGGCGTTGCGGTCCAAGCCGTTGCGCGATGCCATCGCCCAGGCTTTCGCGGCGAAAAGGATTTATTAACCTCTGACGCCCGGTCGGCTGCACAAAACGTCTTAACGACACAGAGCCTTTATTTCCGCAGCTGTTTCGCCGCTCCGTCGCGCCCAGTGTTAACCATTCATCAGGCACGCCGGGGGTAAAGGGTTAAGGCTGGAGGGGATCAGCGTCCCCGGCGGAAGGCTGCTCGCGCGTCATGTCACCTTATCGGCCACCCCATGAGTATCTGCCGGCGGCATACGTGCCGCGCAGCTACGCGGCCCCGCCTTATGCGCCGCCCACTTTTCAGTTCGCCGATTTCATCCGCTTGCTGGACGCGCGCCGGGTCCTGGTCTTGCGCGTGGCGCTGGCCACTATTCTGTGCGGCCTGGCCGCGGCGCTGGTCTTGCCCACCATCTATGCCAGCTCCGCCGTAGTGATGCTGGACCCGCGCAAGAACAACATCACCGACCTGTCTTCCGTTCTGGCGCCGCTGGGCAATGACCCCGCATCGGTGCAGAACCAGATTCAGATCATCACCTCGCGCGACCTGGCCGGCACCGTCGTGGACCGGCTGAAGCTGACCGACGATCCGGAATTCAACACCGCGCTGGCCCGCCCCAACATGATCCAGCTGGCAGGCGAGATGCTGTCCCTGCTCAATCCCAAAAACTGGATGGAAGGCGACATGCCCGCCACCAGCGGCCTGGAACGCGACCGGGTGATCGAGAATTTCCAGAACCATATTTCGGCCGACGCCCAGGGCCTCTCCACCGCCATCACCATCAACGCCACCTCGCATGACGCCTCCAAGGCGGCGCTGATCGCCAATACGCTGGCCGATGCCTATGTGAAGTCCCAGATCGCCACCAAGGTGGGCGCCACCAATGCCACCACCGACTGGCTGAACACCCGCCTGCAGGACCTGGCCCAGCAGCTGGAAGTGCAGGAAGAAGCCATCCAGCGCTACAAGGCCGAACACAATCTCAATGACGCCGCCCCCGGCAGCTCCATCGTCGACCAGCAGATGGTGGGCATCAGCGCGCAAGTCGTACAGGCCCGTTCCGACCTGGCCGAAAAGCAGGCGATCAACGACCGCATCAATCAATTGGTTTCTTCCGGCAATCCTGCCGATGTCGCCCAGATCGTATCTTCGCCCCTGATCGTGCAGTTGCGCGCCCAGCAGGCCGCTTTGGTGGCCCAGGAAGGCGATCTGACCAGCCGTTATGGTCCGCTTCATCCCAAGATGCAGGCGATCCAGGAACAGAAACGCGACCTGGATTTCAAGATCACCCAGGAAGTGGGTCGCCTGGCCGCCAGCGCCGCCAATGACGTGATGACCGCCAAGGCGCATCTGAATTCCCTGCAGTCCAGCCTGGGCGGCACCGAAGGCACCGCCCGCAACCAGAACATGGCGCGCGTCCAGCTGCAGGCGATGGAGTCCAACGCCAATTCCACCCGCACCATGTATGAGGCCTTCGTCCAGCGCCTGCGCCAGGCCCAGGGCCAGGACGATGTGCAGACCCCGGAAAGCCGCATCATCAGTGGCGCGTCGGTGCCGCTGCATCCGGCGGCTCCCAAGCGCGGGATGATTGTTATTGCCTCGATCCCGCTCGGCCTTTTGCTCGGCGTGCTAGCGGCACTGATCGCGGAGAAATTGGGCCCGCTGATGCCGGTGCGCGTGAATGGCGCGCCGCGCGCGGCAATCGTGCCGCCCATCATCCGCGCACCGCAGCCGGCGCCAAAGCCCAAGCCTCAACCCGCGTCCGTCGCGGTTTGGAACGGCCCGCCCATCCTGGGCGAGATCAACGATCCCGCCCAGCTGCGCGCCGCCGATTTCGTGCTGGATTATCCGGCCAGCAAATATTCCCACGCCATGGCCAGCCTGGTGCGCCAGCTGGAAGCCGATCCGGATTCCGGTGCCGCCATCGTGGCGCTGACCTCCGCCGACAATGGCGAAAGCCGCAGCGCCATCGCCGTCAGCCTGGCGCGCGCCGCTTCCAAAATGGGCAAGAAAGCCATTCTGGTGGATTGCGCGCCCACGCGCATGGCCTCGCGCGCGATCAAGGCGCAGGTGAAGAGTGGCCTTTATGACGTGCTGAGCGGCCATGTCACCTTGAACCAGGCCCTGGCCAAGGATCCGCGCAGCGAGACCTATGTTCTGGCTACGCCCAAGCGCCCGGCCAACACCGCCACCATGTTTGCCTCGCGGCCGATGCAGCGGCTGGTTTCGGTGCTGCGCGAAGGCGCCGATTTTGTCGTGATCGATTGCGGCGCGGTGGGTGCGGGCCCCGAGGCCGGCGTGATCGCCAGGCTGGCCGATGCCACGGTGCTGGTATCGCGGCGCCAAATCCTGAACAGCCCGCTGGTGGCCAACGCCGCCAAGAGCCTTGAAAGCGCCAAGGCGGCGCCCATCGGCATTGTGATCACCAAATAATCAAAACAGCTTGCGATAGACAATGAAGCCGGATTTTTCGGCGATTCTGTCATACAGGCTTTGGGCCGCCTTGTTGCTTTCGTGGGTATGCCAGTAGACCCGGCCGGCTTTTGCCCGGCGCGCTTCGTCATACACACGCGCAATCAGCGCACCGCCGATCCCGCGGCCGCGCGCTTCCGGCGCCGTAAACAAGTCCTGCAGATAACATACCGGCTCGATGGCGATCATGCTGCGGTGAAAAAGATAATGCGCAAGTCCGAGCAGCCGGCCTTCTTCTTCCGCAAGCAAACAGTGCATGGGTTCGCCGGGATCCAGGAAGCGCGCCCATGTGATGTGGGCGATTTCTTCCGGCAGCGCCGTCGCGCCGCTACGTCCATAAAAGGTGTTGTAGCCGTCCCATAACGGCCGCCACTGATCATAATCCGCCGCAACGGCGAATCGGATCAACGCGGCAGCTCCGAGCTTCCCATCAGGAATTCGTCCACGCCCCGCGCGCACTGGCGGCCTTCCCGGATCGCCCACACCACCAGCGACTGGCCGCGGCGCATGTCGCCACAGGCAAAGACCTTGGCCTTGCTGGTCTTGTAGTTGGTCAAGGGCGCTTTCACATTGCCGCGGGCATCCAGCTCCACCCCGGCCTGTTCGATCAGGCCCTGCTTGCGCGGGCCGGTAAAGCCCATCGCCAGGAAGACCAGATCGGCCTTGATGGTGAATTCGCTGCCGGGCACTTCCACCAGCTTCATCTGGCCGCCATCGCCCAGCTGCCAGTCGACCCGCACGCATTCCAGCGCGGTCAGCTTACCATTCTCGCCGATGGCACGCTTGGTCTGCACCGACCAGTCGCGCTCGCAGCCTTCCTGATGGGATGACGAGGTCCGCAGCTTGAGCGGCCAGTCCGGCCACACCAGCATCTTGTTTTCCTTCGCCGGCGGCTGGGGCAGGATTTCAAACTGGGTGACCGAGGCCGCACCGTGGCGGTTGGAGGTGCCGATACAGTCCGAACCGGTATCGCCGCCGCCAATCACCACCACATGCTTGCCCTTGGCGCTGATGGTTCCGTTGGGCGCGGCCTTGGTTTCCGGATCGCCCGCCACCCGCTTGTTCTGCTGGGTGAGGAAATCCATGGCGTAATGGATGCCTTCGAGATCACGGCCGGGAATCGGCAGATCGCGCGGCTGTTCGGCGCCGCCCGACAGCACCACCGCGTCGTAATCGGCCAGGAGCATGTCCATGGAAACGGTGACGCCCACCTCGACATTGGTGCGGAAGACCACACCTTCCGCCTCCATCTGCCGCATGCGGCGGTCGATCAGATGCTTTTCCATCTTGAAGTCGGGAATGCCGTAGCGCAGCAACCCGCCGATGCGGTCGGCTTTTTCAAACAAGGTGACGCTGTGACCGGCGCGCGCCAATTGTTGTGCCGCCGCCATGCCGGCGGGACCCGAGCCCACCACTGCCACCGTCTTGCCGGTCTTTTTGGGCGCCATCACCGGCTGGATCCAGCCTTCTTCCCAGGCGCGGTCCACGATCTGGCATTCGATGGTCTTGATGGTAACCGGATTGTCGATGATGTTCAGCGTGCAGCTGGCCTCGCAAGGCGCGGGGCAGATGCGGCCGGTGAATTCCGGAAAATTGTTGGTGGAATGCAACGTCTCCGACGCCGTGCGCCACTGATCGCGATAGACCAGATTGTTCCAGTCGGGGATCAGGTTGTTGACCGGACAGCCCTGGTGACAGAAGGGAATGCCGCAATCCATGCAGCGCGCCGCCTGCTGGCTGACTTCCGACGCCGGCAGCGGACGCACGAATTCATGATAATTGTGCACCCGCGATTCCGGCGCCTCGGACGTACGGTCGTGGCGTTCGATTTCCAGAAAACCTGTGATCTTACCCATGTGTGTTACTCGGCAGCGATGGCGGCGCGCGCCTTGAGATCAGCTAGCGCCTTGGCATAGTCGGTCGGCATCACCTTGACGAATTTCGCCAGGGACTCATCCCAATTGTTGAGCAGCGCCTTGGCCAGCGCGGACCCGGTATGCAGCAGGTGCCGTTCCACCAGAATGCGCAGCCGCTCGGCGTCGAAGCGCAACAGATCGCCCATGCCCGCATCGGACACGCTGAGCGAACGCTGGCGTGGCATCTCGGCATGCTCGAGGCCCTCGGGAACAGCCACCTTCTCCAGCTTGACCATGGCGTGGTTCAGCCGGTTGGTGAAGCCGCCGTCCTCGTCAAAGACGTAAGCCACGCCGCCCGACATGCCGGCGGCGAAATTGCGTCCCGTCTTGCCCAGAACCACGACCACGCCGCCGGTCATATATTCGCAGCCATGATCGCCGGTGCCTTCCACCACGGCGACCGCGCCGGAATTGCGCACGGCAAAGCGTTCGCCCGCCACGCCCTGGAAATAGGCCTCGCCGGCGATGGCGCCGTACAGGACCGTATTGCCGACAATGATGTTATCGCTGGGCTCGCGGGTAAGACCCGCCGGCGGCCTGACCACGATGCGGCCGCCCGAAAGACCCTTGCCGACATAGTCATTGCCGTCGCCGATCAGCTCCAGCGAGATGCCGCGCGCCAGGAAAGCGCCAAAAGACTGGCCGGCGGTGCCGGTGAAGGTGACGCTGATCGTGTCTTCGGGCAGGCCGGCATGGCCGTGCCGTTTGGCCACTTCGCCCGACAGCATGGCGCCGACGGTGCGGTCGACATTGCGCACCGTGCGCTCCAGCCGCACGGGCTGGCCGTTCTCGATCGAAGGCGCCGCGGCCGCGATCAGGTCATGATCCAGCGCCGATTCCAGGCCGTGATTCTGCTTTTCGCTGTGATGGATGGCGACACCGGGCTTGGGCGTGACGCTGTAGAGAATGCGCGACAGGTCGACACCCTTGGCCTTCCAGTGCGAAACCGCCTTGGTCATGTTGAGCTTGTCGACGCGCCCGATCATCTCGTCGACGGTCTTGAAGCCCAGGGACGCCATGATCTCGCGCAGCTCTTCGGCGACGAAGAAGAAATAGTTGATCACATGCTCGGGCTGGCCGGTGAAGCGCTTGCGCAGGACCGGGTCCTGGGTGGCCACGCCCACAGGGCATGTGTTCAGATGGCACTTGCGCATCATGATGCAGCCCGAGGCGATCAGGGGCGCGGTGGCGAAGCCGAACTCATCGGCACCCAAAAGGGCGCCAATAGCGACATCACGGCCAGTACGAAGGCCGCCATCGACCTGCACGGCAATGCGGCCGCGCAACCCGTTCAAGACCAAGGTCTGCTGGGTTTCGGCCAGGCCGATTTCCCAGGGCGAGCCCGCATGGGTCAAGGAAGTCAGCGGCGAAGCGCCGGTGCCGCCCTCGAAGCCCGAAATGGTGACGTGATCGGCGCGGCATTTGGCGACGCCGGCGGCGACGGTGCCCACACCCACTTCCGACACCAGCTTGACCGAAATGCGCGCCTTCTGGTTGACGCTCTTCAAGTCGCGGATCAGCTGGGCCAGGTCCTCGATGGAATAGATATCGTGATGCGGCGGCGGCGAGATCAGGCCGACACCGGGGGTGGAATGGCGCACCTTGGCGATGTTGGCGTCCACCTTGTGGCCGGGCAACTGGCCGCCTTCACCGGGCTTGGCGCCTTGCGCCATCTTGATTTGGATGTCGTCGGCATTGACCAGATATTCGGCCGTGACGCCGAAGCGCCCCGACGCCACCTGCTTGATCGCCGAGCGCATGGAATCGCCGTTGGGAAGCGGCTTGAAGCGGTCGGCTTCCTCGCCGCCCTCGCCCGTATTGGAGCGGCCGCCGATGCGGTTCATGGCGATGGCAAGATTGGTGTGGGCTTCGCGGCTGATCGAGCCAAAGCTCATCGCGCCGGTGGAGAAGCGCTTGACGATCTCGCTGGCCGGCTCGACCGCATCCAGCGGCACGCTGTCACCGGTCTTGAATTCCATCAACCCGCGCAGGGTGAGCAGGCGTTCGCTCTGCTGGTTGATCTGCTGGGCGAAGAGATTGTACTCGGCCGGATTGTTGCCGCGCACCGCATGCTGCAGCCGCGACACCGATTCCGGCGTCCAGGCATGATCCTCGCCGCGCAGGCGGAACGCATAGTCGCCGCCCACATCCAGCATGTTGCGGTAGATGGGATTGTCGCCGAACGCATCCCTGTGGCGGCGCACGCATTCCTCGGCGATTTCCTTCAGCCCGATACCTTCGATGGTCGTGGCGGTGCCGGTGAAGTATTTGCCGATGAAGTCGCTCGCCAGACCCACCGCGTCGAAGATCTGCGCGCCGCAATAGGACTGGTAGGTGGAGATGCCCATCTTGGACATCACCTTGAGAATGCCCTTGCCCACCGCCTTGATATAGTTCTTCTGCACTTCATAAGGTTTGAGCGAGAGTCCCGAGCGCACCCGGATCTGTTCCAGGGTCTCAAAAGCCAGATAAGGATTGATCGCTTCCGCGCCATAACCGGCCAGCACGCAGAAGTGATGCACTTCGCGCGCTTCTGCGGTTTCGACGACAAGGCCGGTCTGCATGCGCAGGCCCTGGCGCACCAGATGGTGATGCACCGCGGCGGTGGCCAGCAGCGCCGGCACCGGAATGCGATCGGACGAGACGGCGCGGTCCGACAGGATCAGGATGTTGTTGTCGGCCAGAACCGCATCGGTGGCATTGAGGCAGATGCGCTGCACCGCATTGGAAAGGCCCTCGGCGCCTTCCGAGGCCGGCCAGGTGCAGTCGATGGTGGCGGTGCGGAAAGCGCCGTCCACCAGTTCGGAAATGGAGCGGATCTTCTCCACATCGGCATTGGTCAAAACCGGCTGGGCGACTTCCAGGCGCTTGTGGGCGCCGGCATCGCGGCCCAGCAGGTTTGGACGCGGCCCGATCATCGAGACCAGGCTCATCACCAGCTCTTCGCGGATCGGGTCGATCGGCGGGTTGGTGACCTGGGCGAAGTTCTGCTTGAAATAGTTGTAGAGCAGCTTGGGCTTCTTCGACAGCACCGCGATCGGCGTGTCGGCGCCCATGGAGCCGATCGGATCGTCGCCGGCGGCGGCCATCGGCTCCAGGAAGAATTGCAGATCTTCCTGGGTGTAGCCAAAGGCCTGCTGGCGATCGAGCAGCTGCGACGGGTCGTTCGCCGCGGGCCGCAAGTCTTCCGGCAGGTCGGGCAGGTCTTCGAGCTTGAACTGGGCGGCCTTCAGCCATTCCTCATAAGGCTCGGCGGCGGAGAATTTCTTCTTGATCTCCTCGTCCTCGACGATGCGGCCTTCCTCGAAATCGATCAGCAGCATCTTGCCGGGCTGCAGGCGCCATTTGCGCTTGATCTTGTCTTCCGGCACCGGGATCACGCCCGATTCCGAAGCCAGGATCACCAGATCGTCCTCGGTGACGATATAGCGCGCGGGGCGAAGCCCGTTGCGGTCGAGCGTGGCGCCGATCTGGCGGCCATCGGTGAAAGCGATCGCGGCCGGGCCGTCCCACGGCTCCATCAGCGCGGCATGATATTCGTAGAAAGCCTTGCGCCGGGCATCCATGCCCTTGTTGCCGGCCCAGGCTTCCGGGATCAGCATCATCACGGCATGGGCGAGCGGATAACCGCCGGCGACCAGCAATTCGAGCGCGTTGTCCAGACAGGCGGTGTCGGATTGGCCATGCGGGATCAGCGGCCACATCTTGTCGAGGTCCGGACCCAGCAGTTCGGATTCCATGCTGCGGCGGCGGGCATTCATCCAGTTGACGTTGCCGCGCACGGTGTTGATCTCGCCATTATGGGCGATGAAGCGATAGGGATGCGCCAGCTTCCAGGACGGGAAGGTGTTGGTGGAGAAGCGCTGATGCACCAGCGCCACCGCCGAAACCGTCAGCGGATTCTGCAGGTCGCGGTAGAAACGGCCCACATCATGGGCGAGCAGCAGGCCCTTATAGACCACCGTGCGGGTGGAGAGGCTGGGCATGTAAAGCTGCTGGATGGCGGGCAGCTTGTGCTTCTTGGCCAGATCGGCCAGCGGGTTCTGCGCCTGCTTCCTGATGGTCAGCAGCTTGCGCTCGAACTGGTCCTGATCCTTGATATGCGGACCCGCGGCGATGATCGCCTGGCGGATCAGCGGCATGCCGTCGAGCACGGTCTTGCCCAACCCGGCCGGATCGGTCGGCACATCGCGCCAGCCCAGCAGCTTCTGGCCTTCGACCTTGATGAAATGCTCGAACTGCTTGACCACGATCTCCCGCGCCTTGGCCTCGCGCGGCAAGAAGCACATGGCGACCGCATACTTGCCGGGCTCCGGCAGCGCCACGCCGGTTTCCTTCGCCCAGTCGCGGAACAGGGGATCGGGAATCTGGATCAGGATGCCGGCGCCGTCGCCTACCAGGGGATCGGCGCCCACCGCGCCGCGATGGTCGAGATTGATCAGGAGCTGAAGACCCAGCCCGATGATCTCATGGGACTTGGCGCCCTTGATATTGGCGACAAAGCCGACGCCGCAGGCATCGTGCTCGTTGCGCGGATCGTACAGACCCTGTTTCGGCGGCAAGTCCATTTCTACCCCAACCACGACATATTCGGGCGCGAATAGCCCGGCCTTCGCAAGGAAAGCCAAGGAAACGCGTGTTTCTTAGAATTACCCGGCATGTGAACACGCCGCCAGTTGCGGCGCAACATGCCAGATACGCGCTAAGTAAATGAGTGCGCGGACAAAGCAAGCGGGATTGACTCTTTTTGCCGCTCGAGCATTATAGAACATATCATGAACAGAAGCGCAAAACTGGCGGAATTGCGCCATTCTTTGGCGCGCTACACCCTGCCCCACGACCGGCCCCCCATCCCCTTGGGCAAGGCTGTGGATGGCGTGCTGGGCGGCGGCCTGCGGCCCGGCGCCCTGCATGAGGTTTTGCCATCTGGCTGGGGCGGCGGCGGCTTTGGCGTACTGCTGGCGATGCTGGCCGCGGGAACCCGGACCTTGTTCTGGGTGCGGCCCGATTACGCGGCGATGGAATATGGCGCGTTGTCGCCCAACGGTCTTTTGGAACTGGGCGGGGATCCGCGCCGGCTGGTGATGGTCAGGACGCGCAATCCCGCCGATGCCCTGTCTGCGGCAGGTGACATCCTGGCGTGTCCCCATGTGGGCGCGCTGCTTCTGGAACTGGACGGCGATCCCAAATGCCTGGACCTGGTGGCCAGCCGCCGGCTGGTGTTGGCGGCGGAAGAAAGTGGCGTCACCGCGGTGATGCTGCGTCCGGGCGGCACACCCGAACCCAGCGCCGCGCTGACCCGCTGGGAGGTGACGAGTGCTGCGTCATCGCCCGCCGATGACGATTGGGGTTCTCCGGTCTTTGACGTTCGGCTTGTGCGCCATCGCGCCGGCGGGCTGGGACACTTTCTTCTGAAATGGAATCTCGCACATGGCTGTTTCGACACGGCGGATATTGGCGCTGTGGCTGCCGCGTCTCCCGACCGACAGGCTCATTCGCAAGCACGGCGCGCGATCTGAAACGCCGCTGGTGATCAGCCAGAAGGCGAACAATGCGCTGCTGGTCCATGCCTTGGAAGCACGCGCCGAAAAGCTGGGCCTTTATAAAGGCCAGCCCCTGGCCAATGCCCGTGCCATGGTTGAGAAGCTCGTCATCGTGCCGGCCGACGAAAAGGCCGACGCAGCATTGCTGGAGGGGATCGCCGACTGGTGCGACCGCTTTACGCCCTTGGTCAGCCTGGATGGAGTGGACGGATTATTTCTCGACATCACCGGCGCGGCGCATCTGTTCGGCGGCGAGAAAGCGATGCTGGCAAGCATCGTCACCAGCATTGCGAGACAGGGTTTTGCCGTGCAAGGCGCGATTGCCGGCACCTCGCTGGCGGCCCATGCGCTGGCACGTTATGCGCCCGGCACGATCCCACTGCCGGGCAACGAAGCCCAGGCAGTGACACCGCTCTCCATCACCGCCCTGGAATGCGACGACAAGACCTTGCGCGCCTTGCGCCATGCCGGCCTCAAGACCGTTGACATGGTGGCGGGGCGTCTGCACAGCGAATTGTCGGAACGGCTGGGTGCCGCTTTCGTCACCCGGTTGAAAGTGATGTTGGGAGCCGAAGAAAAGCCGCTTCAGCCGCGCCGCGCCTTGCCCGACCTGATGGCCGAGCAGCGTTTCGCCGAACCCGTCATCACCGAAGAGACGATCGCGGCCTCGCTGCTGCAGCTGGCCGGGCATCTGAGCGAAATTCTGGAACGCGAAGGGCGCGGCGCGCGCGTGCTGGAAGCCGCTTTCTTCCGCGCCGACGGCAAGGTGGAACGCATCGCGGTCAAGACCGGCGAGCCACTGCGCGATCCCAAGGTGATGCTGCGGCTGCTCCGCCAGAGGTTGGACGCGCTGGCCGACCCGCTGGATCCGGGCTTCGGCTTCGACCTGATCCGGCTGGAAGCTTTGCTGGCGGAAGAAACCAGACCCGCCACCATCAGTTTTGACAGCAATGAAAATGCGCGACGCCAGACCGGCTTTCTGATCGACCGGCTGGCGGCACGCTTTGGCGACGCGCGCGTGCAGCGTTTCGTGTCGCAAGATACCCATGTCCCCGAAGCAGCCGGCGTGGCGGTGCCGGCGCAGGACACTGATTTCGATCAGCAGAACTGGACCGTGAAGCGGTTGCCGGGCGATCCGCCGCGCCGGCCGCTGCGTCTGCTGGAAAAACCGGAAGAGATTTCCGTGCCCCTGTCGGAAGTGCCCGATGGCCCGCCGGTGCGTTTCCGCTGGCGACGGGTGCAATTCCAGGTCGCGCGCGCCGAAGGCCCGGAACGCATTGCCATGGAATGGTGGCGACGGAGCGTCCGCGGGAGCGGGAGCGACCAAAGAGAGATTGGACTGGCGCGCGATTATTTCCGGGTGGAAACCCGTGACGGCCAGCGTTTCTGGCTCTATCGGGACGGGCTTTATCAGCAGAACGGGCTGACGCCACGCTGGTATCTGCAGGGCCTGTTCGCATGAGCTATGCCGAACTGGCCGTCACCACCAATTTCTCGTTCCTTCACGGCGCTTCGCATCCGCCGGAATTTGTGCGCCGCGCGCAGGAACTGGATTATGCCGCCATCGGCATCGCCGACCGCAACACCTTGGCTGGCGTGGTGCGCGCCTATGGCGAATGGAAAGACATGGAAGAGGCGCGGCGGCCGCAGCTTCTGATCGGCGCGCGCCTGGTTTTCCGCGACGGCACGCCCGACATTCTGGCCTATCCGAAACACCGCAAGGCCTATGGGCGGCTGTCGCGCCTTTTGTCCATCGGCAAGCTGCGTGCCCAGAAAGGCGAATGCCTGCTGGACCTTTCAGATCTTCTGGAGCATCGCCGCGGGCTGCAGCTGATCGTCATGCCACCGCCAGAACCGGAAAGCATCAAACCGGTCCTGTCCCGGCTGGGCTCCGACACCTGGCTGGCGGCGTCCCTGCTTTATACCGGCGAGGACCGTCGCCGCCTGCGTGACCTTGTCCGGTTGGCGCGTGCCGCCCGGGTACCGCTGATCGCGGTGAATGATGCGCTGTATCACCACCCGGAACGACGGGAATTGCAGGATGTGGTCACCTGCATCCGCGAACATGCAACCCTGCAGGATGCCGGCACACGGCTTCAGGCTAATGCCGAACGCCATCTGAAGACACCGGCAGAAATGCGGCGGCTGTTTCGGGCCTGCCCGGATGCAGTGGAGGAAACCTTGCGCTTTGCGCGCGGCATCACCTTCACCCTGGCGGAACTTGGCCAGCGCTATCCGCGCGAGCCGGTGCCGCGCGGCAAGACCGCCGACCGGCATTTGCGCGATCTGACCGAGGAAGGCCTGAAATGGCGTTATCCGCAAGGCGTGCCGCGGACGATCGCCGCCATTGCCGAAAAGGAGCTGCGCTTCATCGCCGAAGGCCATATCGCCCATTATTTCCTGACCGTGCACGACATCGTGAAATTCGCGCGCAGCCAGGGCATTCTTTGTCAGGGTCGCGGTTCGGCCGCCAATTCCGTGGTCTGTTACGCCATCGGCGTTACCGCTGTCGATCCCAACGAAGTCGAGGTCCTGTTCGAGCGCTTCCTCAATACCAATCGTCGCGAACCACCCGATATCGACGTGGATTTCGAGCATGAGCGTCGCGAGGAAGTCATCCAGTATATCTATCGCCGCTACGGCCATCGCCGCGCGGCGCTGACCGCCACCGTCATCCATTATCGCCCGCGCAGCGCCATCCGCGAGGTCGGCAAGGTGTTCGGCCTGACGGAAGACGTCACCGGCAAGCTGGCCGATACGGTGTGGGGCCATCACGGCCGCGAGCTGGAAGAACATCAGGTCCGCCAAGGCGAATGCGATCCGGCCAATGCCGCGGTGGAGCGCGCGGTCTCCTTCGCCAACGCCCTGATGGGCTTTCCCCGCCACCTCTCCCAGCATGTCGGCGGCTTTGTGCTGGCCCGCTACAAGCTGGACTGGACCGTGCCTATCGGCCCTGCCGCCATGGAAGACCGATTCTTCATCGAATGGGACAAGGACGATCTGGATACATTGGCGATCATGAAGGTCGATGTGCTGGCGCTGGGCATGCTGACCTGCATCCGCAAGGCCTTCGATCTGATCCACCAGCATGCCGCAACCGGCAAGGAGAAGAAATTCACGCTGGCAACCGTGCCGCAGAAAGACTCGGCGACCTATGACATGCTGTGCAAGGCCGACGCCATCGGCGTGTTCCAGGTGGAAAGTCGCGCCCAGATGAGCATGCTGCCGCGGCTGCAGCCGCGCACCCGTTATGACCTGACCATCGAAGTGGCAATCGTGCGTCCTGGTCCGATCCAGGGCGGCATGGTGAACCCCTATCTGAAACGCCGCGCGATTTTGCGCAAAGACAAGGACGCGAAGTTTCCCTTTCCCGCGCCAAGCCCCAGACACGGCAAGCCGGATGAACTGCATGCGATCCTGGACAAGACCTTGGGCATTCCCCTGTTCCAGGAACAGGCGATGCGGCTCGCCATCGTGGCGGCAAAATTCACCTCCGAGGAAGCCAATGGGCTGAGGCGGGCCATGGCCACCTTCCGCCATATGGGCACCATCCACACTTTCGAACAGAAGTTCGTCAGCCGCATGGTGGCGCGCGGTTATGATGCGGAGTTTGCGCAAAACTGTTTTGAACAGATCAAGGGCTTCGGCAGTTACGGCTTCCCCGAAAGTCATGCCGCCAGCTTCGCGCTGCTGGTTTATATTTCCGCCTGGATCAAGAAACATCATCCGGCCGCCTTCGCCGCGGCATTGCTCAACGCCCAGCCCATGGGCTTCTATGCTCCCGCCGAAATCGTGCGCTGTGCCAGGGAGAACGGCAAGGTCACGGTGCTGGCGCCCGATGCCGCTTTCAGCGATTGGGACTGCACTTTGGAACGCAATCAGAAAGGCGAATTGTGCCTTCGCCTCGGTCTGCGCCTGATTGACGGCTTCAGGGAAGACGACGCCCACACCATCAGCACCGAACGCGGTTATGGCTATCCAAGCTTCGCCGACTTTGCCCGTCGCACCACGCTCTCCAAACGCGCTTTGGTCACCCTTGCCGAGGCCGACGCCTTTCGCGGCTTCGGCCTGGACCGGCGTGAAGGGTTGTGGGCGGTGCGCCGCCTGCCGGACGATTCTCCATTGCCTTTGTTCGCGCCCCGCGCCACGCCGGAGATGGGCGCCGAGACCATCGCCCCTCTGCCGCGCATGCCCGACAGCCAGCAGGTGGTGGCCGATTACCAGACCCTGCGCCTGTCCTTGAAAGGCTATCCCACCCAGTTCCTTCGACCGCTGTTCGATGCCGAACAGATCACGCCCTGTGGCGGGCTGACGGCGCTGAAGGATGGCGCCCACGTCCGGGTCGCCGGGGTGGTGCTGGTGCGCCAGCGCCCCGGTGAGGGCACCGCCATTTTCATCACCCTGAGCGACGAAACCGGCATCGCCAATCTGGTGCTGTGGCAAAGCATCTTTCCCCGCTTCCGCAAGGAAGTGATGGGCGCACGCCTGCTTCTGGCCGAAGGCAAGGTGCAGAAAAGCCCGGAAGGCGTGGTGCATCTGATGGTTGAAAATCTGATCGACCGCAGCCCCGACCTGCGCCATCTGTATGCAGACGAACCCTCATTGCCGGCGCCAACCCACCGCCATCCCCGCAATGTGCGGGTGTTGCCGCCATCGCGCGATTTTCACTGAAAATCGCGCCATCGGACTCGCCATCAAGCAAAGTTGCGCCTTGCACTGACAATTCTTCGGCAATCGGCCGCATGTGCCATCCGTGACCTGGCGACAGGCTTTCCCTATGATCGCGCCTGAAATCGCATGGGGATGGGGATGGAGCGCAACTGGGCGCGCTGGCCGGAAAGTTACTTGACCGGCATCACCCTGATTGCCGCCGCCTTGATGCTGGCCGCACCCTTGTGGTGCGTCTGGGCGCCGGCCATGCCCGACTATCCCGCCCATCTGGCCAGCTTCGCCCTGATCGAGCAGGGTACCGGCAACACCTTCTATCATCTGCACTGGGCGTTCGTGCCCAACCTGGCAGCGGAAGTGCTGGTACCGTGGCTGGCACGCCTGACCGGCCTGGTAGCCGCAACCAAGCTGTTTCTCACCGCCGCCATCTTCCTGTGGGTTCTGGGGCCGGGGGCGGTGCATCGCGCGCTTTACGGCCGCACCGGCATCGCGCCCCTGTTCGGCTCCTTCTTCGCCTATAACGCCAACTTCACCTGGGGCTTCTTCAACTATTATTTTTCCACTGGCCTGAGCTTTGCGATTTTCGCGGCCTGGATCGCCACAGATAAACGTAACGGCCCGTTGCGGCTCGCCAGCTTCACCGTCACGGTCACGCTGCTTTACTTCTGCCATATCTTTGCCGCCGCCAGCCTGGCATTGATGATCGCCGGTTTTGAAGTGGCGCAGAATTTCCGGCTGGAGCAGCGCAAGCCTGCGGCACTTGTGCGCCGCGCGCTGCGCGTCGCCATCATTTATGTCCCTGCCGCTTTTGCCTTCCTTTTCCTCAAGCCGCATGATCCCGGCAATGAAGGGATCATCTTCGACCTGCTCGACACCATGCTGGACCGCTTCGAAAGCCTGGTGCAGCACAGCTTCGACGATGCCGCTTATGTCCTGCCGATCGCCCTGTTCGCCGGGCTGGCGCTGGCGATCTATCTGCGCAAGGCCCGCCTCCACCCTGCCATGTGGGCGACGCTGGGCCTGCTTTTGACCGGCGCGATCTTTGCCCCGGAATGGGCGTTCGGCGGCTGGGCCGTGCATCTGCGCCTGCCTGCGGTGTTCGGCGCCATGCTGTTTGCCGCCGCCGAGCTGCCGATGAAGCCCGCCGCCCGCACCGCGCTGGTGGCCCTGGTCCTGATGGTGATCGCCGGCAGCGCCGCGACCATGGCACAAAGCTGGCTGGGCTATGACCGGCAGTTCCGGGAATTTCAGGCCGCGCTGGAGGAGGTGCCGCGCGGCGCGCGCATGCTGACGGTCCTGGACGGCGACGCCATCGGCGACCGCCCCGATCAGCCTTACTGGCACATGGCGGAATTCGCGGTGCCCGAGCGCGGCGTGTTCACGCCGCTTCTGTTCACCACCAAGGGCCAGCATGTGGTGCAGCTCAACCCGCCCTATGAGCGTTATGCGGCCGCGTCGGCCCAGCAGGGCTCACCGCCGGATGTCGATGAGCTGGGTTTCCTGGCGAGCGGCCAGCTGGACCAGGACGAAGACATGCAGGAAGACATGCCTTATCTGAATCATTTCCAGTGCCACTTCGATATCGCGGTGGTGGTGCATCTGGACGGCAAGCGCACGCCGATACCCGCCATGCTGCGCCTGCGCCACGCCGGGACCTTCTTTTCCTTCTACGACATCCTGCCCGACCGGTCCTGCCAGCGATGAATCCGGACCTTTCCGAAAAACTGGTATGGAGCGCGGCCGCGGCCCTGGCGCTGATCACCCTGGGATTGCTCATCCGCAACATCCTGGCGATCCCCGGGCATGTGCCGCTGGATCCCAATGAAGGCTGGAATGCCGCCCATGCCCTGGCAGCGATGGCGGGACGGGGGCTTTACCCGCCGGCCCAGGCCCTGATGGTCAACAACTATCCGCCGCTGTCCTTTTATGTGATCGGCTTGCTTGCCCGGCACGGCGATCCCATCATCACCGGGCGCTGGGTGGCGCTGGTGTCTTTTCTTTTCTGCGCCATAAGCATCGAAGCCGTGTTGCGCCGCATGGAATGCGGCCTGCGGGCAGTCGTGCTGGGCACCTTGTTCTTTGCCGCGACGTTGCTGATCGCTAGCGACTATGTCGGCATGGATGATCCGCAGCTGTTGGGACATGCCGTGCAGATGGGCGCCCTGCTGCTGCTCTTGCGCGAGCGGGTCATGATCGCGGCGGCGCTTTTCGCCGCCAGCCTGTTCCTCAAGCACAATCTTCTGGCGCTGCCCTTGGCGTCGGCCCTGTGGCTGCTGCTTCGCGACCGCCGTGCCGGGCTGCACTTCCTGCTCTGGGGCACCGCCTTCACGCTGCTGGGGCTGGTCGTGTTCCAGCTCGCCACCGGCACCAGCCTGCTTGCGCAGCTGGCCTCGCCGCGTCTGTCCTCGCTTGCCAATGTCGAAGCCGCGGTAAAACAACTGTGGTGGGCGCCGCTCCCCATCATTGCGATGACGGGCTTTTGGCCGGATCGCCACAGCCTGTTCTGTTCGCTTTATGCGGCCGTGGCGATGGTGTTGGGGCTGGCCTTTGCCGCAGGCGACGGTGTGGATGCCAATGCCTTCTTCGACCTGGCGATCGCCCTGTCCCTGGCGCTGGGCCTGGTGGTCGAACGCGGCCGCTGGCCCGTCGTCGCAGCCGCCAGCGCCCTGCCATTGCTGATCTTCTTCGGGATAAATTTCCGCGACAACAATTTCTTCTATACCCGCGCTTTCGCGCAAAGCTCGGCCGATGACATCGCTTTCCTCAAAAGCCGCCCCGGCCTGGCCTTATGCGATCAGCCCTCGCTCTGTCTGTGGGCAGGCAAAAGCGTGGAGGTTGATGTTTTCAATGTGGGCGAGGCGATCAAGGTTGGTGCGCGCAGCCCGGCTCCGCTGGTGGGCTTGATCGCGGCCCGTCATTTTGCCGCCCTGCAGCTGATCGACATGAATGGCCTGGGACCTGACGTGCGGCGCGCCATCGAACAGCACTACCGCCAAGATCACAGCGACGATAACGGCACGTTTCTGATTCCGCTGCTCAAGCGCGAGCCTTGACCGTTCCGTGCCGTTCCAGCTTGCCCCAGCCGACGAAAGGCCCGCGCAGCGCCGTCCATAGCGAGCGCACCACCACATAATACATGATCTGGCGATAACCGAAGCGCTGCAGCGGCAGCCACAACAGAAGCCGCCAGTCCTCGCCTTTCTCCATGACGAAACCGGCCATCGCCGCCAGCAGATCGACCAGGATGAAGACGATATAATAGAGCCCCACGATCCGGAGATTGTCGCCCGTATAGGTCCCGACATGCTGGGTATAGTTGATATATTCCGCCACCAGCTGCCAGACGAGCAGCAAGTCGGCCACCGGCGCGAGCGTGGTCAGCAGAATCTGGAACAGCCAGACCTGCGGCAGCGCCACCAGCCCCAGTTCGCCATATTCGGGATTGAAGGTGATGCTGCGATACTTCCACAGGCATTGCAGCGTGCCATAGGCCCAGCGGAAGCGCTGCTTGGCCAGGCCGCTTACCGTCGCGGGCGCCTCGGTCCAGGCGACCGCGGCGGGATCGAAGTGCACCCTATAGCCCTTGGTTTGAATGGCGATGGTCAGGTCCTGGTCCTCCGCCAGCGTGTCGGCGGGGAAACCGCCCAGCGCGCGCAGCACGTCACGCCGCCAAGCACCCACCGCGCCCGGCACCACGGTCAGCGTGTCCAGCGCCGACAGCGCACGGCGTTCCAGATTCTGCGCCACGATATATTCCAGCGCCTGCCAGCGGGTGATCATGTTGATGCGGTTGCCGACCTTGGCGTTGCCCGCCACGGCCCCGATGGTGGGATCGGTGAACCAGCGCACCAGCCGCGAGATGGTGGTCGATTCAAACTGGGTATCGGCATCCAGCGCCACCACCACTTCACTGCGCGCGTTGGCCAGCCCCACATTCAGCGCATTGGCTTTGCCGCCATTGGGAATGGAGATCACCCCGACGCGCGGCTCGCGCATGAAATGGGAGCGCACGATGTAAGCCGTGTGATCCTTGGAGCCGTCATCGATCACCAACACTTCCATGTTGGGATAATCGCTGGCCAGGATCCGCTCGATGGTGGTGACGATCACCTTCTCTTCATTGAAGGCGGGGATCAGGACCGTCACCGCCGGCGGCGCCCCTTCGCCGGCCATCGGCACGCCCGGGCCCTTCAGCCGCTTCCATAAGGCAAGCCCCGCCAGCGCAAACAGCCGGGCCAGGCCCAGCACGATGGCGCCCAGGAAGCAGTAATAGAGGAATTCCCCGACATAGCTGATGGTCAGGAACACCGCCCGGTCGGCATACAGCGATATCGAGAAAGGCAGCCTGGGCATCACATCGTCGCGCTTGAAGCCGCCCAGCTCCGACAGCGGCACGAAGGTATAGCCCTTGGCCCGAAGCGCATCGATCAGCTTGGGCAACAGCACCAGCGTCTTGCTGCGATCGCCCCCCGAATCATGCATCAGCACCACATTGCCGCGCAGGTCGGGATTGGTATTGTTCAGCGCCTTGAAAACCAGATTCATCATCTGATTCACCGACAACTGCTCCCAGTCCAGTGTGTCGAGATTGGCGGTGACTTCGATGTAGCCCAGCGCCTGGGCCTGCTGGATGGGCTCGATCTCGTCGGCATCCGACGGGGTCGCATCGGTGAGATAGGGCGATCGGAAAAAACGCATCGAACGCCCGGTCAGCGCCTGGAACAGGCGCTGGCTTGCGTTCAGCTCCAGCCGGGTCGCGGCCGGCGGTGTGTCCGCCAGGTTGGGATGTGTATAGGTGTGATTGCCGATCTCATGGCCTTCGGCGAACACGCGCTGCACCAGCCCCGGATGGGCCTCCATGTTGGAGCCGATCATGAAAAAGGTGGCCGGGACCTTCTTCTGCTTGAGAATGTCCAGGATGGCAGGGGTCCATTCCGGATCGGGCCCGTCATCGAACGTCAGCGCCAGCTTGCCGGGAATCTGGCCGACACGGCGGATCACATAGCTGGTGGGCAGGCTGTCGTAATGCTCGTCGACGATGTCGCCGGTCGAGGCCTCGATGGTCAGCGAGCGCTCGCCCACCGCGGGCCCGGCCTCGACCCTCAGGATCTCGCCATACCCATCGTAATCGGGATTTTCGATATTGTTGGGAATGTGCTTCAGGCTGTCGGGCGCGGGGGCGTCATAAGGCCTCCCCATCAGCGGCAGGATGGAAGGGTCCTCCAGCCCCAGCCGCCACAGCGCATAGCCCGCGGGCCGGTAGGGATCGGCGGCGTGGATCTGGTTGAAGGCGGTGACGCCGTCCAGGAACCAGACCTGGTGCTTTGTGCCGTCATCTTCTTCGTAATTGAAATGCGGGTTGTTGCTGGCCGGATCGAACAACAGCGTGGCGCCGTCATCGCGCGCCATCGCCATCGTGTCTTCAAAACTTTTGACCGTGGCGGGTTTCTTGCCGGCCCAGTCATAGGCCCAGGAACCGACGACGACGATGGTGGAATCGGCGGGAAGCTGGCGCATGCGCTGATCCAGCGTCTTTTCATACCAGTCTTCACCGGCGATCGAGCCGGGCGGCCCGGAATCGTCCACCTGGTCGTAGGCCATCAGCATCGTGTAGTCGACGATGTTGGCATAGGTCTGATAAGGCCAGTCGTCGTCATCGAACGGCGCAGCCTGGGCGATGATCCAGTCGTGCGGCGCAAAGGCTGACGACATGCGGGTGAGGAAATCCTCCAGGTCCTTGTGTGCGCCCTTGGGCACTTCCTCGAAATCGATGGTGACGCCCTGCAGCTTGTTGGTCGCGACAAAGGTCGTGATCTTGTCCAGCAACTTGTCGGCGCGGTCGCGGTCGGCCAGGAGCTTGGCGAGGCCCGGACCATCGAAATTGCCGCCGGACGCATTCTGGATCATCGGCAGGATGGCGACGCCCGGCTTGTTGGCGCGAATGAAATCCAGCGCGCGCTGGTCCAGCCTTGTGTTGAAGGTCAGGTTGGGGCCGCTCAGCTCCATCCAGCTTGGCACCACCCAGTCCAGATATTTGAGCGAACGCCGCAGCGATGGCCAGGAAGCATCACCCTGGCCGGCCCAGTTGGTATAGAAGCCGATCGCCAGAGGCCGCCCGGCCTGCGGCTTCAGGACTGCGGGCAGTACCCGGTTCGGCAGCGAACCTTGCGCCCGGTGCAGGCGGGCGATCTCCTCCAGCCGGCGCTTGCGGGCAGCCTGGGCCAGCCGCTCGGCCCGGGCCAGGAGGCCCGGCTTCTGGGCGCGCTTTTCCAGCAAGGCCGGGTTGGCGATCGCCGCCCGGCCGGGAAAATCGAGCCCGGTGACCCTGGGCGACAGCGCCAGGCTGGTGATGAAACCAACCAGGATCAGCAGAACCGACAGGCCAACCACCCAGGCCACCACCCGGATGCGGGCGGCGCGGCGTCCCGACTCGTCAAAGAAGATCGGCTTGTTGGACATCGCCTTTTGATACAATGAGGACCCGATACCGGCAATTGTATGACAGTTGTTAAGCGGCCCTGTGGCCCTTGGCTTTGGTCCGGCGCGTCATGGCGTCGCCATATTGGGGACCCGCATGGCAGCATCGCGCGTTCATGCTACTAGGGCCTGTTGCGTGTGATTTGAGGCGGTAACAACGTGCCATCCTATAATTGTGCGAAATGTCCGGGCTATTGCTGCTCCTATCCCCTGATCCCGCTCAAGAAGCGCGACGTGCAGCGGCTGGCCGACCATTTCGGGCTGAGCTTTGAGGCGGCGCGCAAGAAGTTCACCAAGGTCGATGGCGATGAGCCCTATGCCATGCGGCGCAAGGCCGATACCCATTTCGGCAAGATCTGCCGCTTCTTCGACACCGACAAGCGCTGCTGCACCATCTACAAGGCGCGGCCCACCATCTGCCGCGAATATCCGGGCGGGGGTTGCGGCTACTACAGCTTCCTGATGGCGGAGCGTAATTCTCAGGAAGACCCCGAGCACGTCGCCTCGACCTGGAACGTATGATCGCGAGCGGCATGCTGCGCTGCAATAGCTAAGCGCCCGACTTTCTTCACAAAAAAGCCTTTCGTCGCATGACAGCGGAGGATTTCCTGCTTTAAGGTCGCCGCCACAAAGGGATGCCCGATTGTTGGGCTTAAATCTTGGGGGCGATAATGACCTGGGCACAGAATTACGATCCGCTGCACAACGCGGTTCTGTCGACGGCGATCGCGGCGGTTCCGATCCTGCTGCTGCTGATCATGATCGCCACCAACAAGGTGAAGACCTATTGGGCGGCGGCGATCGCCCTGGTCCTGACCATCCTGATCGCGATCTATATCTTCACCATGCCGGCGGACATGGCGGTCAAATCCGCCGGGCTGGGCGCGGTCAACGGCTTCTGGACGATCGGCTGGATCATCCTGAACGTCATCTTCCTCTACAATCTGACCAAGGAAAAAGGCCTGTTCCAGGTGTTCCAGCATTCGCTGGGCCGGGTCACCGCCGACCGGCGGTTGCAGATTCTGCTGATCCCCTTCTGCTTTGGCGCCTTTTTTGAGGGCGCGGCCGGTTTCGGCACCCCGGTTGCCGTCTGCTCGGCCATGCTGATGGGCCTGGGCTTTTCGCCCCTGACCTCCGCCGCCATGGCGCTGTTCGCCAACACCGCCACCGTGGCCTTCGGCGCCCTGGGCGCGCCGATCAACGGCCTGGCCGCATCCACCGGCATCGACCCGATCCTGTTGGGCAAGGCCATCGGCATCCAGTCGGTGCCTTTCTCGATCATCATTCCCTTCTACATGCTGTGGGTGTTCTGCGGCTGGAAGAAGACCATGGAAGTGGCGCCGGCGATCCTGGTGGCGGCCCTGTCCTTCACCATCCCCCAGTTCCTGATCTCCTATTACTCCAACCCCTACATCGTCGACGTGGCGTCGGGCGGCATTTCGCTGGCCTCGCTGGCGCTGTTCCTGCGGGTCTGGAAGCCGGCCAACATCATCACCGACACCGCCATGCGCTTCCGTGACGACTCCCATGGCGAGGTCAAGCCGCCGGAACCGCTGGAGCAGCTTCCCACCGGCAAGCAGGTGTTCAATGCCTGGCTGCCCTGGGTGATCCTTTGCGCGGTGCTGGCTTTCTGGGCCACCGACTTCTGGAAGAAGCTGGGCAACCACCTGTTCAATCCGGTCTATCACGTGCCCGGCCTGGACAAGCTGGTCCTGGCGGTGCCGCCGGTTGTCACCAAGGTGACGCCGCAAGCCGGCGCCCTGAGCTGGCAGATCCTCACCTATTCCGGCAGCGGCGTGCTGGTGGCGGGCATCATCGCCGGCCTTTTGATGGGCTTCTCGCCAATCCAGCTGGTCAAGAACTGGTTCAAGACCATCTACGTCGTGCGCTTCCCGTTGATCGCCATTGTGCTGATGCTGTCCTTGGCGGCGATCACCGGCTCCTCGGGCATCCAGGGCACGTTAGGCCTGGCCTTTGCCGCAACCGGCAAGCTCTTTCCCTTCTTCAGCGCGGTACTGGGCTGGCTGGGCGTGGCGGCGACGGGTTCGGACACCTCGGCCAACGTGCTGTTCGGCGGCCTGCAAGTGGTGGCGGCCAATCATGCCGGCTTCAGCCCCTTGCTGATGTCGGCGGCCAATTCGACCGGCGGCTGCATGGGCAAGATCATCGCCATCGCCTCCATCGTTATCGCGGTGGCGGCGACCGGCTGGCAGGGCAGCGAGGGCAAGATCCTGCGCTTCGTCCTGCCCAGCGCCCTGTTCATGGGCTTTCTGGTCGGCGTCTTTGTGATGTTGCAGGCCTATGTCTATCCCTTCACCCTGACGGTGCCGGGGATGTAACCCCGGACCAAATCGTCACACCAAAGGCCGGGCCCCAAAGGGCCCGGCCTTTTGCTTTTGACCCCTTCTGCGCTGGCCGGTAGGCTTGCGCCTCCTCCCAAAGAGCCATTTCCCATGTCCGAGCGCATCGAAAAACACGGGCTGAAAGTCAGCCCCGCCCTTTATTCCTTCATCGAAAAGGAAGCCCTGCCCCAAAGCGGCGTGGACCCCGAGAAGTTCTGGGCCGGCTTCGCCGCGCTGGCGGTGAAACTGATGCCCCAGAACAGGGCGCTACTGGCCGAGCGCGACCGGCTGCAGGCGGCCATCGACAAATGGCACAAGGAGCACCCCGCCAAGCCGATCGACCTGGCGGCTTACACCGCTTTCCTGAAAGAGATCGGCTATCTGGTTCCGGAAGGTGGCGACTTCCAGATCGGCACCGCCAACGTCGATCCCGAAATTGCCACCATCGCCGGACCGCAGCTGGTGGTGCCGCTGACCAATGCGCGCTTTGCGCTGAACGCCGCCAATGCGCGCTGGGGCAGCCTCTATGACGCGCTTTACGGCACCGATGCGATTGCGCAGGACGGCGAGCTGGCCGTTGGCAAAGGCTACAATCAGAAGCGCGGCGAGAAGGTCATCGAATTTGCCCGCGCGGCGCTGGATCAGGCAGCCCCCCTGGCGAACGGTTCCTGGAAAGACATCAGCGGGCTGTCGGTTGAAGGCGGCGCGCTCAAGCCCGCGCTGAAGAACCCGGCGCAGTTCAAGGGTTATGCCGGCGATGCAGCCGCCCCCAGCCTGGTGCTGCTGGAGCATAACGGCCTGCATATCGAGGTGCATGTCGAGCGCACGCATGTGATCGGCAAGACCGACAAGGCCGGCATCAGCGATGTGGTGCTGGAATCGGCCATCACCACCATCATGGACTGCGAAGATTCCATCGCCGCGGTCGATGCCGAGGACAAGGCCGGCGCCTATCGCAACTGGCTGGGGCTGATGGACGGCACCCTGACCGCCAGCTTTGACAAGGGCGGCAAGACCATGACGCGCGCCTTGAACCCCGATCGCACCTACACCGCGCCCGGCGGCGGCACGCTCACTTTGCCGGGCCGCAGCCTGCTCTTCATCCGCAATGTCGGTCATCTGATGACCAGCGATGCCATCTTGCTGCCCGATGGCAGCGAGATCGGCGAAGGGTTGATGGATGGCGTGGTCACCAGCCTGGTTGCCCTGCACGATATTCGGGGCCGGCGCGCCAACAGCCGCAAGGGCAGCATCTATATCGTCAAGCCCAAGATGCATGGGCCCAAGGAAGTGGCCTTCACCAGCGCCATCTTCGATGGCGTGGAAGACATTCTGGGGCTGGCGCGCAATACCATCAAGATGGGCATCATGGACGAGGAGCGCCGCACCTCGACCAACCTGAAGGAATGCATCCGCGCGGCAAAGGACCGCGTCGTCTTCATCAATACCGGCTTCCTCGACCGTACCGGCGACGAGATGCACACCTCCATGTATGCCGGCGCCATGGTGCGCAAGGGCGACATGAAGACGTCCAAATGGCTGGCCGCTTACGAAGACCAGAATGTCGATATCGGCCTGGCCTGCGGTTTCCAGGGCAAGGCGCAGATCGGCAAGGGCATGTGGGCCATGCCCGACAAGATGGCCGACATGCTCAAGGCCAAGATCGGCCATCCCATGGCGGGTGCCTCTTGCGCCTGGGTGCCGTCACCGACTGCCGCCACCTTGCATGCCCTGCACTATCACCAGGTCAGCGTGAGAGCGCGGCAGGACGAATTGAAGTCGCGCCCGCGCGCCAAGCTGTCGGACATCCTGACCATCCCGCTGGCCGACCGGCCCAACTGGTCGCCCGAGGAAGTACAACAGGAGCTGGACAACAATGCCCAGGGCATCCTGGGCTATGTGGTGCGCTGGGTGGACCAGGGCGTGGGCTGTTCCAAAGTGCCCGACATCCACAATGTCGGGCTGATGGAAGACCGCGCCACCTTGCGCATTTCCAGCCAGCACATCGCCAACTGGCTGGAGCATGGCATCTGCAAGGAAGAACAGGTCCGCGAGACGCTCAAGCGCATGGCCAAGGTGGTGGATCAGCAAAATGAAGGCGATCCGCTCTATCAGCCGATGGCGCCCGGCTACGACGGCATCGCCTTCAAGGCGGCCAGCGATCTGGTGTTCAAGGGCAAGGAACAGCCCAGCGGCTATACCGAGCCGCTGCTGCACCAGGCGAGAAGAAATTTGAAGGGCGACTGAGCCAAAGAAAAAGGCGCCTTGCGGCGCCTTTTTTATTTCGACTTGTCCAGCGCCTTCAGGATGGCATCCGTCATGCCTGCCGTGCCCACCTTGTTCATGTTGGGCTGCATGATGTCCCCTGTGCGGAAACCTTCCGCCAGCACCTTGTCGACCGCCTTTTCCAGGCGCTGCGCCTCGTCCTTCAGGCCGAAGGAATAGCGCAGGCACATGGCGAAGGAGAGAATCGAGGCGATGGGATTGGCCAGGCCCTTGCCCGCGATATCCGGCGCCGAACCATGGATGGGCTCATACAGCGCCGACGGCAGGCCATTGGCCTTCTTGTCGCCCAAGGACGCCGAGGGCAGCATGCCGATCGAGCCGGTCAGCTGCGCGGCTTCGTCCGACAGCACGTCGCCGAACAGATTGTCGGTGACCAGCACGTCGAACTGCTTGGGATTGCGCACCAGCTGCATGGCGGCATTGTCGGCCAGGATGTGATGCAGCTCGACATCGGAATATTCGCGGGCGTGCAGCTCGGTGATGACTTCCTTCCACAAAACGCCGGTGACCATGACGTTGGACTTTTCGGCGCTGTGCACCTTGTTGCCGCGCAGCCGCGCCATGTCGAAGGCAACGCGGCAGACCCGCTGGATCTCGCTGGTGGTATAGACGCCGGTATCGACGGCACGCTTCTGGCCGTCCGGCAGGCTGGTGGTTTCCTTGGGAAGACCAAAATAGACGCCCCCCATCAGCTCGCGCACGATCAGGATGTCGAGGCCTGAAACGATCTCCGGCTTCAGGGTCGAGGCATCCTTGAGCGCGTCAAAGCACAAGGCCGGGCGCAGATTGGCGTAAACCGCCATGTCCTTGCGGATGCGCAGCAACCCGCGCTCGGCGCGCTTTTCGAACGGCAGGCCATCCCACTTCGGGCCGCCGACAGACCCCATCAGCACCGCGTCGGCGGCATTGGCCTTGGCAATGGTCTCATCGGGGTCGGGACGCCCGACCGTGTCGATGGCGACGCCGCCCAACAGCGCTTCCTCGGTCTTGTAGGCCAGGCCCTTCTGGCCGAACCATCCCACCACCCGCATGGTGGCGTCCATCACCTCGGGGCCGATACCGTCGCCCGGTATCAGAAGGAGCTTGTACTCGTTCGTCATTGTCTCTCTCGGAATTTTCTAAAGCCAGGGCGCCTGGACGTGCTGCTGCTTTTCGAAGCTGTCGATCTTGTCCTCGGTGCGCATGGTCAGGCCGATATCGTCCCAGCCATTCAGCAGGCACTGTTTGCGGAATTCATCGACCTCGAACTTGATCGTGCCGCCATCGGGGCCGCGGATCTCCTGCTTTTCCAGGTCGATCGAGACCACGGCATTGGCGCCGCGCTCGGCATCGTCCATCAGCATGTCGACCTGTTCCTGCGGCAGCTTGATCGGCAGGATGCCGTTCTTGAAACAGTTGCCATAGAAGATATCGGCGAAGCTGGGGGCGATCACGCAGCGGATGCCGAAATCCAGCAGCGCCCAGGGGGCGTGCTCGCGGCTAGAGCCGCAGCCGAAATTGTCGCCCGCCACCAGAATCTTGGCCTTGCGATAGGCCGGCTTGTTGAGCACGAAGTCGGGCTTCTCGCTGCCATCGGCATTGTGACGCATCTCATCGAACAGGGCCTTGCCCAGTCCGGTGCGATGGATGGTTTTCAGATATTGCTTGGGGATGATCATGTCGGTGTCGACATTGATCATGTTCAGGGGGGCGGCGACGCCCTCGAGGGTCTTGAAGGGTTCCATGGCGGGGCGGACCATAGCCAATCCGCCGGAAAAGTGAACCCCGCAAAAAAGCCCGTCCCGTATGTGTCGCGGGCGGGCTTTTCGCAGGACCAAACGGGTTTTTCAGACCACCGGCGAGGTGGAATCCGGAACCAGCTTGCGGCCGGCATCGATCTGGGTGAACAGCGCCGCCCCCAGGACCGCCAGGCCCACCACCATGTAGAAGGCGGCGTCCCAGCCATAGGCCTTGACGACGAATCCGGTCACGGTGGCGATGATGGCGCCCCCGATATTGCCGGCGGTATTCATCACCGCCGAACAGGAGCCGGCGAAGCTGCCGCCGATATCCAACGTCACCGCCCAGGCATTGCCGACCACCAGCTCCAGGCCGAACACCGCGCCCCCGAACAGCGCGGCGCTGAGGTAACGGTCCGGCTCATGAATCGCCAGCGGGATGCAGATCGCCGCCAGCAGGAAGCCGAAGATCGCCACGCTTTGGCGGGCGAATTTAATCCGGCCGGTCTTGTGGATGATCAGGTCCGAGAACACCCCGCCGCAGATGTCGCCCACCACGCCGGCCGCCAGGGGCAGGCTCGCGAAGAAGCCCATCTCCTTCAGCGAGTAACCCCGCGCGCTGTCCAGATATTTGGGATACCAGACCAGGAACATGTTCAGGCAATAGCCGTAACAGAAATACATCCCCGCCACCGTCCACATCTGGCGGCTGGACAGGATCAGCTTCCAGGGGATCGATTGGCGCTTCTTGGCGTGGCCCAGCGCCGAAACAATCTTGTGCCGCTCGGCCTCGTTGACACTCCCATGTTCGCTGGGCGCGTCGCGGTAATACCAGATCCACACACTGGCCCAGACAAGACCGACGGCAGCGAAGATAAAGAATGGCACATGCCAACCGTAATGGCCGATCAGGGTGGCGACCAGGATCGGCGCCGCGGTGCCGGCCAGGCGCGAGCCGGCATGGGTGGAACCTTGCGCAAACCCGCGCTCGGTCGGCAGCATCCAGCGCGACAAGGCGCGATTGGAAATCGGGAAGGCGCCCGCCTCGCCCACGCCGATCATGAACAGCAGGACCATCATCATGGTCACATTGATGGAAAAGCCGGTGAGGAAGGTGAAGACCGACCACCAGATCACCACACTGGCCAGCGCAATGCGCGGGCCGGCCCGGTCACCGAACCAGCCGCCGGGAATCTGGAACAGGGCATAGGCCCAGTTGTAGCAGCCGATGATGACGCCAAAAGTTTCGATCGAGAATTTGAACTGCTTCTGGATCACCGGCAGGGCATTGGAAAGCAGAACGCGGTCCAGATAGGTGATGAAATAGACCATCACCACCAGGGCGAGGACGCTGTGACGCACGCGTGTCGGCTTGGCAGTGGACATCAGGCTTTCCCTCAACCGGCCCAGGGGCCACGCACATGCGCGGCCCACGCAGCCAAACGCGACTTAGTAAGGCATGTCCGGCAGATTGGCCGGGCGCGGCTGGCACTGGCTTTCAGGCCGGTCGCGGCAGGTCTGCCAGATGGTCGGCACGGAATTGCCCGCGATATAGACCGAGTTGATGGTCTCGGTATTGTGGATGTCGGCCGCCGGATTCTTGTCCAGCACCAGCAGGTCGGCCCACTTGCCGGCAGCAATGGTGCCGATCGAATTGTCGCCCAGCCAGCGGGCATTGTCGCTGGTTGCGGACTTGATTGCCTCCATCGGCGTGCGGCCGGCCAGCACTTCCAGCTGCATTTCCTCATGGGCATTAAAGCCGGGGAAGCGGCCATTGGGGCCTGAATCGGTGCCCATGCCGGTATTCACGCCCGCCTTCACCATCGCCGCATAATTCTCCAGCGCCTGGGCCAGGGTGCGGTCCATGTCGTAGAAGACTTTCTTCTCATAGGGCAGGCCAGGGAAGCGCGTCGGCCCCAGCACAATCGCCTTTTCGCGGTCCGTGCTCTTGAGCGCGGTCAGGGTGCCGGGCGTCACGCCACGGGTGAAGAAGGGATCGTTCAGCCAGGGCATGATCGCCAGGCTGTAGGCCATCTCGCGGCTGAGCGTGGACGACACCATCCACACATTCTTGGCCTTCATCATGGTGAGCAGTTCATTGTCGACCGGCTGGTCGCGCACCATATGGGCGAAACCATCGATGCCTTCGCGGATCAGTTCCTTGGCGTCGGCCAGATAGAAGATGTGCGCCACGGCGCGCAGATGCTTCTTGTGCGCTTCATCGATGGCGGCGGCCGAAACCGCGGGCGGCATCTTGACCGGGATGGTCTTGCGCTCGTCATCCACCCAGAGCTTGATGAAATCGACGCCCTTGGCCGCCTGCTCGTCCACCAGCTTGCGCGCTTCCTCCGGCGTGGAAACCGGATGGGTGACGCCCACCAGACCGCCATAACCGCCCTTGATCACCGTGCCCTGGCCGGCGCTGAAGATGCGCGCCATGGAGGGGCGGCTCTTGCGCTGCTGATCGCGCATCTGAAGGACGAAATCCTTGTCGGTGCCCAGCACCTGCACCGACGTCACGCCATAGGCGGCATACTGCTTCAGGTCGGCCTGGACGTTCTCGGGCGTCTCGTATTTTTCGTCCTGGGTGACGTCGTGCATCATGCCCAGATGGACATGGCTGTCGATGATGCCTGGCATCACGAACTTGCCGCTGAGGTCCTTGACGGTTGCGCCGGCCGGCGCCTTGAGGCCGGACACCGGACCGACCCAGGCGACCTTGCCGTCGGTCATGACAATGGCGGAGTTGGGCTGGGGCGCAGCACCGGTGCCATCGATCACGGTGACATTTTTCAGAACCGTGGTTTCGGCCATGGCCGGAACCGTGAAAGCGAGCAACGCCACAAGACCGGCGCCCAACTTCAATCCACGCATGTCAAAACTCCTGTCACCAGCACGCTCGCAGTGGCCGGTTCTTACGAAACCGATCTGGAAAAAAACAGCACAGAATTACGCTGCACTGCGAAATGAAATCTTCGCCAATTGTCGCCAAGAAAAATGCCGCCCTCCTTTGGGAGGACGGCACCAATCGCGGGTTGCTCCCGCCTTATCTCTGTCACCCTCTGGGATGAAAGCCATAAGGCCGATCATCCTTCCGGCGTTCGTGCCGATAACGTGTTGATTCTTTGTCTTGTTTCCTCGACCCCAGTCAGCGGTCTTTGCCGCCTTCACTGACGCAGCCCTCGTTTCGCGGGACCGCTTCTCGAAAAGACTATGTCAGGACGCGGACGAAAACAAATGTCTTGCGGAGACTTTCCCACATCACGGTGAAGACCTAACCTCACCGCAACAAGAAAATGAGGAGGGTTGTCATGGCACGCTTGTCACGCCGCGATCTGATGGTGGCCGCAGCCGGGGTGATGATCCCCAGCGCGGCTTTCGCAACCGATCCGGTCATTCCCGAAGCCACGATTGCCGCGCGCAAGAACGCGCCGATGGTGCCCAAGAAGGTCAATAAGCTCTACAACTTGACGGCCGGCGGGGTGAAAGAGCCCAATGACATGCAGTTCGCGCCCGACGGCAAGCTGTGGGTGCTGGACCAGGTCGATCCCAACCATGTCGCGACCATCGATCCCAAGACCGGACAGGTTCTGGCCAATGTGGTTACCGAGTGCATCCATGGTAGCGGTATTACTTATGGCGACGGCGCCTGGTTCCTGACCTCGACCAAGGTTCTCACGGGAAATCCCTCGACCCTGAAGGTCGATCCCAAGACCGGCAAGACACTGAAGAAGTGGGAGACGCCCGGCTGGGGGATTTACGGCACCTACACAACCCGCGTGCCCAAGCCGGGCGATTTGCCGCTGGCCTCGGGCGGCCATGGCGTGAAATGGGCCGGCAATGGCCAGTACTGGATGGCCGTGCCCGCCAGCGGCAAATTGTACCTGATGAATGCCGAGGAAGGCACCGTGGCCCGCAGCATCCAGGCGCCGACCGTGCGCACCCACGGCATTGCGCTGGAAGGCGATCACATCTGGTGCGTGGGCAGCGACGAGGCGGAAATCTACAAGTTGCAGAAATCCGACGGCGCCATCGTCGCAAAGATCGTCCTGGACAAGGCCAATGACCCGTCCGTTCACGGGCTGGACATCAAGGATGGCGTGCTGTGGTATTGCGACGCCAACAAAGGTTGGATCTGCAACCTGACGTAAGATTTTCAAGACCGGTAGGGAGAGAGCGATGGATCGCCGCAGTGTGATGACGGGGATGCTTGGCACGGCGGCAGCGCTCTGGACGCCGCCGGATGCGTTTGCGCTGGGCCTGCCCAAGGACAAGATCAAGCGCATCCGCTACTACAAGACGCCGACCGACGCGGCGGGGCGCCCCAACATCCATCAACCGACCTTCAATCAGTCGACCAACATCGTCACCATCGAGACCGAAAGCGGGCTGATGGGCATCGGCGAGGGCGGCGAGCCTTCGACCATGGAACAATGCGCCGGTCTTTTGATCGGCGAAGACCCGTTCCGCAGCCAGCATCTGTGGCAGGTGATGGAGCGCGGCTATTTCTATCCCGCCGGCCGGGAAAAAACCCATTCGCTGGGCGCGCTGGATGTCGCGTTGTGGGACCTGAAAGGCAAGGCGCTGGGCGTGCCGGTGTGGCAGCTTTTGGGCGGCAAAGCCCGCGACTATGTCGAATGCTATGCGACCTCCTATCCCACGCCCAAGGGCGGCACCCTGGAAGACGCGGCGCGCGCCTGCATCGCGGAAGGTTTCCGCGCCTATCGCACCGGCGTGCGCGAGAACGCGAATTTCGATCGCTTCGAAGCCGTGCGCCAGACGGTGGAAGACTGCCAGATGATCCGCAAGGGCGTGGGCAAGGACGGCGCCTGGGCCATCGACTTCCATGGCACAATGGATCCGGAAGACGCCATCACGCTCGCCACCGAGCTTGAGCCCTTGCATCCCTTCTTCTGCGAAGACCTGATCCGCGGCGAGAATATCGACATCTATAAAGTGATGCGGCCACGGCTGCGCGTGCCGGTCGCGGTGGGCGAGATCTATGGCGTGAAATGGGAAATCGCGCCGCTGATCGAGCAGAACCTGATCGACTTCGCCCGCTGCACCGTGCCCAATGTCGGCGGCATCACCGAATATATGAAGATCGCCGCTTTGGCCGAGACTCATTATTGCGGGTTGATCCCGCATTTCACCGGGCCGATCGGTGAAACCGCGCTGGTGCATTGCCTGACCGCGACCTCGGTGATCGCGCTGATGGAAATGACCGACGCGGGACGCCGTCCCTGGCCTTATCTGCCCCAGGCCTATGACTTCCATAATGGCAAGCTGTGGCCCAACGACCGGCCGGGCCTGGGCGTCACTCTGGATACCAGCAAGCTGGAAAAGGTTGGCGACTGGACGGAGCATTATGCCCCGATCCAGATCAATCACCGGCCGGATGGTTCCTATACGAACTGGTAGGCGCCCGTTGTCATGCCCGCGCAAGCGGGCATCCGTGAGTTGCGGCGCGCCGCGGGCGCGTGAGCAGGTCCGGTGGACCTGCGAGAGCAACGAACGCCGCGAGTTTGAGCGAGCGGCTACGGCCGCTTACGCGGGCATGACAAAGAAGCCCTTTACCCGGCAGCTTTAAACGCCGCCACACTCTGCCGCGCACGGGTTGCGATTTCCTCGTCGCTGTAATCCGGCTTGAACAGGTCCGCGCCCATGCCGAAACCGGCGGCGCCCGCCCAGCGCCACTCTTTCATATTGCCGGCGCCCACCCCGCCCACGGCATAGACCGGCACGTCCTTGGGCAACACCGCCAAAAGCGCTTTCAGATGCGCGGTCCCAGCGGTAGCGGCGGGAAACAGTTTGAGAAAACGCGCACCCGCGGCGATGGCGGCAAAGGCCTCGCTGGGGGTATAGAAGCCCGGCATCACCACCATCTTCTTTTCCACCCCGCGCGCGATCACGGTCGGGTTGGTGTTGGGCGTGACCAGGAGCTTGCCGCCGGCATCGGCCACCCGGTCCACATCGGCGGGGTCGAGCACAGTTCCGGCGCCGGTCAGGCAGCGATCGCCATAGGTCTTGGCCAGCATGCCGATGCTCTTGAACGGGTCTGGCGAGTTGAGCGGCACCTCGATGGCGCGAATACCAGCCTCGAACAGCGCCGCGGCCACGCCTTCAATCCTGTCGGGCGTCACGCCCCGCAAGATCGCCACCAGCGGCAATTCGTTCAGAAGATCCGTCATGAAAAAATTTCCGCATGGGCATGAACCAGGCCGCCCAGGGCCGCGGCGTCGCCATCGATCACCGCACTTGCAACATCATAGGCCTTGAGCACGCGGCCATAAAGCGCGGCCAGTGCCGGAGTGCAGATCAGCTGCACCGGTCCGCCCGGAAGAAACAGCCGCAAGGCTGTGGCCACATCCTTGCCCAGGACCAGCCCCGACAGATAGGAGGCGGCATCGCTTTTGGCCATGTCGCCGGTCACCACCCGGGCGCGGGTGCTGAACAGAAGATGCAGCAGATCGGTATCGGGATTGGCCCGCACGAAATCCAGCCCGCGCGTCAGGGCGGGGCTTTGGATATCGACCTCGCCGCCGTCGCGCGCCAGCACGCTGTGGCGGCGCAGGAGTTCAAACAGTTCGCCCGAAAGCGCGGTCTGGAATTCGACCACCGCGCCATCCTCCACCAAGACCCATTTGGCATGGGTGCCGGGCATGCAGAAAAGATGGCGGCCCTTGGCCAGCGACGGATTGAGACGAAGCGCACCCAGAATCTGGGTCTCCTCGCCCCGCATCACATCGGGTGCGCCGGTTTTTCCGATGCAGGACAGGCCCGGCAGAATGGCGATGGCGCGCCCGTCTGCCTGAAAGCGCAGCGCCGCGCCGGCAATTCCTTCCGGTTTTGCCGGACAGTGCAGATAGGGCACCTCTTTCCAGCCGATGGTCGAGCCCACCATGCCGCCCAGGACGGCAGGCAGAGTGCCATGCGCCCTGTCCCAAGCGGCGACCGCGGCCGCAAAACGGCCGGCGCAGTCGGGCAGGGAAGCGCCTTCGCCCTCGCCCCGCGCCAGGACCGATCCTCGCGCGTCACATAGAAAAAGCCGCAAGCGGCTGGTACCCCAGTCGCCGGCGATGAAGGCCGTCTCGCTCATGGCGGCGTTCTACAAGGGGCGTCAGTCTTTGTCGAACAGGATGCGGAGCTCGTCCTTCGCCTTTTCCAGGACGCGCTTGCGCCGCGCCGGCAGGTCCTTGCCCGCCCGGTTGATATAGAAGGTCAGCATCGACATGGCCGACCGATAAGGACCGGATTTCTTCCGTTTGCTGTGTTCGGCGGACCGCTTGAGCGAACGGGCGATCTTTTTGGGATCGTCCTGCTTGAACACGCCCTGCCGAAGGTCGAGGGCATTGCTTTCCCGCGTCACCTTGCCGGACCATTTCCGGGCCGGCGCCTTCTTTTTCTTCTTCACGGCCAAACTGGAACCCCACAGGCAGGTCGGTTCGTACTGGCAACACATCAGCCTCTGCGGCGTTCCCGTCCGGAACCGAAGCCGGTGTAACCGGTTACGTGGCGTGGGGGTTTTCGGCAATCACGAGGAAACGTCATGGCACGCAAATATTCCAAAGGCGCGCAGAAGAAAGTCAAGAAAGCGATGCACGAACGCAAGAAGGGCACGCTGCGCAGCGGCAAAGGCGGCAAGGGCGGCAAGGTGAAAAGCCGCAAGCAGGCCATCGCCATCGGCCTGTCGGAAGCGCGCAAGGAAGGCAAGAAAGTTCCCAAGAAGCGCAAGAGCAAGAAGAGCAGAAAGAAGAAGAGCTAGGCCGTCATCTCGGCCGCCAGCGCGCACAGCTTTTCCAGGCTGAAAGGCTTGTGCAAGGTTTGAATGCCCGCCGCCTTCAGGATATGGGGCGGCGGGTCCTGGGAATAGCCGGTCATCAGCAGCACTTTCAGATCCGACTTGAGCCGGAGCCCGGCTTCCACCAGGGCATAGCCATCCATTCGCGGCATCTTGATATCGGATACCAGCAGCGAGATTTCGGGATGGGCCTTGAGCAGCTCCAGCGCTTCGACGCCGTCGCCGGCCTCGAAAACCTTGAAGCCCGCATCCTCCAGCATCTCCACCGCGATGAGGCGCAGCATGGCCTCATCCTCGGCCAGAAGGATTGTACCCATGCTCATGCTGTCTCCCGGTCGCGCGGCATCAATATGGTGATCGCAGTGCCCCTGCCCGGCGTGGAATCGATCGCCAGATAGCCGCCCGACTGGCGCACGAAGCCGAAGGTCATGGAAAGGCCAAGGCCCGTGCCCTTGCCTTGCGGCTTGGTGGTGAAGAAAGGATCAACCGCGCGGCGGCGCACATCTTCAGGCATGCCGATGCCGGTATCGATCACTGCCAGGGCCACATAATCGCCAGGCACGAATTCTCCCTCCACGTCCGCAGGCGCTTCCGTCAGCGTCACATTGCGGGTTTCCACCACCAGGCGCCCCCCATCCGGCATCGCGTCGCGGGCATTGATGGCAAGGTTGAGCAGCACATTCTCCATCTGGTTGATGTCGCATAAGGTGGACCAGCTGGCGGTCAGCCGCAGGACGATCTCCACCTTCTCGCCCACCGAATGGCGGATCAGTTCCGACAGGCCTTGCACCAGGGTGCTGAGATTGACCCGTTGTGGCGTCAGCGGCTGGCGGCGGGAAAAGGCCAGAATGCGCTGGGTCAGATGCGCGGCGCGGTCCAGCGCCTCATCGGCCGAGGCGATATAGCTCTCGGCGTTCTCGGCTTCCGCGCCCAGCCGGCGCTTCAACAGGCGCAAATTGCCCTTCACGATCATGATCAGATTGTTGAAGTCATGGGCGATGCCCCCGGACAGCTGGCCGATGGCTTCCATCTTGTGGCTCTGGCGCAGCGCTTCCTCCGTCTTGCGCCGCTCTTCCATCTCCTCCTGCAAACGGTGGTTCACATTGGCCAGTTGCTGGGCGCGCTTGGAAAGCGTCGCCTGGGAGAAACTCAACACCGCGATCACCAGCGCGCCCATGGTGACCAGGAGGATCAGGCCGGCATAACGCGCCAACCGTCGCTCGCGGGGTTCGGTCACGGCGCGCAGCAGGACAGCCCCCACCCGATTGCCATTCTGACTCACCGGCACGGCAATATCGATGTAACCGGCGCCAAGGCTGGTCCCGATCCGGGTCATCCCCGCCGGCAGCCGGCTGCCGCGGGCAAAGCCCGCAATCATGGCTCCCTGGCCACCATAGATGCCGGCGCCTTCCAGTTCGGGATTGACCTGAAGGGCATCGACATATTCCTGCGCCGCTTTGTGGTCATCGAACACCACCGCGGCGGCCACGCTGCCGGCCAGGATCTGCGCCTGTTCGCGCACGCTGCGCACCTGCTGAGCGCTGTAAAGCTGTTCCTGATAGACCGCCATCAATACGCCGGCGGCCAGCAAAATCGCGGCGGCCGCCAGCGCGGCGATCACCTGGGGAGACCAGTCGCGGGGCGTTGGGATCATAGCTGGCCCCGCAGCCGAACCGCATGGGCCAGGCCCAAAAGCTTGGAGCTGATGACCAGGCCATCCCGGGTGGCTTCGGCGTCGTCGATGTCGAAGCGCACATGGTTGGCCTCGATCACAAAGCTGATCACGCCATGCGGTCTGAGGCCCGAGTCGGTCACCGTCACCACCGGCTTGCCCTTCATGGCATCCAGCGCGCCCTCCACCAGGGCCGGATCATCGCCACCGCCCAGAAAAAGCAGCTGGCAGGACGCTTGCGGGTCGACTTGCGTCATGTGACGCACCAAGACCGGGCGTTCCCCCACTTTCTGGGTACCCGCCTCCTGGTCCAGCTTGCCGCCAAACGGATCGGTGCCCAGCACACAGATGTTTACCGGCGCGGTGGCGGAAACAAACGTGCCTTCCGGCCAGCTAATGAAAGGCACGAATTTCGGCAGGTAGGCCGCCTTCACGGCATATTCCAGCGACGGCTCACCCCGGGCAGACATCGAGAACGCCATGCCCGCAAGGAGGATGCCCGCCAGGAAGGGCCTTGAATGCATCAGAACCGCAATCTGGTTTCGAAATAGACGCTGCGCCGGATCTGGTCAGCGCCCGGATATTCCAGGTGCCGGCCGTGCAGCAGATTGTAGCCGGCCAGCGCAACCGACAGGGTATCGGAAATCTTCCAGCCCAGGCGGGAATTCAGCTCGACATATTCCGGCACCGCCGGGTTGGGCAGCGCCCCCACATAGCGGAAGTCGGCGTCGAAATTCAGGTCATAAGGCAGGTTCATGGACGAGCGCAGCGAAGCCTGGTGATGCGGATCATCGCCCGCCTGGGCGATACCCAGAAGTTTGCTGGAACCGGGCTGAAAAGAAAGGTCTTCGTGCTGCGCATTGAAACCCAAATCCAGCCGCCACCAGTCCAGCGCCTGAAAGCTCGCCCAGGCTTCGACACCGTGGACGCTGCCCTTCATGGTGTTGGCCCATATCAAGGGCAGGACCACGGTGGGGGTGGGTTCGATATCCTTCAGGTCGCCATAGACGTTGTTGAAGACCGAGACCGAGAGGGAGACGCGGTCGAACAACTGGCCGCGGTAACCCAGCTCGTAGGCCGTAACCTGTTCCGGCAGAAACTTGGGATTGCCGGTGAGGAAAGTGACGGTGCCCAGTTTTTCCACCACATCGGTGTCAAAGGGGGTGGGCGAACGCACCGCGCGCGAGATCGCGGCCCACACCATCTGATCGGGCGCCACCTGCCAGGAAAGCCGCCCGCTGGGCATGGGCGACCAGCCGCTATAGGGATCATTCTCCAGCTTCAGGCCCACCGTCAGCTCCACCGTGTCGCCCAACGCGATGCGGTCCTGGGCGAAGATGTCGGCCAGATTGAGGGTGCGATGTCCCGGCCGCCAGGTCAGCGAATTGGCGGTGCCGATCCGGTCCGTGATGCCATATTGCAGGATGCGATCGCCCGCGCCCCAGACGATATCGTTCCAGCCGCCCAGCCGGAAATTGTGCTGGCCTTCGAGGTCATAGGTGTTGAGCACAAAACCGCCGCCATCGGTGACGTTGCGCTGGGTCTCGTCATAATAGGTCAGAAGCTGGAACGAGGAATCGTCGTCCAGCTTGTGTTGCCAGTGCGCCGTGAAGTTGCCGCCGCCGATGATCTGATCGGGCAGTCCCAGCTGGCCTTCGGCACCGCTATAGATATCGCCCTGCAAGGTGACCTGGTCCAGGGCCTCGTTCCAATCCACCCGGAAACCGCCTTGCGGCCTGGTCCAGCTGTCATGGGCATTTGCGCCGGCGCTGTTGTTGAAGGCGCGCTGCCAGAAATCCTTGGCATAGATCCGATAGTCGACATTGTCGGCCAGGCTGCCGCCATATTGCACGGCACTGCTGCTATACTGGTCGCCGACACCCACGGTCAGCAATCCACCCTGGGTATCACCCGCCTTGCGGGTAATGATGTTGATCACGCCATTGACCGCGTTTGCGCCCCACAGGGTGCCGCCGGGCCCGCTGATCACCTCGATGCGCTCGACATCCTCGGGCAGCACATCCTGCATGTCCCAATAAACGCCGGAATAAAGCGGGGTATAGACGCTGCGCCCGTCGATCAGCACCAGGAGCTTGTCGGGAAAGTTCTGCGCGGCGCTGTTGCCGTTAAAGCCGCGCGCGGTGATCTGATAATTGGCGGGGCTTGCCTGCATCACCTCCAGATTCGGGGCGAGGCGCAACATTTCCGGGACGCTGGTGGCGCCGGAGCGGATCACATCGTCATGGCTGATGACATAGACCGCGGCCGCGGCAGTGGAAAGCGACTGCGGCGTCCTTGAGACCGATGTTATCTCCACATTGGCCAGCTGCTCGATGCTGAGGGCGGGAAGATCAGCCTCGGCGACCTGCTGCGCTCGCGCACCCTGCGCCAGGGCACCGGTACTCAACACAAGGCCCGCAACAGCCCCCCAACGGGCTTTACCCAACAGCACCCTGCCCCCTGCCTCCAGCCGGCAGTCCCGCCGGTTGGGTCGAAAACGTACGAAGGACCAAAAAGTTCCGTGAAAGGAACAAATACCTTGGGGCTAGTTGGACGGGGGCTTCAATCCGCGATGCACCAGCATCGGGCCGATATCGGGGTCCTTGCCGTAAAAGGCCCGGAACATGGGGCCATAATCCAGGGTATGGCCCTTCGAGAGGATCATGTCGCGGAAGCGCTGGCCATTGGCACGCGTCAGCCCGCCATGGGCGGTGAACCAGGCATAGGCGTCGTCATCCAGCATTACCGTCCACTGATAGGCGTAATAGCCGGAGGCATAGCCATTGGCCCAGATGTGCAGGAAGTAGCTGGAGCGGTAGCGCGTCGGCACATTGGGAAAATCGGTGCCGGTCTCCTTCAGCGCCTTGGCCTCGAAGGCATCGACATCCTGCTTGGGCGCGTCCGCCGGCAGCGTGTGCCACTTCACGTCCAACTCGGATGCCGCCAGCAATTCACCCAGCGCGTAGCCCTGGCCCCAGGTCTGGGCGGACTTGATCTTGTCCACCAAGGCTTGCGGGATCGGCGCCCCGGTCTTGTAGTTCATCGCATAGTGTTTGAGCACGTCGGGATAAAGCGCCCAATGCTCGTTGAACTGGGAGGGAAACTCCACAAAATCGCGGGCCACGCTTGTGCCTGACACCAGCGGATAGGTCTGGTTGGCGAACAGGCCGTGCAGGGCATGGCCGAACTCGTGGAACATGGTGGTGACGTCGTCGAAGCTGATCAGCGCGGGCTGACCGGGCGCCGGCTTGGTGAAGTTGGCGACATTGTAGATGACCGGCTTGGTGCCGAGCAGCTTTGACTGCTCCACGAAGTTGCTCATCCAGGCGCCGCCGGATTTGTTGTCGCGCTTGTAATAGTCGAAATACATCAGGCCCAGCGACGAACCATCCTGGTCGAAGACTTCATAGACCATCACATCCGGCTGATAGACCGGAATGTCGTGGCGCTGCTTGAAGGTCAGGCCATAAAGCTTGTTGGCCGCATAGAAGACGCCGTCGGTCAGCACCTTGTGGATTTCGAAATAGGGCTTGAGCGCATTCTGGTCCAGGTCATAGCGTTCCTTCTGCACCTGGTCGGCATAACGCTCCCAGTCCCATGGCTTCAGGTCGAAATGCTTGCCGTCCTTGTCGATGGCGGCCTGGATCAGTTTGGCCTCATCCGCCGCCTTGGCGCGGGTGGGTCCCACCAGCTGGCCCAGGAATTTCTCGACCTTGTCCGGCGTGTCGGCCATCTGGTCGTAAAGCACATAGGCGGCATAATTGGGATAGCCCAGCAATTTGGCTTTCTGCGCGCGAATGACGGCCAGCCGCGAAATGATCGCGCGGGTATCATTGGCGTCGCCTTTTTCGGTCCGCGTCCAGCTGTTGTTGAACAGCTTTTCACGCACGGCACGGTCCGACAGCGAAGCCAGGAGCGGCTGCTGGGTGGTGTTCTGCAGCGGAATGACATACTTGCCCGCAAGCTTGCGCGCCTTGGCGGCCTCCACCGTGCTGGCGATCTCCGCATCCGACAGGCCGGCGAGCTGGGCCTTGCTGTCCAGCACCAGCGCGCCGGCCTTGGCGGCGGCGACCAGCTTCTGCTGAAACTGGGTTTCCAGGCTGGCATCTTCCTTGTTGATCGCCTTGAGCTTGGACTTGTCTGCGTCGGACAAAAGCGCGCCGGCATGGACGAACTGGCGGTAATAAAGCGTCAGCACCTGCAGCGCTTCCGCATCCAGCTTCAGGCTGGCGCGGCTGTCATAGAGAGTCTTCACCCGCTGGAAGAGTTTGGGATTGAGGAAAATGGCATCGTTGTGCGCAGCCAGCTTGGGCGCTTCCACCGTCTGCACTTTGTCGAGTGTCGGATTGGTATTGGCCTGCACCACGCCGAAGAAGGTGTTGTTCACCCGGTCCAGCATGCGACCTGACCGCTCCATCGCCGCGATGGTGTTGTCGAAGGTGGGCGCGGCCGGGTTGTTGGCGATCTGCTGGATCTCGGCCAGCTGTTCCTTCATCCCGGCCTCGAAACCGGGTTGATAGTCGCTGTCCTTGATGATGTCGAAGCGTGGCGCCTGGTAGGGCAGATTGCTGGGCGTGGCAAAAGGATTGGCGGCCAGGGCGGGCGCCGCAAGCGCACCCCACAGCAGAGCCGTTACACTGACGCCAAGAAAGCCGCGCATGGAAAACCCTCCGAAAGGACCGGAGAGATATTACCCGGCAATCGGGCCGGCGCTAGATCGCGCTGCCGGCCGCCCGAATCTCGGCGCGGGCGATGGTAAGAGGCTCGATGACGGCTTGCTGGCGGTGATGGCTCAGGGTCAGCACCGATTTGACGCTGTCCGCATATTCGCCCGGCAAGGGAGCCCGCACAGCGGTAACCTTGGAGGGGTCGATTTTCACGGTTGCGCCATCGGGGCGGGTGAACTTGATCGCCTCCAGCCCGTCCTTGCCGGCATGCAGGGCCTTGGTGATGCCCCCGACATAGGCACGGGTTTCAGCCGGCAAACGCGCGCCATGTTCCAGATGGTCTTCCAGCTTGCCCGGACCGGCATTGTAAGCCGCGAACATCGCCGGATAACCGTATTTGTGGTGCAGCCAGCGCAGATAGGCGGCGCCCGCCATGATGTTGTCGCGCGCGTCAAACGGATTGGCGCCAAGCTTATGTTCGACCGCCATCTCGTCATAGGTTTCGGGCAATACCTGCATCAGCCCCACCGCGCCGGCGCGGCTGATGATCGGCTGACCTTCCCCCAGCATGGTGCGCCCGCCGCTTTCGCGCGCCATCACCGCGCGGATCCAGGCCTTGGGCACATGAAAGCGATCGGAGGCTTCGGTGATGAAGCCATCCCAGCGATTGAGGAGTTGCGACGGCGTCATCGCCGCTTCCTTGTCATAGACCGAAGGCTGCACCTGGATCGCCTCGATCAGCTGCGACAGGATCGGGCGGCGCGCCACCGCATCATTGTCGGCATGCGGGAGGGCGAGATGGGTGTTGTACATCGCCAGCGCGGTCAGAAGGCACAGACCGCCGAAAAACAGGGTGCGCGTGAATCCACGGGAAGAAGACTTGCTAGCAGCAATGGACACAGGTTCGGACACAGTGGCTCCCAATCGGGGTCAGAGGAGAAAAAGGATCGGAACTTTTTCGGGCGCTCTAACTTTTTCAGTTGGGCGCGGGAACCAGACCGTTCCACGCGCGTATGACGCCCCAGCCGGGTGCGGGCATAAACGCGCGGCGCCCAAATATCAAGCAGCAACTTTCGGAACAAAAGTTCCTGTCAGTGCTGCATCGCGCGCAAGTGCGCCGTCAACGCTTTGATGTCGCCATTGTTTTGCGCGAGCACCGAGGTGAATTGATCGCGCTCCGCCAAGGCAAGCCACACACCTTCGACCGCGAAATCCACCAGCACCGGCTTTGCGCCATCGGTCCGTACACGGAAGTCGATCTGCATCGGCTGGCCGCCGCCCACCATGTCGGTGTCGACGATATAGTCTCCAGGCGCGCGTTCACGCGAGGCGCGCACGTGCAGGCTCTGCCCCGCATAACGGCTGAAATAGGATTGATAGATGGACAAGACATAATCCTGATAGGCCGCGACATAGGCATCGAGATCGGCAGGCGAGGCCTGGGCCGCATATTTCCCCAGCAGGAAAATCGCGACGCGCCGCAAATCGGTGAGCCCCAGCAGGAAGGATGAAAACCGCCGGCTGCGTTCGCTGGCGCTCAAGCTGCGGTCGTTCAGGATATCGAAACCGGTCTGGATATTGCCGCTGATGAAATCCTCGGCCGGATTGGCGGCCTGCGCCGAAGACACAAAAGAAAGCGTCAGCGCGGCCGCGCCAACCAGCAGAGTCCTGCGATGCATGTGTATGATCCTTCGCCGACACCGCGTGACGTGACGCGGCTGTGTCGCCCCTGCTAGTGTCGTTTGGTTTCGAGGTTCGCCTCCAGCTTGATATCGATGACCTTGCGAACCTCGAAACTACGACACTAGGTGGCTTCTCGCAGCCAATCGCGCCGGAAATGTGGCGATGCGCTCTTGAAAGCGTTGCGCAAAAGGTCATGTTGGAACCATGGTTCCGCTTTCCGTCCTTGACCTTTCGCCCATCAAGCAGGGCAGCGATGCCGGCGCGGCGTTGCGCGAAAGCGCAGAGCTGGCAAGACATTGCGAGAAACTTGGTTTCCGCCGCTACTGGCTGGCCGAACATCACAACATGCCCGGCATCGCCAGCGCCGCCACCGCGGTCGCCATCGGCCATGTCGCCGCGCAGACCAGCACCATCCGGGTGGGCGCCGGCGGCATCATGCTGCCCAATCATGCCCCGCTGGTGATCGCCGAACAGTTCGGCACCCTGGCGGCACTGTTTCCCGGCCGCATCGATCTTGGCATCGGGCGCGCGCCCGGCACCGATCCGCGCACGGCGCTTGCGCTGCGCCGGCATCTGCAAACCGACCTCGACAATTTCCCGCGCGATGTGCAGGAGCTTCTGGCCTATCTGGCGCCAGCCGCGCCCGGCCAGGCGGTGCGCGCCATTCCGGGCGAAGGCAGCAATGTGCCGGTCTGGATTCTGGGTTCCAGTCATTATGGCGCCCAGCTCGCGGCCGCGCTGGGCTTGCCTTACGCTTTTGCGTCCCATTTCGCGCCCGATGACCTGGACCTTGCGGTCCAGCTCTATCGCCGCGATTTCAAGCCTTCGCCCTGGCTGGACAAGCCCTATGTGATGATGGGTCTGAATGTCTTCGCGGCCGACACCAACGCGGAAGCCCAGCTGCTGTTCACCTCACTGCAACAGGCCTTCGTGAATCTGCGCACCGGGCGGCCGGGCCAACTGCCGCCGCCCATGGCCGGCTATGAACAGACGCTGGAGCCGCGTATCGCCGACATGCTGGAACGGGTGCTGCGTTGCGCCATCGTGGGCGATCACGCCAGAATTGCCGAAGGCTTGGGCAATTTCATCGCCGCGCATCGGCCCGATGAAATCATGGTCACGGCCCAGATCTTCGATTCCGCCGCGCGCAAGAAATCCTACGACATTTTGAGCGAAATTCATTCGCCCGGTGCCCTCTCATCTGCCGGCTGACGCGGCCTTGCGCCGCTGGTCCGCAAGCCGGCCCGCTGCTAGAGTTCCCCCGAAATGGCGCCCTAAAACAAAGCTTTCAAAAGCGGACGCCCGGGAGGATCAGATGACGTTCAAAGCATGGCCAATCGCGGCCCTCGGTCTTCTTTTGTCCGGTGCGGCGCTGGCGCAGGATGCGCCTGCCGCCAGCGATCAGGCGACTTTGGTACGCGCTGCCAAGCCGCCCGCCAAGCCGATCACCGCCTGGGCCGCCAAGCCCACCAAGCTGCCGCCCTATGTGGCGCCCAATAAACTCATCTATCGACTGGCCGATGTGCTGGCCAAACACAAGGGCAAGCAGAGCTGGGCACAGCCCGTCTTCGCCAGCCGCGACTTTGTCGGCGAATGGATCTCGATGGCGCCGGGCGAAAAGACCAAGACCCAGTTCTATGCCGATGACCGCGTCTTCTGGGTGGTGGAATCGGGCGCGATGAAAGTGACGATCGAAGGCCAGGAGCCCTTCATCGCCACCAAGCATTTCCTGGTGCAGGTGCCCAAGCGGCTTCAGTACAGCATGGAGACGGTGGGCAACGAGCCGGTGTTGCGCTTCCAGATGCGCCCCGCCGGTGAATCGCCAGACTATCCGCTGAGCGAAACGCCCACACCGGCAAAGGGTGTGACGTACGTCCAGGCGACCTATACCGGCCATGGCGATTACGACAAGATCAATCATCCCTATATCGATTTCGAAAAGCAGATCGTGCAGGGCGGTGAAAAGACCGGCGTGTGGATCCGCGACGATCACACCTATGTCACCATCCTGCGTTCACCCAAGGGCGTGCCGACCCCGCCCGATACCGAATGGGGCCATTTCCACGCGAACTTCCCAGAACTGTGGCTGATCATCGAAGGCACCCAGCAGTTCCTGGTGGAAGGCGAGAAGCTGGTCACGGTCGGGGATGGCGATATCGTCGAAGCGCCCACCGGCCGCTATCACCGCGCCATGCCTTATGGCGACGGCCCGTCGACACGGCTTGCCTACATTCCCCGCCCCGACAATCTGCACTGGTTCCAGCCCGGCGCAAGCGGCGGCAACTGATCCATGAGGAGTTCGATCGTGCGTAAATTCTGTCTGACGCTGGCGCTTGCCTTGACGGCAGGACCGGTTTTCGCGGCCGACTATCAGGTCAGCCTGGGCCCCATGCCCCTGGACGATGAGACCAAGCAGTTCATCGCCGGACGGGGTACGGCAACCGCCACCTCTGACGGCAAGACCTTGACGGTGACAGGCGACTTTCACGGCCTGCCCTCCAGCGCCACCGCCGCGCATGTGTTTCTCAGTCCGGTGACGGGCGTGCCGGGCAAGCAGGTGGGCGATCTGGATGTCACCAAATCCACCAGCGGCACGGTGTCCGGCAATATCAAGCTGAACGGCGCGGCGGCCACGGCGCTGCGGACGGGCCGCCTGTATGTCCAGATCGACAGTGAAAAGGCTCCCGCGGATGTGCCGTGGGGCCCCAAGGGCACCTTGTGGGGCTGGATTTTCCCCGCCCATGAAACCGTGGGCCAGGACGTGCCGCAGGAAGGCCACTGGTTCATTCCCCAGCTCGACACGCCGTCGCGCTAAAGCCGATTCACGAAGGACGTGTGATGCGTAAAAAAAATCTTCTGCTGCTTGGCGCCGCCAGCATTTCCGCCGCGCTGGCTCTTGTAGCCCAAACCGCTGTCAGCCAGACACCGGCACCGTTTACCCAGGCCCAGGCCGAAGCGGGGCGCCAGGCCTTTGCCGCCGATTGCGCCGCCTGCCATCAGGCAGACCTGTCGGGCACCAATGACGCCCCCCAGCTGGCGGGCTCTGCCTTCATCGGTGCCTGGAAAGGCCGCACCACACAGGCGCTTTACAACAAGATCAGCAAGACCATGCCGGCGGGCGCGCCCGGCAGCCTGGACGAGGCGACCTATACCAGCATCACCGCCTTCATCCTGCGCGCCAATGGCGCCACGCCGGGCTCAACCGCTTTCACGCCGACGTCTTCGGTCAATATCGGCTCGGTCGCCGATGGCAAGACACCATCCGGCTTCAGCCTGACGCCGCCCGCCGGCGCGGCCGGCGCCCCTCAAGCCAGCCAGGTCTCGACCGGCCGGCGCATGGATTCCGGGCGCTTCATGCTGCCCGCCAAGTTCGGCCTGACCTTGAAGGGCGACATCAAGAATTATGTCCCCGTCACTGACGAGATGCTGCGCAATCCTCCGGATGGCGACTGGCTGATGTTCCGCCGCAATTATGGCGGCTGGAGCTATAGCCCGCTGAACCAGATCAACACGTCCAACGTGTCCCAGCTGCAGCTGAAATGGATGTGGTCCATGCCGGAGAACGGCACCATGGAAATCACGCCCATGGTCCATAACGGCATCATCTATGTCTGGGGCACCGGCAACACCATCCAGGCGCTGGATGGCAAGACCGGCAACCTGCTCTGGGAAAACCGCATCGGTCCGGCGCCGCGCAATCCCGGCCCCGGTCCCTCCACCGAGGAAACCCGGGCGCTCGGCCTGTGGGGCAACTATCTCTTCGTCAATACGCCCTACGGCATGCTGTACGCGCTGGACGCGCGCACCGGCGAAGAGATCTGGAAGAACAATATCGTCGACTATAAGCCCGGCATCGGCGGCTCCACCGGCGGCGTGATCGTGATCAACGGCAAGGTGCTGGTGGGCATGACCAATTGCGGCCGGCCCAAGACCGACGACCATTGCTACATCAGCGCCTATGACGCCAAGACCGGCAAGCGCGACTGGAAGTTCGTGACCGTTGCGCTGAAGGGCCAGCCCGGCGGCGACAGCTGGGGCGACCTGCCCGACAATGAGCGCAAGGGCGCGGAAACCTGGATCGCCGGCACCTATGATCCGGAACTCAACACGACCTATTGGGGCGTGGCCCAGGCCAAGCCGTGGCGGCGCGACCTGCGCGGCTCCAGCACCGGCGACACCGACTATGCCAACTCGACCCTGGCGCTCGATCCCGATACCGGCAAGATGAAGTGGTTCTTCCAGCACGGCCCGGGCGAGTCGCTCGACCTGGACGAAGTCTATGAGCGCGTGCTGATCGATCACGGCGACCAGAAGACGCTGATGACCATCGGCAAGGCCGGCATCCTGTGGAAGCTGGACCGCGTCACCGGCAAGTTCATCGCCGCCAAGGAAACGGTGTTCCAGAATATCTGGAAGTCGATCGATCCCAAGACGGGGCGCCCCGAATACCGCAAGGATATTGTCGATCAGAAGGTCGATCAGTGGCTGTCCTCCTGCCCCGGACCGGAAGGCGGCCACGACTGGCAGGCAACCAGCTATCACCAGCCGAGCGACACGCTGATCATCCCGCTTTCGCAATCATGCGTTTTCATGCTGGGCAATGGCGCACAGACCTATTTCGAGATGCCGGGCAGCGATGGCAATATGGGAAGGCTGTCGGCCTATCGCACCGCCGACATGAAGCCGCTCTGGTCCTTCCAGCAGCGCGCGCCGTTCCTGACGGGCGTGGTCTCGACCGCGGGCAATGTCGCCTTTGTCGGCGACTTCGACCGCGTCTTCCGCGCGGTGGATGTGACCAACGGCAAGACCCTGTGGAAGACCAGGCTGGGCACCACGGTGCAGGGCTATCCGGTCAGCTTCAGCGTCGATGGCAAGCAGTACATTGCCGTCACCACCGGCCTGGGCGGCGGCAGTCCTGAACTCAAGCCTGGCACCATGCTGAGCGAAGTCCACCGGCCGCCGAACGGCTATGCCCTGTTCGTCTTCGGCCTGCCGGATGACAAGTGACGGCGGCCAGGCATCACAAAGGCCGATCCAGGATTGGGGGCGCCGCGCCAGCGGCGCCCCTAACTTTTTGAAATTATTGAGAAATAATCCGGCCTTCGCCGCCGCTTGACGCCCCCCACCCCGCCATTACAAGCAGGGACCAAAATCAGGGGTCGCCCGTGCTGCGCTTTTTCCAGGCATTGATGCCGCGTGAAGAAAAGTTCTTCGCGCAATTCAATGACCATGCACGCACTCTGGTGGATGGCGCGGTGGCCCTGCGCGATCTGCTGGAAGGCGGGCCCGGCGTGGCCGCGGCCTGTGCCCGGATCGCCCATCACGAAGATCGCGCCGACGCCATCGCCCGCGCCGTCCTGGTGGGGCTGAGGCGGACCTTCATCACCCCGTTCGACCGGGGCGACATGAAGGACCTTATCAACCAGCTGGACGATTCCATCGACCAGATGAAGAAGACCGCCAAGGCCATCACCCTGTTCGAAGTTACCAGCTTCGAACTGCAGATGCGCCAGATGGCCGACATCATCCTGCGCTGCGCCGAGCTGACGGTGGAAGCGGTGGGCCTGCTCCACGCGCTGCGCAACAATGTCACCCGCATCAATGCCATCGCCGAGGAGATCACCCGGCTGGAGGAGCAGGCCGACGAGCTCAACGATGCCGGCATCAAGGCGCTGTACCAGCGCTACAAGGACGCCAATGCCATGAGCTTCATCGTGGGCGCGGAAATCTACGACCATCTGGAAAAGGTGGTCGACCGGTTCGAGGATGTCGCCAACCGCATCAGCGGCATCGTCATCGAGCAGGTCTAGCCAGATGGTCCTCATCGCCATCCTGATCGGCGTGGCCCTGGTTTTCGATTTCCTCAATGGGCTTCATGACGCCGCCAACTCGGTGGCAACCATCGTCTCCACCCGGGTGCTGAAGCCGGTCCATGCGGTGGGTTGGGCCGCCTTCTTCAATTTCGTCGCCTTTCTGGTGTTCGGCCTGCATGTCGCGGCCACCATCGGCACGGGCATCATCTCGCCGTCTGTCATCAATGATCAGGTGATTTTTGGAGCCCTGATGGGCGCCATCGTCTGGAATGTGGTGACCTGGCTGGCCGGTATTCCCTCGTCCTCCTCGCACGCCCTGATCGGCGGGCTGGTCGGCGCCGGCATCTGCAAGGGCGGTTTCAGGGCCGTGGTCTGGTCGGGTTTCGGCAAGACCGCGATGGCGATCATCCTGTCGCCATTGACCGGACTGATCCTGGCCATGCTGCTGATCCTGCTGGTGACCTGGACCTTCCTGAAGGCGACGCCGCTGTGGGTGGACAGGATTTTTCGCCATCTGCAGTTCATTTCGGCCAGCGCCTACAGCCTGGGCCATGGCGGCAATGACGCGCAAAAGACCATGGGTATCATCGCCGCGCTTCTGTTCGCGCACGGCCTGGAAGGCGGGCATTTTCATGTGCCGCTCTGGGTGGTGCTGGCCTGTCAGGCGGCGATGGCGCTGGGCACCATGTTCGGTGGCTGGCGTATCGTGCGCACCATGGGCTCGCGCATCACCCATCTGACGCCGATGCAGGGCGTCTGCGCGGAAACCGCGGGCGCCCTAACATTGTTTGGCGTCACCGCCATGGGCATCCCCGTCTCCACCACACACACCATCACCGGTGCCATCATCGGTGTGGGCACGGCGCGGCGCGCATCGGCGGTGCGCTGGACCGTGGCCAAGGACATCATGGTCGCCTGGATTGTGACCATGCCGGCGGCGGGCCTGATCGGGGCGATGTTCACGCTCCTGGCCACCGCCCTGCACATCGTCTGAAAAGCGCAACCGAACTGTCACAAAGCGCACGGAACCCCAGGGCATCTCGCGGCTTAACAGTTGCGAGATTTGGGCCGTAGACGGATGAACCCTAATATGGCGCCTGCGAATCACGCGAGGATTGGGGGCGCAGTGAAGAGCGAGGCTCTGTTTCGCGAGCATGGCAACCAGGTCGCGGCCCTGTGCTGGCGCATGGGCAAGCGCGGCCTGGAAGTGCTGCTGATCACCTCACTCAATGCCAAGCGCTGGATCCTGCCCAAGGGCTGGCCGGAAGCCGACCTGACCGGCGCCGAAAACGCCGCCCGCGAGGCATTCGAGGAAGCCGGCGTCACCGGAAAGATCCATAGTCAGCCCGTGGGGCACTATCACTATCTCAAGGAAAAGCGCGAAGGCACCGGCATGCCCGTGCGGGTGGAAGTGTTTGCCATGGCGGTGACCAGGCAGCTGGACGACTGGCCGGAAAAAGCCGTGCGCACGCTGGCCTGGATGCCATTGAATGAAGCGGCGGCGAAAGTGTCAGAACCCGGCGTGAAGCTGGTGCTGAAAGCATTTCAGAAACAGCAGGCCATGCAGCACCGGCCCGCAACGGCGACGCGGCGCCACGTTTAGCTATTTGCTACCCCGGCCGGGGATCGCCGCCAGCAAGGCCTTTGTATAATCGGTGGCGGGGTTGGCGAAGATTTCGCTGGTCGGCCCGCATTCCACCACCTTGCCATGGCGCATCACCATCACCCGGTGACAGATTTCGGCCGCCACCCGCATGTCATGGGTGATGAACAGCATGGCCAGATTCATCTGCCGCCGCACATCGTCCAGCAGCTTGAGCACCTGGGCCTGCACCGTCACATCCAGGGCCGATACCGGTTCGTCGGCGATCAGCACATCGGGCTTGAGCATCAGCGCGCGGGCCAAACCGATGCGCTGGCGCTGGCCGCCGGAAAATTCATGGGGAAAGCGGTTCATGGTTTCGGGATTGAGCCCCACCAGGCGCAGCATGTCCGCGGCACGGGCGCGGGCCTGTTTGATGTCTTCGCCATGGGCGCGCGGGCCGGCAATGACGATATCGCCCACCGTCTGGCGCGGATTGAGGGAGGAAAACGGATCCTGGAATACCATCTGGATGCGGTGGCGCAGGGGCCGCAGCGCCTTTTCCCTTGCATGGGCAATGTCGGCGCCATCCAGCAATACCTGGCCGGCATCCGGATCGAGCAGCCGGATCACACAGCGCGCCAGGGTGGATTTGCCGCTGCCGGATTCGCCCACGATGCCAAGCGTTTCGCCCCGGCTCAAGCTGAGCGTGACATTGTCCAGGGCGGTGACCGCAGGGGGACGAAAGAACAAACCGCCTCTGCGGAAGCGCTTGGTCAAGCCCTCAACCTTCACCAGCGGCACAGAAACAGGCAGCGGCGCGAGCTTGCTTTCACCCTTCGGCACGGCCGCAATCAAAGCCCGGGTATAGGAATGGGCCGGGCTGCCCAGGACGGTTTTGGCATCGCCGCTTTCCACCACCCGGCCGTGGCGCATCACCGCCACAAAATCGGCCATGTCAGCCACCACGCCGAAGTCATGGGTGATGAGCAGAACGCTCATCTCGCGTTCCGCCTGGATGCGCTTGATCAACTTCAGGATCTGAGCCTGGGTGGTGACATCCAGCGCGGTGGTGGGTTCATCCGCGATCAAAAGCCTGGGCGACAGCGACAGCGCCATGGCGATCATCACCCGCTGGCGCTGGCCGCCGGACAGCTGGTGCGGATAGGCCTTCAGTAGCCCGGCCACGTCCTTTAGCCCCATCTGGCCAAGCATCTCGCCCGCCTGTTTCAGCGCCTGGCCTTCAGACACGCTTTGATGGGCGCGAATCTGTTCCGCCACCTGCCTGCCGATCGCCACCACCGGGTTGAGTGCCGCCATCGGGTCCTGGAAGATCATGGCAATGTCGCGGCCCCGCCGCCTGCGCATCGCCTCCGGCGGCTCCTTCAACAGATCGACGCCATCAAAAAGAATGCTGCCACCGCTGGCGGTCACCCGGCGCGGCAGCAGGCCCATGATCGCGTGCGCGGTCAGCGATTTGCCGGAGCCGGATTCCCCCACGATGCAGACGATCTGTTTGCGGCCGATGTCCAGGCTGACGTCCTCAACCGCCAGCGGCCGGTCGGCACCGGGCGGCAGGGCGACATGGAGGTTCTTGATCTCGACCAGCGGCATCAGCGTCCCCGCCGGGGATTGAGGGCGTCGTTCAGCCCGTCGCCGATGAAGTTCAGCGACAGCACCGTCACCATGATGCACAGGCCGGGCAGCACCGTGGTCCACCAGGCCACCCACATGGCGGCCCGCGAGCCGCCGATCATGGTGCCCCAGCTGAGCAGATTGGGATCGCCCAGCCCCAGAAAGCTCAGGGCGGATTCGGTGAGAATGGCATTGCCCACCATCATGGAGCTGATCACCACAATGGGAGCCAGCGCATTGGGCAGGATCTGGCCGAAAATGATGCTGGTGTCGCTAAGGCCCAGCACGCGCGCGGCCTGCACGAATTCGCGCTGGCGCAGGGACAGGAATTCGCCGCGCACCACCCGCGCCACCTGCGGCCAGGAAATCAGGGCGATGCCGATCACCGCGGAGGCCAGGCTGGGCTCCAGAAAGGCCACCAGCACCATCAGCAGCACGAAGGTGGGGATGATCTGGAAGAATTCGGTGACCCGCATCAACAGGTCGTCCACCGCCCCGCCATAATAGCCGGCGACAGCGCCCAACAGCACGCCGAGGCCGATGGCGCCAAGGGTCGAGGTGACGCCAACCAGCAGCGAAATGCGCGCGCCGAATGCCAGCCCCGCCAATATGTTGCGGCCAAGCACGTCGCTGCCCGCCGGCAGGCCCGGCGATCCGGGCGGCAGCAGGGGGATGGCGACAATCTTGAAAGGTCCGTCGGCAAAGACCGCCGGCGCCGCCAGCGCGATCACCACAATGGCGACAAAGACCACAAAACCGAACAGGGCGGTGGGACGCGAAAGGAAACGGCGGGCGAAAGCGCTCATCCCAATTCCACCCGGGGATCGACAATGGAGTAGGCGATGTCGGTGACGAGATTGAACAGGCTGACCAGAATGGCGGTGACGATGAAAATGCCCAGCAGCAGCGGATTGTCGCGTGACTGCACGGCATCATAGGCCAGGGTACCGACGCCCGGCCAGGAAAACACATTTTCGATCAGCACACTGCCGCCCACCAGCAGCGAGGCCTGCAGGCCGGCATAGGTGACCAGCGGGATCAGCGCATTGCGCAAGATATGATGGCGTGACACCTGGCGCTCGCTGATGCCCTTGGCGCGCGCGGTCTTGACGAAATCCTGTTCCGACACCTCGATCATGGCGGCGCGGGTCAACCGCGCATAACTCGCCATGTAATAGAGCGCCAGGGTCACGCCCGGCAGGATCATGTGCTGGGCCACGTCACCGATCCGCGCCAGGCCGGTATAGTCCGCGCCCATGGTTTCGATGCCGAAAGGCGGCAGGACCCTGAACCACACCGCGAACAACAGCACCATCATCATACCCAGCCAGAATTGCGGCACGGCATAGAACAGCATGGCCAGCACGCTGACCGCATTGTCCCGGGCAGAGCCCGGCCGCCGCGCGGCCATCCCGCCCAGCCACACCCCGCCCATGATCGCCACCACCAGCGCAAACGCATCCAGCAGCAGGGTGTTGGGCAGCCGCTCCATGATCACGGTCGCGACCGGCTGACGCCGGACATAAGACGTGCCCAGATCGCCATGCGCCAAGGCCTGCACATATTTCCAGAACTGAACCGGCAAGGGCTGGTCCAGCCCGTATTCGGCGCGCAGGCTTTTGACAAAGGCTTCGTCGGCATAGCCCGACTGTCCCGCCATCACGGTGGCGGCATCCCCCGGCGCCAGCCGGATCAGGAAGAAGCTCAGCACTACCACGGCGATCACGGTCAGCGCCGTCTTGACCAGGCGCAGGGCGATATAGCGCGGCTTCATGCGAGGGTCGTGGCGCCGAAACCGTCGCTGGGGCCATTGGGCCCCAGCACGACATTCTTCAGCCGCCTGTTATGGAAGAAGCGCGGCTGCCGCTCATACAGCCACACCATCGCCACGTCGTGAGTCAAGATCTGCTGCAAGCGGCTGTAGCAGGCTTGCGCTTCGTCGCGTCCGACCGCGACCGAGGCCTGGGCGAACAGCCTGTCCACTTCGGGATTGATGTAGCCTTGCAGATTGGTCAGCGGCACGCCCTTGCGGATGTTCGACGAAACATAGAAGCGCGAGGTGCCGATGGCGGGATCGCCATATTCGCCATAGGAATTGGTGTCGACGTCGAATTCCCAGTTGCCGCTGCGCCGCTGCTGGGTGGGCCAGTCGGTCGCTTCCAGATTGGCTTCCAGCCCGACCTCGGCCAGCGCCTGCTTTACATATTGCGCCCCGCGCGTCATCTCGCCCCCGCCGTCGGGTGTCAGCATGATTCCGAAACGATGCCGTACACCGCCCGGACCGGGCTTCAATCCCATCTCGTCCAGCAGGGCACGGGCGCGCGCCGGATCATAGGGATAGAGCGTCAGCGCCTTGGGATCGTAATAGGGCGCGCTGGACGGTATCGGTCCCGTCGCGGCCTTGCCGATGCCGAAATTGATCGCCTTGACCAGGAAATTGCGGTCGATGGCGTGCATATAGGCGGCCCGGAAACGGCGGTCGCTGAACGGCCAGCGCCGCATGTTCAGCTCCATGACGGCGATTTCGCTGGTGCCGTTATAGGCGTTGGTGACGGTGACGATGTCGGGATTGGCCGTGAGCCGCGACACCAGGACGGTATCGATGTCATCGGCCATGGCCAGGTCGACGGCGCCTGTTTCCATCGCCACCATGCGCTGCTCGGCTGTGGGGCAGACGCGGTAATAGATGCCGTCCATGCCCGGCTGACCGGGCCGCCAATAATGCTCGTTGCGGGCGAGATGGATGTACTGGCCGCGCTTCCATTCCGCGAATTTGAACGGGCCGGTGCCGATCGGCTTCAGGTTGTAGGGATTGGTGCGGAAATTGGTGCCTTCATAGATATGCGCCGGCATCATCGGCGCGCTGGATGCCATCAGCCCCATCAGAAAGGCGTTGAAGGGCTGCTTCAGCTTTATCACCACCGTATAGGCATCAGGCGTCGTGATGGTTTCGATATGGCTCAGGGAATTGCGGCTTCTGGGATTGAGTTCGGGCAGCATCACGCCGCAACTGAAAGCGACGTCGCGGGCGGTGAATTTCGCCCCGTCATGCCACAGCACGTCGTCGCGCAGATGGAAGGTATAGGTCAGGCCATCGGGCGTGACTTCGAAGGCGCGCGCCAGATTGGGATGGGGCTTGAACTGCCAGTCGAACAGCAGCAGGGACTCGTTGATGTTGCCGCAGATCTCCTGCGTCAGCCGGATATTGAACAGCGGGTAGCACAGGGTCGCCGGGTCATCGGTCATCATGGCATTGATGACCCGCTTGCCCGGCGGCAGGCTCCAGGCCTGCGCCGGAAAAGCAAGCAGGCCCGCCGCCCCCAGCATGGCGCGGCGATCCAGCATCAGGTGTCCATGTTGGCCGGCATGGGGTCCAGCGGAAACACCGGCCGGCGCAGATGCTTGTAGGGCAGCCGCGTGATGTCGCTGGTGCAGGGCCCGCTGGTATTCACCGTGAATTCCGCCGATGCGATCTTGCCATAGGCGACGCGGTGGCCCACCGCCGCCTTGATCCCGATCATGCTGAGCTCTTCGGGATTGATGCCCTGGCTGCGCCACTGGCCCAGATCGAAAGGTGGCAGCTTCTTGCTGGTCAACAGGATGGTGAGACCGCCATGCTTGACCACCGCGCAAGGCCCCATATGGATGATCTTGCCCAGCGAGCCCACCAGATGGGAATGCTTGTCTTCCAGCTCGAACACCCCGTCGCTGCGCGACACCAGCTGCACTTCCAGGGTCACGGGCCCGGGATCGAGCGGACTGCCCTTGCCGCCGATGGGCAAGGTGATCTTGCCGCCGATGGGCACATCCTTGAGCGCCGCCACGCTTTCAGCATCGGCAATCGCCACGCCCGCGCCCTGAATGTTGTATTTCAGCAGCGCCCGCATCACATCGGTGCCGTCACCCGGCGCGCCGCCGCCGATATTGTCGGACGGCTCGACCAGCAGGACAGGCCCCTTGCCGCCAAAGCGGTAATTGTTTTCCGCGAATTCGCGCACCACCTGGTCCAGGTCATGCTGCTTGGGAATGCCCTCTTCGCGCCTGTTCCAGGCAATCTTGGCCAGTTCACGCAGGCCTTCTTGCGCCGCGTTGGCATCGCCTTCGGTGATGATGCTGAAGGAGACACCCGCATTGGGCACGTCGGAAAAGGCATAGCCGCCAACGATGTTCACCGCCAGCACGCCAGGAATTTCCTTTTCCATCCGGCGGGCGGCATCTTCCAGCGCCCGCATCGGCCCGTCGCGGGTGCCGGTGCCCGTGGGCGGCCACACAATCGGCGTCACCAGAACCAGATGCTTGGGCCGGACCCCGCTTTTCAGGCAGCGCGCCAGGAGATTGGCGGACAGCACCGCACTGTCGAACTGATCGGTATGGGGACATTCGCGATAGAAGATCATGCAATCGCTCATCTCGCCCATCTTGGGTGTCAGGGTGCCGTGCAAATCGCCCACGCAATAGATCGGCAGCTTTTCGGCGCCAGGAATGGCGCGGATGCGCGCCATCAATTCGCCTTCCGGATCGTCGCACTGGCTGGTGACCATGGCGCCATGCAGCGACAGATGGATGGCGTCCAGCCCTTCGGCCAGCGCCTTTTTCAGCACCGGCTCGATCTCGCTCCAGAAGGTTTCGAACACCGCATGGTCCACCGTGCCCGAAGCGCCGCCGGTATAAATGGCGCCGGGCACCACCTCCCAGCCTTCGCGTTCGGCCACGGAGAGAAAGCCATCCACCTGGGACGCATCGCCCCGGCGCTTGAGGATCTCATCGCCCCGATGGATGACAAAGTCTTTCAGTCCGGTCGTGTCGCCGGAAAAGGAATGCGTTTCGTGGAAAATGCCGGCGATAAAAACTCTGGTCATGATTTACGCCACACAGCCAAAACCCCGTATAGCTTCTGCGGTTTCGTCACTGGCTGCAAGTCGTGCCGCGCCGCACCATTGGCGCGGTTCTCATTTCCCGCCACCATGGGGCGCGGGGGACTGATTTGCTGATCCTGAAACTCACCATCGTGCCGCTGGGCCTTTTGGTATTCGGCATTGTCGAACGGCTGCACGGGCCGCGCATCGCCGGCTGGCTGGCCGGCTTTCCCATCGTGGGCGGGCCGCTGCTTTTGTTCGTCACCCTGGACCATGGCACCGCGTTCGGCGCTCAGGCCGCGCTGGGCGCCTATTTCGGGCTGATGCCCTGGCTCGGCTTTACCGCGACCTATGCCTTCTGTTCCCGCCAACTGAACTGGTTGTGGTGCACCATCATCGGCTTTGCGGTCTGGACCCTGGTGGCGCTGCTGGCGCTATGGATGGAAGGAGGGCCCCGCTGGCTGGAAATCCTGCCCTTTGCGACATTTCTGGGCGCGGTATTCGCCTATCCGCGCGCCGCCCCCTCGGACGAGGAACGCGAGCATGTCTGGTGGGGCCTGCCCGCCCGCATGATCGCCGGCGCCGCGCTGACCGTGGTCATCACCCAGTTTTCAGGTGCGATGGGCAGCCGCTGGTCGGGAATTTTCTCCACCTTTCCGGTGATGGGTTCGATCATCGGCATTTCCAGCCACCTGCAATATGGCCGGCATGCGGTGCAGGAAGCCGTGGCGGGCATGACCCTGGGTCTGGCTTCGGTGGGAAGCTTCTGTTTCGTGCTCTATGTCTTCCTGGGCCTGATGACCCTGTGGCCGGCCTTCGGACTGGCGCTGATGGTCTCGACCAGCGCACATGCCCTGACCTGGCTGGTATTCAAGCGGCGCTAGGAAATATCCTTTGCCGCGCCGCGCACCGCTTCCAGGGTCGCATCGATCACCGCATCGTCATGGGCGAAAGACACGAACCAGGCGCCGCGTTCCAGCGCCCGCACCCCGCGTTTGAGCAGTGCCAGGCAGAATTTCACATAGAGCGCCTTGTCGCATCTGGCGACATCGCGATAGTTGCGCGCGGGCGCGTCCAGCCCGAAGCCGACATGGAACATCAACTCGAAGCCGGATACCTGCGCCTTGATGCCCGCATCCTTGAGGATTTTCGCAATGCCGTCGCGCAGCCTGACGCCGCGTTTTGACGCGGTTTCATAGCCGGCCGGCGTCAGCGCATTCTGCGTCGCCACCATCGCCGCCATGGTCACCAGCTGGGCATTGAAGGTGCCGCCATGCACCACCCCGCCGCTCACAAACATGTCCAGCAGATCGGCGCGTCCCACCACCGCCGCCACCGGAAAGCCGTTGGCCATCGCCTTGGCGAAAATCGCCAGATCGGGCGTGACGCCGAAGCGCGCCTGGGCGCCTGAACGGTTCAGCCGGAAGCCGGTGATCACTTCGTCAAAGATGAGCAGCGCGCCGGCCTTGCGGCACGCGGCCAGCGCGCCTTCGAGATAGCCAGGCGCGGGAGCGACGCCGCCCTGGTTGCACATGGCAGGCTCCATGATCACGCCGGCGATGTCGCCTTTGGACAGCCGCGCCTCCAGCCGCGCCAGATCGTTCCAGCCGATCACGTCCAGCCCCGCGGCATCGATCGGGTCCTGGCCCTTGCTGCCGGCGACCAGCACGGGAGCGTCTTCCGGCCCGGCCGCATTCAGCGCCGGTGCCGTGGACCACAGAATATTGTCAAACCAGCCGTGATAATGGCCTTCGAATTTCAGGATGATGCGCTTGCCCGTGGCGGCCCGGGCCAGGCGAAAGGCGGCTTGCGCCGCTTCGGAGCCGGACGAGCAAAAACGCATGCGCTGGGCGCAGGGAATATTCTCGCAGAGGATCTTCGCGGCTTCGAATTCGATCGGCGACTGGCCGGCATAGAGAAGGCCGTTATCCACCTGCTGCTTGACCGCCTGCTGCACCCCGGCCGGCGAATGCCCCAGGATCATCGCCCCCATGCCGCAGTAATAGTCGATCAGCCGGTTGCCATCGGCATCGAACAGGTAAGGCCCCTCGCCGCGCGCAAATACCAGCGGACCGCCCGCCATGCCGATGCGGAAATTGCTGTTCACCCCGCCCGCGGCATACCTGGCATTCTCCGCGATCAGCGCCGCGGAGCGCTCAAAACTCAAGGCCATTCGACTTTCCCCTTTGTTTTTTGGGGAAGGTTCTAGCCTATTCCGGCAGGCTTGTATTCCCCTCGACGGTGAAACGCGCGGTCGCAGTCGGCACACCGGTGCTCGGCTGGCCTTCACCAATGCTGATCTTGTAGGTGCCGGCCGCAATCACCCGGTCACCCGCCTCGGTCACGCTGGAAAGATCGCGGGGCGAAAGATCGAAATGCACCTTGCGGCTTTCGCCCGGATTGAGCGCAACCCGGCTGAAAGCCCTGAGCGCCCGGATCGGCGTGCCCGGCAGGTTGGGGAAGCTGAGATAGGCTTGCGGCACCGCATCGCCATAGCGCTTGCCCACATTGCGTACTGTTGCGTCGAACGAAAGCGTATCGCCCGCCTTGACTGTCGCGGGCAGCTTCAGCCCGCCATAGGCGAATTTGGTGAAGCTCAAACCATAGCCAAACGGATAGAGCGGCTTACCGGTGAAATAACGGTAGGTGCGGCCTTTCATGTCATAGCTGTCGAAGAGCGGCAGCTGGTCGACGCCGGTATAGAAGGTCACCGGCAAATGCCCGGAGGGATTGTTCGAGCCCGACAGGGTCTGTGCGATCGCATTACCGCCTTCCTCGCCCGGATACCAGGCATCGACAATGGCGTCGGCGTTTTTCGCCGCCCAGTTCACCGACAGGGCCGAACCGTTCATCAGCACCACCACCAGCTTTTTGCCGGTGGCTTTCATCGCCTTGAGCAAATCCTCCTCGTCCTTGGGCATGTCCAGGCTGGTGCGGTCGCCGCCGGAAAAGCCGGCCACGTCCACATTCATCTCCTCGCCTTCCAGCGCCGAGGAAATGCCGGTCACGGCAATCACGACATCGGCGGCCTTGGCGGCGGCCACCGCGCGTTCCATCGGGTGATCGATCACCCGCGACCAGACCAGCCGCAGCAGCGGGCCGCGCGCTGGCGACTGTTCCACCTTGATCTCGTATTTGCGGCCCTGTTCGAACGTCATGTCGACGGTCTTGGCACTGCGCTGCCGCGGCGCGGTACTGTCCACCGCCACCTTGCCGTCGATCCAGAGCATGGAATTCTGGCCGTCCAGGCCGATGGAATAGCGGCCGGTTTCCGGCACGCTGAGACTGCCGGTCCAGCGCACCGACAGGGGGCCGGCGTCAGCAAGCACCGGCGCGGTATTGGGACCGAAGCCGATGCCGGCATCGGTGCGGGTCAAGACAGGCGCACCCGCAAAACCCGCGCCTTTGTAATATTCCCCTTTCAGGCCGGGCTGGCCATCCGGCGTGGCCAGCACCGAAGACGGCACGGTTTGCGGTGCGCGCAGGAAATTCGTGCCAGGCTCGAAAGAGATCTGCGCCTTGGGAAACGCGGCACGAATGCCCGCCAGTGCCGTTACCGGATTGCGGGGATCGCCATTGTAATTGCCCAGCAGAACATCGACCTGATCGGCCAAGGGGCCTACCACCGCGATCCGCCTGACACCGGGCTTGAGCGGCAGGATGCCGTTATTCTTCAGCAGCACCATGGATTCCCGCGCCAGCCTGAGCGAGAGCGCGCGATGAAGCGGTGACATCAGCTCGGCATCCGGCACCATCGCATAAGGCACGCGCGATGGCGGATCGAACAGACCCATTTTCATGCGGGCCGTGAACAGCCGGCGCAGCGACGCATCCAACACTTTCTCGCTCACCAGCCCCTGCTTCACCGCATCGGCATAGCGGTCATAGTCGGAGCTGTTCATGGTGGGCACGCGAAAGTCGGCGCAGTCATTGTCCACGCCCAGCTTCAGCGACACCGCGGCCGCCTGGGCCAGGGTGTCGGTGAAATGATGCCCGCGCTGGATATCGGCGATGGCGTCACAGTCCGACACCACATAACCGCCAAAGCCCCATTTGTTCTTGAGCTGGTCGCCCAGGAGGAAATCGCTGGCACAGGCCGGCTGGCCGTTGATGCGGTTATAGGCGCACATCACCGAATCCACCTTGGCCTCGGTCACCAGCTCGCGGAAGGCCGGCAGATAGGTGTCTTCCTCGTCATGCTTGGAGACCTTGACGTCCACGGCATGGCGGGTGGGCTCGGGCCCGGAATGCACCGCATAATGCTTGGCGGTAGTGATGGTGCGGAAATATTTGGGGTCGTCGCCCTGCATGCCTTCGACAAAGGCCGCGCCCATCTTGCCGGTCAGATAGGGGTCTTCGCCGTAGGTTTCCTGGCCACGGCCCCAGCGCGGATCGCGGAAGATATTGATATTGGGCGACCAGAAATCCAGGCCCTGGAAGATGCCGTGCCCGCCGGTTTCGCGTCCCACGATATTGTATTTGACCCGCGCCTCGGTGCCGATGGCGACACCCATCTGTTTCACCAGCCCCGGATCGAAGGTCGCGGCCAGTCCGACGGGCTCGGGAAAGACGGTGGCATAGCCATTGCGCGCCACGCCATGCAGCGCCTCGCTCCACCAGTTGTAGGCCGGGATGCCCAGGCGAGGGATGGCGCGCGCCTGATTGACCATCTGTGACGCCTTCTCGGTCAGGGTCATCTGGGCGATCAATGCATCGACCCGCTGGTCGGTCGGCAGATCCGGATTGAACCAGGGCTGCGCATTCTGGGCGGATGCCGCCAATGGAGCAGCCAGCGCCAAAATCAAAATCGCCGTCTTCAATTTTGCGGACATTCCACCCTCGCCATTATTGTTAGCGTTATCAGAACGGTAGTCCGGTCGCCGCGGGTCCCGCAAGGGGTGGGTCGTCCAACTTGAAGCACGGAAATTGACAAAGCAGGGAGACGCCCGGAAGCTTGCGAAAAAACGGGGGACATAATGCGGCTTCTTTCCATCATTTTGCTGGGTGGAGCGCTTGCCGCGTTTTCGCCGGCCATCGCCGCGGATTATTTCCCGCCCAAGGGCGAAGCCTGGACCACTCACACCCCGGCCCAGGAACATCTGGACGCCACCAAGCTGAAAGCCGCGATCGATTTCGCCATTTCGGCCGAAACCAAATATCCGCCCGACGTGGCCGACAAGGTGGACATTCGTGACCTGCGCGTTTCGGTGCCGCTGAAATATGCCGGCGAGGCCTTTTCCTCGCCGCTGGGACCGCTCAAGCCCCGCGCGCCGGCCAACGGCATCATCATCCGGCACGGTTATATCGTGGCGGAGTGGGGCAAGACCCATCAGGTCGACATGACCTTTTCGGTCAGCAAGACCTTTCTGTCATCAGTGGCCGGTGTGGCCTTCGACCATGGCATGATCAAGAACATCAACGACCGGGTGATCGACTATGTGCGTCCCACCCCGGATTTCATGCTGCCGCACAACCAGCCGATCACCTGGGACAACATGCTGCGCCAGGATTCCGGCTGGATCGGCACCCTGTGGGGCAAGCCCTGGTGGGCCGACCGGCCCGAGCCCGGCAAGCCGTGGAGCGAACTGGTCAAGGGGCCGCCGCCGGTGGGCCAGGCCTGGAAATACAATGACGTGCGGGTGAACGCGCTGGCCCTGGCCCTGACCCATCTGTGGAAGCGGCCGCTGCCCGAAGTGCTCAAGCAATATGTCGCCGATCCCATCGGCATGTCGGACGAATGGCATTGGGAAGGCTATGACAACAGCTGGACTGAAGTGGATGGCAAGCGCATCCATGTCGTGTCGGGCGGCGGCCATTGGGGCGGCGGCATGTTCATTTCCGCCCGCGATCAGGCGCGGCTGGGCCTGCTCGGTCTCAACAAGGGCAAATGGGACGGCAAGACCATCCTGTCGGACAAGTGGGTGCAGATGGCGACCACGCCCACCGGTCCCAATCCCGGCTATGGGTTCTGTAACTGGTACCTGAATACCGGCAAGAAGATGTATCCGGCGGCGCGCGCCGACAGCGTCTCCTTCATCGGCGACGGCGCCAATGTGATCTTCATCGACTATCAGCACGACATTGTCGCGGTGGTGCGCTGGATCGACGGCAACCAGATGAAGGAATTCGTGCGCCTGCTGGAGGATGCGACGGGAGAGCCGGCGCCATAGAGCCTGATTTTCTAGGATCAGAGCAGCCGGCGTTGCCGTCCGGCGAGGCGATCCGCCAGGAGCAAGGCGAAGAGCGATGCGGTGCCCATCGGTCGAGCCTTGCGACGCCGCGGGCGTCCGCCGGACGGCAACCCTTTGATCCTAGAAAATCGGGCTCTCATTCCGCCGGCGCGGGCGACGCGTCGGGCGGCGAAGAGCGCGGCTGGTCTTTCGGCAGCTTCTTCTGCGGCTTGCCGAACAGGCCCCAATGCGAAGCCTTCTCGCCCAGTTCGTCGAGATACACATAGATCACCGGCGTGATGTAGAGCGTCAAAAGCTGGGACACCAACAGCCCGCCAACAACCGCCAGGCCCAGTGGCCGGCGCGCTTCGGAACCGGCGCCAAAGCCGATGGCGACCGGCAGGGTGCCCAGAAGCGCCGCCATGGTGGTCATCATGATGGGGCGGAAACGCACGATGGCGGCTTCGAAGATCGCCTGGTCCGGCTTGACATGTTCCTTGCGCTCGCGATGGAGCGCGAAGTCGATCATCATGATCGCGTTCTTCTTGACGATGCCGATCAGCATGATCATGCCGACAAAGGCGTAGAGACTGAGCGGGATTCCAAAAAGCTTGAGGGTGATGAGCGCGCCCACCGCAGCTGAAGGCAGGCCCGACAGGATGGTCAAGGGATGGATGAAGCTCTCATAGAGAATGCCCAGAATGATATAGACGGTCATGATGGCGATGATCAGCAGGATGCTGATATTGGACAGCGAACTCTGGAACGCCTCCGCCTGCCCCTCGAACTGGCCTTGCACAGTCAGCGGCACGCCGATCTGGTCGCGCGCCTGTGCGATTTCGGTCACCGCGTCGGACAGCGCGAAGCCCGGCAACAGGTTGAAGGAGATGGTCACCGACGGCAGCTGGCCCAGATGATTGATTGCGAGCGGCATGGTGCCCATGCGCACATGGGCCACCGAATTCAGCGGCACCACAGTGGGCGTGGTGTTGGCGCTGACGCTGGCGGTGGCGCCGCCGGTTCCCGTGCCGCTGTTCACGCTGCCTGAACTCGCGCCGGCTCCGCCATTGCCGAGGCTGGAGGACACATAGAGCAGGTTGATGGAGGAGGGATCCTGCTGGTACTTGGGCAGCAACTCCAGCATCACCCAATATTCCGCATCGCTGGCATAAAGGGTCGAAATCTGTTCGCCGCCGAAAGCCGCGCCCAACGCCGTCTCGATGGACTGGATCGACACGCCCTGGGCTGCGGCCTGGTCGCGATCGATATCGACATTGGCGGCAGGCGCACTCAGGTCCATGTCGGTGGTGACATCGGCGAAGCCGGGCGCATGGGATAGCGCGTTCTGCAGCTTGAGCGAGATCGAATCCAGCTCATCCTGGTCGGTATCCTGCAGGGTGTACTGGTACATGGACTTGGTGAAATGGCCGCCGACGCGGATGGATGGCGGATTCTGCATATAGGCGTTGATGCCGGGAATGCTCTGCAGCTTGGGGCGCAATTCCTGGATGATCTCGTCCGCCGACAACTTGCGCTGATCGAGATTCCTGAGCTTGAGCAGCATGCTTCCGGTATTGGTGCCGCTGCGCGGACCGCCGGAACCCACCGAGGACACGACGGACTGCACGTTCGGATCGCGCTGGGCGATTTCGGCCATCCGGCGCTGCATCCGGACCATGGCATCGAAAGAGACGCGATCCGCCGCTTCGGTGGAAACCTGGATCTGTCCGGTATCGACCGCGGGGATGAAATCCTCCTTGGAGATGGCGAACAGGACCACCGTCGCCACAAGGCTGGCGACAAACATGCCCATGGTGAGCGGCTTGTGATGGATGCACCATTTCAGGGAATGCTCATAGCGCGCCTCGACCCAGTTAAAGGCATTCTCGCTCCAGTAATAGAAACGGCCATGCTCGCTCGACTTGCCGGCCTTCAGGAAACGGCTGCACAGCATCGGTGTCAGGGTCACCGAGACAAAACCCGAAATCAGGATGGTCAGCACGATGGTAACGGCGAATTCGTGCAGCAGCCGGCCGACAATGCCGCCCATGAAGACAATGGGAATGAACACGGCCGCCAGGCTGACCGTCATGGACAGGATGGTAAAGCCGATTTCCGCGGCGCCCTTCTGCGCGGCCTCGTAGGGCGCTTCACCCTCCTCGACATGCCGGACGATATTTTCCAGCATCACGATGGCGTCATCGACCACAAAGCCGACCGAAAGGGTCAGCGCCATCAGCGAAAGATTGTCCAGGCTGTAGCCGAACAGGCTCATGCCGGCAAAGGCGCCCAGAATGGTGATCGGCAATGCCACCGACGGGATCAGGGTCGCCGACAGGGTGCGCAGGAACAGGAAGATCACCGCCACCACCAGCACCGCGGCGATCAGCAGCGTGAACTGCACGTCCGCCACCGAGGCGCGGATCGACTGGCTTCTGTCATAGATGGTGGAAAGCTTCACCGAACTGGGCAGGGTGCGCTCGAATCGCGGGATGATGCGGTTGATCTCGTCGATGATCTGGATGGTGTTGGAGCCCGGCTGGCGCTGGATCGACAGCACGATGGCGCGCTTGCCGTCCAGCCAGGTCGCGGCGCGATTGTTCTCCACATCATTGATGGCATTGCCGATATCGGCAAATCGCACCGGCGCGCCATTGCGCCAGGCGATGATCTGCTTCTTCCAGGCATCGGCATTCATCAGCTGGCCGTTGACATGCACCAAGGTCGCCTGGCTCGGCCCATTGAGCGTGCCTGTGGCGACATTGACATTGGCGGCCTGCACCGCCGCCGCCACCTGGTCGATGCCGATATTGCGCGCCGCCATCTGGGTGGGATCGACCTGCAGCCGCACCGCGAAAATCTGCGAGCCCTGGACATCGACTTCCGCCACGCCGGACAGGGTGGAGAGCTGCCGCGCCAGGAGATTCTCGGCATATTTGTCCAGGTCGTAGAGCGGCATGGAATCCGACTGCATCGCCAGGAACAGGATGGGCGCGTCGGCCGGATTGACTTTGCGCAAGGTGGGCGGCGAAGGCATGTTGACCGGCAATTGCCGCGCCGCGGCCTGGATCGCGGCTTGGACGTCTTCCGCGGCGCCGTCGATGTCACGGTCCAGGTCGAACTGGATGGTGATGCGGGTCGATCCGGCGACACTTTGCGATGTCATCGAGGAGACGCCGGGAATCGTGGAAAATTGCGACTCCAGCGGGGTCGCCACCGCGCTCGCCATGGTGTCGGGAACAGCGCCGGGAAGACTGGCGGAGACGCTGATGGTGGGAAAGTCCACCGCCGGCAATTCGCTGACCGGCAAGGCCGAATAGCCGAAGACACCGAAGGCCACCAGCGCCACCATCAACAGCACCGTCATGACGGGGCGTTCGATGAAAGGCGCGGAGATATTCATGGTTCGGCGTCGCCTGGTCTGGACGCGGGCTGGCCGCGGGTGATGCGCACCTGCTGGCCAGGCGTCACGCGCAGCTGGCCATCGGTCACCACCCTGTCGCCGGGCTTCACATCGCCCGCGATGGCGTCATTCGCGCCGTCGTCATTCAGCACCTGGACGGTCTTGGAATAGACCTTGGCGTCCGTGCCCGCCACCAGGACAAAGGCATGGTCCGGTCCAAGATTGACCGCATCGCGGGGCACGACGATGGCATGGGGGATCTGGTTGATGGTGGCCGAGACATTGACCGTCTGGCCCGGCACCAGCCGCATGTCGGTGTTGGGGAAATCGGCGCGCAGCTCGATGGTGCCGGTGGAGGCGTTGACCACGTTGCTGACGAAATCGACGGGCGCTTTTTCACCGCCGCCGGGCGCGCCCGCCATGGGCACGATGGCCGTAAGCCGATGCTGATTGTACTGGTTCTGAATCTGCGCCAGCCCATTTTGCGGCAGCTGGAACGAAACCTTGATGGGTTGGATCTGGGTGATGGTGACCAGCGGCTGGCTGGTGGCGCTGACCGCGGGAATGACATTGCCCGGCTGGATGAAGATTGGGCCGGTCTTGCCATCCACCGGGGCGGTGATGCGGGTGTAAGTCAGGTTGATGCGTGCCGCATCCGCCGCGGCCTTGTCGGACACCACCACGCCTTCATCCGATTTGACCTTGGCTTCCTGGGTTGCAACCTGCTGTTCGGCGATTGCATTCTGCTTCATCAGGGTCTGGTAGCGCGTCAGATCCACCCGGTCGTTGGCGAGGGTTGCGGTGTCGCGCGTCAGCTGCCCCTGTGCCTGGGCCAAAGCCGCCTCATAGGGAGCGGGATCGATCTGGAACAGGAGATCGCCCTTGTGAACAATGTCGCCTTCGCGGAAATTGGCCACCAGCAGCTTGCCCGTGACCTGGGCGGTGACCTGCACCATCGCCGGCGACACCACCGTGCCGATGGTGTTCTGCATCACCGTCACGTCCTTGCGCACGGCGACGGCCACTTTCACCGGCGGCGGCGGCGGCGCCTTCTTTTTGGTGGCGAACAGCGGCGCGACAAGTTCCCAGGCGGCGAACAGCAGCACGGCCGCGGCCAAGCCATAAAGAATCCAGCGCGTTCGCCGGCTCAGCCTGCCCAGGCGGCCCGCAATGTTGTGGGGCACGTCTTCGGTGACGCGCAAGCTCTCATGCAATGCCATGGGCGAAATCCAACCGGGACCTCGCTATAGAAAGCTCGCGTCCCGCCAATGTCTTGGGTCCGTCACAGCTTGTCGTGGCGAAATGTCCGCAAGTTCATGAATGCCGTCCGGAGCGAACGAATCCGCACAGGCGGGGTTCCGCGCGTTACGGAACCTTCAGGCAAAGACGGCGGAAACCTTGGCTCGGCAAATAGAAGTTCCCGGCAAAAAAAGGCCGGCGCCCCAGGGGGAGGCGCCGGCCCTCAATCCGCTCTCGCGCTGACGCGCGCGGTCAGCGGGTTGGTCTGTTACAGATTGGCCTTCAGACCGATAGTGAAGTAGCGGCCCATCGGGCTTTGCACGCTGTAACCGCTGAGACCGGTCTGGGCGGTCGGGTAGATCTGACCGATGGTCCCGTTGGGCACATAGGCCGGCTGGGCATTCAGCAGGTTCTGGACCACGAGATAGCCGGTCATGTCGGCACCATCCATCTGGAAGTTGCGCGAGATGTTCAGGTCCACCTGGTTCCAGGAGTTCACATGCGGATTGACCCAGTTGTTGAGGCCGGCCGGCGCCTGCGCCGAGCCTGCCGGCAGGATGGGACCCGCCACCTGGCTGAAGCCCGACACCCACTCGTCTTCGATACCCAGGCTCCAGTCGTTCAGGGCATAGTTCAGGAACCAAGTGACGCGGGTGCTGGAATCGGGTGAGCGCGTGAAAGGCTGGCCCGGGATAAGCACCGACTTGTTGATGATCGGCTCATAGGTCGCCAGCAGGCGCGCATTCCACGAACCCTTCCAGCCGTCCACGATGTCCGACATCTGCCAGGCATAGTTGCTCTCAAAATCCCAGCCTTCCGTCTTCACGGACGCGGTATTGAGATTGAAGGTAAAGATCCTGGTTGTCTCGTTCGCGGTCGTGTGATCGCTGAACGGCAGCGGGCGCTGGTAGTTCGCGCAATAGATCGAGGTACCGCCGGAATTTTCGCACAGCGTCTGGATGGTGGTGCTGGGCCCGATCGAGCCGATCGCGTTGGCCAGATGGATGCGATAATAGTCCAGCGACACCGTCAGGCCCTGGATGAAGTCCGGCGTCCAGACCGCGCCCACCGTATAGGTACGCGCCACTTCCGGCACCAGGGCGGGATTGCCCTGGCTGCTGAAGGTGGTCGTGTAGCTGACAAAACTCGGCGGGTTGGTGGCCGGAACGACCGGGATATGGAGGTCGCCGTTGAAGACGTTCTGCACCAGGGTCGCCGGCTGGAACAGGTCGTTCAAGGTGGGCGCGCGAATGTCGATCGAGGTGGTGCCGCGGAAGCGCAACGAATCGATCATGTTCCAGTTGAAGCCGATCTTCCAGGTCTGTACCGAGCCCGACACCGAATAGTCGGTGTAGCGGCCGGCCATGTTGAGGTCGAAGGACTGGATCAGCGGCGCATCCTTGATCACCGGCACTTCGGTTTCCAGGGCGAACTCCCAGACATTCTGGCTGGCATGGACCGCCTGAATGATGGGCTGGGCATAGCTGGGCAGCGCCGGATTGCAGATGCGCAGGCCCGTGCAATCCACGAAGGTGCTGCTGGGCACATTGCTGCCGATGTCGTAGGCGTTGAAGCGCGCCTCGCCAGACAAAGCGGCGGTGATCGGACCCGCCCAGCCATCCAGCACCTTGCCGGAGATGCTGCCACCCATATCGTTCAGGGTGTTGGTCTCGCGGAAGTTGGTCTCCTGGAAGTCGTACTTGAACGCCGACTGGGTCACCGAGCTGGCGCCGAAAGGATTGATCGGCACGCAGTTCGCATAAGCCGCCGCCGTCGCCGCCTGGGTGGCGGCATAGCAGGCCACCGTGCCATTGGGCAGCAGCACGGCGTCTTCCGAGGCATACATATGCTGCAGGTTCTGGTTATTGATCAGATCGACCGCCAGCCGGTTCTCGCCATGGGCGTAGAACAGATCCCAGTTGAAGCGGCCGTTCATGAAGCTGCCTTCAAAACCGGTGCGCATGCTGAGCACGCGGTTGACGCTGCCGGTGGCGTTGATCTCGGTCTGGCCATTGCCGACCAGGAACTCGCCCAGCTGGAAGGTGTTGCCGGCTTGTGTCGCGCCGAGCTGGGTCGGATTGGTGCCGTTATTGCCCAACGCGGTCTGCTCGGCCGCCGTCAGGAACGGATTGTTCTTGTAGAAGATGTCCGCCTGGTTCGCACCCGGCTGGATCTTCTGTGGGAAATACCAGCCGAAGCTGTAGGCCTCCGAAGCCGAGCCCTGGACATAGAAATCGATATTGTCGGTCACATCATAGCTGAAGCGGCTGAACAAGGTGCCCTGGTGAAAACCATTGAACACCTGGCCATAAGGGTCATAGGCCCCGTCGCCGCCGGAATTGAAATTGCCCGTGCCGGACGTGCGGTTGCCGTTCGCATCCGTCGCGCCGGAGACGCCCGGATAGAAGGCCACCAGCTGGCCGCCGGTATTGAACTGCATCATGTTGGCCGCCGGACAGGCGGGGACGCAACTCTGCACCAAGCCACCGAAAGTGGAGTTGGGACGCCGCGCATTGGTGATGACGTTGAAGGGATTGGCGGCCGTGCCGGTGCCCGCTTCGCCATTCGACGCCTGCAAAAGGGTCGGGCCATAGGGACGAGCCGACTGGTTGACGGGATCGCGGTGACGATATTCCACCGAGGCTTCGAAATGACCGCGGCCGCCGAACAGGGACGAGCCCGCCGCGACGCCCAGATTGTAGCTCATGGCGTCGGCATAGGTGGAAATGCCGGTGTTGACGTCGGTCTTCAGGCCTTCGAACTTCTTGTCCAGGACGAAGTTGACCACGCCGGTCACGGCATCGGAGCCGTAAACGGCGCTGGCGCCGCCGGTGACAATATCCACCCGCGAAATCAGCATCTGGGGAACGGTATCGACATCCACCGTGCCGTCATCGTTCGACGGGGTGATGCGATGGCCGTCCATCAGCACCAGGGTGCGCTGGGCACCGAAATTGCGCAGATCCAGCGTATTGCTGGAATAGTTATGGCTGCCGTCACCCGGTCGGCCGATGCCCGTCGAACCCTGGAAAACCGGCAGCTTGTTCAAGCCGTCGGGAATATTGGTTGGGGTGGTGGCCTTCAGATCGTCGGCCGAGACAATGGTGAGCGGCGTGGGCGAATTGGCGGCGTCGGAAATGACGCGCGAACCGGTGACGACGACGTTTTCCACGCTGCTGGCCGCGGTCTGCTGGGCCAGCGCCACATTCGGCAGTGCAACAATGGCAACGCCGCAGGCAAGCCAATGCTTGATCTTCATGGTAATCCCCCTGACATGTCACGAACCCGCTCTGGTGAGGGTTCTTCGCGACCTAGACGGGGGGCGAGTCACAAATCCGCCATCTCTGATGATGCGTTTTGAGCATTGTTAGAGCCCGCGCGCGGTATCAGTTCGCCGCTATGGCTTTGCGATCACAGGCTGGCTCGGAGGCCGAGCGAGAAATACCGGCCCATCGGGCTCTGGACATTGTAGTTGTTGGTATAGACCGGATACCACTGGCCGATGGTCCCGTTGGGCACATAGGCGGGCTGGGCATTGAACAGGTTCTGGACCACGAAATAGCCGGTCATTTCCGCGCCATACATCGCGAAATTGCGCGCGATGTTCACGTCCAGCTGGTTCCAGGCATTCACATGCGGATTGACCCAGTTGTTGATCGTGGCCGTGACCGGACCCGCCACCTGGCTGAAGCCCGAGACCCAGCTGTCTTCAACACCCAGGCTCCACTCATCCAGTGTGTAGTTCAGGAAGGCGGTAACACGGGTGCTGGGATCGGGAATGCGCGTGAAAGGCGCGCCCGGATAAAGCACCGATTTCTGGATGATCGGCTGATAGGTGGCCAGCAGGCGCGCGTTCCACGAGCCCTTCCAGCCCTCCACCAGCTCCGACATCTGCCAGGCATAGTTGCTTTCGAAGTCCCAGCCTTCGGTCGAGGTCGAAGCGGTATTTTCGTTGAAGGTGAAGAGCGTCGTCGCGAAGTTCGCGATGGTGGTGTTGCCGAACGGCAGCGGCCGCCGATAGTTCGCGCAATAGATCGAGGTGCCGCCCGAAGCTTCGCAGATGCTCTGGATGGTGGTCGAGGGCGCGATCTGCGCGATCGCATTGGCCAGATGCATGCGATAATAGTCCAGCGACATGGTCAGGCCGGGAAGGAAATCCGGCGCCCACACCGCGCCCAGCGTGTAGGTGCGCGCCACTTCCGGCACGAGATGGGGATTGCCCTGGCTGCTGAAGGCGGTCGTGCCGGCGAAATGGGTGCCATCGGGCAAAGTGACATGAAGGTCGGTGAAGACATTTTCCAGGATCGTCGCCGGCTGGAACAGATCGGTCAGTGTCGGCGCGCGGATGTCGATCGAGGTGGTGCCGCGCAGGCGCAGACTGTCGGCAACGTTCCAGTTAAAGCCGATCTTCCAGGTCGCGACTTGGCCGGATACCGAATAGTCGGTGTAGCGGCCGGCCAGGTTCAAGGCGAAGGCCTGTACCAGCGGCATATCCCGGATCACCGGCACTTCGCTTTCCAGCGCGAATTCCCACACATTCTGGCTGGCATGAACCGGCTGCAGCACGGTCTGCGAAAAACTCGGCAGCGATCCATTGCACAGGCGAAGGCCCGTGCAGTTCACAAACGTGCTGCTGGGCACATTGGAACTGACGTCATAGGCGTTAAAGCGCGCTTCACCCGACAGCGCCGCGGTAATCGGGCCCGCCCAGCCGTCCAGCAGCTTGCCCGCGATACTGCCGCCCATATCGTTGAGGCTGTTGGTCTGGTGGAAATCCGTCGTCTGGAAAACATACCTGAAGGCCGACGGACTGACCGCGTTGGGACCGAAGGGATTGATCGGCACGCAGTTGGCATACTGTGCCGCTGTCGCCGCCTGGGTCGCGGCATAGCAGGCCACGGTGCCGTTGGGCAGAAGCACCGAATCTTCCGCCGCATACATGTGCTGAAGATTCTGGTTGTTGATCAGGTCGACCGCCAGCCGGTTTTCCGCATGGGTGAAGAACAGGTTCCAGCCGAAGCGCCCGTTCAAGACCGTACCCTCAAAGCCGGTCTGCACGCTGAGCACCCGATTGACGCTGCCGGTGGCGTTGATCTCGCTCTGGCCCATGCCGGTGAGGAATTCGCCGAGCTGAAAGGTGTTGGACGGCTGCACCGGCGGGCTGGCGGCGGAATCCTGCAACGGATTGGTGCCGTCATTGCCCAGCTCGGCCTGCACCGCCGCGGGCAGGAAAGGGTTGTTCTTGTAGAACAGGTCCGCCTGGCCCGCGCCGGGCTGGATCTTCTGCGGGAAATACCAGCCGAAGCTGTAAGCTTCCGACGCCTGGCCCTGAACATGGAAGGTGATGCCGTCCGCCAACTCATAACTGAAACGGCCAAACAGCGTGCCCTGATGGAAACCGTCGAACACCTGGCCGTAGGGGTTATAGGCGCCGTCGCCGCCGGAATTCAGATTGCTGGTGCCGGCGGTGGGATTGCCTTGGGCATCGGTGGCGCCGGCAATGCCGGGAGAGAAAGGCGACAGCACGCCACCCGCCGCAAACTGCGTGCCCTGGGCCAGCGGACAGGCCGGAACACAACCCTGGACAACGCCGCCGAAACTGGAATTGGGCCGCCGGCCGTTGGGTATGGCATTAAACGGATTGGCCGCCGTGCCGGTGCCCACTTCCGCTGCATAGTTGGCCGGCGGCCCATAAGGTCTGGCGGACTGGTTGACCGGATCGCGGTGACGCCATTCCACCGAAGCTTCGAGATGGCCGCGGCCGCCAAACATGTCCATGCCGCCTGCGATGCCCAGATTGGTGCTCATGGCATCGGCATAGGTGGAGATGCCGGTGTTGAAGTCGGTCTTGAGGCCCTCGAACTTCCTGTCGAGGACGAAATTGACCACCCCGGTCACCGCATCGGATCCGTACACGGCACTGGCACCGCCGGTGACGATATCCACGCGCGAAATCAGCATCTGCGGCAGGGTGTCGATATCCACCGAGCCGTCGTCGTTGGAGGGCGAGGCGCGGTGGCCATCCAGCAGGATCAGGGTGCGGTTGGCCCCGAAATTGCGCAGGTTCAACACATTGCTGGAATAATTGTGGCTGCCGTCACCGGGCCGGCCCAGCGCCTGCGACCCCTGGAAGATCGGCAGCTTGTTCAGCCCGTCGGCAAGATTGCTCGGGGTGGTATTGCGCAGCTGCTGGGTGGAGATCAGCGTCACCGGCGTCGGCGAATTGGCGGCGTCGGAAATGACGCGCGAACCGGTGACGATGATGCTCTCGGGAAGCGGCACGGCATCGGCAAAACCGTCCTGCACCATGACCGGCACAGGCGGCGCCGCGCGACGCAACACAATGGTGGAACCGTCGTTGCTGGCCACTTCCAGGCCGGTGCCGACCAGCAACATCTGCAACGCTTCATCCAGCGGCATGCTGCCCGACACCGCCGGCGTGTTGATGCCGTGAAGCTGGGTAACCGGCGCGATGATCTGGATATTTTCCTGACGCGCGAATTCGGGGATCGATTTGGCCGCTTCTTCCGAAGGAATATTGACGGCGCGCGGCTGCGCGGCTGCGGGTAGGACAGGCAGCGCGGAAATCGCCACGCCACAGGCAAGCCAGTACTTGCGCCTTGATCCCATAGTCCCCCTGACAGTTGTTTGTTCACTTCCTTATCCGGAAGCTTTTGCCGGACCCGCAAGGTCTCCCCTCTTGCGGTACATCCTCTTCAATCGCGCGCCCGGCCGCGTCAGCGCGTGAGCCGCACCTCCCCTTCCCCGATGCTGGCATGGGCGTTGAGGCTGATGGCAATGGTCTGCGCAAAGCCAACCGGATCGGTGGCCTTGAACAGGCCGGCGATTTCTTCCTTCGCCAGCGCCGGGTCGTCAACCACGATTCGGGTATCGCTGTAGCGGGAGAATTCCTGCACCGCCTGGGCCAGGGTTTCGCCTTCAAAAGCGAGCTGTCCGTTCTGCCAGGCCAGCTGGCGGTGGAGCTGGGCGGCCGGGACAGCCATGGCGGCGATGGACTGCCCCCCATCGGCGGCGGCCACCGCCATATTGTTGGCCGTGACGCGCACCACCTGATTGCCCACGGCAGGCTTGAACACTTCCACAATGCCTTCACGCACCAGCACCTGCACCGGTGTCGCCTCGAGGTGGCGCACGGTGAAGCTGGTGCCCACCACGCGCACGCTGGTATCGCCCGCCGCCACCACAAAGGGCCTGGCCTTGTTCTTGGCGACGTCGAACAGCGCCTCGCCGCTGATCAGTTCGACCGCGCGCAAGCTGTCGGAATAATTCACCTGGATTTCGGAAGCCGTGTTGAGAGTGACGACCGAGCCGTCCTTGAGCGCAATGACCTTGGTCTCGCCCTTGCCGGTGGAGAAGCGCCCGCGATGGCGCAGCACCGCCCAGCTTCCCGTCACCGCGATCAGGGCCGAGGCTGCCAGCGCCCCGCCGATCTGCAGCACCGTGCGCCGGGCCAGCGCCGGCGCGAAGGCGGCCGGATCGAAATCGGGGCCAAGCGCGCGGGCCCGTTCACTGGCAAGCGCGAGCGCGCGCATGCGGGCATAGGCGCCTGCGCAGCGCACATCTTCCTTCAGCCAGTTCTGGAACATCTGCTCCTGGGCAGGCTCCAATGGCCCGCGATCGATCCGGGCGGCCCAGCCGGCCGCCTCGGCATCAATCAGATGCGCGGTCTTTTTTGCCATCGAACCGCAAGGCCCCGTGTTTGCGTGATCCGGAGCTAGACGGATGGAACGGCTCTTTTCCGCCATGACCGGCCTGTTCCAGCATGATTAAAAAGCCCCGGGCCATGTGCTTTTCGACCGTGCTCTCCGACAGTTTGAGACGTTCCGCCACCTCGCGCTGGGAGAGGCCATGGACCCGGCGCAGCGTGAAAACGTCGCGCACCTTGCCGGGCAGGATGGCAATCATCTGGGCCAGCCGGCCGAGCTCGTCGCGGTCGATCACCTGGCGTTCCGGCGAAGGCTCCTCGCTCACCACTTCCAGATAATCGAGATCGGGCACCGAGGAAATCGGCACCACCTTCCTGCGGCGCAGGTGATCGATCACCACCGAACCCGCGATCTGGAATGCATAGCTCTTGGCGTCATGGATATGGCCGACGCTTTCCGCCGCCACCAGCCGCGTATAGGTCTCCTGGATCACATCGTCGATCTCGAGCCCGCCCAGGTTGCGGCGGCGAAGCCAGGCGCGCAATTGCGGCTCATGCGGCAGCACATGCCGTCCCAGCCACAGCGCGCGTTCGTCCGAAACCCCCGGCATGAGGGCATCTAAGGCCGGGGTTGTGACTTTAGCAAGGTGAGGCGGGATGGGAGGATTAATGGGCGGTTTGGGATGAATGTGTAGGTGCAAGCGGCGCAACGGTTGGCGCCCACTCGCCCCTTCGCTACCGCTCGGGGCTCCGTGGCGCTCAGTTTTCCTAAGCTCGCTACGCTCGCTAATGAAAACTGGCGCGCCCGAAAGGATTCGAACCTCTGACCCCCAGATTCGTAGTCTGGTGCTCTATCCAGCTGAGCTACGGGCGCTTTTGGAGGCGCGAAGCTATATTGGGGAGCCTTCCCAAAGGCAAGCATTACCCGCCCCCGGGCAAGGGGCCGGCCATGACACCCGGCCCGATCCGGCACCGTTCCCGCCAAGTATCGGTGGAAACGCGCAGATTTCCCGCCCGAGCGGCATTGTGATCCCTTGTCCCTGCCCTGCCCGCTGGTTAAGACTGGCAGCTACAAGTCCGCCTGCGTGTACGGGTGCGGATGGGGTTGGGTTTTTGGCGCCATATCTCTTTGTCGGGCAGGGGCGCTCGCGCTGCGGAGAGCATTATGAGGGGAATTCCAGCATCAAACGGGCTCAAAAAGGGCCTGGTTCTGGGTTTTGCGCTGATGGCAGCCTTGAGTCTGGCGGCCTGTTCGGACATTGACGACATGTTCGGCGACGAGACCCCGGCCGCCGATACCGCCCCACCCGATGCCGGCGCAGCGCCGCCTTCGGCCGCGCCCATGACCAGCGCCCCCGTCACTGCCGGTGCTGCCCCTGTAGCCACCATTACCCCCGTGACCATCGAAAACGGCCCCGATACCGGAACCGCCGTCAACAAGACCATCCAGTCCCTGCGCGCCCAGGTTGCAGGTCTGCAGCAGAAGCTGGCGGGTAATTCCCAGCGCCTGGCCGATTTGCGCAATCAGGGGGCGGGCGCGGCCGGCGCATACCAGGAAGCCAAGGCCCATATCACCACCCGGCTGCAGATCGGCACCACCCGGGGCAATCCCGAGCTGGTGGCGGAATGGAATACCGCCCAGAGCCAGCTGGATGCCTTGTCGGCCAATGTGAACGGCCTCAACACACTCGGTACCGACGTCACCAATGACAGCTCCACCGCCCATTATGCGCTGAACCAGATCAGCGCCACCTTCAACGTTTCGGGCGCCGTCGATGAAGACCATCGCCAGCTGCAGCTGCTGGAAGACGAGACCAGCCAGACCATCGTGATGATCGACCGCCTGTTGAGCGAGGTCTCCGACGCGATCCAGCGCCAGACCGCTTATGTCGGCACCGAGCGCGCCAATCTCACCACGCTTTCCGCCGCCATCAAGAATGGCGATTTCTATGGCGGCGGCGTTACCGGCGCGTTGGGCAGCGGCGGCCTGCAGATGGCGACCGCGGGCACGCCCCTGGTGGTGGTGCGCTTCGACCATCCCAATGTCGATTATCAGCAGATCCTTTATGCGGCCCTGAATCAGGCGCTGCAGAACCGGCCGGGCGCCAGCTTCCAGGTCGTGGCGGTCTCGCCCACCCGCGGCACGGCGGCCTCGGTACAGATGGCCCAGAGCGCGGCGCGGCGCCACGCCGAAGACGTCATGCGCTCGATGAGCGACATGGGCGTTCCGGCGACCCGCATGAATGTTGCCTCGACCACCGATCCTGCCGCGACTGTGAGCGAAGTCCGCGTCTTCGTGCGCTGATTTTAGGCAGACGCAAAACGAAAAGCCCCGCTGCTGCAACAGCGGGGCTTTTTCGTTTGTGGCGGATGCACAGAGGCGCGTAGCATCGCGCCCTACGGGATCATCGTCGAGGTAGGCACGCATGCGGTTCTTCAACACCAGCCTCAGGCTCGCCTGCGCCGCGGCACTGATCGCGGCCGCGCTGCCGGCCAGCGCGCCAAGCTACGCGCAAGTCACCGAGACCGCCGCCAAGCATCACATGATCGCGGCCGCCAACCCGCATGCCGCGGAAGCCGGACTGGACATGATGCGCGCCGGCGGCAGCGCCGTGGATGCCGCCATCGCCACCCAGATGGTGCTGGGACTGGTGGAACCGGAATCCTCGGGCATCGGCGGCGGCGCCTTCATGCTGGTCTACAACCCCGTGACCAAGCGCACCACCAGCTTCGACGGCCGCGAAATGGCGCCGGCCTCGGCCACGCCCACCATGTTCCTGGACGCCAATGGCCAACCCCGCAACAAGGGTGAGGCCATCCCCGGCGGCCTGTCGGTGGGCATTCCCGGTGTCGTGAGGATGCTTTGGCTGGCGCATGAGAAATACGGCAAGCTGCCCTGGGCCAAGCTGTTCGAACCCGCGATCAAGCTGGCGGATGAAGGTTTTCCCGTCGGCCCCAAGCTGGCACGCACCATCAAGAACTTCAGCCGCGGCGCCGACATGCCCGACATTAAGGCGCACTTCTATCATCCCGATGGCACGCCGCTCGCCGAAGGCGAGATCTACAAGGACCCGGAATATGCCGCCACCTTGCGCAAGATCGCCAAGGATGGCCCGGATGGATTCTACAAGGGCGAGATCGCGCAGGCGATCGTGGATGCGGTCCATCACGCGCCCAAGAACCAGGGCGGCATGACCTTGTCCGATCTGGCCAACTATCAGTCGCAGGAACGCGAGCCGGTCTGCGGCGACTATCGGGACTATCATGTCTGTTCCATGGGTCCACCCTCGTCCGGCGGCATCGCGGTGCTGCAAATCCTGGGCATGTTGCAGCGTTTCTCGCCCGATCAGCTGACGCCGAACACGGCCAGCGGCGCGCATCTCTTTGCCGAAGCCAGCCGGCTGGCTTACGCGGATCGCGCGCAATATCTGGGCGATCCCGCTTTCGTCGACGTGCCGGTCAAGGGCCTGCTGGACAAGAGCTACATCGCCAGCCGCGCCACGCTGATCGATCCCGCCAAGGACATGGGCACGGCGCTGGCCGGCAACCCGCCGCAAAAGCATGCCGCGCTTGCGCCGCAGGTTTCGCCGGTCCTGCATGGCACCAGCCACATGACCATCGTGGATGACACGGGCGAAGTGGTGGCCATGACCACATCGGTGGAATCGGTGTTCGGCGCCAATGTCATGGTGAAGGGCTTCATGCTCAACAACACCCTGACCGATTTTTCCTTCCAGCCGGTGCGCGACGGCAAGCCGGTGGCCAACGCGCCAGCTCCGGGAAAACTGCCTTTGTCGGCCATGTCGCCGACCATCGTGTTCGACAAAAAAGGCAACTTCCTGGTGTCGGTTGGCTCGCCCGGCGGCCCCGCCATCATCGATTATGTGGCGCAGATCCTGATCGGCATCCTGGACGCGCATATGAGCCCGGCAGCCGCGCTGGCCATGCCACATGAGATCAACATGAACGGCCCCACCTTGCTGGAGAAATCGCCCACATCCGCGGCCCTGGCTGCCCAGCTCACCGCCATGGGCCACAATGTCCAGGTTCCCCAGGTCGAAGGCAGCGGTTTGCACGGCATCGAGAAGACCAGGGACGGTTATGTCGGGGCCGCCGATCCCCGCCGCGACGGTATTGCCCTGGGGGATTGAGCAACCGGAAGGAGTTGCGCCAGCCGCTATCGCGGCGGCACCACCCTGCCGCCAGCCGGATTGAAATATTATTTCAATCCAGGCCGGCGACCGGTCGTTGACAGGGGCGGCATGGCCCACTAAAAACCCCGCTCTTTTCGGCCCTTTTGGGCCCAGACCGGAGCCTTGAGACCCATGAAGCGCACCTATCAGCCGAGCAAACTCGTGCGCAAGCGCCGCCATGGCTTCCGTTCGCGCATGGCCACCGCGGGCGGCCGCAAGGTCCTGAACCGCCGCCGGTCTTCCGGCCGCAAGAAGCTCTCGGCCTGACGGCCTCGCTGGGCCAGCCGGGGGACAAGCCTCTTATCGTGGAACGCCTGAAGACGCGCGCCGATTTCCTCCGGGCGGCGCGGGGCATTCGCCGTGTCGAAGGCGCCATCACGCTGGAAACCTGTCCGAGCCCGGTTCCCATCTCCGGCTCGGTACGCGTGGGTTTCACCGCCAGCAAGAAGGTCGGTAATGCGGTTGTCCGCAACCGCGCCAAGCGGCGGTTGCGCGCCGCTGCGTCGCAACTGCTGCCCCTTTTGGGACGCGAGGGCCATGACTATGTTCTGGTCGCGCGCGGCACCACCGTGGCGCGTCCTTTTCCGGCCCTTTTGTCCGACATCACCACGGCCCTGAAAACGGCGCACCGCAAGCTGGACGCGAAAGCCGGAGAGGGTCATGGCTGAATTGCTCGTCGCGATATTGTCCGCGCCGATCCGCGCCTATCGCGCCGTGATCTCGCCCTTGATGCCGCATGTCTGCCGCTTTACGCCCAGCTGCTCGGTCTATGCGCTGGAAGCGCTGAGGCTTCACGGTCCCGTCAAGGGATCATGGCTGGCTGTCCGGCGCCTCTCGCGTTGCCATCCCATCGCCTGGCTCGGCGGTTCGTCGGGCTTTGATCCTGTTCCTCTTTCAAAGACACATCCATGAACAACAACAAGAATGTGATCCTGGCGGTGGCGCTGGCCGCCATCGTGCTGATCATCTGGCAGTATTTTGTGGCAACGCCCGCCATGAAGGCCGAACAGGCGCGCCAATCGGCCTTGAGCCATCAGGAAAAAAGCGCACCCGCCCAGGCCCCGGTGCTGCCCGGCATCTCGACCGGCACGACCCATATGAGCCGCGAGGCGGCGCTGAAGGCCGGCGGCCAGCGGGTCGCGATCGACGCGCCGATGGTGGACGGCTCGATCCTGCTCAAGGGCGCGCGCTTCGACGACCTCAGGCTGAAGAAATATCGCCTGACGGTGGATCCCAAATCGCCGGAGATCGTGCTGCTGGCCCCCAAAAGCACCGACTTCCCCTATTACGCCACCTTCGGCTGGGTGGGCTCGCAGGCCATGCCCGATGACAACAGCCAATGGAGCGAGGTGAACGGCGGCACGCTGTCGCCGGGCCATCCCGTGACCCTGGCCTGGGACAATGGCCATGGGCTGGTCTTCACCCGCGTCATCGCCATCGACAATCAGTACATGTTCACCGTCACCGACAGCGTGGCCAACAAGGCCGGCCAAAAAGTGACGCTTTATCCGTATGGCACGGTCGAGCGGCAGGGCGTGCAGAAGGACGAATCCAGCCTCTATCTGCATGTCGGTTTCGTCGGCGTTTCAGGCGGCAGCGAGATCGACGCCAAGTACAAGGATTTCAAGGATCCGGGCACGCCACCCAAGACCTTCTCTTCCACCGGCGGCTGGACGGGCATCACCGACAAATACTGGATGGCGGCGGTGGTGCCGCCGCAGAATGAAAACTTCAACGGCGCCTATGTCGGCAGCAAGACGCCGGCCGGCGTCGATGCCTATCAGGCCAATTACCGCCTGGGCGCGCGCAACCTGGCGCCCGGCCAGTCGGCCACGGTCACCCACCGCCTGTTCGCCGGCGCCAAGGTGGTCGATATCCTGCGCGGCTATCAGGACAATCTGCACATCAGCCACTTCGACAATGCGGTGGACTGGGGCATGTTCTGGTTCCTCACCCGCCCCTTCTTCTGGGTGCTGGACCATCTCTACAAGCTGCTGGGCAATTTCGGCCTGGCCATTCTGGGCCTGACCGTCGTGGTCAAGCTGATCTTCTTCCCGCTGCAGACCGCCTCCTTCCGCTCCATGAGCAAGATGAAGAAGCTGCAGCCGCAGATGGAAGCGCTGAAGAAGAGCCACGGCGACGATCCGCAGAAGCTGCAGATGGCGATGATGGAGCTTTACAAGCGCGAGAAAGCCAATCCGCTGTCGGGCTGCGTGCCGATCCTGCTCACCATTCCGGTGTTCATCGCGCTGTACAAGGTGCTGTTCGTCACCATCGAAATGCGCCAGGCGCCCTTCTATGGCTGGATCCACGACCTGTCGGCGCCCGATCCCACCTCGCTGCTGAACCTGTTTGGCCTGATCCCCTACAATCCGCAGACCACCCTGCCGCACTTCCTGCTGTTCCTGTCGATCGGGGTGTGGCCGATCGTGATGGGCTTCACCCAGTTCCTGCAGTCGAAGCTCAATCCCGCCCCGGCCGATCCGGTACAGGCGCGCATGTTCACCTTCATGCCCCTCATCTTCACCTTCATCTTCGCCACCCTGCCGGCCGGCCTGGTGATCTATTACTGCTGGAACAATCTTCTCAGCGTGATCCAGCAGGCCGTCATCATGAAGCGCGAAGGCGTTGAGATTAAGTTCTTCGACAATCTGATGGGCAAGAAGCAGCAGGCATGAACGACGCGCAGGAAGCCGCGCGCAAATTGTTCGCCGGTCCCTGCGATTTCGTCTGGGGCGCGACCTCGGCGGAAAATCTGCCGCCGGAAAGGCTGAACGAGGTCGCTTTTGTCGGCCGGTCCAATGCCGGCAAGTCCAGCCTGATCAATGCCCTGACGGGCAGGAAAAGCCTGGCGCGGGTGTCGCAGACCCCCGGCGCCACCCGCCAGATCAATTTCTTCAATCTGGCCGACCGGCTGATGCTGGTGGACCTGCCGGGCTATGGCTTTGCCAAACGCTCCAAGTCGGAAGCAGAAGCCTGGCAGGAGATGATCTTTTCCTATCTGCGCCGGCGCGCGCGGCTTAGGCGCGTGGCGCTTCTGATCGACGCGCGGCGCGGGGCGATGGAGAGCGATCTTGACGTCATGGCGCTGCTGGACCGGACCGCCGTCTCCTATGGCCTGGTGCTGACCAAGGCCGATGCGCTGAAGCCGGCCGAACGCGCCGAGGCGCTGGCCAAGGCAACGGCCGAGGCCGGCCGCCACACCGCGGCGCTGCATGAGGTTCAGTTAACCTCCGCGCTCAGCGGCGACGGCATTGCTGCCTTGCGCACCCATCTGGCCGCTTTAATTTGACCCCCATCCGTCGCAGCTCAGGTTTGCAAAGCAAACACCTCGCTGCGACACCTTCCCCCTTCCTGTGCTTCGCACGCAGGGGGAAGGAAGCTTTCGGATGCTGAGGGTCGCGCCGCGATGTGCGGCGCTCGAGTTTTCTGGATTAATCCCCTCTGCGCTTGGATCGGGCGGCTTAGCGCGCTATAAGGCGCCGCTTTTCACCCGTTTCACTTTGATATGGGCGCCCCATGGCCGGATCATCCGACGAGCCTGAAGACCGGAACCTTCGCACCCTGGCACGCTGGCGCCAAACGGGCCGGGTGCTGGTCGAGGCGCTGCCCTTCATCCTGAAATACGACCAGAAGACCATCGTGGTGAAATATGGCGGCAACGCCATGAGCGACACCAGCGCGCACGATTTCTCACAGGACATCGTCCTGATGAAGCAGACCGGCATCGATCCGGTAGTGGTGCATGGCGGCGGCCCCCAGATCGGGGCGATGCTGAAAAAGCTCAACATAAATTCCACCTTCATAGACGGGTTGCGCGTCACCGATGAAGCGGCGGTGGAGGTGGTGGAAATGGTTCTGACCGGCTCCATCAACAAGCGCATCGTTACCGGCATCAATGCCGCCGGCGGCCGCGCCGTGGGCCTGTCGGGCAAGGACGGCAATCTGGTGATCGCCCGCAAGGTGGCGATGACCAAGACCGATCCCGCCACCGGCGAGCGGGTGCATGTCGATCTGGGCTTTGTCGGCGAGCCGGATACCGTCAATCCGGAAGTGCTGCATTCCATCATGAAGTCGGAAACCATTCCGGTCATTGCCCCCATCGGGGTGGGCCGGGGCGGGGAGACCTACAACATCAACGCCGACACGGTGGCAGGCGCCGTTTCCTGCGCGCTGAAGGCCGAGCGCCTGATCCTGCTCACCGATGTGGAAGGCGTACTGGACCAGGAAAAGAAGCTGATCTCCAAGCTTTCGGTGCGCGAGGCGCGCGGGCTGATCGCCGACGGCACCATATCGGGGGGCATGATCCCCAAGATCCAGACCGCCATCGATGCGGTGGAAGGCGGGGTCAATGCCGCCGTCATTCTGGATGGTCGCATTCCCCATGTGCTCCTGCTCGAACTTTTCACCGAGCATGGCGCGGGCACGCTCATCACCGCCGACTAGATGACCCGCGCAATCGGGACACTGGCGGCGCTGCTGGCTTTGGGACTGATGTCCCTGCCCGCCCAGGCCGCCCTGACCCTGTGCAACCGCACCAGCTACATCCTTTACGCCGCGACCTCGGCGATCCAGAGCCCGCGCAGCGAGACCGAAGGCTGGACCCGCATTGCCCCGGGAGAATGCCAGGTGGCGCGCAAGGAGGCGCTGAAAGCCGAAACCTATCTGGTCCATGCCCGCAGCAGCATCGCCCATTCCGGGCCGCCGCGCGCCTGGGGCGGCGCCTATCCGGTCTGTGTGAAAGACGCCAATTTCACCATCAAGCAGGCGGTGACCGAGCCCTATTGCACGGCCGAGGACACCTTCGCCCTGCCCTTTGCGGCGCTGGACAATCGCGGCAAGGCAAACTGGACGATGAATTTCGACGAGCAGCCGGCCATGAGCCTGACCGAGGCGCAGCTGGCCGGCGTCAAGCGGCTGCTGAAGGACAATGGCTATTCAATCACGCGCATTGACGGCAAGCCCGACAAGGCCACCGGCGCGGCGCTGATGGATTTCCGCAAACGCATGCGCTTTGCCCCCGACGCCGGCAATGCTGAGCTTTTCACCGTGCTGGAGCAGCAGGCCCGAAAGCGCATCGCGCCGGCCGGCTATACCGTCTGCAACGACGCGCGCGAGCCCTTGCTGGTGGCCTTGGGCCAGATCGACAAGAGCAATGCCATGTCGCAAGGCTGGTGGACGGTCGAGCCCGGCGCCTGCGCCAAGGCCCTGACCACGCCGCTCACCAGCGACCAGATTTTCCTGCTGGCGCAGCGCAAGTCGGGCGGCACCTTGGTGGGCGGCCCTGAGCGCTTCTGCACCACCACGGCGGCGTTTCAGATTCGCGGCAACGCCAATTGCGCCGGCCGCGGCTTTGGCGAAGCCGGCTTTGCCGCCACCCGCACCAAGGGCATGAGCGGCTATGTCGCCCATATCGGCCCGGGCGGGCTGAACAGAAGTTCCTAGACCAAGTTAGGGCCAGATTGGACCGCTGCGCAGGAGGGGTTTTGTGGCGTGGGCAGGAGAAAGGCGCGGCCCGTATAGGCAATACGGGCAAGCCTTTCGACGAACCCACGACGCAAAAGACCCCGGCCCTTCGGGTTGCGTTGCGGCGGGCGCCCGCGGCGTCGCCGCGCTCGACCGTATTGCCGATACGCTCTTCGCGCGGCTCCTGGCGGATCACCTCGCCGCAACGCAACGCAGTTGCTCCAACCTGGCCCTAACTTGGTCTCAGACGCTGATATTGAAATAGTTGAGATGCCAGCGCATCTCTTCCTTGCTGAGCGGAAAACCGACCCCTCCGCGCGCGGGAAGAATATCGCGGCTCGGCAGCTTCATCACAAAGGTCTGGATCTTGAACGCCACCCGCATGGAGAGATGGCTGTGCCAGACCAGCGCCACCAGCGGCTTGGCGCTTCCGGCCGACAGGATCTTCTTGACCGTCTGTTCGCTGACGCTGGCCAGCTGTGCCAGGGCCAAGGCCACGATCTCGCGCTGACCGGCCTGGGCCGCCTGTTCCAGGAAGGTCCCGTCCAGCCGGCCTTCCTTGCGCGCCTGAGCCACCATATCGGCAGGCGAGACATGGTCGTCGGCAACCGGGGCTTCCGCCAGGCGGGCGCGCAGCTCGCGGTTGAGATGGATGCGGGTGGCGTCCGACAGGTCGTTGCGCGCAGCCAGCCGTTCCAGGATGGATGCCCCCACCAGCGAACCGATGCGGCGGATGGCACGGGCCGAAAGATCGGCGCGCAGCGCCAGCGGCATCTGCCAGGACTGGATGTCTTCGGCCTGTTCGATGATGCGGTCCATCGTCTCCTTGCGGATCCTGGCATCGGAATTGACCAGCAGCGCCGCCACCGCCGGCACGTCCAGCGACTGGACCAGGCGGTCAGAGACCGGCTCGCTCACCGGCTTGCGGCTGGCGATGGCGGTCAGCGCTTCCTGCACCTGGCCACAGGCGATGATCTCGATCAGGTCCGCGTCGGAGAGAAGCGGCGAATATTGCAGGATCGGCGCCGCCACCACGGTGTGGATGTCGCGCGCCAGGGTCAGCGCGATGTCCCGGGGAATGCAATCCAGATGCTTGACCGTTTCGGCCAGGATCGCGCGCACCCGCACCGAGGCATCGCGCGCCAGGCATTCCAGGGTCTCGATGGTGAGCGCGAAGATGTGCGAACTTTCGCGCTCCGAAAGACCCGGCATCAGCCGGCCGATCTTCACCGCCAGTTCGGCGCGGACGTCTTCGGCATCGTCATCGGCCAGCATCCGGTTGGTGACGGCGGGCGCGGCAGGATTGGCAGCCACCGCTGCGCGCACCGCGGGCGTGCCATGCCGGGCCAGATATTGCAGAACATCGGCGCCGGCGTCGGTGCGCCGCGCCAGATCAGTGGTGCCGCCGCCCATCTGCTGTTCGCGGGTGCGGATGTCGAGAATGTCGAGCGCGTCGCGTGGATTGAGGCCCGGACGCGCAGAGGGCCGGCGAGGTGTCTGATCCATATTCTTCCGTTCTGCCTTGCCTTCCACCAATTCCGCGGATTGTTGCGCCGACGGCTTTAACAGCCGCTAAAGAGGCATGGTGGATGGCCGTTAACGGTGCTTGCGCATGGGCCCTCATCACGCCATCTTCTGGTCCCATGGAAGGCCTGAATATTGCGGAAAATGACCGGCAGCGTGGCGAAACGGGCCCCGATTTCCGCCATGTCCGCAACTGGATTTTCGACCTGGACAACACGCTCTACCGTGCCGACAACGGCATCTTCGCCCAGATCGAAGCGCGCATGACCGAATATGTGATGGCGTTCCTGAAACTGGAGCGCGACGAAGCCTATGCGCGGCAAAAGGAACTTTACCGCCGCTACGGCACCACCCTGAACGGGCTGATGTGCGAGCACGGCGCCGAGCCCGATGCCTATCTGGGCTATGTCCATGACATCGACCTATCGGGCCTGGGACCGGACCGGGCACTGGGCCAGGCCATCGCGCGGCTGCCGGGACGGCGCTTTGTCTTCACCAATGGCTGCCGCGACCATGCCGCGCGCATCCTGGAGCGGCTTGAGATGACGGGCCTGTTCGATGCGGTCTGGGATATCCGCAGCATGGCGTTTGCGCCCAAGCCGCAGGCCCAGGCCTATGCCAGCGTGGTGGAGGCTGCAAAGCTCAGCTGCGGCGAGGCGGCCATGTTCGACGATATCGCCCGCAATCTGGTGCCGGCGCGGGCCATGGGCATGACCACGGTCTGGCTGAAGACGGATTCGCCCTGGGGCAAACACGGCCCCTTGATGGATGTCGCGGAGGGCGATATCGACCATGAGACCGACAATCTGACGGACTTTCTGAACACAATCAGGATTTGACGATGCATGATTTGAGCATGGCCATTAACGCCGCATGGGAAAAGCGCGACACATTGGGCGTGTCGAGCAAGGGCGCGGAGCGCGAGGCGGTGGAAGCCGCGCTGGAGGCGCTGGACAATGGCTCGCTCCGCGTGGCGGAGAAGATCGACGGCAAATGGGTCGTGCATGAATGGCTGAAAAAGGCCGTGCTGCTATCCTTCCGCCTGAACGACATGAAGCTGATTTCCGGCGCCCCCGGCGAAGCGGTGTGGTGGGACAAGGTGGATTCCAAGTTCCTGGGCTGGGACGAAGCCAAATTCCGCGCCGCCGGCTTTCGCGCCGTGCCGGGCGCGGTGGTGCGCCGCTCCGCCTTCATCGCCAAGGGCGCGGTGCTGATGCCCAGCTTTGTCAATGTCGGCGCCCGTGTCGGTGAAGGCACCATGATCGACACCTGGGCCACGGTCGGGTCCTGCGCCCAGGTTGGCGCGCACTGCCATATCTCCGGCGGCGCCGGGCTTGGCGGCGTGCTGGAGCCGCTGCAGGCCTCGCCCACCATCATCGAGGACAATTGCTTCATCGGCGCGCGGGCCGAAGTGGCCGAAGGCGTGATCGTGGGCGAAGGCAGCGTGCTTTCCATGGGCGTCTATCTGTCAGGCTCGACCAAAATCGTGGACCGCGCGACCGGCGAGGTGCATCTGGGCAAGGTGCCGCCCTATTCGGTGGTGGTGTCAGGCTCGCTGCCCTCCAGCAACGGTCCCAATCTCTATTGCGCCGTGATCGTGAAGCGGGTGGATGAGAAGACCCGCGCCAAGACCTCGATCAACGAATTGCTGCGCGACTGATGGCGGCTGGCCCCATAGACGCGCTGGCACTGGCGCAGGCGCTGATCCGCCGCCCTTCGGTGACCCCGAAGGATGCGGGGGCGCTGGACGTGCTGGAAGCGGTCTTGAAGGAGCAGGGCTTTGTCACCCATCGCCTGCCTTTTGGCGATGTCGATAATCTCTATGCCCGCCGCGGTGACAGCGCGCCGCATTTCTGTTTTGCCGGCCATACCGATGTGGTGCCCGTGGGCGAAGGCTGGAAGGCCGATCCTTTTGCCGCGGAGGTAAAGGACGGGGTGCTTTATGGCCGCGGCGCCGCCGACATGAAATCGGCCATCGCGGCCTTCGTGGCTGCGGCGGCGCGCACGCCGGCCGGCAAGGGTTCGGTCAGCCTGCTGATCACGGGCGATGAGGAAGGCGTGGCGGTCAACGGCACCGTCAAGCTGCTGGAATGGCTGAAGGCGCGGGGCGAAAAGATCGATCACTGCATTGTGGGCGAGCCCACCAGCGTGGGCCGCGCCGGCGACACCCTGAAGATCGGCCGCCGCGGCTCGATCAATTTCAAGATCACGGTGACCGGCGTCCAGGGCCATGTCGGCTATCCGCAGAAGGCCAAGAACCCGATTCCGGTACTGGCCGAGCTGGTGACGCAATTTGCCGCCTACAAGCTCGACAAGGGCAACGAACATTTCGATCCCTCCACCCTGGCTTTCACCACGGTGGATGTCGGCAACGATGCGACCAATGTGATTCCGGGCGAGGCACGCGCCGCCTTCAACGTCCGCTTCAACGACAAGCACACGCCCGACAGCCTGATCAACTGGGTGACGGACCGGGCCCAGCGCATTGCCGAGCAGTCGGGCTGCCGCATCGATGTCACGTCGCAGACCAGCGGCGTGTCGTTTTTGACCGCGCCCGGCAAATTCACCCAGCTGGTCAGCGACACCGTGGCCAGCGTCACCGGTCAGGCGCCGTTTTTCTCCACCAGCGGCGGCACGTCGGATGCGCGCTTCATCAAGGACATCTGTCCGGTGGTGGAACTGGGGCTGGCCGGCGCCACCATGCACAAGGCCGATGAATGCGTGCCGGTGGCGGAGATCACTGCCCTCACCGACATCTATGCCGCGGTTCTTTCGGCCTATTTCGCAAAGCCGCCGCTTTGAGTTCAGCACCGATCGGCATTTTCGATTCCGGCATGGGCGGGCTGACCGTGATGCGCGCACTCAAAGCGCGGCTGCCGGGTGAATCCTTTGTCTATCTGGGCGACACCGCGCGGCTTCCTTATGGCACCAAAAGCGCCGATACGGTGACACGCTATGCGGTGCAAGCCAGCCGCGCGCTCATCGGCCATGGCATCAAGCTGCTGGTGGTGGCCTGCAATACCGCCAGCGCGGCAGCGGTGTCGGCCTTGACGGAAACGCTTGCACCCTTGCCCGTGGTGGGCGTGATCGAACCGGGCGCCGAAGCCGCCATCGCCGCCGTGCCCGAAGGCCCCATTGCCGTGATCGCCACCGAGGGCACGGTAAAGGGCGGAGCTTACGTCCGCGCCATCCAGGAGCGCGCACCCGCAATGCTGGTGGTGCAACAGGCCTGCCCCCTGTTCGTGCCGCTGGCGGAGGAAGGCTTGCGCGACGGGCCCATTACCGAACTGGCGGCGCACCGTTACCTCGGCCCCATCCTTGCCACCATGCCCCGACCGCGCGGGCTGGTGCTGGGCTGCACCCATTTCCCGGTGCTGAAAGAAACCATCGCCAAGGTCGCGGGCGCGGATGTGACCCTGATCGACAGCGCCGAGACCACAGCTGCGGCCGTGGAAAAAATCTTGCGGCAGAAGTCGCTGCTGAATGACGGCCCCACCCGGCAGCCGCGTTTTCTCGCCACCGATGCGCCGGGCCGCTTTGCCCATCTGGGCGAGATTTTCCTGGGCGAGCCGATTGATCCCGGCAGCGTCACGCTGGTCGACCTTTGAGCCTTACTGTCATGCCCGCGAAAGCGGGCATCCAACTTCAGGTCTGGCATACGAAGAAAGTTGGATTCCCGCCTACGCAGGAATGACAAAGCCGCCTAATAGTCCACACGAACGAGATACAGCCCTTCCGGCGGCGAGACCGGGCCGCAGGCCGAACGGTCGCGTGCCTCCAGCGCCTTTTTCACCTCCAGCGGCGTCCATTTGCCCTCGCCCACCAGTTTCAAGGTGCCGGCAAAGGAACGAATCTGGTGATGCAGGAAAGAACGCGCGCTGGCCTCGATATGGATTTCATCGGCACGGCGGCTGACATCCAGCCGGTCGAGCGTCTTGACCGGCGATTGGGCCTGGCATTCGGCGGCGCGAAAGGTGGTGAAATCATGCTGCCCGACCAGATGCTGGGCGGCCGCATGCATCGCCTCCGCATCCAGTTTGGGCGAGACATGCCAGACGCGGGCCTTTTCCAGCGCCGGCGGGCTGCGGCGGTTCAAGATGCGAAACAGATAATGCCGTGCCGTGGCCGAGAAGCGGGCATGAAATTCGTCGTCCACCACGGCCGCATCAAGCACCGACACCGGATCGGGCCGCAAGTGATAATTCAGCGCGTCGCGCACTTTGCCCGGCTCGAATTCCTTGACCAGGTCGAAATGCGCCACCTGCCCCAAGGCATGCACCCCGGCATCGGTGCGGCCGGCGCCAGTCACCGTGATCCTTTCGCCGGACAGTTTCTCGATCGCCGCTTCCAGCGCGGCTTGCACCGAGGGACCGTTATCCTGGCGCTGCCAGCCGACAAAAGGCGCGCCGTCATATTCCAGGGTCAGGCGATAGCGCATCAGGCAAAGACGGTGCCGGGCGGCAGCGCAAAGCCCTTGAGCAGCTCACGCGCATCCATGGCGCGGCTGCCGGCGCGCTGAACTTTCAACAGCTTGAGCGCACCTTCGCCACAAGCCACGGTCAAATCGTCGCCAATCACTTTGCCAGGTTCGCCACGATCTTGAACCGGCATGGCGTAAAGCACCTTCAGCCGCTCACCCTTCACCTCGGTGAAAGCGCCGGGCGACGGCGCCAGGCCGCGAATCTGGCAATCGATTTCATGGGCGCTTTTCGACCAGTCGATGCGCGCCTCGTCCTTGGTGATTTTCTTGGCATAGGTCACGCCCTCGGCGCTTTGCGGCTGTGGTGTGACCCCGCCGCGTTCCAGCGCGCCCAGCGCCCGCACCATCAGATCGGCGCCCAGACGCGACAGCTCGCCGGTGAGATCGCCGCTGGTCTTGCGCCCGATGCGGACCTTTTCCGCCATCAGCACCGGACCGGTATCCAGCCCCTCGTCCATCTGCATCACCATGACGCCGGTTTCTTCGTCGCCGGCCATCACCGCCCGCTGGATCGGCGCCGCACCACGCCAGCGCGGCAACAACGAACCATGCAGATTGAAACAGCCCAGTTTCGGCGCCTGCAAAATCGCCTTGGGCAACAGCAGGCCATAAGCCACCACGATGGCCGCATCCAGGTTCAGTCGTGCGAATTCTTCCTGTTCGGCGGCGCCCTTCAGCGACACCGGCGTGCGCACCGGGATCTTGGCGCTTTCCGCGAATCTGTGGACCGGCCCGGGTTCCAGCGCCATGCCGCGGCCCTTGGGGCGCGGCGGCTGGGAATATACGGCAACGATGTCATGCCCCTGGGCGATCAGCTCGGCCAGGGTCGGCACCGCGAAATCGGGTGTGCCCATAAACGCCAAGCGCAGCGCCATGCTCAGGCAGTCTCTTTGAGTTTCTTGGCCTTGGTCAGCTTCTTGATCGCCATGGAGCGCTTCAGCCGCGACAGATGGTCGATGAACAGCACCCCGTTCAGGTGATCCATCTCATGCTGCAGGCAGGTGGCGAGCAACCCGTCGGCTTCCAGGGTCTGCTTGTTGCCATCGCGATCCAGGTACTCCGCCTTGATGCGGGCGGGGCGTTCGACATCGTCCCATATTTCGGGCACCGACAGGCAGCCTTCCTCGAACACCGCCACCTCCTCCGACGCCCAGAGGATCTTCGGGTTGATATAGGCGCGGGGGTTCTTCTTGCCTTCCTTCTGGTCCAGGTCGATCACGATCACCCGCTTGGCGACACCGATCTGCACCGCCGCCAGGCCGATGCCCTCGGCCGCGTACATGCTGTCGGCCATGTCGTCGACCAGCTTGCGGATTTCCGCATCCACCGTTTCGACATCGGTAGAGACGGCTTGGAGCCGCGGATCGGGGGCGGTTAGAATGGGGCGGATGGTCATGGGCTGGAAATAAGGCCGCCCTGCCCGGGGGTCAAGGATTGATGGAAACAGCGTTGATGGTGCTGGCGGCGGCCGTGGTGGTGGCGGCGCTGATCCTGGCTTTTGCCCGGCCCAAAGCGACACCGGAACCGCCGCCTGTGGCCGATCCCCGGCTGGATGAAGTCATTCGTGGCCAGGGCGCCATTGCTGAACAGTTCCGCCAGACCACGGCCCAGGTCGAGGCCCTGAAACAGAGACTGGGAGAAAGCCTGAGCGAAAACGCCACCAGGACCGCCGAAACCCTGGGGGGAATTGGCGAGCGGCTGACCGTGATCGACGAGGCGCAGAAGAACATCTCCGCTTTGTCGGGCCAGGTCGTGTCGCTGCAGCAGGTTCTCTCCAACAAGCAGTCGCGCGGCGCTTTCGGCCAGGCGCAGATGGAAGAGATCGTGCGCGACGGCCTGCCCACCACGCTCTATGATTTTCAGTTCACCCTTTCCAACAAGAACAGGCCCGACTGCATCATCCGCATTCCCGGCAACAAGGCGCTGCTGGTGATCGATTCCAAATTCCCGCTCGAGGGCTTCGACGCCCTGCGCCGCGCCACCAACGATGAGGAAAAGAAGGCGGCGATGGCGCTGGCGCGCGCCAGCGTGGGCAAGCATGTCGCCGACATTGCCGAGAAATACCTGATCCCCGGCGAGGTCCAGACGCCTGCGATCATGTTCGTGCCGTCGGAATCGCTTTACGCCGATCTGCATGATGGTTTCACCGATGTGATCCAGAAGGCCCATCGCGCCAATGTGATCGTGGTGTCGCCCAACATCCTGATGCTGGCCATCAATACCATCCAGACAGTGATGAAGGATGCGCGCATGCGCGAGCAGGCCGACCTGATCAAGAAGGAAGTGGGCACGCTGCTGAATGACGTGCGGTTGCTGAGTGAGCGGGTGCAAAAACTGCAAAGCCACTTCAACCAGGCCGACGCCGACATCAAGAACATCCTGGTTTCGACCGGCAAAATCACCAGCCGGGCGGAAAAGATCGAAAAGGTCGAACTGGCGCCGCCGGACGCCACCAAAAGCCTGACTACCTAGTGTCGTGGTTTCGAAATTCGCCATGAGCCCGATATAAGGCCCGTGCGAATTTCGGAATCGGGACGCTAGCGGCTCGCATCCAAAGCCGGGGTCGGGGGCCAATAGAGGGCAAAGAAAGGGCTTAACCCATGGACCACGACTCCTACTGGATGTTTTCCCATTTCTGGTGGCTGATCTTCCCCCTGTTCTGGATGATCATGGCGCTGGCCTGGGGCTGGTCACGGCACGCCCGCGCCAACCGGGCACTGGACATCATCAAGTCTTATGCCGACCAGGGCAAAGACCCGCCGCCCGAGCTGCTGAAGGGCCTGCAAAACGGCATGGACAATGGCTGCGGCCCCTATGGCTGGCGATATTCACCCCAGCGCCAGCTCCATCGCGGCATCGTTTTTCTGGGCCTGGCCATCGCCTTCGCCTTCCTTTCCTTCTGGAATTACAATGACGGCGATCACTGGCATCACCATGGCGGCCTGCTGATCCCGATGGTGGTCTTCGCCGCCCTGGCCTTTAGCAATTTCCTCTCGCTGTTTTTCACAACCCGCAGCTGGCCGCCCGACAACAAGGATGGTCGTTGACACAAAGCGATGCCGAACCGGCTCTGGTGCTGCGCGCCCGGGCCGGTTCGGCCGACGCCTTCGGGCGTCTGGTCCAGATGCACCAGCAGGCTCTGCGCGCCTTCCTCAGGCGGCTTTGCGGCAACGCGGCCGATGCCGACGATCTGGCGCAGGACAGTTTCGTCTTTGCCTGGGAACATATCGCCCGCTTCGATCCTGCCCGCAGTTTCCGGCCCTGGCTGTTCGGCATTGCCTGGCGCAAATCCCGCGAGAAGAAGCGCGGTTTCCTGCGCCTGATCCGGCGCGAGACCCGCGCCATGGAAACGGCCGAAACCATTTGCCAATCCGATCCGGGCCTCCGGCTGGATCTGGAAAAGGCCACTGCGGCGCTGCCGGCGGACCAAAAGGCGGCAATATTGCTTTGCCTGGCCTGCGAATTCTCCCACAGCGAAGCCGCGGAGGCCTTGGCGCTGCCGCTGGGCACGGTAAAATCCCACGTGGCGCGGGGCCGTGAAAAGCTGATCGCCGCACTGGAAGGTCATGATGGTTGACGTGTTGAAAGCAGAATGGGCCGCGGATGTGCCGGCATCCGATCCGCGCTTTGTGTTGGCGGTGATGACCCGCATCGAACAGCGCCGTTTCGCGCGCGAAGTGACGTTGACGGCAGGCCTGACCATCGCCGCCATCGGATTGCTGTGGCTGCTTGCGCCGACCGTCACCAGCCTGTGGCAGACCGGCTTTGCGCCCTATGCCAGCAATGCCGCGATCCTGCTGTCTCTCATGGGCATCACCATCGCCCTGCCGCAATTCTTTCCGGCGCGGAATTAAAGGGCTCGGCGCGCCTTAAACGCCGCGCTCAAAGTGCCTTCGTCGAGATAGTCGAGCTCGCCGCCCACCGGCACGCCATGGGCCAGCCGGGTGACTTTCATGTCGCCCAACAGGTCCATCAGATAGTGCGCCGTGGTCTGGCCTTCGACCGTGGCGTTCATCGCCAGGATCACTTCGTCCACCCCCTGCTTCACCCGTTCGAGCAGTTTGGCGACATTCAGCCGTTCCGGGGTCACGCCATCCAGCGCCGACAACGCCCCGCCCAGCACATGATAGCGGCCGCGGAACACGCCCGCCCGCTCCAACGCCCACAGGTCGGCCACATCCTCCACCACGCACAAAATATGCGGATCGCGCCTGCCGTCGCTGCAGATGGCGCACGGGCTCTGGGTATCGAGATTGCCGCAGATTTCGCAGGTGAGAATGGCGTCCGCCGCTTCACGCAGGGAATCCGCCAGCGGCTCCAGCAGGGTATCGCGCCTTTTCAGCAAGGCCAGCGCGGCACGGCGCGCCGACCGCGGGCCGAGGCCCGGCAGCTTGGCCAGCAGCTGGATCAGCCGCTCGATCTCGGAACCCAGGGCCGCCATCAGCTGTCGGAATCGCGTTCCGGCATGGCGGGCGCGATTTCGTCCTGCGCGGCATCGCGCACCGCCACGATTTCCGCGCCGGGGAAACGGTCCAGCACGGCGCGCACCATCGGCTCCTGCGCCACGGCCTCGAACCGCGCGGTCTTGGCCGCCAGTTTCTGTTCGGCCAGGGTCGGCGCGCCAGGCTGGTTGGAGATGGAAACCGTCCAGCGTTCGCCGGTGGCGGCGCGCAGCTTGGTTTGAAGATCGTTGGCAAGCGTGCGCGGCGCGCGCGGCGTGGGGCGGATTTCGATCAGCCCCGGCTCCAGCCGCACCAGATGGACATTGTGTTCCAGATTGACCCGCAGTTCCGAACGCGGCTCGCACAGCGCGACCACATCTTCCAGATTGCGGATCGACGCGGTGGGCGCGCCTTCGGGCATCGCGGCGCGCGCGGGCAGGGCATTGCCCGATGCGACCGGGGCGCGCGAAGGCGAGGACGGCACAGGCGCGCCACCCCCGCGCGGCGCCGGCACCGCGCCGCCATCCAGCAGGTCTTTCACCAGCTTGTCGGTGGGTGGCAGTTCGGCGGCATAGGCCAGCCGGATCAGCGCCATCTCGCACGCCGAGATCGGGCGGGTGGCGTCGCGCACCTCGAACAGGCCTTTCAGCAAGATCTGCCAGGCGCGCGTCAGCGAAGCGACCGACAGCTTGCCGGCCAGTTCGGCGGCGCGCTTGGCTTCGCCCGAGCCGCCGTCGAAGAAGCCTTGCGCCGCAGGCGCAACCTTCACCCTGGTCAGGAAATGCGTGGTCTCCAGCAAGTCCTGCATTACCGCCAAGGGATCGGCGCCCGCATCATACAGGCCCTGCAGGTCGGTCAGGGCGTCGGCGATTCTGCCGCCCATCAGCTTTTCGAAAATATCCAGCACCCGGCCGCGATCGGCCAGGCCCAGCATCTGGCGCACCGTGTCGGTGGTGATCAGCTCGCCTTCGCCATGCGCGATGGCCTGATCGAGCAGCGACAGCGAATCGCGCGCCGAACCTTCCGCGGCGCGGGCGATCAGCGCCAGGGCGCCTTCCTCGATCTTCACATTTTCTTTTTCCGCCAGGGTCGCCAGATAGGCGGCCAGCTCGGCGCTGTCGATGCGGCGCAGGTCGAAACGCTGGCAGCGCGACAGGACCGTGACCGGAACCTTGCGGATCTCGGTGGTGGCGAAAACGAATTTCACGTGCGGCGGCGGTTCTTCCAATGTCTTGAGCAGGCCGTTGAACGCCTGCTTCGACAGCATGTGCACTTCGTCGATGATATAGACCTTGTAGCGCGCCGCGACGGGGGCATAGCGCACACCCTCGATGATCTCGCGGATGTCGTCGATGCCGGTGCGGGAGGCCGCGTCCATCTCCTGCACATCGACATTGCGCGATTCCGAGATCGAGATGCAGGGCTCGCACACCCCGCAAGGATGGATGGTCGGCTCGGTCCGTTTGCCGTCCGGGCCGATGCAGTTCAGCGCCCGGGCAATGATGCGCGCCGTGGTGGTCTTGCCCACCCCGCGCACGCCGGTCAGCATGAAGGCATGGGCGATGCGCCCGGTGGCGAAAGCGTTGGACAGGGTGCGCACCAGCGCTTCCTGGCCGATCAGGCCGGTGAAATCGGTGGGGCGGTATTTGCGCGCAAGCACGCGATAGGGCTGGGCGGGCGCGGATGTTTTGGCCATGGGCGGACTATAGCAAGGCGGACGGACGGGCCTACGCTATTTCAAACGGTTTTTGTGGAAAGGTGGAAGCCGGACGACCCAAAGCAAATTCGTTACGGCTGCTTCGTTCCCGACCTGACCGGGTTGGCGACAGCTTTGTCCGCCCGACTTCCGAGGGGGATATAGGCTTTTGACCCGGAAATTGCGAGTCGTTAGGTAGGGCCGGCCATGAGACCCATCACCTTTTCCGGCAACCCCCTGGACCGCGCCAGCTACCGCCGCACCGACGCCGCCTGGCTGGCGGCCCAGCGCGCGGCCGGCCTGTTCCTGCCCTTCTGGCAGAACCGGCCTTTTGTCGCGGCGGGCGAGGGTAGCGGCCAAGCTGCTCCTCGCGCCGGCTTCCTGCCGGACCGCACGGAATGGGAGAATTGCCTCTGCGTCTTTCTGGGGCTGGAGGGCAGCCAGCCGATTTTCGCGGTCGATCTGCCCGGTGAAACCGAGCCGGCACTGGACGGCGGCAGCTTCCAGGAAATGCGCGCCGCCGCCTTTGTCCTGCCGGCGCGCGACACCGCCATTGCCGGCCAGGCCAAGGCGCTGCTGGACTGGCACAGACGTCACGGCTTCTGCCCCAATTGCGGCCATGCCACGGAATTCGCCGATGCCGGCTATCGCCGCCTTTGCCCCCAATGCGGCGCCGAACATTTTCCCCGCACCGATCCGGTGGTGATCATGCTGCCAGTGTTGGGTGACGAATGCCTGGTCGGACGCAACAAGCGCTTTCCGCCCCTGCTGTTCTCGGCCTTTGCCGGTTTTGTCGAACCGGGCGAAAGCATGGAAGAAGCAGTGCGCCGCGAGCTTCTGGAGGAAGTGGAGCTGAAGGTGGACGCCGTCACCTATCACGCCACCCAGCCCTGGCCCTTTCCCTCTTCCCTGATGCTGGGCTGTTATGCGCAAGCCTTGAGCCGCGACTTCCGCATCGACGGCCATGAGATCGAAGCGGCGCGCTGGCTGAGCAAGGATGAAGTGCGCGCCCGGCTGGCCCACAAGATCGAAGACGAGATGAAACTGCCCGTGGCCATCGCCATTGCCCATCGCCTGATCCGCGACTGGGCGCGCGCATGACCCCGCTTTTGCCGCTCTGTCTGGCGGTGGTTGCGGCACTGTTCGCCAGCGTCGGCCAGGCAGGCGCGCCCGGCTATGTCGCGGTAATGGGCCTGTTCGGCCATGAGCCCGCCGCGATCAAGGCGACGGCGCTGGCGCTGACCGCCCTGGTCGCGACCATCGGCGTGATCGGCTTTCACCAGGCGGGCCATTTGAAGACCCGCGACTGGCTGCCTTTTGCCGTCCTGGGCCTGCCCTTTTCGGTGGCGGGTGGATTGATCAATCTTTCTGCCGCCGTCTATCGCCCGATGATGGCGGTGATTCTTTTGGCGGCGGGTGTGCAGATGGCCTGGGCCGCGCGCATGACGACGACATTGGATCGGCGGGCTCTCGAAAAACCGCCTCTTTTGCCGGCCGTCCTTTGCGGCGGGATCAGCGGATTTCTTGCCGGTCTTACCGGCATCGGCGGCGGATTGTTCGTCGCCGCCACCATGCTGCTCCTCAGCTGGGCACCAACCAAGCGCGTGGCGGCCGTGGCGCAGACCAGCAATCTTTACACGGCGGCTGCCGCCTTCGGCGCGATGTGGATGAGCCATCCGGCGCTGCCTGCCGCGTTGCCCTGGTGGGCGCTTGCTGCTGGCGCCGGCGGATTGATCGGCGCCTGGGCGGGGGCCAAGCATCTGCCCGCCCATGCGCTGCGCTATCTGCTGGCGGCGATCCTGGTCACATCCGGTTTGCGGCTGGCGCTCGCCTGATCATTTCTTCTTCTTGGCTGCGCCCCTGGCGGCAACAGACAGCATTTTGCCGCCAATCTCGACCATGCGATGCACATCCACCAGCACATCCAGGGTAATGCGCACCTTGTCCTCGCCATGCGGCTCGATCGCGGTGATCTTGATGGTGCTGGCCGGAAAATCCGCCATCGCCGTGCCTCCCATGAGGGGAGATAAAGCCGAACCGAATGTACGGTTCCGAACAAATGTTAAGCAGCGAAGTTTTTGAGTGTCGCGCAGGATTTTGGCCGATGAGCAGGAGCGCGCGCGGAGCGTACCCAGAGTAGGTGAGCACGCACGACGCACTCAGCGGGCAAAAGCCCAGCGACGGCCTAGGGCATGTCTTCCCGGTAGGGGTGCGCCGGATACACCCCCATGATGGTGTGGCGGGCGGTATGGAAGGCCAGTTCTTCCAGCGCGCGATGGACCGGCGGATCGTCGGGATGGCCCTGGATATCGGCGTAGAATTGAGTGGCGTTGAACGAGCCGCCCAGCTGGTAACTCTCCAGTTTGGTCATGTTGACGCCATTGGTGGCGAAGCCGCCCATCGCCTTGTAGAGCGCGGCGGGAATGTTCTTCACCTGAAACACCAGGCTGGTCACCACCTTGCCGCTATTGGGCGCGCGTTCGTTTTCGCGCGACATGATCAGAAAGCGGGTGGCGTTGTGATGCTCATCCTCGACATCGGCCTTCAAGACCTTCAGGCCATAGATTTCGCCGGCCAGGGTCGACGCAATCGCCGCCGCGCTTTTGTCGCCCAGTTCGGCGACATGCTTGGCCGAACCGGCGGTGTCGTACCAGTTGTGCGCGGTGAGCTTTCTGTCCCGCAGAAGGGCGCGACACTGGGCCAGCGCCGGCGCCTGGCTATAGACACTGGTGATGTCTTCCAGCTTCGCGTCCTTCAGGCCCAGCAGCTGGTGGCGGATGGGCAGGAAATGCTCGCCCACGATATACAGGCCTGAATCCGGCAGGAGATGATGAATGTCGGCGATGCGGCCGATCAGCGAATTCTCGACCGGAATAATGACCAGATCGGTGTCGCCGGATTTCGCCGCTTCGATGGCATCTTCGAATGTGGGCCGGGGCACGGCTTGCGCATGCGGCACCGCCTGGCGCGCCGCCAGATTGGCATAGGCGCCGGGTTCGCCCTGAAAGGCGATGCGCTTGGCGGTGGCGATTGCTTTGATCACGACAACAACTTCCTGGCCCGGTCCAGATCGGCCGGAGTATCGACAGACAAAGGTGTCGCGTCCACGCGCGCCACCGCGATGTGCATGCCCGCTTCCAGCGCCCGCAGTTGCTCCAGCTTCTCGCGCTGTTCCAGCGGCGACGGCGGCAAGGCGACAAAACTCTCCAGCGCATCTCTGGCATAGGCGTAGAGGCCCACGTGATGCCACAACACCCCTTCGCCGGCGGGCGCCGGCGCGCGGGTGAAATAAAGCGCCCGGCCCAGCTTCTCGCCCGCATCCCAGGCCACCACCGCCTTGACCACGGCGGGATTGCTCTCTTCCGCTTCGTCGGAGATCGGCGCCGCCAGTGTGCCGATATCGGCGCCGGACTTCTGCAGGGCCCAGACCGCGGTCTTCAGCTGTTCCGGATCCAGCGCCGGCAAGTCGCCCTGCAGATTGACCACCACGTCATGGGCGCCCTGGGGGTCGACTTTGCCCAGGGCCTGCCAGATGCGATCCGAGCCCGAGGGCAGGTCGGGATCGGTCAGGACCGCCTGCCCTCCCGCCTTTTCCACTGCCGCGACAATTTCGGGCTCGCCGGCAGCCACCACCACCGGCCCCAGCCCGGAAGCCACGGCCCGGGCCCAGACCCGCACGATCATGGGCTGGCCGGCAATCTCGGCCAATGGCTTGTTGGGCAGCCTCATCGAGGCCATGCGGGCCGGGATCAGCAGGATGGGGTTCATGACGGTTCCTTCGACGCGCCCTCTTTAGGCCGGCTTTTGTGCTAAGGCCAGCTACCGCCTGCTTTTTATGCGACGCTTCGCCGCAATGACGGCAGGGCGGCGGCGGGTAATGTCGCCCCGTATTTCCGCCGGGGACACCCGGATCTGATCGTCGCGCGCGCCCTTCCCGGGCAGCGCCTTTGGGGAGCTTGCCGCAATGGATTCCTTTGAGTGGAACAAGATCATTGGCGCGGTCTTGGGCACGGCGATCTTCATCTTCGTGGTGCGCGTGGTCGCCGAAGGGATCTATGAACCCGAAAAGCCCGCCAAGCCCGGCTATGTCGTCGAAGGTGTGGTCGAGAACCCGGCCGGCGGCGGCGCGGCCGCGCCCGCCGAAGAAGCCCTGCCCGACTGGGGCACGGTGCTGGCCAAGGCCGATGCCGGTGCAGGCAAGGCGACGTCCTCCAAGTGCGAAGCCTGCCATGACACCTCTTCCGCCAAGACCATCAAGATCGGCCCGCCGCTGTTCGGCGTGGTGGATCGTCCGCGCGCCTCGATCGCCGGCTTCTCCTATTCCGGCGCGATGAAGGCCAAGGGCGGCACCTGGACCTATGACGAGCTGTTCAAGTTCCTGAAGTCGCCGGGCGCCTATATCCCCGGCACCAAGATGAGCTTTGCCGGCATCAGCCGCGCCGAAGACCGCATCAACCTGATCGCCTTCCTGCGCACCAATGCGGATTCGCCCGCGCCGATCCCCGCGCCCAAGCCGGCTGCCGCCGCTCCGGCTGCAGCTCCGGCGGCTGGTGCCGCTGCGCCTGCTGCCGGTGCGCCCGGCGCCAAGCCCGCGGATGCCGCAAAGACCGCCGCGCCTGCCGCCGCGGACGCCGCCAAGAAGCCGGGCGCCGCCGGCAACTAGAGTGTCATGGCAAATCCGGCGGGCAAGCCGAATGTCCTGTTCCTGTTGCCGCCGGGTTGGGACGCGCTGAGCAAGGCGCTGTTCGGGCATGACGCCTTCAACAGCTTCCTGCACGGCAAGGATCATTACGCCCCGCAGCAGATCGACTATTTCGTCGGCTTCCGCCCGCCGCACGGATTCCTGAAAACCCTGCCGCGCCTGAAGGCGATCTTCTCGCTGGGCGCCGGCGTGGACGGCTTTCTGCGCGATCCAGAATTTCCCCGTCACCTGCCCGTGGTGCGTTTTGTCGATGAAACGCTGCAGCGGGAAATGGCGCAGTATGTGACCATGCACAGCCTGATCATCCACCGCCAGCAGCGCGCCTTCGATGCCGCGCAGAAGGAGGGCGTGTGGCGCCAGCGCATGCTGGCCCGGCCATCGCGGGATGTGCGCATCGGCATATTGGGCATGGGCGATATCGGCGCGGTGACGGCGGAACGCCTGCAGATGTTCGACTTCCAGGTGTTCGGTTGGAGCCGCACCCGCAAGGATGTGAAAGGCGTGACCAGTTTCGCCGGCGTGCAGGAGCTGCCGAAATTCCTCGCCAGCTGCGATATCATGGTGTGCATGCTGCCGCTGACGCCGGAAACTGAAAACATTCTGGACGCCAAATTGTTCGCCGGTCTTCCGCAGGGCGCCTGGGTGATGAATGTGGGCCGGGGCGGTCATTGCAAGGAAGACGATCTGATCGCCGCATTGGACAGCGGTCATCTGGCCGGCGCGGTGCTGGACGTGTTCCAGACCGAACCGCTGCCGGCCGACAGCCCGTTCTGGAAGCATCCCAAGGTGACGGTGACGCCGCATATCGCCGGCATCACCGATCCGCGCAATGCCGCGGCTTTTGTGGTGGAGTGCGTGGCCCGCGCCGAAAGCGGCGCGCCTTTTCTTAATGTCGTTGACCTCAGCAGAGGTTACTAGGGTGGGTAAACTCGCCAGCCGGATCAAGGACGCGGCCGCCGAACTGTTCATCGGCGCCGAGCGGCGCGGCGTGTTCAAGAAACTGCCAGCCTTTGAAAGCGACCTCAGCGAATATCCCGAACTGGCGGTGCTGGCCAAGAACCATGCCGTGATCCGCGCGGAATGCGAGGCGCTGGTCCATGGCCAGGTGCGCATCCCGGGCATGGAAGAACTGACCAGCTACACCTCCGGCGGCATCCACCAGATCGCCTGGAAGAGTTTCATGTTCAAGTCAGGCGCGTTCATCGAAGAGAATTGCCGGCTTGCGCCCCTGACCGCAGACCTGTTGCGGGGCATTCCCGGCGTCTATACCGCATTCTTCTCGGTGCTGGAGCCGCACCAGCACATCAAGGCCCATTGGGGCTATTGGAAGGGCTTTGTCCGCTATCATCTCGGTGTGGTGGTGCCCAACAACAACCGCGACCGCAAATGCTGGATCCGGATCAATCCGGATGCCCAGTCGCGCGACGGCGACCGCGCGGCGATCGAACAGGGCGAAAAGTATTTCTGGCATGAAGGCGAGGCGGTGCTGTTCGACGACACCTTCCTGCACGAAGCCGCCAATGAAACCGATCAGGTGCGGGTGGTGCTGTTCCTGGACGTGGCGCGCAAGATGGTGTGGCCGCTGGCGCTGCTGAACCGGTTGTTCCTGTGGATCGCGCACAAGGACAAGTCGGTGCGCGAGATTCGCGCCAACGCCAAAATCAAAGCCGCTTGACGGACGTGACCGGGCCGGCGATCGGCTGGATGCGTGTGATGGCATCGGCCAGCGGCTCGGCCACCACCAGCATGTGAAAAGCATTGGCGTGGAGCAGGCGTTTGTCGTCGAGCATCACGCCCATATGGCCTTTCCAGAAGACCAGATCGCCGCGCCCGACCGCGCCCAGCGCAATGGTCTCGCCCAGCGCTTTCTCCATCATGTCGGTGTCGCGCGGCGCGGCCTTGCCCACCGCCTGCAGCGCGGTCTGGATCAAGCCCGAACAATCCAGCCCCGCCGCGGTCTTGCCGCCCCACACATAGGGCACGCCAAGAAACCGCTCGGCGATGGCGACGAAGTCCTTTTCGGTTTCCGGCGCCAGATGGCGCTGATGCACGAACCCCGCGCCGATATTGACATAGTCGCCCTCGCGGGCCGCCACCGGCAGCACCGCATTCATCGGCAAAAGGTCGCGCACCGCCGTCTTGAGATCGGCCGAGGAAAAGACCGGCGCCATCAGGGCGCTGACCTTGGCTTCGCCCGCGAACGGCTTGGCCAGCGCGCTTTCGCGCAGATAGCCGACATACAGATCGTTGGCCGCCTGGCCCCAGGCCCAGCCATCCGCGCGGTCATAGACGGTGAAGGCTTCCCCGAACAGCAATTCGCTATCCTGGGCGGCTTCGTCGGACGGCCGTGCCCTGAGGCTGGCGCGGCCAACGCCGACCGAGAATTTTTCGCCCTCGGCAAAGCGCGGCGCATCCACCTTGCCCTTGAGATGCGCCGCCGCCAGATCGGACCGCGCCGGTGTGACCCGTCTATCGGCCATAACGGTCCTTCAGCAGCGCATACAGCGCGCGCGCGGCATTGGCTTCGCCGCCGATGGGCCGGCCCGGCTTGGGGCGGTCGATCCAGGCCGGAATGTCCAGATGCAGCCAGCTCTTCGCCTTTTCCACAAAGCGGTTCAGGAACAAGGCGGCGGTGATGGCGCCGGCATAGCCGTAATTGGGATTGTTGTTCAGGTCGGCCACCCGGCTGGTCAAAGTATCCTCATAGCCGCGCCACAAGGGCAGCCGCCACAACGGGTCCTGCGCTTCCGCGCCCAGCCGCATCAGATCGTCGGCCAGGGCCGCGTCATCCGTGAAGAAGGGCGGCACTTCCATGCCGGTGGCGGCGCGTGCTGCTCCGGTCAGGGTTGCGATATCGATCAAAAGCTCGGGCTTCTCGTCATCGGCATCGGCCAGGGCGTCGGCCAAAATCAGCCGGCCCTCGGCATCGGTATTGCCGATCTCCACCGTCAGGCCTTTTCGGCTTTTGAAGACGTCGCCCGGGCGCATGGCCATGCCCGAGACCGAATTTTCCACCGCTGGGATCAGCAGCCTGAGCCGCACTTTCAGCTTGGCGCCCATGACCATGCCGGCCACTGCCAGCGCGGTCGCCGCGCCGCCCATGTCCTTCTTCATGGTCAGCATGGCGGAGGACGGCTTGAGATCGAGCCCGCCGGAATCAAAACACACACCCTTGCCCACCAGCGTCACGCGTGGCGCATTGGGCCGGCCCCACACCATGTCTATCAGGCGGGGCGCGCGCGGCGAGCCCGCGCCCACCGCCGCGATCAGCGGATAGTTTTTGGCCAGCGCCGCGCCGGTGACGACCGACACCCTGGCACCGTGCGCGCGGACCAGGTTGCGCGCTGCTGCCTCAAGCTCCGCGGGGCCCATGTCATTGGCCGGCGTGTTGACCAGATCGCGCGCCAGAAAGAGATATTCGGCAATGCGCGAGATTTCAGCGCCATCGACGCCCCTGGGCAGCACCAGCCGCGCCGGCCTTTTCGTCTTTTTCTTGTACCGATCGAAAACATAGCCGCCCATGATCCAGGCCAGCGCCGCATGGGCGCCACCACAAGCATCGGGCACGTCACCGAGCTTGTACGTCCCGGGCGGCAGCTTCTCCGCCGCCAGCGCCAGCGCGAAAGCATCCTTGCCATCGCCCAGACCCAGCACCCAGCCCCGGATCGCACCTTTGGCATCGGGCAACGCCATCAATTGGCCGGAAGCCCCGGTGAAGCCCGACGCCGCCAGCACCTTTCGCGACTTGTCCTTGGCCAGCCAGGCGCGCGCATCCCTGGCCGTGACGGCATGGAGCGGAATGGCGGCGGCAGCGCCGGATGCAAGGCTGGGATGCATATTTGACTCTAGCTCTTATTTGACTCTTACCCTGGCCGCGGGCCCACTGAGCCGTTATCGCAAAGAGGTCGTCCATGGCGCAATACACTCTGATCGTCGGCACCCGCAGCTGGTCGAGCTGGAGCCTGCGCCCCTTCGTGGCGCTGAAGGCCGCTGGCGTGGCCTTCGACACGGTCGATATCCGCCTGCGCCAGAAGGATGCCCCCACAACCCGCGACCAGATCCTGAAATATTCGCCCGCCGGCAAGGTACCGGCGCTGACGATCCATGAGGGCGGGAAAAGCTTTACGATTTGGGACAGCCTGGGGATCTGCGAGACCGTCGCCGAACGCCATCCCGACGCGAAACTGTGGCCTGCCGATGCGGCTGCGCGTGCCATCGCCCGCAGTTATGCGGCGGAGATGCATTCGGGCTTTCCGGATCTGCGCGAGCAACTGTCGATGGATTTCGCGCGCAAGAAACCGCTGCCACAATTGCGCGAGGATGCGCAGAAGCAAATCGCCCGCATCCTGGAAGCCTGGCAAAGCGCGCTGGAAACGTACAAGGGCGACTTCCTGTTCGGTGCGCTTTCGATAGCCGACTGCATGTATGCGCCGGTGGTGTCGCGCTTTGAGACTTATGGCGTCGAAGTGCCCGCAAAGGTGCGCGCCTATATGGACCGCGTTCTGGCGCTGCCGGCGATGCAGGAATGGCGTGCCGTCTGCGAACAGGAAATCGCGGCCGGCCTGCCCAGCGCCATGCCCTGACGCATCAAAAATGGCTTCAGCCGGGCGCTTCGGCAGGCAGCTTGCCTTTTTCACGATAAAAACGGGCAGCGCCCGGATAGGAGCGTTCGCGCGAGCGAGAGCGACCATTCAAAAGGGCTTCAGCCGGGCGCTTCGGCAGGCAGCTTGCCTTTTTCACGATAAAAACGGGCAGCGCCCGGATGAAGCGGCGCGGGCGGATTGGTCGCCGCGCTGTCCAGCCCGATGCCGCGCGCACTGGGATGGCTGGCGGCAAGGCCCGGATAATTGGCGGGATTGAACAGCGCCCGCACCAGGCCGTAGATCAACGGATCAGGCTCGCTTTCGCGTGTGACCCACCAGGCGCGGGTCGCCACGGTTTCGACTGCCGGCTGCCCCGGATAGGCGTTGGCCGCAATCATCGCCGGGGAAAACTGCGGCAGCGTCTGCACCAGCCGGTCGCGGCCCTCACCGTCGATCGGCGCCAGGCGCGCCACATGATGGACGATCAGGTCCTTGACCGAATCCAGCGGCACCCCGGTCGTGGCGAAATAAGCATCGATCTTGCCGTCGCGCATGAGTTGCGCCGGCATGTCCTGGGAGAAGATTTCGCGCACATGCACTCGATAGGCGCTGAGAATGGCGCGGGTGCGTCCCATGCTGCCGGAAGCGACCGTGCCCATGAAAACGCGCTTGCCGCGCAGGTCCGCCACCGATTGGATATCGGATTTGGCTGAGACCACCAGATGGGTCTCTTCGGGGAACAAGGCGGCAATGACGCGCAGGCGCCGATCCGGGCGCCGGAACGGGCCCTCACCCTTGAGCGCGGCAGCGATCATGTCGCCATCGGCAAAACCGGAATCGACGACACCGGAATTCACGCTGCGCAGATTGTCGGCGCCGCCTTCGCTGGTGCGGGCCGACAGAATCACGCCAGCCGGTCCGCACACCATGGCGGTCTCGCAGCGGCCCACGCCCAGGGGATGGCTGATCAGCCCGGCCATGGCCTGGCCCACGGGAAAATAGACGCCTTCGGTCGAGCCGGTGGCGATCTGGAAGGAAATGCGGGCGGGCCCTGAATCGGCCAGACCCAGCCTGCCGCCCGTCACCAGCGCGCCGATCACCAGGGCCACGAAGGCGGCCAGGGCGATGATGGCGACAACACGCTGCGACATAAGAGCGAACCGTTAATCCTTTATTGCGTCAGGACTGGGGCGTTAACCAGGCGAATCGCGGGTACTTCTATATGGGCTCATATACTTAAGGGTTTGTTGACTGGCAGCTGTGCACATTGGCGGCAGCGTTTTTCAAGGCTGTATTCCATGCGCAAAGCAACCCGTTTCGCGCCGTCGCTTGTCGCCCTGCTTTTGGGCTGCAGCGCGCTTTCTGGCGCCGCCCAGGCCGGCTGGTTCAGCTCTGATCCCAAGCCCGCCGCCGCGCCCGCCAAGGCCGACGACAAGACCACGCCGCCCCCGGCCGCGACCCTGGATGACAGCATCCGCCAGGCACAGATGCTGCGGCTGGCTGCCAGTTACAGCGAAGCCCTCAATCACCTGTCGCAATTGATGCTGGTCGCGGCCGACGACCCGCGGGTGGTGAGCGAATATGGCAAGACCCTGGTGTCGATGGGCCGTGCGGATGAAGCCGAGAAATTCCTCACCCGCGCCCAGCAGCTGCAGCCCAGTGACTGGACCGTCTATTCCGCGCTGGGCGTGGCTTACGACCAGATGGGCAACCAGCAGCAGGCGCAGGTCAATTACGAACGCGCTTTGGCGCTGAAGCCGGGCGAGCCCAGCATCCTGTCCAACTATGCCCTTTCGCGCATGCTGGCCAAGGATCCGGCGATGGGCCGCAAGCTGGCCGATCGCGCCGAGCTCGCCAATGCCACAGCCAAGGACGACAAGATCACCCGCAATATCGCCATGATCCGGTCCATGGCGCCCGAGGCCGATACTATGGCGGTCAATACACCGGCGGCCCCGCCGGTCGCGGCGCCCCATGTTGCGGTCGCCGCCGCTCCGATGCCGCCGGTTCAGGCACCAGCGCAGCACGCCCAGGCGATGCCGATCACACCGCGCCCCGCCCCAGCCGCGATGGCGCCCCGTCCGGTTGCCGCCAATAACGTTATCCAGGCCCAGCCTCAGGTGGCCCCGATGCTGAACCAGCAGCCGCGCGGCGTGGTGATGCAGGCGGTGCCGGTTGATCCGCTGGCCGGTCCGATCCAGCTCCATCCCCCGGCCGCCACCCACGCCCCGCGCAGCTTGCAGGCTGCCAAGGTCGCCGGCGATGCGCCGGTGATGCCGACTGCGCGCCCCGACAAGCCGGCGGTCGAAACGGCCAAGCCGATGTCGGCAGCCGACAGCCTGGAAGCCCGCGCCGAAGCCATTGCCAAGACCCTGAACAAGCCGGGCGCCATCGCCCAGGCCAAGGCCGAGGCCAGCAAGGACCCCGCCAAGAGCGAGCCCGCCAAGCCGGCGGTGGCCGCGAAGACACCCGCACCCGTGGCACCGGTCTCAAAGGTGTCGGTGCCGGTCAAGGCCGCCGATGTGAAGGCTGCGGAACCGAAGCAGGGCACCGTACCGGTCGCGCCCAAGGTTCTGCCCCAGGCGCCTGTGAAGGCCGCGGACGCCAAGCCGGCCGCCGCCAAAACCGCGGCCGCCAAGCCCAAGGACGCGATTCCGGGCCTGCGCCTGAGTGCGAACGCCTACTAAGCAAAGCCCGAACTCAAAAATCGAAAGGCGCGGATACCCTCCGCGCCTTTTTCTTTTCGACGGCACCGAAGCCAGCCGGATATCCGAATGATATGCGCGAGCAATTTCGCGGCGTGAGCAGGAGCGTCGCGCGGAGCGTGCTTCACGCACGTGAGCACGCGCGACACACTCACGACGGGAAAGGGCCGCGCCCTTTCAGTGCATAGCATGCCTTATTTGGATAATCGCCGGTCCCAGAATGACGATGAACAGACAGGGCAGGAAGAAGATGATCATCGGCACGGTCAGCTTGGCGGGCAGCGAGGCGGCCTTGCGTTCGGCGTCCTGCATGCGCATTTCGCGATTCTCGGTCGCGGTGACGCGCAGAGCCTGGCCCAGCGGGGTGCCGTATTTCTCCGCCTGATTGAGCGCGGTGGCGACCGCCTTGACGCCGGGATGGCCGCAGCGCTTGGCCAGGTTGTCGAAGGCCTGGCGGCGATCGGGCAGATAGGAAAGCTCGGCGGTGGTCAAGGCCAGTTCCTCGGCCAGCTCCGCCGACTGGCTGCCGATCTCGCCGGCGACGCGGGTGAATGCCGATTCGATCGACATGCCGGATTCCACGCAGATCAGCATCAGGTCCAGCGCGTCGGGAAAGGCGCGCATGATCGACTGCTGGCGGCGCTGGATCATATTGTCCACGAACAGGTCGGGCACATAGAAGCCGATCAGGGCGCCGACAATGGCAACGGCGAACTTTTCCAGCGGCGACCATCTCAGATGCAGGATCAGGAAGGTATAGAACAGCACGACGCCGAACAGGATGAACGGCATGACGAAGCGGAAGAACATGAAGGTGATCAGCGGCGCCTGCCCGCGATAGCCGGCCTGGGCCAGCTTTTCGCGGGAGTTTTCGCCTTCCAGGACATTGCCCAGCTTGAAGCGGTCCAGGGTGGCCTTCATGTAGGAGGTGGGCTCGACGCGCAGCGTGCCGCGCTTGGCGTTCAGCGCCGCGTGATGGCGCGCGCGCAGTTCCTCGCGGCGGCGCGCCACGGTCTTCAGCCGGTCGTCCAGCCCGTTGCGTTCCAGCAGCGGCAGACCCAGGGTCACCACGGTGGCGAAGGCGAGGATGCCCACGAAAAACGTGACCAGGAAGTTCTTGTCGAACAGGATATCCATGAAACCGCTCATGGCCGCCTCAGTGCTTGAAATTGATCATCTTGCGCATCACCATGATGCCGCAGCTCATCCAGATGGCGCAGACCGCCAGCATGATATTGCCGGCGCGCTCGGTGAACAGCTTCATGATGTAGCCGGGCGTGGTGATGTAGACGAGCAGCCCCACCACCGGCGGCAGCGAGCCGATGATCATGGCCGAGGCCTTGGCTTCCGATGACATCGCCTTGATCTTGCCCTGCAAGCGCTTGCGGTCGCGCAGCACGAAAGACAGGTTGCCCAACGCTTCCGACAGGTTGCCGCCCGACTTGCCCTGAATGGTCATCACGATTGCGAAAAAGCCGACTTCCGGGGTCGGCATGGATTCCATCATCCGCTTCAGCGCCTGATCCAGGGTGACGCCGACCTTGAGGCTTTCCACCAGATTGTGGAACTCGCTGCCGACGGGATCGGGCGCCTCGCGCGCCACGATGCGCAGCGCTTCGTTGGTGGGCAGGCCCGATTTGACCGAACGCACGATCACGTCGATCGCATTGGCGAAATTCTCGGTGAACAGCTTCTTGCGCCGCGCGGCGAGGAAGGACAGCACCCAGCGCGGCAGGCCCAGTCCTACCGCAAACACCGCCAAAAGGATCACCAGCGGTTTCTGGTGGGTGAGGATGGCGATGGAGGCGGCGATGGCTGCCACGATGCCACAGATCATCCAGAAGCTTTTGGGCGACGTCTTGGGGAAACCCGCCTGTTCCAGGCGGCGGCGCATGGTGGGCTTTTCTTTTTTGGCGGCGCGGTTCTTCTCCACGTCTTTCAGCATGGCCGCGACGTTCTTGCGCTTCTGGGCGGCGTCCTGGGAAGGCGTGGTGGCGCGGCGGCTCGCCTGGCCGGCCGGCTTGGCCACGGCGGCGACGCGTTTCTGGGTCTTTTCGTCACCGCCAGTGAAGGCGAATGCCACGCCACCGAGGGCGAGCATGAGCAGGGCGGCCAGAGCGATGGTCATTGGTTGACCTTGTCCAGGGCGTCCGCCAGTTCGCGTTCCAGATTGTAGTAACGGGCGCGTTCCCAGAAATTGGGACGCACGATGCCGGAGCCGACATGCTTGCCCTTGAGGCGGCCGGTCTCGTCCTCGCCCTGGATCTCATAAGTCACCAGATCCTGGGTGATGACGACATCGCCTTCGGCGCCCACCACTTCGGTAATCTTGGTGATGCGGCGCGAACCGTCGCGCATGCGCTCGGCCTGGATGATGACGTCGATGGAGGCCACGATCATCTCGCGGATGGTCTTCATCGGCAGCGAGAAGCCGCCCATGGTGATCATGGATTCCAGACGGCTCATGGCTTCGCGCGGGCTGTTGGCGTGCAAGGTGCCCATCGAGCCGTCATGGCCGGTATTCATGGCCTGCAACAGGTCAAAGGCCTCGGATCCACGCACTTCGCCCACGATGATGCGTTCGGGGCGCATGCGCAGACAGTTCCTGACCAGGTCGCGCATGGTGATCTGGCCCTGGCCTTCCAGGTTGGGGGGGCGGGTTTCCAGCCGCACCACATGGGGCTGCTGCAGCTGAAGTTCGGCGGCGTCCTCGCAGGTGATGACGCGCTCTTCGGTATCGATATAGGCGGTCATGCAGTTCAAGAGCGTGGTCTTGCCCGAACCGGTACCGCCGGAAATCAGGATATTGCAGCGGCAGCGGCCGATGACCTGCAGCACACGGGCCGCATCCGGACTGATCGAGCCGAACTTGACCAGATCGTCCAGCTTCAGCTTGTCTTTCTTGAACTTACGAATGGTCAGCGTGGGACCATCCAGCGACAAGGGCGGGCCGATGACGTTGACACGCGAGCCGTCAAGCAGGCGCGCGTCGCAGATGGGCGATGATTCATCGACGCGGCGGCCGACCTGCGACACGATGCGCTGGCAGATGTTCATCAGCTGGGCATTGTCGCGGAAGCGGATATTGGTGAGCTGCACCTTGCCCTGGACTTCGATGAAGACCCGGTTGGCGCCATTGACCATGATGTCGGCGATGTCGTCGCGGGCCAGGAGCGGCTCCAGCGGGCCGTAGCCCAGAACGTCGTTGCAGATGTCCTGCAGCAGATGTTCCTGTTCGGCGATGGACATCACCACCGCCTTGATCGAGATGATCTCGTTGACGATGTCGCGGATTTCCTCGCGCGCCGAGTCCGGATCGAGCTGGGCCAGCTGCGCCAGATCGATGGTGTCGATCAGGGCATTAAAAATGGTCGACTTGATCTGGTAATAATCTTCCGAACGGTTGTCGGTCAGCGCCCGGGGCGCCGGCTTGGAGGCTTGCGGCGCGTTTTGGGGGGCCGATTTTGCGGCCGCCCCTGGCGCAGCCGCTGCCGGCTCGGGCGTCACGCGCGGCGGCGCGTTCGCCGGCTCGCGCGTGGCCGCGGGCTTGCCGAAAGCAGGCTCAGAAACGGTACGCTTGCCGAACATGGCTTAAGCCTGCTTCTTGCCTTTCAGGAAGGAAAAGATGGAGGCGGAATTCTTGTTGGCCGCGCTCTGCATGCCGCGGCCCGTCAGGGTGCGGCAGAGCCGACGCAGCGCCTCGGAGACCGGCGCCTTGGGCGCAAGCTCGATCACCATCTGGCCGTTATTGGCCGCCTGGCCGAACAAGGCCGGTTCGAAATTGATGATCGCGGCAGGGTCCACGCCCATCGTCTCGGCGAAATCCTTGGAGGGGATTTCCGGCCGCTTGGGCACGCCGACCTGGTTGATCACCAGGCGGGGCAGCGCATCATTGGGGCGCGCGCTCTTGACCAGCTCGATGATGTTCTTGGCGTTGCGCAAGCTGGTGAGATCGGGCGTCGCCACGATCACGATGTCGTCGGCGGCCAGAAGGCAGGCCTTCATCCAGGGCTGCCAGCCATGGGGCATGTCCAGCACCACACAGGGGGTGGACTGGCGCACCGCATCGATCACCGCCTCATAGGCTTCGGGGGTCGCGTCATAGTCGCGCTCCAGCGCGGCCGGGGCGGTGAACAGCGAGAGATGGTCGCCGCGCTTGAGCAGCAGGCGGTCCAGCAGCACGTCGTCCAGCCGCTCGGGCGCCGACAGCGCATCGCAGACGCCCTGGCTGGCTTCGTCATTGAAATCCAGCCCCACGGTGCCGAAGGGCAGGTCCAGGTCGACGATGGTGGTGTTGATGTGCAATTCCTCGGCGATGCACCAGCCGAGATTGTGCGCGAGTGTCGAAGAGCCGGCGCCGCCGCGTGCACCGACCACCGCCACGACACGGCCGATGGGGGCCGCGCCCGGATCCAGATAAAGACCGGAAATCACTTCAATCAGCTGCAGCGGCGACAGCGGGGCCACCAGATATTCCGAAGCGCCGCGCCGCATAAGTTCGCGGTACAGCTCCACGTCATTGACGCGGCCCACCACGATCACCTTGGTGGCGGGATCACAGACTTCCGCCAGCCGGTCCAGCTCCGCCAGGGCTTCCTGGCCATTGAGCTTGGTTTCCACGATCAGGAGATTGGGCGTGATCTGGCCGGTGTAATGATCGATCGCCGCATCAATGCCGCCCAGCTGCACCGCCAGATGCGCCTTGGACAGACGGCGGTCGGCGCCGGCGCGCTGCAGCGCGGCCCCGGTATCGGGAAATTCGCAAAAGGCGTGAATGGAAATGCGCGGTACCGGCCGCTCGTGCGGCGCGGCTCCGAAACTTTCCACCTGGGGCGGCTTGGCCATACCGTTTCCTTGCTAGTTGGTGAAGCCGGCGCCCGGCGCCGACTGCTCGACCGAGATGTCCGGAGTCTTTTTGACCGCCTGGGAAGGCTGGCCCTTTTCGTAAGCGTCCAGCACCGTGCCGCGGCGGGCGGTATCAACCTCGCCCCGCCGGGTCGGGCCCAGAAGATCACGGGGATCGGCTACCATGGCGGCAATATTGTGTTGCACCGAGCAGCCGAAATTCTTGGGCGTCAGGTTGTCGGCAGTGAAGGCCTCGTTTTCCGACCAATCGCCGCAATTGTCGGCATGCGCAGAGTAGGAGATATAGCTGACATCGACCCGGAAATCGCCATTGGCGACGTCATGGGTGGAAACCAGGATCTTGTCGCGGCTGATGCCGGTGGCCGCGGCGCGCTCGGCAAAGTAGGTGATGGCGGCGTGCGACGGGGCTCCATTGGGAACACTGATCCCCAGACTGCCATTGCCGTGAACGCGATAGTCCGCCAGGAAAGCGTCGAACTTGGCGGCATCGTCGGTCGTGATGCCGTCCGCGCCGCCCATGAACTGCACCTTCAGGTCCTGGAAGTGGGGCTCGACCGTGATCGGATGATTGCGTTCGCCATCCTCCGAGATGCTGGCACCATCATTGGTGACCGAACAGCTGCCCGCTAGCAGTATCGAAAGGATGGCAGCAGCGCGAAACAGGGCATCCGGTTTCATCACAACCTCCTAGCGGACGACAAAGCCGACCGGGGCCGAAGCATCAGCGGTCACGGGCTTGTCGTCCTTTTTCTTGTAGACTGAGTTCAGGCGACCCAGCAGCAGCGTTTCGGGATCGGTCGGGGCCACAAAACCGTCGGTGGGCGCGCTGAAAGCGGAAGCGGCGTTCGGTTCGACCAGATAAGCGCTCACCAGCACAACCAGTTCGGTCTGGTCGTCGGCAAAGTCCCGGCTGCGGAACAGGGCGCCCAGTACAGGCAAATCCTTTACGCCCGGGAAGCCGTCGATGACCTGCTTGGTATTGTGCTGCATCAGGCCGGCCACGGCGAAGCTGCCACCCGAGGGAAGCTCGACCGTCGTTTGGGTGCGGCGCACCGACAGAGCCGGAATGTTGAGGTTGCCAGCGCCGGCTGCACCCTGGAGCAGGAATGATCCGGTGTTGCTGAGCTCGCTGACTTCGCTGGACAGCTGCAGCGAGATCATGCCGCTGGACAGCACGACCGGGGTAAAGGAAAGGCCGACACCGAAATCCTTGAATTCCACGGTGATGTTGCCCTGGTTGTCCTTGGCAACGGGGACCGGAAACTCACCGCCCGCCAGAAAGCGGGCGGTCTCGCCGGTGACCGCGGTCAGGTTGGGCTCGGCCAGCAGATGCACCAGGCCGACCTGCTCCAGCGCGTTGAGCATGCCCTGGGCATTGTTCGGGCAGATATTGCTGTTGGAATTGGTCGTGGTGGTGATCTTCGGCGAGGTCGAGGACGTGGTCGTGCTGTTACTGGTGCCGCTGGTCACGGCATTGGACGTTATATTGGTCGGCGCCTGCACGTAGATGGGGTTGCCGGCTTTATCAAATGCCGGCAGACGCGTGTTCGGATCGATCAAAGGCTGGTATGTGGTAGTTGAACTGTTAGCGGTGCCGCCGGTGGCGACGGCGGTGGCAGCCGTGGTGGCGGCCTGGGCGACATTGGACACGGCCTGAGTGACGGTGGGAAAAAACTGGGAGGGGCAGACCGACCCGATCTGAGTGCCCGACAGGTTGGAGAGCGCCGAGCCCATCAGGCCATAGGGATTGGAAGTCTGCGCCACCATCGGCACGCCGTTGATATTGGCGGCAGCCGCCAGATTGAGGCCAAACTGCTTGGCGATGTTGCGGTCCATTTCCGCGATGCGGACCTTCAACATCACCTGCTGGCCGCCGGTGATGGAGATCATGTTGACGACCTTTTTGGGATCGCCGGTGAAGGTGGCTGCCAAGGTCGCGGCGCGGGTGGATTCCAGCGCACTGGAGACCGATCCGGTCAGTACCACGCTGTCATTCATGGCCTGCACCTGGATGGAAGAATTGGGCAGGCTGGTCTTGAGCAGGCTGGCAAGATCGGCCACGTCCTTTTCGACGCGGATGTCGAGCGAAAGGATCTGCTTGCCCTGATTGTCGAAGAAGAAGGCGTTGGTCTGGCCCACCTTGGTGGCGAGCAGGAAAATGCGGCGCGGCGTGCGCACAACCGCATCCACCAGATCGGGATTGGACACCAGCACATCGCGCGCATCGGCGTCGAGCTGCACCACCGCGGCCTTGTCCAGCGACAGCACCAGGCGCTGGTGCGTATTGGCGCCATGGGTGGAGATCGTGACCACGCGGGTGCCTTGTTCATCGGCGGACTTGGCAACCGCATGCGAGACGGCGGACGGCACGGCAAGCGCCAGAGCCGCGGTCAGGAACAGGTTGCGATGGAAGGCTGCACTCACTGGGGTTTCTCCTGCAGCGCCAGCTTGCCGGCGCTGGGGCCGACGCCATAACGGATCACCGCGACCGGGCCGATGTCTTTGAGCTTCTTCAGCTTGTCTTCCAGGCTCGCGACCTCGCCGGTGTCACCCAGCGGGCGCAGCGTCAGCGACAAGGTGCCGGCGGCGGCGGAACGCGAAATCATCTCGGCCTGCGCCGGCGTCAACTCCAGCGTCGCCGACTTGGCGGTGACGGTCCTTGTGTCTTTCTCCTGCTTGTAGGTCTGGTCGACCGCCAGCACGCGCACATTGGAGAGAATGGTATTGGAGACGACCAGCGGCGGATCGGTCTGGTTGAATTTGCGCGTCAGCAGCACGTCGACGCGATCATTGGGAAGGATGAAACCGCCGGCGCCGGAGTCGGTGGCAATGGTGATGGAGACGGCACGCATGCCAGGCGTGAGAATGGCGGCCATGAAGCCGGAGCTCTCGCCATGCACGATGGCGCTGTTGGCAATGGGCTGGCCCGCGACGATGGGCGCGCGCACGACCGCACCTTTCACTGCCGCTTCTTCGCTGCCGGCCACCTGGTGGGTGATGAAGGTGGAATCGACCGATGCGGTCGGCCATTTTTCCCACCGCACCTGATCGGCGGTGAGCTGCTGGCCGGGCTGCAAGTTGCCGCTTGCCACCAGAACCTCGCTCATCGGAACGACGGGCGCGGGCCGCGCTTCGACTTTTGGCGTGCCGCCGCCCAGCATGCCGCGCACCAGCAAAGCTGCGCCGCCGGCCGCGACCAGCGCGAGACCAAGCACGATAAGGCGTTGGGTGTTCATCGCAGAGCTTGCTCCTTATGGCGATAATTCACCACGCAACCATTTAGAAATTGCTTAATTCCGGAGTTGGCAATTTTCGAGCGTATACGGATGTTTCGCGTCGAATTTGGCTAAAAGATCGCGGCAAAGCCGGGAACAGGAATTAGGCTTTCGTTAAGCCGCGGCCGCGAGCCGAAAGATCTCTGTCGAGGGCAGCAGAATGAAAGCGCCGGCGGCCAGCGCCGCGCCATAGGGAATGCCCGATCGCGCGTCATGCAGCTTCACGATCCAGGCCTCGCGGGCGAAAATGGGAGGAAGAGGCATCTGTCTGACCAGCAGGATGGTGATCGTCAGCGCACCGCCGGCAAGGCTGGCGACCAGCGCATAGGGCATGAGGTCCCTGAAGCCCAGCCACAGCACCGTCACGGCAAACAGCTTGGCATCGCCGCCGCCGATCCAGCCCAGGGCGAAGAGCGCAAAGCCGAACACGAGCCCGATCGCGCCGGCCAGCAGGTGCCAGCCGATTGCCGCAGGCCCAAGCCCCGCGGCGAGCGCAAAGACCAGGAACAATGCCAGCAGCGCGGCAGTGAGGAAATTGGGAATGGTGAAGCTTGCCAGATCCCAAAGGCCGGCAGCCGCCAGCAGCAGCGGCAATGCAACAATGACCAGTATTTCCGCGATCATTTGCGTGCTTCACAAAAGCGAACGGCCGCCTTTTTTACGAGGCGGCCGCCCATGACAAAGCCGATCCGCAAGATTACAGGATCTTGCCCGAGATCGTATTGAAGGTTCCCGACAGCTTCGTACCGACGGCGGTCACCGCGGTGATGATGACGACGGCGATGAGAGCGGCGATCAGACCATACTCGATGGCGGTGGCGCCCGATTCATCGCGAACGAAACGCGAAATGAGGTTCATGTTAGTCTCCAACTTAGTGACACCCTAGGATGCCCAACGCCGAACGAAATCTCTTCGCGCGGATCGGACGTGAGCGAGACTAAGAGACATCGCTTAATTTCGGCTTAATCGCGCCGGGCCGCCGCTCGCGTTTCTGTTCCAGGGCGATACGAAAAAGCCCTTCTGGAACCAAGGTTGGCGTAAACTTTTTTGTCTTGTTTACCATCGCGAGCGGTTTTACAGAACTTTTTGCCGTTTCACCCAATGACGCCAGAAAGATCGCCAACGCCGCGACGGGGAAGGCCGCCAACACATCCACCAGATGATGCCCACCCTGCTCCGGAGTGGAAATCAGCACCACGCTGTTGATCGCCAGGAATGGCCAGCGCAACCAGCGCACGGGGCGCGCATACCAGATCAGTAGAATCGCGAGCACGCCGTGATAGGAGGGAAAGGCGATCAGGCCACGCAGGTCGGCCGGGGTTATGTAACCCGGGCCGTCATGCAGCAGACGCAGCAGATCGCGGCCATATTCGCATGTCACGGACAGCGTCAGTCGGCTCATAACGTCCGGGGGCAGCGTGTACACCGATTTGGCGCCCAGTGATGGAATTACCGCCCAGATGGAAATCGCGATCAGGGCACCGATCGTGATGGCCCAGCAGTAGCGATAGGTCTTTTCAACATGACCGCTCGAGGCCAGCGCAATGAGCAAAATCGCCATCTGCGGCAGGACCGAGTTGTAAACCCGGAAAAACACCTCGTTGAGGTACGGATGATCCGCCATTCCCACCATAAGCTTGTACCAGTCGAAGCCGAGCATGTGGTCGGCCTGCACCAGCACCGGATCGATCGGCTTTCCCACCACGGTAAGGAGAAAATAATTGAGCACGCTGGCGCCAGCAGAGAAAGCGCACAGAAAGCCTGCGCCGAACAGCATGGCAGCAAGCTCCGGCTCCCGACGCAGCGTGCTATAGAACGCCGCGCCCGCCAGCAGGCCTGCCGCCATCAATGCCAGCCGCAAATAGGCAACCAGATCCAGTGAAAAATGTCCCAGCGAAGCCCAGAGGCAATCGGCGGCCGCGAGTGTCACCACCAGTGCCAGAAGCAGGATTGGAGCCGTGATGCGCACGCCATGTCCCAGTGTCGAAACCGGTGTCTTTTAACCCCCTAATCTTAAGGCTTCTTTTACGCGCGAAATCCTAGCATGGGATGAAGAATTCTGGACGGAGCGCCCATGCGCCGCATCCTTCTCGCCACCACCTTTCTTGCCGTCGCCGGCACGTCCCAGGCTGCGCCCAAGGGCGGCGATGTCGCGCTTGCGCTGGACGAAGTTCATACTTTGACCTTCAAGAGCCCCATCGCCACCGTCTATGTCGGCAATCCGGCCATCGCCGATGTGACCATGATCGATTCCCGCCACGCCTTCGTGCAGGGCAAGGGCTTTGGCCGCACCAATATCGTGGCGCTGAACAGCGACAATGTGCAGGTGTTCAACACCCATGTTACCGTCACCGGCAATGAAGGCGGCGGCACCGTCACCCTGAATCGCGGCGCCCAGCGCGTCACGTTCAACTGCGCCGGCGGCCGCTGCGAGCCCACGCCGACGCCGGGTGACGAGCAGAAGATCTACGACACCGAAAGCGCGCAGACCGCCACGCATCAGAGCGCGGCGCGCGGCATGGCGACGGCGGACGCCAGCAAGTAATCCTGTAAAAAACGCGAAAACCGGGATTAAACGCCCGGCGCAGCCGCCGCGCCGATGGCGTGCGGCTCCTGCTGCGTCAGCGGATAGGCGATCTGCGCCAACAGGCCTTCGGGCATGTTCTTGTCGTCGATGCCGTAGCTTTGCGGCAATGCGCCTTGCGGCATATGGAAAGTCCCAAACATCCAGTCCCATAGCGACAACGAACCGGCGAAATTCCGGTCATAGGTCTTTTCGTCGTGATGCCAGCGATGGAAGACGGGGCTGGCGATCACATGACGCAGCGGCCCGAAGGTCCAGTTCAGATTGGCGTGGACCAGGCACGAGCTCAGCGTGTTGAACGGCCCCATGACGATGAAAATCTCGGGCGAGATGCCGCACAGCAGCGCCACGATATCGGCGGCTGTGACGCCGAACAGCAGATTCAGCGGATGAAACCGCGCCGCGCTGATCCACTCCAGGTCTTGGCTGGCATGATGCACGGCATGGTACTTCCACAGCGCGCCCTGATGGAAAAACCGGTGACTCCAATAGAGCATGAAATCGGTGCCCACCACATAGAGAATGGCCTGGAACCACAGCGGCAGCTGGGCGATCGGCCCATGACCGTGTACGTAGAAGTCGGCGATCTTCTGGCCGTCGGTGATGTGGAACAGCCAGACGGTAAAGGTAACCGTCACCCAGATGCGCAGATAGCGGGTGAAGACGGGCACGAAGATCCAGTAGGAAAGATCGGTGGCAAGGCCGCGCTTTTCCCACCAGGGCCGGCCCTGATTGCAGGGCGAGATGCGCGACAGCACGGCAAAGACCAGGCCGGCGCAGGCCAGCCAGGGCAGCACATGCCACAGCGTGATCAAAATCTGGTTCAGGACGTCAAGCGCAAGCTTCACCGCATGCTCCTAATGGCTCACGCGCACGTCGGTGATCTGCTGCGCGATCTGGTTGAAGGTGGTGACGACGGCGCTGGTGGAGGTCAGGTCGTAATATTTGGAGCTGTCGCTTGCGCAGTATTGCAGGGGCGCCGAGTAGCCATCCGTGCCGCCGATATCGAGGAAGATGGTGTAGATGATGACCCCGTCCGCTTTGGCGGCATCACAGGTGGCTTCTTCCCGGGCATCGATATAGCCATCCTGCGTGGTTCTTTCGGTAAAGCCATCACCCCACCAGCGGTCTTGGGTATTGAGGCCGTCCGACAGAAGGATGATGTAGCGCGACGTATTGGCCGGCAAAGAGGGCGTGCTGTAGGGCGCGCCCGTCGTAAGCATCTGCCAGCCATGCTCGACACCGATGGCTTGATTGGTCGAGCCGCCCGGCTGCATTGCGCTTATCTGCGAGCTGAGAGAAGTCCAGTCATAACCCAATGGGGTAACACTTGCCGCGGGACAGGATGCCGGATTTTCCGCCGGGAACTGGCTGTCGCCACTGGAAGGCTGGGTATTGCTTTCATCATAATCGGTAGCCGCCGCGGTGCGCAGGCCAGCCGTCGTCATGGTCTGCTGGCCGCTCCGCTGGCGGTCCATCACGCATCCGCTCCAGGTCGAATGACTGTTGGGCACCCAGGTATGCACCCACACTTGGGTGCTGCAGGTTTTGCTGGAGTTGCTGCCTGTGCAGCTGCAATTGCTGCTTGAGAAGCCGAAGTTATTTGAATTCCTGCAGGCGGCGGAGCTGCCCTTGGCAATAACAACGGTTCCAGTGCCCTTGGTACTTGTATAGCAGCCATTGTAGTAGCGGGCATTGTGCCAGGTGATGTTGCTGCCGTTGTCTATCGAGGGACAGATGTTTCCGCTGGACGGAATTTTGGTGACCGTCGATGCGCCATTGGTGCCGCTGCTTTGGCATTTGAAGTCAAACGGACTGATGATGTTGTTGTTCGTGTCGATGAACGGACAACTGTCGCCCGGACCCCAAGCCGCAAAAATGATTGTGGTTGGCGAAGTGGAACGCACATTGGTGATGGCAAAGGAGTCGGCGACCGACATGGTACCGTTCATGACCGTGGTGCTGCCCGGATTGAATGGGGGGGCGTCCCATTCACCCCAGTCTATGGAGCTGCTGCTCACAAAGCTGGTGCCCATGTTGATGGAACGGGTGAAAGGAATGATCCCCACCTGCACATCGCCGGGAGTTGCGGCGGCCTTCTGTAGCGTGGTGAGCAGCTGCTGGGAAGCGTTCTGCAGCGCCTGAATTTTGGTGCCTCCGGAATCGCCCTGGCTCATCGAGCCGGAATTGTCGAGCACCAGCGATACCCACAATTTGCTCTGGCCCCATACCACCGTGGACGTCGCGTTGACCGCCATGGTGTCGAAGCCCGCGATCTTCATCAGCACGGTGGGCATATTGTCGGTCGCCGAAAGCTGTACCGTTCCGCCACTGGCATTCCAGGTAAAGGGCGCGAGAGTCGCCGTGCCGAACGAGGACTGGTCGACCTGGTAGTTGGCACTGAAATAGCTTTGCGCCAGCGCGGTCGCGTGCGCCTGGTCCAGGCCGGAGGACGAGCCCAGCGCCAGGGCGGCGGCATCCAGTGCCTCGCTCATCTGCTGGCGCACCAGCATGGCGCGGGTCACATCCAGGCCCACGCCGGCCGCGATCATCAGCGGCACCATGGCGAGCCCGAACAGCATCGCGACATTGCCGCGTTTTTCGCGCAGAAAACCGCGGAGCCGCGCGGCGAGCATCGTCAGTCTTTGGCCCATGACCAGCCCATTCATTCCGGCAGCATTGTCGGGCGGAAAGGATGAAGATGCTGTTGCTTTCGCCGATGCTGGTAACGCAGTCCTTAACAAAAACAGCCGATCTGTTAACGCAGCTGAACAAACGATTAAAACATGATGCAATTGTTTACGATTACGCGCGCTTAACCAGCTGTTGAGCAAGAAAGGCTGTTTGCCTTCGCTTCGCGAGGCCTTGCCTCTAAAACATCGGCACCTGGAGGCTTGACTGTGCCGTGACGTTCGCTTCGTGGTGTAAACGGCTTGGCCGGCGCATGCGCGACGATTCCATCAAGGGATCGGCCGCGATCGAATTCGCCATGGTGGCGCCGGTCTTTTTCCTGCTGCTGATGGGCACGATCGAAGCGGGAATCATCTATTTCGCGCAATCGACACTGCAAAACGCGGTGAACGACGCCGCGCGCCTGGTGCGGACCGGACAGACCATCTGTTATACCACGGACACCAATGGCAACTGCCAGGCGATGACGGAAGCGCAGTTCCGCACCGCGATCTGCAGCGAAGCCTCGGCGCTGCTCAGCGATTGCGCCGGATCGAGCCTGCAGTTCGACGTCACCGCCTATTCCACCGGCTTCGGGGGCGCCAGCAACTCCTCGCCGCTGGATGCGAATGGCAATCTGCCCGCCCTCAGCAATTTCAATACCGGCAATGCCTGCGAAGTGGTGCTGGTGCGCGCCTTCTACAAGTGGCCGGTGTTCACGCCGATGCTGAATTTCTTCCTGGCCAACATGGCGGGCAGCTATCACCTGCTGGCGACGGCGGCGGCATTCCGCAACGAGCCTTTCACCAACGGCGCGGCAGGCTGCTGATGAGAAGCCTTAGCCTTTTCCGCAAGGCACAAGACGGCCTGGCCGCGGTGGAGTTCGCGCTGATCCTGCCTTTGCTGATCACGCTGTTTTTCGGCGTGGTGGAACTGTCCATGGCGCTTGTGTGCCGCGCCGACGTCTCCACCATGGTAGCCGCCGCCGCCGACCTGATCGCGCAGGAAAGCACGACCACGACCAGCGACATCAGCAATGTCTATAGCGCCGCAGGCACGATGATGTATCCCTATTACACCGGCGGTTCGAGCGGCAAACCCACCATCCGCATCACCAGCGTCATCTATGACACGACGACGAGCAGCAAGACCTCGGGCAAGGTGGCCTGGACCTGCGAACAGGCCGGTACGGGCACCTTGTCGCCCGCCATCCGCAATGTCGGCGATACGGTGAGCTTCAACGATTCGTCGGGAAACGCGCAGGCGATCATGGTCGCCAATGGCAGCGTGATCATGGCCGAGGTCGCCTACAATTACAGCTCGCCCACCACGCAGGTGGTCACCAATGCGATCAACATGACCAATGTCTGGTACACCAAGCCGCGCCGAGTCGCCCAGATTCCGGCGCCAACAGGCGGTAGCTGCAACGCCTAGCGCGGGCGTATCAACCCCTCCTGTGCAACCGACGCCACCAGCGCGCCCTCACGCGTATAGATCGCGCCACGATTGAAGCCCCGTGCGCCCGAAGCGCTGGGCGAATCCTGGACATAGAGCAGCCAGTCGTCGGCGCGGAAGGGCCGATGAAACCACATGGCATGATCCAGGCTTGCCACCTGCACGTTCGAGAAAATGCTTTTCCCATGCGGCAACAGGGCGGTGTCGAGCAGCGACATGTCGGAAACAAAGGCCAGAAGCACGCGGTGCAGATTGGGATCGTCGGGCAGGCCGCCGCGGGTCCGCAGCCAGATGTGATCGATCGCGGCCCGCGCCGGCCGGTCGCCCGAGGCATCGAAAGGCCCGCGCCCCATCACCGCCCGGCTCTCGAACGGGCGATCCTGTGAGACCCAGGCGCGCATGGCGGGCGACAGAGTGGAATCGCGCAACAGCACCTGCTGGTCATCTTCCAGGCTTTCGGGACCGGGTACGACCGGCATGCGTGCCTGATGTTCAAAACCGCCTTCGGCGACCTGGAACGACGCCGCCAGGATGAAAATCTGCAGCCCGTGCTGTATCGCCACCACCCGCCTGGCCGAAAAACTGGTGCCGTCGCGCGAACGGTCGACCTCGTAGAGAATCGGCACCTTGGGGTCGCCGGGCCTGAGGAAGTAGGCGTGAAGGGAATGGCAAGCCCGCTCCGGCGGCACGGTCCGCATCGCCGCCATCAGCGCCTGGGCCAGCACCTGCCCGCCGAACACGCGCTGGACGCGCTCGGGTGGTGAGAGACCGCGAAAGACGTTCTCCTCGATCTTCTCCAGGTCGAGCAGCGCCAATAACCGAGCCAGGGCATCGTCAGACATTTCTGCTCACCACCACCTCGCCCCACACAGCCATTATCTATATGATACTATTGAGAAAAATAAGAGACACGGCATCGCCGTTCCAAATCACTGACAATCACTCACTTCGTCACCCGCCAAAACCCGTCCAAAAATGGGGAAGGTAATTCGGGACCTCTTCGATTTTTTTGCTGTTGCCCCCGTGTCACAGGGCATCGGTAAAACCTTGGAAAGAGGGCGCTTATCTCCCGCAAAGCAACATTTGCCATGGAGACATTTTGGGGGATCACCGTTATAAGCGCTACATTGGTTCTTGAGGAGATTGGCGGGGCGCGCCCGCCATCGGCATTTTCAGCGAGGGTAGAAAAATGAAGCTTCGTTTGCTCGCCATGGCGACTGTTGCCGCCGCGGCTCTCAGCACACCGGCCTTGGCCGGCGATGGCTGGTATCTGGGCTTGGCCGGGGGTTACGACCACCAGTCCAGCCTGGGTCTCACTTCGGTTCAGGCTCCCGCCAGTCTGAGCACCCACGCGGGTTCTTCGGACAGTGGCATCGGCGCGATCTCGGTTGGTTACTCCTGGGCCGATACCGGCTGGCGCCTGGAGAATGAGGTTGCCCTCACCGAACACGACATCACCGGGACCACACCCTTCGGTGCGGCCTCCGGCGGTGACCAGATCACCTCCGACATGGTCAACCTGGCTTACGACATCCCGCTGGGCGACACGTGGAAACTGTCGCTCGGTGGCGGTCTCGGCATCGGCGGCTTCCGTGGCTCGCTGCGCACCAACGGCACGAACTTCGACATCTTCCGCGGCGGCCAGACCGGCTTCCAGTGGCAGTTGATCGCCGGCTTGGCCGTTTCCATCGCGCCGGACGTGGATCTGTTCGGTGAATATCGCTATCGCGAGAACGAAGTGGATTCGAACTTCGGCTCGTCCTACACCAACCTCACTCCCATCCACATCTCCTCGGTTTCGGAGAATGTGGCGATGGTCGGCCTGCGCTGGTTCCTGACCCCGCCGCCGCCGCCCCCGCCGCCGCCCCCGCCGCCGCCGCCTCCCCCGCCGCCTCCGCCTCCGCCTCCCCCGCCGCCCCCGCCGCCGCCGGCGAAGACGTACATCGTCTTCTTCGACTTCGATAAGTCGAACCTCACCGCGGAAGCGCAGAGCACGGTCACCGAGGCTGTGTCCGCGGCCAAGACTCTGGGCTCCGTCCGGATCATGGTCACCGGCCACACCGACACGGTCGGCTCGGATCGCTACAACCAGGCACTCTCGATCCGTCGTGCGCAGTCCGTGAAGGACGAGATGGTCCGTCAGGGTCTGGGTGCGGACTCGATCGCCATCGAGGGCAAGAGCTTCCACGACCCGCTGGTTCCGACCGGCCCGGGCGTGCGCGAGCCCAAGAACCGCCGCGCGGTCATCGATCTGGGCGGCTGATACAGCCCAAAACTGAATCAGAAAGGGCGGACCTTGCGGTCCGCCCTTTTTGTTTGTGGTGCTGTTTATTTATTGAACCCCCATCCGTCACAGCTCAGGTCGGCTTTGCCGACACTTCGCTGCGACACCTTCCCCCTTCCATGGCGCTCCGCGCCGAAGGGGGAAGGACGCTGTCGGATGCTGCGGGTCGCTCGGCGGAACATGCTCGCTAACGCTCGCATTAGGACAAGCTTTTCTAATTCGCTTCGCTCATAAGAAAAGCTAAGCCTGCCTCGCTCGAGCTAATTGGATAATTTCGTGGCCGCGAGCCGCGCATTTCGCGCGGCGACCATCCGCTGGGTCATGACCTGCCTCCCCCTTTCGCGTGCGCAAGCACGCCTAAAGGGGGAGGGGGCCGAGACGGGCGCCGGAGCGCAGCGACGGCGTGATAGTCGAGGCCGGAGGGGGATAAAAAATAAAAAGACGCTAATTCGGGAACAGGCCTGGATTGGGCGGATCGCCCGGCAGAGAAGGGCGCGGCGTCGGCATGATGTCCGGGCCGGCCTGCACGCCCTGCAGCGCCACCGCGACCTTGATCTCGCAGCTGTTCACCGGATTGGCCTCATCCACCGGCACGCCGGAGACAAAATCCTCCAGCACCGGCTTGTCGGGCGCCAGCGCCGCGGCGAATACGACGCGGGCCGTGCGGCAGAAATTTTCCTGTTCGCCCGGTTTGATGCGCCGCTGTTCGGCGTGATTGATGGCGCGGGTCTTGTAGGCGTCATAGGCGGCATCGCCGGCGCGCGCGCCATTCAGCCGCTTGAACATCGCCTTCAAGGTCGCATCGGAACGGCGCAGCTCTTTCTGGAAGACGATCTGGAAGCGCTGCATGTTGTTCATCGTCTCCTGCCCGCAGGAGAGCGCCGCATCGGTGAGCTCCTGCACCACGGCCGAGACCTGGATGGCGGAAACTTCCGACTGGCTGGCACAGGCCGCGGAAATCCGTGCTTCGGCAAGCGGTGCGCTGATCATGCTGAGGGCCGCCACGGAGGCGCCCAACTTCATCCAACTCATGAAAACCTCTTCGACAAACCGCCCCGGTCCAGACGAATTTAGACCGAACCCCGGCGGGCCGCCAAGCCTTTGGAAACAGGGAACTTTCCCAATGGCATCCGACTGGCAAACAAAACTGCAACATTTCGAGCGACCACGGCGTTTCCTTGTCAAGATGCGCCCACTGACGATCCTTTCCGCTTCCTGCCTTGGCCTGATCGTCGGGACCAGCGCGGCGCCGGCTTTCCAGCCGCCCGACACCAATGTGCCCCCGCCCACCGAGCATCAGCAGGCTTTGCGCTATGCCGATGCCCAGACCCAGCCTTATGCCATGAACTATACCGACGAGGCGGCCCGGAAGCTGGGGGTTCATGACGGCAAATGGGAAGCCTTCGACACCCATTCCACCGATCCCCTGGTGCCCAGCTTCAAGGGCGGGGTGGATGAGGGGACCGCCATGGTCAAGCTGCAATGGACCCCGTAAGCGCCCACGGCTAGCGCCTTCTTTCCCAGTTTAGTATTGGTGCCCCCGGCACAGGGAAAGCAGATATGGCTTACAAAATCGCAGTGGTCGGCGCGACCGGCAATGTCGGGCGCGAAATGCTGAATGTGCTGGTTCAGCGGCAATTTCCCATATCCGAAGTGGTGGCGCTGGCCTCGACCCGTTCGGTCGGCACCGAGGTCTCGTTTGGCGACGGCACCCTGAAAGTGAAGGCCCTGGATTATTTCGACTTCAAAGGCACCGACATCGTGCTGATGAGCGCGGGTGGAGCGATCGCCAAGGAATGGGCGCCGAAAATCGCGGCCCAGGGGCCGATCGTCATCGACAATTCCAGCGCCTGGCGCATGGACCGGCAGGTGCCGCTGGTGGTGCCGGAAGTGAATGCCGACGCCCTGAACGACATTCCCAAAGGCATCGTCGCCAATCCCAATTGCTCGACGGCCCAGTTAGTGGTCGCCTTGAAGCCGCTGCACGACCTTTTCACCATCAAGCGCGTGGTGGTTTCGACCTACCAGTCCGTCTCGGGCGCCGGCAAAGAGGCGATGGAGGAGCTGTTCCGCCAGACCCGCGCCGTATTCGTGGCCGACCCGGTGGAAGTGAGCGAATTCACCAAGCAGATCGCCTTCAATGTCATTCCCCATATCGATGTCTTCCTGGATTCGGGCCTGACCAAGGAGGAATGGAAGATGGTGGTGGAGACCCAGAAGATCCTGGACCCCGACATCCAGGTCACCGCCACCTGCGTGCGGGTGCCGGTGTTCGTGGGCCATAGCGAATCGGTCAACATCGAATTCGAAAAGCCGGTCACCGCGGACAAGGCGCGTGCGGCACTGCGCGCGGCCCCCGGTGTGCTGGTGGTGGATAAGCGCGAGGATGGCGGCTATGTCACGCCCATCGAATGCGCCGGCGAGGATGCCACCTTTGTCAGCCGCATCCGCAAGGATCCCACGGTCGAAAATGGCCTCAACATGTGGATCGTCGCCGACAATCTGCGCAAGGGCGCGGCGCTGAACGCCGTGCAGATCGCCGAATCTCTCGTCAATCGCAATTTATTGAGGGCTGCATAATGGCAAAGACCTATTGGATCGCACGCGTCGATTTGAATTCGGATGCCGACCCCGAGAACTATAAAAAGTATGTCGAGACCGCCAAGCCGGCTTTTGAGCGCCACCAGGCCAAATTCCTGGCGCGCGGCGGCAGGACCGAAGTGCTGGAAGGCAAGGCGCGCGCGCGCAATGTGATCATCGAGTTCCCTTCCATGGAAGAGGCGCTGGCCTGCTACAATTCGCCCGAATACACCGCCGCCCGCGCCATCCGGCAGGCACTCAGCCAAGGCGAATTCGTCCTTGTCGAAGGCGTCTAGGCCCAGACGTTCCGTTCTGTTCGTGCCCGGCTCCAGCAGCAAAATGCTGGAGAAGGCGCGCACCCTGGCTTGCGATGTCGTGGTACTGGACCTGGAAGATTCCGTCGCGCCTGAGGCCAAGGACAGCGCGCGCGCCCGGGTTTATGAGACGCTGCGCAATTATGGCGCCTGCGAGGTGGTGGTGCGGATCAACGCATTTGCCACGCCCTGGGGCAGAATAGATCTCGAGGCGATGCATGCCGCAGCTCCCGATGCCATTCTGTTGCCCAAGGTGGAAGGCGCCGGCGACATCACGCCCGTCCTCGGCCGCATCCCGGTCTGGGCGATGATCGAAACCCCGCTCGCCGTGCTCAATCTTCCCGCCATTGCCGCAAGCGGGGTGCAATGCCTGGCCTTGGGCACCAACGACCTGACCAAAGCCATGCAGGCGAAAGATATTCCCGACCGGCGCAATCTGTGGAGCGTGCTCAGCCAGACGGTGATCGCGGGCCGCGCGCATGGCCTCACCCTGTTGGACGGCACCTATAACGACATTCGCGACGAAGCCGGCTTTGCCGAAAGCTGCGCCCAGGGCCGCGCCTTCGGTTTTGACGGCAAGACCCTGATCCATCCGTCGCAGATCGTTCCCTGCAACCGCGCCTTTGCGCCTTCGCTGGACGAAATCGCCCAGGCCCGGCGCATCATCGATGCTTTTGCGGCGCAGCCCGGCAAAGGCGCCATCGCGCTGGATGGCCGCATGATCGAGCGCCTGCATGTCGAGGAAGCCCAGCGCCTGCTGGCATTGGCGCAAGCGATCGAAGGCCGCGCCTGATGCTGCTCGGCGCCTATCGGGACGCGCTGGAGAAGGGCGAGCTGCGCCCCGACACGGCCCAGGAACAGGCGCTGGAAAAACTCAACGGCCTTGGGCAGGAGCTGTCGCGCAAGCCGGGCTTTTCCCTCTTTCGCAAGCCCGAGCCCGCCGCCAAAGGTCTTTACATCTGGGGCGATGTCGGGCGCGGCAAGACGCTTCTGATGGACTTCTTCTTTGCGGCTGCGCCGGTGAAGAAAAAACGCCGCGCCCATTTCAACCGTTTCATGGTTGATGTGCATGCCCGCATTCACGCCGAACGCCAGCGCGCCGGCTCCAGCGATCCCATTCCGGTGGTGGCCCGTGCTTTGGCCGAACAGGCCCGGCTGCTGTGCTTCGACGAATTCCAGGTGACCGATGTGGCCGATGCCATGATCCTGGGCCGGCTGTTCGATCATCTGTTCAAGGAAAGCGTGACCATCGTCGCCACGTCCAATACCCCGCCCGACCGACTGTATGAGGGCGGGCTGAATCGCCAGCTGTTTCTGCCCTTCATCGCCGAGATCAAGCAGCGGCTGGAGATTGTGGAACTGAATGGTCCCACCGATTACCGGCTGCAGCGCATCGCCGGCATCAAGGTCTATATGACGCCCCTTTCGCCCGAGGCCGACGCCGCCATGGACGCAGCCTGGCAGCGGTTGACCGATACCAGGCACGGCAAGCCCTGCCACCTCACGGTCCTGGGCCGCAAACTGCCGGTGCCGCAGGCGGCGCGCGGTGTGGCGCGGTTTTCGTTTGAGGAATTGTGCGACCGGCCGCTGGCAGCCGCCGACTATCTGGCCATTGCCCAGGAATTTCACACCGTCCTGATCGATCACATTCCGGTGATGACCGACAATATGCACAATGTGGCACGCCGCTTTACCCTGCTGATCGACACGCTGTATGACGAAGGGGTGAAGCTGGTCTGTTCCGCCGCGGCGCCGGCCGACCGGCTCTATCCGTCGGGCATCGCCTCCCAGGCCTTCCAGCGCACCGCCTCCCGCCTTGCCGAAATGCAAAGCGAGGACTATCTCAAGCGCGGTCACGGCATTCACGGACTGGTGCAATGACGAATGTGTATTGGGCGTGCGGGTTCGTTTTGGCCTGCATCCTGTTCTATCGCTTCGGCCTGCCCTGGTTTCGGCGCTTTGACGCCCGCAATGTCGCGCGACTTGAACGCGAGGCGCGCGACAAGTCCGACGCCAACGCCCATATCCGCCATGCCCTGGAAGTGGCGGAAGAGCAGGTGGAAGAGATCCAGGAGATCAAGGTGGGCGACGTCACCCACTATCTGTTCGAGGCGGAAGTCTTTGCCAGCCGCGACGAGGCTGAGGAAATGCGGGCGCGGCGGATCGGCGTGGTGGCGCGGCGTTTCTATGAAGAACTGCCCGCGGCCCTGATGTCACGCAGCGAACCGCGGCCCAACCTGTCCGCCCGCGAACGCGCTAGCCAGCGGTGGAAGCGGACGATTCATTAGGATTGTTATGGCCCACCGGACTGTGGGCCATACAGTTGGGATCCTGCTCATTCTGCGGGTGAGCGCTGGCGTCATCTGGATGGCCCGCATTTGCGGGCCATGACATTTGGGACTAAGCCGCTTCGCCCTTCATCAGGCGCGGAAGCTTCCCGACATCCCCGCCGGCGTGCCGCATGAAAAAGCGGCGCGCGGGACCTATGGCATCGACGATGCCCAGCCCCAGATCGCGGATGTGGCGCAACGGCGCGATATCGTTGGAGAACAGCCGGTTCATCGCATCTGTCGAAGCGCCAAGGGTAAAGGAATCAAACCGGCGCCAGCGCTCATAGCGCTTCAGGGTATCCAGCGCCCCAATATCGCGGCCCAGACGGGCGGCATCCAGCAGCACTTCCGCCAGCGCCGCGGCATCCTTCAGGCCCAGATTCAGGCCCTGGCCCGCGATGGGATGAATGCCGTGGGCGCAGTCGCCGGCCAGCGCAAAACGGGGCCGCACATAATCCCGCGCCAGGTGAAACGACAGTGGATAAGACCAGCGCGGGCCCGCTGCGGTCGTCTTGCCCAGATGCGCCCCGAAACGGCGTGCCAGCTCGTCATGGAAGCCAGCTTCGTCCAGCGCCAGAATGCCCGGCGCCTTGGTCTTGGCTTCGGTCCACACCAGAGACGAACGATTCCCGGTCATCGGGAGAATCGCAAACGGGCCTGATGGCAGGAAATGCTCGTAGGCCACGCCATTATGCGGGCGCTCATGCTCGACGGTGGCGACAATGCCGGTCTGGGGATAGGACCAGCCGATCACCCCGATGCCCATCTCATTGCGCAGGCGCGATTCGCGGCCATCGGCGGCAATCACCAGTGCGCATGTGATCTGCTCGCCACCCGCCAAAGTGACGGTGGCGCCACCAGATTCCACGGAGATCGATTTGACCGAAGCGGGCGCGATCAGCTCCAGATCGGGCGTGCGCGCCACCACATCATAAAGCGCCAGGCGGGTATGGCGGTTCTCCGCAATATGGCCCAGCGCCTTGGTGCCGATCTCTTCGGCGTCGAAATGCAGCGAGAAAGGCGAGGCCGGCCTTCCTGCCGCGCCGTCGGTGACCAGAATCTCGCGAATCGGCTGGGCATGCGGCTCCAACCCCTCCCACACCCCCAAGGCCGTCAGCATCCGGACCGAGGCATAGGCCAAGGCCGATACCCGGCCATCGAATTTCGGATCCAGCACGGTGGCGGGCGGGGCACTGTCCACCACCACGGTCTTGAAGCCGCCCTTGGCCAGGGCCAGGCCCAGTGGCAGCCCGACCATGCCCCCGCCTGAAATCACCACATCCGCGTGCTTCAAAATTTTGCCTCTTTCACGCTCAAGAAATAGGCAAAAACGGTTTTTTGCCTGTTTTCCGTGCAAAACCGTCTGCCTGTTTTTGAGTCACTGCCGCGCGATTTTTCGCCAAAACCCATTTTTGTCCAAAGCCTTAGCGGGTCGCCCGGAAGTTGGCCCGCTTCTTGATAATTCCTTAAGGCCGGGCGTCTCGCCCGGCGCTGGCAATAACACGGAAGGACGGCGGATGAAGCTTATCACGGCGATCATCAAACCCTTCAAGCTCGACGAAGTGCGCGAATCTCTCTCCGCGCTCGGCGTCCAGGGCATGACGGTGACTGAGGTCAAAGGCTATGGGCGGCAAAAGGGGCACACGGAAATCTATCGCGGCGCGGAATACGCCGTCAGTTTCCTGCCCAAGCTCAAAATCGAAGTGGCGGTAAAGAGCGAAATGCTCGACGCGGTGATCGACGCGATTACCTCGAAAGCAAAGACAGGCCAGATCGGCGACGGAAAGATTTTCGTCACGCCGCTCGAGCAGGTCGTGCGTATCCGCACCGGCGAAACGGATGGTGACGCGCTCTAGGCCGTAAAACGCCCATAGCCGTCCAAAAGGGGACAGAAAGATGAGAATGCAGAGTTTGAAAAAAGCGGGCCTTGCGGCGCTTGCCACCCTTGGCACGCTTGCCGTGACCGCCGGCGGCGCTTTTGCCGCCACCAAGGATCCACTGAATTCGGGTGACACCGCCTGGATGATCACTTCATCGGCGCTGGTGCTGATGATGACCATTCCGGGTCTTGGCCTGTTCTATGGCGGCATGGTGCGCAAGAAGAATGTGCTGGCGACCTTGGCGCAAAGCTTCGGTGCGACCTGCCTGATCACCGTCTTGTGGATGATCATCGGCTATTCGATCGCCTTCACGCCGAATGCCAATGCCGGCACCAACGCCTGGATCGGCAGCTTCAACTACCTGTTCCTGGTCCCGATGGGCCTGAATGCGGTGTCCAGCCTGGCGGGCACGATTCCGGAATCGGTCTACATGTTCTTCCAGATGACCTTCGCGATCATCACCCCGGCGCTGATCGCAGGCGCCCTGGCCGATCGCATGAAGTTCTCGGCCTTCCTGTGGTTCATGGGCCTGTGGTTGCTGTTCGTCTATTGCCCCATCGCCCACTGGGTCTGGGGCGGCGGCTGGCTCGGCACCATGGGCGCGCTGGACTATGCCGGCGGCAGCGTCGTGCATCTGAACGCCGGTACCGCGGCGCTGGTGACCTGCCTCGTCCTTGGCAAGCGCATCGGCCTGGGCACCGAGAACATGTCGCCGCACAACCTGGTCCTGTCGGTCATCGGCGCCTCGCTGCTGTGGGTCGGCTGGTTCGGCTTCAATGCCGGCTCCGCCGTCACCGCCGGCTACAATGCCGGCATGGCCGCCGCCGCGACCCAGATCGCGACCGCTGCCGCGGCGCTGGGCTGGATGTTTGCCGAATGGATCGTCGCCAAGAAGCCTTCCGTGCTTGGCATGATCTCGGGCGCCGTCGCCGGCCTGGTGGCGATTACCCCGGCTTCGGGCTATGTCGATCCGGTGGGCGCGCTCATCATCGGCATCGCCGCGGGCGTGGTCTGCTACATCTCGGCGGTCTGGGTGAAGAAGGCCATCGGCTATGACGACAGCCTGGACGCCTGGGGCGTGCACGGCGTGGGTGGCGCGCTCGGCGCCATGCTCACCGGCGCCTTTGCCAAGAAGGCGATCAACTCTGCCGGCAGCGGTTGGCTGACCGATGGCAATGGCCATCAGATGCTGATCCAGTTCTACGATGTGGCCGCCGTGTTCCTGTACTGCGGCATCGTCACCTTCATCATCCTGAAGGTGATCGACCTGATCGTCGGCCTGCGCGTCTCGCCGGAAGTTGAAGTCGAGGGTCTCGACATCAACCTGCACGGCGAGACTGTTCACGATTAAGACTGGCGTTTCCTCCCTGGACTGACTGGGGCGCCTCGCAAGAGGCGCCCCTTTTTCTTTTGATCCATTTGTTGACCCCCATCCGTCACAGCTCAGGTTTGCGTTCCGCAAACACTTCGCTGTGACACCTTCCCCCTCCAATGGCTCCGCCATGAGGGGGAAGGAAGCTGGCGGATGCTGCGGGTCGCTCGGCGAAATGCCTCGCTCGAGACTTCTGGAACTGCAGGCACCGCCCCTTTATGGTCCCCGGCATGTCCGATTTGCTTCGTATGGCCAACCTGCCCGCCGGCCCGTTTGCGCGGCTGGCCACACTCTTGGGCGACGTAAAGCCCGGCAAGGAGCCGATCTCACTGGCCGTTGGCGATCCGCATGGCGCGGTGCCGGACTTTGTCAAAAAGGCCATCGCCGAGAGCGCGGCCAGTTTCGGCAACTATCCCGCCATTATCGGCACCGAGGATTGGCGCCAGGCCGCCGGCGGCTGGCTGAACCGGCGTTTCCGGCTGAACGGCGCCATCGATGCAGAAAGGAATCTGCTGCCGCTGGACGGCACCCGCGAGGGCCTGTTCACCGCGCTGTTTCCTTTCATGCCGCAGAGCAAGGCGGGCAAGCCGCCCATCGTGGCGATGCCCAATCCCTTCTATCAATGCTATGCGGCGGCGGCGCTCGCGAGCGGCGCCGAGCCGCTCTATGTGCCGTCGCTGAAAGAGAATGGCTTCCTGCCGGATTTTGCCGGCCTGCCGCAAACCACCTTGGAACGGCTGGCCGCGGTCTATATCTGCTCGCCTTCCAATCCCGAGGGCGCGGTCGCCAGCCCCGCCTATTGGGACATGCTGTTCGCCCTGGCCGAGCGCCACGATTTTCTGGTGCTGGCGGATGAATGTTACGCCGACATCTATTTCGGTGACGCCCCGACCGGCGCCTTGACCGCGCGGCAGGCCCAGAGCGGCGGATTCTCTCGCCTGCTGTCTTTCCATTCCCTGTCCAAGCGTTCCGGCCTGCCCGGTCTGCGCTCCGGCCTGGTGGCGGGCGATGCCGCTAGAATCGAAAAGTTTCGCGCCTTCCGCAATGTCGCCGGTCCGACCGTGCCGACCCCGCTCCTCGCGGCCAGCGCGGCCTGCTGGCGGGACGAAGACCATGTGACCCGCAATCGTGTCGGCTATCAGGAAAAGATGGCGGCGGCCGAACGTATCCTGGGTAACCGCATGATGCGCCCCGAGGGGGGATTCTTCCTCTGGCTTGAGGTCGGCAATGGCGAGGAATTTGCCTTCAAGGCCTGGACCGAACAGGGTGTCCGCCTGCTTCCGGGAGCTTACATGGGAAGGGAAATTTCGCCGGGAAAAACCCAGTCAAACCCTGGCTTTTCCTATGTCCGGGTGGCGCTTGTTAACGACTTATCAACCATTATGACCGCACTCGAAAGAGTGCAGGAAATTCTGGGTTAACCCATGGCTCAAGGCAGGATGATAGGCGGCGTCTATCACCCGAGGGCGCGCGGCAGCGCCATGAGCGATGCGCTGGCCGATGCCAGGCTCGCCATGAACCGCTTGCTCAAGATGCTGGCCATGCGGGGCGCCGGCCTTGCGCTGGTGCTGGCGGCCTTCGCCGCCTTCGTGGCGCTGGCGAGCTATTCGGCCGACGATGCCAGCCTGAACAATGCCAACCTGCGCGAAGTCGGAAACTGGCTGGGCCCGCTGGGCGCCGTCGCCGCCGACATTCTGCTGCAGACGTTCGGCATCGCGGCACTGGCCTTCCTGGCCCCGCTGTTTGTGTGGGGCACGCGCGCGCTGCGCGGCAAGTCGCTCAAATATGCGATGTGGCGGCTGTTGGCGTGGCCGCTGGGCACCGTGACGATGGCGGCCGGCCTGGGCCTGTTCCCCGCACCCACCAGCCTGCCCGCCGGTGTCGGCGGCATGATCGGCATCGCGGCATCCGGCCTTTCCACCCATGCGGCGCAGGTCTGGCACGCGCCGGCCGTAAGCTGGGCGCTGCCGCTGGGTTTGCTGATTGTCGGGCTGCCGCTGGCTTTCCTGGCCACGGGGCTGCGCTTCATGCCGATCGTGCGCGGCGTGCTGGGTGTTCCCGCCGCCATCAGCTGGGCCGCCGGCCTGATCAAGAAACCGGATTTCAATCATCACGACGATGACGAAGACGAACATGAATATGAGGAGGATGAGGAAGGCGCCTATCACCTCGACGAGGATGACGAGCCTGGATCGGTCGCGCCCGAGCCCATCGCCGCCGCCCGTCTGGCCGAGCGTCAGAAAAGCCGGGTCAAGCGCGACACCCGCGTCGCCGCGCCCAAACGCGCCGAAAAGCAGCCGGCACTGAACCTGGCCAATGGCGAATATCAGCTGCCGTCGCTGGATCTTCTGACCGAAGCGCCACCCACCAAGGACACCCACACGCTTTCCGACGAGGCGCTGGAAGAGAACGCCCGCATGCTGGAAGCGGTGCTGTCGGACTTCGGCGTCAAGGGCCGCATCAGCGCGGTGCGCCCCGGCCCCGTGGTCACGCTTTACGAATTCGAGCCCGCGGCCGGCGTGAAATCCAGCCGCGTGGTCTCTCTCTCCGACGACGTGGCGCGTTCGATGAGCGCGGTGGCGGCCCGCATCGCCACCATTTCGGGCCGCAATGTGATCGGCATCGAGCTGCCCAACCAGTTCCGCGAGACCGTCTATCTGCGCGAGATGTTTGCCAGCAGTGATTACGAAAAGGCGCGCGCGCCCCTGACCGTGGCGCTGGGCAAGACCATCGGCGGCGAGCCGGTGATGGCGGATCTGGCCAAGATGCCTCACTTGCTGGTGGCCGGCACCACCGGCTCGGGCAAGTCGGTCGGCCTCAACACCATGATCCTGTCGCTGCTCTATCGCATGTCGCCGCAACAGTGCCGGCTGATCATGATCGATCCCAAGATGCTGGAACTGTCGGTCTATGACGGCATTCCGCATCTTCTGTCGCCCGTCGTCACCGATCCGCGCAAGGCGGTGGTGGCGCTGAAATGGGCGGTGCGCGAGATGGAAGACCGCTACCGCAAGATGTCCAAGATGGGCGTGCGCGGCGTCGAAGCCTTCAATGAGCGTGTCCGCAAGGCCAAGGACAAGGGCGAGGTCTTGAAGCGCACGGTGCAGACCGGCTTCGACCGCGAAACCGGCAAGCCGATCTATGAGGACGAGAATCTCGAATTCGAAGCCATGCCCTATATCGTGGTGGTGGTGGACGAAGTCGCCGACCTGATGATGATCTCGGGCAAGGAGATCGAAGGCGCGGTGCAGCGCCTGGCCCAGATGGCGCGCGCCGCCGGCATCCATCTTATTGCCGCTACACAACGACCGAGCGTTGACGTGATCACCGGCACCATCAAGGCCAACTTCCCCACCCGCATTTCCTTCCAGGTGACATCGAAGATCGACAGCCGCACCATCCTGGGCGAGCAGGGCGCCGAGCAGCTTCTGGGCCAGGGCGACATGCTCTATATGGCGGCCGGCGGGCGCATCAAGCGCATTCACGGCCCCTTCGTCTCCGACCATGAAGTCGAGGACGTGGTCCGCTTCCTGAAGTCGCAAGGCACGCCGGAATATCTGGATGCCGTGACCGAGGAGCCCGACGAGGAAGGGGACGACCCCTATGCCCTGATGGGCGGGGGCAATCGCGAATCCGGCGACGACCTGTATGACAAGGCGCTGGCGGTGGTGGCGCGGGACAAAAAGGCCTCGACCAGCTACATCCAGCGGCGTTTGCAGATCGGTTACAATCGCGCCGCCAGCCTGATCGAGCGCATGGAACAGGACGGCGTGGTATCAGCCCCCAACCATAAGGGCGTGCGGGAAGTGCTGCTCCCCGATCATGGCGACCGCTAAAGCCCAACTCGGCAGTTCCATTGCGAAGTTCACGCCCGATATTGCGCGGCAGGCCAGAAGCGTTTTGGCGGCAATGCGCAAGCTTTGTCCAGGCGCGCATGAACTGGTTTATGACAATTACAATGCGCTCGCCATTGGCTTCGCCACCGGTACGCGCGTTCGCGATGTCTGGTTTTCGGTGGCGATTTATCCGCGCTGGGTCAGTCTGTTTTTCTTTCGCACCGTGCCTCTGGCGGATCCCACCGGCCGTCTGAAGGGTTCCGGCAAGACCACCAGACATATCGTGCTCGCCGATGGCGCGGCCAGTTTGACCGCACCGGACGTCGCAGCGCTGATCGACAAGGCGCTGGCAAAGGCCGGCCGTCCCTTTCCCGGCGGGCGCGGCAAAACCATCATCAAATCGATTTCGGCCAAACAACGCCCACGCCGTCCCGCCTGAGCGCTGGCCCGCTCCGCGAAAATCACCTAAAACGGCGCAGTCAGCCGGGAGGGATGAATGTCCTATATCGACAAGTCGCTGGGCGACGGCGAGACCGTCATCGCACGGGCTCATTTTCACTGGCTGTATGTCACCGCCGCCTGGCTGTATCTGCTGGTGCCCCTGATCCTGATGCTGGTGGCCTATTCCCAGGCCCCGATCCAGCCCGATCCCTATACCGTGGGCGCGGGCGTCCTGCTGATTGTCGGCCTGCTGATCTTCCTGCGCATGATGGTGCGCAAATGGTCGACGGAAATCGGGGTGACCAGCCACCGTTTTGTCGAACGCTATGGCCTGCTCGCCATGCGCACCAATGAAATCGCCCTGCCCAATATCGAGGGCGTGCGGGTGAACCAGTCGATCCTGGGCCGCATGTTCGGCTATGGTACCGTCAGGATCGAAGGCACGGGCGTGGATTCGGTGACCACACCCACCATCGGCAATCCGGTGGGCTTTGTTCGCGCCATCCAGACCGCCCGCGAACATACCGCGCAGCGCTTCGAGGCAGCCAAAGCCGTTTAAACCGCTTCCGCCATTTCTTGCACGATCACGCGCGGCAAGGTGACGGTGACACGCGTGCCCTTGCCGCGCGCGCTGTCGATCACGATGGCACCCTTGTGCAGGTCCACCAGCGCCTTGGTCAGCGGCAGGCCAAGACCCGTGCCTTCATAGCGGCGCTCCAGCCGGTTATCGACCTGGCCGAAGGGCTGGAAAGCGATCTCGACATCCTCGGGGTTCATGCCGATGCCGCTATCGGCCACCGTCACCGCGATGCCGGTGTCGCTGGCGGTCACCGCCAGCGAAACGGTGCCGCCCTTTTCGGTGAACTTGATGGAATTGGACAGCAGATTGAGGAATATCTGGCGCAGCTTGGCGGGATCGCCGTTCAGCATCTGCGGCTGGTCCAGGCCCGATACGCTGAAACTGAGACCGGCCTCGGAACACTGCTCCCGCACCATGGCGATGCAGTCGGCCAGCACGACGACCATGTCGGTTTCGCGCGATGCCAGCACCATCTTGCCAGCCTCGCTGCGGGAAAGATCCAGCACGTCGTTGATCACCGCCAGCAGATGGCGGCCGCTCCTCAGTATGTCGCCGGAGTAATCGAGATAGCGGTCATTGCCCAGTTCGCCAAAGAGCTGGCCGTTGATGATTTCGGAAAAGCCGATGATGGCGTTCAGCGGGGTGCGCAGCTCATGGCTCATATTGGCCAGGAAGCGGCTCTTGGAGGCATTGGCGGCATCGGCCTCGCGCTTGGCGCGGCGCAGGGATTCCTCGCGTTCCTTGATGGTGGTGAAGTCGGAAAGGAAGAAGATCGAACCGCCTTCCGAGGTCGCGCTGCCGGTCATGCGCAGCCAGCGGCCATCGGCCAGTTCCAGCTCGGCATGCCCGCTGGTCGCGATGTCCTCGCTGGTCGCCTGGGTGGGCTTGAGCTGGCTCTGGATCAGGGCCAGCGCACTGTCGAACTGGGTGCCGGGCATCAACTGATAGGCGATAGCCGGGAAGAAGCCGCGCAGCGTGGAATTGGACATCACGATCTGGCCCGCGGGCGAGACCAGCATCACGCCTTCGCGGCTGGTTTCCAGCGCGTCCACCAGCCGGTTCTCGGCCGAGCGGCGCAGCTCCTTCTCGCGCGTCATGGCCTCGCGGATCGAGTCCTGCATCACCGTCATGGATTTGAGCAGGGCGCCGGTTTCGTCGCTGCCCCCTTGCGGGATCTGGGTCTCAAGCCCGCCGCCGGCGATGCGATCGGCGACACTAGCCGCCTGGCGCAGCGGACGCACGATGCGGGTTCGCAGGATCAGGGTGATGCCGGCCGCCAGCAGCAGCGCGAAGATGGTCATGGCGATGCTGGCATATTTGAAATTGCCGATATTGGTGACCGTCTGGCGGCGGCTGACAAAGCTGTGATCGGTGATCAGTTCGATGAGAAGATCGAACTTGCCGTCGATTGCCTCGTCCAGCCGGGCTTGCTGATCGCGGTCGCCCCGCGCCTGGGCCTTGCGCCAGCTTTTGACCAGCGGGCCGATCTGGGCAATCGTCTTGCGTTCATCGGCGGCGGAGGCGCGGCCTGCCGCCACGCCAAGATCGCCCTCGAATGTGGAGGCCATATCGCCCAGCTGGGAAACAATGTCCGGGCGCGCCGACGGCGCGGCCTGCTCATAACGCTGCGCCAGAAGCTGCATCTGGATGAAATCGGCCTGGGCCGCGCGCGAATAGGAAATCGCCATCAGCGGCCCGTCGAAGGTGACGACCGCGATATTGCCGGCGGCGGACAGAACCCAATAGCCGCCAAAGCCCGTCGCCGCGATGAGCAGGCTCATCGCCACGAAGGCTGCGAATATCTTCGCGCCTATGGAATATCTCGCCATTACAGCCGGCTACCCCAGTTCTTGCCGGAAATTCTGCCAAATGCGGGTTTATGGCGGCTTAAGGATTGCCCAAGGCGAGGTCCGCGATCGGGAAAAGCTTTCCTTTACGCTATTTGACGTGGACGACCAGCTTCATCTTGGGGTGAATGTGACAATGGACCTCGAAGGTCCCCGACGCCGTAAAGGTCTCGGTAATATTCTCGCCCGGATTGCGCTCTTCGCTGTCGAAATTGAAGCTGTCGCTCTTGGAATAGATCTGGTGAATGAACTCGTCATCATTGGTGAAGGTCAGGTTTTCGCCGCGGTTGATGGTAACTTCCCCTGGGTGGAAGGCGCGGCCCTTCTGCACGATGGTGTGGGCCTCGTCGGCGGCAAAGGCCGGCAGCGGCGCGAGCAAGAGCAACAGAGCCAGTTTTTTCATCGTGTCACCACCTGATGCTGCATCGGCGCCAGCCGGGCGAGGAACCGGTTCTGGGTCGCGAAGGGAATGTTACAGCAAGTTTCCATGGCTGACTGCAGATCTTCCACCAGTGCATTGAAATTGGCATTGGTCAGGTGCAGCCCCTTATGGGTCGCCACCATGTCATGGCCGGTATAGCGGCAGGGGCCGCCGGCAATCACGCAGAACTGGTCTTTCAGTTCGGCGCGGATGCGGTCGATATTGGATTCGGAGAAGATATCCTTGATCCGCGGGTCGGCGAGATAATTATCGACCGAAGCGTCCGCGATCTTGTCGATGCCCGCCTGGCCGCCCAGATCCTGATAGAGCGTGTCTTGGGCACTTGCGGCGGGCGCGACAAGACCCAGGAACAACGAAAGAGACAGAACAGAACGGCGTTTCATGGCGTCACTCCTTCACAGGCCGGCTTGCAGCGACAGATAGGCGCCATGCTGGTCATCCTTGATCACGATGTTGCCGAGATCGGCATAAGCCAGGGTCAGAGACAGGTTCTTGTTGAAGAAATAGGCCGCGAACAGATCCCAGGCCTCGCCTTCCCTGGCGATGCCGAGATTGCTGGGCTTGGTACGCAGCTCCACGCCAGCGGCGAACTGGCGGGAGAACAGATAGGCAGCCGAACCTTCGAACTGGGTCGAATAACCGTCATGCTTGTCGCCGCCGAAACCCAGGATGCCGAACTGGTTGGCCTTGGTTTCGCGCAAGCTCAGATTGACCAGAAGGCTCTGGGCCAGAAACAGCTTGCTGGCAGCGAGATAAAAATCGGTGCCGACACTGCCCTTGCCGCCCACGGCCGCGATAATGGCGGGCCGGTCATTTTCCTTGTGCTGCAGGCCGATCGCGATCTGCGGCACCCAACTGTCCTGGTCATAGACCGCGTCGCCCAGGATCTTCAGCTTGGCGCCGAAAATATTCTGGTGAAAGACGAAGCCGCGGCCCAATCCCAAGGTGCCGCCGACATCCTGGGTGTCGAACCCCTGCCAGGCATAGGAAAGTTCGAGCCGGTCATAGAGACCGACCGCCACCCCGGCGGTATGCAGATTGTAATCGGGCAATGCGACCGCGGTGTAATGGGCGTTGGCGCCGATGCCATCGCGGGTCCCGTAGCCGGTGATCATGGCCCAACTGGCCAGGCCGCCACCGCCAGCGCCCTCGACCTGGGAAACGCCGCCGGTCGCCAACAGCTTGCCGCTATCGAACAATTCGTCGGCGGAAGCGGCCGGCGAAGCCAGCAGCGCCAGCGCCAGAAAAGCGGCGCGCGCGGGGAACGGCAGGCGCATCAGGGGGCGGGCTCCGGGACGCAGCGGCCAGGGTTTTATGAGCAGCCGGGTTAAGGGCTTCTAAAGCCTAAAAAGACGCCGAAACCGGGCAAAAAGCCGGGGCTGGACAGGGGGTGGGCAAAAGCCTATATCCCCGCACCCGCCGCGAGGCTTGGCGAACGTAAGTGAGCCTTAGCCGCAGCGGCGTCCCCGCGAAAGCGGGGACCTAAACACCATGACGCGGGGTGGAGCAGCCCGGTAGCTCGTCAGGCTCATAACCTGAAGGTCACAGGTTCAAATCCTGTCCCCGCAACCATCAATAAAGAGCCCGGCCGACGTTCGGTCGGGCATCTTTATGCCCGGCCGGCAGCGTTTCCAAGAAAGCTCAAGGCGAACTACAAGGGCAGAGGCACTGGCGGGGCTAAGTGCGCCCGGAACACTATCAGGTGAAAATCCTGACGGTCACTCCGGCAAATTCTGCCAAGGTGAGTAATATTCAAGATTATCAATTACCTAGAAAAATCATTAGCTCGTCTTCTTCATAGGCTGTCCTCACACAAAGCTCACGAAAAAGGCTTCGGTCTATTTTCGGCCCGTCAAGCCGTTCGAGACGAGCGCGCTGAAAGGATGGTCATAGCGTCACGCATAGAAAAGGCCGCCAATCAGCAGACAGGAAGACGGGGCTAAACCCTGGGCGGCCGCACCCCCAAGGGGCGCGGCCTAGGGCTCGCCGCTAAACGGCTCGCCATTTTTTAAGTGAAAGCCCAACGGGCTTTCCGGTCTTTATATGAAGGCCGGCGGGCGCGGTTATCCCGCCTAGCAATCACGCGGATTCGGGCGGAGAAACCTTTTCTGTCACAACCCTGAATGTAAGCAATCTGGCGATGCCGAATACCGTCGATATGGCAGCGTCTGTCGCGTCGCGGCCGCGGGCCATGCAGATCCGACCGATGCGCGGCATGTTGTGACGCGCGTCCACCGTATGCCACGTACCGTCCAGAAAGACCTCTGCCCAGGCGCTGAAGTCCATGGGGGCAGGATCGGCCGGCACGCCGATATCGCCCAGATAGCCGGTGCAGTAGCGCGCAGGAATGTTCAGGCAGCGGCACAATGTGATCAGCAGGTGGGCAAAATCCCGGCAGACCCCGATCTTTTCCTGATGGCACTCCGACGCCATGCGATCGGCGCGCGCATACTGATAATCGAACAGGATCCGGTCATGGACATAATCCAGCACGGCCTGGACGCGCGGCCAGCCGGGTTCGATGTTGCCAAACAAGCTCCAGGCAAGCGTGGCCAGGCGGTCGGTATCGCAATAGCGGCTGCCAAGAAGATAGACCAGCATACCATCCGGCAGTTCGTTCACGGGCGCCTGCCGTGCACCCCAAGGCAGGGTTTCCTGAATGCCGCTATCGCGGATACGAAACAGGTTTGACAGCCGCAAAAGGCCCACGGGCGTGAGCAGCCGGGTGCAACGATTGCCGAACCCGTCGATATAGGTGTTGTGAGACGTGAAGGGCGCGAATTCTATGCGCTCCGGAGCTTCCAGGTCCGGCTCGCGTTCCGGGCGGACATGCACTTGCAACAGCATCGGAGCCGGCCCCGGACATTCGAAGGTCATTTCGAAGCCTGCCTGGATCAGCATGGGGCGCGCGAAAAGGCATGTTCCAGGCCAAGGTGATAAGTCGGCGCGCTGGTCACGCCTGCCCAATCCAGCGTGCAGGATCGCTAGGACCGGAGGGAAAGCGGCTGGGCGTATCCGAATAATCTAGCAGGCCAGGCGCATAATCGCGGCGAACGGCGCGGCGGAAAATACGGTGCCCCCAGACCACGCGACTTGTGCCGAACAGACGGACCGGCCGCCATGCGAACCATGGTTGCCATGGCCCGGTCTCGAACGCGATCTGACTGCTGGGAAGCTTGGGCCGCACGCCGCTATTCAGCCTTGATGGATATAACGCATCTGCGTGACGGAGAATTTGGAATTGGCGCGCAGGATGGGTTGTCCTTCCCGTTGGAAGCCTCCCTTGCCAGTCGCAGTGCCCGCAAGCGGGCGGTATTGGCGTCGCTGGCCACGGACTGGGCGACTGCCTGCTGCTTCGCAAGGGATGTGGGCGTCTCCCGGTTGGAGAAATAACTATCGGCATTTCGATAGGCCGCGTTTCTTTTCTGGGCAAAAGGTGAGGTCGGTTGAATGAAATCCTCCATATGAAAAAGGAAAACGGCCGCCGCTCGGCGGCCGTTCCAAAAAATCAGGCGAGCTGCAGATTTCCGGCCTTGGAGCCGCGCGCGTCCGGCTGGATGTCGAACGAAACCTTCTGGCCCTCATCGAGCGTGCGGATACCGGCCATTTCCATGGCCGAAGCATGGACGAATACGTCCTTGCCGCCGCCCTCGGGCGAGATGAAACCGAAGCCTTTGGAGGCATTGAAGAACTTTACAGTGCCGATGGTCATTGTTTTTCCTTGAGATCATCAGATGCCGCCAATGCTTATGCATGTGCGGACGTGAGAAACGACATCGAGGTCTGAAGGGAAGTATTCGGTTCGTCCGGCGCGCAAAGGCGGGTCAGAAAGACAGAAGTGCTTCGTCTGACAGGGACGTAACAACCACGTACTACAAATATACGCTTGCATTGCGAGATTTACAATGCTTGGCGCAATATATCGTAAAAAGCCAACCCTGTCCGGACGTTAAGAGACAAATTCCGAGATATTAGGTGTACCCCAAGATTCGCGCATTCTGCGCAAATCCTAAATGTACAATTGCCTGAACCAAGTTGACTGCTTTTCTCTACGAGGCATTGCAAATGAACGAGAGTCTTCATCCTCCTGCTAACGAACACAGTCAGTCACACATGCGGCCATGGAACAGGGCTCCTCTACAGCATCAGGCGCATCTCCAATGCGATCAAACCGCCGATTGAGCCGCTCGCTTATGCCTGGCCATAATGTTACCATCGAAAGGCTCAGGTGCGGCGTGGCGCCTCTGGGTTTGGACATTCCGCGACAATGGAGTTCCCATGGGCGCGGATACACAAACGACCTATCTGGAATATGTGATTACAATTGCCGAAACAGGTGGCCGTTTTACGGCGCGGGTCTCCCGGCCCGGCTTTCTGATAGAACATGACGGTCGTTCTTCAGAAATATGGGCAGCGGCAAGCTGCGGCAGTCTCGATCGCGCGATCCAAACAGCGAAGGCTGCAATCGATAATGATCACATACGCTAATGTGCGAATCGGGACCTTTCTTCCATAGGTCAGCGGTTGCGGACATGGGAGCCTAAAAGCGGGTGATACCCGCTTTTCCGATACCCACTTCGATACCCGTTTTTCGGTTTGGCTATGGCAATAGTGCGTTGACGAGCATGAACGCCGGCAGCCAGAAAATCGGCAGTCTTCTTGCAAAAACCGATATCAGCAGACGAGCGAGGGCAAGGCCTGGTCGCTTGACAGGCGGGCAGACTTCAACTCAGCGATGTCGGCATGCGGGCTATTCAGGCTCCCTGATCAGGACGTCGATGCCTAGTGTGCGCGAAGGGGTCGAAGACCATGGGCGCACCAAACGAAAAGACCCGACGTTTCCGCGGGGGATAAGGACTGCGAGCAGATGTCCGCTTTCAAAGTGGGACATCTACTTCGAAATTTCTGAATGGATGGCTTTCCGAAGCTTTCGGCGACAAGCCTTAGGCCGAGCTGGCGACAGCGCGATCTAAAACGGGAGCCCACACCCAGGTTCAAAAACCCGTGCCCGGCTCACTTACTTGGTAAGTGACGATGTGGCTCTATAGACAATGAACATCCAAGTAATTCGCGACAGCAACGATCTCGGTGGTATCAAGCGCCCGGATTCAGCAAATTGCGCACGTTTTTGAATTAAGGCACTACCCACATTTGACTCCCCAATGGGATAGGTCGATGATCACCTATCGGCTGTTATGGTCGACTGAGAGACATGAGGCCCAATGGGCTGGCGCTCCCGTCCCACATGGTTGGAGACGAGCTATGCCGCTAATTCCGCCAGAGAAATGGGTTGCCGCAGAAAATATCGCCCGGTTCAAAGAACAACTGAAAATCGAGACTGACGATAACCGGCGCAAGATGCTGCAGAAGTTGCTTGCGGCTGAAGAGGCGAAAATTCCCAGGCGTTCCCGCTTCTAGTATTTTTCGTGTCACGCCAGTCACAGAAATAGCCGCGCTGTTCTGCGTGGCGTAGTTGACTATATGTTCTACGACAGCTCCTGCTAATGAGAGCAATGACGAGAGTGGCATTAGCGGTGCCTCGTCCCGGAATTGGGTTTCGACGGCATTGCTTGCTATGGACGGGGTATTGTCAGAGCGTTGCAAATCGTTGGCACGAAATATTTAAGGCATCCCGCGCGGGGATTCTGGCCGCCATGCATCTTACGGCCCGCAATGAGCTATTTTCACGAAGTTTGACTCTTTCCGGCCGGAGCAACTATTTGAATGGCAACCCGCAAAATCGCGATTTTGATGTCGGCGATGATTATGGCGACGTGCGCGTTTGCGCACGCGCAATCCGGTCCGTTGGACTCCGATCCGATAAATGACGGGACCGCGCGGCTCGAGAGCCAATGGAAGATACACATAATTGCACCTTCCGAAGCAACTTCTGGAAGTGCAGACCCCGGTCCCGCTTTGCGCCATAACCGGCTTGCAGCCGATGCATTGAACGGCCACGGTCCGGGCTGCACGTCTTTGTCGCCGTGTGCGGCGGTTTCACCGGCCCGATCTGGCCCTCTGCCCGGATCCAAGCCATCGCGTTTCGTGCGCCCTCGCATGCACCGACGTGATCAAGACAATCGACACGAACTGCCAGCATTAACAGTCCCCGTTCAAAACGATGCACGCCCAGAACGCGATTCGAAAAAGTGATTGATCCTCCTATCGTTTAGCGGTGGCTTCCGACCCGACACCGGTGCAACAGAATGGCGATCCGATCAGGCGGTTGAAGCAGGCGGGGGCTTGATGCGTCAGTCCAGAACGATACGCGGAGTTTCAGCTCACTTTGATCCGGCAACCCCTTCATCGCATGAAAAATGTCTTGGCCAAGGTCGCGGGCCGCCGTCGGTGGCAATGGCCAGAGCGCATGACCGTCTGCTTCAGGCCAACCCTTAACGACGCCCGTCTCGCCATGCGCAATACGCCCGCGCCAGGTCCCGCCAACCTTGCATGCAGGCCGATGACCCATGCCCCTGCCGATCCGGTAAAAAGTACAAAAAGTGCTGTATGAACCGATCCGTGGCCATGACAAGGCGACATTCCCCAGACGCTTACGGCTCTATCGCGCGGGACCGGAAGAAATGAGCAACAGACCGCGCCGGATTTCATATCCCACGAAACCGATACCCCACGGCGCATGAAGCCGCGCTATGACCTCTGCATCGCTCTGGCCAATAGTTATATAGGTAAGAACGGCGCGGCCGTCCTTGCTCAAGAGCCGTACTTCGTAATTATGCATAACGCTCCACGTCCAAAGCTGTTGGCGCGCTGGCTGGGCCGGCGCCTTTAGACTCATCTCCGACAGCTCGGACGCTGCCTGACTATGTCACCGGGTTTGGTGCAGTCAAAATGCGTTGTCCGGTAGTGCCCTAATTTGAGCCCACGGTCGCAATTACGGCAGCGAAGCCATTCAACACCACGGAAGCCCCGGTCAATAGGGCAGCGGAAGCGTTTAGCCTTTCGGCATGCGCCAAACCGTCCCTGATCGAACCGATCCAGGCCAAGTTGGCGGCTGTGACATCATCGGGGATTATGTGTGGGTCAGGCCATGCTTTACTGGCACCCCGCCACAGCACGGCGGCCCAGACACCCGCCAAGGCTCCCAGGACGCTTAGCAACAGCGCGATCCATTTCATTGCTTAGCCCTTGTTCTCGCCGCCGTAGCTGCCCTGACAGCCTCGCGCGGCCCCGTAACCTGCCCAATATGCAGAACAGCAAGCGTTAGGCGCTTGCCGTCAGCGAGTTCATGGGACCATGCATAGGCCCGGCTGGCGGTTGGGTGGTCGGATAGGTCGAAGATGTGGACTGTACCCTGCCAGACAAGTTGCTCCCCGCTCATCTCGCGGATCGGTACGGCCTGGACAAATGTCGCCGTGCCGCCGTGCTCGGCTTCTATGGCTTGCCTTAGTTGATCGGGGGAGACTTCGGTCATGCACACCACAGCATAATATCCCATTTCTTTTGCACGATACCGTCCTCCCCGTTTGCTGGCCATTTGGGTTTGGCCCAAAGAGAAGCCGGGTAGCAGCCCAAGCCCTGCCCGCTGGGCCACGGTTCCGAAGTTCCGCCAGCGATCCGGCTTAAATGAAGCTTGATCGCCTCTCGCTATATCGGTCGGCAAGGCGCATAGTCACGCATCGCCGAAACGGACCGCGATGGTCATCGGCGCTTGAGAGACTTCCGGAAAATAGGTCCGTACTCTTGCTCACTAGCGCAGGAGATATAAATGCGTGCGTCGCCTCATGCCCGCCGATTTAGGTAGCCTCGCATATCCGCGATTCGGGTGAAAGCTACGCCGAACCGCGGCCGGGTAGCAGGAACGCCATTCGACCACTACCCAATTTGTTTGAAAGGAGTTCTATCATGGAGACGCGTACTACGAGCCACAAGGTGACGTTTGCGAAACCCTTCTGCCTTGCAGGCCTCGACGACATCCAGCCGGCGGGAACCTACATGGTTAGCGTGGTGGAGGAGCAATTGAACACGCTCTCATTTATGGGCTGGCGCCAAGTTGCTGCCACGCTGCAGATCAGGCGCGGCGGCGCTACCGAACACGTCGCCATAGATATGCAGGACTTGCGCGGTGCCCTGCTGCGCGATAGCGACCAATCGACCGACCCGCCGGGCGCGCCCGCGGTTGCCAAAGCACTGGATCGCCGCAAGCGGGAGTTACTGCAATATTTGAGGTATCGACCGTGACGAATGCGGACCATCCAAACCAACTGAGAGGCAGCGCCAGATGTTCGATTCCGCATGATTGTCATGACGCATGGGTTTGAGCACCTTCACTTCAGGCAGTCAGCCTTCGGATATGCGCCACTAGTAGCCTTGGCTGGTAGGGCTTTGACAGAAACACGCCCCCCGAAGGCAACTCTGCTTCATTCGCTTGGTGGTGGCCCGACACAACGATGATATGGATTGGCGGCCAGCGGTGTCTCACGGTCGCGGCAAGGCGTAGGCCATCCATTGAGCCCGCCGACATATCGATGTCGGTGACAATCAGGATAATGTCACCGTGCGATTCAAGGATGAGGATGGCTTCGTCCGCATTACTGGCCTCGACCACGCCAAATCCGGCCTCTTCGACCACGTCGACAGCGCTCATGCGCACCAAAGCTTCATCATCAACTACCAGAATGAAACCTCTGCCCGGCGTTTGCCTGGGTCCGGGCATCGGAAATTTCCATTCTGCGTGAGAGGATGGCGAACATGCTGGGGCATGCCAACAATTGTAATGTCGGTAACCCCTGTTGGTTCCAGCCATCGCTGATTGTTCCGCGCACTGCTTCCATAACAGTTCTCAGACACGACGGGATTGGGATCAACTCTATGCGGGCTTATCCGAGATCAGGAATCGAATTCCTGTGCGCCCAGGCGCCCTTTGTGCAAGGCGAACAACGGCTTGAGGATTATTCTCGCATAAGAGTCCGATGTTCATTGTATTTTCGTGCCTGACGAACTATACAGTCGCTGCGTGGTGTTGCGTTTGAAGTCAGACGAAGCATTTTCCGTCTATCCCTCCGCTGAGACGGTGCGGACGCACCGAAATTCCTTCCTGCCAAAAGTCTCAGTTTCCAACGCGCCGGCGCAATCGTGCGGGGGCAGCCCATGGCTTAAGGAAATCACATGACCATTGGCACCGTTAAGTTCTTCAATGCCGGCAAAGGCTTCGGATTCATCTCGCCCGGGGGCGGCGGCAAGGACGTGTTCGTTCATGCGTCAGCCGTGGAGGCCGCCGGCCTTCGTGTTCTGAGCGAAGGACAGCGCGTGAATTTCGACATCCAGTCCGATGCGCGGCTCCAAGGCCGCGTATCTATCGGCTGCCTAATCGAATGGGCGGCCACCGACCGCCCCATTCTTTCACACACAGGAGGCCGCATGACTTCGACCAAGCAACGCGGCGCGCCCCGCAGCGCTGAAGCACTATCGGATGCCTGGGAGCGCCGCACCCTGCTGGTCAAGCACGAATTGGCTGCCGCCAGTGCCGCCACTGACGCAAAGACCGCGCGACTGAAACTGCTGAGGCTGGAGAAAGAACGCCAAGACGCCGAAACCGCGGCCCTGGCGCCGCAAGCCACCAAGCCTGCTGCCAGGCGCGCTCGCGCCAAGCGCTCCACCGTTGAATGACGCGGTCCAGCTGTTGAAACGCTGTTGCCTGTGTCAGGCCACGGCTTTCGCGAATTGCCGCGCATGACCGCCAACCGGTACCACAGCACATTGCTGACATGCTCCCATTGCAATGCGCGTGGAGCGGCAACTTGGGAAGTGGCAGTCGACGGCCTGCGGATGCAGCTGACGAAGATCGCCGGCGACTTCCATATCGAGAGCAGTCGAACCATACCCGACCTTAAGATGATCGTTTGCGACAAGTGTGACGAGATACACGGCGAGGCCGTGAGGGCCCGCTGATGCGCGGTTCGCGCGCCGCGGTACTAATGCAAGGAGCGCGTGAGAATATATATAAACGGCCGGCGCGGAACATCAGGCCTGGCTGGGGTTTGTCTCTTCGGGTTGGGCATACCGCAAAGGAAAACTCCATGAATACGCAGAACAACAATACCGCCGACCAGAACAAGGCCGGCCAAAACGACAAGTCCGCCATGCGCCAGGACCAGCCGCGCCAGGGCGGTGCCCAGGATCAGCAACAGAAGCAGGGTGCCCAGCAGACGTCCGAGCCGGGCCAGGACAGTGGCAGCAATCTCAACCGGGATGCCAAGCCCGGCCAGGAAAACAAACCGGGCCGCTAAAGCAGCACGGATTCGAAGAGGCGAGCGCATGTTCGCCTTTGGCAAAAGGCCCCGCGAAACCGTTCGGGGTTTAGAGCAATACCAATTTGACGCCCCGGATTGGAGATGGTCCGGGGCGTTTTCGTCGTAACTTCTAAGTGCCAATCAGAAAACAGACGGGGGCACGGAAATCCACTGGGCAGCTCGAATTGCAGCGATCACCGGCACGCGTTCGTTCGTGCTTATTAGCGAGCCAGTCCCTGGACCGATACCCGGCATGGGTCAAAAAAGCGGCTCTCGTCGGCCCACGCCCGCTTCGCGCCAGAGCCGGACATAGAGGACTCGCCGTCCATCGCCGACCGAAATTCCGATACCGATCGCATAAGGCGAAGCCGATCGAAAAATACTGAAAGTGCAACAAAGGGCATAGCGATATTGCTTCTGCAGTGCGTTAAATCGAGTGCCGCTAGCAAGTATTGTGGCAGCTGGCGGTTGAGAGACATTTGGGCCAGCTTTTAGAATGCTGTCCGTGCTCCTGCTTAAAAGGAAGGAGCCGCCGATGCCTCTGTATTTTTTTCACCTTCTGCATCCTGACCGTGAGCCTGTCCGCGACGAGGAGGGGCTCACCTTCGAGGACGATGCAACGGCTACGCGCGAGGGCATGAGGAGCCTCGGAGAACTTCTGATCGATGTCAGTCCCACGCAGCCGATGCCACTCAGGGTGAGTGTCCAGATCGAACGCGCCGGCGTCGGCGTTGTTGACCTATTGACTGCGCAGCGAACGTCCGATGTTTGACCAGAAGTCACACTGTAACCGTGTCGTTTCGCGATATCGTCCTGAGGCAATGCAAACGCCATCGGAAATCGCTTCAGGTCCAGAGGAACACTGCCAACCGCGTAAAGCACCGATTGCCAAAAATGTCGCCGGCAATTGGGTAAGCGCCTGAATTGGTGAGTTGATTTCGGCGCTAATAGGGGCAATTTCTCCAATTTGCGCCATTCTATGGTAGTCGCCGCTGTTTTTTTACTTCCGTCCCGCGGCACGGCTTTTGTGCATTTTCTGCCTATCCCTGCGCCCGCGCCGTAAAACGGTTCGATATTCTATGCATCCAAAAGGAATTCGGCTCGCATTCGCACGATGATGTCATCGACATCGGCAATCATTGTAACGGGTATTGGCTCAACGAAAGCACTCGGCATCCATTCACCATCCCCGAGAGCAAAGACTTTAATGCCTAAAATTCTGGATAAGGGGTGCATATCCCGCAGCCGATTTGCAAAGATATCGGATAAATGGACCGCCGAGACGAAAGTTTTGGCCATCGAGCTCCCTATACATGTTGCTGCCTGGATGCCCAGCTCTCTGCCTATACCACCCGAGCATACGCTAAAGATTGAATAGCCAAAGGCCCAGAACTGCCGTGGCCACTGCCGTCATCATGATAACAGGAACACAAAGCTTGTTCAGTCCTGAACGGGCCTTTTCGTATTGCAAATCGCCAGGCTGCGTTGTGAACCATCGCAGGTGCTGAGGTCCAGCTTGCCGATAGCGAAGATACTGGCTCCAGAACAGACCGTTCATGACGATAACAGCCGCCAAACTCATCAGCGCCCAGAAAAGTTGGGAATTCCAGGCTGCACGCGCGAATGTCTGCATTGAGAAACTCCGACCAGAAAGAGTGTTACAAGCCTCAATTCCTGGCCTCACCCAGCCTAAACCATCGGATATACTTTTTGCGGGCATAATTTTGGCGGTTGGTCGATGAAACGCGTTTTCGCTATCCCCACAGCGCAGCGTGGAATGCTCCTGCGAGATCAAAAGCCGGGGCACGAAGTGCCTTTACGCCAGGCGGAATGATCCAAGCCTATGAACACCAGACTGAATTGGGGCAGGCGTGCTGCTGGTTCAACGAAACATTGCTATTTAAGGCTTAAGAGAATAAGGTGGTTTTGCGTAGTACGTGCATCCTAAGACAGACGAAGCGCTTTCCGTCTATCCAGCCGATATGGCCGGACGCACCGAAAAAACTTCCCCTGCCCGAATACACCTGTTTCTGCGGTCGCTTGCGCATCTCGCGCGAGCGAAACCATCAGCCTAAAGGAAATAAAATGGCTATCGGAACCGTGAAGTTCTTCAATGCCGGCAAAGGGTTCGGATTCATCTCGCCTGAAGGCGGCGGCAAGGATGTGTTCGTCCATGTCTCGGCCGTCGAAGCTGCGGGCATGCGTACCCTTAACGAGGGACAGAAGCTCAACTTTGACATTCAGCCCGACGCGCGAGGCTCGAAAGCAGCCAATCTTTCGGCCGCCTAAAGATAACAGCGAGGGGCGGCGTGCAATTGCACGCCTCCCTCGCTCTTTTCCAGGCCCAACTTGTGAAGGAGGCACCCCATTTCTGATTTCTTGAATTCCCCCAAGAAAAGCGCCACGCGCACCGCCCAGCGCATGTTTGATGGCGGAAAACCGTACCAGTTGGTGAAGCCGCAGCGAAACGCCGAAAGTGCGGCTAATGACGCCGAAAACGTCCGCCTCCGAGCGTTCCGATTCGAAAAGGAAGCCCGCGACGCCAAGGCGGCGCGCCCCAATCCCCAGCCGGCACCTATTTCGCGGTCGAAGACGCATGGCAAAAGCAACGGCTGATTCTTGGCGATATTCTCAATCCTGCACTGCACGGAATACCGCTATCGCCAGCCTGTACGTCTTGGCCCGCACCGCCTCATGTTACGGCCGCGCGAAAGCCACGAATTGCGTTTGGTGTCCAGCGAGATCAAGACTTGGCCGGACTCGACGCTCAGTTGGGCCCAGGATGTGTTCGGCAACAGTATCGCAACCACCAGCTTTGCGGTCGACAGTGACACGTTGGTCATCGAAAGCACCGTAACGCTTGAATTGACCAGCAAACCCTGGCCGGTCTTTCCAATCGACGCCAGGGCCGTGAACTATCCATTTTCCTATTCCGCCGACGAACAAGCAGACTTGGGCGCGCTTATCAGCCTGCAATATCCCGACTCATCGGGACAGTTATCGTCCTGGGCCGCCGGTTTCGTGCGCGGCAATCCGACCGACACCCTGGCGTTGCTGAAAGACTTGAACGCCGGCGTCTCGGCCACGATCAGCTATCAGGTACGAGAGGATGAAGGTACGCAATCGCCCACGCGTACTTTAAATCTTGGCTTTGGGTCCTGCCGGGACTTTGCCGTGTTGTTCGTGGAAGCCGCCCGCGCTCTGGGGTTCGGTGCGCGTATCGTATCGGGTTACGTTTTCACGCGCACTCACCAATGGAGAGCCGGTACCACCCACGCATGGGCGGAGGTTTTCATACCTGGCGCGGGCTGGATCAGCTTTGACCCTACGAACCGCCAGACCGGCAGTTACGATCTCATTCCGGTGGCCGTCGCCCGCGTCCTGTCGCAAGCGATGCCAGTCAGCGGCACCTTTATCGGCACGGGCAGCGACCAATTGGCCCATATCGTTTCTGTGCGCGTCACCGAGCAACCAGCCCGCAATGCATTGTCCCAATTATAGCCATTGATGGGCTACCAAACTTGCAAAGGAGCATCCCATGCTGCCAAAGACCGAAATCGAAACCTTTGCGAGCGACTGGGTGGCCCAGAACCTTCGCGGTGTCTCAAGGAGTGCCAACCTACCGCATGAACTGGACAGTTTGGCGGCGTGGCTAACCAGGGATGCGCGGTCCCGGGGCATCAGCGGCAGCGATCTCAATCGAGCCGTGGGCGATATCGATGATTATCTGATGGAGCGAATTCGTGGCCAGCCGGGAACAAGCTAGCGTCACGAAGGTTCAGGGAAGACTTTGACCAATGTCCGACGAGCGACATGTCGCTGTTACGCTGATATGTTCGCACTGTGGACAGGTTGGCCATGTGATCTGGCAAAAGACGAACGGATCCTACCGTCCATTCGGGATAGAAAGGCGACTCGTTCACGTCTCCACTGGCTTCCACCCGGAATCGGGCAGGACCCGCTCAGGCGAGCCGCTAATAATCTGTACCCAGTGCGATCAAATTCAAGATGCAAAGGGATTATGGTAACGACATTGATTGGGACGTGATCCTAATCGTTGAAGGAGCATCCAATGAAATTCACTCCTAGCCGCATTAAACAGATCGCGCTATCGGACGGCGAACAGCAAGCCCTCCGCGGGATCGCTGACCGGGTGCCCGTCCCGGCACCACTGACACTTCGCTTGGAAAAATTCGGCTTGGTTGAGAAAAGTGGCGTTGGCTGGGCCGTCACCGAGCAAGGCCATATTCGCTTGATGTTTCAGGGGGCCCGGTGAATGGCGCCCTCGAAGGTCATTTTCTCTTATCTTTTGAAAGATAACGCACATTAGGCAGTTGAGGCACCATCGAATTTGGGCGGGCGTAATGGCATGTCGATCCGGGAACCGGGTAAATGCGAAACCGCAACGACCTAACGGGTCTTTGTGCTCCTTCCCAAGGCACTAACGGCCGTACAAGCCGCATTTGCGGAGATCGTCCATGGCGTGCGCAAGCTCCATGACTGGAATGGCCGTAGGATTCTACGCTCTGTTTGGATTGAGTGTGGCAGTAACACGTTCATTCACGGGCTGGGATCTTTCGCATCTCGACGCGTATCTGGTGGTCGGTCTTGGCGCTGGGATCTCCGGAGCATGCGGGGGCTGGATAATTGCTCATCTGAAGAGCTAAAATTTGAAGGAAAGGAAATAAAAAAGGCCGTTGCTGGGCAGCGCAACTGTGCCGTGTCGATGATTGCGCATCGGAGCAATCTGTCGCGCCGCATCCGCGCATTCATGAAATGGATCGAAGAGGTGCTGACGCCTTATCTGGAATAGCGAGACGAATACCGCGCTTCATTTCGCACTCCATTTCGCGTCCCAAATCGCACTGCATTTCGCACTTCATTTCGCGCTCTTTTTGAGGAAGGTCGCCGCGAAAGCCGCTGACAGCTTGGAGTTATTGTACTCGCTAATATGGGGAGCCACGGGTAGCGTCCCGGGCTTTGTTGGTTTGCGTAATTCTCACACAAAAACACGCACAAAACCGGACTGGCGGATTGAGATCGTAAAAAACTTCCTTCATAAGCAGCTGTAATTAAATCGATTTTCCATGACGCGGGGTGGAGCAGCCCGGTAGCTCGTCAGGCTCATAACCTGAAGGTCACAGGTTCAAATCCTGTCCCCGCAACCATTCGCAAAAAGGCCGGTCCTCTGGACCGGCCTTTTTCGTTGCGATGCCAAGGCGCGACTAGCGTCAGCGTAATATCGCGCCGAGGCCGTAACCGGGCTGCTCATAACCTGAAGGTCAGTGAACCCCGAGCCTGGGGGATTGCCGGCTACCCTTACATCCAGAACGGCTTCCATTCCGCATTCTGGCTCGGCCGCTCAAAATACATGGTGTGCAGTTCGCTCAGGTCGTCGAGCGGCCGGTCGTCGACATGGGCGAAAGCAGCTTCCATCGCCGCATCCCGGCCCGCCGTCCAATCGGCGAACCGGAGCGGGACCAACACGTCGGGCATGGTCCAGATGCGCTTGTCGTCGGGTTCGGAGTCGAACCAGGGCAGAGTCGACACATATGCGCTGAACCCGTCGCCCTGGAACGGATTGGCGTCGCCCTGATGATTGGGCGCGCCGCTGGAGGGTTCGCCCACGAACACAGCCCAGGTCTCCCGCTCGATCCTGGAGGTCAGGTTCTGGGCGGCCGAGAAAGTGTGGGGTCCGATCAGCACATAGAGCCCGCCAGGCCGGTTGAAGCGGGATCGTTCGAGATGTTTGCGCAGGCCTTCGCCCATGCGGTTGTTGCCGCCGGCGTTGCGGCGCAGGTCGAGTACGACCCGCTCGATCGCGGGATCCTCCATGGCCGCAAAGGCTTCCCGCACGAAGGCCAGGATCGAGTCCTTGCTGGCGAACAATTTGTCGAAGGCGATGACCAGGACACGGCCTTCTGCGTGGACGAAGTTGGGCGCGGGCCCCGGCCGCCAAGTTTCGACCGGGAACGGCTTTCGGGGAAGCGGGACCAGCGCCGCGCGCGCGTCCGCGCGCGGGGAAACTGGGACCCACCACGTCGTCATGTTCTGCTGCGCCTCGCGCGCGTCCGGGCGCGGGATCAGCACTGCCTTGACGAGCGAGCCGCCTATCTCGGCCTCGACGGTGACTGGCGCCGAGACGCTGGCGGGTGCAGCCAATCGCGCGCCGCGCAGGACCGCGGGTCTCAGGATGAAATCCGCGTCATCGTGGGCCCGGGTGGGATTGTTGCCGGGCCACATGGCCGCGAAGGACCTCAGGACCTCCTCAATGGCGACCCCATCGACACGCGCGATCCGTGCACCAAGCAGAGGCGCGCCCTCTTCCTTGGCCGCGGTGACGTAAAGGCCGTCGAAGAAGGGGGTGGCGGCGATCGGAAGGGTGAGATCGAAGCCGGGCGCCTTGATCATGCCATCTGGTCCCACACGCCCATCGACGTAGATCGTCGTGTGGCCGTCGTGGAACCAAGCCAACCGCGCCTGGAGGCCCATGATATACGCCTCGGGGGTCATGGCGTCCGCCTCAGCGGCGAGGCGATCCCAGCCGGATCGCCAAGCCGGGTCCGTGGCGGCTATCCAGCCACGCGGATGGGTCGCCTCGGCGTACCTGCGCAGGCGCTCGGCTTCCGAGCGGCGGGGTGTGGAGTCGGCTGCTATCGCCGGCGCCGGCGCCGCCAAGATTCCGGATAGCAGCAAGGAGAAGTTGCGTCGCGTGATGGGCATGGCCGGATCTCTCGAAAACTCGTGCTGAGCGCTGTGGCGCAATTGAGCGCCAACCACTTCGACTTATGGGCCGAAGCCATACCTTGTATGGCAAGGGGCGTGCCAAGATTAGATGCCGTCTTTTCAAAGGATTAGGGGAACGTCGAAATCCCCTATGTCCGAAAGCGCATAGTTTACGCGAACACGTGTCCGATTCCGGACAGGGCGAGAAGATAACGAGACGATTAAGGAGAATGTGTTGCTGCGACAGCCGGCTAGACGGCTTAAAAATAAGTCCGAGGCGCGCCTAGCGCCGAAGTCCCTGGGACCGATCACACCCGGCAGTTGTGCCGCAGGCATTTAGCCGATCTTAAGTGCATCCGCGTATATGTGACGCGAGGTCAGCGTTCTCGGGCGTGATGTTCAAGATTCTGGGATGCATAACGACGCAGCATGATCTGCGCCTGGTCGTGGTGGCTGCCGTCGTCTGCCTGCTGGCCTGCGCGACCTTCACGCATATGCTCACGCGCGTGCGCGCGGCGCAGGATCGATCCTTCTTCGTCTGGCTGAGCGCCGCCGGTTTTGTTGCCGCCTGCGGCATCTGGGGCACCCACTTCATCGCCATGCTGGCTTTCCAGCCGGGCTTTCCCGTTGGCTACGACATCACCCAGACCGTCGCTTCGGCATTGATTGCGATGGCATTGTGCACGCTTGCCTTCGGGCTTTGGGCCGGCCGGACCGGCGCGATGGGCGGCGGCATCGTGCTGGGCCTGGCCATCAGCCTGATGCACTTCACCGGCATGCTGGCCCTGCGCGGGCCCATGACGCTGGTCTGGGACCGGACCTATGTGGTCGCTTCGATCCTGGCCGGCATCACCTTCGGCGTGGCCGCGCTGTCGCTGCTGAACCGCGCCCGCACCCTGAAGGGGCTGGCCGCCACGACCGGCCTGTTCGTGCTCGCGATCTGCGGCATGCATTTCACCGCCATGGCGGCGGTGAGCTTTCGCATGGCACCGGCCGTTATCGGTAAGGGCGTGGTGCTCGCGCCTGCCAGCATGTCCGTGGCGGTTGCGGTGGTGGCGATCCTGGTCATAGCGCTGGGCGCGGTCTGCGCCCTGTTCGATTCCCGCCTGGCGCGCCGCGCCGAGGAAGAGGCGGCGCGGCTTCGTGCCCACATCGTCGACCTGGAAACGGCCAGGACCGAGCTGATGGCCGCGCGGGACGCAGCCGATGCCGGCAACCGCGCCAAGAGCGACTTCCTGGCGAATATGAGCCACGAAATTCGCACGCCCATGAACGGCATTCTGGGCATGACGGGCCTGTTGCTGGAAACAAGACTGGACGACGAACAGCGCGGTTTCGCCGAAACGGTGCGCGAATCCGGTGAGGCGCTGCTGGCCATCGTCAACGACATCCTCGACATTTCCAAGCTGGAAGCCGGCAAGTTCGAACTTGATCTGCAGGACTTCGACCTGGTCGCCACGGTGGAAAGCGCCGTAGCGGTGATGAACGGCAAGGCGCGCGAAAAGAACATCGACCTGGGCTGTTTCGTGGAACCGGACGCCCGGGGCGCCTATCGCGGCGATGCCCCGCGCCTGCGCCAGGTGCTGCTCAATCTGCTTTCCAATGCGATCAAATTCACCGAGAAGGGCGGCGTCAGCCTGCTGGTCAAGGTCGCACGGGTGGAGGATCCCGTCACCGGCGTGGCGCATCTGCGCTTCGAAGTGCAGGATTGCGGCATTGGCATTCCCAAGGCGACTTGCGACCGCCTGTTCCAGAAATTCAGCCAGGCCGACAGTTCGGTGACCCGCCGCTATGGCGGCACCGGCCTGGGCCTGGCGATCTGCAAGCAGCTTGTCGAGCTGATGGGCGGCAGCATCGGCGTGGAAAGCGAGGTCGGGGTGGGTTCGACCTTCTGGTTCGAACTGTCGCTGACGCGCGCGGGAGCCCAGCTCGTCGAACCCGATACGGTGGCGCGGCACCTGTCGGCGCTCAAGGTGCTGGTGGTCGACGATATCGCCATGAACCTGAATATCATGGGCCGCCAGCTCTCCGCGCTCGGCATCAGCCATATCAAGACCGCCCATGACGGCTTTGCCGCGCTGGCGGAACTGGAACGCGCCTGGCGGTCGGGCAAGCCCTATGATCTGGTCTTCCTGGACCAGATGATGCCGGGCATGGCGGGCCAGGAACTGGCGCAGCGCGTGCGCACCAACAACGATCTGTCCGGCGTCCGGCTGGTCGTCGTTTCCTCGGCCGGCACCCATGGCGTGTCCGAGGATGCAGCGGCACTGCTGGACGGCCGCCTGGACAAACCGGTGCGCCAGCACGAACTGCGCGACTGCATCAACCGCCTCTATCAGGTGCTGCCGCAGCAGCCGCTCCCCGCGGCCGCGGCACCAACCCTTCCTCCTGTTGCGCAAGAAAGGTCCCAGATGCGTATTCTTCTGGCAGAGGACAACAAGATCAACCAGAAGTACGCCCAGGCGCTTCTGGAAAAACGCTTCCATCTCTTCATCGCCGACAATGGCGTGCAGGCGGTGGAACTGATGCGCCGGCACGACTTCGATGTCGTGCTGATGGACATCCAGATGCCGGAACTGGACGGCCCCGGCGCCGCCCGCCAGATCCGTGCGCTGGCCGCACCCAAGTGCCATGTCCCGATCATTGCGATGACCGCCAACGCGCAGCCCGGGGCGCGCGAGGATTATCTTGCGGCCGGAATGGACGACTATGTCACCAAGCCGATCAGTCCGGCGGCGATACTGGCGTTGCTGGACCGCTTCAAGCCCGCGGCAGCAGATATCGACCCGCTGTTGGATGGCGCAACGATAAAGAGCCTGGCCGCGGTGATGGGCGAAGACGGGCTGGGAAGCTTCCTGCGATTGCTGGCACAGGATGCACGCGGCAATCTGGATGCTGCGGCCATCGCGCTCGATGGGGCCGATCTGCCGGCCGTGGCGCGTGCCGCTCATGCCATCGTCTCATCGGCCGGCAATGCCGGAGCGCGGCAGCTGAGCGTTCTGGCACGTGCATTGGAAACGGCCGCGAAATCCGGCGACGATACCGCGACCCGCGCCACCCTGAGCCGGATGGAGACATGCTGGCAGGCCACCTTGGCCGAGATCGAAAGCGCGGCGGACAGACAGGCCACAGCCGTCGCTTGAGGCTTCGCCTCGAGCAGGCTTGCGCTTATCGCGATTCCAACAGAAAAGGCCCGGCCATTGCTGACCGGGCCTTTGCGCGAACCATCAAATATCAATGCTGGGTCTGCTGGGTGTAGCTGTTCACGTCCTGGGCGGTGTGGCTCATCTGCTCATTGACCTGATGCGCCATGCTGCTGGCGGCGTGCTGGGCATGATCGATATTTTCGGCCGCCTGTTCATGGGCGCAGGCCATGGCATTCTGGGTCAGGCCGCGCAGGGCGCCTGCGATGCGCATGTTGTGGCCCATGTAATCCTGCACAAAGTCGCGCAGCCATTCCTGCTGCACGCCCAAAAGGCCGGGGATGCCGCTGCAATTCTGCAGCTTGTCCAGTGCCTGGCCGTTGCGTTCCAGCCGCAGATTCATGAAGCGCAGGCCCTCATCCTTGGCGAAGTTCGTCATTTCCGTGATCAGGGTACGATGGCTTTCGGCAGTGCGGGCCATGGATTCGCTCAGCTCGGAAACGGCCTTGGCCGGGCCGCTCTCGGCGTGAGCATGTTCGGTGTGGGTGTCGTCCATGTCGGGGGCTCCTTCTGGGTTGGTGCGCCAGCGATGGAAAGGCGCGTCGCGCCGGCAAGTTTCGCGGTGCAGCAAAAACTTTTTGTGACGCGGGGATGGAGCCTCAGGGACAGTTTTGCGACCGTCGCCGCGGGACGAAAAGACCGTAAAACCCGGGAAAAGCCATGTCTGCGGCGGCTTTTGCCTCTTTTCTGTGCGCCATTGACCAGACCGCGCAATTCCATTTGCGCGGATGTCGCGGGGATGGCTATAACCCCGGCCCTCAGGGCGGTTTCCGGTCTTTGAGTCTCCCGCCCGCCGTCGAAGGAGTGTGCATGGGAACCCAGGTCTCTGCCGACTATCGTCCGTCGGAAAACGAGCCCTTCATGAATGAGCGCCAGCGCGAATATTTCCGCCGCAAGCTCAATCTCTGGAAAGACGAAATCCTCAAGGAAAGCCGCGAGACCATCCAGAATCTGCAGGCGGAAACCGTGCCGCATGCCGACCTGGCGGACCGCGCCTCCACCGAAGCGGAACGGCAGCTGGAACTTCGCACCCGCGACCGCCAGCGCAAGCTGATCGCCAAGATCGACGCCGCGCTGCGCCGGATCGAGGATGGTTCCTACGGTTTCTGCGAAGAGACCGGCGAGCCCATCTCGCTCAAGCGGCTGGACGCGCGCCCCATCGCCACCCTGTCGATCGAGGCGCAGGAACGCCATGAGCGGCGCGAGAAGGTGTACCGGGACGACTAGTCCGCAAGAGCAGAAGCGCCTTTAAAAATGAAAAGGCCGGATCGAAGGATCCGGCCTTTTCTTTTGCTCACCTTTGAAAGCCGTGGATCACCACGGCATCAGGATGTCGAATAGCTGACTGCCATAACGGGGCTGCTGCACGTCGCTCATGGTGCCCTGGCCGCCATAGGTGACGCGGGCTTCGGCGATTTGCGACAGGTTCACGGTATTGTCCTGGGTAATGTCTTCGCGGCGCACGATGCCCGACAGCCGCATGTCGCGCAGTTCGTTGTTCACGCGCACCTGCTGATGGCCATCGATCACCAGATTGCCGTTGGGCAGGACCTGGGCGACCAGCGCCGCGAGCGTCATGTTGATGTCCTCCTGACGCTGGATGGAGCCGGCGCCGACATTGGAATTGTCCGAGCCCATCTTGACCACGTTGGTCGGGTCGATGCTGGAAGGCAGCGCCTTTTCCAGGCCGAAGAAATTGGTCAGGTTCGCATCGTCGGAATTGGTGCGGCTGCGCGAGGTGGTGTTCTGCATCTTGGCGGTGTCGGCCACCGTCACATTCACCGTGATCACGTCGCCGATATGCATGGCGCGCGGATCGTGGAAGAAGCTTTGCGCACCCGGCTGCCACAGCGAATTGTCGACATGCGTGATCGGCTGGGGCCTGGGGATTTCGGCCACGATCTGGGTGCCGGCGGGATTGCCCACCTTGTCCAGCTTGGGGGCTTCACCGATGTTGCTGATCCGGTCCACCGCCGAACAGGCGGTGAGCGAGACGCCGGCAAGAAGCAGGGCGGTGATTTTCAGGAAAGACATGCGCATGGACTTTGTCCTATTCAATGGGCCTATCGGCGGGCGATGCTGTTGGTGGGGCCGGTGATGATGCCGGTGGCGCGCACGGTTCCGGGCGCGATGACGATGCCGGAGATCATGCGATAAGAAGCCGGATTCTGGACGGTGACGGTGTCGCCGACGCCGCCTTCGCTCATGGCACGGCCCATCGCGGTCAGTTGCACGCCGGGCGCATCGAACTCCATGGTCACGGTCTGGCCCTTGGTGATCACGATGGGACGGCGCACATCGTCGGCGCGGAAAGGCTGGCCGGCGGAGAGCATCCGGCGGGCCTGCATGCCCGTGACCTCGTCCATCTTGGTGGGCACGCCCGACATCAGCGCCGCGCCGTCCACGGTGGCATAGGTCAGATCGCTTTCGCCGATCGTGTCGCCGCGGGCGATGTCGTGGGCAGGAACCACGATGCGGACCGTGGCGGCGAAAGCGCTGTCGGCCACGGCCAGCAAAGCCGCCGGCATCAACGCGAAAAGGCCCAGGATCAGAAGGAATTTGCGGATCATGTTACGTCGCCATCTGTGAGGTTTGCTGCAGCATCTGGTCTGCCGCCGTGACCACCTTGGAATTCATTTCATAGGCGCGCTGGGCGGTGATCAGCGCCGTGATCTCGTCCACCGAGTTGACGTTGGAGGTTTCCAGGAAGCCCTGCTGGATGGTGCCGTAGCCAAGCGCGCCGGGAACACCCGCCTGGGGCGAGCCGGAAGCGGGCGTCTCCAGATAGAGGTTGTTACCGACGGCATTGAGGCCGGCTTCGTTGGGAAAGCGGTTCAGTTCCAGCTGGCCCACGGTCTGGGGCGTGCTATTGCCGGGAATGGTGGCGTTGACCTGGCCCGCGGAGTTGATCGTCACGCTGATGGCGTTGGCCGGAATGGCGACGCCCGGCTGCACCACCAACCCGTCCTGGGTAACAAGCTGGCCCTGGGGCGAAAGCGAGAAATTGCCCGAGCGGGAATAGGCATCGGTGCCGTCGGCCTGCTGGACGCGGAAGAAGCCCGGGCCCTGAATGGCGACGTCGTAGGGATTGCCGGTCGACTGCAGGTCGCCCTGGGTGGTGATCCGATAGACCGCGGCGGTGCGCACACCCGCACCCAGCTGGATGCCGTTGGGGGCGTAGGTACCCTGCTGGGAGGTCTGGGCACCCGGGGTCTGGATGTTCTGGTACAGCAAATCGGTGAATTCGGCTCGCTGCTGCTTGAAGGCGGTGGTGTTCATGTTCGCCAGGTTGTTGGCGATCACTTCCACATTGGTCTGCTGGGCCTGCATGCCGGTCGAGGCGATGGAAAGGGCGCGCATGGGGATTTCTCCTTAATTGGGCTGCTGGCCAAGCTGCTGGATAGCCTGGCGCATCAAATCTTCCTGGGACTTGTTCAAGGTTGCGGTCGCCTCATAGGCACGCATCACCTCGATCATCTTGCTGATCTCGATCACCGGCTGGACATTGGAACCTTCCAGCGCGCCCTGGCGCATGTCCACGCTCGTCGGTTCGGTCGGCGCCTGGGTGGTCGAGTAAAGATTGGTGCCTTGCTTGACCAGGGCATCTTCATTGGCGAAATCGACGACCTTGATCCGGCCCAGCGCGTTGCCCACGCCATTGACCACGCTGGACAAGGTGCCGTCGGTGGCGATGTTGATGTCGCCGTCGGTGGGCGCGATGGTGATGCCGCCGCCGTCGCCCTGGACCTGATAGCCTTCGCTGGTCACCAGATTGCCGTTGGCGTCCAGGCTGAAATGGCCGTCGCGGGTGTAACGCATGCCGGCCGCGGTCTGGACCTGGAAATAGCCCTTGCCGTTCAACGCGACGTCATAGGTGGCGCCGGTCTTTTCGATATTGCCCTGGCCGGAATCGCGCAGCACGCCGGCGTCCTTCACAAAGCTCACCGTCTGGGGACCCTTCTGATCCTCTGCGGGGCGGACGCGGGTGAGGTATTCCTCGAATTTCGCGGCTTCGCGCTTGAAACCCGGTGTGGAGACGTTCGCCAGGTTGTTGGCGATCACATCCATCGCCCGGTATGCGGCGAGCTGCTGGGAAAGACTAACAAGAAGTGAATTGTCCATGGCACCTACCCGGATCCTTTCTGGTCCGTCGCCATGGCCACTGCAGCCGCCGTGCCAGCTGGAAAAGCCCTATTTTGCTGGCTTTTTTGCACGTCGGGAAAAGCGCGGGGAAAAACTTGCCGGGTCTTTCACGGCACGACCGGCAATTTGAACCACTCCTTAACCACGTTTGCCTAGGGTGAAGCCCACGAAGTTGCCAAGAGATCTTGAAAGGCTGGAAGAATTCCATGGCCAAGAAAGAAGCATCCGAAACCGAAGCCGACGGCGACAAGCCCGAGGGCGAAGGCGCAGAAGGCGCGCCGAAGAAAGGTTTGGGAAAATTCCTCAGCAAGAAGATGCTGATGATCCTCGTGCCGGCACTACTGCTTGTGGTCGTCGGCGGCGGCGCGGGCGCCTACTTCTTCCTCTTCAAGAAGAGCGACAAGAGCCAGGAAGCCAAGGCGGACGATGTGCCGCTGACCCCGCCCAAGGTCGCCTTCAGCGACATGCAGGACATCCTGGTCAACATCCAGAGCAATGACGGCACCCCCGCCTATCTGAAGCTGGGTGTTTCGCTGGAACTGGAAGACGACGCCCAGAAGACCGCGATCCAGCCCCTGATGCCGCGCATCACCGACCAGTTCCAGGCCTATCTGCGCGAGCTGCGCCTCGACGACCTGAAAGGCTCGGCCGGCGTGCTGCGCCTGAAGGAGGAGCTCCTGCGCCGGGTCAATGTGGCGGCCGCGCCCTATCATGTGCGCGACGTGCTGCTGAAAGAAATGATCGTCCAATAGGAGCGTCGGCGAGAGCCGGAGCGACATCGAATAACCAGCAATCGGAAGTAGTCCAGGATCCCGAGATATGGCCGACGAAAACACCGCCACTGCCGAAGAAACCCCCAGCGCCGCCGATACCTTTGGCGGCGCGCCCGAGACCGGCGGCACCGCCGAACGGGTGCTGAACCAGGACGAAATCGACTCCCTGCTTGGCTTTGACGTCAATTCCGAGCAGATGCAGGACAAATCCGGCGTCCGCGCCATCATCAATTCGGCGCTGGTATCCTACGAACGCCTGCCGATGCTGGAAATCGTCTTCGACCGCCTGGTGCGGCTGATGACCACCTCCTTGCGCAATTTCACCTCCGACAATGTCGAAGTCAGCCTGGATTCGATCACCTCGATCCGTTTCGGCGACTATCTGAATTCCATCCCGCTGCCCGCGATCCTGGCGGTGTTCCATGCCGAAGAGCTGGACAATTACGGCCTCTTCACCGTGGACTCCAACCTGATCTATTCGATCGTCGACGTGCTTTTGGGCGGGCGCCGCGGCTCCTCGGCCATGCGCATCGAAGGCCGGCCCTACACCACCATCGAGCGCACCCTGGTCCAGCGCATGATCGAAGTGATCATGCAGGACATGTGCACCGCGTTTGAGCCGCTGACCCCGGTAAGCTTCAGCCTGGACCGCCTGGAAACCAATCCGCGCTTTGCGGCCATCGCGCGCCCCGCCAATGCCGCCATTCTGGTCAAGCTGCGCATCGACATGGAAGACCGTGGCGGGCGCACCGAACTGCTGTTGCCCTATGCGACGCTTGAGCCCATCCGCAAGCTGCTTTTGCAGCAGTTCATGGGCGAAAAGTTCGGCCGCGACTCGATCTGGGAAGGCCATCTGGCCACCGAATTGTGGTCCACCAAGGTCAATATCGAAGCCATTCTGGACGAACAGACCATGCCGCTGAACCAGGTGATGAACCTGGAAGTGGGCCAGACCATGATGCTGGGCGCCGGTCCCGACTCCAAGATCCAGCTGCGTTGTGGCGGCGTGCCGCTGTTGACCGGCCGGATGGGCCGCGTCGGCTCCTCTGTCGCGGTGCGTGTCGATGAAGCCATTGAACGCACTGATGCTTCGAGGGCTCTGTGAGCCCTTCGACGCCTCTCGCGCGCTGTAATTGATGTGAAGGGATAGAGACAATGCCCATGACCCTGCCGACCAACCTGACCTTCTATCTGGAACTGGGCCTGGAAATTCTTCTGGCCCTGACACTCGTCTATTGCGTGATCCTGGAGCGTCGCCTGGCCGCGGTGCGCAAGGGCCAGGAGGGCCTGAAAACCACCATCGGCGAGCTCAACATGGCGATCGCCGGCGCCGGCGCCAGCTTGCGCGCCCTGAAATCGGCGGCCGGTGAAGCCGCCCACACGTTGGATGAACGCCTCAAGCGCGCCCGCCTGCATATCGACGAGCTTTCGGTCCTCACCGTTTCGGGCGAACGCATCGCCAGCCGCATGGAAGGCGCCGCCAGCGCCCCGCGCGTGGCCAAGGAAATCCCGGACATGCCGCTGCCTTCCACCTCCATCCTCAGCCGCCTGGAAAGGGCCGTGCAGTAATGAAAAGGCCGCGCTTTGTCCGTCTTCTGCCCGGCGTGATTGCGCTTGGCGCCGTGGTGCTGGTGCTCAAGAGCACCGACCTGGTGCACGAGGCTTACGCCCAGGCCGCCGGCCAGGTCGCAGCCCTGACCGAAGATCCGGTCCCCGCCAACAAGGATTTTGCCGGCGGCGACGACGACCAGATCGCCAGCGCCAGCCAGGTCGATGTGGTCAACAGCCTGGCCAAGCGCCGCCGCGAACTGGATGCGCGCGAAAGCCAGCTCAACACCCAGGCCAACATGATCGCCGCCGCCGAAGCGCGGGTGGATGCCAAGATCAGCCAGCTCAAGCAGCTGCAGGCCCAGATCAATGGCCTGCTGGTGCAGCGCGACCAGGCGCAGAAGGACCAGATCGCCTCGCTGGTGAAGACCTATTCCACCATGAAGGCCAAGGATGCCGCGCGCATCTTCAACACCCTGCCCGACGAAGTGCTGGTGCCGGTGGCCCAGGACATGAAGTCCGACGTGCTGTCGCAGATCCTGGCCAACATGAACGCCGACAATGCCAAGTCGCTGACGGTGAAGCTGGCGAACAAGCTGGCCCTGCCGCAAACCACCGACGCCATCGCGCCACAAGCGGCGCCCGCGCCTGTCGCCCCCGGCCCCGTCGCCGCCTTGACCCCAGCACCCGCCGCCGCACCGGCCGCGGCCGCTGCGCAGGCGGCAGCCATCCCGGCCCCTGTCAGAAAGCGTGTCCGCAAGCCGCGCCCGGCGCCGGAAACCACCGCTTCGGCCGCCCCGGTGGCGGCCCCGGCGGCTGCCCCCGCAGCCACCCCTGCCGCCGCCGCCGCAACCACGCCGGCGCCCACCCAGGCGGCAGCAGCACCGGCTGCGGCCGCAAGCCCAAGCCAGGCCAACCCGGCCGAAACTTCCAAGTAATTTCAAATACTTAGAAGAATTTCGGGAGCGCTCTCGATTCTTTCGATCGTGCTTAACCCGAGGTTAATACCGCGACGCCAGTATCGCTGACGAAGGGGAGACCTGGTGATCCGACACGCGCATTTCCTGGGTTTGGCACTGGTGCTTGGCGCCAGCATCCCTGCGCATGCCGACACGGTCAGCGGGTCCCTGCAGAACGGCTATGGCCGGCTATCTTTCAACACGGCTTCCAAGGTCAGCGCCACCACCACCGGCGGCGTGCTGGCGATCAGCTTCAGTGCCAAGACCAATATCGATCCCGCCCAGATCGTGGCGGCGATGCCGCGCGCCATCACCAGCGGCCATACCGACGCGGACGGCAAAACCCTGCGCTTTGTGCTGGCCCAGCCGGTGAAGCTGCATGTCAGCCAGATCGGCGATCATGCGGTGGTCGATCTGGCGGCATCCGATTTCACCGGCACCATGCCCGACCTGGTGGCACCGCCCAAGCCCGTGGCCAAGCCGGTCGACATCGCCTCGCTGCCCGAGATCAAACTGCGCACCGGCGCATATGAGAAATTCACCCGCCTGGTCTTCGACTGGCCGAAAGACGTTTCCTATCACGTCTTTCCCGGCGCCGGAAAAATGACGATCAAGTTCGACGCGCCCGCGCGCACCGATGTGTCGGCGATTGCCCGCTTCGCACCGCCCTGGGTGAAGAATGCCGCCTGGCGCATCGAAGGCCAGTCCACGCTGGTGGAGTTCGAGACCGACTCCGATTCCGGCTATCACGATTTCAAGGACGGCACCCACGTGGTGCTGGACATCCTGGCGCCCAAGACCGACGGCGCGGCTTACGCACCGCCTGGCCTCGCCAAGCCCACCGTCACCGCGATGACGCCGCCGCCCAAAACCAGCACCAGCCAGGCGCAGGCGCAAGTGATCGCGCAGGCCGCGCAGCAATTGGCGCCCAAGCCCGCTGCCAAGGCGGTGGAGGCAAAGGCGTCCGATCCCAAACAGGCCGCTGCGAAGCCCGACACCAAAGCCGCCGATGCCAAACCGGCCGACGCGAAAGCCGCCGACGCCAAGGCCGCCCAACCCACACAGGCTGCAACAACCCCGACTCCACCCGCCATGCCGGTGGCCGATGCACGGCGCACCCGCGACGGCGCCATCATCAATTTCCGCGGCGCCGGGCCGCTCCCTGCCGCCGTGTTCGTGCGCGGCCTGACCGCCTGGATCGTGCTGGAAAATGCACCGGCCTTTGATTCCGGCAATCTGAAGCCGGCGCTGGGTGAATTCGCCGCCGGCGTCGAGGCCTCCTCCTCCAGCGGGCTGGGCATCCTGCGCATCACCTTGAAGCAGCCGGCCGAGATCGCGGCCCGCAGCCTGGGCACCACGCTTCAGATCGAGATCGCTCCCAATGTGGCGCCCGCGCCCACCACCATCAATTTCGCCCGCAACCAGACCGATCCGCGCCGCGCCTCGCTGTCCACCTTGCTGCCGGCTGCCGATCATGCCTTCAAGATCATGGACCCGTCGGGCGGCGATCTTCTGACCGTGATCCCGGCACAGGCCGGACAGGGGTTGCCCGCCATGCGCAACTTCGCCGATTTCGCGGCCCTGCCCAGCGCCAGCGGTCTGGTGATCACGCCCTATTCCGACGATCTGTCGGTCGGCGTGGATGCCTCGCGCGTCTCCATCTCAAAGCCCACAGGCCTGGCGCTGACGCCGCCGCAGATGCCGGTCGCCATGTCGCCTTCGGCGCTGGCGCGTTATGGCGACGGTCCTTCCTATCTCGATTTCGCCCATTGGAGCGAACAGTCGGGCGGCAGCTTCCTGGCCACCGAACGCAAGCTGACCCAGTCGGCGGCCCATGCCAGCCCCGAAGTGGCCGGCCTGGCGCGGATGAATCTGGCGCGTTTCTATCTCGCCAACGGCTTTGGCGCCGAAGCCCTGGGCCTGCTCAATCTGGTGCAGCAGAACGACCCGGCGCTGGCCGGCGACGCCCAGATGGCGACCATGCGCGCTGCCGCCGATTACATGATGGGCCGCTATCGCGACGCCCATAATGACCTGGGTTCGCCATCCTTCGATGCCGACCGCCATGCCTCGCTATGGCGCGGCCTGACCGAAGCGGCGATGGAAGACTGGAAGGATGCCCATGCCCATCTGGACCAGGCCGAGCCCATCCTGAACCGCTATCCGGTCCAGTGGCAGGCGGCCGCGACCCTGGCCGACACCGAATCGGCGCTGGGAATGGGGCGCATGGATCTGGCCGATGCCGCGCTCCAGCGCCTGCCCAAGACACTCGATGCCCGTCAGGCGCTTCAGGCCGATCTGGACCAGGCCCGGCTGATGGCAGCGGAAAGCCGTTATACGGACGCGGTCAGCCATTTCACCGCGGTGGAAAAAAGCGGCGATGAAAAGCTGGCGACGCAGGCGATCTTCTATCACACCACCGCCGCGCTGAATGCGGGCGCGATTACCGTGCCCCAGGCGATCGAACAGCTGGAAAGACTGCGCTTCCGCTGGCGCGGCGATGCGCTGGAATTGAAAACCCTGCGCAAGCTGGCCTCGCTCTATTTCGGCCATGGCCAGTGGCGCGATGGCCTGAAGACCTTGCGGGTGGCGACCCAGAATTTCAGCGGCGAGGATGCCGGCCGCGTCGCCCAGGACGACATGCGCGGCGCGTTCGTGAACCTGTTCCTCAAGGGCGGCGCCGACAAGATGAAGCCGGTCGACGCGCTGTCGCTCTTCTATGACAATCTGGATCTGACCCCGATCGGGCCCGATGGCGACGAAATGATCCGCCGCATGTCCGACCGGCTGGTCGCGGTGGACCTGCTGGGCCCGGCCGAGAACCTGCTGGCCTATCAGGTCGACAAGCGCCTGGATGGAATCGCCAAGGCACAGGTCGCGACCCGTCTGGCCGGCGTCTATCTGATGGACCACAAGGCCGACAAGGCGGTGGCCACCATCCGCGATTCCCAGATCACCGGCCTGCCCGACGACGAGATGCACAACCGCCTGATCCTGGAGGCGCGCGCCTTTGCCGCCCTCAAGCAGTGGGACAATGCCCTGGACCTGATCGCGGTCGACCAGAGCGAAGACACCAAGCGGCTGCGCGCCGACATTTATTGGGAATCGGGCAATTGGGCCGTGGCCGGCCAGAAAGCCGAAGAGATGCTGGATGCGCGCTGGAGCGACGCGGCGCCGCTGACGGTGCCGGAGCGCGCTGAACTGATGCGCGCCGCCGTCGCCTACAGCCTGGCCAATGACCAGGCCTCGCTGGCCCGGCTGCGCACCCATTTCACGCCCAAGATGCGCGGCACCCCTGACGCCAACATGTTCGCGGTGCTGTCGGCCGATATCGACCAGCATGGCCTGGCCTTCCGCGACGCCGCCGCCAAGATCGCCTCGGTGGATACCTTGCAATCCTTCATGAAGGACTTCCAGCGGGCGAGAAGCGGCGCCAAGAGCTGACGTCAGTCTGGAATCGACTCGGTTCGCAGATAGAAAGAACCGATCAGCGGCCTAACGGTGACCACCCCATAATGGTAGTGCGGCGGCTCCTTGCCGATCATGGGCTGGCCATTTTCACTGCGAACCTTCCCCGAACTGTCATAGACCAGCCAATAATCGTTGTCGGTTGATATCGCTGCGCCATCGCCACCCCAATAAAAGGCCGTACGCTGGCCATGCGCTTGGATGATTTTGGCTTGGTAATAGGGATACATCACCGCCAGATGGAGATATGGGCCTGCTTGTAGCACCGGCCAAGCCAGAATGACGCTCAGCCCGACGCCCCCAACGATGGTGGCCGCACTTGCCCATTGTTTTTCCCAACAGGCAGCCAGAATGCGCACCGCAAGAATCGCGAGCCAAACGAAAAGCGCCAAGCCGGCCAACCCAAAGACCAGAAAACCGAATGCCGGCGCGAAGGACCAAACCAAGCCGACAAGCAATACCAGTCCCACAGGGAAAAGAAGTTCCTTGATGAGGCGGTGGAAAAAAGCGGCGGGCGCCATCAGCGTAGTTTCTGTTCCAGCCAAGCCAGCGAACGTTGCACGAGCCTTTCCCAACCCGGCTCGCCGATCAGCCAGTGCCCCATGCCGTCCAGCACTTCATGGGTGGCGCGGCCCTTGTAGAGCGCGGCGATGCGCGCCACCGTCGACGGCGGATTGATGCGATCCTCGCTGCCGGTGAGGAATAGGAGCGGCGCGGTTACCTTGTCGGCTTCGACCTCGCTGGCGCGGTTGAGGTCGAGCCCCCAATTCATGATCTCGAAAGTGGCGCGGCCTGATTCCGGCACGAAACGGTCAAACACCTCGTCGCGCATGTGTCGCGGCAGCTTGTCGAGCGAATGGGCCAGCGCCACATCGCGGCTGGGCTCCAGCACCATGTTCCAGTAGCCGGGATGCAGATGCAGCGCCTGGGCCGCGCCAATCTCGAACAGGGTGGTGGGCGGCGTGCCCCAGGGCGCCGATGGCGCCAGCAGGATCAGCGCGGCAACCGGATGGCGCGAAGCCAGCATCTGGGCGAGCAGGCCGCCCATGGAATGACCGACCAGGATCGGAGCGGTGCCCAGCGCCTTGATTTCCTCTTCCAGGTCGGCGGCATAATCGCCGAGCCCGGTGGTGCCCAAGGCAGCCGGCGGACGCTCGCCATTGTGGAAACGCAAGGCCGGCGCGGTGACGTCATAGCCCGCGGCTTCGAACTTTTCCTTCAGGCCGTCCAAGGACCATGGCCCGCAGAACGCGCCGTGGATCATGAGAACCGGAGATTTGCTCATGCCAGGTTTTTAAAGGCCGCGATGACCTGCCGGTAGGTGTCGCGCTTGAAGGGCACGATCAGGCCGGGCAGCTCATTCATGTTCACCCATTGATAGCTGGAAAATTCCGGCTCATGGGCGGTGAGATTGATGTCGGCCTCCTCGCCGGTAAAGCGCAGGGCGAACCATTTCTGCCTCTGACCCTTGTATTTGCCGTGAAAGGCCACGCCGATGAGATGTTCGGGCAGGTCATAGGTCACCCAACCGTCCATCTCGGCGATGATCTCGGCCTTGGCGGTGCCGACCTCTTCCATCAGTTCGCGCAAGGCCGCCTGTTTCGGCGTCTCGCCCTTGTCGATGCCGCCCTGCGGCATCTGCCAGCCTTCCACGGTCTGGTCGATGCGCTTGCCGACAAAGACCTGGCCCTCACGATTGAGCAGCATGATGCCGACGCAGGGGCGGTAGGGCAGATCGGAAGACATAAGGACAATCTCGCGCTCGGCGCGAGAACCGCGCCAGTTACTTCGGCTGCGTAACTATGGCTGAAACCGGCACCAGAACAAAGCCTCGCGACTCAAGACCGCGTGCCCATTCGGCGATGCGTGCGATCGACACCGGATAGAGAAAGGCCGAACCCACGGCACTGCCATTGGCGCGGGCCTGGGTTTCCAGCTGCGACAGGCGATGGTCGATTTCCAGCGCGGTCTGGATGGTATCGAGCGCAGCCCCGCCTTGCGCCGCCGGCATGCCAAGCTGGGAGGCGATGGTGGGCAGCACAGACTGGCTGGCCGCGCCATTGTCGAAGAAATAAAGACCGCGGCGATTGAGCGAGGTGAGGACCGGCGCCAGCGCCTCGGTATCGGAGAGGAAGCGCTGGCCCAGAAGATTTGTCACGCCGGCATAGCCGGTGAAGCGGGAAAGCGCCCAGTTCAGGCGCTGCATATTGGCGTCTTCTTCCTGGCCGGCGCGCAAGGTATGCGGACCCGGATCGCTGTCGGGGAAATCGAACGGCTCCATGGGAATTTCCAGCAGCACTTCATGGCCTTTGGCGCGCGCCTGGGCCACCCACTGGCTGACGTCGCTGGCATAGGGCGCAAAGCCCAGGGTGACGCCGGAGGGCAGCGCATCCAGCGCCGACTTGGTGGCGAGCGCCGACATGCCAAGGCCGCCGACCACGATGGCGATCTTGAATCGCTTGCCCGCGGCGGGAGCCGGCGCGGCATAGGCCGCCATCGGCTTTCGGCCATCGTCGGCGATGCGCGGCAAAGGACCTTGGGCCGTGTTCTCGGTCAGCGCGGGGTCGGCCAGAAGCGCCTTGCCGGCATAAACGGGTTTGGTCACCGGGCCGATAACCGCGCCGTCGCTGATCGCGGGCTGCGCCGGGGCGGCGATCTTGGGCCTGGGCAGGAAGCTTGCGGGCAGGTCGAGCCTGATGGAGGGGCCGTGCGAACGACCCAAAAGCGTGATGGCCAAGGCCCCTGCCGCCAGCAGAAAGACCGTGAAGGAGGAGGCAAAAGCCAGCGCGCGCCCGCCTTTGGACGCGAACATGCTTTCTGCGGAGGAGGCAGCAGCAGCCATGCTGCTATTTAGGGATTGGTATGGTTACGCCCCGGTTAACAATTGGGGCGTAGCTGCATTAACTTTCCCCAGTAAAGGCCCGCCTCCCCCTTCGCGCGTAGCGCGGGCAAGGGGGAGGTGGCCGTAGCAGCGCTTGCGATGCGAAGGCCGGAGGGGGTTGAGAATTACTGGGCCTGGGCGGACTGCTTGCCCTCGGCCGGGACCGTGGCCGAGGCCACCGTCATCTTCCCGTGCAGCAGGTCCTCGGCATAGGAGAGCTGGAAGTCGTCATACTTCTTGCCCGGCGCCGGCTTGATGATGGGGGCATTGGCCCGCTTGGGCGGGATCGGCTCACCGGCCAGATGACCGCGCAGATCGGCTTCAGAAGGCCGCGCCAACTTGGGCACATTGGCCTCGTCGCCTTGGGCGACCTGGATGTCGGGCACGATGCCTTCGGCCTGAATCGAATGGCCCGACGGCGTGTAATAACGCGCCGTGGTCAGGCGCAGCGCACCACGGCCTTCGCCCAGCGGCAGGATGGTCTGCACCGAGCCCTTGCCGAAGCTGATCATGCCGATGATGGTGGCGCGCTTGTGATCCTGCAGCGCGCCCGAAACGATTTCCGACGCGCTGGCGGTGCCGCCATTGATCAGCACCACCACCGGCTTGCCGTCGGTGACATCGCCGCCATGGGCGTCATAGCGCTGGGTGTCTTCGGGATGACGGCCGCGCACCGACACGATCTCGCCGGAGCCCAGGAAATCGTCCGAGACCTGGACCGCCTGGTCGAGCAAGCCGCCCGGATTGTTGCGCAGGTCCAGCACATAACCCTTGATGCCGGGGCCGATCTGCTTCTTGAGATCGCGCACGGCATGTTCCAGCCCTTCGGCGGTACGCTCATTGAAGCCCGGCAGGCGGATGTAGCCGATGTCGCCTTCGCGGCGATAGGTCGCCGCATCCACCTGCACCGTGGCGCGCACCAAAGCCACGTCAAACGGCTTCTTTTCGCCTTCGCGCAGAATGGTCAGCGTGATCTTGCTGCCGGTGGGGCCGCGCATCTTGTCGATGGCTTCCTGCAGCGGCAGGGTGGTGATGGATGTGCCGTCAATGCCGACGATGCGGTCATTGGTCTTGATGCCGGCGCGCGCGGCGGGGGTTCCGTCGATGGGCGAGACTACCTTGATCAAGCCGTTCTCGTCCTGGGTCACTTCGATGCCGACCCCGCCGAACTCGCCCTTGGTGGTGATCTGCATGTCCGCATAGGCCTTGGCGTCCATGTAGCTGGAATGCGGATCGAGATTGGACACCATGCCCTGGATCGCGGCGCTGACCAGCTCGCCATCCTTGACCGGGCGCACATAATCGGCGCGCACGCGTTCGAAGGCGTCGGTGAACAGGTCGATCTGGCTATAGGTGGATGCGTCGATGGCGCCGCGCGCTTCCGGCAGCGCGAACATCGCCGCGGTGAAGCCGCCGACCAGACCCAAGCCAAGCAACGCAATCTTCTTCATGTACCGTTCGCCTTTCCAAAGCTGGTGCGCAGATTCAATTTCAGCCACGGCGCGGGAGACTGACCATGGCCGCCATGGCGCAGCTCGAAATAGAGCCTGTCATCGGCTGCATCGGGGGGCATGGTTCCAACCGGCTCACCCGCCAGCAGCTGATCATTTGGCTTTACTGTCACGCGTCCCAGTCCAGCCAACACCGCATCGTAGCCGGTGGTGATCTCCAGGATCAACACTTGTCCGTTCTTATGGTAAGGCCCGGCATAAAGAACCTTGCCGTCGGCGGGGGCAATCACCTGGGCGCCGGGCTGGGTTGCGTAGGAAAGGCCGGGATTGGCGGCATCCGAAGTTCCCACCATCGAGCCCACGACCGGCTCCAGCAGGGAATTCTTGCCCAAGCCGCCCAGGGAACCTGAATTTTCCGCCATGACGGTGACGACGCTGGGCTCGGACCCGCCGCCCTGCTGGCGCAGCGCCTTGACCCGGGCCAGCAGCGCCTGAAAATCGGCAGCCTGGCGGGCCACCGTTTCCAGCCGGCTTTTCAGGTTCCCGTAAGCTTCGGCGGCACCTTCGGCCTCTTTCTCTTTCTGGGCCAAAAGATCGTCCAGGTCGCGGCGGGCAATATTGAGCCGGGCGGTGGTGTCGGCGGCTTCGGCCTGCTGCTGTTCCAGCGCCTTGCGGGTGCGTTTCAGGGCGTCGATGCGCCGCGACAGGCTGGCCGCCTGGGCATAGACCGGCGGCAGCGAGGCGCCGATCAGCATGGACCCGCGCGCCGCGGCCAGCGCATCGTCGGGCCGCATGGCCAGCGCCGGCGGCATGTCATGCTGCAGCCGTTCCAGCACGCCCAGCAATTTGGTCACCGCGACGCGGTCATTGGCGAAGCCGGTGCTGAGCCGGCTGTCTTCGGCGGTGAGCTCGGCAATGCGCGCGTCGGTTTCGATCTGCTGGCGTTCCAGCACCTCGATGCGGGCCGCGGTGGCGATCAGCTTCTGGCGCAAAGCCGCCGCTTCGGCGGCGAGCGCGTCGCTTTTCTCCTTGGCGGAAGCAAGCTGCGGCGTTTCCTGCTTGAGCTCCGAAGACAGGCTTTTGAGCTGCTGGGCACTGGAGGGCAGCTTGGCCAGCGCCTTGCCGGGCAGCGCATGGCTGAGATCGATCGGCGGTTCGGGTGTCTCCGCGGCTTTCAGCGCGGGGCGCGGCGTGGGCGCGATGGGCGCGTTCACTTTTGTTTGAGGCCGCTCGCGCGCACGCTCCTTTACAGCCGCAAAAGCCGGTGTCGCCGCCAGCACAAGAAAGAGAAGGGCGGTCCCGCGCGTCACGCCTCTCTCACCAGAAGCGAATGGCCTGTCATCAGGTCCGGCTTCTTCAGCCCCATCAGGTCCAGCATGGTGGGCGCCACATCGGCCAGACGGCCGTTGCCGAGCTTTGACCCCTGTGGTGCGCCAAAGGCGATGATCGGCACATCCAGGGTGGTGTGAGCGGTGTAAGGCTCGTGCGTGTTGGGATCTTCCATCATCTCGATATTGCCATGGTCGGCGGTGAGCAGCATCAGGCCGCCGGCCTTTTCCAGCGCGGCGCGCAGCCGGCCCAGGCATTCATCGATCGTGTCCACCGCCTTGACCGCGGCCGTCATCACGCCGGTATGCCCCACCATGTCGGGATTGGCATAGTTGCAGACGATCAGATCGTATTTGCCCGAGGCGATCGCCTCTTCCAGCTTTTCGGTGACCTGATAGGCGCTCATCTCCGGCTTATGGTCATAGGTCGCCACTTTGGGGCTGGGCACCAGGATGCGGTCCTCGCCGGCAAACTGGTCCTCGCGCCCACCGTTCAGGAAGAAGGTGACATGGGCGTATTTCTCCGTCTCCGCGATGCGCAGCTGATGCAGGTGATGTTCCGCGATCACCTCGCCCAATGTCTCGCGCACGTCTTCGGGAGGAAAAACCGACGCCATGAAGGCTTTCAGCGCCTCGGAATATTCGGTCAGGCCGGCAGCGGCCGAGAATTTCGCCAGCCGCGTCCGCTTGAAGCCTTCAAAACCCGGATCGAGCAGAGCGGTGCAAATCTCCCGCGCCCGGTCGGCGCGGAAATTGGCGAACAGCAGGGCATCGCCATCCTCGATGCCGGCATAATCGCCCAGCACGGCCGGCACGACGAACTCATCGGTGATGTTTTCGCCATAGGAATTGTCCAGCGCCGCGGCCGCGTCGTTGAAACGGCGCGCATCCGCATCGACCATGGCGGCATGGCATTTCTCCACCCGGTCCCAGCGCTTGTCGCGGTCCATGGCATAATAGCGGCCCGACAGGGTGGCCAGCCGCACGCCGGCGAGGCCCTGGATGTCGGCGAGAAATTTTTCGACAAAGCCTTTGGCGCTTTTGGGCGGCGTGTCGCGGCCGTCCAGAAAGGCATGCACGAACACCGGCACGGATGCGGCGGCGAATATCTTCACCAGCGCGGCGATATGATCCTGATGGGAATGCACGCCGCCCGGTGACATCAGGCCCATCAGATGCACGGCACCCTTGCTGGTCTTGACCTTGTCGATCAACGCCAGCAAGGCCGGCCGGCGCGCCAGCGAGCCGTCCTCGATCGCCACATCGATACGCGGCAGATCCTGGGCCACCACCCGGCCCGCACCGATATTCATGTGGCCCACTTCGGAATTGCCCATCTGGCCCTTGGGCAGCCCCACCGCGCCGCCCGAGGTCTGCAACAGGGCATGCGGACATTCCTTCAGCAGCCTTGTGTAATTCGGCGTCTTGGCTTGCGCGATGGCATTGTCGGAGGCGTGATCGGGACGCCAGCCCCAGCCATCAAGAATGCAAAGCAAGGCAGGTCGCGGCGCGCTCATGACGAATCCCAAAAGACGATGCGGTGAAAATAGAAAGCCTGGGCAGCCCTGTCTATCCGAGACGGCCGGGCCTATCGGAACTCCAGTCCCGCGCCCCGGATCACCAGCGGCGTGCCGATACTGACGGGCACGACCGATGCAGCACAAAGGGAGCTGCTTTGCCGGATACGGACAAGCTTTTCCCGAAAGCCCGATATAGGCTTTGTGCATGCGCCGACGCGGATTCTTCGGACATCACTACGCACTGACCGTGGTCGCCATCATCTTCGTGGCGCTTCTGGCCGCGGCCGGCCTGCGCTCCACACCCGGCGTGCTGATGGTGCCCTGGGGCCAGGCTTTTGGCTGGTCGCGCGCCGTCATCAGCTTTGCCGCTGCCACAGGCATCTTCCTGTTCGGCCTGACCGGTCCCTTCGCCGCCGCCGCCATGCAGCGCTTCGGGATTCGCGCCACCATGATAACGGCGCTGGCGATGATGAGCCTGTCTTCCACCGCCAGTCTGTTCATGGCCGCGCCCTGGGAGCTGGTGCTGACCTGGGGCGTGGTGTCGGGCATCGGCTCGGGCTGCATCACCAATGTCCTGTCGGCCACCATCGTCAATCGCTGGTTTGTCAAGAATCGCGGCCTGGTCATGGGCCTGTTCGCCGCCTCCACCTCAACCGGCACGCTGGTCTTCATTCCGGCACTGTCGGCGATCGCCGAGCATGGCGGCTGGAAGCCGGTGGTGATCTGCGTGGCCGTGGCAATGGCGCTGCTGATTCCGCTGGTGTTCCTGCTGTTGCCGGAATGGCCGTCCGATATCGGCGAACAGCCCTTTGGCGCGGACGCAAGTCATCCAGCGGAAATCCGCGAGCGCGCCAATCCCCTGAAGACCGCATTCGGCGCGCTGGGCGAAGGCGCGCAGAGCCGCGACTTCTGGCTGCTGGCGGCGACCTTCTTTGTCTGCGGCTTCACCACCAATGGACTGGTAGGCACCCACATGATCGCGCTGTGCCACGATCATGGCCTGGACGCGGTGGCGGCCGGCGGCCTGCTTGCCATCATGGGGCTGTTCGATCTGGTCGGCACCACCGCTTCGGGTTGGCTGGCCGACCGCATCGATCCCCGCAAGCTGCTGTTTGCCTATTACGGGTTGCGGGGTCTGTCGCTGATCTATCTGCCCTTCGCCAATTTCACCTTTTTCGGCCTGTCGCTGTTTGCGGTGTTTTATGGCCTGGACTGGATCGCCACCGTGCCGCCCACCCTGGCCATCGCCAACCGCGCTTTCGGGACCCGAAAGGCGCCGGTCTTTTTCGGCTGGATCTCGGCCAGCCACCAGATAGGGGCGGCGGCGGCAGCCTTTTTCGCCGGGGCCTCGCGCACCGCCACCGGCTCCTATCTCGATTCCTTTGTCACCGCCGGCTTTGTGGCGGTGGGGGCCGCCGCGCTGTGCCTGATGATCGGCAGGAAAGGTCCCGAACCCTCCCCCGTGCCCGCTTAAGCGGGCGGACGGAGATGCCGTAGCACGCTCTGGAGCGTGCGAAGGCAGAGGGGGAAAAGTGCGCCGCGGCGGCAGCCTGAACCCGGCAGGATTTGCCGGGAGCTGGTTCCGGTTTCCCGAACACTGTTCAAGCCATTGAAAATGAAGGGATAATTTCGCGCCCTAACCGGCACGAAACTGGCAAAGGCTTCAGCCGAACCAAAGGCAGAAGCCCGTTCATGCGCCGCGCACCTCTTATTATCCGTCTTGTCGCCTTCATCCTGGGCGCCGCTGTTGCGGCCACGCCCATCGCGATCACGCCGGCGCTTGCCTTCTCCCGGGTCAAGGACCTGGTCGATGTCGAGGGCGTCCGCGACAATATGCTGATCGGCTATGGCCTGGTGGTCGGCCTCAATCACACCGGCGACAGCCTGCAGAACGTGCCGTTCACCGGCCTGTCGATCCAGGCGATGCTGGAAAGGCTGGGCGTCAATGCCCGCGGCCAGACCATGCAGACCAAGAACGTCGCCGCGGTCATGGTCACGGCCAAGCTTCCGGCCTTTGCCGCGCCGGGCACCCATGTGGATGTCTCGATTTCCGCCATGGGCGACGCCAAGGATCTTTCCGGCGGTACCTTGCTGGTCACGCCCCTGATGGGCGCCGATGGCCAGGTCTATGCCCTTGCCCAGGGGCCGGTCACCATCGGCGGATTCACCGCCCAGGGCGAGGCCGCCAGCGTGACGCGCGGCGTGCCGACCGCCGGACGCATCGCCAACGGGGCGGTCGTGGAAAAAGGCACCGGCTTCCAGCTTGCGAGCCTGAGCAATGTCAAACTGTCGCTGCACAATCCCGATCTGACCACCGCCAGCCGCATCGCCAAGGCCGTCAATGCTTATCTGGGCGGCAACACGGCAGAGGCGATGGACCCCGCCAATATCCAGATCGCCGTGCCGACCAATTATCCCGGCGGCGTGATGGCGCTGTTGACCGACATCGAGCAGGTCAAGGTCGATCCGGACCAGTCCGCCAAGGTGGTGATCGACGAAAATAGCGGCGTCATCGTGATGGGCTCGGATGTGCGCATCTCCACCGTCGCCATTGCGCAAGGAAACCTGACCATCAAGGTCACCGAGACCCCGCAGGTCAGCCAGCCTTCGCCCTTCTCCAATACCGGCACCACCCAGGTCGTGCCCCGCACCAACATCCAGATCGATGAAGGCAAGGGCAACAAGATCGCGGTGATGTCCGACGGCGTGTCGCTGCAGCATCTGGTCGACGGCCTGAACGCGCTGGGCGTGGGCCCCCGCGACATCATCTCCATCCTGCAGGCGATCAAGGCCGCCGGCGCGCTGCAGGCCGATATCCAGATCATCGGGTAAGGCCATGGACGCTTCCATCCAGAACATGATGAGCCTGGCCCAGCAGAAGCCGCTGGCTTCCGCGCCGCGCCCCACCCTGGATCAGGCCAGGGCGGACAAGGCATCCAAGGACTATGAGCAGGTCTTCATCTCCCAGTTCCTGGGCAGCATGTTCTCCGGCATCGCCACCGACGGGGTCACCGGCGGCGGCGAAGGCGAGCAGATGTTCCGCTCGCTCATGATCGACCAGTATGCCAAGGGCCTTGAAGGCCAGGGTGGCTTCGGCATCGCGGCCCAGATGAAGGCCGAGCTGCTCAAGCATCAGCAGGTTGCCGCGCAATGAAGGACGATCCGCGCATCGAACGCCTGATCAGCCTGGCGGAGCGCATCATCACCGCGCTGGAAAGCGACATTGCCGCCCTGCAGGAAGGCCGCCCGGGCGAACTCAAGACCAACGATCCCGAGATTCAGAAGCTGACCGCCATCTATGGCCGCGAGGCCAAGGGCTTCGATCCCAGGCTGGCGGAGGCGGCCGCGCCCACCCTGCGCCAGCGCTTCTTTGCCATCACCGCCAAGTTCCGTGAAGTGCTGCAGCTGCATGCCCGCATGCTGACGCGGGTGAAGAACGCCAGCGAAGGCATCGTGCGCGCCATCGCGGCGGAAGTGGAGCGCGCCAATGCGCCGACGCGGACATACGGTCCCCGGCCGGGCTACAAGCCGCCTTCGGCTGGGGCTATGATCTTCAATAAAGTGGTCTGACAGTTCCCCGTGCGCTTGGCGCGTTCGGCCGGACAAAAGCCCCACTGGGGCTTTTGTTCAATCCGGCCTCACGGTGTTCAACAGGGTTGTCTGACACCTCCGGACGCTGAACCCGACACCCTTTCGAATTTTTACGGAAAACTAGTTGAACAGGCCCAGCACGCTGGCGCTGCTGTTCAGGCTGCCGCCTGCGCCCGGGCTGCCGGCATTGCCGCCCGCCACGATGGTGGCAATGTTGTTCGTCGCATCCGCGGCGCTGGTGCCCAAGAGCGACAGGGCCAGATTGTAGCTGGCGATCTGGGCCGTGGTGGTGGCGCTGGCCGTGCCGGTGGTGTTGCCGGTCGTGGTGCTGGTGGAGGGCGGGGTGTTGGTCTTCTGATAGGTGCCCTGGATGCTGGTCAGCACCAGCAGGAGCTGCGACTTGGCCAGGTCCGCCGCCGACTTGGTAGACAGATTCAGCGGCCCCAGCGCGGTCGCGGTCAGGCTCAGGCCATAGGTCGGCTTGACCGTGCTGGTGGAGCTGCCACTGGTGACCGAGCTGTTGGTCGTGCTGTTGCTGGCGCCATTCTTGGCTGGCGCGCTGATCACGCCCGCGGGAATGCCCAGCCGGCCCAGGGCATCGAAATCCTTGGGCCCCGCGATCAGGTTGATGGTGCTGCCGGGATTGGCGGTGATGGTCATGTTTTCGGCATTGCCGGTATAATTCACCGCGGCGGTGCCAATCTGGCCCAGCTGGGCGTTGATCTTGGTGACCAGCGAACCATAGGTCTCGCCGGGACCGATGGTGATGGTGGCAGTGCGCGCGCCCACGCCTTCGATCTGGATCTTGAAACTGTCGCCGGCGCGCAAGCTGGTCTGCTGGGTCAGGTCCACCGACTGGGTGGGATTGACGTTGCCGCGCGGCAGGCCCAGCGCGTCCAGCACGCTGGAGCCGGAAGGATCGATGGCGACGCCGGCGCCGGTGGAGACGCCATCGGCGCCGCCGAACTGCTTGGTCCAGCTCACCGTGCCCGTGGGCGTGATGGCGGCGGCAAAGGCGTTGGTGACATTGGCGATGTTGCGCGACTGGCCGGCAAAAGTGCCCGTGGTCGAGCCGGTAAGATAGATCGTGCCATCGCTGCCCACGGTCACCGCGCTGCCGGTGTCGCTGCCCGAGGTGCCGACATAGGTGACATTGCCGGCGGTGGCGCTGGTGCCGTTGTCGGTGGTGCCGAACACGAACGCATCAAGCCCGCCGCTGGAAGGCGCCGTCACCGTGGCGGCGCCACCCGCCGTCAGGTTGCCGTTGCTGGTGGTGCCGGAGACATAGACCTGGTTGCCCGACACCGCGAGCCCGCCGATGCTGCCGCCGGCCTGCAGCGCGCCCAGATCCTCTGTCCAGGTCGGTGCGGCGGTGATATTGCCGCCGGCATATTTGGACAGGATCGCCTCGCCATTCTGCACGCTGGCGACATAGAGACTGCCATCGGCAGCGGTGGCGGTCGCCGCCACCGAATCCGCGCCGGACGTGCCGAACTGGTTTTCCGCCAGAAGTTTTCCGCTGGACGAGAATTTGGCGAGATAGGCGTCGCCGCTGCCCTGCGCGGTCTGGCCGGCGCCGACCACGCCGCCTTTGACGCTGCCGCCGATATAGATATTGCCGCTGGCATCCACGCTGACGGCGTTGGACTGGTTGGTGGCCAAGGTCTGGATCTGCTTCACCCAGGTCTGGCTGCCGTCCGAGGAATAGCTTGCGACAAAGGAATCATTGTTGCCGTTGGCGACCGATGTGGTGTTGAGGTCGGCGTTGGACGCGCCGGTGACCACCACGCCGCCGGTCGCCGGATCCAGCGCCAGGCCATAGCCGCTGGCGGTGCCGGCGCTGCCCACCAGAGTCTGCCACACCACATTGCCGGCGGAATCATACTTGGTGAGATAGGCGTCCTGGCTGCCCTGGTTGAGCTGGTTGCCGGTCAGATTGCCGGTGGCATTGCCGATCACATAGACATTGCCGTTCCCGTCCACCACGGTCGCCGCCGCCGTGGTCGTTCCGGTGGCCGACTGCTGGTTGACGTTGAAGACGCCTGCGGGCGTGCCGCCATTGAGCGACAGCTTGGTCAGGCGGCCCGACTGGTCGGCCGCGGTCGTCTGGACTTGTGAGGTCGCGGAATTGATGGTGGTGCTGGTTTCCGTCGCCAGGCCGGAATTGCCGGCCACATAAAGCGACGGTGTGGCCGCAGCGGACAGCGATATCTGCTCGGCGCCGCCCGGAACGATCTGCAGGCCATAGGTGGCATTGGCATCCGAGGTCGCGGTGCCGCCGTTCTGGGTCTTCTGGAAGCGCGTCGAAAAGCCGTTGGCCGACAACTGGCTGTTGATGTAGCTGACGATGTTGCCCAGGGTCAGCGTGCCCGGCACCTGCGACAGGTCGATCGCCACATTGGTGGTGGTGCCGCCCTTCTTGACGGCGATGGTGAAGCTGTCGGACGACGACACGCCCGGCACCGCATTGTTGATATTGGCGTTGGTGACCAGCTGCTTGGTCGAATAGGTCAGGTTGGAAAAGCTGATGCCGGCGGTCGATGTGACCTTGTTGGACGGCGTCGCCGCTTCCAGGTTGAAATTGTTGAAGCTGGTGGTGGAGAGATATTTTTCGATCTGCTGCAGCCCGGTCTGGAAGCGGGCATTGAGACCCTGGAGCTGGCCGCTGGTGGCGGTCGGGCTCTGCGCCATCACCGCGAGCTGCGAGAGCGTGTTGACCGCGTTGTAGAGCGAGAAAAGCTTCTGGTTATCCTGCTCGATCTTGGTGTCGCTGGTCGCGCCCGACGACAATGGCACGTTGGTGGTGTCGAGGAAGTTGATGGTCGACAGGACCTTGGCGTCTTCCTGCGGGCTTCTCTGGGTCAGCGTGTTCCAGGGCGGATTGTCCTTGGCGGTGGCGCTGTTGGTCTGCGACGCCTGGGCGTTTTGCGCGGTTGCCGTGCTGATCGAAGACGGCAGGGCAGACAGCTGGGACTGGTAGAATCCCAGCAGCACCGAGGAGTCGATTCCGCCAATACCGGACATGGGCCAAAATTCGCATTCCGGCTGTTAAGAGCCGGCTAATGACAGGCCGTTAAGGCGCGGAAAAACTGGCTTAAGGCGGCCTTAACGGCCTTGGCCCATGCTCCCGCGCCATGAACATCGCCTACCAATCCGGCCTGAAGCTGTCGTCCCAGGGGCGGCATGGGGAAGCCATCGCCCAGTTCGAACAGGCCCTGGCGCTGGAACCGGATGACGCCAAGGTCCTGTTTGCCCTGGGCAATACCGCCTGCCAGATGGGCCAGACCGCCGTCGCCGAACAGTTCTTCCGCAAGGTGCTGGCCCAGGACCCCTGCCGCACCGAGGCCATCGTCAACCTGTCCAACCTACTGCGCCTGAAGGGCCAGTTCGATACCGCCATTGCCCTGTTGATTCCGGCCGTGGCGCGCGAGCCCAAAAGCCCCGAGCTGCAGCTGACCCTGGGCTCGGCCTGGCGGGAACGCGGCGATCTGGACCGGGCCAAGCTGCACTATCAGGCAGCCCTGATCACACGACCCGACTATGCCGCCGCCCTGGCAAACCTGGCCGATCTGTTGTGCGACGAAGGCCAGCGGGATGTGGCGCGAACACTGTACGATAGGGCGGTCAAGCTCGAGCCGGGGAACGCCCAGGCACGGATGAACCGCGCCATCCTGCATTTTCTGAACGGTGATCTGAAAGAGGCCTGGCGCGACTATGCCGCCCGTCTGGACGTGCCCGGCAAAGTGCCGGTCATGGCCGGTGAACAGCGTTTGGCCAACTGGAGCGGCGAAAATCTCAAGAAGAAACGGCTGCTTGTGCGATGCGAGCAGGGCGTCGGCGACCAGATCCTGTTCGCCTCCCTGATCCCCGACTTGGCCAAACGGGCCCAAGCTGAAGAGGGCAGCGTGGTGCTGGAATGCGAGCCCAGGCTCCAAACACTGTTCGCTCGATCCTTCCCCGATGTCACCGTCAAGCCCGCGGTGCTGAAGTCGATGAACGGTGTTCCGGTCGCCGAATATGGCTGGCTGAAGTCGGTGGGCGGCGCCAATGCCGTCACCCTGATGGGGTCCCTGCCCCGCACCTTGCGCGGCCGCATAGAGGACTTTCCCAAGCCGCACAGCTTTCTGGTTCCCGATGCGGACGAGACCGCGCGCTGGAAACAGACATTCGGTCCAGGCGCCATCGGCATCTGCTGGCGCAGCGGCAAGCTCGGCGGTCATCGCAGCATCGGCTTTGCCCCGCTGGAGCAATGGGGCCAATTCCTGCGCGACACCGACGCGACCTTCGTTTGCGTTCAGTATGACGCCAGGCCCGAAGAGATCGCGGCGCTGGAAAATATCAGCGGCAGGAAAATCATCGTGCCGGCCGGCATCGACCAGAAGAATGAACTGGACCGCGCCGCATCGCTGATGGCGGCACTCAGCCTGGTGATCAGCGCGCCGACCGCGGTGGCCTGTCTTTCGTCCGCTGCGGGCGTGCGGACATTGAAGCTGCTCTATGGCCCAAGCTGGACGGCGATGGGCCGCGACTACGAGCCTTTTCTGCCATCCTGCCAGTGCGTGAATTCGCGACAGCAGGGCGACTGGGCCGATGTCTTCAACCAGGCGAAGAAATTTATAAGGCGGCCTTGAGAGGCTCGTGCGCGGTATTAAGCGCACGTGCCAGATCGGCGGCGATGCGCGCCGCGCCCTGACCATCCATCAAGGACAGGCCGGCCGCGCGCATCTCGCGCCGCGCATTGGGCTTGTTCAGCAGCCATTGCACATTGCGGGCGATCTCCGCGTCACTGACCTTGCTGGCCAGGCCCAGCGAGATGCCCATGCCGGCATCGGCAAAGGCCGAGGCCGAGGCGACATGATCTTCGCTCAGGCCCAGATAGATGGCCGGAACCCCCGATGCCGCCAGTTCATAAGCGGTGACACCGAAGGCACATAGCGCCACGTCGGCATTGGCATATTCGATGGAAAGATCGTCGGCGCCTTCCACCGTCTCGTAATTCTTCTTCAGCGCCACCAGGCCGCTGGCCACTTTCTGGCCGTCCTTCATGCCGGTGCCGATGACAAAACGGATGCGGTACACCGAATCCAGGAAAGAAAGCGCCTTGGCCATGCGCAAGGTGAGTCCATGAGGATCGCTGCCCCCCATCGCCACCAGCACGGTGGGGCGCGAGGAACGGCTGGAATCGCGGGCCTTGGCGGCCGCATTGGGGTCAAGGCCCAGAATGGCCCATTCCCAGCCGATCCACGGCAAGGTGTTGGAGCCGCTCCAGTCCAGCGCCAGCGCGCCAGGTACCGGCGGATAATAGGCATAGTCGGCGGCCAGCCGGCGTTCGCTGCCATCATCGATCACGGCGGTGACGGGGACGCCGCGCTTGAGCTTTTCCAGTTCCGCGCGCGACGGCCCTTCGCGTCCGTCGAGCAGCAGGATGTCGGGCTGGTGGGCGTGGACCAGAGACTGAAGGTCGTTCGCCTCGTCCAGCATCACGACCTTGAAGCCGGCGCGGCGGATCGGCTGGGCGGCGTCTTCGGTGCCATTGAGCGCGAAAATGGCGCCGATGCCCTGGCGGTCGCGCAGGGCGCGCGCCAAAGCCACCATGCGCTTGACATGGCCATAGCCGAATTTGCCACCGCCATCGCAGCGGATCAGCGCCAGGCCGCCGGACGGGACGTGGCCGATTGCCTTCTGGGCGACATGGCCGTTGATCTGGTTCAGTTCCGGTTCGCGTTCCAGCAGCAGAAGAAGATCGGCCAATGAGGCTTCGCCGGCGCGGGCGCGGCTGCGCTCATGCAACGCTTCGATAAAGGCCAGATCGTCCGGCGTGTCGATGGTCAGCCGGCCGCCCTTTTTTGCCAGCGCCGGATAGGGCGCGGCGCGCACGATCTTCACAAAGCCCGGATTGAGCTTGAAATAGCCGGTGACATGTTCCCTGGCTGCCGGATCATGGGCGGCATCCATCATCAACCGGTCCAGGGCGCGGCGGCTGAAGGGATCGACGCCGACATGGGCACATTCGGTGCCGTCTTCCATCAGCACATAGTCACCGTCCTGTTCGATCAGGGTGGCGACCAGATGATCGACAAAACCCGGGTCGATGAAGGGCGCATCCGACGACACCCGCACGATGATGTCGGCGTCCAGCTTTTCGGCGGCGCGGGCATAGCGGGCGAGCACATCGTCCTCGGGCCCGCGCACCACAATGACGCCTTCCTGATTGCACCACTCCACGATCGCCTCGTCGGCGGGATTGACGCTGGTGGCGACCGCGATGTCTTCGAGCAGATGGCAGGCCTTCAGGCGATGGACGATATGCCAGAGCAGCGGCTTGCCGGCGATGGGTTTCAGGACCTTGCCCGGCAGGCGGGTCGAGCCCATGCGCGCCTGTATGACGGCGACGACACGGATATTCTCGCGGGCGTAGCTCTGGTCCATTAACCAAATCTAAAGTCGGTATGGCTAAGAAGGGGTTAACGGGGTGGAACCTATGCACAGTCATTACGCGCGGCCGCTCCCGTGACGGGCAAGACCTTGCTGCTTTTGTCCGGGGCTGAGGCCGGGGTTGCGCGACGGTTGCGTGAACGGGGCCACACCGTGGCGGTGATGGATGCCGATCCTGAGGCACCCGCTTTTGCTTTTGCCGATTCCTGCCTGATCGCCGAGGTGTGGCGCCCCGATGATTGCGCTGCCGCCGCCGAACGCTACAACCGCAAGATCCGCCGGCTGGACGGGGTGCTGTCCGCCGCCGACGCACCCATGACACTGGCGGGTGTGAGCGCGCGTCTGCGTCTTGCCGGCCCGCCGCCCCATGTTGCGGAACTGATGGGCGACCGGATGATGACACGGCGCGCCTTTCTGTCGGCCGGCGTGGCGATGCCATGGCATGCGGAGATCTTCACGCCCCAGGAATTGCAGCGCGCCATCATCGCGCGCGGCCGCGACCTGACCCTGAAGCCGGTGGAAAAGCTGGGTCCTTCCACGCAAATGCGCCTGATCGAGCTGGACGACCCCGCGGCCACGTTCCAGGAGGTGCGATCGCAGTCACCCAGCGAGCGGGTACTGGTGGAGCTGGTGAAAGATCCGGTCCGTCTGCCCGCCTTCCTGCTGGCGGGACGCTGCCACATGCGGGCGGAAGAAAGTGTGCGTGGCCTGGTCGAACGCGCGGCATCCGCGCTGGGCGTCAGTGACGGGCCGGTGGTGGCGGAGATCACGCAGGACGATGGCGCGCCGCAGCTGGTGGAATTATCGCCCCAACTGGCGGCGACCGGCGAATTCCTGGACGCCGCCGTGGCGCTTGCCTGCGGCGAAAGCGTTTCGCCAGCCGATCTGAGAATCTGAAAATACAAGGAGCGTTCGCGCGAGCGAGAGCGACCAGAAAATACGAAGAGCAGGCTGCCGGAGGCATCCTGCTCTTCGCGTCCCACCAGAATTGGTTCCCTTCGCCCCGGGGCGGGCGCCGTATTCTTACGGTCGCCCGGCATCGGTTGGCGCTGGGCGGTGCTTTCGCACCGCCCATGCCTTGGCTTAGCGGAACAGGGAGAGGATCGACTGCGGCGACTGGTTGGCAATCGACAGCGCCTGGATACCCAGCTGCTGACGAACCTGCAGAGCCTGCAACTGGGCGCTCTCCTGCGCCATGTTGGCGTCGACCAGGTTGCCGATACCCGCAGTCAGGGTGTCGGACAGCTTCTGGGCGAAGGTCGCCTGGATCGAGAACTTCGCGGCACCCGACGACAACTTGGCCAGAGCCGCGTTGACGTTGGTGAGCGAGGTCTGGATGGTCGCAACCAGCGACGAAGCCTTGGACTGAGTGGACACCGTGGCCGTGGACTTCAGGGTCACGATGGAGCCAGACAGGCTGAGGTTCTGGGCCGAGGTGGTGACGCGGCGGGTGCCGTCAGCCGAGGCCAGGGCCGTGATCTGGTTGGTCGAACCGTTCACCAGGTTGAAGCCGTTGAACACCGCGTTCTTCACGATCGTGGTGATCTGATCGCGCAGGGCGGTGAAGTTGGCGTTCAGCGCCTGACGGCTCGCGGTGTCGAGCGAGGAGTCAGAGGCGGACAGCGCCGAGGTCTTCAGCTGGATCAGCAGATCCGAAATCGACTGGCCCGCGCTCAGCGCGACGTCGATGGCGGAGGTGCCGTTGTTGAGGGAGTTGATGACCGACGAATAGCCAGCCACAGCAGCGCGCTGGTTCTGGGCGATCGCGTAAACCGCGCCGTTGTCACGGGCGCTGGCAACCTTGAGGCCGCTGTTGATGGCGTTCTGGGTCTGGGACAGCGCGCCCTGAGTGGCGGTCAGGTATTCGAGAGCGGTGTTGGCTCCGTTGTTGGTGATGACGCTAAAGGACATGTTGGTCTCTCCGTTCTGGTCTCGAGCAATGCTCTTGGGCGTTTTGCCCACGCCCCCTCATCGCAAGGCCCATGCCGCGCGGAAGTAATTTCCGGTTAAACATCGATTTTCCGCGAGAGAGGAAAAATCTGTCCGGCGAGAATTTCCGCGTCTGTGCGGCAGGCGGCAAAATTTTCACACCACCCGGCAAACTTTGCCCGGCGCGTAGGCAAATAACTCCACTTTTCGGAAAAAACGCCCGCAAAAAATCCGGCAAATCCCCAAAATGAGGTGCGCCGGGGCGGCACAAGCCATGGCTAACAAAGATGAACATGGGCGGAAAGAACGCGGCTCGGAAGAAGCGCACGTAAAAACAATCAGGGTGTCAGAAATAGACGGGGGCGCTCCTTTCGGAGCGCCAGCGCATCGGCGCGAGCCGAAGCGCCATAAAAAACAATCAGGGCGGCGCTTGCGCGCCGCCCTGATGTAAGCCCCCTTGGAAAGAAGCTTTAGCGGAAGAGCGACAGGATGCTCTGCGGCGACTGGTTGGCAATCGACAGAGCCTGGACGCCCAGCTGCTGCTTGACCTGCAGCGACTGAAGCATCGCGCTTTCCTGCGCCATGTTGGCGTCGACGAGATTGCCGATGCCAGCGGTAAGGGTGTCAGACAGCTTCTGGGTGAAGGTCGCCTGGATCGAGAACTTCGCCGCACCGGCCGACAACTTGGCAAGCGCCCCGTTGACGTTGGTGAGAGAGGTCTGGAGCGTGGCGATCAGGGCCGAGGCCTTGGCCTGGGTCGAGATCGTGGCGGTGGACTTCAAGGTGACGATCGAACCCGACAGGCTCAGATTCTGGGCCTGGGTCGTGACGCGGCGGGTGCCGTCCGACGAAGCCAGGGCCTGGATCATGTTGGTCGAGCCGTTCACCAGGTTGAAGTTGTTGAAGACGGCATTCTTCACGATCGTGGTGATCTGGTCACGCAGAGCCGTGAAGTTGGCGTTCAGTGCCTGACGGCTCGCGGTATCGAGCGAGGGGTCAGCCGCGGAAAGCGCCTGCTGCTTCAACTGAATCAACAGATCCGAAATCGACTGACCCGCGGAGAGCGCGACGTCGATCGAGGACGAACCGTTGTTCAGGCTGTTGAGCACCGACTGATAGCCGGCCACAGAGGCGCGTTGATTCTGGGCAATAGCATAAACGGCGCCATTATCCTTCGCATTCGCGACTTTGAGACCACTATTGATGGCAGACTGGGTCTGTGACAGCTGACCCTGAGTCTCGCTGAGATACTGCAGCGCCGTCATGGCGCCGACATTGGTGTTGACGCTAAAGGACATGGTGTTCTCCGTACTTACTGGTGGTGGGCCGCGCCTTCTGCGGGCCCATTGGGCAGATAACCCGCATGCGGTTTTGCAACGCCCGTGCCAGCCCCATTAACCTGGCAAGTGTCTGATATTGCTTGGTTTATTTCACAGAGATCGCGTTCACCGTTAGGCATGAATTGCCGGGCAGAACGCTTTTGCCGGTCTCAAGCCCCTTACTGAAACTCGAGCCGCGCATTTCGCGCGGCGACCGGCAGTTGCTGACAGCTCCCTTCCCCCTCATGGCGAAGCCATCGGAGGGGGAAGGTGTCACAGCGAGGCGTTTGCGGTACGCAAACCCGAGCTGTGACGGATGGGGGTAATAAAAAAGCCGGCGCATCGCACCGGCTTTTTTCAATTCCAATCTGCAGCCCGGCATCAGCCGGCTTCAAGACCCTGCATGATGTTGCGGTTGATCTCGATCAGCGGATCCAGCGACGCCTTCTCGCGGGTCACACTGCGGGAATATTTCGCCACCCACAGGGACAGCGAGATGATCTTGGCGCGCACATCCTGGGTGAGCTTGTTACGGTCGTCCATGCAGTCGGCGGCGAGGGTGCGCCACAAACGGCGGTTCCAGTCCACCGCTTCGACCAGCGGAGCGCCCACGGCATTGGACTGCTTGGCGTTGAGCAGCGCACCGGTGACCTGGCCGAACAGACGGTATTCCGTCACCCGGGGATCTTCGGTCGCGGTCTGAGTCGCCTTGTAGGCCTTAAGGCTCATAGTTCAAACGCTCCTTCTCAAAGTCGAACAGTTTGCGGCAGGCGATCAGCGCCTTGTAATAGGCCCCCTGCGCCACATCGCGGCTGATATCCACGCAGACCGCCAGGACCTCGGGCGTGCGGATCGCGCCCATGAACTCGGTCATGCGCAGGGCAAATTCATTGTAAGGCTCTTCGCTGGCCTCGCCGTCCAGATACATCAGCATGATGGCCAGATAGATGCGCCTGGCCGGCGTGTTGGCGTTTTCCGGCTGCATGATATCCTTTTCACGCAGCACGCAGGCCTTGTTCTGGATCACCAGGCTGGTGCGCTTGTCGCCATTGGCCAGCACCGCGCCATTGAGCACGAATTTCTCGCCCGGTTTTAACGACAGTTTCAGCGGCATAGCGCCCTTCCTCTTCGACTGGGCGGGACGATAGGCCGGGCGCGGTTAACAAATGCCTGACGTTTTCCAGCCAACCCTTTACGAAGGGTTAAGCATGAAAAGCCGGGAAACCCGAAGCCGATTCGAGTTCGACGGACGCGGGTAATCAAATCAAGCCGGGAGATCGCTTTCTTCCAGGATCAATTCAAACGCCCGCCCCCGCGCATCCGGGCTCCATCCCGCTTGGATGGCCAGGCGCACCCCGGCCGCCAGCATTTCGGGCGTAACCCTGGGCTTTTCCGGAAACCGCGAGGCATGACGCTGTTTTTCGAAAGGAAATTGCAGGATCAGTTCGCGCCAGGCCTTGCGCTCGCCATGGCGCGTCAGGGTCTCGTCATGCTTCATGACGCTGAGGCGCAAGCCGATATCGCCATGGCTGGTGCCCCAGGCCGGCTCGCTTTTGATGTTCCACACCAGCGGAACCCCATCCACCGTCACGGTGCCGCCCAGGGCGCGCTTTTTAGGCTTTGTCATGGGCCCTCATACCATAGCCCGCAGCACTTACTGCTGTTGTTGTTGTTGCTGCTGCTGGTGATAGAGGCGCTCGGGCATGGAGGGCGTGGGCGTCGATGAGGTCATCGGCCGGGCGACCTTCAAAAAGTCCTCATGGCGAACCGGGGCTTGGGTGGGCTCCAGCGAGACCGCGATGGACAGTTCCTGGTCCGCCCCGCCCTTGAAGGTGCCGCGGGTGGGCGGCACGTCGGCATAGTCGCGGCCGACCGCCGCACGGATATGGCGTTCGCCGGCGATGATATTGTTGGTGGGATCGAAACCCACCCAGCCCAGCGATGGCAGATAGGCTTCCACCCAGGCATGGGTGGCATTGGCGGCGGAACGGTCGCGGGCACCCTTGTGATAGAGGTATCCCGAGACATAACGGGTGGGGATGCCCCAGGCCCGGGCGATGGCGATCATGATATGGGCAAAGTCCTGACAGACGCCGCGCCGCTCCTCCAGCGCCACCTCGATGGGTGAGTTCACTTCGGTGACGCCGGATTCATATTCGAAGGAATCGTAAATGGCGCGCTGAAGCAAAATCAGCGAGCTCAACGGGTCGCCTTGCGGCTTTTCCAGATCGGCGATCTTCATGAAGCTGACGAGATCCGGCGAGGTGCGGGCAAAGCGCGACGGCTCCAGCATGTCGAAATGGTCGTCGGACAGGTTGAAGTCGTTGTAGCGGCTCCATTCCAGGGCATCGAGCCTTTCCGGCCAGACCGGGACATGGGCGATTTCCACCGTCGCCTGAGCCTCGATGCGCAGCTCTTCATGCTCGCGCAACAGATTGAAGTGATAGACCGCATTGCCCATGTGATCGGTATAGGCATAGAGCTGGGCTCTGGGGTTGGTTGAAATCTGGAACGAGCGCAGGGTCTGCGGACCTTCCGAGCGCGGCTGCATGCGAAGCTCCATCACCGACTCCCGCACCGGCCCGGAGTAACGAAAGCGCGTCACATGCCTTATTGAATAAAACATTGATCCCCCATCCGTCGCAGCTCGAGCGCCGCATTTCGCGGCGCGACCCGCAGCATCCGACAGCTTCCTCCCCCTCGCGTGCGAAGCATCTGCGAGGGGGAGGTGCCCGTAGCAGCGCTTGCGATGCGAAGGGCGGAGGGGGTCATAGAACTGTCTCCGCGCCGTAAGTGATGTAGGCCGAATACAACGCCTTATGGATTTGCTCACATTGCTTGGTGATGTCGGCGATGAAGGCCGCGACGCCGCCCGACATCAGCTCATCCACCTGGCCGAAATCCACCGCCGCCTTCAGCCGGCCGGCGAGGCGTTCGACGGCTGCGCGCCGCGCCGGCGGAGCGCCAGGCGCCACCCGGGCCAGCGCGTCGGTCATGCGGTCAACCGAGAAACAGATGGAGTGGGGGAATTCCGGATCGAACAGCAGGAATTCGGCGATCTTTTGCGGCCGGATCGAGGCGGTATAGCGCTTGGTATAGGGCTCAAAGGCGCAGCAGAATTTCAGCAGCACCAGCCAGTCGAAATATTTCGGGCCGTTATCGCTCTGGGCGGCACTGAAATGGATGTCCAGCAGCCGGCCCAGCTGCTGCACCCGCTCGATATGGCGGCCCAGCTCCAGGAAGTACCAGCCTTCGCCATGGCTCAAGGTGGAATAGGTCACCCCTTCCAGGGCGTGCATTTCCTCCAGCGCCTCGCGAAACAGCCGCGCCGGCGTGTGCACCCAGATCGAATCCATGGTGACGGGGGCCATGCGCAGATAAAGCCGGTTGAGATTTTCCCACACCTCATTCGACAGCGCCTCGCGCACCTGGCGGGCATTGTCGCGCGCAAAGCCCAGTGAAGTGATCAGCGAATTTTCGTTCTCACGGTCGAAAGCCAGCGAGCGGGTGATGGCGAAGGCATCCATGTGACTGAGCGGCACGAGTTTTTCGCCGGTCAAGGCCGCGATCACCCGCGCCCAACTGGCGGCGGCGTCCTCCGGCGTCTGCTCTACCATCGAATCCAGCTTGACCGCGATCAGGCGGGCGGTGTGCTCGGCCCGCTCGATATAGCGGCTCATCCAGTAGAGGGAATCGGCGACCCGCGACAGCATCTACTGACTCAACACCCAGGTGTCTTTGGAGCCGCCGCCCTGGCTGGAATTGACCACCAGGCTGCCGCGCTTCAACGCCACGCGCGTAAGCGCGCCAGGCACCAGCTTGGTTTCCGCGCCATGCAGGATGAAGGGACGCAGGTCCACATGCCGGGCCTCGATGCCGTTGCCGACAAAGGTGGGCGCGGTGGAAAGCTGGATGGTGGGTTGGGCGATATAGTTCTCGGGGTCGCTCTTGATCTTTTCGCCGAACGCCGAGCGCTCTTCCTTCGTCGCATGTGGCCCAACCAGCATGCCATAGCCGCCGGATTCGCCCACCGCCTTCACCACCAGCTTGTCGAGATTGGCCAGCACGTGGTTGAGCGATTTCTCTTCGCGGCAGAGGAAGGTTTCGACATTCTCGATGATCGGTTCTTCCGCCAGGTAATAGCGGATCAGGCGCGGCACATAGGCATAGACGGCCTTGTCGTCGGCCACGCCCGTGCCCAGCGCATTGGCGATCATCACATTGCCGGCGCGATAGGCATTGAACAGGCCGGGCACGCCCAGCGCGGAATCCTCGCGGAAGATCAGGGGATCGACGAAATCGTCATCGATGCGGCGATAGATGACATCGATGCGCTTCAGCCCCGACGTGGTACGGGTATAGACGACATTGTCGTTGACCAGCAGGTCGCGGCCTTCCACCAGCTCCACGCCCATCTGCCGCGCCAGGAAGGCATGCTCGAAATAGGCGCTGTTATAGACGCCGGGCGTCAAGACCGCGATGGAGACATCTTCATGGAACGGCGTCAGCGACCGCAAGGTCGCCAGCAACTCCAGAGGATAATGTTCGATGGGCCGCACGCCCATGGAGCGGAACACCGCCGGGAACGCGCGGCGCGCCACATCGCGATTGGCCAGCATATAGCTGACCCCCGACGGCACCCTGAGATTGTCTTCCAGCACGACGAAATCGCCGGCTTCGTTGCGGATCAGGTCGCTGCCGCAGATATTGACATAGGCGCCGTGCGGCACCGGCAGGCCGCGCATCTCGCGTCGATAATGCTTGGAGCCATAGATCATGGAACGGGGCAGAACCCCGTCCTTGAGCACCCGTCCGTCCGTGTAGATATCGCGCAGGAACAGGTTGAGCGCCTGAATACGCTGGGTCAGGCCGCGCTCGATCCGGTCCCATTCCTTGGCGGTGACGATGCGCGGCAGAAGATCGGTGGGAATGATCCGCTCGGTGGCGCGATTGTCGTTATAGACGGTGAAGGTGATGCCCTGATGCAGGAAGCTTTGCTCGCAAGCCTGCTGGCGGCGGTTCAATTCCTCGAGCTGCAGGGTGGAGAGGCGTGAATCCAGCACCGCATAGGACTGCCGCGCCTTGCCGTCGCGGGTGAACATCTCGTCATAGGGCTTGCCCAGATCGTAGTTGGCGTAAGGCGCATCCATGCCCGGGCGGCAGATGCGGCTTGGTCCGGTCGGAATATCGGGACCGCCGAAGTCCTCCGTATTGGCGAAAACTTCATGCTGCATACGCGAAGTCTGCGCAGACGCCGGGCCTTCCCGCAAGCAGGCTTTGCATTTTTCGATTAACCGGGCGGTGCGGCGGATTGCGCAGTTCCTGTCCCCGCCGGCGGATCAGTCCAGCAAGGCCAGCATGGCGGCCTGATTGGGCTTGGCCGCCACCGCGATATGGGCAAAAGCCATGGGCGACAGCGCCTGGGCGGTGGCGGGGCTTATGCAGAAGGCGGTCATATGCTCCGTCGGCAGACCATCGGCCAGAACGCCGAAAATGCGCGCGCTTTTGGGCGAAAAGAACATGGCGGCATCCAGCTCGCGCTTTTCCAGCGCCGCCCTTGCCTCGTCCGGCAGGCTGGTGGCCGGCTCGATGGCGTACAGTGGCAGGCGCCGCACCTTGAAGCCGCGCAGGGTGAGATTTTCGGCCAGGGTGCCGGGCGCATCCTCGCCGCAGACATGCAGAAGTATGCCCTTCTTGGCCGCCCAAAGGGTCGCGGCCAGGGCCAGCGCCTTGGCGTCGCCATCGGCGTTGCGCACCTCGGTGAAACCCGACTTGCGCGCCTCTTCCGCCGTCTGGGGGCCCACGGCAAAAACCGAAAAGTCCCGTCTGTGGGAACGGCGGACAAAGGCGCGAATGCCATTGGCGCTGGTGGCCAATATGGCCTGAACCCCATTGAGGTCCGGCTCGGGCCCGTCATGGAAATGCGGCGTCAAAAGCGGCGCCCGCAGCGCCTGATGGCCGCGTTCGGCCAGCCTGGTCGCGATTTCCTTGCCGTCTGTCTCAGGGCGGGTGATCAGGATTTTCATTTATTGCCGCTCTCACGGATTTCGGCGTAAACGAGCCGCCCATGCCAAACAAGCCCCCTCTTAAAGGCAAGTCCCTCACCATTCTGGGCATCGAGACCAGCTGCGACGAGACCGCGGCCGCGGTGGTGCGCGGGGCCGCGCCCGGGCCGGGCGAGATCCTGTCCAATATCGTGTTCAGCCAGACCGAGGCGCATGCGCCTTATGGCGGGGTGGTGCCGGAAATCGCCAGCCGCGCGCATCTGGAGATTCTGGATGGGGTGATCGAACGCGCGCTTTGCGATGCCAAAATCAGCCTGAAAGAGGTGGATGGCATCGCCGCCACCGCCGGCCCGGGCCTGATCGGGGGCGTGATGGTCGGGCTGACCACCGCCAAGGCGCTGGCGCTTTCGCATGGCAAGCCGCTGATCGCGGTCAACCACCTGATGGGCCATGCCATGACCGCGCGGCTGACCCATGGCGTGGAATTTCCCTTCCTGCTGCTTCTGGTATCGGGCGGACATTGCCAGCTGGTGGGCGTGGGCGCCGCGGATGACTTTCGCCTCTATGGCAGCACCATCGATGATGCGGTGGGCGAGGCCTTCGACAAAACCGCGAAAATACTGGGCCTGCCCTATCCCGGCGGCCCTGCCGTGGAAGAGGCGGCAAAGCGCGGCAATGCCAGGGCACATGATCTGCCGCGCCCCCTGCTGCACAAGAAAGGCAATGGACGGGCGGATTTTTCCTTTTCGGGGCTGAAGACGGCGGTGCGCCAGCTGGCGCAAAATGACGTGCGTGTGGAAGACGTCAGCGCCTCATTCCAGCAGGCCGTGATCGACATCCTGCTGGACCGCACCCAAGCCGCCATGACGATGGTGCGCGCCGATTTCCCGACTGCGAACACGCTTGTCGTGGCCGGTGGTGTTGCCGCCAATCAGGCGATCGGCGCCGGGCTGGCCAGATTGTGCGCGAAAGAGGATTTTGAGATCCGCATTCCACCCCCCAGGCTCTGCACCGACAATGCGGCGATGATTGCCTGGGCGGGGGTGGAGCGGTTGTCGGCCGGTGCGGTGTCCGACCCCTTATCGGTCTCACCGCGGGCCAGATGGCCCCTGGCCACCGGTCGAATCTAGAACCGGGCGGCTTCGCCGCCGGGGCCTTAGATCGTGGCCGCGACGGTCAGGATGCCCAGGATGCCGACCAGGGCGATGGTGGCGGCCTGGAAGGCTTCCGCGACAAGGCTGTTGACCCGTTCGCTGGTGGTGGGGGTCTGGGTGGAGAGGGTCGTCATTGATGCTATTCCTTCAACTGATGCAGAGACCGAAAAGGCTTCGGAACTCTTTGCTGCACCGCGATATAGTCGCCTGAGGATTGCAAATCAATGAACTATAGTTATGCATTTATACGCATAGTGACGTGAGAAATATCCTGTAACATGCTGAAGTTATTGAATTTGCAATAAAATTGCGTATGTAACACCGGCGCTGTGCAAGTGCAGCATGGAAGGAATGCAAAAGTTGAAAATCGCCACCTGGAACGTCAATTCGGTGCGCCATCGCCTGACCCTGGTCACCCGCTTCTTGCGCGATGAGCAGCCGGACGTTCTATGCCTGCAGGAGACCAAGGTGGAGGACGGCCTGTTCCCGGCCGAGGCCTTCCGCAAGCTGGGCTATGTCCATCAGGCGATCCACGGCCAGAAGGCCTATCACGGGGTCGCCGTGCTGGCGAAGGCGCCTTTCCGCGAAACCGGCGTCCAGGATTTTTGCCGCCATGGCCATGCCCGGCACATGGGCGTGACCCTGGCCAATGGCGTGGAGCTGCACAATTTCTATGTCCCCGCCGGCGGCGACATTCCCGATCCAAAAGCCAATGACAAGTTCGCCCACAAGCTCCATTTCCTGGCGGGCATGGAAAAGTTCTTCGCCGCACGCAAGGCGAGGAAGACCGATCCGGTGATCCTGGTGGGCGACCTCAATGTCGCGCCGCTGGAAAATGATGTGTGGAGTCACAAGCAGCTGCTGAACATCGTCAGCCACACGCCGGTGGAAACCAAGCTCTTGGGCGAGGCGCAGGCCGCCTTCGACTGGATCGACACCACGCGGCATTTCATTCCGCCGGACGAAAAGATCTACAGCTGGTGGAGCTATCGCGCCGCCGACTGGGAAGCCTCAGACCGTGGAAGGCGGCTGGACCATGTCTGGGCCAGCCAGGGCCTCAAAGGCACCTTCAAGTCGCACAAGATCGTCAAGAAGATGCGCGGCTGGCAAAAGGCCAGCGATCATGTGCCGGTGGTGGTGGAGTTTGGGGTGTGAGGAATGGTCCGCCGAGCGTTAGCGGCGGCGGACAAAACGATCCGGTGGATCGTTTTGAATGACGAACGCCGCGAGCTTACGGCGAGCGGCCGGGCCTAGTGCCCGCTGCTACTGCCAAAACGCCTTCACCCGCTTGAACTTCTTGTAGCGCTTGAGCGCCTGTTTGGCGGCATGGGGCACCTGGGCGCCATACCAGCCCACCATGGCGCCGGCGGCGTAGCGCATGGCGCTGTCGTCATCCTTCTTGCCTTTTTCGCGCATCAGGCTGCCCACCACACTGCGCACATTGGCGACATCGTTGAGATCGCCCAGATGGTTCTGCAGGCCGCGCAAGGCCTTGAGATAGCGCCCGGCGGCGCGGCGCGGATAAAGCGGGGCGAAGAATTCCGCCGTATAGCGCAGCTTCTTCAAGGCAATGCGCAAATGATGCAGGTCGGCTTCCTTGCGGCTCTTGGCCACTTTGGCGCGCCGCTTCACCCGCCGGACCTGGCGATTGAGGATCCGCCTGGCGGTGCGCGGCAGCCTTGTGTCGCGGGTCAGCGGCAATTGCGAGCCCGCGAGCGCGGCAACATCGTCGTTGAAGATTGCAAAATCGGCGCTGGCGATGCAGGCCTGTGCCCCGAGCCAGGCGGCATCGCGCGCACTTTCCGCACGGGCCCGCAATTGCGGCAGCCCATCGCTGACGCCGGATTTTGGCGAGGCGAGCAATTTGCTGGTGAAGACATCCAGGTCACGCGCCGGCGACAGGCGGCCCAGGAGAATCTTGGCGCGGCCGCGCAATTCCTCGATCCATTCCTGGCCGAATTCCTTGCCGAAAGCGCCCAGCGCCACTTCCAGCCGGCGGAAGGCGACGCGTAGCTGATGCAGGCCTTCGACCGAGCGGCCGACGCGCAATGCCGCGGCATTGGCGGTGATCTGGGCCAGGCAATCCGTCAGGGTGGCGCGAAAGGCCTCTTCCGGCCGCATCGATTTGGCGATGTAGCCCGGCACCGCCTTCACCGGCTGGCCGAAGACGGTTTTGTCTTTCGGCCGGCGGGTCAGGGAGTGCACGGAGGCGCGGGGATCGTCCATCGCCCATTTTAATAAGGATATTTTTCCGGCTTGCAATTGAGCCCAGTCAAACCGGGCGGATGGGCAGGCCGGCGGCCTTAAGCGCTGTTTTTGCCCCCGCGCGCGGACGCGCGCCAAAAATGGACAGGCGAAAGCCGCGCTAAATCGGACGTATCGGCAACCCGGCTTGCTGGAGCGCGGCTTTCGCCTGGGAAATACTGACTTCGCCGAAGTGAAAAATTGATGCCGCCAGGACCGCGCTGGCATGGCCCTTGACCACGCCATCCACCAGATCTTGCGTATTGCCAACCCCGCCCGAGGCGATCACCGGAACTTCGACGGCATCCGATACCGCGCGCGTCAGGTCCAGGTCATAGCCGGATTTGACGCCGTCGCGGTCCATCGAGGTAAGCAGCACTTCGCCCGCGCCAAAGCCGACCAGCTTCCTGGCGTGTTCGACGGCGTCGATGCCGGTGGGCTTGCGCCCGCCATGGGTGAAGATTTCGTACTTTCCATTGCCCACGCTCTTGGCGTCGATGGCGGCGACAATGCACTGGCTGCCGAATTTCTCCGCCGCTTCCTTCACGAATTCCGGGCGGCTGACGGCGGCGGTGTTGATCGACACCTTGTCGGCGCCGGCCAGCAGAAGCGCGCGAATGTCTTCCAATGTGCGCACGCCGCCACCCACCGTCAGGGGCATGAAACAGACTTCGGCGGTGCGATGCACCACATCCAGCAGGGTGCCGCGATTTTCATGGGAGGCGGTGATGTCGAGAAAGCAAAGCTCGTCCGCGCCGGCCTTGTCATAGACGATGGCCTGTTCCACCGGATCGCCCGCATCGCGCAGGCCCTCGAAATTGATGCCCTTGACGACGCGGCCGTCTTTCACGTCCAGGCAGGGGATGACACGAACTTTCAGCATTGGAACCTTGGCAGCATCACATGCGTCCTTTCGCCATGGCGGCGATATTCATCAGGGTGCGCCCCGTCACCGCTTCCGCCGGCACGCCGGTGGTGCGGGTCATGGCCTCGGCATCCAGCAGCATGTCCAGCGCCTCGCCCAATCTGTCGGATGACCAGCGCTGGGCCTGGGCCTTGAAGGAGGTCGCCCGCGAGAAATGCACCGGCGGGCGCAACCGCTTCATCACACTGTCGATGGATTCGCCGCGGCTGGAGCCTTCGCGCGCCTGCAGCAGCTTCTGGAAATGGCCCATGGCACTGCGCAAGACCTGGGCGGGATTGGTGTCGGAGATCCACAGCCGTTCCAGCTCGCGGTCCAGCTTGGCCAGATCGCCCTGGCCTGCCGCGTCGCAGGCGCTTTCGCTGCGGGCTTCGGCCTCGTCACCCATCACGGCGCGGACATCTTCCAGGGTGACCTGTTTTTGGCCGTGCATGTAAAGCAGCAATTTTTCGATTTCCCGCCGCGTCACGCCGCGGTCGCTGCCCAGCCGCGAGACGGCGTCTTCCAGCGCGTCGGGGGCGATCGAAAGGCCTTCGGCGCGCAGCGCGTCGCGCACCACATCGCCCAGGTCGCGCACCGAATCCGGATAGCATTGCACGGCGATGGCAGTCTTGTGATCGTCGAACAGCTTGCGCAGGGCGCCGCTCTTGGCGAGATCGCCCGCTTCCACCACGACCAGCGCGTCGCCCTTGGGATCGTCGAGAAAGGTCTCGAACAGTTCGGCCAGGTCGTTGCCGGCGCCGCGGACCCGCACGACACGGCGCCCGCCCATCATGGAAATGGCGGCGGTTTCGTCCGCAAGCCGCGCCGGATCGGCGAGCAGCACCGTCTCGCTCAGATCGGCGACATTGAAAGGGTCGGTCAGATCCGGCACCACGCTTTTCAGCAGCTTTTCGGCGCGCTCCTGCACCAGGCCGGCATCCGGACCATAGACCAAAGCCGCCATCAGCCCTTTGGGCGGGTTGGCGACATAACGGTCGGCCTCATGACTTTTGACGATCATTTCTTGTGTTGCCGGAACCAGACGCCCAGATCCAGATGGATGCGCTCGGCGATGTCCTGGGCGGCGCGCTTGCTGGAATCCTGTGACGCGACAAGGGTCGCGTAGGGCGACTGCACCACGTTATAGGCCGACATCTGGGTCTGGGTGCCGCTGGTCAATGTGTTGCCCTGCGCATCGGTAAGCGTATAGCGCGCGGTCAGGATATTGTTGTAGCGGGTGATGGTGGCGTCGTTCTGCAGCGCGATGCCTTGCGCCGATTCGTTCAGCACCACTTTCAGGTGATAGGCCTTGCCCTGTTCCTCGCCATCGGACTGCAGCGCGTCGATCAGGGCGTTGCGCAGTTCAAAGCCGTCGCGCTCGGGAACCGGCTCGACATAAATGGAGGCCATGGCCGGGCCGGTGGCCCGGCCATACATGGGATGAAAGCCGCAACCTGCAAGCACCAGACAGAGAGCCGGGGCAGCAAGCTTCCTCATGCAACAATATTTACAATTCTGTTGGGCACCACGATCACTTTCTTCGGCGCCTTGCCTTCCAGGGCGCGCTTGACCGCCTCGTCCGCGAGCGCTGCGGCTTCGACAGTCTTGTTGTCGGCATCCTTGGCCATGCTGATCTCGCCGCGGCGCTTGCCATTCACCTGAATGGCAATGGTGACGCTGTCCGACGCCGTCAATGCCGGATCATATTTGGGCCAGGGCGTTTGCGCCACCAGCTTGGTGTGGCCCAGCTCCTTCCAGCATTGTTCCGCCAGATGCGGCATCATCGGCGCCGACAGCAGCACCAGCGCCTCGATGGCCTCACGGCGCGCGGCGCCGTCGACCTTGTCGGCGCCGCCAATGGCATTGGCCAGGGTATAAAGTTGGGCGACGGCGCGGTTGAAGCGCAGATTTTCCAGATCGTCGGTGACGGCGGCGATGGCGCGATGCGCGGCCTGGCGCAGGGGCTTGGATGCTTCGTCGTTGGACGGCGCGGTGCCGGCCGGCGGCAGGCCGGGGCTTTCGGTCGCCAGACGCCAGACACGCTGGACAAAGCGCCAGCAGCCTTCGGCGCCGGCATCGGTCCATTCGATGTCGCGCTCGGGCGGGGTGTCCGACAGCATGAACCAGCGGATCGTGTCGGCGCCATATTCGGCAATGATGGTTTCCGGCGCGATCACATTCTTCTTGGACTTGGACATCTTCTCGGACGCGCCGATGGCGATTTCCTGGCCCGTATTGCGGTCGAATGCCTTGCCGTCCCGCTTTTCGATCTCCTCCGGCGAGACCCAGTTGCCGTCGGCATCCTTGTAGGTCTCGTGGCAGACCATGCCCTGGGTGAACAGGCCGGCGAACGGCTCCTGCACTTTCACCTGGTTGAGTTTGCTCATGGCGCGGGTGAAATAGCGGGCATAGAGCAGATGCAGGATCGCATGCTCGATGCCGCCGATATACTGATCGACCGGCAGCCAGTAATCCGCCGACGCCTTGTCGACCGGCTCGGCAAAATCGGGATTGGTGAAGCGGATGAAGTACCAGGACGAATCCGCGAAGGTATCGAGCGTGTCGGTATCGCGCGTCGCGGGACCCTTGCAGCCGGGGCAAGCCGTGGTCTTCCACGCCATATCGGCGTCCAGCGGATTGCCCTTGACGTTGAAGTTGATCACGTCGGGCAGCTTCACCGGCAGCTGATCCTTTGGCACCGGCACCACGCCGCATTTGGCGCAATGAACGACGGGGATGGGACAGCCCCAGGGGCGCTGGCGCGACACCAGCCAGTCGCGCAGGCGATAGTTGGTCGTGCGCTCGCCGATACCGGCTTTTTCCAGCCGCGAAATAACTTCTTCTTTCGCTTCTTTCGAAGACATGCCGTCTAGAAAACCTGAGTTTATCATACGGCCGTCGTCTGTTGACGCATGCCCGCTTAAAAGGGTGTCCTCCCAATCTCCAACCTGACCTTCCCAGTCGAGCCAGTGCGGGAAAACCACTATTTTTATGGGCAGTTCGTATTTTTGCGCAAAATCCATGTCGCGCTGGTCGTGCGCCGGGCAGCCGAAGATGGCGCCGGTGCCGTAGCCCATCAGCACGAAATTGGCGACCATCACCTTGAGCTGCCAGCCGTCATCGAAGGGATGCGCCGCGGTCAGGCCGGTGTCATAGCCCTTTTTCTCGGCCTTCTCGATATCGGCCTCGGCGGTGCCGACATGGCGGCATTCCTCGATAAAGGCGGCGAGCTTGGCGTCTTTCTTCGCCAGTTCCTGCGCCAGCGGATGTTCGGGCGACAGCGCCACAAAGGAAGCGCCGAACAAGGTGTCGGGACGCGTCGTAAACACATCCAGCTTTTCGCCATTCGACAGGCTGAACTGAAAGCGCAGGCCTTCGCTCTTGCCGATCCAGTTCTTCTGCATCAGCCGGACCTTTTCCGGCCAGCGGTCCAGCGTATCCAGACCGGCCAGCAGCTCATCGGCGAACTGGGTGATCTTGAAGAACCATTGCGACAGCTTGCGCCGTTCCACCACCGCGCCGGAACGCCAGCCGCGGCCGTCGATCACCTGCTCATTGGCCAGCACGGTCATGTCGACCGGGTCCCAGTTCACATCGGCTTCGCTGCGATAGACGAAGCCGGCCTTGTAGAAATCCAGGAACAGCTTCTGCTGCTGGTGATAATATTCCACGTCGCAGGTAGCGAATTCGCGCGCCCAATCCAGCGACAGGCCCATCATCTTGAGCTGCTCGCGCATGGCGGCGATGTTTTCATAGGTCCAGTCGCGCGGGGACACGCCCTTGTCGCGCGCCGCATTCTCCGCCGGCAGGCCGAAGGCATCCCAGCCCATCGGATGCAGCACGTTATAGCCTTGGGCGCGGCGGAAACGGGCGATCACATCGCCCATGGTGTAATTGCGCACATGGCCCATATGGATGCGCCCGCTGGGATACGGGAACATCTCCAGCACATAGCATTTGGGCTTGTCGGAATGGGCGGGCGTGGCGAACAGGGCGCGAGCGTCCCATTCTGCCTGCCAGTGTTTTTCGGATTCCTTGGCGTTGTAACGCGCCATCGCGCGCTCCTTCAGCCCTGCTGGCCGAGGGTGGCCAGACGCAGTTCGCGGGCGCGGGTCAGGATGGAATCTTCCAGCTTATGTGCCGTGTCGGGGCTGGGCGTCGCATCCTGCCAGACATTGCCGTTACGCACCTGGCGGAACACCACCACCTTCAAGGCATCGGCGCGCAAGGCGCGGTCCATGATGTAGATGGTCACTTTCAGCCGTTCATCGGGAGCGGTGGGGGCGACATACCATTCGGAGATGATCACCCCGCCAAAGGGATCGGCCGACTGCAGCGGCAGGAAGGACAAAGTGTCGAGCGAGGCATGCCAGAGATAGGAGTTGACGCCCAAGGTCATGCGGGTCGAGCCGCTGGCGATGGAGGTGCCGGTATCCATGTCCTTCATGCCATCATTGGACGAGCCGCAGCCGGCAAGGACCAGCGCACACAACAGGGCAGGCAGAACTCGCATTTTCACGTCATTTCCTTAAAGGGCGCGCAGCTTAGGCGGCGCCACCCAAGGGCTTATAGCGGCGAGGGGGCCCCCACGCAACGGCAGGCGGCTTGCACGGGAGCGCCAAGTTTGGCTTATCTGGGAAGGACTTAAAGGGCCCTCCATTGCCGGTTCGTAAGATATTTTGGGGTGCGGTCTTGGCGGTGATGGGCATGGCCGCAGATGCCGCGCGCGCACAGGATCTGAGCGTTGCGGCGCCGCATTGGCCGGTGGGCAATGCCGAACTGAGCCTGGCCGGTGTGGCCGAAGGCACGGTTTTCGCCCCCCGCCCCGCCAATGGCGCCATCGCCAGCGGGATGCTGGCCTTCGATCCCAGCCTGTCACGGACCTATGACACCGGCCTGTCGCTGGCGCTGTCGGGCCGCTTCGTTGCCGCCGATCCTCTGTCGCGCGGCCGCTACGACGGCGACGCCATCGAATATCTGGCGGCTTCCGCCCATACCGGCCTGGGCAAGCTGGAGGTCGGGTTGACCGACGGCGCCGCCTATCAGCTTTCCATCCTGTCTCCCACCGATCCAAAAGCCGACGACGCGGTGGCGCTGGAAGACCCGCGCACGACATTCTTTCGCGATCCCACCGGCCGGGCCGTCAACACCATGTTCGCCCTGCGCACCGAAGTCGGCGCGTCCAGCAACTATGCCAAGTTCGTCTATATGACCCCGGACGTGTTTGGGGTCCGGCTGGCCCTGTCCTTCACGCCGACCGAAGGCAAGGAATTGCCGTTCCTGAATGCCGGCCCGCATCTCTTCGGCCGGCAGGCCGATCTGTGGGAAGCGGCGCTGAAATATCAGGACACGTTCGGGCCGGTCACGCTGATGGCCTATGGCGCGGTGGCGGAAGGCCGCGGCGAACACAAGCTGCCGGGCCAGGAAGGCACCAGCGATCTGAGCGCCGGGCTACGCGCCGACTATCCGGTCGATGAGGACTGGACCGCATCCCTGGGTGGGTCGTTCCGCCAAAGCAACGCCTATGGCTTCGATATCAATCAGAGCTGGCAGGGCGGCGTAACCCGCGCTGGCCATGTCTCCGGCATGCTGGCGTATCAGGCCTGGCGCGCCAGCCTGGAATACGGCACCGGCACGGCGGGTGCCATCGCGGCGCTGCCACGGCTGGGCCTTACGGGTTGGGAAGCGGCGCTGGCACGCGATATTGCGCCCGGCATGAGCGTGGCCGCGGGCTGGCAGAAGCTGGACTACAGCCGCGCCGGCGCCGGACCGTTCTTCAACGGCGCGCCGCAACTGAAAATGGATGCCGTCTTCCTGCACCTGAGACTGTCAACCCTGGATCAGGGCTGAAATCGCGGCAATGCCGCTGAAGGCCGGCGCCAGTAGCGCGGCATTGCGGGCGGTGACACCGCCCAAGGCATAAACAGGAACCGGAGCCTGTGCGGCGATCAAAGCCGCGCGTGTCGGCGTCAGAGGCCGTGCATCCTTATGACTGCCGGTGGCGAAGATCGGCGACAGGAACACCGCGTCCAGCGGCTGGGCATGCATCATCGCCTTCAGGGAATGCGCCGATGAGGTGATGATCCAGTCCGGATGCCGCCCGCGCCAGTGCAACGCTTCTTTCATGCGCGCTTGCGGCAGGTGCAGGCCGGCGGCGCCGGCCAGCTCTGCCAGCATCGGATCATCCGCGATCAGCAGGGTGGCAATGCCGCTGAGCTGCCCGGCCAGTGCCCGGCGTCGCGCGGCATCGCGCGCGCGCACCACCACCACACTGCCGGACGGCAGACGCCGCGCCGCGCCGACCCAATCGGCGCCGCGATCATCGGTCATGAGGACCAATGGCATGTCTGGATTGAGACGCCCCGCGCTGCGAAGCAGCGCATTGAGACCAGAGTGATGGATTGCTAGGTTCGAGGTCATGACGATTGCAGAGAATCTCGCCGATATTCTGGCGCGCATCGACGCGGCGCGAAAGGCCGCGATCAAGCCGGCGGCCGAGACCCGGCTGGTGGCGGTGTCCAAGACCGTGCCGGAAGCCGGCATCCGCGAAGCATTGGCTGCCGGCCAGCGCCTGTTCGGTGAAAACCGGGTGCAGGAAGCACAGGCCAAATTTCCGCAACTGAAGGCGGAATTCCCCGACCTGGAATTGCACCTGATCGGCCCCTTGCAGACCAACAAGGTGAAAGAGGCGGCGGCGCTGTTTGACTGCATCCAGACCCTGGACCGCCCCAAGCTGGCCGACGCGCTCGCGGCGGAGCGGGATAAATCCGGTAAATGCCCGAAGCTGTTTCTGCAGGTGAACACGGGCGAGGAGCCGCAGAAAGCCGGCGTGCTGCCCCGCGAGGCGTCAGACCTGATCGCGCATGCGCGCAAGCTGGATCTGCCGCTGGAGGGATTGATGTGCATCCCCCCCGTCGATGACGATGCCGCGCCGCATTTCGCGCTGCTGGCCAAGATCGCGCGCGATCACGGGCTTGGCAGTTTGAGTATGGGGATGAGCGGCGATTTCGAGCTGGCAGTGAAGTTCGGCGCGACCCATGTGAGAGTGGGTACGGCAATCTTCGGGGCGCGGAGTTAGACCAACCCTTTCTTGTCATTCCCGCGAAAGCGGGAATCCAACCAGAAATCAAATAGCGGGCAAGAAGAAGTTGGATGCCCGCTTCCGCGGGCATGACAATTTTCTTATTCGATCACGACCTGATCGCCCGGCCGAAGCTGGGCAATCGCCGCCAGCCAATCGTCGCGTGTCAGCGCCACGCAGCCATGGGTGGCGGAAAAATCGGGCCGCGCCAGATGCAGAAAGATGGCGCTGCCCCTGCCCGGGACCACCGGGTCATCGTTGTAACCCAGGACCGCCACCAGGTCGTAGAGATGATCCTCGCGCCACATCTGTTCGGCGCTTGCGGGGTAGGGAAGCTTGACCAGCCGGTTGTAATTGGGATCGGCGGGGGCATCGCACCAGCCATCATCTTTTGCGATCGCCCGCAACGGCAAGACGGTGACGGGCTCGGCAACGCGATCGGCGCGATAGAAAATCTCGCGCACCGGAAAGCGTCCGCGCGGCGTGATGCCGTCGCCTTCGCCGCCCTTGATCGCAATGCCGCCGGGCCCGATGGCGGCGCGGCGCTTGCCAATGCCCCAGTCAAGCCATGCGCCATCCTTGCCGGATGTGACGATGAGATTCATGCGTGGGCAAGATAGCCTCAGTTGAGGCTGGCGAAAACCGGCGCCTGGGTCGGCGTGCCGATGGCGCGGCGATAGGCGTCGATGGCGCGCGCGGCCATGTCGCCGGTGATGCCCTTGGCGGCAAGCGAAGCCGACAGCGCCGAGACATCCAGGCCGACCGGCTGGTTGGATGCAACAGCGCGGGTGTCGGGCGGCAACGCCGGCAGATCGCTGGCCGACGGCAGCGATGGCGCCACCTGGATATTGGCTGCGACCTTGACCGCCTGCGGGCTGGAATCACTCTTGAACCAGGCGAGCACGGTGTCTTCGGCGCTCTTGCCGGTGATGCTTTCAAAGGCCACGTCGGCGACAGAGCTGACCGCGCCCCACAGCCCGCCATAAAGCGCATCGCCCGCGATCTTTTCCACGGCGCCGATATGCTCACCGGTGATGGCGCGATAGATGGTTCCGATCACCGGCAGGTGCTGCAGCGGATTGATCACATCCAGCAGGTGGTGAAAGAAGCCTTCATCCTGGCTCCCGCCATTATCCGCGGCCGCGGTCGAGGTCACCTTCTCCGGCGCGGGAGAAGGCGAGGAGACCATGGCGTGATATTCGGCGCTGTAGACACTCATCTCGCTGGAGCAAAGCAAGCCTCGCGCCATGAATTTTTCCGCACTATTGCTGGAATTTCATCCGCCGGCGGACGGCGTGACCCGGCAAGATTTGCCGCGCATGGCGATCCCACGCTAATCTGGTGTCGTGGTTTCGACGTTCGCCACGCGACCGATATCGGGCTCAAGGCGAACGTCGAAACCAAAACGACACCAGAATAAATAAACTGCTAATGTCCTTCGATTCCGAAATTCGCCGGAGCTTGATATAGGGATCATGCGAATTTCGGAATCGGGACATTAGCGTCACCCCAAACCGCCGAACTGCTTCGACATGCCGACCCGAATTCTTTTGGCCGAAAGTGACGATGTGCTGCGCGCAAGCCTTGCCGAGCAGCTCGAGCACGAAGGCTATGACGTCATCGCCGCCGGCAATGGCGAGGATGCCCGCTCCGCGCTGCGCGAACCGCTGGCCTTTGCCATTATCGGCCTGGGCGAGCCGGCGGCCGCGCAATTGCGCGAACAGGGCCTGAATTGCCCGATTCTGCTGATCTGCGACGGCGATGCCCAGAGCACACAGCCTTCCATCTCCAAGCCGTTCCGCTTTGCCGCGCTGTTGGCGCGGCTGCATGCGCTCAACACCCATCAGGGCGCGGGCGGCGGCCAGGTGGTGAAGATCGGGCCGTACACATTCCATCCTTCCGCGAAATTGCTGCAGTCCGACAGCCGCAAGGTCCGGTTGACGGAAAAGGAAACCAACATCCTGAAGTTCCTTCATGCCAGCGCCGGAACCGTGCCGCGCGATATCCTTTTGCATGAGGTATGGGGCTATGGCCCAGCGGTCGCCACCCACACGCTGGAAACCCATATCTACCGGCTGCGCAAAAAGATCGAACAAGATCCGGCGCGCGCCCAGATCCTTTTGACCGAAGAAGGCGGCTATCGGCTGTCGGCATAAGGCGTTTTTGTGCCATTCCGGGAGGCTTGTTTAACGGGCGTTAACCGCTCGGGCCTAAAACGGGGTCATGGGAAAAAAGCCCGCAAAACCAGTTGCGCACAAAGCCTCGCCGGGTTCCTTCCGGCCGGGCACGGGTAAACCCGGCCAGGCGCGGCCTGCGGCGCCCCCCAAGCCCAAGCGCAAGGCGACCTGGCCCTATGTGCTGGTGATGCTGGCTGCGTGGGGCGTGATCTTCGGCGGGCTGTTCTTCTCCCACTTTCTTTCCAGCCTGCCCGACGTGCGCAATCTGATGATCAATGGTCCGTCCCAGGACGCCACCATTCTCGACGACCGTGGCCGGCTGATCGCGCGCCGCGGCCTGACGCAAGGCGCCATGATCAAGGTGGAAGACCTGCCCGACTATGTGCCCAACGCCTTCATCGCTATCGAGGACCGCCGCTTCCGTTCGCATATGGGCATCGATCCGATCGGCCTGACGCGCGCCGCGATCCAGAACATGATCAATGGCCGGGTGGTGCAGGGCGGCTCGACCCTGACCCAGCAGCTGGCCAAGAACCTGTTTCTCAGCCCCAGCCGCACCTTCGACCGCAAGATCCAGGAAGCGATGCTCGCGCTGTATCTGGAGTCGCGCTATTCCAAGAACCAGATCCTCACGCTCTATCTGAACCGCGTCTATTTCGGCGCCGGCGTCTTCGGCATCGAGGCGGCGTCGGAGAAATTCTTCGGCAAGCATGCCAGTGAATTGAGCCTGACCGAAGCCGCCATGATCGCCGGCAGCGTCAAGGCGCCGGCGCGCTACAATCCGCTGTCGGACATGGATGCGGGCCTTCAGCGCGGCAAGGTGGTGCTGGCCGCCATGAAGGATGCGGGCTTCATCGACGCCGCTACCGAACAGATGGCCGAAGCCACGCGTCCGCGCGTGGTGCGCGCCAGCGGCACGCCCGGCTCCGGCTTCTTCGCCGACTGGATCATGGCGCATCTGAACGACTATGTCGGCGCCACCACCGAGCCGATCATTGTGGAGACCAGCTTCGATCTGGATACCCAGACCATGGCCGAACGCGCCATCACCCAGGGTCTGGCGGCCGAAGGACACAAATTCAATGCCAGCCAGGCGGCGCTGGTGGCGATGACGCCGGATGGCGCGGTGCGCGCCATGGTGGGTGGCAAGGATTATGGCGGCTCCAGCTTCAACCGCGCCACCGATGCGGTGCGCCAGCCCGGCAGCGCCTTCAAGCCCTTCGTCTACCTGACCGCGCTAGAGCATGGCCACACCATCAACGAGATGGTCAATGACGGCCCGGTCGACATCCACGGCTGGAAGCCCACCGACTTTGAAGGCCATTTCAAGGGCCGCATCCCCCTGGTCGAAGCCTTCGCCGATTCCTCCAACTCGGTTTCGGCCCAGCTCACCAATGAAGTGGGCCCGCATGAAGTGGTGCGCACCGCCCGCCGGCTTGGCATTGTTTCGCCTTTGTCGGCCGTCTCATCCCTGGCACTGGGCACATCCGGCGTCACGCCGCTGGAACTGACCGGCGCCTATGCCGCCTTCGCCAATGGCGGCGACGGCGTGCAGCCCTTTGGCGTGGTGCGGATCAAGACCCGTTCGGGCCGCGTTCTTTACGAGCACCGCGCCCCCGCCACCGGCGCGGTGATGAGCGCCAATGACGACATGCAGATGACCCAGCTGATGCTGGCCGTCACCGATCACGGCACCGGCAAATCGGCGCGGCTGGAAGAGCGCCCGACGGCGGGCAAGACCGGCACCACCCAGGACTTCCATGATGCCTGGTTTGTCGGCTTCACCGCCGATCTGGTGTGCGGCGTGTGGGTCGGCAATGACAACAACGCGCCGATGATCAAGGCGACCGGCGGCACCCTGCCCGCCCATCTATTCCATGCCTTCATGACCGACGCCGAACAGGGCCTGCCCGTGCGGCCGCTGACCGGCGCGAACCTGATGGCTTCTGCCGACCAGCCGGCTGATCAGGCACAAGCCACGACGGTGTCGGCGCAGGCCGACGACAAGCAACCGGATACGTTCAAGCGGCTGCTGGATGGGCTCTTTGGTGGAACGTGATTTGATTACCCCCATCCGTCACTGGCGGATGCTGATGGTCGCGGCGCGAATTGCGCCGCTCGATTAGACTTTCACGCCGTAGCGCTGCAGATCGCGCCCGTTGGTTCTGAGCCAGTCCTGCGCCGCGACCATGTCGGGCGCGATGTTTTTGACATGCGCCCAGAAACGCGGGCTGTGGTTCATTTCGCGCAGGTGCGCCACTTCATGCGCCACCACATAATCCAGCACGAATTCCGGGGCGAGAACCAGCCGCCAGGAGAAAGACAGCGCCCGCGCCGAAGAACATGAACCCCAGCGGCTCAGCGTGTCGCGCACGGTGATGCGCGACGGCGTCACGCAAAGCCGTGCGGCGTGTTTCAGGCTGAGGGCCTCGCAATCCTTGCGCGCCTCGCGCTTGAGGAAATCCAGCACCCGGCGCGGCGCATGCGCCTCGCGCCCGCGCACCCAGATCATGCCATCTTCCGCCCAGACCGGCGCGGGCCCGCGCGCGGCGGCTGAAATCTCGTGCGGCTGGCCACGCAAGGGAATACTCGCCCCGATGGACAGCGGCACCGGCCCGGGCGCCTTGGCAAGCTGGCCGGCGATCCATTCGCGTTCGCCGCGGGCAAAATCCAATGCGGCGGAAAGACCGCGGCGGGTGGGAGCGGTGACGCTGACCTCGCCCGTGGCGGGATTGACCTTGACGATCATGCGCCGGGCGCGGGGATTGAGGCGAACGCGCACTTCCAGCAGGCGCCCGTCAATCTTCAGCAATTCGGGACGGACAGGCGGCGATTTTCTAAACAACACGTGATATTTGCCTGCGCTCTCCAGATCGGCGATATTTGTAGCCCAGTTCGCACAAACCCCGAAAGTTTTTTCTCCCGTCATGATTCGTGATGAGCAGATTGCAAGACTGACGGGCATGGGCGCCCTGGCGCTTTTGCTGGGCGCATTGGGTTTTCAATATTTCGGGCATCTGGCGCCCTGTGAAATGTGTCACTGGCAGCGTTGGCCGCATATCGCCGCGGCGATCATCGGAATCGCAACTGTTCCATTTCTGCGCAACCATGCGCGCGCGCTGGCATGGCTGGTGGTTGTGCTGATCTCCCTGTCGGGATTGATCGGCGCCTATCAGGCCGGCCTGCAATGGGGTTTTTTGCCGGGACCGCAAGGCTGCACCGTGGCGCACGCCTATGTGATGGGTTCCGGCGCGGCAGCGCCCGCCGTCAGCTGCAATGCCGTGACCTGGAGCCTGTTCGGCCTCTCGCTGGCGGGATATAATGCCATCTTCTCGTTCCTGATCGCGGGAACGGGCGCAGTCTTGTTGAGCCGCAAACATGCCGCGCAAGCCTAAACCGCAAGCGCCGGGTGCGCAGCCGGACATCAAGGCGATGATCCGGGTGGATCATGCCGGCGAATATGGCGCGGTACGTATTTATGAAGGTCAGCTCGCCGTCCTGAAGCGTCGCAAGAATGCCGCCGCCAGTGTCGAAACCATCGAGCACATGGCGGCGCAGGAACAGCGGCATCTCAAGACTTTCGACAAGCTCATCAACGAGCGCCGCGTGCGGCCCACAGCCCTGGAACCAGTCTGGAGGATCGCCGGTTTCGCGTTGGGCGCGGCAACTGCAGCGATGGGCGAAAAGGCGGCCTTTGCCTGCACCGCCGCGGTGGAGGAAGCCATCGACGAACATTATGCGGCGCAGATCCAGGCACTGGAAGACAAGGACGAAAGCCTGAAGTCGACCGTAAAAGACTTCCGCGCCGACGAAGCCGAGCACCGCAACACCGCGTTGGAACATGGCGCCGAACAGGCGCCCGGCTACAAGCTGCTCAGCGAAGCGATCAAGGCCGGTTGCCGGATCGCGATCAAACTTTCAGAGAGAATTTAGAAGGTGTCTTCCCCGGCGAGCGCGAACGAAAGTGAGCGCGAGGGAAGGGGACCCAGGTGGGTAGATTGAGCCCCGGTCTGACCACCTGGGCTCCCTTCCCCTCGCATTGCTGACACAATGCTCGGCCGGGAATGACAGATGAGCTATGGCTCCAGTTCGGAGTCCCAGTACAAGTAGTCGGCCCAGCTTTCGTGCAGATAATTCGGCGGAAATTTGCGCCCATGCTCGCGCAGCTCGATCACCGATGGCTGATGCGGCTTGATGCGCGGATGCATCTTGGCCTGGTTGGGCATGCGCCCGCCCTTGGTCAGATTACACGGACTGCAGGCGGTGACGACATTTTCCCAGGTGGTGCGGCCGCCCTTGCTGCGCGGGATGACGTGATCGAAGGTCAGGTCCTTGGGATCGCCGCAATACTGGCATTCGAACTGGTCGCGCAGAAAGACATTGAACCGGGTGAAGGCCGGCTTGCGCGCCGGCTTGATATAGGTCTTGAGCGACACCACCGAGGGCAGCTTCATCTCGAAGCGCGCCGAGCGCACCACCCGGTCATATTCTTCCAGAATGGTGACCCGCTCCAGGAACACCGCCTTGATCGTGTCCTGCCAGGACCACAGCGACAGCGGGTAATAGCTCAGCGGGCGGTGGTCGGCATTGAGCACCAGCGCAGGACAGTGGGACGACGCGGCCGCCCGCGGAACAGCAGCGGCGGCTAGCATGGCGCATACCCTGTGAAGACCAATATCGTGAAGATACGTCTCCTTTCGTAGGGGATTTTAGGGCTTGCGCCCCTTCCCGCTCAAGAGCTTAGCCGATTCGTCATGACGGTTTGTAGACGGAGCGTATTTCGCCCCTGTTTTTCAACAACCCGCGAAAGGCCAGATTCAAGAACTGGCCCGCGATCATCAGCCCTTCGGGGTCGATGCCGTGGCCCATGCCCTGCGCCAGGTGCCATTGTACCGCCGCGCCGGCGAGGCCCAGCTGGCCGGCGGCGACGAACATCGCCTGCGGCGGAATGACCTGATCGCTGTCGCCATGGGTCAGAAGGATGGGCGGAATTTCGCCCTCGCCCGGCGGCCCGGCCAGCAGACCGGAAAATCCCACGATCGCCGCGGGCCTGGTCTGGCGCCTGAGCCCCACATGCAAGGAGAGCATGGTGCCCTGGCTGAAACCCGCCAGCGCCAGGCGTTCGGGCGGAAGACCCAGCCGCGCCAGTTCTGCGTCCAGATATTCTTCCAGCACGGGCGCGGCGGTCTCCACGCCCTTGCGCATCTCATGCGGATCGATGCGGGAAATGGGAAACCATTGATAACCGGGCCCGCCCGGAATGCGGGTGGGCGCATTGGGCGCGGCAAAGGCCACGCTGGGAAGCAGGCTCTGCCAATGCTGCGCCAGGCCGATCAGGTCCTGGCCGTCGGCGCCATAGCCATGCACCAGCACGACCAGGTGGGTGGCGGCACCCTTTGCGGGCGCCATGGTGGGTCCGGTGAGTGCCATGGGCGTGTCTGATGCGTTAGACTAGTGTCGTGGTTTCGAAGTTCGCACTATCACGGATATCGAGCTCAAAGCGAACTTCGAAACCAAAACGACACTAGAATCAATAAATTGCTAGTGTCCTTCGATTCCGAAATTCGCCGGAGCTTGATATAGAGATCATGCGAATTTCGGAATCGGGACACTAGCCGCCCATGATTGTCACAAGGTTCGCGCCCAGTCCAACCGGTCTCCTGCATCTGGGCCATGCCTATGCGGCCATTACCGCCCATGAAAGCGGCGACGATTTTCTGCTCAGGATCGAGGACATCGACAAGGGCCGATCGCGCGACAAGTTCATTCAGTCGATCTTCTACGACCTGAAATGGCTGGGCCTGTCCTGGGATGAGCCATCCTTGCGGCAATCCACCCGCATGGGCGCCTATGCCGAGGCGCTGGTGAACTTGAAAGCGCGCGGACTGGTCTATCCCTGTTTCTGCACCCGCGCGGAGATTGCCGCCGAAATCGCGCGCGCCGGCGAAGCGCAACACGGCCCCGATGGCCCCATCTATCCGGGCACCTGCAAGCATCTGTCGCGGGAAGAGGGCATGCATCGCATCGCGGCGAACGAAAATCATGCGCTGCGGCTGGATGTGGCCAAGGCGGCGGCACTGACCGGCCCGCTGACCTATATCGAGCATGGCCTGCGCTATGCGGTCGATCCCTTTCGTTTCGGCGACATCGTGATTGCGAGGAAGGATATGCCCACCTCCTATCACCTGGCGGTGGTGGTGGATGACGCACACCAGAATGTCACTCTGGTGACGCGCGGCGAGGACCTGCTGGCAGCGACTCACATCCAGCGCCTGCTGCAGGCGCTGTTGAAATTGCCGGAGCCGGAATATGCCCATCACCCGCTGGTGCTGGACGAGAACGGCAAGAAATTCTCCAAGCGCGACGGCGCGGTGTCGCTGGAAAGCCTGCGTGAGGCGGGCGCGACACCCGCCGATATCCGCGCCCGGATTGGCCTTTAAGGCTGGGGCCATGCTATGAGGCGGCCATGACCGAAGGCCTGGACAGACTTTTCGCCACCATTGCCGCGCGCAAGGGCGCCGATCCCGCCAAATCCTATACCGCCAAGCTTCTGGCGGCGGGCGTGGAAAAATGCGCCAAGAAATTCGGCGAGGAAGCGACCGAAACGGTGATCGCCGCGATCCAGAAAGATAAGGGCGAACTCGCCAAGGAATCGGCGGATGTTCTCTATCACCTGGCGGTATTGTGGGCAGCCAGCGGCATCACGCCCGAAGATGTCTATGCCGTGCTGAAATCGCGCGAAGGCATGTCGGGACTGGACGAGAAGGCCAGCCGCAAGGGCTAGTTCTTCGCCTGCTCTTCTTCTTCGGCCAGGCTTTTGACCAGATCCAGCACGCGCTTGCGCACCTTGGTATCCTTGATTTTCATGAACGCCAGGCTGAGCTGCAGTCCTTCGCCGCTGGAAACGAATTCCATCACCGGCGGCGTGGCCGCCTCACCCTCGCCGGCGCCGGGCTGGCCTTCCATGCTCAGGCCCTCATAGAAGAAGTCTACCGGCACGTTCAGGATGCGCGCGACCTCGAACAGGCGTCCGGCGCCGATGCGATTGACGCCCTTTTCGTATTTCTGAACCTGTTGAAATGTCAGGCCCAGCAGATCGCCGAGGCGTTCCTGACTCATGCCGATCAGCATGCGCCGGATACGCACGCGATTGCCGACCTGCACATCGATGGGATTGGCTTGCTTCTTTGGCATGCTACTCAAAATGGGTTGTTTAGCCGGGGCGGAACTTGCCCCATCTATCGCGCAACTGAAACAATTAATTTCGCCGCAGGGCCCGATACTTAGAGGCGATCTCGTAAAAAACTGATCAATGCCGCGCTAACCAATAAGAGCAGGAAAATGAGATCGCCGAAACGCGCATAGAGCGTCGGCTGCAGTGCAACAGGAAGCGCAGAGTCGACCACACCCAACCTGTTCAGGCCAAGCGAAGTCCGTATACGTCCGTTGCCGTCGATCATCGCGCTGATGCCCGTATTGGCGGCGCGGGCAATGGGAAGGCCTTGCTCGATCGCGCGCACGCGTGCCGTCAGGAAGTGCTGCCGAGGTCCCGCCCAGGGCCCGAACCAGGAATCGTCGGTGATGTTGACGAACCATCCGGGCCGGGGCGAGGCGGGATCGGTCACCGCATGCGGGAAGATCACTTCGTAACAAATGAGGGGCGTCATCGCCGGCGCGCCGGCAAGTTGCATCACATGGGGATGGTCGCCGGCGCTGAACCCCTCGCCCACCGTCAGCTGGGTGAAGCCGATGCTGTTGAACAGCTTTGCAAACGGCACATATTCGCCGAAAGGCACCAGATGGAACTTGTCGTAGACCTGCGGCAGCGCAGCATGCGGCCCGAAGAGATAGAGGCTGTTATAGGCCGTGAGGTGCCGGGGACCGGGCACGATGCGGTCGGAACCGGTGATGAGGGTCTGGCCGCGCGCGGTGAAGAGGGAGATCTCATCCAGCGCATCGGGCCATAGTGCCACCGGATAGCCGGTGGCATCTTCCGGCCAGACGATGATGGAGGGCCGGCCAGGGCGCGCGCTCAGCTCGATCAACCGCTGAAAGTTGCGAAGCAGCAGCCGGCGCACGTGTTTTTCCGCTTGCGGAATATCAGGTTGTACCAGGCGTACCGATACACCCTGGACATCCGCCAAGGGTGTGCTGGCCAGCCGATACATCCCATAGGACCACAGGCCCGCGAACAGCAGCGCCACCAGGGCCGGGGTGCGCCAGCGCCCGCAAAATGGCTCGGCCAGCGCCGCCCCCAGAAGAATCGTCAGGAAAGACAAGCCGTAAGCGCCCATCAGGCTGACGGATTGCAAAAGCGCCAGCGACGCCCCCCAGCCATAGGCCGACAGGTTCCAGGGAAAGCCGGTGAACAGGTGCCCGCGCAGCCATTCTGCGCCCGCCCAGCAGATGGCGAAGACAAACAGCCGGCCGGAGCCGTTTTGCCAGAAATAGGCGGCCACCCCCGCGGCCAGGGCGCCATACAGCGCCAGCCCCGCCGTCAGCCCCAGCAGCGAAAACGGCATCTGCCAGAGATGGTTGGTGGGATCGACCAGAAAGGCATAGCCGATCCAGTGCCAGCCAATCAGGAACTGCCCGAAACAGAAGGCCCAACCGGCGGCGGCGGCACGCCGCACAGGTTTGGGGCCCGCATCGGCACCGTCGATCAACAGCACCAATGCGCCATAGGCGATCAAAAGCGCGGGAAAGAAATCCAGCGGCGCGAAGGCCGTGGCCGAACCTGCGCCCATCGCAAAGGCAAACAGCAGCCGGCGCCAGCCTGTCAGGCCCTTGATCCAGTCGGCCGCTCGCATCATGCCGGCTTCAGTGCCTTGGGCAGGGTGACACGCAGCTTGCGCACCCGGCGCGGATCGGCCTCCAGCACCTGGAACTCGCTGCCATCGGGATGGGCGACGATCTCGCCGCGCTGGGGCACGCGGCCCAAGAGCGACACCACCAGGCCGCCCAGACTGTCGATGTCGGGCGCATCGTCGCCGTCTTCGATCCGGAAATCGTGACCGGTCTCGGCCTTGAAGTCGTCCAGGTCCATGCGCGCGTCGGCGATCAGGCTGCCGCCATCGGGCTTCACCGTGGCGGCGACTTCGTCATGTTCGTCGGCGATGTCACCCACGATCTGCTCGATAATGTCTTCGATGGAGACCAGCCCGTCGGTGCCGCCATATTCGTCGATCACCAGCGCCAGATGGGTGTGGGAGGCCTGCATCTTGAGCAACAGATCCAGCGCCCGCATCGAAGGCGGCGCGAACAGCACCGGCCGGAGCAAGGCGGTGATCTTGGCATTGGGCGACAGGCAATAGGCGCCATCGGGCTCGGCTTCGAGCAGGCCCAGCACGTCCTTGACATGGATCAGGCCGACCGGATCGTCCAGGGTCTCGCGGAACACGGGCAGGCGGGAATGCTGCGCCTCGCGGAACAGCTTCAGCAGCTCGGCCAGGCCGATGGTTTCATCCACCGCGATGATCTCGGCGCGGGGCACCATCACATCGGCGACCTTCAATTCGCCAAAGCGCAGCAGGTTGCCCATCAGTACCCGTTCCTGAGCCGACAGGTCGGGGGATTCGCGTTCGCTTTCCTCGATCACTTCTTCCAGGCTCTCGCGGATGGCCTGGGCTTCCGCGTCCTGGCCGGTGATCTTCTGGATCAGCCGCCTGATGGGGTGGTCGTTCATTGCCCAAACGCCTTATCAGGCGCCGCATAGGGATCGGCGATGCCCAGCCGCTTCAGGATCTTGACCTCCAGCGGCTCCATCACCTTCGCATCTTTCGGCCGTTCGTGATCGTAGCCGGCCAGATGCAGCACCCCATGCACCACCAGATGGCTGGCATGGTCGACGAATGTCTTGTTCGTGGCTTTGGCTTCCCCCGCCGTGACGCCATAGGCGATGGCGATATCGCCGGCATAATCGTCCGAACCGGGAAAGGACAAGACATTGGTCGGCTTGTTCTTGCCGCGAAAGTCATGGTTGAGCGCGGCGAGTTTCCTGTCGCCGGAAAGCAGGATGGTGACGTCGCCTTTCAGCTTCACCGCCTTGCGCGCCGCATCGGCGGCCAGCTTCAGCCGCGTCTGAAGCCCGCGATGGGCGCGCCATCCCTTATCCTCAACCACCAGCGTGATCCCGCTCATGATTTGCACATATTAGCTATTTGTTGGGGCGATTATAGGCGGCGACGATGCGCGCGACGAGGGGATGGCGCACGACATCTTTTTCGGCAAAGCGGGCAATGCCAACGCCTTCAACCCCTTCCAGAAAATCCAATGCCTCGCGCAGCCCCAGGGGCATCCCGCCGGGCAGGTCGCTCTGGGAGGGATCGCCGGTGACCACCATATGGCTGTCTTCGCCCAGCCGGGTCAGCGCCATTTTCATCTGGGCGGGGGTGGTATTCTGCGCCTCGTCCAGAATGACAAAGGCGCGGTTGAGGGTGCGGCCACGCATGAAGGCAAGCGGCGCCACCTCGATCACGCCCTGTTCCATCAAGCGGCCGGCGGCATCGCCCAGCACGTCGAACAGGGCGTCGTATAACGGCCGCAGATAGGGATCGATCTTTTCTTTCAGGTCGCCGGGCAGAAAGCCCAGCCGCTCGCCCGCTTCCAGCGCAGGGCGCGACAGGATCACCCGGTCCACGCGCTTTTCATGCAGCATATGGGCGGCGAAAGCGGCGGCGAGATAGGTCTTGCCCGTGCCGGCCGGTCCGATCCCGAACACCAGCGGGCAGTGGCGCATCATGTCCAGATAGGATGCCTGTGCGGGCGAGCGCGGGCGCACCGCGCGCGACGACCAAGTCTTGATCGCGCCCGGCGCATTGACGCGGCTGCCGTCAGTGAAGCGCAACTCGGCATCGACTTCCGCCTGGGTGATGCTTTCGCCGGCTTCCAGCCGGGTATAGAGCGCGCGCAGGATCTGGCCGGCGCGCTCGCGCTCCTTGCCGTCGATCGCCACCAGGTTGCCGCGCATGTCGATGCCGACATTCAGCTTCTGTTCCAGCCGCGCGAAGTGGCGGGCATGCGGACCGCTCAGCGCGGCAAGAAGCTTGTTATCGGGAAATTCCAGGGTGGTGGTGTCGCGTCGCCTGGCGTTCAAGCGAGCACTCCGTGCAGGCTGTTGGCGGTGCGCCGGGTAATCGCCACCTCGCGGAGCTGACCAATCATTTGGCCGATCAGGCCGGCATCGACCGTCACATGCACCGGCTGCAGATAGGGCGTGCGGCCCATGATCTGGCCCTGGTCGCGGCCCCGTTTCTCGAACAGCACCGGCAAGGTCTTGCCGATCTGGGAATCATCGAAAGCATATTGCTGTTCCAGCAACAGTTTCTGCAGCGCCGCCAAACGCGCGCTCTTCACATCTTCCGGGATCTGCTTTCGCATGGTGGAAGCGGGCGTGCCGGGCCGCTTGGAATATTTGAATGAGAAAGCGGTGGCATAGCCGATATCGCGCACCAGCTTCAACGTGGCATCGAAATCGGCGTCGCTTTCGCCGGGAAAGCCGACAATGAAATCCGAAGTCAGGGCGATGTCCGGCTGGGCGGCGCGGATCTTCTCCACCAGGCGGCGATAATCGTCGGCGGTATGCTGGCGGTTCATCGCCTCGAGCACGGCATCCGATCCCGACTGCACCGGCAGATGCAGATAGGGCATCAGCTTGGGATTGTCGCGGTGGGCGGCGATCAGGTCATCTGCCATGTCGCGGGGATGGCTGGTGGTATAGCGGATACGCGCGATCCCCTCGATCGCTGCAATCGCATCGCAAAGTTTCGCCAGGCCCCAACGCTTATTGTCTGAAGAGGGGCCATCATAGGCATTGACGTTCTGGCCCAGGAGCACGATCTCGCGCGCGCCTTTCTCCGCGAGTTTCTCGGCCTCGCGCAAAATCGCGCTCGGCGGGCGCGATTGTTCGGCGCCGCGCGTGTAAGGCACCACACAGAAGGTGCAGAACTTGTCGCAGCCCTCCTGCACCGTCAGGAAGGCGCTGATGCCGGTGGCGGAAGGTTCGGCCAGGGAATCGAATTTCTCCAGGGCCGGAAAATCGGTTTCCAGCACATGGCCCTGTTCGCGCGCCGCACGCGCGATCATCTCCGGCAGGCGGTGATAGGATTGCGGGCCGACCACCAGATCGACCGCGGGCTGGCGCGCCACGATCTCCTCGCCTTCGGCCTGGGCGACACAGCCGGCCACCGCCAACACCATGCGCCCGCCGCCTTTGGCCTTTTCGGCTTTCAGGGTCCGAAGCTTGCCCAGCTCGGAATAGACTTTCTCGGCCGCCTTCTCGCGGATGTGACAGGTGTTGAGGATCACCATGTCGGCGCCTTCGGGCCCATCCGTCGCCGCATAGCCCAGCGGCGCCAGCAGATCCGCCATCTTAGCGGAATCATAGGCGTTCATCTGGCAGCCATAGGTTTTGACGAACAGCTTCTTCATATGGGCCGGTTTATCGGGTCCGGGGGCAAGGAATTCAAGGTCAAGTATGGCCGGCCAGGGCGCGCGCCACGCCATGCTGCACCACGCTTTGCGCCTGTTTTGCCAGGGTTTTGCGGTCCATCACGTCCAGGCTGAAGGGCTCATGGAACTGGACCACCACATCCAGCGGTCCCGCCTTCAGTGCTTCCCACAGATGCGGCACCATTTCCATGTCGCCATACCAGGCAAACAGCGGGCGGGTCTCGCGCCCCATCGGCAGGCCGTGCAGCCCGGTAAAGGCGGCGGAGACCGGCTGCACCTTCACATGACGGCCGCTCTCCAAGACCGCTTCGGCCGCGCCCAACAGCGCGCTCTTGAACGGCAGCACCCGGTTGCCGTCATGGCTGGTGCCTTCGGGGAACAAAAGCAGCGTGTCGCCGGCCAGAAGGCGCTCGCGGATTTCGTCGCGGGTTTCCCCGGTCGAGCTGCGGCGGCTGCGTTCGACAAAGACGGTGCGCTGCAGCCGGGCCAGGGTGCCGAACAGCGGCCAGGTTCCCACTTCCGCCTTGGCGACAAAGGACAAAGGCGTCACCGCCGAGAAGATCACAATGTCGGCCCAGCTGGTGTGATTGGCCACCATCAGCACGCCTTCGCCGGTGACGGGCTCGCCCACCACCCGGATGTTGATGCCGAACAGGGCCGCGACCACGCGATGATAGCGCCAGGGAAAAGTGCGGGCGGCGCGGCTGCCGAGTTTCAGCAACAGCCATTGCACCGGCATGCCCAACAAAGTGAGAAACAGAAAACCCGCGGCGAGCGAGGCAGCGCGCATCCTGGCCATCAGGCGACCATCAGGCGGTTATCATCAGGAAGTGGGGGGCTTGCGCCCCTTGGGCACGCCGTAAAGCTCCAGCCGGTGATCGATCAGCTCGAAGCCCAGCTCTTCGGCGACCCGGCGCTGCAGCTTTTCAATGTCCTCATTGCGGAATTCGATCACGCTTCCGGTCGCCACATCGATCAGGTGATCGTGATGGGATTCCGGCACTTCTTCATAGCGCGAGCGGCCATCGCGGAAGTCATGCCGCTCCAGAATGCCGGCATCCTCGAACAGCTTGACGGTGCGATAGACGGTGGCGATGGAGATATGCGGGTCGATGGAGGAGGCGCGACGATAGAGCTCTTCCGCGTCCGGATGATCGGCGGCGTCCGACAGCACGCGCGCGATCACGCGGCGCTGGTCCGTCATCCTGAGGCCCTTGTCGACGCAGGCTTTCTCGATCCGCGTCACGCGATGTTCCCTTTCATGACCGCAAGGTTAAGCGAAATCCCCCGCCAGCGGAAGCCTGAGAACCAGTGCGTCGCGCCCCTCATAATAGGCCTTGCGCTGACCGACCTTGGCGAATCCCAATCCGGCATAAAGCGCCAGCGCGGCGGGATTATCGGCACCCACCTCCAGGAACATGGTGGTGGCGCCCAGCTCTCGCGCCCTGCTGATAGCGGCTTGCAAAAGGGCGCGGCCCAACCCCTTGCCGCGGGCGTGCGGCGCCACCGCCAGGGTCAAAATCTCGGCTTCGTCGGCGGCCGCGCGCCCCAGCACAAAGCCATCGTCATGGATAAAGGCAAAGGTGCCGGGCGCCGCCAGCATGTCGGACAAGGTGGCGGCGTCCCAGGCGCGCGCGAAAGAGGCGGCATGCAGCACGGCAAGCGATGCGGTGCCGGCGGCGGGATCGAAAGGCAGAACGTCAGACAAGCGCTTTACCCCCGGGCAGCTTGGCATCGGGCGCGCGCAGATAGAGCGGCCCCGGCGCGTGATCGGGCGCGGGTAATGTGCGCGCCAAACGTGCCACCCATAGCGCATCGGGTTGGCGGATCTGCGACAGCGCGAAATCCTGGCCCAGACTTTCCTGGGCCTGGACCGCGCCGGTTCCCGCGATCGCGCAAGCCCCGAATGCCTTGATGCGTGCCAGCGCGTCGGCGAAAGGGAGCACCACCGGCGGCAGGACAACCTCGCCGCCTTGCTTCAGCAGCAGATAGGCTTCCTCGCGGCGCGCGTCATGGATCGCAGCCGCCCGCCTCTCGCCGGTTTCGGCCATTGCCGCGGTGGCCATCGCGTCCAGCGTCGTCACACCGATCAGCGGAATTTTCAGCGCCAGCCGCAAGCCCCGCATGAAGGCCAGCCCGACGCGCTGGCCCGTGAAGGTGCCTGGTCCGGTGGTGACGGCAAGACGGGTAAGCTGGGCGAAATCGGCTTTCGCCGCCTTCATCGCCTCATCGACCATCGGCGCCAGGCGCTCGGCGTGACCGCGCTCCATCGGCTCGAAGATATGGGCGAGAATGTTCTCGCCATCCAGCAGCGCCACCGAACAGGCGCCGAGAGCGGTATCTACGGCAAGCAGCATCACAGGAGCTTCATTTTAATATTGGCGCTCTCGCTCACGCGAACGCGCAGCGCGGTATCTACGGCAAGCAACATCAGAGAATCTGACAGGCTTCGTCGAAGGAAAGCCGCTCATTGCGCGGCCGATAACCGCCTTCGGCGCCATAGCCCAGATTGCACAGGAAATTGGACTTGATCCGGGTGCCGGCGAAAAACTCCGCATCGATGCCGTCATGATTGAAGCCGCCCATCGGCCCGCAATCCAGGCCCAGCGCCCGCGCCGCCACAATGAAATAGCCGCCCTGCAAGCTGCCGTTGCGCAAGGCGTGGATCTTGTTGGCTTCGCTGTCGGTGAACCAGCTCGGCGCCTTGGGATTGTAGAGCCTGGAGAGATGGCGCGGGAAGTCGAGGTCATAGCCCAGAATCGCGGTGACCGGCGCTTCCATGCTCTGGCGCACATTGCCGGCCTCCAGATGCGGCTTCAGCCGTTCTTTCGCTTCCGGCGACATCACAAAGACGATGCGCGCCGGGGTGATGTTGGTGGCGGTCGGGCCCCAGCGCATCAGGTCATAGATCGCCATCAGCAGCGCCGGGCTGACTTTCTTGTCCAGCCACTTGCGCATGGTATGGGCTTCGCGGAACAGCGTATCCAGCGCCGCATCGCTGACGGCGTGATGGGCTTCGGAAAGATACGCTTCGTCCGTGCTCATCTACACTGCTTCGACCGCGGTGACTTCGGGCACATAGTGGCGCAGCATGTTCTCGATGCCGTTCTTGAGCGTCATGGTCGAGGAGGGGCAGCCGGCGCAGGAGCCCTGCATGTGCAAGGAGACAATGCCCGAGGACCCGTCAAAGCCCTTGAAGATGATGTCGCCGCCATCGGCCGCCACCGCGGGGCGCACGCGGGTCTCGATCAGCTCCTTGATCTGCTCGACCACTTCGGCGTCTTCCTCGCTGTAAGTCTCCTCGGTTTCCTCCGCGCTGCCTTCGAGCAGCGGCAGGCCATGGGTGAAATGCTCCATCACCGCGCCCAGGATGGCGGGCTTCAGATGCTTCCAGTCGCCGTCGCGCTTGGTCACCGAGATGAAATCGGAGCCGAAGAACACGCGGCTGACCTCCGGGATGGCGAACAGCGCCTTGGCCAGGGGTGAGCGCTCGCCCTGTTCCGGGCTGGGGAAGTCGGCCACCGCGCCCTCGCCCATCACATCCCGCCCGGGCAGGAATTTGAGGGTGTTGGGATTGGGGGTGGATTCGGTCTGGATGAACATCGGCTGTGTCCGAAAGGCTCGTGCTTTACATGAACCCTGGTGCCCCAAGCATCAAGGGAAACAGGCAATTTACTTTCACCCGGGTGATATTGACTCCCATATTTTACCCGGATAAATATCGATCATGACTTATACAGCCTTTTCCGGTTTCGACCTGCTGGCGTCCGGCTCTCTGGCCCAGGTCTATGCCGCCTGCCGGGATGCGGCCGGAGCCCTGATCTTCGACCGGGAAACCGGGCGGGTGGTCGATATCGACCCCCGCTTTCCGCCGGGCGAGGAAGGCGCCAAGCCGGGCCGGCCGAAGCTGGGCGTGGTGGCGCGGGAGGTCACGTTGCTGCCCCGGCATTGGGACTGGCTGGCGACCCAGCCGGGCGGGGCGTCGGTGGCGCTGCGCAAGCTGGTGGAGGAAGCCAGCCGCAATCCAAAGGCACAACAGCGGGCGCGCCGCGACGCGGCCTATCGCTTTGCCACCGCACTGGTGGGCAATGCGCCCGGTTACGAAGAGGCGATGCGCGCGCTCTATGCCGGCCAGGCCGAGGACTTCGCCGCCCATATCGAAGCCTGGCCGGCGGATGTACGGCGCGTGCTGGAAGACATGACGGCGGGAGCGTTCTGAATGGGCCGCAAGGAACGTCTCGCCGCCTTCATCGAACAAGTCTGGTCGCAGGGCCGCATCGAGGCCTGTGATGACTTCATCGGCGAAACCTATGCGGTGCGCCACGATCCGCACGATCCCTGGGATGGACAAACGTTAAGCCGCGACGGCTTCAAGGAGCGTGTGCGCCTGTCGCGTGGCCCGCTGCCGGACCAGCGTTTCACCTTGGTGTCGATGCTGGAAGACGGCGCGGCAATCGCGGTCGCCTGGACCTGGCAAGCCACGCACACAAGCGACATTGGCGGCTTTGCCGCGACCGGCAAGCGTCTCACCATGTCGGGCCTGACCATCTATGACTTTGATGCGGAAAACCGGATCCGCGGCCATTGGCAGGCCGCGGACCGGCTGGGCGTGTATCACCAGCTGATGCGCAATGCCGGCGCGGAGCGACCGGCAACCCGAAGCGCAGCTGAGGGCCTGCCGGCGCGACCACTCTAAAAGTCGACCGCGATGCCCTTGCGCTCCCAGTCGCCATAGCGCGTGGGTTCGGGGCCCTTGGGACCGCCATTTTCCGGCGGCAATTGCGCCTTAGCTTCCTTTGCCCTGCGGGCGTCCGCCTCGGCCCTGGCGCGGGCGCCGGCTTCGGCGATACGGGCGGCGATGTCGGCTTGATCGGTCATGCCGCGATCTTACATTTATGCCTGTCGGAGAGAAATGATGAATACGCTGCGCACCGGTATCCTGATGGCGGCCCTGACCGGGCTGTTTTTGGCCGTGGGCGGCGCGATCGGCGGCGCCAATGGCATGGCGATCGCATTCGCCTTTGCCCTGGCGACCAACCTTTTTGCCTACTGGAACTCGGACAAGGTGCTGCTGTCCATGTACGGCGCCCGGGAAGTGGACGCCCGGAGCGCACCCGATCTTTACCGGCTGGTGGAACAGCTGGCCGCAAAGGCCGGTCTTCCCATGCCGCGCGTCTATATCACCGACAATCCCCAGCCCAATGCCTTTGCCACCGGCAGGAGCCCCGAACACGCCGCGGTGTGCGTCACCTCGGGCCTGCTCTCACAGGTCAATCCGGAAGAACTGGCCGGCGTGCTGGCGCATGAGCTGGGGCATGTGAAGCATCGCGACACGCTCACCATGACCATCACCGCGGTCATGGCGGGCGCGATTTCCATGCTGGCGAACATGGCCTTCTTCATGGGCGGCGAGCGCGACCGCAACAATCCCTTGGGGCTTGCCGGGATGCTGCTGGTGACCTTGATGGCGCCCATTGCGGCAGTGTTGGTGCAGGCGGCGATTTCACGCTCCCGCGAGTTCGACGCCGACAAGGCGGGTGCGGAGATCACCGGCCGGCCGCTGTGGCTGGCCAGCGCATTGGGGCGTATCGAGACGGCGGCGCAGCGCATCGACAATTATCCCGCCGATGCCAACCCCGCCACGGCGCACATGTTCATCATCAATCCGCTGCATGGCGGACTGTCGGGCCTGTTCGCCAGCCATCCTTCGACCGAGGAACGCGTCGCGCGACTGCGCATGATGGCGGGTGGGGGTGCGGTCCCTGTACGCAGGGGACCTTGGGGCTAAGCCCTTCCCTGCGCTAAACACCCACGCATGACCGATACCGGCCTTCCTGCGCGGCGTGCCGCGCTTGCCATCGTCTCCGGCGTGCTGCGCCAGCGCCGGGCGCTGGATTTCCAGCTCGAGGGTTTGAAGAGCCTTCCCCCGCGCGATGCCGGTTTCGCCCGGGCGCTGGCCAGCCAGACCCTGCGCCATCTGGGCGTGCTGGATGCGGTGCTGCGCGGCATCATGCAGAAGCCATTGCAGCCGCATAAAGCGGGCGCCGCCAGCGAGATATTGCTGCTGGGCGCCTGCGAATTGCTGATCCTGAAAGTCGCGCCTCATGCCGCGGTCGATGCCGCCAACCAGCTCGCAGCGAAAGACAGCAAGGCGGTGCATTTCAAGCCGCTGATCAACGCCGTGCTCAGGCGCGTGTCGCGTGACGGCGAGAGCGTTCTGGCAGAACTGGACACAGAGCGCCTGTGCACGCCGGACTGGCTGTGGACGCGTTGGCTTGGCCAATATGGCGAGAAGACGACCCGCGCCATCGCGAGCGCGCACCTCAAACAGGCACCCCTCGATATTGTCCTGAAGTCTGGCGACGCGCCGGCACCGGAAAGCGAGACCTTGTTCGGAACGGTGCGCCGGCTGTCAGCCGAAGGCCGGGTCGAAGAGCTGCCCGGTTTTGCCGAAGGCGGCTGGTGGGTGCAGGACGCCGCCGCCACCTTGCCCGTGCACCTGCTGGGCGATGTCGCGGGAAAAAAGGTGATCGACCTCTGTGCCGCGCCGGGCGGCAAGACCTTGCAGCTGGCGGCGGCCGGCGCGCATGTGACCGCGGTTGAAATCGACGCCACGCGCGCGGAGCGTATCCGCGAGAATCTGGCCCGCACCAAACTCTCCGCCGATGTGCTGGTCGCCGATGCGCGCGATGTCGAGATCAAGGCGCCGCTGGTCTTGATCGATGCGCCCTGCACCGCCACCGGCACCATCCGCCGCCATCCCGACCTGCCCTGGATCAAGGGCGCGGCCGATGTGACCGTTTCCGCTGCAGCCGCTTACGAGATTCTGGAAAGCGGCGCGTCGCTGGTCGAGCCGGGCGGCACTTTGGTTTTTGCCGTCTGCTCGCTGGAGCGCGAGGAAGGCGAAGAGCAGATCGCGGCTTTCCTGGCCAGTCATCCCGAATTCGCGCGCGTTCCGCTGACCGCCGGCGATGTCTTCGGTCACAGCGAATGGATCATGCCCGATGGCGACCTGCGCACCCTGCCCTGTCATCTCTCCGACAAAAGCGGCATGGATGGATTCTACGCCGCGCGGCTGAAGCGGCTATAGCCGCCCCAGCGCATAAGCGATGGCCAGATAGACCTTGCCGGTGTCGGCCGAGAGCAACGTGGATGTCAGCAGACCGCCGCCATCGCCCTGGCGCGCCTGATTCAGCAAGGTTTCGAATTCCGCCAGATAGGCGTCGGCCGCGTCATGGAAGCGCTTGTCGTCGCGATACAGGTTGGTGATGCGGTCCACCGCGGAGTCGTCGATGGTGCCCGACAGCCGGCGCGCGAAGATGGCGCGATCGCCCGCCAGATAGCGCTTCCAGTCCTCTTCGCCCGGCTCGCTGGTATCCAGCGCCGAAAGATCGATCGCCATGTCGGCCAGGGCCAGCTCCAGCGCGCCCAGGGTCGCAGCCGTGTCCAGCCCCGACGCCGCCGGGGTCGATCGCGGCAAGCGGATTTCGCTTTCCTGCTCGGCCGCGGCCAGCAGGGTCTTCATCTCCCAGCTCTTGCCGTCATTGGCGCGCGCCGGCTTGTCGTTGGGTTTGCGGGCCGTAAGCTTGCGCGCCAGGCCCTTCAAGCCATCGGGTTCGGGCCCGGGCGCCACCGGCTTCATCGGGCCGCCGGCATCGGGCGGCGTCACCTTGCCGGTCGAACGCGCGTGAAGCGTGGACATGGTGCGCGCCGACAGATCCAGGATCTGTTCCGTCTCGGTCGCCATCATCTGGCGTACCCGGCGCGCTTCTTCCGCCGCCAGGCCGGGCAGGCGGATCAGGTGCTTTTCCACGTCCTTGGTGGTTTCCGACAGAAGCGTCTTGATCTTGCTGGCTTCGGCGCTCATCTCGCCGCTGGCGCGCAGCAGCCTTTCACATTCCGCCATCGCCTCGCCCACCAGCAGGCGCGCATCGTGCTTGGCCTGGGCGGAGCTTTCGCCGATCAGGGTCTTGGCACCTTCGCCCGCATCCTTGATCGCGGCCGAGAGTGTCGCCAGCACCTGCGAAGCCGCTTCGCTGGTTTCCTTCAGCCGGTCGGCCTCGCGCGCAAAGGCGTTGGTCAGCTGGGCGGCGCGCGACGCCGCATTGGCCATGATCAGTTCCAGATGCCGCTCGGCATCGCCGGTGACGGTTTCGAACTTCCTGGCTTCCCCGCCCAGCGCCTGAATGGCGTTTTCCATGCCCACGCGCTGCTGCGACAGAGCGGATTCGAAAATCTCGCTTTCGTTCTTCAGCTTCTCGACCAGATCGCCCATCTGGGCGCGGTGCTTTTCGTGACGCGCCAGCACGAATTCGGCGCGCGCCATGGCGGCATCGGCCACTTCCTGGATGCGCGCGCCTTGGGCTTCCAGCGACTTGGCGGCTTCCAGCGGCGCTTCGGCGGCCAGGGTGATGGCGGCGCGGAAACCGGCGGCCTGCACGTCCAGCGACTGGGTCGCCATCTTGAGCGTGCCTTCGGCGGATTCCATGGTCGCTTTCAGCTGCGCGGCGCGGCCGGCCACGGTTTCGCCGGCGCGGCCCGCGGCTTCGGTCAGCTGGTCGCCCAGAGTTTCGATGCGCGCGCTTTCCTGGTTGAGGCGCGCCGCAATCGTCTCGCTGCGCACCTGGGCACGGGCGCCGGCATCGTCCAAAGTCGAAATCTGCTTTTCCAGCACCGCTTCCAAGGTGCGCATGCGCTGGAACGCGACATCCAGGCCGGTGTTCAGCCCATCAAGCTCGCGGCGCACGGCCCGCGCCAGCCGCGCCGCATTGTTGGCGGCGGTATCGTCGGCGGCAAACAGCCGCTCGCTGGCGGCGAGCAAAGTACGGGTGGCATCGGTCATGGCGGCGCTGCGCGCAAGTGCTGTGGCGACGCTGAGAAACAGGATGGGCGGCAACAGAATGCCGCCGGTAAACGCGGCCTTGGCCGCCAGGGTCAGGTGGTTCAGGCCCTGCGGTCCCAGCAGACCCCAGATGAAAGCGCCGGAAACCCCGACCCAGAAAAGCGAGATCGCGGCGCCGCCCAGGAGCGCGACGCGTGCAAAGCGGCTGGGCCGAAGCTTGGGGATCGGCGCTGGCGCCGGCAGCGGCGGCTGCGCGGATGTGTTCGGTGGCTGGGGTTTTTCCAGCGGCACGGTCTGCCCGAACGTCTTAACCATCTGCGCTTTAGGCCCTGAATTCGTTGCCTTATTTAAGTTAAGCACAAAAGCTTAAACTTTCACATCGCAAACACCGCATTAACGCGGCTTTAGCCGGGCTTCGCACAGGATATCCGCGCCTTTTTCTGGAAGAAGCCATGGCTGACACGCCCGTCGATCTGTCCCACCTGGCCCGCTATACCGGCGGCGACAAGGTGCTGAATTCCGAAATCCTGAAACTGTTCGACGGCCAGGTCAGCGAGATGGTCACCCAGCTTCTGGGCGTGCTGGAGCAGCGCGACGCCCGCAGATGGCGTGAAGTCACCCACACCATCAAGGGCGCGGCGCGCGGCGTCGGCGCTTTTGCCATGGGCGAAGTCGCCGCCAATGCCGAGCCGGTCGATCCCGCCTCCAGCCCCGACCGCGCCATTCAGATGATCGAAGCGCTGCGCGTACAGGGCGAAGCCGTGCAGGCTTTTATTGCTGATTATCTGGCTGCTTAATTCAGTTACCCCCATCCGTCACAGCTCAGGTCGGCTCCGCCGACACTTCGCTGTGACACCTTCCCCCTCCGATGGCTCCGCCATGAGGGGGAAGGAAGCTGTCGGATGCTGATGGTCGCGCCGCGAAATGCGGCGCTCGAGTGCTTGAGCCACGCCAACCGTCCTATATAAGCCTGCCCGGAACTGCCCGCCGGCCGCGCGCGCTGCATCGCAGCACTGCTTGGGGGCGGGGTTGTTGGCCAGGGTATTTTTACATATAAGAACGACGGTTTTCTCAGCCTGTACATCAAATTAGCTGTGGAATACCCGCCAGAAGCCAAGGACGCAAAGAGAATGACTGCTCAGCCCATCGAAACCGACGTTGCCATTATCGGCGCGGGCCCCATCGGCCTGTTCGCCGTGTTCGAGCTGGGGCTGCTGGACCTCAAATGCCACCTGATCGACATCCTGGACCGCCCGGGCGGCCAGTGCACCGAGCTCTATCCGGAAAAGCCGATCTACGACATTCCGGGCCTGCCCATCGTCACCGGCCAGGAGCTGGTCAACCGCCTGCTGGAGCAGATCAAGCCGTTCAATCCGCAATTCCATTTCGGCGAGATGGCGACGGCGCTGGAGAAGCAGGCCGACGGCCGCTGGAAGCTCAAGACCGATGCGGGCACCGAGATCATCGCCCCCGTGGTGGTGATCGCGGCCGGCGCGGGCTCGTTCCAGCCCAAGCGCCCGCCGGTGGCCGGCATCGAGCAGTTCGAGAATGCCGGCGACGGCGTGGGCGTGCATTACGCCGTGCGCAAGATGGACACGTTCCGCGGCAAGAACATCCTGATTGCCGGTGGCGGCGACAGCGCGCTGGACTGGGTGATCAACCTGGCGCCCTTGGCCAAGAGCATGACCCTGGTCCATCACCGCGACGGCTTCCGCGCCGCTGCCCACAGCGTCAACCAGATGCGCGAGCTGGAGAAGCAGGGCAAGGTCAAGTTCCATGTCGCCAGCGTCAAGGCGCTGCATGGCGAGCCGGGCAAGCTGGCGGGCGTGACCCTGCAGGGCGCCGACAAGAGCGAATGGCATCATGAAGCCGATGTGTTCCTGCCCTTCTTCGGGCTGACCATCAAGCTGGGCCCCATCGCGGAATTCGGCATCAACCTGCACGAAAACCTGATCCCGGTGGACACGGCGCGCTTTGAAAGCCAGACCCCGGGCATCTTCGCCATCGGCGACATCAACACCTATGCGGGCAAGCTGAAGCTGATCCTGTCCGGCTTCCATGAAGCGGCCCTGATGTCGCAGGCCGCTTTCCATGTCTGCCGTCCCAATGAGAAGCTGCGCTTCCAGTACACGACCTCCTCCTCCAACCTGCAAAAGAAATTGGGTGTCTCGTGAAGATCCACGCCGTCGACCGCCAGGGCAAGGAACATGAGCTGGAAGGCCGCGAAGGCTGGAGCGTGATGGAAATCCTGCGCGATGGCGGGCTGGATATCGCCGCGGAATGCGGCGGCGCTTGCGCCTGCGCCACCTGCCACGTCTATGTGAATGACGGCTGGTTCGACAAGCTGCCCAAGCCGTCGGAAGCCGAGATCGACATGCTGGATATGGCGCTGGCGGTGGAACCCAATTCGCGCCTGTCGTGCCAGATCATCTGCAGCGACACCACGGACGGCATCAAGGTCACGGTCGCGCCGGAGTAGGGCGACGCGCCTTACCCACTTTTAATTCCGCGAAACGCCGCTAGGCTCCTGCACGGGTCGGGGGCTGAATGACAGTCGCGCACGTCTACACTGTTGCGTTCCAGGGGATCGAAGCCCGCTGGAGCATCGGCCAGCCGAGCGCAGCGAAGGCGTCGGCCGTGCGACCATTGAAAACTACGAGCGGGCTTCGATGACCGTAGCTCACGTTTACACCGTGGCGTTCCAGGGGATCGAAGCACGCGAAGTCGATGTGCAGGTTCACATCGGCGAAGGCGGCAACGGGCTGATGACCATCGTCGGCCTGGCCGACAAGGCGGTGACCGAAAGCCGCGAGCGGGTGCGCGCGGCGCTCTCGGCCATCGGCCTGGCCCTGCCCTTCAAGCGCATCACCGTGAACCTGGCGCCGGCCGACCTGCCCAAGGAAGGCTCGCATTACGACCTGCCCATCGCGCTGGGCCTGTTGGCGGCGATGGGCGTGATCCCCGCCAGCGAGATGGCGGGCTATGTCGCGCTGGGCGAGCTGTCGCTGGATGCGGCGGTGACGGCGGTGGCCGGTGTGCTGCCCGCGGCGATTGCCGCCAATGAGCAGGGGCGCGGACTGATCTGTCCCGCCGCCAACGGACCCGAAGCCGCCTTTGCCGGCGGCATCGAGGTTCTGGCGACGCCGTCCCTGATCGCCCTGGTCAATCACATGAAGGGCGCCTCGGTCCTGACGCCGCCCGTGCCGCAGGTGGCGACCACGGCACGCACTGCGCCCGACCTGCGCGATGTGAAGGGCCAGGAAAGCGCCAAGCGCGCGCTGGAGATCGCCGCGGCCGGCGGCCACAACCTTCTGATGATCGGCCCGCCCGGCGCGGGCAAGTCGATGCTGGCGCAGCGCCTGCCCGGCCTGTTGCCGCAACTGGATGCGCGCGAGGCGCTGGAGATTTCCATGATCCAGTCGCTGGCCGGCGCGCTGGAAGGCGGCGCGATCTCGCGCATCCGTCCGTTCCGCAATCCGCATCATTCCGCCTCGATGGCGGCCCTGGTGGGCGGCGGATTGAAAGTGAAGCCGGGCGAAGTTTCGCTGGCGCATCTGGGCGTGTTGTTCCTGGACGAGCTGCCGGAATTCCAGCGCGCCGTGCTGGACAGTCTGCGCCAGCCGATCGAGACCGGCGAGGCGGTGGTGGCGCGCGCCAATGCCCATGTGCGCTATCCGGCGCGCTTTCAGCTGGTGGCGGCGATGAACCCTTGCCGCTGCGGCTATTTGAGCGATCCGGCGCTGGGCTGCGGCCGCGCCCCCAAATGCGCCACCGATTACCAGTCGCGCATTTCCGGACCCCTGTTCGACCGCATCGATTTGCATGTGGAAGTGGCCGGTGTCTCGGCCGCGGACCTGGCCTTGCCGCCGGCGGCGGAAGGAAGCGCCGATGTCGCCAAGCGCGTGATGGCGGCGCGACAGATTCAACGAGACCGTTTTCAGGACCACGCGATCCGCACCAATGCCGAAGCCGAGGGCGAATTGCTGGACCAGATCGCCAAGCCGGATGCGGCAGGCGCCAAACTTCTGACCGAAGCGGCGGAGCGGATGAAGCTGTCGGCGCGCGGCTATCACCGGGTGCTGAAAGTGGCGCGCACCATCGCCGACCTGGCCGGCGCCGATACCGTCTCAAAAGCCCATATCGCCGAGGCGCTGTCCTATCGCCGGCTCACGCATCTGGCGTGAGGTGTCTTTCCTCTCCCCTTGTGGGAGAGGAAGAAAAATCATTCGGGTTAGCGGAGCGCCAGCGACGCTCAACCCATTGATTTTTCAGGTGAGGGGTAAGTGAGAAATAGAACGCACCCCTCACCAGCAAAATCTAAGCACTTGGCTTCGCCCTCGCTTGCCAAGTGCAAGATTTTGCGTCCTCTCCCTCAAGGGGAGAGGACATATTTTGCATTGCTGAAGCGCTGTCCTATCGGCGGCTCACGCATCTGGCGTGATTACCCACCAATTCATCCACGCTGCAATTGCAGGCCGCCCGAACCTATTGATATTGCAATCTATGTGGCGGGGCGTCGACTTTGACAGACCGAAACTCCAGGCAGACGGACTGAGTCGCTCTGCGTGGCGCTAGAAAGAACCCACGCGACTCGGGTATTATTAGTTACATGGCTAAATGCACAGCGCCGAGGCAGGGCCATCGCACGTCTAGCGGCCGTGACGCCTGTCCGGCCTGCGGAGGCCGGTCTCGTGGCTGGGGTTCCTCGTACACGCCTGCCTACACCCCATCCTACTTCCCTTCCTCATCCTACTTCCCTTCCCCGGCTTTTTCCCCGTCAGGTGGCGGTGGGGGCCGCGGAAGCGGTGGCAGCAAATCCACCGGCAGAAGCGTGAAGCCGCGCTGGTCCGGTGCCAGTTCGCCAGTCTTTTACACGCCTGCGGAAGTGCGGGCGCTCACGCCGATCCGCGAAAGCGTCGAGAAGCGGGTGCCCTTGCCTGACCCTCGGGACGTCTTCCTCTGCCATGCCTGGGACGACCGGCAGGGAGCCGCCAAGGAGCTGCACGACCTGCTCGTATCGCGGGGCGTCTCAGTCTGGTTCAGCGAGAAAGACGTTGGCCTCGGTACGTCCTTGCTGCGCGAAATCGACAAGGGCTTGGCGAAGTCGCGTGTCGGCGTAGTTCTAGTGACCCCCGAATTTCTGCGCCGCGTTCAAAGAGAAGGCATCGCCGAGAAAGAGCTTTCGGCCCTTCTAGCGCGTGATCTGCTCGTTCCCGTCATTCACAACACGACGTACGACGCCCTGCGCGATGTCAGCCCCTTACTCGGCTCGCGAAGCGGGCTCGACACCGCAGAAGAGTCGATGGCAACCGTAGCGGCCAAGCTCGCCGAGTTGGTTGCCCTTCCGACTTCTTGACAGTCGGGGCCGAGGTCCGATGATAGTCTGCAATCTCGACGACAGCGGCAAGGACAAGGCGAATCCTATCACAAGCCTTGGCGGTTACGCTGCGCCCCAAGCTGCATGGGATCAATTCGAAGTCGAAGCTGCGCCGATCTTTCAGCGGTACATTGGCGACGCCCCCTTCACGCGGTCGATTTGTATAGGACGCAAGGCCTGTACGAGGGTTGGAGCGTGCTAAAGAAGCAATCCTTCGTCGCGCAGCTTTGCCTCAAGCTCTACCCGCATGGGCCGCTTGGCGTCAGCTTTTCAGTTTTGAAAGCCAGCTACGCCAAGAGGGCGCTAGAAGCGGTTAAGCGCGGCCTCCGCAAGCGAACCGCTACTCCGTACACTTTCTGCATGACCGCCATTCTCAACTGGATTCTTGGGGACGTGGGTCTTGGCAAGGTGGTACACGAGTCTGGGCTTTTATTCAGATTGGAAGACGGTCACGAGAATAATAACGACGCTAAATTAGCGTTAGATCGCATCCGGGAAGAACAGCAGTTGGACCACGTCCAGCCCATGATGTTTCTAAAGAAGACTGACTGTCGTGCGATCCAGATGGCTGATCTATTTGCCTATTATGTGCGCCGACACAACGCCAAAACCGACCCCGTTACGCGGGCCGAACCCGAAACCGATCCGGTGCTGAAGGTTCTTATGGAGAATCTGCGCTTTCGTACTTACGTCGCCACAGACTTCGGGCCTGACATCAAGGCTACGCGTTTTTTTGGGCCGATGGGTCGCTTAGTAGATCAATGAGGAAAAATTTCGACGTTATTCGCTCATAAATTACTGGTTGTTCTCTTTCTTTTTTTGCTGCCAGGCCATGCAGTTCTGGTACGCGTCCTGATAGATCTGGGTCGCGGGGCCGACACTGTGACCATAGGCGTCCATCGCGCTGCCGGCCGCGATGGCTTCGCAGTCATCGCCGCGGCGAACCGCCTGGGCCGCGAAGCTGTTGTCTTCAGGCCGCGCGCAGCTTGACAGGAAAACTGCCGACAAAGCCAAGACGGTAAATTGTGCTTTCATCGCGCTGGACGCAATTCTCACCAAAAGCCAGAGAAGAGAAAAGAGAGAGAAGAGCGCTCGCAGTCGCTGCGGGGGCTTCGCGCCACTTGCTCCTGCTCGCTAAGAGGAGAGAAGAGAAGATTTATGTCCGCTTTGGCAAGCGGACCCGTCGCATTGTCTGTCCGCGCGCGAAAGAAGGTCGCTGGCGGAAAACACCCTGTCAATATGGTTTGGAATAATGTTGCGCGGCGATGTGCGATATTTTTCCGGCGCGGCAAATCGGTATCTCAAGGAACCTTGTAAGAGGCGCTTGATGCCTAGCCCGGCCACCACTTCAGTTCCCTGGCCGCAAAGCCATGCGCCGTGGCGATCTCTTCCGCTTGCGCCTGGGTGATCTGCTGGCCGTTGCGCCAGAACTCGATCTGCAGCCAGGGCCGTTCAGGCAATATGTATTTCTGGCCCGAACCGTCATTGGGGTCCAGCAGCGAAAAACCGGTGGTGCGCGCCAGCACAAAGAAAGGCGGGCGCGGCGGCGCGATCTGATTGTCGTGCAGATGGATGTCGTCGTGAATGTCGCCGGCCTTCAATGTGCGGCCTTCGACACGGGCATAGCTTCTGACCGCCAGGAAGGGGCAGACCCGGACCGCATAGCGGCCGCAATCCTCATGGGTGAACGGGTCGATATACATGCCGTCTTCCATGAAGGACGAGCCGGGCCCGCCGATCAGCCAGATCTGGCCCGGCTGCAACGGCTTGCCGCACAAGCCGCAAAGCCTTTTCTCCAGCACCTCATCGACAACATTGGTGTTGTTGACCGAGAAATGCGCCACCCCGTTGATGTCGCGATAGACCACGATTGGAATGGGCAGGCCGCGGCGGTCGCGGTCATTGGCCTGCAGGCCGGGGGGAATTGGAACGTCCTTCACGCATCCTCAGGGCAATCGCGCCGCGTCCGCGCAATATAGGGCCCCGAGGCCGGGAAGAAAAAGAAAAGGTCAGATCATCGCGCCGAAGCGCAGGTCGGGGCCATAGCCCGGCTCGTCGGCCATTTTCATCTGCATGGTCTCGACCTGGTCCAGCACGACGGTCCAGAACAGGACCGAGTCATGGCTTTTGGAGTTGGCCGAGCCTTCCAGAAAATCCAGCACGATCTTTTCGGCTTCGTAGGGAAACTGTTCGATCACCATGGCGGCAACCTGAACCGGTTCGACATCCCACTTCTTCATTTGGCCCTCGCGCTGAAGAATACAGGGGCATTATTCCACCGACCGCGCTTTGGTTTGAGTAAGGAGAATCCCGCAAAGGCATGCGTATTTGTACCTAGTGCGGACCGGCGCCGCGCCATGGAACCCGGCCCGGACCCCCACAAAAGAGGGTGAATGCCTGTTAGCGTGTTTTTCGTCTCCCGCGGCCCCAGCCATGTGTGCATGGCTTTCGCCCGCTGAACGGGCTGGACAAATAGGCCGGAACCTTCCGGCGCCGCCGCCCGTTGTTCGGCCATATTGGTGGAGATTGCCGATGAAGCCGATTGCAATTCTGGGTGTGGTGCTGATCGTCGCGGGATTGGCCGCCCTGATCATCAGCCATGTCAGCTGGACCGAGACCAAGCCGCTGGTCGATCTGGGGCCGCTGCAGATCAATTCCCACGAACAGCACACGGTCTGGATTCCCACCGCCGCCGGGGTGATGGCGGTGCTGGCCGGCATCGGGCTTGTCTTTGCCGGAAAGCGTTCGGCCTAACCGCGTTTTTCGCTGCATTTGCGAAGGTTTTTGACGCTCGCGCTCGCGTTGCGAGGGCCATGCTTCCCGCCTATTGTCTCCCGCAATTCATCGATGGGAGTGAAATATGCGTTCTGTCACCAATATTGCGCTGGGCGTTTGTGTCGGCGTAGTCATCGGCGCGGCCGGCTTTGCCGCCCTGGCCCAGAAGGATCCGAAAGTCGGCGTCACGGTCAACGATCCGGCCGGCCCGCCCCCCGATCCCGCCGCCGTCAGCATGACCTTGCCCAAGGACATCAAATGCACCGGCAAAGTGGGCGAGATGCAGATGTGCTATCTCTATGGCGACCCCGCCAAGCCCGGCCCGTACATGGTCAAATACATCTGGTATCCGGGCCATTTCTCCAGGCCGCACTATCACAACAATGAACGCTTCGCCTATGTCGTGTCGGGCACCTGGTGGACCTCGACCAGCAAGACCTATGACGAGCGCACCACCTTCCCGGTCCATGCCGGTTCGGTTGCCGTGGACAAGCTGCGCGGCATCCATTGGGACGGCGCGCGCACGGGCGAGAAAGAACCCGCGGTGCTGGTCCTGGCGGGCACCGGCCCCAACATCACCCAGCAGGTGGATGAGAACGGCAAGGACCAGGGCCCGCCGCGCTGAAGGAGACGATGATGCGTCATCTCGCCATTCTTGCACTCTCGGCCCTGCTGGCGACGCCGGCCATGGCCGAAACCCAGGAACAGCTGCTGAATCAGGGCCCGCCCCAGACCAGCCAGCCCCTGCCCGACCCCAGCCATATTCCCATGGTGTTCGGCAAGGACATTCCCTGGAAGGGCGAGAATGGCGAGCATAGCGCCGCCTTGTTCGGCGATCCCAGCAAGCCCGGCATCTATGGCGTCTTGATCAAGTGGGACCCCGGCCATAATTCTAAGCCGCATTTCCACAGCACCGATCGCTACATCTACGTGATCTCGGGCACGTGGTGGGTGTCATCCAGCACCCATTACGATCCCAGCAAGATGTATCCGATCCCCGCCGGCAGCTATGTGCGCGACATCAAGAACACCATTCATTGGGATGGCGCCAAGGCCGAAACCGGCCCCTGCATCCTGATGCTGGTGGGCGAAGGCCCGATGACCAGCGAACGCTATGTGCCCAAGGACGCCGGCAAGGCGCCGGAGGGCCAGGATTTCGTGCCGGACAAGAAGTAATCAGACGTGTATCCAGAGACGCCGCCTGCCCGCACGCAGGCGGCGTCTTGCATGAGGGGCCGATGAAATTCCATCCCGTCTATCTGTTTCTCTTGATCCCCTATGCCGCCTGGGTCTGGGTGCCGTTCTACAACCGGATCGAACCTTCGCTGTTCGGCATTCCCTTTTTCTACTGGTGGCAGATTTTCGGCATCTTCCTGACCGCCGCGTCGATCCTGCCGGTCTATCTGCACCAGGAACGCCGCAAATGAACGCCACCATCATCGTCTTCCTGGCGTTGTTTGTTTTCGTCACCCTGGTCGGGCTGTTCGGATCGCGCTGGCGCGCCGGCGACCTGTCGCAGCTGCATGAATGGGGCCTGGGCGGGCGCAGCTTCGGCACCCTGATCACCTGGTTTCTTCTGGGCGGCGATCTCTATACCGCCTACACCTTCATCGCCGTGCCCGCTTTGATGTTCGGCGCCGGCGCGGCGGGCTTCTTCGCCGTGCCTTATGCGGCGCTGATGTATCCCGTGCTGTTCATGGCCTTTCCCAAATTGTGGTCGGTGGCGCACAAGCATGGCTACATCACCGCCGCCGATTTCGTGCGCGGCCGTTTTGGCCATCGCGGCCTGGCGCTGGCCATTGCCGTCACCGGCCTGGTCGCGGTGATGCCCTATATCGCGCTGCAGCTGGTCGGCATGCAGGTGGTGATCGCGGCCCTGGGCCTGGACTGGAACGTGGCCGTGCCGCTGCTGGGCACCGTGTCGGTGCCGCTGATCCTGGCCTTCCTGGTGCTGGCGGCCTTCACCTACACATCGGGCCTGCGCGGCACCGCCTTGATCGCGGTGGTGAAGGATCTGCTGGTCTATATCACCGTGCTGGCGGCGATCATCATCATCCCCACCGAGCTGGGCGGCTATGGCAAAATCTTTGCCGCCGTGCCGGCCAAGCAGGTGCTGCTGCCGCCCACGCCGCAAGGCAGCCTGGGCGCGGGCTTTGCCTATGTCACCCTGGCGCTGGGTTCGCTGCTGGCGCTGTTCCTCTATCCCCATTCGGTGACGGGGCTGCTGTCATCCTCCAGCCGCCATGTCATCCGCAGGAATGCGATGGTGCTGCCCGCCTATTCGGTGGCGCTGGCGCTGATCGCGCTGCTCGGCTACATGGCGCTCGCTTCGGGGGTCAAGGCGATGCCGCAATATGCGGCGGGCTTCAAAAGCTTCGGCAACAATTTCGCCGTGCCGGCGCTGTTCCTGCACATGTTCCCGGGATGGTTCGCGGGGCTGGCCTTCGCGGCCATAGCGATCGGCGCACTTATGCCGGCTTCGATCATGGCGATCGCCTGCGGCAATCTTTTCACCCGCAATATCTTCAAGGAATTCCTCGCGCCGGACTGCAAGCCCGAGACCGAGGCACGCATGGCCAAGCTGGTCGCCTTTGCCGCCAAGCTGGGGGCGCTGTTCTTTGTGCTGGAGCTGCAGACGGCCTATGCCATCCAGCTGCAGCTGTTGGGCGGCATCTGGATCTGCCAGACGGTGCCCGCCGTGCTACTGGCGCTGTATGTGCGGCTGGACCCGCGCGCGCTTCTGGCCGGCTGGGCCGTGGGCGTGGGGCTGGGCACCTGGATGGTGGTGGAGCTGGGCTTCAAGAGCTCGACCTATCCGATCCAGCTCTTCGGGCTGACCATTCCCTGCTACGCCGCGGTCAGCGCGCTGGCGGCGAACCTGCTGGTCAGCTGGTTGCTGACATTGGCTCTGCGCGGCAGCGCGGTGGTCCGCGACGAGACACGGGCGGAAGATTACGCCTGAATTCCTAATTCCTCTCCCCTTGTGGGAGAGGAAGAAAAATCATTGGGTTAGCGGAGTGGCAGCGACGCTCAACCCATTGATTTTTCAGGTGAGGGGTGAGCCGGGGATTACCCCTCACCCGAAACGCCCCGTGATATATTGCTCAGTGCGCTTGTTATCCGGCGCGGTGAAGATTTTTTCCGTGGCGCCATATTCGATCAGTTCGCCCAGATACATGAAGGCGGTGTAGTCGCTGGCGCGCGAGGCCTGCTGCATGTTGTGGGTGACGATCACGATGGTGTAGTCGGCCGCCAGCTCCTCGATCAGCTCCTCGACCTTGGCGGTGGAAATCGGGTCCAGCGCCGAGCAGGGCTCATCCAGCAGGATCACTTCGGGGCGGGTCGCCACGCTGCGGGCGATGCACAGGCGCTGCTGCTGGCCGCCCGACAGCGACAGGCCGGACGCATGCAGCTTGTCCTTCACTTCGGTCCACAGGGCGGCGCGGGTCAGCGCGCTTTCCACCCGGCCGTCCATCTCCGAACGCGGGATGCGCTCATAGAGTTTGATGCCGAAGGCGATGTTGTCATAGATCGACATGGGAAACGGCGTCGGCTTCTGAAACACCATGCCGATGCGGGCGCGCAGCAGGTTGAGGTCTTTCAGCTTCAGGATGTTCTCGCCATCCATCATGACTTCGCCCTCGGCCCGCTGGTTGGGATAGAGCTCGAAAATGCGGTTGATGGCGCGCAGCAGGGTGGACTTGCCGCAGCCCGACGGGCCGATGAAGGCCGTTACCTTGCGATCCATCAAGGGCAGAGTGATGTTCTTCAGCGACTTGGTCTTGCCGTAGAAGAAGCTCAGATCCCTGATGTCGATCTTGGTCTTTTCGGCGATGTCGACGGCGGCATCCATGGGTCAGGTCCGTTTCTGTTCAAGCAGGCGGGCGATGATGGAAAGCGCCAGCACGGTCGCGGTGATCAGCAGCGCGCCGGCCCAGGCGAGCGCGTGCCAGTCGTCATAGGCCGACATGGCGAACTGGAAGATCACCGCCGGCAGCGACGCCATCGGCTGGGTGATGTCCTTGCTGAAGAACTGGTTGTTGAAGGCGGTGAAGAGCAGCGGCGCGGTTTCGCCGGAGATGCGCGCCACCGCCAGCAGAACGCCGGTGATGATGCCGGCGCGGGCCGCCTTCCAGGTCACCGCCCGGATGACGAAGCTTTGCGGCGCGCCCAGCGCGGTCGCGGCCTCGCGCAAGCCATTGGGGACCAATAGCAGCATGTTCTCGGTGGTGCGCACCACCACCGGGATCACGATCACCATCAAGGACAGCGCGCCCGCCAGTCCCGAGAAATGGCCCATCGGCAGAACCACGATCTCATAGACGAACAGGCCGGTGACGATGGAGGGCGCCGACAGGAGAATGTCGTTCACAAAGCGCACCAGGAAGGCGAGCTTGGAATGGCGGGCATACTCGGCCAGATAGGTGCCGGCGAACAGGCCGATGGGCGTGCCCAGCAAGACTGCGCCCAGACTCATCACCACGCTGCCGAAGATGGCGTTGGAAAGACCGCCCGTCATGCCGGGCGGCGGGGTCGGCTGGGTGAAAAGATGCAGCGACAACGCCGAAATACCTTCCTTGAGCAGGGCGCCCAGGATGAAGGCCAGCCACAGAAGACCGAACAGGGCCGCACCCACCGAGAGGGCGATGAACAGCGTGTTGGCGAAGCGGCGGCGGATATAGAGCGCGCGATTGGCGATCATTTACTTTCCCTTGCCGCGTTCCAGCCGCATCAGCAGCAATTGCGCGCTGGCCAGAACGATGAAGGTGATGACGAACAGCAGCAGCCCCAGCTCGATCAGAGATGAGGTGTAGAGCGGAGTCGTCGCTTCCGTGAATTCGTTGGCGATGGTGGCCGAGATCGAGGTGCCGGGCGCGAACAGGGGCGCCACCTTGTGGGCGTTGCCGATCACGAAGGTGACCGCCATGGTTTCACCCAGCGCGCGGCCGAGCGCCAGCATGGCGCCGCCCACCACGCCGGTGGAGCAGAAGGGCAGGCAGACTTTCCACATCACTTCCCAGCTGGTGGAACCCAGTCCGTATGACGCTTCCTTCAGCACGCTGGGCACTGTCTCCAGCACATCGCGGGTCACCGCCGAAATGAAGGGCAGGATCATGATCGAAAGGATCAGCCCGGCGGTGAAGATGCCGATGCCGAAAGCGGCATCGCCGAACAGGAAAGTCAGGGTGGCGTTCTCGCCGAAGGCGGTGATGATCGGCTGCTGCACATGGGTCTGGAACCAGGGCGCGAACACGAACAGGCCCCAGATGCCGTAGATGATGGAGGGGATGCCGGCCAGCAGCTCGATGGCGATGCCGATGGGCCGGCGCAGCGGCCGCGGGCAAAGGTCGGTCAGGAAGATGGCGATACCCACACCCACCGGCAGGGCGATCAGCATGGCGATCAGCGAGGTGACAAGCGTGCCATAGATGGACGCCATGCCGCCGAAAATGTCGCGGGTGGGCCGCCAGGATTCATCGACGATGAAGCCGAAACCGAAAGCCTTGAAGGCCGGCATCGAGCCCAGGACCAGGGAGACGATCACGCCGGCGAAAATCAGGAGCACCGCGAGCGCCGCGGCCAGTGCCATGGCGCGAAAACGGAAATCGCCAGCACCGGCCTTGCGGGCAGTCTCGACGCGGGCGGAAAGGGCAGAAGGTTCGAGCAAGCTGATATCTGTCAAAGACGGCCCCGAAGGTCGCAGAAGCGGGCCGAATTCACACCCGGCCCACGCCACGAACATCACAGATTTGCGAAGGTTTCGTGACGACCGGCGCCAGGCTTGATACTACCACACAAGCCATTGATTTTATTGAAGATTTAGCTTATAGCCGCCGTTATTCTTCTTCTTCACTGTCGGGGAGCAAAGATCCTTGATCGGCCACTTCGGTTTTTCGGCGAGGTAGCTTGAATGTGGTTCCAGTGGGCCTGATTGGCGGATGACTGAAGGTTCTGCCCTCTAGCAGGTCCTCGACTGTCAAAATCTGTAGACGCCCGTGTTTGCCCCAAGGCGAACTGTAAAAGCCGGCGTCGGCAACTTCCTTTTTCATGGGCTTAGAGGGCTCCTCGAGAGTAATGAACCAGCCCATCGCGGCTTTTTCCCGCTCCACAACGCCTCGAAGATCACGAACATCGCCAGATTTGACGCCGCCCGATTTTACGGAGATGTAAACGTGCTTGTGCTCACTGCCGGGGCCGCCCTCTTGGAACGTCAGCTGTCCATCTATGCCGCGATCTGCGCCTTTGCCCTTGGCCGACGCACGTGCGCCAACTAGGCCGAGCGCCCAATGCTCGAATTGATGACGATCGTCTTTCGCAAGCTGTAGGGCGCCTTCAAGCGTCGTCGGCTCTCCAACAACTTCATAGTCATTCTTCGGCTTGATCCCGAAGGCATGAAGGAGTCGATGTTTAATGAGGCCCACCGCCAAATGGGTGATGTCTATACCGATCCACTGGCGTTTCATCTGCTGGGCGACAGCTATAGCCGTGCCGCATCCGCAGAACGGGTCGAGTACGACATCGCCTTCCCGGCTACTCGCTTCTATTACCCGAGCAAGTAAGGCTTCAGGCTTTTGAGTTGGATATCCCATCCGCTGCGTTTTATCAGCGGGCTGAATGCAGGGGATGCGCCAAACATTATCAATCGTACGGTCTTCTTTCAGGCGATAGATAACATGTCCTTCTTCATCTTTGGCGTTGACAATGCGGCCGTCTTCCTTCCGTCGCGCCAGTTGCTTGACAGGTTTGTCACGCTTTTCCTTGAGCTGTCTGTATGTAAAATCTGCATCGCGATCTTTCACATAAAACAACAAGGTATCAGTCGCGCGTGGAAACAACCGCTTCCGGCTGTCATGCATCTTATTGTAATAATACCAGATTATCTCATTGCGGAAGTTCTTTTGCCCAAACACCGCGTCCATAAGTATTCGCAGGTGGGCGCTCGCGGTCATGTCACAGTGGAGATAGATCGAACCGGTTTTGCGGAGCACCCGATGAAGCTCAACGAGGCGCGGTGCCATCATGGAAATGTATGCCATCATCGGCGATCCACCGAGAAGCTTTTTGAACGCCTCTAAGGCGTTCGCCACTGGCCCGCCTGCGCGGACGACATCATCGTAAGATTCTGCCGCGCGCTGATCCCACTCCCATGTATCTTCGAAAGCCTGTATTTGCGCAGAAGCTTTCGATCCATCCTGCTCTTCGAAGAGAATGTTGTAGTCCCGCCCGCTTTGGAACGGTGGATCGAGATAGATAAGGTCGATGGACTCAGTCGCGATGTGCCGTCTGAGCACATCGAGGTTGTCCCCATAAAAAAGCTTGTTCACGCGCCAGCCCCGTATGCGTATGGGACATTATCCTGATTTGGCGGTGAGACAACGCGTTATGCGTGTCTAAACAATACAAGATTCTGGCGTAGGGCTTTGATTTTCCAGATGTTTACGATGGCCGCCCGGGTGCCGGCCATCGGCCGACTCGATTAACAAAGAGCATGGCACTTTAAGCGTTTCTGAAGAGTGGCCGGGGCACACTGGCGGCGGGAAATTGTCCAGTCGTCCGGGCGTCTTAGGTGTTGGCCAGGCTTATTCGTATCGTTTTCGGCAGCGTCGCGGGCATCATGCTGGTGGCAGCGCTGGGCGACGTGCTGTTGTTCGGCCGTCTCACCATCGTCACGCCATTCAGTTTCGGCGCGCTTCTGGCCGTGGCGCTGGCCTATCTGCTCAACAATATCCTGGCCTCACGCGAGCGCGGCGAAATCCTTTCGCGGCAGACCGCCCAGCTCAAGACCATCGCCGGCCGGCTGGAAGCGTCGCTGAAGAACGCCGCCGCCATCAATGCCCGGCTGAACCAGAGCGAGGCCCGCTACAAGGGCCTGGTCGACGCCCAGGGCGACGCCATCTTCCGCCGTGACGCCTCCAGCCGCCTCACCTATGGCAATGACGCCTTCTTCAAGCTGTTCGGCACCACGCCGGCGCGCGCCATCGGCTATCCCTTCGCGCCCGAGCCGCATCCCGAAAGCCGCGCGCCTTTGTTCGGCAGTTTCCTGGAACAGGGCAGGAACCGCGCCCGCTATGACCAGCATGTGAAGACCGCGACCGGCTATCGCTGGATTGCCTGGGAAGATTTCGCGGTGCGCGATTCCCATGGCCGGCTGGTGGAAGTGCAAAGCGTGGGCCGCGACATCACCGACCGCAAGCTTCTGGAAGAAGCGCTGGTGGAAGCGCGCGACAGTGCCGAAGAGGCCAGCCGCGCCAAGTCCGGCTTCCTGGCCACCATGAGCCATGAGATCAGAACGCCGATGAACGGCGTGTTGGGCATGGCGCGGCTGCTCTTGGAAACCGAGCTTCGCCCCGAACAGCGCACCTATGCCGAGGCGATCAACCAGTCGGGCGAGGCGCTGCTCACCCTGATCGGCGACATTCTGGACTTCTCCAAGATCGAAGCGGGCATGCTGCATCTGGATGAGGACGAGGTCGATCTGCGCGTCATGATGTACGCCGCCGCCGAGCTTCTGAGCGCACGCGGCCATGCCAAGGGCGTGGAAATCACCGCCATCGTCGCGCCCGATGTGCCCAAGGTCATTCGCGCCGACGGCGGCCGCCTGCGCCAGGTCATCACCAATCTGGTCGGCAATGCCGTCAAGTTCACCGAGAAGGGCGGCGTCTGCATCCAGGTCAGGCAGATTGCGGTCGAAGACAAAAGCTTCCTGCGCTTTGACGTGCGCGATACCGGGGTGGGCGTGCCGCCCGCCAAGCGCCAGGAGATTTTCGAGGAATTCGTGCAGGCCGATTCCAGCCACGCCCGCAAGTTCGGCGGCACCGGGCTTGGGCTCGCCATCTCCAAGCGGCTGGTCGATACCATGGGCGGCCAGATCGGCGTCGATGCCGCGCCCGAAGGCGGCTCCTGTTTCTGGTTCACCCTGCCCAACCAGGTGGTGACGCCGGCCGAAGCCACCCGCCCCCTTGCCGGCCTGCGCGTTGCGGTGATGAGCAGGAACAAGGCGCTGCGCGAAGGCATGTATCTGCAGATCGCCGCGGCCGGCGCCATCCCCGCCGATCCAAAGGGCCCCACCGACGCCATCCTGATCGATGCGGGCACCGGCAATGCGCCGGAGCTGACGGTGCATCCCGATCCCACCATTCCGGCGCTGGTGATGCTGGCCCCCAATGCGCGCGGCTCGCTGGAGGAGATGCGCGCCATCGGCTTTGCCGGCTATCTGGTCAAGCCCGTGCGCCAGTCTTCGCTGATCACCCGCCTGATCCTGTGCCGCCGCGACGTGCCGCAGGAGACGCGGCCCATGCCCGCGCGCGCGGACGAGTCCGAATTGCCGCCATTGATCAGCGAGACCCTGCCGATTGGCGAAAAAATCGAGGCGGGTTATTCAAGGGTCGCTCCCGCTCACGCGGACGCTCCTTATCAGGTCGCTCCCGCTCACGCGGACGCTCCGGATTTCGATCCGCCGCCGATCCCCGCGCCCTTCATGGAAGATCATCCCGCCGCGGCCCGAAGCGCGGGGCCCGCCCATCCGCCGCGCGCGCGCACCGAGGAGGGTCTTCGCATCCTTCTGGCCGAGGACAATCCCATCAACATGATGCTGATCCGCGAGCTCCTGCGCCGCCGCGGCCACAGCGTCACCGAAGTCACCACCGGCAATGACGCGGTGCAGGCCATGCTGGAAGGCCGCTTCGACCTTCTGCTCACCGACATTCACATGCCCGGCATGGACGGCATCGAGGCCACGCGCGCCATCCGCGCGGGCGAGGCGCGATCGGGGCGGGCCCGCACGCCCATCGTGGCGCTGACCGCCGACGCGCTGGAAGCCGGCAAGCGCGCCTGCAAGGAAGCGGGCATGGACGGCTTCCTCACCAAGCCGGTGGACCCCGCCGAGCTTGAGGAAATGTTCCTGATGCTGTTTCCCAGCGAGGATCGTTCGCATATCGTCGCGGCATGAGTCCCTCGCCCCGGCGGCGCTACCAGTTCCGCGATTATCTGAACCCCCGGGTGCTGGTGATGCTGGCGCTGGGTTTTTCGTCCGGACTGCCTTTCCTTCTGGTCGGCAACACCTTCGGCTTCTGGCTGCGCGATGAGGGCACCAGCCTCAAGGCCATCGGGTTTCTGTCCTGGGTGGGACTTGCCTATTCCTTCAAATTTCTCTGGTCGCCCCTGCTCGACCGCCTGGATGTTCCGGGCCTGGCACTGATGGGCCGGCGGCGGGGATGGATGGCCGCGACCCAGCTTATGGTGGGTGCCGGCCTGATCGCCATGGCGCTGTCCGGCCCGGCGCATGGACTGGTCCGGCTTGGCGCGCTGGCACTGGTCGTCGCCTTCGCTGCCGCCACCCAGGACACCGCGATCGATGCCTGGCGCATTGAATCGGCGGCCAATGCCGACGAACTGGGACTTCTGACCTCGGCCTATACCTTCGGTTTCCGCGTCGCCCTGCTGTGCACGGACTCCCTCATCCTGGTTTCGGCCCAGCATCTGGGATGGCCTTTGTCCTACACTCTGTGCGGCATCGCCATGACGATCGGGCTGGCCGCTACCCTGATGGCGCGCGAACCAGAGCAAGCCGACGCCGTCATGGCGCGCAAAGCGCAAGACGCCCCGTTATGGACACCACGCGGATTCTTCGATGCGGTGGCGGGACCTTTCATCGCCTTCTTCAAGGCCCATGGCGCGGCGGCGGTGGTGATGCTGCTGGCAATCAGCCTTTACCGTGTGCCGGATTTCGTGCGCGGGCCGATGATCAATCCTTTTTATCATGACATCGGCCTGTCGAAGGACGTGATCGGCGCCGTGCGGGGGACCATAGGCCTGGCAGCGGTATTCGCGGGGGTGGCCGCAGGCGGCGCCCTGTCATTGCGGCTAGGCTATATGCGGGCCCTGATCCTGGGCGGCATCCTGCAGGCCGTGGGCATCGCGGCCTTTGCGCTGCTGACCCGCAGCGGCCCCAATGTTCCCCTGTTCACGGCCATCATGGCGCTGGATGACTTCGCGATCTCGGTCGCCGGCATCGCCCTGGTTGCCTATATGTCCAGCCTGACCAGCCTGGGCTACACCGCAACCCAGTATGCGCTTCTGTCCTCTGCCTACGCCCTGATCGGCAAGCTCTTGAAAGGTCCCTCGGGGCTGGTGGTGGACATGCTGACTGCCCAATTCGGCCGCATGGACGCTTATGCCGCTTTTTTTGTCGGTTGCGGGTTGCTGGGCATCCCCGCCCTGGTCCTGTTCGCCACCCTGGAACATCAGCACCGGCGGCGGGCCCTGGGGAGCGTTAACCCGGCGTAACTGCTAAAAAATTTGCCGGGCCCTTGGATTGTGACAGCGGCTTGGGGTAAAATTGTCAAACTGTCGCATAAAGGGTCTAAGCCCTGAGGCAGAACTAGGGTGTGGTGAGTCGCCGCAACTTGCGGCCACTTAACAGGAAACGATCGTGGTCAATATCTACGAAGCCGGACCTTTCGAAGGTCGCCTGGAGCAGTGGCCGGTTCTGGCCGTCTCCGGCGCGCTGGAAGTGCGCCTGGCGGAGACCGAGCACGAAGTCGAACAGGCCCAGCGCCTGCGCTACAGCGTCTTCTATGAAGAGATGAGCGCGATCCCCTCGCCCCAGATGCGCGAATGCAAGCGCGACTTCGACAAGTATGACGATGTCTGCGACCACCTTCTGGTGGTGGACCGCGACGCCCATGACGAAGACGGCCAGCCGCTGGTCATCGGCACCTATCGCCTGACGCGCGAGAAAGACGCGGCCAGGGCCGGCGGCTTCTATACCGCCGGCGAATATAACCTGGCCCGCATGCTCGCGGGGCTTCCCCAGGGCTTCAAATATCTGGAGCTGGGCCGTTCCTGCATCCTGAAAAGCTACCGTGCGCGGCCCGGCAGCATGCAGCTGCTGTGGAAGGGCCTGATGGCCTATGTCGCGCGCTTCGACATCGATCTGATGTTCGGCTGCGCCTCATTGCCCGGCATCGATGTGGCCGAGATGGCGCTGCCGCTTTCCTATCTGCATCACTTCCACGCCATGCCGGAAGCGCTGCGCGTGAAGGCGCGCCCCGAACTGTTCGTGGACATGAACATGATCCCGAAAGACCAGATCGACGCCCGCGAGGGCCTGCGCAGCCTGCCGCCGCTGCTCAAGGGTTATGTGCGCGCCGGCTGCTGCATCGGCGACGGCGCGGTGATCGACCGCCAGTTCGGCACCACCGACGTCTTCATCTATTTCCCGCTCTCGGGCATCGATGCCCGCTACAAGAGCCGGTTTGGCTTGGTGAAGTGACAGCACGCCAAAGCGTGCTGTCATCCCCGGCGAGCGGCGTCCAGCCGCGAGGGAAGGGGATCCAGGTCTTCACACCAGATCAAACAGCAGAACCTCGCTGGGCTCTTTCGACCGCACCGCGATATCCTTCTGGTCGGTGATGGCGGCTGCATCGCCGGCCTTCAGCGTTTCCTCGCCCAGCTTGATTTCGCCCTTGGCCACCTGCAGCCAGGCCTTGCGGCCCGCCGCCAGGGGATGGATCGCTTCCACCCCGGCATCCAGCTTGGCCGCCCAGATTTCGGCATCCTGCACCAGGCGCACTTCATTCTCGCGCGGATCGGGCGCGGCGATGCGGGCAAAGCGGTTGCGCACGCTTTCCGGATCGATGGCCTTCTGCTCATAGCCCGGCTGGATGCCGCGCTTGGACGGCATGATCCAGATCTGCAGCAGATGGCAGGTCTCGGTCGCACTCGCATTGAATTCGGCATGGACGATGCCGGAGCCCGCGCTCATGCGCTGGATCTCGCCCGGCCGGATGGTGCCGCCGCCGCCGGTGGAATCCTTGTGCGCGATGGCGCCGCCCAGGATGTAGGTGACGATCTCCATATCGCGATGGGGATGGGGCGGAAAGCCGGCGCCGCCGGCAATCCAGTCTTCATTGATGACCCGAAGCGGGCCGAAGCTCTCATTGGCCGGGTCATAATAGTCGCCAAAGGAGAAACTGTGGCGCGAATCCAGCCAGTCGATATGGGTCTTGCCGCGCTCTTCCGAGCGCCTCACCGTGATCATTTGCGCCTTCTTTCAATGGCATCCCATACCAGCGCCGCGATGTCGGGGCCGCCGAACCGCCGCACTTCATGGATGCCGGTGGGAGAGGTAACGTTGATCTCGGTCATATAGTCACCGATCACATCGATCCCAGTGAAGATGAGGCCGCGTTTCTTCAACTCTGGCCCGATCGCGGCGCATATCGCCTTTTCGCGCGCCGTCAGATCGGTCGCCTCGGGCCGCCCGCCCACATGCATGTTCGAGCGCGCCTCTCCGGAGGCGGGCACCCGGTTGATGGCGCCGGCGAATTCACCGTCCACCAGGATGATGCGCTTGTCGCCCTTGCGCACGTCGGGAAGATAGCGCTGGACGATGACCGGCTCGCGATAGAACATCGTGAACATCTCCATCAGCGAGCCGAAATTCTCGTCATCCTGCTTGACGCGAAAGACGCCGGCGCCGCCATTGCCGTAAAGCGGCTTCAGGATGATGTCCTTGTGCTCGTCGCGGAAGGCGCGGATCTCGCGCAGGTCCGAGGTGATCAGGGTGGGCGGAATGAATTCGGCGAATTCGGTGACGAACAATTTTTCCGGCGCATTGCGCACATGCATCGGATCGTTCACCACCAGGGTCTTGGGATGAATACGCTCCAGGATATGCGTGGCGGTGATATAGGCCATGTCGAAGGGCGGGTCCTGGCGCATCAGCACCACATCGGCCGCCGACAGGTCGTAGACGAAGGGGGTGCCAAGCGCGAAATGGTCGCCCTTGACCGCGCGCACCGTCAGCGGGCGCACATGCGCCGTGACCTTGCTGTCGCGGAAGGACAGATCGCGCGGTCCGTAATAAAGCAGATTGTGGCCGCGGCCCTGCCCTTCCAGCGCCAGCGCGAAAGTGGAATCGCCGCCGATATCGATCTTTTCGATCGGGTCCATCTGGATCGCGACGGTCAATGCCATGTCATGTCCTCAAATATCGGCGCGCCACACATCCCGGTGGTGCACCGGAAGCCCGCCAGCTCCTATGGCGACAATATCAAACCGGGCGCCGCGCCGGGCGAGCCCGGGACGGCCGGCGAGATATAGGGAGGCGGCGCGGGCAATGCGAGTCTGCTGGGCCGGCAGCACCGATTGCGCCGCGGCCAGCGCCTGTTGCCGGGCCTTGACCTCGATGAAGCAGACCGGACCAAAGGGGGCGGCCGCCACCAGGTCGATCTCGCCGGCACGGGTCTTCAGCCGGCGAGCAAGAATGCGGTAGCCCTTGAGCGTCAGCCACAGGGCGGCCCAGCTCTCGCTGGAATGACCGCGCCGCTCCGCCGCCTTGTAGGATTGCTGGCGGTCAGTCATCGCCATCCTTCAGCTCCAGCGCCCGGTCATAGATTTCCCGGCGATGGCTGCCGGTCAGGTTCGCGATCATTTCGGCGGCAGCCTTTACCGGCATGAAGGCCAGCGCGGCTTTGAGAGCCGCATCCACTTTCGCCATGTCGGTGACGGCCTGGGCCTGCGGGCCCACCAGAAGAGTGACTTCGCCCTTCGGCGCGCCGGCCTTGGCATAATGCGCCGCCAATTCGCGCAAGCTGCCGCGCCGCACTTCTTCATGCAGCTTGGTCAGTTCGCGTGCCACGGCCGCGTTGCGGTCGCCCAGCACCTCGGCCATCGCGGCAAGCGTTTCGTCCAGCCGCTGTGCCGATTCAAAAAAGATCAGGGTGGCGCGCAGGGCTTTCAACTCTTCCAGCGCGCTGCGGCGCTCGCCGGCGCGTGTCGGCAGAAAACCCGCGAACAGGAAACGGTCGGACGGCAAGCCGCTGAGGGCAAGCCCCGTCAGCACCGCCGACGCGCCGGGTATCGCCACCACCGGCAGGCCCGCCGCGATCACCTCGCGCACCAGCTTGTAGCCGGGATCCGACACCAGGGGCGTGCCGGCATCCGAGACCAGCGCTACCGCCTCACCGGCTTCCAGCCGGGCCAACAGCTTGGGCCGCATCTGCTGGCCGTTATGATCGTTGTAGGGGACCAGCGGCTTGCTGACCCCATGAATGGCCAGGAGCTTGGAGGTGACCCTGGTGTCTTCGGCCGCGATCACGCTGCAGCCCTTCAGGACGTCCAGCGCCCGAAGCGAAATGTCCCGGGCATTGCCGATGGGGGTGGCCACAAGATAAAGCCCCGCCGTCAAATCGCCGTGATCTTGAGATTTACCCGTCACCGCCAAAGGCTTAAGTTCGCGCGTCAAAGGAAATTCCCATGTCCTTCCGTCTGCGTTATCCGCTCCGCTTTTGTGCCATTGCTGCCGCCCTTGCGATAGCCGCCTGTACCCCGCCGCCCGCGCCGCCCCCGGCCCCGGTGGCCCCGCCCCCGCCGCCTGCGCCCGTGGCCGCCAACCCGCTGGACCATGACTTGCCCAGCTATCTGCGCCTGCCCGGCCTGGCGCCGGATCAGGTGCCGGTCAGGGTCGGCATCATCCTGCCCTTCTCCAGCAGTTCGGCCGGCACCCGCGCGCTCGCGGCCTCGATGCTGAAGGCGGCCGAGCTTGCCATGTTCGATTCCGGCAACCGCAACATCCTTTTGATGACCGCCGATGACGGCAATGGCGGCGCCAGCGCCGCCAAGGCGGCGCAGCAGTTGCTGGCGCAAGGCGCCGAGGTGATCGTGGGTCCGCTGTTCGGCACTTCCGTGCAGGTGGTTGCGCCGATCGCGCGCGACCGCGGCGTGCCGGTTCTGGCCTTCTCGACCGAAAAGAGCGTGGCGGGCAATGGCACTTATCTTTTGAGCTTCCTGCCCCAGATCGAAGTGCGCCGGGTGGTAAGCTATGCCGCCGCCAATGGCCATCACCAGTTCGCGGCGCTGCTGCCCCAATCGGCCTATGGCGATGTGGCGGGTGGGGCGTTCCATGACGCGGTCACGGCAAGCCACGGCAATATCGTGGATGTCGAGCATTTCACCACCAATGCCGGCGATGTCGCCGCCCCCAGCGAAGCGGTGGTCAAGAGCGGCGCCGACGCGGTCTTGATCGCGCAAGGCGGGGTGATGCTGCGCGCCATCGCGCCCACGCTTTCCTTCCATGGCGCCAGCCGCGACAAGGTCAAGCTGTTGGGCACCGGCCTGTGGGCCGACGATCCGTCGCTTCAGCGCGAAGCCAGCCTGGAAGGCAGCTGGTATGCCGCGCCCGCCCCCAATGCCGACGAACAGTTTGTGAGCAAGTATCGTGGCGCCTTCGGTTCGGCGCCCTCATCGCTGGCATCGCTGGCCTATGACGCGGTGTCGCTGGTGGCGTTGCTGGCGCAGGGTCAGCCCTATCACCGCTTCACCCAGGCGGCGCTGATGGACCCGAATGGCTTTGCCGGCGTGAACGGCATCTTCCGCTTTGCCAATGACGGCACCTCGGAACGCGGGCTGGCGGTGATGGAGATCACGCCCAGCGGGCCGACGGTGGTGAGCCCGGCGCCCACGACGTTCCAGAGCAAAGGTTCCTGATTGTCATGGCCACACCGGAGTGTGGGCCATCCAGGTGGGTTCGCGCTATTTCTGAAACTCAAGCGCGGGCGTCTGCTGGATGGCCCGCATTTGCGGGCCATGACAGTTTGATTTGCTGCAAGCAGCCTCAAACCAATTCCGCAATCACGCGATTAAGCAGCAAGCGGCCTGACGGTGTTGCGGTCAGGCGGCCGTCTGCATTTGACAGAAAACCCTGCTCCACCAGCGCCGCGACTTTCGCGGCATCGAGTTTGGTATTCCAGCGCGTTTCATGCGCCGCGAGATCCAGCCCTTCCGCCAACCGCAAATTCATCAAGAGGTGCTCGCGCGCGGCTTCTTCGTCGCTGATCGGCGTCATCTCGGCAAAGCCGTGACCGGTCTTGCCCACCGTGTCGCGCCAGCGTTCCGGCAGCTTGATTGCGGCGGTGGCGGTGCGCCGGCCCTTCAGCGAAAGCCGCCCATGCGCCCCGGGACCGACGCCGGCATAATCGCCATAGCGCCAATAGATCAGATTGTGCCGGCTTTCCTGACCGGTGCGGGCATGATTGGAAATCTCATACGCCGGAAAGCCCGCCGCTTCGGTCAGTTCCTGCGTGGTCTCGAACAATTCCGCCGCCAGGTCTTCGTCTGGAATCTGCAACTGGCCGTTTCGGTGCAGCAGGGCATATGGCGTTTCCGGCTCGATGGTGAGCTGATAAAGCGAGAGGTGATCGGTGCCGAAGGACAGCGCCTCTTTCAGCTCGCTGCGCCAGGCCGCGTCGCTCTGACCGGGCCGGGCATAGATCAGATCCAGCGAGACGCGGTCGAAATTTTCCATCGCCAGTTTCAGCGCCCGCTTGGCCTCCGCGACATCATGCAGGCGGCCCAGCTTTTTCAGATCGGCATCATTCAGCGCCTGCGCGCCCAGAGAAACGCGGTTGATCCCGGCGGCTTTGTAATCGGCGAAGCGGCCGGCATCGGCGCTGGCCGGATTGGCTTCCAGCGTGATTTCGGCAGCGTTGGCCATCGGCCACAGGCTGGCGATCTTTTGCAGGACGCGCCCCGTTGAGCGGCCCTGCATCAGGGACGGCGTGCCGCCGCCAAAGAAAATCGTTTCGACAACGGGCCGTTCGGATTGGTTCGCGGCGACCCAGTCCAGTTCCGCCAGAATGCCGTCCACCCAGCCATCCTCGTCGATGGCAACGCGGACATGGGAATTGAAATCGCAATAGGGACACTTGGCGGCACAGAAGGGCCAGTGGATATAGACACCGAAGCTCACAACTGCCCACCGCTGTCATGGCCCGCAAATGCGGGCCATCCAGTTGAAGCCCGCAAAGACCGCTGTAACCGAGTCGATATTTTATTCTGCGTAAGCGTCATCCGCGCTCGCCTGGATGGCCCGCACTCCGGCGGGCCATGACATTGAGAGGTTACAGCGACTCAACAAAAATGCCCGAATGCAGCAGCTTTTCGAACGCCTTGGCGCGATGGCTCATGGCATGTTTTTGCGCCGGATCGATCTCGGCGAAGGTCTGGTCCATGCCGTCGGCAACAAAAATCGGATCATAGCCAAAGCCTTTGGTCCCACGCGGCGGAAAGGTCAGGGAGCCGCGGACCTCGCCTTCGAATGTCCGCGCTTCGCCGGACGGCAGCGCAATGCAGAGCGCGCAGACGAATCTGGCGCGGCTGGTAACAAGCCCCCTGTGCCGCAACTCGTCATGGACGCGGTTCATGGCGATGCGGAAATCCTTGCCGGGGCCGGCCCAGCGCGCCGAATAGATGCCGGGCGCGCCGTCCAGCGCATCGATACAAAGACCGGAATCGTCCGACAGCGCGGCATGACCGCTGGCCCTGGCCGATGCATGCGCCTTGATTTCGGCATTGGCGGCAAAACTCGCGCCCGTCTCTTCCGGTTCGGGCAGGCCCAGCGATCCGGCGCTCACCGGCGATATTCCGTGCGGACCCAGCAGCGCCTTGATCTCGCGCACCTTGCCTTCGTTATGGGAAGCGACAACCAGCTGGCTGCCGCGCGGCAGCATCATGCGCCTCTCCCCCTCAAACAAGCGCCGCCTTCTGCAATTCGACCAGCTCGCCAATGCCCTTGCGCGCCAGCGTGAGCATGCCGACCAGCTGATCTTCGGTGAAGGGCGCGCCTTCCGCGGTACCCTGAATCTCGACCAGGCCGCCGCCGCCGGTCAGCACGAAATTGGCGTCGGTCTCGGCGGTGGAATCCTCGTCATAGTCCAGGTCCAGCACCGGCACGCCCTTTACGATGCCGCAGCTAACGGCGGCGACATGGTCGCGGATCACCGGCACCGTGACCAGGCCGGTCTTTTTCATGAAGGCCAGGCACTGGCCCAGCGCGACAAAGCCGCCGGTGATGGCCGCGGTGCGGGTGCCGCCATCGGCCTGCAGCACGTCGCAGTCGATGGTGATCTGGCGTTCGCCCATCGCCGACAGGTCGCACACCGCGCGCAAGGACCGGCCCACCAGCCGCTGGATTTCCTGCGTCCTGCCCGACTGCTTGCCGGCGGCCGCCTCACGGCGCATGCGGTCATGGGTGGAGCGCGGCAGCATGCCATATTCCGCCGTCACCCAGCCCTTGCCCGACCCCTTCAGGAAGGGCGGCGCTTTTTCTTCCAGGCTGGCTGTGACCAGCACATGGGTATCGCCGAACTTGACCAGGCAGGAGCCTTCGGCATGGCGGGAAAAGCCCGGGGTCAGGGAGACGGCGCGCATCTGGTTGGGGGCGCGGTTGGAACGGCGCATGGAGCCTCATATATCGGTCTGCTAAGTTGGGGCGTTACCTAGCGTTACCGCCCCTTCTGGCGCAACCGCAACCGGAAAATAAAAGAGTTTCAATAGCTTGAGCTTTGAATCGCGTTCCCCCTTCCTGATGCCCCAGGGCTTGACCGAACGCCCGCGCGAGGTTTTCCGCCATCTGGTGGAAGCCTTTCTGGCCTCGGGCGAGCCCGTGGGGTCGCGCACCTTGTCCCAGCGGCTGCCGCTGGCGCTGTCCCCGGCCTCGATCCGCAATGTGATGAGCGACCTGGAGGCGATGGGCCTGCTCTATGCCCCCCACACCAGCGCCGGACGGGTGCCCACCGAAAAGGGCCTGCGCCTGTTTGTGGATGGGCTGCTGGAAATTGGCGAGCTGGCGCCGGATGAAAGGGTCGCCATCGAGGCGCGCATGTCGGGCAGCGGCCGCGGCATCGAGGAGGTGCTGACCCAGGCCACCCAGTCCCTGGCCGGCCTGTCGCGCTGCGCCGGCCTGATGGTGACCGCGAAACAGGACGCCGCCCTCAAGCATGTGGAGTTTGTTTCCGTGGCGCCGGGCCGCGCCCTGGTGATCATGGTCAGCGAGGATGGCCAGGTGGAAAACCGCATCATCGAGACCCCGCCCGGCCTGCCGGTTTCCGCCTTGTGGGAGGCCAGCAACTATCTGGGGGCGCGGTTGCGCGGCCGCACGCTCGACACCGCCCGCGCCGAAGTGCTGGCGGAACTGGACAGCGAAAAAAGCGAGCTGGATGCCTTGACCGCCAAGCTGGTGGCCGAAGGCCTGGCAACATTGGCCGGCCCGGAGAAAGTGCTGATCGTGCGGGGCACGTCGCATCTGCTGGACAGCGTGGCGGCCCAGGCCGACATCGAACGCATCCGTACCCTGTTCGACGATATCGAGCGCAAGGCCGACCTGATCCGGCTGCTGGAACTGGCCAAGGATGGCGACGGCGTGCGCATCTTCATCGGCTCGGAGAACCGGCTGTTCTCGCTTTCCGGTTCCTCCATCGTCGCGGCGCCTTACGCCAATGCGAAGGGAAAGATCGTGGGTGTGATCGGGGTCCTGGGCCCGACCCGGCTGAATTACGGCCGCATCATCCCCATGGTCGATCATACCGCGAAAGTCATTGGACGATTGCTTGCTTAAGGTTTAAGGACGCGCCCCATGAATGATGAACCGACCCAACTGCCCGACTCCGAAAACCCCCATGCCGCGGAATTCGCGGTGCTGGAAGCGCTGAAGAACGAAGTCGAGTCCCTCAAGGACCAGCGGCTGCGCGCGCTCGCCGAGGCGGAGAATATCCGCCGCCGCGCCGAGCGTGAAAAGGCCGAGGCCAGCCAGTATGCGGTGACCAAATTCGCCCGCGACATGCTGGGCATCGCCGACAATTTCGCCCGCGCCCTGGCCGCGGTCCCCGCGCCGGTGCGCGAGGCCGCCGATCCCCAGGTGAAGGCGGTGCTGGACGGCGTGGAAGCCACCGACCGCCAGCTGATCCAGACGCTTGAGCGCTATGGCGTGAAGGCCGTGGCGACCGAAGGCAAGTTCGATCCCAACCTCCATCAGGCGATCGCGGAAGTGCCGGGCCAGGGCAAGCCCGCCGGCACCATCGTCGATGTGGTACAGACGGGTTACATGATCGGGGAGCGGCTGCTGCGGCCTGCCATGGTCACGGTTGCCAAACAGGAAGCGCCTGCCGGCGTGGATACAAAGGTCTAAAGAAGAGGCATCTCATGTCCGACCTGAATATCGTCGTCACCGGCGCGTCCGGGCGCATGGGGCGAACGCTGATCCGCGAGATCGCGCAGGGCTCCGGCATTACCCTGTGCGGCGCGCTGGAGATGGAAGGCCATCCCAATCTGGGGCTGGATTCCGGCACGCTCGCGGGCATGCAGCCCAATGGCATCAAGCTGACGGCCGATCCGCTGCCGCTGCTGGCCCATGCCCAGGCCATTATCGATTTCACCACGCCTATGGTTTCCACCATGCTGGCGGACCTGGCGGCACAGGCGCGTATCGTCCATGTGATCGGCACCACCGGCTTCGATCACAAGGCCGAGGAACGCATCAAGGCCGCCGCCCGCCATGCCATCATCGTCAAATCCGGCAATATGAGCATGGGCGTGAACCTGCTGGCCGCGCTGGCCGAGCGCGCCGCCAAGGCGCTGGCCGATTACGATATCGAGGTGCTGGAAATGCATCACCGCAACAAGGTGGATGCGCCATCGGGCACCGCCATCCTGCTGGGTCAGGCCGCGGCCAAGGGCCGTGGCATTCAGCTGGACAAGCATTGGGTCAAGGCCCGCGACGGCCACAATCTGGGCCCGCGCGCCGATGGCAGCATCGGCTTTGCGAGCCTGCGCGGCGGCAGTGTGGTGGGCGAGCATTCCATCATCTTCGCCGGTACCGGCGAGCGCATCACGCTTTCGCACACCGCCGAAGACCGTTCGATCTTCGCCCATGGCGCGCTGACAGCGGCCAAATGGGGTCATGGCAAAAAGCCCGGGCTTTATTCCATGACGGATGTGCTGGGCCTGAATGGCTAAGCCGTTTACCCGTGCCGAAGTCGAAGAGTTTTTCGCGCGGCTGAAGAAGCACACGCCCGAACCCAAAACCGAGCTTCAATACGTCAATCCCTATACCCTGCTGGTGGCTGTCGTTCTGTCGGCTCAGGCGACCGACAAGGGCGTGAACAAGGCGACCGCGCCGCTGTTCAAGACGGTGAAGACGCCGGAGCAGATGGTGGCGTTGGGCGAACACGGCCTGACCGACTACATCAAGACCATCGGGCTTTATCGCGGCAAGGCGAAGAATGTGATCGCCCTGTCGAAATTGCTGATCGAACAGCATGGCGGCAAGGTGCCGAAGGACCGCGAAGCCTTGCAGGCGCTGCCCGGCGTGGGCCGCAAGACCGCCAATGTGGTTTTGAACGTGGCGTTCGGCGAACCCACCATCGCCGTCGACACGCACATCTTCCGCGTCTCCAACCGCACCAACCTGGCGCCGGGCAAGACCGTCGAGATCGTGGAAGAGAAACTCGAAAAGGTCGTGCCGGACCAATACAAGCTCCACGCCCATCACTGGCTGATACTGCACGGCCGCTATACCTGCGTGGCGAGAAAGCCTTTGTGTCCGACCTGCGTGGTGCGGGACCTCTGCCGCTTCAAGGACAAGACGAAGGAAGCGGAGCCGGTGAAGACCCGGGTTCCCAACGTCAAAAAATCTCACCATGGCCAGCCTTGAGCCGGCCATCCAGCTTCTTCATCGCCGAACAAAAGTTGGATGGGCGGGTCAAGCCGGCCCATGGAGGAATTATTATGACGTCTTCGCCGGCGAGGCGCTCAAGGCGCTGAGGCAGGCGCCATCCCAGGCCGCGGTGGCGCCATGCGGCAGGGTCTCGACATGGCGCACGGCCAGCGGATTTCCATACAGGAAGAAAAAGGCGCGGCACGCCGCTCCGTCATAGCGCCACATTTCGGTGGCCCCATCCTTGCGCACAAAAGCCGGCTTGCCGAAGGCAGCCTGAAGGCCGGTGGCCGCCATGTTGATGTACTGACCCGGTTCGCCGCGCGGCGGCGCGGGCGGGATGCTGGCCGTATTGGGCTGGACCGGTGCTTGCGGCGCCCTGGCAGCGCAAGCGCCGGCCAAAAGCGCCAATGACAGGATGGCGACGCGGCGGATCATGGGCGCCTTCTGCACCAGCCCGCGCGGCCCTTGCAAGGGTGCTCGTCCGGCGTGTAAGCGGAAGCCTTATTTGGGCGGTCCGGCTCTCGCCTAACGCCCTGGCCTTCAGAGGGATTTTCCATGTCGCAGCACCAGTATGATGTCGCCAGTATCGGCAATGCCATTGTGGACATCATCGCCTCGGTGGACGACCGCTTCCTGCTGACCCACCGCATCGCCAAGGGCGCCATGACCCTGATCGATGAATTCCGCGCCAAGGAATTGCTGAAGGCGCTGGCCGACAACCACCAGACCATGTCGAGCCTGCATGAAGTGGCGGGCGGATCGGCGGCCAATACCATGGCGGGCCTGGCATCGCTGGGCGGCACGGGCCTGTTTCTGGGCAAGGTGTCGGACGACCGGCTGGGCCGGGCCTTCGCCAAATCCATGGCGGCAACCGGCATCACCTTCCACAATGGCAGCAGCCCCTCCAATGCCTCGACCGCGAGCTCGATGATCGCGGTGACGCCGGACGGCCAGCGCAGCATGAACACATTTCTCGGCGCCTGCCGGGAAGTGACGCCCGACGATGTGGATGAAGACCATATCGCCCGCGCCCGCATCCTCTATATCGAGGGCTATATGTGGGATGAGCACAAGGCCAAGGAAGCTTCGCGCAAGGCGATCGCCGCGGCCAAGGGCGCCGGTGGCCGCATCGCATTGACCTTGTCGGACACCTTCTGTGTCGGCCGTTTCCGCGACGAGTTCCTGCATCTGCTCGACCGCGACGTGAACATCCTGTTCGCCAATGAGGAAGAGGCCAAGGCGCTGTTCGAGGTCGAGGATTTCGATGGTGTCGTCGCCGGCGCCAAGAAGTGGGGCGGCATCGCCGCTTTGACGCGCTCGGCCAAGGGCTGCGTCATTGTCGAGGAAGGCATGATCCATGAAATTCCCGCCGCGCCCGTCAAACAGGTGATCGACACCACCGGCGCGGGCGACCAGTTCGCCGCCGGATTCCTGTATGGCCTGACCCGCGGCAAGAGCCTGGGTGATTGCGGAAGGCTGGGCGCGCTGGCGGCGTCGGAAGTGATTTCGCATTACGGGGCGCGGCCGGAAGTATCGTTGAGAGACCTCGCGGCGACCGCCGGGCTGCTTTGATTTGTTATGCCCGCGAAAGCGGGCACCCAACTTCGTTCTGCCGCGCCTCCCCAAAAGTTGGATTCCCGCTTACGCGGGAATGACAGTTGGTAAGGGGGCTACTCTCCAACCACGTGCAGCATCACCTCGCGCCGGTGCGGCGCGTCGCGATGCTCGAAGACATAGATTCCCTGCCAGGTACCCAGCGCCAGCCTGCCCTGGTGCAGCGGAATGCCAATGGATGTCTGGGTCAGGGCCGAACGGATATGCGAAGGCATGTCGTCGGGCCCTTCGGTGGTGTGGCGGAATTTCGGTCCGCTGGTCGCCAGCCAAGCGAAGAAATCCCGCAGATCCTTCTGCACATCGGGATCGGCATTTTCCTGAATCACCAGCGACGCCGAAGTGTGGCGGATGAAGCAGGTCAGCAATCCGTCTTCGATTTTGGCGCCGCGCACAAAATCCGCCGCCTGGTCGGTGAATTCGAAAAGCCCCGGACCCCTAGTCTGCAACGTGAGTGTTTTAAAGGACTGCTTCATCTCTTTTCCCGCCATGAATATTGGGCGCACCGCCGCCGCCTATCGCAAGCCGCTCCCTCAAGCTCGCGGCGTTCGTCGCTCGAAATGGTCCGCTGGACCATTTCGTTCGCTACGCGAACCGCTCCTCACTTCCGCAAATAGACATAGAGCGCGCCGCCGCCGCCATGTCTGGCATGGGCGGGGCGGGTATGGGCAATCAACGCCGCAAGCTCCGGTTCGTTCAGCCAGCGCGGCACCATCTGTTTCAACACGCCGTGCTCCGACCGCATCCAGGTCGCGTTCTCGTCATTCCTGGGATTGCCCTTGCCCGTGACCACCAGCACCAGCCGGTGACCGCGATTGTGCGCGGCGGTCAGCCAGGCAAACAGGGTGCGATGCGCCGCGCTTTGGGTCATGCCGTGCAGGTCGATGCGGGCTTCGGGCTCGATCTGGCCACGCCGCAGGCGATCCTCGGTGGCGCCATTGACGCCGGCCGGACCGCTCTTTGCGCTTTTCTTGCGCGGCGCTGCGATGGACATGGTCACTTTCAGCGGGCGCGACGCCTTGAAATTCTGCTCGAACAGCTTTCGCTCATCCTCGGTCGTGGTTCGCTTTTTCACGATGGAAAATCCGCGCCCGCGCCCAGCTTTGCCGCCAGCCGGTTCGGCAACAGCACATACAGCCGGCCGGGCGCCTTCATCAGCCCGGCGCGATTTTCTGCTTCCGGTCCAAAGCCGAAAAAGATGTCGCCCCGCGCCGGCCCTCGTATGGCGCCGCCGGTATCCTGAGCCACCATCACGGCATGCACCGGATCGGGTCCGTCGGCGGCGACAAAGACCGGCGTGCCCAGGGCATGCTGGCGCAGGTCGACCGCCAGGCTGGCCAATGGGGTGAGATTGACGCCCAGCGAGCCGGTCGCGCCCAGCGCGGTATCTCCCTCAGTTCGATTCAGGGGTTTTTCCTGAAAGAAGATATAGCTTCTGTCGGTCTGCATCACGGCACGCGCCCGGTCGGGATGGGCGATGAGCCAGGCGCGGATGGATTGCAGCGACACCTCTTCGCGCGCGAGTGATCCGTCCGCGATCAAGGTACGGCCTATCGCCGTGTAGGGCTGGCCGTTCTCGCCGACATAGGCGATGCGCTCGCTGGTGCCGTCGTCAAACACCACCCGTCCCGAGCCCTGGATCTGCAGAAAGAAAAGCGCGATTGCGTCGTCGGTGTAGAACAGCACGGGCGCGGTTTTCACGCCCGCCGTTTCGATCTGGGCACGGTCGGGATAGGGCAACAGCGCATGCCCCGAAACCCGGCCGGAAATATGTTCGCCCTTCAGCTTGGGATCGAACAGGCCAAGATCGGCGCGCACCAGGTCGGACGGCAGGCCATAAACCGGGGTCTGGAATGCGCCGCCGCGCGTGCGCGCGCCCCGGATCTGCGGTTCATAATAACCGGTGAACAGCGCCTGGCCCGCGACCGCATAGGGCGTGAAGTTCTGGGCGAAAAACCCTTTGGCATCGTCGCTTGCCCCGGCACAGACGCCGCGCCAGTCGCCGACCGTTCCGGCATAGCCGGCGCCGCCCATGGGGGTCGCATCCGGTTTCTGCATCAACACGGCGCAGCCGCGCTGGAATGCCGCCAGGGCGGCCGCTGCGTCACTGTCCTGCCAACCGGGAAGCTGGTCGAATGTGGTGCGGGAAAGATGCAGACCGGGTGAAACGACGGGTTGGGGTTTTTGAACGGTACAAGCCGCAAGCACCAGGCCGAGCGCCAGAACAGCCAGCCGTTTCATTCTACTCGGGAAGATCGCCGGACGTGGCAATCAAGGTCCAGTTGGGATCGGCGGAATCCAGATTGCGCTCGAAGGTCCATACATCGGTGACATTGCCGCTGGCGAATTCGGCGGTGAAGGCAACCGTGATCTCGGCCATGCGGCCATGCAGCGCCGATCCCACGATGCGGGCATCATGCAGTTTCACGAAGGCGGCAGGCGCGGCGGTGCGCTGGCTGATGCCGGCATCGAAGGCCGAATACACGTCCGGCGACAAAAGCGGGCGCAAGCCCGCGCGGTCGCCCGCGGCAAAGGCGGTGATGATCTGAATATAGGCCTCGCGCGCGCCTGTGAGGAATTTGGGCGTGTCGAAGCCCTGGTCGGCGAGCTGAATGTCCAGCAATCCGCTGGAGGAAGGACCGGGCTCGGCGGCCGGCTGCGGCACCGGCGCGGTCAGCGGGGCGGGGGTGGCACGGGGCTGGGGCTCCTGGCCGGTGCGGCGGCCCAGCACGGTAAAAAGACGAAAACAGACCACGCCCGCGACCATGGCGGCGATAAGAAGGACCAGCGTCTGGGTATCCGGCATGACAAACCCTAAAAATGCCCCACGCCCGCGCCCACCGGGGGACCCTAGCCGCCGGGAACGGCCCTGAAAAGCGTCAATTGGGCTGCGGTCATCGGGGGCTCGCTTGTCAGGCCCGCGCGTTATGTGGTAGCGCGCCACCCGAAATTCCCTGAAAGACGCATCGCATGAGCAGTGAAGGAACATCCGCGCCCGCCGGCAATCCCGCCATTCCCAACCTGCAGGTGGCGGCGCAGTACATCAAGGACCTGTCCTTCGAAAATCCCGGCGCCATGGCCAATATCACCGACCGGCCGCAGATCGAGCTGGCGGTGGACCTGAATGCGTCCCGCCTGGCCGACAAGGACATGTTCGAGGTGGAGCTGAAGATCCGCGTCGACGCCAAGAATGAGGGCAAGGCGCTGTTCCTGCTGGAGGTGGCCTATGCCGGCATCTTCCGCCTGACCAATGTTCCCGACGTGGCGACCCAGCAGATGATCCTGTTGATCCAGGCGCCGCACATGCTGTTCCCCTTTGTGCGCCGGATCGTGTCAGATGTGGTGCGCGACGGCGGCATGCCGCCTTTGATGATCGAGCCGATCGATTTCATGGCGCTGTATCAGGCGCGCGTGGCCCAGGGCCAGGGTGCGCCGCAGGGCACGGCGTAAAGCCATCTGTTGATCAACAAAATTATCCTCTCCCCTTGTGGGAGAGGAAGAAAAATCACTGGGTTAGCGGAGCGATAGCGACGCTCAACCCACTGATTTTTCAGGTGAGGGGTAGGTTGGAGAGACCTCACCCCTCACCAGCAAAATCTAAGCACTTAGCTCAGCTTGCGCTTCGCCAAGTGCAAGATTTTGCGTCCTCTCCCACAAGGGGAGAGGAAAATATCGTCAATTCCAAAGTGCTTTATCGCCCAGTTCCTTCGCCACGAAAGCAGCGTGGGCGGCAAGCTCGGCCTCGGTGATGCGGGGCGCGAGTTTTTCCGGCCGCTGGCGCGCCGGACGAGGCCCGCTGTCTGCGGTCTGGGCCGCAATCTCGATGGGCGCCAGCATCAGCCCGCGCTGACGCCCGCCGATCAGTTCCAGATAGATTTCCGCCGTGAGCTGGGCATCGAGCAGCGCGCCATGCTTGGTGCGCGCCGACAGGTCGACCGCGAAGCGCCGGCAGAGCTCGTCCAGCGAATAACGCGCGCCGGGGAATTTGCGCTTGGCGATCTCGATCGTGTCCACCGCGCGCGCCAGCGGAATGGGCCTGTGGCCGGTGCGCTTCAATTCGGCATTGATGAACTTGATGTCGAAGCTGGCATTGTGAATGACCAGCGGCGCGTCCCCCAGAAATTCCAGGAACTCTTCCACCACATGGGCGAAGAGCGGCTTGTCGGCCAGGAATTCGGCGGAGAGCCCATGCACCCGCTGGGATTCGATGGGAATGTCGCGTTCGGGGTTCAGGTAAAATTGCAGGGTGCGGCCGGTGGGGAAATGATCCATCAGCTCGACACAGCCGATCTCCACGATGCGATGACCATCGCCTGGCTCGAAGCCCGTTGTTTCCGTGTCGAATACTATCTCACGCATCTCGCATCGATTCTTTAAATGGCGACTTTTGCTGCGCAAAAGCCGCGGGGGCGATGCCCATCGCCCGGCTCGAAGCCGGTGGTTTCGGTGTCGAAGACGATCTCACGCATGAAGCTTGGACTTTATGTCGGCCAGGATCATTTTCACCTGTTCGCGGGCGTGATCCAAGCCCTTGTCGGTGATCACCAGATAATGCGCCTGTGCACGCTTTTCGGCGTCATTCAGCTGGCGGGCCAGCAGGGCCTGGAATTTGGCTTCGCTCATGCCCGGGCGGGCCAGCACCCGGGCGCGCTGGACATGATGCGGCGCGGTCGCCACCACCACCGCATCCACGGGAATGCCGGTCTCCAGCAGCAGCGGAATATCCAGCACCACCACGGGCGCATCGGCGACTTTGAGAAAAGCGTCGCGTTTTTGCGCCACCAGCGGATGCATCAGCGCTTCCAGCCTTTTCAGCGCCGCCGGCTTGCCGGTGACTTTCTTCGACAGGGCTGCACGGTCCACCGCGCCGCCATGGGTTGTGCCGGGAAATGTCTTTTCCACCAGGCCGGCCGCTTCGCCGGCATAAAGTTCATGGATGGCGGCATCGGCATCGAATACCGGCACGCCTTGAGCCGCGAACAATTTGGCGGTTTCGCTTTTGCCCATGCCGATCGAGCCGGTGAGGCCGATGACAAAGGGTTTAGCGGGCACCGAGCACCTTTACCAAGGCCTGGCGCAGCGCCGGGGTGACCTTGGGCTTCACACCATAGAAAGCCTCGAAAGACGGCGCCGCCTGATGCATCAGCATGCCCAATCCATCGATGGTCCTGTGGCCGCGGCTGGCGGCGTCTTGCAGCAGTTTTGTCTCCAGCGGATTGTAGACGATATCGCACACCGCCGCGTCCTTGTGCAGAAGCGACAGATCCAGATCCAGCGGCGGAATGCTTCCCATGCCGGCACTGGTCGAATTGACCAGCAGGGCGGCATCGCCCGCGACTTTCGGCCAGTCGGCCAGCGCACCCGGTTCGACCGCGCTTTTCACTTGTCTGGACAGCGATCCGGCCAAGGTCATGGCGGGATGGGTGTCTCGATTGAGCAGGTGGATTTTCGCCGCTCCCAGCATTTCCAGAGACAGGATGGCGCCGCGCGCCGCGCCGCCCGCGCCCAGAAGCACCACGCTTTTTCCATCCAGCACGCCGATGGATTCGCGCAAGGATTCCGCCAGGCCCAGCGCATCGGTATTGCGGCCTTCGATGCCATCATCGCGGAACACCAAGAGATTGGCCGCGCCCGCGGCCTTTGCCGGACCGTCGACGCTATGGGCCATGGCAAAGGCGGATTCCTTGTGCGGCACCGTGACATTGACGCCTTGAAAGCCGGCGCGACGCGCGCCGTCGATCACGGCAGCGAAGTCTTCCACGCGCGCCGCCAGCGGCACCATGGCGCCGTCGATGCCATATTCCGCCAGCCAGTGGCCGTGCAGCACCGGCGATAGCGAGTGGGTCACCGGCCAGCCGATGATGCCGGCGAGTTTTGCCTTGCCCGTGATCACTGTTGCAGCACGCCTTCCCTGCGCAGCTCGGCCAGGACCGGCAGAAGCGGCAGGCCCAGCACCGAGAAATAATCGCCGTCCACTTTATCGAAAAGCTGGGCGCCCCGCCCCTCATAATGGTAGCAGCCGACCGAGGACAGGATGGCGGCGCCTTCCTGGGCCAGATAATCGTCCAGGAATTTGTGGCTGAGGCTGCGCATGGTCATGCGGCAGGGGCTGGCATGCGTCCAGAGCAGCTCGCCATCGCGCGCCAGGGCGGCGGCCGAAACCAGCAGATGCTCCTTGGCCGACAGCTTGTGCAGCAGGGCGCGGGCCTCCTGCAGGTCGGCGCATTTGCTGAGGAAGATCGGGCCAAAAGCGATGACGCTGTCGGCCCCCAGAACCAGCTTGCCGGGATGGCGCCGCGACACCGACAGCGCCTTCTGGCCGGCCAGTTCGGAGGCGACCTTCACCGCATCGGCGCCGCGCTCGACCATGCCGCGGGTCAACGCCACTTCATCCAGGTCGGCGGGATCGGCGAGGAAGTTCACCCCTGCCGCGGTCAACAGCTTCTTGCGGCTTGCGCTGCCCGAAGCCAGCACCAGGGTCATGGCATGTCCTCCTTGCGCTCGGCCAACAGGTTCATCACCGCCGCGGCGGTCTCCTCGATCGAACGGCGCGACACATCGATCATCGGCCAGTTCTGGTTCTCGAACAGCTGGCGGGTCGCCGCGATCTCGGCGCGTACCGCATCCAGCTCGACATAATTGCTGTCGCGCATCTCGCCCATGGTGTTGAGCCGGTTGCGCCTGACCTGCACCAGCCGGTCGGGTGACACCCACAGGCCAACGACCAGCGGCCCGCGCGCATTCAGCAGCTGGCGGGGCGGCGCCATGCGCGGCACCAGCGGCACATTGGCGGCGCGGATGCCGCGAATGGCCAGATAGACGCAGGTGGGCGTCTTGGAAGTGCGGCTGGCGCCCGTCAGGATCACTTCGGCATCGGAAATGGAATCCAGCGACTGGCCGTCGTCATGGGCAATGGTGAAGTTCAAGGCCTCGATGCGGTCCAGATAGCGGGCGTCCACCTCATGCTGGCGGCCGACCTTGTGGGTTTCGGTTTTCCCCAGGAACTGGCGCAGCGCCGTCACCGGACCCTCCAACAGGTCGATGCAGCGCACTTCGATATCCTTGCAGCGCGCCATCAGGTTCTCGCGCAGCCGCTGGTTGGCCAGGGTAAAGAACACGATCCCCGGCATGATGGCGATGTGATCCAGCGCGCGGGTCAGTTGGGCCTCGGCCCGGACCAGGGCGTAGGGATGGATCATCACATCCACATTCTCGAACTGGGCGAGCGCGGCATTGGCCATGGCGTTGAGGGTTTCGCCGGTGGAGTCCGAGACGAGATGGATGTGAAATTTGTGATCCACAGAAGTATCCGCAACCGAGGCGGCCGCTTGGGGTTAAGACGGGGAAGACCGCAACAAGACTAACAGGGGTCCTAGCCGGTCAAGGGTCTGGTGTGCAAACCGGTAGCGGGTTGAGGATGGATCGCCCATCCGCCAACATGGCGCCACCGGGCGGGTGGGACCGGGCTTTCGGCCAAGTGCTTGAAGAAACGGCCTCCTTCGCTTAAGCCAACGCCTATTCACCGTTTGGCACACAGCCCACAGCCCTAACATCATCTTCAGCAACCTAGATTCTTTGGAGTCTTGTTTTGAGTAATGAAGCCAAGCTTGTGCGCGTGCTGGAAGGAAGCGCCGAAAAAGTGCCTCCCGTCTGGCTGATGCGCCAGGCCGGGCGCTATCTGCCGGAGTATCGGGAGCTTCGCGCCAAGGCCGGCTCCTTCTGGGCCATGGCCTTGACCCCGGCCTATGCCGCCGAAGTCACCTTGCAGCCGATCCGGCGGTTTGGCTTTGACGCGGCGATCCTGTTTTCCGACATCCTGACGGTGCCTGAGGCGCTGGGCCAGAAGGTGACCTTCACCCAGGGGGAAGGGCCAAGCCTCAAGCCCGTGACCTCCACAAGCGGTTTTGTCGAAGATCGCGAGGCCTGGGCTCGCTATTTCGAGCCGGTCTATGAAGCGCTGCGGCTCACACGCGCCGGCTTGCCGAAGGCAACCGCGCTTCTGGGTTTTGCCGGCGCGCCCTGGACGCTTGCCACCTATCTGGCGGCCGGTGCGGGCGGCGATGAACAGAAGGCCGCCAAGCTATGGGCCTATCGCGATCCACAGGGCTTCGCCACCCTTTTGGATATTTTGGGGGAATGTGTCGCCTTTCACCTGATCCGCCAGATCGATGCGGGCGCGGATGCGGTGCAGATCTTCGACAGCTGGGCCAGCGGCCTGCCGGCGGCGCTGTATGAACGGGCGGTGATCCAGCCGACCAGGAAGATTGTGGAAGCGGTGCGCGCCGCCCGGCCGGGGGCCAGGATCATCGGCTTTCCCCGCGCATCCACATTGGCGGGCTATGAAGCTTACGTGCGCGCCACGGGCGTGGATGCCGTGTCGCTGGACACCGCGGCACCGATGCACTGGGCGGCCAAATCCCTGGACTGTGCTCTTCAAGGCAATCTCGATCCCATCGCCCTGATCGCAGGCGGCGCGGCGCTGGACCAGGCCGTGGACGACATCCTGGAAGCGACACACGGCAAGGCCCACATCTTCAATCTGGGCCATGGCATCCTGCCCGAGACGCCCATCGCCCATGTCGAGCAATTGCTGAAGCGGATACGCCAAGGGTCAACGACTTGAAGCTGGCTGTTGTCCTGTTCAATCTGGGCGGGCCGGATTCCCCGGAAGCGGTCGAGCCTTTCCTGCGCAATCTGTTCAGCGATCCGGCCATCATTGCGCTGCCGGCGCCGTTGCGCCTGCCCTTGGGCCGGCTGATCGCCAAAAGGCGCGCACCGGTTGCCAGGGAAATCTATGCCCATATCGGTGGGCGCTCGCCCATCTTCGAGCAAACCCGCGCCCAGGCCGACGCTCTGGAGAAGCTTCTGAGCGGCAATGGGATCGAGGCCAAGGCCTTTGTCGCCATGCGCTACTGGCATCCGTTCAGCGAAGGCGCGGCGCGGGCGGTGAAGGCATTCGACCCCGATAAAATCGTGCTTTTGCCGCTTTATCCGCAGTTTTCCACCACCACCACGGCCTCGTCGCTGACGGAGTGGGCGCGGGCGGCGAAAAAGGCCGGACTGGCCAAGCCGACTTCGCGGATCAGCTGCTATCCCTGGGAAGCCGGTTTTGTCGCGGGCGTGACCGCCAGGATCCGCGATGCCATGGCCGGCGCACCGCAAGATATTTCCTATCGCCTGCTGTTGTCAGCACATGGCCTGCCCAAGCGCACGGTTGCAAAGGGCGATCCCTATCAATGGCAGGTCGAGCAATCGGCCGCGGCCATCGTCAAGGCGCTGGACACACCCGGACTGGAGTCCGTGGTGTGCTATCAAAGCCGGGTTGGCCCGCTGGAATGGATCGGCCCTTCCACCGATGCCGAAATCGCCCGCGCCGGCCGCGAAGGCAAGGGCGTGATCGTCGCCCCGATCGCTTTTGTCAGCGAACATTCCGAGACCCTGGTGGAACTGGACATCGAATACCGCCGCCAGGCTGAGGCCGCCGGCGTGCCCGACTATCGCCGCGCGGCGACGGTGAGCACGCATCCGCAATTCATCGAGGGATTGGCGGGCCTTGTGCGGGCCGCGCTGGAAGGCAAAACTGTCACCTGCGGCGAGGGCCGCATCTGCCCCGGCGATCACAAGCGCTGTGGATTTGAAGCCCCGCGCGCGGATGCGCGCAAACATCAAGGAAAGACGTGATGGACGCGCTGCGCAACACCCTGTCCAACTATATTCCCTGGATCCTGGCCTTTCATATCATCGCGGTGATCGCCTGGATGTCGGCCATGCTCTATCTGCCGCGGCTGTTCGTCTATCACACCGAAACCGCGCCCGGCTCGGAATCCAGCGAGCGCTTCAAGGTGATGGAGCGCCGGCTGCTGAAGGGCATCATGAATCCTTCCATGATCGCGGTCTGGATCCTGGGCCCGCTGCTGGCCTGGCTGACGGGCGCCTATCTCGATACCTGGCTGCAGATCAAATTCGTGCTGGTGATCATCATGAGCGCGATCCACGGCATCTATGTCCGCCGCTGGCGCGATTTCGCCAATGACCGCAACACCCATTCGGCCCGCTATTATAAAATCCTGAACGAAATTCCGGCGCTGCTGATGGTGTTCATCGTGATCCTGGTCAAGGTTCAGCCCTTCTCCGACTGAGCCGGATGAACCGCCTGAAACAATAATTGCTGGCGCCCCCAAAAAAGGTCCCAACGGGGGATATTTGCAGGCGTCACAAATCGCGCTATAACCGTGCCGTCCGACAAGACCCACGCGGCCACTGAAGGTTCAGGGCCCGCGAGCCGGGAAGCCCGGTCCGGGTCGAACCAACCTCTTCGATGACGCGTGCGGGGTATCGCCCCCCGTGCATCGAAACCAATCCCCTCTCTCTATCAGGTGCCTACCCCATGACTGTCCAAGATGGCCTGCAGGCGATGAAGTTGCAGGATCTGAAGAACAAGAAACCCGCAGATCTGCTGGCTTTTGCCGAAGAGCTGGAGATCGAGAACGCATCCTCCATGCGCAAGCAGGACATGCTGTTCGCGATCCTGAAGGAGCTGGCCGACCGCGAAGTCGAGATCACCGGTTCGGGGGTGGTGGAAATCCTGCAGGACGGCTTCGGCTTCCTGCGCTCGCCGGAATCCAACTACCTGCCGGGCCCCGACGATATCTACGTCTCGCCCTCCCAGATCCGCCGCTTCGGTCTTCGCACCGGCGATACCGCCGAAGGCCCGATCCGCGCGCCCAAGGAAGGCGAGCGCTATTTCGCCCTGCTCAAGGTCACGACCATCAATTTCGAGGACCCCGAGCAGATCAAGCACAAGGTCCATTTCGACAATCTGACCCCCCTCTATCCCACCAAGCCGCTGAAGATGGAGCTGGACGACCCGACCCTGAAGGACAAGACCGGCCGGGTGATCGACATCGTGGCGCCGCAGGGCATGGGCCAGCGCGCCCTGATCACCGCGCCGCCGCGCACCGGCAAGACCGTGATCCTGCAGAATATCGCCAAGGCGATTGCCGCCAACCACCCCGACGCGTTCCTGATCGTGCTTCTGATCGACGAGCGCCCCGAGGAAGTCACCGACATGCAGCGCACCGTGCGCGGCGAGGTGATCAGCTCCACCTTCGACGAGCCGGCCACCCGTCACGTCCAGGTCGCGGAAATGGTGATCGAAAAGGCCAAGCGCCTGGTCGAGCACAAGCGCGATGTGATCATCCTTTTGGACTCCATCACCCGCCTGGGCCGCGCCTACAACACCGTCGTGCCGTCTTCGGGCAAGGTCTTGACCGGCGGTGTGGACGCCAATGCCTTGCAGCGCCCCAAGCGTTTCTTCGGCGCCGCCCGCAATATCGAGGAAGGCGGTTCGCTCACCATCATCGCCACCGCGCTGATCGATACCGGCTCGCGGATGGACGAAGTGATCTTCGAAGAGTTCAAGGGCACCGGTAACAGCGAAATCATCCTGGACCGCAAGGTCGCCGACAAGCGCGTCTTCCCCGCCATCGACATCATGCGCTCCGGCACCCGCAAGGACGAGCTTCTGGTCGAGAAGGGCACCCTGGCCAAGACCTATGTGTTGCGCCGCATTCTCTCGCCCATGGGCACGGTGGACGCGATCGAGTTCCTGCTGGACAAGCTCAGGTCTGCGAAGAACAACGCGGACTTCTTCGAATCCATGAACACCTGAGAGGAGTGGTCCGCCGCGAGCTTGGGCCAGCGGCTCGGCGTTGGCATTTCGGGTGATGAAACAGCCCCGCCCTTTGCCGGGCGGGGCTTTTTCCTAGTGGGTGGTCCGAAACTCGATACGCCCGTCGTGCAGGAAACAGGTCTTGTTGAACAGGCCCAGGTCCAGCGGATTGGGCAGCCGCACATTTTCGATGCCCGGGCACGGCCTTGTGGCGGGATCGTAGGAACGATCGATCTGGGAGAGGAAGACCAGGATAAGCCCCCGCGCGGCGGCAAAAGCCTTTAATGCTAGAACCTGCCGCATCAGATCGGGCCGGTCACGCTTCTGATCCAGCAACTGCAAATAGTCGATGACCACAAGCGTGCCGCGCGGCGCCGTTTCCAGGATAGCAATCATGTAGTCGGCGCTGACGGCATCGGAGCCATCAAATTCCAGCATGCCATGCAGCAAGCCCCGATCGGCGCCGATGGCGCGCAGACAACCCCTTGCATCACGCGCGTCAAACTCAAGACTGAAGAATTTTCCCCGATTTCCGGACTTTATTGCTTCGATGGCGAGCTCGAATGCCAGCAGGGTTTTTCCATGACCCGGCCGCGCGCCCAACAGCAACAGGTCGCCACCTGTCAGTCGGGCGAACAGTTTTGCTGCCGGAGCCTGTGCTGACAGTCTGGCTGCAAGCAGGCTCCAACTGTCATGGCCTTCCTGCCGGGCGACAAGATCGAGCGCCTGCATGAGCGGGATGTTTTTCTCGCGCGCCAGAAGTCTGGCTTTGCGCTTTAGGCGATAGATGGGTGCTGACAGTTTCACGAGCGACCTTCCATTGCGGACCACTGGTCGCAACTCCCTCCTTGTGCGCCGTGCCCGAACGGTTGGCTCGATTGAGGAATCGCCCCGCATGAAAAATGCTTTCCCGTTGGAGGGAGGAGGCATGGGCAAGCCTTGAAGCGATCCTATCGTAATCGTGTGGCATCGCAAGGTCTGCCCGAGCTTTGTGCCTGCTCAAAAAGCGAGCGCGAAAGCGCCGCGAACCGAAGTTTGCGGCCAAATTCTTTGGTGGTGCGTTACGGCACCATGAGCCTTCAACTTATCACCGCCGGTGTGTTGGCCTGCCTGTTCGGGCTGATCGCGTTGCTGCCATCTTTTGACGGCAACTGGGACCCGTCAGCCCAGCCGCACCGGACGAAGGTCGCCAACCAGGAAAATCCAGGCCGCGGCGCCGGCCGCCGTCACCGCGGCGATAAAGCCCAGCGCCCAGCTGAATGATCCGGTCTGCTGGTAGATCAGAGCGATCACCAGTGGCGTGACGATGCCCGACAGATTGGCCGCGGCGCTGAACAGGCTTCCCACCATGCCCAAAGTACCCGGCGGGGCGACTTCCGACAGGGCGGTCCAGCTGGACGACGACATCGCCTGGGCGAAGAAGGCGAGCGACAGGATCGTCACCACCAGCGCATCGCTTTCCACATAATTGGCCAGCACGATCGTGGAAGCCAAGAGCATGCCCATGATCACCGGCAGCTTGCGCGCCAGGTTGAGGCTGGCGCCGCGCGCCAGGAGAAAATCCGACAGCCAGCCCGCGAACAGAATGCCGAAAAATCCCGCCAGATAGGGCAGCGCGGCAAAGACGCCCAGCTTGATCCAGGCCATGTGCCGCGTCGTCACCAGATAGGTGGGAAACCAGGTGAGGAAAAAGACAAAGGTGGAATAGGCGGCGAACTGCGCGCCGCACAGGGCCGCAATCTGGGGCTGGCGCGCCATGGCCCACAGCAGCGCCGGGGTGAAGCGCGTGGTTTCGGGTTTGATGCGGCCGCCGCCCTGTTCGATCAGCGTGAGCTCGGCCTCGTTGATGGCGGGATGATCGGCCGGTTCGCGATAGACCCGCCACCAGACCGGAACGATGAGAAGGCCCAGCAAGCCGCTGGCGATGAACAGGGCCCGCCAGCCATACGCGCCTTGCAGCCACAGCAGCAGCGGGGTGGCGAAACCCAGCGCCACATATTCCGCCGAAGTATAGATGCCGATGGCGCGCGCCCGCTGGCTCCGCGGAAACCAGGCGCCGACGATATTGTTGTTGGCGGGAAAGCATGGCGCTTCGAACAGACCCAGGGACAAGCGCCAGCCGAACAGCGACGCAAAGCCGCTGACGGTGGCGTGCATCAAGGTGGAGAGCGACCAGCCGGCGATGGCCACCAGATAGACCAGCCTGGCACCGAAACGGTCCAGCGCCAGGCCCCCCGGCAGCTGAGCGGCGAAATAGCTCCAGGAAAAGGCCGAGAACACCAGCCCCATCGCAACCGGTGACAGCGCGAATTCCTGTGCGATGGCGGGCGAGGCAATGCCGATGATGGCGCGGTCGAGATAGTTGACCATCACCCCGAAAGTGATCAGGGCCAGGATGACAAAGCGCACGCGGCTGGGGGTCAAGGAATCAAAATCGTCGCGCCAGTGGTCTTTTTGCCGGTCAGGGCGTCATGCGCCTTCGCCGCGTCTTTCAGGGCAAAGCGCTGGTTGATGGCGACCTTCACCGCGCCGGAGCCGATCACCGCGAACAGGTCGTCGGCCACCGCCTGCAGCGCCTCGGGCGTCGCGGTGTAGTGGGCCAGCACGGGGCGGGTGACAAACAGCGAGCCCTTGGCCGCCAGGATCGCCGGCGAGAAGGGATCGACCGGGCCGGAGGCATTGCCATACGTGACCATGATGCCGCGTGGCGAAAGACAATCGAGCCCGGCCAGGAAGGTGTCCTTGCCGATGGAGTCATAGACCACCGGTACGCCCCGGCCGCCGGTCAGGGTGCGCACTTCTTTTTCCCAGCCGGCATCCTTGGTGTTGATCACATGGGCGCAGCCATTGGCCTTGGCCTGCGCCACTTTTTCCGGCGAGGTGGTCGAGCCGATCACGGTGGCGCCCAGATGCGTGGCCCATTGCACGCCGATCTGGCCGACGCCGCCGGCGGCGGCGTGGAAGACGATGGTCTCGCCTGCCTTCACGGGATGGATCTGGCGGATCAGATATTGCGCCGTCATGCCCTTGAGCAGGATCGCGGCGGCCAGCTCGTCGCTGATGCTGTCGGGCAGATGCACCAGCCGGCCGGCCGGCACATTGTTGGCCTGGGCATAGGAACCGATCACGCCGCTGCAATAGCCGACGCGCTCGCCGATCTTGAAGCCGGTGACGCCTTCGCCAAGAGCGGCCACGGTGCCGGCGGCTTCCGAGCCCAGGCCCGACGGCATCGGCAGCGGATAAAGCCCGGTGCGGTGATAGGTGTCGATGAAGTTCACGCCGATAGCGGTGTGCTTCACCTGCACCTGGCCGGGCCCCGGCGGCGGCAGGTCGTAATCGACATAGTGCAACACATCGCTGCCGCCGGGCTTTTCGAAGCGGATCGCTTTTATCATCTCTCTCATCCTCTCAGGTCCGCCTCCCCTTCGTGCGCGAAGCGCATGCGAGGGGGAGGTGCCCGTAGCACCGATCAGGTGCGAAGGGCGGAGGGGGTCATCAAACTACTACACCCTCATTTGCTGCTGTTGTTGCTGCGGCTGGCTGCGCAACTGCGGCGGCAGGGTCAGCGCATTGGCGAGTTCGGCCGGATTGGTGATCGGGTTGGAACACACAGCCGCCTGGCAGATATAGGCGGTGGGCTGGCCACCTTCCATGCCACGGCCGGTCGCGGGATGGCCCGGAGGCAGGGGATCGCCCGGCTCGATCTGCATCACCATGCCGTTGGGCATGGACCTGCTCCAATAGGCGCGCAGCAGGTCCTGGGTGCGGGCATTGCCCTTATGGCCGACGACCACGATCACCAGCGCATTGACCAGATATTCGAAGCCGGTGAGGAAGCTGCCCGAACCGTTGAGCATGCGGGTGACTTCGGCGGGGAAGGTCGCGCCCAGGGTGGAAGCGCGGCTCATATACTCCCGCTCCCCGGTGAGCAGCGCCAGCCGGGTCAACACCATCAGCATGGTGCCATTGGCGCTGGGTGTCGGATTGTCGAACACCATGCGCATGCGCACGAACAAGGGGTCGGCATCGTTGGAGGTGAAAGCGTAACCGTTGCGCTCATTGTTCCAGAAATGCGCGTTCAGCTCGCCGGTCCAGGCCTTGGCCTGGTCCAGGAAACGCTCCTCGCCGGTGACTTCCCACAGCTGCAGCGCGGCGCGGGCCATGTCGGCATAGTCCTCGGCAAAGCCGGCCACGCCCTTCACATGCGAAAGCGTGTTGCCGTCACCGGCATCCTTGACGATGGCGTCAAAGGCCGCGATGGCGAGATCGATCCATTCCCGGCGCTCGAACACGATGCCGGCGCGCGCGATGGCCCCGATGGCAAGACCGTTCCAGTCGGTCAGCACCCGGTCGTCGCGGGTCGGCGCGGTGCGCTTCTGGCGCGCGGCGAGCAGCAGGCCGCGCTGCTTGGCCAGCAAAGCCTCATCGGCTTCATTGGCGGGCATGGGATTGCCAAGCCGGCGCGGCAGGTTTCGGCCCTGCACATTGCCGTCGCGGGTGATGCCATAGACCTGCTTGAAGCGGGCCGAGAAGGTGCCGACCAGGGCGGCGTCGATCTCCGCTTCGCTCCAGGTATAGTATTTGCCGTCCTCGGTCTGGGCGCCGGAGGAAATGGAAGCGGCGAAAGCATCGCCCACCTTCATCTCGCGGGTCAGGAAGTCGATGGTCTCGGCCACGCGCTGGCGCGACAGCTCATTGCGGTTGAACTGGAAGATGCTGGTGCAGATGTCGATCATCTGGGCCTGGTCGTAGAGCATCTTCTCAAAGGCCGGTTCCAGCCAGCGCTCATCCAGGGCATGGCGGAAGAAGCCGCCGCCGACATGGTCATAGATGCCGCCGAACAGAATGCCGTCCATGGTGGTGAAGATGATCTGGCTGAACTGCGGCATGCCGCTGCGCAGGAAGGCATTCCACAACACGCCCAACAAAGACGGATTGGGGAATTTGAGGCCGCCCAGCATTCCGCCGAAGAAGATGTCATAGCGCTGGGCGACGCGGAGCGCCGACAGGTCCAGATTGAGCGGCTCCGCTCCCTGGGTCATGTCGCGGTTGTAGAGATTTTCCACCGCGGCCTTGATCTTTTCGGCCGTGTCATCGGCGCGGGCGCGGTCGTCTTTCCAGATCGCCAGGGTCTCGCGCGCGACGCGGGCGAAGTTGGGCACTTCCGGCTTGTCGTCCTTGGGCTGATAGCCCGCCACCCAGAAGGGCACCCCGTCGGGGCGCAGGAAGATGTTCAGCGGCCAGCCGCCGGCATGGCCCATGATCCCGGCCGCGCCCTGATAGAGCATGTCCACGTCCGGGCGCTCGTCGCGGTCGACCAGCACCGGGATGTAATTTTCGTTGATGAAGGCGGCGACTTCGGGGTCGGCGAAGCTCTCGCGCGCCATCACATGGCACCAGTGGCAGCCGTTATATCCCAGGCTGACCAGCAGCGCCTTGTCTTGGGCCTTGGCCTCGGCCAGGGCGTCGGGGCCCCAGGCCCGCCATTGCACCGGATTGTCCTTGTGGGAAAGAAGATAGGGGCTGGTCGCGCTGTTCGGGATCATCGTTCCGGTCCAAATTGTGTGTGTGCGGAAGGATGCTTCCCGCCGGCCCGCTTCTGTGATGTTTTTGGGGCCGGGTTACTTACATCGAAAAGCAGGACCTGCGAAACCCCTGCGCCCCAACTGGGAAAGGCGTTGCCATGAAGGTAAATATCACCATGGACATGACCCCGGAGGAGGCCCGGGCCTTTATGGGGCTGCCGGATGTGGCGCCCCTGCAGAAGAGAATGATGGACGACATGCAGGCCCGGATGAAGGCGGCCTTCGACACCAACGACCTGGACGCCATGATGCGGGCCTGGATGCCGCTGGGCGGGCCCGAAGCCTTTCAGAAGTTCCAGAAGGCGATGTGGGACGGCGCGGCCGCCGCCCTGAACAAGGGCAGCAAATAGCCGCCATGAATCCGGCCATCTTCGCGCTGGCGAGCGCGGCGGGTCGCAGCGGCGTGGCCGTGGTGCGGCTGTCGGGGTCTGGCGCGGGCGCGATCACGCAAGCGCTGGCCGGCTCCCTGCCCCCACCCCGTCAGGCCGCGCTGCGGCGGCTGGCGCATGGTGGGCGCGAAATCGATCACGCCTTGCTGTTGTGGTTTCCCGCGCCCGCCAGCTTTACCGGCGAAGATGTGGCCGAATTCCACATCCATGGCGGGCGTGCGGTGCGCGAGGCGCTGTTTTCGGCCCTGTCCGCGCTGGGCGCGCGGCCAGCAGAGCCTGGGGAGTTCAGCCGCCGCGCGGTGGAAAATGGCAAGCTCGATCTGACAAGAGCCGAGGCCATTGCCGATCTGGTGGATGCCGAGACCCCGGCCCAGCTCCGCCAGGCGCTGCGCCAGCATGATGGCACGCTGGCCGACCTTTATGAGGGCTGGCGCGCGCGGTTGATCGCGGCCCTGGGGCGGGCGGAGGCGGCCATCGACTTTTCCGACGATGGCGTTGGCGAGGCCGAATTTGCTGCAGCAAAATCTGCAGCAAAAAAAATCATCGAGGAAATACAGGACCATATGGATGATGCCGGGCGGGGCGAAAGCCTGCGCGAAGGTCTGCGCCTGACCATCCTGGGGCCGCCCAATGCTGGCAAGTCGTCGCTGATCAATGCCCTGGCCCGCCGCGACGTGGCGATCGTCTCCGACATCCCCGGCACCACCCGCGATGTGGTGGAGGCGCGGCTGGACCTGGGCGGCTATCTGTTGATGGTCGCCGATACCGCGGGTGTGCGCGAGACACAGGACGCAATCGAGGCCGAGGGCGTGCGGCGGGCGCTTGATCATGCTTTTGGGGCGCATGCGGCCGGCGGCATGACCCTTTTGCTGCTGGATGGATCGCTCGCCAATCCGCGTTCTGGGCTGCCGGCGGATCTTCCCGAACCGGACCTGATTGTGTGGAACAAGTCCGACCTGGGTGGTCGCCGGGAGGGCCTTTCCATCTCGCTGAAAACCGGCGCGGGCGTTTCCGAGCTGATCAAATTGCTGCAGCAAAAGGTGCAGCAAAAATTGGAGAGTACGGATGGCGCCCCGCTGCTCACCCGGCCCAGGCACCGGCATGCCCTGGGGGAAGCGCTGGGTCATCTGCAGCATGGTCTGAATGCGCCGGATGATCGTCCCGAGCTGCTGGCGGAAGATCTGCGCCTGGCCATGCGCGCCATCGGCCGCATCACCGGCCGGGTCGATGTGGAAGAGCTTCTGGATTTTGTCTTTCGCGATTTCTGCATTGGAAAGTGATAGGAACGGCCTGTGATGAAAAACGCTTATTTCATCGGGCTTTTTGTGTTGCTGGCCACGGGGACTGCCCAGGCCGATCCGCGGGACGATGCGCTGTCGGCCATGCTGCGCTGTTCGGGCATGGGTGACCGGGGCCAGCGCCTGACCTGTTACGACACTGCGGTGGTGCGTATTCCCGGGGCACTGAACAACACTGCCCCGCCCGCACCGCCCGCGATGGCCAGCGCCGTACCGCCGCCGGCCGCGCCCGTCGTGCCGCGCCGCCAGCGCTCGCACAGCTTCCTGGACAAAATGTTCGGATCGGATGGCCCCAAGCGCGCTGTCCAGACCACGGTGGCCGAGTTCGGCAGCGAAAGTATCGCCAATGGCGGGCGCGACGCCTATCCCATCCCCATGGATGGCGACACGATCGATCAGATCAGCGCGCGGCTGGTCAATTACCAGTTCGTCGATGGCTATGTGATCGTCACCCTGGACAATGGCCAGATGTGGCGCGAGACCGCCGACGGCCAGCCGCTGCAGCATCTGCAGCGGCCGGCGCTGAGCTACACCGCCGTCATCGGGCGCGGCGGCAGCGGCAGCTATGGCATGAAGCTTTCTGGCGTGGCGCGCGAAATACCGGTCCGACGCATCCGCTAGTTGTGTCGATCGCACTTGTGGATGGATTTGCGCGCGCGTATGAGCCACTCCAACCATGAAGTCCATGAGTTACGACGTCATCGTCATCGGTGGTGGCCACGCCGGCTGTGAAGCCGCGGCGGCATCGGCGCGCTTTGGCGCCAGGACGCTGCTCTTGACCCATGCCTTCGAAACCCTGGGCGAGATGTCCTGCAATCCGGCCATCGGTGGTGTGGGCAAGGGCCATCTGGTGCGCGAGATCGACGCGCTCGATGGTCTGATGGGTCGGGTCGCCGATGCGGCGGGCATCCAGTTTCGTCTGCTCAACCGGCGCAAGGGACCGGCGGTGCGCGGGCCCCGCGCCCAGGCCGATCGCGCGCTGTATCGCGCGGCGATGCAGAAGACGCTCAGGGAGATTGCCAATCTGGAAATCCGGGTCGCGAGCGCGGAAGACCTGATTTTAAAGGACGGAATGACCGTTGGCGTTTTGACGTCGGACGGTGACGAGATCGCTTGCAGCAAGGTGGTGCTGACCACCGGCACCTTCCTGAACGGGCTGATCCATATCGGCGAGACCAAGATTCCTGCCGGGCGGATGAAGGCCAAGGCCTCAAGTAGCGAAGCGGTAGGCCATCAAATGAGCGGTGTCGAGGCGCCCAGCATCGGCCTGTCGAAGACGCTCTATGGTTTCGGCCTGAATATGGGCCGGCTGAAGACCGGCACGCCGCCGCGTCTGGATGGCAGGACCATCGACTGGGCCGCGCTTGAGATGCAGCAGGGCGATGACCCGCCCCAGCCCTTCTCCTTCCTGACCGGCGCCATCACCACGCCCCAGATCGCCTGCGGCATCACCCGCACCACGCTTGCGACCCATGCGGTCATCCGCGCCAACCTGCACCGCTCGCCCATGTATTCGGGCCAGATCGCCTCCACGGGGCCGCGCTATTGCCCCTCGATCGAGGATAAGATCAGCCGCTTCGCCGACCGCGCGTCACACCAGATTTTCCTGGAACCAGAAGGACTTAGAGACAACATCGTCTATCCTAACGGCATTTCCACCTCCCTGCCCCAGGACGTGCAGCTGGCGCTGCTGGCCACCATTCCGGGGCTGGAAAAGGCGCGGGTCCAGCGCATGGGCTATGCCATCGAATATGATTATGTCGATCCGCGGGAGCTGGCGCCGTCCCTGGAAGTGAAATCGGTGCCGGGCCTCTATCTGGCCGGCCAGATCAACGGCACCACGGGCTATGAGGAAGCCGCCGCCCAGGGGTTGATGGCGGGTTGGAATGCTGCCCGGGCGGCTGGCGGCTCGGCACCCGTCATTCTGGACCGGGCCCAGGCCTATATTGGGGTTCTGATCGACGACTTGGTGACCAAGGGCGTTTCGGAGCCCTATCGCATGTTCACCAGCAGGGCCGAATATCGGCTGACCTTGAGGGCTGACAATGCCGACCAGCGGCTGACCGGGCTGGGTCAGGAAGCCGGGATCGTGGGGCTCGAGAGGGCGAAGGCCTTCGCGTCCAAGCTGGAGCGGTTGGATGTTTCACAAAAAACGCTCCGGAACCTGAACCTGACCCCCAACGAGGCGGCGAAACACGGTCTGGCGATCCGCATGGACGGGGTCCGTCGGGATGGTTTGCAGCTTCTTTCCCTTGCTGGATTCGCGGAACTGGTCCGGATCTGGCCGGAACTGAGCTCATTTGCCCCCGATGTGGTCGAGCAGTTGGAGATCGATGCCCAATATGCCGGCTATTTGGACCGCCAGGATGCGGACATTATCGCTTTCCGTCGGGATGAGGGCCGCGCCCTGCCCGCCGGCCTGGATTATGGGGCAGTCGCGGGCCTTTCCAATGAGGTTCGCCAGAAGCTGGAGCGCATCCGGCCCGCCACCCTGGGCCAGGCCGCCCGTATTGAAGGCGTGACTGCTGCGGCTCTTACCTTGGTTTTGGCCCATGTGAAGGGTCTGCAGAAGGCGAGAAGCGTCCGAGACAGCGGGAGCGACCAGCAAAGTGCTTGATCCCGGCTTCGGCCCCGAGGATTTCGCCGCCAAGGCCAATGTTTCACAAAAAACATTGGCCCAGTTGAAGGCCTATGCGGGCTTTTTGGAGGATTGGAACGCCCGCCACAATCTGGTGGCCAAAAGCACCCTGCCCGACCTGTGGCGCCGTCACATGTGGGATAGCGCCCAGCTTCTGCCGTTGATCCCGCCAGACGCCCAGACATTGGCTGATCTGGGCTCTGGCGCCGGCTTTCCCGGCATTGTGCTGGCCGCGATGCGGCCTGAGCTTCGGGTCACCCTGCACGAAGCCACGACCAAGAAGTGCACCTTCCTGCAGGCTGCGGCCGACCGCATGGGCCTGAAGGTCGAAGTCCGTAATGCACGCCTGGAAGGCTTGCCGCCCCAGGCCTTTGATGTGGTGACGGCCCGCGCGCTTGCCCCGCTCCCCCTGCTGCTGCAATACGCCCATCGGTTCACAGGTCCGAACACTGTTTGCCTTTTCCTGAAGGGCCAAAATGTGGGGGCAGAATTGACCGAAGCCTCTAAATATTGGAACATGAAGGTCTCTCAAGTCCCAAGCCAGACCGACCCTTCGGCTGCTATAGTGACGGTGAGAGAGCTGGGTCCCCGCCATGTCTTTTCCCAAAAAACCGCGCGTCCTGGTCGTCGCCAACCAAAAGGGCGGGGTCGGTAAGACCACCACCGCCATCAATCTGGGCACCGCGCTCGCCGCAGTGGGCGAGCCGACCCTGGTGATCGACATCGATCCGCAGGGCAATGCTTCGACCGGGTTGGGCATCCATCGCCAGGACCGCAAGCTCACCACCTATGAAGTCCTGACGGGTCAGTCGCCCCTGGCCGATGCCATCGTGCCGACCCGCATCCCCGGCCTGTCGCTGGTGCCGGCGACCGTCGATCTGTCGGGCGCGGAGCTGGAACTGGCCGACATGGCCAGGCGCAATTTCATCCTGCGTGATGCGCTTGAGGAATATTCCGCACACGGAGGAAATACCTTTTCCTACATCCTGATCGATTGCCCCCCTTCCCTCACCCTGCTCACCTTGAACGCGATGGCGGCCGCCGATGCGGTGATGGTGCCGTTGCAATGCGAGTTCTTTGCGCTGGAAGGTTTGAGCCAGCTGATGAAGACCATCGAGCTGGTGCGCGACAAATTGAATCCCACCCTCGAAATCCAGGGCATCGTGCTCACCATGTTCGACAAGCGCAACAAGCTGTCCGACCAGGTGGCCGATGACGTGCGCGCCACCCTGGGCGAGAAAGTCTATGCCACCGTGATCCCGCGCAATGTGCGTATCTCCGAAGCGCCCAGCCACGGCGTGCCGGCGCTGGTCTATGACCTGCGCTGTCCCGGCAGCCAGGCTTACATCAAGCTGGCCGGCGAATTGATCCAGCGCGAACGGACGCGGGTCGCGGCATGAACCCTCCTCCCCAGGATCGCCCGCGCGGTTTGGGCCGCGGTCTCTCGGCATTGATCGGCGATGAAGTCGCCGCGGTGAAGGGCGAGCACGTCGTCAAGAAAGACACGCGCACCCTGCCCGTCGCGTTCCTGCAGCCCGGCCGCTATCAGCCGCGCACCACCTTCGATCAGGAACCGCTGACCAATCTGGCGGCGTCGATCAAGGAAGTGGGCGTGCTGTCGCCGATTCTGGTGCGGCCCGTCGGTCCCGACAAATATGAGATCGTGGCCGGCGAGCGGCGCTGGCGCGCGGCGCAGCTGGCGCAGCTGCATGATGTGCCGGTGGTGGTGCGCGAGCTGCCGGACGACCAGGCGCTGGAAATCGCCATCATCGAGAATGTCCAGCGCGCCGATCTCAATGCGATAGAAGAGGCGACGGCCTATCAGGACCTGATCCAGAAATTCGGCCGCACCCAGGAAGATGTGGCCAAGGAAATCGGCAAAAGCCGTTCCCATGTCGCCAACACCATCCGGCTGCTGAAACTGCCGGAAAGCGTGAAAACCTGGGTGCGGGAGGGCAAGCTCAGCGCCGGCCATGCCCGCGCGCTGTTGGGCGTGCCCGATCCCGAAGCCCTGGCCAAGGAGCTGATGAACGAGGATCTGACGGTGCGCCAGGCCGAGCGCCGGTCGGATGCCAAGAAGCGTCCCGGCGCGCCGCCGCCGCGCGATCCCAACATCGCCGCGCTGGAAAACACTATCTCCAGTGTTCTGGGCCTGAAGGTTTTCATCACCCACAAGATCGCCAAGGGCGAGGATCGGGGCGAGGTGAAGATCAGCTATTCCAGCCTGGAACAGCTGGACGAGCTGGCGCGGCGGCTGACCCGCGCGAGCGGTGGATAAGTCCAGCCGGAATGCGCCTGAAAGCCCGTATTTCAGGGCTTTCACGCATTTGTTCACATGTGGATAGAAGCGTGGATTAGCGCCTAGGCGGTCTTGCGCAGTGCCTCATCGCTGCGTTTTGGCCAACGCAGCCGATACATCGATGCGGCCGTCATATAGCGCGCGGCCGACCACGACGCCTTCGATGCCGGGTTCGTTGGCGGCGATGAGCGCGTCGATGTCGGCGATGGAGCCGACGCCGCCGGACGCAATGACCGGAATGGACAAGGCGCGGGCGAGGGCGGCGGTCGCCGTCACGTTCACGCCTTTGAGCAGCCCGTCGCCGTCGATGTCGGTGAAAAGGATGGCGGCGACCCCGGCATCCTCGAAACGCTTGCCCAGATCGATGGGGGTCAGTTCGCTGACCTCGGCCCAGCCGGCCGTGGCGATCTTGCCGCCTTTGGCGTCGGCACCGACCACGATCTGGCCCGGGAAGGCGCGCGCCGCATCTTTCACGAACTGCGGATTGGTCAGGGCCGCGGTGCCCAGGATCACGCGGCTGATGCCGGCAGCCAGCCAGGCTTCCACCGCCGCCATGTCGCGGATGCCGCCGCCCAGCTGAATGGGCAGGTCGATGGCGGCGCGGACGGATTTGATCGCGTCGGTGTTGGCGCTGTGACCGGCGAAGGCGCCGTTCAGGTCGACGCAATGCAGCCACTTGAAACCCTGGGTCTCAAAGCTGCGGGCCTGGGCGGCGGGGTCGGTGTTGAAGACGGTGGCGTCTTCCATCACGCCTTTCTTCAGGCGCACGCAGACGCCGTCTTTCAAGTCGATGGCGGGGAAGATGATCATGGCATCTTTCTCATACTGTCATTCCCGCGTAAGCGGGAATCCAACTTTTCCCAAGCGTGAACCACGAAGTTGGATGCCCGCTTTCGCGGGCATGACAAATGAGGGAAGGGCGCTCCAAGGCTAACCACTACGGCCGCCAGCTCAGAAAATTTTCCAGCAGCTTCAGCCCGGTCGCCTGGCTCTTTTCCGGGTGGAATTGGGTCCCGGCGATATTCTCATTGCCCACCATGGCGGTCAGCGGGCCGCCATAATCGGTGGTGGCGATCAGGTCCTCGGGCAGGGCGGGCTTGAGCTCGAAACTATGCACGAAATAGGCATGCGCGCCGTCGTCGATGCCCTTCAGCAGCGCGTGTTTCTGCAGGATTTTCAGCTCGTTCCAGCCCATATGCGGGATCTTCAGATTGGGGTCGCTGGGCGCGATCTTGACCACTTCGCCGGCGATCCAGCCTAGCCCGGCATGACGGCCGAACTCCACGCCCACTGTGGCCAGAAGCTGCATGCCCACACAGATGCCCAGGAAGGGCGCGCCGTCCTTCAGCACCTTTTCGCGCAGGGCCTCGACCATGCCGGGCACGCCCGACAGGCCCTTCATGCAATCGGCAAAGGCGCCCACGCCGGGCAGGACAATGCGCTCGGCGTCCTTCACCACCTGCGGATCGGCGGTAGTCACGATGTCGGCTTTGCCCCCCTGCGCGGTTGAGGCGGCCTTGGCCAAGGCCTTCGCCGCGCTGGCCAGGTTGCCGGAGCCATAGTCGATAAGGGCCACTGTGGACATGGGCCGGTCCTATAACTTCTCAACGCGCATTTGTCGAAGCACTCACAGGTCCGCCGCCCCCGCATGCGCGTAGCGCATAGGCGGGGGAGGTGCCCGTAGCACCGTCAGGTGCGAAGGGCGGAGGGGGTCATTATCAATTGTCGTCCATCTTCAGCGCAGCGATGAAGGCTTCCTGGGGAATCTCCACCTTGCCGAACTGGCGCATCTTCTTCTTGCCCTCTTTCTGCTTGTCCAACAGCTTGCGCTTGCGGGAAATGTCGCCGCCATAGCATTTGGCGGTGACGTCTTTTCTCAAGGCAGAAAGGGTTTCGCGCGCGATCACCTTGCCGCCAATGGCGGCCTGGATCGGGATCTTGAACATGTGGCGCGGGATCAGGTCTTTCAGCTTCTCGCACATCGCCCGGCCGCGGCCTTCGGCGCGCTGGCGGTTGACGATCATGCTGAGCGCATCCACCGGGTCGTCATTGACCAGGATAGACATCTTCACCAGGTCGCCTTCTTCGTATTTCTCGATGTGATAGTCGAAGCTGGCATAGCCGCGCGACACGCTTTTCAGCCGGTCATAGAAGTCGAACACCACTTCGTTCAGCGGCAGCATATAGATCACCATGGCGCGGTTGCCGGCATAGGTCAGCTCGACCTGGCGGCCGCGGCGGTCCTCGCACAGTTTCAGCACCGAACCCAGATAATCGTCGGGCACCAGGATGGTCGCCTTGATCCAGGGTTCTTCGATATGATCGATGTAGGTGACATCCGGCATGTCGGCCGGATTGTGCAGCTCCTTCATCGTGCCGTTGTTCATGTAGATGTGATAGATCACCGACGGCGCGGTGGTGATCAGGTCCAGATTGAATTCGCGCTCCAGCCGCTCGCGCACGATTTCCAGATGCAGCAGGCCCAGGAAGCCGCAGCGGAAACCGAAGCCCAGCGCGGCGCTGGATTCGGTTTCATAGGTGAAGCTGGCATCATTCAGATGCAGCTTGGCCAGCGCGTCCCGCAAATCCTCGAACTGGGCGGCATCGACCGGGAACAGGCCGCAGAACACCACCTGCTGCGCCGGCTTGAAACCGGGGAGGGGCGTGGGCGTGCCCTTGCGTTCGTCGGTGATGGTGTCGCCCACCTTGGTGTCGGCGACCTGCTTGATCTGGGCGGTGATATAGCCGACCTCGCCGGGGCCCAGTTTCTCGACACCCACCTTCTTGGGCTTGAACACGCCGATCTGTTCCACCTGATAGACGGCGTCGGTCGCCATCATGCGGATCTTCTGGCCCTTCTTCAGCTCGCCATCGATGATGCGCACCAGCACCACCACGCCCAGATAGGCGTCGTAATAGCTGTCGATCAGAAGCGCCTTCAGCGGCGCATCCAGCGCACCCTTGGGCGGGGGCAGGCGGGTGACCACCGCTTCCAGCACCTGGTCGATGTTCAGCCCGGTCTTGGCCGAGATCGGCACGGCGTCGGACGCATCGATGCCGATCACATCCTCGATCTGCTGCTTGACCCGGTCGGGCTCGGCGGCGGGCAGGTCGATCTTGTTCAGGACCGGCACGATCTCCAGCCCCGCATCGATGGCCTGATAGACATTGGCCAGGGTCTGGGCTTCCACCCCTTGGCTGGCATCGACCACCAGAAGCGCGCCCTCGCAGGCGGCCAGGCAGCGCGAAACCTCATAGCCGAAGTCGACATGGCCCGGCGTGTCCATCAGGTTCAGGATATAGGTCTCGCCGTCCTGGGCCTTGTATTCCAGCCGCACGGTCTGGGCCTTGATGGTGATGCCGCGCTCCCGCTCGATATCCATCGAATCCAGGATCTGGTTGGTCATGTCGCGGGCCGCCACCGTGCCGGTGAACTGGATCAGCCGGTCGGCCAGGGTGGACTTGCCATGGTCGATATGGGCGACGATGGAGAAGTTGCGGATTTTCGCCAGATCAGTCATTTGGGCTCTATTGATGGCCTACCGCTTCGCTGCTTGAGGCCGGGCGGGGTGTTAGCAGACCGCCGCCACCCATTCCACAGGCTTTTCCGGCTATAACCCCGGCTATAATCGAAGGCCCATGCTGCATTACCTCTATCTCGATTATGGGGGGCTGCCCCGGTACCGGCGGGAGCTGAAATACAGCCTGATTTCGCTGCGCCAGGAACTGGCCGGCCGGGAACCGGGGGCGGCCCGCATTGCCGTCTATACCGACGCGCCCGCCGTCTATGCCAACTGGCCGGTCGAGGTGGTCGATATCGCGCGGGAAACGCAAGGATGGTCGGGGCAGGGGCTTTACCATCACCGCATCAAGCCGGCGGCGGTGCTGGATGCCCTGAAGCGGTTCGATAGCCCGGTCTGTTTTCTGGACAGCGACTCCATCGTCAAGCCCGGCTTCCACGCCGAGGTCGCGGCCAAGCTGGCCCCGCAGGAGATCTGGTCGGTGACCAAGACGGCCGTGGTGATGAACCATTTCGAGCTGCGCAATCCCTTTCCGCCGCTCAGGGGCTTCCGCACCCGGCTGCCGCACCGGGGCGCCTATCACTACGACACCAAAAACAGCTGGATGTTCAATTCCGGGCTGATCGGGGTGGCGCCGGTGCATGTGCCGCTGATGGAAGACACGCTGGCCATGATCGATGCCCTGATCGGGCGGGCACGCAAATTCCCCACCATCGAGCAGTTCGCCCTCAGCGAGGTGGCGCGGATATCGCAGATTGCCATTGCCGAGGTGCGCGACACGTTCCTGCATTATTGGCAGGGGCGGCGGCGCATCTACATGGCCAACCAGATCGAAAAGTCGTTGTCGCCGGATTGGGACGACCTGACGCCGCCGAAGCAATGGGCCGAGATGAATTACTGGGCGATCCGGGCCTATAACTATTATTACGGCGTCACCAACATGTTTTCCGGCTGGTCCAAATGAAAAATCCCGCTTCCGATTTATGGCCGGGACAGTCGGTGCCGCTGTTGAAGGCGCTGCACATTCTCACCCACAATGGCGGGCTGAATGCGGATTCCCGGCGCAAGCTGAAACAGGTGCAGCATCTGGCGCAGCTGATAAAGCCCGCGATCGACGATGCGCTCAAGGAGAAAGACCAGCCGGTGCTGGCCGATCTGGGCGCGGGCAAATCCTATCTGGGCTTCATTCTCTATGACCTCTATTTCGCGCCCGCCGGCCGTGGGAACGTGATCGCGGTGGAAGCGCGTGCCGATCTGATCCAGACGGCGAAGAAGATCGCGGACGAAAGCGGGTTCGACCGCATGCGCTTTGTCGAAGGCGCGATTGCGGATTCCGATGTCGGCGCGGTCGATATCGTCACCGCCCTGCATGCCTGCGATACCGCGACCGACGAAGCAATTCTGTTTGCATTGAAACACGAGGCGAAATTCGTGGCGCTGGTGCCCTGCTGCCAGGCGGAAGTGGCAAGAGAACTGGATGGCAAGAAAGGCCCGCTGGAACAGCTCTGGCGTCATCCCATCCAGCGGCGGGAATTCGGCGCCCATCTGACCAATGTACTGCGCGGGCTATACTTGGAAGCCCATGGCTACAAGGTGCGGGTGACCGAATTCACCGGTTTCGAGCACACCCAGAAGAATGAAATGATCTTTGCCGAACGCCACCAGCGCGCCAATCCGCGTGCCAAGGCAGAGTTCGAGAGGCTGGCTGCAGAGATTGGCGCCGCGCCAAGCCTGCTGAAATTTCCCTAACTGTCATCCCCGGCGAGCGCGAACGAGAGTGAGCGCGAGGGAAGGGGACCCAGGTGGAAAGACCGGTTATGGTCTAACCACCTGGGTTCCCTTCCCCTCGCACGGCTTTCGCCATGCTCGGCCGGGAATGACAAGTTGAATTAACCGCGCAGGGTCGCGCCCAGTTTCAGGGCGGCAGCGACGATCTTCTGCGCCAGGGCTTCGATCTCGGCGTCGGTCAGGGTGGCATCCTTCGGCTGGATACGTACCGCGACCGCGATGGATTTCTGCCCCTCCGGCACGCCCTTGCCTTCATAGACGTCGAAGACATCGGCCCGTTCGATCAGGTTGCGGTCGGCCAGCTTCACCGCCTTGACGATCTCGCCGGCGGCGACTTTCGCATCGACCACAAAGGCGAAGTCGCGTTCGATCGCCTGGAACGGCGAGGGCGCAAACAACGGCTTGGCCTTGCCCTTGGTCTTGGGATCGGGGATGGCGTCCAGGAAGATTTCGAAACCCGCGGCCGGCACTTTCAGGTCCAGCGCGGCCAGCACCTTGGGATGCAACTCGCCGAACTGGGCAATGACTTTCGGGCCCATGGCGATGGTGCCGCTGCGGCCGGGGTGATACCAGCCCGGCGCGCCTTGCGTGATCGGCGCCGACATGGGCGCGCCGGTGATGGCTTCCAGTGCGGCCAGCAGATCGGCTTTCACCGCGAACAGGCCGCTCTCGTTCTCGCCTTTTTGCCAGTGCCGCTCGGGATGGCCGGTGCGGATGGCGGCGGCCACAGTCTTTTGCGCTTCCGGCATGCCGCTGTCGAAGGCGGCGCCGATTTCGAATAACTGCAGATTGGCAAAGCCGCGCGCGGCATTGCGCGCCGCCGCCGCCAGCAGGGACGGCAGCACTGACGGGCGCAGGGCGTCGAGATCCGACGCGATGGGATTGGACAGCTGGCGCGCCTCATCGCCGCCGCCGAACAATCTGGCCTGGTCGCGGGCGATGAAGGAAAAACTCACGCATTCATTGAAGCCGCGCGCGGCCAAGGCGCGGCGCGCCGTGCGGGTGCGGCGCTGGGTCTTGGACAGCACAGGTGCCGCCACGCCATCGATGCGCGCCAGCGCCACCGACGGCACATCGGTCAAGCCGTAGATGCGGACAACTTCTTCCACCAGATCGGCGGGGCCATCCACGTCATGGCGCCAGCTTGGCGGCGTCACATGCAAGGTGCCGTGATCTTCGACCACAAAGCCCAGGTCCTGCAGGATGGAGATGATCTTTTCGCGCGGCACCTTGATGCCGCCCAGTCTTTCCACCGCCAGGGGATCGAACAGGATCGGCTTGTGCGGCGGCGGCAATGCGCCGGCAATCACCACGTCTGACGCCTCGCCCCCGCACCATTCCAGGATCAGCTGAGTGCAAAGCTCCAGGCCCGGCAAGACCTGCTGCGGATCGACGCCGCGCTCGAAGCGATAACGCGCATCCGAGATGATGCCCTGCTTGCGGCCCGCGCGCGCAATCCGCGCCGGATCGAAATAGGCCGATTCAATAAAGACATTTTTGGTGTCTTCGAAACTGCCGGTGTCCATGCCGCCCATGATGCCGGCGATGCCACGGGCGTAAGAGTCGTCGGCAATGACGATGGTGTCCTTGTCGAGCACATAGGTCTTGTCGTCCAGGGCATAGACCTGCTCATGGTCGCTGGCCATGCGCGCATGCAGATTGCCCGACAGCTTGTCGGCATCGAACACATGCAGCGGGCGGCCGCGATCCTGCGAAATCAGGTTGGTGGCATCCACCAGGGCCGAGATCGACTTCATCCCCACCGACTTCAGCCGGTCCTGCACCCATTTGGGCGCCGGCCCATTCTTGACGCCACGGATCAGCCGGCCGGCAAAGACGGGGCAGGCATCCTTGTTCTCGGGCGTGAAATCCAGGGTAATGGTCTTGGGGCAGGGGAACTGGCCCTGAACCGGCACGACCTTATCGCTTTTGAGCGTGCCCAGGCCGCTGGCCGCCAGATCGCGGGCGATGCCCAGCACGCTGGCGGCATCGCCGCGATTGGGGGTGATGGAAACGTCGAACAGCGGGTCGTTGGCCAGCAGCCCCGCCTCCACCAGCGCCGCCACCACGGGCTGACCGGCCTTGGCGCCGAGCTGAAGCTCGATGATGCCGTTGTGATCCTCGCCCAACAGCAGCTCGCGGGCGCTGCACATCATGCCGCGCGATTCCACACCACGAATGGTGCCCAGCTTCAAGGCTTCGCCGGTGGCCGGGATCACTGTGCCGGGCCGTGCCAGCACCACCTTGATGCCGGCGCGCGCATTGGGGGCGCCGCAGACGATCTGCAGATTGTCCTTGCCGTCATTGACGCTGCACAGGCGCAGCTTGTCGGCATTGGGATGTTTCTCGGCGGTGACGACTTCGCCGACCACGAAATCGGAAAGCGCGGCGCCCGGATCGGTGACACTTTCGACTTCCAGGCCGATCGTGGTCAGGCGCGCGGCGATGTCCGCCGGAGTCGCATCGGTGTCCAGATGCTCTTTCAGCCAGGAGAGGGTGAACTTCATTTTAAGCCCCCTCCGCCCTTCGCACCTGGAGGCCGACCTGCAAAAGCCCAGCGGGGCTTTTGCCGGCCGACCCGGTGCTACGGGCACCTCCCCCGCCAGCGCGCTTCGCGCGCGCAGGGGAGGCCGGCCTGTGTTTGTTGGCCGGGTTTCGCCTCATCGGCTCAACCCTCCATCCAGCGTGGGAATATCCAGCGCGGCGAAGCCGTAATGCTTCAGCCAGCGCTGGTCGGATTCAAAAAAGCTGCGAATGTCGGGGATGCCGTATTTCAGCATCGCCATGCGGTCCAGGCCGAAGCCGAAGGCAAAGCCCTGATACTTGCCGGAATCGATGCCGCAATTCTCCAGCACCTTGCGATGGACCATGCCCGAGCCGCCCAGCTCCAGCCAGTCATTGCCGGTGCCGAAGGTGATCTTGCCGGGCACGCCGCGGTCGCAGCGCATGTCCCATTCCAGCGACGGTTCCGTGAAGGGGAAGAAGCTGGGGCGGGCGCGCAGCTCTATTCTGTCGATCTCGAAGAAGGCTTTGCAGAACTGCTCCACCGTCCATTTCAGATGGCCCAGATGAATGCCTTCATCCACCACCAGCGCTTCGACCTGATGGAACATGGGGGAATGGGTGGCGTCGCTGTCGACGCGATAGGTGCGCCCGGGCGAGATCACGCGGATGGGCGGCTTCTGATTCAGCATCACGCGCACCTGCACCGGCGAGGTGTGGGTGCGCAGCACGTGGCTTGACCCGTCAGCCTGGGGCGCGACGTAGAAGGTGTCCTGCATCTGCCGCGCCGGATGATCGGGCGGAATGTTCAGCCTGGTGAAGTTGTAATCGTCCCATTCCACATCGGGGCCTTCGGCGACGCCAAAGCCCAGATCGGCGAAGATGGCAACGACCTCCTCCAGAACCTGCGAGATCGGATGCACCGTGCCGCTGTTTTCGGCGCGCGCGGGCAGGGTGACGTCCAAGGTCTCCGACTTCAGACGCTGTTCCAGGGCTGCATCGGCCAGCGCCAGCTTGCGCGCGGCAATCGCCTCGGTGACCGCGTCCTTCAATCCGTTGAACTTAGGCCCCTGGACCTTGCGCTCATCGGGCGAAAGGCTGCCCATGGTGGCGAGAAGGGCGCTGATCGAACCCTTCTTGCCCAGGGCGCCGACGCGCACGGCCTCCAGCTGCGCCTCATCGGCGGCGCCGGCGACAGCGGCCAGTATCTCGGACTGAAGTTGGGCGATATCGGTCATCAGAAACCTTACGGAGAAGCTGTTACCGCTCCGGTCCGGCCTCGCGTCGCGTTTGGTTACGCGACGCTGCGGCGTTAAGCCGGGCGAAAGGTCCACTGGACCTTTCGCTTATCCGACTTAACCCTTCGACGCCTGATCCACCAGAGCCTTGAACGCCTGGGGCTCGTGGATCGCCAGATCGGACAGAACCTTGCGGTCGATCTCGATGCCGGCGCCGGCGAGCCCAGCGATAAATCGGCTGTAGGTGAGGCCATGCTCGCGCACGGCGGCGTTAATGCGCTGGATCCACAAAGCGCGGAAGTTACGCTTGCGCTCCTTGCGGCCGATATAATTGTGCTGCAGCGACTTGTCCGCCGCGGCATTGGCCGTGGTGATGTTGTTCTTGCGGCGGCCGCGCATGCCCTTGGTCTGCTTGAAGACCTTCTTGCGGCGGGCGTGGCTGGGTACTGCGCGAGGAGAACGGCTCATGGATCAGATACCTCCGCCATAGGGCATCCAGCGCTTGACGCGCCGGGTCTCGGACTCCGACAGGGTGTCCATGCCGCGCAGGTCGCGGGTGCGGGCCGGCGAATTGTTGATCAGCCGGTGGCGCTTGCCGACCTGATGGGTTTTGATCTTGCCTTTGGCGGTGATCTTGAAGCGCTTTTTGGCGCCCGATTTGGTCTTCATCTTGGACATTTTGCTATCCTTCACGGCACCCGGACGCATCCGGTCCCCCTTGGTTGAGTGTGCGCGTGGCGCACGGGGGTCGCATTTGGGGCTGCCACGGCATGTCCGGCCGGGCCGCCCAAGAGGGGCGCCTTCTATAAGGGGCTGGCTTCGGGCGCAAGCCCGCAATAAAGGAATGGAGCGCGCAAGGCCCGGAACGCCTATTCGGGCTGGTTTTTGCCGTTCGAGCGGTCGCGGGTGGGCGAGGGGCTGGAGGAGCCGGTTACCCCGAAATCCTCGGATTTGCTGCCACCTTCGGCCAGACTGAAACCTTCCGCGGCCAGGCCGCGCTTCAGCAGCTCCCGAACGGCGGCGGCGCGGCTGGGCATGCGGCGGGAGAACCGCCAGCTGTCCAAGGCTTCCAGTTCATCTTTGGTGAGCATGATTTGAAGACGCTCACCGCGCGCCAAATCATTCATGACCGTCTCTCTTTATCCTGCAATTACAAAAGCTTAGAAAAATTGCTCAAGATGAGTAACTTACTCATTCAAGGGACTGTCCCAAGAGAACCGTTTTTAGGAACTATTGGTTCCTTGGGGCAATGCCGAACTCTGTACAGAAACAGGCGGTTACTCACTTAAGTCATTGAATTATCAAGTTTATTTTATTTGCATCCCCTCCCGGACAGGCGCATCATGCACGACAGAAAGGAGGATGATCTCATGGATACCATCCTCAGCACCCGCTCTCTCCCCGAAACAGGGCTTGGCCATACCGATCTGGTGGCGGAAGCCAATCACCGCATCGCCAACAGCCTGACGGTTCTGGTCTCGATGGTGCGCATGCAGTCGGCGAGCGTGAAGAAGCATGCCGAGCCCTACAGCAATGCCGAAGTCCGCCATCTGCTCGACGGCATCGCCGCGCGCATCAACACCATCAGCCAGCTGCACCGGATTCTTTCCCATGTCGGCGCCGATGGCGCGATCAGCCTGAAGCCGCACCTGCATGAAGTCACCGATGCGCTGGTGGCGGCGCTGTCCTCGCCCGAACAGGCGGTCAAGGTGATGCATACCGGCGGCGACTGCATGGTGCAGATGCGCCAGGTCCAGCCGATCGTGCTGATGCTGTGCGAGATTTTCATCAATGCGATGAAATACGCCCATCCCACCGGCGTGCCGCTGATCATGGTGGTGGACTGCGAAGTGTCCGGCGACGGAAGGCTGGTCCTGACCATCAGCGACGACGGCGTGGGCCTGCCGGAAGGCTTTGATCCGCTGCAGTCCGGCGGCATGGGCTTCAAGGTCATGCGGTCCCTGGCCGCGGAGGTTGGCGCCGAATTGCAGATCCAGTCCACCCATCTGGGTCTGAGCTTCCGGCTGTCCCTGCCCGCAATGGCCATGGCTGGCGCCAGGCTCGCTTGAACCCAGGCGGGCCGGCCATAACGCTTTTGTGTCGCCACATTTTGGCCCGCTGACCGCGCTAGCTCACGGCATGATCTTCTTTCACGGCTATTTCCTTCCCTGGGTGCGGCGCGCGGGGGCCTGGTTGTTCTGGCCCGCTGTGGTGGTTGTGGCCTGGGGCGAGCTGACGCCGCATCCGCCGGCCGCCGCCGCGCTGGTGTGGGACAAGGCTGAGCATTTTCTCGCCTATTTCGGCCTTTCGCTGCTGGCCTCGCTGGGCTGGGGCCTCAGGCGTTCGCTGGTCTGGGTGTTACTCGCCGTGGTGGCCTTGGGCGGGGCGCTGGAAATCATCCAGGCCTTTGTCGGCCGCGACGCCGAATGGGGCGATTTTTTCGCCAACGATCTTGGCGCCCTGACGGGGCTTGGGGCGGCAGTGGTCTATCTCAGGATCCCGCGCCGCCTTGTTGCGCGCGCCACGTCCCATTAGCCTGACAGGGTCCAAAGAGGTGACCTTCGTCCCATGTCCCTGATTGCGGAATTCAAGAAATTCGCCGTGCGCGGCAATGTGGTCGACTTGGCGGTCGGTGTCATCATCGGCGCCTCCTTCACCGGCATCGTCAATTCCCTGGTCAATGACGTGCTGATGCCGCCCATCGGCCTGGCGCTGGGCGGCGTGGATTTCTCCAACTTCTTCCTGGTGCTGAAAGGCGACCGCGCCGTCGATACCCTCGCCGCCGCCAAGGCCGCCAAGGACGTCACCATCAATTATGGCCTGTTCATCAATGCGGTGATCAATTTCGTGATCGTCGCCTTCGTCCTGTTCCTGCTGCTGCGGCAGCTGAACAAGCTGGTGGCGCCGCCGCCACCCGCCGCCGAAGCGGCGCCCTCGCCCTCCGAAGAAGTGCTGCTGCTGCGCGAAATCCGCGACAGCCTCAAATCCCGGTGATGCGGCGCCTGTTTTTCGCCTTGCTGTTTGTTGCCGCGCCGGCATTTGCCGCAGACGATCCCGCGGCGGCGGTGAACGCCTTTTACGCGGTTTATACCGCCCAGCATGCGCAAGGCGGCGGCATTCCCGATGCCACCGTGCGGCTGCGCTTTCAGCCGGTGCTCTCGCCCCGCCTGAACAAGCAGCTGGCGGACGCAGCCGCCGCCCAGGCGCGGCTGACTGCCAAGGTCAGGAATGCCGTGCCGCCGGTGCTGGAAGGCGACATCTTCTCGTCCCTGTTCGAGGGGGCGACGGCCTGGAAGGTGGGTGCCTGCCAGACCTCGGCCAAGACTGCCCGCTGTCCCGTGGCGCTGACCTATACGCCGCCGCGGGCGGCCGCCAAGGCCAAGCCCGCCAACTGGAACGACACGGTCCTGCTGGTGAATACGCCACAGGGCTGGAAGGTGGACGATGTGGTCTATGACGCGGGCTTCGCCTTCGGCAATACCGGCAAGCTCAGCGACATGCTGGCCATGGTGCTGGCCACAAATCCGTAACTTTCAGCGGTTTCCAGCGTATTGGGGATGGAAAGGAAGACGTCATGACCGACACCAACACCCGCACCCTCACTCCCGAACAGCATCGCGTGATGCGCGAACACGGCACCGAGCGTCCCGGTTCCAGCCCCCTGAACCATGAGAAACGCCCGGGCGAGTTCCAATGCGCCGGCTGCGGCGCCGAACTGTTCGACGCTCAGCACAAATTCGAAAGCGGCACCGGCTGGCCCAGCTTCTGGGACACCAAGCCCGGCGCCGTGAAAACCACGACCGACACCAGCCATGGCATGGTGCGCACCGAATTTCATTGCGCCCAGTGCGGCGGTCATCTGGGGCATGTGTTCAATGACGGCCCCGGACCGACCGGCCTGCGCTATTGCACGAATGGCTGCGCCTTGGACTTCAAGCCAGAGCCCAAGGGCTGATCGGGCGCACCGTTCGATTATTTTGGGTCGCTCGTCCGTACGCTGCCGCTACGGACCGCGCCTGCGCTCCTGGCTGCGCGCTCGACTTTAAACCCGAGGCCAAGTAGTTCGCCCAGTGAAAAGAAAAGGCCGCGGTTCGAAAGAACCGCGGCCTTTTTCATGTCCGGAAATTCAGAATGTGTCGCGCGAGCGGGCCAGGCCGGCGGCTTCGGCATCGCGCAGGCTGTCACCCTCCGGGCCATCCAGCGCCTTTTCGGCTGCCTGTCCCATGGCCGGGATGCTGGCCTTGTTCTTCTCGACGAAACTGGACTGATCCTTGAGGAAGCTGCGGGAGGCGGCGTAATCGCCTTCGCCCTTGGCCTGCTTCTTCTTTGCCGATGTCTTTTTCGCCTTTTTCGCCGGAGCCTTTCTGGCGGCGGCTTTCACGGCTTTCTTGGCGCTCTTCTTGGCTTTCTTTGCCGGGCGCTTGGCGGCTTTCTTTGCCTTGGACTTTTTCGCGGGGGCCCTCTTGGCCTTGGCGGGCCGGGACGCCTTCTTCGCCTTCTTTTTCTTCTTCGCTGCCATGTCATTCACTCCATGGTTTTGATGTCGATAAAAACTCTACGCGGGTTCGGAGCGATGTGCGAGAGCCAGCGTCATTTCGGAATGAATTTCTTTTGCCGGTCTTTCTAATGAACCCCATCCGTCGCAACTCAGGTCGGCTTGCGCCGACACTTCGTTGCGACACCTTCCCCCTTCAACGGCTTCGCGTTCGGCCGGCGAAAGGTCCACGGGACCTTTCGCTTATCGGCCTCACGGGGGAAGGGAGCTGTCGGATGCTGCTGGTCGCTCGGCGGAATGCCTCGCTCGGGATCGCCGGACAATTCCAGTCGCGAGCCGCGCATTTCGCGCGGCGACCATCCGCTAGGGTCGTGACCTGCCTCCCCCTTCGCGTGCGCAAGCACGCCCAAGGGGGAGGTGGCCGGTCCATAGCGACAGCGTATGGACGGCGCCGGAGCGTAGCGACGGCGTGATAGTCGAGGCCGGAGGGGGTCAGAAAACTAACCGCCAGCGAGTCTTTCCATCAGCCAGGACGCGGCAGGCCCCGGCGGCGCATCGCTGCGATAGACGGTGTGAAAGGGATAGACCAGTTCGCTGGGCGTCTCGATGCGAAGCGCCACCAGCCGGCCGCGCTTCAGATCGTCATTCACCATCGGCTTGGGCATGTTGCCCCAACCCATGCCCGCCAGCAGCAGCGCATGCTTGGCCCCCAGATCGGCCAGCCGCCAGGTCTTCACTGACACCACGCCGAAATCGCGGTTCTCGGTCAGGGAGGATCGGTCCGTCAGCACCAGCTGAATGTGATCGCGCGCCACTGCCGCGGTGATCGGCTCGCCCAGTTGCGCCAGGGGATGATCGGGGGCGGCCACGGCCAGAAGCTTCACCGATCCCGCCGGCCCCCGGGTCAGAAGATCGTTCGACATTTCCAAAGGGCCGCTGACACCGAAGGCCGCGGCACCCTCCATCACCGCCTGGGTCACCGCGCCCAGCGCCTCGACCCGAAGACGAAGGGCGACGGTGGCGAAGCGCTTGCGGAATTCGTCCAGCGCCTTGACCAATTTCCTGGCGGGCAGCATCACATCCACCACCAGCGACACTTCCGCTTCCAGGCCCGAGGTCAGGCCGCGCGCCTTGGCAAGCAGTCCGTCCAGCGCGATGGCCAGCCCCCTGGAATCCGCCAGGATCGCGCGGCCGGCGTCCGTCAGCCTGGGCCGCGCCGTGCCGGAGCGGGCAAACAGGGTGACCCCCAACTGGCTTTCCAGATTGGCGATGGCATAGCTGATGACCGAATTGGCGCGCCCGAGCTTGCGGGCAGCGGCGGCAAAGCTGCCCGTCTCCACGATGGCCAGAAAGACCGCGATCTGGTCCAGGGTGGGGGCTCTGGGATCCAACTATTCAACTTTCTCGAACGATCTGATCGAAATTATCCCAGTTTTCAGAATATGGCCAGACGCCCATCTTCTGCGTTGCGTTTTGAACCCCGGAGATTGCCATGGCCGCCCCCAAAGTCTTCATTCCCTTCTATTCCCGCACCGGCACCATCGAGAAACTGGCCCGCGCCGTGGCCGAAGGCGCCGAGGCCGAGGGTGCCGAGGTGCGGCTGCGCCGCGCCCGCGAGCTGGTCGGCCATGACGTCATGTCGACCGTGCCCGGCTGGAAGGAAAGCGCCCTGGCGATGAACGATCGCTACCCCGCCCCCACGGCGGAAGACGCGGAATGGGCCGATGCGGTGGTGTTCGGCACCCCCACCCGTTTCGGCATCGTCTCGTCGGAACTGAAGGCCTATATGGACGGACTGGGCGGGTTGTGGTTCCAGGGCAAGCTCAACGGCAAGGTCGGTTCGGCCTTTGCGGGCTCCGCCCAGGCCCATGGCGGCAACGAAGCCACCGTGCTGTCGCTCTACGCGCCACTCGCCCATCTGGGTTTCATCATCGTGCCGACCGGTTATGCCGATGGCGTGATGTTTGCGGGTGCCGGTTCGCCCTACGGTGCCTCGGTGATCTCCGGCAATCCACCGTCAGGACCGACGGAAGCCGAACTGGCCGTGGCGCGCTTCCAGGGCAAGCGGGTGACGCAGGTAGCGAAGAAATTGATTGCTGCCGCTTAATTTGATGACCCCCATCCATCGCAGCTCAGCTCGGCTCCGCCGAGACTTCGCTGCGACACCTTCCCCCTTCCTGGCGCTTCGCGCCGAAGGGGGAAGGAAGCTTGTGGATGCTGATGGTCGCCGCGCGGAATGCGCGGCTCGAGTTTCTCCGCTACAAACCGCTATGGCTGAACTTTATCTCGAAGATTTCACGGTAGGTCAGCGTTTCACCAGCGCGACCCACCAGCTTGATGCCGAGCAGATCAAGGCCTTTGCCGCGCAGTTCGATCCCCAGCCCTTCCACACCGACGAGGTGGCGGCAAAAGACAGCTTCTTTCAGGGCTTGGCTGCCAGCGGCTGGCATACCGCTTCCGTCACCATGTCGCTTCTGGTCCAAAGCGGCATGCCTATCGCCGGCGGGTTGATCGGGGCGGGCGCTGAAATCTCCTGGCCGCGGCCCACCAGGCCAGGCGACGTGCTCGTGGTGGAAAGCGAAGTGCTGGCGGTGATGCCGTCCCGTTCGCGCCCCGAACGCGGCATGATCACCCTGAAAAGCGAGACGAAGAACCAGAAGGGTGAAGTGGTCCAGGTGCTGACAAGCAAAATGCTGGTATGGCGTAGGCTTTAGATTCGAGCGCCGCATTTCGCGGCGCGACCATCAGCATCCGCCAGCTTTCTTCCCCCGCGAGCGCAGCGACGAGCGGGGGAAGATGTCGCAGCGAGGCGTTGGCGAAGCCAACCCGAGCTGTGACAGATGGGGGCGATCAATCAAAGCGCCCTGGCCGCCCCGCTTTCGGCCGCGTGGCGGATGCGGGAATCTTCCAGATCCAGCTCCCGCTCGATCCGCCGGCGGGCTTCGTCATTGATCTCGCCGCGATAATAAAGATCGGCAATGCTCTGGCGCTCGGCCTCGACGAATTGCAGCTGCAGCGCCGCCGATGCATTGGAAATATCGCCATGATCCACATCGCGGCAGGCGGCGACATAATAGGCGCGGCGGTCTTCATTGCGTCTTCGCAGCGCGCTCGCGGTATCCGGTGACGACACCGCCCCTTCCAGCTTGTCCAGCCGCGCCAGCGCCGCATCGATGCTGGCCAGCCTGGCGTTGATCTCGCGCCGCTTGTCGCGGTCTGCTTCCTTCTTGCCATACTCGGCAATGCCCAGGCACGAAATCACGTAAGGCAGGGTGAAGCCCTGGCCCACCAGGGTCACCAGGATCACCGCGAAGGTGGCCAGCAGCACCAATCCACGGTCAGGAAAGGCCATGCCGTCGGCTTCTATCGGAATCGAAAGCGCCGCCGCCAGCGACACCACGCCGCGAATCCCGGTGAAGGCGACGATGAACGTGTTCTTGCCCGTGGGCGCCGGGTCCTTGCGCGCCAGCGCCGGCGAAAGCCAGCGTGGCAGATAGGTGGCCAGATACACCCAGATGAAGCGCACCGCGATGATGACAAGACAGACCGCGGCGCAGGCCCCCGCAAGCCTTTCCCACTCGCTCAGGTCCAATGTGTCGGCGACCACCCGTGCCTGCAGGCCGGTCAAAAGAAAGACCACGCTTTCCACCAGATAGACCACCAGGTCCCAGACGAAATAGCCCTGCAGGCGCGTCGAGGGTGAAATGAAGCGCGGGCCGTTCCAGCTCACGAACAGGCCGCAGATCACGGTCGCCAGGACGCCCGATCCGCCCAACGATTCCGGTATCCAGAAGGCCGCGAAGGGCATCAGCAGCGCGAACACCATTTCCACGCGCGGATCGCTGGCCCAGCGGCGCAAGGCCAGCCCGCCCCAGCCAATGAAAAGGCCCCAGACGATTTCCCCCATCACGATCGCCAGGAACTCGCCGCCGGCCTCGACGAAGGAGAAATGCTTGCCTTGGGTGACCGCGGCAATGGCGAAGCTGAACAGGATCAGGGCGGTGGCGTCGTTCACCAGTCCTTCGCCTTCCAGCACGGTCAGCACGCGGCTGGGCAGCACAAAGCGGCGCGCAATCGCCATGGGCGCCACCGCATCGGGCGGCGACACCACCGCGCCCAGCACGAAGCCGACCGCCAACGGCAGGCCCAGCAGATAATGCGACACCTCCGCCACCGCGATGGCGGTCAAGATCACCAGCCCCACCGCCAGAAGCAGGATTGGCCGCAAATTGTCACGGAAGCCGCGCCAGCTCATGTTGACGCCAGCCCGGTACAGCAGCGGCGGCAGGAACAGGCTCAACACCAGTTCCGGCTCCAGCGCGATGCGCGGTATGCCGGGCAGGAAGCTGATCGCAAGCCCAACCAGCACCAGGAAAATGGACTCGGGAATGCGGGTGCGCCGCGCGCCCAGGGCGGCAAAGCCGGTCACGGCCATCAGTGCAAAGACAATGGGAAGGCTCGCCAGCATCATGACAGGATTGTGGGCGAGTGCGCTGCAGCAGGCAATCATTCGCTCCAGCTTCGCCAACATAAATCCCAAATTCCGCCACACTGGCTATGCAGCCTGATGCTGGGCGTCGCGGGGAGCAAAAAAGGATAACGTCGATGCAGAGAATAAAGCCCGCCATTTTTGCAACGGTCATGGCCGCCGCCGCTGTCAGTCTCGGCGGCTGCGCGACCAAGGATTATGTCAACCAGCAAGTGTCGGCCGAGGACTCCAAGGTCCAGGCCAACCAGAGCCAAAACGATCAGCATTTCGCTCAACTGGACCAGTCGACCAAGGATGCGCTGGAACGCGCCACCGCGGCCGGCAAATTGGCGGAGGGGAAATTCCTCTACTCCATGGTCCTGTCGGACGATTCCGTGAAGTTCCCGGTCGACAGCGCCAAGCTTTCGCCGGAAGCCCAGCAGCGCCTGGCGGATTTCGCCGACAAGCTGAAGAGCGACAACCGCAATGTCTATCTGGAAATCCAGGGCCATACCGATGCCCGGGGACCCGACAACGTCAACACCAAGCTGGGTGAAGAGCGCGCCGAAGCCGTGCGTCTGTTCATGAACCAGCATGGCGTGCCGCTGAACCGGATGGCGACCATCTCCTATGGCAAGCAGGATCCGGTGGACAGCAACAAGACCCGTCACGGCCGCGCGGAAAACCGCCGCGTCGTCCTGATCGTGATGGCCTGATACCGATTGGGGCCGCGCCGGCCGGTGCGGCCCCTTTTCATCGTCTGCGGCGTCAGTGCACGCCCAGAAGGTCCGACCAGCGCCACGCGCCCGAGCCGATGGCAAAGCGCGTGCCGCCATCGGCCAGCGACAACAGCACCAGCCCGTGCATGGGCTGGTTGCGGCAGGCCTGGGGCGCAAAGCCCACTTCCCACATCACCGCTTCACGCGCCGCCGACAGGCCCTTGCCCTCCTGTCCGCCCGAGCGCACCCAGTCGCCATTCCACAACATGATGGCCTTGCCGGAGCGATTGGCCTCCTCGACGGCGGAGCGCACCTGGGGATCACGCCTCAGTGCCTGCTGCACGGCCCGCGCCAGATCGCAGCCGCCGCCCCCACCGCCGCCTTCGCCGGCCGCGGCCGCTCCCGCAAGCTGGGAGGCGCTCAGCAGATCCGAATTGTCGGGCTTGGCTGTCGCCACGGCGACCCGCACCGGCATGCGGGTGGCGAATTGCGGCAAGGCGGGCGCGGGTGCCGCTTCCGGCTGGGCCATGTCCATCTTTGGCGGTCCGGGCGGCGTGGGTTTGGGTGTGTCGACCAGGCTGACCTGAATAGGCTCGGGCTCAGGCCCGGTGGGCGCAGGCGGCGTGCTGGCGCGCGGTATCAGCAGCAAAGCGAGAGCGGCCACATGCACGGCAACCGTGAAGGCGCCGGCCAGGAAACGGGTCTTGCTCCGCCCTTGTCTGGCGGCCGGCCGCCCGGCGGATTTCAATGCCACCGGACCTCGGGGGCGTTTTTCCGGGGGCAATCTGTTTGTTCCAGGCATCGCGGCTCCAAGCGGCACCGCGCACAGGGGAACATGGTCTCGCGGCAGGAACGTGGCGAGATGCTGGCCGGAAAGTTCCATTTTGGTCGGGAAGGGCCAATTCGATCCACAGTCACCGAACCTTCGCATGCCCGTGCCATAGGCCGAACCTCGCACTTTCGAGGCCGGACCCATGAATGAGATGAAGCCGATCAGGCCCGTTTCGGCCAAGCGCGGGTCGGGCCGGGCCCAGGCCCTGATGGCGGCCCGCATGTGGCATTCCTATGCGGGGGCCTTCTTTGCCCCGGCGATCCTGTTCTTTTCCATCACCGGCGCCTTCCAGACCTTCAACCTGCACAAGCCCATGCCGGGCTATCACCCGCCGGCGGTGCTGCAGGCTCTGGCCTCGATGCACAAGAACCAGAACCTGCATGTGAAATATGCCGACGATGCGGCGCCCAAGGCCGGCAAGCATGCCAAGGCCGATAAGGCGGACAAGCCCGACGATGCGGCGCCTCCGCCATTTTCCAGCGTGATCGCCCAATGGATCCTGAAGGTGTTCACCGCCATGGTTTCGGTGGGCCTGATCGCTACCACGGCGCTGGGCCTTTACATGTCCTGGCAGACCAGCCGCCGCCGCACCGTGCTGCTGTGGTTCACGGTCGGTACCGTGTTGCCGACGCTGGTGATGCTGGCGGTTTGAGCGCGCGGTCTTGCTGCGCCAGTCCTTCGCGTAGCGAAAGGAAGCTAGTCCAGGGAGCTTATCGGTTGCCGGCTGCGCCCGGCCGAAGACGCTGACGCGCGGCCGGGCTTGCGGCGCCATTTATCGCGCTGTGCGCGGGACTTCCCGGCCTGCGCGCCCATGACAGCGGCGCGCTACGCGCGGCCACTACGCTGTCACTAGGCCGCCTAGCGCCGCCTACGGGCGCTTGGCTGCGCCATTCCTTCGCGTAGCGAAAGGAAGCTAGTCCAGGAAGCTTATCGGTTGCCGGCTGCGCCCGGCCGAAGACGCTGACGCGCGGCCGGGCTTGCGGCGCCATTTATCGCGCTGTGCGCGGGACTTCCCGGCCTGCGCGCCCATGACGGCGGCGCGCTACGCTGACGCTAGCGCCGCCTACGGGCGCTTGGCTGCGCCATTCCTTCGCGTAGCGAAGGAATGGCGCACCCGATAGGATTCGAACCTATGACCTCTGCCTTCGGAGGGCAGCACTCTATCCAGCTGAGCTACGGGTGCGCTTGGATTTTGGTCGCTCCGGCTCGCGCCGACGCTCCATGGGCAAGCCTATAAAGAAAACGGCCCGGCTTGCAAAGCAGCCGCGTTAACCTGCGAAAAACGCGGCGATCGCAGCCCTGGCCTCCGCCAGACTGGCCGCCGGGGTGAGGATTGTGACCGCGGTTTGAAGCCGGGCGGTGGCGAGCGCGACCTGTTCCGCCGCGTCCGCCTCGCCCAGCGGCAGCACGCGCGGGTGCAGCACCCGCGCCATGTCTTCCCTGGCCACCACCGCCAGCATGGCGGGGGCCCAGGCGGGATCACCGGCCGCGCCGGCAAAAGCGGCGGGGTCCAGGGCATGCACCAGCACCAGCCGCTTGTCGGCGGGGGGCGTGATGGCGTCTTTCAGCAGTGTGACCGCAATCGCCGAGCCGGCCGCATCCGCCGCGATCACCATCAGCGCGTTTGTGGCCAGGCGCTCGCCCAGCGCCGCCGCATCCATGAACAGCGGCTTGCCGTCCGCCGCCTTGGCGGGATTGAGGCGTGCGATGGCATCGACATGGGCGCCGTCGCAGGCGGCGATGAAAGCCCGGCGCGCCTGGCGATAGGTTTGGCAGCGGGCGAGGGGGCTTTCGGGCGATGCATCCATCATCCTACATCCAGTGTCGTGGTTTCGAAGTTCGCCATACCGCCGATATCGGGTCCAGAGCGAACTTCGAAACCAAAACGACACTGGAATCAATAAATTGCTAGTATCCTGCGATTCCGAAATTCGCCAGGGACTTGATATAGAGATGAAGCGAATTTCGGAATCGGGATACTAGCCGATATGTCCGTCTTCGGTGATCTGGAAGAATTGCGCCGCCGCCCCATCGGCGATCAGGCTCCCGCGCGCGAGGCCCGCAAGGGCTTTCGCCAGCGCATCCCGATCACCCGCGACAATGCCCTGTTCGGCGAAAGCGTGGTGGAAGTGCGCGATCTGGGCCTTGCGGGGGAGAATTTCTATGCCAGCGGCAGAAACCCGCCCTACTGGCACAAGGTCGATGGCGCCATCGACCAGCTATGGTTGCGCCAAAGCGTGACCCAAAAGCTTCTGCGGGTGAATGCGCGCACAGCTTCGGTGGGGCTGGAACTGTTCCTGCTCGATGCCTGGCGGCCGCGCGCCGTGCAGGCCTATTTCCATGACGTGTGGATGCCGCGCGAGCTTCAGCGCCGCGACCCGTCGCTGACCGGCGCGGCCCTGACCGAGGAAGTGGAACGCTATTGGGCGGCGCCGTCGGAAAATGCCGATTCCCCCGCGCCGCATGCCACCGGCGCCGCCACCGATCTCACCTTGCGCTGGAAGAGCGGCGAGCAGCTCTGGATGGGCTCGCTGTTCGATGACGTGACACAACTTGCGCACCGCGAGCGCTTTGAGCATCTGGACGCGGAAAACTTCTCTTTCTCCGACCAGGAAGCGCGCGCCAACCGCCGCCTGCTGCACTGGCTGATGGTGGAAGAAGGTTTTGCCGGTCATCCCGACGAATGGTGGCACTTCAGTTGGGGCGACCAGCTGTGGGCGGCGCTGACCGGTGCGCCAGCGGCGCATTATGGATTGGCCACTATTCCAGGACAGGCCTGAAGGCGCCGTCCCATTCCGCGCCCCGGCGGCGGAGCCGCCCATCAAAAAACGGGCGCACTACTCGAGAACTGGGCGAAAAGCACCGTCCCATTCCGCGCCCCGGCGGCGGAGCCGCCCATCAAAAAACGGGCGCGCTACTCGAGAACTGGGCGAAAAGCACCGTCCCATTCCGCGCCCGGCGGATGCTGCTCGTAATAGGTGATGCGGGTCAGATGCAGGTCGTAGAGCTGCTGGCTGGCGCCCGACAGCCGGCGGCATTGCTGGATCAGTTCGCGTGCCATCGGCCAGTTCTGCTTGCGCATGGCCTGAAAGATGTGGTCGTGGAACACGGTCAAGGCGCGGAATTTGGGCGAGGCGCGCGACACCGGATTGCCCATGATGGCGAAAAGCGTAACGGGGGCGGCGCCCAGCGCCACCGTGTCGATCTCCAGAAAGGCGAAGCCGCGATCCGCCAGCCGCCTTGTTTCATCCGACACCACCAGGGCGGGACCATAATGCGGCGACAGCATCTCGATCTGCTGCGCCAGGTTCACCGCCTGGCCATGCACGCTATAGCCCATGCGGCCCGAGCCGCCGAAGCCGCCCGCGATCACCGGACCCGTGGCGATGCCCACGCCGATTGCGATGGCGGTTCCCTGGCGCTCCTGCGCCAGTTCCTCATTCACCCGCGCGGCCATCACCGCCATGCTGTTGGCGGCCTCGCAGGCATGCAGCGCATGCTCCTCATCGTCCAGCGGCGCATTCCAGAAGGCGGCAAAACCGTCGGCTGTCAGCCGGTCGATGGTGCCGCCATGCGCCAGCGCCTGATCCATCAACGGCGTCAGCACCCGCTGGGTCAGGCGCGTAAAGCCGGCGGGATCGTCCTTGTAAGACGCCGCCAGGCTGGAAAGCCCGCGCACCCCGCACACCAGATAGGTGACGGTGCGGGTCTCGCCTTCCATTTTGAGCAGGGCCGGCCGGCGCGCGATTTTCTCGATGGTGGCGCGCGGCAACGAATCCGAAAAAGCGGTGCGCAGCCCGGCATAGGCCAGCCGCAGATCCTGGACCCAAGCGGTGGCCGCTGCCGCGAAGGCCAGGATGAGGAACAGGCCCGGTGTCGCCGCATCGGCCAACAGGCCGTGCGCCGCATAAAGATACCAGGAGGCCAGCCCCATTCCGGCCAGGCCCGCCATCGCCAGCGCCGCGGCCCAGCCCAACCCGAAACGCAGCAGCAGGATCATGCCCACACCCAACAGCAACAGCAGCAGCGCTTCGATGGGCCTAAGCCAGAGCGGTCGTGCCAGCACCTGGCCGGTGAGAAGATCTTCCACCCCCTCCGCCATCACATTGGCGATGCTGGAAGGACCCAGCGGCGTCTTCACCACCTGGCCTTGCACGCCCACCATCACGATCGCGTCTTTCAGCGGTTCGGTGGCAAGCGCCTCAAGGCTGAGGATGCGTCCCGTAATGTCGGCGGCATAGTGCAGGCGGATGCGCCCGCCAATGTCGGTGGGCACCGCGCCATTTGCGGTTTCCAGTGCCGCCAGACCGACGCCGCTCGCAAAGCTCAGCGGATCATGCTCGTTGCCGATCATGGTGATGTCGGCGGCGCCGCTTTCGACCCGCATCACTTCCGCCGGCAGGCCGGGCACCAGTCCGGGCCCCAGCCGCAAGGCCATGGGCATGCGGCGGACCACGCCATCGGCATCCGGCATCAGATTGGCGGCGGCGGCGCCGGCGGCATTTGTCTCCAGCAAGGCCGAGGCGGCAGAGGCGGCATTGAACAGCGGCGCCTCGCCGAACGGATTGGCGGTGCCGCGATAGACAAAGCGCGCCTTGATCTGGGGCTCGCGTCCGCTGATGCCCAGCATCACCGGCACGATCGCCTTGGTGTCGGCGATGGCCTCGGCCAGGTCATGACCGGGCTCGGGCATCTTCTCCAGCGCGGCGCGGGCGGCTTCGCTGCCGGGCGGCAGCCGGGCCGCCAGGCTTTGGGGTGAGGGACCCGACTGGATGGGCGCGGTAAAAACGATCAGGCCGGCGCCCTGTGCCGTCAGTTCGCGCGTCACCTTGACCAGACTGTCTTCATCCAGCGCAGGCAATTCCAGCACCCGGACCTTGTGGCTGTTGTCGAAGGGACGCGCGGCATGGCGCTGATAGGCATCGAACAGCCAGTTGCTGACGCCGGCCTCGATCCCGAAGGGATCGAACAGAATGACAATGGCGCCCAGCGCCAGCAGCAGCGCCGGCATCAGCCAGATGCTCAGCGGCCGGGGCCAGGTCATGGCGGCGCGGGACGAATCCATGCGCTCGGCAGGTTATTATCGTTGATAGCGCACGTCATCCCGCGGGCGCGGAACCGGCGATCCGGGTCGGCTACTTGTTTGTGACCCGGATGGCGACCTGGGCGAGCAGCACCTTGGCGCCTTTTTTCCCCAGGGCACGATCGGTCACGGCCTGCAGCCGGTCCGCGATCATGCCCACATCGGGCTGGGTGTCGGTGCGGACCACATTGGCGGTGAAGGTCATCAGGTTGCGGATATAGGCGTCGCGCAGCACCGGCAGGGAGCGGTTGACCTCATCGCGCAGCTTGTCGTCCGGCACGTCCAGGCCGGCGCCGACCATCAGCATGCCCGCGGCGCGATTGTCCGCCACGATGGTGGTGTAGATGGGGTCGATCTCGACATAGCTTTTGGACTGGGTGGTCTTGTGCTCTGGCGCTTTCTGGGCTTTGGGGGCATCCTCCGCGCGCGCGGTGGGGCTCGCGCCAAGGGCAATGGCCAGAACAAGAACAAGCAGGTTGGGGCGCATCGGTTAAACCTTTGGGCTGGAGCAGTAAGCGCCCGATTGGTAAACCGAATTTTAACGCCAGGGTTTAAGGGAGAACGAATGACCAGATCCAGCCTCGTATTGGCGGCTTTGGCCGTGGTGCTGACGGGTTCCACGGGCTTTGCCGCCGATCATCCCGGCCAGAAATTCCAGATTTCGCCGGCGAGCCTGGTCAAGCCCTATGCGACACCCGCGGCCGGCAACGAATCCACCGCCATTCCCCGCCCGGCGGGGGTGATGCCGGAGGTGCCCAAGGGATTCCAGATTTCGATCTTCGCCGATCATCTCAACAATGCCCGCTGGATGGCGGTGGCGCCCAATGGCGATGTGTTCCTGGCCGAGCCCACCGATTCCGGCGGCAAGATCACAATCCTGCGCGACAGCAATGGCGACGGGAAGGCGGACAAGAGCTTCACCTTCCTGCCGTCCTCGGCCGGCTTCGTCTATCCGCATGGCCTGGCCTTCCATGACGGCTATCTCTATGTCGGCGACCTGCGCGGCATCTGGCGTTTTGCCTACAAGGACGGCCAGACCGCGGCGGGCGCGCCCGAAAAGGTCACAACCAAGGTTGCCGACCTCAGGCCCAAGGGCAACCACGTCACCCGCGACATCGCTTTCGGCCCTGACGGCGCGCTCTATCTGGCGCTGGGCTCGCGCGACAACATTTCCGACTTCAAGCCGGGCGCCCAGGTCTTCAAGATCAATGCCGACGGCAGCATGAGCGAATTTGCCAGCGGCATCCGAAATCCCGTGGGCATCGCCTTCGCGCCCGGCACCAGCACGCTCTATGTCACCACCAATGAGCGGGACGGATTGGGCGACGACCTGCCGCCGGATTATTTCACCAGCGTCAAGCCGGGCGGCTTCTATGGCTATCCTTACGCCTATATCGGCAAGAATCCCGATCCGGTGTGGGGCGCCAAGGATCCGGGCGGCAAGGTGGCATCGACCATCACGCCCGACGTGCTGTTCCACGCCCATTCGGCGCCCACGGGCCTGGTCTTCTATACCGGGTCAAACTTCCCGGCCGAGTATAAGGGCGACGCCTTTGTCTCGCTGCACGGTTCGTGGAACGCCGGCAATCCCACCGGCTACAAGGTGGTGCGGGTCCATTTCACCAATGGCAAGCCCGACAATGGCTATGAGAATTTCATCACCGGTTTCTGGAACGGCATGGGCGGTAGCGGGGAGCCGGCCAAGGTCTGGGGCCGCCCGGTCGGGCTGGCGGTTGCCAAGGACGGCGCCCTGCTAATCGCCGATGACGTCGGCAATGTGGTCTGGCGGGTGGCGTATACGGGGAAGTGACCGGTTCGGCGGACCATTCCCGACGGGAATGGTGGAGCTGAGCGGAATCGAACCGCTGGCCTCCTCATTGCGAACGAGGCGCTCTCCCAACTGAGCTACAGCCCCGAACCGGAGCGCGGGTTTACGGGACGGGGCCCGGGCCCGTCAAGCGGCCTTGATTTTCAGGCTTTTCCGCCCGGGTTCCCCCGGTTACAAGGACTGCCTCAAGTAGCGAAGCGATAGGCCATCCTGGCCTCAAGCAGCGAAGCGGCAAGCCATAAGAAGTCCCATGCTGAACCCCATCGCGTTCCTGATCCTGCAGATCGTCAACATCTATGAATGGGTGGTGATCATCGCCGTGGCGGTAAGCTGGCTGACCGCCTTCAATGTCATCAATGAGCGCAACAATTTCGTGCGCAGCCTGCTGCGCATCCTGATCACCCTGACCGATCCGGTGTTCCGTCAGATCCGCCGCGTCATTCCCCCGGTCGGCGGGCTGGACCTGTCGCCGCTGGTGGTCATCGTCCTGCTCGAGACCATCAAATATGCGATGACGTCCTGGGCACCGCTGGTGATGGCTGGCTGGTAATGACCGCAACTGTCATCGACGGCAAGGCCAGCGCCGCCAGGCTGCGCGAAAAGATTGCGGCCTTCACCGCCGAGCTGAAATCCAAACACGGGATTCAGCCCGGCCTTGCCACCGTGCTGGTGGGCAACGATCCGGCCTCCGAAGTCTATGTGAAGAACAAGCGCAAGACGGCGGAAGCCATCGGCTTCAAGTCGGTGCATGTCGAGCTTCCCGCCGATGTTTCGCAAGATGAATTGCTGACCAAGGTGAAGGCCTTGTCCGCGGATCCTTCGGTGCACGGCATTCTGGTGCAGCTGCCTCTGCCCAGGCATCTGGACGAAAATGCCGTGCTGGATGTGCTGGACCCGGCCAAGGATGTGGATGCGCTCACACCCAGGAATGCCGGCCTGCTGCTGTCGGGCCGCGCCCATCTGATCAGCTGCACGCCGTCCGGCGTGATGCTGCTGCTCAAGGAATATGCCGGCGACATCGCGGGCAAGGACGCGCTGGTGATCGGCCGCTCGCTTCTGTTCGGCAAGCCCGCGGCCCAGTTGCTGCTGGCGGCCAATGCCACGGTCACGATGGCGCATTCGCGCTCGAAGGATTTGCCGGCGCTGGCGCGGCGCGCCGATATCCTGGTTGCCGCCATCGGCCGGCCCGAATTCGTCAAGGCCGACTGGGTCAAGCCGGGCGCGGTGGTGATCGATGTGGGCATCAACCGCGTCGATGCCGGCCAAGGCAAAACCAAATTGGTGGGCGATGTCGACTACGAAGCCGCCAAGGAAGTCGCCGGCGCGATCACGCCGGTGCCGGGCGGCGTCGGTGCCATGACGATCGTCTGCCTGATGCACAACACACTGATCGCCGCGTGCGCGCAGAACAATCTGCCGCTGCCGACAGCGCTCTAGATTTTCTGCTTCAGGTCTTTCGCCAGATCGTCCGGCGAGATCGCTTCATCATAGAAGCTCACCATCTTGCCGTTCGGTCCCATCAGGTACAGGACCGAGGAATGGTCCATGCCGTAATTGCCATTGTCCAGCGGACGTTTGGCGGCATAGACGCGATATTCCTTTTCCACCGCCTTGATCGCCGCATCGCTGCCGGTCAGGCCCACGAAATTGGGTCCGAACGCCTTCATATAGTCGGCCAGCACCTTTGGCGTATCGCGCGCCGGATCGATGGTGATGAAGACCGGCACGATGCGGCGTGAATCGCTGCCCAACTTGTCCAGCGCCTGGGCCACTACGCCCAGGGTGGTGGGACAGACGTCGGGACAGAAGCTGTAGCCGAAATAGACCAGCATGTAGCGGCCGTGGAAATCGGCATCGGTCACGGTCTTGCCGGTCTGGTCGACAAGGCGGAAGGGCCCGCCCACCGTGGCCTGTCCGGTGATCACCGTCTTGCCCAGCCCCGGCACCATCTCGCTTTCATGCCAGAGCAGCCCGCCGGCCAAGGCCGCGATCAGCAGCAGATAGGGGATCAGAGCTTGCTTGTTGCTCAGCATGGCCAATGCTCTAATCCACCTGGTGTCGTGGTTTCGACGTTCGCAATACACCTATATCGGGCTCAATGCGAACGTCGAAACCAGAACGACACCAGGAATTATCAAGTTGCTAGTGTCCTTCGATCCCGAAATTCGCATTGTCTCGATATCGGGCTCCGGCGAATTTCGGGATCGGGACACGAGCCGGACCAAGGAAAGTAACATTGGCACGCAAGGAAATGGCGCGCGGTTTCGCGCAAGGGGCTGGGGCCAGCGGCCGGGTGCGGCTGCGCACCTTGTCGAACCTGCGCTGGCTGGCCGTGGCCGGCCAGTCGGCGGCACTGTTTCTGGTGCGTTTCGCGCTGGGCTACAACCTGCCACTGCTTTATTGCACCATCGCCATTGCGGTCAGCGCCGCGCTCAACATTGTGCTGGCGCTGCGCTATCCGCCGGCCCACCGGCTCACCAATCGCGAAGCCACCTTCTATCTGGCCTTCGACGTGCTGCAGCTGGCGGCGCTGCTGTATCTCACGGGCGGCATCACCAATCCTTTTGCCCTGATGTTCGTGGGGCCGGTGGTGATCGCGGCCACGACCCTGAACCTGGGCAATGTGCTGATCTTGGCAGGGCTGGCTTTCATTTCCGCGTCCCTGATCGGCGTCGTGCATCGCCCATTGCCATGGCCCACTGGCGAGGCGCTGCTGTTGCCCGAGCTTTATCAGGCCGGCATCTGGATGGCGCTGGTGATCGGCATTGGCTTCACCTCGGTCTATGCCTGGCGCATCGCCTCGGAATCGGCCCGGATGTCGGCCGGCCTGGCGGCGACGCAGCTGGCCTTGTCGCGTGAACACCGGCTGGCCGCGCTGGGCGCGCTGGCCACCGCCGCCGCGCATGAGCTGGGCACGCCTTTGGGAACAATCGCCGTGGTGGCGCGCGAGCTGGAGCGGGCGCTGCCCGCCAATTCCACCGAAGTGGAGGATGTGCGGCTGTTGCGCGACCAGGCCGAGCGCTGCCGCGCCATCATCGCCCGCCTGGCCAATCCGGAAGAAGCGATGCTGGGCGCCACCGCGCGCCTGCCCTTGGGCGCCTTCCTGGATGACATTGCCGCGCCCCATCGTGGCGAGGATCTGGAAATCCGCATCACCGTGTCTCCGCCCAAGAGCGATGCCACGGTTCCCCAGGTGTGGCGTGCGCCGGAATTGCTGCATGGGTTGGGCAATATCATCGAAAATGCCGCCGACTTCGCCCATTCGCTGGTGGCGGTGGATGCCAGCTGGGACGACCAGTATCTTCATATTTCGGTGACCGATGACGGGCCCGGTTTTGCGCCGGAGATTTTCGAGGCCCTGGGCGAGCCTTACATCACCTCGCGCCCCGGTCATCACGCGCTGGGGGAAACCGACCTCGGCCCGGTGGGCGCGCTCGACCAGCATGAGGGCATGGGCCTGGGCTTTTTCATCGCCAAGATCCTGCTGGAACAGACCGGGGGATTGGTTAAGGCCGACAACCCCGAAAATGGCGGGGCACAGGTTTCCATCCGCTGGCCGCGCGGGGTGATCGACGGGCCCCAGCCCCCGGCACAGGCGGAAGCATGAGAGCCATGCCCGCCGCGGCTGCGAATTATTTTGACGGGTCGGCAAAAGGGGACTAAAGCGCAGCCCTCAGAATGACGTCCGACGACAAAACCCTACTGCTGGTTGAGGATGACCGCCCCCTGCGCGAGCGGTTGGCGCGTGCCATGGAAGCGCGCGGGTTTGCCGTCACCCAGGCGGAATCGGTGGCCGAGGGCAAGGCCCGCGTCAAGGATGCCCCGCCCGCCTATGCGGTGGTGGACCTCAAGCTGGATGATGGCAACGGGTTGGACGTGGTGGAGACGCTTCACACCACCCGCCCCGAAAGCCGCGTGGTGGTGCTGACCGGTTTCGGCAATATCGCCACCGCCGTGGCCGCGGTGAAATATGGCGCCATCGACTATCTGCCCAAGCCCGCCGACGCCGACGATATCCTGGCGGCCCTGATGGCTGTGCCGGGCACCAAGCCCAAGCCGCCGGAAAATCCCATGTCGGCCGATCGGGTGCGCTGGGAACATATCCAGCGCGTCTATGAATTGTGCGGCCACAATGTGTCTGAGACCGCGCGCCGGCTGAATATGCACCGCCGCACCTTGCAGCGTATTCTGGCCAAGCGCAGCCCGCGCTAACGCTTCGCCTTTTTCTTCGCTGCCTTCTTTTGCGCGACGGCTTTTTTCACCGGCGGCGCGGCTTTCTTTTTCTTCTTCGCCTTGGCGTCGATCTCGCCCATCCGCGCCAGCACCAGCTCTTTCAGGACCGTTTTGTCCAAGGTCTTGAGCCGCGCCAGCAGCATGGGCCAGGGCTTGTAATGGTCGGTGATGTAGAACAGCTTCGGCTCGGCCTCCAGCATCACATCGCGCATCTCGATGGTGCCGACGCGCAGCGCCACCGCATCTTCCTTGTCATGCACGCGGCCGACAAAGCTTTCGGCATAGAACACCGATGGCTTGCCGAAATAGGGTGCTTCCGATGTGCCCTTGATCGCCAGCATGATTTTGCGGGCCTCAGTTTTGCTCAGCATCGGGCAGCACCAGATTTGGGGTTTGGGACAGGGCAATAGCGTCGAGCGTGCGCGACAGCCGCTCGGCCGCGACGCGGGCAAAACTGACGGTGACGGCCTTGCGGCGGCTGGCGTGCAGGCTTTGCGCTTCGGCTTCCTTGATGATGGCCCCGCCATAGCGGTCGGCTACAATCAGGCCGGTTTCAGCCGGCACGTGTTCGGGCGGGAAATCCGGCGGAATGGCGAAATAGAACAGGTCGCAATAATCCAGATATTCCGGCCATTTGTTGTCGCCTTTCAGATCGGCCAGCGCCACCTTGATCTCCACCCCCAGCATCTCGCCGCCGGGCCCGATGGCGGCGACATCCAGCCGCCGGCCGTTGGGCAAGGTGAATTCCAGGATCGGCGAATAGCCATCTTCCAGCAGAAGCCGGCTGACGCCGCGCGCGACTTCGGCCGCGGTGGAGGAACTGATCATGCGATCAGTCTAATTACAGACTTCCCTTCGAGGAAGGCGAAGCTCCATCGAGCCGCTCATCCGGTGTGATGGCCTGCCGCAAAGCCCGCGCCAGGCCCTTGAAGCAGGTCTCGACAATGTGGTGGCTGTTGTCGGCATAGAGATTTTCGATATGCAGGCACACGCCCGCATTCTGGGCGAAAGCCTGGAACCATTCCTTGAACAGTTCGGTGTCCATCTCCCCCAGCTTGGGCTTGGGGATATTGACCTTCCAGATCAGGTAGGGCCGGTTGGAAAGATCCAGCGCCACCCGGGTCAGCGCCTCGTCCATGGGGATCAGGGCCCAGCCGAAGCGGGTGATGCCGGCAAAATCGCCTAGCGCCTTTTTCACCGCCTGGCCGATGACGATGGCGGTGTCCTCGGTGGTGTGGTGATAGTCGACATGCAGGTCGCCGCTGGCGCGCACCTTCAGGTCGATCATGGAATGGCGCGAGAAGCTCTCCAGCATATGGTCCAGAAAGCCGATGCCGGTATCGATGTCGCTCTCGCCCGTCCCGTCCAGGTCCAGGGAGACGGCGATCTCGGTCTCGCGGGTCTTGCGTTCAACGGTGGCGGTGCGCATCAGGGATTCTCTGGGTTTTGCGGGTGTATAGCAGCCGGGAGGTTCCCCGTGAATCCCTGTGCGTGTCGAGCATATGTCATATTTGACATATGCGGTTGACCCCCCGGCCAAACCCTGTAAAGAGATGCGCCTCCAAAGTTAAGGATCAGCAGCATGGCGCGCTCCGACTATCTGTTCACCTCCGAAAGCGTTTCCGAGGGCCACCCCGACAAGGTTGCCGACCGCATCTCCGATGAGGTGGTGGATCTGTTCTTCCGCGAAGGCCCCAAGGAAGGCATGAGCCCCTGGGACATCCGCGCCGCCTGCGAGACGCTTTGCACCACCAACCGCGTGGTGATCGCCGGGGAAACCCGTGGCCCCAAGAAGGTGCAGGCCGGCGATGTCGAAGAAGTGGCGCGCAAGGCGATCAAGGACATCGGTTACGAACAGGATGGCTTTCACTGGCGCAACGCCAATATCGAAATCCTGCTGCACGCCCAGTCGGCGCATATCGCCCAGGGCGTGGACGCCAGCGGCAACAAGGATGAAGGCGCGGGCGACCAGGGCATCATGTTCGGCTATGCCTGCCGCGAGACCCCGGCTCTGATGCCGGCGCCCTTGTTCTATAGCCATAAAATCCTGGAATTGCTGGCCAAGGTGCGCAAGTCGGGCAAGGAACCGTCCCTGCTGCCCGATGCGAAATCGCAAGTCACCCTGCGTTATGCCAATGGCAAGCCGGTGGAAGCGACCCAGATCGTGCTCTCCACCCAGCATATTCACGAACATCAGAGCAGCGCCGACATCCGCAAGATCGTCGAGCCTTACATCCGCGAGACGCTGCCCAAGGAATGGATCAACGACAAGACCGTGTGGCACATCAATCCCACCGGTTCTTTTGTGATCGGCGGTCCGGATGGCGACTGCGGTCTCACCGGGCGCAAGATCATCGTCGACACGTACGGCGGCGCGGCGCCCCATGGCGGCGGCGCCTTCAGCGGCAAGGACTCCACCAAGGTCGACCGCTCGGCCGCTTATGCCGCGCGCTATCTGGCCAAGAATGTGGTAGCCGCTGGTCTGGCCGACCGCTGCACCATCCAGCTTGCTTACGCGATTGGCGTGGCTGAGCCGTTGAGCGTCTATGTCGATACCCATGGCACCGGCCAGGTGGATGAAGCCAAGCTGGAACGGATCCTGCCCCAGGTCATGAACCTGAAGCCGCGCGGCATTCGCGAGCATCTGGACCTGAACAAGCCCATCTTCGCCCGCACCTCGGCTTACGGCCATTTTGGCCGCGAGCCCGATGCCGAAGGCGGGTTTTCGTGGGAAAAAACTGATCTGGCGGACCAGATCAAGTCGGCCATTTAAGGTCTGTTGTTTGAACGCAACCGCCGTCCCGCACATGCGGGGCGGCGGTTGTGCTTTAAAGGGTTCGATGAGCCAGCCCGATCACCCTGACCGTAACCGCCGCAAGCTGTATGGCCGGCGCAAGGGCCCCAAACTGTCCGGGCGGCAGGCGGCCTTACGCCAAACACTGTTAGGCGAGCTGGCCTACAACCCCGGCCGCGATCCCCTGGCCCAGTTCGCGAACACTGTTCGCTCCTTCCCCTTGCGCGAAGCGCAGAAGGGGGAGGGTGCCGTAGCTGGCCCTCGGGCCAGCGAAGGCGGGAGGGGGTCGATAAAAGAAATTTGGCTGGAGGTGGGTTTTGGCGCCGGCGAGCATCTGGTCTGGCAGGCCCAAGCCCATCCCCATATCGGCCTGGTCGGCGCCGAGCCCTATGAGATGGGCATGGCCAAGATACTGACAAAGCTGGAAGAATCTCCGCTGAACAACGTTCGCCTGTTCGAGGGGGATGGCCGCGACATCATCGAGGCCCTGCCGGACGCCAGCCTGGGCCGCTTTTTCCTGCTTTTCCCCGATCCCTGGCCCAAAACCCGCCATCACAAGCGCCGCTTCCTGCAGATGGAGATGCTGGATCAGCTGGCCCGGGTGCTGAAGCCGGGGGCGGAATTGCGCTTTGCCACCGACGACAAAAGCTACCTGCCTTTCGCCCTGGAGCGGCTGATGGCCCACCCGGCCTTTGATTGGCTGGCCCAGGGGGCGGCCGACTGGAAGTTCCGTCCGGCCGACTGGCCGCCAACCCGCTATGAAACCAAGGCAATCAAGGGGCCGCCCACTTTCTTACGTTTTGCGCGGCGGTCGCTTTTGGACGCCGTTCGCGATAAAAAAGCGTCATGAGCAAAGACGACGATGACGACAGCGTGCGCCCGCATTACCGGACCAGTTACGGTGATATCGGGGTGGTGATCATCGCCGCCTTTTGCACCCTGGCCCTCATCCTGATGATGGTGCTGCCATCCCCCATCGCCAAGTATCAGAAAGAAAAGGCCCAGGAAGAGGAAAAAGCCCGCCAGGAAGCCATCCAGAAGGCGGTTTCCTCGGGCGAAGTCAGTGTCGGTATCGCCCCGGCCAAGCACTGAAGTCTTGTAATCCAGGCATTCTCCCCCGCGCGAGCCTTGGCGCGCAGGCGGGGGAGATACCCGTAGCTGGCCCTCGGGCCAGCGAAGGGAGAGGGGCGAAAAATAAAGGCGGCTTGAATAAAAGCCGCCCCCGGCGTATATCCGCGCCATCCCAAACAACAAGACGTGTTGTGTGGCGGTCCGAAAGGGTCGCCGCGGGCGAAAGGCTTTGCATTTGACCATTGTGTCTGCGTCGCATCTGGAACCGGTTTTTGAACCCGTGATTGAAAAAGCGGGCTTCAAGCTGGTGCGCCTGCGCATCATGGGCGGTGCGTCCAAGACCTTGCAGGTGATGGCCGAGCGCCCCGACGGCAGCATGGATGTGGAAGGCTGCGCCACGCTTTCGCACGCGCTGCTGGATTTCATCGAGGCCGAGGATCCGATCGAAGGCGATTACGAGATTGAAGTCTCTTCGCCCGGCATCGACCGGCCGCTGACCCGGCTGATGGATTTCGCCCGCTGGTCCGGTCACGAAGCCAAGATCGAACTCCATGCGCCCGTCAGCGTCGGCGAAAGCCAGAGCGACCAAAATAAAGGACGCAAGCGCCTCCGGGGCGTGCTCTTGGGCCTGGACGGCCAGGATGTGGCCGTGCGCGTCGACAATACCGACATAAAGTTTCCGTTTCGCGCCATCGCCAATGCGAAACTGGTTCTTACCGACAAGCTCATCAACGAGGATTTGAAGGCCCGCAAAGGGACCTAACTAGGAGAGTAAAATGGCAAGCACAGTGGCCGCCAACCGGCTCGAACTTCTGCAGATCGCCGACGCCGTCGCGCGCGACAAGTCCATCGACAAGCAGGTGGTCCTGACCGCGATGGAAGAGGCGATGCAGCGCGCCGCCAAGGCCCATTATGGCACCGAGAACGATATCAAGGTCGATATCGACCCCAAGACGGGCGAGACCCATGTCTCGCGCTATCTCCATGTCGTGGAGATGGTGGAGAACGACAAGACCGAGATTTCGCTCACCGATGCGCGCCGCCGCAATCCCGACGCCCAGATCGGCGACATCATCGCCGAAACCCTGCCGCCGGTCGATTTCAACCGCATCAATGCCCAGAACGCCAAGCAGGTGATCGTGCAGAAGGTGCGCGATGCCGAGCGCGAGCGCCAGTATGACGAATACAAGGACCGCATCGGCGAAGTGGTGCATGGCGTGGTCAAGCGCAGCGAATTCGGCTCGGTGGTGGTCGACCTTGGCAAGGCCGAGGGCGTGGTGCGCCGCGACGAGATGATCCCACGCGAGTCTTTCCGCGCCGGCGACCGCATCCGCGCCTATATCTACGACGTGCGCCGCGAACCCCGTGGCCCGCAGATTTTCCTGTCGCGCAGCCATCCCCAGTTCATGGTGCGCCTGTTCGCCCAGGAAGTGCCGGAGATCTATGACGGCGTGATCGAGATCCGCGCCGTGGCGCGCGACCCCGGTTCCCGCGCCAAGATCGCGGTGATCAGCAAGGATTCCTCGATCGATCCGGTCGGTGCCTGTGTCGGCATGCGCGGCGTGCGCGTGCAGGCCGTGGTGCAGGAGCTGCAGGGCGAGCGTATCGACATCATCCCGTGGAACGCGGAAGCGGCCACCTTCATCGTCAATGCGCTGGCGCCGGCCGAAGTCACCAAGGTGGTGCTGGACGAAGACACCCACCGCGTCGAAGTGGTGGTGCCGGACGAACAGCTGTCCTTGGGCATCGGCCGCCGCGGCCAGAATGTGCGCCTGGCGTCGCAGCTCACCGGCTGGCAGATCGACATCCTGACGGAAGCCGAGGAATCGGAACGCCGCCAGAAGGAATTCACCCAGCGCACCCAGCTGTTCATGGAATCGCTGGACGTGGACGAGACCGTCGCCCAGCTGCTCGCCTCGGAAGGCTTCGCCACCATCGAGGACGTGGCCTATGTCGAGCTGAATGAGCTGGCCCAGATCGAGGCGTTCGACGAGGACACCGCGCAGGAACTGCAAAGCCGCGCGCTGGAATTCATCGAGGCGCGCAACAAGGAACTGGATGACAAGCGCCTGGCGCTCGGTGTCGCCGACGATGTTCTGGAAGTCGAAGGCGTGACCCCCGCCCTTGCAGTCGCGCTGGGTGAACACGATATCAAGACCTTGGAAGATCTGGCCGGCTGCGCCACCGACGATCTGGTTGGCTATTACGAAACCGGCAAGGACAAGGAGCGCGTGCGCGTTCCTGGCGCCCTCGAAGGCTTCAACCTCACCAGCGATGATGCCAACGCCATCATCATGAAGGCACGCGTGAAGGCCGGCTGGATCGAGGAACCGGTTGAAGAAGAAGTTGCCGAAGACGGCGGCGAAGGCGAGGAGCCCGCGGAAGCCTGATGGACGTGATGGTGCGCGAAACGGAAGAGACGGACGGTATGCGGGAACGCCGCGATATCGTGTCGGGCGAAGTTCTGCCCGAAAGCCGTCTGTTGCGTTTTGTCGCCGATCCGGACGGCCAGGTGGTGCCCGATGTCGCGGCCAAGCTGCCGGGACGCGGGCTGTGGGTGCAAGCCTCCCGGGCCGCGATCGCCAAGGCGGTGGAGAAGAAGCTCTTCTCGCGTGCCGCCAAGGCGCAGGTCACCGCCCAGGCTGATCTGGCCGATCGCGCCGAAAAGGCGCTGGTCAACCGCATGCTGGGCGATCTGGGGATCGCGCGGCGCTCGGGCGCGCTGGTGCTGGGCTTCGACAATGTGCTGCGTCAGCTGGAAGGGCCCAAGCCGCCCAAGATGTTGATCGAGGCCTTTGATGGCGCCGCCGATGGCAAGCGCAAACTCTATGCCGCGGCCCACCGGCTGGAGCTTGACTGTGTAGTGATCGAGACCCTGACCAGCGCCGAATTGGGCTTGGCCTTGGGACGCGAGAATGTGATACATGCCGCCGTCCAGCGGGGCGGACTGGCTGACCGTTTAATCTTTGATGCGGAACGACTTTCCGGTTTCCGTACCCGTAGCGAAAGCCCGCGAGCGCAGGCGAGCAAAACTGAAAGTAAGTCATGAGCGATACCGACGAAACCAAGCGCCCCGGCAAAACGCTGTCGCTGAAGAAGACGGAAACCTCCACCGTCAAGCAGAGCTTCAGCCATGGCCGCACCAAGGCCGTGGTGGTGGAGAAAAAGCGTTCCGCCGCTCCGCCGGCTGCCAAGCCTGCCGCCAAGCCCGCGGACAAGCCTGCGGCTCCGGCCGCACAGGCGCCCGCGAAGGCGGAAAGCGCCAAGACGGCCGCGCCTGCGCGCGGCGGTGTGGTGCTGCGCCAGCTGTCGGACGAAGAAAAAGCCCGCCGCGCCGCGGCGCTGGCCGACGCCCGCGTCTCCGACAGCGAGGCGCGCCGCCACGCCGAACAGGAAGCCGAACGCAAGGCCCGCGAAGAAGAACAGATGCGCGCCGAGCGCATCGCCGCCGAAAAGCGCAAGGCCGAGGAAGAGGCCCGCAAAGCCGCCGACGAGCTGGCCAAGAAGCGCGCCGAACAGGAAGCTGCGCGCCGCCTGGAGGCGGCCAAGGAACCCGCGCCGACCGAGGCGCCGCGCCGCCGGCTGGAAAATGAGGAAGAAGAAGAGGGCGGCGCCAAGAAGGTGGGCGGCAAGCTGGTGCCCGCCAAGACGCCCGCGCCCAAAAAGGCCGAAGGCGAACGCCGCCGCGGCAAGCTGACCGTCACCCGCGCGCTCTCCGATGATGACGAACGCGTGCGCTCGGTGGCGAGCTATCGCCGCCATCTGCAGCGCGTCAACAAGGGCCATCAGGTGCAGCAGGCCGGCCCCGCCGGCCCGCGCGACATCACCATTCCCGAAACCATCACGGTGGCCGATCTTGCCAACCGCATGGCGCGCCGCGCCGTCGACGTCATCAAGGTTCTGATGAAGAACGGCATGATGGCGACGCCCAATGATGTGATCGACGCCGACACCGCCGAACTGGTCGCCACCGAATATGGCCATGTGGTCAAGCGCGTGGCGGAATCCGACGTGCTGGAAGGCCTGGTCGGCGCCAAGGACGAGGAAGGCGCGCTTGTGCCGCGCCCGCCGGTCGTCACCGTCATGGGCCATGTCGACCATGGCAAGACCTCGCTGCTGGATGCCCTGCGCAAGACCGATGTGGTGGCGGGCGAAGCCGGCGGCATCACCCAGCATATCGGCGCCTATCAGATCAGCCTGAAATCGGGCCAGAAGATCACCTTCCTGGACACGCCCGGCCATGCGGCCTTCACCCAGATGCGCGCCCGTGGCGCCAAGGTCACCGATCTGGTGATCCTGGTGGTGGCGGCCGATGACGGGGTGATGCCCCAGACGGTGGAAGCGATTGCCCACGCCAAGGCGGCGCATGTGCCCATGATCGTGGCGGTCAACAAGATCGACAAGGGCGACGCCAATCCGACCCGGGTCAAGACCGAATTGCTGCAGCATGAAATCCAGGTGGAAGACCTGGGCGGCGACGTCCAGTCGGTGGAAGTCTCCGCCACCAAGGGCACCGGCCTGGACAAGCTGGAAGAAGCCATCCTGCTTCAGGCCGAAATCCTGGACCTGAAAGCCAACCCCGATCGCGCCGCCGAAGGTGCCGTGGTCGAAGCCAAGCTGGACAAGGGCCGCGGCCCCGTCGCCACCGTGCTGGTGCAGCGCGGCACCCTGAAGGTCGGCGACATCGTCGTGGCCGGCGCCGAATGGGGCCGGGTGCGGCTTCTCGCCAATGAACGCGGCGAGACCGTGCAGTCCGCGGGCCCTTCCACGCCCATCGAGGTTCTGGGTCTTTCGGCCCCGCCGGAAGCCGGCGATGAAATGGTGGTGGTGGAATCGGAAGCGCGTGCCCGCGAAGTGGCGGAATATCGCGCCAGAAAGCGCCGCGAACAGCGCCAGGCCTCGTCCTCGCGCCAGACCCTGGACCAGCTGCTCAAGACCCGCGAGGCGGGCGAAAAGCGCATGCTGCCCCTGGTGCTCAAGACCGACGTGCAGGGTTCCTCGGAAGCCATTCAGGGCGCGCTGGCCAAGCTCGGCACCGACGAAGTGGGCGTGCAGATCCTGCAGTCCGGCGTTGGCGGCATCACCGAAAGCGACGTGATCCTGGCGCATGCCAGCGGGGCGGGCGTGTTCGGCTTCAATGTCCGCGCCAACAACATGGCGCGCGACCGTGCCAAGCGCGATGGCGTGGAGATCCGCTACTACAACATCATCTACAATCTGGTGGATGACGTGAAGGCGGCGCTGTCGGGCCTGCTCACGCCGGAAACCCGCGAGAAGTTCCTGGGCAATGCCGAGATCCTGGAAGTGTTCAACATCTCCAAGGTGGGCAAGGTCGCGGGCTGCAAGGTTACGGAAGGTTCCGTCAGGCGCGGCGCCAAGGTGCGGCTGATCCGCGACGATGTCGTGATCCATGAAGGCGAGCTTTCCACCCTGAAGCGCTTCAAGGACGAAGTGCGCGAGGTGCAGGCCGGCCAGGAATGCGGCATGGGCTTCATCGGCTATCAGGATTTGCAGAAGGGTGACGTCATCGAATGTTTCGACGTCGAAACCATTCAGCGGGCCTTGTGATTCCTCTCGTCCTCATCCCTTCGGCAAGCTTGGGGTGAGGACGTTCCATCGATCCTCACGGCTAGAGCTTGCCGAAGCATGAGGATGGATTTTCAGAATGTCCCGCCGTCCACCCAGTCGATCTCCACGCAATGGCGGTGCCCGCCGCACCGGACGCCATGACGGACTTTCAGGTCCCTCCCAGCGTCAGCTGCGCGTGGGTGAAATGCTGCGCCATGCGCTGGCCGAGATATTGCGCGAAAACGACATCCGCGATCCCGAGCTGGAAGGCGTGTCGGTGACCATCACCCAGATCAAGCCTTCGCCCGACATGCGCTACGCCACCGTCTATTGCGAACCGCTGGGCGGTAAGAACGCCAAGCAGATCGTGGCGGCGCTGAACCGGCACAAGGGCTTTCTGCGGGGCGAGATGGGCCATCGCATCGCCATGAAATTCACCCCCGACCTGCGCTTTGTCGAAGACGAATCCTTCGCCGAGGCCCAGAAGATCGAGACGATACTGAAGTCGCCTGCCGTACAACGTGATCTGACAACTGAGCAGGACGGCGATTCAGATGATTGACCCCCGTCCGTCACAGCTTGGGTTTGCGTTCCGCAAACACCTCGCTGTGACACCTTCCCCCTTCCTGGCGCTTCGCGCCGAAGGGGGAAGGGAGCTTTCGGCAACGGATGGTCGCCCGGCGGAATGCCGGGCTCGCATGCAAATTCAGGTGGCGGATGGGCCGGCGTAAAAAAGGTAATCCGATCCATGGATGGGTCATCCTGGATAAGCCGGTGGGCATGACCTCGACGCAAGGGGTGGCCGCGGTGCGACGCATTTTCGATGCGCAGAAGGCCGGTCATGCCGGCACGCTCGATCCGCTCGCAACCGGGATACTGGCGATCGCGCTGGGCGAGGCGACCAAGACCGTTCCCTATGCCATGGACGCCGACAAGACCTATCGCTTCACCGCGACCTGGGGCGAGGCGCGCGACAGTGACGACACCGAAGGCAAGGTGACAGGGACCTCGGACCGCCGGCCGACCAGGGCCGAGATCCAGGCCATGCTGCCCCGCTTCACCGGCCCCCTGATGCAGACCCCGCCGGCCTACAGCGCCATCAGGATCGGAGGCGAACGGGCCTATGACCTGGCCCGTGACGGGGAAGAGGTGGTGCTGGAGCCCCGCCAGGTCGAGGTCTTTGAGGCCCGGCTGCTGGACGCCCGCGAGCACCAGGCCGACTTCGAAATCCTTTGTGGCAAAGGGACTTACGTCCGATCCTGGGTCCGCGACATCGCCCAGGCTTTGGGAACTTTGGGCCATGTTTCGGCGCTGCGCCGTACCCGCCTGGGGCCCTGGGATGAAAATTCCGCGGTCGGGCTGGATACCCTGACCCCTTTTATGCATAGTCCCGCCGCTTTTGGGTATTTGAGGCCCCTTTCGACCGCGCTGGACGGCATCCCGGCGCTGGCCGTTTCGGGCCCCGATACGGTTCGCATCCGATCCGGCAATCCCATCCTCATCCGCAGCGACCTGTTCGCCCGCATGAAGGATGGATTCGGTGATGGCGAGCTCCTCGGACAGACCGTGTTCCTCAAGGAAGAGGATGGGTCGCCGGTGGCATTGGCCGAAATCGCCGGGGGAGAGCTTCGGCCGTTTCGTGTCTTCAACTTTTCAACCAACGGATGACCGAGACCGATGATTACGCCTGAACGCAAGAAAGAGCTGATCGCCCAACATGCGATCGGCAGCAATGACTCCGGTTCGCCGGAAGTGCAGATCGCGATCCTTTCGGAACGCATCGCCAACCTGACCGAACACTTCAAGACCCACACCAAGGACAATCATTCCCGCCGCGGCATGATCAAGATGGTGTCGCAGCGCCGTGGCCTGCTCGACTATGTCAAGGCCAAGGACGCCAAGCGTTATGAAGCCATTATCAGCAAGCTGGGTCTGCGCCGCTGAGTTCGGACCAAAACAGAATTGGCGACGGCTGGAGAAAAACCCTCCAGCCGTCGCTTTGCTTTTCGGAAGGATGAGCTTTTCGATAAAGCGGGCTCCATAGGGGAGCTACGGGCGCTCTCGCCACGAGCGGAGCGACCACAAGAAGGCCCTTCAGCAATATGGCTGCCGGGCGATGACGAAAGAAAAAACCATGTTCAATATTCACAAAGAAAGCTTCGAATGGGGCGGCCGCACGCTGACGCTCGAAACCGGCAAGATCGCGCGTCAGGCTGACGGCGCCGTGCTGGCCACCTATGGCGAGACCGTCGTGCTGGCCACCGCCGTCGGCGCCCAGTCCGCCAAGGAAGGCCAGGACTTCTTCCCCCTGACCGTCAACTATCAGGAACGCTATTACGCCGCCGGCAAGATCCCGGGCGGCTATTTCAAGCGCGAGCGCGCGCCGACCGAACGCGAGACGCTGACCTCGCGCCTGATCGACCGTCCGGTGCGCCCGCTGTTCGCCGACGGCTTCAAGAATGAAGTGCTGGTGGTGGCGCAGGTGTTGAGCCACGACCAGGAAAACGATCCCGATGTCGTGGCCATGGTCGCGGCGTCCGCGGCGCTGACCCTTTCCGGGCTCCCCTTCATGGGCCCGATCGCCGCCGCCCGCGTCGGCTATATCAACGGCGAATATGTGCTCAATCCGCTGATCGACACCTATCCGGAATCCAAGCTCGACCTGGTGGTCGCGGGCACCCGCGACGCCGTGATGATGGTGGAATCCGAAGCCCAGGAACTGACCGAAGAGGTGATGCTGGGCGCGGTCGTGTTCGGCCATGAGCAGATGCAGGCCGCCATCGACGCCATCATCCGGCTCGCGGAAAAGGCAGCCAAGGACCCGCGCGCGGTGCCGGAAGATGTGCATGCCGCCACCCGCAAGGCGATCAAGGCCGCCGCCGGTGCCGAGCTTGCCAAGGCGTTCCAGATCCCCGTCAAGTTCGAGCGCCGCGATGCGCTGTCGGCGATCAAGAAGAAGTATGCCGAACAGTTTGTCGGTGAAGGCGAAGGCAAGGTGCCGGCCAATGTCTATGGCGGCCTCTTGCATGACGTCGAAGCCGATGTGATGCGCAATGCGGTGCTGGACACCAAGAAGCGCGTCGACGGCCGCGACCTGACCACCGTGCGCCCGATTCTGGCGGAAGTGGGCATCCTGCCCCGCACCCATGGCTCGGCCCTGTTCACCCGCGGCGAAACCCAGGCGATCGTGGTTGCGACGCTTGGCACGGCCGAGGACGAGCAGTTCATCGACAGCCTGATGGGGACCGGCAAGGAAACCTTCATGCTGCACTACAATTTCCCGCCCTATTCGGTGGGCGAGACGGGCCGCATGGGCTCGCCGGGCCGCCGTGAAATCGGCCATGGCAAGCTCGCCTGGCGCGCCATTCATCCGATGCTGCCCAAAAAGGAGGAGTTCCCCTACACCATCCGCGTGGTGTCGGAGATCACCGAATCCAACGGTTCCTCCTCGATGGCCACCGTCTGCGGCACCTCGCTGGCCCTGATGGATGCGGGCGTTCCGATCAAAAAGCCCACCGCCGGCATCGCCATGGGACTTATTCTCGAGGGCGACCGCTATGTGGTCTTGTCGGACATTCTGGGTGACGAAGATCACCTGGGCGACATGGACTTCAAGGTCGCCGGCACCGAAGACGGCGTCACATCGCTGCAGATGGACATCAAGATTTCCGGCATCACCAAGGAAATCATGAAGGTCGCGCTGGACCAGGCCAAGGGTGGGCGCCTGCACATCCTGGGCGAGATGAACAAGGCGCTCACCGGCGCCCGCGCCGAGCTGGGCGAATACGCCCCGCGCATCGAGCAGATCAAGATTCCCGTCGACAAGATCCGCGACGTGATCGGCACCGGCGGCAAGGTGATCCGCGAGATCGTGGAAAAGACCGGCGCCAAGATCAATGTCGAGGACGACGGCACCGTGAAGGTCGCCTCTGCCGACGGCGAGTCGATCAAGGCGGCGCTGAAGTGGATCCGCGGCCTGACCGCCGAACCGGAAGTCGGCCAGATCTATGACGGCAAGATCGTCAAGGTGATGGACTTCGGCGCCTTCGTGAACTTCTTCGGCCCCAAGGACGGGCTGGTCCATGTCAGCGAACTGGCCGCAAGCCGCGTCGCCAAGCCGTCGGATGTGGTCAAGGAAGGCCAGGCGGTGAAGGTGAAGCTCCTGGGCTTCGACGACCGCGGCAAGGTGCGCCTGTCGATGAAGCAGGTGGACCAGACCACGGGCGAGGATATCGGCAAGAAAAAGGCGGACGCTCCCGCCGACCCGGCTGAATAATCCATCCCATCTGTAATGCAGGCCGCCCGCGGGACGCGTGTCCCGCGGGCGGTTTGCTTTGGGGCCTGCCGGTTAACCGCCCCGTTCGCCTTCTGCTTGTCGCAAGGGGTTGGGCGCGCTATCTGTCCGGCCCATGGCCGTTGTGATGCGCCTGATAAGCCTGATCCTGATCGTGACCGCGCTGATGCTCTTGGGCGCGGATGCGGTGACGTCGCTGGAGCGCGGCGGCGAGCTGACGGTCAGGAGCCTGGGCACCATCTGGGGCGTGATCCATCCCGCCAGCCTGAACCTGTTCAAGAACTGGGTGCAGAACCACGCCGTCTTCATGGCCCAGGGGGTTTATTCCTCGCTGGCTTTGCCGGGCTGGGCGGCGACGGGTGTGCTGGGCGTTATTCTGGCTTTCGTCTTCGGCCGCCGCCACGGACCTGAGTGAGCCGCGACCGCCGAAGGCGGTCAAAACGATCCAGCGGATCGTTTTGAGTGGCGAACGCCGCGAGCTTGGGCGAGCGGCAGCGCGTTCGCAAAATCGACGCGCCTAAGATTCTCGGTTTTTTCCCGGAACCCACAGCACGTCACCCATGCCTTCATTGTTGGCTGCGCGCGCCATCACGAACAGATGGTCCGACAGCCGGTTGGCATAGCGCAACGCCTCGGGATTGATCTGTTCGGACTTCGACAATTCCACGATTGCCGCTTCGGCGCGGCGTGTGATGGCGCGGGCCAGATGCAGATGCGCCGCCAGGGCGGTACCGCCGGGCAGGACGAAAGAGGTCAGCGGCGAAAGCTTTTCATTCATGGCATCGATCTCGCGTTCCAGCCGCTCGACCTGAGCGCCGGAAATCCGCAAGCGGTCGTCACCCTTGCGCCCGTCTTGCGGCGCGCAAAGATCGGCGCCCAGGTCGAACAGGTCGTTCTGGATGCGCGCCAGCATGGCATCCATCTCGTCTTCCGCGTCCAGCCTGGCGATGCCGATGGCGCAATTGGCTTCATCCACCGCGCCGATGGCGGCGATGCGCCGGCTGGCCTTGGAAATCCGGCTGCCATCGCCCAGCCCGGTTTCGCCCAAATCGCCGGTTTTGGTGTAGATTTTGGATAGCGTGACCATTCTGGCGGTCCTTTTGTCTTCTGGCGGCGTCGCTCGTCGCTTATGGGCGTTAAGCCCACCTCGCTCCTGGCCAGATAACAAAAATCCTCGCCAGAAACGCGCCATTTTCTGCTCTTGCCCGTCAAATCTTAACTTGTATGATCCCGCCAATCTCCAGTTTTCTCCCGCCCATTTGGAACTTTCTCATGCCCGTAGAGGCCCCCGAAATCGTCGAAACCGAACAGACCCGCGTCGCCTGCGACGGCGGTGGCGGCGCGTTGGGCCATCCCCGCGTCTATCTGGAAATGGGCGATGAAACCTCGGTGGAATGCCCCTATTGCGACAAGCGCTTTGTGCTTAAAGCGGGCGCGGGTCATCATTGAGCGCCCTGAAAAAGGGGGATCATCTCTATCTGGTGGACGGCTCGGGCTATCTGTTCCGCGCCTATCACGCGCTTCCGCCACTGACCCGCAAGTCCGACGGCCTGCCCGTCGGCGCGGTGTCGGGCTATTGCAACATGCTGTGGAAGTTGCTCGAGGACATGAAGGGGGGCGATGTCCCCACCCATCTGGCAGTGATCTTTGACGCGGGCGAGAAAACCTTCCGCAACGACATCTACAAGGAATATAAGGCCCATCGTCCGCCGCCGCCGGAAGACCTGATCCCGCAATTTCCCCTGGTGCGCGATGCCACCCGCGCCTTTGGCATCGCCTGTGTTGAGATGGCGGGTTACGAGGCCGACGATCTGATCGCGACCTATGCGCGGCTGGCGCGCGAGGCCGGCGCCCGTTGCACCATCATCTCGTCCGACAAGGATCTGATGCAGCTGGTGGTGGACGGCAAGGTCGAACTGCTCGACACCATGAAGAACAGGCGGCTGGCCAGCGCCGAAGTGATGGAGAAATTCGGCGTGGCGCCCTCCAAGGTGGTGCAGGTCCAGGCCCTGGCTGGGGATTCCACCGACAATGTGCCCGGCGTGCGCGGCATCGGCATCAAGACCGCGGCCGAACTGATCAACACCTACGGCGATCTGGAAACGCTGCTGAAGCGCGCCGGCGAGATCAAGCAGAACAAGCGGCGCGAAACCCTGATCGAGAATGCCGAGAATGCCCGTGTTTCGCTCAAACTGGTGACGCTCGATCAGCAGGTGCCGATCAAGGAAAGGCCGGAGGAATTCGCGGTCGCCGAGCCGCGCGCCACTGAGCTGCTGGCCTTCCTCAAGGCGATGGAATTCACTTCCATCACCAAGCGGGTGGCGGCGCATTTCGAGGTCGCCGATCTGGATGCGATCGCGGCGGCGCCGACGGTGGCCAATGTGCTTCCGGCCAAGCCCGAACTGCTGGAGATCGTGGCCGAGACGCCGGTCGAAACCGAACGCCTGCGCGCGCCCATCAACCACGACGCCTATGTCACGGTGACGGCATCCAAGGACCTCGATGCCTGGGTCGCGCGTGCCCGCGAGGTCGGCGTGGTCTGTGTCGATACCGAAACCACTTCGCTTGATCCGATGACCGCCAATCTTTGCGGCGTGTCGCTTGCGGTGGCGCCGGGCGAGGCCTGTTACATTCCGTGCGGCCACCGCAAGGGCGACGGCCTGTCCTTCGATGGCGATGGCGGCATCGTGCAGATGACCGAAGCCGATGTGCTGGCGCGGCTGAAGCCGCTGCTGGAAGACGACGGCATCCTGAAAGTGGGCCAGAATCTCAAATATGACGCGCTGGTTTTCCTGCAGCGCGGCATCCGGCTGGACCCCATCGATGACACGATGCTGATGTCCTATGTGCTGGAAGGCGGGCTGCATGGCCACGGCATGGATGAACTCAGCGAGCTGCATCTGTCGCACACCCCCATCGCCTTTGATGAAGTGACCGGCAAGGGCAAGGACCGGATTTCCTTCGACTGTGTGCCGGTGGCCCAGGCCACCAAATATTCCGCCGAAGATGCTGACGTGACCTTGCGGCTGCACATGCTGCTCAAGCCGCAACTGCGCGAGAAATCCAAGCGCTGCGTCTATGAGACCCTGGAACGGCCGCTGGTGATGGTGCTGGCCGATATGGAGCGCGCCGGCGTCAGCATCGATCCCGATCTTTTGCGCAAACTGTCCAACGATTTCGCCAAGCAGCAGGCGGCGCTGGAAAAGGACATCCACAAGCTGGCCGGCGGGGAATTCAATGTCGGTTCGCCCAAGCAGCTGGGTGAAATCCTGTTCGACCGCATGAAGCTGGAAGGCGGGCGGCGCACCAAGACCGGCGCCTGGTCCACTGACAGCGATGTGCTGGAAGATGTCGCGGCCCAGGGCATCCCGATTGCCAAGAAGGTGCTGGACTGGCGCGGGTTGGCCAAGCTGCGCGGTACCTATACCGACGCGCTGCCCGGCTACATCAACGCCAAGACGGGCCGGGTGCATACATCCTATGCCATGGCATCGACCTCAACCGGGCGGCTGGCTTCCACCGATCCCAATCTGCAGAACATTCCGGTCAGGACCGAGGAAGGCCGGCGCATCCGCCAGGCTTTCATCGCCGCCAAGGGCAACAAGCTGATCAGCGCCGACTACAGCCAGATCGAGCTGCGCCTGTTGGCCCATATCGCCGACATTCCCCAGTTGAAAAAGGCGTTCGCCGAGAATCTCGACATTCACGCCATGACCGCGTCGGAAATCTTCGGCGTGCCGGTCAAGGACATGCCGGCCGAAGTGCGCCGCCGCGCCAAGGCGATCAATTTCGGCATCGTTTACGGCATTTCCGGCTTCGGCCTGGCCAACCAGCTGGGCATCCCCCAGAGCGAAGCCAGCGATTACATCAAGAAGTACTTCACCCGCTTTCCCGGCATCCGCGACTATATGGAAGAAACCAAGCAGTTCGCGCGCACCCACGGCTTTGTCGAAACCCTGTTCGGCCGGCGCATCCATATCCGCGAGATCAATTCCAAGGTGCCGGGCTTTCGCGGTGGGGCCGAGCGCGCCGCCATCAACGCGCCGATCCAGGGCTCCGCGGCCGACATCATCCGCCGCGCCATGGTCCGGCTGCCCGGCGCCCTGGCCGAGAATAAGATCAAGGCCACCATGCTCTTGCAGGTGCATGACGAGCTGATCTTCGAGACACCGGACAAGGAAGCCGGCAAGGCTTGCAAGCTGATCAGCCAGGTGATGGAAAAGGCGCCATTGCCGGCGGTGGAAATTTCCGTGCCGCTGCTTGTCGAAGCGCGGGCTGCCGATAACTGGGATGCCGCGCATTAAGCCCAATGTCATGGCCCACCAGAGTGTGGGCCATCCAGTTGGTGATAGTTCTAAGCCTGCAAGGTTAGTTCCGGCGTCGTCTGGATGGCCCGCATTTGCGGGCCATGACACCTAAAGCTAGGCGGCGATGTTCTTCAGGCCGGTTTCGGCGGTGATGCCGGCCTTGCCCAAAATCTCCATCAGCTCGGCCATGATCTTTTCATTGTCCGGCGTCTGGCCGTCGCGGACCTGGGCCGCCATATAGCCGCTAAGAAATCCCGGCCGCGACAGATGCGCCAGGATCAGATCCCGCACCTTGGCCGACAACTGGCCTTCGGTGAGAATGCCGCCGGTCGCCAGCTTGAGCAGCGTCTGGGCCTTTTCCACATGGGTGGTGTTGCGCCCCTCGATGGAATCGAACAGCTTGCCGCGTGCTTCCATCTGAACAGCCAGCTGGTCCATCTTGGCGCAGACCTCGTCGCGGGTCACGTCGATGAAGCCCGAACGGCGCATCCTGGCCTGCAGCTGTGCCAGGCGCTGCAGGCGCTGCAACAGCGGCACTTTCGGGTTCTGGAAAAAATTCTCGAAGTTGGCGGAATTGAGGATCGGCATCACATAGGTGGACAGCTGACGCTTGTTTTCCGTGCCGATGATATTGTCTTCCACGAACAGGATGCGCTCGATCTTCTCATCCGGCGGCGCCTCCGCGATATACTGGCCCAGCGCCTCCTGGGCCACCAGCCGCTTGGAGCGCAAGGTGAAGGCGGCAATCAGATCTTCGTGGGAAAGATACTTGCCCACGCCCATGACGATGCGGTTGGCCATGGCGCGCAGGGTCTTGAGCTCGTCGACCATGAAATCCGGGCACAGCCGCTTGTTGCTCTTGAATTCTGCGATAATGCGGTGGGCGATGGCCGTGCGCGCCTCGGGCAGGTCGTCGTCGGCGAAACGCTGGGCCAGCGCCGCCAGCCCCTGTCCGGTCACGACATCGTCCGGAGTCTTGCCCAGGAACAGGGTCACCAGATTGTTCAGCGCCTGGCCCAGATTTTCGGCATGGCCCATCAGTTCGTGCAGGGCGGCCGAACCGTTCAACACTTCCGCCAGGATCGCATCCACCGAAGACAGGACCAGCTTGCGCGGTGCTTCTTCCGCCGGCGCAGTCTCCAGAATCGCCAAAAGCATCAGGACCTTGTCGTCCCAGCCCTTGGCCTCCCTCAGATGCCGCGACAGCGCGCCATTGAAGACATAGGCGGCGTCGCCCTGGGGCGCGAGCTGTGTCGCCAGTTCCGCGAATTGATGCGGGTGCGGATCGGGAAACAGGCCCCGGCGCTGGTCGCGATAGACGCGATGAAAGGCCTGGGTGGTCAGTTCGTTCAGGCTCTTGACGATCTGCTGCACCGGTGTGGTGGTGTTGGCGGCCTGGGCCACCGCGACCTTCTGGATGGCGTGCTGATACAGCGTGCCGGTCGCTTCCAGCTTTTCCAGCAGATCGGCGCGGTGGATCAGCTCGGTGATGGTGATCTTGTTGCGCGACAGGAAATCGATCAGCAGCCGGCTCATGGTGGCGCGGGCGTGATAGGAATACAGATCGTCCGGCTTGAAGCAGGGCAGCGCATGGGGCGCGTCTTCCTGCGCCGGCGCCATCTTCATCTGGTTGTGGCCTTCCTCGAAAATCTTGAGCGTGAGGAAGTCGCCGGTCTCGTCGTTATAGGTTTCCTTGACCACCTTGACGCCGGTGGCCCTTTCCGAGGCCATCAGCTCCTGCGCCATGGACAGGGCCAGTTCGCGCGTCGAGGCGACCTCGTGCAGGGTCCAGCCCCCCCGCGCGCCCGCGCGCCGAAAAACCTCGTAATGAATTTCGCGTCCCATGGCCGCCATGGTGGGGCGAGGCCGCTTTAAAGCTGGTTAACCCTGTTGCAAAAGGCGCGAAATTGAAGGTGCGGTCCCGCACAAGGCGCAGCCGGGGTCCTTGGCCAGCCGGGCAGTATGAAATTCTGCAGTAAGTGCTTTATAGACAAGGATTTTTCCGGCCAAACCGGTACCCAGGCCGGCCGCCTCCTTCAGCACTTCCAGGGCCTGCAGCGACCCCATCACCCCGGCCGCGGCGCCCAGTACCCCGGTCTCCGAACAGTTGGGCACCGTGCCCGCTGGGGGCGGGGCGGGAAACAGGCAGCGATAGCAGGGCAATGCGGCCTCATAGCCCTTGTAGGTCGCAAGCTGGCCCTCGAATTCCGTCACCGCGGCGCTGACCAGCGGCTTTCGGGCAAAGAAGCAGGCGTCGTTGAGCAGGAAGCGGGTGGCGAAATTGTCGGAGCCATCGGCGACGATGTCATAGCCCGCAAGCAGCGCCATGGCGTTGTCGGCGGTCAGCCGGGTGTGATGGATATCGATCCGGACCCCGGGATTCAGGGCTTTCAGCGCTTGCGCGCCGGCCTCCACCTTGGGCCGCCCGACATCGGCGGTGCGAAACAGGATCTGGCGCTGCAAGTTGGACAGGCTCACCGCATCGTCATCCACCAGCCCGATACGGCCGATGCCGGCCGCGGCCAGATAGAGGGCCGCCGGGCTTCCCAGACCGCCTGCGCCGACCACCAGCACGCTGGCGGCGCGGATCTTGGCCTGGCCGGGCCCGCCCACCTGGCGCAGCACCAGATGGCGGGCGTAGCGGTCGAGCTCTTCATCGCTGAGAGACATCCGGGTTCCTTACGGCCAAAGCCTGGGCGTGACCAGAGCGTGACAACGTGCCGGTGGGATCAGTTCCCTGTATACAGGCAAGCATTTGATAATGTTCGGCTTTCCTAGCGGTCCTTTGAACTGAATACATTTGTGACGGGCTTCCGCGACGGCTATAGCAAGGCAAATTCCATTATCTGGAGCTCCCATGTCCGACAGCGCATCCGGCAAGACCATCGATCTGGGCCGCCACGGCTTTCGCAATCTCAAGGCCGTGCATCACAATCTGAGCGCGCCGGTCTTGTATGAGGAAGCGGTACGCCGTGGCGAAGGCCATGTCGCCGCCAATGGCCCGCTGGTGGTGAAGACCGGCATCCATACCGGCCGCTCCGCCGGCGACAAGTTCGTGGTGCGCGACCAGCACACCGAAAGCCAGGTGTGGTGGGACAATAACAAGGCGATGACGCCGGCGCATTTCGATGCGCTCCACGCCGACATGATGGCCCATGCCGAAGGCCGTGAGTTGTTCGCCAAGGACCTGTTCGGCGGCGCCGACCTCACCCACCGCATTTCGGTGCGCGTGGTGACCGAATATGCCTGGCACTCGCTGTTCGTGCATCAGCTCCTGATCCGCCCGACTGCCGAAGAGCTGAAGGGCTTTGACCCGGAATTCACCATCATCGACTTGCCCAGCTTCAACGCCGATCCGGCGCGTCATGGCTCGGTGTCCCAGACGGTGATTGCAGTCAACTTCACCAAGAAGCTGATCCTGATCGGCGGCACCTCCTATGCCGGCGAGATGAAGAAGTCGGTCTTCACCATCATGAACTATCTGCTGCCGGCCAAGCGGGTGATGAGCATGCACTGCTCCGCCAATGTGGGTTCGGACGGCAAATCGGCCATATTTTTCGGGCTTTCCGGCACCGGCAAGACCACCTTGTCGGCGGATGCCTCGCGCACCCTGGTGGGCGATGACGAGCATGGCTGGAGCGAGAACGGCATCTTCAACATCGAAGGCGGCTGCTACGCCAAGGTGATCAAGCTGTCGCGCGAGGCCGAGCCGGAAATCTATTCCACCACCGAACGCTTCGGCACCGTGCTGGAGAATGTGGTGATGGACGAGGCGACCCGTGCGCTGGACCTCAATGATGCCAAGTATGCGGAGAATACCCGCGCGGCCTATCCGATCGACTATATCCCCAACGCCTCGCTCACGGGCCGCGCCGGTCATCCCAAGAATGTGATCATGCTGACGGCCGATGCCTTTGGCGTGTTGCCGCCGATTGCGCGGCTGACCCCCAGCCAGGCCATGTATCACTTCCTGTCGGGCTTCACCGCCAAGGTGGCCGGCACCGAGAAGGGCCTGGGCAAAGAGCCGCAGCCGACTTTCTCGACCTGCTTCGGCGCGCCCTTCATGCCGCGTCATCCGTCGGAATATGGCAACCTGCTGCGCGCCCTGATCGCCGAACATCAGGCCGATTGCTGGCTGGTCAACACCGGCTGGACCGGCGGGGCCTTCGGCACCGGCTCGCGCATGCCGATCAAGGCGACCCGCGCCCTGCTCAATGCGGCGCTGGACGGCAGCCTGGCCAATGTGGAGATGCGGATCGACCCGCACTTCAAATTCCGGGTGCCGGTTCAGGTCGCCGGGGTGGACAGCAAGATCCTCAATCCCCGCGACACCTGGGCCGACAAGGCAGCCTATGACGCCCAGGCCAGGAAGCTGGTCGGCATGTTCCGGGAGAACTTCAAGAAGTTCGAGGCCCATGTCGGCCAGGACGTGTTGCAGGCCGCGCCGGAGCTGGCGGAAGCGGCGGAGTAGGTTTGTCATGCCCGCGCAAGCGGGCGTCCAACTTGGCCTGGGTGGGAAAGTCGGATTCCCGCTTACGCGGGAATGACAGCTATATCAGTTACTTACCGCGCAACATAAGGTGCAGCAAAATCGCTTTGCTGCATCCCTTTGCTGCAGCAGGGACCGCAGCAAAAAGCCCTATGCCTTGCGATAAACCCAGACCTTGGCGGGCGGGATGTTGGCCCAGACCTGGGCGGTGCGGATGACCGCAAAGCCGGGCGGCGGCACCACCGGGGCATGGGCGCCATAGGAGAACTGGATCAGGGGTGCGCCGGGCGCCAGCCTGCGGGTCACCGCCTCCATATAGGCCTGCCGCCGCGCCATGGGATGATTGAGCAGCGGCAGGCTGGAGATGATGGCGCCGAACGGCATGCCGTCGTGACCGCGCAAGGTGTTGTCCAGGTCGAAGGCATCGCCCTGGATCACGTGAACGCGGGGAAAACGCGCCGCCAGATGGCGGGCCAGCTCGTCGTCATACTCGACCAGGGTGAGTGCCGACGGCGCCACCCCCCGTTCCAGGATGGCTTCGCTGATCACGCCGGTGCCTGGGCCGACTTCCAGCACGGGGCCCGCTTTGGGATCAATCTGCCGCGCCATGGCCTTGGCCAAAGCGGGGCCCGAGGGAATAACCGCACCCACTGCCTTGGGGCGCGTGGCTAGTGCTTTCAGGAAACGAAAATTGTCGGCCAGGGTCACGGGATCAATCCTTGCCCGGGTTATAGATCAGGCTTTGTCGCAGCCGTTCCAGAATTCCTTCAGCCGGGCAAGAAAGCCCTCGGCTTCCGGCTGGCAGCCGGCCTGGCTTTCGATCTCGAACTCCCGCAGCAATTCCTTCTGGCGCCGCGAAAGCTTGACCGGCGTTTCCACCGCCAGCTCGACATACAGATCGCCCTTCTGGGCGCTGCGCAAGACCGGCATGCCCTTGCCGCGGATGCGAAACTGCCGTCCCGGCTGGGTGCCTTCGGGAATCGCCACTTTGGCGCGGCCGCCGTCCAGAGTCGGCACTTCGATCGAACCGCCCAGGGACGCGGTGACAAAGGACACCGGCGCGCGGCAGTGAAGATCATGGCCGTCGCGCTGAAAGATCGGATGTTCGGCGATCGACAGGAAAATGTAGAGATCGCCGGAAGGCCCGCCATTGGCGCCGGCCGCGCCCTCGCCCGACAGGCGGATGCGGGTGCCTTCCTCCACGCCGGGCGGCACATCGACATTCAGCACCCGTTCTTTCTGCACCAGGCCCGCGCCACGGCAGGTCTTGCAGGGATTGCGGACGATCTTGCCGGTGCCGCGGCAGGCCGAGCAGGAGCGTTCGATGGTGAAGAAGCCCTGGGTGGCGCGCACCTTGCCGTGGCCGGCACAGGTGGGGCAGGTCTCCGGGCTCGAGCCGGCCTCGGCGCCCGAGCCGTGGCACGGCTCGCAGGCGACCATGGTGGGCACCTTGATCTCGGCGCTGCGCCCGTGAAAGGCCTCTTCCAGGGTAATGGTGAGATTGTAGCGCAGGTCCTGGCCGCGATTCTGCCGCTTGCCCCGGCCCATTCCGCCCATCATCTGGCCGAAAATGTCCTCGAACACGTCGCTGAAGCTGCCGGAGAAATCGCCGAACGGGCTGCCGCCGCCCGCGGCACCGGTGCCGCCCTGGAAGGCGGCATGGCCGAAGCGGTCATAGGCCGCGCGCTTCTGATCGTCCTTCAGGACGTCATAGGCCTCGCTGATTTCCTTGAATTTGACTTCGGCGGTGTGATCGCCGGGATTCTTGTCGGGATGAAACTGCATCGCCAGCTTGCGATAGGAGGATTTGAGAACCTCCACCGTCGCGCCCTTCTGGCAGCCAAGGGTTTCATAATAGCAACGCTTACTCATGGCCCCTGTGACTCTGTGCATCCCCCGGGATGAAACGAGCGGCCCTCCGCGCTGTCACGCGAAGGGCCGGATAGTGGTTAAGCAGCACCTTTCTTGTTGTCGTCGACTTCCTCGAAGTCGGCGTCAACCACATTGTCATCGGGCTTGTTGCCCGCGCCATCGGCGGCGGCATCGGCTGCCGCGCCTTCGGCCTGCTGGGCCTTGTACATGGCCTCGCCCAGCTTCATCGAAGCCTGGGCCAGGGTGTTGGTCTTGGCCTTGATGTCTTCCAGATCGTCGCCCTTCACGGCTTCCTTCAGGCCGGTCACGGCGGCTTCGATCGCGGTCTTTTCGTCCGCGCCCACCTTGTCGCCATGCTCGGAGAGAGCCTTCTCGGTCGAGTGGATCAGCGCATCGGACTGATTGCGCGCTTCCACCAGCTCGCGGCGCTTCTTGTCTTCGCCGGCATGGGCTTCGGCATCCTTGACCATCTTCTGGATGTCGGCTTCCGACAGGCCGCCCGAGGCCTGGATGCGGATCTGCTGTTCCTTGCCGGTGGCCTTGTCCTTGGCCGTTACGCTGACGATGCCGTTAGCGTCGATGTCGAAGGTGACTTCGATCTGCGGCACGCCGCGCGGCGCCGGCGGAATGCCGGTCAGGTCGAAGCGGCCCAGCGACTTGTTGTCCGCCGCCATTTCGCGTTCGCCCTGGAACACATTGATGGTCACCGCACCCTGATTGTCTTCAGCGGTCGAGAAGATGTTCGACTTCTTGGTCGGGATGGTGGTGTTGCGGTCGATCAGGCGGGTGAAGACGCCGCCCAGGGTCTCGATGCCCAGCGACAGCGGGGTGACGTCGAGCAGGAGCACGTCCTTGACTTCGCCCTTCAGCACGCCGCCCTGGATGGCGGCGCCGATGGCGACCACTTCATCCGGATTGACGCCCTTGTGCGGCTCCTTGCCGCCGAAGATCTGCTTCACGGCTTCCTGCACCTTGGGCATGCGGGTCATGCCGCCGACCAGGATGACTTCATCGATCTGGCTGGCGGTGACGCCGGCATCCTTCAGCGCCTGCTTCACCGGACCAACCGTCTTCTGAATCAGGTCTTCGACCAAGGCTTCAAGCTTGGCGCGGGTGATCTTGATGGTGAGATGCTTGGGGCCCGAAGCATCGGCGGTAATGAAGGGCAGGTTCACTTCGGTCTGCTGCGCGCTCGACAGTTCGATCTTGGCCTTTTCGGCGGCGTCCTTCAGGCGCTGAAGCGCCAGACGGTCGCTGCGCAGGTCGATGCCGTTTTCCTTTTTGAATTCATCTGCCAGGAAGTTGACAACGCGAGTGTCGAAATCCTCGCCGCCCAGGAAGGTGTCGCCATTGGTGGACTTCACCTCGAAAACGCCGTCGCCGATTTCCAAGACCGACACGTCGAAGGTGCCGCCGCCAAGGTCATAGACCGCGATGGTGCCGCTCGACTTCTTGTCCAGGCCATAAGCCAGCGCCGCAGCGGTGGGCTCGTTGATGATGCGCAGGACTTCAAGGCCGGCGATCTTGCCGGCGTCCTTGGTGGCCTGGCGCTGGGCGTCGTTGAAGTAGGCCGGCACGGTGATCACGGCTTGCGTGACTTTTTCGCCGAGATGCGCCTCGGCGGTTTCCTTCATCTTGATGAGGGTGAAGGCAGAGATTTCGCTGGGCGAGAATTTCTTGCCGTCGCGGCCCTGAACCCAGGCGTCGCCATTGTCGGCCTTGACGATCTTGTAGGGGACCATGCCGATGTCCTTCTGGGTCATCGGATCGTCGAAGCGGCGCCCGATCAGGCGCTTGATGGCGAAGAAGGTATATTCGGGATTGGTGACGCCCTGGCGCTTGGCGGGCTGGCCGACCAGACGCTCGCCATCGGGGGCAAAGGCGACGATGGAGGGGGTGGTGCGCGCACCTTCCGCGTTCTCGATGACCTTGGGGGCCGAGCCCTCCATGACCGCCACGCAGCTGTTGGTGGTGCCCAGATCAATGCCGATTACTTTAGCCATTCCGTGTTCCTCTCATTGGGCATGGGGTCCTGACCCCCTACGGGCGTCCTCCGGTCCATCCCATTGAATTCTTTGACAAAAAAGCACTGGGTCAAACCCATGCTTATACATGGGGGTATATAGGGAGGGTGGGGACAAATGCCAAGCCTTTGACGCGATTCTGATAATTGGTCACGGCCTGAGCCCCGCCAGGTCACAGATCGGGAAGCTGGGTGGTGGCCGCGTCTTCGCCCTTGATGCGGGCGTCACGGCTCTGGCGGTAGAGATTGCGGGTGGTGGCATAGAAGTCGATCGAGGTCCGCTCGATGCTGTCGAACTGGTCGCGCTGCTGGTCCACCGTGTCGAGCACGTGCAGGCCCCCGCGCACGAACAGCCAGGTGTCCTTGCCGTGGAAGCGGGCATAGGAGAGGGGATCAAAGGCCCCGTCCACTGCACTGCCCACCAGATCGCGGGGCGGCATGGGTCCGACAAAGGGCAGCACCAGATAAGAGCCTTCCGCGATCCCGCCCTGGCCCAAGGTAATGCCGAAATCATTGTCGTGGTACGGGATGCCGATCTTGCCGGCCACGTCGATCAGCCCGCCCAGGCCGATCGTGGAGTTGATCACGATCCGGCCCAGGGTTCGCACCAGCTTCTTGCCGTCGCCTTGCAGCGCATCATTGGCCGCCACGATGGGCTCATGCAGATTGGTGGTGACATTGTGGATGCCCTGGCGCGCCGGCTTGGGGATTACCGTGCGATAACCATCATCGACCGGTTCGGCGACATGGTGTTCGACCCACACGTCAAAGGCGAAAACGTCCCGGTTGGTCTTTTCCCAGGGATCGTGCTGCGCAAGCGATTCCGCGCTGGGCGTGCTGCAACCGCTCAAAAACAGGCTGGCAGCCAGGACGCAAAACGCAGGAAAAGCTGGTTTCATCGCGTTAAGCACAATATCCGCGCCCGCCGGCGGTAAGCCCCGCGCGCCGAATTTCGCGCGGGATATTCAATTCGGCCGCCGCGGGCCCATCATCACAAACCGCTGATCGGTACGCTGATGAACAGGCTCCAGGCGATGCAAGGCAAGAACGTCAAGGCGGCGCGCCAGTTCCGCCGTCCGAACAGAACCAATGTCGCAAGCATCATTACGTTCATCAGCATAGCCAGAAGCGGAAAGGGCAATATGCGCCAGATCAAGTTGAGACCGATTTGGGCGGCATAGACCGCCAGGGCCGGCCGGCCGGCGCCATGCTTCCAGGCCAGCCAGGCCGCCACCGCCATCAAGCCATAGGACAGGGTCCAGAGCGGGGCGACCAACCCGTGTGCGATCGGGGCGGTTGTCGGCTTGGCCACCACGCTTGCCAGGGCACCTGCCGCCAGAGTGGCAATCAGGAACAGCTTGAGCGGGCGGACTTGCTTAGGGTCGGGCGGGAAATCCAGGAAGCTCATCGCGCCGCATGGTCGGCCAGGAGCTGGGCTATGCAGGCCGACAATTTCTTGGCGAAGGGGATGTGCAGGAATTCGTTGGGGCCATGGGCATTGGAATGCGGGCCCAGCACGCCGGTCACGACAAACTGGGTCTTGGGAAAAGAGCGGCCCAACATCGCCATGAAGGGGATGGAGCCGCCTTCGCCATGAAACGCCACCGGCTTGCCGAAAGCCGCCTGGCTCGCCTTGTTGAGCGAGGCTTCCAGCCAGGGCGCGAGTGAAGGGGCATTCCAGCCATCATCGCCGCGCGGCACGTCGAACTCCACCGTCGCGTCATAAGGCGGGTCTTTTTCCAGCGCCGCCTTGAGCGCCTTGCGCGCGGTTTCCGCATTCAGGGTGGGCGGCAGGCGCAGGCTGATTTTCGCGGTCGAGAAAGGCAAAAGCACATTGCCGCCATTGGCGGGCAGCGGATAGCCGTCCATGCCCGTCACCGCCAGCTGCGGCTTCCAGGTCTTTTCCAGAATGATCTCGGAATTGAACTCAGTTGATGGTCGCACGGCCGACGGCTCGCCATGCTCGCCTGGCCGATGCTCCGCCGCCATCGGTTTGGTCTTGCCGGCAAACGGCAGGCCCGACCAGACTTCGTCGCCCAGAATCTGCGCCGCCTCTTTCGCCTGCTTCTGGCGGTCCTGGGGAATGTCGACGAACAGTTCGGGCAGCTTCATGCGTCCCGTGCTTTCGTCTTCGATCCGCGACAACAGGCTGCGCAGGATGCGGAAGGATGACGGCACAATGCCGCTGGCCGCACCCGAATGCACGCCCTCGGTCAAGACCCGTACCTTCAAATTGCCGATCAGATTGCCGCGCAGGCTGGTGGTCAGCCACAGCTGGTCGTAATTGCCGCAACCGGAATCCAGGCACACCACCAGATCGGGCTCGCCAATGCGGGCCGCCAGATGATCGATATAGAAAGGCAAATCGGGCGAGCCGGATTCCTCGCAGGCCTCGATCACGATCACGGCCCGGGCGTGCGCGATGCCCTGTTCTTTCAGCGCCAAGAGGGCGGCGATGCTCGCAAACATCGCATAGCCGTCATCGGCGCCGCCACGGCCATAAAGCTTGCCATCCTGGATCAGCGGCTGCCATGGGCCCTTGTCGGCGTCCCAGCCCAGCATCTCGGGCTGCTTGTCCAGATGGCCATACATCAGAATCGTGCCGGGCGCAGAGCCCGGAATTTCGATGAAGATCAGCGGCGTACGCCCTTCCAGTCGCACCACCTCCAGCGAGGCGCCGGGAAAGGCTTTCAGCTTCGCCTGAGCCCAATCCGCGAACATCCCCACCACCTTTTCCATATGGCCGTGGGTCACCCAATCGGCATCGAAGGCCGGGCTCTTGTTGGGAATGCGGATGTAGTCGGTCAGCGCCGGGATGATCTCCTCATCCCAGATGCGCGCCATGAAGGCGGTTGTCCTGGCGAAATCCATCAGCGTTGGGCGGCAGACCGGTTATCTGTTGATGTCATAGGCCGCGACCACCGCGGCGTTGAAAATCTCGCTCATCTTGGCGCCCAGGGGCGCGATCTGCACCGATTTCTCCAGGCCCACCAGCATCGGGCCCATCACGCTGGCCTGGCCCATCTGCTGCAAGAGCTTGGTGGAAATCGACGCCGAATGGATCGCCGGCATGATCAGCACATTGGCGGTATCGGTGATGCGGGCAAAGGGATAAAGCGCAAGCTTGTCCTTATCCAGCGCCACATCGACGGCCATTTCGCCGTCATATTCAAAGTCGACCTTGCGGCCGTCCAGGATATGCACCGCCTCGATGATGCGCTCGCTGCGTTCGCTGCGCGGGAAGCCGAACGTGGACGACGCCAGCAGCGCCACCCGTGGGGTGAGGCCGAAGCGGCGCGCCACCGCGGCCGACTGGATGGCGATGTCGGCCAGCTGGTCGGCGGCGGGAATTTCGGTGACCGAGGTATCGGCGATCAGCACCAGCTTGCCCTTGGCGAACACCACCTGCATTCCCATCGGACGCTGGCCCGCCGGGGCATCCAGCACCAGCCTGATATCGGCCAGCACATTGGCATAGTTGCGGGTCACGCCCGTCACCATGGCGTCGGCGTCGCCGGCCTTGAGCATCGAGGCGGCATAGACATTGCGGTCATTGGTGACCATGCGCACGGCGTCGCGATGGAGCGCGCCCTGGCGCTGCACCCGCTTGTAGAGCGCCTCGATATAGGAAGACGCATCCTCGGCGGAATGGGGCACGCGGATTTCGATGAGATGCTCGTCGATGCCGGCGCGGCGGAAGCCCGCCTTCACCACATCGGGACGGCCGACCAGGATGGCCTTGCCCATGCCGGCATTCTGGAAGGCGGCGGCGGCGCGGATGACCGCATCTTCCTCGCCTTCGGCGAACACCACCCGCTTGGGCTTGGCGCGCACCGCATTGGTGACCATCTGGAACAGGCCGGCGGAGGGATCAAGCCGCGCGGACAGCTGGAACTGATAGGCGTTGAGATCCGTGATCTTCTTCTTCGCCACGCCGGTCTTCATCGCGGCTTCCGCGACCGCGGCGGATACGCGGCTGATCAGGCGCGGATCGAAAGGCGAGGGGATGATATATTCCGGGCCATAGACGGGGCGCGCGCCACGATAGGCGGCGGCGACTTCATCGGGCACATCCTCACGCGCCAGCGCCGCGATGGCCTGGGCGGCGGCGATCTTCATCTCTTCATTGATGGCGGTGGCGCGCACATCCAGCGCGCCGCGGAAGATGTAGGGAAAGCCGATCACATTATTGACCTGGTTGGGATAGTCGCTCCTCCCCGTGGCGATGATCACATCGTCGCGCACGGCCTTGGCCTGTTCCGGGGTGATTTCCGGATCCGGATTTGCCATGGCGAAGATGATGGGGTTCTTGGCCATCGACTTGACCATGTCCTGGGTGAAGGCGCCCTTCTTGGACAGGCCCAGGATCACGTCGGCGCCCTTGACCGCATCTTCCAGGGTGCGCGCCTTGGTCTCGGTGGCATGCGCCGATTTCCACTGGTTCATGCCTTCGGTGCGGCCGCGATAGACCACGCCCTTGGTGTCGCAGAGAATGACATTCTCCGACTTCACGCCCATGGACTTGATCAGCTCCAGGCAGGCCAGGCCAGCCGCGCCCGCGCCATTCACCACGATTTTCAGGTCTTCCAGCTTGCGCCCCGTCAGATGCGCGGCATTGATGATGCCCGAGGCGCAGATGATGGCGGTGCCATGCTGGTCGTCATGGAACACCGGAATGTCCATCAACTCGCGCAAGCGCTGCTCGATGATGAAACAGTCCGGCGCCTTGATGTCTTCCAGATTGATGCCGCCGAAGGACGGGCCCAGATAGCGCACTGCATTGATGAATTCGTCGACATTCTTGGTGTCGATGCACAGATCGAAGGAATTGACGTCGGCGAAGCGCTTGAACAGCACCGCCTTGCCTTCCATCACCGGCTTGGAGGCGAGCGCGCCCAGATCGCCCAGTCCCAGGATGGCCGTGCCGTTGGAGATCACGGCCACCATGTTGCCCTTGGCGGTGTAGTCGAAGGCGACTTCGGGATTTTCCGCGATCGCCAGCACCGGCACGGCGACGCCGGGCGAATAGGCCAGGCTCAGGTCGCGCTGGGTCGCCATCGGCTTGGTCGGGTTCACCTCCAGCTTGCCGGGCTTGGAGCCCGCATGAAAGGCAAGGGCTTCTTCGTCGGTGAAGGAGGGGCGGCTCATCAGGCACCTGCTGGGATTGTCGGGTGGTTTATGGATTTTCCACAGGATAACCACGCATGCGGCGATTGCATCAAGCTTGTGTGACGCCGTTGGCCGCGACACTTCTGCTATGGTCGCTCGCATGAGCGAGATGGATTTCGGTATACAGGCGGAAGCGGCATTGGGGTCAGGCGATGCCACCCCCATGATGGCGCAATATCTCGCGCTGAAAGCGGCGCATGCGGACTATCTGCTGTTCTACCGCATGGGCGATTTCTATGAGCTGTTCTTCGCTGATGCAGCAAAGGCGGCCGAGGCGCTGGACATCGCACTGACCAAGCGCGGCAAGCATCTGGGCGAGGACATCCCCATGTGCGGGGTGCCGGTGCATGCGGCGGAGTCCTATCTGGAGAAGCTGATCCGCAAGGGCTATCGCGTCGCGGTGTGCGAGCAGGTCGAGGATCCGGCCGAGGCCAAGAAGCGCGGCGCCAAATCGGTGGTCAAGCGCGAGGTGGTCCGCCTGGTGACGCCGGGCACCCTGACCGAGGATGCGCTGCTGGAAGCGCGCGCCTCCAACCTGCTGGCCGCCCTGGGGCGGTCTGGTGCGGACTTCGCCATTGCGTCGGCCGACATGTCGACAGGGGAGTTTTCGGTTGCCGCGGTGGGCCAAAGCGAGATCGCCACTGAATTGGCGCGGCTGTCGCCGCGCGAACTGCTGATTCCGGATTCGTTGTTGGCGCAGGAAGATTTGGCCGCGCTGTTCAAATCGCTGGGCACGGCCCTGTCGCCCTTGCCAGGCAGCCGCTTTGATTCCGCCAATGGCGAACGGGCGCTTAAGGCGCATTACAACATGCTGTCCCTGGACGGGCTGGGCGCATTCTCCCGCGCCGAACTGTCGGCGGCCGGCGCGCTGATCGCCTATCTGGAACTGACTCAGAAAGGCGCCAAGGTCGCGTTGCAACGGATCGCGCGGGTGTCGCCGGCGCATTTCATGGGCATCGACGCCGCCACGCGGCGCAATCTGGAACTGACGCAAACGCTTTCCGGCCAGCGCGGCGGTTCGCTGCTGGCCGGGATCGATCGCACTGTCACCGCCTCGGGCGCGCGGCTGTTGGCGGCACGGCTGGCCGCACCCTTGACCGATGTGAAAGCGATCGGCGCGCGCCATGATGCGGTGGAAGCCTTTGCCAAGGACGCGGAACTGCGCCGCCATGCGCGCGAGGCGCTGCGGGCCGCGCCCGATATCGCCCGCGCGCTGGGCCGCCTGTCGGTGGCGCGCGGCGGCCCGCGCGATCTCGCCAATCTGCGCGATGGCGTGAAAGCGGCGCGCGCCTTGCGCGATTCCTTGCGCAAGCAGGCGCTGGCCGGCGAGGCGCTGGAGGCGATCGAGAACCTGGCTGCGAATATCACCGCCGTGTCCCGCCTTTCCGACCGGCTGGAATTTTTGCTGGTGGACGAGCCGCCTTATCTGTCGCGCGACGGCGGCTTCATCCGCACCGGCGCGCACGCGCCATTGGATGAGATGCGGTCCTTGCGCGATGAATCCCGCCGCGTCATCGCCGGCCTGGAAGGCAAATACCGCCAGACCAGCAGCGTTGCCCAGCTCAAGATCAAGCATAATGGCGTTCTGGGGTATTTCATCGAAGTGACCCAGCAGCATGCCGACAAGCTGCTGGCCGACAAGGAGACCTTCCGCCACCGCCAGACCATGGCCGGCGCGGTGCGCTTTTCCACCGATGAACTGGCGTCACTCGCCTCGCGCATCGCCGAAGCCGGCGACAGCGCCCTGGCACAGGAAGCCGCGCTGTTTGACGAAATGGTGATGCTGGCGCTCGAACATGGCGAGGCGCTGTCGGCCATTGCCGATGCGCTGGGCGTGTTGGATGTCGCGTCATCCCTGGGCGAGCTCGCGGTCGCGGCGCGCTATGTGCGGCCGCGCATGGACAATGGCCTGTCTTTTGCGATTACCCGCGGCCGCCATCCGGTGGTGGAAGCAGCCCTCGCGGCCGCCAATGTCGGATCCTTCGTGCCCAACGACTGTGATCTGTCACCCAGCGCCAAGGGACGATTGTGGCTGGTCACTGGCCCCAACATGGCGGGTAAATCGACTTTCCTGCGCCAGAATGCGCTGATCGCCATCATGGCGCAGATGGGAAGTTTCGTGCCCGCGGAAGCCGCCCATATCGGCATTGTCGACCGGTTGTTCAGCCGGGTGGGCGCGGGCGACGATCTGGCAGCCGGCCGTTCCACCTTCATGGTGGAGATGGTCGAGACCGCCGCCATCCTCAATCAGGCGACGCCGCGTTCATTGGTCATTTTGGATGAGATCGGGCGCGGCACGGCAACCTATGATGGCCTTGCCATCGCCTGGGCCGCGGCCGAACATCTGCATGAGACCAACAAGAGCCGCGCGCTGTTCGCCACCCACTATCACGAGATGGTGGCCTTGTGCGAAAGGCTGAAATCCATGGCCTGCTACACCATGAAGGTCAGGGAATGGAACGACAGCATCGTCTTCCTGCATGAGGTGATCTCGGGCGTGGCCGATCGCTCTTATGGCATCCATGTCGCCAAGCTGGCGGGCCTGCCCGATGCGGTGGTGGCGCGCGCGGAGGAAGTACTGCGCGCCCTGGAAGAGGGGCGAGAGGGGCACAAGCCGCTGGCCAAGATCGACGACCTGCCCTTGTTCGGCGCCACCGCACCCGTGCCCAAGACCAGCCAGGTGGAAGAGGCGCTGAAAACCATCGAGCCGGATGCCCTGACGCCCAAGCAGGCGCTGGAACTGCTCTATGACCTGAAGCGCAAGCTGCAGTAGAGTGAGGGCATGAGCAGCCCCGCCCGTGCGCCCAGAAAATTCCTGGTGGTCGTGGACAAGACGCCCGAGCATAAAGTGGCGCTGCGTTTCGCCACCCGCCGCGCCCAGCATACGGGCGGCCGCGTCACCCTGATGTGCCCGGCCCAGCTGCCCGACTTTCAGCAATGGCGCGGGGTGGAAGAGATCATGCGGGACGAGGCTCATGCCGAAGCCGAAAGCATGCTCTATGAGGCGGCCAAGACGGTGAACGAGCTGTCGGGCATCCTGCCGGAACTGGTGATCCCTTATGGGCTTCCCACCGAATGCCTGTTCCAGCTGCTGAAGGACGACAAGGATATCTCCATCCTGGTGCTGGCGTCGGGCGCCGGCAAGGAAGGTCCGGGCCCGCTGGTTTCCATGTTTGCGACGGCGGTGCAGGCGATTCCCGTCACCATCGTGCCGGGCAACTTCACTGCCGAGCAGATTGACGCCCTCGCCTAGTTGTCATTCCCGCTTGCGCGGGCATGACAAGAAACTTTTGTCCCATTTGCGGGGTAAAAAATTGGGCGTAAAACCCCCGCCATGGGAAAGCTTCTGGTCGCCGTCGCGGTCGGTGTCGTCTTCATGGTCCTGTGCCTGGGGCTCTATACCCTGTGGAAGGGCGGCACGACTTCGGCCACCTGGTCCAATAAACTCATGCGGATCAGGGTGTTAGCCCAGTTCATCGCCATCATTATCATCATGGCCGTGCTGTATTTTTCGCAGCATTGATCAAAGCCCCCGCGCCTTATATCTAGCCGCCTCCACGACTGAGTGAGCACTGCCATGGCCAAGACGCTGTACGACAAGATCTGGGACGCCCATCTGGTGTCCGCCCCCGAAGGCGAGACCCCCGTCCTCTATATCGACCGGCATCTGGTGCATGAGGTGACCAGCCCCCAGGCCTTTGAAGGCCTGCGCATGGCCGGCCGCAAGGTGCGGCGCCCCGAACTGACCCTGGCGGTGGCCGATCACAATGTGCCGACCAAGGACCGCGACCAGGGCATCACCGAACCGGAATCCCGGTTGCAGGTCGAAACCCTGGAAAAGAACGCGCACGATTTCGGTATCGAATATTTCCCCATGAACGATATCCGCCAGGGCATCGTGCACATCATTGGGCCGGAACAGGGCTGGACCCTGCCGGGCACCACCATCGTCTGCGGCGACAGCCACACCTCCACCCATGGCGCCTTCGGCGCGCTGGCGTTCGGCATCGGCACGTCAGAGGTCGAGCATGTGCTGGCGACCCAGACCCTGCGGGCCCAGCATTCCAAGAACATGCGCGTCACCGTCAACGGCAAGCTGCCCGACGGCGTGACGGCGAAAGACATCGCGCTCGCGGTGATCGCCAAGATCGGCACCGCCGGCGGCACCGGCTATGTCATCGAATATGCGGGCGAAGCGGTGCGCGGGCTTTCCATGGAAGGCCGCATGACCCTGTGCAACCTGACCATCGAAGGTGGCGCCCGTGCCGGCCTGATCGCGGTGGACGACACCACCTTGAATTATGTGAAGGGCAAACCCCGCGCCCCCAAGGGCGCGACCTGGGAAGCGGCGCAGGCCTATTGGAAAACGTTGCACTCCGATCCCGACGCCAGGTTCGACGCCGAAGTGGTGCTGGATGCGCGCGACATCGTGCCGATGGTGACCTGGGGCACCTCGCCGGAACAGGCGCTGCCGATCAGCGCCACTGTGCCCGATCCGGCCAAGATGGCGGACGAGCATAAGCGCCAGGCAGCCGAACGCGCCCTGGAATATATGGGGCTGACCGCCAACATGCCGATCACCGACATCAAGGTGGATCATGTCTTCATCGGCTCCTGCACCAATGGCCGCATCGAAGACCTGCGCGCCGCGGCTGCTATCGCCAAGGGCAAGAAGGTTGCCGCCGGCGTGAATGCCATTGTCGTGCCCGGCTCGGGCCTGGTGAAGGAACAGGCCGAGGAAGAAGGCCTGGACAAGGTGTTCGTGGAAGCCGGCTTTGAGTGGCGCGATCCCGGTTGCTCCATGTGCCTGGCCATGAACGCCGACAAGCTCAAGGAAGGCGAGCGCTGCGCTTCGACCTCCAACCGCAATTTCGAAGGCCGCCAGGGTCGTGGTGGGCGCACGCATCTGGTGAGTCCGGCAATGGCTGCGGCTGCGGCGGTGACCGGCCATCTGACGGACGTTAGGACGCTATAGTGCTGACCGACCGCCCCACGGCCGGTTACAATTCTTCAGTAAACGCTGGCAATGCTGGCGAGCATTTGGTGATGGCGCATCTTTTGATCCAGGGCTTTCAAGCCTTTATGGCGGATCGCGGTAATCCCGCATTTGATATTTCAGTAGTTCACGAAGACAGACACTCGTTATTGCGGGTGAAGGTCACGAGAACGGACAGTGTTATTTGGACCCGAAAAAAGACCGGCGTTACATTTTTAGACCTACGTGAGCACGGAGATTTCAGCTGTATCGTGGATTTTCGAGAGAATGATCCAGCCACGGCGAAGTTTTACATCATCCCAACGACCGTAGTTCAGGCGGCCATCGACGCCGGACGAAAATATTGGATGTCTTTTCGAAAAAAGGACGGCTCCGAAAGAGTCGACAGCCCCGGCCAAAGACTGTGGCTTACTGATCGGACCGATCGTCACGCATACGAAGGATTCCAGACAAAATGGAAGCCATATCTTGGCGCCTGGGATTCTCTAAAATCGGGTGGTGCGACTATACGGTAGCTAGAAAAAGCTCACCGGGTCGACGTCCAGGGTGACGTGCATCCTGTCTTGTCATGGCCCGCAACTGCGGGCCATCCAGACGACGCCGGTACTTAATTCGCAGGTTTGCCGCGAACCCAACTGGATGGCCCACACTCCGGTGGGCCATGACAGTGGAACTAAAAAAAGCTGACCGGGTCCACGTCCACCGTGACGCGAACCGACGCCGGCACCTTCACCAGCGGCAGCCAGGCTTTCAGATAGGCCTGCACGTCGACGCCGCGCGCGGCCTGCACCAACAGGCGCTCACGGGTCTGGCCGCGCAGCAGGGCATAAAAGGCCGGTGTCGGGCCCCACACTTTGACATCGCGCGCGGGCGGCGCGGCTCGGCCCAGCTGCTTGGCGATGTCGCGCACCAGATCGCCGTCATAACCGCTGACCACCAGCGCGGCGAGACGGCCAAAGGGCGGCGCCTGGGTGGCTTCGCGGAAACCGCGCTCCTGGGCATAGAAGCCGTCGCGGTCGCCCTTGGCCAAAGCCTGCATCACCGCATCTTCGGGATTGCGGGTCTGCAGCAGCACCAGCCCCGGTTTCTCGGCGCGGCCGGCGCGGCCCGAGACCTGATGCAGCAACTGGAAGGTCCGCTCGCGCGCGCGCAGGTCACCATCGCTGCCGCCCAGATCGGCATCGACCACACCGACCAGGGTCAGTTGCGGAAAATGATGACCCTTGGCCACGATCTGCGTGCCGATCAAGACATCGATCTCGCGCCGGGCAAAAGCGCGGATGGCTGCCTGGGTTTCGGCGGGGCCATGCAGAATGTCGGAAGAGGCGATGGAATAACGCGCCTTGGGAAAGAAGGCGGCGAATTCCTCCGCCACCCGTTCCACCCCGGGGCCACAGGGAATAAGCGTGCCGCTCTCATGGCACTCCGGGCATTCCGTTGGCATCGGCAGTTCATAGCCGCATTGATGACAGGCCAGCCGGCGTTTGTATTTGTGTTCCACCAGCCAGGCCGAACAATGCGGGCAGGTGAATTTATGGCCGCAGGCTTCGCACAAGGTCAGTGGCGCATAGCCCCGGCGGTTGAGAAACAGCATCGCCTGCTCGCCCGCACCCAGCGCCTTTTCCAGTGCGGCCCGCAAAGGCGGCGACAGCCATTGCCCCTTGTGCTCCACATCGACCGCATCGCGCTCATGACGCAGATCAACCAGCCGCACCTCCGGCAACTCCGCCACGCCATGGCGCGCCTTCAGCTGCAGATGGCTGTAGCGGCCGCCCTGCGCATTGACGAAGCTTTCCAGCGACGGCGTGGCGCTGGCCAGAATGACGGGGCAATTTTCGATGCGGGCGCGCACCACCGCCATGTCACGGGCATGATAGATGGCGCCGTCCTGCTGCTTGAAGGCTTGTTCGTGTTCCTCATCGACAATGACCAGGCCCAGTTCGGAAAAGGGCAGGAACAGCGACGAGCGCGCGCCCACCACCACCCGCGCCTCGCCATTCATCACCGCGCGATAGGTGCGCCGGCGTTCCTTCTGCGACAGATCGCTGTGCCATTCCGCCGGCCGCACACCAAAACGTGCGGCGAAGCGTTCCAGAAACTGCACGGTCAGCGCGATTTCCGGCAGCAGGATCAAAACCTGCTTGCCGCGCGCGATCGCTTCGGCCACCGCCTCGAAATAGACTTCGGTCTTGCCCGACCCGGTCACACCATCCAGCAGATGGGCCGAGAATTTATTGGCGGCCACCGCGTCACGCAACGCCCGTGCGGCCAGCGCCTGATCGTCATTCAATTGTGTGGTTGCGAAACCCGCGTCCGGCTGCGGGAAGGGCATGAATTCCGGCAGTTCGGTCGCGATCAGCGCACCCGCCTGGATCAATCCGCGCACGACGGCCGGCGACACATTGGCGTCTTCCGCCAACCCGCTGACGCTGCGCGCCAGTCCGTCGCTGGCCACCTCCAGGGTGCGGGTGCGTGCGGCCGACATGCGCGGCGGGGTCACACTGCCGCGCACATAGGCCACGCGCTTGGCCTCGGGCTCGAAGGCGCCGCGCGAGCGCAGCGCCATGGCCAAAATCGCACCGGGCGGATTCAGGGTGTAGTCCGCCACCCAGTCGATGAAATCGCATAACTTTTGTGGCAGCGCCGGCGCGCCCTCCAGCGGCTCAGCCAGTTTCAGGCGATTGTCACCAACCGTGCCTTCGGCCTGACCCCACACCACGCCCAGCACTTCGCGGTTTCCCAACGGCGCCGCAACCAGCGCCCCGCGCGCCGCGTTATGACCAGAGGGCAGCTTGTAGTCATAAGCGCCCGCCAGCGGCAGCGGCAGCAACACGCCGGCCACGGGTTTTGCTGCAATTTCAGGTGGCGGCGCGGGGTTCAAACGGGCGCGTATCATAGGCTAGTATGGGTCATGGGCTACACTTCGCCCCGCCAATTCCCCAGGTCAATAAATATAAGGTCCCCGTTCCCATGAAAATCTTCCTCGACACCGCCGATGTGGCCGAAATCCGCGAATATGCCGCCAGCGGGCTGGTGGATGGCGTCACCACCAATCCCTCGCTCGCCGCCAAAACCGGCAAGGATTATGTCGAATCGCTGAAGGAGATCTGCGCAATCGTGCCGGGCGCGGTCAGCGGCGAGGTGCTGGCCACCGACTATGATGGCATGATGAAGGAAGCCGCCATCCTGACCAAGATCGCCAAGAATATCGCGGTGAAGGTGCCGCTGACCTGGGACGGGCTGAAGGCTTGCGCGAGGCTTTCCAAGGACGGTCACATGGTCAATGTCACCTTGTGCTTTTCGCCGGTACAGGCCTGGATGGCGGCCAAGGCGGGCGCGAGCTTCATTTCGCCTTTCATCGGCCGCGTCGATGATGCGGGCGAGGATGGCATGGGTCTGATCCGCGACATCCGCGCCGTCTATGACAACTACAACTTCAAGACCGAAATCCTGGCGGCGTCGATCCGCAGCGTCAGCCATGTGCGTGAATCGATTCTGGCCGGCGCCGATGTCGGCACCATGCCGACCGACATCTTCAAGAAGCTGCTGACCCATCCCTTGACCGACAAGGGCCTGGCGGCTTTCGTTGCCGACGCCAAGAAAGCCAACGTCACCATCAAGGGATAAGGTGGCAGAGGGGGCTGACGCACTTCGCAAGAACTGGCTGGCGGCGCTGGCGCATGAAAGGCGCGCCTCGCCCCATACCTTGCGCGCCTATGGCGATGACGTGGCCCGCTTCATCGGCTTTCAGGCGACACATATCGGTGGCACGGTCAGCGAAAAGGCATTGTCGAAGCTGACCCCGGCCGACATTCGTGCCTTCATCACCCATCGTCGCCAGGAAGGGCTCGGTCCCGGTGGCGTGCAGCGGGCCATGGCGGCGGTGAGGAGTTTTTACAAATTCCTCGCCAAGGAAGGCGTGCTGGAAAATGCCGCCGCCCGCTCCATCCGCACGCCGCGGGTGCGCCGGCCCTTGCCGCGTCCGCTGTCGGTGGAGGATGCGGCGCGCGCGATCGAACAGGCCGGCGAACATGATGTCGAATGGCTGGGCGCGCGCGATGCCGCGCTGCTGACTTTGCTCTATGGCGCGGGGTTGCGCATCTCCGAAGCGTTGGGGCTGAAGCGCGGCGACGTGCCATTGGGCGAAACCCTGACCGTGATCGGCAAGGGCAGGAAGCAACGCAGTGTGCCGGTCTTGCCGCTGGTCGCCGCGGCGCTGGCCGACTATGCGGCGAAAATTCCCTTTACCGGCGCGCCGTCATCGCCGCTGTTCCTGTCGCGGCGCGGCCTCCCCATGAGCCCGCGCGAGGCGCAAAGTCTGATGCAGAAGCTCCGCGGTCAGCTGGGCCTGGCCGAAAAGGCCACGCCCCATGCGCTGCGCCATTCTTTTGCGACGCACATCTTGCAGGGCGGCGGCGACCTGCGCAGCTTGCAGGAACTGCTGGGCCATGCCTCGCTCTCCACCACCCAGATCTATACGGCGATGGACACGCGACAGCTGCTTGAGACCTATTCCAAGGCCCATCCCCGCGGCAAAGGCGGTTGACACTGTCAATTGCTACCCGAATGGCCGGCTGTTAACCTGTTCGAAGTTGGCAAGGGAGCCGGGTGTCGCGTGAAGTCCGGCGGGGGTTCGTGTCACACACATTATCACGCGGCAAAGTGCTGGCGCGCTTGGCGGCTGTTTGCTTGGGCACCAGCGCGCTGGCGGTCCCCGCCATGGCCGGCGTCATCGACTATCCCGACGGTTCGAACAACACCTCGCCGATCGTCCTGACCGACAACACAACCCAACTTCAGGTGTTGACAGGCAGCGCAACACAGTCGGGGATAATATCCGAGTCCGGCGGCTCTTTCGGTCTGGAAAAGATCGGTTCCGGAACGCTGTTCTTGACCGCGGCCAACACCTATACCGGCGGCACCACCGTTTCCGCTGGCACGCTGCGGTTGGGCACTGGCGGCAGCCTGACCAGCACTGGTGCACTGACGCTGAACGGGGGAACATTCGATCTCAACGGAAACAATGCCACCATTGGAACGCTGTCTGGTACCTTCAGCACGCTTGCCATCGGCTCAGGCAATCTCACGATCAATCAGGCTGGCACGAGCCCTTACTACGGTACCATCACCGGGACGGGCGGCCTGATTTTCAATGGGCCGGGGACACTGGCATTGAATGGGCAGGATAATCATACCGGCTCCATCACAGTGAACGGTGGCTCCCTGACCGTCATGACTGGCTCCGGCGTCAGTGACCTGACTATCAACGGGGGCTCTTTCGGTGCGCTCTCCAAGACGTTGGGTTTTGGAACGCTCTCTGGAACCGGCGGCACCTTGAATCTGGGCGGAAGTTTTATGACTTTCACCAGCAACACCAATTCGACGTTTGCAGGCGTCATCACGGATTCGGCGCAAGGTCAGTTCACGAAGGCCGGTAGCGGAACGCTGATTCTGACGGGGGCTTCGACCGCTATTTCAGATCTCGTGATATCGCAAGGCACGCTGCAGTTCGGCAATGGTGGCACATCGGGTGGCTTTCCCGCGCGTTCGATCACCGACAATGCCACTCTGGTCTTCGATCGTTCGGACAATGTTACCTATACTGGAAATATCAGCGGCACGGGCACGCTGGTCCAGAGCGGTACCGGCACGCTGCACATTCGCCTTCTCAACTTTACCCCTGGCAGCACGGTCATTAATGCCGGCACGCTCGACATTGACTCCGTTTCTTCTGTCTCAGGAAACATCGTTAACAACAGTGCGCTGATTTTCGAACCCAACAGCGTGCTCACCTATGGTGGTGTCATTTCGGGCAATGGCACGGTGACGGTCGGCAGCGGCGGCACGCTTATCCTGACCGGTACGAATAGTTACACCGGGGAAACTACCATTGGCGCTGTCACCTTGCAGTTGGGCAACGGTGGTGCATCGGGATCCGTCGCGGGCAATGTCGCCGACAATGGGGCCCTGGTGTTCGATCGTTCCGACGCCACCACATTCTTAGGCGCTATCAGCGGTACCGGCTCTGTATCGCAATCGGGAAGCGGCACGGTCATTCTTTCGGGCGCTAACAGTTACACGGGCGGCACGACAGTCAGCAGCGGTACATTGCGCCTAGGTGGCAGCGGAGGCCTGGCCAGTATCGGCGCCCTGGCCGTGAACGGCGGAACATTTGACCTGAACGGAAACTCTCAGACCGTGGGAGCATTGTCAGGCACGGGTGGAACGATCACGCTCGGTTCAGGAAACCTCACAACAAGCAGCGGCGCCACTACGAATCTTGCGAGCACAATTTCCGGCAGCGGCTCGCTGACCAAAATGGGATCAGGCACTCTCACCCTTAGCGGTACCAACACCTATACTGGCGCAACGAACGTGAACGCCGGCGTGCTAAATGTCACGGGTTCTATCGCCAGCTCGAGCGTCAGTGTCGCCAGTGGCGCGACGTTGAATGGTACTGGCAGAGTTGGCCCGACAAGCGTTGCATCGGGCGGGACCCTGGCGCCTGGCGCCGGTACCACGCCGGGCACGCTGGCCATTGCGGGCAATCTTGTCCTGGCATCCGGATCGAGTTTTTCCGATGCTTTCACGCCCTCTGCAGCTGGCCTTGCCAGCGTTGATGGTACCGCCAGCATCAGTGGCAACGCGTTGGCGAATTTCTCATCGGGTTCTTATGCTTTTGGTCAGCGCTACACGCTGATCAGCGCGAGTGGCGGGCTAAGCGGCACGTTCTCATCCCTTGCGACGACCGGCTTGCCCGTCAGCCTGCGTGCCAATCTCAGCTACGACGCCAAGGATGCTTACTTGACCGTGAATCCTGGCGCGCTCGGGCCGTCGCTGGGTGGCAATACCACATCCAACCAGCACAATGTGGTAGCAGCGATCGATGCGGCCGTCGCTGGCGGGTTGGTCCCCGCTAATGGCTTTACCGCGCTGTATGGCCTTTCCGGCTCCGCGTTGAACAGTGCGATCGACCAGATCTCTGGCCAGATCGGTCCCAATGTCAGCAATGCGGTGGGGCAGAGCTTTCTGTCCTTTCTGGCGGTGACGGCGGACGGCGGCGCCGGCAGTGCCGAAAGTTACGCGCCTGGCAGCGCTTATGATGTGGTGACGGCGCCGCATCGCGCCCAGCTTGGCGCCGGCAAGATGCGAGTATGGGGCGGGGCTTATGGCGGTCATGTCGGCCTGTCCGCCGATGCCGCAAGTGGCGCGGCCGGCGTTTCGGCCAGCAATGTCGGGCTGATCGGCGGCGCCGATATGCAGTTGGGCGACGGCATCCTGGCCGGCGTCACGCTGGATTGGGGCCGCCAGCACTTCGGCTCCGGCAATGGCAGCGGCACCAGCACCGATTATGCGTTCGGCATTTATGGACGCGCCGACATGGACGCGGCCTATATCACCGCCGCCTTCGGTTATGGCTGGCACCAGATTGCCACTTTGCGCGTCGTCACGGTGTCGGGCACCGATGTGCTGCAGGGCAAGGAAAATGCCGACGACTTTGGCGGCCGGATCGAGGCTGGCTGGCGCCTGCCGCTGGGCGACGGCATTAACGTTGCTCCCTATGCCGCCTTTGCGGGCGAGAGCTTTGAAAGTCCGGCTTATGCTGAGACCGTGCTTGCCGGCGCCTCAACCTTTGCCTTGTCCTATGCCGCCCAAAACACGACTTTGGGCCGCAGCGAATTGGGCGCGCATCTCAATCGCGGCTTCGGCGTGGAAAATGGGGCGCTTTCGGCCGACCTGAAAGCCGCCTGGGCACATCAACTGGATGATCAGCCTTTTGCCTTGGCCAATTTCGAGAATCTTGCCACCGCGAGCTTCCAGGTTCTGGGCGTACGACCTGCCCGAGACAGCGCGCTTTTGGGCGCCGGCCTCGAACTCCGGTACCATTCGGGCTTGTATCTGGGCCTAAAGGGCGAAGGCCAGTTCGGTGCCGGGACCACGGTGCTGGAAAGCATGGGCAGCGTCGGATTGCGCTGGTAGACGCATTGCGCGGCGGGGGCCGGGCGCTCTAGCATGGCTGCTGGGGAAACAGGGCGCCCGCCGCTCGTGTCTGGGGAACAATCATGAAAAAGATGATGCTTTTTTCAGCGCTTATGCTCGTGTCTGCGCCCGCTTTGGCGGCCGAACCCGACGGTCTCACGCTGCCGCCGGGCTTTCATGCCACGGTGGTGGCCGAAGGTGTCGGCCCGGTGCGCCACATGGCGCTGCGCGGCAACGACATCTACATTTCCACGCGCCACGGGCCCAATGCGCCTTCGGTCGGCATTGTCGCGCTCAGGCTCGGCCCCGATCACAAGCCGCTGCAGACCGCCCGCATTCCAGGCGTCGATCAGGGCACGGGCATCAAGATTTACAAGAATTATCTCTACGCCGCGACCGGCACCGGCGTGGTGCGTTTCGCGCTGGACGATCAACTGGTGCCGACGGCCGCGCCGGAAACCATTGTCGATGGCATGGCGCCGACCAATCATCCGCTGGCCTTCGACGGCAAGGGCGATCTGTTCGTCTCCATCGATGGCGGTGGCGGCGCCAACAACTGCCCCGATCCCAACGGACCCAAGGACAAGCCGGTGGGATTGAAGCCGTGCCCGATCCTGGAGACACGCGGCGGCGTCTGGCGCTTTGACGACAGCAAGCCGGGGCAGAAACTGGCGGATGGCGAACATTTCGCTACCGGCATCCGCAACCAGGCGGCGATGGACTGGCGCGCCGGCGACGGTCTTTATGGCGCCTGGCATGGCCGCGACGGCACCAGCAAAGGCTGGCCCGAGCTGGTGACGCCCGCCCAGGATGACGCCATCCCGGACGAGATGTTCCGCATCACCAAGGGCACCGACATGGGCTGGCCCTATACCTATTGGGATGGTCAGCGGAAGATCCGCCTGATGGCGCCGGAATATGGCGGCGACGGCAAGACGCCGGTCAAGGACCCCAAATATGCCAAGCCGGTTGTCGCGTTCCAGCCCATGCGGCCGGCGGTGCTGGACCTGACCTTCTATGAGGGCACCCAGTTCCCCAGGAAATATCGGGGCGGCGCCTTCCTGGCCATGCATGGCGGCGGCGCCGATGGCGGCACCGTGGCGGGCGGCCATGCCGGTTATGACGTGGTGTTTGTGCCGTTTACCGGCGGCAAGGCCGGCAAGCCGGAGGTGTTCGCCGATGGCTTTGCCGGAGCCGATCCCAATACCAAGCAGACCAAGACCGCGGCCTATCGCCCGTCGGGCGTGGCGGTCGGGCCTGACGGGGCGCTGTATGTCGCGGATGGCAACAAGGGCCGGATCTGGCGGATTTCCTACGGCGAAACCGGGAATTAAGCCCTTTCGGGCCAGTTTTGGCGTTGCAGTCGGGGGGCCGGATGCGTAGTTTCCGGCCTCTCCGACGGTTACCCGTTGGCCGCCTTAGCTCAGCCGGTAGAGCACATCATTCGTAATGATGGGGTCGCGTGTTCGAGTCACGCAGGCGGCACCATTCATTCGTGCCCGATCCGGGCGCGAATGAATGCCAAGCGCCGTCCAGGCGCGCGGCAGCGCTGGCTTATATAAGCGTGTTCAGCGCCAACGCCTCCGGGCGCGCCATCAAACAAAACCGAGCGCGAAGTTTCCCGACCCAACCTACTTCACCTCCACCAGCATCACATGGACGGTGCCGCCGGCCGATCCGATGGTGCGCGCCTGGCCGCCGGGAAGAAAAATCGCCTGCCCAGGTTCGTAATGCTGCACCTTTGCAGGCTGACCGGGCGATGCAATGGAAAGATCGCCGCCTTCGGCAAAGGCCAGGAACATGTCGCGGCTGTCGAACGACGTAATGCCGTCCGCGCCCGGCGACCAGGCGCAATCCCAGATCGTCACGCGGTCATTATCGACCACCTTGGTCTGATAGGCTGCATATTTGTCGGTGGGGAGGCCGGTGGTGTTGGCCGCTTCCGGAACGCTTTTGTCCTTGATGTCGATCACCACCGTGTGCCGGCCGGGATCGGTGGTGGACATTTCGCGATGCGCGAGCCCCTTGGGCAGATACCACATGTGATTTTTGATCACCGGGTGGAAATCGAATTTTCCGTCCAGCTGCGTCACCCTGATGGTCGCGGTATTCAGGTCCAGCCCGGCGAAGAAATAGCGATGGCGATGAAAAGGCGTGGGCTGGTCCCTGGGATATTCCACATTGTAGGCGCCGCCGCGGTCATTCTCGACCAGCAAGGTTGCGCCTGGCCGCGGCCAGCCGGGGGGAAGATCACTGGCGGTTTGTGCCTGAACGCCGCCTGCAGCAACGACGCCAAGCACGGCTCGGGCCAGACGGTTGGTCTTCATCGCAATCCCCCATACGTTTTTTGTTGGATCATAGAGGGCGGAACGCAAGGAACCAACCACGCCCAGCTATGTCACTGGATCGGCGTGGCGCGTTCCAATAGGCTATCTTATCCGGGCGTTTGAAGGAAAAAGCGTGAGCTCCCTGACGGGTCAGTTGCTTGTTTCGATGCCGCAGATGGGCGATCCGTTTTTTGCCCGTTCTGTCGTCTATCTTTGCGCCCATGATGAACAGACCGGCACCATGGGCTTCATCATCAACAAGACGATCGAGGACTTGGCCGCCGACAAGATATATGAGCAGGTCGCGCCGCAAACCCGCTCGCTTCGGCCGCAGAGTGTGCATTTCGGCGGACCGGTTTCACCCAGCAATGCCTTTGTGCTGCACAGCCCCGACTATCAAGATGGCGGAACCCAGCTCATCGGTCCGGAGTTTGCGCTGACCGCAAGCCTGGATATTTTGCGCGCCCAGGCGCAAGGCGGGGGACCGCGCCAGTCCCTGTTGATGCTGGGCTATGCCGGCTGGGGCGCCGGTCAGCTCGAAGCCGAGATCAAGGCCAATGGCTGGCTGCTGGCCGCCGCCGACACCGGCCTTGTCTTTGATGAGAATGACGACGGCAAATGGCGCCGCGCCCTCGCCAAGCTGGGCATCAGCCCGGAAAATCTATCCGGGGAAACAGGCGTCGCCTGACCTGACTTACTTGGCCGGCTTTTCCGCCGTGATGGCGACCTGGCCCAGCGCCGCGTCATCGCTGGGCAGTGCTGTCGTTCCCGGGGGGAATTGATTGACCTGCAGAATGTAGGACAGCACCTGGGCCGTCTGCACGTTGCTCAGGCTGCCGGGATCGTTGGCCGGCATGGTGCTGTGAATGCGGGTAAAGAGATCATCGGCCGATTGCCCCACCCAGTCGCCCATGAATGTCGCGCCCACCAGCGGCGGCGCCATCTCCGCGCCATTCAGATCTGCGCCATGGCAGGTGGCGCATTTGTCGGTGAAGATGGCCTTGCCCTGGGTCGCCTGGTCGGCGGTATAGACACCATCCCAGACATTGCGCGCGGCGGTCTGCGCTTTCAGCGCCACGGCGGAAACGCCCAGCACAAGCCCCAGAGTGGTGATACTGGCGACTAACTTCCTCATCACGCACTCCTTAAAAGGGCCGGGCGTTTATACGGTCTGGCCGGACCCCATCCAAGGCGGATTCTGCGGCTTTCGGGGGGCGGGCTGCAAATACCTGTCTTATTAGAGACAAATTGCATACCCCCCTTTCACGCAGGCGAAACAGGCCCGCAGTGATGCTTGGCCTTCGATCTTGTCAGGGCTGATGCCATGTACACCATTGTTGCAGCTTCTCAGAAAGGCGGGTCGGGCAAGACCACCCTGTCCGGTCATCTGGCGGTGGAGGCCGTGCGCCAGGGCGCCGGCGACATCGCCTTGATCGACACCGATCCACAAGGGTCATTGGCGCACTGGTGGAATGCGCGCCAGGCGCCGGCGCCGCATTTCGTCAAGGCGGGCCTGCCGGACCTGGAAAGCACGCTGGCGGGTCTGGAGCGCATGGGCACGCGCATCGCGGTGATCGATACTCCGCCCGCCATCACCCAGTCGATTTCCATGGTGGTCGCGCATGCCGATCTGGTGCTGGTGCCCACCCGCCCCAGCCCGCACGATCTGCGCGCGGTGGGCGCCACCGTCGATATCGCCGAACGCCATGGCAAGCCGTTGATCTTCGTGGTCAATGCCGCCACGGCGCGCGCGCGCATCACCGGCGAAAGTGCGGTGGCGCTTTCCCAGCACGGCACGGTGGCGCCGGTCACCATCCATCATCGCGTCGATTTCGCCGCCAGCATGATCGACGGCCGCACCGTCGGCGAAGTGGTGCCCAATTCCCAGTCGGCGAAAGAGATCAGCGAACTGTGGCTCTATATCCAGGAAAAACTGTCGCGCATCGTGCGCGATCCGGCGCTTCTGCCGGATGTCAGGGCCGATCACCTCGCCATCAATGCGCTTCTGTCGTCGGGCGTGGAAGGCGCGGTCGACATTCTGCCGCCGGCCCAGGAGGCGCCGGTCTATGACGGGCCGGAGCGGCGTTCGGGGTTGGAGCGGCGCGTGCTGATCGAGCCGCGGCTGAACGAGCGGCGCGCCTTCGGCCGCCGCGCCACCGACCTTTCGCCCACCGGCTCACATTGGGGGAGCAAATGAGCAGCGCAAAGTTCGCATCCATCACGTCCAGCCTTTTGGCCCGCAAGGGCGAGGCCCGGCCCTGGGCGCAGGAAGCCGCCATCACCACGCCGCCGTCCTGGCACAGCGATGTGCGCCCTGCCGTTGCCGCCCCGCCCCCGCCGCCGCCCGGCAAGGACCGGTCCTGCTCGATACGCATGTCCGCGCATGACTATGAAAGGCTTGGGATTCTGGCGGTCAAAAGCGGCGGCACGCGCCAGCAATTGCTGAAGGACGCGCTGGCCCAGTTCCTGGCCTCCAAGGCACAGGATTACGGCTGCGCATGCCTGGGGGCCTGCGATCGGGGTTGCTCGGCGGGCGCCTGACCTTTTAGATCGCAACGCGATTTCCTGGGCGGGGCGTTCGATGCGGCATTTCGGAAAAGTTCTGGGAGGACTGTTGCTGCTCTCCAGTGCCGGCCTGGCCGCGCCGGAGTATCTGGGCAGCGACAGGATGGCGGTGCCGTCCGACTATCGGGAGTGGGTGTTTCTCACCTCCAGCCTGGATTTGAACTACGACACCGCCAGCGACGCCAAGATGCACATGCTGGACAATGTCTTCGTCAATGCGGATGCCTATAAGGCGTTTCTCAAGACCGGCAGCTGGCCCGACCAGACGATGATGGTGAAAGAAAACCGCATCGCCGAATCCGCCGGCACGCTTTCAAAGCGGGGCCAATTCCAGACCGGGGTGATGAATCTGGAAATCCATGTCAAGGACAAGGCGCGCTTTCCGGGCGGCTGGGCCTTCTTTGTCTCAGCGGATGGCAAGGCCAATGGAAAGCTGATGCCGCAGAGCGCCGACTGCTATTCCTGTCATCAGGCGCATGGCGCGGTGGATACGACTTTCGTGCAGTTCTATCCGACCCTGATGCCGGTCGCCAAAGACAAGGCGACCCTGAGCGCGGACTATCTCAAGAACGACGCGGCGAAATAATCAGGCCAGCTCGACCGGCTTGTAGCCGGGCGCGCGGGTGTGCCACAGCACGGCGATGAACAGCGCCTTGGCGCGCGGCAGGATGGCGAGCGCGATACCGGTAAAGCAGGCGCCCCACAGGCCCATCGCGGCCCACAGCGGCATCCAGTCCACATCCACCATGAAGGCGAAGGGCAGGAAGATGTGGCCGACCAGGATGATGGTCAGCCAGGGGGCGGCATCGTCGGCGCGGATCTGGCCGAAGCTTTCTCCGCAGACGGAGCAATTTTCCACCTGCTTGAGATAGCCACGCATCAGCTTGCCCTTGCCGCAGCAGGGACAGCGCCCCATCAGGGCACGGGCGGCGGCGGTTTTCAGCGCGATTTCGGTCTGGCTCATGGCGATTGATATAGTGCAGCGCAGGGCTTTTGCATCTTGCGCGCGATGTCCCTGCGACAACTTGCACAGCCAGACGCGTCAGCGGATGGCCTTTGAGAGGACCAGACGCGTTAGCGGATGGCCTTTGAGAGGACCAGACGCGTTAGCGGATGGCCTTTGAGAGGACCAGACGCGTCAGCGCCGGTAAACGCCCAATAAAACCGGCTTTGCGGCCAGCATTGCGCCGGGGCGGAAAGCCCGTCACTGTCTGTCACAAGGCGTGAAAAAGGGCCGCCTGCCGCCAAAGGCGGGACGAATAAGAGAACTGGGCGGACAAGCAGGCATGAAAATCACCAAGCTCACCACCTTTGTGGTGCCGCCGCGCTGGTTGTTCCTCAAGATCGAGACCGATGAAGGCATTACCGGCTGGGGCGAGCCGGTGGTGGAAGGGCGCGCCGAAACCGTGGCCGCCTGTGTCGCCGAGCTGGCCGACTATCTGGTGGGCAAGGACCCGGCGCCGATCGAGGATCATTGGACGGTGCTCTATCGCGGCGGCTTCTATCGCGGCGGCGCCATCCATATGAGCGCCTTGGCCGGCATCGACCAGGCGCTGTGGGACATCAAGGGCAAGGCGCTGGGCCAGCCGGTGCATGCGCTTCTGGGCGGCCCGGTGCGCCAGAAGATGCGGGTCTATAGCTGGATCGGCGGCGACCGGCCGAACCAGCTGGTGGAAGGCGCCAAGGAAGCGGCGAGCCGCGGCTTTTCCGCCATCAAGATGCTGGCGACCGAGGAGCTCGCCTATCTCGACAGTCACGCCAAGCTGGATGCGGTGATCGCGCGGGTCGGCGCCTTGCGCGACGCCATGGGGCCGGATTTTGGCATCGCGGTGGATTTCCATGGCCGGGTGCACCGGCCCATGGCCAAACAGCTGGCCAAGGAGCTTGATCCTTTCCACCTGATGTTCATTGAAGAACCGGTGTTGAGCGAACACGCCGAAGCGTTGAAGGAAATCGCCAATCACACATCCGCGCCCATCGCGCTGGGTGAACGGCTGTTCTCGCGCTGGGACTTCAAGAAAATATTGAGCGACGGCCTGGTCGATATCATCCAGCCCGATCCCTCTCATGCCGGCGGCATCACCGAGACCCGGAAGATCGCCGCCATGGCGGAAAGCTACGACGTGGCATTGGCCCCGCATTGTCCGCTCGGGCCGATCGCGCTGGCAGCCTGTCTGCAGCTCGACGCCATTTGTCATAATGCCGTGATCCAGGAACAGAGCCTGGGCATCCATTACAACCAGACCAACGACCTGCTGGACTATGTCAGCGATCCGTCGGTCTTTGCCTATGCCGACGGCCATGTCGCGATCCCCACGGGTCCGGGCCTTGGCATCACGGTCAATGAAGAGGCGGTGAAGCGCGGCCAGGCGGCCGGCCATCGCTGGCGCCCGCCGGTGTGGCGTCACAAAGACGGTTCTTTTGCGGAGTGGTGAGATGACAATAACAGAACAGCCGAGCCGCACGCGCTATCGCGTCATGCTGATGATCTTCGTCTGCGTGGTCATCACCTATCTGGACCGCAGCAATATCTCCATCACCGCCCCATCCATGCGCAAGGAACTGGGGTTGGACACGGTGCAGATGGGCTGGATCCTGTCGGCCTTTGGCTGGACCTATGCCTTTGGTCAGATGCCGGGCGGTTTTCTGGTCGACCGCATCCGGCCGCGCTATTTCTATCCCGGCATATTGATCCTGTGGTCCCTGGCTACAGCCTGTCTGGGCATCGTGGGCAGTTTCATCGGCCTGTTTCTCATCCGCCTGCTGATCGGGGCGCTGGAAGCGCCGTCCTACATGATCAACAACCAGGTGGTGACCAGCTGGTTTCCCGACCGCGAACGCGGCGGCGCAATCGGCTTTTACATCTCCGGCCAGTTCATCGGCCTGGCCTTCCTGCAGCCGCTGCTGGTCTGGCTGGTCGCCAATCACGGCTGGCGCAGCGTCTTCTTCACCACCGGCATCGGTGGCGCGCTGTGGGGCCTGGTGTGGCTGTTGATCTATCGCACCCCGCGCGAATCCAAATCCGCCAATGCGGCGGAAATCGCCCTGATCGAGACCGGCGGCGGCCTCGTCGATCTGGGCACGGCGGAGGCCAACAAGCAGAAGCGCAAGCTCAGCCCGAACGACATCGCCACGGTCTTCAAATATCGCAAGCTGTGGGGCGTCTATATCGGCCAGTTCGCCGTCACCTCCAGCCAGTGGTTCTTTCTCACCTGGTTTCCCACCTATCTGGTGGAATTCCGCCATCTCAGCATCCTGAAATCGGGCATCTATGTTTCGCTGCCCTTTATCGCTGCGTTTCTGGGCACCCAGCTGTCAGGCTTTCTGTCCGACAAGATTCTCAGAAGCGGGCATACGCTGGGCACGGCCCGCAAGGCGCCGATCATTTTCGGCCTGCTGCTCTCCTCCAGCATCGTCGGCGCCAATTTCGTGGACAGGCCCGAACTGGTGATCGCTTTCATGGCGCTGGCCTTCTTCGGCAACGGCATGGCCAGTATCGGCTGGTCGCTGATCTCCCATGTCGCGCCCCGGCCGCTGATCGGGCTGACCGGCGGCACCTTCAACTTCATTTCCAACCTGTCGGGCATCGCCACGCCGCTGATCATCGGCTATCTGGCGCAAGGGGGAAATTTCGCCCCCGGCCTCACCTATATCGCCACCGTCGCGGTGATCGGGGCGCTGGCCTATATCCTGATGATCGGCAAGCTGGAGCGGGTCGAGTAGTGAGGCGCGACCGGCCAAAAAAGAAAAACCCGCCCTGTTTTGCAAGGCGGGCGAAGTTGCAGATGTTCCTGTTCGAGACGGCTTACCAGCCGTTGTTGTAATAGCCGCCGCCGTAATAACCGCCGCGCGGCGCATACCAACCATAGCCGGGACGGGGTGCGGGATAGTTGCTCCAGTTGGCCGGCGGGCCGTAGCTGCGCGGCGGCGGCGGGGCATAGTTGTCATAATCGTCATAGGCATAGGCGCGATTGCGGATCTGGTAATAGCGCGGCCGCGGCGGGGGCGGCGCTTCCTCCTCCTCGGTCGCATAGGCCGGCTGGACCTGATCTTCATCATCCTGGTCGCGCGCGTCGGCACCGCGATCCATCGCCTGCGGCGGGGCGGCATCGGGATGGCCATATGGCATGGCGGGTTCCCGGTAAGCCGGCACGCCGCCCACCGCTTCGTCGGCGGGCCGCACATCGGCGACTTTCACGGCAGCCGCCGGCCTGGGCGCGGTCTTCACCGATGCGGAGATCGGCGCGGTGGGGATTCTCACCGCGGAAGCAGCCACCGGCACTGGCGCCACCACCACCGGCGCGGCCTCGGCCGTGCGAACCGGCAGCGGCGCGGGCTTGGACTCCACGCAGATACTGCCCAGGTCGCTGCCGCTGGAACGGCTGTCGACGAAACTCATCAGGCTGCCGCGATTGGCCAGCGCCGCCTGGAACAGGGCGTGGGCATCGGCGCAGAAGGCATGGCCGTCGCGGGCCTGTTCCAAGGCTGACAGATTGGCCGCCTTGGTCTTGAACGTGTCATAACCGGCCTCGCCATGTTCGCCGCCGCGCCGCACGAAGAAGGCCTTGAGGGCGGCGTCGGAATTCTGCAGTTCCGGCCGATAGGCGATCACGAAGCGATTATAGGCGCCCGATTCGTGGCATTGCAGGGCAGCCACCATCAGCTCCTGCTGCATCACCGCGGTTTTCAGGGCCGCGGCTTCGGCCGGGCTGGCGCAGCCGGCGGCCTCCGCTTGGGCGGTCAGGGAGATACTCAAGGCGAACAACGCAATCGTCGCGCAAGTTGTCTTCAACATGGTCCCAGTCCCTTCAGTTAGCCGCGGTGTGGGCGCGCTCGCAGCGTCCAGCCGGGGGTTCGGAATGATCCAGATGTGCCACCACTTCACCCGCGCCGCCGTTGCAGGCGATCCAGCGGAAATTATGCGGCGCGTCTTTTTCCGCGAGACTGTTGTCGGCCATCAGCGCGCCAAAGCCCTTGGCGGCGACGCTGCCGGTGGCGCTGGTCGTCACCGCGTCACGATTGCCGCAAGCGGTGAGGCCGTCATCGCCGCCCGCCATGCAATAGGCGAACTGGACGGCGAAATCGCAGGTATTGCGGAAACCCCAATGACTGCCGTCGCTGTCCACCTTCAGGCAATGCGTGGCGTCATTGCGGTCCGACGCAAGGGCCGATGGCGCGGGGCCCGACATGGCCATTCCGCCCGCGATCGAAGGCACCGCGATGGAGCCGCCGTCAATGGTGTGGATCTCCGATGTCTTCACCGCGACGCTGTCCAGCCCGGCCTTGGGGTTTGCGGCCGGCTGATAATCACCGATGTGATAGGAGGCCTTGGCGACATGGGCCTGGGGCGCCTTGGTCTGGACATGGCGCTCGGGCCGGGCCTTCGGCGTGGCCACCGACGGCGCGATCGCGCCAGGGACAGGCGTGGTGGGCGATATGGTGGCCGGCTCGGCCTTTGCCGAAGCCGGGCAGCCATTGCTGGTGTCGCTGGTCGAAACCGGCAGGCCCAGCTTGGTGGCATAGGCGTTCAACGCCATTTTCTTTTCGCTGTCGCTGAAGGCGTGGCCGGCCGGATACCAGGCGCGGCAGGAAGCGCCGGCGTCACTGTCCAGCGCCATCTGCACACCGCCATCGGGATTGGCCGACAGCATGGCGGAACGGCCATCGGAATAACGGATCTCGACCCCCTTGCCGGTCAGCCGGAAGAAACCGGTGACGCTGGAGCCGGCGCTGGGGCTGCCGCTGTCTTCCACCACCGTGCCCATCCGGTCGGTCATGAAGGTGAAGGTGGTCTTCTTGGCGGTGCCGTCGGCGGGAACGACCTGCAGCTCCATGCCGCCTTCGATCAGGGTCAGCGCGATGGATGAGCCGTCCACGCCGATCAGGGTCTTGCCGGAAACACTGCCAAACGGCGCGTTGGAGTTCTTTGCGGTGTCGGTCAGGCTCTGCGTCGCGGCAACCTTAACGGACTGGCCGTTGCCGGAAGACAGTTTTGCAAGTTTGCCGTCGACAAAGTTCCCGTCGATCTTGGTGCCGTCGGCGCGGCGCAGCTCGCCCTGGCCATTGGGCTTGTCGTCTTTCCAGTCGCCCGCATAAAGCTCGCCATTGGCGCGGCGCAGAATGCCGAAGCCATTCATCTTGCCGTCGGTCCACTGGCCTTCAAAACGGTCCGACGTGTTGGTGGTCAGGATGCCCGCACCATTGAAGCGGCCGCCGACAGCATCGCCGTCATAGCTCCAGCCCTGGCCCCAGCGAGTAATGATGTGACCGTCGGGGATCACGCCATGGGCGAAGTTGGCCGTGAAGCTCTGCGTCTGGCCGTCATGGGTGAAGGTGGCGGTGCCCAGCCCTTCGGCGTAACCGTCCACGCACTCTCCGGTCCATTGCACGGTGTCGCCGGCACTCGCGCCAGCGCTGTACAAAGCGCAATTTCCGTCTTTAAGCCATTGACCAGAGGTGGAACTGTCTTCAGCTGAAGCAGTCAACAAGCCGCAGTTCAGCAATGCGGCGGCCAGCGCGGCCTTCGCGATCCCCGTCATTGTTTTTCTCTGTGTGTCGAGAGCTCAGCCCCATTGCCGTTCTCTCGATGATCACAATGCGCCCAAATTTTGACATTGGCGAGTCGATTCTTACATGCACGCGCATGATCGACGAAAGAAGCGCGCGCGTTAGCAAATGAGTTGTTACGCGCGCACGCAAAATGCGCGCGATGCATCCAAGGCTGATTTTATCGGTGCCAAATCGCACTGCGCGTTCATTGAATCATTCATCTGAGGTTCATCAATGTGGCGGAGTTTCACGCCATTCATCTGCGGTTCATCTAGATGAATGGCATCTCGCACAAATCGATTCAGACATTGAGAAGGTTTGGATGCGCGGAAAAAGATCGTGCGCGCATCTCTTACGTCGTCGTACCGGCGCGGATCATATGGGCGATTGAAGTTCCCGGGCGCATAAAAAAGAACGCCGCCCGGAGAGGGCGGCGTTCTCGATCTTATGTGTGCTGACGTCAGACCAGATGCTTTTCGGACTGGATCAGGCCGCGGATATAGCCGAACTCGAAGGCGAAATTCTCGTTGGTGCCCCACTGCGCATCCTCACCCACCACCTTGGGAGCGTGGTCGGGCATCAGCAGGTCTTCATAGCCCACCTCACGATAGACCTTCAGCATCTTGACGAAATCGACATCGCCTTCGTCGGGGAACATCTCGGCGACGAAGTTGTTGCGGCCGCCACGGATGTTGCGGAAATGGACATTGAAGATCTTCTTGCGGCTGCCGAAATAGCGGATCACGTCGGGCAGCTCGTCATTGGGATGGAACAGGTCTTCCGACACGGTGCCCTGGCAGAAGTTCAGGCCATGATAGGGGCTCTCATGCATGCTGATGAAGCGCTTCAGTCCATCGATGGTGCCCAGCACCCGGTCGACGCCGCGATAGCCTTGCGGGGGCATGCCCGGATCCTGCGGGTGGCAGGCGATGCGGACCTTGTACTCATTGGCCACCGGCACGACGTGAGAGAGGAAATAGTCGATGCGCTCCCAGAAGGCATCGGCTTTGACCACGCCGGCGCGGGTGAGCGGCGGATTCTTGGCGGCGGCTTCCTCGTAATTCCAGCGGTTGTAAACGGTGTCGCCGCGGCCCGGCACTTCGTCCAGCCGCACCACGCCCAGGATGGACATGTTGTATTTGAGCGTGCGGATGCCGGTGGCGGCACAGGTCTTGATGTGATTCTGGAACGCCTCGATATCGCGGTCACGCTCCGGGCTCTCAGCCAGCATGATGGCGGGGTGCTTTTCCTTGTCGATCAAGGATGAGGTGAGCAGCACGCTGTCCACCAGCTCGACCTTCACCTTCGCCTTGTTGGCGATATCCAGCATCTTGTTCATCTCTTCCACGGTGGGATAGAGGCGGTCGGGATCGGCGACCTTGGGGCTGGTGCAGATCGCATCCACGCCATAGCGCGCCACCCAGTTGGCGGAGCGCTCGGTCAGGCTGCCGAATTGATGGCCCAGCCGGGCCTTGAGCGGCGGCAGGCTGGCGCTGGCGCAGGCGCCGCCCATCATCATGCCTTTGCCCATGCCTTTATGCTTGGGCGCGGCCTCGGCGGCCGGAATGCCACTGGCGGCGACGGCAGCAGCGCCGGCGCCCGTGACGGAAAAAAATTTGCGGCGGTCCATGAATATCTCCCTGAGTTAATTCCCAACCGGCTTCAGACCGGCATTGAGGCTTGCATCGCGGCCCTTGGGACCGCGAAGGTCGTCCAGCATGGCGCGCGCGTCCATTGCGTTTTCGGCATTGGTGGCAAGGGCGGCCGCATAGATGGTCGTCATCTGCAGATCATCCGGCAGCGGCCACACCGTGACGCCCTTGTTGGGCAGCATCTCGCTGATCAAGGTGACGCCATATTGGGCATGGCCGCTGGCTACCGCGTCTGCGACGCCGCTGCCATTGGGCTGCAGCACAGCCTTGGCGCGTACGTCCTTGCCGATGCCCAACTTGTCCGCCTGCTGCAGGAAAAAGACACCGGTAATGCCGCCCATGGCAGGATCGACATAGGCAATATTCCTGGCCGCCAGCAGGGTCGCCTTCACCGCCGCCCCGTCGGCGATGGCAGGCTTGGCACTGCCGGCTTTGGCGCCAATGCCCGCCACCATCTGCGCCAGATCGGAATGTGCGGGAGCGACCTTGCCTTCTCTGGTCAGGGTATCCATCACCGCCTGGGTGCCGATCACCAGGTCGAATTGCTCGCCCTGTTCCATGCGCTTCTGCACACCGCCGGCCGTATCGCTCACCACCGTGACATGGGTGCCGGTGCGCGCGCCGAAATCGCTGGCAAGCGCCTTGACCGGCATGGACATGCCGGCGCCGGTGAGGATGTGCAGGTCCTTGGCAGCGGCGTTTCCGGCGGCGAGACAGAAAGCAAGGGCCGAAACGATGATGCGAAACATGGCGTCCTTCGACGCGCGCTTGTGACGTGTTGCGCGCAGGCCCCGGGCGTTTTATCAGGGATCAACAGGCAGGCAAAGCAAGGGAAGACGGGATGAAAAAAAGCTTTTTCGCAACCGCAGCAATCGGGCTGGCGTTGATTGCCGGTCCCGCTCAGGCGCTGCCGGAATTCACCACCATCCTGCTGGAAAAGGTGGTGGACCGCACGCCCGACCAGACCTGGGCCAAGATCGGTCCTTATTGCGCCATCGCCACCTGGCTGAAAGTGACCTGCGTGGTCACCACCGGCAACCAGGTCAGCGTGGGTACCGTGCGCCGCCTCAACGGCAAGACCGATGAGATCATCGTGGCGGCGACGCCCTATTCCTACACCTATGCGCAGCCGACAACGGATGTGCAGCCGGAATCGCCGATTTTCTATCACGGCACCCTGGCGGTGGAACCGCTGGACCGGGGCCGCAAGACCAAGATCGTCTACACGCTATTCTATGACCAGGCGCCCCTGGGCACGACCGAAGCCAAGGTCGCCAATCGCCTGCAGCGCACCAAACGCTTCAGCGACGCGCTGGATGCGATGAAAGCCATGGCGGAACAGAACTGATGATCGACATATTGCAGCTGGTGCCGCTTCGGCCTGAAATCCAGAAAGAACTGGCCGCGCGCTATCGCATCCATGGCAAGGCCGACTTCGACAAGGTTGCGGGCATCGTGCGCGGCTGTGTCACCAATGGCCATTCCGGCCCGCCGCCGGAAATGATCGACCGCATGCCCAAGCTCGAGATCATCGTCTCAATCAGCGTCGGCTATGACGGCATCCCGGTGGAATATGCCCGCTCCAAGGGCATTCCGGTCTGCAATACGCCCGATGTTCTGAATGACGACGTCGCCGATCTGGCCATCGGCCTGATGATCATGACCGCCCGCCGCCTGGTGGTGACAGACCGTTATGTGCGTAGCGGCCGTTGGCCCAAGGAAGGCGAATATCCGCTGGCGCCGCAGCGCGCCAGCGGCAAGCGTGTCGGCATCCTGGGCATGGGCCGCATCGGCAAGGAAATTGGCAAGCGGGCCGAGGCTATGAACAACACGGTGGCCTATCACAGCAGGAAGCCGGTCGCCGATGTGCATTACAAGCACTATCCCAGCCTGGTCGAGCTGGCGAAGAACAGCGACTTCCTGATCGTCATTATTCCGTCGACGCCTGAAACCCAGAAGATCGTGAACAAGGATGTGATCGAGGCGCTGGGCCCGAACGGCATCCTGATCAATGTGGCGCGCGGCGCCGTGGTGGATGAAGACGCGGTGGTTGCGGCGCTCACTGCCGGCAAGCTGGGCGGGGCGGGGTTGGATGTGTTCGTCAACGAGCCCCAGGTGCCCGAGGTCCTGTTCGGCATGGACAATGTGGTGCTGGAGCCGCATGTCGGCAGCGCGACTTTGGAAACCCGCCGCGCCATGAGCCAGCTGGCGCTGGACAATCTGGATGCCAAATTTGCCGGCAAGCCGCTGCTGACCGAGGTCAAGTAGCAACAAGCTCTGGCCCGCCTCCTCTTTGTGCGCGCGCATACAAGGGGGAGGTGGCCGTAGCATCGCTTGCGATGCGAAGGCCGGAGGGGGTCATTGCACTAAAGTCGTCGTGGCATAAAGAAACGCCGCGCCCAGAAGCGTGGCCAGCGTCGTGGTGGGGCGCGGATAGGCGCGATGGCTGTTGGGCAGCAGGTCCGCCGCGCCGATGTGAAGAAAAATGCCGCAGAACAGCGCAAGCAGCATCGCCAGCCCGCCGTCGCCAACATGAACCAGCAGGCTCACGGCGGCGCCCAAGATCGGTGCCGCGGCATCCACCGCCAGCCAGCGCAGGGCAAAGCGGCGCGAACCGCCGTTCCTGGTCACCACCGTCACGGTGTTGAGACCGTCGGCAAAATCGTGTGACAGCACCGCGGCTGCAACCACCAGGCCAATGCCGCGTCCGGCCTGGCAAGCGATGCCCATGGCAAAACCGTCGAGCACGCTGTGGGCGGAAAAACTCGCGGCTCCCAGCATGCCGCGCGCGGGCCTGGCCTGGCCTTCGCAATCATGATGCGCCACCATTCTTTCCAGCACCATGTAGAGAAAGAAGCCGGCCGCCGCCGTCATCAGCACGGTGTGCGGGTCATAGACCCCCTTGGCCGCTTCCAGCGCTTCCGGCGCCAGGTCGAAAAACGCGACACCGATCACTGCGCCAGCCGAAAAGCCGATCGCAATGGGCAGCAGTGATTTGAGCTTCAGGGCAAACAGGCCGCCGATCATGGTGGCGGCGCATGCCCCGGCCGCAAGGGCGAGGATCAGAAAGGCGCTCACGGGCTTGGTCTAACCCGGCGGGCTTTCCGGGGCAATGTGAGGCAGCTCCGGCAAGGCCTGATCGACGGGGATCACATCCACACCCACTTCCACCACATGATCGTGACCACCCAGGATGATGCCGGCGACCGGCGCCACGTCGCTATAGTCGCGGCCCCAGGATGACGTGACATGGCTTTCGCTGACGATCAGGTTGTTGGTGGGGTCCAGATCGACCCAGCCGAAGGGCGGCGCCCACACACTGAACCAGGCATGGCTGGCATCGGCACCCAGCAGGCGCGGCTTGCCCGGCGGCGGCTCGGTCAACAGATAGCCGGAAACATAACGCGCCGGCAGACCCATGGAACGCATCGCGGCGATGCCGACATGCGCCAGGTCCTGGCAGACGCCGGCGCGGATCTCAAACACCCGGTCCACCGGCGTGGTCACATCAGTGACACTGGTGTCGTAGCGGAAGTCTTTATGGATGCGGTTCATCAGCTCGATGGCGCCGGCCAGCAGCGGCCGATGCGGCGGAAAACTCATCCCGCCATAGGCGGCGATATCGCTCTGGAATTTGGTCAGGGGCGAATCGAACTGGAATTGCACTGCATCCCGGGTCTCCTCGTCCTGTGGACTTTCCAGCAGCGCACGCACCTGCTCCCAGGGCAGGCTGTCGCGCGACAGCCGTTCGGGCGCGGGCTCGACCGTGACCCGGCTCTCCGCCAGTACTTCCAGATGATTGTGCGGCTGGTCGATGGAAAACCATTCGCAGGGATTTTTGAAATAATCCTCGCGCGCCACCCGGCTGGCGGTTTCCAGCGACAGGGTCACGCCGCTGCCGTGAACCGTCTGGGTCGGCGTGGTGCGCAGGCGCAGATGCGCCAGATGCCAGGAATGGGAAACATCCTGCAGATAGCGGTAGGTGGTGCGGTGGCGGACGAAATATTCCATGTCAGGCCGCCACCACGGGACCGCCGCCGGTGCGGCTACGGCTGGCATGCTGGAAATAGGCGTCGGCGATGGCGTCGGACAATTCCGAGGCGCTGGTGATGATGGTGTCGGTCAGTTCGATCAGGCCGGGCCTGGCGCCTGCCTCGCAAAAGGCCAGCCGCGCCGGATTGGCGTTGGATGTCGCGCCGCGCATCTCATGCGCAATGGTGCCGGGCACGTCGCTGATCTGCGCCTGGGTGATGCGGGGCAGCTCGCGCAGATGGCTTTCGATGGCCGCCAGCTGAAAGGCGCAGGAACGGGGATTGTTCTCGTCCAAAAGCAGCAGGTCGACGAAAGGCACCAGCTGAAAGACATTGAGATAGCGCGAGCGATAGGTCATGGCGCTGTCGTCGATCTCCAGCAGGATGCGCATATGCTCGGTCTCGCGCGCGTCCGGGTGGCCCACGGTCTGGCGCACCAGCCAGGCCAGATGCTGGGCACGTTCCACGCGGCGGCCAAGCTCCATGAACAGCCAGTTGGGGCCGCGGGTCATGTTCTCTGCCGAAAGCCCCGACAAGGCGGCGGTGCGCCTGACCAGGGCGTCGAGGTAGAAGCGGGCGCCGGCTGCCTCGAAGGGAATGTCGAAAGGCGGCAGCATCTGGCCGGCCATGGCATGGATGGTGCGCCAGGTATCCAGCGACAGCCGATCGCGCACCGACCAGGCGGTCTGCTCCACCCGGTTGAGCAGCCTTTGCAGCCCGCGCGAATGACGCGGGCTGTAGATCAGAACCTTCAGTTCTTCCGCCAGCTCATGCTCATCGGCGATTTCCTCGATGGGCGCGTCGCTGGCCTGGCTGAAGGGGATCAGCAGCTTGCGTGCCACTTCCAGCGCGCCGGCCGGTTCATCGCTCACCCGCGCCGTCACCGCGCGCAGGATGCGCACAAAGCCTTCGGTGCGCTCGGCATAGCGGCCCAGCCAGAACAGATTGTCCATGGCGCGGCTGGGCGCGGATTCGCCATGGCGCTTGATCTCAAGCGTGCGCCCGCCATTGGCGAGCAGGCTGAAATTGTCTACCGGCGTGGTCGAGAGCACCCAGGCATCCTTGCTGGAAGCGCCCGATTGCATCGACAGCGCGCGCACCGTGTCGTTGGCAGCGACACGAGTGAGACCGCCCGGCATCACCACCCAGCCGTTCGGCGTCCAGGCGGCGAAGACGCGCAGGGAAATCGGCTTGGCGCCGAATTGGCCCTTCTCGAACACCGGCGCCAGGCCGAGCGGCGAGATTTCCTGCAGCACCATGGTTTCGCCGCGGCGATGGAGGCGGGCGACCAGCCGCTCGCGTTCCTCCTCGGCCAGGTCCGCGCCCAGCCGGGCGGTGGATTTGCGCGAGAAAAGCGGGCGGGCATCGAAGGCATCGCGCAGGATCGAATGATCCATCCGCGCCAGGGCTTCCTTGCGGCCCCATTCGGTCCCGCACCAGATGGTGGAGATGTCGGGGATCTTGAGATCCTCGCCCAACAGCGCGCGGCAGATATTGGGCAGATAGGCGTCCATGGCGGGGGATTCGATGACACCGCCGCCCAGCGCATTGGCCAGGACCACGCTGCCGGCGCGCACCGCTTCGGTCAGGCCGGGCACGCCCAGCGCGCTGTCGCCGCGAAATTCCAGCGGATCGCAGAAATCGGAGTCGACACGGCGGAAGATGGCGGCGACTTTTTCCAGCCCGGTCAGGGTCTTCAGGAAGACTTCGCCGTCGCGCACCGCCAGATCGTCGCCCTGCACCAGGGTCAGGCCCAGATAATGGGCCAGATAGACATGCTCGAAATAGGCTTCGTTATAGGGGCCCGGTGTCAGCAGCACGGCGCGGTCGCGGCGCGACGAACCCAGGCCCAGAATGCTTTCGCGATACGCATTGAAGAAGGCCGCCAGCCTCGCCACCTGCATGTCGCCGAAACTTTCGGGGAAGGTCTGGGCCACCACCAGCCGGTTTTCCAGCGCATAGCCCAGGCCGCCCGGCGCGTCGGCGCGCGATGCCATCACTTTCCAGGAGCCGTCGGCGCCGCGCGCCAGATCGGCGGAATACAGATGCACATGCACGTCGTGGGCGGGCGTGGCGCCGCACAAGGGCCGCAGGAATTGCGGATGACCGGTGACCAGATGCGGCGGCAGCACACTGCTCTGGATCAGTTTTTGCGGCCCATAAACATCGCGCAGGATCAGGTCGGCCAGCAGGGCGCGCTGGATCACCGCGGCTTCGATCTGCTTCCAGTCCTGGGGCGACAGGATGAAAGGCACGATATCGAGCTGCCATGGCCGCGCCTGCCCGCCGCGATCGTCATAGACATTATAGGTGACGCCATTGTCCTGGACCGTGGCGCGCGCGCTGGCCTGGCGGCGCTCGAATTCCTCCGGCGACAGCGCGCTCAGGCTGTTGGCAAAGGCACGCCAGTGCGGCCGAAGCTCTCCGCTCGCGTCACGCAGCTCATCGAAGCGCGCGGGCAATACGGCGCTGGGCGGTTCAGCGACTTCCGACACGTGCTACTCAGACTCCCCGTCTCAAATCCAAAGTATAGGGGAAATCGGGATTGGATTCCTCTCGCGCGGCATCGAACACCCCGCCGGTGAAGCCAAAGGGCTCGAAGCGCGCCAGGCGCCGGCCTTCCGCCTCATTGGCGTTGACCGGAAAGATCTCGAAATTGCGCCCGCCCGGGTGCGCGACATGATAGGTGCAACCACCCAGCGAGCGGCGGCGCCAGCCGTCCCAGATTTCCAGCACCAGCGGACCATGGGCCGGAATGGTGGGATGCAGGCCGTGCGCCGGCTGCCAGGCCTTGAAGCGCACGCCGGCCACGGCCTCGCCTTGCGCGGTGGCACGCAACGGCACCGTGCGGCCATTGACCAGCACGCGATGGCGGCCCTGGGTCAGGCCCGTGGCCTTGACCTCAAGCCGTTCGACCGAGCTGTCGACATAGCGCACGGTTCCCCCAACCGCGCCTTCCTCACCCATCACATTCCAGGGTTCCAGCGCGTTGCGCAGCTCAAGGCCCACTCCTTCATATTGCACCGCGCCGATTTTGGGGAAGCGGAACTCCCAATGCGGCTTGAACCAGTCCAGGTCGAAGCCGAAGCCATGGGCATTCATGTCGGCGATCACGTCGGCGAAATCGGTCCAGGCGAAGTGCGGCAACAGAAAACGATCGTGCAGGCCGGTGCCCCAGCGCACCAGGCCGCTCTGATACGGCTCGCGCCAGAAACGCGCGATCAGGGCGCGCAGCAACAACGCCTGGGCCAGGCTCATCTCCGCATGGGGCGGCATTTCGAAATTGCGGAATTCCACCAGCCCCAGCCGTCCAGTCGGACCGTCGGGAGAATAAAGCTTGTCGATGCAGATTTCGGTCCGGTGGGTATTGCCGGTGGTATCGGCCAACAGATTGCGGAAGATCCGGTCCACCAGCCAAGGCTGCAGGTTCACCGCACTGCGCGAGGGAATTTCACTGAAGGCGATTTCCAGCTCATAGAGCGATTCATGACGGGATTCGTCGATGCGCGGCGCCTGGCTGGTGGGGCCGATGAACAGGCCCGAGAAGAGGTAGGACAAAGAGGGATGGTTCTGCCAATAGGCCAGAATGCTTTTGAGCATGTCGGGCCGGCGCAGGAACGGACTGTCGGGCGGATTGGCGGCGCCCACCACGATGTGATTGCCGCCGCCGGTGCCGGTATGGCGGCCATCGAGCTGGAATTTCTCGGTGGAAAGCCGGCTGGCATGGGCTTCTTCGTAGAGCGCCTTGGTGATGGCCATCTGCTCGCGCCAGTTTTTGGCGGGGTGGATATTGACCTCGATGACGCCGGGATCCGGCGTCACCTTGATGACGGCGATGCGCGGATCAAAGGGCGGCGGATAGCCCTCGATATGCAGCGCCACGTCCAGCTTTTCCGCCGCGTCTTCCACCACCGAGAGCAGATGGAAATAATCGTTTGCGGTGAAAGTCGGCGGCATGAACACGCACAGCCGCCCATCACGCGGCTCGACGGTGAGGGCGGTGCGCACCACCGGCTCGTTGGCCAGGCTGGTGACGGCGGTGTTGACGGGCCGGAACGGGCCAGGCGGCGTCGATGGAATGCGGCCGCGTCCATTGCCGCCTCCGTTGGTATAGCTTTGGCCGCTCTGGTCGCGCGGCTCCAGCGGCGGCAATGGCGCGAAGGGATCGGGTGGCGGCACGAAGGTGCGCGCCTGCGGCGGTACATAGGGCAGTGAATTCAGCGGCAGGCGAAAGCCGATCGCGGAATCGCCGGGCAACAAGAACAGATGGCCGCTGCGCGTGGTCCAATGCTCGCTCAGCCAGCGCTGCACGCCTTTTTCCAGCGGCAAGGCATAGCCGACAGCCTGGCTCAGCCCGCGTTCGAATACGCGCGCCAGCCGTGCCCGCAATTCGGGATCTTCCAGCTTGGAATCGCGGGGGTCGACATTGGCGGCGAGCTGGCGCTCCTGCGCCAAGTGATGCCAGAAATCCTCATAGGCCGGAATGGTGTAGGACGTATCCAGCCCCAGCTTTTCCGCGATGGCATCGATCAGGCCGCGCGCGTCTGCCAAAGTGGGCGCGTGATCCTTGTGCTCCTGGGCGATGCGTTCGGGATTCTTCCACAGCGGCACGCCGTCGGTGCGCCAGTAAAGCCCAAAAGCCCAGCGCGGCAGGCTTTCGCCCGGATACCATTTGCCCTGGCCGTAATGCAGCAATCCGCCCGGGGCAAAGCGGTCGCGCAGCCGCCGGATCAATGTGTCGGCCAGGGCGCGCTTGGTAGGGCCGACCGCGGCGGTGTGCCATTCCGCGCCGGACCGATCGTCGGCGGAAACAAAAGTGGGCTCCCCGCCCATGGTCAGGCGCACATCATTGTTGCGCAGCACCTGGTCGACCGCATCGCCCAGTTTTTCGATCTCGGCCCATTGTTCGTCGGTATAGGGTTTGGTGACGCGCGGCGGTTCCTTGATGCGGGTCACGCTCATGTCGAAGTCGAACAAGACTTCGGATGGCTCGACCGCGCCGGAGATCGGCGCGGCCTGGGTGGGATTGGCGGTTGCGGCCAGGGGAATATGGCCTTCGCCGGCGAACAGGCCGGACGTGGGATCAAGGCCGACCCAGCCTGCGCCCGGCAGGTAAACTTCGCACCAGGCATGCAGGTCGGTGAAATCCTGGTCGGGTCCGGAAGGTCCATCCAGCGACTTCACATCCGGCTTGAGCTGGATCAGGTAGCCGGAGGCAAAGCGCGCCGCCAGGCCCATATGCCGCAAGAGCTGCACCAAGAGCCAGGCCGAGTCGCGGCAGGAACCGGACGCCTTGCACAGCGTCTCTTCCGGCGTCTGGATGCCGGGCTCCATGCGGATCAGATAACCGATGTCCTTGGCCAGCTTCGCATTGAGGTCGAAGATGAAGGCTGTGGTCTGTTTCTTCTCGCGGCTCAGCCCTGCGAGATAGCGGTTGAAGGCGGGGCCGCCCGGCAGCGGCCGCAGATAAGGCTCAAGCTCGGCCTTCAGCTCGCTGGAATAAACGAAAGGAAACTGCTCGGCGTCCGGCTCCAGGAAAAAATCGAACGGGTTGATCACTTCCATGTCGACGGTGAGATCGACACTGACGGTGAAGTGATCGGTCTTCTCCGGCACGACAACGCGCGCCAGCCAGTTGGACTGGGGATCCTGCTGCCAGTTGAGGAAATGATTTTCCGGTTCGACCTTCAGCGCGTAAGCGACGACCTTGGCGCGGCAATGCGGTGCCGGGCGCAGGCGAATGGTTTGCGCACCCAGCGCGATCAGCCGGTCATAGCGATACCGGGTCACGTGTTTCAGAGCGGCCTGGATGCTCATGTCGGGTCCCCTTGTGCCCTGACTATGCCGCAAGTGCGAAGGTGCGGCTACAAGCCCTCGCGCCGCAGCCTGTCAAAGGCGGAACGTCCTTAAAAGCCGAGTGTTTCCAAAGTCGGAGCGCGGGGGAAATCCCATGAAGCTGTTCAGTTGCCAGGGCTGTGGCCAGCTCCTGTATTTCGAGAATGTGCTGTGCGAAAGCTGCGGCCGGGCTTTGGGCTATCTTACTGATCTAACAGAGATTTCTGCCTTAGACCCGCTTGAAGGCGGGGGCTGGTCGGTGCTGGCTGCGCCCGGCCAGGCGTACAAATTCTGCAAGAATTACGATGCCGGCATGTGCAACTGGATGGTGCCCGTCGATACGGCTGAGGACTTCTGTGCCGCCTGTCGTCACAACCACACCATCCCCGACCTTTCGGTGCCCGGCAATGACGTGCTCTGGCGCAAGATCGAGACCGCCAAGCACCGCCTGTTCTATTCCCTGCTCCGGCTGCATCTGCCGCTGGAAAATCGCACCGACGATCCCGAGCATGGCCTGGCCTTCGACTTTCTCGCCGATCCGCCGGAGACCCATGCAACAGGCGTGATGACAGGCCATGACAATGGACTGATCACCCTGGCGGTGCGCGAAGCCGACGATGCCGTGCGCGAGAAGGTGCGCAGCGAAATGGGCGAGCCCTATCGCACCCTGCTGGGCCATTTCCGCCACGAGACCGGGCATTATTTCTGGGACCGGCTGGTAGAGGATAATCCGGCGCGGCTCGAAGCCTGCCGCGCCCTGTTTGGTGACGAGCGCGCCGATTATGCCGAAGCGCTGAAGCGTCACTACAATGAAGGCGTGCCCACGGGCTGGCAGAATGACTATGTCAGCATGTATGCCACCATGCATCCCTGGGAAGACTTCGCCGAGACCTGGGCGCATTATCTTCACATCGTCGATACGCTGGAGACAGCTGGCGCCTTCGGTTTGAAGGTCAAGCCGCGCCGGGCGCGGGGCGCGCTTGCGGCGGCGATCGATTTCGATCCCTACAAGGCGGTGGAAATGCAGACCCTGGTGGATGCCTGGCTGCCGATCGAATTCGCCACCAACAGCTTGAACCGCAGCATGGGGCTGACCGACCTTTATCCCTTCGTGATTTCGCCCAAGGTGGTGGAGAAGCTGGCTTTCATTCACGACCTGACGCACCGGCGCCGGGCGGCGTTGCGCAAGGCGTCCTGATCAGGCGACGAAATGCGCCAGTTCGGCGTCGCGCGGGCGCGGCCTGACCCGGGCCGCCGGCAGATGCACCGTAACCTTGGTGCCACGCCCTACCTGGCTTTCCAGCAGCACACGGCCGCCATGGGCTTCCGCCAGGCCCTTGACGATGGCCAGGCCCAACCCGGTGCCCTTGTCGGCAATGGCGACGTCATGCTTGCCCTGGCCGAAGCTGTCGAACACTTTCTGCTGATCTTCCGGTGAGATGCCGATACCGGTGTCGATGACCCCGAAGGTGATGCCGCCGCCGGGGATGCGCTGGGCAAAGACGCTGACCTTGCCGTTCTCCGGCGTGAACTTCACCGCATTGGACAGCAGGTTGACCAGGATCTGCTTGATGGCGCGCTCGTCGGCGAAGATGAGCTCCAGTCCGGGCTCGACGGCATTTTCCAGCACCGCATTGGTTTCCCGCGTTCGCCAGGTCACCAGCTGCAGCGCCTCGTCGGCAAGGCGGTGGAGATCGATCTCGCCTTCCTCCAGCTGCCAGCGGCCGGCCTCGATCTTGGCCAGGTCGAGAATGTCGTTGATCAGGGTCAGAAGATGCTTGCCGGAGGAATTGATCAGTCCGGCATATTCGATTCCGCGCTCGGGCTCCTTCTCGAACAGCCGGCTGGTGATCATTTCCGAAAAGCCCAGAATGGCATTCAGCGGGGTGCGCAGCTCGTGGCTCATATTGGCCAGGAATTGCGACTTGGCGAGACTGGCGGCCTCGGCCTGTTCACGGCCCTTGTCCGATTCCAGCTTGGCGATCACAAGCTCGGCCAGAAGCGAATCGCGTTCCTGACTGAGAAGGATGGCGGCCCTGGCGCGGTCGTGGTTGCGGCGGGAAAGCATGGACATGAAGGCGACATAGAAGGGCGCCAACAGCATCGTCAGCAGCGCGTGATTGAAGCTCTGGGGCGAAAACAATCCCTGCAAGGGCACCAGCACCATGGTCGCCAGATAGAAAAACTGGGCCGGCCGGGAAATGGCGCGGCAGGGCCCGGTCGTGGCGGCATGGGCGGCCAAGGTGGCGCCCAACAACAGCTGGATCATGATGTGGTTGGTGTTGACGTCGCCCTTGACCCAGAACCACAGGCCCAATGAAGCCCAGTTCGCGACAAAGAACAGGTTCGCCACCGTCAGCCGTTTCGTCCATTTGCGGGTTTCATCGACGGTGAGCGGTGTGTCGGGAAACCGCGCCAGCACGATCATCTGCGGCACCAGCCCCAGCATCATCTGGCAATACCAGCCGACCAGGCGAGGTGTGGCCGACCACTGGGAGAAGATGGCGCAGATGACGAAGCCGAACAGCGGCACGACCACGCGGTTGGATTTCAGATTCTCGACCACGGCACGCAGCAGCGCCTGGCGTATGCGGTTTTCCCGCTCCGCTTTTTCGTTGAGGTCGCTCACCCACACCGGGCTGTCTGATGCCATGAAAAATCCCGTCAGAACGGGACTTTAGACCAGCAAATGTTAAAGCCGGCTTGCACAGGGAACTCGGCAGTGACGGGCGCCGAAATTAACCAAACCCTCAATCGGCCCTAGCCTCCGTTTCTGTGCCATATTAGAACGTGCCATATCGATACACGCGCTTCGCATGCCCCGCGACACGCCTCGAATAATGGAGAGTGCGATGAGGGTAACTGCTTTGACTGCCAGCCTGCTGCTGGGTACCGCGCTGGTTTCCACGACCGTCATCATGACCAGGCCGGCTATGGCCAATACGGCCAAGGTCACATGCCTGTGCGATTGTCCCGCCGACCATAAGGTTACGCCACGCCATGCCGCGGTCCGGCCCGTGGCGCCGCGCCGGGTGGCGCGCCGTGCGGTCCGCCGTTATGCCCAGGCCGGCTTTTACAGCTATGGCTCTGCCGCGCCCTTCTATCAGCGCGAATGGCATGGCCAGTGGCAGGCGGCGCCCAATGACGCCGCCATCCCGGGTCCCGGGCCGGTGGCTTATTACGCGCCCCCGCCGGTGGCGTATGCCGAACCGGAGGGCCTGACCATCGACCAGCGCGGCTGGAGCGGTGGCGTCGGCAATGACGAAGGCGGTGGCGGCGGTGGTGGTGGCGGCGGCTACGGCCAGGTGCTGCTGACCAGTGGCGCCAACAGCCAGAATGGCCCCACCTACAACAGCTATGACGAAAGCTTCCAGTACAATCCCAGCGTGCCGGGCCCCTTCCGCAACCGGCTGAGAGGCGGATTTGCGCCTCCCAGCTCAAGCTCCGGCTCCTCAAAGTAATTCGGATTCAGTTTGCCCAAGCGCCGCTTGCGGGAGAAAACGCCCGTGGGCGGCGCATGGGCGTTTGCCTAGGAGACGTGCTTGGTAGCGTATCTTGGGTGGTGCGCAAAAATCGCGAACGGAATCGACGCCACATAGATGATCAGGCCGATGGTCAAGGTCGCCCAGGGCCAGGCGATCAGAAGCCCGGCCAGGACGGCAAAGGCAATTCCCGCCATGATCCGGTGCTGGCGCTGCAGCTTCATGTATTTGATCGAAGGCGTGGGAATCCGGCTGACCATCAAGACCGAGGTGACGGCGATGAAAATTCCCGAGACCCAGGGTTCGCGCACCAGCGGGTCGCTCCATTGGAACGAAATCAAAAGCGGCAACAGCATCATGCAGGCCGCCGCCGGCGTGGGCAGGCCGGTGAAATAGGGATTGCCCTTAGTGGCGCCTTCGTCGCGCACGCTTTCGACATTGAAGCGCGCGAGCCGGATGGCGGCACAGGCGCAGAAGATCAGGGCGGCGATCCAGCCGGCATTGCCCATCGCCTTCAGGCTCCACATATACATGATCACGCCCGGCGCCACCCCGAAGCTGACCAGATCGGCGAGGGAATCGAGCTGGGCGCCGAAGCGGCTGTCGGCGCCAAGCATGCGCGCGGCGCGGCCGTCCAGCATGTCCAGGATCATGGCGCAGATCACGAAGGTGACCGCGGTGGTCCAATCGTCATTCAGGCCGAAGCGGACGGCGGTGACACCGCTGCACAAGGCCAGCAAGGTAAGGGTGGAAGGCACCAGCTTGCCGATGGAAAGATCTTCCAGCCGTTCCAGGCGCGCGGCCACGATCTGGCGGGCACGCTTGCGGCGGGAGATGCGATCCGGCTGCTGCAATCCACGCCCCTTCCGAAAAGGCTTCAGACGAAACGGGCCAGAACGGTCTCGCCCGCCCGGGTGGTGATCCCGGCCTGGACCAGTATTTCCGTTCCCGGCGGCAGATAGACGTCGACCCGGCTGCCGAAGCGGATAATGCCAAATCTCGCGCCCCGGCGCACCCCTTCCCCCTGGGTCAAGTCGCAGACAATGCGCCGCGCCACCAAGCCCGCGATCTGCACCACGGCCAGGTCCCTGGCCTGGCCGCTTTCGCCTTCGGGACGCAGACGGATGGACATGCGCTCGTTATGGATACTGGCCTTGTCGAAAGAGGCATTGAAAAACTTGCCGGCGCGGTAGGACAGGGCCACCACATTTCCCGACACGGGATTGCGGTTCACATGCACGTTGAAGACATTCATGAAGATGGAAAGCCGCGGCCGGGCCATCTCGCCCATGCCCAGTTCCACGGGCGGCACCGCATCGACAATCGGCAAGAGCTTGCCATCGGCAGGGCAGATGATCAGGCCCGGGTCGTCCGGCGTCTTGCGTTCGGGATCGCGGAAAAAGGCGATGCACCAGATGGTGATGGGAAGCAGCAGCCATCCGAGCCAGGCGGCCAGCAGAAAGGCCAGCAGATTGACGGCCGCGAAGAGCGCGATGAAGGGATAGCCCTCGCGATGGATCGACACGTTCACGGCGTGGCTCCCTTTTTTGGGTCGCTGCCGCTCACGCGGACGTTCCTTCGCAATGAATATCCAACGGCAGCTCCCAACAAAGAAGGGCAGCCGAAAATACCGGCTGCCCCTCCAAATGCGCGAATCTTATATCAGGCGCTGCGGCTGCCGGAGAAGGGAAATGAGCCAAAAGCGCCGGCTTTGACGCTGCCGGACAGTTTGTCGCCATCGACGGTGCCGGTGAAGTCCAGGGTCAGCGGCATGGGATTGGTGATCTTGGCCGACCAGGTCAGCGTGTTGCCGTCGACCTTGCCATTTTCCAGCGGGCCCGACCCTTGGGCCGCCTGTTGGGTTCCGGTCAGGACAGCGCCGTCGGTCTTGAAGTCCAGACTGGCCTTCTGCGCGCCCAGGGGTGAATTGATGACGATATCCCACTTGCCGTCCACGGCCATGACTGTCTCCCGGTGATTTGGCCGGCATCTAAGGACGGCATGGACGGCTGTGCAAGGGGCCCCAGGAGCAGGCTTGAAGCCGGTTTGGCATAGCCCTCCCCCGTTGCGCGCATGCGCAAAACAGGGGAGGTGGCCACAGCAGCGCTTGCACTGCGAAGGCCGGTGGGGGAAAACAAACAATGTCACGCAAGACCATAATTTTGCCGAAAGGTCGCCGCGCGCGGCTGGGCTCGCCCTGGATCTTTTCCAATGAAATCCGCATGGACGAGGCGGCCAAGAGCATCGCGGCAGGTAGCATCGTCAATGTGCGAGGCGAGGACGGCCGCGCCTTCGGCACCGGCTATTTCAATTCCAAAAGCCTGATCGCGGTACGTCTCCTGGCCGATGACTGCGACGTCATGGTCGATGCGGATTTCTTCGCCGCGCGGCTGAAGCGGGCGCTGGAACTGCGCGACAGTCTTTATGCGAAGCCCTTCTATCGGCTGTTCCACGCCGAAGGCGATGGCGTGCCCGGGCTGGTGATCGACCGGTTCGGCGATACCTTGACGGTGCAGATCGGCACCGCCGGGATGGAAAAACAGCAGGCCGCGATCCTGGCGGCGCTGGACAAGGTGCTCTCGCCCGCCACCGTCATCCTGCGCGCCGATGCACCGTCGCGCGCGCTGGAGGGCCTCGACAGTTATGTGAAGACGGTGAAGGGCGAGGGCCATCGCATCGCCGTGGAAGAGAATGGCGCCCGCTACATTGCCGACCTGCGCGAAGGCCAGAAGACCGGCTGGTATTACGACCAGCGCGACAACCGCGCCTTCATCGCGCCGCTGGCCAAGGGCAAAACAGTGCTGGACGCCTATTCCTATACGGGCGGTTTCGGCATCCTGGCGGCAAAGGCTGGCGCGAAAGAAGTCGTATGCGTGGATTCTTCAGCGCCCGCTTTGGCGCTGGCCGAAGAAAGTGCGCGCGCAAACGGCGTGACCATAAAGCCGGTGAAGGCCGATGTGTTCGAGGAACTGGAAAGGCTGGCGGCCGCGGGCGAGCGTTTCGACATTGTGCTGGCCGATCCGCCGCCTTTCGTGAAATCCAAAAAGGACCTGGAACCGGGCGCGAAAGCCTATCGCAAGCTGGCGCGCCTGGCCGGCCAGGTCACCGCGCCTGGCGGACTTTTGATGCTGGCCTCCTGCTCCCACAATATCCCGGCGGAACGTTTTGCCGCGGAAGGTGCGCAAGGCCTGCTGCGCACCGGCCGTCGCGCTGCCCTGATCCGCCAGTCGGGCGCGGGCCCGGATCATCCGGTGCATCCATTGTTGCCGGAATCGGCCTACCTGAAAGCCGTGGCCTACGCTCTGGACTGAATCAGCACCAACTGGGCGCGAGGGATTTTGGCCGATGGCCAGGAGCGGCGCGCGGAGCGTGCTTCACGCACGTGAGCACGCGCGACGCCGCCAGCGGGCAAAAGACCCGCGCCCTTAGATGGTAACTTGGGTGCCGAGCTCGACCACGCGGCCAGGCGGCAGATGATAGAACCGCGTGGGCGACAAGGCATTGGATGCCAGCCACATATAGAGCGCCACGCGCCAGCGCTTCATGCTGGGCTTGTCGCCGGGCACCAGGGTCTCGCGACCCAGGAAATAGGTGGTGGAATCCGGCTCCAGCGCCAGGCCCTGCGATCGCGCCAGGGTCAGGCTTTCGGGAATGTTGGGCGTCTCGAAAAAGCCGTAAGAGATGCGGGCCGAGAAAAAGCCCTTGCCCAGCTTGTCCACGGTGATGCGTTTGGCCTTGGGCACATAGGGCGTGTCGGCGACACTGACGCTGCAGATCACCACCCGCTCATGCAGCACCTTGTAGTGCTTGAGGCTGTGCAGCAGCGCGTTGGGCACCACATCCGGGCGGGCACTGAGAAAGACGGCAGTGCCGGCGATGCGCTGGCTGAGCTTGTCGGCACGTTCCAGAAACAGGTCCAGCGCCAGGGCGCCATCGCGCATCGCTTCCAGATGCACACGCCGGCCGATGCGCCAGGTGTCCATCACAACGAATGTGGCGCCGGCCACCGCAAGCGGCAGCCAGCCGCCCTGCACGATCTTGAGCGCGTTCGACGACATGAAGGCCACATCGATCAGGCCCAGCGCCCCGAACACCGCGATCACCCCGAGCCGGCTCCAGTTCCAGTGATAGCGCGCCACCACCGCCACCAGGACGGTGGAGATCACCATCACGCCGGTGACCGCGATGCCGTAAGCGGCGGCCAGCGAATCGGAGCTTTTGAAGATCAGCACGATCAGCACCACGCCGACCGCCAGCATCACATTGGACCGGGGCACATAGATCTGGCCCACTTCCACCGCGCTGGTGTGACGGATTTCCATGCGCGGCAGCTGGCCCAGCTGCACAGCCTGCTGGGTGATGGAGAAAACGCCCGAGATCACGGCTTGCGACGCGATGATGGTGGCGATGGTGGCCAGCGCCACCATGGGATAATGCAGCCAGGGCGGCACCAGGGCGTAGAACAGAAGCGGCAGGGTTTGGGGATCGGACAGAAGCAGGGCGCCCTGGCCGAAATAGTTCAGCACCAGGGCGGGAAAAGCGAAATAGAGCCAAGCCCAGCGGATCGCCTTGGCGCCGAAATGGCCCATATCGGCGTAAAGCGCCTCGCAGCCCGTGACCGCCAGCACGATGGAGCCCAGCGCCACAAAGGCCGTCCAGGGCTCGCTGCCGAACAGGCGCAAGGCATAGAGCGGATTGGCGGCGTAAAGGATCTGGGGCTCGCGCGTGATTGCCATGGCGCCCAGGACCGCCAGGACGATGAACCAGATCGCCATGACGGGCCCGAACACCTTGCCGATCTTTTCGGTGCCGCGATTCTGAAACACGAACAGCAGGATCAGGATGATCAGGGTGATGGGCAGGATCCAGGCGCGAAAGGAATCGGAGGCGCCCAACCCTTCCACCGCCGACAAAACCGAAATGGCCGGGGTCAGCATGCCGTCGCCATAGAAGAGTGCCAGGCCCATCAACGCCGCGACACCAATGGCCGTCTTGGCTGTTCTGCTGACCGGGGAACGATGGGCGAGGGCGGCAAGGGCCATCACGCCGCCTTCGCCATTATTGTCGGCGCGCATGATGAAGCCGACATATTTGATGGTGACCACCACCACCAGCGCCCAGAAGATCAGCGACACCGCGCCCATCACCGCCACCCGGCTGGCGGCCTGGCCGCCGACCGCGATGGCGGAATTGTGCATCGCGTAAAGCGGGCTGGTGCCGATGTCGCCGAACACGACGCCAAGAGCGCCGACGGTCAAGGCCAGGGTACGGCGGAAGGGAACGTTGGTGTCTTGTTTCAAGGTCGGATGGCGGTTTGCTGGCCCAAGACTAGCATGCGCGCAAGCGGCGGAAATGGGCCATCGGTTCAAGCTGACAGGTGATCACGTCCGTATGATTGGATCGGCGTCAAAGGCCCAGACAAAAGCGGCGGGACAATAGTCTCTGTCCGTGGTCCCTCCCAGCGGGGGGAGGCAGTTTGGCGCAGGTGGGGGCCGTAAGCCGAAGCGAGGCCTAGTTATTTTCGTCCGTCAGCGAGGTCGGGCCCATGGTGGCACCGCGCTGTGCCAAGAGGTCGGAACGGGCCTGGTCAAAGCCGCCGATGAAACCCTGCACCGGATAGACCTTGCCGCCCCAGGCTCCGGTCTTGATGTTGAAGACGCGCACCAGCGACCAGTCATTTTCGCTGCTGACATCTTCGACCGGATCGTTGACGTAGATCGCCCCGTCGTCCAGCCAGTTGGCATGATCGACCCTTATCTCGCGCGGGCTGATCAGGGTGCGCACCACCGCGACATGGCCTCTGGTAGGCCCGGCATAATTGTTCAGCACCATCACGGCACCGTCAGACGGCAGGGATGAGCGCTGATATTTTCCGGCCGCCTGGTCCCACCAGGTATAGGCGTCGCCGTGGATCTTCACGCCGGAATGGTCGCGCGCATAGGGCACGCATTGCAGCGGCTTGTGCGTGTCTTCCTGGACTTCGGACTGGCCATGCTCGCGCGGCATGGGCGTGACGCCATAATCCATCACGTCTTGGCTGGAAGCGCAGCCCTCCAGCGCAAGTGCCAAAAGCGCAACCGCCGCCAATTTGTGAATCGTGCCCACAGAGCCCTGGTTCAACGTTCAAGCCAGGTTACAGGCTAGCCGGAAGGCCGCAAAGACACGGTTATCGCGATTCTTCAAATTTTAGGGATGGCGCGCGAAAAGCCCGGTTTCGCGCCAATTCCGGCGGGAGGTCCGCACAAATACCTATCAGGGAAAATGCTTATTCGCCCGGGGTGATCTGCTGGCGCACCGCGCGCGGCGCGATCGCCCCCATGGTGCCGATGGAAACAAGGCCGGAGACGGCGAAGAAGAAGAACAGCGCGCTCCAGTTGGATTCGGCGAAGGCATAGACAGGCAGCACCACGCCCACAACCAGTTCCGGAACGCCGCGCCAGCCGCCCTTCTGGATTTCGCCCACCCGGGTGGTGCGGTTGAAATCCATGCGGCTGGAGAAGAAGGCTTCGAAGGTGGCGCGGGTGTTGGCCAGGATCAGTCCGGAAGGAAACACCACCGCCAGCAGCAGCGACGGAACCAGCCGCTTTTCATGCTCGCGTCCCAGCATGTGCTGGCCCAGATACAGATAGCCGATGGAGGAAAAGATACCGAGCGCGGTGGCGAGAAGGCCGAACCAGTTGACACCGGGGTAGTAAGGCAGCGCCATGCCCATCAGGGTCAGCGAGATCGCCGCGCTGGTGAAGGCCAGGGTGTAGAAGGAGAACTGGCACATCTGCAGCGTCATCGCCGCCTTCTTCCATAGCGGCATGGTGCTCGACCAGATGACGGGCAAAAGCTTGCGCGCGACCTGGGCATGGCCCTTGGTCCATCGCGCCTGCTGCGCGCGCCAGGCGGCGGCGGTCTGCGGCAGCTCGCCCGGCACCACCAGGTCGGAGACCATGGCGCCGCGCCAGCCCTGCATCATGCAGCGCATGGAAAGGTCGAGATCCTCGGTCAGGGTATCGCCGGTCCAGCCGCCGCCCTGTTCGATCGCCGTGCGGTTCCACACACCCGCGCTGCCATTGAAGCTGATCGGCAGGCCGGCGCGGAAACGCGCTTCCTGCTCGACCGAGAAATGGGCATCCAGCAGCACACCCTGCACCCGGGTCAGCCAGTTGGCGCCGCGGTTGGCATGGCCCCAGCGCGACTGGACGAAGGCAAGCCCGCTGTCGGCCAGGAGCACCGGCACGGTGCGGCGCAGGAAATCGGGCGGCGGCACAAAGTCGGCATCCAGCACGGCAACAAACGGCGCGTCGGAATGGACCAGGCCATAGGCCAGGTTGCCGGCCTTGAAACCGGTGCGTTCGCCACGCTGCAGAATGTGGAAGTTCACGTCTTCGGGCACCACGGCACGCACTTCGGCGGCGAGTTCTTCATGGCGGCTGGCATCGCCGTCATCCAGAAGCTGGATGGTCAGGCGGTCGCGCGGCCAATCCATCCGCGCCGCGCTCGCGGCGACGCGCACGGCAAGTGGTCCCTCGTCACAGACGGGAAGCTGCACCAGCACATGCGGCAGATCGGCATCATCCAGTTCGGCGCGCTTCAATATGGGGCTTTTGCGGAACAGGCGAACCCAGGCCAGGCCGGCAAGCTGAACCGACAGCGCGCAAACAGCGATAAGAACGATGCACAGGGCGAATTGAAGGAATTGAGAAAGACCGTGCATGGCGATCGCTCAGGCCCCCAAAGGCTCGTTTTTTAAAACCGCTGAACCGGGCAGTCCGGCCCATTTTGGACCTTGCCCGGCCTTCCTGCGCCGGACAGGACCGAACTTCCACTGACCGGCGGCCAATGGCAAGAGGGTGCAGTGCAAAATGCCCCCCTCCGCCGAGGGGAAGCCCCGCAAAATCAAGCTTGTATGTGGCCAGGATAAAAGGAAGGCAAAAGACCCCTAACAGAACTGTGATTTGGCCTTGCGCGTTCCCATATTACTATTGGTCCCAGGGAAGGGCGTGGACAGGAGTTTTGTCATGAACAGCGTTAAAAGCCTTGCCCGCCCGCTGGCCCGGGCTTTCCCCCTTCTGATCGCGGCCGGGCTTCTGGCCGGATGTATGACCCCCACCCCCTATGCCCCCCGCATGGAGGGGCAGAAGACCGGCTATACCGACCGGGCACTGACCCAGAACCGCTACCGGGTGACATTCACCGGCAACACCGCCACCCCGCGCGAGACAGTGGAAAGCTATTTGCTCTTGCGCGCCGCCGAGGTGACGCGCGCCGCCGGCTATTCCGCCTTCATGTTCGATACCCGCAACACCAAGGCCAACCACACCTATGACGCCATCCCCGATGGTCCCCCGGGTCCCTACTGGGGCTACGGCCGCGGCTGGGGCTGGGGTGGATGGGGCGGATGGGGCGGATGGGGTTTCCCCTATGATCCGGCGGTCGATGTGGTGGTGCGCACCAATTACGAGGCCTATGCCGAAATCGTGCTTCTGACGCCCGAACAGGCGGCCAAGGAGCCGCGCGCCATCAATGCGGCGGATGTCATTGCGCACCTTGGTCCCGACGCGGCTCCGCCGAAACCGCCGCAGACCTGAGAGCCGCGAACCGCGAAGCGGAGAGCAGGTCCGGTCGATCTGCGAAAGCGGCGAGCGGCCAGGCAACAAATTCAGCGCCTTTGGAGCCTGAATTCTGTGTAGCCATCTTGCGAGGCCACGCGTTCCACCGCGTGGCCTTCGCCATGGCACATGTGCGGGATGTCCACCACCGCCAGGGGATCGTCGGCCAGGACGGTCACCATCGCACCGCTTGGCATCGGCGCCAGCGCCTTTCGCGTCAGCAGCGCGGGCAGGGGGCACTTCAACCCGCGCAAGTCCAGAACCTCGTCCATCGCCACATCTTGATTACAACACAGTCGCGGCTCAAGCTTTCTCCGGGAGAAGCGCTTTGAGTCTGCTGCGCGCGATAAAGCGCGAATATGTCTACCTGACCACCATCGCGCGCACGCTGTGGCTGCTGCGGCTGGTCAAGCCCAATGCCACCCGTTCCATCGTCGATATTGTCGAGGCCCAGGCGCGCAAGCGGCCCACAAGCATCGCCATCCTGTGGGGGGATCAGGCGATGCGCTATGGCGAACTGGATGCGCGCGCCAACCGCTATGCCAATTGGGCGCTCGGTGCCGGCATCGGCCGCGGCACGCCCGTGGCGCTCCTGATGGAGAACCGGCCCGATTACATCTGCGCCTGGCTGGGCATGTTCAAGGTCGGCGCGCAAGTCGCCTTGATCAATACCAACCTGCTGGGCGAGCAGCTGGCCCATTCCATCGCCATTTCCGGCGCCAGGCACGCCATTGTCGGCGCCGAACTGGCGGTGAATTTCCTGGCCGCGCCCTTTGCGCAAACCCCGGCCCTGTGGCTCGAAGGCGAAGGCTGCAATCTCACCAAGGCGCTGGCGGCCGCGTCCGACAAACCGCCCGGCAAGGACGCTCGCGCCGGGGTGACGCTGAAGGACCGCGCCTTTTTCATCTATACGTCGGGCACCACCGGCCTGCCCAAGGCCGCCAATTTCAGCCATATGCGCATGCTGTTCATGATGAGCGGCTTTGTCGGGGCGCTTCGCCCGCGCCCCAGCGACCGCATCTACGATCCCCTGCCGCTCTATCATTCCACTGGCGGGGTTTGCGCGGTGGGATTGGCCTTCTTCTCGGGCGGCGCGCTGATCCTGAAGCGCAAATTCTCGGTGCATGAATTCTGGGCCGATGTGCACCGCCACGGCGCCACCATGTTCGAATATATCGGCGAGCTGTGCCGCTATCTGTTGAACGCGCCGCCTTCGCCGCTGGAAAAAGGCCACAAGATCCGCGCCATCACCGGCAACGGCCTGCGCCCCGAAATCTGGCGGGAATTCCAGAGCCGCTTCGCCATTCCCCGCATCGTGGAATTCTACGGCGCCACCGAAGGCAATGTCTCGATGCTGAACTACGACGGCACGGTGGGCGCGGTCGGGCGGGTGCCGGACTATCTGGAATGGCTGTTGCCCAGCCGCGTCGTGCGTTTCGACGTGGAAAATGAAATGCCGGTCCGTGGCGAGGATGGCCTTTGCGTGGAGTGCGCGCCGGGCGAGGTTGGCGAGGCGTTGGGCGGCATGTCCAAGCGCGCGGGCCGCGAATTCGAGGGCTATACCAACAAGGCCGACAGCGCCAAGAAACTGCTGCACGACGTGTTCAAAAAAGGCGATGTCTGGTTTCGCACCGGCGACCTGATGCGCCGCGACGAACATGGCTATTTCTACTTTGTCGATCGCATCGGCGATACCTTCCGCTGGAAGGGCGAGAATGTCTCCACGGGCGAGGTGGGCGAGGTGCTGGCGGCGATGCGCGGCATCCGCGAAGCCAATGTCTATGGCGTCTCCGTGCCGGGCATGGAAGGGCGCGCCGGCATGGCGGCGCTGGTGGTGGATGGCGATTTCGATCTGGATGCGTTGCCGGGTTGGCTGAAAACGCGGCTGGCATCCTATGCGCGGCCGGTGTTTCTCAGGCTGTCACCCCAGATCGACGTCACCGGCACCTTCAAGCAGCGCAAGGTCGATCTGGTGCGTGAAGGCTTCGATCCGGCGGCAATCGCCGATCCACTTTATGTCTTCGATGCCGACAGCGGTCGCTATGAAAAGCTCACGCGCGAGCGGCATGCCGAAATCCTGGCCGGCCATGCCCGCTTCTAGCCGAAGTCCTTGGCCAGTGCGGCGCGGGCTTCCGTGCTCAGGACCGCCATATGCCCGTAATTCTTGTGGGAAATTCCCAGCACCACTTTTTCGCTGCCGTCCTTGAAGCTGGCGATCTGCTGCGGCGTCAGCTTGAAGCGCAGCCAGTGCACCGATGAGGTCTTGCCGTCCGCCGTGGTGCGGTCGTCATATTCAGTGGGCGTGGCATGGACGGTGTCGCCGCCGATTTCCAGGAACACGGTTTCCTCGATCCCGCCCAGGGTCAGAAGCGTGTTGTGGCGGCGATTGGCGTCCTCGATTTCCAGCATCATGGTCGCGATCAGCTCGTCGCCCTGGGGGATCAGGGGATTGTAGGCATCAAGCTCGCCGGCGATCTGCTCGCTGCCGCCTTTCTCGATGCGCAGCATCTCCTGCACCTGCAGCCACATGGTGGCATAATTCTCGAAATAGAAAGTGGCGAAGGGCCCGACCTCGATGCGGCGCAGGCGCTTCATCGGGATCAGGTTCTGCTTCAGCGCCTTGCGGCGCAAATCATATTCCGCGATCGGCAACAGGTCTTCGGGCACGATTCTGCGCTGGGCTTCAGGCATTTTTGTCTCCTGCTCTTCCGGCCGCTCGCTCAAGCTCGCGGCGTTGCGGCGCTCGAAACGGTCCACTGGACCGTTTCGTTAGCCTTCGGCTAATCACGCCGCAACCCAAACGCGCGGGCCATGATCTGGATGGGGTGTTCGGGTGCGCGCGCCGGAGTTTCGGTGTGCGCTACGATGTGCTGGGCCGCCAGTGGGCAATCCGAGACGATATGGCCGCGCGCCTGGCTGTTGGCGGTCCGGAACACCGGCCGTCCCACTTTCACCGCCACGTCATGGGTCGGCTTGACCACCCCGAAGGTGCCGCCATGGCCCGAGCAGCGCTCGATCACATCCACCGGCGTGTCGGGGATCATCTTCAGCATCTCCGCCGCCTTCGGGCCCATATTCTGGGCGCGGGCGTGACAGGCCAGATGCACGGTGACGCCTTCGGGCAATGCAGTCAGGCCCGGCGGCAATCCATCCTTCTTGGCCACATCCACCACATATTCGTCGATGTCGAAGACATGCTCGGCCACGCGCTTCACATCTTCATTGTCGGGCACGATCAGCGCCCATTCGAATTTCAACATCAGCCCGCAGGACGCGGTCAGCGCCACAATGTCATAACCTTCGTCGATCAGCTTGCAGAGTTCCCGTGAGACCTTGGCTGCATTCTCGGCTACGCGCGAAAGCTCGGCCTGTTCCAGGAACGGCATGCCGCAGCAGCCGGGATAGGCGACCCTGGTCTCGACCCCGATATGGTTCAGCACAGCGCGGGCATCCATGCCGGTATCGGGCTTGTTGTAGTTGACGAAACAGGTGGCATAGAGCGCCGCCTTGCGCTTGCCGAAAGCCGGCGCCGCGCGATTGATCTCGTTCTCTTCCTGCTTCGCCGCGCTGACAAAGGTGCGGGCATGGAACTTGGGCAGCGGCGCCTTGGCGTCGATGCCCGTGGTCTTTTCCATCAGCGCGCGCGTTGGCTTGTTGGCCGTGTCCGATGCCCAGTTGATGATGGGCGAGGCAAAGCGGGCCAGCTTGCCGTTCCTATCCATCTCGGCCAGTTGCTGCTGAACCCATTCTTCGTTGCGCTCGCCCTTTTTGGCTTCGACAAAGCGGTGGCGCAGCATCAGGTGCGGAAAATCCAGCATGAAGGGATGCGGCGGCACATAGGGGCATTTGGTCATGAAGCACATGTCGCAGAGGGTGCAGGCCTCGACGACGGGCTGGAAGTCTTCGCTTTTCAGATGCTCGACATCTTCCTGCGGGCTCGAATCGATCAGGTCGAACAGGCGCGGGAAGGAATCGCACAGATTGAAGCAGCGCCGGCAGCCATGACAGATGTCGAACACCCGGCGCATTTCCGCATCCAGCTTCGCCTCATCGGCGAAATCCGGGTCCTTCCATTTGATGATCTCGCGGGTGGGGGCACCGAGACTGCCTTCGCCTGTCATGCCTGGTCCTGCTTTGAGGGCTTCAAAGAAAACAGCCGCGCGAGCGTTTGGGATCGCGCGGCTGTGTCGTTCAGAACGTCACTTTACTTGCCGAGGCCGTCGAGCGCCTTCTGGAAGCGGCCCGCATGGGACTTCTCGGCCTTAGCCAGGGTTTCGAACCAGTCGGCAATCTCTTCGAAGCCTTCGGTGCGCGCGGTCTTGGCCATGCCCGGATACATGTCGGTATATTCGTGGGTCTCGCCCGCGATGGACGCCTTCAGATTGGCGTCGGTGGCGCCGATCGGCTCGCCGGTCGCCGGATCGCCCACCTCTTCCAGATATTCCAGATGGCCATGGGCATGACCGGTCTCGCCTTCCGCGGTGGAGCGGAACACGGCGGCGACATCATTGAAGCCCTCCACGTCCGCCTTCTGTGCGAAGTAGAGATAGCGGCGATTGGCCTGGCTTTCGCCGGCGAAGGCCTCTTTGAGGTTTTCCCAGGTCTTGGTGTTCTTCAGAGCAGGCATAGGGGACTCCCTTAGAAAAATTCCGGGCGCCACACTCTGCCTGTCGGCAGGGAATGTCAACAGTTTAGAATTATTCTAATCTGCGAGAACGACTCGCAGGAACCGGGCCTAGGCGCGCTTGACCCGGACCACCACATCCACCCGATCCACCGCCAGGCCGGGAGGCGGGGCGGGAACGCCGGCGACCGCAATGGCTTCGCCGGGAATGTCGATCAACAAGCCTTCCTTCTCCAGGAAGAAATGCTGGTGGTCGCCGGTATTGGTGTCGAAATAGCTGCGGGCCGCATCCACGATCACCTGGCGCAGCAGGCCGGCCTCGGTGAACTGGTGCAGGGTATTGTAGACGGTCGCCAGCGACACTTTTACGCCGGCCCGGGTGATCTCGTCATGCAGGCTCTCAGCCGTGACGTGCCGGTCGCAATCCTTGAACAGCAGGCCGGCAAGTTCCACCCGCTGGCGGGTGGGGCGCAGGCCGGCATGCCGCAACCGGGCGGTGGCGAGCGCCGCCTGATCCCTGGTTTCACGCGAAGCCTTGCCCATAGGGCGCCATCCTTATCGTGCTGACCGCCTTGCAGGGGTCTGCTAGAATGTGAAGGATATATGTTAGAATCCTTCTAAGCAAGAAGGTTGGTGTTTCACGGTAGCTCCCGCTGCGCTTTTCGGATAGGGAACCATCAGGGAAATGCCATAGTTTTCAAGGAAGAACCGGATCGTGGACAAGCCGTTGCGCAAATCCTCTTTTGATCTCCAAGGCCTGTTGGCCTGTGCCCGGGGCGAGCTGTTCGGCCCCGGCAATGCCCAGCTGCCGCTGCCCCCCATGCTGATGTTCGACCGCATCACCTCGATCACCGAGGATGGCGGCGAGGCCGGCAAGGGCGAGGTGGTGGCAGAGTTCGATATCAATCCCGACCTCTGGTTTTTCAAATGCCATTTCCAGGGCGATCCGGTGATGCCCGGCTGCCTGGGCCTGGATGCGCTGTGGCAGATGGTGGGTTTCTTCCTGGGCTGGATGGGCGGGATCGGCCGCGGCCGCGCGCTGGGTGTCGATGAAGTGAAATTCACCGGCATGGTGCTGCCCACCGCCAAGAAGATTACCTACATCGTCAACCTGAAGCGCGTGATCATGCGCAAGCTGGTGATGGGCATTGCCGACGGCATCATGAAGGTCGACGGCAAGGTGGTCTATGAGGTCAAGGGCCTCAAGGTCGGCCTGTTCACCGATGCAGCTGCCGCTCTCGCCAAAAATGGCGCGGTGCCTGCTTCCGCCTGATCTCTCGAGGTCTCCATGAGAAGAGTGGTCGTTACCGGCCTCGGCATTGTGTCCTCCATTGGCAACAATGCCGGCGAGGTCACGCAGTCCTTGCGCGCGGCGCGTTCCGGCATTGTCGCGGCCGAGGATTACATTCGCCTGGGCTTCCGCTCCCAGGTTCACGGTTCGCTCAAGATCAACCTGGATGAGGTGGTGGACCGCCGCGCCCGCCGCTTTCAGGGCGACGGCGCCGGCTATTGCTGGGTGGCGATGACCCAGGCCATTGCCGATGCTGGCCTGGAAGAAAAACATGTCTCCAATCCGCGCACCGGTCTGATCGTCGGTTCAGGCGGCGCCAGCACCAAGGCCATCGTGGCCGCGGCCGATATCACCCGACAGAACAACTCGCCCAAGCGGGTGGGGCCCTTCGCGGTGCCCAAGGCGATGTCGTCGACCTGCAGCGCCAATCTTTCCACCTGGTTCAAGACCAAGGGCTACAATTATTCCATCTCCTCGGCCTGTTCGACGAGCGCGAACTGCATTGGCAACGCTTTCGAACTGATCCAGTGGGGCAAGCAGGACATGATGTTCGCCGGCGGCGGCGAAGAACTTGACTGGACCTTGAGCGAATTGTTCGACGCCATGGGCGCGATGTCGTCCAAGTTCAACGCCTCGCCGGAAAGTGCGAGCCGCGCCTATGACATCAACCGCGACGGTTTCGTGATCTCCGGCGGCGGCGGCATCCTGGTGCTGGAAGAACTCGAACATGCCAAGGCCCGCGGCGCCAAGATCTATGCCGAGCTGGTCGGCTATGGCGCCACCGCCGACGGCGCCGACATGGTGGCGCCGAGCGGAGAAGGCGCGGTGCGCTGCATGCAGATGGCGCTGCAAGGCGTGAAGGCGCCGGTCGATTACATCAATCCCCACGCCACCTCGACGCCGGTGGGCGACATTCCCGAGATCAACGCCATCAAGACCGTGTTCGGGCCCAAAACGCCCGCGATCAGCGCCACCAAGTCGCTGACCGGCCACAGCCAGGGTGCGGCCGGCGTGCATGAGGCGATCTATACCTTGCTGATGATGCAGAACAACTTCATCTGCGAGAGCGCCAATATCGTGGAGCTCGATCCGGCGGTCGAAGGCGCCAATATCGTGAGGAAGCGCATCGATAACGCCGATATCAATGTCGCGCTTTCCAACAGTTTCGGCTTTGGCGGCACCAATGCCTCGCTGGTGTTCCAGCGCTACGAGAAGTGATGTCTCACAATGGAACAGAAGGCGCCTCGGGAAGACATCATGGCTGAAGCCAAATCGGGATTGATGCCCAAACCAGGCCTCATGGAAGGTAAGCGCGGGTTGGTGATGGGGGTGGCCAACGACCATTCCATCGCCTGGGGCATTGCCCAGACATTGGCCGGCCACGGCGCCGAAATCGCCTTTACCTATCAGGGCGACGCCCAGAAGAAACGCCTGACGCCCCTGGCCCAGTCCATCGGCTCGACCCTGCTGATGCCTGGCGATGTGGAAAGCGACGAGCAGCTGGATGCCGCTTTCGCCTTGCTGAAAAAAGAATGGGGCAGCCTGGACTTTCTGGTCCATGCCATCGCCTTCTCCGACCGCGAGGAGTTGAAGGGCCGCTATGTCGATACATCGCGCGCCAACTTCGCAAAAAGCCTCGATATTTCCTGCTATTCCTTCACCGCCGTGGCCCAGCGCGCCGCCAGCCTGATGCCCAATGGCGGCGCGTTGGTGACACTTTCCTATCTTGGCGCGCAACGGGTGATGCCCAACTACAACGTGATGGGCGTGGCCAAGGCGGCGCTGGAAGCCAGCGTGCGCTATCTTGCCGCCGATCTCGGCAAGGACAATATCCGGGTGAACGCGATTTCCGCCGGCCCGATGCGCACCCTGGCGGGGGCGGCGGTGGGCGATGCCCGCATGGTGTTCAAGTGGAACAAAAGCCATTCCCCGCTCAAGAAGACCGTCGAACTTAACCATGTCGGCGGGGCGGCACTGTATTTGCTTAGTGAGCTCTCAGGTGGCGTTACCGGCGAAGTGCACTTCGTCGACGCCGGCTTCAACGTGATCGGCATGCCGCCGACCGCGGATTTGAAGGGGTGGACGCCGCAGGAGAACGGTCATGAGCAAGCCGAAGGGCGGGCTGATAGTTAGGTTTTTTGGTGGCGCTCTCGCTCGCGCGAACGCGCTGATTTTCGCGCTGGCGCTTTCGCTGGCGGCAACACCCGTTTATGCCGGCTGGCGCGATGAAGCTTCCCCTGCCGATACCGCGCGCATCGAACAGCTTCCCCAGATCCGCCAGACCGCGATCGAAGACGCTCAGCATGGCCAGGGCCAGGGCGACTGGCGTGCCATTCCAAGGGTGATGCAGCCTGAAGGCCGCGCCGTTCCCGCCCAGGCATTGGTGGGCAACTGGCGCTGCCGCCAGATGAAGCTCGGCGGCATGACGTCCTACATGGTCTATGACCGCTGGTTCAGCTGCAATGTGCGCCCCTTCCGCGGCGGGCTCTTGCTGCAGAAGATGAATGGCAGCCAGCGCTTTGTCGGTTTCCTGTTTCCGGAGAATGGCGCCTGGATCTATCTCGGCGCCTCCAGTGCGCGCGGCGAACCCTGGCACAATTATTCCGGCGCTTCGCCTGCCTTGGGCGCCCAGGTCACGCCCGACGACCAGATCGGTTTGCTGGCGGGGATTGGCGACAACCACCTGCGGCTGGAAATTCCCGCCATTCAGGAATCCTGCCTCGACGTGGTGGAATTCGCCCGCTAACCCAACTGTCATCCCCGGCGAACAGCGGCTTCGCCGGGGATGACAAGTGAGTTTAAGCCCGCTTCCTTGCCGCGTCTGCAAAGCGCTCGAACAGATAATGCGAATCCATCGGGCCGGGTGACGCTTCCGGGTGATACTGGACGCTGAACACGTCCTTACCCTTAAGCGCGATGCCGCAATTGGTATCGTCGAACAGCGAGACATGGGTCTCGGTGACATTGTCCGGCAGGCTGTCGCGATCGACGGTGAAGCCGTGATTCATCGACACGATCTCGACCTTGCCGGTGGTTAGGTCCTTCACCGGATGATTTGCGCCGTGATGACCCTGCGCCATCTTCTTGGTCTTGGCGCCAAGCGCCAGGCCCAACATCTGATGACCCAGGCAGATGCCGAACACAGGCGTGCCGGTGTCAATCACGCCCTTGATAGTGGGGATCGCATATTCGCCCGTCGCCGCGGGATCGCCGGGTCCGTTGGACAGAAGCACGCCATGCGGCTTGTGGCGCATCACCTCTTCGGTGGTGGCATTGGCGGGCACGACCGTGATGTCCGCGCCCATCCCGGCCAAGAGGCGCAGGATGTTGCGCTTGACGCCATAGTCGATGACGGTGACGCGGAAGCCGGGTTTGCCTTCCTTGCCATAGCCCTTGTTCCACTCCCAAGGCGTCTCGTCCCACTTGTAGGTCTGGCGCGCGCTGACCTCCTTGGCGAGGTCCAGCCCCTCAAGACCGGCGAAGGATCGGGCCTGCCGGATCAGCGCGTCGCGATCGAGTTCCGCGCCGCCCAGATTGACGACCACGCCGTGCGGCATGCCTTTTTCACGGATCAGCGAAGTCAGTGCGCGGGTGTCGATGCCGGCGACGGCCGGAATGTTGTGCTTCTTCAGCCAGCCATCCAGCTCCAGAAGATTGCGGTAGTTGGAGGGATGTTCGGCGTCGGCGCGCACGACCAGGCCGCGCACCACCGGGGTGGTGGTTTCCAGGTCTTCGCCATTGGTGCCGACAATGCCGATATGGGGGAAGGTGAAGGCCACGATCTGCCCGGCATAGGAGGGATCGCTGAGGATCTCCTGATAGCCGGTCATGGCGGTGTTGAAGCAGACCTCGCCGATCGCCGATCCCACTGCGCCAAAGCCGGTGCCTTCGAAGAAAGTGCCGTCGGCAAGCATCAGGCCTCCTCTGCTGAAAGTGGGGCGCGAAAACACGTTCCCCGCGCTGGCGGAGTGGGCAGAAGATGGATCGCTCATGGAAGGCCTCGAATTTGCGCGAAAATAGGTATGCGAGCCCTGCACGTCAACCAGAACTTATTGTGAAAATTCAAGGGGTTGGAATTATCCCCTGATTCCCGCTAGGTTCCGCGCGTTCAAAAGGAAAGCGACTCATGTCCCTGCGCGCCCAGCTCAACGACGCCATGAAAGAGGCGATGAAGGCCAAGGACGCCAAGCGTCTGGCCACCGTGCGCCTGGTCTTGGCGGCCTTGAAAGACAAGGACATTGCCGCGCGCAGCGAAACCAGCCGCGATCTGTTGGGCGATGACGAAATCCTGGGCCTGATGGCCAAGATGATCAAGCAGCGCGAGGAATCGGCTGCGGTCTATCGCCAGGGCGGCCGTCCCGAACTGGCCGAAAATGAAGAGGCGGAAATCGTCATCATCCGCTCCTTCATGCCGGCGCAGATGGACGAGGTGGCGATGAAAGACGCTGTGCAGAAAACCATTGCCGAAGTCGGCGCATCCTCGATCAAGGATATGGGCAAGGTGATGGCGGTGTTGAAAGAGCGCTATGCCGGGCAGATGGATTTCAGCAAGGCGAGCGCGGCCACCAAGGACGCGCTGTCGGGAAAATAAACTGCACTATTTGTCCAGCAAGTCCGACAGCGCCTTGCCGACAATAGTGCTGAAGGTCTTGATCGTCATGATTTCCAGCGAGTCGAACTGGCGCTGATCCTTCCAATAGGCGCCCATGGCGGCGACATTCTTGTCGCCGACCGGCGTCATGATCAGGCTTTTCACGAAAGTCGGCAGATAGGCGTCGTAAGGGATGCGCGGGTCCTGGAAAACGTCCTCGATCACGGCGGTTTCGCCATGAATCATCGACCAGCCGGAAATGCAGGCGTTCAGCGGGAAGCGCTGGCCCTTCCATAGGGGGCCGATCGCATCTTCCTCGACATAGTGGCACATCTCGCCTTCCCGCAGGATGAAGGTGATGCCGTCGCTCTTGCAGATGCCGCGCGCCGTCAGCCGCACGGTCTCGATCACCGCGGCCTGGTGCTCCGCCAGCGCCAGCTTGCGCTGGGCCTTGGCGAGAAGGTCGCTGCGGATGGCATAGGATTGTTCGAAACCGGACATGGGCCAACCTTAGCGCCGATCAGGCGGCCGCTCTAGTCCGGCGCATGGCCTCCCCCACCATCCCGGCAATGGCCTCAACCGCGCCCACTTCCCGCGCGCTGATCACCGGCTTGTCGCGCCAATAGGCACCGATCGCGGCCGTGGGCGTGTCGAACCCCACCGGCGCCATCACCAGGCTTTTCACAAAGGTCTTGCGATAGACGTCATGGGGAATGCGGTCGTCGGCGAAGATGTCGGGGATCACGGCCGTCTTGTTGTTGATCATCGCCCAGCCGGAGATGCAGCTGGCCATGGGGAACTTCTGGCCCGCCCACAGGGGCGTGATGGCGTCTTCCGCCACATAATGGCAGTGGTTGAAGTCGCGCAGCACGAAGGTGACGCCATCGGCGGAAACCACGCCGCGGGCCGAACTACGCACAATGGCGATGATCTCGTCCTGGCTGCCCGCGGCCATCAGCCGGCTCCGGGCCGCCTCCAGCAGCTTCCAGCGCGGATCATCCTTGGAATCAAAGGGGAGCTGATAGGTCATGCCTGCCGCCTCATCCGACACCAGCCTAGGCGGCAAGACTGAAGAAATCATGCACAGCTGAAAGGGTATTTGAAGTGGCCAGCGCAAACCAAAATCCCACACGGCGCGGGATTTCCCGGTAAACTGGCCCCATGCGCTATGGCGAGGGATTGCTGGAGGAAGTCCGGCGGCGGACCGATCTGGTCCAGCTGGTGGGCCGGCGTGTCAAGCTCACCCGCAAGGGGCGGGAGATGTGGGGCTGCTGTCCCTTCCACCAGGAAAAATCGGCCAGTTTCAAAGTCTCCAACGAGCGCCGGCTGTACAAATGCTTTGGCTGCGGCAAGGGCGGCGATGCCTTCCGCTGGCTGATCGAAACCGAAGGCCTGAATTTCCGCGAGGCGGTTGAGAAGCTGGCCGGCGAGGCCGGCGTGGAACTGCCCAAATGGTCGGTCGAGGACGAAGAGCGCGAGCAGAAGAAAAAATCGCTCTACGACATCGTGGAGCTGGCGGCGAAATTCTATGAGGCCCAGCTGTTCGAGCCACAGGGCCGCGAGGCGCGCGATTATCTGAAAGGCCGTGGCCTCGATGGCGCCGCAGCCAGGCAGTTCCGTCTTGGCTATGCGCCGTCCGGCAACGGCCTGATCGCGCATCTCACCGGCCACAATGTCACCCAGGACGATATGATCGCCGCCGGTCTGGCGCGCCCCGCCGAGGACGGCAGGCCGATGCGCGATTTCTTCTTCAACCGGGTGATGTTTCCCATTGGCGACGGGCGCGGGCGGATCATCGCCTTCGGCGCGCGGGCGCTGGAGGCCGACGCCAAGCCCAAATACATCAACACCGGCGAAACCCCGCTCTTTTCCAAGGGCACCCAGCTCTACAATTTCGCCACCGCGCGCGCCGCCGCCATCAAGGCCGGCACCATCATCCTGGCCGAAGGCTATATGGATGTGATCGCGCTGGTGCGGGCCGGCTTTGCCCATAGCGTGGCGCCGCTCGGCACCGCGCTGACCGAGGATCAGCTGCATCTGTTGTGGCGCACAGCGCCCGAACCGATCCTGGCCTTTGATGGTGACGCCGCCGGCCTGAAAGCCGCGCACCGCGCCGCCCACCTCGCTTTGCCGCATCTCAAGCCCGGTTACTCGCTGCGTTTCGCGTTCCTGCCTTCGGGGGAGGATCCCGACAGTTTCATCGCCGCCAATGGCGCCGGCGCGATGGCGGTGCTGCTGGAAAATGCGCTTCCGCTCTCCCAGCTGTTGTGGCGGGCCGAGACCGAGGGCAAGGACCTCTCCACCCCCGAGCGGCGGGCCGGGCTGGAGCACAGCCTGAAAGAGATCACCGACCGCATCACCGATCCCAAGATCGCCGACTATTACCGCCGGGGGTTCGAGCAGCTGGTGTTCGAAAATTTCAAACGGCGCGCCCCGGCCCCGACCGGCGCCACCCGGGCCCCGGTCCGGCCGCAAACAGGCCGGGATGGTAAATTCCGCGGCCCCTTCAAGTCCCGCCCCCTGCCGGGGACCCCGGAGGCGGTCTCGGCCAGTGTCCAGGGGTCGGCCCTGGTCCGGTCCGGGACGGCCGGGGCCCGGCATGCCAAGGAGCTGGAACTGGGCCGGTTGCTGCTGGAGGCCCCGGAAATTGCCCTGTCAGAGGCAGAATCGCTGGCGGTGCTGGATCTGGCCGACCCTTCGCTTGACAGGCTGCGCCACGAGCTTCTAAACCTCGCCGCCTCCGGCTCCAGCCTTGAAAAAGCTGGGGTTCAAACCCATTTGTCGCGTAAGGGAATGGCCGATTTGCTGGCGCGTTTTGCCGGTCCTGCGGTCGAAGACCCGCTCTCCAGTTTTCAGCGCGCCGTCCAGGACCTGCGCGAACTGGCTGGGCAGCAGACCGATGCGCGGCGCCTGTTGGAGCGTCGCAAACAGCGCTTCGACCGGCCCAACGATGGGCGCGGTCACTAGTTAGGGTAGATCACGCGTGACGAAAGCCTCTTCCAAGAAACCGGCAAAGCCCATCAAGAAGCCGGCCGCGAAAGCCGCCGCTTCCAAGTCGGTGCCGGCCAAGAAGGCCCCGGCCAAGCCTGCCAAAGCCGCCGCCAAGCCGGTGAAGGCTGCCGCCAAGACGGCTGCCAAGCCCGCGAGCAAGGCCGAAGCCAAGAAGGCCAAGCCGGAAAAGCTGACCAAGGCCCAGCTCGCCCAGATCGCCAAGGAAGAAAAAGCCAAGGCCAAGGCCGCCGCCAAGGCCGCCAAGACCGATGCCAAGGCCGCTCCCGTCTTGCCGCAGGCCAAGCCGGGCGCCAAGCCGCTTGCCAAGAAGCCGGGCGAGAACGAAACCCCGGGCGATGCGGATTCGCCGCTGCTGGACATGTCGGATGTCGGCGTCCGCAAGATGATCGCCAAGGCGAAAGCCCGCGGCTACGTCACCTATGACGAACTGAACAAGGTGCTGCCTTCGGACAAGACCTCGTCCGAGCAGATCGAAGACACGATGGCGATGCTCAACGAGATGGGCATCAACGTCATCGAAAGCGAAGAGGCCGAGGAAGGCGAGGAAGGCGGCGCGCTGGTTGCCGAAGGCGCCGGCAAGGCGCTGGCCACCACGCCCAAGTCCGGCGAACAGTATGACCGCACCGACGATCCGGTGCGCATGTATCTGCGCGAGATGGGCTCGGTCGAGCTTTTGTCGCGCGAAGGCGAAATCGCCATCGCCAAGCGCATCGAGGCCGGCCGCGAGCTGATGATCGGCGCGCTGTGCGAAAGCCCGTTGACCTTCGAAGCCCTGACCGTTTGGCGCGACGAGCTGAACGAGGGCAAGGTTCTGCTGCGCGACATCATCGACCTGGAAGCCATGTATGGCGCCGGTCCCGATGGCCAGCCGGTCGTGCCGCCGCCGGTGGGGCCCGATGGCCAGCCTTTGAACAATCCCGTCAACGGCGCGGCGGCCCAGCCCGCCCCGGTCGAATTCAAGAAGCCGGCGCCGCCCCCGCCGCCGCCCGCACCAAAGCCGGCGCCCGCGCCCAAGGCCGAAGGTGAAGAAGGCGAGGGCGGTGAAGCCGCCGCTGCCGCCGATGCCGGCGGGGAAGAAGATTTCGACGACGAGGGCAATCTGCCGCTCTCGGCGATGGAAGCCGCGCTGAAGCCCCAGGTGCTGGCGGCGCTGGACGCGATTGCCGGCCTCTACAAGAAGCTGGGCAAGCTGCAGGATGCCAGCGTCGAAGCCGCGCTGGCCAGCGACGAGCTTTCCACCGGCCAGGAACGCCGCTTCAAGAAGCTGCGCAACGAGACCATGGATTTGGTCAAGTCGCTCAAGCTCAACAACAACCGCATCGAAGCCCTTGTCGACCAGATGTACGGCATCAACAGGCGGCTGGTGGGGCTGGAAGGCAAGCTCTTGCGCCTGGCCGAAAGCCATGGCGTCGACCGTTCCGAATTCCTCAAGCAGTATTTCGGCAACGAGCTCGATCCCAACTGGGCGCGCCGCGTCGGCCGGCTCACCGGCATCGGCTGGCATGATTTCGTCACCGACGAGCGCGACAAGATCAAGTCCATCCGCGACGAGATCCAGCAGCTGGCCCAGGAAACCCGCCAGTCGGTTTCCGAATTCCGCCGCAATGTGCAGACGGTGCAGAAGGGCGAACGCGAATCCGGCGTGGCCAAGAAGGAAATGATCGAGGCCAACCTGCGCCTCGTGATCTCCATCGCCAAGAAATACACCAACCGCGGCCTGCAGTTCCTGGACCTGATCCAGGAAGGCAATATCGGCCTGATGAAGGCGGTCGATAAGTTCGAATACCGCCGCGGCTACAAGTTCTCGACCTACGCCACGTGGTGGATTCGCCAGGCCATTACCCGCTCGATCGCCGACCAGGCGCGCACCATCCGCATTCCGGTGCACATGATCGAGACCATCAACAAGCTGGTGCGCACCTCGCGCCAGATGCTGCATGAGATCGGCCGCGAGCCCACCCCGGAAGAACTGGCCGAACGTCTGGCCATGCCGCTGGAAAAGGTGCGCAAGGTCCTCAAGATCGCCAAGGAGCCGATCAGCCTCGAGACCCCCATCGGCGACGAGGAAGACAGCCATCTGGGCGACTTCATCCAGGACCCGAACGTGGTCCTGCCGATCGACGCCGCCATCCAGGCCAATCTGCGCGAAACCACCACCCGCGTGCTGGCCACGCTCACGCCGCGCGAGGAACGCGTGCTGCGCATGCGCTTCGGCATCGGCATGAACACCGACCACACTTTGGAAGAAGTGGGCCAGCAGTTCAGCGTGACGCGCGAGCGTATCCGCCAGATCGAGGCCAAGGCGCTGCGCAAGCTCAAGCACCCCTCGCGGTCGCGCAAGCTCAGAAGCTTCTTGGACAACTGATGCAACTCACCTTGCTCAAGGGCAAAATCCACCGGGCCACCATCACCCAGTGCGACCTGAATTATGAAGGTTCCATCTCGATAGATGCGAACCTGCTGGAGCGTTCCGGCATCCTGCCGCATGAGCAGGTCGATGTGCTCAACATCAACAATGGCGAGCGCTTCACCACCTATGCTATCCCGGCGCCGGCCGGTTCCGGCATCATCGGCGTCAATGGCGCGGCTGCCCGGCTCGCCCAGAAGGGCGATCTTGTCATCATCGTCGCTTATGCTCGGATGGAGGAAGCGGAAGCCAAATCCTTCCAGCCCCGCGTGGTGCTGGTGGACGCGGCCAATCGTCCGCTGCCGCCGGCCTTGCGCATTCTTGAAACCTGAAAAATTGAACTCCTAAGAGATCCATGCCCCGCCAAGACGACGAAAAATTCTCCAACCGCCTGGACACCGCCGCCAAGGCGCGCGCCGAAATGCTGGCCAAGGCCAAGGCCCGCGCCGAAGCCGCCAAGGCGACCGCGGACCAGCGGGCCCAGGAACGGCTCGCCATCGCCAAGGCCCGCGAAGAGCGCCTGGCCCAGCGCGCCGAGGAAAAGCGCCTGGCCGCCGAGGCGATCGAACGCGCCCGCCGCGAAGAGGAAGATCGCAAGCGCCGGGAAGAGGAAGAGGCAAAGGCCGCCGCCGAGGCCAAGAAGCGCGAAGAGGCGGAAAAGCTGGTCCAGCTGCTGGCTGAGCAGAAGGCCGCGCGCGATGCGCGCTATGCGGCGCGCAAGGATCGCCAGAAGAAGGGCAAGCGCTGATCTTTGGCTTGGCTTTTCCTAGCGAGCTAAAGCCACCATCGCAGGGCCGCTGCCCGGGGCGATCAATTGGGGCGTGGGCCGCGCGCATACCATTCCCGGGGGGTAGATCCGAGGCTAAGTCGCCTGAGACCGAGGACATTTTACCTCTGAGCCTCCACCCAAACTCGAGGCCGCTCCAAGCCGCTGAGCATACGGCCTAATTAATCCCCGTTGGCCGGTCCGCTAGAATCGGCATTCAATGCCCCGGAAAGGGGCGAGCTTTGGCAAAACGCAAAATATTCGCAGTCGGGTTGGATTTACCAGGCCCCGATTTTGAATTTGTCGACTTTGACTCCAATCGGACGTTTCTAGACGCCGATATTTGCCTCTTTCAGCCATCCTTGGGTCCTGTCAGTTACGACTATTCTGGATACCAGGGGCATGATCTTCTCGATCAATCTTCGTCCATAGACTTCAAGAAAAACTGCGCCCATTGGCGTAATGAAATCATAACGGCAGCTAACTCTGGAAAGTTAGTCGTGATCTTCATGGCAGCTCCCAAGGAACTCTATTATTTCACGGGTCGCCAAGAAGTCTCTGGTACTGGACGTAGCCAGAGGCGAACCAATATCGTTAATCCGTGCTCCAACTACGATTCTGTGCCCACCCTTGGCCGCGTAACGGCAAAGAACGGCACCTCTGTCAGGCTCACGAAAGATGCCGGCGCTTTTAAAGCTTATTGGGAAGAATTCTCTAAATACTCAGCCTACCAGGCCGAATTTGAGGCCAAAAGCGCGATCCCAATTCTCACCGCAGGTAATAGCGACAGGACCGTTGGAGCAATCGCAAAATCCGCAAGCGGTGGCGCCCTTCTTTTTGTGCCGATATTGAATATCGACACCTTCACCAAAACCAAAGATGGAAAAGAATATTGGACAGCCGAAGGTACAAAATTCGGGCATCGCTTGTCGGCGAGCTTGAGCAGTCTGGCTGAGGCTATTGAGAAGAAATCGCAGCTTACGCCGCCTCCAATGTGGACCTCATTGATAGAATATCGGTTGGCACGAGAAAGCATTCTGATGGGCGAAATTCGGGAGATCGCGACAAAAATTGAAGAATTGTCCAGCGAAAAGAGCGAGCGCGAGAAAAGACTCGTAGATGCCGGAATCTTACGACATCTGCTTTACGAGCAGGGGCGCCCCTTGGAAGCAGCCGTACTTGAAGCGATGAAGATATTTGGCTTTTCTGCTGAAAATGTTTCGAACGGCGATTCAGAATTTGATGTTGTGTTCGTGAGTGAGGAAGGACGGTGCCTGGGAGAGGTGGAGGGGAAAGAGACTAAGGCAATAAATATAGAAAAATTCAGCCAATTGGAGCGAAACATTCAGGAAGATTTCGCGAAAGAATACGTTTCAGAATATGCAAAAGCGGTTCTTTTTGGAAATGCGCATCGGCTAAAGCCTTTAAATGAAAGGGCGGATTTTTTTACGGAGAAGTGCCAATCGGCGGCGCGCCGAGTTGGCGCGGCGCTCGTCCGAACACCTGATTTATTTGGACCAGCGAAATATCTGCAAGAAACGCAGGATGTCGGCTATGCGAAGGCATGTCGCCAAGCGATTGTTTCGGCTGTGGGCGCGATAGTTATATTTCCCGCCGTACCGAATTCTCAACACGAGTAATTAAAGCTCACCGATATCCGCGGCTCGCGCGCGCCATTGGCTTCCACGCCATGGCGCAGCCAGCTTTCCCACAACAACAGCATGCCCGATTTGGGCGCAACATCCACGAACAGCCGGTTCTCGGGCCGCGCCTTGGCCTTTCGGGGCGGCGCGGCCATCATCATCGAAAGCCGCGGATCCTCGAAGCGGATGGCACCGGATTTGGGTGGCACGCTGACATAATAGGTGCCGCTGATCGCCGAATGGGGATGGATATGCGGCGCGTGGATCGCGCGCTTGTCCATCACATTGATCCAGAGACTGTCCAGAACCAGTTTCTTTCCGCCCAGGTCGAATTGCAGTTCCCGCGCGAAGGCCTGCACATGGCGCGCGATCTTGCGTTCCAGCGCATCGAACAGGCTGGCGCGCCGCGGCAGGTCATTCAGCGACGCATAAGAGGTATAACCGCCATAGCCGTGCTGGCGCGACCAGCGCTGGCCGGCCTTGTCTTCGGCCGCAACCCCCAGGCAAGTTTTGCCCAGCGACGGATCGGGCGCGATGCGTGCCTTGTAAAGCCGGGTGGCAAAGATATTCTGCGACATCTGCTCGGTCATGGTTAGCGAGTTTTTGACCATTGGGCTGGTAAGCCTGCGGCAAGTCAATCGGGATCAGACACATGGACAGCTTTACCCGCGTACCGGTCACCCTTGCCGCCATCGCCGCCATGACCCTGTTCCTGTCGGGCTGCATCGCGGTCGATGCCGCCAGCACGGTTGCCGGCACCGCCGTGGATGCGGGCACCTCGGTGGTTTCCACCGCCGGCGATATCGTGACGTCGCCGTTTGATAGCAGCGACTCGGACAGCGCCAAGAAACACTAATCTCCAATTCTGTCATGGCCCACACGCCGGTGGCCATGACATTTGGAGTTAAAACTTGTCCTTGCGGGCCCTGATCTCGCCAAAGGCGGCGACGGTGCCCGCCTTCTCCATGCCCAGGCTTTTGCGGATTTCCGGCATGTCCGGCCTCAGAAACGGATTGGTCTGTTTCTCCAATCCCATGGTCCCCGGCACGGTGGGTTCACTCTTGGCCCTGGCGGCTTTCACCTCCGCCACGCGTGCCTGAAGGACCGGATTGCCGGGCTCCAAGGTCAGGGCAAAGCGGCCGTTGCTTTCGGTATATTCGTGGCCGCAGTAAATCCTGGTTTCGTCGGGCAGGGTCATCAGCTTGCTGAGGCTGGTCCACATCATCTGCGGATCGCCTTCGAACAGCCGCCCGCAGCCCATCAGGAACAGCGTGTCGCCGGTAAAGGCGTTGCCATCGATCACAAAGGTGATGGCGCCGCTGGTATGGGCGGGTACTTCCAGCACCCTGATCTTGCGGCCGTCGAATTCCCAGCCGGAGGCCTCGTCCACGCCGACATCGATGCCGGGAATGCGGCCGGCATCCTTGCCTGGTCCCACGACTTTTGCGCCGGTTTCCTTTTTCAGCTCCAGATTGCCGCCGCAATGATCCAGATGGTGATGGGTGTTGAGAATGTGGGTCAGCTTCCAGCCCTTTTTCGCCAGGGCCGCGCGCACCGGCGCTGCTTCCGACGGATCAACCACGGCGCAGGAATTGCCCGATTTCACCAGATAGGCGTAATTGTCGCTCAGGCAGGGAACGATTTCGATCTCTGTGGCCATGGTGTCTCGCTAGTGTCCTGATTCCGAAATTTGCATCCTCTCTATATAGGGTCCAACGCAAATTTCGGAATCAGGACACTAGCAACCTATTGAATCCTGGTGTCGTTCTGGCTTCGAAGTTCGCCCCGACAGCGATATTGAAGACCTGCGAACTTCGAAGCCACGACACCAGGTGATCCAAGGTTAGCAAAAGCGGTTCTTTGAACAAACGCTTGAGAGGCCTATTCTCCCATCATGCCGCAGGATGTTCGCGATCTCGCCGCCTTTTACGACACCCCGCTGGGCCAGATGGCGCGCCGCGCGATCCAGCGCGAGATCCACCGCTTCTGGCCGGATGTGCGCAACTATCGCCTGTTGGGCTACGGCTTTACGCTGCCCTATCTGTCCGATTTCCGCGGCGTGGAGCGCGTCATCGCCGCCATGCCGGCGCCCCTGGGCGTGATCTGCTGGCCGCAGGACAAGAACGCGGCCCTGCTGTGCGAGGAAGACGCGCTGCCGTTTCCCGACGTCTTCTTTGATCGCATCCTGATCGTGCATGGCCTGGAATCCTCGGAGCATCTGCGCGCGCTGCTGCGCCAGCTCTGGCGGGTGCTGGCGCCGGAAGGGCGCGTCCTGCTGGTGGCGCCCAATCGCGCCAGCCTTTGGGCGCAGGTGCAGAAATCGCCCTTCGGCCATGGCCGCCCCTTTTCCCGGATGGAACTGGAAGGGCTGATGAAGGAAGCCCTGTTCGAACCCGGGCGCTGGGCGCGCGCTCTCTATGCCCCGCCCTTCGAGACGGTCACGGGTTCGGGCAACAATTGGGAAAAAGTGGGCCGGCGATTGTTCGGCGGCATCGGCGGCGTGCATGTGGTTGAGGCCGCCAAGTCGCTCTATGCGCCGGCGCTGCCCGCCTTGCCCAAGGGCGCGCGGGTGGCGCTGACGCCGACGTCGTGATCAGCTCTTCTTGAGCAGAAACACGCCGCCCTGGGCAAACAGGTTGGGGCCGAACACGCCATTGGTCAGGCTGGCCGGGTTCATCTTCGCGGTCTGGCCATTGTCGTTCAGGGCATGGGCCTCCACGATGGCGGCGCCGCATTCCCGGGTCAGGTCGACGAAATCGGCCAGGGTGCAAAGATGGATGTTGGGCGTCGCCCACCAGGAATAATCCAGCGCGCGGGTGCGCGGCATGCGCCCGCCGGTCAGAAGCGAAAGCCGCACTTTCCAATAGCCAAAATTGGGCAGTGAAATCGCCACGCGGCGGCCGATGCGAAGCAGATGCTCCATCACCACCCGGGGCCTCTCCGTCGCCTGGATGGTCTGGGACAGGATCACCGCGTCAAACACCTGGGCGGGATAATCCACCAGGTCGGTGTCGGCATCGCCTTGCACCACCGCCAGGCCGCGCGCCACGCAGGCATTCACATTGGCCTGGGAAATTTCGATGCCCCGGCCATCCACATTCTTGGCTTTCAGATGCTCCAGCAGCGCTCCGTCGCCGCAGCCGACATCGAGCACCCGCGCGCCAGGACGGATCATGGCCGCGATGGCGGCAAGATCGGGACGCAAGCTGTTCATGCCCCATCTACCGATGACAAGTCCATGGCCGCGTGATTGAGAAAGCCGCGCACGGTGGCAAACATTTCCGGCTCGTCCAGCAGGAAGGCGTCATGGCCCTTGTCGCTCTTGATCTCGACAAAGCTGACCTGGGCGGCGACCGCGTTCAGGGCATGCGCGATGCGCTTGTTCTCCACCGGCGGGAACAGCCAGTCGCTGGTGAACGAGATGATGCAGAAGCGCGCCGCATTCAGCCGGAACACTTCCGACAGCTGGCCGCCATGTTCCTCGGCCAGGTCGAAATAATCCATGGCGCGGGTGATGTAGAGATAGGAATTGGCGTCGAAGCGGTCGACAAAGGTCGCGCCCTGGTGATGCAGATAGGATTCGATCTGGAAATCCGGCGCGAACTGGAACGACAGCGCGGCGCGGTTCTGCAGGTTGCGGCCGAACTTGCGCTGCAGCGCCATCTCCGAAACATAGGTGATGTGCGCGGCCATGCGCGCCACCGCCAGTCCCTTGGAGGGCCTGGTGCCATGTAATTGGTATTCCCCGCCCTTCCAGTCGGGGTCGGCCATGATCGCCTGGCGGCCAACCTCGTGAAAGGCGATGTTCTGGGCGCTATGACGCGCGGCGCAGGCGATCGGCACCACGGCGCGCACGCAATCGGGATAGGACGCCGCCCATTGCAGGACCTGCATGCCGCCCATGGAGCCGCCGATCACTGCCAGCAGCTTGTCGATGCCCAGATGCTCGACCAGCCGCTTCTGCGCCCTGACCATGTCGCGAATGGTGACCAGCGGGAAATCCAGGCCCCAGGGCTTGCCGGTTTCCGGGTTGGTCTCGGCCGGCCCGGTCGAGCCCATGCAGCCGCCGATGACATTGGCGCAGATGACAAAGAAACGGTCGGTATCGATCGGCTTGCCAGGACCGACCATGGTGGTCCACCAGCCGGGCTTGCCGGTGAGGGGATGGTCGCTTGCCACGAACTGGTCGCCGGTCAGGGCGTGGCAAATCAGCACCGCATTGCTCTTGGCGGCATTCAGGCTGCCGTAGGTCATGTAGGCGACCGTGAAGGGCGCAAGCTCGCGGCCGCAGTCCAGCGGCAATGGCGTCTCGAAGGTGACGGCCATTCCGACATTCGCCGATGGCTGGGTCACCGGGCGCAGGAAACGGGGGGCCTCGGTCATTAACAGGGGCATCCTAAATCCTTGGAAGGCCGTAGCTAAGGCTGGCCAAGGATGAAGTCAACGAATGCCCCATGTCATAGCTGTCCTGCTTTGCTTTTGTGACGGTCGAGCCCTATCAATACCAGCCTTTTCAGCCTCGTTTGCCCCATGAGCCCAACGCCGAAGCCCGGTATCCTGGACGTCTCGCTCTATGTCGGCGGGCGCTCCGCCGTGCCCGGCGTGGCGAAGGTCTTCAAACTCTCCTCCAACGAGTCACCCATCGGCCCCAGTCCCAAGGCGATGGAGGCGCTGCACGCCGCGGCCCACGATCTGGAGCTTTATCCCGACGGCAGCGCGCGCGAGCTGCGCGAGGCCATCGCCCAGGTGCATGGCCTGGATCCGGACCGGATCGTGGTTGGCGGCGAGGGCTCCGGTCCCCTGTTGACCATGCTGGCCAACGCCTATCTGCAGCCCGGCGACGAAGCGGTGCTGAGCCGCCATGCCTTCCTGATCTACGAGATCATCACCCGCGCCAACAGCGCCGTGCCCGTGATTGTGCCGGAGCGGACCACCAACAGCGCCATCAAGGTCGATGTGGACGCGATGCTGGCGGCGGTGACGCCGAAGACGCGGATCGTCTATATCGCCAATCCCAACAATCCCACCGGCTCCATGTTGAACCGCGAGGAGATGGCGCGGCTGCATGCCGGCCTGCCCGAGAATGTATTGCTGGTGATCGACGCCGCCTATGCCGAATATGTCACTGCCAAGGATTACGAGGCGGGGATCGAGCTGGTCACGAAAAGCCAGAATGTGGTGATGACCCGCACCTTTTCGAAACTCTATGGCCTGGCGGGCCTGAGGCTGGGCTGGCTCTATGCACCCGCCGCCATCTGCGACGTGCTCAACCGCATCCGCGGGCCGTTCAACACCTCGACCATCCAGCAGCGGGCAGGCGCGGCGGCGGTGCGCGACCGCGAGCATTTCTGGGCCGCGGTGAAGCACAACAGCCAGTGGCTGCCCTGGGTCACCGCCGAAATCCGCAAAACCGGCCTGCGGGTGGACGACAGCACGGCCAATTTCGTGCTGATCCACTTCCCGGCGGATGGCGAGAAGACGGCGGCCAAGGCCGATGCCTTCCTCTCCCAGAACGGCGTCATCCTGCGCGGCGTGGCTGCTTACGGCCTGCCCGATTGCCTGCGCATGACCGTTGGCACGGAAGAGCAGAACCGTGCGGCGGTGTCGCTGATTCAGCGGTTCATGGCTCAGTAGAAGGGCGACAGGATCGCCTGGGCATCCAGCCCCGGCGCAACCACCTGGGACAGGTTCGCCTTTCCACCTCGCGCCTTCCAGTTGGCATCGGCATCGGGCCACGACGCTTCGCCCTTAAGCAGCGAGGTCAACGCATTGGCCCGGCTCAACGTGGCATAGACCTGCACCAGCTTGCGGCCGCCGGCGCCTTCCGCCTTCAACATCAGGTCCAGGTCGGCGCCATCGGGATCGCGCCGCATGTGCAGCTGGAAGCGGCCGATGGTGAAGTCCTTCGCCGCCAACCCGACAATCTCCAGATCGGCGCGGGTCAGGCCGCGCCCGTCCGCAATGCTGCTGGCGCGCAGTGCGCCCGGCAGAAAGCTGGCGCTATGGGCGGCACCCGCGCCGTCGGTCCAGGAAAGTTGTTGCCGGCCGGCGGCCTCATACACGGTCTTGGCGCGGCCATAGGTCAGGCTGTGCAGCGCGAATTTCTCGGCGTGCCATTGGAAGGGGCCATGCGCGCCCGCGCCCGCGATCCGGAAGTTGACAAAATCGGCATCGATGCGGAACGGAAAGCCGCCCACGCTGAGCGTGTCCCAGTCCAGGGTCATGCCGGGCACGGCCTCATGGCCTTTCAGCGCGGTGAGCTTCTTTTCAAAATCGCCCGCCGCAATCCACCAATGCACCATGGCGATCGCGGCCAGGGCGAGAAAGGTGCAGAAAGGCGCGTAAAGCCAGAAGCGGCTGGAATAATTCATCGCCGCGCAATCTAGCTACACTTCGAGTAACCGCAAGAGAGGCACGAGTCGCAGCCTTCCAGCTTCACGAAGCTGGCATCGCCGCAGCGCGGGCAGAAGCGGGCGCGCGCGCCTTCGGCCGGAATGTCATAGGCGCTGGGCAGGCCCGACAGGCTGGTCAGCCGCTGGCTCATGAAGCCGATCTCGATCAGATGGCGCTCGATCACCTCGCCGATGGCCGCCAGCAGCGAAGGGATGTAGCGGCCGTTCATCCATTGGCCGCCGCGCGGGTCGAAGATCGCCTTCAACTCTTCCACCACGAATGAGACATCGCCGCCGCGCCGGAACACTGCCGAGATCATGCGGGTCAAGGCCAGCGCCCAGGCATAGGCCTCCATGTTCTTGGAGTTGATGAAGATCTCGAAAGGCCGGCGGCGGCCGTCTTTCTCGATGTCGTTGATGGTGATGTAAAAGGCATGGTCGCTGTCCAGCCACTTGATCTTGTAGGTGCGGCCCAACAGTTCCTCGGGCCTGTCCAGGGGCTTGGTCATGTAAACCACGCCGCCGCTGGCTGGGCGGGGCTCGGGCAGGGGAAGCGGCAATTCGGGTTCGCGCCTGTCGCGGGTGATCACCGCTTCGGCGGGAATCGCGTCTTTGGGTTCCTCCACCGACAGCACCGAGCCGGTCACCTCATTGGGGCGATAGGTGGTGCAGCCCTTGCAGCCCGCCTCATAGGCTTCGCGATAAACATGCTCGAAATCCTCGAACGAGATCTCGCGCGGCACATTGATGGTCTTGGAGATGGCGCTGTCGATATAAGGCTGGGCGGCGGCCTGCACCTCCAGGTGATCGGCCGGCGACAGTGTCTGGGCATTGACGAAGTAATCCGGCAAGGCGGTGTCAGTACCGAACGTCTGGCGAAACACGCGCACGGCATAATCGCTGACCTGCTCTTCACGCCGCGTGCCGTCGGGCTGCAGGACCTTGCGGGTATAATGGAAGGCAAAGACCGGCTCGATGCCGCTGGAGACATTGTCGGCGAACAGCGAGATGGTGCCGGTCGGCGCGATCGAGGTGAGCAGGGAATTGCGGATGCCATGTGCCGCGATGGCGTTGTAGATGTCCGGCGGAAGCCGCTGGATGTGCGGCCGCGCCAGATAGGGGTTCATGTCGTAGAGCGGAAAAGGGCCTTTTTCCCGGGCCAGTTCCACACTGGCGCGATAGGCGGCATGGCTCATCGCCGCCAGCCAGGTGCGGATCAGCTCCAGGCTCCTGGACGAGCCGTATTTGACCTTGCAGAAGATCAGCGCGTCGGCCAGGCCCGTGACGCCCAGCCCGATGCGGCGCTTGGCGCGAGCCTCCTGCGCCTGGGCAGCAAGCGGAAAGCGCGACACGTCGATGGCATTGTCCATCATCCTGACCGCGGTCGCGGTCAGTTTTTCCAGCTCGGCGATGTCGAGAGCGGCTTCGTCGCTGAAAGGGTTCTTCACCAGCCTGGCCAGGTTGATCGAGCCCAACAGGCAGGCGCCATAGGGGGGCAGAGGCTGCTCGCCACAGGGGTTGGTGGCGGAAATGGTCTCGCAATAACCCAGATTGTTCTCTTGGTTGATGCGGTCGATGAAGATCACGCCCGGCTCGGCATAGTCATAGGTCGAGCGCATGAGGTTATCCCACAGCGCCTTCGCCCTGACGGTGCGATAGACCTTGCCTCCAAATTGCAGGTCCCAGTCGGCATCGGCTTTCACCGCCGCCATGAAGGCGTCGCTCACCAGGACCGACAGGTTGAAGTTGGATAGCCGGCCTTGTGTGCGCTTCGCGGTGATGAAATCCTCGATGTCGGGATGATCCACGCGCAAGGTCGCCATCATGGCGCCGCGGCGCGAGCCGGCGCTCATGATGGTGCGGCACATCGCGTCCCACACATCCATGAAGGAAACGGGTCCCGACGCGTCCGCACCCACGCCGGCGACGCTGGCGCCCTTCGGTCGCAGGGTGGAAAAATCATAGCCGATGCCGCCGCCCTGCTGCAGCGTCAATGCCGCCTCGCGCAACGCAGAGAAGATTCCGTCCATGGAATCCTCGATCGTCCCCATCACAAAGCAGTTGAACAAAGTGACGTTGCGGCCCGTGCCCGCGCCGGCGAGGATGCGTCCGGCGGGCAGGAATTTGTGGCCGGCCATCACGCGCGCGAAGCTCAGCGCATGCCCCATGCGGTGGTCCGGCGCCTCGGCCTGGGCCAGCGCCAGCGCCACCCGGCCCCAGCTGTCGGCCACGTCATGGTCGAGGGGCGTGCCGTCCGGCGCCTTCAGCCGGTACTTCATGTCCCAGATCTGGTGGGAAATATCGCTCATCGGGGTGGTAACAAACACATCTCGCAGCGGGTTCGCCACCTTGGCCTGCCCACCTGGCTAATATGGTGTTGTGCCCGCGGCTTTCCAGTCGGTCAAGTAATTGATTTATTTAGGAATTTTTGGCGCTGCCGGTCGATCTGCAGCCGGTACAGGAAGACGATCCGCTTCCACAGGCTTTCCCCGAAACGGGCCGCGTGCAGCAGGGCGTAAAGCTCGACCAGACGGCTCTTCAGCAAGGCGGGATCGGCGTCCTTCTCCAGATGCTCGTTGAGCAGGATGTAGGGAGATGCCGCGGACAGGAAAACCGGAATGCCGCGTTGGATCAGCCGCGCCACATAGGCGGCAAAGGCGGGGCGGGTGACCGCGCTTTCGCCGCTCATGACCGCCAGATGCACGCCATAAGGCGCATGCTTCCAATGGGCGGGCAATTCTGCCGGCGCCTTTCGCATCGCCAGCACGCCGCTCAAGTCGGGCCGCCAGTCATCACCCATGTCGTCGAACAGCCGCCAGCCGCAGAGAAACTCCCGGCAGACGGCCGGCCGCTTCCCATAGATGCCGCACCCCGATTGCGTCAGATGCTGGCAGGGCACACGCGCTTTCTTGTGCAGCTGTGGCGTCGCGATCTTCAACTCCACACAGCAGGCCTGACAGGGCCCGCAGGCGCGCTTGGCCAGCGCCGTCACGAGGCGAGCAGCCGGCTGGTGGCGGTCTCGATCCTCTCTTCCAGCAGCGCCATGAAGGCGGGGCGCTTCATGCCTGGCGCGATAGGCTCGAGAAATTCCAGCACGATGGTGCCAGGCCGCTTGAGAAATCCAGTCCAGTGCACACCCGAATTCAGCGCCACCGGCACGCAGGTCACATCCAGCATGGCATACAGGCCCGCCACGCCAGGCTTATAGTCCGGTGCAGCCCCCGGCTTTTTGCGCGTGCCTTCCGGGAAGATGAGGATGGGGCGGCGCTCTTTCAGAACCTTCTGCGCCGCGCTCGCCATTTTGCGCAAGGCGCGCGCGCCAGCGCCGCGGTCGATGGCGATGGCGGTCGCCTTCCACAAAAACCAGCCATAAAAGGGAATATGGAGCAATTCGCGCTTGAGCACGGTGGCGGGTGCATCCAGCACCAGATACAGCGCCATCGTGTCCCACATGCTCATATGCTTGGCTGCGACCAGCACCGCTCCCTTGGGCGGGCGGCCGCGAACTTCCCAGTCAATGCCGGCAAAGGCTTTCAGGCCCAAGAAGGTTGTGCGCGACCACAGCCTGGCCAGCCAGACAGTGGCGCCGCGCGGCAATATCAGCACCGGCAGGAACAGCAGTGACAGAATCGTGGTGACGGTCAGGAACCACGCCATGAACAAGACCGAGCGCAACCAAATGATCATTTGGACAGCCGCGTGGTCACCAGGCTGGCGAGATATTTCACATATTCGCGATGCAGAAGCTGGATGGTGCGCGGACGCCGCCACCAGCCGCCCAGATCGATGCCGGGCTGGTCCACCGGATAGGCGATCAGGGTGACCTCGGGCAGCTGATGGGCAAATTCCTGCATGGCGCGGGGCATGTGATAGCGGCTGGTCACGATCACCAGGCTGTCGAAGCGGTTTGATCGCGCCCAGTTGGCGGCTTCCGCGGCATTGCCATGGGTGTCTTCGGCGGCATAGCCGATATCGGCGCAGCAGGAAAAGCGCTGGCTTCCCCCCGCCATCTTGCCCAGGGTTTCCTTGCTGGTCTCCTGCGACACGCCGCTGATCAACAGCCTTTTGCCGACGCCACGCTCCAGCATTGCCACCGCCGCATCCAGCCTTTCGCCGCCGCCGGTCAGGGCCACGATTCCGTCCGCAGCGGGCAACTGCGCCGGCGCGCTGGGCAGGTTGCTGACGAACAGCAAAAAGCCCAAGGCGTAAGCAAGCACCGCCAGAAAGATCACGCCCAGGAAAACGCGCAAAACGCCAAGGCTCCAATGCGAAGCGCAAGAATAGCAAAGCGGCTTGTGCGAAGGCCAGACCAAGCTTGGTCTAGTAGATGGCCTTGACCACCATCAACACCGAGAAGCGCGCCGTCGCCCAGGCGATCAGCGAGGTGGCCACCGGCACCGCCAGAAGCCATGGCACCTCGCTCCAGCGCAGCGCCAGAGGCGGCAGGAAGGGAACCGCCTCCACGCCAAAGGACTCAAGCCCCCCCGCGCCCAGGAAGAACAGGCCGGCGAACAATGTGCCCAAAGCCGCGGCAAACAGGGCGGAAACAAAATAATGCCACTCCACGGCGCGGGCGATGAAACCGGGCAGCGCCCCCATCTGGTGCAGCAGCGCCACCATCTCATGATGGGCGTCCAGCCCCGCACGGGTGGCGAATGAGACCGCCGCGGCCGTGGCGCCGGCGATCAGGAGCAATATTCCGTAAGCGGAATAACGCACGGCATCGGCCAGCCCGCGCAGCCGCGCGATCCAGCGGCGGTGATCGTCCACGCTGGCATGGGGCGCGGCCTGTTTCAGGCGTGCCGCCAGTCTTCCCACATCCACATCTTCGCCGGGTATGATGGCGGCGTCGATCAGCCGGGGCAGGGGGATGCCCGAAACCGCACCGTCCTTGCCGATCCAGGGCTCGACCAGGGCATTGATCTCCGCATCCGACAGCGGCGCGGCGTGCGCGATGCCGGGCGTGGCCTGCAACACCGCCAGTGCGGCCTTGGTCTCTGTGTCCAGGCCGGCGCGCGCGTCGCCATCTTCCGGCGGCATCACCTGCACGGTAATGCGGTCCGACAGTCCGCTCTGCCAGCCATGGGCGGCACGGGTGGCGACCAGCGACGCACCCAGCGCCAGGGCGGCCAGGAAGGCCATCACCGCGATCACGAAATCCAGCGGCGCGGCGCCCTTGTCGCGCGGCAGGATATAGGTTGCGCGTTCCCTCATTTGGTCGGCCTCAATTCCACCAGCCGGCCCTCGATCAGCCGCATCTCGCGCGCCCGTGTCGCCTCGATCAGGGCGCGGTCATGGGTGGCGATCAGGACGGTGGTGCCCAGCCGGTTCAGTTCCGCGATCAGCCGGATCAGCCGCGCGCCCATTTCGGGATCGACATTGCCGGTGGGCTCGTCGGCGATCAGAAGATCGGGCCGTGCCACAACGGCACGGGCGATGGCGATGCGCTGCTGCTCGCCGCCCGAAAGGGTGGCAGGACGCGCATCCATCCGGTCCCCCAGCCCCACCCAGGACAAAAGCTCACGCACATCATGGGAAAACTCGCCGCCTTTCTTGCCCGCCAGCCTCAGCGGCAAGGCGACATTGTCGAAAGCCGAGAGATGATTCAGCAGCCGGAAGTCCTGAAACACCACCCCGATGCGGCGCCGGATGGCGGGCAGGTCCTTGCGGTGGGCGGTGGCCAGTTCGGTGCCGAACAGGGTGATCAGGCCGCGGCTAGGCGGTTCGGCGACATAGATCAGCTTGAGCAGGGTGGTCTTGCCGGCCCCCGACAGGCCGGTCAGGAAGGTGAAAGAGCCCGGCTCCAGCGAGAAACTGACATCGCGCAGCACTTCGGGGCCTGAGCCATAGCGCATGCCGACATTTTCGAAGCGGACCATGGGGGCAACATACTCATGAGATGGCTTGCGGTCATGGGCCCCGGCCCGTATTTTTCATATGTTTTTCAACGGCTAGGGTCGTGGTTTCGAAGTTCGCGCATCGCGATATCAGGCTCTGGGCGAACTTCGAAACCGAAACGACCCTAGAACTCAAAAGGTTGCTAGTGTCCTTCGATTCCGAAATTCGTCTGGAGCCCGATATAGAGATCATGCGAATTTCGGAATCGGGACACTAGCGCATGATTCTCACCTGTACCTCCTGTGGTACGCGCTACTCGGTGGACGGGTCGAAATTCCCCGCTGCCGGGCGCACGGTGCGTTGTGCCAAGTGCGGCAACAGCTGGCATCAGGCCCCCGAAGCGCCCGCCGAAGAGCCGGCGGCAGAACCGCTGCCCTCCGTCGCACCGGCGGGGGACGTGCGCGCCGAACAGAGCCAGCCGGAAAGCTTTGATTCGTTCCAGGCCGGCCCCTCGCCGACCCGCGCCTTCGCGCCGCAGGCCGCGATTGCCGAGCCGCGCGCGCCTGTCGGGCCGATCCTGGCGGTGATCGCGGGCTGGGCCGCGCTGATCGCGGTGGTGCTGCTGATCGCGGTGTCGGCGGTGCTGTATCGCCAGCACATCGTGGTGCTGTGGCCGCAATCGGCGGGCGTCTACAACAGCCTGGGCCTGAAGGTGAACACCAGCGGCATCGATTTCCGGTCGGTGGATTATCGCCGCGAGAGTGAAGACGGTCAGGTGGTGCTGGCAGTCACTGGCCAGATCGTCAATTCCGGCTCGCGCCAGTTGCCGGTGCCGCAGACCGTGCGCGTCACCTTGAGCGATGCGAGCAATCACGAGCTTTATCACTGGACCTTCAAACCCAACGCAACGGTCCTGGGACCGGGCCAGTCGGTGACCTTTGTCACCCGGCTGTCCAGTCCCCCTGCCGCTGCCCGCCATCTGGAAGTGCGTTTCGCCAAAGATGGCTCCTGACATCCTTTTCACCGCCGAACAGATACAGGACCGGGTGCGGGCCATGGCGCGGCAGATCGCGCACGCGCCGCTGGTGCCCGATATCTGCATGCCGGTGCTGGTGGGAGGATTCGTTTTCGCTGCCGACCTGCTGCGGGCGCTGTCCTGGGAAGGCGTTTCGCTGGATGTGGAGATGATCTGGCTCAGATCCTATGGCGACAAGCGCGTGGCCAGCGCGATTTCGATGATCGCGGGCCCGTCGGAACAGATTGCTGGCCGCCATGTGCTGGTGGTGGACGGCGTGCTGGATGCCGGCCGCACCGTGGCAAAGGCCGTGTCCCTGATCCAGGCCGCCGGCGCGGCCAGCGTGCAGGTCGCGGTGATGTTGGACAAGGAGCGCGCCGATCGGGTGGCCAAGGCCGACTTTGTCGGCTTCCTGGTCGGCAATGATTTTGTCGTGGGCTATGGCATGGACGATGCCGGGCGTTATCGCGGGCTGCCCTATATCGGCAAGGTGCCGACGTAAGTTTTTAATGGTCGCGCCGCGAGGCTTTCGCGTCGCTCAAGTTCGCGGTCGCTCCTAGAACGCTTTCAATAGCCGGTCGATGTAATCGCGTTCGGCCTGCGGCCGGTTCATCTGGGCGGCGCGGCGGCGCAATTCTTCCAGGATGGCGCGAGCGCGCGCCAGATCGGCCTGGCCGGGAATCTTGATGCCGGTACTGCCCAGGGGATTGCCGGTCCGGCCCAGCGGATCTTCCTTGCCGCCGGCCTGACGGCCGTTGGGATCGGCTTCATCGGCCAATGCCTGTGCGCCCTGGCGCAGGGCGTCCAGCGCCTGGTTCTGGGCGCTGCCCGAATTGCTGAAATCCTTGCGGCCCAAGGCCTGACCGGATTCCCCCATGGCCTTGCCCGCCTCGCGCAGCTTTTCGGCCGACTTGCCGTCCATGCCTTTCAGCGAATCCTGCAATTCCTTTTCCAGGTCGTTCTGCTGCTTCTGCAGGCCCTGTGCCCCACCATCCTTGGGATCGGCCTGGCCCTGTTGCTGGCGGAAGGTCTTGTCCAGCAGATCGCGCTGCTTGTTCATCAAGCCGCCGAATTTCTGGATGGCGTCATTCAGCTTCTTGTTCTGGGGCGATTGCTGCCCGCCACTACCACCCGCGCTTTGGGTAGTGTGCATGTTTTCCAGCATCGATTGCAGCACCGCCATCAGCTTGGCGGCGGCTTCGCGGTCGCCGGCCTGCGATAGTTGCTGGATGGTCTTGAGCAGGGTGTTGATGTCGTTCTCGCCCAGGGTCTTGGTGCCGGGCGGCAGGGCGGCTTCGCTCTGGGCCGTGGGATTGGCGGCCATCGCCTGCATATAGCGCTGCATGGCTTCATTGTAGCGCTTGAGCAGTTCGTCGATCACCTCCTGGGGGGCGCCTGACGCCAGCGCCGCCATGATCATCATCTGCAGCTTGCGCAATTCTTCCGCCGCCGACAGCAGACCGCCACGTTCCAGCTTCAGCGCCGTCTGCCACAACAGATCCTCGACCCGGGCGATGTCGGCATCGGACTTCGCCGTCTTCACGCCGGCCGAGGCGTTGCGCAGCGCCAGAAAGATATCGTGCTTGTCGCTGTAGAAACGGTCGGGATCAATGGTAAGCGCATCCAAGGTCAGCATGACGATCTGGCGCCCGGCGGCATCGGCGGTGGCCAGATGCTGGCGCTGCTCGATCAGGGCGCGGGCCAAGGGATCGGTGAACACGCGCGCCGGAATCTGGAAGCTGAACGTCGCGCTGGTGCCGACCTGGCCGATCGCATCGCGTGCTTCCAGCCGCCCGTCCACGGTCAGGCCGGCATAGGGATGGCTGGTGAGATCGATATAGCTGGTCTGGTCTATGGCCCGCGCCGATGATTGCGGCAACGGCAGTTCCACGATCAGCGGCTTGCCATGCCCGCCCTTGGGACGCAGCACCGCGCGCGCACTGGCCACGCCATAGTCGTCATGGGCCTTGAAGGCGAATTTGGTCGCCTTCTGCTCGGTCGCGCTGGGCTTGGCCGAAAGCGAAATCGTCGGCGCCGTGTCGGGCACCGCGCGCACATACCATTTTCCGATGGCGCGGCCGCCCACCTGCACCCGGACCCGCGCATCGGTGGACAGGATGACATTGCTGGAATATTCGCCGTCCTCGCCGGCAAAGCGGGGCGCGGCATTGTTGCCGGCCATCAGGCCGGGGCGGCGCGGCGCCCCATGCACCCTGAGATTCAGGACCGACCCCTGCGGCACCATGACGGTGTTGGGATCGCCGGGATGCAGGCTGGTCAGCGACAGGCCGGTGTAAGGCGGCGGATCGACCCAGGCATCGATGGTGGCGGATGCGCCGGCGCCGCTGTCAAAGGCCGAGATCAGCCGCGTGCCGGTGTCGCTGCGCGCCAAGACCAGGCTCGCGGCCAGTGCGATCAACAGATACCAGCGCAACCCCTGCGGATCGCGCTCGGCCAGGCCGGTGCGCGGCGGCGCGATGCGAAAGCGCCCGGGCATCGGGCGGGCCTGATGCAACTGCCACAGCGCGCGCGAAAAAGGATCATCGCCCACCAGCACATCGTTGCGCTCCGAGATCGGGCGGTGCTTGAGGTTGTTGTCGCGCTCCAGCCGGCGTTCGGCATCGAGGCTGCGCGGCCAGGTGAAATCCTCAAACCCGTCGACCAGCGACAGGGCGCTGGCGGTGATGGTGGCGGCCAGGCACAGCGCCTGCAGCGGCCAGGCAATGAAAGCGAAGACGCCGGTCAGGGCCAGGGCAAGATAGAAGCCGATGAAACCGACCGCCGGCCACAGCCGGGGCAGGAATTTTTCCAGGGCGAGGACCGCGCGCGCCAGAACGATTTTCTGGGCGATCCGGCCCGCCAGCGGGTCAGCCGGAAAGCCAGTCTGGGATGCGGTCCTTGGCGATGAGATCGGCATACGTTTCTCTGGGCCTAACGATGCCCCATTGGCCGCCGTGAACCAAGACTTCCGGCACCCGCGGGCGGGCATTGTAGTCGCCCGCCATCACCGCGCCATAGGCGCCGGCCGATAAAATCGCCACAAGATCGCCGCTTTTGAGTTCCGGCAACGGCCGGTCGGCGGCGAAAAGGTCGCTGGTTTCACAGACCGGACCCACCACGTCATAGCGAGGACGGGGCGCGCCGGTCGCGGGTTCCCGCACCGGAACGATCTCATGGAAGGCGTCATACATGGCCGGGCGGATCAGGTCGTTCATGCCGGCATCGATGATCAGAAAAGTCTTGGCATCGCCGCGCTTCACATAGATCACCCGCGACACCAGCACGCCCGCATTGGCGGCGATCAGCCGGCCCGGCTCGAAGGAAAGCGTGCAGCCGAAGTCTTTGGTCACCCGCGTCACCATCGCACCATAGGCGGTGGGATCGGGCGGGGGATTGTTGTCACGTTCGTACGGCACGCCCAAACCGCCGCCCAGATCCAGGCGGGTGATGGCGTGGCCATCGGCGCGCAGGGTCGCCACCAGCTCGCCAATGCGCCGGAACGCCAGTTCGAACGGCTCCAGATCGGTGATCTGGCTGCCGATATGCACATCGACGCCGACGATCTCGATATTCTTCAGGGCGGCGGCATGCGCATAGGCTTCGCGGGCATGGGCAAAGGGAATGCCGAACTTGGTTTCGGCCGTGCCGGTATTGATCTTGGCGTGGGTGCGGGCATCCACATCCGGATTGATGCGCAAGGTCACGGGTGCGCGCTTGCCAAGCGAATGCGCGACGGCATCCAGCGCCGCCAGCTCCGGCTCGCTTTCCACATTGAACTGATAGATGCCCGCTTCCAGCCCGGCGCGCATTTCCGCAGGCGTCTTGCCTACGCCGGAAAAGACGATCTTGCCGGCCGGGATGCCGGCCGCCAGCGCCTTGGCCAGTTCGCCGCCCGACACCACATCGGCGCCAGCACCAAGACGGCCCAAGGTCTTGAGCACTGCCAGATTGTCATTGGCCTTGACCGCGAACGCGACCAGCGAGCCTTTTGGCAGGGCGCCGGAAAAGACCTTGAAGTGCCGCTCCAGGGTGGCGGTGGAATAGCAATAGAAAGGCGTGCCGACGGCGTCCGCCAGCCGGTCCAGCGGCACCTCTTCGGCGCACAGCACGCCGTCCTTGTATTCAAAATGATTCATCTCGGTTCAACGCCCAAGGGGATAGGGCGGCCTGGAGGGATCGGGCGTGTCCTTGGACGTGGACTGGCCATTGGGCTTGACCAGATCGTTCTTCACGCCACAGCCAGCAACAGTCAGTGCGAGCAGGATGATGGGAATGAGCTTTCTCATTTGAGGACGCTCCGCCAGTGAATCAGCTGTTCCTTGACCCGCGCCGGCGCGGTGCCGCCCAGGCTCATGCGCGAATTCACGCTGGCCTCCGGCGACAGCACCTTGAATACGTCCGCCGAGATGGCGGGATCGACCGTCTGCATGTCGGCAAGCGGCAACTTGTCCAGGGTGACGCCTTTTTCTTCCGCCAGCTTCACGATGGAACCGGCAATATGATGGGCCTCGCGGAACGGCTTCTTCAGCACGCGCACCACCCAGTCCGCCAGATCGGTGGCGGTTGGAAAGCCCGGCTCGCAGGCCGCGCGCATCTTTTCCGGCTGGGCCGTCAGGTCGGCGATCATCGCCGCCATCGCCGCCAGACAAAGCTCCAAAGTGTCGGCGGCGTCGAACACCCGCTCCTTATCTTCCTGCAGATCGGTGCCATAGGTCAGCACCAGGCCCTTGACCACAGTGGCCAGCGCCACGAAATCGCCCAGCACCCGCCCGGTCTTGCCACGGATCAGCTCGGCGGCGTCCGGATTTCTCTTCTGCGGCATGATGGAAGAGCCGGTGGTGAAGGCATCCGACAATTTCACAAAACCGAAAGCGGGTGTGGACCATTGCACCAGCTCGCCGGCCAGCCGCGACAGGTGCACGGCACAGATCGAGCAGGCCGCCAGATATTCCAGCGCGAAATCGCGCGCCGAGATCGCGTCCATGGAATTGCGCATCGGCCGCGCAAAGCCCAGCGTGTGGCTGGTTGCGTCACGGTCGATGGGGAACGAGGTGCCGGCCAGGGCGGCGGCGCCCAGGGGCGATTCATTCAGCCGCTTCCTCGCATCCTCGAACCGGCCGCGGTCGCGCCCGAACATCTCGACATAGGCCATCATGTGATGGGCGAAGGTCACCGGCTGAGCCACCTGCATATGGGTGAAGCCCGGCATGATGGTGTCCAGATGCTTTTCGGCCTGGGCATAGAGCGCCCGCTGCAAAGCCAGCAGGCCCTGGTCGGCGCGCTCGCAGGCCGCGCGCACCCATAGCCGGAAATCGGTCACCACCTGGTCGTTGCGCGAGCGCGCGGTGTGCAGGCGGCCTGCCGCTGGACCGATCAGTTCGGCCAGCCTGGCCTCGATATTCAGGTGAATGTCTTCCAGCTCGCGCTTGAAGGCGAAGGTGCCGTCGGCGATTTCCTTCTCGATGACGGTCAGCCCGTCCAGGATCTTCTGGCCGTCATCCTTGGAGATGATCCCTTCATTGGCCAGCATGCGGCAATGCGCGCGGCTGCCCGCCAGGTCCTCGGCCGCGAGCCGCTTGTCGAAATCGATCGAGGGGGTAATCTCCCTCATGATGTCGGCGGGGCCGGTGGCGAACCGCCCACCCCACATTTTGTTGGTGCTCATCCTGTAATCCAAAGGGCCATGACCAAAAAAATCATCATCAGCCTGGCCGTGATCGCTGCGCTTGCGTTGGGCGTTCTATATGGGAAAGGCCTGCTTTCTGTCCATCAGGGCTTCGAGCCGCCGGCCTCGCTGGCGGTGCTGAAGCTGGAAAAAGCGCCCAAACCCGCCCCCGATGTGCATTTCACCGACGCCGCGGGGGACCGTCATGCGCTGGACGCGTTCCATGGCCGTTACGTGCTTTTGAATATGTGGGCCACCTGGTGCGGCCCTTGCGTTAACGAACTGCCGTCCCTGGCCCGGCTGGCCGAGTTCGCGCCCGGCCTGAAGGTGCTGGCCATCGATACCGACCACGAAAAGGTCGATGCCGCCGCATTCCTGAAAAGCCATAATGCCGGCTCGCTGCCGGTCTATGTCGATTCCGACCGGATGCTGCTGCGCAGCTTTGTGGTGCCCGGCCTGCCCACCACCATCCTGATCGGACCCGACGGCAAGGTGATCGCGCGCGCGGAAGGCCCGGCCGATTGGGGGACGCCGGAGGCGGTTGCCTACTTCAAGCGGATAACAGGAACCTAGCGCGGTTCTTTTGCGTCGTGAGTTCGTCGCGCCATCGCTCATGTACTATTCGTACACATCGCTCGGCGCTCCTGCTCACGCCGCAAAATTCCTCGCTACTGGAAAAGATCAGCGGGTAGGAACAGGATGCTCGCCGCGATAGTCGTAGAAACCGCGACCCGTTTTTCTGCCCAGCCATCCGGCTTCGACATATTTCACCAACAGCGGGCAGGGGCGGTATTTGGAATCCGCCAGGCCTTCATACAGAACCTGCATCACCGACAGGCAGGTATCCAGGCCGATGAAGTCGGCCAGCTGCAAGGGGCCCATGGGATGATTGGCGCCCAGCCGCATGGCGGTATCGATGGCATCCACATTGCCCACGCCTTCATACAGCGTGTAGACCGCCTCATTGATCATCGGCAGCAGAATGCGGTTGACGATGAAGGCGGGGAAATCCTCGGCATAAGCCGCGGTCTTGCCCACCCGCTTGACGATCTCCAGCGCCGCCTGGAACGTCGTGTCATTGGTGGCGATGCCGCGGATCACTTCCACCAGCTGCATCACCGGCACCGGATTCATGAAATGCAGGCCGATGAAATTCTCCGGCCGGTCGGTGGCGGCGGCGAGGCGCGTCACCGAAATGGATGAGGTGTTGGTGGCGACCATGGCGGTCGGCGAGATGCGCTTGCACAGATCCTGGAAGATCTTCTTCTTGACCGCCTCGTCCTCGGTTGCGGCCTCGATCACCAGGTCGCGGTCCTGAAGGTCGTCCAGCGTCTGGGTGACGCGGATTCGCGCCAGCGCCGGCTTGATCTGATCTTCGGCGATCAGGCCTTTATGCGCCTGGCGCTGCATGTTCTTTTCGATGAGACCGACGGCCTTGGCCAGCTGGTCCTTGTTGATGTCGTCCAGCACCACGTCATAACCCGCCAGCGCCAGGACATGGGCGATGCCCGTGCCCATCTGGCCCGCACCGATGACGCCGATCTTTTCAACTGCCATGTTACACCACGCCTTTACTTGTAACCGCGCTTGCTGAGTTCACCGTCAAGCTCCGGCAGAATCTGGAACAGATCTCCCACCAGTCCGTAGTCCGCGACCTGGAAAATCGGCGCCTCGGAATCCTTGTTGATCGCCACGATCACGCGGGAATCCTTCATGCCGGCCAGATGCTGGATGGCGCCGGAAATGCCCACCGCAATGTAAAGATCGGGCGCCACCGCCTTGCCGGTCTGGCCCACCTGGTAATCGTTGGGCACAAAGCCCGCATCGACCGCGGCGCGCGACGCGCCCACCGCGGCATGCAGCTTGTCGGCGATGGAATCCAGCAGATGGAAATTCTCCTTCGACCCCAATCCGCGCCCGCCCGAGATCACGATCTTGGCGGAGGTCAGTTCGGGACGTTCGGATTTCGACAGCGCCTCGCCGGCAAAGGATGAGAGGCCCGGATCGGCCGCGGCCGCAATCGTCTCGACCGGGGCATTGCCCCCTTCGGCGGCCGCCTTGAAAGCGGTGGTGCGCACGGTGATGACCTTCTTGCCCGCCGGCGCCTGAAGCGTCTCGATGGCATTGCCGGCATAGATGGGCCGCTCGAAGGTATCGGGAGACACGACCTTCAGGATTTCGGAAATCTGTCCCACGTCCAGTTTGGCGGCTACGCGCGGCAGGAAATTTTTTCCCGTGGTGGTCGCCGGCGCCAGGATGGCATCGTATTTGTCGGCAACCGACAGGATCAGCGCTTCCATCGGCTCGGCCAGCTGGCGCGCATAAGGCGCGGCATCGGCCAGCAGGACCTTTTCCACGCCGGCGATTTTCGCGGCCGCATCCGCGACGGCGCTGCAGTTCTGGCCCGCCACCAGCACATGTACCGGCGTGGAAATCTCCGCCGCCGCCGTCACCGTCTTGTGGGTGGCGTCTTTCAGCACGGCATTGTCGTGTTCGGCGATTACCAGCGATGCCATCACAGCACCCCGGCCGCTTTGAGCTTGTCGAGCAGTTCGCCGACATTGGCCACTTTCACGCCGCCGCCGCGCTTGGGCGGCTCGGCGATCTTCAACACCTTGAAGCGCGGGGTAATGTCCGCGCCAAGATCGGCCGGCGATTTTTCCGCGATGGGCTTTTTCTTGGCCTTCATGATGTTGGGCAGCGAGGCATAGCGCGGCTCATTCAGGCGCAGGTCGGTGGTCATCACCGCCGGCAGCTTGACCTCGACAGTCTGAAGCCCGCCATCGATCTCGCGGGTGATCTTGGCGCTGCTTGCGTCCAGTTCCATGGAATGAGCGAAGGTGCCCTGCGGCCAGCCCAGCAATGCGGCCAGCATCTGGCCCACCTGGTTGGCGTCATCATCGATCGCCTGCTTGCCGGTGATGACGAAGCCGGGCTTCTCCTCCTCGACAATGGCTTTGAGGATCTTGGCCACGGCCAGCGGTTCCACGGCCTGGTCGGTCTTCACCAGGATGCCGCGATCGGCACCCATGGCGAGCGCGGTGCGGATGGTTTCACTGGCTTGCTGGGGGCCGATGGAAATGGCCACCACTTCACTGGCCTTGCCTTTTTCCTTCAGCCGCACCGCCTGTTCGACGGCGATCTCGTCAAAAGGGTTCATGGACATTTTGACATTGGCCAAGTCCACGCCGCTCTGGTCCGCTTTCACGCGAACCTTCACGTTGTAGTCAATCACCCGCTTGACGGGCACCAGGACCTTCATGGTGTTTCGCTAATCCCGAATTGGGGCGGCTGGTTTCCCGCGTTGCGCCCTTCTTGTGCAGTGCAAAAAGTATGGCTGGGGCCTGAGGCCTGTCAACGAATGGGCGTGGGTCTCCGGCCTGCTTCTGCTGCAAAGCAGCAAGGCTGGTTAATGGGGCAGCGTCATTCGGCCGCAGGGAACTATTTCAGGTGTTCCAGGTATTCGACCACGTCCGCCTGCTGCTTTTTGCTGGAAAGGCCGGCGAAAGTCATCTTGGTGCCCGGGGCCACACGCTGGGGGCCGGCCACCCACTTGGTCAGATTGGCTTCATTCCAGACCAGACCGGTCTTCTTCAGGGCCGCGGAATAGGCAAAGCCAGGCCGGGTCGCGGCCTTTCTGCCGACCACGCCGAACAGGTTGGGGCCCAGGCCATCGCCGCCGCCCTTCTCGCTGGTGTGGCAGACCGCGCAGCGCTTGAAAACCTCGGCCCCCTCCTTGGGATCGCCAACCGCCTCGGCCGCGACAGTGGAGCCCGCCAGCAGCGCCAGCGCGACGGAAATTTTGCGAAACATGGAAATCGGCCCTTCTTAGTGTCCCCTAACGGGGGCCCTCCATAAACGATTTTGTATACAAAAACAGCGGTTTTGTGGCGCGGCTTTCGGTCCTGCGCCGGCTTTCCCATGGAACAAGGCCATCTGCCGGCTTGCGATTCAGCCGGTGGCGGCAGGCCGCGGCGCCCGGGAAAAGTTTCATCCGCCGCCCTTCCGGCTATAGGATCGAAACATGAGCGAAGCGCTTGATTTGCCTCCCGCCGAAGAGCCCGTGCGGACCCGTCCGCGGATCGTGCAGGACTTCGCGCATGCCAGCCGCGCCGTGCGCAGCATGGCCCAGCTGCGCGGTCTGCTGTGCGAAACCGCCTGGGCGCTGGGCTTCCACCATCTATTGTTGCAGGGCGCTTCCGGCCAGGTGTGGCTGGCGGATCTGCCGCCCGGCTGGACCGCTGTGGCCCCGGCCTCCGGTGATGCCGTGTTGGCGGCGGCGGCCCAGTCCTACGCGCCTTTCCTGTGGTCCGACATCTCCCGCCTGATTGCGCTGTCGCGACCGCAACGCGATTTCCTGGATGGCGCCCATGCCGCGGGCATCGGGGCCGCGGTGGCGGTGCCGATCCACCGCCCGCGCGGCGCCCAGGAGGCGGGAAGCTATTCCGTCTTTGCCGGCTGCTGCTCCTTCCTGATGAAGAACGGCGTGCCGCTGCCGCTGGAAAGCCTGGCGGCGGCGCATTATGTCGGCGCGCTGGCTTTCGATGCGGCGGAAAATCTGCGCGAGCCCAAATCGGGCAGCGCGAGCCGCGGGCCGCAACTTACGCCGCGGCAGCGCGACTGTGTGGTGCTGGTGGCGCAAGGCAAAAGCGACTGGGAAATCGGCCAGGTGCTTGGGATCAGCGAATCCACCGTGCACAAGCACATCGAGGATGCCAAGCGCCGCTTCGGTGTTTCCACCCGCGTACAGCTGGTGGTGCGCTCGCTGTTCGATGCGCGCCTCAGTTTCTCGGATGTGATGAGCGGAACGCCTTAGGCGTTCACCAGCTCGACTTGAACGACATCGGTGCGCGCCACTTCGAAGGTCGCCGCGCAAATGCCCAGATAGAATTCCCAGTTGCGCAGGAATTGCTGGTCATGGCCCAGCGCCTTGATGGCGCTCTCCTGCCCCTGCATGGTCACCAGCCATTCGCGCAGGGTGCGGGCATAATCCTTGCCGAAGCCGAAGGCGCCGGCGAATTTCAGGCCGGCCTTCTCGGCTTCCTCGCGGAATCGCGCCAGCGACGGCAGCATGCCGCCGGGGAAGACATAATGGCGGATGAAGTCGCTGCGCGTGCGGTAACCCGCGAACAGCTCGTCCTTGATGGTGATGGTCTGGATGATGGCGCGTCCGCCGCGCTTCAGCCGCTCGGCCACGGTGGCAAAATATTGCGGCCAGTAATGCTCGCCCACCGCCTCGAACATCTCGATGGAGACGATATTGTCGAATTGGCCTTTGCAGCGCCGGTAATCTTCCAGCTTGATGTCGGCGGCGCCCTTGAGCCTTTCGGTGGCGAATTTGTGCTGGGAGGGCGAGATGGTGAGGCCGGTGACCAGATGGTTGTCGGCCGCGGCGCGTTCGGCGAAACCGCCCCAGCCGCAGCCGATCTCCAGCACGCTGGCCCTGGACTTTTCGAACTTGGAAAGGATGCGCTCATATTTGTTCTGCTGGGCGCGGAACAGGTCGCAGGCGCCGTTATAGAGCGCCGAGGAATAGGTCATGCTGCGGTCGAGCCAAAGCGAATAAAAATCGTTGCCGACGTCGTAATGGTCCTTGATGTTGCGCGACGAGCCGGCAATGGAATTGCGCCTGACAAAGGCATTGTGGATCACAAAGCCCAGGCGGTTGATGAAATTGCCGTCGCTGAAATCGCAGAAGTGGTCCAGGTTCAGCAGGAACAGGCTGACCAGCTTCTCGACATTGTCGGTGTCCCAGGAGCCCGCGATATATTCCTCGCCCAGCCCGATATCGCCGCGCGCCATGATCCGGCGCAGCACGTCCCAGTCATGGATCCGGAAGCTGGCTCGCGGTCCGGCTTGCGCACCCTTGGCTACCGTCACCTCGCCATTGGGGGCGGTGAAAGTGAGGGTGCCGAATTCGAGCGCCTCGAGCGCCTTGCGCCAGCTCTTCTCGATGTAACAGGCGGGTATCAGGGACATTGCGGCTTCCCTATTACGGACGGGATCAGGTTATGCCTTGATTCAGCTCAAAACAATTATGCGGGCACGGTACCGGGCCTGGGAAAGCCCGGCAGCAGAACCGGCGGACGGGACTTTTGCTGCGGCGCGTCGGCCGTGGGCGCGCTTTCCTCTTCCCAAGGAATGACCGCGCCCAGCCCGCGCGCCACCCGGACGGCGCTCGACAGTCCATCCTCGTGGAAGCCATGGCCCAGATGGGCGCCGGCGAACCAGGTGCCGCGCCGGCCCTGCAGGCCGGCGATGCGGCCCTGCGCGGCCAGGACGGCGGAATCGAAAACCGGATGATCGAAATCGGCCTGATCGAAGATCAGGTGTTCGGGGATGTCGCGCTTGGGATTGAGGCTGACAAACAGCGGATAGCGCTGGTCGATGCCCTGCAGCAGGTTCATCCAATAGGTGACGGTGATCTTGGGATGCAGGAATTCGCCGTCCGAGGTGTAGACCCAGCTCGCCCAGCAGCGGCGGCGCTTGGGCATCAGGCTTTCGTCGCGGTGCAAAACCGCGCGGTTTTTCTGATAGCGGAAGCAGGACAGGGCTTCCTGTTCTTCCCGGTCGGCGTCCTTGAGCAGGCCCAAGGTCTCGTCGCCATGGGACGCCAGGATCACCTGGTCATAAGTTTCGACCCCGCCCCGGCTGTCCTTGATCTGGACCTTGCCGTCCTGGCGGGTGACGGCGACCGCGCCGCAATTGGTGCGGATGCGATGGGCGAAGGGGGCCGTGAGGCGGCGCACATACTCCTGCGAGCCGCCGGTGACGGTTTGCCAGCGCGGCTGGCCGGAGAAAGACATCAGGTGATGGTTGGCGAAGAACCTGACCAGGGTCCGGGCCGGGAAATTCATCATCTCGCAGGGCGGGCAGCTCCAGATCGCGCCCGACATGGGCAGCAGATAGTAGCGGCGAAACCAGTCGCCCAGCCCCAGCTTCTGGATCAGGCCTTCCAGATTCAGTTCTGGATGGCGCTCTACCGTCTCCTGCGCCTGGGTATTGAAGATCATCACGTCCCGGACCAGCAGCCCGAATTTTGGGCGCAGCAGATTGCGGCGCTGGCCCAGGACCGAATCCAGGTCCTTGGCACCCCATTCCAGCCAGCCGTCCCGGATCGAGGCGGCGAAGGTCATGTCGCTGGCATGGGTGGGTACGTTCAGATGCGCAAACAGACCCGACAGGTTGGGATAGTTGGGCCGGTTGAAGACAATGAAGCCGGTATCGACGGGAATGGCCTTGCCGTCATAGTCGACGGTCACGGTGCGGCTGTGGCCGCCGATCCGCGATGCCTTTTCGTAAACGGTGATGTCATGGTCGGGGTTGAGCAGGAACGCGCTGCCCAGCCCAGAAATACCCGTCCCCACGACTGCAATTTTGGCCATCGGCGCCCCTAAACCTATGGACCAGTTACGCCCCCTTGCGACAACCGGATCACCGGAGCCTAATTGATCCGGCCTGGATTGGCGCGCGTAAAAGAACCGCAGGGAGGGGGATTCTCATGGTTTATGTGATTGCCTATGTCGCGTGCGTCCTGGTGATGGGCGGGCTTGACTTTCTGTGGCTCTCCAACACGTCGGGCGCCCTCTACCATCGGGACCTGGGACCGCTCCTGGCGGATGACCCCAACATGACGGTCGCGGTGATCTTCTATCTCACCTATATCGTCGGTGTGTTGATTTTCGCGGTGCGCCCGGGGGTCAATTCGGGCGACTGGAAGACGGCGGCGCTGTATGGCGCGCTGTTCGGTTTCTTCACCTATGCCACTTACGATCTCACCAACTACGCCACCATGAAGGTGTGGACCCTGCGGGTGACCGTGCTGGATATCGCCTGGGGCACGATCCTGACCGGCATCACGGCAAGCGCGGGTGCGCTGGCCGCGCTCAAATTCGCGCGCTAGCGGCTTGTGTTGTCCCGGCCGGAACGTCCATTGCGGGCGTTCCTTCCGGCATGCCTGAAAGTTGAGGCATCGGCGGAAACTTCGGGGAACCGCCCCCGTCTCAGGGTGTTCCTTCTGGCATAGTCCAGGAAGGAATTTCCGATGCTTGGAACAATTCTGATCGTCGTGCTGCTGCTGCTTCTGCTGGGTTCTTGGCCGTCATGGCCCTATAGCCGCGGCTGGGGCTACTACCCGTCCGGAACATTGGGCCTGGTGCTGGTGATCGTGCTGGTGCTGGCGCTGATGGGCCGCGTTTGACCAACAAGCAGGCATGTCGTGAGGAGGCCTGCGTGAGCAAGAAAAAATTGTTCGAAGATATCAAGCAAAATCCGGCACGCATCTATCGCATGCCGGCCGACGTGCTGCGCGACCGCCGCTTCGATGATGCCGAAAGGCTCCAGATCTTGCGGGCCTGGCGCGAGCAGTCGAAAGACCAGGCCGATGCGGGCGTGATCGACGCGATGATCGCACAGGTGGAAGGTCGCCTTTGCGCCAACGATCATGCCGCGGAGTAACAGGGAGAATTGGTATGGCACAGACGCGCATGGAAAATGGCAAAGTGGTGATGGACGCACAGGATGCACGCCAGGGCAAGGAACTGGGCGTGATGCGCTATGTGCTGCACATTTCGCTGGCGCTGGCGGTGATCGCGGGCGTGGTGATCTACGCGATCTTCTTCCACTGAGCCCTAGTCGGCGCGCCCTGACAGTTCCATCAGCGCGCGCCTGAGCTCCACGGGACCGAAGGGTTTTTGCAGCACCAGCTGGTCACGGAATTCTTCCGGCAGTCCGCGCGCCCCATAGGCGGTCGCGAACAGGAAGGGGATCTCGCGTTCCTGCAGCGCTTCGGCAAAGGGAAATACCGTCTTGCCGTTCAGGTGCACATCCAGCATGGCGAGATCGAAACTGTCGCTGTCGAGCAGCCGCATGGCGTCTTCCAGCCGCGGCACCACGCCGGCCACCTCATAGGCCAGCTCGCCCACCATGTCCTCGATCAGCATGGCGACCGTCATCTCGTCCTCGACCACCAGCACCCGGGGCGTTCCAAGTCTCAGCCCGTGATCGGCGGGCAGTCCGGGGGTCGGTCCTGGCGGGGGCAGGGGTACGAAATCGCTCATCACAAGCCAACGTATGTTGTGCGCCAAGGTTGCCTGTGAGCGAAAATCTAACCGGCTGAGTTGGTTGGAAATTTGCTAGCCGCCGGCTAACCCCTTGACGCCAAAGCCGGTGGCCGTCACCAAGGCAATAATCTTTCCGGGAACCCCGCCTTGTCCGCCAATCCAGACACTTGTGTGACGGCGATGCTGTCCGTGATCGTGCCGACCTTCAAGGAGCGGGGCAATGTCGCCGAATTGGTGCGCCGGCTCGACCTGGCGCTGGCGGGGGTGGCTTGGGAGGCTATTTTCGTGGACGACAATTCCCCGGACGGTACGGCGGCTGCGGTCAAGGAAATCGCCGGTCGCGATCCCAGGGTGCGTTGCCTCAAGCGGGTGGGGCGCCGGGGCCTGGCGGGGGCCTGCATCGAAGGCATGCTGTCCAGCGCCGCGCCTTATGTCGCGGTGATCGATGCCGACCTGCAGCATGACGAAAAGGTGCTGCCGGCCATGCTGGCCAAGCTCCGGGCAGGCGAGGCCGATCTGGTGGCGGCGACCCGTTATGTGGCGGGTGGCTCGGCGGCCAGTTTTTCGGAAGGCCGGGGTGCGATTTCCCGGCTGGCGACCCGCATGACCCACAAGGCGGTGGGCACGCCCCTGTCGGATCCCATGTCCGGCTTTTTCATGATGCGGCGCGACCGGTTTGACGAGATCGCGCCCCGACTGTCGCCTGCCGGCTTCAAGATCCTGCTCGATATCGCCGCCACCGCCGGCTCCCGGCTGCGCATCGCCGAACAGCCTTACAGCTTCGGTGAACGTTTCGAGGGCGAAAGCAAATTCAATATCCAGATCGGCGTGGAATTTCTGGGACTGCTGCTGGCCAAGATGACCGGTGACCTGGTGGATCCGCGCTTCATCTTCTTTGCCATTGTCGGCAGCATCGGCCTTGTGGTGCATCTGGCGATCCTGTTCGGCGGGCTTCTGTTGCATGAGCCGTTCCGCGCCGCCCAGATCAACGCCACCGTGGTGGCCATGACCAGCAATTTCCTGCTCAACAATGAGCTGACCTATCGCGACCGGCGGCTGAAGGGCTGGGCGATGCTCAGGGGCTTCATCCTGTTCTGCCTGGTCTGTTCGGTGGGCGTCGTCGCCAATGTCGATCTGGCCAGCTGGCTTTATGTCGAGCGGCCGATCTGGTGGGTGGCCGGCGCCGCCGGCGCGGTGATGAGCGTGTTGTGGAATTACGCCATGTCGACACTGTTTGTCTGGCGCGCAAGATGACTTTTCCCCCTCCGCCCTTCGCACCGGTCGGCCGACAAAAGGTCCACCGGACCTTTTGTCACCGGCCTCCACGGTGCTACGGGCACCTCCCCCTACGCAAACGCGCTTCGCGCGTGCGGGGGAGGCCATGATTCCGCGGCGGGTTTCGCTCGCGCTTATTTTGCTGCTGATCCTGTTGCGCGGCGTGGCGGCGGCGCTGCTGCCGCTCTCGGCCGACGAGGCTTATTACTGGCTGTGGTCCAAGCATCTGGCCGCGGGCTATTTCGACCATCCGCCGATGATTGCCTGGCTGATCCGGGCCGGCACGGCCCTGTTCGGCGACACGCCGTTCGGCGTGCGTTTCCTGGGCGTGATCCTGTCGTTTCCCGCCAGCTGGTTCGTCTGGCGTGCCGCCGCCGATGTTCTGAAAGATGAGGACCGCGCTGCTCTCGCGGCGCTGCTGTTCAATCTCACCTTGATGGCCACGGTGGAGCTTTTGGCAGCGACACCGGACATGCCTTCGGTCGTCACCGCAGCCGCCTTTGTGTGGTGCCTTGCACGCCTGCGGGCGAGCGGTAAAGGCGTATGGTGGTTGGGCGCAGGTATCGCCGCCGGACTTGGCCTGCTGTCCAAATTCTCGATATTGTTTCTGGGCAGCGGCGCCTTTCTCTGGCTGGTGCTCGGTCGTGACGCGCGCCCGGGGGCGGATGCCCCCAATAAAACAAAGTGGCTCGCCACGCCCTGGCCCTGGCTTGGGGCGGTGTTGGCAGTCCTGCTCTTCCTGCCCAATCTCCTGTGGCAGTCACAGCATCACTGGGAAACGTTTTTCTTTCAGTTCGCCCGGGTCAGCACCGGTCATTTCACCTTGCGCTTTCTTGGCGAATTCTTGGCGGCGCAAATCGGACTGGCGACGCCGCTGATCTTTGTCTTGATGGTGCTGGGCCTGTGGCGCGCCACCCGACCCGGCAGTGACAGGTTTCTGCTGGCGCTGCTGGTCTGGGTGGGACTTGGTTATTTCCTGGAGCACTCGCTGCATGACCGGGTGCAGGGCAACTGGCCCTGTTTTCTTTACCCGGTGCTGGCCATCCTCGCCGCCGATGCTTTCTCCGCCCGGGGCTTCTGGCGCAAGATTTCGATGGTTGCCGCGCCTGTGGCCGCGCTGTTTGTGCTGGCTGCCTATGCGCAGGCGCTCTATGCCCCGCTCCATATCCGCAAGGATCCCGTGGCGCGCCTTCTGGGCCGCGACTTCCAGCCCATCGGCGAAGTCGCCGCCGCGCTGGTCAAGGCGCATCTCGCCGATGCGATTGTGACGACCGATTATGAGACAACCGCGTGGCTGCGTTTCACCCAGCCGGGCGTGAAGGTCATCCAGATCAATGAACCGCAGCGTTATCCGGACGCGCCGGCCGCGCCCGCATCCCTGCTGCAGGGCCGGCTGATCTATCTGACGGAGTTTCGCCGCGACCAGCATCAGATGGTGCAGCAATCCTTTGCCTATACCGGCTTTCCCACCCAGATGCAGACGCCTTCCAGCCTTTACATGCTCTATCCCGTCGGCCGGCCCAGAAGTTCCCAGATCGGCCGCATGCCCTAGACGTGGTGGCTAAAGCAAAGCCCCAAAATAAAAAACCACGCCTTCGCGTGGTCTGAGGGAGGGTAGAGAGCGGACACCCGAGGCGGGCTGTCGAAGGGGCTGGGGGCGTTCCGGATCGGACGTCCGCTCGCACTAGATAATGGGCGGGGCAAAAAAGCGTTCCGGGCCGTTCAAATATTTTTACAGCCGGTCTGCCGCGACCTGGGCCTGGCTTTGAGCCGGCTGCGCGACCTCTGCGGCATGGCGGTCGGACGAGCCGAACAGCAGCGCCAGCAGCAGCACGCCGGCGATCAGGCCTTCAACGGGGTGTTCGATGATGAAGGTTGGAATACGCATGGCGCAATCTCCCTCCAACAAGACGATCAGACCGGCGGCCTGCCCCTGAGTGCGCCCGAGAATGCGCTGACGATCAGAAGAACCAGGAACACCACCAAAAGCAGCTTGGCGATGGAGGCCGCCAATCCCGCCAGCCCGAAGAAGCCCATATATCCGGCGACCAGAGCGAGGATCAGAAAAGTAAGCGCCCAACCAAGCATGACATTCGGCCCTGTGAATTCTAGGACACGAAACGTCGCCCCGGGCTGTCAGGTTCCCGGTTGTCCACAGGGTGGGCGCGGAACAGAACCGCTATTTTGCGGATTTGTTGCGGTTGAGAAACAGATTTACGGCACTGACCAGGCCGGCGCCGACGATGGCGATCCAGGGCGTCTCTTTTGCAACCGCGGCCAGCAGCACCCGGGTGAGTTCGTTGTTGACCGGCGCGGGTTGTCTCTTGGGACGCCATAGATGGGTGACGATCGCCCAGGCCAGCGGCGGCACCAGCAGCACGGCACCGGAAAGCGCATAGCCGCCGACCGGGCCAAAAGCTCTTACCAGCCAGGATGCCAGCGCCATGCCCAGAAGGCCGATGCCGAAAAACGCCATGGCGATGGCGACGGCGGCCAGAACGGCCTTGGCGGTCAGATGCGCGAACATGTGTTCCCCTCAACCCTGTCGGGATTGCTTATAGGCCAGACGGGGTTAACAGGGGAAGTAACGCGCCAAAATCCTGTCAGCGCCTGAGGAAAATGGCGCCCAGAAAGGCGCCGATGCCGCCGGCAATCAAAAGCGACTGGATCGGCTGGGCGCGCACATGCGCACGCAACTCTTCCGCATTCTCATCGGCCCATTCCTCGGCTTCTTCCTTGTATTCCAGGGCCGTGACTTTCGCTTCCTTGGCGGCTTCCTCGGCCAGCGCCACGGCGCGATCGGCGATTTCCTCGGCCGAGCGCATGGCCAGCGCCGCGCGTTCCGACGCGATCTCGCTCACATCGCCGTAAAGGCCCTTCATGTCGTTCTGCAGCGCTTCGAAATCGGCGCGCAGCGCGGCAAGCCTTGCTTCGATATTGCCGCTCGGCTGTTTTTTCTTGGCCATGACTCGTCTCCAATGACTGAACTGAAATAACGCCTAAGCCGCTTCCCGGGCGACGGGATGAAAGAACAGCGCCTGTCCCACCGTGGCCTGCACCGTTTCCGGCAGGAAGGGCTTGGCGATCAGGTAAGTAGGCTCCGGGCGCTCGCCGGTCAAAAGTTTTTCCGGATAGGCGGTGATGAAAATCACCGGAATGTCGAAAGACGCAAGAATCTCGCTGACCGCATCGATGCCCGAGCCGCCTTCGCCCAGATTGATGTCGGCCAGGACCAGGCCGGGACGCTCGGATTTGGCCTTGGCCACCGCATCGTCCTTGGTGGCGGCAACCGCGACCACCTTGTGGCCCAATTCGCTGACCAGGTTTTCCAGGTCCAGCGCGATGATGGGCTCGTCCTCGATGATCAGCACCTTGCTGGCCAGCTGGCTGTCGATGGTCTTCTGGGCTTCCAGGATGGCGCGTTCCACCTCTTGGGGGGTTTCGTCCACGATGAAGGCGGCTTCCTCCAGGCTGAAGGCTTCCACCGCGGTCAAAAGCAGGGCCGCGCGCTTGGCGGCCGACAGCGAGCGCAGCCGGCTTTCCGGGTTCCTGGCCGAGCCCGCGGGCGCGGTAGCCTCGTCATAATGCTCGGCGCCGGACTGCCAGATGGCATGAAACAGCCGATAAAGCCCCACCCGGGGCGGCACACCTTCGGTAAGTGCCTGATCTCCCGCCAAAAGCGCCGTCAGGGCGGCGCGGACATGGGCATCGCCGCTGGCCTGGGACCCGGTCAACGCCCGGGCATAGCGGCGCAGATAAGGCAGATGCGGCGCAAGAGTTTGCGAAATGCTCATGGAAGGCTCCTTCGGCGCAAAAAGAAAAGCTCAGGACAGGAACTTACGCCAGTCAAAAAAGTTCCCTAGCCTGCCGGAACCATCATGAAATCCGTACGTTTGGAACCTTGGGAAGGGAACTGGCATGGGGTCGTTAGGTCGGCAACAAGGACTTTACTCGGGTGGCGGCAGCGCCAGGGCCCGGATTGGTGTGGCGAAACATGACGCAACAATGGGACACGACCGTGGCAAGTGAAGAAAAGCCCACGGAAAAGGCCCGGGCGATCCGGGCACGGCAGCGGGCGATCGGACGCGAGTTGCGCCGCATGTATGACGATGTCGCACAGGAGCCTGTGCCGGACGAGTTCATGGACCTTCTTCGTCAGATTGACGAAACCGGCGGGAAGAAGGTGTCGTGATGCATACATCGGCCCCCTCCACCCATAATTCTCCCAAGCCCGAAAATCCGGACTTCAAGACCGAGCTGTTGGGTCTTGTGCCATTCCTGCGCGCCTTTGCCCGCTCGCTCACCGGCAATCAGGAAGCCGCCGACGACCTGGCGCAGGAAACCCTGGTCAAGGCCTGGCAGAGCCGCTCGAGCTTCATTCCGGGCACCAACCTGAAAGCCTGGCTTTTCACCATCCTGCGCAACCAGTTCTATTCCGACCGCCGGCGCGCCTGGCGCCAGGCGCCGTGGGACCAGGACGCGGCCGAGCGCATTCCCGGCGGCGGCGAGGATCAAGTCCATTCCGCCGAATTGTCCGACACCGTGCGCGCCCTCAAGCACCTTTCCGATGAGCAGCGCGAAGCCCTGATTTTGGTGGGCGCCGGTGGTTTTTCCTATGAAGATGCCGCGGCGATCTGCAAATGCGCCGTCGGCACGGTGAAGAGCCGGGTTGCCCGCGCGCGCAAGACCTTGATAGAGATTCTGGACGGCGGCGATACCTTGGATGATGTTTCGCGCCCGGCTGGAGGGGATGCCGCTCGTGAGATCATGGCGCAGCTTGATGAGCTCAGCCCTGGCCGTTCCGAGCAGCTCGCCGGAAAAAAGCGCCCCAAGTAACAGCATGAGTCATGTGGGGGCGCGTGAGCCCGGCTGGACCTTGCGCCGCCGGCTGCAGGCGATCATCACCTTCGCGCTTCTGCCCGTGGTTCTGGTTTCCATTTTCCAGGGCGTCGCGCGCGCGCGCATGGACATCGCCAATGTCCATGACCGGCTGATCCAGTCGGCGCGCACGGTGGCGGGCGGCGACGAGAATCTTCTGGCCGCGGCCGAACAGGTGCTGCGCGCCGTGGGCTCGCTGTCGGAAGTGCGCGGCATGAACGGCAATTGCGACGGGGTTCTGTCCGACACCCTGATCGGGGTGCGCTATTTCTCCAATCTCACCCGCATCGACGATACCGGCCGTGTCGCCTGTTCGGCCATGGCGCTGGCGCGGGGCCTGAACGTCAAGGATTCGGCGGTTTTCCAGGCGGCACAGAAGACCGATGCCATGACCGTGTCCAATGAGCTGACCAGCAAGGTCACCGGCCAGCCGGTGATCGGTGCCATGCTGGCACTGCACAAGCCGGACGGCAGCTTCGACGGCACGGTGGCGATCTCGCTGGATGTGCACTGGATCGACTACATGATGCGCGCCGCCAATCTGCCCAAGGGCGCGGTGGTTGCGGTCTATGATCGCTCGGGCCGGGTGATCGCCACCAACGACAGGGATGTGGGCGCGGCCATTGCCAGATCGGCGCTGGCCGCGGGCGATCCCGGCGATGTGGCGAGCGCGGTGGATAGCCGTGGCGAACTCTGGCGCTTCGGCAATGCCGCCTTGATCGGCAACACCATCTTTGTCGCCTTCGCCGAAGGCGAGAACCGCCTGTTCGGTCCCACCTATCTGCATGTGGGCCTGGATTTCGCGCTGCCCATCCTGATGATCGGCTTTGCCTGGTTCGCCATCTGGCTGGCCACCGATCGCCAGGTGACCCAGTGGATCAACTATCTGCGCCGCATCGCGGCCGCCTATCGCAGCGGCCATTACGCCATCCGCCCCGACCTGGTGGAGGCGCCGGTGGAATTCAAGCTTCTGGGCGATGCGCTGAGCGAGATGGCGGAAGGCATTCAGGACCGCGACCGGCGCCTGCGCGAAGCAGTGGACATGAAGACCACGTTGATCAAGGAGATTCACCACCGGGTGAAGAACAATCTCCAGATCGTGATGAGCCTGCTGTCCATCCAGGCCAATCAGGTCAAGGACATGGGCGCGCGCGAGGCGCTGCTGCAGGCCCAGACGCGCATCAATGCGCTGGCGCTGGTCCACCGCATCCTCAATGAGCTGGAAGACCAGAGCACGCTCGACATCAAGCAGCTTCTGGAAGAACTCTGCCACCAGATCGCCGGCGGCATGAGCAATGACAGGATCAAGGTCGATGTCGATGTGCCCTCGCGCGTGGTGGCCGGCAGCGTGGCGGTGGCGCTGGCGCTGTTCACGGTCGAGGCGCTGACCAATATCTTCAAGCACGCTTTCCCGGCCGGCAAGGAAGGCGTGATCCGGGTGAGCATGACGCCGGTGGAGGGCGGCAAGCTCCGGCTCGCCATCGCCGACAATGGCATGGGCTTTTCCATGGACGATACCGGCAAGAGCGTGGGCAGCCGGCTGATCAAGACTTTTGGCCTGCAGCTGGGGGGTGTTTCCAGCGTCCATTCCGAGCCCGGCCAGGGCACGGTGGTGGACCTGGTCTTCCCCGATCCGGATTTGAAGGTCGAACACCCCCGGGTTTGACCAAATTCGCCGCACTGGCATGCATTTCGGGCTGTTTTCATGGCCCCGCCGATGCTTATGTTCCCGCTCGCAAATCACTTGAGCAGGGCCATGGCAGACAGTTTCGACGCAATCGTGATCGGGGGCGGCCCCGGCGGCTATAATGCGGCGATCCGGCTGGGCCAGCTGGGCCTGACATCGGCCTGTATCGACAAGCGCGGCAGCTTCGGCGGCACCTGCCTGAATGTGGGCTGCATTCCCTCCAAGGCGCTGCTGCATGCCAGCGAGCGTTTCCATGAAGCGCAAACCGATTTCGCCAAGCTGGGCATCAAGGCCAAGGTCGATCTCGATCTCACCGCCATGATGGCGCAGAAGACCAAGGTGGTCGGCGAACTGACCAAGGGCGTCGAATTCCTGCTCAAGAAGGCCAAGAGCGAGGCCATTGTCGGCGAGGCGAAGATCACCGCGCCCGGCAAGGTGGAAGTGAAGCTTGCCGACGGCAAGACCCGCTCATTGAGCGCCAAGCATATCATCATCGCCACCGGCTCCGATGTGGCGCCGCTTCCTGGCGTCACCATCGATGAGAAGCAGGTTGTCTCCTCCACCGGCGCGATCGCCCTGACCCAAGTGCCCAAGAAGCTTCTGGTGGTGGGCGCGGGCGTGATCGGGCTGGAGTTGGGTTCGGTCTGGGGGCGGCTGGGCGCGGAAGTGACAGTGGTGGAATTCCTCGACCGCGTCACCCCGGGCATCGATCTGGAAGTGAGCAAGGCGTTTCAGCGGATTCTCACCAAACAGGGCATGACCTTCCATCTTTCCACCAAGGTTACCGGCGTCGAGAAGAAGGGCGCGGGCCTGAAGGTCACGATCGAACCCGCCGCCGGCGGCGACAAGCAGGTGCTGGATGCCGATGTGGTGCTGGTCGCCATTGGGCGCGTCCCCTACACTGCGGGTCTGGGCCTGCAGGAGGTCGGCGTGGCGATGGACAAGCGCGGCCGCGTCATCACCGACAATCACTATCGCACCAATGTGCCCGGCATTTACGCCGTCGGCGACTGCCGCGAAGGCGTGATGCTGGCGCACAAGGCCGAAGACGAAGCCGTGGCCTGCGCCGAACTGATTGCCGGCAAGGCGGGGCACGTGAACTATGACGCCATTCCGTCGGTGATCTACACTTTCCCGGAAGTCGCCACTGTCGGCAAATCGGAAGAAGAGCTGAAGACCGCTGGCATCGCCTACAAGGTCGGCAAGTTTCCCTTCACCGCCAATGCCCGCGCCAAGACCATCGCCGCCACCGACGGCTTTGTGAAGATCCTCGCCGACGCCAAGACCGACAAGGTGCTGGGCTGCGCCATTGTCGGCCCGGAAGCCGGCAACCTGATCGCGGAAGTGGTGCTGGCGATCGAGTTTGGCGCGTCGTCGGAAGACATTGCCCGCACCTGTCATTCACATCCGACGTTGACGGAAGCCGTTCGCCAAGCCGCCATGGGCGTCGAAGGCTGGACCATGCAAATGTGAAATCGCGCGAATGCGCGATTTCATCCCGTGAGCTTCGGCGCCGAAGGCGTGAGCATGTCCAGTGGACATGCGAAAGAAGCGAACGCCGCGAGCTTGGGCGAGCGGCAGGCGAGCGGCGTTCAGCCGCGAGGGAAGGGGATCCAAGAATGTTTGATGCAAGCAATCACCACGCCGCTTTGGCGGTGTTGGTCTGTCGGTTGTGTGCTCGCCTCTAGAGCGAGCTTGCGATCCAGGCGATAGCGCCGACCACCACGAAGAAGCCGACCCAGGTCAAGGCGAACATCAGGGCACAATGGCTCTGTTCCTTGCTGGCCGGCACGACGGGATGATGGTGACTCAAAGCCATGAGCAACTCCCGGTCTGTCAGGACAAGACTAGGCCTGTTTCCCTAAGGGCAGAATGGATATTCGTCCTTGCGCTGCATCAATTCCGATCAGGAATTTCGCAGCCGCACATGCTCCGGACGAACGCCCATCCCCAGGAACTTGGCGGGAAACTGCCGCGCCCAGGGCCAGTCATTCAGCAGCCGGATGAACCAGGGCGGCGCCGGCGTTTCAGCCATGGCCAGGGTGGGCGCCAGTATCCGGTTCTGGGCCGCCACCTGAAAAGCCTGCACCACTTTGGTGGGAAATTCGCGCCGGGCCTGCACCCGTTTCAGGTCGCTGAAATTCGGGACGCCTTTTTTCAGGACGGGGCCCAGGATGTTCGCCGCCGCCACCGCATCCTGGATGGCGAGATTGATGCCCACGCCGCCGACCGGCGACATGGCATGGGCGGCATCGCCGATGCACACCAGGCCGGGGCGCGCCCAGCGCGTCAGCCGGTCCACCGTCACAGTCAGAAGCTTGACCTGATCGAAATCCTTGATGGTCTCGTCCACCCGGTCGGCGGCGAAGCCGGCAATCTGCTTCAGCCGGGTGCGGAATTTGGACAGGCCTTCCGCCTTGATGGCGTCAAACCCGCCCTTGGGAATCAGATAGGCGCATTGCCAATAATCATTGCGATAGATCATCACAAACAGCTGGCCGTTCTTGACCCTGCCCACCAGATCGACGGGATCGCCGGGCAGGACCGGCAGCCTCAGCCACAGCACATCAAAGGGCGCACCCAAATCCTGGACCTTCAGCCCCGACTTTTCGCGCAAGGTGGAATGGCGACCGTCGGCGGCAATGGTCAGGCCGGCCTTGATCTGCACATTGCCGTTTGGACCGCTCGCCAGAACCCCGCAAATACGTTCACCTTGTGCGGTCAAATCCTTGGCCTGGGTCTCCATCAGCAGATGGAAGTTGGGCAGCTTCTTCGCCTCCCGCGCCAGGAAGTCCAGAAAGTCCCATTGCGGCATCAGGGCGACGAACTTGCAGGCGGTGGGCAGGCGGGTGAAATCGCCGATGGTGAAATGGTCGTCGCCCAGGTCCAGGGTGACGGTCTTGATCTGGCTGTGCGGCAGCTTCAGGAAGTCGTCGAGCAGGCCCAATTCATGCATGATCTGCAGAGTCGAGGGGTGCACGGTATCGCCACGGAAGTCGCGCAGGAAATCCCTGTGCTTTTCCAGCACGGTCACATCCACGCCGGCGCGCGCCAGGAGATAGCCGCACATCATGCCGGCCGGGCCACCGCCCGCAATGACGCATGTGGTCGAAATCGCGTCCACCTTGCTCCCCCTTGCCCCGGTTCGCCGATGGTCTAACCTGAACGGCGATGAGGGCCAATCGTATCCGGGAATTGTGGGCGGCAGGCAAGCCCGCGCTGAACTGCTGGATCACCCTGCCGGGCACGCTGGCGGCGGAGATGCTGGCCCATCAGGGCTGGGACAGCCTGACCGTGGACCTGCAACATGGCGCCAGCGACTTCGCCTCCATGTGCGCCATGTTCGCCGCCATATCGACCACCGACACCGTGCCCCTGATGCGGGTGGCCTGGAATGCGCCCGGCGATGTGATGAAGGCGCTGGATGCCGGCGCCTATGGCGTGATCTGCCCCAATATCGAAACGGTGGAGGAGTGCGAGCGTTTTGTCGGCGCCTGCCATTATCCGCCGGACGGCTATCGCAGTTTCGGCCCCAAGCGCGGGCTTTTGTACGGCGGCAAGGATTATGTCCATCACGCCAACAAGACCATCCTGGCGATCATCCAGATCGAGACCCTGACCGGCCTCAAGAATGTGGATGCCATCGCCAAGGTAAGGGGGCTGGACATGCTCTATGTCGGTCCGTCAGACCTGGGCCTGGCTTTGGGGCGCGAGGCCCGGCAGAACCAGACCGATCCGGTGGTGATGGAGGCGGTGGACAGGATTTTGGCCGCTGCCAAGAAGGCAGGGTTGAAGGCCGGCATGCACTGCACCAGCGCCGAATATGCCCGGGAGATGATCGCCAAGGGGTTTGATTTCGTCACCGTGATCTCGGACGAGAATCTTCTGGCACGCGGTGCCGCCGAACGGGCCAAGCTTCCCTGATGAACGGCGCCGAAGCCCTGGTTCACACGCTGGCGGACAGCGGCATCGACATCTGCTTCGGCAATCCGGGCACTTCGGAAATGCATTTCGTGGCGGCCCTGGACCGCGAGCCGAAAATGCGTGGCGTGCTGTGCCTGTTCGAAGGCGTGGTGGCCGGCGCGGCCGATGGCTATGCCCGCATGGCGGCAAAGCCGGCAGCGACCTTGCTGCACCTGGGCCCAGGCTTCGCCAATGCGGTTTCGTTCCTGCACAATGCGCAGAAGGCGGGTGCTGCAATCGTCAATATCGTGGGCGATCACGCCACCGCCCACGCGCAATATGCGCAGGCGCCGCTGACTTCCGACATCATGGGCATCTGCCGGCCGGTGTCGCACTGGCTGCATCGTGCCACCGATTCAAATACGGTCGCGCAAGACGGTGCGCGGGCGGTGCAGGCAGCCAGGCAGGCGCCGGGGCAGGTGGCAACCTTGATCCTGCCGGCCGACATCGCCTGGAGCGAAGCGGCAGGTCCCGCGCGGCCGTTGCCGGTTGTGCCACCGGCCAAAGTCGAGACCGCCGTGATCGACCGCGTCGCCGCGGCGCTGAAAAGCGGCAAGCGGAGCGCGTTGTTGATGCGGGGGCGCTGTCTGGAACGGGCAGGCGTGGAAGCGGCGGGGCGCATCGCGGCGAAAACCGGCGCGCGCCTGCTGCATGACTATTTCACACCGCGCATGACCCGCGGTCACGGTCTGCCGGAAATCGAGCGCATTCCCTATTTCGCCGAGGATATCGTCGAATGCCTCAAGGGACTGGAGCAGATCGTGCTGGTGGGCGCGCCGCCGCCGGTCACCTTCTTTGCCTATGAGGGCAAGCCCAGCTGGGTGACGCCGGAAGGCTGCGAACTGCTGACCCTGGCCGGACCGCAGGAAGACACGGTCGGCGCACTGGAAGCGCTGGCGGATGCATTGGGCGCGCGCGAGGAGGGCCGCAAGGTGGTGCGCGTGGTGCCCGATCTGCCGGCGCATGCAAGCCTGGATGCCAACATGATGGGCGCGATCATCGCCCGGCTGATGCCAGATGACGCGATTGTGTCGGATGATTCACTCACCGCCGGCATGGGTCTGCACAATCACCTCAAGCATGGTCCCACGCATGACTGGCTGGTCCTGACCGGCGGCGCCATCGGCGATGCTCCGCCCATGGCGGTCGGCGCCGCGCTTGCTTGCCCGTCGCGCAAGGTGATCGCCGTCACCGGCGACGGCGCGGCGATGTATTCGCTTCAGTCGCTATGGACCATGGCACGCGAAAGATTGGATGTGGTCATCATCGTCTGCGCCAATCGCACCTACAATATCCTCAACATCGAACTGATGCGGGTGGGTGCGCGCAATCCCGGTCCCAAGACCTTGTCGATGCTGGACCTGCACGATCCGGTGCTGGATTTCGTCAAGATGGCGCAAGGCTTGGGCGTGGAAGCATCGCGCGCCGAAACCACCACCGAATTCGCCGCCCAGTTCGCCGACGCCATGGCACGGCCCGGCCCACGCCTGATCGAGGCGGTTGTAAATCTCTGAGCCGGGCTGGCTCAAGGAGAAGGCGGCGGTCTTGGCCGCTCGACATCCGGTCCTGACTGGACGCTATCGTACATTAAGTAGTTCTACCTACTTTTGGGCTCCTGCCCTTCACGCAAACTTTACAGCGCCTGTCGTAATTCCATCGTGACGTGAAGCGCTAGCTCACGCACAGGGATATGGACGGGCATGTGTTGCGATGCGTTGAAGCACAAAGTGGCGGCGAGCCTTCTCGCCGCCGCGCTGGGGCTCGCGAATCCGGCCGCTGCCGATGAAATAACCGCGGCCGACCTTCGCGCCGTCGCAAATGCGCTGGGCTTTCTCAATGGCTTGCCGCACGGCGCGCCGGTTGCGATCGGCATCGTGTTCGGCGCCGATGGCAAGCAGGCTTCCCAGACCGCTGCGGCGCTTGAGGCGATCCCTGGCCCGGCGCAATCCTCCTTCAAGGCGACCTTGATCCAGGCGAAGGATCTGGCGCATGCGCCGGGTCATTTCGACGCGGTGCTGATCATGCCCGATGCCGCCAGCCAGTCGGCCGTGGTCGCCGATGCGGCCCGCCGCCGCAAGCTGGTGACGGTCGCAACCGATCCGTCCTGCCTGGAACAGGACGCCTGCGTGCTGATGGTGCGGGCGGGCACGCACGTCCACATCGTGCTCGATACCCAGCTCGCCACGGCGGTTGGCGCGAATTTCTCGTCGGTTTTCACAATGATGGTTGAACGCAAATGAGCCGCGGGCGCGCTTTTCTTTTTGCTTCGCGCTTGGCGCTGCTGGCCGCGATCGTTGCCGGCGCGGATGCCGCGGCCCAGGCGCAGACCATGGATTATGGCGCGCTGGAAAAGACCTTTGGCGAAGCCGTGACCACCAGCGCCACCGGCCAGCCGCAGCGCGCCACCGAAGTGCCCGCCGAAATGGATATCGTCTCTGCCACCGATATCCGCCGCTCCGGCGCGGTGGATTTGCCGGGCGTCTTGAAGCAGGTCCCGGGCGTGGACGTGCTGCAATGGGGCACCGATAATGCCGATATCAGCGTGCGCGGTTATGACCAGGCCTTCTCGTCGCGGCTTCTGGTGCTGGTCGATGGCCGTCAGGTCTATGCCGACCATTACGGCTATACCCCCTGGACCGCGGTGCCAGTCGAGCTTTCCGCGATCCGCCAGATCGAAGTCGTGAAAGGGCCCAATACCGCGCTGTTCGGCGCCAACGCCGTTTCCGGCGTCATCAACATCATCACCTATAATCCGCTTTATGACGATGTGAATGCCGTGTCCGTCACCGGCGGCACGCAAGGCACCATCCGTGGCTCCGCCGTCACCACTTTCCAGGATTCCGGCAGCTGGGCCCTGCGGCTGTCGGGCAGCGCCGGCCTGGACAATGATTTCTCCAGCCCGATCGCCGGTTATTACCCCGGCTTTGGCCGGACGCGGAACACGCGCGGCGCCATCGATGCCGATGGCATCGTCCAGCTCAATCCGCATGTCCAGATCGGCCTGGAGCTCAGCCATTCCCAGACCCAGACCAATGACATCAATCCCGCTTACGAGCTGGCGCATGAGCGCCACATAACCGACTCCATCAAGGGACAGCTGAACGCCGACACCACTTTCGGCCTGGTGCAGTTCATGGGCTACACCAACTGGATCTCGCTGGACACCAATGACGAAACCGGCGTGCCCTATGATTTCGACGACCAGAGCACGGTGCTCCAGCTTCAGGACGTGCTGCGCCTGGGCAGCGATCATGTGCTGCGGGGCGCGCTTGAATTTCGCCACAACGAGGTCGCCACGACCCCGCAACGCATCGGGCGGATCTATTACGACCTGCCGTCCTTCAGCGGCATGTGGAACTGGACGATCTCGCCCAGCCTGTCGCTCACCAATGCCGTGCGCTTCGACAGCCTGGCGATGGGCCGCTCGGGCGCGGTGCCGCCCGGTTACCCCTTCCGCAATTCCGATTGGAATCGCAATATTTCGCAATGGAGCTTCAACAGCGGGCTGGTGTGGAAGGCCAGCGAGGCCGACACGCTGCGTTTTCAGGTGAGCCGGGGCATCCAGTTGCCCAATCTGGCCTTCCTGGGCGCCTATTTCATCTCCACGCCCTTCTACAACACCAGCGGCACCCCGGATGTGAGAGCCGCCTCCTCGATGAATTACGAAATCGATTGGGACCGCGAGCTGGGCATTCTGGACGCGTCTCTGCGCACCGCCCTGTTCTACCAGCAGACCACTGATCTTTTCGGGCTGGAGGGCGCGTTCCTGCCGGGACCGCCGCCTTATGTGACGACGGGCAATATCGGTGATTCCACCGCCGCCGGCGGCGAAATCGGCCTGACCGGCCAGTTCCTGGAACATTGGCATTGGGGCGCGAGCTACCGGCTGGAGACTGTGAAAGACAAATTCCTGCCCATCGCGCAGAACAGCATGGCCTTTGCCGACTTCGAGCACACCACGCCGAAACACCAGATCAAAGCCAATCTGGGCTGGGCGATGGGGCCATGGGAAACCGATGGGTTCCTCAGCTATCAGACGGCGACGCAGGGGCTTGTTCCCAGTGTGGTGGGCACCGCCCTCACGCCCATCGCTCCCTACGCCAACGCGGATGCGCGCATCGGCTATCGCATCAACGACAATCTCACCGTCTCGCTGTCGGGCCAGAACCTGCTTACCGACCGGCAGAAACAGACCGCGGCGCCCGACGTGGAGCGGCGCGTCTTTCTCAATCTGGCGACAGGATTCTGATGGATCTTTTCTGGCAGATCACGATCGTGGAGTTTCTCCTGAACGTCGCGGTGTTCGCCGCGGCGGCGATCGCGTTCGGGCCGGTGCGCGCGCTGGCCGAGCGGCTTTCGCCAGATCGCGATTGGCTGCAAAGCGCCGCCACCGGCATCTTGTTCGGCCTGGCCACCAGCATCGCGCTTCTGATGCCGGTCCATATGAGCGGCGGTGGCGAGATCGGCGGGCAGACCATTCTTCTGGTTCTGGCGGCGCCGGTTGCCGGATATCCCGCGGCGTTTGCTGCGGCCCTGGTGGCGTTGCCGGCCACGGGCTGGCTCTGGACCGGGGATGCCGCCACCGGCGCTGCCGCCTTTTATTCGGCCTGCGGTTCGCTGGCCCTGGGTGCGGTGGCGCGCTGGGCTTTCTTGCGCGGCAAGAAGCCGGTCATGTCCTATACGATCCTGCCGGTGCTCGGGCTTTTGTCGGCATTGCCGATCCTGGCCCGCCTTGTCGTAAGCCAAGGCTGGGCCGGGCTGTTTTCCTCGCTGGTTTCGGTTATCGCGTCGGCGGTGCTGGCGGCGATGATCCTGGGCACGCTCTTTCTGCATGAAAAGCGCCGCCATCTGGCGGAACGGGAATTGCGCGAAAGCGAAGCAAGGCTGGCACAGCAGGCCAAGGACCTGGCCGTGGCGCGCGACAGCGCGGAAGCCGCCAACAAGGTCAAGGGCGAATTCCTGGCCAATATGAGCCATGAGATCCGCACCCCCATCAACGGCGTGCTGGGCATGACCGAGCTTCTGCTCGACACCGATCTCAACGGGGAACAGCGGCGTTTCGCCGCCATCGTGCGGGAATCCGGCGAGGCATTGCTCACGGTGGTCAACGACATCCTCGACATCTCCAAGCTCGAAGCCGGCAAGATCGAGCTGGAAGTGATCGATTTCGATCTTCTGAACACGGTCGAGAATGTGGTCGCGCTGATGGCAGGAAAGGCGCGGGAGAAAGACCTGGACCTGGCCATCTTTGTCGAGCCCGAAGCCCAGGGTACCTATCGCGGCGATCCCACCCGCTTGCGCCAGGTGATGCTCAACCTGCTCAGCAATGCGATCAAGTTCACCGAGAAGGGGGGCGTGGCGGTTCAGGTGGTGGTGACGCGCAGCGATCAACCCGCGGTCACCGGCCAGGTGCCGTTGCGCTTTGAGGTGCATGATACCGGCATCGGCATGCCGGAAAGCGTGCGCACCCGCCTGTTCCAGAAATTCACCCAAGCGGACAGTTCCATTACCCGCCGTTATGGCGGCACCGGCCTGGGGCTGGCCATTTCCAAGCAGCTGGTCGAGTTGATGGGCGGCCATATCGAGGTGACCAGCAGCGCCGGCGCGGGTTCGGTCTTTGCCTTCGAGGTGGTGCTGGCGCGCGCCGCACAACCGATCATCGAGCCGGACAAGATCCCCGAACAGCTCAAGGGCCTGAAGGTCCTGATCGTGGATGACGTGCCGATGAACCTGGAGATCATGGGCCGGCAGCTGAAGAGTTTCGGCATGGCCGTTGAAAGCGTGGCGGACGGCTTTGCCGCCATTGCCGAACTAGAACGGGCCTGGCATCGCGGCACCCCCTTTGATCTGGCCTTTGTCGACCAGATGATGCCCGGTCTTTCGGGCGACGGGCTGGCACAGCGCGTCCGCGCCCTTCCCGGCGTCAGCGAGCTGAAGATCGCCCTGGTCTCTTCCGCCGGGCGCCATGGGCTTCAGGACAAGCGTGGCCTGTTCGATGCGATGCTGGAAAAGCCGGTTCGCCAGCACGATCTGTTCGATGCCCTGATCAACATCTATGGCCACAAGCTGGGCTTGCCGGCCGAAAAGATGCTGGCCTCGCATGCGAAGACGGGCCAAGGCGCGCGGGCACGTTCGCTGCGCATCCTTCTGGCCGAGGACAACAAGATCAACCAGCAGTTCGCCATCCACCTGCTGCAGAAAGCCGGTCACAGCGTGCATGTCGCCGAGAACGGTCATCAGGCCGTGGATGCGCTTGTTGCCGCGGATTTCGACGTGATCCTGATGGATGTGCAGATGCCCGAACTGGATGGTGTGGAAGCCACCCGCCATATTCGTGCACTGGCAAGCCCAAAGGCGAAGATCCCCATCATCGCCATGACCGCGCATGCCATGGCGGGCGCGCGCGAGGAATATCTCGCCGCCGGCATGGACGACTATATCTCAAAGCCGGTGCAGCCGGCGCTGCTGCTGGAAAAGCTTGGCAATTTCTGCGGCTCTGATGTCGCCGTCTCCCCGCCCAGCGCGCCCGAAGCGACGGTCGAAGCGCCCGCGCTGCTGGACTTGGAAAACATCGACGCGCTGAAGGCCATCATGGGCGCCGAGAAAGCGGCCGATTTCGTGCGCCAGACCCTGGCGGAGATGGAACGGACCTTGGCGCAAATCGGCGAGGCGTTGACGGCAAGGGACTTTGCCCTGCTCGGCAGGGCGGCACACGGCCTGGTCAGCATCGCCGGCAATGCCGGCGCCCGGCAGGTCAGCCAGTTGGCGCGGGAGGTTGAACAGTCCTGCCGCAGGAACGAGACGGACGGCATGGAAAGCCGCGTCCTGCATCTTCAAGGCGTGGCCAGGGAGACGGTCCTGGCGTTCGGCGACTGGCTCGGGAGCAAGCACGGGCCTACAGGCAGGACGATACGCCAGGCGGGCTAGCGCAATGCAATTTGTGATCGCTGGCCCTTGGGTCCGGCTTCGCGCGCCGCGGAAAGATCGATAATCAGGAGCGGGGTCGCCACGAACGTAGTGAATGGTGGCCCCGGTCCGACTCGAACGGACACGTCCCTTGCGGAACAACGGATTTTAAGTCCGGTGCGTCTACCAATTCCGCCACGGGGCCGGATGTGAAGGTTCTATCGTAATCGCGCGGAGAGCCGTGGCCGGGCCGGACCGGAAAAGCGCGTCAGGCTTCGAGGTCTTTCAGCCATGTCGCAATAATTCCATCCCATTTGGACGACGCCAAGGCCTGTTGCTCAGCTCGTGCCCGATCGCTCTGTAACATATCTGACGCTATCGCTGGTCTATAATTTTGTTGCTGGAACAAGAAACATTTGTCGGGGTGTGGAATGTCGAATCTGAAATGCGCTGTGGCGATGGTTGCGGCGATAGCCTTGGTCGTGCCGGGTGTCGCCATGGCGGGCCCGCTGGCGGCCGGCAAGCCCGCGGGCGTCAAGCAGGCCCAGCTGGAGTCGGTGCCTGCGATGGTTTGGATCGCGCTGGCCGGCGTTGCTGCCGCGGGCATCGCGGCGGGGGCCGCGACGGGCAACAGCCCGTCCACCTTTACGACCGTGGCGCCAAGCACCACGGGCTGACGGGTCGTATCAGGACCGGCTTGTTCGGATGCGGTTGCCCAAACGCCGACCCCAACTTCGGGGCGATGCTGGCGTGCGGCGCGGGGCATGAACTGAGCAGGACGGACGACAGGCGCGCGATGCAGACAATATGCGTGCGCATTGCGCCTCCCATTCTTCAATTCAAGGCGACGCTGTGGTGGTAACGGCGGGCGTCGTTGTTGTCCCGTTCGAAGTGAGACCCCAAATGAGACCTCCAGCGATCGTCGCGGCAAAAATGCCGGTGAGCATGTGTCCTTCCGAGGACGCTGACATTGCCTGTTTCAGGCCGGCCGGCTTACCCGGTGGGATCGGATAATTCGAATCCGCAAATGCCCCCGTTGTGGCCAAAAGCAGCAAGCCCAATGCCATTCTCCACATGGTTCCAGCCCCAGGAGGAAATGAAACTCTGCACTGCTGGCATTACATTTGTTTGCGGGCGATCAAATTTCCCGCAGACAAGGCTGCTGTAACAACGCCTGACCCAAGGTCGGGACTTGAACTACAGGACCATGCCGATCCTATGTAAATCGTAGAGTTTCGTTGGCTTCCTTTCATCCCGCTCTCGGCGGATGCAGCTGGGCGGGCTTCCCCAATCTGTATCCAGCTTTCCGCTGCTACCCACATCCCTGGCTGGCAGGACATCGCCACCTAGCACGACACCGGGAAAAAATACCGACTGGGCGATCGCATGCTTCACCGTGGCCGGTCGTTTGCATGTCGTCGTTTCTGCGAATTTGTTATGGACATCCGCGCAACCCGCCAGCACGAAAGCGGAAGCGATAACGGACAGAGCTATCCTCATGTCTTTCGTCCGATGTGTGAAAAACCAGCTTGCGGGATCAGTACCCTCGCTATCGATACCCGCTACAGAAGCAGCATATCAGGTTATGGTGGAACCTTGGGCCCGGTGCCCACCCCGGCTCGATCCTGATTTTCCGAGAAACTGTAACGGTGCCCAAGTGCAGGCATGTGAAGCTATAAGGCATTGAAAATACTGGAAGATAAAAGGGAGGCTAAACTAAGGGTTGTAACCGTTTGACTCGCCGAAGTCCCTGAATATAGTGCGCCGCTTTCCGGCACTCCGCCGGTCACAAAATACCTCGAGGACTGATGAGCAAGCGCGCCAATTCCAAATACAAGCTCGACCGCCGCGTCGGCGAAAATCTCTGGGGCCGTCCCAAGAGCCCCGTCAACAAGCGCTCCTACGGTCCGGGCCAGCACGGCCAGCGCCGCGCCAAGAAGCTGTCGGACTATGGCACTCAGCTGCAGGCCAAACAAAAGCTCAAAGGCTATTACGGCAACATCACCGAGCGGCAGTTCCGCAAATATTATCAGGACGCCTCGCGCCGCCCGGGCGACACCGGCGAGAACATGATCGGCCTGCTGGAGACGCGCCTGGACACGGTGGTGTTCCGCTCCAAGTTCGTGCCGACCCCGTTCGCCGCGCGCCAGCTGGTCAGCCACGGCCATGTCAAGGTCAATGGCCGCCGCGTCACCATCGCCTCCTACCACGTCAAGGACAACGACACGATCGAGCTGTCGCCTAAGGCGCGCGAGATGGCGCTGGTGCTGGAAGCCTCCAAGAGCGCGGAGCGCGACACGCCCGACTATCTGGAAGTGGCCGAGGGCAAGACCTCCAAGCTGCTGCGCACCCCCAAGCTCGCGGACGTGCCGTTCGCGGTGCAGATGGAACCGCACCTGATCGTCGAATTTTATTCCCGTTAAAACCCGTCATGGCCGGGCAGCGAAGCGCGACCCGGCCATCAGGACAGCAAAAAGCCCGGTGGCGACACCGGGCTTTTTCTTTTGGGTTGCGGGTCGGTTCAGGCGGCGGGCTCCAGCGCCACGCCATGCTGTTCGAAGAAGGGGACCAGTTCTTCCTGCTCGAACATTTCGCGCACGATGTCGGCGCCGCCCACGAACTCGCCCTTCACATAGAGCTGGGGAATGGTCGGCCAGTTGGAGAAGACCTTGATGCCTTCGCGCACTTCCGGGTCTTCCAGCACATTCACGGCTTTGAACTTGACGCCGATGTGGGAGAGAATTTGCACCGTCACCGCCGAAAAGCCGCACTGCGGGAAGGCGGGCGTGCCCTTCATGTAAAGCAGCACGTCGTTGCTCTTCACGTCATCGGCAATGCGGGCCTGGACATCGGACATTTGGGAACTTCCCTGGAAACTCGGCTATGATCTAAGCATGGGGACGAACAGGGTCAAGGTTTGCCCTGGAAGGCCCGTTTCAAGCCGGTTTTCATGCAGTTTCCGTTGGAATTAACCCAGGCGATCGAAGCCTTGCTGGAAGGGGTCCCGCGCAAGGATTTGGCGGGGGCGGCAAAAGTCATGTCGGCCGGCTATCGCCAGGGCGAAAGCTCTCAGCCCATCATCACGCCGTTGCAGGCGTTGGCCTATGCGGTGGCGCGCATGCCGGCCACATTTGCGGCGTGCGCTGCCATGTTTGGGCGCCTAAGCGAGGTAATGCCTGACTTTGCGCCGGGGAGCCTGCTGGATGTGGGGGCCGGCACCGGCGCGGCTAGCTGGGCGGCGGTGAACGCATGGCCTGGCATCGGGTCTGTCACCATGCTGGACCGCAATCCGGCACTCAGAACGCTGGCGCGGCAGCTTGCGGATACGGGGCCATTGGCGAAGGCCGAAATCCTGGGCGGTGATCTGAGTGCGGAAAAGCCAAAAGCCGATCTGGTGGTGGCAAGCTATGTGCTGGCCGAATTGCCGCAGGACCAGGCCGCTTTGGTGGCACGGGATCTTTGGCAATGCGCGGACGGCGCGCTGGCGCTGATCGAGCCTGGCACACCGGATGGTTTTGCACGCATTCGCCTGGCGCGCGCGGCGCTGATTGCCGCCGGCGCGCATGTGGCCGCGCCCTGTACACATGACAAGAATTGCCCGGTGCAAGATGGCGATTGGTGTCACTTCTCGCAGCGTCTTTCGCGTTCGCGCGATCACATGCTGCTGAAGGATGCCAGCGTGCCGTTCGAGGACGAGCGCTATTCCTATGTCGTGGTGACGCGGGAGAAGGTTGCGCAAGGTGCGCGTGTTCTGGCGCCGCCGCTGGAAACCAAGCCGGGCCTGACCTTTAAGCTGTGCGATGAAACCGGCTTGCGGGTGCAGTTCGTGGCGGCGCGCGACAGGGACGAATACCGCCGGGTCAAGAAACGCGGCTGGGGCGATTTGTTCTGAGCGTTCCTCGTTGTCATCCCCGCTTGCGCGGGAATGACAGGAGTCTTAGCCCTTCGGAATGGTCTGCAGCTGGAGCGCATGCAGCACGCCACCCATATTGCCCTTCAGCGCGGCGTACACCATTTGATGCTGCGCCACACGGCTTTTGCCGTTGAAGGCCGAGGATGTGATGGTAGCAGCCCAGTGATTGTCGTCACCGGCCAAGTCCTTCATCTCGATCTCGGCGTCGGGAAAGGCGGCCTTGATATAAGCCTCGATTTCGCTGCCCTTCATGCCCATCAGAAAACTCCCAGAATCTCTCCATGGCCGGCCTCCGAGCCGGCCATCCAGCTTTCTTGCAAGCTGGACCTAAGTTGGATGGGCGGGTCAAGCCCGCTCATGGTGAGAAAGGTTAATTGGTGACGGGAATCTCTTCGCCCGCCATGAAGTTGGGGAACCAGCCTTCGAAGCCCTGCTTCAGGGCTGCGACCTTGATGCTGTCCTTGTCGTCGAGCGTGATGGCATCGCCACCGGTCTTGCCCAGTTCCGCCACCGGAATATAGGCGGCGCGCGCTTCCTCAACGATCTTCTCGGCCTGGGCAAAAGGCGCGGCGATCACATAACGCGCCTGGTCCTCGCCGAACCAGAAGGGGATGGCATCGGGCATCCCGGCCAGCCCGATGCTGGCGCCGATGCCTTTGGGCATCGCCATTTCCGCGATCGCCACCAGCAGACCGCCGTCGGAAACGTCATGGACGGTATCGACGCGGCCTGCTTCGATCAGGCCGCGCACGAAATCGCCATTCTTCTTTTCCACGCCCAGGTCAACCGACGGCGCCGCACCTTCTTCCCGGCCCTCGATCTCGCGCAGATAGATGGACTGGCCCAGATGCCCTCTGGTCTCGCCGATCACGATGACCACATCGCCGGCGCGCTTGAACGCAACCGTGGCCATCTTATGAACATCCTTCATCAGCCCGACGCCGCCGATGGCCGGCGTGGGCAGGATGCCTTCGCCATTGGTCTCGTTGTACAGCGAGCAATTGCCGCCGATCACCGGGAAGTCCAGCGCGCGGCAGGCGGCACCGATGCCGTCGATGCCGGCCACGATCTCCCACATGATCTCGGGCTTCTGCGGATTGCCGTAATTCAGATTGTCGGTCACGGCCAGCGGCTTGGCGCCCACCGCGGTCAGGTTGCGCCAGGCTTCGGCCACGGCCTGCTTGCCGCCCTCGAACGGGTCGGGGCGGCAATAGCGCGGCGTCACATCGGTGGTGATGGCCAAGGCCTTGTCCGTGCCATGCACCCGCACCACCGCGGCATCGCCGCCCGGCACCTGAACCGTGTCGGCCATGACGGTATGGTCATACTGTTCCCACACCCAGCGGCGCGAAGCCATGTCGGGCGAGGACAGAATGGCCTTCAGCGAGGCCAGAACCGGCTCGTTCTTGTCGTAAGCCGGCGCCCCGCTCAGCGGCTTGCGCTCGGTGAAAGGACGTTCGTAAATCGGGGCTTCGTCCGACAGCGCGGTGATGGGCATGTCGGCTTCGATCTTGCCCTTGTGCTTGACGACCAGCCTTTTGGTGTCGGTGGTGATGCCGATGACGGCAAAGTCCAGCTCCCACTTCTTGAAGATGGCCTCGGCTTCTTTCTCGCGGCCGGGCTTGAGGACCGCCAGCATGCGTTCCTGGCTTTCCGACAGCATCATCTCATAGGCCGTCATGTTGGCTTCGCGCTGGGGCACCTTGTCGAGGTCCAGCTCGATGCCCGAGCCGCCCTTGTCGCCCATCTCGGCGGAAGACGAAGTGAGGCCGGCGGCGCCCATGTCCTGGATGGCGATGATGGCGTCGGTCGCCATCAGTTCCAGACAGGCTTCCAGCAGCAGTTTCTCGGTGAAGGGATCGCCGACCTGCACGGTGGGGCGCTTTTCCTCGGACGCATCGTCGAATTCGGCCGACGCCATGGTGGCGCCGTGGATACCGTCGCGGCCGGTCTTGGAGCCGATATAGACCACCGGATTGCCGGCGCCCTTGGCGGCGGACAGGAAGATGTTGTTGGCCTTGGCCAGGCCCACGCACATGGCATTGACCAGAATGTTGCCGTTATAGCTGGCGTGGAAATTGACCTCGCCGCCCACGGTGGGCACGCCCATGCAGTTGCCATAACCGCCGATGCCCGACACCACGCCCGACACCAGGTGGCGGGTCTTGGGATGATCGGGTTCGCCGAAGCGCAGCGCGTTCATCATGGCGATGGGGCGCGCGCCCATGGTGAAGACATCGCGCATGATGCCGCCCACGCCGGTCGCCGCGCCCTGATAAGGCTCGATGAAACTGGGATGGTTGTGGCTTTCCATCTTGAAGATGGCGGCGTCGCCATCGCCGATGTCGATCACTCCCGCATTCTCGCCCGGACCCTGGATCACCCAGGGGGCCTTGGTCGGCAGCTTCTTCAGATGGGCGCGGGTGGACTTGTACGAGCAATGCTCGCTCCACATCACGCTGAAGATGCCAAGCTCGACAAAGGTCGGCTCGCGCCCCATCAGCTTGAGGATATGCTGGTATTCGCTGTCCGAAAGCCCGTGCTCGCGGACCATGTCAGGCGTGATCTTGGTCATGCCATTCTACTCAGGAAAGAGCTTCAATCAGGCTTTGGAAAAGCCCGCGGCCGTCGGTGCCGCCCAGGGTTTCGTCCACCACCCGCTCGGGATGGGGCATCAGCCCCAGCACGTTGCGTTTCTCGCTCAGGATGCCGGCGATGTTGCGGGCCGAGCCGTTGGGGTTCTCGCCCTTGGCATAGCGGAAGGCGACGCGGTTCTCGCCTTCCAGGCGGTTCAAGGTCTCGTCATCGGCGAAATAGCTGCCCTCGCCATGCGCCACCGGAAAGGTGACGCGCTGGCCGCTATCGTATTTGCGGGTGAAGCCGGACTGGGTCTCTTCCACTTCCAGGCCGACCGGCCTGCAGACGAATTTCAAGCCGGCATTGCGCATCAGGGCACCGGGCAGCATGTGGGTTTCGGTCAGCACCTGGAAACCGTTGCAGATGCCCAAGACCATGCCGCCCTTGTCGGCGTGGGCCTTGACCGATTTCATCACCGCCGACTGGCTGGCCATGGCGCCGCAGCGCAGATAGTCGCCGTAGGAGAAACCACCCGGCAGCACCACCAGGTCGACATCCGGCAGCTCACTGTCCTGATGCCAGACCATGTGCGGGGTCTTGCCGGTCATCTGCTCCAGCGCGACTTTCGCGTCGCGATCACAATTGGAAGCGGGAAAGACGATGACGGCGGATTTCACCTTAGAACCTCGTCATGGCCGGGCAGCGAGCGGAGCGAAGCGCGACCCGGCCATCCAGATTTTCGCGCGAGGCTTGAAGGGTCATCCCTTCAACTCAATCTCGTATTTCTCGATCACCGTATTGGCGAGCAGCTTTTCGCACATCGCCTTGAGGTCGGTTTTGGCCTTTTCCGGATCGCTGCCCGACAGCTCCAGATCGATGACCTTGCCCTGGCGCACCTCGCCGACCGAGCCGAAGCCCAGCCCGTTCAAGGCATGGCCGATGGCCTTGCCCTGGGGGTCGAGAACACCATTCTTGAGGGTAATGAAGACGCGCGCTTTCACTGAACCAGAACCGGACCTTTGTTCTCGCCTTGCACCGATTCGGGCATGATTCCCAAGCGCCTTGCGACTTCACTGTAGGCTTCCACCACCCCGCCCAGATCGCGGCGGAAACGGTCCTTGTCGAGCTTCTCGTTGGTGGAGACGTCCCACAGCCGGCAATTGTCCGGGCTGATCTCGTCCGCCAGCACGATGCGCATATAGTCGTTTTCCCACAGCCGTCCGAATTCCAGCTTGAAATCGACCAGCTTGATGCCGGCGCCCAGGAAAAGGCCGGACAGGAAATCGTTGACCCGGATGGTCAGGTTGACGATGTCGTCCAGGTCCTGCGGGCTCGCCCAGCCGAAGGCGGTGATGTGTTCTTCGCTGACCCAGGGGTCCTGCAGGCTGTCATTCTTGTAGTAATATTCGATGATGGAGCGGGGCAGCGCGGTGCCTTCCTCGATTCCCAGCCGCTTGGACATGGAGCCGGCGGCGACATTCCTCACCACAACTTCCAGTGGGATGATCTCGACTTCCTTGATCAGCTGCTCGCGCATGTTCAGCCGGCGCACGAAATGGGTCGGCACCCCGATGCCCTGAAGCTGGGTCATCAGATATTCGCTGATGCGGTTGTTGAGGACGCCCTTGCCCTCGATCGTGTCCTTCTTGGCGCCATTGCCGGCGGTGGCGTCATCCTTGAAGTACTGGATGACGGTGCCCGGCTCGGGGCTTTCGTAAAGGATTTTGGCTTTGCCTTCGTAGATTACGCGGCGGCGCTTCATGGCCATGTTCCTGTCGCCCGTTAAAGCTGCAATTTAGGCACCGGGGGCCCCTCCCGCAATGTTGCTGAGGCCGCAGTGCGTGCATGACGGGTTCCCGTCCACAGGCAGATGCGAAGGCAAGTCATTTCAAGGGCTTACTTCCCGAACACGCGGGCGAAGATCGTGTCGACCTGTTTCAGGTGATAGCCCAGGTCGAACATGGCCTCGAGTTTGGACGCCGGCAGCGCCTTGGAGACATCCGGATCGGCTTTCAGCAGGTCCAGCAGATTGCCTTCGCCATTCCAGGCGCGCATGGCATTGCGCTGGACCAGCCGGTAGCTGTCCTCGCGCGGCAGGCCGGCCTGGGTCAGCGCCAGCAGCACGCGCTGGCTATGTACCAACCCGTGGGTGGCATCCAGGTTCTTCTGCATGCGCTCGGGATAGACCACCAGCTTCTCGATCACCCCGGTCATGCGCGCCAGCGCGAAATCCAGCGTAATGGTGGCGTCGGGACCGATGTAACGTTCGACCGAGGAATGGGAGATATCGCGCTCATGCCATAGCGCCACATTCTCCATGGCGGGAATGGCATAGCTCCTGACCATGCGCGCCAGGCCGGTGACGTTTTCGGTCAGGACCGGATTGCGCTTGTGCGGCATGGCGGATGAGCCCTTCTGGCCGGGCGAGAAATATTCCTCGGCTTCCAGCACTTCGGTCCGCTGCAGATGGCGGATCTCCACCGCCAGCCGCTCCAGCGACGACGCCACCACGCCCAGTGCGGCGAAATAGGCGGCGTGGCGGTCGCGCGGGATCACCTGGGTCGAGACCGGCTCGACCTTCAGCTTCATCGCCTTGGCGACATGTTCTTCGACCCGGGGGTCGATATTGGCGAAGGTGCCGACCGCGCCGGAAATGGCGCAGGTGGCGATCTCCTCGCGCGCCGTCACCAGGCGCGCACGGGCGCGGGTGAACTCGGCAAAATAGGTCGCCAGCTTGACGCCAAAGGTGGTGGGTTCGGCATGGATGCCGTGACTGCGCCCGATCGTGGGCGTCATCTTATATTCAAGGGCGCGCTTTTTCAGCGCCGCCAGCAGCGCGTCGGTGTCCTCGATCAGAAGGTCTGCGGCGCGCGCCAGCTGAACATTCAGGCAGGTGTCCAGCACGTCGGACGACGTCATCCCCTGATGCACGAAACGCGCTTCCGGACCCACGATCTCCGACAGATGGGTCAGGAAGGCGATGACGTCATGCTTGACCTCGCGCTCGATCTCGTCGATCCGCGCCACATCGAACTTGGCGTCCCTGCCTTTTTCCCAGACCTTGGCGGCGGCCTCTTTCGGCACCACGCCCAGTTCGGCGAGGGCGTCGGTGGCATGGGCTTCGATCTCGAACCAGATGCGGAATTTGGTCTCGGGCGACCAGATGGAAACCATCTTGTCGCGGGCATAGCGGGGGATCATGGAGAGCTACCCAAAAGTCGTTGCGGCTGCTTCTAACGCGTTGGGCGCGGTCGCGAAAGGGGTGGAATAGCCCAGCTTTTTCCGTAGCTTATCGCGACACTGATCGCATCTGGTGGAACAGGCGTCTACAGCAGGCCCAGCGACTTGAAGCTGGCATGGCCGCTCCTGCCGATCACCAGATGATCGTGCACGGCCAGGCCCAGCGCCTTTGCCGCTGCCGCAATCTCCCGGGTCATCAGGATGTCGGCCTTGGATGGTGTGGGGTCGCCGCTGGGATGATTGTGCACCAGGATGATGGCCGAGGCTAACAGTTCCAGCGCGCGCTTGACGATCTCGCGCGGATAGACGGGGGTGTGATCCACCGTGCCGCGGTTCTGCACTTCGTCGGCGATCAGCACATTCTTGCGGTCCAGGAACAGGATGCGAAATTCCTCATTCGTGCTGCGCGCCATCGCCGCCGTGCAATAATCGAGCAGCGCGGCCCAGGATGACAGCGCCGGTCTTCCGATCACCTGGGTCTTGGCCAAGCGATGTGCGGCCGCCTCCACGATCTTGAGATGATTGGCGACGCCTTCGCCCACGCCCTTGACCTCCATCAGCCGGGCGCGGGGTGCGGCGATCACTTCGGCAAAGCTGCCGAAACGCGCCAGCAGCGCCTTGGCCAAGGGCTTGGTGTCGCGCCGGGGAATGGCTGCGAACAGGGTCAGTTCCAGCAGTTCGTAATCGGGCATGGCGTCGGCGCCGCCGTTCAGGAAACGGGCGCGCAGGCGTTCGCGATGACCCTCGCTGCCCGTCTCGGTCGTTGTCGCGCGAGGCGGCGTGAAAGGAGCGTTCGCCTCGTCCACGCGAGGACCTCAGATAAAGGGAGGTTTGTGCAAGCCCTTGGGCGACAGCGTGAAGATCTCCACGCCCGTTTCGGTCACGCCCACCGAATGCTCGAACTGCGCCGACAGCGAACGATCGCGGGTCACCGCGGTCCAGCCGTCGCTCAACACCTTCACCCCAAAGCCGCCCAGATTGATCATCGGTTCGATGGTGAAGAACATGCCGGGCTTGAGCGCGATGCCGCCGCCGGGCTTGCCGTAATGCACGATGTTGGGCAGGGCATGGAACACCTTGCCCAGGCCGTGGCCGCAAAAGTCGCGCACCACGGCGCATTTCTCCTGGCCTTCGGCAAAGGATTGAATGGCATGGCCGATATCGCCGGTGGTGGCGCCGGGCTTCACCGCCGCGATGCCGCGCATCATGGCGTCATAGGTGATCTCGACCAGCCGCTCGGCCTTCCGCTTCACGTCCCCCACCGGATACATGCGGCTGGTGTCGCCATGCCAGCCGTCCAGAATGACGGTGACGTCGATATTGACGATGTCGCCGTCGCGCAGCGGCTTGTCATTGGGGATGCCATGACAGACCACATGATTGATCGAGGTGCAGACCGTGTGGCGATAGCCGCGATAGTTCAGGCAGGCCGGGGTGGCGCCATGGGCGACGACATAGTCATAAGCCACCTTGTCCAGCGCGGCGGTGGTCACGCCCGGCTTGACCAGGGGGACCAGCAGGTCCAGCACCTCGGCGGCCAGGCGGCCAGCCCGGCGCATGCCCTCGAAATCCGCCGGATCGTGCAGAGTGACGGCGAAATGGGCCTTGCGGGCGGCTTCGAAAATTTCAGGCTGGGGCAGGATGGTCATGTTGCGGGCAATATAATATCTCGAGCGGCAAAACCAAAGCCGGAACCTGAATGCCCAAAACAGCTGCCGTTCTGGTGATCGGGGACGAGATCCTGTCGGGCCGCACCCAGGATACCAATTCGGGCGCCATCGCCCGGTACCTCACCGCCTTGGGCATCGACCTGAAAGAGGTGCGGGTGGTGGGCGATGTCGAGGCCGAGATTGTTGGGGGCCTGAACGCACTGCGCAGCCGATATGACTTCGTCTTTACCACGGGCGGCATCGGCCCCACCCATGACGACATCACCGCCGACGCCGTGGCCAAGGCCTTCGATGTCGGCATCGGCTATCATCCCGAGGCCTATGCCTTGCTGGAAAGGCGCTATCCGCCCGGCGAATTCACCGAGGCGCGCAAGCGCATGGCCCGCACGCCGCATGGCGCCAGCCTGGTGGTCAATTCGGTGTCGGGCGCGCCGGGTTTTCATATCGGCAATGTCTATGTGATGGCCGGCGTGCCGGCGGTGATGTGCGCCATGCTGGAAGCTATCGCGCCCGAACTGCCGCGCGATGTGCCGGTGACCAGCGTCACGGTGGAAGCGGAAATTCCCGAAGGCAAGGTCGCCGCCGGCCTGGCGGCGGTGCAAAAGGCCCATGCCGATGTCGCCATCGGCTCCTATCCCTTTTACCGCGAAGGCGCGAGCGCGCCTTTCGGGGCGCAACTGGTGATACGCGGGCGCGACAGAGATGCCGTCGAACGCGCTGCAGCGGCGGTGGAAGAGATGGTGCGGGCGCTTGGTGCTGCACCGCAGCGTGTGAATTAGCTTTTCCGCCCCCTCGCGAAGTGACAGGCTCCCCTCAAACAACAAAACAGGGGATGGGGATGGACATCAAGAAACGCGATTTTCTCAGAGGCTTCGGCATGGTCAGCATGGGGGCTGTTGCCGCCACCGGCGCCGCCGCCCAGACACGGAATCCTGACGGCGGTTATCCGCCTGGCGTCCCCCACGCCACCGGCAAGAGCATGCTGGACAGTCCGCACTATATCGGCACCGCCAGTAAAGGTTTTGGCTTCAAGGCGAACTGGGCGCGTACCTTGCCATGGGTGCCCACGGTCGATCCTCACTACAAGCCGCGCCGCATCAACAAGGCGATCGAGCTGTGGGAGGACAATCAGGTCGTCGCCTATGCCGAATTCGGAGCGTCGGGTGCGCCGGACACCTATGAGGAAGGCAAGCGCATGGCCCAGACCTATTGCGATGCCATCAATTACGAGATGGAGAATGACAGCTTCAATTTCGATGGCTTGCGCAACTTCATGCAGGGCCTGGTCGATGGCGGCCCGACACCGTCCGGCCACCGCACGCCGATGGTGTTCGTGACCCTGCCGGCCTGGGGGTTCGATGGTCCCTCGATGCGCGCCAATGTCTGGCAGATCCATCAGGCGCTGGCGGCCGGCGCCCATGGCTGCCTGATCTGCGAAATGGAATCGCCGGAAGCGGGCGAAATCGCCATTGCCGGCGGACGCTACAAATGGACCTGGCCCGGGGTGAAAGAGCTTCCGATCGAAGGCGTGCGCGGCGCCGGCAGCCAGGCTTTCGCCGCCCATATCTGGGGCCTGAAGCAGGACGAGTATCTGCGTGTCGCCGATACCTGGCCGCACAATCCCAAGGGCGAGATCACCATGGGCTTCAAGCTGGAGAACCGCCGCTCTGCCCAGGTGGCCGAGCAGCTCATGGCGATCGATGGCTTGGCCTTTGCCGAACCCGGTCCCAGCGACAATGGCTGGTCGCACCTGCAATGGGATGCGATCCGGGGCGACCTGACCAAGGAACATCGCGCCGCGCTGCCGGCGTCCAAGCGCCTCGAGGAAGACCTGGAGCGCATCCGCCTGGCGGCCAAGGCGAACAATGTCAAATGGCTGGGCAACGGTCCGCCGGGCGCCACGCCGCAGCAGGAGATCGACCAGGGGCGGCGCATGGGCCCTGCCGGCACGGAAGAGAGAGTGCAAGCGGATCGGCTTTATACCAAGCGCAAGATGCCTTACTGACCCGCGCGGTTCTTTTGCGTCGTGAGTTCATCGCGCCATCGCTCGTGTACTTTTTGTACACGTCGCTCGGCGCTTCTGCTCACGCCGCAAAATTCCTCGCGCGTTATTCGAGCTTTAGGGCCTTCGCCGCCGTGGTGAACGCCGTCTGCGCATCCTTGTTGGTGGCAAACGCCTTGCGCGCCGAGGCGAGCGCTTCCTTGGCCTTGTCGGTTTCGCCCAGCACGGTATAGGCGCGCATCAGCCGTATCCAACCCAGCGCGTCATTGGGATCGGCTTTCAATCGTGCCGCCAGCATGTCCACCATGGCGCGGGGATTGGGCGCTCCACCCGGGCCCTGCGAAGTCAGCTGCGCCAGGCGGTCGATCAGCATCTGATGCAGTGGCGAGGTGGTGGGCACATCGGCCAGCAGACTTTGCCAAAGCGCCATCGCGCCGGCGCGGTCACCATGTCCCGCCTTGGCCACGCCCAGATAGAAGCGTGCCGGCCCGTTCTTGGGATCGGCCTTCAGCGCAGCGGCGAAGGCTTCCTCCGCTTCCGGCGGCACCTGGCCCTCATTGTCGGCGACCAGCGCTTCGCCATAGGCCGCGTCCACCCCGGCATCGCCCTTGCCGGTCAGGGCGATCACCTTGGCCAGCGCCTTGGCGGCATCGCGCGGATCGCTGGCCGACATATAGGCGCTGGCCAGATAGCGCCAGGCGCGCACATCGTCAGGATGGGCGCGCACCCGCGCGATCAGATAGGGCACCAGGCCATTGATCTCATGCACATTGCCCAGGCCTTGCGCGGAGCGTTCGGCCAGATGCGGGCGACCGACCAGGAAATAGGTGCCACCGCCGATCGCAAGCATGAACAGGGCGATGGCTGCGGCAAGCAGCGCGCGGCCTTTCTTTGCGCTCATGCGCCACAAAGGCACGGCGGCGAAGGCGACCGCGGCGAGCGCGACCAGCACGAATCCGACGGCGGGAATCAGACTCACTTTTTGCCTCTGTATTTGTTGCGCACCAGCGCCACGATCATGCCGCGGATGGTGCGCACCTCCTGATCGCTCAGGCGGGACCGCATTATCATGGCGCGGATGTTGCGCACCATGGTCTCGCGCTTGGCCGGAGGAAAGAGGAATTCGGCCGCATCCAGTTCCTTTTCCAGATGCTCGAACAGCCCGACCAGTTCCTGGCGGCTGGCGGGCACCGCCACGGTGGACCTGGTGCGCACCGCCGGTGTGGTGTCGGCGGATTTGAGCCATTCATAAGCCAGAAGCAGCACGGCCTGGCCCAGATTCAGCGACCAGAAATCGGCGGTCGGAATGGTGATGACGGCATCGGCCAGGCTCATTTCGTCATTGTCGAGCCCCGCGCGTTCGCCGCCGAACAGGATGGCGGTGCGCGCGCCGTCGCGGGCAGCCGCGCGCAGCCGCCGCATGGCCGCTTCGGGCGTGTGGATTTCCTTCAGCACATCGCGGTCACGCGCCGTGGTGGCCAGGACCAGTTGATAGGGGGCGAGCGCCTCCGCGGCGCTGGGATAAACCTGGGTCGCCTCCAGTATGTCGCCCGAGCCCGATGCCAGCATCTGTGCCCTGTCATTGGGCCATTCCATCTTGGGGGCGATCAGGACCAGCTCTTTGAGGCCAAAGTTCTTCATCGCCCGGGCGGCGGCGCCGACATTTTCCCCCATCTGGGGCTTTGACAGGATGACGGCGGGTGGGGTCATTTGGCGCTTTGACGGGCCGGTTTTTGTCAGTAACTTCGCCCCGCTATATCCGCTCAGACCCAATTTTGCGAGGAAATCCGATGGACAAGATCAAGGTTGCCAACCCGGTTGTGGAGCTGGACGGCGACGAGATGACCCGCATCATCTGGGACCTGATCAAGAAGAAGCTGGTCCTGCCCTATCTGGACATCGACCTGCACTATTACGACCTGTCCATCGAGAACCGTGATGCGACCGAGGACAAGGTCACGGTCGAGGCCGCGGAGGCGATCAAGAAATATGGCGTGGGCGTGAAGTGCGCCACCATCACCCCCGACGAAGCGCGGGTGAAGGAATTCAATCTCAAGAAGATGTGGAAGTCGCCCAACGGCACCATCCGCAACATCCTGGGCGGCGTCATTTTCCGCGAACCGATCATCTGCAAGAATGTGCCGCGCTTGGTGCCGGGCTGGACCCAGCCCATCGTGGTCGGCCGCCATGCCTTTGGCGACCAGTACAAGGCGACCGATTTCGTCTATCCGGGCAAGGGCACGCTCTCGATCAAGTTCGTGGGCGAAGACGGCAAGACCATCGAGCATGAAGTGTTCAAGGCGCCGGGCGGGGGCGTCGCCATGGCGATGTACAATCTGGACGAGTCGATCAAGGAATTTGCCCGCGCCTCGATGAATTACGCGTTGGCGCGCAAATATCCGCTGTATCTGTCGACCAAGAACACCATCCTCAAGGCCTATGACGGCCGCTTCAAGGATCTGTTCCAGGAAATCTTCGACGCGGAATTCGCCGACAAATACAAGGCCGCCGGCATCACCTATGAACACCGGCTGATCGACGACATGGTGGCCAGCGCGCTCAAGTGGAGTGGCGGCTATGTCTGGGCCTGCAAGAATTACGACGGCGACGTGCAGTCCGACACCGTGGCGCAGGGCTTCGGCTCGCTGGGCCTGATGACCTCGGTGCTGTTCACCCCCGACGGCAAGACGGTGGAAGCCGAGGCCGCCCATGGCACGGTGACCCGCCACTACCGCGAATATCAGAAGGGCAAATCGACCTCGACCAACTCCATCGCCTCGATCTTCGCCTGGACGCGCGGGCTTAGCCATCGCGCCAAGCTGGACGGCAATGACAGACTGGCCAAGTTCGCCTCCACCATGGAAAAGGTCTGCGTCGACACCGTCGAGCAGGGTTACATGACCAAGGATCTGGCGCTGCTGGTTGGCCCTGATCAGAAGTGGCTGACCACCGAAGGCTTTCTCGACAAGGTTGACGAGAACCTCAAGAAAGCCATGGCGTAAGCGTTACGCCCTCCAAAACAGAAAGGCCGGATCGAAAGATCCGGCCTTTTCTTTTGTTGAAATCGTTGGCGCTATTCCGCAGCGCTGCGCGACGCCTTCTTCTGCGCATACATCGCCTGGTCGGCGCGCGCCATCGCACTGTCGGGATTGTCGCCGGGCTTCAGCTCGAAGGCGCCATAGGCAAAGCTGACGGGAATAGTGTGTCCGTTCCATTGGGTGGGCGAGCCGTCCAGCGCCGCGGCCAGCGCATCGGCTTTCTTCAGCGCCTGATCCTGATTGGCATGGGATAGCAGCACACCGAACTCATCACCACCCAGCCGGCCGACACAGTCGCTGTCGCGCACATGAGACAGCAGCACGCTGGCAAAATGGGTCAGCACCGCATCGCCCGCGGCATGGCCATGGGTGTCGTTGGTTCTCTTCAGGTGATTGAGATCGAAATAGATCAGCGAGGCCGGCGTGTTGTAGCGGCCGGTAAAGGCGATATAGCGGGTCAGCTCGCGCACAAAGGCGCGGCGGTTCAGAAGCGGCAGCATGCCGTCCTGGTCGGCGGTCTTTTCCACATCCTCCAGCCGCGCCTTGGTCTGGGCCAGCTCGCGGCGCAGATTTTCCACTTCGCTCATCAGTCCCATGATGGCGTCGCGCACCCTGGGGGTGAATTCGGATTCCGGAATGCCCAATACGCTGGCGGAAGGCCCGGCCGCATCCACGCTGTCCAGGCCGCCCGTGGCTTCGATCCGGCGCGCATACGCGGCCTGGGCGACCGAGCGGGTGGGCCGGGCAGGGCTGTTGCGTTCGACTTTCATTGCGGGTCCGCCATTCTGGCTGAAGAAAGGGTAGGGCAGCGCATTTAAGATTGCGTTTAATCTTCCCAAGGAATGGTTAACGAGTCTTAAAACGGCTCTTTCCTTGGATTTTTTGCTGCCTATACTGCGCCGCTTCGCGAACAAAGACCCCCTATGGCCAAACGAAGCACCGCCTCCCGTCCCACCGTCGGCATCATCATGGGCAGCCAGTCCGACTGGACGACCATGCAGAAGGCCAGCCACATGCTGGACGCCCTGGGGGTGGCGCATGAGACCCGGATCGTCTCGGCCCATCGCACGCCCGACCGCATGGCGGCTTACGCCAAGGAGGCCGAGGCTCGCGGCATCAAGGTGATCATCGCCGGTGCCGGCGGAGCGGCGCATCTGCCGGGCATGGTGGCCAGCATGACCACCTTGCCGGTGCTGGGCGTGCCGGTGGAAAGCCGCGCCCTGAAGGGGCTGGATTCGCTGCTGTCGATCGCCCAGATGCCGGGTGGTGTGCCGGTGGCGACCTTTGCCATCGGCGAGGCCGGCGCCAAGAACGCCGCCCTGCATGCCGCCGCCATTCTGGGCCTGTCCGATCTGGTTCTCAAAAGGCGGCTGGACGGATGGCGGGCCAAACAGACCAAATCGGTCGCCAAGCAGCCGAAATGAAAACACGGACCGGGCCGGTGCCGCCGGGTGGCACCATCGGCATTATTGGCGGCGGCCAGTTGGGGCGCATGCTCGCCTTGGCGGCGGCGCGCCTGGGATTGAAGACCGCGATCTATAACGACGCATCCGATGCGCCGGCTTTCCAGGTCACGGATACCTCTGTGGCCGCGCCCTACGAGGACCTGGCTGCGCTGGCCCGCTTTGCCGATGCCTGTGATGCGGTGACATTCGAATTCGAGAACCTGCCCGCCCATGCCATCGCCCATCTGGGTGAGCATGTGCCGGTGCGCCCCGGCGCCCACGCACTCGCCGTGACCCAGGACCGGCTTTCGGAAAAGACCTTTGTCGAAAAGCTGGGGCTGAAAACCGCGCCATTCTTTGAAGTGTCGTCCGCCACGCAGGCGGGTGAGGCTTTTGACAGGCTGGATGGCCGCGGCATTCTGAAGACGCGCCGTTTCGGTTATGACGGCAAGGGTCAGGCGAAAGTCACCAGCCGGGAAGAGGCGGTGAAGGCGTTCGAAAGCTTCAAGGGCGCGCCGGCCATTCTCGAAGGCTTTGTCGATTTCTCCTATGAGGCTTCCGTGGTGGCGGCGCGCGGCGCCGATGGCGCCTTTGCCGCTTACGATCCACCCGAGAATGAGCACGAAAACCATATCCTGCGCCGCTCGACCGTGCCCTCGCGGCTGAACGCCGGCCGGGCCGAAGACGCCAAACTGATCGCCAGGAAGATTGCCGATGCCTTGGATTATGTTGGCGTGCTGGCAGTGGAACTGTTTGTCGGCGCGGATGGCGCGCTTTTGGTGAACGAGATCGCGCCCCGGGTCCACAATACCGGCCACTGGACGATCGAGGCCTGCCAGTGCTCCCAGTTCGAACAGCATATCCGCGCCGTGGCGGGCTGGCCTTTGGGTGACCCGCGCCGCCATGCCGATGCGGTGATGGAAAACATCATCGGGGCCGAGGCCGATGCCTGGGAAAGCCTGTCCAAGGCTGGGGCCTTGCATCTTTACGGCAAGAAAGAGGCCCGGCCGGGCCGCAAAATGGGTCATTTGACGCGGCTAAAGCCGTTGACGAAAGCCTGACCCATACCTAGGTTCCCGGCCAATGCCGATGACCGCGACCAAGACGACCACCAAGACCAAGCCCATCGGGGCTGGGCCAGTCGTGCGCGTCTGAAATCAGGCGAAAGTAACGAGACCCCAGCCCCGCCGAAACCCGGACGGGGCTTTTTTATTGCTTGCAAGGAGACGGAAGTGAAGAACAGGAATGTCGCGATTGTAGGCGCCACCGGTGCGGTGGGCCGGGAATTCGTGGGCTGCATCGAAAGCCGCGGGCTTCCGCTCAAGTCGCTGAAGCTGCTGGCCTCCGCCAAATCGGCTGGCAAGACCCAGACATTTCGCGGCGAAACGCTGACGATCGAGGAACTGACGGAAGATGCTTTCAGGGGCGTGGATATCGCGCTGTTCTCGGCAGGCAGCGGCATTTCCAAGCAGTTTGCGCCGGTGGCGGTGAAGGCGGGTGCGGTGGTGGTGGACAATTCCTCCGCCTTCCGCATGAACAAGGATGTGCCGTTGGTTGTTCCGGAGATCAATGCCCGCCGTATAGCGGACCACAAGGGCATCATCGCCAATCCCAACTGCTCGACCATCACCGCATTGGTGCCGCTCTGGCCCATCCACCAGAAGAACCGCATCAAGCGCGTCATCATTTCCACCTATCAGGCGGCGTCCGGCGCCGGTGCGGCGGCGATGCAGGAACTGGAAGACGGTACCCGCGCCTTTCTCGACGGCAAGCCCTTCACCCCAAAGGTGATGCCGCACCCCTATGCCTTCAATGTCTTCAGCCATAACACCGCGATCGATCTCGAGACCGGTTACAACGACGAAGAGACCAAGGTCATCAAGGAGACCAAGAAGATTTTCGAAGACGAGCAGATCCGCGTCGGCGTCACCTGCATCCGCGTGCCTGTGCTGCGGGCCCACAGCGAGTCCATCACCTTCGAATGCGAGAACCCGATTACCGAGGACGAGGTGCGTACCATCCTGTCCAAGGCGCCGGGCGTGAAAATCGTGGATGACCGGGTGAAGAATTACTTCCCCATGCCTCTCGATGCGTCTGGCCAGGGCGATATTCTGGTGGGCCGAATCCGCAAGGATGTCAGCGATCCCAGCGGACATTCCATTGCCATGTTCGTGGCCGGTGACCAGCTGCTGAAAGGCGCGGCGCTGAACGCCGTGCAGATCGCAGAACTACTTTGATTTCTTCTTGGGTGGCGTTGGCCGGACGACCGTGAAGGCGAAAGACGCAGCCATCGCAAAGGCGACAATCAATGCGATTGTTTCGCGGTTCATGGTGGGAAACAGCCAGGAAAGCACGAGGACAATGGGCGCCAACACCAGCGCGCCCAAAAGCAGCGCCGTGACGCGCATCGGCATGCGGTAAAAAATCTTCATTGCCCCCGCCCAGCTCTATCGTGGTTTTGGTTTTGCCCAATCGGCAAACATCGGGAAGTTCGAGAGCGCCTCTTTCGCCTTGCTCTTGAACTTCTCGAACTGCATCACATTCTCGATGCGCGCGGCGAGGAATTCTTCCGTCGGCTTTTCGTCGTCGCTGGTATCGTTGAACCAGCGCATGGCAGTCGAGCCATAGACGCCGGCCAGGATCCCGCGTTTGGTATAGAAATTGAAATCGGTCGAGGTATCGCCGGCCGCGCGCCACATCGCATCGACAGTGCGATAGACCAGCTTGGCGCCCAGCGCCGCATGCATGGGCAGGGACAGAAGGGCGGCGGCCCGGCGCGCCGCTTCCTTGTGCGGCTTCAGGATGGCAAGGCGCGTCTTCACCGCGGTGGCGATGCGCTCGCGGATCTTCATGCCCTTCAGCTCCATCGCTGCCAGCCGCTTTTCCATCTCCGCATCGGTATGGGTGGAATAGAATTCGATCAGGCTGATGGGGCCGCCCTCGAACAGCCGTGCCAGATCGGCTTTGCTCACGCCGGCTTCCTCGCCGGCTTTCTGCAGAACCGAATCGGTGAAGCCGTCAAAGGCGGCATGCGGCAGCGTCTTGGCCAGCACCGCCTCGCGCATTTCGTCGTCGCTCATTTCTTTGTTCGTCCTTGGCGCCTTTATCTTGGGAGACGTTCTCTTTGTCGCCGTCTTGGCGGCGGCCGGTTTCCTGGCAGGCTTTTTGGGCGCCTCGGTCATGGCCTTCAGCTTGCCGTCTGAAAGTGGCGGATTTCCGATTCAAAAATCAGCCGCGACATGTCACCGATGCGCGAGGTGTAGAGCCGCCCCTCCAGATGGTCGCATTCATGCTGCACCACCCTGGCGTGGAAGCCGCGCGCCACCCGTTCGATGATTTCGCCGTCCAGGCCCAGGCCGCGGTAACGGATATGATCGGCCCGCTCGACCCAGCCGCGCAGCCCGGGAACAGACAAACAGCCTTCCCAGCCCCCTTCCTGGCCGGGGCCCAGCACCTGGATTTCCGGGTTGATCAGCACGGTCAGGGGGGCGGTGTGATCGAATTTTTCTTCCTCCGACAGGCCGGGGTCGCCCCGTTCGCCGGGGGCCTGAAAGATCACCACCCGAAGCGGAACATGGACCTGGGGCGCCGCCAGGCCGGCCCCGTTGGCGTCGATCATGGTTTCGACCATGTCATTGACCAGCCTGCGAATTTCCGGATGCCGGGGGTCGGCCACGGGCCGTGCCGCAGCCGCCAGGACGGGGTGGCCCATGCGGGCGATTTTCAGGATTGCCATGGCTATCAATATGGGCCCATTGGCCTTTTTGGCCAAGTTCCGGGATTCCTGGCGGGGCCGTTCCAAGCGCTTGGCCGCGCTTGGAACGGTAGACAGCCAAAAAGCCTTCTGGTATCACCCGCGCCTCAATTTTCGCCGCTTTTCCGGGAGTTCGCTTTGCAGATCATCGTCCGCGACAACAACATCGACCAGGCGCTGAAGGCGCTGAAGAAGAAGATGCAGCGCGAAGGCATCTTCCGGGAGATGAAGCTGCGCGGCGCCTATGAGAAGCCCAGCGAGAAGCGCGCCCGCGAGCGCGCCGAAGCGGTGCGCCGCTATCGCAAGCTGCAGCGCAAGCGCCTGCAGCGCGAAGGCCTGCTGCCGCGCTAAGACTTTTTGTCGGATTTCGGAAGAGCCGCTGGTGGTTTGCCGGCGGCTTTTTTGTTTTTGCGCTTCTGGCTGACGTAATAGGCGCCGGCGCCCGCTATGGCGGCCGCGCCCAGCACCAGCAGCAGGGTGCCTGCGCCCGGCGCAATCTGGTCGGCCGCCACTTCGGTGACGGTCTTCAGATCATCTGCAATGCTTTCCCGGCGCCCAAACAGTTTCTTGAGTTTCAGCACGGCCGCCTCAGGTGCAATCGGCGCAGACCGCGACCTCGACCGTCACATGGGAGAGATCGGGATAGCGGCGGCGCAGGGTCGCCTTGATGGCTTCGGCGCTGATCGTATCGGGCGAAATCAACGACACGATCAAGCCGCGATGGCCCGGGCCCAGACGCCACAGATGCAGGTCGGGAATGCGCGCTTTCAGCTCGCTCTGCAGGAAATCGCGGATCTCGTCCGACATGCCCGGATCGGCATCGGCGTCCAGCAGCACCATGGCGCTGTCGCGGATCAGGCCATAGGACCAGGAGGCGATCACCAGCGCGCCTACCAGGCCGCTGATCGGATCGAGGATGCCCAGGCCGAAATAATAGCCCGCGCCCAGGGCCACGATGGCAAGGACCGACGTCGCCGCGTCCGCCAGCACATGCACATAGGCGGCGCGCATATTGTTGTCATGGCCGTGGCCATGGGCGTGATCATGTCCCGGACCGTGGGAATGATCGTCCTTGAGGATCAGGGCGCTGATCAGGTTCACCGCCAGGCCGATGCAGGCGATCAAAAGCGCGTCGCCATAGGCCACGGACACGGGGCTGATGATGCGCTGAACCGATTCCACCGCCACCGCCAGCGCGGTCACGCCCAGCAGAATGGCGCTCGAGAAGGCGGCAAGATCACCGAACTTGCCGGAGCCGAAGGTGAAACGTCCGCTGCCGGCATGGCGCCGCGCCAGCCAATAGGCGCCCGCCGCCAGGCCCAGCGCGCCCACATGGGTCGCCATATGGGCGCCGTCGGCCAACAGCGCCATCGAGTGATAGGCCAGGCCGCAGGCGATCTCCACGCACATGAATACGGCCGTAACAATTGCCGCCCATCTGGCCTTGGTTTCGGCGCGGGAATGGCCTTGGCCCAGGAAAACATGGTCGCGGGTCCAGATCCCGTGGTCGTGCGGCTTTTCGGCAACATGATCGTGATGATCGTGGCCATGATGATGGCCGTGACCATGGGAATGGCCGTGGTCGTGCCCATGCAGGGTGTGATCGTGCGCCATGTGCACAGTCTAGCGTGTTACCGCCGTAAAATCAGCTAGACGAAAATGCCCAGAAGCGGCAGCAAGGCCCCTGCGGCAAAAAGGGCACCGATGAGCAGAAGCCGGGGATTTTGAAGAGCGCGCACCAACATGGCGCTGACATAGTGCGATCTCGCGCCATTGCAACCATACAAACAGAAAGGATATGCGTGTTTACGGCGGCTGCAGCGTTGGTCGCAGCTGTCTACAGCATGCACCGTCAGGTCGGCGGCGGGGAGTGCATATAGCTCTGCACCAGCGAGCCGGCCACCAGGCGCCAGCCATCCACCAGCACAAAGAAGATCAGCTTGAAGGGCAGCGAGATGATCACCGGCGGCAACATCATCATGCCCATGCTCATCAGGATCGAAGCCACGGCCATGTCGATGATCAAGAATGGCACGAAGATCAGGAACCCGATTTCGAAGGCGCGCTTGAGCTCGCTCAGCATGAAGGCCGGCGCCAGGGTCGTCACGGCGATCTGGGCGGGGTCCTTGACCGGCTTGGTATGGGCCATGTCGTTGAACAGCTTGAGATCGGCGTCGCGCACATGCGCCAGCATGAACTTCTTCATCGGCACCAGCGCCTGGGTGAAACCCTGCTCGGTGGTGACCTGATTGTTCATCATCGGCTGGATGCCCTGGTGATAGGCGTCGGTCAGGGTCGGGCTCATCACGAACAGGGTCAGGAACATGGCCAGCGACACGATCACGCTGTTGGGCGGCGAGGTCTGCAGGCCCAGCGCGGTACGCAGCAGGGACAAGACTACCACGATGCGCACAAAGCTGGTCATCATGATGATGATCGAGGGCGCGATGGAAAGCACCGTGATCAGCGCCACGATCTGCAGCATGCGATCGGTGAAAAGCCCGCTGCCGTTCAGATCGATGGAAAGCCCGCCATTGGCGGCCGGCGTTGCGGCAGCCGCGGCATTGGCCGGGGTCATGTGCAAGGGCGCGGCAAAGGCCGCCACCGGCATCAGGATCGCCAGCAAAAGCAGGAAGGGCAGGACGCGCTTTATATGAGAGCGTTGGCGAGAGCCAGAGCGACCGAAAATCGAGTTCATGGCGCGGTCGTGACCTTGGCGGGGATGCCGGTCTCCAGCACCGAGGCGCCATCCGGCGTCGACAGTACCAGATGCTCGACATTGTCGCGGCGCACGATGAAGAGGCGCTGGCGCGGCCCCACCATCAAAGTCTCGACAATGGCGAGCCGCTTGTCGCTGACCGCCTTGGTGACGCCAGGCACGCCGAAACGGCGCGCCAGAAGGCCGGCGCCGCCGACCATGGCCAGCACCAGAAGCAGGGCGCCGAAGTAGCGCAGCAGATCGATGAATTCCATGGCCGCGATTAACGGGCATCAACCTTAATCGCGGGTTAAAGGGCGGCAGATCCTGCCCGGCAAAAAGTTCGCGCTGTTAAGTCGTGCTTAAGCATGGCGGGCGCACCCTCAGGCTGAATTCAAGGCTAACAAAAGGTTACCGCCATGGATCTGCCCGATGTGCCGCTTCTGTCCATGCTGCGCCAGCGCATGAACTGGCTCAATCAGCGCCAGGACACGCTGGCCCAGAATGTCGCCAATGCCGACACCCCCGGCTATGTCGCGCGCGATCTGAAGCCCTTGGATTTCGAACAGGCGCTGGGCCAGACCAGCAACGGCGCCGCCCTGATGACCACCAATGCGCGCCACATCGCACTGACGCCGTCGCATATGGCGAAGTTCGACGATCGCGAAGCCCCGGACCAGGAATCCAGCCCCAACGGCAACTCCGTCGCGCTGGAAGCCGAAATGGTCAAGGTCTCCGACACCCAGGCCCAGTTCGCCGCTGCCGCCAATCTTTACGCCAAGGCCATGACGCTGATGAAGACGGCGATCGGGCACTGATACAGAAAAAGGATATCGAAGATGGACTTCTCCAAATCCATGTCGGTTGCCGCCTCGGGCATGCGGGCCCAGACCGACCGCATGAAGACGATTGCGGAAAATATCGCCAACGCCAATTCGACTTCGCCGACCAAGGGCGGCGAACCCTATCGCCGCAAGATCGCCACCATCACCCAGAGCTTCAACAGCGAGCTGGAAGCCAATCTGGTTCAGGCCGGCAAGCCGCTGCCCGACAAAAGCGACTTCAAGAGCCAGTACGATCCCGGCAACCCCAATGCCGACGCCCAGGGCTATGTAAAGCTGCCCAATGTCGACAGCCTGGTGGAAATCATGGACATGCGCGATGCGCAGCGTTCCTACGAGGCCGATCTGACCATGCTGGATACCAGCAAGCAGATGATGGCCAAGACCGTCGATCTTCTCAAATAGGGAGCTAAGCGATGACAATCCCCGCCGCAGCCGCCGCCGCCTATCGCGCCGCCGCCCAGATGAATACGCCGGCTGCCGGCGTAACCCCGGCCAATGTGCCGGGCTCCAGCTTCTCGGACTTCCTGTCCGGCGCTGTCCAAGACTCCATCAACACCATCCGCCAGGGCGAACAGGCCGCCACGGCGCAGGTGCAGGGCAAGGCAAACCTGGTGGACGTGGTCCAGCAGGTGAACAGCGCCGAACTGACCCTCGATACCGTGGTGGCGGTGCGCGACAAGGTTGTCGCCGCCTACCAGTCCATCATGAACATGGCCATCTAGGAGCGTCGGCGAGAGCCGGAGCGACAGTCAAATAGGAGCGTCGGCAAGAGCCGGAGCGACAGTCAAATAGGAGCGTCGGCAAGAGCCGAAGCGACAATTAAACAAGTTGAGAGCAAGAGAAAAACATCATGGATCCCGCTTCCACCATCGACTTCGCCCGCAGCGCCATGCTGGTGCTTCTGGAAATCATCGCGCCGTCCATGATCACCGCGCTGGTGGTGGGCTTGGGCATCGGCCTGCTCCAGGCCGTGACCCAGATCCAGGAACAGACCCTGGTGTTTGTGCCCAAGATCGTTGCGAGCTTCGTGGTGCTCTTGATCGCCTTGCCGTTCGTGGGCGCGGCGCTGAGCGGGCTGATGACCGATGTCGCGGCGCGGATTGCTGCTTACTAAGGGTCACACGTGACCATTCATCTTCCCGCGCTATCCGGCATCATCCTGACCTACCTGCTGGTCTTCAGCCGGGTGGGCGCGATGGTCATGCTGTTGCCGGCGATCGGGGAAATGGGCGTGCCGTCTCGGGTGCGCCTGATGCTGGCCTTGGGCATTGCCGTGGCGCTGACGCCGCAGGTCCAGTCCAACTATCCCGCCGTCGCGCCGCAGACCACCCTGTCGCTGGTCATCCTGATCGCCCAGGAAGTCACCGCGGGCGTGCTGGTGGGCGCGATGGCGCGCATTATCATGAGCGCGCTGCAGGTGGCCGGTTACCTGATTGCCACCCAGACCGGCCTGGCTTACGCCCAGACCATCGACCCCACCCAGAACACGCAAGGCGCCGTGCTGGGCAACTTCATGTCCCTGCTCGGCACCACGCTGATCTTTCTTACCAACCTGCATCATCTGGCGATCGGCGCCATTGCCGGCAGCTATCACATGCTGCCCCCGGGCGGGCATCTGCCCACCGGCGACATGGCCCAGCTGGTGATCCAGCTGACGTCTTCCTCTTTCGCGCTGGGCTTTCAGCTGGCAGCTCCCTTTCTGGTCTTCGGCTTTGCCGTCTATGCGGGGCTGGGCGTGCTGGCGCGGCTGATGCCGCAGCTGCAGATCTTCTTTGTCGCGGTGCCGATCAACATCATGTGCGGCTTTCTCATCATGCTGGCCCTGATCGGTTCGCTGATGACGGTGTTCCTGACCTATTACGCCAACTCCATGGCCGTGTTCCTGAGATGATGCCTCAAGTAGCGAAGCGATAGGCAGTTAGAGAAGCGCCATGGCGGACGACCAGGACAAATCCCAACAGACCGAAGAGCCGACAGCCAAGCGGCTGGAGCAGGCACGCGAAGCCGGCGATGTCGTCAAATCCACCGAAGTCACCGCCTTTATCCTGCTGGGCGGCGGCACGCTTGCCATCGCCATGTTCGGCAAATACGCCGCTGTGCATCTGGCGCGCGCCATGACCACCTTCCTGGAACAGCCGGATGCGATGAGTGTCGATGGCGCCGGTCTTTCCGCCATGATGCGGGCGCTGCTGCCCCAGATCGCCATGGCGCTGGCGCCGATCTTTGCGATCGTGATCGCGGCCGGTGTCGCGGGCCATGTCTTGCAGGCCCGTCCCGGTTTTGCGCTGGACAAGATCGCGCCGGATTTCTCCAAGGTCTCGCCGATGGCCGGCTTCAAGCGCCTGTTCGGCGTCGAAGGCTGGATGAACCTGCTCAAGGGCCTGGTGAAGATGGCGATCGTCGGCATCGCTATCTGGACCCAGCTATGGCCCGAACGCGGCGGTCTGGAATCCATCCTGAATCAATCCACCGCGGCGGTGGTGGGCGACATGTCCCGCCTCCTGTTCAAGGTGCTGATGGCATCGCTGATCTCGCTGGGCGTGATTGCGGGGTTCGACTATTTCTTCCAGCGCATGCGCTGGATGTCGCGCAACCGCATGTCCAAGCAGGAGATCAAGGAAGAATATCGCCAGAATGAAGGCGATCCCCACATCAAGTCCAAGATCCGCCAGCTGCGTCAGGAGCGTGCGAGGAAACGCATGATGACGGCGGTGCCCCAGGCGAGCGTGGTGATCATGAATCCGACCCACTATGCCGTGGCGCTGAAATATGAGAGCGGCAAGATGGCCGCGCCCGTCTGTGTCGCCAAGGGTATCGACGCGCTGGCGCTTCGCATCCGCGCGGTGGCCGAGGAAAACAATGTGCCGGTGGTGGAAAATCCCCCTTTGGCGCGCGCGCTGCACGCGGCTATCGAAATCGACGATCCGGTGCCGCCCGAACATTTCAAGGCGGTGGCGCAGGTGATCGGTTACGTGCTGCGGCTGCAGGGCAAGATCCCGGCCCGCGCCAACTGAGGCGATGGGTGATTCGAGGGCGTTAACTTTCTGTCTTTTCGGCCCCGAACAGCGTTCATTTCCTGTCAAAATTCGTTAACGAATTCAGGCATTTAGTGCTTGGAAAGGTTTGGTTAACCAAATCTTGTATTGTGGCGTTAATGAGTGTTTCCAAAACCCTTTCACAGGCAGGTCTTGGGGTGCCCACCGGCGCCTGGCGCTGGGCATCCCTGGGCTTTGTCTTGCTGGCTCTGGCGGCCGCCGCGCTGACCATCGCCGCACCCCAGGTTGCGGGCCTGGCCGGTTACGCCCTGCTGCTGGGCATCGCCGTGGTCGCCTTCCTGTTTGTTCTGGCGGTGTGGCCACGCAGCGGGCGCGCGCGCGAGGACGCGCTGCGGGTCGCCGAGGCCGCGGGCAAGGCCAACATCGCCTGGGCCATTACCGGCGAGGGCGGTGCGGTGCTCGACTGCAATCCGGTCTATCGCCGGATGGCGGGTGTGGGCGAGAACGAAACCCCGCCGCCGCCCGAACTGGCGCTGGCGGGCGAGCCCAGCGCCGCGGTGCTCTATCGCTTGTCACGCGATGCTGCCGAAGGCCGGGCGCGGGAAGAAAGTTTTCAGGTGCTGCCGGGTCTGGAAATTGTCGCCGCCGTGCGGCCTTTGCCCGACAAGCAATCGGCCTGGTGGTTCACCCCGCGGCTTGCCGCCTCGACCTCGCCACAACCGAACCTGTCGCGGGCCGCAAAAGCCGCGACGCAGCCCACTGTCTCCGCGCCGGTTGAACCGGCACCGCCGGCGCCCCAGGCGCAGCAGAATGTCGGCGATCTGTTCCGCGACGCGCCCATGGGCGTGGCCTTCGCCGATGCCCAGGGCGTCATCAGCGACGCCAATGCCGCGATGGCCAAATTTTTCGGCGCGTCCGGTGCGCTGGCGGGCAAGAATTTCGGCGACCTGGTGGATGCGGGCGACCGCGCCCAGGTGATGGCGCTGATCACCAAGGCCACAGCCGGGGAAATGGGCCTGCAGGCGATCGAGCTCAGGGGTCTGCGCGCCGCCAATGGCGAAGAGCGCATGGCCGAGCTTTTGGCCAGCCCGATGGCGGGCAAGGCAATCCTGTATCTGGTGGACGTCTCCGAACAGAAGGCGCTGGAGACCAAATTCGCCCAATCGCAGAAGATGCAGGCGGTGGGCCAGCTTGCCGGCGGCGTGGCCCATGACTTCAACAATCTGCTGACCGTCATCATCGGCAATTGCGAATTCCTGTTGATGCGCCATCAGGCGGGCGATCCCTCCTTCAAGGAGATCAACGAGGTGCACCAGAATGCGCTGCGCGCCGCCGCCCTGGTGAGCCAGCTTCTGGCATTCAGCCGCAAGCAGACCATGCAGCCCAAGGTCCTGGCGCTGGGCGAGGTGATCGGCGAACTGGCCCAGATGCTGCGCCGACTGGTGGGCGAAGGCATCACCCTGGACGTGGAGCGCGACCCGGAGCTGTGGCCGGTGCATGCCGACGAAGCCCAGCTTGGCAATGCCATCATCAATCTGGTGGTGAATGCGCGCGACGCCATGCCGTCGGGCGGCACCGTCACCATCCGCACCGGCAATGAAAGCATCAGCCAGTCGAGTGCGCTGGGTACCGCCATCATGCCGGCGGGGGATTATGTGCGCATCGAGGTCTGCGACACCGGCACCGGCATGTCGAAGGAAATCCAGAGCAAGATCTTCGATCCCTTTTTCACCACCAAGCCGGTGGGCCAGGGCACCGGTCTTGGCCTCGCCACCGTCTATGGCATCGTCAAGCAGTCCGGCGGCTTCATCACCGTCGACAGCGAGCTGGGCAAGGGCACCTGCTTCAAGATCTATCTGCCCCGCCGCAAGGTGGATGCGGCCGAGGCTGCGCCGGCGGAAGCCGCGCCGGCTGTCACCCGCGACGTCACCGGCCAGGACACGATTCTGCTGGTGGAAGACGAGGAAGCGGTGCGCAGCTTCGCGGCGCGGGCCTTGCGCATGCGCGGCTATAATGTGCTGGAAGCCGCTGGCGGCGAGGAAGCGCTGGAAATCGTCAAGAATGACGACGCCAAGATCGATCTCATCATCACCGACGTGGTGATGCCCAACATGGACGGGCCCACCATGGTGCGCCATGTCAAGGAGCTGAAGCCCAACCTTGCCGTGATTTTCATGTCTGGCTATGCCGAGGAAGCCTTCCGCCGCAACGACCAGAATTCGGAAGGCATCCACTTCCTGCCCAAGCCTTTCGGCCTCAAGCAGCTGGCCGCCAAGGTGAAGGAAGTTCTGGCCGGTTAAAGGCCAAATGCCGCGCTTGCAAACTGCCTTCTTGGCTTTATGGTCGCCCCCATGAAGAAGCTTTTTGCCCTGACCGTCTGCCTGCTGCTGGCCGGCTGCTCCGATGCGCAATGGAACAATGCGCTGAACTATACCGGCCTGGGCGACAGTGATGAGAGCGCCGATGAGGCCCCCGCGGCGCCCACACCGGCCACCGCCGCGGCCGCGCCGCAACCATCGGCGCCGGCTGCCAACACCGATCTCTGCCGCGCGGTGGCGACGCAGGACGCGACCTCCAACGATTTCGATGCCGCGACCCAGCAGCGCGTGTTTGCGCGCAGCTACTCGCAGTGCCTCGCCATTTACACGCGCTGACGCGGTCTTTTGTCCCCTGAGTTCGTCGCGTCCATACGCTGCCGCTATGGACCGCTCGTGTACTTCTTGTACACGTCGCTCGTTGCCTACGCTGGCGCTAGGCAACCCTGCTCAGGGGCCAAAATCCTCGCGTCAGTTTTCTACGGCGCCACGTTGAAACGGAATTCCGTCACCTGGTTATAGTCCGTGTCCTGGCGCAACAGCGCGCTGGGAAAAGACGGAATGTTGGGCGCGTTGGGAAAGGCCTGCGCCTCCAGCGCCACCGCGCTGTGGATCTGATAGCCCTTGATCAGCGCCACGCTGGGCGGGGGGTAATTGGCGCTATAGACCTGCACGCCCGCCTGGGTCGTCCACTCTTCCAGCGTGCGCCCCGACTTGGGATCGGTCAGCCGCGCCGCCAGCCGCAAGGTGCCGGGCTTGCCGTTGATCGCATAATTCTGGTCGAAGCCATGGGCGCGCTGGATGGCGGGATCTGGATCGTTGATATGGGCGCCGATGGGTGTGGGCCGGCGGAAGTCGAACGCGGTGCCCGCGACATTGCGCATCTCGCCGGTGGGCACGTTCTTGTCATCCACCGCCGTGATCTGGTCGGCATTCACGGTCAGAAGCTGGTCCAGCACCGATCCCGACGCATCTCCGGCCATGTTGAAATAGGAATGATTGGTCAGGCTGATGATCGTGTCCTTGTCGCTGACGGCGCGATAGGCGATGCGCAGGACATTGGCCCGCGTCAGCGTGTAGGTCACCGTCACCCGCAGGGTGCCGGGAAAGCCCATGATGCCGTTTCGATCCAGCAGTGACAGCACCAGCTGCGGCTCGGCGCCATCCTTGGGAGAGGCGTCCCATACCCGCTCGTCATAAGGCTTGTTCTCGGCCTCGTTCAGCACATAGGCGTCGCGTGCCACGTGATATTGCACGCCGTTGATGCGGTATGTGTTGTCCTTGATGCGATTGGCGAAGCGGCCGATGGTGGCGCCGTAGCGGCCCTTGTAATCCAGGCTGGTATAGTCGGCGAGGCTGTCGAAACCCTGCACGACGTCGGTCAGGCTGCCGTCACGACCCGGTATGCGGATCGCGGTAATGATGGCGCCATAATTGGTGATGGAAGCCTGCATGCCATTGGCATTCGTCAATGTGAACAGGTCCACGCCCTTGCCGCCCACCCCGCCCCAGGCCTTGATCGTGATGCCGGCCTGGGCAGGCAGGGTTATCGCCAACCACGCGGCTGCAATAAACCAGACATATTTCATGAAATCCTCCGACGAAGCGGAGCCTATATAGCGCTTCCGCACCGCGCCATATTGCGGACGCGAAAGCCGACACGAATGGCGACAAACAGACGTTTGACCTGCCGTGACCCGCCTGATTATCTGTCGCCACGGTCTTCTGTAGACAGGGCCAAGGGGAGAGGAATTCCGATGAAACGCATGCTGTTTTCGGCCGCGCTGGTCGCGGCTGTTGGTTTAGGCACATATGCCCTGGATGTTGGCGCAGCCTTCGGCCAGGCCAATGAAGACGACGTCGCCGCCGCGCAATCCAAATATCCGCTGGCCGCCAAGGCCGGCGAAGACAGCCATGCCATCGACAAGGCGCCGGCGGGCGCCACCAACCAGGGCAAGTTCGACGACAAGACCTGGAAGTTCGGTCACGCCTATGATCCGCCGCCCGGCTCCAAGCTCTGGAATCCCGTGAAGATCAAGATGCTTCAGGGCGGCAAGGTGACCGGCGGCACGTTGTTCAGCGCCACCGATCCCGAAACCTATTGCGCCATGGCCAACGCCGGTTACGACTTCATCTGGACCGAGCATCAGCATGATGCCCGCGACTGGCAGGCCACCCAGCGCATGTGGGCGGCTTGCCCCTATGCCAAGGCGGTTCCGGGCGTGCGCGTCGCCTATACCGACGAGCGCGAGGAACAGCATGCGCTGGACGCCGGCGCGCTGGTGCTGGTGGTGCCCACGGTGCGTTCGTATGAAGAAGCCATCAAGGCCCGCGACTGGGCCTATTTCCCGCCTCTGGGACGGCGCAGCAACGGCGGCGGTCAGGCTTTTGCCCTCTACAACAACGTGCCGGGCGGCTATCGGGCCACCATCAACGACAATCTGGTGCTGATCCTGATGATCGAGACCTTGGCCGGTCTTAAGGACGCCGACCGCATCGCCAAGATCCCCGGTGTCACCGCGGTCTTTGCGGCCTCGGGCGATCTGGGCAATCATTCCGGCTACAAGCAGAACGATCCCGACTATGAGCGCGAGATCAACATCGTGCATGACGCCGCCATCAAGGCGGGCGTGCGGCTGTGCGGACCTTATGCCTGGCGCGACCGGCCCGATTTCACCTGCTTCCAGGCTGGCAGCGAAAGCGGCGCCATCGCGCGCGGCGCCAAGGCCGAACTGGGCAAGGACTGGAACACCCAGCCGGTGCCGGAAGTCGGTCCCTGGGCGCATCCGGCCGCACCGGCGCGCGGCCCGCGCTGAGGCCGGCGAGCGAAATAAAAGGGCGCCGCATCCGCGGCGCCCTTTTTTGTGCCGCCCGCGCTGGCTTTTCGCATTTGCAGCAAAGGGATATGCCTTCAATCGACAAAATGTCAGGTTTTCCGCTTGCTATTGGCAGCGCTGCCAATGCTAGGGTTGCATCGAGAACATAAAGTCCCAGGGGAGTTTCATGCGCATTGCCTGCTCAGCTGTTATCGCTACCGCCTTGCTGATTTCCGGGGGGGCCTGGGCCGAACCGCTGACGCCCGGCAAGCCGGCTGGCGTGCATCAGGCCCAGATGGGCAACAAGGAGTGGCTGGTGTTCGGCGGCGTGGGCGTGCTGGTCGCGGCCGTTCTGGTTGCCAACGCCGGCAGCGGCGATCATGCCGCGGTGACGACCCAGCCGGTCAGCGTGATCACCACGACTGCCACCTCGCCCTGAGGCGCGCCTACTTCGCCGTCGAGAAGCGGAACTCCGTCTTCTGGTAGAAGATCTGCCCCGGCTTGAGTTCGGTGGTGGGAAACGCCGGGATATTGGGCGCATTGGCGAAATGCTGGGTTTCCAGACAGAAGGCGCCGCGCTTGATGTATTGCGCGCCGCCCTTGCCGATGATCGGCTTGTCGTTGTTGGGCAGATAAAGCTGGATGCCGGGCTGGGTGGTCCACACATCCATCACCCGGCCTGATGTCGGTTCCACCACATGGGCGGCCGGGCGCAATTTGCCCATCTGTCCGCGCACGATGAAATTGATGTCATAGCCTGGCGTGGCCACGATCGCCGGATCGGGACCGTTGATGTCCTGGCCAATGCGCTTGGGCTTGGTGAAATCAAAGCCGGTGCCGGCAACTTTCATCACTTCGCCCGTCGCCATGTGATTGGCATCGCCCGGCGTCACCGCATCGGAGAAGATCTGCAGGCGATGGTTCAGGACATCGCCGTTCCCCGCGCCCTTCAGGTTGAAATAGGAATGGTTGGTCGGGTTCAGCACCGTCGGCTTGTCGGTGGTGGCGCGGTATTCGATGTTGAGCGAATTGTTGGCCGTCAGCGTGTAGATCACGGTGAAATCCAGGTTGCCCGGAAAGCCCTGGTCGCCATCCGGCGACACCATGTGCAGGATCAAGGACGGCGAAGGCCCATCCATCGGCGTCGCGCCATAGACGTGATAGGAAAAATTGATCGGCCCGCCATGGATGTTGTTGGGCCCGGCATTGGCCTTGAGATGATAGGTCTTTCCATCCAGCGTGAACTGGGCATTGCCGATGCGATTGGCGAAGCGGCCGATCACCGCGCCATAGGTCGTGCCGGTCTTGTAGCCATCCAGATTGTCGTAGCCCAGCACCACATCCGCCATCTTGCCGTTCCTGTCGGGCACGCTCAGGCTGACCAGATAGGCGCCGTAATTGGTGATGCGCGCGCTCATGCCATGGGCATTGGTGAGCGTGTAGATATCAACCTTCTGATGATCGGCGGTCTCGCCCCAGGGGGCTTTGTCGATCTTGGCCTCGGCCGGCAGCGCAATCAGCAGGCCGGCGCCGACAAGCGCGGCAGCGAAAGACTTCATGGCATTCCCCGAGCATCTTTTTCTTTGACGCGCGGGAGGTTAGCCGCTGGTCCTTGGCCTGAACAGGACGAAATGCGCGCGCCGTTTCAGAGCGAATGCAGCAGGCCCGCAACGAACAGCACGCCGGCGGTCAGCACCATCCAGAGGCCGAACAGGAAGATCGCGCCGGCGAGCGCCGCTTCCGCCCAATGCAGGTTCTTGCCTTCCAATGCAGGAAGAATATTGGACCGTCGATTGTCGTTGGCCGGGGGCAGGGCGCGTCTGAGCAGCCAGAACGGCCCCGGTCACGATGTAGAGCAGATAACTCGTCATCCGGCCCGCCCAGCAGGATCGAACCTAAATTGAGCGTAATGTTGCGCTGCGAAACGGTCAATAATGCGATTTCAGCCATGCGTTGGACGCGGGTGAAGGCCGTCGCGAACACAGTGAGAACAATATCTAGTATAAATACATGATATCAATGCTTTACTCAGCGCTTGTCAAAGAGAACAAACCGTGTACCTTTGAGGCTTCACACCGATGCTGGATTCGCTTGGGGATCGGCGGGCGCTGTGGAATAACCGAGGGAGTCAGGCATGTCACAGGCGGCTTTGCGGGTAGTGGGCAAGGAACAGAATAACGATCGCAAACGGGCGCTTGAGGCAGCGCTGAGCCAGATCGACCGGGCGTTCGGCAAGGGCTCGGTGATGAAGCTGGGCAGCCGCGATCTGGGTGTAGCGACCGATGCGGTTTCCACCGGCAGTCTCGGCCTGGACATCGCGCTGGGCATTGGTGGGCTGCCGCGCGGCCGGGTCATCGAAGTCTATGGGCCGGAATCCTCGGGCAAGACCACCCTGGCCCTGCATGTGGTGGCGGAAGTCCAGAAGAAGGGTGGCACCGCCGCCTATGTCGACGCCGAACATGCGCTGGATCCGGTTTATGCCAAGAAGCTGGGCGTCGACATCGATGAGATGCTGATCTCCCAGCCCGACACCGGCGAACAGGCGCTGGAAATCACCGATACGCTGGTGCGCTCCGGCGGCGTGGATATCGTGGTGGTGGACTCGGTTGCGGCGCTCACGCCCAAGGCCGAACTGGAAGGCGAAATGGGCGACCAGTTGCCCGGCCTGCAGGCGCGGCTGATGAGCCAGGCGCTGCGCAAGCTGACGGGTTCGATTTCCAAATCCAACACCATCGTCATCTTCATCAACCAGATCCGCATGAAGATCGGCATCATGTTCGGCAATCCGGAAACCACCACCGGCGGCAATGCCCTGAAATTCTATGCTTCGGTGCGCCTGGATATCCGCCGCATCGGCGCCATCAAGGACCGCGACGAAGTGGTGGGCAATCAGACCCGCGTGAAAGTGGTCAAGAACAAGGTCGCCCCGCCCTTCAAGCAGGTCGAGTTCGACATCATGTACGGCCAGGGCGTGTCCAAGACCGGCGAGCTGATCGATTTGGGCGTCAAGGCCGGGATCGTGGAGAAGTCGGGCTCCTGGTACTCGTATGATGGCTCGCGCATCGGCCAGGGCCGCGAGGCCGCCAAGACCTTCCTGGCCGAGAACACCGACATCGCCGACAAGATCGAACACGCCATCCGCGCCAATGCCGGCCAGATCGGCCAGAATCTGGTGCTGGAAGCCTCCGAAAAGGGGGATGCGGAAGAAGAATAGGCCCCTCGAAACGGGCTTCATAAACGTCGTTTCGGGGTTCGCAGCCCGACACGACTCCTCGGCAAAGGGCGCTCCTTGTGAATGGGGAGCGCCCTTTGTTTTTAAGGGGGCTGGCGCTCAAAAACCCATGGGTGACAAGGTTTTTTAGAGCCGTTACAAACGGCCCCATGAAAAGCCTTTCCGACGTCCGTTCCGGATTCCTCGAATTCTTCGCCGAACGCGGCCACACCATCGTGTCGTCCTCGCCGCTGGTGCCCCGCAACGACCCCACCTTGCTGTTCACCAACGCGGGCATGGTCCAGTTCAAGAACCTGTTCACGGGTGCGGAAAAGCGGCCCTACAGCCGGGCCACCACGGTGCAGAAATGTGTGCGCGCCGGCGGCAAGCATAACGACCTGGACAATGTCGGCTATACCGCCCGCCACCACACTTTCTTCGAGATGCTGGGCAACTTCTCCTTCGGCGATTATTTCAAGGAAGAGGCGATCACCTTCGCCTGGGATTTCGTCTCCAAGGTGATCGGCCTGCCCAAGGACCGCCTGCTGGTCACGGTTTACAATACCGACGACCAGGCGCGGCAGCTGTGGAAGAAGATTGCCGGCTTTTCCGACGACAGGATCATCGGCCATGAAAGCAATCTCTGGGCCATGGGCCCGACCGGTCCTTGCGGCTACTGCTCGGAAATTTTCTACGATCAGGGGCCCAGCGTGGCCGGTGGCCCGCCCGGTTCGCCGGACGAAGACGGCGACCGCTTCCTGGAATTCTGGAATCTCGTCTTCATGCAGTTCGAGCAGGTCGATGAAAAGACCCGCCTGGATCTGCCCAAGCCCTCCATCGACACCGGCATGGGGCTGGAGCGCATCGCCGCCATCCTGCAGGGCGTCACCAACAATTACGACGTAGACCTGTTCCGCCACCTGATCGCGGCCTCGGAATCGGCCAGTGGCGTGGCCAGCGCCGGTGACGCCACGTTCAGCCATCGCATCATTGCCGATCATCTGCGCGCCACCTCCTTCCTGATCGCCGATGGCGTCCTGCCGTCCAACGAAGGCCGCGGCTATGTGCTGCGCCGGATCATGCGCCGCGCCATGCGCCACGCGCATCTGTTGGGCACCAAGGACCCGCTGATGCACCGGCTGGTGCCGGCGCTGGTGGGCGAGATGGGTTCGGCCTATCCCGAGCTGAAACGCAATGAGCCGTTGATCGCCGAGACCTTGAAGCTGGAGGAAATTCGTTTCCGCGAAACGCTGGCGCGCGGCTTGAAGCTTTTGGACGAGGCCAGCATCGGCCTGAAGAAAGGCGACCGCCTGCAGGGCGAGGTCGCGTTCAAGCTGTATGATACTTACGGCTTCCCGCTCGACCTCACCGAAGAGTCGCTGCGCGCGCGCGGCGTCAGCGTCGACACCGATGGTTTTGCGGCCGCGATGCAGAAGCAGAAGGCCGAGGCCCGCGCCTCCTGGGCCGGGTCAGGCGAAGCCGCCAGCGAAGCGCAATGGTTCGCCGTGCTGGACGAAGTCGGCCGCACCGAATTCCTGGGCTATGACACCGAGGAAGCCGAAGGCCAGATCCTGGCCATCTTCAAGGATGGCAGCCGGGTGATGGCGGCCGAGGCCGGCGATGCGGTCGAGATCGTCACCAACCAGACGCCTTTTTACGGCGAATCCGGCGGTCAGGCCGGCGACACCGGTCACATCACTTCGGCCAAGGCCAAGGGCCAGGTCACCGATACCCAAAAGTGGCTGGGCGCGTTGCATGTCCATAGCGTGCGCGTCACCGAAGGCAGCTTCCTGCCCGGCGATGCCGTGGACCTGAAAGTGGACAGTGAGCGCCGCAGGGCCACCCGGGCCAATCACAGCGCCACGCACCTGTTGCATGCCGCTCTTAAGCGGGTGCTGGGCAATCACGTCAGCCAGAAGGGTTCGTTGGTGACGGCCGAGCGTCTGCGCTTTGACTTTTCCCATCCCAAGCCGGTAACGGCGGAAGAGCTGGAAAGGATCGAGGCCCAGGTCAATGCCGTGATCCGGCAGAATTCCGACACCACCACCCGGCTGATGGCGACCGACCAGGCCATTGCCGCCGGCGCCGAAGCGCTGTTCGGCGAAAAATATGGCGATGAAGTGCGCGTGCTTTCCATGGGCACCGATCCGGGCGCCGACAAGTCCTATTCGGTCGAACTCTGCGGTGGCACCCATGTCCATCGCCTGGGCGATATCGGGCTTTTCACTATCCTGTCGGAAAGCGCGGTGGCGGCCGGCGTGCGCCGCATCGAGGCACTGACATCCGAACATGCCCGGCGCTATCTGAGCGGTCAGGCCGAGATCGCCCGCGAGGCCGCTTCTGCCATCAAGACCCCGATCGGCGAACTGGCGGGCCGGGTGGCGCAGCTCTCGGAAGAACGCCGCAAGCTGGAACGCGAGCTGGCGGAAGCCAAGAAGCAGCTGGCCCTGGCCGGACCCGCCAAAAGCGGCGAGGACAGCGAAACCATTGCCGGGCTCAAAGCGGTGCTCAGGTTGGTGGAAGGCGTTTCGCCCAAGGACCTCAAGAGCCTGGCCGACGGCGCCAAATCGCAGGTCGGCTCGGGCGTGGTCGCGTTTGTGGCGGCGGCGGACGGCAAGGCCTCGATCGTGGCCGGTGTCACCGACGATCTGACGGCGCGCATCAGCGCGGTCGATCTGGTCAAGGCGGCGGCGGAAGCGCTTGGCGGCAAAGGCGGTGGCGGCCGTCCCGATATGGCGCAGGCGGGCGGTCCCGATAACGGCAATCCGTCGGTGGCGCTGGACGCAATCCGCGAAAAACTGAAGGCGCTTATACCGGCCTGAAGATTGTCATTCCTGCGCAAGCGGGAATCCAACTTTTCCGATTCGCAAATGTCCGAAGTTGGATGCCCGCTTTCGCGGGCATGACAGAGATGCCTAAGCGATGATATCCGGCAGCAGCCCGTTGTTGATCTCGGTGATCTCGTCTTTCAGCTGAAGCTTGCGCTTCTTCAGCCGCGACAGCGCCAGCAGGTCAGGATTTCCCGCCGTCGCCATGGCTTCGATGGCCGCGTCCAGGTCGCGATGTTCCTGCGTCAGCTGGGCGAGCTTGGCGCGGGCGGCGACTTCGTCGGGACCGACAACACCGGTCATTGCTTCTTTTTCCTGCGGCCCTTGGCCAATTCTTCGCCCCAGCGCTTTACGTCAGGCCAATCATAGCCGAACAGGTCCAGCGCCCGCCCCACCATCTGATCCACCAGGTCCGACAAAGTCTTTGGCTCCGCGTAAAAAGCCGGCACCGGCGGCAGGATGATGGCGCCCATTTCGGCCAGCGCGGTCATGGACCGCAAGTGGCCCAGATGCAGCGGGGTCTCGCGCACCATCAAGACCAGCGGGCGGCGCTCCTTCAGCATCACATCGGCGGCACGGGTCAGAAGGCTGGTGGTCACGCCGGTGGCGATTTCGCTCATGGTGCGCACCGAGCAGGGCGCCACCAGCATGCCCATGGTCTTGAAGCTGCCACTGGCAATGGGGGCTGCGATATCGTTGATCGCATAGCTGTAGTCGGCTTTGGCAGCGACTTCGCGGGGCGAGAGCTTGGTTTCATAGCCAATGGTCATTTCCGCTGGCTTGGTCATCACCAAGTGCGATTCTATCCCCAACTCGCTGAGCGCTTCCAGCGCGCGGATGCCGTAAGCCACGCCAGAGGCGCCCGACAGGCCGATAACCAGCCGTTTCGCTTTGTTTTTTGGGTTCCCGCTGCCTTTCATGGCCCCCCGTTACCACTTCTTAAGTCAAGGGCAAAGAGTTTCGGTTCCGGTGCCTTTTGGGGATGACAGCGGCCAGGTTTGGTGGTTGAATTTTTTTGCCAGGCGCGTGGCTCTATGGCGCGCGTCAGCGAACCGAAATCCAACGATGAGGTGCATGCATGGCGCTACAGGGACATATCGTTCACCTGTCCAACCAGCACAAGAAAATCCAGGACATCATCGAAAACGAGATGGCCAATCCCGATTGGGACGAGATGCGCGTCGCCGCTCTCAAGAAACAGAAACTTCGAATTAAGGACGAGCTCGAGCGGCTGAGATCAGCCGTCAACTGAGCCTCCTTCAGCCCCGCATGGTCGGCGTCGTTGACGCCGCCGGCGGGGAAAGATTACAGACCCTTCGCCTTTTCACGTAGCACGAACTTCTGAATCTTGCCCGTCGATGTCTTGGGCAGTTCGGTGAAGACGATGGTGCGCGGCAACTTGAATTTGGCCAGCTTGCCGCGGGCGAATTCGATGATGTCGATTTCGGTGACATCGGCACCGGCGCGCAGCTCGACAAAGGCGCAAGGGTGTTCGCCCCATTTGGTGTCGGGGCGCGCCACCACCGCCACGAACAGCACCGAGGGATGGCTGGCGATGGCATCTTCCACTTCGATGGAGGAGATGTTCTCGCCGCCGGAAATGATGATGTCCTTGCTGCGGTCCTTCAGCTGGATATAGCCGTCGGGATACATCACCCCCAAGTCGCCGGAATGAAACCAGCCGCCTTTCAGCGCGTCTTTGGTGGCCTTGGGATTTTTCAGGTAACCGCGCATCACGATATTGCCGCGGAACATCACCTCGCCGATGGTCTTGCCGTCGGCGGGCACGGGTTTCATGGTTTTGGGGTTCAGCACCGCCAACTCTTCCAGCGGCGCGTAGCGCACGCCCTGGCGCGCTTTCTTGGCGGCGCGGCGGGCGCTGTCCAATGCGTCCCATTCTTCGTGCCATTCATTGACCACGGCGGGGCCATAGACCTCGGTCAGGCCATAGACATGCACGACCTCGAAGCCGGCCTCCGCCATCGCCGCCAGCACGGATTCGGGCGGCGGTGCGGCCGCCGCCATGAAGCGCACCTTCTGGGGAAAGCTTTTGCGCTCGGCATCCGAGGCGTTGATCAGGGTGGACATGACGATGGGGGCGCCGCACAGGTGGGTCACGCCATGCTCGGCCAGCGCATCGAAGATGGCGGCGGCGCGCACCCAGCGCAGGCACACATGGGTGCCTGCCACCGCCGACAAGGACCAGGGCATGCACCAGCCGTTGCAGTGGAACATGGGAAGCGTCCATAGCAGCACGGGATGCTCGACCATGGTGCCGGCCAGCGCATTGCCATAGCACATCAGGGCCGCGCCGCGATGATGATAGACCACGCCCTTGGGATTGCCGGTGGTGCCGGATGTGTAATTCAGTGCGATCGCATCCCACTCGTCATCCGGCATGCGCCAGGCAAAGTTGGGATCGCCGCTTTTCAGAAACTTCTCATAGTCGGTCCTGCCCAGCCGCGCGCCACTCTGCGGGAATTCCGGATCGTCATAGTCGATCACCAGCGGCTTCTTTTTCAAAAGCTTCAGCGCGGCGGCAACGGTCGGCGAGAACTCGCGGTCGGTGATCAGGATCTTCGCCCCGCCATGCTCCAGCATGAAGGCGACCGCGGCCGGATCCAGCCGCGTGTTCAGCGCATTCAGCACCGCGCCCAGCATGGGAATGCCGTAATGGGCTTCCAGCATGGGCGGCGTGTTGGCCAGCATCACCGCGACGGTGTCGCCTTTGCGGATGCCCTTCCTGGCCAGCGCCGATGCCAGCCGCCGCGAGCGGGCATAAAAGGTGGCGTAATCGACGCGCTGGCTGCCATGAATGATGGCGGTATGGCGCGGGAAGGTCTTGGCCGCGCGCTCCAGGAAGGACAGCGGGGTCAGCGGCTGGAAATTGGCCGGCGTCCGGTCTAGCCCCGTTTCATAGGGCTTTGTGACGATTTTGCGCTTGGTTTTCCGGGCAGACATGGGCTCGGCACGCTAGAGAAACCGGCTCAAAGCGGCAAGGTTGGATGAAGACGGCGGCAATGTTAGAAGCGCCCATGAGCACCATCGACAAGCCTGAAGCAAAACCGCGCGGCCTGCGCGCCGTCTATGCCTGGATGCTGGAAAATGCCAAGGGGCGCCATGCCTGGGCGGCGGTAGCGGCTTTTGCCTTTGCCGAAGCCAGCTTCTTTCCCATTCCCGCCGATGTGATGGTGCTGCCCATGATGCTGGCGGACCGCAGCCGCGTCTTCCGCCTGGGCGCCTGGGTGGCTTTCTGGTCGGTGGCCGGCGGCATGCTGGGCTATGCCATTGGCCATCTGTTCTGGGAAACGGCGGGAGTGTGGCTGATCCATCTTTTGCATGTGCCGCTGGAACAGGTCAACGCGCTCCGGCTCAAATATACCCAGCACGCCTATCTGATCATGGTGCAGGGCGCCACGCCCATCCCCTACAAGCTGGTAACCATTGCCAGCGGGCTGGCCGGGGTCAGCTTTCCGCTCTTCATGCTCTATTCCACCGTCACCCGCAGCATCCGCTATGTCGTGATCGAAGGGATGCTGGTCTATTTCTTCGGCGAACGCGCGCAGGCGCTGCTCGAGAAATATCTCGAGGCCGCGCTGATCGTGTTTTTCGTGGTCTTGGTGCTAGGCTTCGTCGCGCTCAAATATCTTTGAGCGCCACCAGGCTTAGTCCTGCTCCAGCTCGCTCGACGTTTTCCACTCGTCCGACGCGGGCTGGCCTTCGCCTTCCTGGGGCACGACCGGCGGCATCGCCAGCGGGTCGCCGGTGGTTTCGGCAATCGACTTCAGCGAGGCGCCCTTCCTGGCGGCGCGCTTGGCCGCGCGTTCCACCCGGCCCGCGGCGCGGCTGACGGCCAGGTCCAGCTCCAGCTGCGAGGTCAGGCCCAGGGTCACCGGGTCCACCGCCTTGATGTTGGCCGCGTTCCAGTGCGAGCGCTCGCGGATCTTGGCGATGGTGGCCTTGGTGGTGCCGATCAGCTTGATGATCTCGCTGTCGGTGAATTCCGGATGGTTCTTGATCAGCCAATAGACAGCATCGGGCTTGTCCTGGCGCTTGCTGACCGGGGTGTAGCGCGGGGCGCGCTTCAGGCGCACGTTCGGCATCTTGTGCTTGGCCGGCGCCATCTTCAGGCGCTTCTTGGGGTCCTTCTCGGCCTCGGCGATCTGCTCGCGGGTCAGCTGGCCGGTGGCGACGGGGTCCTGGCCCTTGATGCCCTTGGCGACATCCTCATCGGCAATGCCCTTCACTTCCAGCGGATGCAGGCCGCAGAAATCGGCGATCTGCTCGAAGGACAGCGCGGTATTGTCCACCAGCCAGACGGCGGTGGCTTTGGGCATCAGGGGTTTCTGGTCAGCGGCCATGGTGGTTTTCTCCCGTTGAGCGGGGGCCCTATCCGGGCCCGCCGCCCCTCGTCAGGCTATCCTTTCGAGGAACGCGGTCTTTTAGCGAGCCGGCCGCCCCGGCGCAAAGACTTTCAACCCATTTTGAGCAGGATTTTGCCGATATGGCCCTTTTGGGCCATGAATTCATGGGCTTTTTGCGCCTCGGCCAGGGGGAAAACCTGCTCCACCACCGGCCGGATGTGGGTTCCAAGCTGGGGCCAGACCTCCCGCGACAGGGTATCGCGAATGACCCGTTTCTGGTCGGGGGTGCGGCCGCGCAGGGTGGTCGCGGCCAGGGTCAGGCGCTTGAGCAGAACCGGTGTGAAATTGACTTCGGTGCGTGCGCCATCCTGATAGGCGATATTGACGATGCGGCCCCAGACCGCCGCCGCTTCTATGTTGCGCTGGATATAAGACCCGCCGACCATGTCCAGGATCACGTCCACACCCTTGGCATCGGTTTCGCTGCGCACCACACCGACGAAATCCTCGCGGTGGTAATTGATGGCGCGCGCCGCGCCCAAGCTGACGCAGGCTTCACATTTCGCATCGCTGCCGGCCGTGGTGAAGACGCGGTGGCCGCGCGCGGCAAAGATCTGGATCGCCAGGCTGCCGATGCCGCTGGTGCCGCCATGGATCAGGAGTGTTTCGCCGGGTTGAAGCCGGCCCGTGTCCACGACATTGGTCCAGGCAGTGAAGGCGGCTTCGGGCAAGCCGGCGGCCTCCACCAGATTTACGCTCTCTGGCACCGGCAGCAGGGAGCCCGCATCCGCCACCGCGAACTCGCCATACCCCCCGCCCGGCAACAGTGCGCAGACCGACGCGCCGGCTTTCCAGCCCGTGACGCCATCCCCCAGCGCGGCAATCCTGCCCGATACTTCCATCCCCAGAATGTCGGAGGCGCCGGGCGGCGGGGGATAAAGGCCGCGCGCCTGCAGCAGATCCGCGTTATTGAGACCCGCGGCCGCGACCTGGATCAGCACCTCGCCGGCGCGGGGCTCGGGCTTTGGCCGCTCTCCCAGGACCAGCCGGTATTCCTTTCCAGGCCCTTCTATTTCAACGACTTTCATGCCTTGCGTGCCTTTGCCTCGGGGCTCACACTAATAACGTAAACGCCAATCCAGAAGTGTTGAGCCATGGACCTGGATGATCTGCAGCCGCGCAAGAAACTCCCCGACATCATTCTGGGTGAAGACATAGGCGCGCTTTCGGCGCATGAACTGGAAGCGCGGATCGCACGCCTGGAAGAGGAAATCGCGCGCTGCCGCGAAGCCATCAAATCGCGCCACGCCACCAAGTCGGCCGCCGAAAGCTTCTTCAAGAAGTGAGATCTCCCCATCCTGGGGCGCCCTTAAACGTTAATACACACAACAGAAATACACTACGGATGGCGCTTTTGGCGTCATTTACCAACCAAGCCGCTTCCCGCTTTCACGCCGCCTTGCTAGCGTCGTCAGATAAGCGGGGGCGAAATGCTGAACGATGAACAGGGCATGACAGACGGCGCCCAGGCCTTCACCGATAGCATCATGTTCGACAGGACCTTTGACGAAGGCATGGCGCTGGTCGAGGAAACCGCGCGCTATCTCGACGGCAAGGGCCGCGAGGAAGCCCGCGTGCTGCCGCGCAAGGCTGCGATGCTCTATGCTGGGGAAAGCATGCGCGTCACCACGCGCTTGATGCAGGCCGCGAGCTGGCTGCTGGTGCAGCGCGCGGTGCGCGATGGCGACATGGAGCGCGCGGACGCATTGAATGAGCGCTACCGGCTGGGCAGCCGTGAAATCTGCTTGGGAAGCTGCGCCGAGGATGTTTCGCCCCTGCCGGGCGAATTGCGCGATCTGCTGGATCGCAGCGACAGTCTCTATCGCCGCATCGCCCGGCTGGACGACATCCTGTTTGGCGAAGGGGTGGTACCGCCGCCGGGAGCACGCGGTCAGCTCGACGCACTCAGCCAGGCATTCAGCGCCAAATAGTGAGCCGCGTCGCGCTTAGCGCGTGAGCAGGTCCAGTGGACTGCGAAAGCGGCGAACGCCGCGAGCTGAAGCGAGCGGCCGCGGGAGTTGCTCAGCGGCGGGCCCCTCCGTCCTATGTCGGATGCCAGAAATGAAAACGCCGCCGGAAACCGGCGGCGTTTTCGTATTCGATCGAAGGGAAGCTCAGCCCTTCACAAATCCCGCAAACTTCTTGTTGAAGCGGGTCAGACGGCCGCCGCGGTCCATCAGCTGCTGCTGGCCGCCGGTCCAGGCCGGGTGGGTGGTCGGGTCGATGTCCAGGGTGACCTTCTGGCCCGCGGTGCCATAGGTGGTGCGCGTCTTGTAGGTGGTGCCGTCGTTCAGCTGAACTTCGACAAAGTGGTAATCCGGGTGGATGCCCTTTTTCATGACGCGAAACCTTTCGTGGCGGGTGAGCCCATTCCCCCCGGCGGCGGAGCCGCCAATGAGATAAGCGTGCCCGGGAGCCGGGGCTTATACGGGAGGGGTCCAGGCGAGGCAATAGGCCCATTACATTGGCCGGTTCCGGCCTATATAAGCCCCAACCTGTTAACGAGGCACCGGTTTGGCCAGGGGCGATACCAGTTTCACCAGCGAGACCGCCCGCGTGGCGGCGGGCCGGCCTAAAAGCCGGTCCCTGGCTCCCTTAAAGGCCGTCCTGCCCTTTCTGAGGCCCTACCGGGGCCGGATCATCGTGGCCTGTCTGGCCCTGGTGGCCTCGTCCTCGGCCACCCTGATACTGCCCCTGTTCCTGGGCCGGCTGGTGGATGCCCGGGGGCTTTCCGCCGCCCAGGCCCATGCCCTGACCGGCTTCTATGCCGGTTTTATTGGTGCCGCCGCCGTGCTGGGCCTGGCCTCGGCCACCCGCTTTTACGCCGTGACCTGGCTGGGCGAGCGGGTGGTGGCCGACATCCGCAAGGCGGTGTTCGACAATGTGCTGGGGCTGTCGCCGCAATTCTTCGAGATCACCCGCACCGGCGAAGTGCTCTCCCGCATGACCGCCGACACCACCCTGATCCAGACCGTGATCGGATCTTCGGCGTCACTGGCCATGCGCAATCTGGTCAACATGACCGGCGGTTTGATCCTGATGTTTGTCGCCAGCGCCCGGCTGGCGCTGCTGGTGATCGGCGCGGTGGTGGTTGTGCTGCTGCCGATACTGGTCTTCGGGCGCTGGGTCCGGCGGCTGTCGCGGGCCAGCCAGGATTCCATCGCCGAAACCGCGGCGCGCGGCACCGAGACCCTGAACGCGGTGTCTACCGTACAGGCCTTCACGCAAGAGAATTACGAGCGGCGGGCCTTTGGTGTCGCGGTGGAACGCGCTTTTGGTTTCGCCCGCGACCGCACCAAGGCGCGCGCCATTCTGACGGCGGTCGCCATCTTCACCGCCTTTTCCAGCCTCGCCACCGTGCTGCTGGTGGGACTGCATGACGTGATCAGCGGCCGGATGAGCGGCGGCCAGCTGGTCGAATTCATCTTCTTTGGCGTGCTGGTGGGCGGCGGCGTGGGCTCACTGTCGGAAGTGTGGGGCGATCTGCAGCGCGCCGCCGGCGCCACCGAAAGGCTGATGGAATTGCTGCACGAAGTGCCGGTGATACGCGCGCCAGCGCATCCGCTGGCGCTGCCGGCCAAACCGCGGGGCGCGGTCAGCTTCGAGAATGTCAGCTTCCGCTATCCCACCCGGCCTGATTTCAAGGCGCTGAATGACTTTTCGCTGGACGTTGCGGCGGGAGAGGCGGTGGCGCTGGTGGGACCGAGCGGCGCCGGCAAGTCCACCGTCTTCCAGTTGATGCTGCGCTTCTATGAGGCCCAATCGGGCACCATCCGCTTCGACGGCACTGACATCACCCAGCTCGATCCCACCGACTTGCGCCGCGCCATTGCGGTGGTGGCGCAGGAACCGGTGATCTTTTCTGGCAGCATCGCCGCCAATATCCGCTACGGCCGCGAGGATGCCAGCGATGCCCAGGTGCGCGAGGCCGCCAAGGCCGCAGCCGCCAGCGAATTTATCGACAAGCTGCCCCAAGGGTTCGACACGGTGGTGGGCGAGCGCGGCGTGACGCTTTCGGGTGGCCAGCGCCAGCGGCTGGCCATCGCCCGCGCCATTCTGCGCGACGCGCCCCTGCTTTTGCTGGACGAGGCCACCAGCGCGCTGGACGCCGAAAATGAACGGCTGGTGCAGACCGCGCTGGCCAATCTGATGGTGGGACGCACCACCCTTGTGATCGCGCATCGTTTTTCCACCATCCAGCGGCTCAAGCGCATTGTGGTGATGGACGAGGGGCGGATGGTGGCCCAGGGCAATCACGCCGAACTGATGGCGGCGGGCGGACTTTATGCTCGGCTCGCCTCGCTGCAATTTGCGGACACCCAGACATGACGGCAAGCCGCCGTTTGCGCTCCCGGCGCGGCCTGATGGTGATGGCCATTGTCGCCGTCATCGTCTTTGCCGGCCGGATTTTGTGGGCCAATGGCCTGTTTTCCACTGTGCCGACAGGCTTTTTCGGCAGCTGCAGGGTCGCGGCCAGCCTGCCCGGCGTGGAGGATATCGAAACCGCCAATGGCGTGACTTTTGTTTCGGTAGCGAGTGCGCGCGGTCCCGATGCACGGGACGGCATCTATGTCCTGTCCGACAGCGGCAGCCTCATCAAGCTTTCGGGCGCGCCCAGAGATTTTCACCCCCGGGGCATCGGCATTTTCCGCTCGCCGGACGGCAGCGGCATCTTCCTTCTGGCGGTGAACCGGCATGCCCAGGCGCTGAACGAAAAAATGCGCTTCAGCATCGACAGTTTCGAGGTCACCAATCCCAAGACCGCTCCGGCGCTGGTGGCGCAGGGCACCATCCAGGGCGGGCTTTTGACCGATCCGCGGGATGTGGCGGCGGCAGGGCCAGGCGCTTTCTATGTCAGCAATGGAACCGGCGGCAGCGGTCTTGTCCGCGCGCTGACGGGGTATGGCGTGTGGCCCGGCTCCAATATTCTCTATTTCAACGGCATGTCCTTCCGGGTGGCGGCGGACGATCTTTATGACGCGCGTGGAATTCTGCTGACGCCCGATGGCAATCACCTTCTGGTAGCCAGCCTGACGACCCGCAGCCTCAAGTCGCTCAACCGCGAACAGTTCAGCGGCAATCTGACGGAGGGCGATTCCCTGGCGCTGCCGGCGGCGCCGGAAAAGATCAGCCTGGATTCGATCGGTCAGGTCTGGGTGGCCGGCCATTCCAGCCTGTTTGCCTGGCGCGCCTTTGCCGCGGACCCCCGCCAACCCGCGCCTTCACAGGTTTTCCGCATCACCCTGAATGGTGGCGTGCCCCAGGCCGCCGAACAGGTTTACGGCAATGATGGAACCGAGATTGGCGGCGCCAGTGTCGCGGCGCTTGCCGGCAAGCGGATCCTGATCGGATCCAGCCTGGATGGGCGTTTTCTGTCCTGCACGCAAAAATAATCTTGAAGTTCCAGTAATCTTGAGCGGCGCATTTCGCGCCGCGACCATCAGCATATGCCAGCTCCCTTCCCCTTCGGCGCGTAGCGCCAGGAAGGGGAAGGTGTCGCAGCGAAATGTCGGCCGAGCCGACTTGAGCTGCGACGGATGGGGTTAAACAAATAAAAAAGGCGCGGGCCGTGACCCACGCCTTTTTGTGAATTCACGTCGAAGCGGCTTACGCCACCTGTATGATCTCTTCATCGCTGTTGGGATCGCGCAGCACATAGCCGCGGCCCCACACGGTCTCGATGTAATTGGCGCCTTCGGTGGCCGCCGCCAGTTTCTTGCGCAGCTTGCAGATGAAGACGTCGATGATCTTCAGCTCCGGCTCGTCCATGCCGCCGTAAAGATGATTGAGGAACATTTCCTTGGTGAGGGTGGTGCCCTTGCGCAGGGAGAGCAGCTCCAGCATCTGATATTCCTTGCCGGTCAGATGCACGCGGGCGCCATCGACCTCCACGGTCTTGGCGTCCAGATTGACGGTGAGCTTGCCGGTGGTGATGACCGACTGGCTGTGGCCCTTGGAGCGGCGCACCACGGCCTGGATGCGGGCGACCAGCTCATCCTTGTGGAAGGGCTTGGTCATATAGTCGTCGGCGCCGAAGCCCAGCGCCTTGACCTTGGCTTCGACGATGGCGTTGCCGGACAGGATCAGGACCGGTGTCTGCACCTTGGCGACACGCAGGGCCTTAAGGACTTCGAAACCCGACATGTCGGGCAGCTGCAGGTCCAGCACAATGATGTCGTAATCATAAAGCTTGCCCAGATCGATCCCTTCTTCGCCGAGATCGGTGGTGTAAACGTTGAGGCCTTCGCTGCGGAGCATCAGCTCGATGCTGCGCGCCATGGCGCTGTCATCTTCGATCAGGAGTACGCGCATTCGATGCCCCTCTCTTAACGTTCGGACGTGCGCCACACCGTGTGGCGACGGTTAATCGGTTTCCGGACGGTAAGCGCAAATAGTTAACAGCTACTTTAACAAGTTTGGCCGGCGTCAGTTCTTTCTTATTCCAGATTAAGGCCGGCCTAAGATGGGAACCCGGGCTAAGGGCCTTGATTCGATTTGTTAAGTTTACCGCCATTTAAATTTTCGGCCCCAAGATGGGCTCTACCCGGAGACGAAAATCTCCAGAAATTCAGCTTTTGGGCGAAAAATCGCCCCTACGAGACCCGATGCGCGCGCTTCTCAAGGATATCGAGACCATACCCACCCTCATCCGGTTCGGCCGGGTTGCCCGGATCGAGGGCTTGGCGGTGGAAGTCACCGGCGCGCAAGGCGCGGTCAGCCTGGGCGGCCAGTGCGCCATAACCATCGGAAATAACAAGAAAATTCCCTGCGAGGTGGTTGGATTCCGCGACGGCCGGGCCCTGGTGATGCCGCTTGGTCCGCTGGACGGGATCACGCTGGGGGCCCGCGCCGATTTCGAGGACCGCCCCGCTTCCATCTATCCCTGCAAGGCCTGGCTTGGCCGGGTGATCGACGGTTTCGGCCAGCCGATCGACGGCAAGGGACCACTTGCGCAGGGCATGGCTGCCTATCCGATCAAGGCGGCGCCGCCCCAGGCCACTTTGCGCGGCCGCGTGGGCAAGAAGCTCGATCTCGGCATTCGCGCGATGAACACCTTCACCACCTGCTGTGCGGGCCAGCGCATGGGCATTTTCTCCGGCTCCGGCGTGGGCAAATCCACCTTGTTGTCTATGCTGGCGAAGAACTCCGATGCCGATGCCATCGTGATCGGATTGATTGGCGAGCGCGGCCGCGAAGTGAAGGAATTCATCGAGGACGACCTGGGCGAAGAAGGCCTGGCGCGTTCGGTCGTGGTCGCCGCCACGTCCGATGAAGCACCGCTGGTGCGCCGCCAGGCGGCCTATGTCGCCATGACGGTGGCCGAACAGCTGCGCGACAGCGGACTGAATGTGTTGTTGCTGATGGATTCGGTTACCCGCTTTGCCATGGCCCAGCGCGAGATCGGCCTGTCGGCTGGCGAGCCGCCGGCCAGCAAGGGTTACACCCCCACGGTTTTCGCCGAGCTGCCCAGGCTGCTCGAGCGTGCCGGACCGGGACCGGTCGGCGGGGGAACCATCACCGGCCTGTTTACCGTGCTGGTGGAAGGCGACGACCATAATGAACCGGTGGCCGACGCGGTGCGCGGCATCCTGGACGGCCATATCGTTTTGGAACGTGCCATTGCGGAACGCGGCCGTTTTCCGGCCATCAATATCCTTAAGAGCGTCAGCCGCGCCATGCCCGGCTGCAACACCGATGACGAGCAAAGGCTGGTTTTGCAGGCCCGCCAGCCGCTGACCATTTACGAAGACATGGCCGAGCTGATCCGGCTGGGCGCCTACAAGGCTGGCACGAATCCTGAAGTGGACGAGGCTGTAAGGCTTTACCCGCAGCTCGAAGCCTTTTTGGCCCAGTCCAAATACGAGCGCGCGACGTTAAGCCAGGGCTATGACGCGCTGTCCGCCATCATGGGTTCAGCGCAAGGGAGTGCGCGATGAACCGGACCGACACGCTGCTGCGCCTCAAGCGCTTCCGCGTCGACGAAATGAAACGCCGTATTGCCTCGATCGAGGCGATGAAGGCGGACCTGGAGCGCAAGCTGGCCGATCTCGACGACAATGTCGCCCGCGAAAAACAGCGCGCCGGCGATTCCGACATCGGCCGCCTGGCCTTTCCGTCCTTCCTGCGTTCCATCGAAGCGCGTCGCGAGAATCTGCGTACCACCTTGAAGGAAATCGAACGCGAGCAGGCCGCTGCCCAGCTCGATCTCTCCAACGCTTTCCAGGACCTCAAGGCGCTGGAAGTGGCGACCGAGCAGCAGGCCAAGCGCCTTGCCGAAATGCAAGCCCGCCGGGCGCAGGCGCGTCTGGACGAAATGGCGCTGGTGCGCCATCTGCGCAAACACACCTTGCGCTCCGCATAGGCTTCAGATCAGCACGGCCAGGATGGCGGAGGCGACAATTGCCACGCCCAAGCCACGCAAGATCAACGCGCTCCAGGAGGTCATGGGCCGGATGCGGCCTTCCCACTCCATGTTCCGCAGCGTCAGTGATTGCTGGCGCTCGAAGAACAGCTGCTCATGCCGGATATCGGCATAAGCGGAAATCGCAAATCCCTTGCCGCGGGGCGCGGCCGACATACCAATCGCAGACATCTCTTCAGACCTTCAAATGTAGGTCCCTTCGTTGCGAGTAACGCGGGTCGGGATTTGGCCGTTCCACAACCCCGCTTTCTTGCCGGTGGGCTGTGGCGCAAAAGCCGCGGAAGCCGGCTTTTCCGGGGCGGGAAACCTTGTTTTCGCCTTCCGGTTGAACGGAAAAGCGGCAGGTCTATCATTTGGCAGGCTGAGTCGTTTTTTGGGTCGCGCGGCCTCGCGCGGCCGCCGCTCCGGGGGGCGCGTTCACGCAATGTCATTTTCGGAAACAATTTCGCCCTTCATCGGGCGCTGCGCCTTTGTGTGGTTCTATCTCACCGGCGCCATGGACATAGTGGGCAACTGGCACAACATCGCCGCCGACATGGCGGCCAAACATGTGCCGATCCCGCCGCTGGTGCTTCTGGTCGTGCTGGTTTTCATCTTCATGGGCTGCATCTCGCTGCTGTTCGGCTATCACACCCGCCACGGCGCGGTGTTGCTGTTCGGCATGACCGTCGTCGGAGCGGTGACGATGCACGACTTCTGGCATTACGGCGATGCCGGCGCGCGCGCCTATCAGTTCGGCATCTTCGCGCGCGATCTCGCCATCTGTGGCGGGTTGCTGATGATGGTGGGGATGGGGCCGGGGCCGTTCGCCGTCGATAATGCCGGTGGCGGCAAGGGCGGCGGTAAAAAGCGCTAGACCCGATTGTCGTGCCCGCGCAAGCGGCATCCATCTTCTTTGCGATCAAGCAAGTTGGATTCCCGCTGGAGTTTATCCTCCGGCCGCGCGAAGCGCGGACCGGGGGACGGAATGACAAGTTAGTGTGTGCTGATTTCCAGGAGCTGCGCGGCGAGCGCACCGGGCTCCAGCGTGTCCAGCGCGTCTTCCGGGCGGGTGCCATAGGTGACATGGGCCAGCCGCGCGCCGGACAGGCTGGCGGCTAGGACGGCGCCCAGCCGGCGGGTGCGGTCCAGCCCCGTGACGATCACGCGGCGGAAACGGAATTGGCTGACAATGTCGGCAATGTCTTCGGCATCGTTCAGGGCCGAGACCACGCCGATGGTCTCAACGCCATCGATATCGCCCAGGGCGGAAAAGGCCGACGCGGCGCGGGCGTTCAGCGGATTGAAGCCGTCGGCTTCCATGACCGTCAGGATTTCCACGGGATTGGAGTTGGTCCGAAACAGCGCCAGCCCGCCATCGGCGCGGGTAATTTGGACCTTGCGCCCGATCAGGGTGGCGGCGCGGGCGATCTTGCTGGCGACAGCACTTTTGCCCGAACCGCTGGGTCCGACCAGAAGAATGCCGCGCGCCTTTTCAAAATCGATGGGTGCGGGGACCAGGCGGCGCGAAAGCGCCATGGCCAATGCCGCGTCGGTGCTGACATCCCCAAAATTGGCGGCGTCGCGCACCAGGGCCTGCGCCAGGTTTTCCGGCAGCCGGTGGCGTTTCATCGCCGCGCCCAGCAGATGACGCAGGTCCGCGCGGGGAAAGGTGACCAGATTGCCGGAAATCTGGGTCAGCGCCATGGCCAGCCTTTAGACCTGACCCAGTGTGCGCAACCGCACCGAGGCGTGAATTTCGTTCTGGCTCATGACCACCGTGGCGGGACGGAAACGCTCGATGATGGAACGCACGAAGGGACGAATCTGGGGCGAGGTCAAAAGAATCGGCACTTCATTCTTGGCGCTGGCTTCGTCAAAGGCCTCGCGCACCGCCTGGATGAACTGCTGCAGGCGCGACGGCGCCATGGCGAGCTGGCGTTCCTCGCCCTGGCCGATGATGGATTCGGCAAAGGCCTGTTCCCAGTTGGGCGACAGCGCCACCAGCGGCAGATAGCCGGCCGGCGACAGATTGGCGTGGCAAAGCTGGCGGGCGAGGCGGGCACGCACATGCTCGGTGATATAGAGCGCGTTCTTGGTGTGGCCCACCGCTTCGGCGATGCCTTCCAGGATCGCGGGCAGGTCGCGGATCGAGACGCGCTCGGACAGAAGGGTCTGCAGCACGCGCTGCACGCCGGTGATGGAAATCTGCGAAGGGACGAGTTCCTCCACCAGCTTCTTGTTCTCCGGCGGCAGGTCGTCCAACAACTTCTTGGTCTCGGCGTAGGACAGAAGCTCGGCCATGTGGCTTTTGAGCACTTCGGTCAGATGCGTGGTCAGCACCGTGCCGGGATCGACCACGGTGAAGCCGCGGAAGGACGCTTCTTCCTTCAGGCTGCCGGAGACCCAGGTGGCGGGCAGGCCAAAAGCCGGCTCGGTGGTGTGGGTGCCGGGCAGGTCGATCGGAAGGCCCTTGGGATCCATGATCAGGAACGAGCCGGGGAAAAGCTCGCCCTTGCCGGAATCGAATTCCTTGATGCGGATGCGGTACTCGTTGGCGCCCAGCTGCATATTGTCCAGGATGCGAACGGCCGGCATGACAAAGCCCATCTCCTGGGCCAGCTGGCGGCGCAGTGCCTTGATCTGGTCAGTGATGCGGTGGCCCTGCACGTCGTTGATCAGGGGAAGCAGGCCATAGCCCAGCTCGATGCGCAGCAGATCCAGCGCCAGCGCGGTCGAGATCGGTTCTTCCTTGGGCGGCCCGGCGGCCTTTTCGGTCTCGGCGGCCGCCTCCGCGGTGCGAGCATTCTTGCGCTTGTGGGCATACCAGGCGAGCGTGCCGGTACCGCCGGCCAAGGCCGCGAAGACCAGGGTCGGCATGCCGGGCAGAACGGCGACAATGCCCATCACGCCGGCGGCCATGCCCAGCGCCTGCGGATAAAAAGACAGCTGGCCCATCAGCGCCTTGTCGGTGGCGCCTTCGACACCGGCCTTGGACACCATCAGACCGGCAGCGGTGGAAATGATCAGCGCCGGCATCTGCGAGACCAGGCCGTCACCGACGGTGAGCAGGGTGAAGGTCTGGGTGGCGTCGATGAAGCTCATGCCCTTCTGGGCCACGGCGATGATGATGCCGCCGACAATGTTGATGCCCACGATCATCAGGCCGGCAATGGCATCGCCGCGCACGAATTTGCTGGCGCCGTCCATGGCGCCGAAGAAATTGGATTCCGCCTCGATGGTCTTGCGGCGAAGCTTGGCTTCCTTTTCATCGATCAGGCCCGCCGACAGGTCGGCATCGATCGCCATCTGCTTGCCGGGCATGGCATCCAGGCTGAAGCGGGCGGCCACTTCGGCGATGCGGCCCGAACCCTTGGTGATGACCACGAAGTTCACGATGATCAGGATGGCGAAGACGATCAGCCCGATCACGAAATTGCCCTGCATGATCAGCTTGCCGAAGGCCTGGATGACATAGCCGGACGCAGCCGTGCCTTCATTGCCATGGCCCAGGATCAGGCGGGTGGACGCCAGGTTCAGCGCCAGCCTGAGCATGGTGGTGATGAGCAGGACGGTGGGGAAGGAGCTGAATTCCAGCGGCTTTCGGATGAACACCGCCGTCATCAGGATCAGGATGGAGAAGCTCAGCGAGAAGGCCAGCGCCACATCCAGCAAAAGGGTCGGCAGTGGCAGGATCAGAACCACCAGGATGGCCATGATGCCGATCGCAAGGCCGAGGTCGGACTTGCGGATGAATTCGACGATCTTGGCGGGCGAGAAGTCGAAGCCCGAAGTCGCGGTGGTGCCGATGTCAGACATTCAGATCAACCTGTAAAATCAGCCTGCAAGTTTCTGTTCGGCGCGCTGTTCGCCATGGCCGGGGATGGAAAGACCCGAGTCGGAATATTCCTTGAGCTTGTTGCGCAAAGTGCGGATCGAGATGCCCAGGATGTTGGCGGCATGGGTGCGGTTGCCCAGGCAATGATCCAGCGTATCCAGGATCAGGTCGCGTTCCACGTCGCTGACGGTGCGCCCGACCAGCGAGCGGGTGACGGCAGTGGCCGAAACCACCGCGCTCTGCACGCTGGGATTTTGCGGGATCATCACCGTGGCGGCGCCAACCTGCGTGCCGTCGGGCAGGCGGATGGCTTCGGCGCCGATTTCGGAACCCTGGGCCAGCAGCACGGCGCGATGGATGGTGTTCTCCAGTTCGCGCACATTGCCTTTCCAGCCATAACCCAGCAGCACGCGCTCGGTCTGGGACGAGATCGGGCGATAGGGCACGCCATTGGCTTCGGCATATTTGCGCGCGAAGTGGTGCGACAGGGCGCGAATGTCCTTGGGCCGCTCGCGCAAGGCGGGCAGGCGCAGATTCACGACATTGAGGCGATAGAGCAGGTCTTCGCGGAAGGTGCCGTGCTTGACGGCTTCCGCGAGATCGCGGTTGGACGTGGCGATGATGCGGATATCGACCTTGACGGGCTTGGTGCCGCCGACGCGGTCGATCTCGCGCTCTTGAATCGCGCGCAGCAGCTTGGCCTGCAGGCGCGCATCCATCTCGCTGATTTCGTCCAGCAGGAGGGTGCCGCCATTGGCTTCCTCGAACTTGCCGATGCGCCGGGCAATGGCGCCGGTAAAGGCACCCTTCTCATGGCCGAACAGTTCCGATTCCAGAAGGTTTTCCGGGATGGCGGCGCAGTTGACCGAAATGAAGGGCTTGTCGGCGCGAGCCGACTTGCGATGAACATAGCGGGCCAGGACTTCCTTGCCGGTGCCGCTTTCGCCCGTGATCAGGATCGAGGCTTCGCTGCCGGCGATCTGGTCGGCCAGCGACAGGACCGCGCCCATGGCTTCGTCTTCATAGACCAGCTGGTGGCTTTCATCGGCCACCGCGGCCAGGACCGCGGCGATCAGTTCCGGATCGGCCGGCAGCGGCAGATATTCCTTGGCGCCGGCGCGGATCGCATCCACGGCGCGGCGGGTGTCGGTGCCGATGCCGCAGGCCACCACCGGGGTGCAGATGCGTTCGGCGGAAAGGCCGCGCACCAGGCTGGCGATATCCAACGCCACATCGCAGAACACCAGGTCCGCGCCCACGCCGCCGCGAAGCGAGGCCAGCGCCTGTTCGATGTCCGTCGCGTGGGTGACTTTCGCCCCCTTGTCCATGGCGATTTTGGTGGCGAGGCCGATCTGCCCCTGAAGTCCGCCGACGATGAGTAGACGCATGGCTGTTGTCCTTTATTCGATTACGAGCCGGAGCCGGCTTTGATGATTTCGGTCATGGTGATGCCCAGCCGGTCTTCCACCAGCACGACTTCGCCGCGCGCCACCAGGCGGTCATTCACATAGATATCGATGGCTTCGCCCACCTTGCGGTCCAGCTCCACGATGGTGCCGCGGCCCAGCTTCAGCAGCTGGCTCACTTCCATCGCGCTCTTGCCCAGCACGGCGGAAACCGTCACCGGAACATCGAACACCGCTTCCAGGTCGGCGGCGGAATGTTTCGGTGCCGCTTCCGCCGGCGCGTCGGAATTCAGCAGGGCGGACTGTGCGCCTGCGGCGGTGTCGTGGCTCAGATCGGGCAGATCGACATTGTCGGTCGCCATGGGACTATCCTTTCACAGAGGCGGAGAAACGGTGGGCGATAAGGGCAGCGAGCGCGTCTTCGATGGCCTGGACGCTGCGCTCCGCGCCGCCGCCGCGCCATTCGATGCGGCAGTCGCCGCCTTTCATGGTGGGATCGGCGGCGATCAGGACGCGGCCTTCATAACCTTCTTCATGGGCGATGTCCGTCAATCGCGGTTCCAGAATTGCCGTCACCGCGGGGTCGGCGCGCAAGGTGATGCGCGGCTCGCCGATCGCCTGATGCATGGCCTGGCGCAACGCGCATTCCACATCGCCGGCAGGCAGGACGGCCAGCGCGGCCGGCGCGATCCTTTTGGCCATCGCCAGCGCCACATGGGCGGCTTCGTCACGCAGATTTTCGATCTCGGCATGGCTGGTGTCGAGCGCGGCGCGCACCGAGATGGTCAGTGCCGCGATGGCCCGCTCCAGCGCTTCGGCGGTGCGGGCACTTGCGTTGTTCTCTCCCTGGCTGCGGGCCTCGGCCTGCATCCGGTCCAGTTCCTCGGTGGTGAGCGTCTGTTTCTGGCGCGCACGGGCGGCGGGCGCCCGGCGGTCTTCCGCGCCCAGGAATTCGGTGTCGAAGGTGAATCTCTTCTGGGCGACCATCAGTACACCAGCTCGTCTTCGGCGCTGCCGCCGGCGATCATGATCTCGCCCTTGTTGGCCAGGTCCTTGGCGACATTGACCATGCGCATCTGGGCTTCGTCGACGTCCTTCAGGCGCACCGGACCCATCGCTTCCATGTCGTCGCGCAGGATCTTGCCGGCGCGCTCGCTCATGTTGGAGAAGAAGACGTCGCGCAGGCTGTCGGTGGCGCCCTTCAGCGCCAGGCCCAGCTTGTCCTTCTCGATGTTGCGCAGCAGGGTCTGGATCGAGCCCGGATCGAGCTTGCCCAGGTCCTCGAAGGTGAACATCAGCGCCTTGATGCGCTCGGCCGAGTCGCGATTGCGTTCTTCCAGCGCGGTGATGAAACGGCTTTCGGTCTGGCGGTCGAAATTGTTGAAGATTTCCGCCATCTGCTCATGGGCATCGCGCTTGGCGGTGCGCGCCAGGTTGGACATGAATTCCACGCGCAGGGTCTGTTCGACCTTGTCCAGAATGTCCTTCTGCACGCTTTCCATGCGCAGCATGCGCTGCACCACTTCCAGGGCGAATTCCTCGGGCAGGGCGCCCAGCACGCGGGCGGCGTGTTCGGGCTTGATCTTGGACAGCACCACCGAAACGGTCTGCGGATATTCGTTCTTCAGATAGTTGGCCAGAACGCTTTCGTTCACATTGGCCAGCTTGTCCCACATGGTGCGGCCGGCGGGACCGCGGATTTCCTCCATGATGGTGCCGACCTTCTCCGCCGGCAGGATGCCGGCCAGGAGGCGTTCGGTGGATTCGTAGGAGCCCATCAGCGAGCCGGTGCCCGACATCTGGGAAACGAAGTCCACCAGCAGCTTTTCGATCAGGCCGGCCGACACCGAACCCAGGTTGGACATGACCTGGGAAACTTCCTTGATTTCTTCCTCGTCCATCATCTCCCAGATGCGCTGGGAGTGATCCTCGCCCAGGGCCAGCATGATGATGGCGGCGCGTTCGGCGCCCGACAGCGAGCGGAAATCGTCCTTGACCGGTCCTTTGTTGGCTTTCGACATGGATCAGACCGGTTGATGCAGCCAGGTGCGGATGATCGCCAGCGCTTCTTCGGGATGCGCCGTGACCACTTCACCGACTTTCTTGATGGAGGAATTGGAGACCTGGCCGTCGATACGGCTGATGTCGATGCTGGGACCGGGCGGCGGCAGTGCCGGCATCTGGGCGCCGTCCGCGGCCGCCGGCTGGGCTTGCGGCGCGGGCAGGGCGCCGGCGACCGGCGAAGCATTGGCAATGGCAAGCGGGTTGCCGCTGGCCTGGGCCTGGGCGGCGAACATGCGGTTGATCAGCGGCTTGGCCACGAACAACCCGATCAGGAGCGCGGTGAGGCACATGATCGCCGCCTCGATGATCTTGAACCAATAGGCACTGTCCAGGCCGAGCAGCGGCTTGGGCGCGGGCGTGCCGGCGGTATCGTCCATGCGGGCGAACTGCATGTTGGTGACCTGCACCTGGTCGCCGCGCGAAGCGTCGAAACCCATGGCCGACTTCACCAGGGCGGTGATCTTGGTCATTTCCTCGGGGCTGCGCGGCTTGTAGGCGGCCGCGCTGTCGCCGGAACCGTCGACCACGACGGCCACCGACAGCTTCTTCACATCGCCGCCGTCAACCGTGGAGGTGGTGACCTTCTTGGAGATCTCGTAATTGGTGGTTTCCTCGGTGCGGCCGGACGTGTCCTTGCTCGCGTCGCCGCCTGAAGCCTGGGCGTTCGGCAGCGCATTGGCGACCGACACGGCATTGTTGTTGCCGGAAGTGTTGGAGGAATTCTGCTCGATGGTCTGGGTCGAGCGCACCACCTTGCTGTCGGGATTATAGTCCTCGCTGGTGGTCTGGGTGTGGTTGTAGTTGATGTCGGCGGCCACCTGCACCTGGACATGGTTGGGGCCGACCACGCTGGCGACGATGGATTCGATGCGGCTGCGCAGTCCGTTCTCGTAATTGGTGGTGTCCTCGTCCTGGTTGCGGGCCAGCGCATCGGGGCCCGATTTGTCGTCGCCCCCCGCCAGCAAATTGCCGCGGTCGTCGACGATGGCGACGCGGTCGGGGGAGAGGCCGGCCACGGCAGCCGCCACCAGATGCTGGATCGCCAGCACCTGGCCGCGATCGAGCCGGCCGGCGGTCTTGAGGACAACGGACGCCGAGGGCTGCTGGTCGTCGCGCGAAAAGATCTGGCGTTCGGGAATGACCAGATGCACGCGCGCCGACTGGATGCCTTCGATGGTCTGCATCGAGCGCGACAATTCGCCTTCCAGCGCGCGCTGGTGATTGATGTTCTGCACGAAGGCGGTGGTGCCGAAGGCATCCGACTTGTCGAAGATCTCATAGCCGACGCCGGCGGCGGGCAGGTTGTCCTGGGCCAGCGCCATGCGCAGCTTGGTCACCTGGTCGGCGGGAACCAGGATGGTGCCGCCATCCTTGACGTCATACTTGACGGCCATGCCGTCCAGCTTGGCGGTGACGGCGGCGGCGTCGCGCGATTCCAGACCGGAGAAGAGAATGGTCTTGGGCGGCTCGGTGATGGCCCCCGCGATATAAAGGAAGAAAGCGGTGAGCACGGCGGCGACACCGGCCATGACGCCGAACCGCGCTGCTCCGACCTGCTTGAAGAACTCCGGCACAATGTCCTCCTGGCGAGCGGCGGGGAAAGCCCCCGTCCGTTCCTGCTAGGCAAACATTGCCGCCTGTACGGTAAAATTTGGCTTAAGGCGCGGATACGCGCGCGGATTGTCGCGTGCGTTATTTTGCTAACGTCTCGTTTACGAATTCGCTAACGAGAAGTTTCCGCCCGCCTTTTGGGGACGCGCGGAAATCTCAGTTGCGATACTGCTGCACCCGTGTGGCGCGCAAGCCGGCCAGGCCGAAACGGTCAATGGCATGCTGCCAGGCGAGGAATTCTTCCACCGTCAGGGTATAGCGCTTGCAGGCGTCATCCAGGCTGAGCAGGCCGCCACGCACCGCGGCGACGACCTCTGCCTTGCGGCGGATCACCCAGCGGCGTGTCGAAGGCGGCGGCAGATCGGCGAGCGTCAACGGCGACCCATCGGGTCCGATGACATAGCTCACGCGTCCTTTGCGCTCTTCCATATGAAAACTCCCGACATATCCCACGTGAAAATTACGCGCGCCCGTGTTTAAAAAGGGCCAAGACACGTGGTAAACGAACCCATAAAAGCTTCACTCAACTCTTCGGCAATTTTACGGGAAAGGCCCGTTTCATGGGCCTTTCCCGCTTACGTTACTGCGTGGGAAGCTGTTCCAGCTGCTGCAGCATCTGGTCGGCGGTGGTGACGATGCGCGCCGACGCGCTGTAGGCGCGCTGCGTGGTGATCAGGTTGGTGAACTCCGTCGCCAGATCCACGGTGGAGGCTTCCAGCGAGTTGGAAGCGACCGAGCCGGCGGGTCCGGTATTGGCCAGATTGACGGCGGCCGCGCCCGAACTCTTGGTGGCGACATAGGCGTTGCCATTGACCTGGCCCAAACCGTCCGGGCTGGCGAAGGTCGCCAGCGGGACCTTGTAGACGTCCTGCGACAGGCCGTTTGAGAACTGCGCCGTCACGGTGCCGTCCTGCGCCACGGTCACGCCGGTGACGCTGCCGAACGGCGAACCGTTGGGATTGGCGCCGGTGAAGCTGGACGGCGTGTCGACCTGGGTGAGGCCGGCGGTGCTGCCCGGCGTGCCCAGATTGACCGCGATGGTCTGGCTGGCCAGGCCGGTGGAAGCGGCCCACGGGATCGTCAGGTTGAACGTGCCCGCCGCCGGCGCCGCGCCATTCACATTGGCCAGCGAGCCGTCGGAATTGAAGGTGGCGGTGCCGGTGGCGATCGGGTTGGCGCCGGTGATGTTGGATGCCGTACCCGCATAAGAGGCTTCATAGGCCCATTGGTTGGCGCCGGTCTTGATGAAGGAAAGGGTGATCGGCTGCACGCCGCCCTGGCTGTCATAGATATTGACGGTACGCTGGAAGTCCGGCGTCGCCGCACCCGAGGCCATCTGGCCGGCGGTATAGGTCGAATCGACCGTGCTGATGGAATTCAGGTTGGCCTGGAAGGTCATCGTGGAGGTGGCCTGCGCCTTGCCCGCCAGGTTGGTGATGTTGATCAGGCTGAGCTGGCTGCTGTTGGTGGGGACATTGCCCGAGGAATCCAGCTGATAACCCAGCAGATAAAGGCCGGCCGAGTTCTTCAGGTTGCCGCTCGCATCCGGCGTGAAGCTGCCGGCGCGGGTATATTCCTGGGTGCCGGTGCCGGAGGAATTGGTCGACACGACGAAGAAGCCATTGCCCGAGATCGACAGGTCCGTGGGCGACGAGGTCTGGGTGGGCAGACCTTGGCTGGTGACATCCTGGCCGATCACGGCGGCGACGCCGGCCGAGGCGTTGCCGACCAGCCCAGGGGCGTTGAGGAAGGTTTCGAAATTGGCGGTTTCGTTCTTGTAGCCGACGGTGTTGACGTTGGCGATGTTGGACGAAGTGGCAGACAGCGCGGCGCTGTTGGCGGCCAGGCCGGCCACGCCGATATTCAGGGCTCCATAGAGACTCATTTCACGTTTCCTTGTCGCGGCAGTTGGTCTTCAGACCGTCCCCGTTCCAGGTTTGGGCCCGCTTCTGCGGCCCCGGTTTTGGTTTCAAGACTTCAAAATCAGTTGCTGACCGCAGCGACGTCGCTGGGGCTTACTTCCATGTTTCCGATGACGAGCTTGGGCGATGACCCGGTCAGGTCGATCTGGCTCACGGTGCCCGCGCTGGCGACCGAGGTGGTGACCGTGCCACCGGCCTGGTCCTTGGCGGTGACGGTCAGCTTGTAGGTGCCGTCACTGAGCTGGTTGCCGTTGGTGTCCTGGCCGTTCCAGCTGAAGGTGTTGTTGCCGGACGTGGTCTGGCCCGCCGCGGTATAGACGGTCTGGCCGCTCGCATTGGTAACGCTGAGCTGGGTGGTGGCCGCGGCCGTGCCCAGATTGTAGGTCCAGGTCGCCTGGCCGTTGGTCAGCGAGGCATTGCCATTGGTGACGGAAACCTTCTTGCCCAGATAGCCGGTGGTGACGGCCGACGCGTTGGTGGTGCCCTGCGTGATCAGGGTCTGCAGATTGGTGTTGGTGTTGATCTGCTGTTCGACCTGGCTGTACTCGACCAGCTGCTGGGTGAACTGGTTGGAGTCCATGGGACTGGTGGGATCCTGGTTCTTCAGCTGGGTGGTAAGCAGGGTCAGGAAGGTCGAGAAGTTGCCCGACAGCTGATTCAGCGCGCCCGAGCCCGAAGCGGTGCCACTGGCGTTGGCTGGGGGCGTGGTGGTCGTCGTGGGTGTGGTGGTTGTGACGGTCATGTTCTTTGTCCTTAAACCCTGATGTCGAGCCGGCCGTTGGCGGAAGCGCTGTAGGCGGCGCTGGCCTGGCTGGCATCGATGCTGCTGGTGGCGGAAAGCGTGAAGGCACGGCCATTGCCGAAGTTCTGGCCCTGGCCTGCGCCGCCGTCGCCGGCCTGCTGGCGCAGCGAGAAATTCAGGCCGTTCTGCGAGACATCCAGGCCGGCATCGCGCAGGGCGCGCGTCAGACTGGGCGCATCCTTCTGCAGCAGATCCAGGGTCTGCGGCTGGTCGGCGGAAAGATGCGCGCTGGCCTTGCCGGTGGCGTCGATCGACAGGCGCACCTCAACCCGGCCCAGTTCCGGCGGGTCCAGGCGAATGTCGAACTGCTTGGCGCCGCCCAGCGATTTGGCGGCGATTTCCACCGCCAGCGCCGGCATGTTTGGCGTCGGCGTCGAGACATGCACGTTCTGGGTAACGGCGGGAGCGGTGTTGCCCTGCGTGGCCTGGGTCTGCGACCCGCCGGTGGCCGGCAGGACACTGCCGAGCGTGGCGTCCTGCTTGGGTGCTTGCGCGTCGGTGGTGGCGACGGCCTGCGGGGCGGGCGCCACCGCCGGTTTCACGTCATCGGCCTTGGCGGTTTGGCTCGTGTCTGTCTTGCCCGCGTCTGTCTTGCCCGCGTCCGTCTTGCCAGCATTGGCATCGGCGACGGTCTGGTTCTTGGCCTGCCACGGCTTGGCGGGCTGCTGCACGCCATCGGGCTGGGTGGCCGCCTGCTGGGCCGGGTCCTGGTTTGCGCTGCTCGCCTGGGCCTTGGCTTTGACGGGCGGGGTAGCGGTCTGGCTGGTGGACTGCGGGGCGGGCTGAGCGGCCGCCTGATCGGTGGCCGTCTGATCAGTGGATTGGGGAGCGGGCTGGGTGGCCGCCTGATTGGTGGACTGTGGGCTGGGCTGGGAAGCGGCTTGGCCGGCCGGCTGGGCGCCAACCTGATTTGACGCTTGGCTGGCGGTCTGGTCTTCGGCAAGGCCATTGGCCTGGGCCGGGTCCTGCGCGGCGGCAGTCTGATTGGGTGTCTGGGCGGACTGGCCGGCTTGCGTCTTGGCCTGACCACTGGCGGCGACACCGGCGGCGCCGGCTGCGCTGACGGCAGGCTGGTCCTGGTCGGCATCGTCGTCGCCGCCCGTGATTGCGGCATGGGCGGCTGTCAGGCTTGGGAGTTGCTGCGCCGACATTGGAACCGCCGGCAAGGTCTGGGGGTCGATCTGCTGCAGGTTCGCCGAAAGCTGGCTGCTGTCACCGCTGTCGCTGCTTTTATCTTTGCTGTTCTTGTCGTCGCTCTTGTCGGCCTTGGCCGACTTGGCTTGGACCGGTGACGTGTCTTTGGCAGAAGCGGTGGCGCTATCGGCCTGGCGGGGCCCGCTGGCATCCTTCTGCTTCTCGCCGGAATTCTGGCTGTCCTTGGCGCGCGTGTCTTTCTGCTGCGTCGCCGGCTGCTGGGCCGCCGGCTTGGCCTGCGCCGAACCGACCAGCAGCGCGAAAGGCGAAGCGTCGTCGGCTTTGTTGGCGTCCGGCTTGGATTGTGCCGACGGCATGGCCGCAGGAGAGGCAATTCGGGATGTCGCTGATGCACGCACGAATGCTGGTCCGATGATGATCCGGCGAAACCCATCGCAAGGGCCGGGCCAGATGCGAGCCAGCGGATTTTGCTGCGTTTTTTGCGCGACCGGGCCCGGGATGCAGCACGAACGGACGGGCACGAACTGCCGCTGCGGCAAACTCTGCCGACCGTACCAAGCCGTCCGAACAGTGTGAAAAGCCCGGGATTGCGCGAAAAAATCGCCTCCGCGACATGGCACGGGGCTTGCGACAGTCTTGGCGGAAGAATGCATTCGGACGTCATGTCGTGAGCCTGAACGGAATTACCGCCAGTGCCATCAGCGCGCTTAAGACCAGTCAGGCTGCGCTGAATGTGGTGTCGAACAACGTCTCCAATATCAACACGCCCGGCTATGCGCGGCGCGTGGTCAATGAGACCACGCTGGCCGCCGGCGGCCAGCTTGTCGGCGTGGACATCGCCTCGATACAGCGCATCACCAACCAGTTCCTGCAGCAGGAGCAGCTGGCGGCGGGTGGTACGGCCTCGCAATACGACACCATGGCCAATCTGTTCTCGCAGTTGAACGGCCTGTTGGGGGGACCGGGCGACAACCAGTCGCTCGCCACCCAGCTCACCAATGTGGCCAACGCCTTCGCCACCGCCTCCCAGGCGCCGACCTCCAGCGCCAGCCAGACGGCTGTCCTGAACGCGCTGAACAGCCTGGCTTCCACTTTCTCGAATGTTTCGGGCACCATTACATCGCTGCAGAACCAGGTCGATCAGCAGGTGGTCAATTCGGTCGGCTCGACCAACACGCTGATCCAGCAGATCTATCAGCTCAATAGCCAGATCAAGACCGCCAACGCCTCCGGCGACCAGGCCTCCGCCTTGCTCGACCAGCGTGACACCGCGTTGACCAACCTGGCTCAGGTGATGGGAATCAAGACCACCACCAATGCCGACGGCAGCGTGAATGTCTCCACCACCGATGGCATCAATCTGGTCTCCAACACCTATGCGCAACTGTCCTACAGCGGCGGAGCGCAGAACGGTTCCTATAGCAACATCACCATTCAGGACATCAATCCGGCCAGCGGCGCCGTGATCGGTTCGCCGCAACCGCTGGATCCGCATCTGTCCAGCGGCTCGCTCAAGGGCATGATCGACATGCGCGACCAGGTGCTGGGCGGACTTTCCCAGAGCCTGGGCAACCTGGCACAGCAAGCGGCGCTGACCTTCAACGCCCAGGCCAATGCCAATGCCGCCTTCCCGCCGCCGACCTCCTTGACCGGCCGCGACACCGGCCTGCTTTCGACCGACGCCCTGAATTTCACCGGCAAGACCACCATCGCGGTCACCGATGCAAGCGGCAATCTGCTGTCGCGCATCGATGTGAATTTTGGCGCCGGCACGCTTTCGGTCGATGGCGGCGCCGCGCAAGCCATCGGCACCACCATCGGCAGCTTCACCACCGCACTGAATACCGCGCTGGGCGCCAATGGCACCGCCAGTTTCAGCAATGGCCAGCTTTCCATCGCCGCCAACGGCGGCAATGGCGTGATCATTCAGGATGACGCGACCACCCCATCCCAGCGCGGCGAAACCGGCTTTTCGCAATTCTTCGGCCTCAATGATGTGTTCCAGGCCCGGGCTTCATCCGTCACGGCCACCGGCCTGTCTTCGACCGATTCCAGCGGCCTGGCCGCCGGCGGCACCATCGCGCTGGCGCTGAAGGGCCCCAATGGCGACATCGTCAAGAATGTCAGCATCACCACCACGGCCGGCCAGACCGTCGGCAATGTGATCTCGGCGCTGAACACCGCGCTGGGCGGGGCGGCGACCCTGACGCTCAACAGCGACGGCTCGATTTCCACCGCCGACAGCGCACTCTATCCCGGCTATTCGCTGAACGTGACCAGCGACACGACCCAGCGCGGCACCACCGGCGTCAGCTTCAGCCAGCTCTTCGGCCTGGGCGCCGATGCCCTGGCGCAGCAAGCCGCGAGCTTTGGCATCACATCCACCGTCGCCACCAATCCGGCCCGGGTCGGTTTCGGCACGCCAAAGATCACCGCCACCACGGTTGCGGGCAATTCCATCGTGTCGGCGGGCGACAATTCCGGCGCCATCGCGCTGCAGAATGCGATCAACAAGAGCGAGAGCTTCCAGGCCGCCGGCGGCATCGCCGCCCAGACCGCGACGCTGTCCGATTATGCGGCGAGCTTTTATCAGAACCTCGCGACCCAATCGAACGCTGTCACCACCAACCAGACCACCCAGGACGATCGCCTGACCGAAGCCAATTCGCGGGTCTCGTCGAATTCGGGCGTCAATCTGGACGAAGAGCTGACCAGCCTGACCACCTACCAGCAGGCCTATGCCGCCGGCGCGCGCATCCTGTCGGTGGTGGATCAGTTGTACCAGACCCTGCTGCAGGTCCAGTAAGGATACTGAAGGAAACCCGGCATGAGCATCGATCGCATCGCAACCGCCTCCCAGACCGCCTACTTCCTGACTCAGATCGAAAATGCGGGCAATGCGCTGGACAAGACCCAGCAGCAGGTCGCTTCGGGGGTGAACGCCACGACCTATGCCGGCTTCGGCAGCCAGGCACAGGTGCTGACCGCGACGCTTGCCGCCAATGCGCGCAACGACGCCTATACGACCGCGACCAACCTGGCCAACACCCAGGTCTCGCTGCAGGACACCCAGCTCACCACCCTGTCGAGCCTGGCCTCCCAGCTGCAAAAGGCGATCAGCGAGGCGGTGGCCAACAATGACGCCAGCGATCTGATGACCCAGGCGCAGAGCATTTTCTCCCAGGCCAGCTCCATCCTCAATTCCAAGGATTCCAACGGCGACTACATCTTCGGCGGCGGCAATGTCACCAACCCGCCGGTGACGGTGTCCTCGCTTTCGGGCCTTGCCGGGCTGGGGTCGGTGTCGGCCGCTTTCGCCAATGGCAGCTTCAAGACCGCCGTGCAGGTCGCCGATGGCCAGACCGTGACTTATGGCATCACCGCTTCCGATATCGGCACCGGCCTGATGCAGGAACTGCAGTCGCTGGCCCAGTTCGATGCCGGCCCCAATGGCAACCTCAACAATGCCACCAGCCTCTCCAGCTCCCAGTCCAACTTTCTCACCGCCGCGATCTCGACCGCCAATACCGCCGCCGACGGCCTCAATGCCGCGACCGCCGCCAATGGCTATGTCGCCAACCGGCTGAGCGATGCCCAGACCCAGCAGACGTCGATGAATACGCTCTATAAGGGCTTTGCCTCCAAGATCCAGGACACCAACATGGCCCAGGCGGCCACCCAGCTGTCGCTGAACCAGACCCAGCTGCAGGCGGCGCTTCAGGTCACGGCGGGGCTGCACCAGCTGTCGCTGCTGAATTACATGCCGGCCTCCAGCACCAGCATCGGATAACGCTTTTCCTTGAGTTCCTGGGGGCGCGGTCCTATAGCACCGCGCCATGAGCGAAACCGCCCTCAAGCCAGGGAGCCGGGTTGTCGCCGCTATGTCCGGCGGCGTGGATTCCTCCGTCACCGCCGCTCTGCTCAAGAAGCAGGGCTATGACGTGATCGGCATCACCTTGCAGCTTTATCCGGAAGACAAGATGCCGGCGCGCAAGGGCGCCTGCTGCGCCGGCGCCGATATCTATGACGCCAAGCGCGTGGCCTCTGGCCTCGGCATTCCCCATTATGTGCTGGATTACGAAAGCCGCTTCCGCAAGAACGTGATCCAGGATTTCGCCGACAGCTATGCGCGGGGCGAAACGCCCATCCCCTGCGTGCGCTGCAATGAGCGGGTCAAGTTTGCCGACCTGCTGGACACCGCGCGCGAGCTGGGCGCCGAGGCGCTGGCCACCGGCCATTATGTGCGCCGGGTGGAAGGCGCGGGCGGTGCGGAGCTTCATGCCGCCGCCGACAGCGCGCGCGACCAGAGCTATTTCCTTTTCACCACCACCCAGGCGCAGCTGGATTATCTGCGCTTTCCTCTGGGCGACATGGAGAAGGCGGACGTGCGCGCCATCGCCGCCGAACTGGGCCTGGTCAATGCCCAAAAGCCCGACAGCCAGGACATCTGTTTTGTGCCGGCCGGCCGCTATACCCAGATCGTGGGCCGCGTTCGTCCCGACAGCGCGCGCGCAGGCGAAATCGTCGATCAGAGCGGCACGGTGCTGGGCCGTCATGACGGCATCGCCAATTTCACCGTCGGCCAGCGCAAGGGGCTTGGCCTGTCGGGCAACGAAGAGCCGCTGTTCGTGCTCAAGCTCGATCCGGTCAACGCGCGGGTGGTGGTGGGGCCGCGCGCGGCGCTGGCGTCATCGGTCATCCAGCTCAAGGATGTGAACTGGCTCGGCCGGTCCGATGCGCCATTCGAGGCGCGGGTCAAAGTGCGCTCCATGCGCCCGCCCGTGGCGGCGACGGTCACGCCGCTGGCGGACGGCGCGGCGCGGGTGGAACTCGCCGTGCCGGAAGAGGCGATCGCGCCCGGCCAGGCTTGCGTCTTCTATGAGGCGGATGGCAGCCGGGTCCTGGGCGGCGGCTGGATCCGCGCCGAAGCGGCCTGATTGGGCCGGAAAATTCCGCAATTGCGCCAATCTTGACAGGCCGGGCGCTGCCCCCCTACATCCCGCCTCCCGCGACCTTAAGGGTCGATAGGTGTGGCACCGTAGCTCAGCGGTAGAGCAGGGGAATCATAATCCCTTGGTCGGCGGTTCAAATCCGTCCGGTGCTACCATTCGTCATCGCCCGCGGATCGCGGGCGATGACGAATGGTGCCAAGCGCCGTCCAGGCGCGCGGCAGTGCCGGCTTATATGGTCATCGTTACGTAAGCGCATACTATCGCCCGGCCATGCCCTCCGCTCCCACCTTCGCCGACATCCAGACCGCCGCGCGGCTGATCGCGCCCGCGCTGGTGCGCACGCCCACGCGGCATTCGCGGACGCTCTCCGGCATTGCCGGCTGCGAAGTGTTCCTCAAATTCGAAAACCGCCAGTTCACCGCCAGCTTCAAGGAGCGCGGGGCCCTGAACCGCATCCTGGCGCTGAGCGAAGACGAGCGGCGGCGCGGCGTGGCGGCGATGAGCGCGGGCAATCACGCCCAGGGCGTGGCCTATCACGCAGGAAGGCTGGGCATTCCCGCCACCATCGTGATGCCGGTGACCACGCCGTTCAACAAGGTCAAGCATACCCGCGATTTCGGCGCCACCGTGATCCAGCACGGCATGGACCTGATCGAGGCCGATGCCGAGGCGCGCCGCATCGCCGCCGAGCAAGGCCTGACCTTCATCCATCCTTATGACGATCCGCTGGTGATCGCGGGCCAGGGCACCTTGGCGCTGGAAATGCTGGAAGACGTGCCGCAGCTCGACACCTTGATCGTGCCGGTGGGCGGCGGCGGGCTGATTTCAGGCTGTGCCATCGCGGCGAAGGGCATCAAACCGGGGATCGAAATCTTTGGCGCCCAAAGCGCGCTTTATCCGGCGATGGCCGACGCGATGAAGGGTGTGCAGCCGCCGCCGACACCCGCCGTCGCCACCATTGCCGAAGGCATCGCGGTCAAGCGGCCGGGCCAGCTGACCACCGCGATCTGCAAGGATCTGGTGAAGGACATTTTCGCGGTCAGTGAGGATGGCATCGAAGACGCCCTGATCATGATCCTGGAGATCGAGAAGACGGTGATCGAAGGCGCCGCGGCGGCAGGCTTTGCCGCTCTGCTCGCGCATGCCGACCGGTTCAAGTCTCGCCATGTCGGCATTGTCATGTCGGGCGGCAATATCGACATGCGGCTTCTCTCCAATGTGATCCTGCGCGAACTGACCCGGGAGGGACGCATCATCCATCTGCAGCTGGCGATCGAAGACCGCCCCGGCCAGCTGGCCGATATCGCCCGCATCATCGCCGACGCCGGCGGCAATGTGCTGGAAGTGTCCCATAACCGGATGATGGCAGGCATCCCGGCCAAATCCGCGACTTTGGAATTGGTAGTGGAAGCGCGCGACATCGAGCACGCACAGGAAATCCGCGACCGTCTGGCGGCGAAGGGCTTTCGTCAGATTTGATTAAGGATTAACGTCCGGCCTCGGATATTAACCCTTATGGCAAGGTCCGTTTCACTTTGAGACACCTGCTTCCTAACACTCCTCGCATGCGGGGTGGTCTGCCAATTCCCAGGAGCGTGGCACAGCTTACGGGCGTGCTGGTGACGGCGATTGTCGCCTTCGGCACCGACATCGAGGTCTATTACGCCGTGCCGCTGGGCGTCTTTGCCGGCGCGCTGGCGATGTTCTTTGTTTCGCTGTCGGAAGCGCAGACCGCCTATGAGGAACGCTGGAAGCCGCCGTCCAAGCAGCAGGCCTATCGCGACCGCTGGGAACGCTTCAAATAGAGCGGGCCTGTCAAGCCGTATCCGGCGGGATCGCGTTGAGCGCGTTTTCCAGTTCCTGGAAGCTCGGCTGATATTCGCTGGGCACGCTGCCGCGGCCGATTTCCACCGACACCTGCGCCGCATTGCCGTGCAGATGCGCGACCAGGATGTCGCGGATCACATGATAGAACAGCGCATCCTCGTCGATCACCGCCTTCAGGCGGGTGCCCATCGGGCCGATGATGCCATAGGCCAGGAACACGCCCATGAAGGTGCCGACCAGCGCCGAGCCGATCATGCCGCCCAGCACTTCCGGCGGCTCGCTGATCGCGCCCATGGTCTTGATCACGCCCAAGACCGCGGCGACGATGCCCAGCGCCGGCAAGCCATCGGCCATGGATTGCAGCGCATTGGCGCCGACCAGGGCCTCGTGATGGTGCTTTTCCAGCTGCTTTTCCATCGCGGTTTCCACCTGGTGCGGGTCTTCCAGGCTCATGGTCATCATGCGCAAGGTGTCGCAGATGAAATCCAGCGCGAAGTGATCTTTGCAGATCTTGGGATAGCGCTTGAAGATCGAGGATTCGCCGGGCTTTTCGATATGGGCTTCGAGTGCGATCAGGCCCTTGGACTTCATGGTCTTGGTGAGCAGGAACAGGAGGCAAAGCAGGTCATTATAATCCTTGGGCTTCCAGCCGGGGCCCGAGATCACCTTGCCCAGCGAGCCCATGATCTTCTTGACGTTGTACATCGAGCCCGCGATCAGCATGGCGGCGATGGCCGCGCCGAAGATGGTGAGCATTTCGTGCGGCAGGGCTTCCAGGATGACGCCCAGCGAACCGCCGGTCATCAGATAGCCGCCAAAGACGCAGCCGAAAAGAACAGCAATACCGCCAAGTTGCAGCATGAAGAGAAAGCCCGCGAATACCGGCCTTCAGTATTAATGGCAGGACTTAAGGAGGGGTGAATTGCCCGCCTTCGGACGGGCTTTAAACCGTTAACGCTTGGTGACCGACAAGGACTTAGGCGGCTTTAGGCCTGGCCTGCTTCCGCCAGCCGCTTGGCCACCAGCGCCGCCAGTTCCTGCGCCACCGCATCACCCATCGCCACATTGTCGTCCTCGGCACGGGCGGCTCGGCCGATGGCCGAGACATTCAGCGCCACCAGGACCGGATCCGGCGGCTTTTTGATGCGCTCCATATCGTCCATGTAGCGGCACAGAATGTCGGCAATGCGGCCGGTGGTGACGAGGCCCGCGGTTTCGGCAAAGCCGCGAATGTCATGGGCCTTCTCGAATACCTTGGCCATGTCGCCTTGGGCGTGCTCCAGTTCATCGACATATCCCAGGATGGCGGCGCGCATCGCCGGAATCTGGGCTTGCATCGCGGCTTGCGCTTTCACCGCCGTCTGGGTGGAACGCAAGGTCTCAAGGGCGCGCGCCGCGTTCGGCTTGCTCAGCATCTGCGGATAGGCGTCGGGCGTGATGATCTGGGCTTGTTGCCTGTTTTTCATCGCACATCCACTTCCTGCTGAAAATCATCCTTGCGCCGCCAGGGGCCGCCATAATCGTCCTGGGCGTGACGCCGGCGGTCGGGCCCGAAATAACTTTCGCAGCGTACGAAAGCGCGCGGCCGCTCCATGATCTCGGCGATGCGGGTGAACAGATTATGGGCGGTGATCGGCTTGGCGAGGAATTCGGTGACGCCGGCATCGCGGGCGGCTTCCACCCGGTACTTCTCGGTATGGCCGGTGATCATGATGATCGGCACAAAGGGATTGGGACTGTGCTCGTCGGTGCGCACCCGGCGGGTGAATTCCAGCCCATCCATCGGCTTCATGGCCAGATCGCACAGCACCAGGTCGGGTTTCATTTCCCGCAACAGGGTCAGCGCGCTCTGGCCGTTGCCTGCCTCCGCGATCTGCTTGATGCCGGCCGAATTCAAAAGCGCGCGCAGCAGGCTGCGCATATGCGCATTGTCCTCGACGATCAACGCCTTGAGATTTTCGAATCCCGACATGGGTGTTGCAGGCCTCTCGCGCGGGCGGCCTCGAGCATGGGCGCCGGCGCGATTAAAATGTTCTACACGAAGTTAAGCTCCAGGCGTTATTGAACTATTACGAGTCTGCGGCGGCGGGGAAATTGGCTTTGTTAAGAAACGCGATTTTCCGCCTTTACATGGGTGTCCGGGCGCTGTGGGCGCCTGTGGCCCTGGGGGTGGCGGCGCTGGTGACAGATGATCAGGGCCGCGTGCTTCTGGTTCGCCACAGCTACAGTCCCGGCTGGCGGCTGCCGGGCGGCGGGGCGGGACGCGGCGAGCCGCCAGCGGATGCCATCCTGCGCGAGCTCCAGGAAGAAGTGGGCCTGAACGGGGGCCGCGCCGACTTCGTGTCGTTCCATTCCCGCAAGGTGGGCTGGGTAACAAATGTGGTGGTGCTGTATCGCGTCGCCGGCGGGCGCGTGAATTTCCGCCCCAATCTGGAAATCCGTGAAATCTGTTTCGCCGATCCGCGCCTGCCACCCCAGGGCACCTCGCCTGCCACCCTGCGCCGGCTGGCGGAGTTTACCGGCGAGGCGGCGCTTTCGCCTTATTGGTAAGCTTGCCTTTTGTTGGCGGGACGGTTAGCGAAATCCCTGATGAATGTGATGGCCACTGCCTGGCAGATCCGCCTGGAAGCGCCCGAGGACGCCGCAAGCGTCGAAGCGCTGAATGCGGCAAGCTTTGGCCCGGGCCGCCTGGCCAAATCGGCCTATCGCCTGCGCGAGGGTGTTCATCCGGTTTCCTGCCTGTCATTTGTTGCCATCGAGCGCGGCGTGCTGCGTGGTTCGGTGCGCTTCTGGCCGATTACGGTGGGCGGGCATGAGGAATTGCTGCTGGGGCCCTTGGCGGTGCAGAGCGACCAGCGCGGGCGGGGCATCGGCATCGCCCTGATGCAGGCCGGCATCGAGGCGGCGCAGAAAGGTCCCTGGCGCGGCATCCTGCTGGTGGGCGATGAGCCCTATTACACCCGCGTGGGCTTTGCCCGCCTGCCGCCCGGCCGGGTGAAGTTTCCCGGTCCGGTGGACCAGAACCGCATTCTGGGCCTGTCGCTCAAGGCCGGCGAGGTGCTGACGCTTTCCGGCGAAGTGCGCCGCGCCCGGATCGATGATCCGGTCTGCGCAGTCGGTGCGGGAGTCGGCTAGCGCCCCTCCAGCTTCCAAGCCAGCAGCAGCGCGCCGACAATGATCAGCAGCGCCAGCCATTGCGGCAGAAGCTTCTGCTGTTCCAGCGCGGTGACGCGATAGGCGCCATTGCTGCGCAAGCCGATCCAGCGGTCGCCGCTGGCCGTGTCGCCGGTGGCGACGCGGCGGATTTCCGGTAATCCGTCCGCCAGCCAATGCACGCTGCCGCCGCTGGCGACGGCATCGGGCTTCAGCACATCTTCGGTGGCGCGCATGTCGGCCACTTCCTTGGGGTTCAGCGGTCCTGCCGCAGTGACGGTGGAGAGAATGCCGTCGGTGGCGCGATAAAGCCCCAGCTCGCCGGCCTTGGCATCGGCGCGCCAGATGCCCGGCTCGGCACGGGTCAAGGGCAGGGTCTGGGTCTTGCCCGATGGCATGGTCAAGGTCACGGCCGGGGTTTGCGGCGCCATGGTGTGGCGGGTGATGCGGATATTGTCGCCAATGATCTCGGCTTCCAGCGATTCCGCTTCCAGTTCCGGCTCCTTCATCAGCCAGTGGGCCAGCCGGCGCAGCAGTTCCGCCTGGGGGCCGCCGCCTTCAAAGCCACGCGCCCACAGCCAGGTCTGATCGCTCATCAGTTCGGCGACGCGGCCCTTGCCCACCCGGTCCAGCACCAGCAGCGGGCGGTTGGACGCATCCGCCATCACCGTCTGGCCGGCGATCTTGTTGCCGCCGATGATGCGGAACCAGCGGCCCCAGGTCGGCGGGGTCTTGTCCTGGTTTCTGCCCGGCAGTTCGCGCGTCACCGGATGGGCCATGCCATCGGAGGTGACCATCGGCTTGAACGGTCCGGTATAGATCTGTCCTGTCGGCTGCACCGGCAAAACCTGCGACAGCGGGGTGCGATAGATGCTTTCCGGCCCGGCAAATTCCGGACCCGATGAAATCAGCAACGCGCCGCCGTCCTGCACGTAAGAGGCCAGGTTCTGGAAATAGGCCAGTGGCAGCACCCCGCGCTCGCTGTAGCGGTCGAACACCACCAGGTCGAAAGAGCCCAGCTTTTCCTGAAACAGTTCGCGTGAGGGAAAAGCGATCAGCGACAATTCGTTGATCGGGGTGGAGTCCTGCTTGTCCGGCGGCCGCAGGATGGTGAAGTGCACCAGGTCCACGGACGGATCGGCTTTCAGAAGATTGCGCCACACCCGTTCGCCGGCATGAGGTTCGCCCGACACCAGCAGCACGCGCAGCCGGTCGCGCACACCGGACACTGTGACCACGGCACGGTTGTTCTCCAGGGTCAGTTCGGCCGGGCCGGGCGCGGCCGACAGCTCGACCAGATTCTGGCCTTCATGATTGACCGGCACCTTGATGTCGGTGTCCTTGCCCACCGGCACCATGCGCGAGCCGAAGGGCTTGCCGTCGATGCGGATGTCCACCACCGCGCTGGTTTCGCCGCTGCCGCCCAGGTCATCGACCCGAAGCCGCATCGGTGCCCATTGTCCGACAATGGCAAAGCGGGCCGCGCTTTCCACCGTGAGTTTGCGGTCACGCTCGCCTTTGGCGCCCGCCACCAGCACCTGCAGCGGCGCATGCAGGTTCATCGCTTCGGGAGATGGCGCGTCATGCACCTCGCCATCGGTGATCAGGATGGCGCCCGCCACCCGGCTCTGCGGCACATCCGCCAGTGCCGCATTCAGGGCGGCGAAAGCCTGGGTGCCGTTATTCTCGCCCGTTGCGGTGGTGGTGACGCTGGTCTCGCGCACAATCAGGCCGGGCTGTGCCGCCAGAAGCTTCCTGACCTGCTGGCGCGCGCTTTCGGCCTGGGCCGCGCGCTTGCCGAGCGACATGCTCTGGGAACGGTCGGTGACGATCACTGCCACATCCGGCAAGGGCGCGTGCTTCTCGCGCACCAGCAGCGGGCCTGACAGCGCGAACAGCAGCACGGCAAAAGCGACCGCCCGCGCCCAGGCGCCGCGCGCGCGCATGAACAGTGCATAAAGGATGATCAGCGCCGCGATCACCGCCAGCGCGGTCAGAAGCGGCAGGGGAATGGCGGGGGCGAAGGCCAGCCTGGTCATTGCCCGTTCCCCAGCCGCTGCAGCAGCGCCGGCGCATGCACCACATCGGTTTTGTAATTGCCGGTCAGGGCATACATCACCAGATTGATGCCGAAGCGAAACGCCATCTCGCGCTGCAGTTCGCCGCCGGGCGAAGGGGTGGTCACGAAATGAATATTGGCATCCACCGCCCAGGCCGAAGCCCAGTCATTGTTGCCGATGATCACCGGCGATACGCCATCGCCGCCGCGCGCCGGCGGTGCGCCATTCTTGGGGGCGGGCGGCAGGGCTTCGACCCAGATATCCCCGCCGGTCCAGCGGCCGGGGAAGTCGCGCAGGATATAGAATGTCTTGGCCAGCACATGATCGGCAGGCAGCTTTTCCAGCGGCGGGAAATCCAGTCCGCTGGTCAGCCGCCGCAAGGTCTGTTCGCCGGGCGATGCCGCTCCATGGACCGCGCCCAGGGTCAGGTCGCGGGTGTCGAAGAAGATGGTGCCGCCGTTGCGCATAAAGTCGGCGATCTTGGACAGCGCCTTGGGCGACAGACTTTTCTCCCGCGGGTCCATCGGCCAGTAGAGCAGGGGATAGAGCGAAAGATCGTCATGCTCCGGATCCACGCCCACCGGCTCGGGCGGCTCGTAGGAGGTGCGCGCCTTCAATGCCATGCCGAGCCCGGTCAGGCCCTCCTGGCTGATCTGATCGACATCGGCGAGGCCGGTTTTCACATAGGCGAGCCTGGTATCCAGCGCCGCCTTCATGTTCATCGCGTCATCGGCGCGCGCGTGGGGAACGAACAGCAGGATGGCCGCCGCCGCGCCCAGCCACCGGATCTTGCGCGGGGTGAAGCCGCGCAACCACAGCGACAACAGGCAATCCAGCAGCAGCAGGATCATCGCCGCCGCCAGCAGATAAGGCTCCAGCACCCGGGCATGGGTATTGCCATAGGTCTGCATCGCGACATTGGCCAATGGCGTCAGGCGATCGTTGGCGCGCATCGCATTCAGCGCGCTTTCCACCTCATGGGCACCATAAAGGCCCGGGGGATGCTGCGGCGACACGCGGGTCTTTGAGAAATCCTTGGCGGCGATGGGCGAGACGTCTCCCGGCGTCGGTTCGGGATGGCCAAAGCCGTCCAGCAAGGACACCGGCGGCAGGCTGGTCAGCCCGGCCAGATCGCGCGCCGGCGTGCCGGCCGAAAGCGCCAAGAGGCGCTTGAGCATGTCGACATACAGTCCCGACAGGGGAAGCGACGACCAGGTCGGGCTGGCGGTGATGTGAAACAGCACGACCCAACCCTGGCCCAGCCCTTCGGCCGTGATCAGCGGGGTGCCATCGGTCAATTGCGCCCAGGTCCGGCCCTGCAGTTCGGCCGACGGTTCGGCCAGAACCTGGCGCGATACCGTCACTTCGGCCGGCGTCTCCAGGCCATTGAAGGGGCTTGAGGCGGTGAACGGAGCCAGATGCTGGGGCGAGGACCAGGCCATGGCGCTGCCCAGATAGCGCCCGCCCACGCGCAGATGCACCGGCACCAGTTCGTCGGAGCCGCCGGTCATGTGATCGCCGGCAAAGCGGATCAGCATGCCGCCCTTGCCGACAAAATCCTTCACCTTGGTGAGATCGTCGCCGGAAATCTTGGCGATGTCGGCCAGGATCAGGACCGAGACATGCTTGTCCAGCAGCTGGGAGATATTGCCCTTGGCGATCTCGGCATAAGGCGACAGCGCCCGCTCCAGATAATAGATGTCGGACAGCAGGGGCTGGCCTTCCGACGATGTATTTTCCGACACAATGCCGACGCTGCGCTGAGCGGCGCCCCGATCAAGCAGCTGCACCGCGCCCGCGCTGTCTTCGCCGGCGATGGCCAGGCGCGTGGTGGCGTTCCTCACTTCCATCGGCAAGGCGATATGGCCCGACGCCTTGGTCTCGCCACGGTGGAAGCGGATGCGGGTGGCCGCCAATGTCTCGCCCCGCGCGCCGATCGCGCCGGCTTCGATTTCCTGCAGCGCGCCGCCGGTGGCGCGGGTGGCGGTGATGGAAAAGCCGCTGGCGTCACGCGTTACCGGCAACAGACCCAGCGCCGTGCGTGACGGCCCGAAGCTGGTGGCGCCGCCATAGCGGTGGAAGGCATCGCGCAGAATCGTGCTCTGGCCGTCTTCCAGCCCGTCGGTCAGCCAGTAAAGCGCGGGCGCGGCCGAGAATTTGAAACGACCCAGCGCGCGGGCAGCGCCGGCGCGATCGCCGGGCCAGGGCATTGGCTTCAATTCCTTGGCGATGCGCGCCGCTTCGCCTTCATTCAACAGGCCCTGCGGCGCCGGCCCCGCCGTGGGGATGATGGCGACGGGACGTCCCTGCGCGCTGTGCAGCAGGTCAGCCATCAGGTCCTGGCGCGCGTCCCAGTCCCTGGCCGCGGTCCAGCCATTGTCCACCACCAGCACCAGGGGACCCGTGGTAGCCAGTTTGGGGCTGCGGCCCAACAGCGGGTCGGCGAGGGCGACAATCAGCAGCGCTGCCGCCAGCAGGCGCAGCAGGAGCAGCCACCAGGGCGTCGCCGCCGGCGTCTGTTCTTCGTCTTCCAGCCCACGCAGCAAGCGCAGCGGCGGAAAGGGTGTGCGGCGCGGCAGTGGCGGCGTCACGCGCAGCAGCCACCACAACAGCGGCAGCGCCACCAGCGCCGCCAGGATCAGCGGTGCACCAAAACTCAGGGGAAGGCCGAACAGATTATCCATGGCCGCTGATTTCCACGGCCGTCAAACCCCGCCGATGGCGGCATGCAGCGCAATCAACGAGCCTTGCGGCGCATGATCGGTGCGATGGCTGGTCGCGGTCCAGCCCAGCTTGGCCGCGGCTTCGGCAATACGCTCGCCATGGGCGATGAAGCGGGCGCGATAGGGACCGCGCACCCGCTCGGCACGGCCGAAGATTTCATCGTCCTGGCCTGACGGCGATTCAAAGCGGGTGCGGCCCGTGTAGGGAAAATCCTCTTCCGCCGGATCGATGATGCGCACCAGATGACCGGCCACGCCCCTGCGTGACAGCCGGGTCATGGTGTCGAAGGCGCCTTCGTCCAGAAAGTCGCTGAACCAGACCAGCTGATTGCCCCGCTTCAGGGGCGCGGGCGGCGGCAGGGCATCGGTGGTGGATGCGAACATGGCCCGGCCCATGCGGGTCAGTGCCAGGCGCGATGCGCCGGCCCCACCCTCCATGCCGATGAAGCCCACACGCTCGCCGCCACGCACCAGAAGCGAGGCCAGCGCCAGCAGCAACAGATCGGCGCGGGCGCGTTTGGACACCGGGCCGGACTTGAAACTCATATTGGCCGAGGCATCGCGCCAGAACCAAACGGTCTGGGCCGCTTCCCATTCGCGCTCGCGCACGAAGATGTGCTGCGACTTGGCGGACTGGCGCCAATCGATGGCAGACGAGGAATCGTGGCTGGCATAGCGGCGGAACTGCCAGAAGCTTTCGCCCATGCCGGCCCGGCGGCGGCCATGCACGCCCAGGCTGACGGAAGCGGCCAGATGATCGGCTTCCACCATCAAGGGGGGCAGGCCGGCAGACAGGCCGTCGGCCTCATGCTGCAAGGTGGAGAATTGGGTCAAACCGGCCTCAAGCAGCGAAGGCCATCAAAAATCCTAGAAAAGATCATGGCAAAGCCGCTCGATCACACTGGCGGTGGTAGCCCCTTCGGCGCGAGCGGCGAAATTCAGCGCCATGCGATGGCGCAAGACCGGTCCCGCCAGCGCCACCACATCGTCGGTGGAGGGCGCGAGCCTTCCGTCCAGCAGGGCGCGGGCGCGCACCGCCAGCATCAGGGCCTGGCTGGCACGGGGGCCGGGGCCCCAGGCGATCTGGCCGCGTACACCGCCGTCATGATCGGAATCCGGCCCACTTCCTATTGGTCTGGCCGCGCGCACCAAAGTGAGGATCGCCTCCATCACCTGTTCGCCCACCGGAATGCGGCGTACCAGGCTCTGGGCTTCCAGCAGGTCTTCGGGTCCGCAGATGCGGACCGCGCTTTTCTCTTCGCCCATGGTGGTGGCCAGCAGCATGCGGCGCTCGGCATCCAGGTCGGGATAGCCGACATCGATCTGCAGCAGGAAGCGGTCGAGCTGGGCTTCGGGCAGGGGATAAGTGCCTTCCTGCTCCAGCGGGTTCTGGGTGGCCAGCACATGGAACAGCCGCGGCAAGTCGTGGCGGGCGCCCGCGACCGTCACATGCTTTTCCTGCATCGCCTGCAACAGCGCCGATTGCGTGCGGGGGCTGGCGCGGTTGATTTCATCGGCCATCAACAGCTGGGTGAAGACCGGGCCACGGATGAAGCGGAAGGCGCGTTCGCCGCTGACGGATTCCTCCATCACTTCCGAGCCGGTAATGTCGGCGGGCATCAGGTCGGGGGTGAATTGCACGCGGCTGGTGTCCAGTCCCATCACGGTGCCCAGCGTGTCCACCAGCTTGGTCTTGGCGAGGCCCGGAACGCCGATCAGAAGGCCATGGCCGCCTGCCAACAAGGTCACCAGAGTCTGTTCGATCACTTCGTCCTGGCCGAAGATCACCGTCTTCAGTCCATCGCGCACCTTGGCGAAGGTGGCGGCCGTGGTCTCAAGCCGCTTGGGCGCTTCGTCCAAAATGTCCACCTTGTTCATGCTGGCCGTACTTTCCGAGCTTGCCGGGATGAAGGTTATGTTGCACCGTTGGGCGCGCACGGCGCAACCCCGGAAATCGCCTTAATATTCAACAGAAATCCATCAATTGTGGCCTCATGACGGCATCCGAAAATTACCCCGTCCCAATGTGCATGGAACGGCCCGCGGAACCGGCGGCGTGAGGCTTGTCGAAGTCCTGCGTGGGCGCCTGCTGCAGAAGCCGCCCGAAGTGCGCGCGCATGACGATTACGACCTGGCACCGGAGCTTCGCGCCGGCGGTTTTGACGGCGTCAGGGCGGCGGTACTTCTGCCGGTTGTCGCGCGCAAAGAACCGACCGTGCTCTTTACCCGGCGCACCGAAACCCTGGCGCGCCACTCGGGCCAGGTCAGCTTTCCGGGCGGGCGCAGTGAAGCGGGCGATCTTTCGTCCGTAGAGACCGCGCTGCGCGAGACGCAGGAAGAGACCGGCATCGCCGCGGGCCTTGTCACCGTGGCGGGCTATCTTGACCGCTACCTCACCGGCACCGGCTTCGACATCCAGCCAGTGGTGGGCGTGCTGGCCGAAGGCTTTGCGCTGGCGCCGGACCCGCGCGAAGTGGCCCATGTCTTCGAGGTGCCGCTGGCCTTTCTGCTCGATCCCGCCAATCGGCGACGCGAGAGCCGGCATATCGCCGGCCGCGAGCGGCGCTTCCATGCGATCCGTTATCAGGAGCATGAAATCTGGGGTGCTACCGCGGCGATCATCGTCGATCTGGCGGCGCGTTTAGATGGTATAACCCTGACTCGTGAAGATTTTGGGCCATGAGAATTGATCCCGCCCAGCATGGCTGGATGACCGCGCCGGAAACGGTGGCGGTGATGGCTGCGTTGGGCGAGGCGCGCTTTGTCGGCGGCGCCGTGCGCAATGCGCTGCTGGGCCAGAATGTGGTGGACATCGACATTGCCGTGCCCATGCCGCCCACCGAAGCGCTGATCCGGCTCACCGCCAAGGATATCAAGGTGGTGGAGACGGGCATGGATCATGGCACCGTCACCGCCATCGCCGGCCACCATGCTTTCGAGATCACCTCCCTGCGCCGCGACGTGGAAACCGATGGCCGCCACGCCAAGGTGGTGTTCACCGACGACTGGGCGGAAGACGCCATGCGGCGCGATTTCACCATCAATGCGATGTATGCCACGGCCGATGGCGAGATTTTCGATTATGCCACCGGGGTCGAAGACCTGATCGCCGGCCGGGTACGTTTCATGGGCGACGCCGCGACCCGCATCGCGGAAGATTATCTGCGCGTGCTGCGGCTGTTCCGCTTCCATGCCTGGTACGGCAAGGGGGACATGGATGCGCAAGGCCTGCGCGCCGCCGCCCAGGCGAAAGACAAGCTCAAGACCCTGTCGGGCGAGCGCGTCGCCAAAGAGCTGCTGCGGCTGCTGGAAGCGGCCAATCCCGCGCCGGTGCTGCGGGTGATGGCGGCGACCGGCATTCTGCCCGAAGTGTTGCCGGAAGCGCTGCAACTGCCGCGCCTGGAGCATTTGATCGAGATCGATGCCGACAACATGTTGCCACGCGATGGGGTGCTGCGGCTGGCGGCGATGCTCGACAGCAGCGAGGGCGCGCATGCCGCCAGCGATCGGCTGAAGCTTTCCAATGCCGACCGCACGCGGCTGGAACAGGCCCTGTCGGGCGAGCGGATCACCGCCGGCCTGTCGGCGCAGGGCGCGCGGCGGCTGCTCTACCGGATCGGCGTAGCGCGTTTCCGCGACAAGGTGATGCTGCAATGGGCGGGCGCGCCGCGTGCCGCCGGCGCGTTGCCCTGGCGCATGCTGCTGGAAATGGCGGCGAACTGGCAGCGGCCGCGCTTTCCCCTCACCGGTCGCGATGTGATGCAGGCTGGCGTTGCGGAAGGCCCCGAGGTCGGGCGCATCCTCGCCCAGGTAGAAGACTGGTGGGTGGGCGGCGATTTCGCCGCGGATGAAGGCGCCTGCCGCGATCGGCTCGCCCAGGTGATTGCGCAGGGCCCGCGATGACATTGCGAATTCTGGATCAATTGTCCTTGGCCGGTGATCCCGCCAAGCCGAATGAGGATTTCCTGGCGCAGAGCGAAAAGGCGGCCCTGGTGATGGATGGCGCCACGCCGCTGGGCGACAGTTTGATGCCCGGTCCCAGCGATGCCGCCTGGATCGCGCAATTCGGCAGCCGGCGGTTGATCGCGCATCTGAGCGCGCAGAAAAGCGCCCGCAAGGCGCTGCGTGACGCGCTGGCCGACACTGAGAGAAGCTTTGAGGGGCTGCGCCGCTATCCGCCGGAAGAGGTGTGGCAGACGCCGTGCGCCTCTATGATGCTCGCGGTGCCGGACGAGGGAAGTGTGGAATTCCTGTGGTTCGGCGACTGCGCGGCCCTGGTCAAGCAGGGTGACGCCGCGGTGACGGTGGTGGGCGAAATCTTCGACAAGCGCGCCGCCGAGGCCGAACGGGCGCGCGCGATCGCGAAAGAGAAAAATCTTTCCCCGGCGTCCGGTCTCAGCCGGCCGGAATTCATCGGCTCTCTGCGCGCCGCGCGTAATCATATCAACAGCGGCAGCTCATGGCTGTTCAGTCCCGACGCGCGGGCGGCCGCGCATGTCTCGCGCCGGGTGGTGAAGGTGGCGCCGGGCGCGGTGTTGCTGCTCGCCACCGACGGTTTCCTGGCCCTGGCCAGCGACTATGGCGTCTATGGCGCCAACAGCTTGCTGGACGCGGCCTTGTCCAAGGGTCTTGCCGCGATGGGCGAAGAATTGCGCGCCATCGAGGCCGGCGACGCGGGCGGCGACAAGTATCCGCGCTTCAAGAAGTCGGATGATGCTACCGCGATATTGTTGCGCCTGGAATAGCCGCGAGGAATTTTGGACCCTGAGCAGGAGCGAGGAGCGATGTGTACGAACAGTACATGAGCGACGAGGTGAGTAGCGCCAGCGTACGAACAACTCAGGGGCCAAAAGAACCGCGGCTAACTGACCGCTTTGATCACGTCGTGCCCACCGTGCCAGATCATCGACAGCGCGACATATAGAACGACGGCCAGACCCAGATAGATGATCCAGCGGTAGCGCTCCAGCAGCCGGGCAATCACATTGGCCGCAGCCCCCATCAGGCCCACCGACAGCATCAGCCCGATCACCAGCACATCCAGGTGATCGCGCGCCGCGCCCGCCACCGCCAGCACATTGTCCAGCGACATGGAGACATCGGCCAGCACGATCTGGCTGATAGCGCGCCTCAGCGGCGCATCGGCCGCGAGTGCCGCAGCCTCATGCGGCTTATTGCAGGAAATATCGCGCCAGAAGCGCCAGCATACCCACAGCAGCAGAATGCCGCCGGCCAAGGTCAGCCCGATCACCTTCATCAGCGACACGGCCAGCACCGCCAGCACCACGCGCAGGGCCACGGCCGCGGCCAGGCCCCAGAAGATCACCTTCTTGCGCAAGGCGGGCGGCACCCGCGCCGCCGCCATGCCGATGACCACGGCATTGTCGCCGGCCAGCACGATGTCGATCATCAGCACCTGGCCGAGCGCGACCAGGCCACCGGGCTGGAACAGGGTCAGATGCAGGTTCATGCCGGAAACAGGCCCGTCTGGCGTAGGGCTTCTCCCAGCACCATCGCGGCCGCCTGCGCGACATTCAAGGACCGAAGGCCAGGAAGAAGCGGGATCACCAGCCGGGCGTCGGCCAAAGCATGCACCTCTTGTGGCACGCCGGCGCTTTCGCGGCCCACCATCACGGTATCATCTGCCGCAAATGCGAAATCGGTATAGGCCGTGGTGCCCGCGGTGGTCAGAAGCACCAGCCGTCCGGCGGGCGAGAAATTGTCATGGAACTGCGTCCAGGATTCGTGGCGGCGGATGTCAGCATGCTGCAGATAGTCCATGCCGGCTCGGCGGAAATTGCGGTCCGACAACAGAAATCCACAGGGCTCGATGATATCAACGCCCACCCCCAGGCAGGCGCCCAGCCGCATCAGGCTGCCCGCATTTTGCGGGATATCGGGCTCATAGAGTGCCAGTCGCACCAGAAACCTCCAATTTTCCCCCGTCCCATATGTAAGTCGCGGCAGGACAAGGCATTTTCTGCGTCATCGTGCCGCAAGACCCTCGAAAATCGACTCTCTATTTTACCGGCCCAATAAACAACCGGCGGGGGCCGGCGCGTCACCGCGTCAGTACCTCTGTTGCGCTTGTTTGTGGCAAGAGTTCGAACACGTTCCTTTCCGTTTTCTTGAGGGTGGACCCAGTGGCAGCTACGACGAGTGACGCGGGCACGCGACGCGATTTTCTATATGTGGCGTCGGGCGCGATGGGCGCGGTCGGCGTGGCCGCGATAGCCTGGCCGTTCATCGACCAGATGAACCCGTCCGCTGCCGCGCTGGCCGCCGGCACCACCGAAATCGATCTCTCCCCCATCCAGGTGGGCCAGCAGGTCGTGTTCAAATTCCGCGGCCATCCCTTGTTCGTGCGCCGCCGCAGCCCGGCCGAAATCGCCGAGGCCAATGCCGTGCCGGTCGCGAGCCTTCCCGATCCGCTCGCCAACAATGACAACCTGCCCGACAGCGCGCCGGCGACCGACGCCAACCGCGCCATCAAGCCGGAATGGCTGATCCTGATCGGCGTGTGCACCCATCTGGGCTGCACCCCCACCGTTTCCACGCCCCAGATGCCGCAGGGCGATTATGGCGGCTGGCTCTGCCATTGCCATGGCTCGCAGTACGACACCGCCGGCCGTATCCGCAAAGGCCCCGCACCCCGCAACCTGGAAGTGCCGCAATACACCTTCCTGTCCGCCAACCGCGTCAAGGTCGGCTGAGGAGAACAACAGATGTCTGGCCCTTCGACCTACAAGCCCAATTCCGGTCTCGAGCGTTGGCTCGATACGCGTCTGCCGATTCTTCGGCTGATGCACGACACGATGAACACCTTCCCGACGCCCAGGAACCTGAACATCTGGTACACCTTCGGCGGTATCCTCACTTTCTGCCTGGCGGTGCAGATCGTCACCGGCATCACGCTGGCGATGCACTATGTCGCCAATGCGGGGCTCGCCTTCGACAGCGTCGAAAGCATCATGCGCGACGTCAATTACGGCTGGCTGATCCGTTACATGCACTCCAACGGCGCCTCGATGTTCTTCCTCGCCGTCTATATCCACATGTTCCGCGGTCTCTATTACGGCTCCTACAAGGCGCCGCGCGAGCTGATCTGGATCATCGGCGTGCTGATCTATCTCCTGATGATGGCCACCGCCTTCTTCGGCTATGTGCTGCCCTGGGGCCAGATGTCCTTCTGGGGCGCCACCGTCATCACCAACCTGTTCAGCGCCATTCCGGTGGTGGGCAGCCACATCGCCACCTGGCTGTGGGGTGATTTCGCGGTGGGCGACGCGACGCTCAATCGCTTCTTCTCGCTGCACTATCTGCTGCCCTTCATCATCGCCGCCGTGGTCGGCCTGCATATCTGGGCGCTGCATGTGCCGGGCAACAACAACCCGCTGGGCATCGACGTGAAGACCCCGCAGGACACGGTGCCCTTCCACCCCTATTACACGGTGAAGGACGCCTTCTATCTGACCCTGTTCGTGATCTTCTTCGCGGCCTTCGTCTTCTATGCCCCGAACTTCTTCGGCAATCCGGACAATTACCAGCAGGCCAACCCGCTGGTGACCCCGCCCGACATCGTGCCAGAATGGTACCTGCTGCCCTTCTACGCCATGCTGCGTTCCATCCCGAACAAGCTGATGGGCGTGATCGTGATGGGCGGCGCCATCGTGACCCTGGTGTTCATCCCCTGGCTTGACACCAGCCGGGTGCGCTCCTGCCGCTTCCGCCCGCTGATGAAGCAGTTCTTCTGGGCCTTCGCGGTCTGCTGTGTGGCGCTGGGCTATTGCGGCTCGCAGAGCGTGGATGCGGCGATCGCCGGTATTCCGCTGGTGTGGGTGGCGCGTATCGCCTCGCTCTATTACTACGCTTTCTTCTGGCTGATCATGCCGATCGTGGGCCTGATCGAGACGCCCAAGAAGCTGCCTGCATCCATCGCGCAATCCGTGCTCGGCGACACCGCCGCGGCCCCTGCCGAGTGAGAACCAACATGCGCCTCATGACTGTTTCGCTCTCGCTGGCCTTCGGGCTCCTGGCCTCGACCTCGGCTTTCGCCGTGGACACCACGCGGCTCGCGCCCAAGGACGTGTCCTTCTCCTTCGAGGGACCTTTCGGCACCTATGATCGCGGCGCCCTGCAGCGCGGCTATCAGGTCTATAAGGAAGTCTGCTCGGCCTGCCATTCCGCCCAGCACCTGGCCTTCCACAATCTGGATGAGGCCGGTGGTCCGGAATTCAGCGAAGCCCAGGCCCGCGCGCTGGCGACGGCTGCCAAGGTGCCGGCCGATCCCAACGACAAGGGCGAGACCGTCGACGACAAGGGCGCGCCCCTGATGCGTTCGGCCACCCTGGCCGATCACTTCCCTTCGCCATTCCCCAACGAACAGGCGGCCCGCGCCAACAATGGCGGCGCGCTGCCGCCCGACTTGTCGATGATCGTCAAGGCGCGCGAAGGCGGCCCGCAATATGTCTATTCGATCCTGACCGGCTTTGGCGGTCACCCGCCGGCCGGCTTCAAGGTCACCGACGGCAAGTATTACAACCCCTATTTCGAGGGCTGGAACATCTCCATGCCGCCGCCGCTCAAGGACGGCACGGTGACCTATTCCGACGGCACCAAGGCGACCGTGGAGCAGGAAGCCCATGACGTGGTGACCTTCCTCAGCTGGGCCAGCGAACCCAAGATGGAAGAGCGCAAGCGTTTCGGCTTTGGCGTGATGGCCTTCCTGGTGGTGCTGGCGGGCATCCTGTTTGCCGCTTATCGCAAGGTCTGGAAGGACGCCCATTAGGCGTCACCGAAACGTCACCGCGGGCGCAACTTGCCCCCGGGGTCCCACATGTTAAAAGGGCGCTTTCCTTGCGGAAGGCGCCTTTTTCATTGCGCGTCCGCCTGAGCGGGAGCGCCCTTATTCATGTCCAAGACAGTCCTCGGCATCATCGGCGGCTCCGGCGTCTATCAGATCGACGGCCTGGAAAATGCGAAATGGCAGGCGGTGAAAAGCCCCTGGGGCGAGCCGTCGGACCAGCTTCTGACCGGTACCTATGCCGGCGTGGATCTGGTGTTCCTGCCGCGCCATGGCCGCGGCCATATGCAGACCCCGTCGAGCATCAACTATCGCGCCAATATCGATGTCTTGAAGCGCATCGGCGTCACCGATGTGATCAGCGTCTCGGCCTGCGGCTCGCTGCGCGAGGAACTGCCGCCCGGCACCTTCGTGATGGCGGACCAGTTCATCGACCGCACCTTCGCCCGCGAAAAAAGCTTCTTCGGTCCGGGCTTTGTCGCCCATGTGCCCATGGCCCATCCCGTCTGCCCCAAATTGTCGGGGGCGCTGACCTTGGCGGCGCGGGAACTGAAGATCGATCACAGCGAGGGCGGCACCTATCTCTGCATGGAAGGCCCGCAATTCTCCACCCGCGCCGAGAGTTTTATTTACCGCAGCTGGGATTGCTCGGTGATCGGCATGACCGCGATGCCGGAAGCCAAGCTGGCGCGCGAGGCCGAGCTGCCCTACGCCATTGTCGGCATGGTCACCGACTATGACTGCTGGCACGACGAGCACGAGCATGTGACGGTGGAGGCGGTGATCAAGGTGATGCAGCAGAATGCCGCCAATGCCCGCAAGCTGATTCAGGCGGTGGCACCGAAACTGGGGCCCGACCGCCAGCCCTGTCCGCTGGGTGTGGAAACCATGCTGGACTTCGCGCTGATCACCGCACCCGACAAGCGCGATCCGGCCCTGGTGGCGAAACTGGATGCGGTGGCGGGACGGGTTTTGAAGAAGTAATAGTTTGACATGTCATGGCCGGACTTGACCCGGCCATTCAGCGTTTTCAGTGGATGGCCGGCTCGCGCTGCGGCCGAACAAAGTCCGGCCTTGCTGGCCGGCCATGATGAGGTCTAAGGCATGGACTACAAAGACGCGATCCGCACCATCCCCGACTATCCCAAGCCGGGCATCATGTTCCGCGACATCACCACCCTGCTCGGCAATCCGCGCGCTTTCCGCCGCGCGGTGGACGAGATGGTGCAGCCCTATGCCGGTCTCAAGATCGACAAGGTCGCCGGCCTGGAAGCGCGCGGCTTCATTCTGGGCGGCGCGGTGGCGCACCAGCTGTCGGTTGGGTTCATCCCCGTGCGCAAGAAAGGCAAGCTGCCGCATACCGTCATCGGCGAGGATTATGCCCTGGAATACGGCACCGACCGTATCGAGATCCACACCGATGCCTTGGAAAAGGGCGAGCGTGTTCTTCTGGTCGATGACCTGATCGCCACCGGCGGCACTGCCTTTGCCGGCATCAAGCTGTTGGAACGCGCCGGCGCCAATGTGGTGGGCTGCTCCTTTGTGATCGATCTGCCGGACCTGGGCGGCGCCGACAAGCTGCGCGCCATTGGCAAGCCGGTGGCGGCGCTGGTCGCTTTTGAAGGCCACTGATGAAGCTTTATACCAACCCGGCCTCGCCTTTCGGGCGCAAGTGCCAGGTGATCGCGCGCGAGTTGGGGCTGAAGCTGGAAGAGATCAACATCTCGCCCTTCCAGGACCCCAACATGCGCAAGATCAACCCACTCGGCAAAATTCCGGCGCTGGTGCTGGATGACGGCTCGGTGCTGTTCGACAGTCCGGTCATCTGCGAATATCTCAATCATGCCGGCGGCGGGAAGTTTTTCCCCGGCATGAACATCTTCAAGCACTCGAGCGGGCGCTGGAAGGCGCTGGGCCTGCAGGCGCTGGGCGATGGTCTGGCGGATGCGACCGTGGCCTGGGTGCTGATGGGCCGCGAGGACCAGGTTCCCGAAAAGGCGCGCGCCCGCCAGAAGGAAACCATTCTGTCGACCCTGGACGCGCTGGAGAAGGTGAAGTTCGCCAAGGACCCGACCATCGGCGAGATCGCCGTGGCTTGCGCGCTGGGCTATATGGAATTCCGCCTCACTGATCTTGATTGGCGTCCCGCCCATCCCAATTTGAGCGGCTGGTATGCGCAGTTCTGCGAATATCCGTCGATGAAAGACACCGCGCCCAAGGCGCTTTGAGGTTCCCGGGTATGAAGGCGTTTTTGAGATGAAGATTGGCGGCAAGCATTACCGTTCCGTCTGGCCGATCGGCGACGACGCTTTCGGCATCATCGACCAGGCGAAGCTGCCGCATGAATTCGAGACCCTGACTCTACGCTCGGCCGATGACGCGGCGGCGGTGATCAATTCCATGCAAACCCGCGGCGCGCCGCTGATCGGCGTGGTGGGGGCTTACGGCCTGGCGCTGGAAATGCGTCGCGATCCCTCGGATGAAAACCTGGCGCGCGTGCACGACATGCTGGCCGAAACGCGGCCCACCGCCATCAACCTGCGCTGGGCGCTGACGCGCATGCGCGACGCACTGCGCAACCAGCCGCGCGACCAGCGGGCCGCCATTGCCTGGAAGGAAGCCGCCACCATCGCCGACGAAGACGTGGCAATGAACCAGGCGATTGGACAGAACGGTCTCAAGATCATCCGCGATCTGGCGGCGAAGAAGGGCGGCAAGAAGCTCAACATCCTCACCCATTGCAATGCCGGCTGGCTGGCAACGGTGGATTACGGCACCGCCCTGGCGCCAATCTATCTGGCCAAGGACGAGGGCATCGACCTGCATGTCTGGGTCGACGAAACCAGGCCGCGTAACCAGGGCGCTTCGCTGACCGCTTTCGAGCTGGGCAGCCATGGCGTGCCGCACACCATCCTGGCCGATAATGCCGGTGGCCATTACATGCAGGCCGGCCAAGTCGACATGGTGATCGTGGGCACCGATCGCGTTACCGCCAATGGCGATGTCGCCAACAAGATCGGCACCTATCTGAAAGCGCTGGCGGCGAAGGACAACAATGTGCCTTTCTATGTGGCGCTGCCCAGCGCCACCATCGACTGGACGCTGGAAAGCGGCCGCGACATTCCGATCGAGGAACGCAGCCAGGATGAGGTGCTGAAGATGGCCGGCCGGCTTCCTGACGGTTCCGTGACGGTGGTGGAAATCGCCGCGCCCGGCAGCGGCGCCGCGAATCCCGGCTTCGACGTCACGCCTGCGCGTCTGGTAACGGGCCTGATCACCGAACGCGGCACTTGCGCTGCCACCCCCGAAGGCTTACGCAGCCTTTTTCCGAAATAGGGCCCGCCCTCAAGTAGCGACGCGGTAGGGCATAGGAGAAGTCCATGCAGTCCAAATGGTCTGACGCCGAAGCGCAGGAATTCGTCACTCGCTATGCCCCCAAAGGCGTGAATGCGGATCTGGCGGTGCGCACCTATACCACCCGGCTGCTGGGTAGCGATCCCCGCCTGGTGCTGCATGGTGGCGGCAATACCTCGGTCAAGACCACGGTCAAGGATCAGCTGGGCGAAGATGTGGAGGTGATCTGCATCAAGGGCTCGGGCTGGGACATGGGCGTGATCGAACCGGCCGGCCTGCCGGCGGTGCGGCTGGAACCGCTGCGCAAGCTGCGCAAGCTGGACAAGCTGTCCGACGAGGACATGGTCAATTTCCAGCGCATCAATCTGCTGGATTCCTCGGCGCCCAATCCGTCCGTCGAAACCCTGCTGCACGCTTTCTTGCCGCACAAATTCATCGATCATGTTCATTCCACCGCCGTACTGGCGCTGACCGACCAGCCCGACAACAAGGCGCTGGTGCAGGAAGTCTATGGCGACCGCGTCGCCTATGTGCCCTACACCATCCCGGGCTTTGCCCTGGCCAAGTCGGTGGCCGATGTGTTCGACAAGAATCCCGGCGTCGAAGGCTTGGTGCTGTTGCAGCATGGCATCTTCACCGTGGGCGACAGCGCGAAGCAGGCTTACGACCGCATGATCGAATTCGTCACCATGGCGGAAGAGCGGCTGGGGCGTCAGAGGAAGCAATTGGCCCAGGCAAAGCTTCCCTCCAACATTGCTTCGGTGCCGGAGATCGCGCCGATCCTGCGTGGTGCGGTGGCGATCGAGAAGAATGCCATGGCCGGCACCGCCAAGCGCCAGCTGCTGGACTTCCGCACCAATCCCCAGATCCTGAATTACGTGAACGGCGCGGAGCTGGCGCGCTACAGCCAGGTCGGCGTGGTGACGCCCGATCACACCATCCGCACCAAGAACTGGCCGGTGATCGTGCCGGCACCGGAAGCCGGCAAGCTGGAGGAATGGGCGAAAGATGTGCACGAAGCCGTTGCCGCCTATGTCGCCCGCTATCACCGTTATTTCGAAGACAACAACGCCAAGAGCCCGGTGAAGAAAAAGGAACTTGATCCTTTGCCGCGCGTCATTCTTGTGCCCGGCGTGGGCATGTTCGGGGTGGGCGGCTCGGCCAAGGACGCGGCCATCGCCGCCGACATCGCCGAGAACGCCATCGCCGTTATCACCGACGCCGAAGCGATCGGTGAATATCGCAGCATCAGCGAATTCGACATGTTCGAGGTCGAATACTGGTCGCTGGAACAGGCCAAGCTGGGCAAGTCGAACGAAAAGTCGCTGGCCCGCCAGGTGGCGGTGATTACCGGCGGCGGCTCGGGCATCGGTGCGGCGACGGCGCGCGCCATGGCCAAGGAGGGTGCGGAAGTCGCCATTCTCGACCGCGACCTGGACGCGGCCAAGGCGGTCGCCAAGAAGATCGGCGGCAAGGCGCTGGCGGTGGAATGCGATGTCACCAATCCACAAAACGTGTGCGCGGCGTTTGACGCGGTGGTGTCGGCTTTCGGCGGCGTGGACATCGTGGTGTCGAATGCGGGCGCGGCCTGGCAGGGCACTATCGGCAAGGTGGATGACGAAACCCTGCGCCGCTCGTTCGAGCTGAATTTCTGGGCCCACCAGGCGGTGGCGCAACAGGCCACCCGCATCATGCAGGCCCAGGGCACTTTCGGGTGTTTGCTGTTCAACACCTCCAAGCAGGCAGTCAATCCGGGCAAGGATTTCGGGCCTTATGGCCTGCCCAAGGCGGCGACCCTGTTCCTGGTCAAGCAGTATGCGCTCGATCATGGCAAGGACGGCATCCGCGCCAATGCGGTCAATGCCGACCGCATCCGCTCCGGCCTGTTGACCGACGATATGGTGGCGGCGCGATCGAAGGCGCGTGGTGTGTCGGAAGCCGACTATATGGCCGGCAACCTGCTCAAGCGCGAAGTGACCGCGGAGGACGTGGCCGATGCCTTCGTCTATCTGGCGACCGCGAGCAAGACGACTGCCGCTGTTGTTACCGTCGATGGCGGCAATATCGAAGCGTCTCTCCGCTAATCCTGCATGTCATGGCCCGGTTCGTCCGAGCCAACCAGCCGGCGCATGTCCATGCGCCGATAGGACTCATCCCACCTGGATGGCCCGCACTGCGGCGGGCCATGACAAGTTGGGGTCGGGGCGATAGGCTTTCCACAAGGCCGCAAAAGACCGGCCAAAGGGAGGGTTCATGCGCGTCGCCATTTTGCTGGCTTTGCTCGTTTTGGGCGGTGGGGCCAGCGCTCAGCCGGTGGCCATGCCGCCGCCGCACGATCCCAATGATTATCCCAACCCGTACCATATCCAGGAGGGTTGGGCGCAGCTGGGCCGCAGCTTTGGCGGTGTCTCGGCCGTCGATATGGACCCCGACGGCAAGAGCGTGTGGGTGTTCGAGCGCTGCGGGTTGGCGGATGACGGCTGTGCCAAGAACAAGACCCTGGATCCGGTGCTGGAGTTCGATGCCAACGGCAAGCTGATCCGGCATTGGGGTGCGGGGAATTTCCTTTATCCCCATGGCATCTTCGTTGGCCGCGACCATCATGTCTGGTTGGTGGAAGGCATCTCGCAAAGCGGCGTGGTCGCCGATGTGATCCATGAATATACCGCCGACGGCAAGCTGCTGCGCACCATGGGCACCTCGGGCACCAAGGGCGACGGTACGGATCAATTCAATGGCGTGTCCGACGTGCTGGTGGCGCCGGATGGCAGCATCTTTGTCGCGGACGGCCATAGCGACAAGACCAATGCCCGTATCCTGAAATATGACCGCAATGGCAAGTTTCTGCTCAGCTGGGGCAAGCTGGGTTCAGGCCCGGGCGAATTCAACGCCCCGCATGGCCTGGCCATGGACAGGGAAGGCCGGCTGTACGTCGCCGACCGCAGCAACAGCCGCATCCAGATCTTCGATCAGCAGGGGAAATTCCTGGCCGAGTGGCGGCAGTTCGGCCGTCCCAGCGGGATTTTCATCACCAGGGACGACATGATCTATGTCGCGGATTCGCTTTCCAGCGACAAGACCAATCCCGGTTTCAAGAATGGCATCCGCTGGGGGCGTATCAGCGACGGCAAGGTGCTGGGCTTCATTCCCTGGGGCGAATACAACGCCATCGAGGCGGTGGCCGTGGACGATGCAGGCAACATCTATACCGGCTTCACCAATGTGCCGAATTTCCGGAAGTGGGCGAAGAACTGATCTCTTTCGAGAGTAAGGGCCAGCCCAGCTGGATGGCCCGCACTCCGGCGGGCCATGACAGCGATGCGGTGGCCGCTTGGCGTGTCAGTTGTTAAACCGGAAGTGCATCACATCGCCGTCGGCGACGACATAATCCTTGCCTTCCCTAAATGTCATGGCCCGCAAATGCGGGCCATCCAGGTGACGGCAACTCGGTTTAGAAGAAAGGTCTCCGTTTCTCTTTCGAGAGTAAGGGCCAGCCCAGCTGGATGGCCCGCACTCCGGCGGGCCATGACAGCGGTGCGGTGGCCGCTTGGCGCGTCAATTATTAAACCTAAAATGCATCACGTCGCCGTCGGCGACGACATAATCCTTGCCTTCCCTAAATGTCATGGCCCGCAAATGCGGGCCATCCAGGTGACGGCAACTCGGTTTAGAAGAAAGGTCTCCGTTTCTCTTTCGAGAGTAAGGGCCAGCCCAGCTGGATGGCCCGCACTCCGGCGGGCCATGACAGCGGTGCGGTGGCCGCTTGGCGTGTCAGTTGTTAAATCGGAAGTGCATCACATCGCCGTCGGCGACGACATAGTCTTTGCCTTCCAGCCGGAATTTGCCCGCATCGCGCGCGCCCGCTTCGCCCTTGCCGGCGACATAATCGCCATAGGCAATGGTTTCGGCGCGGATGAAACCCTGCTCGAAATCGGTGTGGATCACGCCGGCGGCCTGGGGCGCGCGTGAACCCTTGGTCACCGTCCAGGCGCGCGCTTCCTTGGGCCCGACGGTGAAGAAGGTGAGCAGGCCCAGCAGATCATAGCCGGCACGGATCAGCCGGTTCAGGCCGGGTTCTTCCAGGCCCAGGCTTTCCAGGAAATCGCCGCGGTCGCCCGCCGGCATCTGGGCGATCTCTTCCTCGATCTTGGCGGAAATGACGACGGACTTGGCGCCTTGTTTCTTGGCCATCTCTTCGGCGCGCGCCGAAATCGCGTTGCCGGTCGCCGCCGAACCTTCTTCCACATTCAGCACATAGAGCACGGGCTTGGCGGTCATCAGGCCGAGCTGGCTATAGGGCCCGCGCTCCTCCGGGGTCAGATCGGCCAGCCGCGCCGGCTTGCCGTCGCGCAGCAGGGTGACGGCTTTCATCACCAGCGCCATTGATTCCTTGGCTTCCTTCTCACCGCCCTTGGCCTTCTTTTCCAGCGCGGGCAGGCGCTTTTCCAGGCTGTCCAGATCGGCCAGCATCAGTTCGGTCTCGACCGTCTCGGCATCGCTGATCGGATCGATCTTGCCTTCGACATGGGTGATGTCGTCATCCTCGAAGCAGCGCAGCACATGCACCACCGCATCCACCTCGCGGATATTGGCGAGGAACTGGTTGCCCAGCCCTTCGCCCTTGGAGGCGCCGCGCACCAGGCCGGCGATGTCCACAAAGGTAATGCGGGTCGGAATGATCTCGCCCGAACCGGCGATCTTGGCCAACGTCTCAAGACGCGGATCGGGCACCGCCACATCGCCGACATTGGGCTCGATGGTGCAGAAGGGATAATTGGCCGCCTGCGCCGCCGCGGTTTGCGTCAGGGCGTTGAACAAAGTGGACTTGCCGACATTGGGCAGGCCCACGATTCCGCATTTGAAACCCATGCTAGTGTCCCGATTCCGAAATTCGTAAGTGCCCTATATCAAGTTCCAAACGAATTTCGGAATTGAAGGACACTAGCCACATAAAAAATCCTAATGCCGTCCCGGCTTCTAAGTTCGCCATGCTTTTGATATCAACAGAATGCGAACTTAGAAGCCGCGGCATTAGGTCTAAAACTCCTCCATGGCCGGGCAGCCCGAAGGGCGCCTGCGGCCATCCAAACGTGATCACTCTTTCGTTTTCGGCTTATTCGCAGGCGGCTTGAGCAGCAGCGCCACCTTGCTCATGAAACCGGCATCATCGTCCTTGGCCAGAAGCGGCGCGGCCTCGACCATCGCCTCCACCAGCGGCTTCAGCCAGCCGATATCGTCCTTGCTGAAATTCTGCAGCACATGGCCGCTGACCTTGTCCTTCTCGCCCGGATGGCCGATGCCCAGCCGCACCCGGCGATAATCCGGCCCCAGGGTCGCGGTGATGGAGCGCAGGCCGTTCTGCCCGGCATCGCCGCCGCCGGTTTTCACTTTCAATTTGCCGGCGGCCAGGTCGATCTCGTCATGGATGATGACCAGCGCGTCCAGCGGCAGCTTGAAGAAGCGCAGTGCCGGCCCGACCGAGTCGCCCGACAGGTTCATGTAGGTCTGGGGCTTCAGCAGATAGGTCTTGCGGCCGCTCAAGCTGCCTTCCGACAGCAAGCCGTCGAACTTGGCTTTCCATGGGCCGAATTTGTAGTGCGCGTGAAGCATGTCCACGACAATGAAGCCGGCATTGTGCCGGTTCTTTGCATATTGCGAGCCGGGATTGCCCAGGCCGGCAATGAGCAAGGGCGTATCCATGACGGAAACGCCTCCTCAGGCGGCGTATTACTTCTTGGCCGGAGCGGCAGCCGGCTTGGCACCGGCGGCAGGCGCGGCACCGGCGGCAGGCGCGGCGCCAGCGGCCGGAGCAGCAGCACCTTCGGCAGGCGCGGCTTCGGCGGCGGGCGCGGAAGCGGCAGCCGCGGCAGCGCGCTGCTCTTCGATCACACTGGTCGGCGCGACGATGGAGCAGACGGTAAAGTCACGGCCACGGATCACCGGCTTGACGCCTTCCGGCAAGCTCAGCGCGCTGATGTGGATGGACTCGTTGATGTCGAGCCCCGAGACATCGACCTCGATGGTGTTGGGAATCTTCTCGGCCGGGCAGACCAGGGCGATGGAGTGGCGCACGATATTGAGCACGCCGCCTTTCTTGAGGCCGGGCGAGGTTTCCTGGCCGTTGAAATGCACCGGGATATCCAGGCGCACGCTGGCGCCTTCGGCCAGGCGCATGAAGTCCACATGCACGGGGCGGTCGCTGACCGGGTCCAGCTGCACTTCGCGCGGGATCACGCGGGTCTTCTTGCCGGCGACATCCAGCATGAACAGGGTGGTGAGGAAATGGCCGGCCTCGACAGCGCGCTCCAGGGTGCGGCCGTCCACGGCCACATTCTCCGGTTCGCCCTTGCCGCCATAAATGACGCCCGGGATCAGGCCCTTGGCGCGCGCCTGAAAGGCCGGGCCCTTGCCGGTACCCGCACGCGTTTCCACCTTAAGCTCTTGAACCTGCGCCATTTTCTTGATCCTTCGTCGCCCGGCGGCCCTGAAAAGCCCCGGAAAGGCGAGGCTTGTAGCGGAAGGCGGCTTTTCGCGCAACCGGGCGCTTTTGTCCCCGTCGCCCCATGCTAGCCTGCCCGGAAAAAGGGGAGGACGGCATGCACAATCCCATACTCGCGATCATCTGCGCCGGGGTGGCTGGCTGGGTCTTTGGCGCCATCTGGTATGGGGCGCTGGGCAAGGTCTATCAGCGGGCCCTGGGGCTGGATACCGAGGCCTGCAAGGGCCGGAAGATGCCTCTGGCGCCCATGGTGACGTCCTTTGTGGTGGCGCTGGTGATGTCGGCGGTGATGTACCAGCTGCTCTCCAATCTGGGCGTGCTCGGGATGGCGCCTGCCGCCCTGGCAGGCATCACCATCGGCGTGGGTTTTCTGGGCTGTTCGGTCCTGGTCAACAACATGTTCCAGCAAAAGCCCTTCGCTTTGACCTTGATCGATGGTGGCCATTGGGTGCTGGCGGTGACGGTGGAAGCGGTCGTGCTGTCTCTCTTGGTTTAATTTACTCCCATCCGTCGCAGCTCGGGTTTGCGAAGTCGCAAACACCTCGCTGCGACACCTTCCCCCTCGAGCGGCTTCGCCGCGAAGGGGAAGGGGGCCATTAGATGCTGTTGGTCGCCCCGCGGAATGCGGGGCTCGAGATCACTGGATCAGTCGAACAGGCTCGATACTGAAGCTTCGTTGTTAATCCTTCGCATCGCCTCGCCCAGCAGCGGGGCGATGGTGATGGTGCGCAGATTGGCGCAGTTCTTCATCTCGGGCGTGGCCTCGATGGAATCGGTGACCACCATGGATTTGAGGCTGGACTTGCTGATGCGCTCGACCGCCTTGCCCGACAGCACGCCATGGGTGGCATAGGCATAGACTTCGGTGGCGCCGTTCTGGAGCAGCGCGTCGGCGGCATTGCACAGGGTACCGCCCGAATCCACGATGTCGTCGATCAGGATGCAGACGCGGCCGTCCACGTCGCCGATGATGTTCATCACTTCCGACACGCCGGCCTTTTCGCGGCGCTTGTCGACAATGGCGAGGTCGGTGTTGAGACGTGAAGCCAGCGCGCGGGCGCGCACCACGCCGCCCACGTCGGGCGACACCACCATCGGCTCCTTGCCTTTCAGATTGTCGGCAATGTCCTTCACGATCACCGGCATGGCGAAAAGATTGTCGGTGGGAATGTCGAAAAAGCCTTGGATCTGGCCGGCATGCAGATCGACCGTCAGCACGCGGTTGGCGCCGGCCTCGGTGATCAGGTTGGCCACCAGCTTGGCGGAGATGGGCGTGCGCGGGCCGACCTTGCGATCCTGGCGGGCATAGCCGAAATAGGGGATCACCGCGGTGATGCGGCGCGCGCTGGCCCGGCGCAGCGCATCGATGATGATCAAAAGCTCCATCAGATTGTCGTTGGCCGGCGCGCTGGTCGACTGGATCAGGAACATGTCCTCGCCGCGGATATTCTCGCGGATTTCGACGAACACCTCGTCGTCGGAAAAGCGGCGCACATCCGCCTTGACCGGAACCAGGCCCAGATAGCTGCTGATATCGGAGACCAGGGTCTTGTTGGAATTGCCGGCAATGAGGCGCATGCCCCGCGATCCGTTCAGATCCGTCATGGCTTACCCCCAACACCCCGTGAACCTTTGATGACGGGCTTTTAGCGGCTGGGCTGCGCAACCGCAACCTGCGCAGATGCCTCTGTTACCCGGTCAGCACAATGGCGGAAATTTGCCGCCCATAGTCGGGTTCGCCGGCATGGGTGGTCCGGCGAAAACTGAAATAGCCATTTCCCGGCGGATAGGTGCAAACGCCAGAGATTTCCACGCTGCCGGCCCCCGCCATGGTCAGCCGGTGTGCCGCATAACCGGGCAGGTCAAAGCGGTAATGTCCCTCTTTTCCCGACGGGACGAAAAAGCGCCTGTTTTTGAGACCGAGTTCCAGGAAGCGGTCGCGGAAGTCGAAACCCACCTCATAATTGGCCTGGGTGATGCAGGGCCCCACCACCGCGCTGATCCGGTCCCGCAGAGCGCCCAGCTTTTCCATGGCATTCAGGGTGGCTTCCAGCACGCCCCGCCCGCCCTGGCCCAGCGCGCCCTTCCAGCCGGCATGCGCCGCGCCGATCACCCTGGCTTTGGAGTCGGCCAGAAGCACCGGCGCGCAATCGGCGGTGAGGATGCCCAGCGCCAGTCCCGGCGTGGCAGTGACCATGGCGTCGCCTTCCGGACGTCCTTCGCCGCCCCAGGCGGGAAGCGTGAGGACATCGGTGCTGTGGATCTGCGACAGGCTCAGAAGCCGTGCGCCAGGGGCAAGCGCTTCGGCCACCCGGCGGCGGTTTTCGGCCACCGCTTCGGGCGCGTCGTTCGAGCCCGGACCGCAATTCAGCGATTCATAGATGCCGGTAGAAACACCGCCTTCGCGCCCAAAAAAGCCATGGGCGATGCCGGGCGATTTCAGGTTTTCGAATTCCCGCCGGTTCATGGCGCAAAGCCCGCCATGCCGCCGACCGATGGCGGCGCGAAGGCCAGCACCTTGAACAGCTGGCCCATCTGATCATTGCCGATCAGCCGCTCGGTGGCGGCGACCAGCTTTTCGGCCTCGCCCGGATTGGCCTTGATCAGCTGTTCGGCGCGCTCGGTGATGCCGATATGGGCCAAAAACATGCCTTGGGTCACCGGTCCGAACACCGCAGCGCCGCCGCGCTTTCCGGCTTGGGCCAGAGCGACGAAATCGACATGGGCGGAGATGTCATCCTCGCCCGGCTCGGCCAGCGCTTCGGCAAAACGGTGGCCGCTTACCGCCTGCAGGGTTTCGGAAAAGCCGCCCGCTTCGCCATAGCCATAATCGATCAGCAGGGCGGCGCCGCCTTTGGCGGTGATGATGCGGGCAATGTCTTCAGCCAGGGCAGCCGCGGCGGGTGAAGCCTCATAGACGCCGCCATCGGGCGCGCCGGCACGGTCGGCTGGGATGGCCGACGCGGGCACCGGCACCGGTGCCAGCGCAAAGGTCAACTCGCCATTCAGCACCGTCACCATGCGCTCGCACCAGCCGCGCTCGGTCTTCACATATTGGCGCAAGGGCAAAGCATCAAAAAATTCGTTGGCGACCAGAAACAGGGGGCGGTCGGCCAGGCTGTCGTCGAATTGCGCCTGCCACGACACGTCGGCACCAAGACCGCGCAGCTTCTCGGCCTGCATCTGCTGCAATGCGGGGCTGGCTTCCACCAGCACCACCTCCAGATCGGCGACAAAATCCGGCGCCACCTGCGCCACCCGCAATATGTCGGCCATCAAGGTGCCGCGGCCGGGACCGAGCTCCACGAGCCGCGGATTTTTGGGACTGCCTTGATCGGCCCAGGCCTGGACCAGCCACAGCCCCACCATCTCGCCGAACATCTGGCTGATTTCCGGCGCGGTGGTGAAATCGCCGCCGGCACCAAAGGGATCGCGGGTGGCGTAATAGCCCTCTTTGGGGTCCAGCAGCGCCATGGTCATGAATTGCGCCACCGACATCGGGCCCTGCGCCTCGATCAGGTCGGCGATGCGCGATTTCAGGCTCATGCCGCTTTCGGTTTGCGATAGGCGATCCAGAACAACGCGCCCGCACCCAGCCATACCGGAACGGACAGGGCCATCCCCATGGAGACCGGGCCGATGAACTGGGTGTCCGGTTCGCGGAAGAATTCGCAGATGAAGCGGAAGGTGCCGTAGCCCAGGAAGAACAGGGCCGCAATCAGGCCCGGCCGCTCGTTGGCGCGGAACAGGCGCAACGCGATCTGTAACAGCACGAACAGCACCACGCCTTCCAGTGCCGCTTCGTAGAGTTGGCTGGGATGACGGGGCAGGTGATAGGGATCGCGCGGAAAGATCATCGCCCAGGGCACGTTGGTCGCCCGGCCCCACAATTCGCCATTCACGAAGTTGGCCAGGCGGCCAAAGAACAGGCCGATGGGCGCAAAGGCGCAGGCCAGGTCGGCGATCGGCAGCATCGCGAGCTTGCGGCGGCGGCAGAACAGCCAGACCGCGATCACCACGCCCAACAACCCGCCATGAAAGGACATGCCGCCTTCCCAGGCGGCGATGATGCGCACCGGATCGGTGAGGAAACCCATCGGCAGGCCGTCGCAGAAGGCCGCATAGTCGGGCGTGACGCTGCACAGGATGGTGCCATAGATCAGCACCCAGCCCAGCCGGCCGCCCAAAATCACGCCGAGGGTGGCCCACACCACCAGATCGCCGATATCGTCTTCGGTGGCAGGCGGTTTGCCGTTGAAGGGCGGATGGGCCCAGAGCCGCTTTTGCCGCAGCACCCGAAGCACGCCCCACCAGCCCACTACGATGCCGGCGATATAGGCCAGGGCATACCAGCGGATGGCGAAGGGGCCCAGGCTGACCAGCACGGGATCGATATGGGGAAAGGGCAGAAGGGCCTGAACCATTGGGAGCTAAACGCCGGTGCTTCGCGGCTTGTGTCAAGGGAGCGCGGCGGTGGTATAGACGGGGAAAGTGGAGGTTTTCATGGCACAGACCGACAACCCCTTCCTGGACGGCATGGCGAAGGCCTTCACCGATGCCGCCGGCATGGCCCAGAGCCTGCGGGCCGAGATTGACACCTTTGTGCGCCAGCGGCTGGAACGGCTGGTGGCCGATATGGACTTCGTGCCGCGCGAGGAATTCGAAGCGGTCAAGGCGATGGCCGCCAAGGCCCGTGCCGAGAACGAAGCGCTGGCCGCCCGATTGGCGGCTTTGGAATCCAAATCAGGCACTTAGGAGTCGTTCCGCGAGTCTTTTGGGGACTCTTTGCGGCCTCCATCCACATGTTTCGCCCGGCCTCGCCAAAGCTGTGGAATCTTTCCGCGGCCAGGGGATGAGGACTCGCAGACTCTTGTTTTCTCAAAATCTTGTGCCAGTTTGGAATGCAGCTGCTTCGTTTAGTGTTCGTTAAGCGCCTTGGAGTTGTTGCCCATGACCATCACCCATCTGGACGACGAGCCCCTGGACGACCTGCATCCTCTGGACCTGCTGGAGCGGGCGGTCGAGGCCAATGGCTGGGCGTTTGAGCGGGCGGGCCGGGACGAGCTGAACCTGTCGGTGGCCGGCAAGTGGAGCGACCATCATTTCAATTTCTCCTGGCGGGAAGACCTGCAATCCCTGCACCTGTCCAGCGCGTTCGACATGCGCATCAGCGAAGGGGTGCGCCGGCAGAATGTCGCCGACCTCCTGATGCTGGTGAATGCCAAGCTGTGGATCGGCCATTTCGACCTCTGGCCCCAGGACGGCACCATCATCTTCCGCCATGCCATGATCTTTCCCGATGCCGAGGCCAGCGCCGCCCAGTGCGAGGCGCTGCTCAACCTGGCATTGGAAGCCTGCGAACATTACTACCCGGCGTTCCAGTTCGTGCTGTGGGGCGGCAAGACGGCGGAGGAGGCCATTGCCGCGGCGGTGCTGGAGTGCGCCGGCCAGGCCTGAAGGATCAGGTCGTGAGCATTCTTCTGATCGGTGCAGGCAGGATGGGCGGCGCCTTGCTTAAGGGCTGGCTGGCGCGCGGGGTCAAATCCATTGCGGTGGTCGAGCCCAAGCCGTCGGCGGAGCTCAAGAGGCTGGCGCGGGCGAACAAGATCGCGCTGTCTGCGGCGCCATCCGAAATCAGGCGCAAGCCGTCGGTCTGTGTGGTGGCGATCAAGCCGCAAATCCTGAAAGGCGAGGCCCAGGCGCTCGCAGGTTTCGCGCAGTCGGGCGCATTGATGATTTCCATCGCGGCCGGCACGTCGGTGGCCGCGCTGACGGGGGCCTGGGGAAAGACCGCGCGCATCATCCGCGCCATGCCCAACACGCCCGGCGCCATCGGCCATGGCATCACCGGGCTTTATGCCGCCAAGCGGGTGACCGCCGCCGACAAAAAGCGCGCGGTGTCTTTATTGTCCGCACTGGGGCAGACCGAATGGGTGGCGAAGGAAGAACTGATCGACAGCGTGACGGCGGTGTCGGGTTCGGGTCCTGCTTATCTGTTCCTGATGGCGGAAGCCTTGACCGAAGCCGGCATGGCCGAAGGCCTGCCGCGCGCCCAGGCCGAGAAATTCGCCCGCGCCACGGTGGCCGGGGCGGGCGCCTTGCTGGCGGCGGACAAATCGCCCGCGTCCGCTTTGCGCCAAGCCGTCACCAGTCCTGGCGGCACCACGGCGGCGGCTCTGGCCGTGCTGATGGCCGATGATGGGCTGGCGCCATTGATGAAGCGTGCGGTGAAGGCGGCGCGCAAGCGGGCGGAAGAGCTGCGTTAAACGGGAAGGCGAACCGTCGCCTTCAGTCCGCCCATCGCGCTTTTATCCAGCACAATGTCACCGCCATGGGCGCGGGCGATGTCGCGCGCGATGGCCAGGCCCAGGCCCGAGCCGCCCGATTGCAGATTGCGGCCCTGGTCCAGCCGATGAAACGGCCGGAAGGCTTCCTCGCGCCGGTTTTCGGGAATGCCGGGGCCATTATCTTCCACCGCGATCTCCACCAAGCGCTCGTCCTGGGTGAGGCTGACCTTCACGCGCGAACCGTGCTTTAGCGCATTGTCCACCAGATTGGTCAGCACCCGGCGCAGGCCCGCGCGCTTGACGCTGACCATCACATGTTCGGGGGCGGTGATGACGATATCCTCGCGCTGGCGCGCCTTGGCCGCGGCCTGGGCGGTGTCGCGCAGCAACTCGCCCAGATCGGTGAGTGTCGATTCTTCGCCGCCTTCGCCACGGGCAAAGGCCAGATATTCGTCCAGCATATGTTCCATCTCGGCGATGTCGGCGCGCATGGGCGCGGTATCGGAATCATCCGGCATCATGGCCAGCGCCAGCTTCAGCCGGGTCAAAGGGGTTTTCAGGTCGTGGCTCACCCCCGCCAGCATCTCGGTGCGCTGGGTGATATGGCGTTCGATGCGCTCGCGCATGGTGATGAAGGCCTGGGCGGCGCGGCGCACTTCAGTGGCGCCATAGGGCTTGAAGTCCGGCACGGCGCGACCCTTGCCGAAACTGTCGGCGGCGCGCGCCAGCCGCTCGATCGGACGCACCTGGTTTCGCAGGAAGATGATGGCGATGCCCATCAGGATCAGCGCCGACAACACCATCCAGAGAATGAAGATGTCGGGCTTGGAAACGGTGACGCGCTCGCGCGGCACCAGCACCGCCAGCACGCCGTCATGGACATCGACCTTGATCTCGAAATCATCGCCGGTGCGCCGGGCGCTGAAGTCGCGGTCGGGACCGATGCGTTGTTCCAGAATGTCGTCCAGCGCGATTTCGATATTGCTGGTCAGCGCGCCATGGAGCGGCGGCAGATTCTGGCCGGGCAGGAAATGGATGCGGTAACCGAACTGCCGCGCCGCCAGCGCACGCAGCCGCTCGCGGTCCGCGCCGGCGCTGGTATCTTCCAGCGCCACCAGCATGGCCATGTCGGCGGCAACGTCGCGCGCCAGCCGTCTGGTGGTGGTGTCGACGTCGCGCTCGAAGAAAACGTAAGCGATGATCGCCTGCAACAGGATGATGGGCGCGACGATGATGATCAGGGATCGCCCGAACAGCCCGCGCGGCAGGAAACGCTTTACGGAAAGTCCTTCACCCACGATCCGGGACCAGCATGTATCCGACGCCACGCACGGTCTGCAGGTAAAGCGGCAACTTGGGGTCTTCCTCGATCTTGCGGCGCAGCCGGGTCACCTGCACGTCGATGGAGCGTTCCAGCGCCACATTCAGCCGCTTGCACAATTCCCCGCGGCTGAAGGGCCGGCCCGCATGGGTGGCGAACAGCTGCAACAGGGCGGCTTCGGCGCCGGTCAGCTTCACCGGCTTGCCCGCGCGCAGCAGCCGCGAGGTGGAAGGATCAAAAACCGCCTCGCCCATGCGCACCGGCCCCATGCTGGGGCCTTCGGCGGGTGCGGAGCGGCGCAGCAGCGAATTGACCCGAAGCAGCAGCTCGCGCGGTTCGAAAGGCTTGGGCAGATAATCGTCGGCGCCAAGTTCCAGGCCGGCGATGCGGTCGGCCGGATCGCCCCGGGCGGTCAGCATCAGGATCGGGACGGCGGATTCCTTGCGTACGCTCTGGGTCAGGTCCAGGCCGGATTCGCCGGGCATCATCACGTCCAGGATCAGCAGGTCGAATTCCATGCTTTTCATCAGGGCGCGCGCCTCGGCAGCGCCTGGCGCCGCGCTCACCCGATAGCCGTTGCTGGACAGGTAGCGCTGCAAAAGGGCGCGCAGACGCTCGTCGTCATCGACCACCAAAAGGTGCGGTTCGCCGGGCAAAGTCGGGGGCAAACTCATGGCTGCCATGCCCGGCTGGGGGGCGAAAAAGCCCTTGGCGCCCTTGCGGTTTTCGCGTCGGCCATGCTGCAATACATGGCAGAAAAACTAGGCCCTCCCCGTGAGGCGGGCAAGCCCGGCAGGACGTTCACAATGGCAGACATCATCCCCTTCGACCAGCGCGATGGCTCGCTTTGGTATGACGGCAAGCTGGTGCCCTGGAAGGATGCCAAGACCCATGTGCTGACTCATGGCCTGCATTATGGCTCTTGTGTGTTCGAGGGCCAGCGCATCTATGGCGGCACGGTCTACAAGCTCAAGGAACATACCGACCGGCTGTTCAAGTCGGCCGAGACCCTGGGCATGAAGATCCCCTTCACCAAGGACCAGATCAGCCAGGCCTGCATCGACGCCGCGGCAGTCCAGAACATCAAGGACGGTTATCTGCGCCCCGTGGCGTTTCGGGGCAGCGAAATGATGGCGGTGTCGGCGCAATCGACCACCATCCATGTCGCGATCGCCTGCTGGCCCTGGCCGTCCTATTTCAGCCCGGCGGAAAAGCTCAAAGGCATCCGGCTGGACATCGCGCGCTATCGCCGGCCCGCGCCCGACACCGCGCCGGTCCATGCCAAGGCTGCCGGCCTTTACATGATTTGCACCATCTCCAAGCACGAGGCGGAAGCCAAGGGCTATGCCGATGCGCTGATGTTCGATTATCGCGGCTATGTCGCGGAAGCCACCGGCGCCAATGTCTTCTTTGTGCAAGACGGCGTGCTGCACACACCCATGCCGGATTGTTTCCTCAATGGCCTGACCCGCCAGTCGGTGATCGCCATCGCCAGGGCGCGTGGCGTCAAGGTGGTGGAACGCCATATCGAGCCGGACGAGATGAAGGATTTCAGCGAATGTTTCCTCACCGGTTCGGCGGCGGAAGTGACGCCGGTGTCGGAGATCGGGCCTCACCGCTTCAAGCCCGGCGCGCTGACCGAGACTTTGATGAATGCTTACGCCGATGAAGTTCGCGGTGTGGCAACGGTCTCCGCTTAGCCTTTCGGCGATACCCAAACGATCAGTGCGGCGCCTGCCAGCAGCAGGATGATGCCGGCTGCCTCTCGCAAACTGGTCTTCTGGCGGAAGACAAAGCGGGTGACGCCCTGCGCGAACAGAACTTCGATCAGCGCCAGGGTGCGCACGCTGGCGGCAGTGGCCAGCGCAAAGGCCAGGAACCAGAATTCCGAAGCGGCGGCGCCGGCAAAGCCGGCCAGCAGCGACGGCCGCCACAGCCGGACCAGCGCGGCCAATGTCTTGCGGTTGAACAGCAGGAGCCAGGCCAGCAGCAACAAGGTCTGCAAGGTCAGCCCCGCCGCCAGCGAGAAGGTCGCCGCCAGCACAAAGCTCACCTGATGCAGCGACAGAATGGCGCCGCGATAGCCGATGGCCGAGGCCGCAAACAGCGCCGCCGACGACAGGCCCAGCAGCGCCGGTTTCGTGCCGCCGGTCAGGGCTTGTGGCTTGACCGAGATCAGCGCCACCCCCGCCATGGCCACCACTATGGCGAGCGCCATGGCCGCGGTCAGCGGATCGCCCAGGAACACAAGCCCCATCAGCGCCACCAGCACCGGCTCGGTCTTCAGATAGGCGACGGTGACGACAAAGGAGCGCTGCTCCATGGTCATCAGCATCAAGGCGGTACCCCCGATCTGGGTCAGCGCGCCCAGCAGCGTCCAGAGCGCGAAGTCGCGGTTCATCGCGGGCAGTGCCGCATGCGTGACGGCCAGAACTGCGGCCAGAAAGACGAGCGCAAAGGGAAAGCCGAACAGAAAGCGCACCAATGTGGCGCCCAGTGCACCGAGCTTCGGGGTCAGTTCGCGCTGCATGGCATTGCGCGCGGTCTGGCCGACCGCACCCAGCAGGGTGAAAATGACCCAGAGGAAATTCACGCTTTAGGCCGTTTCGCGGATCCGCGATGGCTCGGGTGTCGGCCCCGGGCGCAAATGCGCCATCCCGTTCCTGAAATAGATCACGCCGGTATAGACGGTGAGCGCGGCGGCCACCCATAGCAAGATATAGGCGATGGCCGCATAGGTCAGAGAGGGAATGCCCGGCACCAGTATATCGGCGAGCGGCGTCAGAATCATGGCGCCGATGGCGATCATCTGCACCGCGGTCTTGAATTTGGCCACGGCGGTGACCGGCACACTGACGCGCGTTCCTGCCAAGAATTCCCGCAGGCCCGAGACCAGAATTTCGCGCGACAGGATGATCAGCGCCGGCACCACCCTGAGCAGGCTCAGCATGCCGTTGGGCTTGATCTGGGTGAAGGTGCCTTCGGCCACCAGCATCATCAACGCCACGCCCACCAGCACCTTGTCGGCGATCGGGTCCAGCATGCGGCCGAAATCCGACCCCGCCTTCAGCTTGCGGGCGGCAAACCCGTCCAGCCAGTCGCTGATCCCCGCCAGGGCAAAGACCGCAAAAGCCACCAGCCGCGCCGCCTCGCCGGGAAGGACATAGGCGACGACAAACACCGGCACCAGCAGGATGCGCAGGATTGTCAGGGCGTTAGGCAGGGCGAACATGCCCCGAGTTTAGAACTCCTCTATGCCAAGGTCATCCGGTCGGGTGAAAGAAATCGAAGATTTTCTTGGCCAGTGTCGCGCTGACCCCATCCACGGCTGACAGGTCGGCCAGGCTGGCCCCGGCAACCGCGCGGGCGGAACCGAAATGCTGCAGCAGGGCGCGCTTGCGGCCCGCGCCCACGCCGGCGATCTCGTCCAGCGGGTTGGCGCCGATCGCGGCGCTGCGCTTCTTGCGATGGCCGCCAATGACAAAGCGGTGCGCCTCGTCGCGCAACCGTTGCAAATAATAGAGAACCGGGCTCTTGGCATCGAGGCGGAACGGCTCCTTGCCGGGGAGATAGAAATGTTCGCGGCCGGCATCGCGGTCGGGGCCCTTGGAGATGCCGACCAGGGCCACGTCCTCCACCCCCAGATCGGCAAAGACCTGGCAGGCGACGGAAAGCTGACCCGGGCCGCCGTCGATCAAAACCAGATCCGGCCGCTTCCATTTGCTGTTTTCCGGCTCTTCGGCTTCCTCCTTCATCATGCGGGCGAAGCGGCGCGTCAGCACTTCGCGCATCATCGCATAGTCGTCGCCGGGGGTAAGTTCCTCGGTCTTGATGTTGAACTTGCGGTACTGCGCTTTCTCGAAGCCTTCCGGTCCCGCCACGATGAAGGCGCCCAGGGCATGGGCACCCTGGATATGGGAGTTATCGTACACTTCGATGCGGCGCGGCGGCTGTTCCAGCCCGAAGACGTCGGCCACGCCTTCCAGAAGCTGGGTCTGGGCGCTGTTCTCGGCCATGCGCCGGCCCAACTGTTCGCGGGCATTGGCCAGCGCGCGTTCCATGATTTCGCGCTTTTCGCCGCGCTGGGGCGTGGAAATCTCGACCTTGTGCTCGGCGCGCATCCCCAGCGCTTCCGACAGCAGGTCTTTGCCGGCGAGGTCCTCGCTGGTCAGGATCAGTCTGGGCGCGGTGCGTTCGTCATAGAACTGGCCGACAAAGCTCTCCAGCACTTCCGACAGGGGAATGTCGTTGGCATGGCGCGGGAAATAGGGCCGGTTGCCCCAATTCTGTCCGGCGCGGAAAAAGAACACCTGGATGCAGGTATGGCCGCCTTCGCTGTAGGCGGCAAAAAGATCGGCCTCCTCGAAGGTGGTCGGATTGACCCCCTGCGAGGCCTGGATGTGGCTCATGGCGCGCAAGCGGTCGCGCAGCTTGGCGGCGGCCTCGAAATCCATCGCGTCCGACGCCTTGGTCATCTCGTCTTTCAGCAGGTTCTGCACCGCTTGGCTCCTGCCGCGCAGGAAATCCTCGGCTTCCTCGACCAGGGCGTTGTAGCCGGCGAGATCGATGCGGTTCACGCAAGGCGCCGAGCAGCGCTTGATCTGGAACAGGAGGCAGGGACGGGTACGGCTCTCGAACACCGAATCCGAACAGGAGCGCAGCAGAAAGGCGCGCTGCAGCGTGTTCAGCGTGCGGTTGACCGCGCCGGCAGAGGCGAAAGGCCCGAAATAGACGCCCTTGGTGGTCTTGGCGCCGCGATGCTTCAAAAGCTGCGGAAAGGGATGGTCCTCGCGTAAGAGAATGTTGGGAAAGCTTTTGTCGTCGCGGTAGCTGACATTGTAGCGGGGCTTCAGCCGCTTGATCAGGTTGGATTCCAGCAGCAGCGCTTCGGTCTCGCTGGCGGTGGTGACGAAGAGCATCTCCGCGGTTTCGGCCACCATGCGGGTGAGGCGATCGGCATGCACCCCGCCGCGCGCGTAGGATGAGACGCGCTTCTTCAGGCTCTTGGCCTTGCCGACATAAAGGACATCGCCGGCCGCATTCAGCATGCGATAGACGCCGGGCGCGTCGGGCAGGGTCTTGAGATAGGCGGCGATCAGGTCGGCGCCCTTCAAGGGCGTCTCGGGGGAATTCATGGCGCCAATATATTAGCGCGTGCGCTCAATCTCTATACCTACGCTTTCGGCGTGGGTCAGGGCTTCCAGTTTCTCAACCCTGACGCGGACGGTACGAACCCGCGCATCCTCGAAACAGGCGGCGGCGATGCGCTCCGCCAGGGTTTCGGCCAGCCGGACATGGCCTTCGGCGATGATGGCGCGGATGCGCTTTTCGATCACATGATAGTCGACCACATTTTCCAGCATGTCCTGTGCATCAGAGATGTCGTCGGTGGCGAGGTCGACATTGATGCGCACCGGCTGGGTGCGGCCCTCTTCCTGGCGATAGACGCCGATATGGGCGGGCAGTTCCAGATTGCGGATGAAGACATGGCGGATGCCGCTGGTGGCGCTGGCAAAGCGCGGGGTCTCGATCTTGCTCATTCGCCCACCTGGACATCGGGTGTCTGCCAGATCAGATGCTGGCCGCCATCCACCGCCAGCATCTGGCCGGTGACGGCTTTGGCCTCCAGCAGATAGCGCACGGCCTGGCAGATATCGGCCGGGTCCGCACCATGCTTCAAGATGGTGGCGTCGCGCTGGCGGGAGAAATCCTCTTCCGATTGGCGCGGATTCTTCAAGGTGGGGCCCGGTCCCACCGCATTGACGCGGATGCGCGGACCCATTCCCTGCGCCAGGGTGGTGGTCAGCCAGTAAAGTGCCGCCTTGCTGACGCTGTAGGAGAGGAATTGCGGCGTCGGTTTCAGCACCCGCTGATCGATGATGTTGATGATGTTGCCGTGCTCCCCTTCGGGCAGCTGCCTGGCGAACATCTGCGACAGCAGCAAGGGCGCGCGCAGATTGGTCTCGATATGATCGTCCCAGGTCTTGCGGCTGGCGGTTTGCCAGTCGTCATTCTCGAACAGAGAAGCGGAATTGATCAGTGCCGTCAGCGGCCCCAGCACCTTGGTCGCGGCAGGGATCAGTTTCGCGGTCTCTTCCTCTCGCGCGAAGTTGGCGGCAAAGGTGGCGCACTTGACGTCCTTGAGACGGATCTCAGCCGCGACAGCTTCCGCATCGGCGGAAGAGCCGAAATAATGAACCGCCACATTCCAGCCGGCGCCCGCCAGATCCAGGGCAATGGCGCGGCCCAGCCTTTTGGCGGCGCCGGTGACAAGAACCGTTTTCGTCATTTGCGTCAGTGGTATCCGGTGTCGGCGCGCACCTTGCCCCGGAACACCCAATAAGACCAGCCGGTATAGACCAGGATCACCGGCAGCAGGAACAGGGTGCCAACGCCAAGGAAAATCTGGGTGTCGGGCGAAGACGCGGCCTGCCATAGCGAATAATGATGCGGCACGATCATGGGGAACAGGCTGATGGCAATACCCAGATAGGAGAGGGTGAACAGCAGCACGGCGTAGACGAACGGGCTTAGCTCGGATTTGGGATCGGCAATCGCGCGCCATTCCAGAATGGCAAACAGCGCGGTCAGCAATGGCACCGGCGACAGGAACGCCATGTCGGGCCAGGAGAACCAGCGCCGGGCGATGTCGGGATCGAGGAACGGCGTCCACAGGCTGACCATGCCGACAGCGCCGAGGGTGCCCAGGAAACAGAGCCGCGCATGCCGGCGCGCGCTGTCCTGCAGCGCGCCTTCCGTCTTCAGGATCAGCCAGCCCGAGCCCAGCAAGCCATAGCCGAACAGAAGAGCGATGCCGGTGAACAGCGAGAACGGCGTGAAGCAGTCGAAGCTGCCACCGGTGAAATGGCGGCCCTCGACCTGAAAGCCCTGGATGAAAGCGCCCAGCACCACGCCTTGCGCGAAGGTGGCGATGGCCGAGCCATAGCCGAAGGCGTGATCCCAGAAGGTGCGATGCTCGGCGTCACGGAAGCGGAACTCAAACGCCACGCCGCGGAAGATCAGCGCCAACAGCATCACCAGAATGGGGAAATAGACCGCGGGCAGGATGATGGCGAAGGCGAGCGGAAAGGCCGCCAGCAATCCGATGCCACCCAAAACCAGCCAGGTTTCGTTGCCATCCCAGATCGGGGCAATGGAATTCATCAGCAGATTGCGGTCGGCTGTCGTGGCGGCGAAATTGTAGAGAATGCCGACCCCAAGATCGAAGCCGTCCAGCAGCACATAGAAGAATACCGCCAGACCCAAAATCAGCGTCCATAGCGGCACGAAATCGAAAATGATCATGGCGCCGGCACCGGTTTGACGGGTGCGGCTGGACGCCCGGCTTCCACAGGCGTGGCTTCTTCCGGTGAAACCCCGCCCCTTACAATGCGCAGCACGAACCACAGGCCGGTCGGGAACATGATGCAATAGACCGCGATATAGCCGGCCAGCGACAAAAGCACGTCAAAGCCGGTCAAGGACGGCGTCACCGACTGGACCGTGCGCATCACGCCATAGACGGTCCAGGGCTGGCGGCCAACCTCGGTGGTGGTCCAGCCAGCGACCACGGCAATGAAGCCCAAGGGTGTCGCCCACATCAACGCTTTCAGGAACCAGTTGGTGTTGTAGAGCCTGTTTCTCAGGCGCAGCCACAGCCCGACCGCGACCAGCGCCAGCATCAACAGGCCGATGCCGACCATGATGCGGAACGCAAGGAAGGGAATGATCACCGGCGCGCGGTCTTGCTTCGGGAAATCCTTCAACCCCGGTACCACGCCATCGATGTCATGGGTCAGGATCAGGCTGCCCAACAGCGGCACCTCGATGGCATTGCGATTGGTTTCGGCCTCCTGATCGGGAATGGCGAACAGGGTCAGCGGCGCGCGCGCCTCACGGGTCCAGTGTGCTTCGATGGCGGCCAGCTTGGCGGGTTGATAATGCAAGGTGTTGAGGCCCTGCAGATCGCCCAGGAAAATCTGCAGCGGCACCAGCAGGGTCAAAAACCACAGGGTCAGGGACAGCATGTGCCGGGCTTCGTCACGGGACTTGCCTTTCCACAACAATGCCGCCGCCACCCCCAGCACGACAAAACCGGTGGTGGCATAGAAGCCGGCCACCGTGTGCATGAAACGGTAGGGGAAAGACGCGTTGAAAATGATCTCCCGCCAGCTGGTCGGATAGAAGATCCCGTTCACGATTTTGTAGCCGGCGGGGGTCTGCATCCAGCTGTTGGTCACCAGGATCCAGAAGGTCGAGAACAAGGTGCCGGCCGCCACCAGCACGGCAGAGCCGAAATGGGCCCAGCGCGGCACCAGATGACGCCCGAACAGCATCACCCCCAGAAAGCCGGCCTCCAGCGTGAAAGCGGTCAATCCTTCATAGGCCAGCATCGGCGAAATGATATTGGCGGTGGCGTCGGAAAAGCGGCTCCAGTTGGTGCCAAACTGGAAAGGCATGACCACGCCCGACACCACGCCCATGCCGAAGGTGACCGCGAAGATGCGGGTCCAGAAGCCGGAAATGCGGAACCAGATGTCCTTGCCGGTGAGGAACCAGACGCCTTCCAGAAAGGCGATATAGGAAGCCAGCCCCACGGTCAGCGCCGGCAAAAGAATGTGCCAGGCAACCACCCAGGCGAACTGCAAACGCGACAGGACAAGCGGGTCCAGCGTCATGGCTGGACCTTAGCGCGCTTCAGGTGATGAAGCCTACGCGACGCTTCACCTCATCCATGATGGGGGTGGCAATGCTGCGGGCGCTATGCGCGCCCTGCCGCAGGACGCGGTCGATCTCCGCCGGGTCGGCCAGCAGCTGGCGCATCTTTTGATTGATCGGTTCCAGCTTCGCCACCGTCAGATCGGCCAGGGCGGTCTTGAAGCCGGAAAATTGCTGGCCGGCGAACTGACCGATCACCGCGTCCCGGTCCTGGTCCGCCAGCGCGGCATAGATGTTGAGAAGATTCTCGGCCTCGGGCCGGTCTTTCAGCTCGTCCTTCGAGGCGGGCAGGGGATGGGGATCGGTCCTGGCGCGCTTGATCTTGTTGGCGATGGCGTCGGCATCGTCGGTCAGATTGATGCGGCTCATATCGCTTTCATCGGACTTGGACATTTTCTTGGTGCCGTCGCGCAGGCTCATCACCCGGGTGCCAGCGCCGGTAATCACCGGTTCGGGCAAGGGGAAAAAATCCGGCACGCCGAAATCATTGTTGAACTTCTGGGCGATGTCGCGCGCCAGTTCCAGATGCTGCTTCTGGTCCTCGCCCACCGGCACATGGGTCGCCTTGTAGACCAGGATGTCGGCCGCCATCAGCACGGGATAGGTGTAAAGCCCCACACTGGCGCGTTCCTTGTGCTTGCCGGTCTTTTCCTTGAACTGGGTCATGCGGTCCATCCAGCCCAGACGCGCCACGCAATTGAAGACCCAGGCCAGCTCGCCATGCTCGGGCACCTGGCCCTGGTTGAAGATGGGCGAACGGCGCGGATCGACGCCGGCGGCGATATAGGCGGCGGTGACTTCCCGCGTTGCCTGGCTCAGCTCGGCCGGCTTGCCATAGCCCACATCCTGGGTGATGGCGTGCATGTCCACCACGCAGAACAGGCAGGGCATCTCCTCCTGCATCCGCACCCAGTTTTTCAGGGCGCCCAGATAATTGCCCAGGTGCAGCGTGTTGGTGGGCTGCATGCCCGAAAGAACGAGTGGTTTGTGGGTCATAGGGTCTCAAGTAGCGCAGCGGCAGGCCAATGAAAAGGCCGGTTTATGCCTTGGCCGGCACGGGGGCTGCCGGTGTCCCGATTCCGAAATTCGCCCCCGCTTGATATCAGGCGCACGGCGAATTTCGGAATCGAAAGGACACCGGCAAATTATTGAATCTGGGGCCGGTTAAGGTTCGAAGTTCGCAAACAGGCCCGATATCAGGCACCTTGCGAACTTCGAACCTCCGGCCCCAGCGCCGCCTTCAGGCGCTTCTCCACCGCTTCCAGTCGGGAGGGATGCACGATCTTGTGGCCGAAGCCGTCGCGCACATAGAAAACGTCCACGGCCCGCTCGCCATAGGTCGCCACCATGGAGGTGGAGATGGAAAGCCCCGCCTCGAAGATCGCCTGGGTGATGTCATAGAGCAGGCCGGGCCGGTCCAGGCACTCCACCTCGATCACGGTGGCGATGCGGCTGGCTTCATTGTCGAAATGCACCTTGGGGCGGATGGAAAAGGCGCTGGCGCGATTGCGATAGACCTTGCGGGCCAGTTCGCGGCGCGGGCGGATCTCGCCGCGCAGGGTCTTTTCGATGGTCTGGCGCAGGCGCGCCAGCCTTTCGGGATCGCTGAAGGCCTCGCCTTCGGCATCCTGCACCGAAAAGACATCCAGCGCGAAACCGTCGGTGGTGGTGAAGGCCTTGGCATCGACGATCGAGCCGCCGGCCATGGCGATGGCGCCGGCGAATTGCGAGAACAGGCCGGCATTGTCGGGGGTGTAGAGAATGATCTCGGTGATGGCGCGGAAGGCGTTGGTGGTGGTGTCCAGCACCAGAAGCTGGTTTTCGGCATCGGCCTTGGCCGTCAGCCTGGCATGGCGCTCCAGCTCGTCGGTGTCGAAGGCGAGCCAGTAATTGTCGTAATGCCGCGCCATTTCCCGCTCGCGCTGCGCGGGCGTGAAGTCGCCCAGCTTTTCTTCCAATGCAGCCTTGGCGGCGGCGACGCGGCTGGAACGCGACGGCACCTGGTCGCCGCCCATCATCATATTCTCGGCCGCGTAATAGAGTTCGCGCAGCAGCTGGCCCTTCCAGCCGTTCCACACCCCCGGTCCCACGGCGCGGATATCGGCCACGGTCAGGATCAACAGCAGCCGCAGCATCTCCGGCGACTGCACCTGGTCGACGAAATCGCGCACCGTCTTGGGATCGGAGACATCGCGGCGCTGGGCGGTGTCGCTCATCACCAGATGGTTCTTGACCAGCCAGGCCACGGCGGCGGTGTCGTTGGCGGTCAGGCCCAGGCGCGGGCACAGGCTCTTGGCGATGACCGCGCCCACATCGCTGTGGTCGCCCGGCAGTCCCTTGGCCATGTCGTGCAGCAGGATGGCGCAGTACAGCGCATTGCGCGACTGGATGCGCTTGATGATGTCGCTGGAGACGGGGCTTTCCGCCTTCAGGTCGCCGCGCTCGATCGCCGCCACATTGCCCACGGCGCGGATCAGATGCTCGTCCACCGTGTAATGGTGATACATGTTGAACTGCATCAGCCCCACGGCATGGCCGAATTCCGGAATGAAGCGGCCCAGCACGCCCGCCTCGTTCATCAGGCGCAGCGCCCATTCCGGATTGTGGCGCGAGGTCAGAACCTCCAGAAAGGCCTGATTGGCGGCCGGATTGTTGCGCACCTCGTCGGTGATCAGGTCCAGCGAGCGGGTGACGGTGCGCAGGGCATGGGGATGGATGTCCACGCCCTTGGCATCGGCGATGTGGAACAGCCTGAGGATATTGGCGGGATCGGCGCGGAAGATCGCCGGGTCCACATTCAGCCGGCCATTCTCGACATAGAAATCGTCATTGGCGGTGCGCGGTTTCAGGAAGCCGGGCAGCATGCGCGACAGCGAGGGCCTGGGCTTCCTGTGCTGTTCCTCCAGCGCGGCACAGAAGATGCGGGTCAGGTCGCCCACATCCTTGGCCACCAGGAAGTAGGCGCGCATGAAGGCTTCCACCGCGCGGCGCGGCTTTTCCGCATTCACATAGCCCAGCTCGGTTGCGAGCCCCGGCTGCACGTCGAAGCTCAACCGTTCCTCGGCGCGGCCCAGCAGGTAATGCAGGTGCACCCGCACGTTCCACAAAAAGGCTTCCGCCTTCTGGAAGGTCTTGAATTCGTCCTTGGTGAAGACGCCATGCTCGACCAGATCGGCGGCGTCATCGACATGATAGAGATACTTGCCGATCCAATAGAGCGTCTGCAGGTCGCGAAGCCCGCCCTTGCCTTCCTTGATATTGGGCTCGACCAGATAGCGGCTTTCGCCCTGGCGCTCATGGCGGATGCTGCGCTCCATCAGCTTGGCCTCGACAAAGTCGCGGCCATTGCCGGTGGCGACCTCGGCCCAGAACTTCTTGCGCAGGTCTTCGTAAAGCGCCTTGTCGCCCCAGATGAAGCGCGTCTCCAGGATGGCGGTGCGGATGGTGACGTCCAGCTTGGCTAGGCGCACGCTCTCCGCCAGGCTGCGGGTGGCGTGGCCGACTTTCAGCCCCAGGTCCCACAGCATGTAGAGGATGAATTCGATGACGCTTTCGCCCCAGGCACTTTGCTTGAAGGGGCGCAGGAACAGAAGGTCGATGTCGGATCCCGGCGCCAGCTCGCCCCTGCCATAGCCACCGGTCGCCACCACCGCGATGCGTTCGGCGCTGGACGGGTTCTGGGCGTAATAGACGTGCTTGACCGCGAAGTCATAGATCACCTGGATGATCGAATCCTGCAGCTGCGACAGCGCGCGGGCCGCGGCCAGGCCGGGCAGGCCTTCCTTCTCGACCGCATACTTCACTTTCTCGCGGCCGTCGGTGAAAGCGGTCTTGATCAGGGTCAGGCCCAGCTTGCGCAGGGTACCGGGATCGCCGGTCTCCTTGGCCAGCGCGGTCAGGTCGCGGCGCAGCGCATCGGCATCGATCAGATCGCGCAGGGCCAACGATTGCGGCTTTTCCAGTCCCATGGTGCGGGAATATGTCATGGCGACCCAGGGCTTACCACCCGCCGCAAAAGCCGGTTAATGGGGCTTTTTGTGCCGGGCTTTGGGGCCCGCCGTGCGTATGACCACGCCGCAGGCGATGCGGTCCCCCGCATTGCCCAGGGGCTGGGTGCGGTAATCGTCGGCCCGCGCATCCACGATGATGGCGACGCCGTTGCGGTCGAAGATCGATCGCTTGCCATTGCCCAGGCCGAAGCCGTTGGCGATGACGCTGGCATGCAGGTGGCCGTCGGCGCCGGCGAACTGGTTGGGCAGGTCGCCCGCTTCGGGCCCGCCTTCGGCCAGATAACCATGCTGCTTGCCGGGGATCAGGGTCAGGATCGGCCCGGCCGAGGTGAAGCCCACCTTGGGATCGCAATTGCCCGATGTGTGCAGGTGGATGCCGTGCGCGCCGGGCGGCAGGTCGTGCAGGTCGAAGGTGATCAGCACGCCGCGATTGACGGCGGCGAAATCCACGCTGCCCACCGGCTTGCCGTCCAGGGCTTTCACCCGGGCGATGGCATGGGCCTTTTGCGCGGCCTGCGCCGGCAGGGCCAAGGCCAGCAGCGCCAGGCCTGCGGCCATGCAATGAGATCTGGTCATGTCCGCCCCCAAAACTGCCGCGAGCCTTACACGGAACCGGTGGAACCCCAAAGCGGCTTCGCGCGCTTTGTGCAAGGGCGCGGGCCGAAGGGAACAGGGAGATTCGAAATGCGCCTTTTCCTGATGACAACCGCCGCCATCGGCTTTGCCGCCGCGGCCAGCATGCTGGCGACCAGCGCCTTGGCGGTGCAGGACACGCCCACCAACATCAACGGCGTCGATACGGTCTGCACCGGCGTCGGCTCGGCCAAGGACGATCCGCGCTGGAAGGCCTATCCGGTCAAGATCGTGCTGGCCACCACCGGCGGCGCGGATCTGGCCAATGCCCATATCACTCTGGCCAAGGGCGGCCAGACTGTGGTCGAGACCGATTGCGACGCGCCCTGGGTTCTGTTCAAGGCCCCGCCCGGCCAATACACCGCGACCGCCACCCTGATCGGCGGCAGCGGCCAGAGCCATTCGGCCAGCTTCACCAGCGGCAACGCCCAGAAGGAAGTGACCATCACCTTCAAGGCGCCGTCGGGCCCGCCTTCGGTGCCGGCCTCGAACTAGAGCGAGCAGGACCATCTCGAGCGGCGCATTTCGCGCCGCGACCTTCAGCAACCACCAGCTTCCTTCCCCCTCGCGGCGAAGCCGCTGGAGGGGGAAGGTGTTGCAGCGAAGTGTCGGCGAAGCCGACCTGAGCTGCGACGGATGGGGGTCAAAAAAAGAAAAACGGCCGGTGGAGCGATCCACCGGCCGTTTCTTATTCGCGAAACGTCGAAACCGTTAGACGGGCTTCAGGTTCGCGGCCTTGGCGCCACGCGCGTCCGGCACGATGTCGAACGAGACCTTCTGGCCTTCGCTCAGCGAGCGCATGCCGGCCGCTTCCACCGCTGTGGCGTGGACGAACACGTCCTTGCCGCCGCCTTCCGGCGCGATGAAACCAAAGCCCTTGGAGGTGTTGAAGAATTTCACGGTTCCGATAGTCATTGAAAAGTTCCTGCAAAGATTTCCGCAACGGCGGAATGCCGGGGCGGAACGCGGGGTTGCGGGGTTGCAGGGAAGGAAGTTCAACCGTCGTCCAGGCGCACTCTAAGAGCGGGCAGGGATAGTCTAGGTGCGCTTCTCTGTAACGGGCCGTAATTCCACGTGACCGCGACAATACGCCCGGGCGCGGGGGATGGCAACTGCCGGAACGCGTCCCGATCCGGCATCGGCGACTGCATACAGCCGCGTGCGGAGCTTTTGCGCCCGATCAAGCCAACCCGACTGGATCTGGTGTCTCATTCCGACGCGTTCAGGTTCCCTGGCGCCGCCGATCCGTCTGCGGCGTATCCTGGGAAGGGAGGCCGTTATGAGAGTGACCATCTACCACAACCCCAACTGCTCGAACTCCCGCAAGGCGCTGGAGCTCATCCGCGCGCATGGCGTCGAACCCCATATCGTCGAATATCTGAAGTCGCCGCTGCCGCCCAACGAACTGCGCCACCTGATCCACGACCAGCTCAAGCTGAAGGCCAAAGACGTCATCCGCGCCAAGGAACCGGTCTATGCCGAGATGAAGCTGGATGGCCGCGACGAGGACACGCTGTTGGCCGCTATGGCTGCACATCCCATACTCCTCAATCGGCCGATTGTTGTAAGCCCGAAGGGAACAATGCTGTGCCGACCCGGCGAACTGGTGGAGGGCCTTCTCTAGCCATGGGTGCACATCCGTGAGCTGCGACCGCCGAAGGCGGGCAAAACGGTCCAGTGGACCGTTTTGAGTGGCGAACGCCGCGAGCTTGGGCGAGCGGCTGATGAACCGACCGATTGTCAGCACCCCCAAGGGCACAATGCTTTGCCGTCCGGGCGAATTGGTGGAAAGCTTGCTCTGACGTCCCGGCCATAGGGACGACAGAACGGGGAGCTTTTCATGCAAGGCTTAAGGACAATCGGCGCGGCGCTGGTGCTTGCGCTTGTCGCGGGCAGCGCTCACGCCCAGCCGGTCAAGAAGATCGTCTTCATCGCCGGCCCCAAGCAGCATGGCGCGCCCGGCCGCCACGAATATGAAAAAGACCTGCGCGAGCTGGCCTGGTCGCTGGAACATGCCACCAACCTGCCGCATGTGAAGACCGAGGTGCTGGTCGGCAAGATGCCGCGCGACCTCAGCGTGCTGCAGGACGCCGACGAGATCGTGATCGACGGCAATGGCGACTGGCTGAAGACCGAGACCGGCGTGCTGTTCCCGCAGATGGCCGACACCGACGGCATCCATTACGACCCCGACACCACGGCCTGGCTGAAAAGCCTGGATGCGCTGATCAAGCAGAAGCATATCGGCCTGACCATCTTCCATTATTCCATGTGGGTGGATAACCGCGCCGGTCGCACCGTGCTGCTGGACTGGTTCGGCGGGCTTTGGATTCCCTATGCCTCGCACAATCCGGTCGACACCTGGACGGTGCAGCCGCTGAACGGGGCGCATCCCATCCTGTCGGGCATCCAGCCCTGGACCTACCGGGAGGAGATGTATTCCCGCTATTTCCTGTTCGACAATCCGGGCCGCACCGAGCTGCTGGAGGCGCGGCCCTCAGACCCCAAGAATGGCATCGCCTTCGATCCCGTCTCCTGGGCCTATGCGCGGCCCGATGGCGGCCGGTCGTTCGTGTGGGGCGGGGCGGACTTCCACGACAATCTGCACAGCGTCGCGAGTTATCGGAAATTCCTGCTCAACGGCATCGCCTGGACCGCGGGACTGGATGTACCGGCCGGCGGGGTCGAGGCGCCCAAGCAGCCCCCGGATTGATACGGCGCGAGCTGTGCCGGCCAGGGGGAGATGGTGGAAAGCCTACTCTGACAATTCTTAAGAGTACTGCAGATATTAATTCTGGTAGGGAGGTAGAATTCTATCCTCCACCTCTTTTGCTCCTATTGGAGACAAATGAGCACGATCTGTCTTTTTATCGAATTCGATCAAGCCTTCTTTATGTAGTGGCGCAAGAACTTTGGCGCGGTAATTACTAAGTGTGCTGTATTCAACCCAAATACAGAGATCCTTCGCGCCGACCCATCCTGCTTTTCCGTGGAGCAACACGAGCGTTTTATCTTTTGGTTTCATAGCAGGGTCCAAAACGCGACGGACAGTTCCTACCTCCCAGATAAGAGGATGTTTGCGTTCTATCAGAGCGTCCACTACGTCCTGAGCTTCTTGGGTAGATACGTTGTGAAAAATTCGCACTAATTCAGCGAGCATCCAACTGGCCATGCCATATACGGCGGTCGCGTCCAGAAAGTTCGGATTAACGTCCCCGCCAACGTGACCAACATTGCGATTGTTTCTTATATCGTAGAGTGCCGGAATCATCCTTGGGATGAGAATTCTAAGGCTATGATCGCCGATGCGTCCCGGCGTCTTTGTTGAATTCTTCTCTAAGTCCCTACATGCCTGGGGCATGTTCGAGGGTTTCGACGCACGTGTGGGCATCGGTCCGATTAATGCGCCGAACAAAATACTGTATACGATTTCACAAAATTGGCCGCCGTCGAGTTCAGATTCCCGCCATTTATGTTCTGCGTAGTTACGAGAAATGGCCTCGTATGCTTCCAAAAGTTCGGTGCGAAGTCCCGATGGCAAGCCGCTTAAGATGTTGCTCGCATCAAGCATCAGTTTCCGGTAGCCATCTCTCTGAGCATAACTGCAGCCCGCTTCAGACCAGGTGCAGTCAAGCTCCAACCAGTGCTTTTGCTCCCTGTAAACTCGTTCCCCTTGCCCTTCAGAATGGCGGCGTGGTTCGAAATGTCATAGCAGCCGGAGTTAATGCAAACGGATCTAGCTGCATCGTCGGAGAATGTGGCTTCTCCCGTTGCGAGCAAGTTCGCTACACCCGACAGGATGTAAGCGTTTAGTGTTTTCTCTTTTTTATTGTTACCGGGTGGTTCTGCAATAAGCGATGCTTCTCCGGGTTTCAGATGGAAGCTCTGCTGCAGCTTCTCAAGCGAAAGGCCATTTTGATTCATCCAAAGCTGCGCTTTCGCGGAAAGGTCGACATCTTCGCCGTCGGCTTGGAATCGAGCTTTTGGGGCTTCTTCTTTTTTAAGCGGGGCCGTTTCCCCCAGCATTGTCAGTGCGGCGTGAATGACGCGCTGGCGGTCCTCAGAAGAGAGGGGAGATAGAAGGTCGACAACCTCGCCCAGGACTTCAGTGAGCTTCTTAGTCATCTTGCACGCCTTCATTTGAAATCATCTGCTGAACTCGTCTGGCGCCTTCGGCAGTCAATTTGTAGGTTTTTCTGGCCTGTTTTGATGTGCCGCTCTTTTTGAGTTGCAAAATGAGAGCCGGCTTTTCGGTTTTGAGTGCATCCAATGAGTCAGTGATATTTGAGACTCCGTGCCCTAAATCTTTCAGGCTTGAGTTCAGGATTTGTGCTGGAAAGCTCGGTTGGCCTTGGGATATCTGAACCCAATAAGCGGCTACCAAGGCCTTCTCTTTCTCCGTTTTTGCATGCGCCGCGTCAAACAATTCGGCAAATGTTCCAAATCCTGAACCTGGGTCGGCAGCAAAAACAGTGACTGTATCTGGCGATTTTGTGGGCGCCGGTATCGCCCCGCTTCCAAATCGTTGCCAAAGCCAACTGAGCACCCTTTTGCGAGCCGATTCGTCCAAGGGCTCTAGCGCGCCTCCAGCGGTCGCCATCGCCAAGATCTCTGCATCCCGCTCCATTCCAGTGCTCCCGTTTGCGGTCGTTCACCTTATGTACGCGAATGACCTAGAGTCAATAGTAATTCAATTTTCTCGCAAAATTTCCCTTACAGAGACGATAGTTTGACTCGATAATTAGTTACCCATATTGAGTATTTTCTATTAACCTTTGACACCATTTTCGATTCAAGAAAAAACATTGATATTCAATTAGTTATTGAATGCACTGGGAAATAACCCTTCGTGGCACGATATCGAATGTACTAATACTGTATAATATCTATTGTTGATATTGTCGAATACATTGGGAATGTGTACCGATCAAGATATTGAAATAAATGGATAAATTTCACGACGACCGGATCGAAGTGCCGGTATATTCGTATGAGGGTGCTTCTGGGACATGCCAATTTGCCAGCTGGAAGCGAGCAAAGGGTTGCACTGGAATGGAGCGGGATGCGGAAGTCTTGGCGAGGATAACCGCTTGGGACGCTTAGGAAGCGGCCATGATTTCTATTTCGCCGACTTGCATGTCAGCTTCAACTATATCGCCCGGGCGGGCGCCGAGGATGGCGGCGGCCAGTGGCGCGCGGAAGCTGATCAGGCCCTTGGAGGCATCGGCCTCGTCGACACCGACAATGCGGAAGGTCTGGGTGCGGCCCTTGCGCTGGATGGTGACGGTCGAGCCGAAGGCCACGGTGCCGTCGGTCGAAGGCTGTACCACCTCGGCGGTACTTTTGCGGATTTCCCAATAGCGAAGATCGCGCGCCAGGGTCTCGCGCAGCAGCACATTGGTTTCGGTTTTCATGCTGGCTTCGATGCGTTCAATATGGGCCTCGATCTGGGCCAGGCCTTCGGGCGTGACCAGGTTCGGGCCGTCGTCGACCATGCGCTCGGGCGGGGCGGCCGATTCTGCGGTCTCCTTTACAAAGGCTCGGGACATGGGTGGGAGCTTATCCTTTCGCTGCCGCTCGCCCAAGCTCGCGGCGTTCGACGCTTTCGCAGGTCCACCGGACCTGCTCGCGCGCTTTGCGCGACGCGCCTCACTCCCGCTTTCGCGGGAATGACAAGGATATTAACGCGGAGGCGACGGTCTTGTCGCGCCGTGCCTCAGGCTGAGAACCAGGATCGTGCTGGTCAGAGCCAGCGAAATGGCATTGGCGCCGATCACCGGCCAGTCGGTCACCAGGATTCCATAGGCCAGCCACAGGCCCGTTCCAAGCGCCATGATGATATACATGTGAGACGAGATGTCGGCGGCCGAGCGCGAGCGCCAGATCTTCACGACTTGCGGCACATAGGCGCCGGTGGTGCAACACGCCGCGGCCGTGCCGATCAGACTGACAAGATGCATGGCCCGGTAACGCGCGGCGGGCAACAAAAGTTGAGCGCGGCAGCGGCGGGATTACGCCAACGGGATTTCGTGCAGCCAGCCTTCCGCCGCCAGCGCCGTGCACAAGGCAAGGCCGGCCGCGGTCAGCCGCGTCGCATCGGCGGGAAAATCCACCGCCTCCCATAAGGCCCGGCTGGCGGTGCGCCAATGGGTCAGGTCCAGGGTCGCAAGCGGCAGCTCCTGCACATGGTCCAGCGCCTGTTCGACCGTCTCGACCAGCGAAGGAAAATGCGGCTGGGCATTGGTGTCCGTGCGGATGACGTTGCGGAAGCGGATTTCCTGAACCATCGCTACAGGCTGTGCAGGTCGGTTGTGTCCAGCGGCGCATTGCCCGGCTTGACCCGCGCAACCAGCCGCGCGCCCTGGAATATCTCGACGGCGCTGCCGGCCGCGCGGAGCACGCCTTCATCCAGCGCGTCCAGGTCGTCCCGGCAGGCGATCTTCTGCGACCGCGCGACAAGGCCGCGCGCGTCAAAACAATGAAAAGAATAGTCACGCATGGCAACGCTCCAGGTTCTTGCGGGAGCGCGGACAGCGCTTTGCGAGCTGTCCCGGATGTCTCTCAAGCGCCGGTGTGCGAAATCATTGCCGGCGACCGGAAGATATTATCACCACTGCCGTCCGACCGCGATGCGCGCAGCGCGAATAAAGCGCAGGGAACCGTTATATTTTTCGGCCGCGGGTCTTGCCATTGGCGCGCGGCGCGCGCGCGGCTGGCTGTTCATCCTGCGCATCGCGCGCAAGGCGCAGCGCCTTCAGCCGCGCGGTCTTGGCGTCATTGGCGGCGCTTTGCGCGGCAAGTTCCTTTTTCACCAGATCGGTGCGGACCTGCCAGACATCCTTGGCATCGGGTTCGGGAGAGGAGCGGGTCGGCATGGGAAATAACCTTTGTTAAATGAAGGCAGCCAAAGGCTGCGCAGCGTTAACGCGCGCGCGAGCCAAAAGTTTTTGGCCGGCCCGGACGGTCCAGCCTTTTGCCGCGGCCCTTTTTGGGCGCCGGGATCGGCTTGGACGGACCTTCTTCCGACGAATAGGTGATCTCGGCATCGAACGAGGCCTTGGCCACGTCCGACTGGCGGGCAAAGGGATCATCCGCAATCGCCAGCGCCGTGGTCTGCAGGCGCTTCAGCTCGTCGCGCAGCCGCGCGGCTTCCTCGAATTCCAGATCGGCGGCGGCGGCGCGCATCTTCTTCTCGATATCGGCTATCACCGCCTTGATATTGTGGCCGACGAATTCCTCGCCATCCTCGGCCATGCCGGCCGCCACCGTCACATGGTCCTTCTCATACATCGAGCCCATGATGTCGGCGATGTTGCGCTTCACGCTGGCCGGCGTGATGCCGTGCTCCTTGTTGTAGGCCTCCTGCTTGGCGCGGCGGCGGCTGGTCTCCGCCATCGCCCGCTCCATCGAACCGGTGATCCTGTCGGCATACAGGATCACCTTGCCGTCCACATTGCGGGCGGCGCGGCCGATGGTCTGGACCAGCGAGGTCTCGCTGCGCAGGAAGCCTTCCTTGTCGGCATCCAGAATGGCGACCAGGCCGCATTCGGGAATGTCCAACCCCTCGCGCAACAGGTTGATGCCGATCAGCACGTCAAAGGCGCCCAGGCGCAGGTCGCGGATGATCTCGATGCGCTCCAGCGTTTCCACATCGCTGTGCATGTAACGCACGCGGATGCCCTGTTCGTGCATATATTCGGTCAGGTCTTCCGCCATCTTCTTGGTCAGGGTGGTGACCAAGGCGCGATAGCCGCGCTTGGCGATGTCGTGGCATTCCGCGATCAGGTCGTCGACCTGGGTTTCCACCGGGCGCACTTCCACCGGCGGATCGATCAGTCCGGTCGGCCGGATCACCTGTTCGGTGAAGATGCCGCCGGTGCGCTCCAGCTCCCAGGGGCCGGGCGTGGCGCTGACATAGACCGACTGGGGCCGCATCGCGTCCCACTCCTCGAACTTCAAGGGCCGGTTGTCGATGCAGCTGGGCAGGCGGAAGCCATATTCGGCCAAGGTCGCCTTGCGGCGATAGTCGCCGCGATACATGCCGCCGATCTGGGGCACGCTGACATGGCTTTCGTCGGCAAAGACCAGGGCATTGTCGGGCAGATATTCGAACAAAGTGGGCGGCGGCTCGCCGGCCTTTCGCCCCGTCAGCCAGCGGGAATAATTCTCGATGCCGGCGCAGCTGCCGGTGGCCTCGATCATCTCCAGATCGAAAGTGGTGCGCTGTTCCAGGCGCTGGGCCTCCAGCAGCTTGCCTTGCTCGCGGAATTCCGCCAGCCGGTGCACCAACTCGGCCTTGATGCCCTTCATCGCCTGCTGCAGCGTGGGGCGCGGGGTCACATAATGCGAATTGGCATAGACCTTGATCGCATCCAGCTCGCCGGCCTTGCGCCCCGTGAGCGGATCGAATTCGGTGATCTGGTCGGCGACGTCGCCGAACAGCTCCACCCGCCAGGCGCGGTCTTCATAATGCGCCGGGAAAATGTCGATGGTGTCGCCGCGCACCCGGAACGAGCCGCGCACGAAATTGTCGTCATTGCGCTTGTATTGCAGCGCCACCAGATTCTGGATCGCCGCCTGGCGATCGATCTTGTCGCCCTTGGTGATGCCGACCGCGGTGCCGCTATAGGTCTCCACCGACCCGATACCATAGATACACGACACCGAGGCCACGATTATCACATCGTCGCGCTCCAGGATCGCCCGCGTCGCCGAGTGGCGCATGCGGTCGATCTCCTCATTTACCGAGGAATCCTTTTCGATATAGGTGTCGGAGCGGGGGATATAGGCTTCCGGCTGGTAATAGTCGTAATAGCTGACGAAATATTCGACCGCGTTTTCGGGGAAGAAGGATTTGAACTCGCTGTAGAGCTGGGCGGCCAGTGTCTTGTTGGGAGCCAGGATCAAAGCCGGGCGCTGGGTCGCCTCGATCACCTTGGCCATGGTGAAGGTCTTGCCCGAGCCGGTCACGCCCAACAGCACCTGGTCGCGTTCTTGGGCGTTGACCCCGGCCACCAACTCGGCGATGGCGGTGGGCTGGTCGCCGGCCGGGGTATATTCGCTGACCAGCTTGAACTTCTTGCCGCCTTCCGACTTGGCGGGGCGGGCCGGACGGTGGGGGACGAACTCGCTGATCGGTACGGTCTCATAGGCCGGGTCGATGGCCGGGCTGGCTTCCGGCGCCAGGCCCATCATGGGCAGCTTGTCCAGCGCGGCCTGGAACTTGGCGGCGTTCTCGCTCATGCCTTTCGGCGCGCGCGTCTTGCGGGTGCGGGGAACCATGCCGTTATTGTGGGCCATGCAAACAATATAGCGCGCCGGGCCGGATTTTGTAGGCCGCTGCTCAGGCCCCGACCTGCTCCAGGAACTCGCGGGTCTCGCGCAGGATGAAGCGTTCCGCCTGGGCATATTCGAAATTGGCGCGCCCGGCCTGGTCCTGGCGCAGCCGCGCGCGATAATTTTCATAGGCCGCCAGGCTGTCGAAACCGATCATGGCATGGGCGATGTCGTTGCTGCCTTCCAGCGGCAGGAAATAGCCCAAGAGGTTCCCGCCACAGGCCGGAATGATGGCGAGCCAGGCCCGGGCATAGCGCGCGAAGGCGTCGCGCTGGAACGGGTCGATCTGATAGCGGATGTGGCAGACGATCATGGGTTTTCTCCCTGCGAATGTCGCAAGGCTAGCCGCAAGGCGGGCGGCGATATTTCGTTGCGGATCGAAACATTCCCGCTTGGCCGCTGTTAGGATGGCGCCATGAAACCGCAGATGAAGCTTGGGCCGTCGCTGGCCCCGATCGCCGCGCTGGCGGGCGATCCGGCGCGCGCCAACATGCTGGCGGCGCTTTTGTCGGGCAATGCGCTTACCGCCGGCGAACTCGCCAATGAAGCGGGCGTGGGCGCGGCCACCGCCAGCGCCCATCTCGCCAGGCTGGAACAGGGCGGGCTGGTGGTGGGCGTGCGCCAGGGCCGCCACCGCTATTTCCGGCTGGCGGGTGCCGACGTTTCCGACATGCTGGAAAGCATCATGGGGGTTGCGGCGCGTGCCGGCTTCACGCGCACGCGTCCGGGCCCTGCCGATCCGGCGCTGCGGCGTGCGCGCGTCTGCTACGATCACCTGGCGGGCGAGATGGGCGTGGCGCTGTTCGACTCGCTTCTGAAACGCCGCCTGATCGCCGATGGCGAGACCTTGGCTTTGACGCGCAAGGGCGAAGCTTTCGCGCTGGAAGCGGGCCTGGATGTCGGCATGCTCAAGCGGCAGCGCCGGCCTCTCTGCCGCGCCTGCCTGGACTGGAGCGAACGCCGCCGCCATCTGGCCGGCGCGCTGGGCGCGGCGCTGCTGACGCGGATGCTGGAACAGAAATGGGCGATGCGCAGGGGACGGGTGCTGCGCTTTACTCCAAGCGGGGAAAGCCGGTTCCGCGCTCTTCTCGCCGATTGACGCGCCTGCAGGTTTGTGCCAATTTTTTGGCATGGCAAGGAAACCGGCTCCCAAGGACAAGTACAGCCGCCGCGAGCGCGAGATCATGGAGGCGCTCTACAAGCTGGGTGAGGCCACCGCCGCCCAGATCTTGGACGAGATTCCCGACCCGCCCACCTACACCGCGATCCGCACCCACCTCACGATCCTGGAGCGCAAGGGCCATATCCGCCACCGCGCCGAGGGCACGCGCTATGTCTATCAGCCGCTGGTGGCGCGCGAGCAGATGGGCCGGCGCGCGGTCGAAAGCCTGCTCAAGACCTTTTACGGCAATTCCATCGAGAAGGTGGTGGCGGCGCTTCTGGCGCGCGAGGACGTGACCGAGGAAGAACTCGACCGTCTGGCAAGGCTGATCGACAAAGCACGAGAGGAAGGGCGATGACCGACATGTTCCTGATCGCGGGCTGGTGTTTTGCGGCATCCCTGTTCCTGCCGCTGTTCGTCTGGGCGCTGATGCCGCTGCTGCCGCGCTGCGCCGCCATTCGCCATCTGGTCTGGGTGACGATGTTCGCGGTGCTGCTGGCCTTGCCGGCGCTGGCGCTTTTGGTGCCGCCGCAGATGGTTTTCACGACGGCGGTGACGGAGGTCGCGCCTGTGGCCACGCCCGTTGCGGCAAGCATGCCGCAGGGTTGGGGCCTGGCCGATGCGGTACCGCTGCTGATCCTGGCCTGGCTCGCGGGCATTGTCTTTCATCTGGCGCGGCTGGGGCTGGGGCTGTTCGGGCTTTATCGCTTGCGCCGGTCAAGCGTGCCCTTTGATGGCGCCCAGGATGTGCGCCTGGCCGATGACGGGCCGCTCGCCTTTGGCACATTCCGGCCCCTGATCCTTCTGCCGCATGAGGCCGACAATTGGCCGCTGCCGCGGCTGGTGGCGGTCCTGGCGCATGAGCGGGCCCATCTCACCCGCCATGACAGCCTGACCCAGATGCTGGCGCAGATCGTCTGCGCCTTCTACTGGCCCAACCTGTTGTTGTGGCTGGCAGCCAGACGCATGCGCCAGGAAGCCGAGATCGCCGCCGACAATGCGGTGCTGTCGGCCGGCATCCGTCCATCCGACTATGCTGCCGAGTTATTGCAACTGGCCGGACAGAAGTTGCGGCTGCCGGCTGCGGCCATGGCGGCGCCGTCATTGGAAGCGCGGGTAAAGTCGGTGCTGTCGCCCGAACCGTCGCGCAGCGGCGCGCGCGCGATGGATGTATTCAAGATCATCTGGCTGGGTTCGGCCGCCGCCGTGGCGCTGGCCTTTGCCCGGCCGGCGATAGCCCAGGATGCTACCACGCCGCCGGCCCCTGCGCCACAAGCCGCGCCGGCACCCGCCGCGCCGCCGGCGCCGCCGGCTGCGCCCGCGCCCAGGCCGGTCCATCACCATCACCGCATCACCGTCCGTGACCATGGCACTGCACTGGCCACCGAACATGGCGATGTGGTCGTCACTGAAAATGGCACCGCGCTGACCACCCAGGATCTGACGGCCGCGGACAAGGCTCGCATGGATCAGGCCATGGCGCAGGTGCGCAGCGCCATGGCTGGGATTCGTCCCGAGATTGACCGCGCCCTGCAAAAGGCGCGCGCCGAGCGGGCCGCGGCGCAGTCGGTGCAGCAGGCCATGCCGCAGGTCCATGCGGCAATCGCCCAGGCCCTGGCGCAAATCCGGCCGGTGATCCATCAGGCGCTGGTCAACGAGCGGGTGGATGTGAAGGTATCGGTGGTGCTGAACCATGCCCAGGCGCAGATCGACCAGGCTGTGGCGCACGCCGAGCAGGAGGCGGAACGTGATGCGGCCCACGCCCAGCGGGATGCCGACCGCGAGGCGGCGCGTGCCGCCCGCACCTATCACCGGGACGAAAATCCCGATCCGGGCGACACCAATCCCAATCCCTGAAAAAAGGAAGCGCCGCTCGGGCCTTCCCGAAGTGTCACGCCGCTTGGGAGGAAAACTTGGTTGAGCTGACGCGCCGCCGCCTTCTCGCAGCTGTTCCGGCTGCGGCGGTCGTTCCTTCCACAACACTCGCATTGCCTTCACCGATCATGGAGGAGGCCTTTGTGCCGGTCGGCGGCATCGAACAATGGGTGGCGATACGCGGCCGCGGCCGTTCCCGCCCGCCTATTTTGTTCCTGCACGGCGGTCCCTGCGAGGCGGAATCGCCGTTCCTGTCGGTGTTCGCACCCTGGGAGGAACGCTATGTCGTCGCGCAATGGGATCAGCGCGGCACAGGCAGGACATTCGAAAAAAGCGGCACCCCGCCCAACATGACCATGGACCAGCTGACCCAGGACGCCATCAACGTCGCGCAATACGTGCTGAGCCGCCTGAAGGCGCGCAAGCTGATTCTGGTCGGATTCTCCTGGGGCGCCGCGTTGGGTCTCAATGTGATCCGCGCCAGGCCAGAGCTGTTCCATGCCTTTGTGGGCACGGGTCAACCCATTAATGGCAGGGATGTCTTCGAGAGGAGGCGCTCGACCGCCGTGGCGCGCGCCCAAGCCGCCGGAGACGTGCAGGCCGCCTTGCAATTGCAGCAGTTCACGGTGGCCGATTTTTCGGACATGACCAAGTTACACACTTTCTTCCGATGGGCCGGGGCGCCTTTTTCCAATCCGGGTCCCGATTGGGACTATATCGGCAAGATGTTTGCTCTGCTGGGGCCTCCCGACAAACCCAACAGCGCCGCCGCGGCAGATTTCTTCGCCTCCAATCCTCCGCCTGATAATCCCGCGCTGCAGCCCGTCTGTCTTCAGAAGCTGCTGCCCTATTCCCTTGAATTCGATGCCAGGGCGGGCGGCACCGACTTGCCGGTCCCATACTTTGTCATTCAGGGCCGGAACGATCCCGTGTTTCCTCCAGACGCCGCGCGTGAATTCGTGAGCCAGGTGCATGCGCCGGCCAAGAATTTTACTCTCATCGACGGCGGTCATTTCGCCTGCATGTCCAATCCGACAGGCTTTCTGGACGCGCTGGACAGCGACATGCGAAAAGTTGGGACATAGAAAACAAAAGGGCCACCCGAAGATGGCCCTTTCGCTATTCGAACTTTGGAAAATTATTTGGCCGCGCCGATCGCATCGGCGGTGGTCTGGGCCGCCTTCTGGGCGCTGGCAAGGTCCGTGGCGTTGATGCCCGATGTGGCGTCGGCCACGGCAGCCTGCAGCTTGGCCTTCTGGCCGGCGTCGGTGGCATCGGCGATCGCGCCATTGCCGTCCTTGCCGCAGGGATTGGCATTGCTGGCATCAAAACCCTGGCCACTGGGGCCGACCAGGCAATTCACGGCATGATGCAGATGCATCTGCACCATCTTGACGTCGGTGGCCTTGGCAGCCAGTCCGGCATGCATCTGGGCCTTGGAGATTTCGGCGGCGGTGTCGGCCAGCACGGGCGTGGCGGTCAGGGCCGCGCAGGCGGCAAGCAGGGCGATCTTCTTCATTGGGGTTTCCTCATAATGTGGCCAAAAGAATTGGGGCGCCCGGATGCTTCCCGGACGCCCCAAGCCTACTACTCAACTGCAACCTGTCAAAGACTAGAGGCTGGCCAGGTTCCTGCGCAGCGCCTGGGCTTCCCGGCTGGGAAGCGGAGCGGAGTTCTCGTCTTCATCGGCTTTGATCACCGAACCGTTGAAGGTCAGGCCGCCATAGGCGCCGGTGGCCGAGGTCCAGACCACGATATCGCCGCCGCGGGGGGTGGTGGCGCCTTCGGCGCCGCCCGACAGGGTGACGACCGTGATGCCGGCATTGGCGCCCAGCTTGAAGTTGCCGCCCTCGATGCCGCGCAGCGCCCGGTCGCTATTGATGATGAAGACCAGTTCCGCCTGTTCCAGGCCAATCTGCAGGCCGAAGCTGGCCGAACCCATGCCGTAGAATTTCGGGCTGGACCAGCCATGCGCTGTGCGCCGCAGCAAGACACCGTCGCCGCCTTCGGCGCCGAAGATGAAGCCGCCCTTGACCAGCTTGGGCACGATGTAAACCGCGCGCGCGCCATCCAGCATGGTGCGGGCCTGGCTGAAGGCCGGGTCGTGGCGCATATGGTTCACGACGCGGTTGGCGTCGCGCAGCAGCTCGGCCGTATCGGTGTCGGCGCGGGCGGGAAGGGCAATGACCATCGCGGCGACCGCCGTGGCGGAGGCCAATTTGACGAAATGCTTCAGCATCTTGGATATCCTTTTGGGGAAAATACGTCCGAAGAAACGCGGGGCCTCGCGGGAAAGTTCCCGCCTGAGGTCCAATCACATTATCCCAAAAAAGGATGACGGGAAGATGCCGGGGCGGGCTCAGGCCGCGGTCGTATCGATGACAACCGGCTTTTTGATCAGCGAGCTTTCGCCCTTGATCTTCTCGCCAAAGCCGCTGGAGAAGTCCTGGAAGATGGCCGAAAGCTCCTCGGCATCCACATGGGCCGGGCTTCCTTGCGGGAAGCGGTAGCGCCAGAAGCTGACAATGTGGGAAATGCCCCCCAGCTTCTCGCCCAGCTCCAGGAACATGTAAGGCGCGCTCAGCAGGAAGTCGCGGAAGGTCTTGGGCGTCTGGTTGGCGACCAGGTCGCGGAAGGCCGCGTCATAGACCGAAAGCGACTTGTTCACATGCTGGCCGTTGTCGCGCACCATCTCGATGATGTTGCGGCGTACGCCTTGGAGGAAAACTTTCTGCTCCGGCGATACCGGGCCGTGGGGCGTGATGGCGTTGATTTCGCGCAGCACGCCCATCACATCGGGCCAGAACTTGCCCATCGACCATTTGTAATAAAGAAAGCCGCGCCAGCTGAAGACGCCTTCCTTGAAGTCGTTGCCGGTCAGGCCCAGGGTCAGGCGCAACGGCTCCAGCTTTTCGTTGATCTGGTTCGACAGCATGGCGGTGACCAGACGGTTGGACTGGCCGCTGTTGCCGCTGCTGCTGCCGGCCAGCGCCACCAGCTGCGACATTTCCTGGCTGACGAAATTGTGCATCCGTTCCTGATCGCCTTCGGAGATGGCGAAATAGGCGGCCGATACTTCGATGTCGTTGTTGCGCAGATGCTCGCGCACCAGGAAGGGGTCCAGGCTGGGCACGGCGTTCAACAGGCGCAGCACCGCCATGTCGCGGTCCAGTTTCTCGGCGCTGTAGTTGCCCGCGGTGCGCAGCATGTCGATATAGCCGCGCTGGTCCACGAAGAGCGAACGGCCGCCGGCGCGCAGATCGGTGGCGTCGAAGGGAATGATGATCTTGGTCGCCACCGCCTTGGGGCTGGCGAAGAGATAGGTCTCGTCGGCGCGGGTGCGGTGCTTGAGCAGGAAGCTCTTGTTGATCACCGGCGACAGGAAGAGGGGCTTTTCCTGATATTCCGGATTGTCCGCATTGTCGGCGGCGATGCGGAACAGGTTCAGCACGCGGCTGGTGGAGGCGCCACCCAGCGCGCTGAGAAAACGGACGGTACGGTCGTTGGCCACGGAAGTCCCACGAAATCCAGGTCGAAGGCGGCAGGATGACAGAATGTTCCTTAAGGATTGCCTTACCTTATGGACCGTGCCCTAAGCTTTGGCGGGATTTGCGGGTTAACGAGTCTTGAATTTCGACCGGTCACTGGATGTTGCCGCCGGCAGGGAGGTGCGCCTTTCGCCTTTGGTGTCACGCGTGCTGGCGCCCAATCCGGGGCCTTTCACCTTCAAAGGCACGGGCGTTCACATCGTCGGCGGCGGCAGGGCGGTGGCGGTGATCGATCCGGGACCGGACCTGCCGCAGCATCTGGCGGCGCTGAAGGAGGTGATCGGCGACCGCAAGGTGAACCATATCCTTGTCACGCATACCCATCGCGATCATTCGCCGGCGGCGGCGGCATTGAAGGCATGGAGCGGAGCGCGGACCTACGGCCTGCCGCTGGCAATGGCCTCGACATCCGGCGAAGGCATGGTGGACGAAGCGCATGATCATGACTTTGTGCCCGACATGCTGATCGAACCTAGCATGCGCATCGCCGGCGACGGCTTCACATTGGAATGTGTTCTCACGCCCGGCCACACCGCCAACCATGTCTGTTACGCCTTGCTGGAGGAGAACGCGCTGTTCAGCGGCGATCATGTCATGGGCTGGTCCACCAGCGTCATCGCGCCGCCCGATGGCAATATGGGGCAATATCTCGCCAGCCTGGAAAAATTGCGGGCTCGCGACGACCGCATTTTCTATCCAACACATGGATCGCCCATCGCCGATCCCCGGGGCTGGCTGGACCAGCTCATCGCCCATCGCCACATGCGCCGGGAACAGATCGCGGATGCCCTGCGCCAGGGCGAGATTGCGATCCCCGGCCTGGTGGAAAGCCTCTATCCCGACATCGCGCCCGCCTTGCGGCCCGCAGCCGCCCAGCAGATCAAGGCGCATCTCGATCACCTGATCGAACTGGGCGCGGTGACGCGCCGGGGCGATGCTTACAGCTTGAAGTGAGCGAAGAAGCTCTTGAGCCGGGCAATGTTGCGGCCATGGTCGTTGCCGGCTTCGCGGCTTTCGGACCGGACGTCGACGCGGCTGCCGATCGTGCCCGCCTGGCGGACCCGGATCACGATGTCGGAAATGCGTCCAAACCAGAAGCTCTTCGAGGTCGCCTCGATGCGAAGATCCTTCTCGCTGGCATCCACGATGGTCCAGCCCAGGTCCTGCACCGTGCCATAGGCCCGCCAATAGGCTTTGCCGGGCAAGACCAGCAGGCCGTTATGCGGCTTGGTCAGGGGAAAATATTTGTCGTGCAGGGCATAGGCGATGGTGACGTCCTCGCCCTTGTAGCGGATATGGCGCTCGCCATCGAAGATGCGGGAATTGGCGGAGGGCACCTTGGCCAGCGCCACGAACTGGGGCGGATCTTCCGTATCGGTGCTGGCATCGTGGATCGGCAGCGACACAAAGCCGGCATAGACGTAGGACAAGGGCTGATAGAGAAAGACCAGGGCGCCGACCAGCGCGATCAGGCCCGGCCGCGTGCCCGCGCCCTGATTGCTCTTCAGCGCCAGGCGCGCCCAGGCCAGTGCCAGCACCAGCGCAATCCCGCCCAGAATCGTTGCCGGGACCATCAGCAGGCTGCCACTTGCGTCCGAAACGGCCCCCAGCCGCACGCCGGCGACGGCGCCTGCCGCGATCAAGACACCCAGGGCCAGGGCCGCGAAGGCCAGCCACGCGGCGGTGGGTTGAAAACGCATGGGTGCAATCCGGCTTTGGATATTTTATGCGGCGCATACCATAAGGTAAGTTCCCGCGCCTTTCGATAGTGAGAGCCCCCAATGGCTGTGTCTCCCACACACCTGTCCAATACACAGGCCCGCGACATGGCGAGCCTGCTGCATCCCTTCACCAATCTCACTGTGTTGCGCCAGACCGGCCCTCTGGTGCTGGAGCGCGGCAAGGGCGTCTTCGTCTATGGCGCCGATGGCCGCGACTATGTGGAGGCGATGGGCGGGCTGTGGTGCACGGCGCTGGGCTGGGGCGAGGAAGAACTGGTCCAGGCCGCGGTGGAGCAGATGCGCAAGCTGCCTTTCGCCCACATTTTCGGGGGCAAGAGCCATGAGGCCGCCATCGCATTGGCCGAGAAGCTGAAGGAGATGGCGCCCTTCCCGGTGGGCAAGGTGTTTTTCGCCAATTCCGGCTCCGAGGCCAATGACAGCCAGATCAAGCTGATGTGGTATGCCGCCAATGCGCGCGGCGAAAAGGCGCGGAAGAAGATCATTGCCCGCGACCGCGCCTATCATGGCGTGACCCTGGCGAGCGCCAGCCTGACGGGTCTTGAATCCTTCCACAAAAGCTTCGACCTGCCCTTCAATTTCACGGTGCGGGCGGAATGCGCCCATTACTATCGCGGCGGCCGCGACGGCGAGACCGAAGAGCAGTATTCCGCGCGCCTGGCCGCGGACCTGGAAGCCACCATCCTGCGTGAAGGTCCCGACACCATCGCCGCCATGTTCGTGGAGCCGGTGATGGGCGCCGGCGGTGCCATGGTCCCGCCCAAGGGCTATTTCCAGGTCATCATGCCGGTCTTGCAGAAATACGGGATAAGGCTGGTGGATGATGAAGTGATCTGCGGCTTTGGCCGCACCGGCAATCCTTTCGGCTGCCAGACCTACGATTTCCAGCCCGATTCCATGTCCATCGCCAAGGCGCTGTCATCGGCCTATCTGCCGATCTCCGCCGTGCTGCTGTCGCCCGAACTGGTGGACATCATCGAGGAGGAAGCGGTGCGGATCGGCGGACTGTGGCACGCCTTTACCTACAGCGCGCACCCAGTATCCGCCGCGGTGGCGCTCAAGACCCTGGAGCTTTATGAACGCCGCGACACCTTCGGCCATGTCCGCAAGGTGGCGCCACACTTCCTCAAGCGGCTGAGAGCGCTTCGCGATCACCCCCTGGTGGGCGAGGCCGATGGCGTGGGCCTGATCGGGTCGGTCGAGCTTTGCGCCGACAAGAAGACGCGACGCAATTTCGAGGCGGCGAAAGGTGTCGGCGCCCGGTGCAACAGCTTCTGCCAGGAAGAGGGCATTATCGTGCGGGCGCTTTTGTCGGACAGGATCGCGCTTTGTCCGCCCCTGGTGATCAACGAAAGCGAGATCGACGAAATGTTCGATCGCCTGACCCGCGGATTGAACAAGACCCTCGACTGGGTGAAAGCAGAGGGCCTGTTCTAGGACGCGCGCAGCAGCTGGCGTTCCAGCATGACGCTGGGGCGCGTGTAGATCAGGCTTTCGCCGCTCCATACTTCCAGCTTCTTGGCGCTGGGCAGTTTCATGGCGTGCGCCAGAATTTTGGCGCGCTGGTCGTCTTCGCAATTGGCGGAGAATTTGTAGGTGAGGCCGCCGGTCTCATCGAGATAGCAGATTTCATATGCGGGCATGATCGCCTCCGAACTTCCCTGTTCAAAAACTACCCCGCTTGTTTCTTTTTTGCGCGACGACTCCGCGAATGTCGAATGACATTTGGGTTACAGACATCACGATTTTGATGGAAATTCTTTCTTCGCACCGGCACAAACGGCGGGGAGATTTTCCTCACCGCCCTTGGTCAGGAGCCTTTCCGCATTATCTGCGTTAACGGGAAACCGCCGTTACATCATTTTTTAAAGGAGTTGCCATGCCCGCCCCCTTCAAGCTCGCGCCACTGCCCTGGGACGAAGACGCGCTTTCGCCCACGATTTCGTCCAACACCATTGCGTTCCACTACCACAAACACCACCAGACCTATGTGGACACGCTCAATAAGCTGGTTGAAGGCACCAACTATGCGGACATGAAGCTGGAACAGATTGTGCAGAAAACCCATGGCGCCAGCGAGGCCAAGGACAAGACGATCTTCAACAATGCCGGCCAGGTGTGGAATCACGATTTCTATTGGCGCAGCCTCACGCCCTCCAAGACCGAACCCAGCGGCCAGCTCAACAGCGCCATCGCGGAAGCCTTTGGCAGCAAGGATGAGTTGATCGCCAAGCTGGCGGAAGCGGGCAAGACCCAGTTCGGCTCCGGCTGGGCCTGGCTGGTCAGCAAGGGGGGCAAGCTCTCGATCGAAAAGACGCCCAATGCCGAGACCCCGATGGCCAAGGGCGTCAATTGCCTGCTCACCGTCGATGTATGGGAACATGCCTATTATCTCGACTATCAGAATGCACGGCCCAAATATCTGGAGGCGGTGCTGGGCAAGATCATCAACTGGGAATTCGCCGCCGAGAATCTGACCAAGGAAGATCACGCGGTTCGCGCGGCTGCTGAATAGAGTGGCTGCGGCTTAACTCCGGCAATCTTTTACCGGACGGAAAGTTCAGACCATATCCTCACGGGCCTCAAACGGGCCCGTGAGGATTTTTCTTGGCCGTCAGCAGGACATTCGGAAGGCGGAGGCCGATCGCGCCCAGATCCTGGGCCATGGCGAATGGTGGCGGCTGTTCACGGCCGCGATGCTGCATTTCAGAATCGCAACGAGAAAGCGCATGACATCGCCGCGCCGCTCTGCGCGGACAAGGCAGGGCTTGATCAGCGTGTGCGCGAGACCCTCGAAGCCGCCGAGGTCTGCGACTAGAGCCCGCGCGGAACCCCGCCGCCGCCTGGATTCTGGTCGGGAATCGGGCCGCTGTTCACGGTGCCGGGGTCGCGTCCGCTGTAGCTGGTGACGCGGCAGGCGTTCAGGCCCTTGTCCCAGCCCACATGATAGGCCTTGTTGTTCCGGTACATCTGGTCGTCGCGCACGATGGTGTCGTCCTGGCGCTTGTTGGCATCGGGCGACCAGGCGCTGTTGCAGCCGTCCTGGTAGCCGGCCTTGTAATCGGGCGAGCGGCGCAGGGCACGCTCCTGCTTGCTGGGAAAAAGCCCGCAGGCCGCAAGCGGCAAAATCATCAGGAAAACAATCGTTCGGCGCATGGGACCCGTCATGAAACAGGCCCTTTTACCCCGGTTCAGGCGAAAGTGCGCAGTTTTTCGCTCGACGCCGCGACGGACTAGATGGCGCGCGCCGCGCGGGCGCGCTGGTCGGCCTCGATCTGGGCCTTCACGTCGGCCAGGCCGGCGGCGACGCTGCTGTCGGTATCGAGATGGAATATCCTGAGCAGCCCGAGGCCGCCGGCACAGCCTGAACCACAATCCCGGCCGGACCGCGAGAGACCGGCAGCGGTGGACTGGATCATGGCGGGGGAATGCGCTGTGCCGGCGCCCGGGCGTCCCAGGCCGAGATCCGGTTCGTGTGGCGCCAACAACGACACAAGACCGATCCAGAAAACAGCCCGGAATATCATGGCTCGCCCATCTGTGTTCCAACGCGAGCGAGCATGATCCGGGCCGCCTTGTTGGGCGCTTAGCTCTTTCTTTAAATTTGAAACTAGTTTCATCTTCCGGATGCCAGCATCAAGAAGATGCTGCCGGGCCCATTCCGTTTCGATTCAAAAACGTGGCGTGATTGAATCGCTTGTCATTAAAATTTTCGGCAAATGCCAGCTATCGGCGCCGCGATGCGCGGAAAAGGCCGTATTTGCGGAGAAATTGATCAGGCGCTTTCCGCCAGTTTGGCCTGGGGCAGCATGATGGTGGCGCGGAAGCCCGCGCCGGGCCGGCTGTCCAGCTCCAGCCAGCCGCCATGCAGTTCGGCAAAGGCTTTCACCAGGGTCAGCCCGAGGCCTGCGCCCTTGGAATGCTGCTCGGCCCGTCCGGCATGCTCGAACGGCTCCTGGATCCGCGCCAGGTCGGCCGGCGCCACGCCGTCGCCATTGTCTTCCACTGTCACGGCGATCCCCGCTTCGCTGACGCTGGCCGACAGGGCGATGCGATTGCCGGTGGTGAAGGTGACAGCATTGTCGAGCAGGCCGTGGACCAGGCCGGTGAACACCGCTTCGTCGGCATCCGCCATCAGGCCGATGGGGCAACGGCTGGCATCGATGGTGATGCCGCGCGCAGCCGCCCGCGTCAGGAAAGCATCACGCGCCAGCCACAACACGCCCCCCGCATCCACCGCGGTGCGGCGCAGGTCATAGCGGCCCGCCGAAATCTTGGTGAGATCCATGATCTGGTTGATGATCTTGAGCAGGTTGGAGCCGCCCTGATGCACCAGCCCCGCATATTCGCGGATCTGCGCGGGGTTCATGCTGTCGGCCAGGCTCATCATCAAATCGGAAAAACCCAGAATGGCGTTCAGCGGCGTCTTGAGCTCATGGCCCATCGTGCGCAGGAGCGTGGTCTTGGCGCTGGCCACACTGGCGGAAGCCTCATCCAGCCGCGACGCCAGGTCGGCGAGATAGGATTTCTGCCGCTCGGCATGGGCGTTGGCGTCGGCCAGCGCATGCTGCTGCTCGGCCAATGCCTTTTCGGCGCGGACCTTGTCGGTGATGTCGGTAAAGACCATGACGCGGCCGCCATCGGGGGTGGCGCGGTCGCGCACCAGATAGGCCTCGCCCGTATTGGTGCGCAAAGTCACCGCCGCGGTGGGGCCGCGATGGCCTTTCAGCCGCCGCCCCAGCCATTGCGCCGGCGTTTCGTCCAGCAGGATGCGGCCGCTATAGGCGACCTCGGCGGCGATTTCGGGGAAGGTTTTCCCCACCAGCCGGTCCACGCCCTGAACGCCGCAGAGATGGGCGTAAAGGTCGTTGGCGAGGATCAGCCGGTCACTGGCGTCGTAAAAGGCGAAAGCTTCCGCCGACAGCGCCACGGCTTCCTGCAGCCGCGCCATCTGCGCCCGGGCGGCAGTAACATCGGTCCACAGCAGCAGAGTGCGGCCGTCGAGGGTGCGGCGGGCCTTGATTTCCACCACCCGGTGGCCGGCCAGCGCCAGGTCGCGGGGTTTGAATTCATCGGGCTTGAGCTGGGCCAGCCGCTGGCCGATGAAGCTTTTGACCCCTCCCGCCAGCGCCTCGGGCGCGATCTCCCCGCCTTCGATCTCCAGCCGAATCAGTTCCTGATAGGTCTTGCCGATCAGCTGTTCGCGGGGCGGGAAGGAACGAAAGAGATAGTTGAGATGGGCGTTGGCATAGACCAGTCGCCCGCCCGAATCGAAGATCGTGATCGCCGAACGCAGGCAATCGAGCGTCGCCAGCAGCGCCGCCGCATCCTCGCAATCCTCCACACGCGATTTGACGGCCTGATGGGCCACGGCTTTTCTCTGTTCTTGTGCCTGATCTTGCTTGGATAATGGGCGGTTTGCGTTGCCACTTGGTTAGGACCGGCACGATTGCCGTGTACGGAACAACACCAAGGCCTCTTTTTTCGGCTTGCGGCCAACACATGTGAATCAATGGCTGCCACAATCCTTGCGGAGAGCTGAACGGCTTGGGCGGGGCTTCAGATTTCGTTAAGCTTGTTCGATGACACTGGCTGTCCGTTTTCCCATGTTCCCGAGATGTCAATGACCAGTACCGTGGCCCTGGGCAGCCCGGGCGCGCAGCGCCGGGCTTTCATGCTGATCCAGGCAGCCAAGGCGCTGGTGGGCGGTGCGCTGGGCCTGGGTTTTTTCGGCATGGTGGGCCCGCCCGACCGGCTCGAGCTGATCGCCATGGGCGGGCTTTTGATGCCGGGCGTGCTGGCGCTCCTGGGCTTCACCCGCATCAAGCTGCCGGCATTGGAGCAGATCGGGCTGGCCGGCTTCGCGCTCCTGATCGGCTATCTCGCTTTTCTGACGGGGGGCGTGACCTCGCCACTGGTGGTCTGGTTCGCGCTGGTGCCGGCGGAAGCAGCCCTGGTGGGTGGCCGGCCCGCGGTGATGCGCGCCGGCATCGCGGCCGCCATGGCATTGCTGGCCGTGGCTGGCGTGCAGGCCATGGGATGGTTGCCCGCCTCGCGGCTCACCTTGCCGGTCTGGGAAATCTATGTCTGTTCGGTGCTGGCGGCGCTGGTGCAAGCCGTGCTGATCGCAGCCGCGGCCCAGGACCGCCAGCGCGCCGCCGATGCCGCGGCCGCCGAAGGCGCGGCCATGTACCGTTTCCTTGCCGACAATGCCATGGACCTGATCACGCGGCATTCTCCCGACGGCTGCATCCGCTTTGCCAGTCCCGCGTCGCTGGCGCTGATCGGGCGGTTGCCGGAAGAAATCAACGGTCTGGCGCTCGCCTCGCTCGCCCATCCCGATCAGGTCAATGCGGTGCAGGCGGCGCTGATGGAAGCGAGTTATTATGGCCGCGCCGGTACCGCCGAAGCCCGCCTCAAGCACAAGGACGGGCATTATGTGTGGACGGAAATCCGCTGCCGTCCCGCCCATGTCGGCCAGGGCGAACCTGCCGACATCGTGGCGGTCACCCGCGACATCTCCAGGGCCAAGGAACAGGAGCACGCGCTGGTGGAAGCGCGCGACGAAGCGCTGGCCGCCAGCCGCGCCAAGAGCCGCTTCCTGGCCAATATGAGCCATGAGCTGCGCACGCCGCTCAATGCCATCATCGGCTTTTCCGAAATCACCATGCGCGAGATGTTCGGCCCCGTGGGGCCGCGCTACCAGGACTATGCCCGGCTGATCCATGAATCCGGCGCTCATCTGCTCGATCTGATCAACAGCGTGCTGGACATGTCCAAGATCGAGGCCGGCAAGTTCGAGCTCAGTGAAGAACTGTTCGAACTGGAAGAAGCGGCGCAAAGCGCGGTGCGCTTCCTGAAAATTCCGGCCGAGCGCGCCGGCGTGGCCTTGAAACTTGAAGTCGCGCCGGAAGCGCGGCTGGTGTTCGCCGATCGCCGCGCCATCAAGCAGATCCTGGTCAATCTTCTGTCCAATGGCGTGAAATACACCCCGCCAGGCGGCGAAGTGCGGATAACCGCGCGCGTCAACCAGGGCATCGAACTCAAGGTATGCGATACCGGCACCGGCATCTCCAAGGCCGACCTGGAACGGTTGGGCAAGCCCTTCGAGCAGGTAGAAAGCTCGGAGGTGCGCGCCAAGGAAGGCACGGGTTTGGGCCTGGCGCTGGTCAAGTCGCTGGCCCAGATGCATGGCGGCGAAGCGCTGCTGGAATCGGCATTGGGTGAAGGGACCAGCGTGACGGTGCGCCTGCCTTATGCGGCGGTGGATGCGAAGGGCGAGCGGCTTGCATCCGCCAAGGTGCTGCCTTTCCGCGCGGCGTCCTGATAGAAGCGTTTTCATGATACCGACGCCGCGTCTGAAGGCGGGCATTTTTGTGCGCGCGTTAATCCGCCGGGTTCAGGTGGCGGGCGCCTCTGCTTTTGTGGTTCGCAGCGGCGCGGAAGAGGCCGGCAGCATCATCCTGAAAATCGCAAAACTTGATGGTTCCGTGCTGGTGCTGAATCAGGCCCGCAACGCCAAGGGCGAGCTGGTCTGGGCGCAGGCCCTGGGCGGCTGGGTGGCCGAAGCGCGCGCCGCCGACTGGTGTGACAAACAGGTGAAATTCGATCCCGATCTTTGGATCGTGGAGATCGAGGATCGAGAAGGCCGCGCTTTTGTGGACGAAGCAATCGTGTAAGCTTGCATCCGATCACATGGTCTGTGGCCAACAGCGCACATGACAGAACAGCAAGCCTTTCAATATTTCCTGCCGGTCCTGATCATCCTGCCGGTGCTTTATTTCCGCATGCGCAAGATGGCGCGTGCCCAGCCGTTGAAGCTGGACCGGCTGTGGATCAGGCCCGTCCTGTTTCTGGGCATCACCGCGCTGGTCCTTCTGGCGCCGCCGCCGCCCCATCATCCGGAACGGGTGCTGGTGGCGCTGGACTTTGCCTGGCTGGCGCTGGCGGCTCTATTGGGCGCGGCGGCGGGCTGGCAGTGGGGCCGCACCATGGCGATCGACGTGCATCCTGAGGATGGCACCCTGATGGTCAAGGGCGGCCAGGCCGCCATGGTCGTGCTGCTGGCCCTGATCCTGTTCCGCATGGGCCTGCGCGCCGGCCTGTCGGTGGAAGCAAAAGCCTGGCACATCAACATGCTGCTGGTGTCGGACGCTTCCATCGTCTTTTCCGCACTCCTGTTCAGCCTGCGCAGCGTGGAAATGTATCTCCGGGCCAAGCGGGTCATGGCCTTAAAGGTGGCCGCATAAGTTCCGGTTGCCGCGGGGGGCGGGGTTTGCTACCCCCGCGCGCATGACCCGTACCCCCGCTAGCGAAGCCGACTTATCTCCTTCAGCCGTGCAAGCACGGCGGCGCCGGACCTTCGCCATCATCTCCCATCCTGACGCCGGCAAGACCACCCTGACCGAGCATCTCTTGCTGTTGGGCGGGGCGATCCATGCCGCCGGCCGGGTCAAGGCGCGTGGCGAGGCGCGGCGCGCCAAATCCGACTGGATGAAGATCGAGCAGGAACGCGGCATCTCGGTCACTTCGGCGGTGATGACTTTCGAATACCAGGACGCGGTGTTCAATCTGCTGGACACGCCGGGCCATGAAGACTTTTCCGAAGACACCTATCGTACCCTGACGGCGGCGGATTCCGCGGTGATGGTGATCGACGCCGCCAAGGGCATCGAGGCCCAGACCCGCAAGCTGTTCGAGGTCTGCCGGCTGCGCGACATCCCGATCATGACCTTTGTCAACAAGATGGACCGCGAAGCCCGCGATCCCTTCGAGCTGCTGGACGAGATTTCCGACCAGCTGCAGATCGAGACCGCGCCCATGATGTGGCCTTGCGGCATGGGTCTCAATTTCCGCGGCATCCAGGACCTGTCCACCGGCAGCTTCATCGCTTTCAATGAAGCGGCGCCCAGTGAAGAGGAAGCAGCCAAGCTGGAAGAGGACGTGACCTTGGCGCGCGAGGGGTTGCCCAAATTCGATCTCGCCACCTATCGCGAAGGCCATCTGTCGCCGGTCTATTTCGGCTCGGCGCTGAAGAATTTCGGCGTGGCGGAACTGCTGGATTCCCTGGCCAAGAACGCGCCCAGCCCGCGCGCCCAGGCCGCTGTCGGCCGCGCCGCCCAGCCAGGCGACAAGGAAGTCACCGGCTTTGTCTTCAAGGTGCAGGCCAATATGGACCCCAACCACCGTGACCGGGTGGCGTTTCTTCGCCTGGCCTCGGGCGAATTCAGGCGCAACATGAAGCTGAAACAGTCGGGCACCGGCAAGACCATCGGGGTGCACAACCCGATCCTGTTCTTTGCCTCCGAACGCGAGACAGTGGACGAAGCCTGGCCCGGCGACATTATCGGCATTCCCAATCACGGCACCTTGCGGGTGGGCGACACTTTGTCGGAATCGGGCAGCGTGATTTTCACCGGCATTCCCAATTTTGCCCCGGAAATATTGCGCCGGGTGCGGCTGTCGGATCCGATGAAGCAGAAGCATCTGGCGCGCGCGCTGGAAAGCCTGGCGGAAGAGGGCGTCACCCAGGTGTTCAAGCCGGCGATCGGCAGCCAGTGGATCGTGGGCGTGGTCGGCGCGCTGCAGCTGGACGTGCTCAAGTCGCGGCTGGTGGCCGAATACGACCTGGACGCCGATCTGGAAACCTCGCCCTACGACAGCGCCCGCTGGCTGCAGGGCTCCGATGCCGAGATCGAGAAATTTGCCGCGGCCAATCGCGGCGGCATGGCGACCGACCGCGATGGTGCGCCGGTATTCCTGGCCAAAAGCGCCTGGGAAATCGGTTATGTCGCGGAACGCTTTCCCAATGTGAAGCTGCTCAAGACCAGAGAGCGGCACGAAGTGCACGCCGAGTCCTGAAATTCAGGCCGCAGCCTGGCCTGACGGCGCGACCTTATGGCCGCGCGTTCGTCGCTGAATTTGGTCTACCAGACCAAATTCCTCATGCGCTGGCGCGCATGAGCTGCTCCTCACCCCGCCAGCCGCGCAGCACACGCGTGGCCTCGCTGGTGGGCACATTGTCGAAGGCGTCCAGCACGGCAAAGGCATGGGCACGGTCGCGCCCCGGCCGGGTCAGCAGCGCCAGCGCCGAAAAAGTGGGGCGGTCGAGGCTGGCGCCCTTGCAGGCCACCGCCAGCGCTGCGCCGGTTTCATCATCCAGAATCTGCGTCGCCATCTTTGTGTCGACGCCCAGCTTTTGCGCCAGCGCGGGAACCAGATCGCCGCCCTGGCGCGCGGTTTCGACCAGTCCCTGGGTGGTGGATTCGCGGGGCAGCACGCGGGCCGCAAGTTCCGGGTTGGAATAGAGCTGCACGCGCAGGCGCGCCCGGGTGGCGGCGTCCACATCATGGGCGGCCTTGGCCAGCAGGGCCTCACAGGCGCCGCGCATGCTTTCGGGATAGTCGGCCGGCCAGCTGGTGAGAAGTTCCGCCACTTCTTCCGCCAGCGCGGCGCGCAGGGCCGGGCCCTGGTCGGCGAGCTGCAGAAGATGGGAGAGTTTTTGCGGAGCGGCCATGTGTGTCCCTTGACACGGGCCATGCTGGCGCAAACCGCTTAACGTTTCGTTGGTGCTAAAAGGCTGCGCAATCGGGCGCGGGACCTTAACGGATTGTAAATCCGGCGGGCATGGCGGTTTAACCCGAATTCATTCTTCTTTTCTTGAAACACCCGGTCCGGCTTTTAAATTTTGATCTGTCTTTCAACACTCTGAGGAGAGACAGACATGCGTATCACGACTTCCCTTATTCTTGCCGGCGCGACCGTGATCGGGCTTGCCGGCCTGGCGCCCACCATCGCGCGCGAGCTCGACAGCCACAGCGTGACCGTGCGGCTTCCCGATGGCGGCGTGGAAACCATCACCTATACCGGCAAGGTCGCGCCCAGGGTCCACTTCCAGGCGCGGCCGGTTTTTGGCCCGGTGGACAGTCCTTTCGTGGCTTTCACCCCGATGGGCTTTCCTTCTTTCGGGGCGCTGGACCGCATCTCCGCCGAGATGGACCGGCAGATGGATGTCATGCTGCGCCAGGCCCAGATGATGGCGGCCATGCCGCAGGATCAGGCGCTGTATAACGCGACCATGAAAGGCCTGCCGCAAGGTTCCACCAGCTTCTCCATGGTGTCAGAAACCACCAGCAACGGCGTCTGCACCCACGTGACCCGGATCACGCAAGGTGCGGGAGATGCCAAGCCCCAGATGGTGTCGCAGACCTCCGGCAACTGCGGTGAAGGTGCGCATAGTGCGGCGCCTTCCGCCGATCCGGACATCAAGCAGATCGACTACCACATGCCGGCGGCCCATCCGGTCCGCAGCGCGCTCTGAGAAATGACGCAGGCGGCGGTCGCCGCCGCCTGCAATTTCAGCTGCCGATGACGGCCCAACTGTCCGGATAATAGCCGTTGAAGGGCGAGCGCGACGACACCGTGTAGGCGCCCATCGCATCGAACAGGATAAAGTCGCCATTGGCGATGCTGTCAGGCAACAGCAGCGGGCGCGGCAGCTTGTCGGCTGAATCGCAGGTCGGACCAAAGGCGCGGAAAGGCCTGGTCTGCCCGCTCAATGTCTTGGCCTTGCCCTTGCCATCCAGGGTGATGGCGGTCGGCGGATAGTCTTCGTCAAAGCTGGTAAAGCGCTGCTCGTCGAAGCTGCCGTAAATGCCGTCGTTGAGATAAAGCCGGTCGCCGCGGCGCAACACCACCTGGGTCACCAGCGAAATGCCGGAGGCGCACAAGGCGCGGCCCGGTTCGCACATCACTTTCAGATCGGGACGGGAGAGCGAATTCAGCGCCTCCTTGATCATGTCGAAATACCAATGATAGGGCGGCGGTTCCTGCCCGGAATAGGCGGCAGGAAAGCCGCCGCCGATATCAAGCGCCGCGATATCGACGCCGGACAGGTTGATGGTGCGCTGGGCGATCTCGATCGCCTGGGCATAGGAAAAAGGCGACAGGCATTGCGAGCCGACATGGAAGGTCAGGCAAGGCTGCGCCCCCGCCACCCGTACCCGCTTCAACAGCTTGGCGGCTTCTTCCGGAAGGCAGCCATATTTGCTGGACATTTCCAGCAGCGCGCCGCCCAGCTGGGCCACCAGCCGCACAAAAACGCGGACATTCTTGGATTTGCCGGTTTCGGCCAGAAGCTTTTCCAGCTCCGCATCGCTGTCGACCACGAAATCGGTGACGCCATGCTTTTCGAACGCCGCCTTGGCCTGGCCGGGCAGCCGCACCGGCGCCATGAAATGGCAGATCGCATCGGGAAACAGGTTCTTGACGATCTCGATCTCGCCCAGGCTGGCGGTATCGAAATGGCGGATGCCGGCATTCCACAGATTGGTGACCGCTATCGGGTGGGGATTGGCTTTCAGTGCGTACAGCACATCGCCGGGAAAACCGTCGAGGAACTGGCGCGCGGCGGCCGCGAATTTGTCGGGATGAACCAGATAAAGCGGCTCCGACGGCTTCAGGCTTTCGATCGCCTTCAGCGCGGTGGCAAAGCGCGGCAGTGATTCCAGTCGGGCCGGTGCATTCATGGATCGCCTTTTGCGGCTTTGCGGGGGCGGGCGCAAGAAAAAAGGGCGCCTCCATGGGAGGCGCCCAATGACAGTTCCGTGGCAGTGAAGCTCGGCGCTGGCCGAAGCAGCCTCCAAAAACTACTGCGCCGGCGGTGGCGGCGGCGCATCGCCCATCGAGCCGGGACCCATGGGGCCAGGGCCGCGATGGCTCACGGGACCGCCCATGCCCGGATGCGGATGGTCCATCATGCCCATCATCATGTGCATGCTCCCGGCCATGTGGCGCATCGCGGCGCGCCCGAATTCCTGCTTCTGCTGCGACGACAAGGAATCATAGAAGGCGGTGAGTGTGGGCTTTTCCGCATCGATATCGGCCAGGCGCTTTTTCAGCATGGTCTCTTCCAGGTTGAGCCGGTCGACCACGCTGGGGCGCTCGCCGGGCTTGTGCGATTCGCGCGTGTTGCAGTCGGCTTCGTTGCGCTTGGCGATATCCAGGCTCGCCTGCTTCCAGCGGTCGAACAGCGGCTGCTGATTGGCGGTGAGAGACAGCTTGGCTTCCAGGAAGGCCATCTCGCCTACCTTGCCGGCATACATGTCCTTGCAGAATTGGGCGCGGTGTTCGGCGCCGTCGGCCATCATGTCCGTCGGGCCGCCTTCGGGCCCGGGCGCGGCCGTGACATCGGTGGGCTGAGGGTCTTGCCCGGCCACGGCAAGCATCATGGGTTTTCTGACACTCTGCTCGGCATGGGCATTGGTGGCAATCAGGGCCGCGGTCGCCGCGCCGCACAGCGCCAGAGAGGCGATCATGGGCAGAAGAGCCTTGCGCATGGGAAATCCCTTTTTTTCAAATCGGAGGCGAAAACGGGCAGAGCCTAGCGATCCCTACGGCCCGGCAGCACTGAATAAGGCGTAACCTAGATGAACCGGCGATGAATGGGGCGGAGCGGCCGTCTAGCGTCACGGCAAAATCCAATGTTTCCGCCATAAATCGCGGCATCCCTTAACCGGATGATTAGTCTGGACTGTCCAGGCTGCCCTGCCATTGGAGGGTCAGGGCATGTTCGTCATAGGTACAAGCTGGCGCAAAAAGCTTCTGGGCACTGCGGTCGTGTATCTGATCTTTCTGGCGCTTGGGCTGGTCTATGCTTCACGCATTTTCCATGAACCGGATATTCTGAATGACGCGCTGATCACCGGTGCGGTTGTTGTCTTGCCCTTGATCGTGTGGGGAAAGTACAAGATCAAGACCGATCCGGATTTCGCCGCGCGAGCAGCGCAGCGCAAGAACAATCCTCAACAGCAGGCGAAGGCTGCCGGCGCCAGCGCGCCCTTGTACATAATTTTATTCCACCTTCTTTTTCTCGCGCTGGTGCTGGCGTTTAAATATGTGCTGGATCATGTGGCCGCGGCTGCCTTGACCCGAAAAGCAGAGATTGTTCTTGCTACGATGGCTGCAACGGCGCTGGCGAGCGCGGCGATGTTGTCTCTCGTGGGTTACAACGATCGGCGGCGCAAGGCGCAGACGGTAGCGCAGCCCTAGCGCGAGGCGCGAAGCTCGCGGATGGTCTTTTTGCCGTCGGTCGAGGGTTGGTAGACGTTGGCCATCTCGGTCAGCGCCCGGTTGAACATCTCGATGGTGAAATGATCGGGCACTTCCCAGGCATCGAAGCCGACCCGGTGCTGATAATTCACCTGGTCGTACAGGAAATCGCCAACCGCACGGATCTCGCCGGTGAAGCCCAGGCGGGTGCGCAGCATCCGCGCCCAGGAAAAGGCGCGGCCGTCCCGGAATTTGGGAAACTCCAGGGCGATCAGGGAGAAGTGGTTGACGTCCTGGCCCAGCATTTCCGGATTCTCGCTTGCCTGCAGCTGGATGCCGACCGGTGTATTGCGTGTCAGCAGGACCTCGCGCTCCTTCTTGAAACGCGCCAGCGACACGATCACCGCGCCGTCGGGCAGGGGCGCGTCATCGGCGACGCGCGCATAGGCATCCTCGGCGTAAGCGCCGCTCTTGATCAGTTTTGTCACGCCGCGGCCTTTTCCTGATAGGCGGCGGCCTTGAACTTCTCCATGCCGATGCGGCGATAGGTGTCCAGGAAGCGTTCGCCGTTCTTGCGCTCGGCAATATAGACATTCACCACGCGCTCGACCGCGTCGGCAATCTCATGCTCGCCGAAGCCGGGGCCCATGATGGTGCCGATGGAGGCGTCTTCCGCGCCCGAACCGCCCAGCACCAGCTGATAAAATTCCACGCCCTTCTTGTCGACGCCCAGGATGCCGATATGGCCGGCATGATGGTGGCCGCAGGCATTGATGCAGCCGGAAATCTTGATCTTGAGCTCGCCGATCTCGTGCTGACGGTCCAGGTCCTCGAATTTTTTCGCGATCTTCTGGGCGATCGGGATGGAGCGCGCATTGGCGAGGTCGCAATAGTCCAGGCCCGGGCAGGCGATGATGTCGGTGATCAGCCCGGCATTGGGCGCGGCGAAATCCAGTTCCTTCAGCTTAGCATAGATTGCCGGCAGGTCCTTCTTGCGCACATGCGGCAAGACCAGATTCTGCTCATGGGTGACGCGCACTTCGCCGACGCTGAATTCGTCCATCAGGTCGGCAATCACTTCCATCTGTTCGGAGGTGGCGTCGCCCGGCACCTGGCCCGGCGTCTTCAAGGTGATGGTGGCGATGGCATAACCGGGCGCCTTGTGCCTGTGTACATTGGTCTTCACCCAGTTGGCAAAATCCGCGCCGGCTTCGGGAATGGTGTCCGGCAGGCCGGTTTCGAATTTGGGCGGGGCGAAATAGGCGGTGATGCGTTCGAGCTCTTCCTGCGGCAGCTGCAGGGTGCCCATGCGCTTCAATTCATCGAACTCGCGCGCCACGCGCCGGCGCATTTCCTCCGGGCCGATGGCGTTGATCAGGATCTTGATGCGCTGCTTGTGAATGTTGTCGCGGCGGCTGTCCTGGTTGTAGACGCGCAGCACCGCTTCCAGATAGGCGAGAATGTCTTCGCGCTCGACGAACTCGCTCATCACATGGGCGATATAGGGCGTGCGGCCCATGCCGCCGCCCGCCATCACCTTGTAGCCGACGCGGCCGGCTTCGTTCTTCACCACCTGCACCGCCATGTCGTGATACTGCAGCGCGGCGCGGTCGTGTTCGCAGGCGCCGACCGCAATCTTGAACTTGCGCGCCAGGAAGACGAATTCCGGATGCAGGCTCGACCATTGGCGGATGATCTCGGCCAGCGGGCGCGGGTCTTCGATTTCTTCGTCGGTGGCGCCGGCGAACTGATCGGCGGTGACATTGCGCACGCAATTGCCCGACGTCTGAATGCAGTGCATCTCCACATCCGCCAGCTCGCGCAGGATCGCCGGGACATCCACCAGCCGGATCCAGTTCAGCTGCAGATTGGTGCGGGTGGTGAAATGGCCGAAATTCTTGTCATAGGTGCGCGCGATATGGGCCAGCTTGCGCATCTGCCTGGATGACAGGGTGCCGTAAGGCACCGCAATGCGCAGCATGTAGGCATGCAGCTGCAGATAGAGCCCGTTCATCAGGCGCAGCGGCTTGAACTGGTCTTCGGTCAGCTCGCCCGACAGACGCCGCGCCACCTGGCCGGCGAACTGTTCCACCCGCTCGGCGACGAATTGCGCGTCGAATTCGTCATAGCGGTACATGTTGGGGGCGACCGGTTTGACGAGGGTATTAAGCATGGAACTGGCCCGCCTGCTTGCCGGTATGGGGGTGCACGGTGGGGCCGGCGGCGCGGATGATCTCGCGCTCCTTCACCGGCCGGATCTTGCCGCCTTCTTCGCGCACTTCGAACAGATAGGGGGCCACGAACTCATTGCGCGCCAGCTCCGCATTGGCGGCCGCCAGTGCCGCATCGGCGCTGGTCTGGTCGGGATAGACGTCGCCGTCGGCCAGCGACAGGGCCCAGCCGCTGCCCTTGCGGTACAGAACATCGCCGTCGCGCAGGCGATTGGCGGTCAGCATCTGAAGGCCGTGATTTTGGTGTGCCATGGAGCGGGAAAAACCACGCCCGGGCGACGAAATCAAGACTTCAACACGTCGCAGCTGTAGTTTTTCAGGAACAACACTTTTAATTTGTATTATTGCCGGGCGGGAAGCAGGCATAGTCGGGCAAAAAGGGGATTCGTGAGCACCGCGTCCAAACCGCTGACGCTACCGGAACTGGGTGCCGTGGTAGCCGGCAATGCCCTGGAATTCTACGATTTCCTCACTTTCAGCTTCTTTGCCATCCAGATTGGTTCGTCCTTTTTTCCGGGCAAGGACACAACCACCAGCCTGCTCTTCACCCTGGCGACTTTCGGCGTCGGTTTCGCCACCCGGCCGCTGGGCGGGATGATGATCGGCACCCTGGGCGACACCTGGGGCCGCAAGCCTGCCATGCTGTTTTCCTTTGGCCTGATGGGCGTCTCGGTGGTGGGGCTGGCGCTGACACCGCCCTTTGCCATCATCGGCTGGTATGCGCCGCTCTGCGCGGTGCTGTTCCGGCTGTTGCAGGGTTTCGCGCTGGGCGGCGAAGTGGGACCGGCGACTGCTTTTCTTTTGGAAAGCGCGCCCACTCACCGGCGGGGATTTTATGTCTCGCTGCAAAATACCACCCAGTATGTCGCCACCCTGTGCGCGGGCCTTGTCGGTTTCGTGCTGGCGAGTTTGTTGTCGCCTGCGGCACTGAACCAATGGGGCTGGCGCGTCGCCTTGCTGCTGGGCGCCGCGGTGGTGCCATTCGCACTCAAGATTCGCGCCCGATTGCCGGAAACCTTGCATGAGACGCGCTCCCGGCCGGGCAGGCATCGCGGCCCAATGGGTGGGTTGCTGTGGACCGCGCTTCTGGGGATGGCGATGCTGGCGAGCGCCACGGTCGGCACCTACACCATGAACTATATGACGACTTTCGCCAGCCATACCCTGGGCTTTTCGTCCTCCTGGGCATTTGCCGCCACGGTCGTGGCAGGCAGCAGCGCCGCGGTTGGGGCGTTGCTAGGTGGACTGGCGGGCGACCTTTTTGGGCGCAAGCCGGTGATGATCGGGGCCAGCCTGTTCCTGCTGGTTTCGGTGGTGCCCTGTTTTTACGCCATGGCCAGCTTTCGCACCGGCGCGGCATTGCTGGCGGGAACGGCGGCGATGGCGGTCGGGGTTGGGGCCCTGGCGGCCGGCGCGGTCATCAGCCTGACCGAGAGCATGCCGGCGTCGCTGCGCGCCGGCGGGCTTGGCATCGTCTACGCGCTTTCGATTTCCGCCTTTGGAGGCACGGCCCAGTTCATCGTCACCTGGTTGATCGAGGTGACAGGCTCGCCGTTGGCGCCTGCCTGGTACATGACCGCGGCGGTGGTGCTGGGCCTGATGGGGATGGTTGCGATGCCCGAGAGCGCGCCTAGGAGCGCAGGACGCTCTCGTGCCAGCGCCTGAGCAGTGCCCATTCCAGCAATGACAGGGCGGCGAAAATCGCCACGCCCAGAACCGCCAGCAATCCAAGCGCCGCGAATGTGGTGGCGATTTCCAGCCGGTTGCTGGATTCGGTGATCCGCCAGGCCAGTCCGCTCGCGGTGCCGGAACCCGCGGCAAACTCCGCCGTGACCTCGCCGATCAGGGCAATGACACCGCCGGTCTTCATGCCGCTGAGGAGATAAGGCAGCGCCGACGGCAATTGCACCTTCCACAATCGCTGCCAGCGCGAAGCGCCGTAAAGCCGCGCCAGATCCAGCAGATTGAAGTCGACCGACTTCAGCCCCAGCATGGTGCTGGTCAAAACAGGGAAGAAGGCGATCAATCCCGCCAGCAGCGCCAGCGCCAGATTGATGCGTTCGAAACCGATCCAGATCAGGATCAGCGGCGCGATCGCCACCACCGGTGTCACCTGCAGGATCACGGCATAGGGATAGAGCGAACGCTCGATCAGCCGGCTCTGGCTGAACAGGATGGCCAGGGCCAGCGCTGCCGCCACCGCGCCGGCAAAGCCTGCAATGGTGATCAGGAAGGTCGCCGCCAGTGCCGCCACGAGAGAAGTAAAATTGTTCACGAAGGCCGTCACGATCGCCGACGGCGCGGGCAGCACATAAGGCGGCACCTGCCAGTGCGCCACGGCCCATTGCCAGGCGCCGAGCACAAGCGCGGCGACCGTGAACGGCAGGCCGATGTCCAGGATCCTTTTCATGTGGCCATCGCGCCGTTCAGCGCGTCGCTGATGGCGCGCTGTGCCTCGATGGTCGCGGGTGACAGGCGGCTGTCGCGGGCGGGCGGCAAGGCGATGTCGGCTGCGATGCGGCCGGGGCGCGGCGTCATCACCAGCACGCGCTGCGACAGATAACTGCTCTCGCTGACGCTGTGCGTGACGAACAGGACTGTCAGCCCGTCTTCTCGCCACAACCTCAGCAGATCGTCACCCAGGGCATTGCGGGTGATCTCATCCAGCGCCGCGAATGGTTCGTCCAGCAGAAGCAGCTGGGGACGCGCCGCCAGCGCCCGCGCGATGGAGACGCGCATCTTCATGCCACCCGACAATTCGCGGGGGTAGGCACGCTCGAAACCTTTCAATCCCACTCGCGCCAGGGCGTTCGCCGCGCGCGACCGCGCCTCGTCGCGCGGCACCTGCTTGAGATCCAGCGGCAGGCGCGCATTGGTCAGGGCGTCGGCCCAGGGCATCAGGGTCGGCTCCTGAAAGACGAAACCGATTTCCGGCCTGCCGCCCGGATAATCGACATGGCCCGCATCGGGCGCCAGCAAGCCTGCCGCGATCCTGAGCGCCGTGGATTTGCCACAGCCGCTGGGCCCCAGCAGCGAGACGAACTCCTTCTCTGCGACCGTGAAGGAAAGATCGTGCAGCGCCTCGACGCCCCCCTCCCTTCGAACGGAGTCAAAACGCTTGGCGACCCCCCTCAGCCCGATCATTGAAACTTCTGCAGGGTATTGCGCACAAAGCTGAGGTCGTAAGCCTTTTTATAGTCCAGACCCTTGGGATAAAGGCCCTCCGACGACATGGTGTCGTAGAACAGCTTCCAATTCACATCGGTCATGCTGCCCAGGCCGAAGGCCTTGCCATCGCCGCTGATCACCATCTCGTAACGCTTCATCTTGTCCAGCGCCTGGGCCAGGATCGCGTCCGTCATGTCGGGATTGTCGCGCTTGATCAGCGCATTGCCCTTGGCCGGATTGGCCAGATAATTCAGCCAGCCGTCGCGGGTGGCATTGACGAAGAGTTGAACCGTCCTGCGGTCGGTGTCGATCCATTTCTGCGGCACCAGAACCATATTGGCATAGCCGGGATAACCGTAATCGGCGAGCAGAAAGACCTTGGGTGTGAAATGCGCCTGTTGCTGGATGGTGAAAGGCTCGCTGGTGAGATAGCCCTCCTGGATCGCGTTGGGATCGACGATGAAGGGCGCCAGGTTGTAGGTGTAGCGCCGGATCTGGCTGTCGCTGAAACCGAATTTGGCGCGCAGCCAGGGCCAGAAGGCGGTCAGGGTGGCGGCGGAAATCAGCACCGGCTTGCCCTTCATGTCGGCCAGCGAATTGATGTCGCGGCGCGGATGGGTGATCAGCACCTGCGGATCCTTCTGGAAGATCGCCATCACCGCGCGGATCGGAATATTCGCCTTGACCAGATTGAGGGGAATGAAGGCGTTGGAGCCGATGCCGAAATCCGCCGCTCCGCCGGCCAGGAGCTGCGGCACATTCACGTCGGGGCCGCCCTGGATGATCTTCACGTCCAGGCCGCGCTTGGCATAAAGCCCTTCGGCCAGCGCCTGGTAGAAGCCGCCATGCTCGGCTTGCGCCTTCCAGTCGGTGACAAAGCGGATGCTGGTTGCGGCCTTTGCGGGCAAGGCAAGCGCGGAGGCGGCAGCAACGATAAAAGCGCGACGGCGGATCATCTGCGCCTTATACATGATTTGATTGTCTTGGGTCAGCGACCCTCGCCGCGCGGCGGAGGTGGCGGCGCGTTGTCGTCGTCATCGTCATTGCCGAACAGCCAGCCCAGCAAGCCGCCGCGATGCCGCCGTTGGGGCTGTTGTTGCTGTTGTTCTTCCGGCGGCAGGTTGGGCGGGCGGCCCAGCGCTTCGTCGTCGCCCGCATCCCAGGTGGCGCCCGATGCCATCAGCTGCTGGTCCTCCGGCGGCGGCTGCACCGACTTGTCCAGCGGCCTGATGGGCTTGCCCTGCTCGGCCGCCAGCATGGTGTCGCGCCAGATATAGGCGGGCAGGGTGCCGCCGGTGATGCCGCGGGTGGGCGAGGAATCGTCATTGCCGACCCAGGCGGCGGCGACATAGTCGGTGGTGAAGCCGACAAACCAGGCGTCGTGGCTGTCCTGAGTAGTGCCGGTCTTGCCGGCCGCTTCGCGTCCATGCAGCGAGGCATAGCCGCCGGTGCCGTGCGTGATCACGCCATAGAGCATGGCGGTGAGGTCGCGGTCGACGCCGGCATCGATCACGCGCTGCGGCTGCGGCGCGCCGCGCACATAGACGGGCTTGCCGCTGATATCGACCTCGGTGACCATATAGGGATAGACGCGATAGCCGCCATTGGCGAAAGCCGCATAAGCAGCTGTCAACTCGATCGGCGTAACTTCATTGGTGCCCAAGGCGAGCGAGGCATTGGCCTCCAGCGGGGAAGTGATGCCCACCCGCTTGGCGGCGTCCACCACTTTGCGCACGCCCACTTCCTGCTCCAGATTGACGGTGATGGTGTTGACGCTGTGGGCCAGCGCGTCGGCCAAGGTCAGGGTGCCGTAGCTCTCGCCGCCGAAATTGGTGGGCTTGTAGCCATTGATGTCCACCGCCACGTCATCGCGGGTATCCCAAGGGCTGATGCCGGACTCCAGCGCGGTCAGATAGACAAAGGGCTTGAAGGCGGAGCCGGGCTGGCGATGGGCCTGGGTGGCGCGGTTGAACACCGAATCGCGGTAGTCCACGCCGCCGATCATCGCGCTGACCGCGCCATCCAGCTTCATCACCACCACCGCGGCTTCGCTGACACGATCCTTGCGCGCATATTTGTTGATGGTGCGCAGCGCCGCCAGCCGGGCGGCTTCCTGCACTTTCGGCTCAAGCGTGGTGTGCACCACCATGTCGGCGTTCGGCGCCACGCCGTTGATGGTGGCGAGCTTGGTGGCTTCGTCCGCGGCCGCGTCCAGATAATAATTGCGCGCGTCCGTCGAGGCGCGATCGATGATCTCTGCGGGATGGGCACGTGCTTCGTCGGCCTGGGCCTCGGTAATGACGCCATCATCGACCATGGAATCCAGCACCAGGCTGGCGCGTTGCTGGGCGCGCAGAAGATCGCGCCGCGGCGAGAAGACCGAGGGTGCCCGCGTCAGGGTTGCCAGCATCGCCGCCTGGGCCAGGGTCAGATCGCGGGCGCTGGTGCCGAAATAGACCCTTGCCGCGCCATCCACGCCATAGGCGCCCGAACCCAGATAGATGCGGTTGAGATAGAGCTGCAGGATCTGCTGCTTGCTGAGCGATTTCTCGAGCCCCGCAGCGTCCACCAGCTCGGTCAGCTTGCGCGACATGGTGCGCTGCTGGTTGGTGTAGACGATCTTGGCGGTCTGCTGGCTGATGGTGGAACCGCCCGCCACCCATTTGCGCGCGCGCAGATCCAGCAGGAAGGCGCGCGCCAGGCCCAGGGGGTCGATGCCGTTATGGGAATAGAAGCGCCGGTCTTCCATGGCGATGAAGGCGGCCGGCAGATATTTTGGCATCTGGTCCAGCGCCAGTCGCTCGCCGACGATCGCGCCGCGATGGCCGACATCGTTGCCGTCCGCATCCAGGAAGGTGAAAGCCAGCGGCCGGTTGACGGCATAGAGATCGATGCTCGGATCAAGCCTGGGCGCGAACAGGCCCAGCACCAGCGGCGTAAGGTAGAGCAGCGCCAAGGGCACCGCGATCACCGCCATGGCGATGGCGAAATAGGGCACATAGCCTTCCGCCGCCCGGACCAGCCTGCGCCAGTCGTCGCCGTCATCTCTGGGATTTTGCGGGGCGGACATCGGCGGGATTGCTGACCCAAATTTGCGGCGGATTCAAGGTGCGGCGCCGCATGTGACATGGCAATGTCAGCCCATGTGGGAAGGTATGACCCTGATTCCGGGCCGTGATTGCGGTGGTTGCACGGTCTGCTGCACCTGGCCCACGATTAACAAGCCGGAAATCCAGAAATTGTCCGGTTCGACCTGCCGTCATTGCATGGGCGGGGGCTGCGCCATTTACGAAACCCGCTTTCCGGTCTGCCGCAGCTATTACTGCGCCTGGCGGACGGTGGACATTTTCGACGACAGCTGGCGGCCGGATCGTTCAGGCGTGATGCCTTATGTGGAGACCGAAGGGATCTCCGAGGACTTCGATCTGTCCACCGGCATCGGGCTGATGCTGGTGGGCCATCCCCTCAAGATCGTGCGCCAGAAATGGTTCCAGGATTTCATCGTCACTGGGGTGATGAACTCGGTGCCGCTGTTTCTGTCCCTGCCGGGCCCGCGCGGGTATCAGGCAGCCACGGCCTCGCTCAACACCGATGAGATGCTGGAGGCGATACGGCGCGGCGCCGTGAAGGACGCGCTGGAAGCCGTGGTGAAGCTGCTGCGGGCTTACGATTTCCAGCCGGCCAAGATTACCTATGCGGGCAATGACGTCAGCAGCCCGGAAAATTAGAAGCCCGCGCCTTTTCAGGCGCGGGCTTCACTTGACGCTTGGGGCCCTTCCGGGGAGGGGCATGACCAGAGGGCCTTACGCCCCAAGACCTGTTCGGCTTGTTTCTCTCCCGGGTGACGGGCGAGGAAACATGCCGTCCATGAGGCGTACATTAGGCACCCCAAACTGAACCGGGTCTGGATGCCATGTTCATTCGGGGTTCATGTGCTAAGACGTACAAAAAGCCCATGCGCGCCCGTATTTTACCCGCGATTTTGCTGGGCCTGATGGCCCTGTTGGCGGTGGTCCCGATCGGGGCCGCCGAAGCGCAGTATGCCGAGCGCGAACAGGTTCAATATTATGGCCCGCCCCCCGCTTACGGGCCGCCGGCCAATGGCGTGCAGCCGCTCGATCATCTTCTGCCCGGCATCCGCCGCGCCCATCCCGGCAACTTCTATGATGCCGAAGGTCCTACCTATGGACCGGAGGGCGATCCGCATTATCACCTGAAATGGATGACGCCCGATGGACGCGTCATCTGGTACGACACCGATGCCCGCAATGGTCGCGTGCTGCGCTCCTCGCCCGGCCGCGACAGTTTCGATTCCCATCAGGGGCCCCCGCCGCCGGGTCCCGCTCCGCAAGGTTATGGGCGGCGTTTTGCGCCGGGCGATTTCGCGCCCGGTTATTCCTATGGCCCGCGTTTTGCTCCCCGCTTCTCCGGGCCGCCGCCATTCGGCGGTGGCCGCATGGGCGGCGGCGGGCGCTGGCGGCATTGAGAGGACACCATGCGCATTCTGCTAGTCGAAGACGATAAAGACCTGCAGCGGCTTCTCAGGAAGGCGCTGGCCGATGCCGGTTATGTGGTGGATACGGCTTTTGATGGCGAGGAAGGCCATTTCCTGGGGGACACCGAGCCCTATGACGCGGTGGTCCTGGACCTGGGCCTGCCCAAGATGGACGGCGTCGCCGTGCTGGAGAAATGGCGCGCCGCGGGCCGCACCATGCCGGTGCTGATCCTGACGGCCCGCGACCGCTGGAGCGACAAGGTGGCCGGTTTCGATGCAGGCGCCGACGACTATCTGGCCAAGCCCTTCTATACCGAAGAACTCCTGGCCCGGCTTCGCGCGCTGCTGCGCCGCGCCGCCGGCCTTGCCACCGCCGATATCGAGATCGGCAAGCTTCGCATCGACACCCGCGCCAGCCGGGTGACCTTTGACGGCAACCCGGTCAAGCTCACCAGCCAGGAATACCGTCTTCTGTCCTACCTCGCCCATCATCGCGGCAAGGTGGTGTCGCGCACCGAATTGGTGGAACATCTGTACGATCAGGACTTCGACCGTGATTCCAACACGATCGAGGTTTTCATCGGGCGCCTGCGCAAGAAACTGGACGCAGGCCTGATCCAGACGGTGCGCGGGCTTGGCTATTCGCTTGAAGATCCGAAGGTTGGCGGCACGGCGGCCGAGGCTTAAGTCTCTTTCGTCGCGCCTGATCGCGGCGGCGGCGATCTGGACCCTGCTGGGGCTGCTTTTGGGCGGTGCCGTCCTGTCCAATGCGTTCCGCATGGCGGCGCAGAACAATTTCGACAATGCGCTGCAGGCCGACATGGACGGGCTGATCGCCGCGGCCGAACCCGATCCCAATGGCGGGGTGATGCTGGCCGAGCGCTTTCCCAACCAGAAATTCTACCGTGTCTATTCGGGGCTCTACTATCAGATCAAGCAGGGCAACGGCTCGGGCCAGATCTCGCGCTCGCTGTTCGACAAGGAAATCAATCCGTACGACCAGACCAAAAAAGGCCAGCTGACCTGGGGCAGCGCGGTGGGGCCGGAAAACCAGCGCCTGCGCGTGGTGTCGCGCAAGGTCGATCTCACGCCGGACAACAATCCCGACGACAGCTACACCTTCATGGTCGCCGGCGACATGGCGGATGTCGATCGCCAGACTTCGGAATTCAACACCACCCTGTTCTGGTCGTTCCTGCTTCTGGGGCTGGGGCTGATCGGCGCCATACTGGTACAGGTGAAGATCGGTCTTCTGCCGCTCCGGCAAGTGAGCGAGGCGCTGGGGCGCATTCGCGACGGCAAGGCGCGGCGGCTGGACGGCCGCTTTCCCACCGAGATCGCACCGCTCGCCGGCGAGCTCAATTCCCTGATCCAGCATAGCGAGGAAGTGGTGGGCCGCGCCCGCACGCATGTTTCCAACCTGGCGCATTTTCTCAAGACGCCGCTGTCGGTCCTGGCCGCCGAAGCCGAGGCGCATGAAAAGGATCCGGGCGCGGCTCCGCTGGCCGAAATGGTCAAGCGCCAGGTCTTCTCCATGCGCCGCCAGGTCGATCACTATCTGTCGCGCGCACGCGCGGCGGGCTCGCTGGATGTGCTGGGCAATCGTACCCAGGTTGCCGCCGTGCTGGACGACCTTTCCCGCGTCATCGCGCGCATCCATGCGGCGCGCGGCATCGCCATTGATGCGGAGTGTCCCGATGAATTCTATTTTCGCGGCGAGCGTCAGGACCTGGAAGAGATGCTGGGCAATCTGATCGACAATGCCTGCAAATGGGCCCGCTCCAGGGTCCGGGTCCGCTGTGAGAAGGTGGGGGGGCGGCTGATCCTGACGATAGAGGATGACGGACCCGGCCTCTCCGCCGAACAGCGTTCCCAGGTGGGGGAACGGGGGGAGCGGCTGGACGAAAGCGTGCCCGGCTCCGGGCTGGGGCTGGCCATCGTCCGGGATATTTCCAAGCTTTATGGCGGTTTTTTTGCCCTGGATGAAAGTTCCCTGGGCGGGCTGTTGGCCCGGTTGGATCTGCCCGCGATCCATTAAAAAATGACAATGGAAACAGGCCGTTAAGGATGTGACGCCTAATGTAGTCGCCCGCAGCGAGGGAGGCTGCGCCGACAGATGTTGCGTGACGGCGGACATGTTGCCTGAAGACAAGACAGGCTTGCTGAAGACGTTTCTCGGTGGTCTGCCCGGACCGGCGGCGGGGCGGCTTGCGCTCGCGGTTGAGACTGACCGCCTGATGGACGGGCAGGCGCTGCCGCATGAAGCCATTCTGGAAGGCCTGCGTCCGGTCTTGCGTCGCGAACAGAATGACCGCCGGCCCACGCCGCTGCGCCTGTTCTGCCGGCCGTTCCAGGATTTGCTCACCAGCCAGCCGCGCAGGACCAAGCAGAAGGCTGTCATTGCGCGCAGCACTCTGGTGCCGGCGTGGAATTGGGTTGCGCGGACCCTGGTCCTCGACGAGGCGCAGGCTTACGTCACTGATATCAAGGCGCTTGTTGTTCGTGAGCGGCTTGACGATGCGGTCGCGCGCGCCGCGCGCTTCTGGCCGATCGCGGCAAACGCCGTCCGCAACGCGCTGGCCACCGAGGCCGGACGCCAAGCCGCGCAGAAAAGCCTGGGTGATGCCTTTGCGGTGGAAGACGCGGCCGAGATGGCGTTGCTGCTCGACGCCGGCCAAATCATGGAACAGCTCAGCATGCTCTTGCCCGCGCCTGTCGCGGTTTTCAACGAGCAGCTGGTGTGGGAAGTGCGTGAAATCTACAACCGGCTGGTCCAGGCCCATCCCGATGCCGCGCCCTATATCGCGGTGATTACCATGAACCGGTTGGCCAAGCCGTGGGAGGCGCTGCGCCTGCCCCTGCTGGTGACCCGCCACACCGACGAAATCCTGATCTCCAAGACCGACATGGGGCTGGTGGGCGAGATCCTGTTCGCGCGCATGGAACAGTTGAAGGAATCCATCCAGGTCACACGCCACCCGCTGTTCAGCGCCGAGAAGCTGATGGAAGAGGTCAAGGCTTTCGCCGATCTGTCCAGCCACATCACCAAGGAGATCGAGCTGAAGCGCCAGGGCGAATGGGGCAAGCGTCTTCTGGCCGAACGGGTCGAGATCGGCAAGGTGATGGAGAGCTTCATGGACCGCGCGCCGCGCGAGGTCAGCGCCGCGCTGCCCATGCACAAGGCCACCGGCGCCGATTTCAGCAAGCCGATTGCCGCGGAAAAGAAGGAGATGGCGCTGCGCTATGCGCGCCTGGTGTCGGGCAGCCGCAATTTCGCGGCCGCCGCCTCTTTCGCCGCCAAGCAGCGCGCCACCTATGACGATCTGGGCGCCATGCTCAAGCGCTACAACGAAGATGTGGTGAAGGCGCTGAAGACCGAGCCGCAAAACCAGGTCGTGCTGGCCCAGTACGAGCTTTGCACCGAGCTGACCGCGCTTCTGTTCAGCGAGGAAGAAGCCGAACTGTTGCGCCGGCGCGGGCGCGCCGCACAGTCTGCTGCAGCTTGAATTCGGCCAGAGGCGCGCCCGCATATTGAATATGCGGCTCCGCCGCGGGGGCGCGCGGCGCAGTCCGCCGCAGCCTAGGCCATAGCGTTTCAATTCGTTCCTGAACGCCGCATGAACAGTGCCGTCATCGGCCGTCAAATTACCTTTATCTTAGCTTTGACATTGAACTGGGACGGGCGTCTCTTACCTACATCGCCGGAAGGGCGAAAATGGAGACGTTATCGATGTTGCGCACACCGCTTATTGCCGCCTTGACGGTCGCCCTTTTGGGCGGAACCGCGCTGGCGCAACCGGCGAATTCGCCGCCGGCCAGTTTGTCCAATAGTGCACGCAGCGCGCCGGACTATGACGACGACGCTTCTCCGTCCGCTCCGCCTCGCGGCTACGCGGATGGCCCGCAGCAAGGTTCCGCACCATCCGCGCAACAGGCGCAGGCCGACCGCGACATGTTCTGCCGCCGCGATGCGGCGGCGCGCACCGGCTACACCACGCCGGAACAGGCGGCGAGCCATGAACAGACCACCGGCACCGTCGGTGGCACCCTGGGCGGCGCGGCGCTGGGCGCGATCCTGGGCGCCGCAGCCGGCAATGCCGGTCTGGGCGCGGCGGCCGGCGCAGGCGCGGGCCTGATTGCGGGTACCGCGGTCGGCGCCGACAATGCCCGCCATGCGGCCAACGACGTGCGGGCGGCCTACTCCGATGCCTATTATGCCTGCATGCATGAAGATCCCGGCCAGCAGGCCGTCGGCTACGGTCCGCCTCCCCCGCCTCCGGCTTACGGTTATGCCTATCCGCCGCCGCCGCCTCCGCCCTATTATTACGGCTACGGTCCTTATCCCTATTATCCGTACTATTACGGGCCGAGTGTCAGTTTCGGCTTTGGTTTCGGCGGGCATGGTGGCTGGCACCGCGGCTGGCATCACTGACGGGTTTCGAGCTTTGATTGCAACGGCCGGGGCTGTATGGTCCCGGCCGTTTCTTTTTTGGACAATCATGCCGCAATCCAGGCCCAATCCCGCCAAGCTCAATGCCTTGCAACTGCGCACCCTGACCCTGTTGCAGGCGATCGCGAAAATTCCCGGTGCTTCCAGCGCCACGCCCGAGGGCGACACCGCCATCACCCAGTTCCCGCACGCCCATGGTGATCATTTCCATCTGGGCGACGCGACCGTGCGCGCCAGTGATGCCACCGGGCTGGAAAATGAAAATGTCTGGAACGCCCTTGCCCGCAAAGGCCTGGTCAAATGCGAATGGCCGCATGCCATTGCGCTGACGCCGGATGGCGTGGCCTATGATACCGGCATTGCCGACCAGATCCTGCACATGCACAGCCACCACTAGTGTCGTTGATTTCGAAGTTCGCCATATGATGGATATCGGGCTCTGCGCGAACTTCGAAATCAGAAACGACACCGGATTCAATGAATCTCTGGCGTCCTTCGATTCCGAAAGTCGCCAGGAGCCTGATATAATGACCATGCGACTTTCGGAATCGGGACGCTAGATGAACGCCAAGAAGAAACGCCGCCTCGCCTTTGTTGCCGCCCTGCTGGCGGCGAGCGCGGTGCTGGCCGGCGTGATCGTCTATGGCCTGGGCCAGAACACCATGTATTTCCGCAGTCCTTCCGATGTGGCGGACAAACAGGTTGGTGAGGGTGTGGCTTTCCGGCTGGGCGGGCTGGTGGAAAAAGGCAGCGTGCGTCACGGCGCCGGCGCCGATGTGCGTTTCCGCGTCACCGACGGCAAGAACACTGTCTCCGCCGATTATAATGGCGTGCTGCCGGCTCTGTTCCGCGAGGGCCAGGGCGTGGTCGCCACCGGCGCGATGAATGAGAGCGGCACTTTTGTCGCCTCCGAAGTGCTGGCCAAGCACGATGAGAAATACATGCCGCCGGAAGTGGTGGCCGCGCTCAAGAAGAGCGGCCACTGGCAGGAAGGCCAACAGCAGTGACGGGTGAGCTTGGCCAGCTTGCCTTGTGTTTCGCGCTGGCGCTGGCGCTGGTGATGGGTGCAGCCGGCCTGATGGGCACGCGGGCCAACGATCTGGCGGCGCGCCGCATCGCATCGGGTTCGGCCATGGGCCTGCTGGTGTTCGTGGCGCTGGCATTCGGCACGCTGACCTATGCCTTCATTACCTCGGACTTTTCCATCATCGATGTGGCCAACAACAGCCATACCCTCAAACCGCTGATCTACAAGATCAGCGGCGTGTGGGGGAATCACGAAGGTTCCATGCTGTTGTGGGTGCTGGTGCTGGCGGTCTATTCCGCGCTGGTGGCCGGCCTTCAGCGGGGAGGCGAGCGGCTGACCAGCGGCGCTTTGGGCATTCAGGGCCTGTTGGCGGCGGCTTTCATCCTTTTCATCATCTTCACCTCCAATCCGTTCCTGCGTCTGGATCCGGCGCCCTTCGAAGGTGCGGGCCTGAACCCGCTGCTGCAGGACCCCGGCCTGGCGATGCATCCGCCCATGCTCTATGCCGGCTATGTCGGCCTGTCGGCGTCCTTCTCTTACGCCGCAGCGGCGTTGCTGGTGGGCGAAGACGGCTGGGCGCGCGCGGCCCGGCCTTTCATGCTGATCGCCTGGATCGCGCTGACCTGCGGCATCGCGCTGGGATCCTGGTGGGCTTATTACGAACTGGGCTGGGGCGGTTTCTGGTTCTGGGACCCGGTCGAAAACGCCTCGCTGATGCCCTGGCTGATCGCGACCGCCTTGCTGCACTCCGCGCTGGCCACGGAAAAAAGCGGGGCCTTCCGCACCTGGACGCTTCTGCTGGCCATCGCCGGCTTCTCCATGTCGCTGATCGGCACCTTTCTGGTGCGTTCCGGTGTGTTGTCGTCGGTTCATGCTTTCGCCAGCGATCCCACCCGCGGGTTCTTCATCATGGTGCTGATCGCACTCGCCATCGGCGGCGCCCTGGCACTGTTTGCCTGGCGCGCGCCGACCTTGCAGGGCGGCGCGGCCTTCGAGCCGCAGAGCCGCGAGACCATGCTGCTGCTCAACAATGTCTTCCTGGTGGCGGCCTGTGCCTGCGTTTTTGTCGGCACGCTGTATCCGCTGGCGCTGGACGCCATCAATGGCACCAAGATTTCGGTGGGCCCGCCCTATTTCGCCCTGACCTTCGCGCCGATTTTCTTTGCGCTGCTGCTGCTGGTGCCGCTGGGTCCGCAGCTCAACTGGAAGCGCGGTGACCTGAAGGCCGCCTGGCGTTCGCTTTATCCTGCCCTGGGTCTGGCGGGGATCGCGGCACTTTCGGTGCTGGCGCTGGTCAGTCCGCGCAGCATCGCCGCGATCGGCGCTTTCGCCGTGGCCGGCTGGTTGATCGGCGCCAGCATCATCGATATCCGCAAGCGCAAGGGCGCGCGCGCTTCCGCCTTTGCCGCCGCACTGGCCCATGCGGGCCTGGGCATTTCGCTGATGGGCGTCGCGGGCACCACCCTGTGGCGCAGCGAGGCGATCACCGTATTGGCGCCCAGCCAGACCATGACGGTGGGTCCCTACACCTTGCGCTTTGACGGCGTGACGCGGGAGCGCGGGCCCAATTACATCGCCGACCGGGGCCATATCGTCATCATGGATGGGGACAAGGCCGGCGCGACCTTGCTGCCCGAGCATCGCTTCTATCCGGCCGAGGGCCAGGACATGAACGACACCGCCATCCACACCACCGGGTATCGCGATCTGTATCTGGCCCTGGGGGACGATCGTGGCGGCGGCCGCTTTGCGCTTCGCGCCTATGTCTCGCCGCTGGCGCCGTTCATCTGGCTTGGTGGCCTGGTGATGGCCTTTGGCGGCATTCTCAGCCTTTGGGGTCGTTTGCGCGTGAAGGAAATCGAGCCCAAGCCCGCTGCGCCCGCCATGGCGCAGGCCGCGGAATGAAAGCCGCCGTCACCGCACTTCTGCTGATCATGGTGGCCCCGACAGTGCCCATCGCGCCGGCTGTCGCGGCGCCGGTGGCCGATAGCTTTTCCAATCCCGCCATGGAAGCGCGCGCCCGCAATCTGCAGCGCCAGCTGCGCTGCCTGGTCTGCCAGGGCGAGAGCATCGACGAATCCGGCTCGCCTTTCGCTGCCGACGTGCGCCATCTGGTGCGCCAGCAGATTGCTGATGGCAAAAGCGACCAGCAGATCGAGGATTTTCTGGTGGCCCGCTATGGCGACTTCATCCTGATGAAGCCGCCGCTGCAGTCCAACACCTGGCTGTTGTGGCTGGCGCCGTTCCTGGTGCTGGCAACCGGTGGAACCGTGGCCTGGGTCACGGTCAAAAAGGCTTCCCGTCGAAGCGCTTAGAAGATTACGCCATTGTAATCTCAAAGATAGCTTCTGGCCATGTTAGGCTAGTACATCAGCGACGGCCGGACCTGACACGCCGTCTCCAAGGAGCCCCCATGCAAGACCATCCCCACAAGTCCGGGCCGGACGCCGGCCTTTTCTCCCGTCTCCCCAAGCCTTCCCTGCGCCAGCGGCGCCTGCTCGCCATGGGCACGGCCGCCAGCATCGTGGTGATCGGCCTTGGCGCCTTTGCGCTCTTGCCGCCGGTCAAGGCGATCCGGACTGCGGGCGAACCCACCATGGTGGCCGCCAACGAGGCCGACAGCGCGCGCGCGCCGCGCATGCTGGAAAACAGCGCGCCCTTCAGCTTCGCCGACCTGGTGGAGCGTGTGAGCCCCGCGGTGGTGACCATCACCAGCGAGACCACCACCACCGACAGCGACATGGACAGCGACAATATCCCCGCGCCGTTCCGTGACCTGTTCAACCAGTTCAACAATGGCCAGAAGCCCCAGCCGCATCGCGCGCTGTCGGCCGGCTCCGGCTTTATCATCGACAAGACCGGCTATCTCGTCACCAACAATCACGTGGTCGACGCCAGCAAGAAGATCACCGTCAAGCTGCCGGACGGCAGGAGCTTCACCGCCAAGCTGATCGGCACTGACCCCGCCACCGACATCGCCCTGCTCAAGATCAACAGCGACAAGCCGCTGCCCACGGTCGAGTTCGGCGACGACAAGAAGCTGCGCGTGGGAGACTGGGTCGTGGCGGTGGGCAATCCTTTCGGCCTGTCCAACTCGGTGACCGCGGGCATCGTCTCGTCGCTGGGGCGCAATATCGAATCCAGCCAGCAGTACACCAACTTCATCCAGATCGACGCCCCCATCAACCGCGGCAATTCCGGCGGCCCGACCTTTGATCTGCGCGGTCAGGTGGTCGGCATGAATTCGATGATCTTCTCGCCTTCCGGCGGCAGCGTCGGCATCGGCTTCGCCATTCCCGCCAGCCTGATCCATGACGTGGTGGCGCAGCTCAAGGCGCACGGCCATGTCACGCGCGGCTATCTGGGCGTGAACATCCAGAGCGTCACGCCGGACATCGCCTCCTCGCTGGGCATCAAGGACAGCAAGGGCGCCATGGTGGCCGAAGTCGTGCCCAACGGGCCGGCCGCCAAGGCCGGCTTCGAACAGGGCGACATCGTCACCGCGATCGACGGCCAGGCGATCGACGATGCCACCGACCTGACCCGCAAGGTTGCCAATGTGCCGGCCGGCCAGAGCGCGACCTTTACCGTGTCGCGCCAGGGCAAGCCCATGCAGGTGAAGGTCACCATCGGCACGCGTCCCGATCAGGTGCAGCTGGCGTCCAACGAGGGCGGCAAGGAAGGGATGATGTCGCCTTCCAGCGCCAATGCGGCGGGCCTGGGCCTGTCGTCGCTGACGCCGGAAGCCAAGAAGAACTTCAATATCGCCGATACGGTCGTCTCCGGTGCCGTGGTCACCAAGGTCGATCCCGACAGCGATGCCGCCGACAAGGGCATGCAGCCCGGCGACGTGGTGCTCAGGGTGGGCAACCGTGTCGTGCGCAGCCCGGCCGACTTCCAGGCCGGGGTGGCGGAAGCCAAGAAGATCGGCAGGAGCAGCGTGCTGCTGCTGGTCGCGCATAGTCAGGGCGGCACCGGCTTCGTTGCCATCGATATCGACAAGACATGATGCATCCGGGCGCGGGCCTTTCGGTGGCGCTTTGGAAAGGCCCGCGCCCCTTATTTTTCAAACCGCTTTTGGGTGGGAGTATCCATGCGAATTCTCGTAGTCGAAGACGATCTGGAAGCGCAGCGTTATCTGGTGCAGGGCCTCAAGGAATCCGGCCATGTGGTGGATGAGGCGGCCGATGGCGAGACCGGCCTGAATCTGGCGCTGTCCAGGCCCTATGATGTGGCGGTCATCGACCGCATGTTGCCCAAGCTGGATGGCCTGACCGTGGTGGCGGAGATGCGCGAGCACGGCAATTCCACCCCGGTGCTGTTTCTTTCCGCTTTGTCGGAAGTGGACGACAGGGTGAAGGGCCTGAAGGCCGGTGGCGACGACTATCTCACCAAGCCCTATGCCTTTGTCGAGCTTCTGGCCCGCATCGATGCGCTGATGCGCCGGCGCATGCCCGCGGGCGTCAAGACCAGGCTGGATGTGGGCGATCTGGAGCTGGATCTTCTGACCCGCGCCGCCAAGCGCAGCGGTACCGATATCGAGCTCCAGCCGCGCGAGTTCCGCCTGCTGGAATATCTGATGCGCCATGCGGGCCAGGTGGTGACCCGCACCATGCTGCTCGAAAGCGTGTGGGAATATCACTTCGACCCCCAGACAAACGTGATCGATGTGCACATCTCGCGCCTTCGCGCCAAGATCGACAAGGGATTTGAGGCGCCGCTGCTGCACACCGTGCGCGGGGCGGGCTACATGATCCGTGCGCACTAAGCCAAGCCTTCTACAGACCCAGGCTTTCCGGATCGTTCTTGTCTATGTGCTGCTGTTCGCCTTTTCGGTGACGGCGCTGCTGTTCTTCACCTACTGGAACACGCGCCGCACGCTGGACGCCCAGACCGACCAGATCATCCAGGCCGACATCATCGGCCTCAACGAGCAGTATCAGCATTTCGGCCTGCCGGGCCTGGTGGAGACGGTGCGTTCGCGGTCCCTTCATCAAGGCCAGGCGCTTTATCTCCTGGTCGACGGGCTTCATCATGTGGTGGCCGGCAATCTCGAATTCTGGCCCGAGATTGCCCAGGCCGCGCCCGGCAGCATGGTCGAATTCGACTATGACCGCCCCATCAACGGCAAGCTCGAAACCCGGCGGGCACGCGGGCGGGTCTTTCCGTTGGCAGCGGATTTCATGCTTCTGGTCGCGCAGGACGTGCACGACCGCTATCTGACCGAACGCATGTTCACCACCACCTTGCCCTGGACGGTGCTCTTGATCCTGGTCCTGGGCACGACGGGCGGGGCGCTGCTCAGTCGCAACATGTTGAGAAGGCTCGACACCATCAACCGCACCAGCGGCGAGATCATGAAAGGCGACCTGACCCGTCGGGTGCCGGTCAACGGGTCGGGTGATGAGTTCGATGTCCTGGCCGAAAATCTCAACCGCATGCTGGATCGCATCGAGCGGCTGATGAAGGGCTTGCGCGAGGTTACCGATTCGGTGGCGCACGACCTGCGCACGCCGCTCAATCGCCTGCGCAACCGGCTGGAGGAATCGGTGGCACGGCTCAATGCCAGCGGCGCGCAGGCCGGCGAGATCGAGCGTGCCATCGCCGAGACCGATCAGCTGATCGGCACGTTCAACGCCCTGCTTTTGATCGCGGAGACCGATGCCGGCACCACCCGTGCCGCCATGGCGCCGCTGGAGCTGGGCGCGGTGGCGGCCGATGTGGTCGAGCTGTATGAACCGCTGGCCGACGAGAAAAAAGTATCGCTGGCCCTGGTGCCGGGCGCAGCCGTGGCGATCGAGGGCAACCGCAGCCTGATTGCCCAGGCGCTGGCCAATCTGGTGGACAATGCCATCAAATACACACCCACGGGCGGGAAGGTGCGCATCCGCACCGCCGTGACACCGGACAATGTGGAGCTTTCGGTGACCGATAGCGGCCCCGGGATTCCGCTGGCCGACCGGCCACGGGTGACGGAGCGGTTTGTGCGCCTGGAAGCCAGCCGCAATTCGCCTGGCACCGGGCTCGGCCTTTCGCTGGTCGCGGCCGTGGCCCATTTCCACAATGCCGAGCTGGTGCTGGAAGACAATGTACCGACCGGGCTCAAGGCTGTACTGCGTTTCCCCAAGAATGCGATCCGCGCGGTACCGGGCGCGCCGCTCAAGAGCGCCGCGGAATAAGACGAGCGTCGCGAGCATGAGCCGGCCGCGCCGCTTCCAAGGCCGTGACAACCCGGTAAACTGGCGGCATGCCGCGATTGCACACGCCGCCCAAGCCTTTTGATCCCGACCGCGTCGCCCGCGTGAAAGCGGGTCTGGCCGAGCAGGGCTTTGCGAGCGAGGAGCCGCTGCTGGACGCGGTGTTCGGCAACAGTCCGTTTCTGGGCCGGCTGGCCCAGCGCGAACTCGGCGCCCTGGGAGAATATTTTTCCGCGGGGCCACAGACCGTGGTGAACGCCGCGGTGCTCCTGGCGCATGCGGTGTCTCGTGCCGCAAGTGAGAGCCAGGCGATGCGGGAGCTGCGCACCGCCAAGCGGCGGGCGGCACTCGCGATTGCCATGGCCGATATCGCGGGCATCTGGAACGTGGAAAAGGTTACCGGCGAGCTGACGCGCTTTGCCGATGCCTGTGTGCAGGGCGCGTTGCACTTTCTGCTCGCCGCGGAAGCTGCACGCAATGGGCAGGCACAGGTTGCGGAATCAGACTGCGGCCTTACCGTGCTGGCGATGGGCAAATATGGCGCCCGTGAGCTGAACTATTCCAGCGATATCGACCTGGTGGTGTTTTACGACGCTGACAAGTTTCCGTTCGTCAAGCGCGGCGATCCGCGCGGGGCGGCGGTCGATATCGTGCGCGGGCTGGTGAAGCTTTTGTCGGAAACCACCGGCGACGGCTATGTCTTCCGTGTCGATCTCAGGCTTCGGCCCGATGCCGGCGCCACCCAGGCCGCCATCTCCACCGCGGCGGCGCTGGATTATTACGAAGCCATGGGCCAGAACTGGGAACGCGCCGCCATGATCAAGGCGCGGCCCTGCGCGGGCGATCCGCAGACGGGGGCTCAGTTTCTGGAAGGCATGCGGCCCTTTATCTGGCGGCGCTATCTGGATTTCGCCGCGATCGAAGACATCCAGTCGATCAAGCGCCAGATCCACGCCCATGTCGGCCATGGCGAGATCACCGTCAGCGGCCACAATATCAAGCTGGGGCGGGGCGGCATCCGCGAGATCGAGTTTTTCGCCCAGACACAGCAGCTGATTCTGGGCGGCCGGCATCCCGGCCTGCGCGCGCCGGGTACAGAGGCCGCGCTGGACGCGCTGGTGGCGGATGGCCGGGTCGAGCACTCTGTCGGCGACGACCTCAAGCGGGACTATCGCTACCTGCGGCGCCTGGAACACCGGCTGCAGATGATCGAGGATCAGCAGACCCATTCCCTGCCACACAGCAAGGACGGCATCGCCCATATTGCCTGTTTCATGGGCTATGAGCGGCCAGAGGATTTTCGTGCCGAACTCATCCAGGTGCTGGAAAATGTGCAAGGCCACTATGCCCGGCTGTTCGAAAGCGAGCCCGATCTGACATCAGCCAAGGGCAATCTGGTTTTCACCGGCGTGGAGGAAGATCCCGAGACCCTGAAGACCCTTGGCGCGATGGGCTTTGGCGATCCGGCGCATGTATCGGCCGCCATTCGCGGCTGGCATCATGGGCGCATCCGCGCCATGCGTTCGCAGCGGGCGCGCGAGCTTTTGACCAAGCTGGTTCCTGCGATCCTGAAAGCCCTGGCCAGCGCGGCCGATCCGGACGTGGCCTTCACCCAGTTCGATCGCTTTCTTTCCAGTCTGCCGTCGGGGGTGCAGCTGTTCTCGCTTTTTCTGGCGCGGCCGCAATTCCTGGAGCTGCTGGCAAAGATCGTGGGCGCGACACCCAGGCTGGCCACCTATCTGGCGCGCAATCCGGCGGTGCTGGATGCGCTGCTGGATGCGGAATTCCTCACCCGCTTGCCGTCACGTGCCGAACTGGACGGAAGTTTCGCCCGCCTGGTCACCGGCAGCTATGAAGACATGCTGGATGCCGCCCGCCGCTTTGCCCGCGAGGCGATCTTTCGGGTGGGCGTGCAGATTGTGGAAGGCACGGCAAAAGCCGCACAGGCGGGTCCGGCGCTGGCCGATATTGCCGAATGCGTGATCGCCGGCTTGTTGCCCAAGGTCGAAGCCGAACTGGCCGCCAGCGCCGGACGGATCGCGGGTGCGGGCTTTGTCGTGGTGGCGATGGGCAAGCTTGGCGGGCGCGAAATGACTGCCAGCTCCGATCTCGATCTGGTCTTTGTCTATGATGTGCCGCTGGGAATAGAGGCTTCGGACGGTCCGAGGCCCTTGTCGCCGTCACTTTATTTCGCGCGCCTGGCGCAGCGGCTGATTGCGGCCCTGACCACGCCCACGGCGGCGGGCACTTTGTACGAAGTGGACATGCGGCTTCGCCCCACCGGCAACAAGGGGCCGGTAGCCGTATCCTTGAAGAGCTTCACCGATTATCACGCCACCGAAAGCTGGACCTGGGAACATATGGCGCTGACCCGGGCGCGGCTGGTGGCGGGGCCGCAGGCGCTTCGCGTGCGGGTGGAGAGCGAGATTCGCCGCCGCCTCACCCAGGCCCGCGAAGCATCCGCCATCGTCGGCGATGCGCGCGACATGCGGTTGCGCATGGCCGAAACCTTTCCCGGCAGGAATGCCTGGGATCTGAAATATGCGGCCGGCGGGCTGGTGGATATCGAGTTCATCGCCCAGACCTTGCAGCTGGTGCACGGACCCGCGCGCCCGGAGATTTTGGATACGAATACCATTGCGGCGCTGGAGAAACTGCGCGTGGCGGGCTTTCTTTCCAGCGCCGACGCCGATGTGCTGATCGCGGCAGCCGGGCTTGAGCATGCCCTGACCCAGGTGCTGCGGATCGCTCTGGACGAGACACCCGATATCGAGGAGGCGACGCCCGGCCTGAAGGCGCTTCTGACCCGCGCCGCGGAGGCCGCCAGCTTCGCCGAGGCGCAGACGAAGCTCGCAACACTGCAAGCCCAGGTGCGGGAAATCTTCAATCGCCTGCTGTCCTAGCGCTTGTCTTTTGCATCGTGAGTTCGTCGGCCGTGCTCACGTACGCAGGGTACGCTCCGCGCGGCCTCCTGCTCACGCCGCAAAATCCTGCGCGCTATTTGTTCGGTAGCCCGACGAATTTTTCGGGCGGAAAGACCAGATGCACGGTTCGGCTTGCCGGTGAGGTGCTTCCACTGACCGCGACCAGATCGCTGCGTCCGGCAAGCTTCACATGGAAATGACTTCGCGCGCCCAGGAAGGTGGCGTCCGTGATTTCCCCGGCCACGCCGCCATCGGCAAAACGCACATGCTCCGGCCGGATTGCCAGCAGGATGTGCTGATCGACCGTGATGCCGGGTGCCAGATTGGAGCGCGGGAAGACGACAATGCCCAGGATGCCGGCATTCACGGTCACCTCCGTCTCGTCGATCTGGCGCACCGTGGCATGGAAGAAGTTCATCTCGCCGATGAAATCGGCGACCGCGCGGCAGTTGGGCCGTTCATAAAGATCGCGCGGCGTTGCGATCTGCAGGATGCGGCCTGTTTCCATCACCGCGACCCGGTCCGACAGCGACAGCGCTTCTTCCTGGTCATGGGTTACCAAAAGGAAAGTGATCCCGACCTGGCGCTGAATGGCGCGCAGTTCCACCTGCATGGCTTCGCGCAAGCGCTTGTCCAGCGCCCCCAGCGGTTCGTCCAGCAGAAGCAGTTTGGGCTGGCGCACCAGGGCGCGGGCCAAGGCCACGCGCTGGCGCTGGCCGCCGGATAGCTCGTCCGCCCTGCGCGCCCCCAGCCCTTCCAGCCGCACGGTTGCCAGCATGGCATCGACCTTGGCGCGCAAGGCATCGTTGGGCAGCTTCAGCTTGCGCAATCCATAGGCGATATTGTCGAACACATTCAGGTGCGGAAAAATCGCATAGGACTGGAACACCATGTTGGTGGGCCGCTGATGCGGCGGCACCGCATTCATCACTTCGCCATCGATGGCGATGGTGCCACTGTCGGGTGTCTCAAAACCCGCAATCATGCGCAGCAAGGTGGTCTTGCCGCAGCCGGACGGACCCAGCAGCGCAAAGAATTCGCCGCGTGCCACCTCCAGCTCGACATCGTCGACCACGGTGAGGGCGCCAAAGGATTTGCGCACCCGCGAAAGCGCAAGGAAACTCATGCGCCCACCATCGGCTTTCGGGCACCCAGGTTGCGCACATATTCGGCCAGGATCACCAGCGCCACCGATGCAGCCAGGATAATGGCGCCCAGCGCCAGCACCATGGGCAGCCGTTCGGGAAAGCGCAATTGGCCCCAGATATAGACCGGCAAGGTCGCCTCGGTGCCCGAGAGAAAGTAGGCCAGCAGGAATTCGTCGAAAGAGGTGATGAAGGTCAGAAGCAGGCTGGCGACAACGCCGGGCAGCATCAGCGGGAACGTCACGCGCCAGAAGGTCATCCATTCGTCCTCGCCCAGATCGGCGCTGGCTTCCTCCAGATTGCGGTCAAAGCCTTCGAAGCGCGCCATCAGCACGGTCAGGGAAAATGGCACGCAGATCAGAAGATGTCCCAGCGCCACCGCCACCAGCGACAGGGGAAGGCCGGCACTGTCCAGCAACAGCAGCAGCGACAGGCCGAGCACGATGTCCGGGATGAAAAGCGGTAAGGATACAAAGCCCAACGCCGCCCCCGACCCCCGCAGTCGATAGCGGGTGACAGCGCGCGCTGTGGTCAGGCCCAGGATGGTGGAGAAGATCGAGGTGACCAGCCCCACTTTCAGGCTGTTGGCCAGCGCGTGCTGCATCGCGCCGTCCTGGGCCAGTGCTGCGTACCAGCGGGTAGTGAAGCCAGATAGCGGAAAGGCGATGAATTCGGAATTGTTGAAGGAAAAGATCGGCAGCACCAGCACCGGCACATAAAGAAAGGCCAGATAGGCCAGGGCGTAGGACAGGAGCGCGCTTTTTTTATGCGCTTCGCTATTTGAGCGCGGGCTTTTCATTTTGCCGACCTCACCGCGGCACGCGCTGCGATCACGAAGAGGCCGGCGATGGCTGCAACCAGTGCCATCGAGATCAAGGACAAGGCCGCGCCCAAAGGCCAGTTGCCTACGCCGTTGAACTGAACCTCGATCAGGTTGGCGATCATGGTGCCCTGCGTACCGCCCACCAGTGCGGGGGTGACATAATCGCCGGTGGTGGGCACAAAGATCAGCACCGCGGCGCCGATCACGCCGGGCAGCGATAGGGGCAGAGTGACGCGCAGGAAACGCCTAAGCCGCCCGTCTCCCAGGTCGCTGGCGGCTTCCAGCAGCGAACGGTCGATTTTTTCCAGGCTGACATAGATGGGCAGGATGGCGAAGGCCGCCCAGGCATGGGCCAGGGTCACCACCACTGCGAAAGGATTGTAGAGCAGAAATCCCAGAGGGTGTCCGATCAGATGAAGCCGCGCCAGGCCGGAATTGATCAAGCCGTCAAAACCCAGAATGATTTTCCAGGCGAAGACGCGCAGCAAATAGGATGTCCAGAACGGAATGGTCAGCGCCACCAGCCAGAAAAATTTTCGCCGCGCATGAAAGGCGACGAAATATGCCATGGGATAGGCCAGGCCCACCGTCACCGCGGTCACCAACGCCGCGATCGCCACCGATCGCAGGAAGAGGGCGCGATAGCTTGGCTGGCCCAGGACCGCGCCATACTGGGCCAGGGTCCAGGTCGCGCCGGGGCCCTGCTGGGTCTTCAGGCTGGTCAGGGTCATCAACAGCAACGGCGCGACCAGGAGCAGGCCCATCACTGCCAGGGTCGGGCCGAGCAGGGCATAGCCTTCGCCTGAGTTTCGTCCGCCGCCTGCCACGCCCACTCCCGTGAAAGAGGGCGATTGTTGGGAAATCGCGGCGCCCCATGCAACTCAAAGCTAAGGAATTGCTGCTTGAATCCGCTCCGGCGATGGGTCATAACCCGCCGTCTTGGAGTGCGGGCGTAGCTCAGGGGTAGAGCATAACCTTGCCAAGGTTAGGGTCGGGCGTTCGATTCGCCTCGCCCGCTCCAAGTTTTTCAATAAAACCAAATGTTTAGGACGTTGCCGGGGCCCCGCCCGGTCAATGTTTCAGCGCTTTCAGCCGATGGCGGTGGGCGGCCTGTTTGGCGCGGTTCCCGCAGAGCGCCATGCTGCACCAGCGCCGGGCATGGCCGCGCGTATGGTCGGCGAACAGCAGGGTGCAGGCGGGACCTTCGCAGGCCTTCACCAGCGAGAAATCCTGCGTGGAAACCAACTCGGCCAGCGCGGCGCCGACCGGAAGCAAAAGCGATTCCAGCTCGTTCCAGCGGCGCATGGACCGGAGCGCAAATGGCTTTTCTTCTCCCGCTTGAAACACGATCCGGTTGAAGAGCTGGTCGCGTTCCAGAAGCTGGTTGAGCGGCTCCAGCTCCGCAAGCGCCGCCCTCGTCAGGGCGCGGCCCTTATGGCGCCGCACGAAATCGCGGAACCATTCACGCAGCGCGCGCGCCTGGCTGGCGATCTGGTCGAGCTCGCCGGGACGCGCCCGCGCGCGCATGTCACGTAACACGTCCTCCGGCACCAGCCCGGCCTGGGCCAGCCAGCGCAAATAGCCCTCGCCATCGCCGATCCAGTCGACCGGAACATCGACCGGCGTGGCGATGGAATTCAGGAAATCCAGTCCGGGCGCGTCGCCGATAAAAATTGCGGGCAGATCCGTCATAAATCTCACGTAACCTTTAAAATCGGAGTTGACAAGTTACATCTGTCGCTAGTAACCTTTAAATCAGATGTTTAACGGTTACTGAAAGAAGAGTGATTGGGATGGCTGCGAATGTGAGCGTCGTGTTTGTCCATGGTGCCTGGGCAGACGGATCCAGCTGGTCAAAGATCATCGCGCCCCTGGCCGCCGACGGCATCGCCACCACCGCCGCGCCCCTGCCGCTTACCTCATTTCAGGATGACGTGACCGCGCTGGAGCGTGCCCTGGAGCGGCTGGCCGGTCCCGTCCTCTTGGTCGGCCATGCCTATGCCGGCGCGGTGATCGCGGCGGCACGCAGCGAAAAGGTCAGGGCTCTGGTCTATGTCGCAGCCCTCGCCCCTGACGAAGGCGAAACCGTGCTGGATGTTTTCACCCGCACCGCGCCACATCCGCTGGCGCCCAAGGTCGAGCCCGACAGCCACGGCCTGATCTATCTGCCCGATCAGGCTTTCGCGCAGGCCTTTGCACAGAATGCCAGTGCGGCGGAGCTGGCGGTGCTGAAAGCCGTCCAGCGGCCGATATCGCCGGCCTGTATCACCGTGCCGGTGCCGCGCCCGCTGTGGAAGGACCGTCCGTCATGGTTCCTGGTGGCCGAACAGGACCGGATGATCGCCGGCGACAACCAGCGCTTCATGGCCGAGCGCATGAAAGCGCGCGTCCGCGCTCATCCCGTCGATCACGCGCCCCTCGTCACCGCGCCCGGCACCGTGCTGAGCGTGGTGCTTGAAGCGATTGCAGCCGCATCCCGAAACTGATCCAGCCTCGAAAGGAAGAATGCCATGACAACCATCCGCTACCGCAATGTCGATGTCGACGGTTTCCAGATTTTCTATCGCGAGGCGGGCTCGCCACAGGCGCCTGTGCTTCTGTTGCTGCACGGCTTTCCCAGCGCCGGCCATATGTTCCGCGACCTGATTCCGCTGCTTGCCGATCGTTTCCGTGTGATTGCGCCCGATCTTCCAGGGTTCGGAAATTCCGACAGGCCGGCGCGTGGCCTGACCTTCGACCGGATCGCCGACATCATCGACCGTTTCACCGAGGTGGTGGGTCTGGATCGTTATGCCATCTATGTCTTCGACTATGGCGCGCCGACCGGCTTTCGCCTGGCGCTCAAACATCCGGAGCGGATCAGCGCCATCATCTCCCAGAACGGCAATGCCTATGTGGAAGGCCTGAGCGAAGGCTGGAATCCGATCCAGGCCTACTGGAAAGATCCCTCGCCCGCCAATCGCGAGGCGCTGCGTGCCTTTCTGAAGCCCGAATCCATAGCCTGGCAGTACACCCACGGCGTTGCCGACCCCGCGCTGGTTTCGCCGGACGGCCATTCGCTGGACAATTTCTACATGGCGCGGCCGGGCGCCGAAGAGCTGCAGCTCGACCTGTTCGGCGACTACAAAAGCAATGTCGCGCTCTATCCGGCGTTCCAGGCTTATTTTCGTGCCCACAAGCCGCCCTTCCTGGCCATCTGGGGCAAGAACGATCCGTTCTTCCTGCCGCCCGGAGCGGAAGCCTTCAAGCGTGACATTCCGGATGCGACCGTGCGCTTTCTCGATACCGGGCATTTCGCGCTGGAAACCCACGCGGCGGAAATCGCGGATGCCATTCGCGATTTTCTGTCCTGACGGCACACTATTGATCCGGCGCGAAATGTTGGTCTTGCTTCCGGCCGATATTGAGACTTGCGGAACTCGTGTCCTGCAACGCAATCTGATAAGACCGGTTTATTCCGCTTGGGGGGCGGAGTGCGTTGCGCGTGAGAAAACTCGAGACGCTGTCATGGTCGGAGCTGGTCACCCGGGCCAAGCAGGCGGAAGGGGCGGCCGCCCGGTCGAAGGATGCCTGGGCCAAGGCGGAATGGCTTCAGATCGCGCGCTGTTATCGCGAAATGGCCGATCAGAAAATCAGGCCCTCCAAGCCGCGGACGAAATAGCGGCTCGGCGAACACACAAAAACGGCCCCGGACTGGCCGGGGCCGTTTCTGTTTCTCGCTTAACGACGGCCGCCGTGGAAGCCACCGCCGCCATGGAAGCCGCCACCGCCATGGAAGCCACCGTCACGGAAGCCGCCGTCATGAAAGCCGCCACCGTGGAAGCCACCGCGCCAACCGCCATCATGGAAGCCGCGATCGTGCCAGCCGCCGCCCCAACCGCCAAAGCCGAAGCCTAGCGCCGGGGCATCGACATAGGCGGCGCCATAGCCGCAATAGTTCGGGTTGTAATAGGGGCTGTAGGGATCGCAGACCGGCGCACCGCCATAGACGGGCGCACCGACGCCGACGAACACGCGGGCCGAAGCGGGCGAAGCGATGGCCGTGGCGGCGCCCGCCATCAAGACTGCGCCAAGAGCAAGTTTTGCGAAACGTTTCATTTGGGTCTCCTTTTCCTGACCGTTGGGTGCATCTTGTGCGTGTGCCGTTGAACCGGTGCTGAAGCCGGGTTTTCTGTGGCGTTCAGCAATGTGTCCCGAATGTGTCGGACGAGTTCCGCAAAAAACGATGGACATGGAACGGCTTGCCCGGCCGCACATTCCCGACCCATCAGCTCCGACGAAGGTTTTTCATGTTGTCACGGCTTGCTTTGCCATTGGCTCTTTTGCTGCTGGCGGGTTGCGCCTCCACGCGCGCAACCAGTCCGTCACGCAGCGCCCAGGAAATGCTTCTCATCACCACCGCCGCCGATCGCGCAGCCGAGGCGCTGGCAGCGCAGGTGCCCACCAATCTGACCGCCTGGATCGATCCCAGCGGCTTCTCGGCTGAGGATCAGGCTTATGGTATGGCGGCGATCAAGGATGCCTTGCTGCGCCGCGGCGTCAGGCTGGTGGCCGATCAGCGCAATGCCGATGCCATCATCCTGCCGCGCGCAGGCACGCTTTCGACGTATGAGAAAAACACGCTGGTAGGCATTCCCTCACTGCCGGTGCCGCTGGCGCCAGGCGTGCTGATCCCGCCGCTGTCGGTCTACTCCGAAAATGTCGCCAAGGGCGCAGCCAAGTTCGCGGCTTCCATCTATGATCCCAAGAGCGGGAAGCTCATCGTGTCCACCGATCCGGCCTATGGCTTCAGCCGCGAAGATGACGGCGTGGTGCTGTTTTTCTTCTCCTGGCACAAGAACGACATGGGCGTGGATTTCAGCAAAAGCCCGCCGCGCGTCTCGGCCCGGAAATAACGCTCAATAGGTCGTGCGGCCGCCCGATGTATCCAGGGTGCTGGCGGTGGTGAAGGAGCATTCCTCGCTGGCCAGGAAGCACACCGCAGCGGCGTTCTCCGCGACCGTGCCGAAGCGTTCCATCGGAATCTTGGAGCGCATATAGTCGATATGGCTTTGGGGCACATTGTCCAGGATGGGGCTTTCGAAAGTCGCGGGCGTCACGGCGTTGACGATCACGCCCTTGGTCGCCAGCTCCTTGCCCAGCGATTTTGTGAAGCCCAGCACCGCCGCCTTTGATGCGGAATAGGAACTTGCGTTCGGGTTGCCTTCCTTGCCCGCCACCGACGAAATATTGACGATGCGGCCATAGCCGGCTTCCACCATCATCGCCGCGATGGCGCGGCAGCAATAGAACAGGCCGTTGACATTGACGTTCATCACCTTCACCCAGCTGTCGATCGGATAACCGATGACCGGCTGGGTCGCGCCGGTGATGCCGGCCGAGTTGACCAGGATGTCGATCTTGCCCCCCAGCACCTTGCGCGACTCCTGCGCCGCGGCTTCCACCGCCTGGGCGTCGCTGACATCCAGCGCCACGACATGCACCGCGCCGCTTTCCTGTTTGGCCTTGGCCAAGGCGTCGGCACTGAGATCCCACAGACAGACCTTGCCGCCTTCCTGGGTGATGCGCTTGGCGACTCCCAGCCCCAGGCCCGACGCGCCACCAGTAATGATGGCGGTACGGCCTTCAAAGCGTCCGGCATAGATCATGATGGTGTCCCCGATTTCTGGCGGGGCGCGTTATAGCTTCAAAAGGTCGTGTTGCACCGCAATATATCTGCGGCGGCGCGCCGCGATGGTGGCAGCGCTCCCAACTGTCTAAAGTCGCCGCGGACCGGCGCCCGGTTAAGAGGCGAGGCCGCAAGCCATAAGGGGAATGTGGGATGGATCGCAGGAAGTTCTTTGGCATTTCGGCTGCAGCGGGCGGCCTTGTCGTCGCCGGCAAGGCCGGGGCACAACCAAGCGGGCCCGTCTATAACGGCGCCCCGAAGATGGAAGTGCAGGCGCCGCTGGTCCAGCAGCAGCAGTTCCGCATCGGCTATACCACCAATACCCGCGGCGGCTGGGAAGGCAGTCCCTTCGTCGGCATCAGCGAGGCCCGCGATATGGGCTTTCGTTATTTCGAGATCTTCGGCACGTCTTTCTGCGCCACCCCCGATGGTCTCGAGCCGGCGCCCCGCGATACCCAGCCGATGAAGACCTGGCCTGGCGGCTATAGCTGGAAGCTTCCGACCGGACCTCGCGCCAAGCGTGAGGTTTATTATCCGGACCGCTGGGAAGCCTTGCAGCACCGCATGTATGAGATCGGCGCGCAGTTCACCGCCATCACCGGTGGTGCACTGGGCGGCAGTGTCGCCTTCCACGATCCGTCCCAGCGCCAGGCCGTGATCGACAATCATTTCAACATGACGCGCTTCTCGCGCCGTTTCGGCTGCGACCACCAGAAAACCAATACCGGTCCGCGCAAGCAGCCGAACGGCACGCCGGACGCCGATCTCAAGGAGATCGCAATCACGCTGGATCTATTGGGCAAACGTATCCGCGAGGAGCTGGGCATGAAGTTCGGCGTCCATGCGCATCTGGGCAGTCAGATCCAGAATGAGCATGAGACCATGTACATCATGGAAAATACCAAGCCCGAAAATGTGGGCCTGGTGCTGGATACGGGACATATCACCATGGCCGGCATGGATCCGCTGGCACTGGCCAGGAAGCTGGGCCACCGCGTGGTCGAATATCATTTCAAGGACACCAAGAAGGAAGATCGCGGCGGCACCAGGAATGTGCCCACACCCCAGCGCGACATGATGAACGATCCCTATTTCTATCCGCTGGGCGAAGGCGGCGTGGACTTCCCCGCACTGGTGGACTATCTGAAGTCCATCGGCTGGCGCGGTCATCTCAATGTCGAACTCGACACCTCGCCCTGGCGGCCGCCCAAGGAAAGCGCGCGTATCACCGCCAATTACATCCGCAATGTTTTGAAGATCGAACTCTAAAGAAAGTTGCTCATGACCAAGAGTATGTTTCCCTTGCCGCAGGATTGGCGCGATGCCGTGCTGGTGGGCCGTATCGATATGGGCGAAGGCCCCACCCCCATTGTGGTGAAGGAAGGCCGCGTATTCGATGTCTCCGCCACCGCGCCGACCGTGTCGGCGCTGTTGGAAAAATGGAATGGCGTTCCGGCCGGAAAGAACCTGGGTGACATCAACGACCTGGGGCTGGAGACGGCCTGGTCCGGCAACAAGACAAGGGTGAAGCTGCTGGCGCCGGTCGACCTGCAATGCGTCAAGGCTTGCGGCGTCACCTTCGCCGTCTCGGCGATGGAGCGGGTGATCGAGGAGCGCGCCAAGGGCGTTCCGGGCCGCGCGCAAGCCATCCGCGAGGAACTGGCGGCGCGCATCGGCACCGATATCCGCAAGGTCGTGCCCGGCTCGCCCGAAGCCCAGAAGCTGAAGGACGCGCTGATCGCCGACGGTCTGTGGTCGCAATATCTGGAAGTGGCGATCGGGCCCGATGCCGAAGTCTTCACCAAGGCCCCGCCCATGTCGTCCGTCGGCTGGGGTGACTATGTCGGCATCCGCACCCAGTCCACCTGGAACAATCCCGAACCGGAAATCGTGGTGGTGGTGGATCGCGCCGGCAAGGCAGTGGGCGCCACCCTGGGCAATGACGTGAACCTGCGCGACTATGAAGGCCGCAGTGCGCTGCTGCTGGGCAAGGCCAAGGACAATAACGCGGCGTCGGCGCTTGGGCCCTTCATCCGCATGTTCGACGACAAATACACCATGGACGACGTACGCAATGCCGTGGTCGAACTGGAGATCGTGGGCACGGACAATTACCGGCTGGAAGGCAAATCCACCATGGCCGAGATCAGCCGCGATCCGCTGGACCTGGTGAAGCAGACCATCAGCGAGCACCAGTATCCCGACGGCTTTGTGCTGTTCCTGGGCACCCTGTTCGCGCCCACCCAGGACCGCGACGTCACGGGTTCCGGCTTCACCCACAAGGAGGGCGATGTGGTGAAAATCTCCACGCCCAAACTGGGTGTTCTGGAGAACCGGGTCACCACCTCCAAGGCAGCGCCGCCCTGGACGTTCGGTATTTCCGATCTGATGAAAAACCTTGTCCGGCGCGGGCTTTTATCAGCATAAGCCTCGATGGCCGCTGCGGCTCTAAGCCATACCCCTGTCCGACCGCCGGGACGCAGTTCCGGGGTTGGATTGGGGTGGCCAACCCCTTAAATACAGCCAGCCATTTTCCCTTTTTTGAACGGCGGTCCGGCTCACGCCTAACGCCCCTTTCCAGGAGAGATTTGATGACCGAGACCCTGACCCATTTCATCGGCGGCAAGCAGGTTTCCGCGCCCGGCGCCTTGGAAAGCACCAATCCGTCCAACACCAACGACATCATCGCCAAGTTTCCCGACGGCAAGGTCGAAGATGTGAACGACGCCGTCGCGGCCGCGCGCAGCGCTTTCCCCGGCTGGTCGGGTTCGAGCCCGGAAGTGCGCGCGGACCTGCTGGACAAGGTTGGCAACATGATCATCGAGCGCAAGGACGCGCTGGGCAAGCTGCTCGCCAGCGAAGAGGGCAAGACCCTTCCCGAAGCCACCGGCGAGACGGTGCGCGCCGGCCGCATCTTCAAATACATGGCCGGCGAGGCGCTGCGCCGCCACGGCCAGAATCTGGAGTCGGTGCGTCCCGGCGTGGAGATCCAGACCTATCGCGAGGCGGTCGGCGTCTATGGCCTGATCACGCCGTGGAACTTCCCCATCGCCATTCCCGCCTGGAAGATCGCCCCCGCGCTGGCCTTCGGCAACACGGTGGTGCTCAAGTCCGCCAACCCCACCCCGGCAGTGGCACATGCGCTGGTCTCCATCATCCATGAAGCTGGCGCGCCGGCGGGTGTGGTCAACATGGTCCTGGGCCGCGGCATCATCGGTGATGCGCTGGCCAAGCATCCGGACGTGAACGGCGTCTCTTTCACCGGCTCGCAGACCGTGGGCGCGAAGGTGGCCAATGCCGCGATTTCCCACTTCGCCCGCGTGCAGATGGAAATGGGCGGCAAGAATCCGCTGGTGGTGCTGGACGATGCCGAGCTGGATCGTGCCATCCAGATCGCGGTGGATGGCGGCTATTTCGCCACCGGCCAGCGCTGCACCGCTTCCAGCCGCGTCTTCGTGCAGGCCGGCATCTATGACAAGTTCGTCGAAGGTGTTGCCGCCCGCGCCAAGGCGCTGAAGGTGGGCAATGCGCTGGATTCGACTACCCAGATGGGCCCGGCCGTCACCGACACGCAGCTGGCCGGCAACCTGAAATATGTCGACATCGCATTGAAGGAAGGCGGCCGCCTGCTGGCCGGCGGCACGGAGCCGCTGAAGCTGGACACGCCCGGCCACTATATGAGCCCGACCCTGATCGTGGACACCAAGATCGGTGACACCATCAACCAGGAAGAAGTGTTCGGCCCGGTCGTGTCCGTTGTGAAGATCAAGGATTACGAAGAGGGCCTCGCCCACTCCAATTCTGGAAATTTCGGCCTCTCCGCCGGCATCGTCACCACCAGCCTGAAATATGCGCGCCACTATCAGCGCAACGTCAAGGCCGGCATGGTGATGGTCAACCTGCCGACCGCGGGCGTGGATTATCACGTGCCGTTCGGCGGCACGCGCGGTTCTTCCTATGGCGCGCGCGAACAGGGTTTTGCCGCGGTGGATTTCTTCACTCAGATCAAAACCGCCTATTCCTTTTCATAGCGAAGGGCCGGCCTCGCGGCGCGCTTGATTGCGCGCCGCTGCGGCGTTCGCCGGGGCGAAAGGTCCACTGGACCTTTCGCATTTTCCCGGCTCACCCCAGATCAAGACGGCTTATTCCTTCTCGTAAGGTTCGGCGCAAATGGATTGAAAAGGGCGGCGCGAGCCGCCCTTTTCTTTTGGGGGACGCGGGCATTAGTCTCGTCTTATAAAGACAAGACAGGTGAGGGTGGTGATGGTTTTGCGGACAATCTTGCTGGCGACGACCCTGGTCTTGACCCCGCTGGCGGCCTTCGCCGACCTCGCCATTTCCGGCCAGGATGGCAAGCAGGTGCGCGCCGGTGACGGCCTGCCCATGAAGCCCACGCCCGACAGTGTCGCGACCATTTCCTTTTCCAGCAGCGAGGCGCCCAAGCTGATCGGCATGCTGGAGGTGTGCTCGACCCAGATGGGCCCGCCCAGCGCCCTGGCGGTGACGCCCGATTACAGCTTTGTGCTGGCGACCTGTCCCCAGACCATCGACGCCGCCAACAAGACCCATCCCACCAACATGGTCTCGGTGATCGGACTGGATGATCCCACCCATCCCAAGCTGCTGCAGACCGTGGAAGCCGGCATGGGCGCCACGGGCGTCTATTTGAACAAGAAGGCAACCGCCGCGCTGGTAACCGGGGTTGGCGACGACACCATCACCTTGTTCACTATCAAGGACCGTCAGCTCACCCGTGGCGGGCAGGTGAAGCTGGAAGCCAAGGCCGAGCCGCGCGACGTGCTGATCGCGCCCGACGGCAAGACCGCCTACGCGCTGCGCTTTGGCGACGGCAAGGTGACCAAGCTCGCCATCAAGGGCGACCGGCTGGAACGGGTGACGGATTTCGATGTCGGCACCCAGCCCGATGGTGGCAGTATCACGGCCGACGGCCGCTATCTGTTCGTCAATGATTTCGGCGGTGCGCCGACCACCATCAAGGGCAATGGCGCCACCGTGCTGATCGATACCCGCACCGGCAAGATCACCGACGCGGTGGAGGTCGGCGCCCTGCCGGAGGATGTGGTCCAGTCGCCGGATGGCAAATATGCTGCCGTGGTGGTGGGGAATGGCTCGGCCACCGTGCCCAATGCGCCAAATTACAACAGCGTTTTCGGCAAGCTGGTGATCTTCCGGCGCGAGGGCGGCAAGCTTGTCCATGTCACCGACGGCCAGATCGGCCACGCCTGCCAGGGGGTGGTGTGGAGCAATGACGGCAAGCGGCTTCTGGTCCAGTGCTCGGTCGAGCGCGATATCCGGGTGCTGGATTTCGACGGCAAGACCCTGACGGCGCGCCCACAGGACACGATCAAGATGGTTTCGCGGCCGGGCGTCATGATCACGTCCAAATCCAGGCCTTGATCATTGGCCTGATTTTCGCACTTGATCGCGCGGGGCGGCCAGCGCAAATAGCGCGGCCATGGCGCCGCTTCTGCATCTGAAAGACATTACCGTCGCTTTTGGCGGCACCCGGTTGCTGGACGGGGCCGAACTCAGCGTCGCAGCCGGCGAGCGGCTTTGCCTGGTGGGGCGCAATGGCTCGGGCAAATCCACGCTTCTGAAGATCGCGGCCGGATTGGCGGAGGCCGATGGCGGGACCCGTTTCGCCCAGCCGGGCGCCACCATTCGCTATCTGCCACAGGAACCCGATCTCAGCGGCTATGCCACGACGCGCGACTATGTCGAGGCGGGCCTCAATCCGCACGAGGATCCCAACCGGGCTTTCTATCTGTTGGGCAATCTGGGCCTGGATGGCAGCGAAAATCCCGCCACGCTTTCCGGCGGGGAGGCGCGGCGCGCCGCCCTGGCGCGTACGCTTGCGCCCCGGCCCGATATCCTGCTGCTGGATGAGCCCACCAACCATCTGGACGTGAAGGCCATCGAGTGGCTCGAAGACGAATTGAAATCATCGCATGGCGCGCTGATCCTGATCAGCCATGACCGGCGCTTCCTGGAAAATCTGTCCCGCGCCACCATCTGGCTGGATCGGGGCAAGACCTACCGGCTGGAAAAGAGTTTTGCATCCTTCGAAGCCTGGCGCGATGAGAAGCTGGAGAAGGAAGAGATCGAGCGCCACAAGCTGGAACGCCGCATCGCCGCCGAGGAAGACTGGGTGCGCTATGGCGTGACGGCCAGGCGCAAGCGCAATGTCGGGCGCCTGGAACGGCTGCGCGGCATGCGCAAGGAGCGCCGCGAGCAGATCCGCCAGCTTGGGACGGTGAAGATGGAAGCCGCGGAAGGCGCCGGCTCCGGCACCAAGGTGATCGATGCCAAGGGGGTGAGCTTTGCGTATGGCGATCGCGAAATTGTCCGCGATTTCAGCACGCGCATTCATCGCGGCGACCGCATCGCCATTGTGGGACCCAATGGCGCAGGCAAGACCACGCTGCTGAAATTGCTGACGGGAAAGCTCGCGGCTCAAAAGGGCAATGTGAAGCTAGGCCAGGGGCTGTTAATGGCCGAACTGGACCAGAACCGCAGCCGGCTCAATCCGGAACAGTCGCTGGCCGCGGCGGTGACCGACGGCAGCGGCGACACGGTGATGGTGGCGGGCAGGCCGCGCCATGTGATGAATTATCTTCAGGATTTTCTGTTCACGCCCCAGCAGGCGCGCACGCCGGTCAAGGTCCTGTCGGGCGGCGAACGCGCGCGCCTGTTGCTGGCCAAGCTGTTTGCGGCCCCGTCCAATTTCCTGGTGCTGGACGAGCCGACCAATGACCTGGACCTGGAGACGCTGGACCTTTTGGAGGAAGTGATCGCCGACTATCCCGGCACCGCGCTTCTGGTCAGCCATGACCGCGACTTCCTGGACCGGGTGGCAACACAGATCGTGCTGGCGGAAGGCGATGGTCGTTTCACCGAGTATGCCGGCGGTTATCGTGACATGCTGGCGCAGCGGGGCGAAAAGGCGCCTGCGCGTCAGGAGGTACGCAAAGAGACCAGACCGGCGTCGGAAAAACGTCCCCGGATCAGCGCGCCGAAAATGAATTTTTCCGACCTGCATGCGCTGAAGATCCTGCCCGAAAAAATAGCAGCCGCCGAATTGCGCATGGCGGAACTGGAAGCCGGCCTGGCCGACCCCGCGCTTTATGCCAAGGACCCGGCGCGCTTCGCCAACTTGTCGGCGGAATTGGCGGAAATCCGTGCCCAAAAAGACGCCGACGAGGAACGCTGGCTGCAGCTTGAGATGGAGCGCGAGGCGCTGGAACAGGAGCAATAGTTCCGCGTTTTATCCCTGAGGTCAGAAGGGTTTCAGGGTGTTCCCATGAAACGCGCAGCTATCGCCGGATTTGCCGCAGGCGCCGCTATGATGGTGGGTGGCGCGCTGGGCGCGGTTTCCAATCTTGATCCCAAACCGCTTCCCGATACCGATGTCGAGGTCATGAACCCGATGATCGGCGGCCAGGCCATGCTGCCGGATCGCGATATCATGGAGAATATCTCTGCCTCGCCCATGCACACCGCGCTTGTCAGCGCCCTGAAGGATACGGGCGTAGCGGCGGCGCTGAAGGCCAATGCCCAGTTCACGGTATTTGCGCCTACCAATGCCGCCTTTGCCGCAGCCGGTGCCCAGTCGAAATCCAGCATGGCGCGACGCCTGAGCTATCTGATCGTGCCGGGCAAATATGACTCCCAGGCCCTGCTCAGGCTGATCAGCGAATCCGGCGGCGAAGCCAAGCTACGCACAGCCGAGGGTGGCACCCTGGTGGCGCGGCTGAACGGTCCCACCAACATCGTTGTGATGGACGAGCGCGGCAATACCGCCGACATCGCCATCTACGATGTGCACGACAAGAACGGGATCGTGCATGTGGTGGACCGCATGCTGGAGCCGGCCGGCGCGGCGCGCCAGGTCGCGGCCAACCGCTAATTCAGCCGGCATATTTCGCCAGATAAGCTGCCAGCGCCGCGGGTGTCATGGTGCTGGCCTCCGCGGTGACAAAGACCTCATTGCCGTTGACCAGCTTGCCGTCGGGGGTTGCGACCAATAGGGTCGGCACGCCTTTCAGCCTTCCAGTGATGCCAAAGCGGGCAGGAATTTGCTGGTTGCGGTCGAAGCGGCCCACATCCACCGCCACGACCTCGTAATGCGCGGCCATGAAGCGCTGCATCTCCGGCAGCTTGAGGAAATTGGCCAGCACGACGCAATCCACACACCAGTTGCCGCCAAGGTCGATCAGCACCCGCTTGTGGGATTTTTTGGCGCGATCGAAGGCGGCCGCCACCGCCGCATCGGCGTTGGCGTGTTCATCATAGGGCTGCATCAGCACGACGGGCAGCTGCTGAAGACTCGCGATGGAGGGTTTGGGAGCAGGCACGGCAGCAAGCGCCGGCGTCGCCAACAGCAGCGCGGCGAAAGCCAGCTTTCTCATGCGGCCGACTCCAGCAGGCCACGGCCTTCCAGCAGCGCCTCGATATGGGGATCGCGGCCGCGAAAGGCGCGATAGGCGGTGGCAAAATCGCGCGTGCCGCCGGCCGAATAAACAAACTTGTACAGCCGGTGGGCGGTGGCGGGATCGAAAGGATCATGAGCTTCCCGGAATGCTTTGAAGCCATCGGCATCCAGCACTTCCGACCACAGATAGGCGTAATAGCCGGCGGAATAACCGTCGCCGCCGAAGACATGGGTGAAGTGCGGCGCGGCGTGGCGCGGGCCGATCTCTTCCGGCATGCCGATGCGCGAAAGCGTCTGGGCCTGGGCTTCTTTCGGGTCGCTGCCTGGCGGCAAGGTGTGGAAATCCATGTCGATCAGCGCCGAGGCGAGGAACTCCACGGTGGCGAAGCCCTGGCCGTAGTTGCGCGCCGCCAGCAATTTCTGGAGCAGCGGCTTGGGAATAGGCTCGCCGGTCTGATGGTGGCGGCAGAAGCGTTCCAGCACCGCGGGCTCTTCCAGCCAGTGCTCGAAAAGCTGCGACGGCAATTCGACGAAATCGTGCGCCACATTGGTGCCGGACAGGCGGGGGAAGCGCACCTGGCTCAACAGTCCGTGCAGGGCATGGCCCATTTCATGGAACAGGGTCACCGCATCGTCGAACGACAACAGGCTGGGATTGCTTTTGCTGAAATTGGAATTGTTGACGATGATGGGCAGTATGTCGCCGTCCAGGGTCTGTTGATCCCGGAAACTGGACATCCAGGCACCACTCTGCTTGCCGTGGCGGGCGAAATAGTCGCCATAGAACAGGCCGATCACATGGCCCTCACGGCTAACCTCCCATACCCGCACATCGGGATGGTAGACCGGCATGTCGGTGCGTTCGCGGAAGGTGACGCCGAAAAGCTTGCCGGCGGTAAAGAACGCCGCTTCGATCAGGTTGGAAAGCTGGAAATAAGGTTTCAGCTCTTCGGCATCGAAGGCGTATTTTTCCTGGCGCAGTTTTTCGGCGTAATAGCGCCAATCCCAGGGTGCCAGGCGGAAATTGTTGCCTTCGGTCGTAATCAGCAACTGGAGCGCGTCGCGTTCCTCCAGCGCCCGCTTGCGCGCGGGCTCCCATACTTCCTCCAGCAAGGCGCAGGCCTTGGCCGGGGTGCCAGCCATCGAGTCGGCCAACTTGAAAGCCGCGAAATTCTCATAGCCCAGAAGCCTGGCGCGCTCGGCCCGCAATTCCAGCGTCTCGCTGATGATGGCGGTGTTGTTGCGGCCATTGTCATTGTCGCCGCGCGATACCCAGGCGCGATAAAGCTGCTCGCGCAACGCGCGGTCGTCGGCATATTGCAGGAAAGGCTCGACGCTGGAGCGCGAAAGCGTGACGGCGAAGGGCGCGTCCAGCTTCAGCGCTGCGGCCTTGGCGCTGGCGGCGTCGCGGATTGCCGGCGGAATGCCCGCCATCTGGCTTTCGTTGAGCGATAGGGTCCAGTCTTCTTCATCTCCCAGCACATTCTGGCTGAACTGGGTGCCAAGGACCGCCAGCCGCTGGGCAATGGCGGCCAGCCGGTCGCGGCTTTCGCCGGTGAGCTCGGCACCGGCGCGCACAAAATCCAGGTGATAGCGTTCCAGCACCCTCACCGATTCCGCGTCCAGCCCCAGCGTGTCGCGCCGGCGCCAGACAGCATCCAGCCGTGCGAACAGGACCGGATGCATGGAAATGGCGCTCCAATGCGCCGACAGGCGCGGCGCCATTTCCATCTCGATGGCCTGCAGCGCCTCGTTGGTCGCAGCCGATGTGAGATTGTGGAACACCCCTTCCACCCGGGTCAGCAGCCGGCCGCTTTTCTCCAGTGCCACCACGACATTCTCGAAGCTGGGCGGGTCGGGGTTTTCCGCGATGGCCGCTATTTCCGCGGTGTGCTCGGCCAGGGCGCGGTCATAGGCGGGGGGGAAATGTTCCGGCAGGACTCGGTCCAGAGGTGGCGCGCCATAAGGCGCGGTCCAGTCTTCAAAGAAAGGATTGGTCATGGGACCAATATAAGGTCAGTGGATTTCCCATACCACCGTGACATCGGCGGTCACGCTCTGTTCACCGGGGGCAACCGGCGTGGGCGCTGCCAGCGCCATCACGCGATAAAGCGGCCGGGGCGGCGCCTCGTTGCCCCCTTCGCTGATCGAGACAATCGGGCCCAGGGCAACTCCGGCCGCCTGGACATAGGTCTGGGCGCGGGCGCGGGCGTCGGCGATCGCCTGGATGCGGGCCTTTTCCAGCACCGGCGCCGGATTGGCGATGTCAAAGCTGATGCCATTCATCTGGTTGGCACCGGCCGCTGCCAGCGTGTCCAATGTGGCGCCGACCTTTGTCACGTCCTCCAGCCGCACACGGACTTCATTGTTGACCTGATAGCCGGTCAGCCGGCGCGGAGCGTTGTTGTCGCCGTTGGTGTATTGCGGCTGTACCGAAAAGCCGGAGGTCTGGATGTCGCGATCGGGCACGCCCAGTTTCTTCAATGCCGCGAATAGCTGGTTCATGCGCGCGCTGTTGGCCGACAGCGCCGTCGCGGCGCTCGCCCCGTTGCTGGTGACCCCGGCATTGAGGGTGGCGGTATCAGGCACGGCCTTGATCTCGCCATGACCTGTCATGGTGATGGTGTGGGGGTCGGCCGCCAGAGCCGGCAGGCCCAGAGCCGGCAGGGCAAGGGTGCAGGCCAGAAACAGGCCCGCCAGAATGCGGTTCGTCATGTTTGTCTTTCCAGATCAAAACGCCCATCCAGGGCGCAGCTTCGGGACAAAATCAGGCAAAATCGGGACGTGGGCCGCGCCGGTTGGCGTGGCCGAAAATCCTGTTATATCCCTTTTCGGGAAGGGCCTGTAGCTCAGTTGGTTAGAGCTGACCGCTCATAACGGTTAGGTCGCAGGTTCGAGTCCTGCCGGGCCCACCACGCATTTTGGTCGAACTCCAGATGCCACCGTGATCGTCTTCGAGGTCACTGCCCACCTGCATTTCACAATTTCGTTTCGACAAACCGCGACCCGTTGAGCGCGTTTTGCCGGAAGAAAGTCATAGGGGTTTTCCCCCCTCGGCGCGTCCCAGTATACGGACCGCGAAAAAAGGTCCTAAAATACAAGGGGAAGCTGGAAAAACCAGACCCCATCAGGGCAGGCGCGCAGGGGAGGAATGGCCGAACAACCGATCGACGAATGGTTCATGCAGGAGGTCCTGCCCCTGGAGCCCATGCTGACCCGCTTTCTGCAGCGCAACTGGCGCGGCGAAGCCGACATCACTGATCTCAGGCAGGAAGCCTATGCGCGCGTCTATGAGGCCGCGTGCCGGGAACGGCCGCAGATGGTCAAACCCTTCCTGTTCCAGATCGCCCGCAATCTGATGATCGACCGGCTGCGCCGCCAGAGCGTGGTTTCGCTGGAGAGCATGGCGGATTTCGACTGGCTGAACGTCTCAGATGACAGGCCCTCCGCCGAATCCTATGTCGCCGCCCGCCAGGAGCTGAGGCTGTTGCAGGCTGCGCTGGATGAACTGCCGCCGCGCTGCCGCAAGGTGATTTTGATGCGCAAGGTGGAAGGCCTGTCGCAAAAGGAAGTCGCCAAAGAGATGGGCATTGCCACGGACACGGTGGAAAATCAGGTCGCCAAGGGCATGCGTCTTCTGGCCCAGGCGCTGAACGGCCGCCGCGGCGCGGTGACCAGCGAAGCGCGCCGCTACAATTTCTTCAAAAGGCCGCGCGATGTCCGCTGACGAAATCGAGATGACCGCCGCGGATTGGCTGGCACGCGAGGACCGCGGCCTGGCCGCGGAAGAACGGGACATGCTGGAGTTGTGGCTGGAAGAATCCAGCCGCCACAAAGTCGCCTATCTCAGGCTCAAGGCGGCCTGGCGCCGTGCCGATCGGCTGGCCGCGCTGAAGGCGCCCATGCCGGCCGCCGGCCGGCCGCAACACCGCTGGCTGGTGCTGGCGGCCGTGGCGGCATCGCTGCTGATTGTGGCGGGCGGCGCGGCCTGGTTCTGGCAGTCGCAGCGCCCCGTCACCCAGAATTTCGCCACCGGCATCGGGCAACGTCAGGCGTTGCGCCTGGCCGATGGCACCCAGGTCGAGCTCGATACCAACACGCGGCTGCATGCCGAGCTCAATGGCAAGAGCCGCACCGTGACGCTGGATTCCGGCGAGGCCTATTTCGACGTGGTGCATGACGAAAGCCGGCCTTTCACCGTCTATGCCGGCAACCGCCGCATCACCGACATCGGCACCAAATTCTCGGTCTTCCGCAATGGCGACGATGTGCGGGTGGTGGTCAAGGAAGGCCGCGTGAGGATCGAGCAGATCGACCAGCCGCAAGCCTCGCCGCTGCTCGCCCAGGCCGGCCACGAGGTCATCGCCAAGGGTGGAGAGACGCTCCTGGCCAGCAAGCCGGACGAAGACATCGCCAACGACCTCAGCTGGCGGCGCGGTGTGCTGGTGTTCAACCAGCAAACCCTGGCGGACGCGGCCGAACAGTTCAACCGCTATAACAATCGTCATATCCAGGTTGAAGGCAGTGCGCGTAAAATCCGGATCGGTGGCAGTTTCCGGGCCGACAATGTGGACGTCTTCGTCCAGCTTCTGCATCGCGGCTATGGACTGTCCGTCAACGAACAAGGTGACAAGATCGTCGTTTCCCGCTAGCGGAACGGCCCCATTAACGCCCAAACCAAGAACAAAAACGGGGGGCACACATAACAAGATTGCGTTCCCCGAAAGTCGGTCTTTTCGGCGCGGCGAGTTTTTGGATTCTGTCCGCGGCGGCGGCCGCGCAAGGCCTTGTCACCATTCCAGCCAAGAATCTGGGCCCGGCGCTGGACGACTATGTCCGCCAGTCCGGCGTCCAGCTGATCTATCGCGCCGATGACGTCGCCGGCCTCACCAGCAGTGCCGTGCAGGGTGCGGCGCCGGACGCTGCGCTGACGCAGATTTTGGCTGGTACCGGACTGACCGCAAGCCGCGACGCCTCCGGCGCGGTGGTGATTGTGCGCGCCGGGGACCGCGAACAGAACATCCCCGTGGCGGAGACGGTGGTGGTCACCGGCTCGCGTATCCGCGGCGTCGATGACCGCACGCCGCCGGTCGCCAGCGTCTCCAGCGACGAACTTCTGGCTACCACGCCGGGCAGCATTCCCGAGGCACTGGACAAGCTGCCGGTGTTCATGGGCGGCTCTACGCCCAACAATGCCACCACCGGCGCCAACGGGCGGGGCAACAATGCGCCGGGTTATTTCCTCAATCTGCGCAATCTGGGTGCCATCCGCACCCTGGTGCTGGAAGACGGCCATCGCGTGCCGGGCACCTTCTACGACACCACGGTGGATGTGGAGATGCTGCCCCAGATGCTGGTCAGCCATGTCGAGATCGTCACTGGCGGCGCATCCGCGGTCTATGGTTCCGATGCCGTCACCGGCGTGGTCAATTTCATTCTCGACCGCAAGTTCGAGGGTTTCAAAGGCGTGCTGCAAGGCGGGATTTCCGGCTATGGCGATGCCAAGAACTTTCGTGCCGGCGTTGCCGGCGGCGAGGATATCGCTGCCCATGGCCATCTGATCTGGAGCCTGGAATATCGCGACCGCGACGCACTTCCCGATGCGGCGGCGCGGCCGCTGGGCAACCTGGGCACCTCGATTGTCGGTGCTGGCACTGCCGCCAATCCCTATATGCTGGTCACCAACATCCGCCAAAGCAACACCGCGCCGGGCGGGCTGATCGTGTCGGGACCGGGCAAGGGTCAGCAGTTCCTGAACGACGGCAGCCTGGCACCGTTCAATCCCGGCACGCCCACCGTCACCACCAATTTCTCCGTCGGTGGCGATGGCGGCATCGAGCATAACGAATATCTGCTGCCGGTGAGCAATACGGGGCAGGGGTTCGCCCGCTTCAGCTGGGATTTCGGCGATGATCTGACCGGCTATGCGCAGGCGCGCTATGCGATGGCGCGCACTTACGAAGCAGGCCAGATATTCACCAATATCAATGGCTCGGGCATCTCGACCAACGGTTCGAGCGCGCAATATCCCATCACCATCTATAGCGGCAATGCCTTCCTGACGCCGGCGGAGCAGGCTCTCCTGTTTCCGGCCGGCGGTCCGGCCAGCTTCCAGATGAACCGGATGGACAACGACCTGATGAGCCGGCTGAGCCTGGACCAGCACACGGGCGCGCTGGCGGTCGGTGCGGGACTTGAGGGCGTGGCCTGGCATGATTTCGCCTGGGATGTTGCCTATACCCATGGCGAGACCCGCACCCAGCTCACCACCCGCAACAATGTGAACACGGCGCGTTTTTATGCCGCGCTGGACGCCGTACGCGATCCCGCGACCGGCAACATCGTCTGCAATGTCAGCCTGACCGCGCCGGGTGCCTTTCCGGGCTGTGTGCCGCTGGATCTGTTCGGCCAGAGTGCCACGGTCGTCAATGGCTCCAATGCCTCGCAGGCGGCGCTGAATTATGTCGGCGCCACGACCTGGTGGGTGGCGCATAACGGGTTGGATGATTTCAGCGCCAATATCACCGGTACGGCCTTCGACGACTGGGCCGGCCCGGTGAAGGTGGCACTGGGCGCCGAATACCGGCTGGCCGATCTGAACGTGACGACCTCGACACCGGACAACAGTTTCAATCCGCAAAATCTTCGCCTGGCGCCGCCTGGCACCTTCCTGTCAACGACGGCATCGCCCAGCGGCACGTTTCCGCCCGCCAATCTGGGCAATTTCAAGGAAGTGCAATCGGGCGCGATGGGCTCCGAACATGTTTCGGAAGCCGACATCGAACTCGATGCGCCGCTGTTACGCGATCTGCCGGGCGTGGCACTTTTGTCCTTTAGCGGAGCCGCCCGCTATACCCGCTATGACGTGGCGGGCCTGAACCCGACGGCCAGCGGCACGGTCAAGGCTGCATTTTCCGCCTCGACCTGGAAGCTGGGCGCCGACTGGCTGGTGGTCGATGATCTGAAGCTGCATGTCACGCGTTCCCGCGACATCCGCGCGCCCACTTTGTGGGACCTGTTCCAGGGCCCCGTCACCAGCACGTCCGGCATCAGCGATTCCCTGACCGGGGCGTCCGGTTCGGCCAACACCTTGACGGTGGGCAATCCGGCGCTGAAGCCGGAAGTGGCCAACAACACCACGGCTGGCGTGGTCTATACGCCCGGCTGGTGGCCCAATTTCAATGTCGGGATCGACTATTTCCATATCCGGGTGGAACGCGAGATCGCCACGGTTTCCGGCAGCAATCCGGTGGTGCAGGCGCTGTGCCTGGGCTCGGCCGGCGGCACATCACCTTATTGCGGGCTGATCCAGCGGCCGATTTCCTACAACAGCACCTCGCCGCTCAATTTCCCCACGCTGTTTTATGCCCAGGCGCAGAATTTCCAGAGCCAGTGGACCGAAGGCGTGGATTTTGACGTCAGCTATCATAGCGACCTTGCCAGCTGGTCCGGTCTCGCGGGCGCGGTGAATGTGCGGCTGCTATGGACCCACACGTCATTCCTGAAGACGTTGGGCCTTCCCGGTTCGGTGATCACCGATGTGGCGGGTTCGGCCAATGCGCCGGGCTCCGCCTTGCCGTCGGAAAAGGGCGCGCTGATGTTCGACTATGCCAACAGAGGCCTGACCATCAATGTGATGGAGCGCTATTACGGCTCACTCAGGCAGAACCCCAATCCGACCTTGATATACGATGCCTCCGCAGGCGATCTGCCGGCCTATTTCCAGACCGATCTTAACATTGGCTATGAATTCAGCGCCTATGGCACGCCGCTGACCGGATTCCTGACCATCAGCAATCTGTTCGATGCCCAGCCCGGCATTTTCCAGGTTCCCAACTATACCGGCAGTCCCGGCATGAACTATCCGGTCGTTCCGTATGAAGACATCATCGGCCGCGCCTTCACGGCCGGCCTGCGCGTGAAACTCGACTGAGTACAATTCCCCGCGAAAAATCCGTAGGGGGGATTTCGAAACCGCGCGTCCCACTATCCAGACAACAAGAATATTCAGGGGACGCATATGCCCAAGCATTGCCTCATGACCATGCTCGCCACCACGGTGAGCGTTTTCGCGCTTGCAAATAGCGCTGCCGCCCAAACCTTGGCCGCCAACACGCCGCCCGAGCAGGTGACGGTGACCGGCACGCGCATCAGCGGAACCGATACGCCCACGCCGGTGCAGATCCAGACCGCTGCGCAGCTGCAGTCGATCACGCCGGAATCCATTCCCGAAGCGCTGGACAAGTCTCCCATTTTCATGGGCGGTTCCACGCCCGAAAATGCCACCACCGGCGCGAATGGCCGCGGCAACAATACGCCCGGCTTCTTCCTGAATCTGCGCAATCTGGGAACCATCCGCACCCTGGTGCTGGAAGACGGCCATCGCGTGCCCGGAACCTTCTATGACACGACCGTCGATACCTCGATGCTGCCGCAGATGCTGGTCGAGCGCGTCGATGTGGCGACCGGCGGCGGATCGGCAGTCTATGGCTCCGACGCCGTGTCGGGCGTGGTCAACTTCATTCTGGATCACAAATTCGAAGGCCTGAAGGGCGAAATCGAGGGCGGCGATTCCAATTATGGCGATGCGCGCTCCTTCCGCGTCGGCCTGGCCGGCGGCGAAGACCTTTTCGGCGGCCATCTGATCTGGAGCGCCGAATATCGCGACCGTGATGCGATCCCCGACGCCGGAGCGCGACCGTTGGGCAATCTGGGGTATTCGGTGGTGGGCGCCGGAACCGCCGCCAATCCCTATTACCTGGTCAACAATATCCGCCAGGCCAATACCGCGCCGGGCGGATTGATCACCTCATCCAACAGCCCCGGCTATGGGATGCAGTTCCTCAATAACGGCAATCTGGGCGCCTTCAATCCCGGCACCCCCACCGTCACCACCAATTTCGACATCGGCGGCAATGGCGGCATCGAGCATAATGAATATCTGCTGCCGGTGGTGAACAATGCCCAGTTCTTCGGGCATTACGATTATGATTTCTCCGATGGCATTACCGGTTGGGTGGAAGCGCGCTATTCGCTGGCGCGCACCTATGAAGCGGGCCAGATATTCACCAATACGGCTGGCGGCAACACCCTGACCGGCAGCTGCACGCCGGCAAACGGGGTCTGCACCGGCAACCCCACGGTCAACTACACCAACAATGGTTCGGGCGCGCAGTATCCCATCACCATCTATAGCGGCAATCCGTTCCTGACCACGGCGGAGCAGGCCTTCCTGTTCCCGACCGCGCCGGCCAGCTGTCAGCCGGGCGCCGCTTTCGTACCGACCTCGTCGACCACAGCCTGTCCCAGCTTCATCATGAACCGCATGGACAATGACCTGATGAGCCGGTTGAGCCTGGACCAGCATACCGGTGCGTTGCAGATCAGCGCCGGGCTGAAAGGCACGCTGTTCGACAAGTATGACTGGGACTTCACCTACAGCCATGGCGAAACGCGCAACCAGCTGACCACGCGCAACAATGTCGATACCGCCAAATTTTATGCGGCGCTGGATGCGGTACGCGATCCCTCGACCGGCAATATCGTCTGTAATGTGAGCATTACCGCGCCGGGCGCCTTCCCGGGTTGCGTGCCGCTGAACCTGTTCGGCCAAAGCTCGACCCAGGTGAATGGCTCCAATGCCTCGCAGGCCGCGCTGAACTATGTCGGCGACACCACCTATTGGGTGGCCCATAACGGGCTGGACGACTTCAGCGGCAACCTCAACGGCACGATCTTCGACGATTGGGCCGGTCCGGTGAAAGCGGCGGTGGGCGTGGAATACCGCCTGGCCAGCTTGAACGTCTATACCAGCAATCCCAGCAACACCTTCAATCCGCAATATCTGCGCCTGGCGCCGCCCGGCACCTTCTGCCCGACTGCGGGTAATCTGGCGTCCTGCAACACGGCCCTGGCTGCCGGCACCCCGCTTGCGTCGCCGACCGGGGCCTTCCCCGCCTCCGACCTGTCGGAGTTCAAGGAAGTGCAGTCGGGGGCGCGGGCCTCGGAAAATGTCAGCGAGGCCAATCTGGAACTGGACGCGCCGCTGCTGAAGGACTTGCCGCTGGTGCAACTGCTGTCGGTGAATGGCGCCGCCCGCTACACCCAATACAATGTTGGCGGGATTGATCCCACCAGCACATCGGGCGCCACCAAGAATGCCAGCTTCTCGGCTTCCACCTGGAAGGTGGGCGCGGAATGGCAGATCACCGACGACATCAAGGCGCGCGCCAGCCGTTCGCGCGATATCCGCGCGCCCACTCTGTGGGACCTGTTCCAGGGACCGGTCACGACCACATCGGGCGTGCTCGATCCGCTGACGGGCGTGTCGGGCTCGGTCAATACCTCGCAGGTCGGCAATCCCAACCTGAAGCCGGAAGTGGCGCGCAACACCACCGCCGGTCTGGTGTTCACGCCGACCTTCGTGCCCGGCTTCTCGGCGACCTTCGATTATTATCACATCGTCATCGCCAACGAGATCGCCGGCGTCAGCGGCAACAACCAGACGGTGCTGAACATCTGCCTGAATTCGGGCGGCAACTCGCCACTGTGCAACCTGATCGTGCGGCCGGGGGCGTATAACAATACCTCGCCCACCAACTTCCCGATCCTGTACCTGTCGGCGCCCCAGAACACCCAGACCGCCTGGTCGGAAGGCTTTGACATCGAAGCCAACTACCAGACCGATCTCAGCACATGGGCGGGCATGAACGGCACGCTCGGCTTCCACATGCTGTGGGACCACACCTCGCTGCTGAAGACGGTGCTGACCCTGCCGGGTTCGGTGACCACGGATGTGGCGGGTGCGGCCAACGCGCCGGGCGCGGCGCTGCCGCGCGACAAGGCCTCGCTGACGCTGAGCTACCTGCTCGGCGGCATTGGGGTGGATTTCCAGGAACGCTACTATTCGCCCATTCGCCAGAACGCCAATCCGACCCTGGTGTTCAACATCCCCAACATTCCGGCCTATTTCATCAGCGACCTGAATGTGCATTACGACTTTGGCGCCTGGGGCACCGATTCCCAGATCTTCCTGAATGTCCAGAATCTCTTCGATCGCAGTCCGGACATCTTGCAGGTGCCGGGTTATACCGGCAGCCCCGGCATGAACTATCCGGTGGTGCCGTATGAAGACCTGATCGGCCGCTATTACACCGTGGGCCTGCGCTTCAAGATGTGATGTTCCCCTGAGGGCCTGTCCCGGTATCCGTTCTGGACGGTGGATACCGGGACTTTTTTATTTGCCCAAGGCCAGAGCGAGATCGCAGGTCTGCGTGACGCCGGGGCTCTGGGCAAAGCGGGCCGCGCCATCGGCACATGCCTGCCGCACCATTTCGGACTGCAGCAGTGCGTGCAATTGTTCCGCGACCATGCCGGCGCGCCAGTCCGACGGCGCGACGGTTGCACTGACCCCAAGCTGCGCCAGTCGCGCGGCATTGTCCGGCTGGTCGAAGAACAGCGGCATGACCAGTTGCGGGATGCCGGCTTTCAGGCCTTGGGCCAGGGTACCGATGCCGCCGTGATGCACCAGCGCAACGCTGCGCGGCGCCAGCCGCTGCAAGGGTGCGAATTTCACGTGCAGTGCGCTTGAGGGCAAGGCGCGCGGAATCTGCTCCGGATAGGGTGTGAGGAGCACCGCGCGCAAGCCCAACTGCTCGCACGCCGCCAATCCTTGCTGAAAGAAGTTGCCGGCATCGCGCATGAAGCTTCCCGGCGTGAAGATCGCTGGCGGCGGACCCGCGCTCAGAAACATCTCCAGGTCGTCGGACAAGGGTGGAATCACTGCATCGTTCAGCATGACGAAGCCGGTCTGGGCGATGCCGCCCGGCGCGAACCATTCCGGAAACAGTCCCAGGTTTTGGAAACCGGCAGCATCGGCACGATGGTCCTCATCGCTTTCTAGGCCGCCGGGAGAAAGATAGATTTTCAGGAGCGGCAGGCCTGACTGGTCATGGGCTTTGGCGGCGGCGAACACGCTCCAGGACGCGAGCAAAGTCCATTCCCCACCGCGTGTGTGGTGGGCGATACAATTTTGGGAGGATTCGATTGCAGGCAGCAACATCTGGTCGCGCACAGCCTGCCAGGCGCGTGCCGGGTGTTCGGCGATCAGTCCGTCCAGGGACTGATCCGTGCGTTCCCAGATGGCAGAAAACTCAAATCCCGCCATGCGGGCGAGGCCCGCATAGCCGGCGTTGGATGCCAGTACCACCCGGTGGCCGCGCCGCCGCAATTCATCCGCGAAGGCCAGAAAGGGAAAGAAATCCCCGATCGAACCCAAGGTCATGACCAGAAAATTCATGATCATTTATAGCGCGAACGCGGTTGCTTAAAAGGGCAACGTCCGGCACGCCGCTTCCCGTCAGCATGTCTGCTTTCTTTTCTCTACAGATGACATGTTGCGCGTTCGCCTTGCGCCAACCATACCGGTCTGACAGCTCGCGACATATTCCCTGCAAATCGAATAGACTTTTCGCAGTCACGCTACGCCTTTTTTAAAGCGCGCATCGATATGCTCGATTTCCGATAGAAATGCCCGTGCAACTATCGTTTTCGATGTATTGCCGGTACGCGGTGCAACTTCCGCTGGTGGTGCAGGAGCCGCAGATGCGCCGGTTGATCCGCCTTGCCGACGGCAACGTATAAGGGACCAATTACGGCAGCCCTGAAAAGGCCGCATCCGGGCGCTAGGTGGGCACAGGGGACGCAACGCATATTACTTAAACCCATACGAGCATAACGCTGCGCGTTCCAAGAGACAGTGGCGTATTGGTGATTACATGCAAACGCGTATCGCTTTTCTTCGTCAGAAAAAGGGCCTCTCGCTGGGCGAGCTGGCCAAGGCCGCCGGCACGACCAAGGCACAGATCCAGAAGCTGGAGCGGGGCGACCGCCGTCTTTCCCTGGAATGGATGGAACGGCTGTCCCGTGCGCTGGGCATCAAGATCTCCGAATTGCTTCCTCCCGAAGAGGTAGCCTGCAGACACGAGCAGGACACCAAGTTGGTTCTCGATGTTCTGTCGCGGCTTTCCAAGCGGGACCGCGAAATGCTGGTGCCTATCGTGAAGCGGGCGCTGCGTGCCCTCCAGGCGCCGGACTGATTCAGGGTCTTTTCGATGGCGTGGCGCCGGCCGGCTCAAAAGGGGCGGGAATGAAACGCGTCGGAATCGTCTCTTCCGCGGCAGGCTTGAGGGGCCCGCGAATTTGCGTTCCGGGGTGCACCAGCACCGGCGCCGCTGCCCCACGGATTGCCATCTGCAACAAGGTGACCGTGCGGCTTAACTCCCTGTCCGGGGTTCCGACGGCCAGCGCATCCGCCAGCGCACGGACCCATATCAGGTCGGAATGCAGCCGCTCGCCATCCGCAAGGCGGTCTGCGATCTCGGTCAGATGCCAGGCGTAGCGGGAATGCGAAAAGGGCAGTCGCTGGCCGGCGATGCGGATCAGTTCACTGGAGCCGATCGCGCTGGTGGGCGGGGTTTCAATCAGCTCACCATACAGCGCGCGAACCCGCTGCAGAATGTCGGCTATCCGGTCGGCCCGCTCGGGGCAATAACGCGCGTTCTGCAACTTGCACTCGCCAATCAGGCTTTTCTCGTTTTCGCGCAGTTCCCCCACCAGAAGGATCACCGGGTCGATCGCCACCATTTTGCTTCCGGTTAATGATTTCCGAAAAAATCTAGCGAAGGCGGTAATCCCCCGCCAATTGGGGATGGTTCTGTTCCTACCAATTCCTCACCTGCATCGCGAAATTTCGATGAAAATTTGCACGGCATTTTCGCAAAATGCGTGCGAAATTCGGGATTTCCAGCTGTTTTCAAGCGTCCGCAATGACAAATGTTGTATCCAAAATGGAAACTTCATGGTCAAGTGGCGGCCGGAGACATGGGTAGCCTCTGGTCCCCAACCCTTTTGGCTCGGCTCGCGACTCCGAAAAAAGGCCCGGTCCATCCCCTAGAACCGGGCCTTTTGCTTGCCCGGGCCGGTTGCGGGGCCAATTTGGATCTATCTTGTGCCAATTTGGATATTTGTCTGGCTCCGCGGGAGGCTCTGGGTCAAAATCAGGCCGTGGGGACGGGATTTTCGTCCTGCGCGCCCCGGGCTGGATTCGCGACGGAGTTCGGCGGTTTCCGGGGGCCGCCTTTGCATAGGGATGCATTAAGCCGGTCTGTCTTAGCCTTGATCCGTTGATCTGAGTGTAAAGTGGCGTGAAAAACAGGATTGCGATACTTCGCAAGGAGCGAGGGTTGACGCTGACGGCTCTCGCGGCAGCCGCCGGCACGACCAAGGCCCAGATCCAGAAGTTGGAGCGCGGCGACCGCCGCCTCTCCCTGGAATGGATGGAGCGGCTGGCGCGCGCCATGCAAATCAAGATCTCCGATTTGCTGCCGGTTAACGAGATCACTTGTCAGCATGGCCCTGCCGAGACCGAGATCCTCAAGATCACCCGGCAGCTGCCTGAAGAAGACCAGCTCGTATTGGTTCAGATTGCCAAGGAATTGATGGGCACGCTCCGCCGGATGGAAGGCGGCAGGACGGAGGCACCTGTTCGCGCTCCCGGCCGCCGCGCCGGATCAAAGGCGCGCTAGCAGTCGCTTTCATCGCGGGCGGGGACCGGCAACGTCATGACGGTCTTTCGGCGCTGCGCCGATCCAGACGAATAACGATGGCTTCCAGAAGATCACGGTCCCGCTGCTCCATCTGGCCGATTGTGGTCGCCAGCAGCCATGCGGGGGTGCCTCGCGAGGTCATAGCCCATTGTTCCAGAGGCGAGTCGTCGAACAGCCAGCCGGGATGAATGTTCAATACCTCGGCGATGCGCGCGATTTCGGCACCGTCCACTGGTGAGATCCCGCTTTCGATTTCCCATAGCTGCTGCGCCCGCATGTCCATCCGATGTGCCAGCGCCTCGCGCGTCATCGCCGGGCGATTGCCGGCATCGCGGCCCCAGACCTTTTCACGTGCCAGGTGAACGCGATTGCCGATGTGGCACTTCCAGTATGTGCGCAGGCCATTGCGCACCCGCGATCGTCTTGGAGCCGGGTCATCTGCCGCAAGGTGGGAAGACATTGTCACCTCCATCGTATCCAATATGGATACTTTGGAAAGGTTTACAGAAGGTGTATGCCACGAACAGACCGAGAAAACTCCGGCGCAAGCTGGCCATTTTCGCAGTCCAGTGGCCGGTAATCTTGGTAAACACGCTTGTGATCCTTGCGCCTTTTAAGTATCCGCAATGGATACCATCTTGCGACTATGCAGCGGATGGAGCACAGGCACAGCCATCTTCTGGTCGGCTACTGGGGCGGTTTGACCGCCACCCTGCAGACTCTCGCGAAACAAGCTCCGACGAAGCCATAATCGCCTGCCTGGCGCCCCACATCCTGGTGCTGCGCATCGATAACCAACACCAGATGTTGATCACCACGCGCGTGGCGATGTCCTAGTCGGTGGGGGCGTCCTTGCGCAGGGTGCCCGCCAGATCGAGCACGATCGCGCTGTAATTCTGCGACAACAGAGTGCCAAGCTGGCGTACGTCCTGCACCACCACGAAGGCCGGCGCGTTCTGCCCCGCCGGAGAGAGCAAGCCCAAGAGCAGGTTTTGCGGCAGCACGATATCGCCGCGCGCGGTAACCGAAGAACCTTTGGGCATGGCGAAATTCTCTACCACAAGCTGGGACGGTCCGACATCGCCATTACCCAAGCTGGTCTGGTGGTTGAGCACGAGTGTGCCGCTCGATCCGGTGTCAGCAGTATTCCAGGTGCCCTGAAGATTGCCCGAGGGAGTTTGGACCGAAAGTGTGTCTGAGACGACCGTCGCGTTCACGCTGCCGCTTCCGCTGAGGGCAATGCTGGAGCCTGTATAAGTACCGGAGATGGCTTTGCCGCTGACGCTGGCTGAAGTTGCCGCGACGTTGGCACTGACGCTGTTGGTACCGCGGACCGTGAAGGAGCCGCCGGAGAATGTGCCCGCCACGTCAATGCCGGTGATCTTGGCGGCGGAAGAGGCGGTCACGGTGCTGTTGAAGCTGTCGGCGGCGGCCGTGACAGTGGGAGCGGCAAGGCTCGATCCCTGGACCGATTTCGCCGTGATTGCGATGTCGCTGGACCCAATGATGGTCGATCCACTGATAGTCCCCGCATTCAGCGCGACCGAGCTGGCGTTGACGTTGGTGCTGAAGCTGTCCGTCGCAACGGCTTTGACTGTGGGCGCGGTCAGGTTGGATCCTTGCACGTTGGCGGCGTTGATATTGATCTCTTCCGATCCCGTGATCGTCGATCCCGTGATCGTGCCTGCCGATAATGTCACCGACGATGCATTGATGTCGGTGTTGAAGTCGGCTGCCGTCGCGTTCACCGTCTGGCCCGTCAGGCTCGAGCCTGCGACCGTGTTGGCACTGACGGTCACGTCTTGGGTCGCGGTGACGGTGGCGCCCTGGATGGTGCCGGCATTGAGGTTCACATTCGTGCCGCCGATGGCGCCGCTGAGTTGGCCGCTGACCGACAGACCGACGCTGCCGCCGGCATTGATGGGACCGGAGGCGTTGCCGCCGACGGCGCTTTGAACCACACCGCCAGCGTTCAGGGTATGCGAGGAGAAGACCTGATCGCCGATCAGGGTGGAATGGAAGTCGCCCGCCAGATTGACAGTCTGGGCGCCGAAATTGTCGCCCGAAATCGTCATGCCGCCCAGTGCCAGCGCCTTGGTGCCGACATTCTGCAGCAGGATATTGCCGTTTTGGGCGGCGGTTCCCGTGCCTGGGCCAGCATTCAGCGCGACGCTCTGCGCGCCCTTGGTGCTGCCCAGCAGGTTGCCGTTGATGGTGATGTCGCCGGCCGCGGCGCTGGTATCAAGGGCGGTCAGGGCACCGGTCAGGACGACATCCCCGGCGAAGGTCAGGCTGGAAGCCTTGTAGATACTTCCGGCCAGGGTGGTCGTCGCCAGATCGGTGACCGCACCCAGTCGGGTGGCAGCGCCCAGCGCGCCCAGATTCGCCGAGCTGGCGCCGATGGTCAGTGCCTGGTTGCCGTCGATGGCGGCAGCGCTGATGGCACCCGTCGCGTTCAAGCTGGTATCGGCGGCCAGAAGAAGATTGCCGAAGCTCAAGCTGGCGGCGTTATAGGTGCCACCGGTCAGGGTGGTGGTGGCTAGGTCAGTGACCGCGCCCAGGCGCGTGGCAGCGCCCAGGGCGCCGAGACTGGCCGAGCTCGCGCCGATGGTCAGCGCCTGGTTGCCGTCGATGGCCGCTGTGGTGATTGCGCCGGTCGCATTCAGCGTGGTGTCAGCGGCGAGAAGGAGATTGCCGAAGTTCAGGCTGGCGGCGCTGTAGGTACCGCCGGTCAGTGTCGTGCTGCCGGAAACAGTGACCGCGCCCAGCCTCGTCGTGGCGCCAAGCGCGCCCAGGCTGATGGTCCCCGCGCCGGCCTGGATCGTCAAATCCTGGCCGCCATCAATGGCCTGGGTGGTGATGGCGCCGCGCGCGGTGCTGGTGTTCAGCGACAGGGCGCCGCCAAGGCCGACAGGCGCCGCCAGGTTCACGGCGGTGGCCGACAGCGTGCCGGAGAGAAAAGAATTCGCCGCTCCGCCGCTCAGGCTATAGCTGCCGCCAAGGCTCACGGTGCCGAAATTCATGGTGGCAGGTATGTTCTGGGTCGGGCTTTCGGCATAGGTGCCGCTGGCAATGTCGATGATGGCGCCGGGCTGTGCGGCGTTCAACGCGGCCTGGATCGATAGCGCACGGCTGCCGCCGCCGGCCAGGCTCCCGATGCCGACTTCGAAATGATTGTTTGTGGCCGCGCCCGTCCAGCCCTGCACGGTGGCGTTTGAGCCGGTGTTCGCCGCATAGTCGATCGCGGCCTGCTGGGTTTTCTGGAACCAGGAATAGACGTCGCTGGGGCTGCCGGGAGACTGGACGACATAGTTGTAGCCCACCAGATTCAGGGCGCCGAAATTGTTGAGGGACGACTGATCCTCGGAATAGATCGGATTGGCTTCGGTGAAATTGTTGCTGGCGGCGACGGTGATGTTTTTTTCCTGGAACGGATAGCCGGTGGCGAAGTTCGATTGATACAATGCCAGCCCGCCCCACTGATTGTTCAAGGTGGTGGAGTTGGTCAGGGTGATATTCTGGCTGTCGGTCAGCGAGATGCCGTTGCCAGGCGTGGAAGCACCGCTGGTGAAATTGGCGCCATTGGCTGACGCGCCATTGGCGGTCAGTCTGTCCAAGGTCCCGCCGATGATGCCGTTCAAGTCGAACTCCGACTTCGCCGCGCCCTGGCTGGTGATATTGGTCAGGGTGAGATTTGTCGTCGCCTCCGCTTTCAAGCCGTACGCATTGGTGCGCGTCGCGCCATACAGGGTGAAGCCATTCAAGGTGACATTGTTCAAGGCCGTGACGCGCAGGCCATAGGTCGAGGCATTGCGCGAATCCAGGATGGTGAGGCCCTGGCCGGCACCGTTAATGGTGATGTTGGACTTGTTGACGTTGATGTAGCCGGAGCTGGTCGTATAGGTGCCGGCGCCGAGGTTGATGGTGGTGCCGCCGCCGACGGTGCCGATCATGGCAAGCGCATCATTGACCCAGCCGCCGGTCGGCGGCGTGCTGTTGGCGTTGACGCTGTTGACGTTCAGCGTCAATGCGCCTCCTGACAGGTTGATGACATTGTTGCCTGTCGCCAGCAGGTGGCGCCCCATCAGGGTGAGGCCCGCATTGCCGGTCGAGGTGGCGTTGATCGTGGTTGCGAGCGTGAGATCGCCGGCATCTGAGCCGCTCTGCGCGGTGGTGATGGCGACGCTGGTCCCGCCCGCCAATGTGGACTGGATTGCGCCTGCCGTCACCGTGGCGCCGCTCAATCCGCCGCCACTACCGGCGGCAATGGTTACGTTCAGCGGATCGATCAGCCATTCACCGGCTTTGCCCTTCGCGGAGGAAGCATCCACCGTGATATCGGGTGCGGTGACGACGGTTTCGCCGGAGGTTTCGATCTTGCCGCCGTCGCCGCCGGCTGCGCCGGCCTGTACGGAATAGTGTCCCGCATAGCTGCCGCGCAGGGACGCGACCGCCGTAATGGTGCCGCCATCGCCGCTGCTGCGGGCGTCGGCGTTCAGGTTGGCCGTGTCGGCAACGTCGATCGTCTTGGCGGCCATGGTGATGGTGCCGCCGCTGGTGCCGGAGGCATCTGCCGTTCCGGACATGGCGATCTTGTCGCCTTCCAGGATGATGTCGCCGCCGGCGCGCCGTGCCGATGCGGTGCGCGTCACGCCCGACATGTTGATGACGCCGTCCACCACTTCGCTTGCCGCGCGCGCGCTCAGTTGTACCGTGCCGCCGGGGTCTACGATCGTGCCGGATTGATCGGTGACCGCCTTGTCGGAGCCGAGGCCGATTTCGATCAGATGGTCGCCGGCCAGGTCGAGGGTGAAGGTCGTTCCGGCTGCCAGCGTCACCTTGCCGGTGCGCGCGGTGATCACGCCACTGTTGCGCACAGAAGGCGCGACAAAGGCTGCCAGCCCGCTTTCGCCGACGCTGATATGGCCCTCATTGGCGACCGCGCCATTGTCCTTGCCGGTGAATGCCAGGCTGTTGTCGCCGGCCATGAAGCGCATGGTGTCGATATTGGCGGTGGATGCGACGATGCCCGCCGCGTTCACCCGCGCGGTCTTGCCAAACAGCACGCCATTGGGATTGAGGATCCACACCTGGCCGTTGCCATTGAGACGTCCGTCGATTTTTGTCGGGTCGGTGCCGGAATTGATGCGGTTGACGGCGATGGAACCGGTGTTCGGCTGGTTGAAGCTGGTCTGGGCGTTGGCGCCGATATCGAAACTGCGCCAGTCGATGATGACGCGGTCGCTGCTCTGGTTGACGGTCAGGGTCTTTCCCGACTGGGCAAAACTGGCGTTGCCCGCCGCTACGCTGGGATCCTGGGGCAGGGCATTGGCGTCACCGGCCTGTGCCTGGCCCGGCAGGCCGACGCACAGGCCGAAGACCAGCAATGGGCTGGCCGGCGCATAATAAAGATACAGCGATTTCAGGACATCCGTCTTGGTCATGATTCCCGTCCCCGGGCCATCGGCCCCTAAAAAAACCAGTCGGCCTTGTGCCGGCAGCCAAAATCAAAAATGCGTGCTGATGGAAAAGAAGAAACGCGAGGCGCGCCCGCCCGCCGCCAGATCACGGCCCAGCGGCTTGGCCCATTCCAGATCGGCACTCAGACGTGCGGCGATGACGAAGCGCAGGCCGGCGCCCCCGGAGACCAGCGATTCCGAACGCAATTCGCCGGGCAGCGGGTGGGATTGCCACACCTGGCCGCCTTCATAGAAGCCGTATGGCGCGATATTGGAGAAGGCGAGAAAACTTTCGACCGCGTCCCATTGCAGTTCCGCCCGCCCCGCGATTGCGGAATCGCCGGTGACTTCCGAAGGATCGTATGCGCGGTCGAAGGCATACCCGCCCAGTGCATATTGCTCGGACGCGAGCAGGCTTTCGCGGAACGCCATCTGGCCCCCGCCAGCCAGGGTCAGGCTCAGACCTTTGAACAGGGGATGGGTGTGGCTGGCCTCGAAATTGGCGCGCGTGAAGATGCCGCTGGCATTGGCGTGGGATTTAACGGACGAGGCCGCCGTCGTCGCGCCCAGAATATCGAGACCTTGGGTCAGAGTGATCGACAGGCTGGAATAGCCGCCCCAATCGTCCAGCAGGTTCGCAAAGAGGCCGGCATCAAGGGTGCGGACATGATCACTGAACAGCGGGGAAAGCGTGTCGTTGTCGGAGCGGACATTGCGATAGGCGAAGTTGCCCGACAGGGTCAGATTGAAATCGCGCGAACGGATTGCGGGAAAGGACAGGCCGGTGGCGAGATTCAGCGCCTCGCCGCGCGTGCCCAGCGCACGCAGGTTTGAGCCGGGCTCGGTCGCGGTGTAGCTCGCGGTGGAGAAGAGGCGCAAGCCATCGGCGTTCAACGGCTGGTCGAAGCTTATGGAGCCATAGGCCAGGTCGGGCCCTTGATCAGGCGTCACCACGCCGTTGAGTCCCAACCTTCCGCCGGTGCCCAGCGGATCGTTGAAGAATATCCCGGCCAGGACCTCATAGGGACCCAGATAGCGCGAGCCGCGATTGTCCAGGCTGACATAACCCTCGATCGGGCGGGGCGTGACCACCAGCGTCAGGTCGGCCGCGCCGGTGACGGTTCGCGAGGGCGTCAGAATGCTCCGCAATTGCAGGCCCGAAAGGTCGTTCGCGAGCAACAGCTCCCGCTCCAGAACTTCGGCGGTGAGCGGCTGTTGCTGGGTGATGCGCGCGCCCTGGGCTTTCAGTATCCCGGCTGCGCCTCCCGCATCGCCCTCAATGTCGACTTTATCGACGCTGCCTTCGACGATGCGGATGGTGAAAATGCCGTGATCGATCCGCTGCGGCGGGACCACGGCGCGCGACAGGATATAGCCGCGGTCACGATAGGCGGCCGTGATCTTGTCGGCCAATTCGTTGGCCTGGGCGACCGAGATGTCGTGGCCCAGATAAGGTGCCGCCAGCGCCTGCAGGGTCTCGCTGGAAATGACCGTATTGCCTTCGAAACGGACGCTGGAAAGCGTGAAGCGCAGTGAATCCGGCAACGGGGCGCCATCCGCCGCAGGCGGGGCCGGGACCGCGAGCGGCGCGCCGACGGAAGGCGTTTCGGGTTTCTGGCGAAATCGCTGATCAACCTGGGCCGGGCTGGAGGGTTGCGCGGATGCCGGATGGCACAGCGGCAGACCCACAAGCAAAGCGATACCCGCAAGACAAGCCCTTCCCATGGCTTTACGCCACAGATTCGCCTGCGCACTCTCGCACCCCATAACCCGCCCCGCCGAGACCGCTACGCCCCGTGGTTGCGATCAGGCGGAGAAGGTATCCAATATGGATACACACTGCAAGCCAGTCGTGTATATGGCGAAGCTCCATCGCTTGGATTTTCGTGACGCTGTGTCGGGCAAGCCGTCACCGGTCCAGGTAGCGCTCCGCAACAATATAAAGGATATGCGCCGCGAGGCCGGTCAATCCTGGCGAACGGAATCTGGGCTTGGCCCGGCCGTGATCAGGATGCCGCCCTTGGCGTGGACAGCGGGCATGGCGTGCAGCCACCAGCCCTGTTCGCTCAGCGAATAAATGGCGGCATAATGCGGTTGCGCGGAAAGGTCGGTCACTTCCTCGACCTGATCGTCCAGAATCCGGGTCGCATCGTCCTGGCGCACTGCGAGCACGGCATGGAAACTGTTGCTGCGCGAATCCGAGACGATGAGGACGCGCAGGTCGCGCTGCGGAAATCCGAGCCGCACCAGGCTGAAATATTTGGCGATGGCGAAGTCCTCGCAGTCGCCGCCGCGGGCGAAGAATTCCCCGGGCGTCTCCCAATAATCGGGCACGCCCCAGTTGGCGATGTCCTCCACATGCGGTCTGGCATTGATCCAGCGGTTCACCGCATCGAGCTGTGCGTGCTTGTCCAGGTTTCGCACCGTGTCGAGGAAATCGGTCCAGACTGCCGGTGCACAGTGGCGCAGATCTGCGCATGATCCGGTCGCATCGCGGCTGTCCGTCATGACCGACCGCCAGAACGGAAAGTCTTGCAGATTCGCATTGGGCGGGTCGGCATCGAAAAGCGCTGCCGCGCCTGCCGCGGCCGGGGTGAGCGCCACAATCGCCGCAACCAGCGCCGCCTTGATCGGAGAAATGCTCATTTTTCCAGCGCGTGTCGTTTGGCACGACAGCGTCGCTGAACGGCTTTAAGACGCTGCTAGCAGCGCGCTCTTTGCCGGCCTGAGATGGCTCTTTTTGTCGGTATGGTTGATGGCTGGTAAAGATCGCCGACGGGGCCGCCCTGGAACTCGGCGGAATGGGGCTGGACAAAGTCATGCGTACGGGCGTGTCCCACGCAACCATTCGCGGACGGGCGGGTTCCTGCCGCAATGACCTTTATATTATCTCCCACCCGCACCCATGCCATGGAGGCTCACATCGCCGACGCCCTTCCCGGTGGCGCCTGGCAGTTCGAGCCCAAATGGGATGGTTTCCGCTGCCTGGCCTTCAAGGATGGGGCCAAGGTGGAACTGATGGCCAAGTCGGGCAAACCCCTGACACGCTATTTCCCCGAGGTGGCGGCGGCGCTGGCGGGGTTGCCCGGCAACTGGGTGCTGGATGGCGAACTGGTGATTCCAGTTGGCGGTGTGTTGTCATTCGACGCATTGCAGATGCGGCTGCATCCGGCGCAAAGCCGCATCAACAAGCTGGCGGTCGAGACGCCGGCTGTGCTGGTGCTGTTCGACCTGTTGGGAGAGGGCAAGACAGATTTTACAGGGGAGCCTCTTCCCGCCCGCCGCGCCGCGCTGGAAAAGCTGTTTGCGCGATTCAAGAAGGCGGACAGGCTGCGCCTGTCCCCCTATACCCGCAGCCGGCCTATGGCGCGGAAGTGGCTGGGACAGGCGGGCCGGGGCACGCTGGACGGCGTGATCGCCAAGCCGCTGGATGCCTATGTCTGCGGCGAGCGGGCGATGGTGAAGGTGAAGAATCTGAAGACCGCCGATTGCGTGGTGGGCGGTTTTCGCTATGCCACGGGTTCGAGACTGGTCGGTTCGCTGTTGCTGGGGCTGTTCAATGACCAGGGCAAGCTGGACCATGTCGGCTTCACGTCCGGGTTTGCTGATCAGGACCGCGCCGGCCTGACCAGGAAGCTGCTGGCACTCAAAGGCGGCCCCGGCTTTTCCGGCAACGCCCCGGGTGGCCCCAGCCGCTGGTCGACCGAACGCAGTGCCGCGTGGGTGCCGCTGAAAAACAAGCTGGTGGCGGAGGTGCGCTATGACCATGTCACCGACCAGCGCTTCCGCCATGGCACCAAATTCCTGCGCTGGCGGCCCGACAAGGCGGTTGGGTCCTGCACCTTTGATCAGCTGCAGCCGGAAGCACGGCCATCCCGCGTGATTAGGGAACTGTTCGCATGAAGCTGGCGGAATAGCGCGGCTTCGGGGGCTCAACATCTGTTATGTGTCCTCCACGGGAACCCGGGCGCGTCAAATCCTGTTGGATGGTGAGGAAAATTGCGCGAAAGGACGTGTCATGGACCGGTTTTTCATCGACCTGTTCGGCATCCAAAATCACCTGTCCGCCGGCCAGGAAGGTGCCCGCGCCGTTCTCATCTTCACCTATGGCCTCCTGCTCTTGCGGCTCAGTGGCCCGCGCATGTTTGGCCGCTGGTCCGCCCTGGATATCACCATCACCATCATGGTGGGTTCGGCCCTGGCGCGTGCCATGACGGGCAGTGCGCCGCTTGTCGGCACGATGGTGGCTGCGGCTGTCATGGCCGCATTGCATGTCGGCCTGGGCCACTGCGTCGCCCGAAACCAGACCCTGGCGCGCGTGGTCGAAGGCAAGGCCGTGACTTTGATCGATCATGGCCGCGTCGATCACGAAACGCGCAAACGTTGCAAGATTTCGCTGGCAGACTTGCAGGAAGCGCTGCGCCAGGAAGGCGTGGACGGTGAAGCCCATGCGGCCAATGTCAAAGGCATGACCCTTGAACCCAGCGGCAAGCTCAGCGTGGTCAAGATAGATCCGTGCAAGCCGGATCACACCTGACGTGGCGGGAAGAATCCGCATCGGCATTTCCGGCTGGCGTTATGCGATGCGGGATTGGAACATGACGCCGCCGCCCGGCACTAGCATCACCGATAGCCTTGTGTCGCAAATCAGCTGGGCCCCGGTGAAACCGGCGCGTCGCCGCCGCGTTCCTGCTTTTGCAACAGCAAGGAATTGATCCATGACAGTGAGAAGCAGCATCGAGCAGGCCGCCAAGTCGGTCGCGGGGGTATTGAATCCGGGCGCCGAGCCTTCCAGCGACATCCTGGACACCCTGCAGGAAGAACATGACGAGGTGCAGGAACTTCTTCAGCAATTGACCAAAAGCGATAGCGCCGCGGAACAGAAGAGCCTGTTGAACAAGGTCAAGCTGGCGCTGGTGCCGCACACAAAGGCTGAAGAGATCACGGTTTACGACCGGGTCGCGGCGCTGAGCGGGGAAAAGGCGAAGATGGATGGTGCGGAAGGGTACACCGAACATGCCTTGGCCAGCGCCACCCTGATGCAGCTGTCCAAGCTTTCTCCCAACACACCGGAATTCAAAGCAAACGCCAAGGTGCTCAAAGAGCTGGTCGACCATCATGTCAAGGAAGAGGAACGCAACATCTGGTCCCAGGTGAAGGAGAATTTCTCCGACGAACAGCGCGCCCAGATGAATCGCGATTTCCTGGCGGCCAAGAAGCAGGTGCCGATTCCGTAAGGCTGCGGATTAAATCCGGCGCCCGGTAAAGCGCTGAGCGGCGTTCTCCTCCCGGTACTGCAAGAGGGGAACGCCTTTGGCCGCATCGCCATTTTGGGAACCGCACCCGCGTCAGCGGCCGCGATAGGTCCAGATATGGGCCGGCGGGAAATTCGACCAGACGATCTTTTTGGTGATGGTGAAGCTGCGTTCCGCCGGAACGGGCGGTCGCCAGCCATAGGAAAGCTGGATGAACAGCCCGCCAGGGTCCTGGATGGCAAGGGCGTTGCGGATCAGTTTTGTGCGCGTCTGCTTTGGGAAGTGCAACAGGGGCAACCCCGAGACCACCGCTGCGACCGCCGCCGGCTGCGGCAGGTGTTGCTCCAGATCCAGGGCGTCTCCCAGGCGCACGTCCAGCAAGGGATAGATGCGGCGCAGAAGCTGGACGAACTGGGATTCGGATTCGACCAGCAGCAGCCGGCGCTGGGAAATTCCCCGCGCCAGAAGCGCCTTGGTCACCACCCCTGTGCCCGGGCCCAGTTCCACCACCAATCCATCGCGGCTGGGCTCCACTTCATTGGCTATGGCCCGCGCCAAGCTCGGGCTGGAAGGTGTCAGGGCGGAAACGCCCTTGGGATTTTTGAATACGCCCAGAAGAAAATCGGCGTAGGCGGCGGCCTCGTGTTCCATGGATAATTCCGTCTCCCAAAGCGAAATGCCCAGACGGACCATAGGTTTCCCGACCGAAGCGCTGGGCAACACGGTTGTCGCCTGGCGGCGCTGTTACATCCGTCCGGCTGTGATTGCCGCATTTGAAGCGGGCAAGCCCGACCTCGACGGCCCCGGGCGGGCAAAGCGGGATTTGTCTCCGCAGGAACGGCGGTACTGGCTTTCCCGCGGAGATCGTCGAAGACCTATATGCGTCCGATCAGGGCCAGTATCAGCAATATCACAAGAACCAGGCCCAAGCCGCCGCCGGGATAGTAGCCCCAGTTTGCGCTGTAGGGCCAAACCGGCAGGGCGCCGATAATCAGAAGCACCAATATGATCAAAAGCACGAGACGCATGATTATGTCCTCAAAGTCTCCCTAGCCCTCAACGCGGGCAGGAATCGGGGGTTCCCTGGTCAGGAACGATGTCGGGCCCGCCTACGGCCGGCTTGGCGGCCGCCGAGCGGCCGCGTTCCATGCGCTAGAGTGCTCTTGCGCCAGTCGCGGAATTGGGCTGGCCTTTTCGGATTCGACGCCCGAAGTGAGTCACGCGGCCGGACCGGCATCCATGAACTGGGTTATGACGCTCACGGATTCCCGTCAGGCTGGCCGAACAGCGCCATGGCGACCTTGTCGGCTCCCACCGGCTTTTCGCAACGAGGACAATGCGAGAAGCGGTGCGGAATGTCCTCCCGGTTGTAGCCGGTGGCGAAGACGAACGGCACGCCCCGCGCCGCCAGCGCGTCGGCGACCGGATAGACCATTTCGCCCTTCAGATTGATGTCCAGCACCGCGCCGTCCAGGTGCGGCTCCATCATCACCAGTCTCAGCGCCTGGGCCACTGTTGCCGCCGGCCCGACCACGGCCGCCGCTGCGGCCGCGAAAGCGAGTGCCATGTCCTGGGCGATGAAATATTCGTCCTCGGCCAGCAATACTTTTTTTCCCGTCAGGATCATGGTTTCGTTGGCCCCCAATAGCGGTGCAGCCATGTCGGTGATGATCCGGGGCGCCGCGCCTCGAAACAAAATTGACGGTCAGCTAACATAGGCGCGCATCACCCCTCATACCCGTTCCATGCGTTTTTAGGCCGTTGGGGAATGGCAGCATTAACATAAGTTATCGCGCCGCGATCCAACCCTTGGCCGCTGGTGCGAAAAGGCCGGTTATCGGGACTTCGGCATGTTCCTCCTTGAGAAGGACCACGGTCATGTCTAGCGTAGCCCGCATGCATAGTGCTTCCCAGACCGTGCCGCGTACGGCGCCGCCGCGTGGGTTGGCCGATTACCAGCATCACGTGAAAAATCTGATGGCGGTGATCCGCGCCATTGCCGCGCGCACGGCGGAAAAATCCGCGAGCCTCGCGGACTGTGCCGCTCATTTTGACGGACGGCTGGATGCGCTGGGACGCACCCAGCGGATGCTGGCCCGCACCGGGACATTCGAAACGGACCTGGAAGAATTGGTGCATGAAGAGCTTCTGGCCCATGCGCTGCAGCAGGCGGTGACGGTCAGGGGCCCCAATGTGGGGCTGCCGCAGAAAGTCGCCCAGAATCTGGGCCTGGCCCTGCACGAACTGGTCATCAATGCCATCAAGTTCGGCGCCCTGTCCGGACAGGACGGGCAGTTGTCGGTGACCTGGCAAATCGACGGCACGTCACTGGCGCTGGAATGGCGCGAAAGCGGCGTGGCGGCAATGGATACCAGTCCCCAGCATTACGGCTTCGGCCGGGAGTGGCTGGAAGAAGGACTGCCTTACCAGATCGGTGCACGCACCCGGCTTCAATTCCTGCCGGGCGGGCTCGTCTGCAGGATCGAGCTGCCACTGCATGTGGTTGCTCTCGACAGGTCACCATGAACAAGGTCCGCATCCAGACGGGGGATGCCGGCCGCATGCGCGATTTCGGCCTCATGGCGCTGGGTCGCTACGGGGCATTGCCCGAGGCGGACGTGCAGGCAGCCCGTGCCGGCCTTGCCGAGATGCAGGCAGTGCGCACCAGCAGTGAGCTGTTGACGGAAGGCGCGCGGCTCAATCGCGCGCAGATGCTGCTGGAAGGCTGGGCGGTGCGTCAGCGCGTGCTGAGCGACGGCCGCCGGCAAATATTTTCCTTCCTGGTGCCCGGCGACATATTCGGTATCTGCGCCCGGCCGCAGGGCGAAGCCAGTTCCACAATCGTCACGTTGGGACCTGCGACCGTCGCGCCGCTGCCGTTCCTCAATGAGGCGCTGGAACAGGCGCCCGGCAGCGCCGCCGGCAGGACCGCCCAGGCGGTATTGAGCCTGGAAGAGGGATTGCTGGTCAGCCAGGTGGTGCGGCTGGGGCGGCAATCGGCCTATGAAAGGCTGATCAGCCTGCTGCTGGAGTTTCATGACCGTCTGTCGGCGGTGGGATTGGCCGAAGATCAGAGCTTCAGCCTGCCCTTCACCCAGGAGATTCTTTCCGATGCCCTGGGGCTTTCCACGGTGCATACCAACCGCACCCTGCAGCAGCTGCGCCGCGAACATCTGATCGAGACCCAGTTCAACCAGGTGAAGCTGCTGGATATCGGCCTGCTGGCCGAAATATCGGACTATCGCAGGCCGCCCTGCTTGGCACGGACGCCCTGACGCTCAGCCGTTCGCGGCGGACACGCGCCATACCGTCCCGCCCACATCGTCTGCGATCAGGAGTGCGCCCTTGCCATCGATGGCCAAACCCACCGGTCGGCCATGGGCATGATCGCCATCGACAAAGCCGGTGACCACGTCTTCGGCCATGCCGCTGGGCTTGCCGGCCGCGAAGGGCACGAACACCACCTTGTAGCCGTTCAGAACCGTGCGATCCCAGCTCCCATGCTCGCCGACAAAGGCGCCGCCGCGATAATGCGCCGGCAGATTGTCCGCATTGTTGAAAACCAGGCCCAGCGGCGCGACATGGCTGGACAGCGCATAGTCCGGCGGGATCGCCTTGGCCACCAGGTCGGGACGCTGCGGCATCACCCTGGGATCGATATGCTGGCCGTAATAACTGTAAGGCCAGCCGTAGAAGGCGCCGTCCTTCACGCTGGTCATATAGTCGGGCACCAGATCGGGGCCCAGCTCGTCGCGCTCGTTCACCACCGCCCACAACACATGGCTGCCGGGCTCGAAGGTCAGCCCGTTGGGATTGCGCAGGCCCGTGGCATAGAGGCGATGCGCGCCGGTGGCGCGGTCTATCTCCCATATCGCGGCGCGTTCATGTTCCGCCTCCTGGCCGTTTTCGGTGATGTTGCTGTTGGAGCCGACGCCCGCATAAAGCTTGGTGCCGTCGGGACTGGCCGTCAGGCTCTTGGTCCAGTGATGGTCGATCGGGCCGCCCGGCAGGTCGCACAGTTTGGTGGGCGCCGCGGTAATCTCGGTCTGGCCGGTCTGGTAGGGAAAGCGCAGCACCGCATCGGTGTCGGCGACATATAGATTGTTGCCGACCAGCACCATGCCGAACGGCGAATGCAGACGGTCGATGAAAACGGTCTTCACATCGGCCGTGCCGTCGCCATTGGTGTCGCGCAGCAGGATGATGCGGTTGCCGGCCTTGACGCTGGAATGCGCCTGCTTCTCGATCCAGTTCATGATGAATTCCTTGGGCCGGTTGATCGGACCCTGGGGACCGTCGGATTCGGCGACCAGCACGTCGCCGTTGGGCAGCACATAGAGCGAACGCGGATTTTTCAGGCCGCTGGCCATGGCCGCGATCTTCAGCCCGGCCGGCACCTTGGGCGCGGCGCCATTCCAGCCGACATTGCGCACCACATGCATGGGCGGCAGCAGATATTGATGGATGTCGGGCAGGTACGGATTGGCGCCGATCTGGCGTTTGGGATCGATGGGCGAAGGCCCGCAGGCCGCCAGCGCCAGGGCGGCCGTGAGCGTGAGTGCAGCCCCACGCTTCATGTCATGGTCTCCGGAGGGGTGCCCACACCATGGCGATAAACCATGGTCCAGCCGTGCCAGCCGGTGACGATCAGGATCAGGACCACTAGCAGGGACAGGATCAGTCCGGTGGGAACAACGGAGGTGTAGGCATCGCGGCTATGGATGAAGGCGTCCACGATCGCGATGACCAGCATCACGGCGTTGCCGATGCCATGGATCCAGGCGGCTCGCAGGTTGCGGATCCGGCGATTGCCGAGAAAATCGGTCAGGCCGGCAATGACGGCAAACAGAGCGACGATCAATCCCACCGTCAGGAACCAGGCTGACATGTTCGCCCATTGCATGTTGGCGCTCTGCCAGTAAGCGATGTCGGTCACAAGCGTACCGATGAAGCAAGTGACGGGAACCGGCACCAGCATCGCGTGCACAGGATGGCGCCAGATGGTGAAAGTTGATTGCGGAGGAATATCGGGCATGGCCTGACGCGAATACGTCCCTGTCACCGACTCGTTCCTCCCACATCGTGGCGGCTTGTTCCCGCGCGTCTAACCTATGTTGAAATTCGAACGGGACAGGTGCTTTTTCGCCCGCGGAAATGGAACGTCAGTCCATTCAAGGAACGCTTGGTCCTGCAACGCTTTTTCGAGTCTGACACCCGCAAGAGCAAGGCGCGACCCATGAGCATCGATGACGTGCAGCAAACAATCACGGAACTGCCGGAACGGTCGCGCAAGCCGGGCGGGGGCCTCGCAATCGATCACGCCGCCCTTCGCCAGGCATTGAAGGCCAGCGTCAAGCCATGTGGCGGACCGTCCAACGGCGGGCTCGACAATCACATGTGGGCCGCCATTGTCGACCGCAGCGGGACGGTACGCGCGGTCTGCTACAGCGGCAATGAATTGGGCGACCAGTGGCCGGGCAGCCGTGCCATCGCGATCGCGAAGGCGAACACCGCCAATGCGCTCAGTCTGCCGACCTTCGCTTTCTCCACCGCCAATCTCTATTTCGGCGCGCAACCGGGCGGCTTTCTTTATGGCATCCTGGAAACCAATCCGGTGGACACCGCCACCATGTATGGCGGCGACACGAACGCCTACGGTACGCCCGACGATCCCATGGTCGGCAAGAAGGCCAGCGGCGTGGTGGTATTTGGGGGCGGCCTGGCGTTCTATGCCGGCGGCACCATTGTGGGGGCCTTGGGCGTCTCGGGCGACACATCACCCGGGGATCACAATGTCGCCTGGCGGGTGCGCAAGGCGTTGGGCCTGGACAAGGTGCCGGCCGGCATCACCAACGACAATAACGACGCCATCATTTTCGATATCGGCATGATGGGTAAATCCAGCTCGGGCTATGGCCATCCCGTCAGCGGCTTGAAGGAAGACGATGTGGCGGAAGAAATCGGCGCTTCCTCCAAAGGCAAATAGGAGACCGGCATGGATAAGGAACTGGACGACAAGCTCGACCCCAAGGCGAAGGGCAAGGACACGCCCAAATCCGATTTTGATCGCAACCGCGATGGTCTTTATGGCGGCTTGCCAAAGGCCCGCGACGATCAGGCGCCCGGCCCGGACGCCAACAAGCCGCATCCGTCCCGCTGATGGCACAGAGGGTCGGCGATTTCCTGCTGCGGCGCCTGCATCGGTGGGGTGTGCGTCGCGTGTTCGGTTATCCGGGCGATGGTATCAACGGCATTATCGGGGCCTTCGGGCGCCAGCCGGAGAAAGAAGCCGTCGCTTTCATCCAGGCGCGGCATGAGGAAGAAGCGGCCTTCATGGCCAGCGGCCATGCCAAGCTGACCGGGGAGGTCGGCGTGTGCCTGGCGACCAGCGGTCCTGGCGCCATCCATCTGCTGAATGGTTTGTATGACGCCAAGCTGGACCGCAAGCCGGTGGTGGCGATCGTGGGACAATCGGTGCGGATGGCGCTCGGCGGTCATTTCCAGCAGGAAGTGGACCTGCTCTCGCTGTTCAAGGATGTGGCAAGCGATTTTGTGCAGGTCTGCACCACGCCCAAGCAGGCGCGGCATCTGATCGACCGCGCGCTTCGCATCGCCAAGTCCCAGCGCACCGTCACCGCCATCATTTTTCCCAACGACGTGCAGGAAGAGGAGGTCTCCGAACCCGGAGATGCTCATGGCAGCATCCATACCGGAACGGATTTCAGCCAGGCGCTGGTGGTGCCCAAGATGCAAGATCTGCAGCGCGCCGCCGATATCCTCAACAAGGGTGAAAAAGTCGCCATGCTGATCGGCGCGGGTGCCTGGAAGCGGCTGACCAGGTCCTGGCTGTGGCGGAAAACCTGCAGGCCGGCATCGCCAAGGCGCTTCTGGCCAAGGCGGTGTTGCCGGACGATCTGGCTTTTTCCACCGGCCAGATCGGGCTTCTGGGCACCAAGGCATCCTGGCAGCTGATGCGCGAATGCGACACCTTGTTGATGATCGGCTCGACTTTTCCCTATTCGGAATTCCTGCCACAGGAAGGTCAGGCCAAATGCGTGCAGATCGACATCGATCCCACCATGCTCTCGCTGCGTTATCCGGCCGATGTGGCACTGGTGGGCGATGCGGCCGCGACACTTCAGGCGCTGTTGCCGCTTTTGAAACAGAAGCCGCGCGGCACCTGGCGGGAGACGGTAGAAAAGAATGCCCGCGCCATGTGGGAAGAAGAAGACAAGCGCGCCCATATCGCCGCCAAGCCGCTCAATCCCGAGCTTTTCTTCTGGGACTTTTCCAGCCGCATTCCCGATGACGCCGTGGTGAGCGTGGACACCGGCATGTCCACTACATTCTTTGCCCGGGCGGTGAAGCTGCGCCGTGGGATGAAAACCGCGATCTCCGGCACGCTCGCGACCATGGGACCGGCGGTCAGCTATGCCATAGCGGCCAAGTTCGCTTTTCCCGGCCGGCCCGCCTTTGCCTTTGTCGGCGACGGCGCCATGCAGATGCTGGGCCTGAACGGGTTGATCACCATCGCCAGATACTGGAAGCAGTGGGCCGATCCGCGCCTGGTAGTGGTGGTGCTGAACAATCGCGATCTCAACATGGTCAGTTGGGAGCTGCGAGCGCTGGGCGGGTTCGCGAAAGTGGAAGCAAGCCAGGACCTGCCCGACCTTGACTATGCCGCTCACGCCGAGCTGCTGGGTCTTCGAGGATTGACGGTGGCCGGCCCGGCCGATGTCGGCACCGCGTGGGACATCGCGCTCAAGGCCGATCGGCCCGTGGTGATCGACCTTAAGGCCGATCCGAATGTCATCGCGCTTCCACCTCACGCCACGCTGGAACAGACGGAAAATCTTTTCCTGGCCCTGGCGCGCGGCGACCAGGATCGCGGCGCCATTCTCAATCAACTTTTCCGGCAGCTAGCAGCCTGAGAGGCAATATGGACAGGAATGAAGACGACTTTCGCCGGCAGGATGGTCTGGAAGATCCACGCCAGAAATATCCCAAGCCACCCTTCAAGAAACAGTCTCAGCCCTGGCCGGGTCTCGCCTCAAAAATGGAGCCGCGGCCGGATCATGGCGAAACCAGCTATCGTGGTTCGGGCCGCCTGACGGGCCGCAAAGCCTTGATCACCGGCGGCGACTCCGGCATGGGGCGCGCGGCGGCGATTGCCTATGCCCGTGAAGGTGCCGATGTGGCGATCAACTATCATCCCGATGAGGAAGAGGATGCGCGCCAGGTCATTGACCTGATCGGCAAGGCTGGACGCAATGGCGTCGCCATTCCGGGCGACCTTCGCGACGAGGCGTTTTGCAAGCGGTTGGTGGCGGAGGCGGTCGAAAAGCTGGGCGGCCTCGACATTCTGGTCTGCAACGCCGCGCGCCAACAGTCGCGCAAGTCCATCCTCGACATCTCCTCAGAGGATTTCGATGCGACCATGAAGACCAATATCTATGCGCCCTTCTGGATCATCAAGGAGGCCTTGCCCCACATGGAACCGGGATCGGTGATCATCGGCACGGCGTCGGAACAGGCCTATGATCCGTCGCCTGACCTGTATGACTATGCCCAGACCAAGGCCGCCACCATGAATTATGTGAAGTCGCTGGCAAAACAGCTGGCCGAAAAGGGCATTCGCGTGAATGGCGTGGCGCCCGGGCCGATCTGGACCCCGCTGCAGGTATCGGGCGGCGCGCCGATGGAAAAGCTGGAGAAGTTCGGTGGCCAGACCCCGATGGGCCGCCCCGGACAGCCGGTGGAACTGGCTTCCATCTATGTCCAGCTTGCTGCCAGCGATGCGAGCTATGCCACCGGCCAGGTTTATGGCGCCGCCGGCGGCAGTGGCCAGCCCTAGCTTCTCGCCTGTCGCGAGCCGTCAAAAGGTGCGCGCGCCATTGACGTGGAGATAGACGGCATAAAGCGATGTCGTTCCGCAGATGAAAAGCTGGTTGCGCTTGATGCCGCCGAAACAGACATTGGCGACCACTTCGGGCACCAGGATCTTGCCGATCAGGGTGCCGTCGGGATCAAAGCAGTGGATGCCTTCCGCGCTGCTGCTCCACAGCCGTCCCGCCTCGTCGATGCGAAAGCCGTCGAACAGGCCGGCGGTGCAGTCCGCGAAGACTTTGCCTCCGGCCAGCGTGCCGTCTTCCCGCACATCAAAGACCCGGATATGCGCCGGATGCTCGCGTCCATGGGTGCGTCCGGTGTCGGCAATATAGAGTTTTTTCTCGTCCGGCGAGAAAGCCAGGCCGTTCGGCTTGATGAAGTCGTCGGCCACGACGCGGATGGCGCCGCTCTGGGGATCCACCCGGTAGACATAAGAGGCGCCGATCTCGCTTTCCGCGCGGTCGCCTTCATAGTCGGAATCGATTCCATAAGTCGGATCGCTGAACCAGACGGAGCCGTCCGACTTCACGATCACGTCATTGGGGCTGTTCAGGCGCTTGCCCTGATAGCGGTCTGCGATGCAGGTGATGCGGCCGTCATGTTCGGTGCGGCTGACCCGCCGCCCGCCATGCTCGCAGGTGACCAGCCGGCCCTGGCGATCGACCGTATTGCCATTGGAATTGCCCGACGGGTTGCGGAAGACCGAGACTTCGCCGTTGCATTCGTCGTAGCGCAGCATGCGGTTGTTGGGAATGTCCGACCAGACCAGGTAACGGCCGGCTGGAAAATAGGCCGGCCCCTCGGCCCAGCGACAACCGGTATAGAGACGATGCAGATGCGCGGTGGAGCTGAACAGACGCTCGAAGCGTTCGTCCAGACTCTGGAATGTTTCCGTCATAAAGCGTCCCTCATGCATGCGCGCGTGCGGAGATAGCACATCCCCGCCCCGTGGTAATGTCGATGCGCGGTCCATGCTGCACCGCACCGCCCGCTCGCGGCAACAGCGCCTTGTCAGACATAATACTGCCCCATATGCTTCTCTGTGCGCGCTCGAAAAACCGCGCTTTCACAAAAAGATGCGGCATCGCCGCCGGGGTAACAGGAACCAGGCATATGGCTCATCAGCTGCTCGACCCGAGCTTCGGCTTGTTGCTGGACGAGAAAGCGAGCGTACGAAGGCTCGCCACGGACTTTGTCTTTACGGAAGGACCGATCTGGCATCCCAGGGACCATTATCTGCTGTTTTCCGACATCCCACCCGCCATCCGCCGGCGCTGGGACAAGACGGGCGCCAGTGTGGCGCTGGAACCCTCCAACAAGGGCAACGGCATGACCTACGATCATGCGTTGAATCTTCTGGTTTGCGAGCACGCCACCTCCAGCGTGGCGCGCTACTCGGGCGGCAAACGCGAGGTGCTGGCCAGCCATTTCGAGGGCAAGGAACTCAACTCGCCCAACGATATCGTGGTGGCAGCGGACGGGGCCGTCTGGTTCAGCGACCCCACTTACGGTCGCATGCCGGTCTATGGAGTCGAACGTCCCTGTCAGCTCGATTTTCGCGGCGTCTATCGCATTCCGCCGCGCGGCGGCGCGCCGGAATTGGTGGTGGAGAAGTCGCTGTTCACCCAGCCGAACGGCCTGTGCTTCTCGCCTGACGAGAAGCTGCTCTATATCAACGACACCGACCAGGCGAATATCCGGGTGTTCGATGTCGACGACGGCAAGCTCCACAACATGCGGGTTTTCGCCAGCGGCATCGCGGACGAAGCGCAGCCGGGCCGCCGCCCTGATGGCATGAAATGCGACGCCCTGGGCAATATCTGGTGCACCGGTCCTGACGGACTGTGGGTCTATGCGCCCGACGGCCGGCTGCTGGGCAAAGTCGCGGTACCGGAAATGGTGGCCAATCTGCACTGGGGCGGCGCCGACTGGCGCACTTTATTCATTACGGCCTCCACGTCTCTTTATGCGGTTGAGACCAAGGTCGGTCCGCACAAGGAAAGCTTCATGGCGGGCCATATCTGAGTTGGGGGGGCGGGGAATGTTGAACTTGCGGAGCACATTGTTGGCTGTGGCGATCCTGCTGGCGCCCAGCCTGGCCTGGGCCCAGGTGCCGGGGATGACTTTCCCGGCCGATCCCTATGCCGCGTCCAGTCCGCTGTCGCGCACCCACGTGCCCCTGGCCGAGCGCATTGCCCATGGCGGCGATACATCCAAATGGGAGACCCATGCGTCGAGCCATAACGGCTCGGGCCCGCTGCGTTACATGCCGCTGTTCGACGGCAGCGGCAGGACGGCCAAGTTCAATCTGGGCGTCAACCTGTTCTTCCTGCATCAGGGCGTGCTGTTGCCAGGTGGCGGCATCGGCGAGCATTTCCACAATTATTGCGAAGAGATGTTCGTCATTTTCGACGGTGAGGCGGAATATACGATCGACGGCCGCACCTCACTGCTGAAGGGGCCTGCGGGTGCCATCGCCAGGCTCGGCCACAGTCATGCCATCACCAACCAGACCGGCAAGCCGGTGCGATGGATGAACATCAATGTCGGCCTGCTGCCGCATTTCTACGATGCCTGGAACCTGGAAGATGGGCGTGTCGGCGCGCCCAAGGACGCGATCCCCCAGTTCATTCACATGAATCTGGACAAGTCGTTGGACAAGCCGATGGCGAATTTCGAAGGCGGCAAGGGCACCGCGATGTATCACCGCGCGCTTGACCCCACCACCTTCTACACCACCTGGTCCTATGTCGATCATCTGCTGCTGCCGCCGGGCGTCACCGCCGGCCCCAGCACCAAGCCCGACATGGCAGAGGTCTATTATGTGATCAGCGGCGAGGGCACCGCCACGATCGACGGTGAAACCGCGAACATCCGTGCCGGCGATGCGGTGCCCGCGGCACTGGGTGAATCCCGCGCCTTTGCCGCGACCGGCAAGACGCCGCTGGAATTCATGATCATCGGTATTGCCAAGGATTTCGAAGCCAAAAAGGCCTATATGCTGACCGAGGAAAATCGCGTCCGCACCGGTCCGCGCTAGGAGGAACGCCCGTGTTCGTGCTGTCCATGAAATTCGCCGTCCCGCTGCTTGCCGCCGGCCTTGTGTTGGCTGTCGTCCCTGTCCAGGCGGACACGCATGCCAAGAAAATCGCCTTCTCCAACAATTATGCCGGCAACAGCTGGCGCCAAGCGATGCTCAAAAGCTATGGCATTGTCGCCAAGAAAGCGGTTGCCGACCATGTCATCGCCGCCGCGGATATCTTCACCACGGCGGACAAGGAAATCCCCACCCAGGCGGCACAGGTCCAGAACCTGATCCTGAAAGGCTATGATGCCATCGTCATCAATGCCGCCTCGCCCACCGCCCTGAACGGCGCCATCGCCCAGGCCTGCGCCGCCGGCATTGTGGTGGTTTCTTTCGACGGCATCGTCACCGCGCCCTGCGCCTATCGCGTCGTCATCGATTATAAGGCCATGGGCGCGGAGGAAGTCGCGCAGATGGCGAAGTTCCAGCCCAAGGGCGGCAATCTTCTGGAGATCCGGGGCCTGGCGGGGACCTCGATCGACGACACCATCCATGCCGGCATTCTCGCCGGCGTGAAAGCCCATCCCAATTTCAAGATCGTCAGCTCGGTCGCCGGCGACTGGGATCAGACCACGACCCAGAAGGCGGTGGCGACGGTATTGCCTTCGCTGCCGCCCATCGTCGGTGTGGTCGACCAGGGCGGTGACGGTTATGGCGCGGCCCAGGCATTCGCGTCTGCGCACAAGCCGCTTCCCACCATCATCATGGGCAACCGCCAGGATGAGCTGTCCTGGTGGCAGGAGCAGAAGGCCAAGAGCGGGTATGTCACCTGGTCCGCCTCCATTGCGCCCGGCATATCGACTTTGGCCTTCTGGGTGGCGCAGCAGGTTCTGGACGGCAAAAAGGTGCCTCACGATATCGTGGTGCCCTATCTCGCCTTCACCCAGGACAATTTCGAGGCCGCGCTGAAAACCATTCCCAAGGGTGGCGTCGCGAGCAAGGAATATACCCAGGCCGAGGCGCTGGCGGCGATCAAAGCCAGCACGAAGTGATGGCTGGCATTCCCATTGTCAGCCTGGATGGCGTCGAAAAGCAGTTCGGCGTCGTGCGCGCGCTGGACGGCGTCATGCTCGACATCGCTGGCGGGGAATGTATCGGTCTGGTCGGCCACAACGGCGCCGGCAAATCCACCCTGATGCATATACTGGCCGGCACGCTGGCGCCCAGCGCCGGCCGTATCCGCGCGGACGGTGCCGCACAACAGGATTATTCCCCGGCCCGCGCCATGCGCCTTGGCGTGCGCTGTGTGTTCCAGGAGCTGTCGCTCTGTCCCAATCTTTCGGTGCTGGAAAACACCCGCGTCTATCATGCCGCGCTGAAAGGTTTTGGCTGGCGCCGCAAGGCCGCGAAGTTGATTGCCGGCAAGCTGGATGAGATTTTTCCCGGCCATGACATCCGCCCCTCGGACCTGGTGCAGGATCTGTCGATCGGCCGCCGTCAGATGGTCGAGGTGGCGCGCGCCTTCACCGAAACGAGGGATCCAGCGCGCCTGATCATTCTGGATGAACCGACTTCGTCACTGGATGCCCATGCCTCGCGGCAGCTTTTGGCGCATATCCGCCGCGCGGTGGCGGGCGGGATGAGTTTTGTGTTCATCTCCCATCTTCTGGGCGAGGTTTTGGCGTGCAGCGACCGCATTCTGGTGATGCGGGACGGCAAGATCGTGGCCGGTGATTTGGCCACCGCTTTCGACCGCGATCGATTGGTGGCGGCGATGGGTGGCGCGAAAGGCGAGACGCAGACTGTCGCGCGTGCCGGTGCGGCGGACGCAGCGCCGGTCCAGGTCCGCGCCCGTCCGGCGGCATCCGGCACAGAGCTGGTTGCGCGCCAAGGCGAAGTCATCGGGCTTGCCGGCCTTGCCGGTCATGGCCAGACCGAATTGTTGCGCCGGATATTCCTGACCGGAAAGCGCCGGAGGCGTGACATCGAGGTGGGCGCGACCGCAGCCCTGGTTGCCGGCGATCGCCAGAATGACGGGGTCTTTCCGCTGACCTCGATCGCGGGGAATATCAGCATCGGCGCGCTCAAGACATTGCGCCAGGGGCTCCTGCTGTCGCCACGCAAGGAGGAAGAGCTGGCGTGGTCCTGGCACAGCCGCATCGGCATTCGCACCCCGGACATGGAGAACAATATTCTCTCACTCTCGGGGGGGAACCAGCAGAAGGCCCTTTTTGCCCGCGCCCTGGCGTCGGACGCCCGCATCATATTGCTGGATGATCCCACCCGTGGCGTCGACATCGCCACAAGGCAGGAGGCCTATAACCTGATCCGCAGTGAGGCGGAGGCGGGCCGCACCTTCCTTTGGTACACCACGGAATTCGACGAGCTGATGCATTGCGATCATGTTTATGTTTTTCGCAATGGCGCCATTGTCGCCGATCTGCCCCGCCGCGAGCTGAGCGAGGAAAAGGTGATCCATTCCTCCTTTGAAGGGGCCGGCTGACATGGTTCGTGTGCCAGCCGCGCGCCTCATGCGTGACCTGCTTCCCGCGCTGTCGCTGGCGGTGGTTCTGGGCGCGATCGCCTGGCTCAATCCGCGTGCGATCAGCTATCTCGGCTTCACCCTGATGCTGAATCTGGCGGTGCCCATCGCATTGGCCACCGTGGCGCAGATGTTCGTGATCGCCGGCAACGACCTGGATCTTTCCATCGGGCCTTTCGTGAGCTTTGTCGCCTGTGTCGGCGCGACCTGGCTGACCGACCAGCCCCTGGTCGGTGCCCTGGTGCTGGCGCTTTCGGTGGGCGTGTACGCGGCACTGGGCGCGATCATCCAGGGGCGCAATCTGCCCTCGATCGTCGTGACCCTGGGCATGAGTTTTGTGTGGCAGGGCTTGGCGATCCTGGTTCTGCCCAAGCCCGGCGGCGCGGCACCGGATTGGCTGCAGAGCCTGGTGAATGTGAAGCCGCCGCTGTTGCCCTTTCCCATTGCCGCCACTTTGGTGATCGCCGCAATCGGCTGGTTTGGGATGTCACGCACTTCTTATGGTGCGGTTCTGCGCGGCTGCGGCGGCAATGCTGCAGCCATGGCGCGGGCCGGCTGGTCGCTGTTGCGGATCAAGATGGTGCTGTTCGCGCTGGCCGGCCTGTTCGGCCTGTTGTCGGGCCTGGCGCTTTTGGGTGTCACCACGTCGGCGGACGCCAATATCGGCAACGGCTATACCTTGCTGTCGATTGCCGGTGTCATTCTGGGCGGTGGAGAATTCGTCGGCGGCATCGTTTCACCGGTGGGTGTGGTCATCGGCGCGCTGACCCTGGCGCTGGCGGCATCACCGTTGCTGACCTTCCTCAACATCCCGCCGGACTGGCAGGTCGGCGCCAACGGCATCATCCTCATCACCGTCCTTGCGGTGCGAGCCCAGATCGGGCGCCGGGCTGCCGCCACATGAGCCGCATTTCCCTCCTTTTATCGAAGCCCTGGATCTGGTCGTTCTTCGGCGCGACGGTCGTCTTCGTCGCGGCCGCTCTTTTCACCCGGGGCGCCGGCGCAGGTGGCATGATCACCACCGCGCTGGCGCTCGCGGTATTCATGGTGGTGGCGGGCCTGGGGCAGATGATCGTGATTACCCTTGGGCCCGGCAATGTCGATCTTTCCCTGCCGGCCAATATCGGGCTTGCCAGCGCGGTCTCCATGACGGTGATGAACGGCAGCGACAACTGGGTCGGCATCGGGCTGCTGGCGGCACTGGGCTGTGGCCTTGCCATCGGTATCGCCAATTACCTTCTGATCCGGGCGCTGGGCATTCCGCCCATTGTCGCCACCCTCTCATCCAGCTTTGTCGTGCAGTCCATCGACATCGCCTATGGCCGCGGCCTGCAGATCAAGCCGCCGCCCGGCTTTGCCGCATTCATGAATCTGCAGATTGCCGGCCTGCCGGTTTGCGCCATCCTAGCTATTGCGCTGTCTGTTATCATCGCCATTGCGCTCAGGCGCACGATCTATGGCCGCTCGGTCTTGGCCATCGGGCAGAATGCGCGCGCCGCGCTGTTTGCCGGCCTGGCGGTCGAACGCACGCGTGCCGTCACCTACGGCCTGTGCGGAATGCTGGGCGGGCTCAACGGGGCCCTGCTGGCGGGCTATTTCCAGGGCGCCAATGTCGATATCGGCAGCGAATATCTCCTCTCATCCATTGCGGTCGTGGTGATTGGGGGCACGTCGGTTGCTGGCGGACGCGCCAGCGTGCCCGGCATCTGGGGCGCATCGCTGTTTCTGGTGCTGCTGCTGACAATGCTCAACACCTTCGGCGTCAGCGCCGGCGTTCGCTTGCTGGCGACCGGTATCGTCATCGTGGCCGTGATCGCCGCGGCCGGCGGACGCGGTTTGAAAGACGTGGGCGCGAAGTAATCTTACGAGGCCGATCGCGCGACGGCTGTGGCAGCCTGAAACGGCGCGCTGCGTTCTTCGTCCAGCATGTAATCGCGGGTGAGGGGAACGGCATCCTGGCGGCGGGTCAGTTGCAGCTGGAACACCACCTCGCCGTCATAGCGGAAAGCCATCTCCGAACCGGCGAGATAGAACTCCCACATCCGGCAGAAGCGCTCGTCATACAGTTCGGCGACTTTGGCGCGGTTGGCCTCGAAACGCTGCCGCCACTGGCGCAAGGTTTCGGCATAATGCAGCCGCAGGACTTCCACATCGGTGATGATCAGCCCGCTTTTTTCCACCGCACGGGCGATTTCCGACAGAGCCGGGGTGTAGCCGCCCGGGAATATGTATTTCGCGATCCAGGCATTGGTGGACCCCGGCTGGTCGCTGCGCCCGATCGTGTGCAGCAGCATCACACCGTCCTCGGCCAGAAGTGCCCGCGCCTTGGCGAAGAAAGCATCGTAATAGGGCGCGCCCACATGTTCGAACATACCCACCGATACGATCCGGTCGTAACGGCCACTCAACGCGCGATAGTCCGCCAGCTCAAAGCGGCAGGTGTCCGCCAGCCCACCCGCTTCCGCGCGGTTGCGCGCCACCGCGATCTGTTCCTCTGACAGTGTCACGCCCAGCACACGGGCTTTGGCATTGCGCGCCAGATCCAATGCCAGGCCGCCCCAGCCGCAGCCGATGTCCAGCACCTTGAGGTCCGGCCGGTTGAGGTGGAGCTTGGCCGCGATATGACGTTTCTTGGCGATCTGGGCCGATTCCAGCGACTGTCCCGCCTCGGTGAAATAGGCGCAGGAATATTGCTTGTCGGCGCCCAGAAACTGGTCGTACAGCGCGCCCGACAGGTCATAGTGATGCGCGACATGGGCCTTGGCGCGCGATGCCGGATTGAATTGATCGAAGCGGCGCTTCAGCCGCCGCGCGGCACGTATCAGGCGGTGCCAGCCGCGGGGCTGTACCTCGGCGATATTGCGCATCAGCAATGCCAGCAGATCCGCGATATCGCCCTGCTCGAGGGTCAGGCGGCCATCCATGTAAAGCTCGCCGAGCTTGAGGTCGGGATGCGACAGCAACTCCCATTCCGCCAGGGCGTCGTGAAGACGCACCACCACGTCCGGCGTGCCTTCTCCAAACTGGCGGCGGCGTCCGCTGGCGTCGATCACGCCCAAAGCACCGTGCCGGAAGAAATTCGCAAACAGCAATTCCAAGATCATCTAACGCCGTCTCCCGTTGAAATCCGTCATTTGTGACCGAAAGATACCGCCGCCTGCTGCGGCCGGCCGATCGTGACAGGTCGCGGCGAGGGTGATCGGGAGAGGGCGGGGCATGTGGGGCGGTCCGATTGGAAATACGTCCTGCACCAGACTTGGTTCCGCGCGCCCTTGGCGCGGGCAAGGGAGTGGCTATGCCGCGACGGGCGGCGAGGGCGGTCTGTCGGAAGTCTCTATTATATCGTTCTACGACATATTTACGCGGAAGGCTGGGTGCCGCATTATCAATTGATAGCAGGCATCTTCCGGGTGGCCGGATGGAGATTTTCCCGGATCGAATGCGAGGGTTGTGCGTTCGCGCAAGTAGTTCTCCCGGGAATTTCACGTGCGCGCATTTCAGGCCGCCGTCCCTCTTTTTGGGGCATTTATCCCTTCCGCGGCTTTTGCGGGGCCATTGCAATATCTGAGCGGCGCCGGTCAGAAAGCCATGCCGGTCGTGTGGCTCACCTGGGGCGTGCTGCTGATCTCGATCACCGTCATGGTGATCATCGCGCTGCTGCTGGCCGGCGCGATCTGGCATCGGCCAGGTCTCTCCTGGTCGCCGAATGAAAAGCTCGCGCTGCAATCTCCCCAGGGCGGTCTCAACTGGCTGTGGATTGGCGTGGGCCTCTCGACCCTGGTGCTGTTGTTCTCGATCGTCTGGACCGTGAAGGTCCTGGCGCAGATCGAGGCACCGCCAGACCGTCCGTCCGTCACCATCGAGATCACCGGCAAGCAATGGTGGTGGCAGGTTCGCTATCTGTCGAACAACGTTTCACGCCAGTTCACCACCGCCAACGAGATTCATATTCCGGTTGGCCAACCCGTCCGGTTGAAGCTTATCGGCGGCGACGTGATCCACAGTTTCTGGGTGCCGAAGCTGGCCGGCAAGATGGATGCGATTCCCGGCCAAACCAACGAGACCTGGATCGAGGCCGATGCCCCCGGCATTTATCGGGGTCAGTGCACCGAATATTGCGGCTTGCAGCATGCCCGCATGGGACTTCTGGTGGTGGCGCAAAGCCCGGCCGCGTTTCAGGCCTGGTGGTCGCATCAACTCGCCGCGCCGGCTGTGCCGCAGGGGGTGGCGGGTCTGGGCCAGCAGGAATTCCAGATGCATTGTGCCAGCTGTCACACGGTGCGCGGCACCGACGCGGCGGGCGCACTGGGGCCGGACCTTTCCCATTTGATGCAGCGGCACCTGATCGCTGCCGACACAGTGCCGAACGACAGCGCCACGCTTGGCCGCTGGATTTCAGATCCCCAAAGCATAAAGCCGGGCGCGTTGATGCCCACGCCAGAGCTGTCCACCCGGGAGCTGGCTGATGTCCACGCCTATCTCAACACCCTGGATTGACGCATGACCTTTTCGTCCTACGAACGCAATCCATCGGTGACTTCGGTCGACGCACCAGGCCTGGAAGTCCGATTGTTCCGCCTGTGGCACACGGAGAGGGGCTTGATCGGCTGGCTTTCCACCGTCGACCACAAGGAAATCGGCCTTCGCTACATCGTCACCGCATTCGCCTTTCTGATCGCCGGCGGCGTGGAAGCGCTGGTGTTCCGGCTGCAGCTTTCCTGGTCGAACCTGCATCTGCTCACCCCCGAGCAATATGACCAGCTCTTCACCATGCATGGCATGACGATGATTTTCCTTTATGCCAGCCCGATCCTGTCCGGTTTCAGCAATTACCTGTGGCCGTTGCTTTTGGGCGCGCGCGACATGGCGCTGCCCAGACTGAACGCCGTCAGTTACTGGATCTATCTTTGCGCCGGCATTTTTCTTTATGCCTCTTTTGCGATCGGCTTCGGGCCCAATGTCGGCTGGTTCAACTATGTGCCGCTTGCCGCGCGTGCCTACAACAATGGACCCAATATCGACATGTACGCCTTGGGGATGATCCTGTTGGGCATTTCCACCACCGTGGGCGCGATCAATTTCATCGTCACCTTCCTGCGCCTGCGCGCGCCGGGCATGTCCATCAACCGGGTGCCAATCCTGATATGGGGCACGTTGACCGCCAATGCCGCCAACATCTTCGCGGTACCCGCCGTCTCGCTGGCTTTTTTCCTGTTGTGGATGGACCGCAACCTCGGCACCCATTTCTTCGACGTGAATGCAGGGGGATCGGCGCTTCTGTGGCAGCATCTTTTCTGGATGTTCGGCCATCCCTGGGTCTATGCCATCGTGCTGCCGGCGATGGGCATGGTGTCGGATGGCCTGCCGGTGTTCTGCCGCCGTCCGCTGGTTGGCTATACCGTGGTGGCGCTGGCCACCGTGGCCACGATGGTGCTGGGCTTTGGCGTATGGGTGCACCACATGTTCGCCACCGGCCTGCCCAATATTTCACTGTCCTTCTTCAGCGCCGCCAGCATCATCATCGTGGTGCCCAGCGCGGTCGGTGTGTTTGCCTGGCTTGCCACCATCTGGACCGGCAGGCCGGTCTTCACCACCCCATTTCTGTTTTTCGCTTCCTTCATCATTCTCTTCACCATCGGCGGCGTGTCCGGCTTCATGACCGGTTCGGTACCTGTCGATTGGCAGTTGACCGACACATATTTTGTGGTGGCGCACATCCATTATGTGCTGATCGGCATAAACGTCTTTCCGGTCACCGGAGCGATCTATTTCTGGTTCCCCAAATTTACCGGGCGGATGCTGGATGAAAGGCTGGGCAGCTGGAATTTCTGGACGATGTTCATCGGCTTCAATCTCGGCTTCTTCCCGATGCACGTTTCCGGCCTGATGGGAATGCCGCGGCGCATTTACACCTATGTCGATGGCATGGGCTGGGACTGGCTCAATCTCATCACGACGCTGGGTTCCTTCATTTTCGGAATTGGCGTGTTGCTGCTGATCTACAATGTGATCGTCAGCATTCGGCGCGGCTCCCCTGCTGGCGACAACCCCTGGGATGCGCCCACTCTGGAATGGGCAACCACCTCGCCGCCGCCGCCCTATAATTTCGCCGTTATCCCTGTCGTTGCCAGCCGCCATCCACTATGGGAAGACCGCCTGGGCACGCCAGACGACAACCGCAGCCACATTCACACCGGTCTGGTGCTGGACCACGGCAAGGAGACGCTTGGCACCACCAGCCTGGATGCCGAACCGAATGTGATCCTCAAGATGCCCGAGGACACGCTGGTGCCCCTCTATCTGGCGCTGTCCCTTACCGTCATCACGGTGGGCCTGGCCCTGCTCAATTGGTGGGTGGTCGCGGTGGGCGTCGCGTGGGCGATGGCTTCCATCCTGGCCTGGCTGTGGCCGGAGGCAAAGCTGGGCGAGACCGCGATTGCGGAGGCCGAAAATGGCTGAGCGCCTGCAGCTTCATTCAAGTCTTCCCGTGGGAGCGTTGAACACCCGCGCCAGCGGCTGGTGGGCAATGATCTTCACCGTCTTCACCGAGGCCTCGCTCTTCGCCTATCTGCTGTTCTCTTATTATTACCTGGCGGTGCAGCCGCATCTGCCCGGCACCTTTCCGGAAGGGGGGCAACCGGATCTGACCTTGGCCTTGCCCAATACCATCATCCTTCTGCTTTCTTCGGTCGCGGTCGGCTGGGCGCAGCTCGGTATCGAGCATGGCAGCAAGTGGCGGCTGGTCTCAGGCTTGGGGCTCGGCGCCATTCTGGGCCTGGTGTTTCTGGTGGTCCAGTATTTCGAATGGGCCGAAAAGCCTTTCACGCTGTCATCGACGCCTTACTCGTCGCTCTATTTCGTCATCACCGGTTTTCACATGGCCCATGTGGTGGTTGGTGTGGCCATCCTGGCTGCGCTGACCTTCTGGTCGGGCAAGGGATATTTCAATCGCCTGCGCTATGCCCATGTGCATATCGGCGCCCTCTACTGGCATTTCGTGGATGCCGTCTGGCTTTGCGTCTTCTTCACCTTCTACATCACCCCGCTGTTGGGTCTGCGCGCATGAGCGACACAGTCGATCCCGTCGGCGCCGCGCCGGAAACCCGCACCGTTCATTTTCTCACGCTCCTGTTCGGCGCCACGGTCGCGCCGGTCTTCTGGGTCGGGCAACTGTGCCTTGGCTATATCGTGACCGCCGATGCCTGTTATCCGGGCGATCATCCGGTGATGCTGTCCAAGGCGGGGCCTCTGTTTTCGGCGTTGATGGTTTTCGATGCGGTGGCGCTTCTGGCCGCGGTCGTGGGCGGCGTGGTGTCCTGGAGCGCCTGGCAACGGCTGCGCGGCTTGCGCCATCCTTCCCATTTCGAGGAAGGCCGCGACCGCTTCCTGGCCATCTGGGGCCTGTTCTCCTCTTTATGGTTCTTCTTCGCCATCCTGTTCAACACCATCGCTTCGATAACGGTGACGCCATGCTTAAGCTGACGGCTTGGGGTGGGGCGGTGTTTGCTCTCCTGGGTGTCGCCCTGCTCCAGAACATGGCGGACCAGCTATTCTCGGCGCATATGCTGCAGCACCTGCTGCTGATCGCCGTGGCGGCGCCATTGCTCGTGCTGGGTGGCGCGGAGATCAGGGTGCCGCCCCTGGCGGGATGGGCTCTGTTCATCATCGTCTTTGTCTTCTGGCACTGGCCGCAAGCCTTTCAATGGGCGGCCGGCAATGTGATTTCACAACTGTTTGAGCTGGGGACAATTTTTGCCGCCGCGGTCTGCTTCTGGAGTGCCGTGCTGGGCCATAACGGGCTGAACGACGGCGCCCGCGCCCTGATGGTGATGACGGCGGCAATCCTGACCGACCTGCCGGGTGTGGTGATGCTGTTTGCGCCTACCGCCATCTGCGTGATGCCGGGCGAGAATGCCACGCGTTTCGGCCTTACACCGCTTTCCGACCAGCAGCTCGCCGGCCTGTTGATGTGGGTCCCGGCCAACCTGGTTTTCTTCGGCATCGCCACTTTCCTGTTCGCCCGCTGGCTTGGCTCCAGCCATCATCCGATGGTGACATCATGAAACCTGTATTGCTTAGTCTTTTGCTGCTCGCATCCGGCGCCGCTTTGGCGCAGGACAATGCCTCCCTGCAGGGCGACGACAAGCAATGGGTGCTGGCGGGCAAGGACTATTCGCTCACCCGCTTCTCGCATCTGAACCAGATCACCCCGGCCAATGCCGGCCGGCTGCAGGTGGCCTGGACCTTTTCGGTCGGCTCCAATCACGGCCAGGAAGCCGCGCCCCTGGTGGTGGACGGTGTGATGTATGTGGTGGGGGCCTATCCCAATGAGCTGTTCGCGCTGGACGCCACCACCGGCGAAATGAAGTGGAAATACAGCCCGCATGTCGATCCGTCGTCGCAGGGCGTGGCCTGCTGCGACGTGGTCAATCGCGGCGCCTCTTACGATAACGGAAAAATTTTCTACAACACGCTCGATAACCACACGGTGGCGGTGGATGCCAAGACCGGCAAGGAGGTTTGGGTTACCCAGCTGGGCGATATCAGCAAGGGCCAGACCTTGACCATGGCCCCGCTCGCCGCCCACGGAAAAGTCTTTGTCGGCAATTCCGGTGGCGAGATGGGCATTCATGGCTGGGTCACCGCTCTGGACGAGAATACGGGCAAGATCGTGTGGCGGGCCTATTCGGTGGGCAGCGACCAGGATGTGAAGATCGGCCCGCGCTTCAAGCCATTCTACCCCGATGCCAAGGGCAAGGATCTGGGCATGACCACCTGGCCCAACGGACGCTGGCAGTCCGGCGGCGGCCCGGTATGGGGCTGGATCAGCTATGACCCCAAGACGAACATGATCTTCTACGGCACCGGCAATCCGGGACCGTGGAATTCCAACCAGCGCGAAGGCGACAACAAATGGACCGCCACCATCTTTGCGCGCGACGCCGATACGGGCGACGCCATCTGGGCCGACCAGATCAATCCCCATGACATGTATGACTATGACGAGATCAACGAGAATCTGCTGCTCGACCTGCCGATCAACGGCCAGACCCGCCCGGTGCTGGTGCATCCGGGCCGTGACGGCTTCATGTTCGTGATCGACCGCGCCACGGGCCAGATCTACAGCGCCGACAAATACGATACCCAGACCTCGATCCTGTCTTTCGACATCAAGAAAGGGCGGCCCAACTACAATCCGGCGCTGCATCCCGATCTCAACAAGAACGTCAACGGCATCTGTCCGGCGTCACCCGGCGTGAAGGACTGGCAGCCGACAGCTTATTCGCCCCAGACCAAGCTGCTCTATATCCCGCACCAGCATCTGTGCATGGACTACAAGACCAGCCAGGCGGCTTACATTCCCGGCACGCCCTATGTCGGCGCCACGGTGAACATGTATGCGGGGCCCGGCCACTATCGCGGCGAGTTCGCGGCCTGGGACCTTACGGGACGCAAGAAGGTCTGGGCGATCCATGAGAAATTCCCGGTATGGACCGGCACCATGGTCACGGCGGGCAACATCGCCGTCTATGGCACCATGGACCGGTGGTTCAAGGTGGTGGACGCGACCAATGGCAAGCTGCTTTACAAATTCCGGGCTCCTTCGGGCTTCATTGGCCAACCCATCACCTATCAGGGCAGTGACGGCCGCCAATATCTGGCCATGCTGTCCGGTGTCGGCGGCTGGGCCGGTGCGCTTGCACTGGGGGGCGCCGATATTGACGCCCGCGTCCGCAATGGCGCGCTGGGATATACGGGGGCGGTGAACGATCTTCCTGCTGTCACCAGTGGCGGAAGCACATTGATGGTCTTTGCGTTACCGAAAGGAGGTAGCCCATGACCCGCTTCGCGTGGATAGTCGCCGCAATTGCCCTTGTCATTGTGATTGTGGTGGGTCTGGGCATCGCCGGCGTGCAGATGCCCGGCAGCTGGAATCATCCTGCCCTTGCGCAAACGTCAGGCTATAACGGCCTGGTTCCCGCCGATAAGCTCTTGCGCGTACCGGTCAGCGATGTCTTCCCGGGTGGAAATACCAGGGGGCTCGCGCCCGACATCCAGAACCCGCTGGCGAACGATCCCGATGCGGCCACGCGGGGCATGCAGGACTTCGACAACTTCAACTGCTCGGGCTGTCATATGGCCAATGGGGGTGGCGGCATGGGACCTGCGCTTTCAGACCATGTCTGGTTCCATCGCGATTCACCTGCCAATCTTTATCTTGACATCGCGCAAGGCCGCAGCAACGGCATGCCCGCTTTCGGCGCCATGTTACCCGATCGCACGATCTGGGAGCTGGTCGCCTATATCCAGAAACTCAGCGCCAGCCCGCGCCATTCCTTCGGCGTCACCACCAGCGCCACGCCGTCTCCGCCGCCTGTCGAGCAGGTCCCGGCCGGTCAAACCAAGTCGCCTACGCCTTGGGCGGCCACGGAGCCCATGCCGCCCAATGGCGAAAAGAGCGGCACTGACGACCAGCGTCCCGACGCGCCGCTGCCGCCGGGCGCCGAGCAGGCCCAGCCCGCGGAGCGCTTGGTAACGGATTGATCTGGCGCCAGCGCGATCCGCGGCATCATGGTCTTTCGCCAGGGTTGAAGTTGCGATCGACCGCGATCGCAAGCCGCACCAGGTCTGACAGGCTTTGGGCCCTTGTCTTCTTCATGATATTCGCGCGGTGGACCTCAACGGTCCTGATCGAGATGCCCAGCTCATGAGCCACAATCTTGTTGGGCTGGCCCAGCGAGAGCTTTTCCAGCACGGTGCGCTCGCGTTCGGTCAAAAGACCGAGCAGATCCTTGGCCCGGTCGATCTCGGCACGCTGGTCACCCTGTCTCCTGTTCACGTCCAAGGCGCGGCGGACGCTTGCCACCAGCGAGGCATGCTCGAACGGCTTCTCCAGGAAGTCGACCGCGCCGGCCTGCATCGCCTCGACGGCCATCGGAACGTCGCCATGGCCGGTGATAATGATGACCGAAACAGGGATTTCTTTGTGCAGAACCGTCTGCTGCAGTTCAAGACCGTCCATATCCGGCATGCGGACATCCGTAACCAGGCAGCCATACTTGTCTTGATCGTCTTCAAGAAATGCCCTGGCTGACCTGAAACCACGGACGCCAAATCCTTCCAGCTGCAAGGCAAAGGTCAACGCCTTGCGTACGTCGTCATCGTCATCGACCAGGAAGACAGTCTGTTCCACAATGCCGGCCTCCAGACGCGTCCACGCGCTTCAGCGCATGGGCTGATACCCAACTCTCCTGCGTCTTCCGTGTTGAGCCCCCGTGGGCATTCAAATTATCTGCACGTTACACCGCTGAAGTTCCCGTCTTCAATCATTGCGGCCGCGCCCTGTCACCGTCGCCGGAATATGGATTTGGCGGAAGGAAGACAGACGCTCTTTTTCGAGGGCTTGGGTCCGGGAAAATTATATCGCGTTGCAATATATTGCGAACGGCGAAAACATTAGCAAAAGCTAAGAGCGGTTGGGAGGGACGCGTTTGGGCGGCCCATGGGTGCGTGCCCCGCCGCCCCTGCCGGTTTGCGCCGGATCAAGGTCTATTCCCGAGGGAAAGCAGAGACTCCGCTGAGATGGAGGCTTTCATGCGCCGCTTGCTGCTGCTTGCTGTTTTCTGTTCCGCTTTGGCCGGCGCCGCGGGCGCCAACCCGCTTTGGATAGCTTCCCATTCGGGAAAACACGGATCCACGCCAAGCTTGAGCAAGTCCGAAAGCCAGCAGGTCGGGACGCTGTTCATGGCCATGTGCCTCAATCACTTTACGCAAGGAAAACTGGAGTGGGCCGAGCAGGCCTGCAGCCAGGCTATCGAGGCCGACCCGCAGCTGGCCGATGCCTACAAGCTGCGCGGCTATGCCTATCTCACCCAACATCGTTTTGAACGCGCGGAAGGCGATTTCCGCGCGGCTCTCCAGCTCAAGCCGCATGACGACCAGAACATCGCCGGCTATGGCGAAAGCCTGAACGGGGAGGGCCAGTTCGCGCAGGCCGTGCCGCAGTTCCGGCACGCATTGTCCCTGGCGCCGGATCGAGCCGCCTACTGGAATGGACTATGCTGGGCCCTGGCAGGCGAAGGCCGCCAACTGAAAACTGCGCTTGCCACCTGCAACCGCGCTTTGTTGCTGGTCCCCGGCGCTGCCGGCATTCTGAACAGCCGCGCGATGGTCTATCTGCGGCTTGGACAATTTTCCCCTGCGCTTGCCGACTATGCGGCCTCGCTCAATGTGCAGCCCGAACAGGCCTCCGCCTGGTTCGGGCGCGGGCTTGCGCGCCTTTCGCTGGGCAAAAGTGAAGGTCGCGCGGATATCGCCGAAGCGCGGCATCGCGATCCGGGCGTCGATAGTCTTTTTGTCCAGATGGGCGCCTTGCCGGCGACTTGCGTACATGCCGGTGGACCGACCTGTCCTCCCGGCTTTCCGCCCGCGCCTCAAGACCGGACGGGAGCATATCAGGTGGCGATGCTGCATGCCGATGCAGATCAGGAACTCGTCCGCGAAATAAGGGCGGATGCGCGGGACAGAGCGGCGAAATAGGCCGTCTGCCTCTAGGGATTTCTCAGACTGACGATATAGGCCGACAGCTGGCGAATTTCTTCGCGGGTCAGCGTGTAATCGGGCATGCGCTCATGCGAGGTGCTGAGCCAGCCGACGAGAAATTCCTGCGTCAGGCCCGGCTGCTGCGCGATCCAGGGAAATGATGGGACACGGTCGGTGCGCACGACCGGACTGTGCGTATCCACAATATGGCAGTTGACGCAAAGCGTGTGCGCCAGCCTGTCTCCCTCTGCCACGTCGATCGGGGACACGCCATGGATGGGGTCGGCTGCGGCCGCGATGGCCGTGCCTGCCAGGGCGAGCAGCGCTCCTACCGCGATCATCGCACGATTCATCATGTCCTCCGGCATTTGCGATAGTAAGTCATCGAAATGCCGTCGTGCCTTTGACCAGGATCAAGGAGGCCGCCCAGGCCGGCACCTATCCTGTTTTCATGATTTCAGTGGAAGATTGCATCGCGCTTTGCGGCCTGACCCGTTCCGAAGTGGCAGCCATCGCCGAGCATGAACATATGCCGGAAGCGACGGCGGCGGCCCTTGGGCAATATCTGCTGCATCAGGACCAGGGACCGCAAAAAATCCAGCAGATGATCGTCGATGATATCCGCCAGGCGCTGCTGGCGGGAAACACGTCTCATGCCGCAACCCTGCTGTCGGCTCTTCAGCATCTGATGTCCAAGCAGGCAAGGGACCACGGCTGTGGTTGAGCTGCGGCAGCTGGCGCGCCTGCCCGTCCTGTGGGTGCCGGCGGTGCTGATGGGCTGTGCCACGCAAAATCCCGCTGGGCCGGATCACCCGGGCTTCCTGCTGGGCCTGTTCCACGGCTTTACCGCGATGGCGGCGCTGGTCGGAAGCCTGTTTTTCCATATCCGCATCTACGCCTTTCCCAACAGCGGCTTCTGGTATGACGCCGGCTTCGTCACCGGCTTTAGCGCCAGTGTCGTGCTGCTGCTGCTTCTTTTCATTGCGCGGATCGGCGGCTTCGTGACACGAGAGGGCTCGTAGGATGGCAAGTGTGGCATCACCGCGGCTGGCCCGCGCCGGAAACTGGTTCGAGACCATCCTCAGCGCGCTGGTCATCCTGGTCGCGCTGGCATTCCTGGTGTTCATGCTGGCGCGCACTGGCACAGGCCATCTGGGAAGCTATTCGCTGGCTTTGCGCCTGCCCAACGCCACCGGCCTCGACATCGGCAAGGATGTGCGCGTGGGTGGCATGAAAGTGGGTTCGGTTTCGCGGTTGTCGCTGGATCGGGACTATGCGGCGGTCGTGGAAGTGACAGTGCGCGACGATCTGCTTCTGCCGACGGATTCCACCGCCGCCATTACCGTTACCCCCATGGGCGAGGTCTATCTGACCATCAATCCTGGCCATGCAACGCGTCGTGTGCTGCCGGGCGGCACCCTGACGGCCTGGCCCGCGAAAGCCGTAAAACGTGCCGCCGGCAGCTGATAGCTGGCAAAGGATTCCCCGATGAAAGCAGCAATTCTGAGCGCAGCTCTTGTGATGGCCGGCATGGCGGCAAGTCCGGCCTCCGCCGCAGCCCTGGATGTCCCAGGCGCTGCCGCCAAATGCGAAGCCTGTCATGACAGCGGCAAGGCTGCGATGCCCCGCCTTCAGGGCCAGCCGGCGCCCTATCTCGCGGCGCGGATCCGCAGCTTTGCCGATCTCACCCGCCAGAGCCCGCACGCCTATTTCATGTTCGACGTCAATGCCGGGCTTTCCGACGCGGCCCTTGTGGCGTTGGCCAAATATATCGCAGCCCAGCCGGGCGTTGAACCGGCGGGCAAAGGCCCCCTGGCGGCCAGGGGAGAGCATCTTTATCGTTTCGGGGATGGTGCCGGTATCGGCGCTTGCCAGGGTTGCCACGGCGTCGATGCCAAAGGAGGCGGAACTGTCCCGCGCCTCGCCGGACAGCGTGCCGCCTATCTGCGCGAGCAACTGGACGATTTTTCCATGTTCACCCGCGTGCATGAATCCATGAATCTGCATGCCCGCAGGATGCGCGAAGACCAGATAAACGCCCTGGTCGCTTTCCTGTCGCGAGACTAGCCGCGGTTCCTATCCCATCAGGACGTAGGTGAGCGCCCCGGCCGCGGAGGAGATCAGAGCCAGGCCAGACAGGCTCGCTCCCAGTTTCCATCCGCCGAAAGCGGTGCCCAGCACCGCCTTGGCCAAACCGTTGCTGGCCGCTGCGATCAAGATCGTCTCGGCCGCGATCGTCGCGGTCACGCCCTTGCCGGTCATCTGGGCCATGGACAGTGTCACGGGATCGACATCCAGCAGCCCCGATACCCCGCCGACCGCGAACAAGGTGGAGGTACCGCTGGAATAGAGTTTCGACAGCAACATGATCGCGGTCAGCAGCAGGGCAAAACGCAGTATCAGCGCCATTTCCAGCGGGTCGCGCAGCGCCAGCGCCTGTCGTGGCTCCCGGCCGGCGGCCCAATAGGCCCAAGCCGCGCAGCCCAGAAGCGGAAGACTGGCCGCGACGATGGGCGGCGCAAGAAACGCCAGAAGGCTGGGCGCGATCAGAACGGCCACTGCGGTCATACGAACAAGCGATACGATCCAGGCGCCCAGGATCGCCGCCAGGACGCTGAGCCGCTGGCTTGGCTCCTGCTTCGCCAGTCGGGCAAAGGTCCAGGTGACGGTGGTGGATGTGACGAGCCCGCCCATCAGCCCGCCATAAAGAAGACCCCTGCGTTCGCCCGTCAACCGCACGGCGACGTAGCCGATGTAGCACACCACGCCGATCAGCACGGTCATCAGCCATATCTGATGCGGATTGATGGCGCCCCAGGGGTCCACCGTGCGGTCCGGCAGCGCCGGCAGCAGCACCAGCGTCATCACCAACAGCATCAGGGCTGCCCGCAATTCGATCCATTTCAGGTTGCGCAGGAAGCTGTGCAGGGGCCGGCGCTCGGCAAGCACGGCGGTGGTTATCACGCCGGCCGCGGCCGCCACGGTCATGTTGTGCACGGCATAGGAGCCCAGAAGAAAAGTCAGCAGGCCGGCAACCAGATCGGTCACCGAATAGATTCCGGCCCGTCTTGCCTTCCACCACTCGAACAGCCCGAAAGGAAGCGCAAAGCCCATGAAGCACAGGCCCAGCGTCGTCCCGCCCCAATGCAACGCGATCAGGCCGGTGATCCCGCCCAGGGCGCCGATCAGGGTGAAGGTGCGGATGCCGGCAACCCGGGCGCCGTCCTGCCTCTCGCGTTCCTGCCAGCCGCGCTCGATGCCGATCAGAAGACCGATGCCAGCCGCCAGCGCTGCGCTTTGAAGCTCGGACGCGATCATGGTTTCGGGTTTCTGCGCGGTTCGGCCGGTTCAGCACGCGGCATGAGGCGCACGAGAAGACAGCAATTCCGGCTCTTCCACAATCGGCTCGCCATCGGCGTGGCGATGGCCTATCCAGCTCACCAGGGGATTCTTGCGGCCGACCGGCGGCGGCACCGTCCTGGGATGACCCACAATGATCGGCGCAACCACCAGCGCATTGTCGGGAAGGTTCAGGATTTGGTGGCCTTCCGGTGTGTTGAGCCATCCCTGCGCGAAACCAATCCAGCAGCTTCCCAGCCCAAGCGCCGTTGCCATCAGCATCAGGTTCTGCGCCGCCAGGGCGGCATCCTCGCGCATCCAGGGACCAGACGAGGCGGTGGAGATCACCACCAGGCAAGGTGCATTGTAGAAGATGTTGAAATCCGGTTCTGCCAGGATCTCGCGAAAATGCGTCGCCCGCGGCATGGCGGACAGATCCTTCAGCATCCAGTGCCTCGCCTTGGCGGAAATCTCGGCCAGTATCGCCTTGTCAGTGACGATAGTGAATTGCCAGGGCTGTTCATTAATTGCGCTGGGGGCCCAGCTTGCCGCGGAAACGAGCTGATACAGAAGGCCCGCCGCAACCGGTTCCGGCTTGAAATCGCGAACGGCGCGGCGCTCGCGTATGGCCTGCAGCACCTTCATCAGAACTTGCCACGCGCTGCCAGCCAGACGGCCGCATAAGTGGCGGCGCCCATGCTGAGCGCGCCGGCAAACGGATAGTAAAGATCGACGTCGCCGGTATAGGTATAGATGAGGCCGAATGCCAGGAACGCCGCCAGGGTGCCCAGGACGATTTCCTGCCTGAGCCAGAACCGGCGCACCGCCTTGTCATGCGAAGGTGTGTTGGGGGCGCTCACTTGCGGCTCCCGCTGCGCGATTCCATCCGGGAAGCCCAGGCCAGGACTCCACCAAACAGAGAAAAGGCGCTGAGAGCCAGGACCAGAAAGGCGATTTCGTTGGTGCTCACGGGATTCTCCCTTGTGTAAGCCGCGAAAGGCGTTACCCCCGGTCCGAAGACCGGGGGCAACAGGCCGCCCAAAGAGGGGGCTGGGATCAGGCGGCCAAATCTTCCAGCGCGTCCGCGTTCAGGACCTTGAGATGGCGGGTGGTGGGAAGCGCGATCACGCCGTCACGTTCAAACTGCGACAGGCTGCGGGAAACCGTCTCGATGGTGAGACCGAGATAATCCGCCATGTCCTGGCGGCTCATCGCCAGATGGACACCGTTACCGTCGGCACAGCGCTTGGACCAGCCCAGGATGAAGCAGGCAACTTTTTCCGCGGCGCCGCGCCGGCCCAGGACCAGCGAATGATCCTGCGCCTGTGCCAGGTTGTGCATGGCAAAGTGCAGCAGCTGATGGCTCACGCTTTCGTTCTTCTGGGCGATCTGCTCGACACTGCGGCGGCGATAGGAAATCAGGGTGCAGTCGCTGACCGCTTCCGCTGAAAGCATCCGTTCCGCGCTCAGTTCGAAGCCGAAAATTTCGTCGGCGACATGGAAGGCCTCGATCTGGCGGCGGCCGTCGCTCAGGAATTTGCACACCCGCACGACCCCGGAAACCACCTTGTAGAATGTGTCGGCATCCGCGCCTTCGGCGAAGATTTCGCGTCCCTCCGGGACATGGATGACGGTGCCGGCGGCCTGCAGGGGCTCCTGGCCGTCGCGGCCAGCCATCCAGGCGGTGCGAGCCAAAAGCGCCTGCGCCGGAGTGTGGCTGGTGTTGATTGCGGTGGCGGTCATCTGTGTCTCCTGAACCGTTTGCGAGGTCGGTTTTAGGGAGCCAGGGCGGGCGCAACTATTCGGTTTGGTCCTTAGGGATTCTACGTAACGGATAAGCGCATGATCTATAAGGGAAATCTTCGTTTTGGTCGGGGCGCGGCCGCCCGACAGCCATGATGTTCTCGCACGCCGCGCGAAATCGCGCTGCCCGCTTGCGCCAAATCAACGTGCGTCCTGCTCATGAGGATTTTTATGCGTAGAGCCCAAACGGAGGACGGTGATGGACTACAAGACCTTGCTGGTGCACCTGGAATTGAACGGGGACAATGAGGGTGTGTTGAAAGTGGCCGGCGAGTTGGCCGAGCGCTTCAAGGCAAAAGTCATCGGCATTGCCGCGGCACAGCCGATACGTCCGATTTATGATGAAGGCTGTACCGCCGCCGACGTCATGGCGGAAGACCAGGCGGAGATCGATCAGGAGATCGGGGCCTGCGTGGCGCAGTTTCGTCAGGCACTTGAAGGCCGCGCACATGACCTGGAATGGCGCTCTTCGGTCACCTTCGACAATCTCGAGGATTATATCGCCGAAGAGGCGCGCTCGGCCGATCTGATTATCACCGGCAAGGATATTGGGGGCGCGCTGTTCGACAATACGCGGCGCGTCAATGTCGGCCGGCTTGCGGTGAATGCGGGCAGGCCTCTTCTGTTGGTGCCGCAGGGGATCACTTCTCTGCCGCTGGAACATGTTTTCGTTGCCTGGAAGGATACGCGGGAAGCACGGCGGGCGGCGCTGGATGCCTTGCCGCTGCTGGAGGCGGCCGGCCAGGCGACACTGCTGGAGATAACCTCGGTGCGAGACCAGGCTGCCGCCGAAAAAAGGCTCAAGGACGTTTCGTCCTGGTTGGAACGGCACCGCGTTTCGGCGTCATCGCTGGCAATCGGAACCGCGCAGGCCCAGGAAGGGTTCTTGCGGGGCGAACTTATTCAGCGCAAGTGTGATCTGCTGGTGGCTGGCGCCTTCGGTCATGCCCGCATGGGCGAGTGGGTGTTCGGCGGAATGACCGAGGACGTCCTGCTCGATCCGGACTTCTGCGTGCTGCTGTCACACTGATCGAACAGGGTCATTTACAGAGTTTTTCATGTCATTGCGTGTTCTGAGTACCGCGTTGCTGGTGTCGATATTCTGGTTCGGCGCCGTACGCGCGGATGACCCGGTTCGGCCATCGCCTGTCACTGTCATGGCGGGCAGCGATGCTGTCGCCCGGCGCTTCTACCAGCTTCATGGGGACGCGCTGGCCTGGCATGGCACCAAAGAGGCGGAAACCGACGCCCGCATCGCGCTTGAGGCCTTGTCAAATGCCGGCCATGAGGGCCTCGATGCCGACCGCTATCGTGTCTATCGCGGTGGGGTCGATGTCGCGGCCGATGATGCCGCGCTGAGCACCGCGCTGTTGGCCTATATGCGCGACGTCGCGATCGGCGATCCGGACTTTAAGGCTTTGGACGCAGATGTGGCATTGCCACAACCGGTCTTTGATGGTGCTCAGATGCTGGATCAGGCGCTGCGCCAGCACCGGCTTGCCGCGATGCTGGCCGAACTGGCGCCGCCATCGGACGATTATGCGGCGTTGCGCTCTGAACTGGCGCGCGATCCGGACGGTACGGAGGCGCCGGTTATCATGGCCAATATGGAGCGCTGGCGCTGGATGCCCCGGACGCTGGAGCCCGACCGTATTGTCATCAATGCGGCCGATGCGTCGCTGAAGCTTTGGCTGGGCGGCCGGCCTGTTCTGACGTCCCGCGTGATTGTCGGCAAGCCCAGCACGCGCACGCCGATGGTGCGGGCGGAAGGCGCCGGCTTGACGCTCAACCCGGCCTGGACCGTGCCCCATTCCATCGCCGTCAAGGAAATCCTGCCCAAGCTCAAGCGCAATCCCGCCTGGCTGGCCAGCCAGGAGATGATCCTGCTGAACGGTCCGCCGGATGATCCCCACGGCCTGCATGTCAACTGGCGCGCGATCCCGGCGGGCACCTTTCCATACCGCATTCGCCAGATACCGGGGCCCCGCAATCCCCTGGGCCAGATCAAGCTCGAATTGCCCAATCGTTTCGATGTCTATCTGCATGACACGCCCGGCAAGGCTGCTTTCGCGCGTCCCGTGCGCGCGCTCAGTCATGGCTGTGTGCGGGTCGAGCAGATCCTGCCGTTGGCATCCTATGCCCTGAAGGCCGACCTCAGCGCGGAAGAGGAGATCGTCCAGGCCGTCGGTACGGGGGAAACGCAATATTTGCCACTCACCAAAAAGCTGCCGGTTTATTTCCTGTATTGGACGGCTTTTCCGGATGAGGCGGGAAAAATCCAGTTCCGCCGCGATATTTATGGCCGGGACCGGCGGCTGATTGCGGCGATGCGGCAGCATAACCAGAGAATTGCAGGAGATTTGCCAGCTTGCCCAAAAGGGTAACATGTTTGCAGTGGAAATTTCGGGCTGGTAAAAGGGAAGGGCACCCCAATACAGGTTCGCGAATGGTCTCTGGTTTTGGGCGTCGCCATTTTCTGGCCGGCGCTGGGCTTTCCTTGCTCATCCGCAAGCCCGCATTCGCCATGGATCAGGATGTGCGCGTGGCCGCGTTCGACAACATCCACACTGGCGAAAAGCTGGAGCTGGAATATTGGCGGCAAGGGGCCTACCTGCCCGAAGCCCTGGCGCAGGTGAACCATGTGCTGCGCGATTTTCGCACCGGCGACGTCCACGCCATGGCGCCGCAACTGCTGGATCTGTTGTCCGGTCTCAGGGCCAATCTGGAAACCCGCGTGCCGGTCTCCGTGATTTCGGGCTATCGCTCTCCCGCCACCAACGCGATGCTGCGGGGCGAGCATGAGCATTCCGGCGTCGCTGCCAAGAGCCTGCACATGCAGGGCATGGCCATCGATATCAGGATTGCCGGCCGTTCCCTGGATTCCATCCATGCCGCTGCCATGGCCATGCGAAGCGGCGGTGTCGGGCCGTCGCGTCTTCCTTGCCGCTGTTGATGGTGTCGGTGGCGCCGAAGCGGCGGGCAACCTCCAGCCGGTTGTCGTCGATGTCGATCATGATGATCTTGGCGGGCGAGAAAAACTGCGCGGTCAGCAATGTCGCCAGTCCAATGGGGCCGGCGCCTACAATGGCGACGCTGACGCCGGGATCCTGGATCTTGCCGTTCAGGACTCCGCATTCAAAGCCTGTGGGCATGATGTCGCTCAGCATGACCAGGGCTTCCTCGTCCACGCCTTGGGGCAGGAGGTACAGGCTGGTGTCGGCATGGGGAATGCGGACATACTCAGCCTGGGTACCGTCAATGGTGTTGCCCAGAATCCAGCCACCGCTAGCGCAATGCGAATACATTCCGCGCCGGCAATAGTCGCACTTCCCGCAAGCCGAGATGCAGGAAATCAGCACATGGTCGCCCGGCTTGAAGCGGCTTGAGCCGGCGCCCACACTGTCCACGATGCCCACGCCTTCGTGACCCAGAATCCGGCCCGGCGCGCAACTGGGTACGTCGCCTTTCAGGATATGAAGGTCGGTGCCGCAGATGGTGGTTTTTGTAATTTTCACCACTGCATCTTCGGGGCCCTGGATGACGGGTTTGGGCCGCTCCTCCAGCGCCTTGGAACCAGGCCCGCGATAAACCAGGGCTTTCATGCAATAATCCCGTTGAATGTCCCGGTTGGTATTGCCCGGCTGAACCTTGCCTGCCTTGACACCGATCAATCTTTCTGGCGCTTCTCAATCAGAGGAACGGGATGGCTGAGGCATCGGATATTTCGTCTGCGAATGCCGCGCTGGAGGCGGCAGGCGCCGGCATCTGGAGCTGGGGGTTCGCGGACCGGCGGATCACCCTGTCGGCCCATGCCGCCCATTTGCTCGGCAGCCAAAGCCTGACCATCTCCCAGGACCAGTTTCTGGAATGCGTGCATCCCCATGACCGCCGCGCAATGGAGCGGTCTCTTGAGGAATGCCTTTACGCTCACCGCAGGCTCGATCTGGACTTTCGCATCGACAATGGGCAGTGGCGCAGGATCCGGGGCGGGGCGCAATCAGGAATTGACACGGCACGGGGGATATTGCTGGACATCGGCACCCGCCGCACCGCGCAGATGGCCAATACCAGGCTTGCGGCGATTGTCTCCTCCTCCGACGACGCCATCGTGGGCAAGACGATTGACGGCATCGTGACCGACTGGAACCGGGCTGCCCAGACGATCTTCGGCTATAGCGCCGATGAAATGATCGGCAAGCCGATGGCCCTGCTTCTTCCGCCCGGCCTGGAAGATGAGGAAGATGCGATCCTGGAAAAAATCAAACGCGGTGAGCGGATCGATCATTTCGAAACCAGGCGTCTGTGCAAGGACGGCGTGGTGATCGACATATCGACCACCATTTCGCCGGTTTATGACGATGAAGGCGCGCTGGTCGGGGCATCCAAGGTCGCCCGCGACATCACCGCAACCAAGAGATCGCAGCAGGAGCTGATAGAGCGGGAGGCCCATCTTCAGTCGGTGCTGGACACAGTGCCGGATGCGATGATCGTGATCGATACGCGCGGCATCATCCAGTCCTTCAGCACCACCGCGGAAAAGCTGTTCGGCTATTCCGCCGACGAGGTGCTCGGCCGCAATGTCAGCATGCTGATGCCGGAGCCTTATAGCAGCCAACATGACAGCTTCCTGGCGCGCTACATGGCGACGGGCGAAAAGCGGATTATCGGGATCGGGCGCGTGGTGGTGGGGCGGCGCAAGGACACCTCGACCTTTCCCATGGAACTGGCCGTCGGCGAGATGCGCTCAGGCGACCGCAGGTTCTTCACCGGCTTCGTCCGCGACTTGACCGAGCGCCAGCAGACCCAGCAAAGGCTGCAGGACCTGCAGGCGGAGCTGATCTTCATGTCCCGTTTCACCGCGCTGGGCGAAATGGCGTCCACACTCGCCCATGAGCTGAACCAGCCGTTGACGGCCATTACCAGTTATCTGAACGGCTCGCGCCGGCTGCTCGATGCCGGAAAGCCGGAAAATCTTTCGCTGGTGCGGGGCGCGATCGACAATGCCGCGGAACAAGACCATTGCGTACGATCTGGGGTTGAGCCCTCGAACGGTCGAGGTTCATCGCGCCAATGTGATGACCAAGATGGGTGCCTCCAGCCTGTCGGAACTCGTCCGCATGGCGCTGGTGGCAGGCTGATTGATTCCGATCAAGGCCATCCGCGATATAGCGGCATAAAACTTTTGACCTCGCACGGCGAGCAAGGTGCAAGTTGTTGAGCAACGATCGAAAATTCGTTCAAGTCGTGGATGACGATGCCGCGGTCTGCGCTTCCCTGAAATTTGTGCTGGAGCTGGAAGGCCTGTCTGTCCAGACCCATGGCAGCGGACCATCGCTGCTCGCGGACGACCGGCTCGCGGCTTGCGATTGCCTGATCCTGGACTACCGGATGCCGGAGATGGACGGCTTCTCGGTCCTGTCCCAACTGGCTGCCAAGGCCATCCATGTCCCCGTGATCCTGATAACCGCGCCAGTCAGCGAAGCGCTGCGCCGGCGCGCCAGGCAGCATGGCGTGTTTTCGCTGCTGGAAAAGCCGCTGCTGGACAATGTGCTGGTCAAGAACGTGCGCGACGCCTTGTCGGCCTGAAGCTTCGGGCCGGCGTCAGCTGTCCAGCCGCGGCAGGACGCGCCCGATCACAAATCCGGGATCGATCACACTGTTGGGCTTGCAGGTCGTCTGCAGCGTTCCGGTACAAGGCGCCAGCAGCTTGTGCAGCATTCCTTCGACCCGCACCGCCGCAACGACCTCGCCGGCCTCGATGTGGCTGCCGTTCGACTGAAGCCATTTTTCCAGCACGCCTTCGGGCATGATGCTGGAAGCCCAGAATTCCGGCGGAACCTTGATGTCGATGGGTTTTGTCATGGCTTTACCGGCGTCACGGCCGCGATCTTGAAGGGACGCTGCACACCGTCTTCCTCGGTGATGCTCACATAGAGACCGGGCGCGATGATGTGCCGGTCCAGCCGGAAAATGGGCTGATCATCGTCGCTGCGGCCAGGGAGATAGTCGAATCTCCAGCCGCGCCCGACATGGCGCAGCATGCCGTTGCGGTCGGCCCCGGATGGCCGGAAGCACCGCACGCCGCAATGCTCCTGCTGGGCGCTCCATTCGCCTGCATCCAGATGTCCATAACGGTCCAGCGGCGCGATGAACTCATAGCCGTGACGATGATCGCCTTCGGGCGCGTCCCGGCTCCGGCCGAGCTCAAGCCGGATTGCCATCAATGACATGGTTCGCTCCCGAAATGCCTGGCGACGGTCTTGCGAACCTCTTCCATCCGCGCCTCGATGAAGGGCTGGCTCGCGCCCGGCGTGACGCCGCCGACATGAACATGTTCCAGAGCTTTCATGCCGCAAAGCTGGGGAAAATAGTCGTCGAACAGGGTTTTGACCGCCGCCAGCGAGCCGTTCTGTTTCAACCACATCAGGGGCGCGCCGCTGGAGCTGAAACTGATCAGCTGGCGCCCGGCGAGCAGGGGGGTATAGCTGTGACCGCCCGCGCCATAAGCGAAGCCAAAGCCAAAAACCCGCTCCAGGTAACCTTTCATCATCGCGGGCGGTGCGTTCAGCCACAGCGGATAGAACAGGGCGAAAACGTCGCAATCCTTGAGGACGTCGCGCTCGGCGACGACGTCGGTAGCCGGCTGGAATCCGCTATCGGTGGGCAGCTCCTGCGCCTTGAGACATGGATCGAAACCCAGACGATAAAGGTCGCGCGTCACCGTGCGATGGCCCAACGCTTCGCAGGCGCCGGCATAGACAGCCGCCGCCGATGCCGTGAAGCTGGACTTGGCCGGATGGGATATGATGATCGCGTGTTTCATGTTGCCAGACTAGGCGCGGGACCTCGCGGGCGCCTTGCGGCGGATCAAACGACGCGCGGTCGCGGGCGCAGCAAACCGGCGGCTTTTTGACGGCGCGCAAGGAATGCGGGCCGCGGCTGGGTCATGTAGTGAACATGTTTCAGAACTTGTTCGCCGGTTCCTGCCTTGTCGCGCTGACGGTCTTGATCCACACCGCCGGCCTGATCGTGATGGCAACGCTCACGCCCCGGCTGGCGAAACGGCTGGGGTTCCACAACCACGATGTCGGCCGCACCTTGGTGATGACCGGCACCGTGCTTGGCATCCTTGCCATCCTGACCATGGAAGTCTGGAGCTGGGCGCTGGCCTATTCGCTCCTGGGCGTGGCGGACGATTTTGGCGATGCGCTGTATCTGTCCACCGCCATGTTTTCCACGACCGGTTATAGCGGCATCTATCCGGACGGGTCATGGCGGCTGATGACGGCGCTTGAGGGCATCAACGGCTTTTTGATGATCGGCTGGTCGACCGCTTATCTGGTACGGGCGTCGACCCGGCATGGGCCGTTCCGCCAGGAGCATTTCTAGAAGGCCGGTCAGACAGCGGCTGAGTGCCTGGCCTGGCCGGTGGCGAGGTAACTGTCGAAGGCCGCACAGACCAGCCGCGTGGCGACGCGCCAGGAGCGCGGGATGGTGATATGGCCACCCTCGATGCGGACCGCGCCTTGTGCGGCAAGCGGAGCAAGTGCGCCAATCGATTCCTGCAGCTGTGCCCGTGAAGCGCCATGCGCGGCGCAGATTGCGTCGAGATCGGCGGAAAGATCGCACATCAGCCTTTCAATGACATGACGCCGCAGGCGGTCCTCCGCGGTCAGGGCCACGCCGCGCGCGACCGGCAGCCGATCCTGCATCACCGCGGCCCGGTAGAGCGGCACGGCCGATGCGTTCTGCACATATCCTTGCGGCAAGCTGCCGATCGCGGATGCTCCCAGACCAATCAGCGCGGCCGCTTTGTCGGTGGTGTAGCCCTGGAAATTGCGCGCCAGCGATCCCGCGGCCAGCGCCTTGGTCATGCTGTCGCCGGGGCGGGCATAATGATCCAGGCCGACAGCAGCATAGCCATGCGCGCCCAGAATCTGGCCTGCGATTTCCGCCTGGCGAAGGCGCGCCTTCACGTCCGGCAGCTGGGCCGTGGAAATCAGCGCCTGATGTTTTTTGAAGGAAGGCAGATGGGCATAGCCGAAGACCGACAACCGGTCCGGCGCCAGGCTGAGCGCGAAATGAAGCGTATTCTCCCAGCTTTGAAGGGTCTGAAGCGGCAGGCCATAAAGCAGGTCGAGATTGATGCTCGCAACGCCCGCGGCGCGCAGCATCTCAACCACGGCGCGGGTCTCCTCCATGGTCTGTACCCGGTTGATGGCCTTCTGTACCGCCGGATCGCAATCCTGCACCCCGATGCTGGCGCGCGTGAGGCCGGCTTCTGCCAGGACGTCCACGCTGGCCTGGGTCAACCCTCTCGGATCGACTTCGACGGCGAATTCAGCATCCTCGGCGACATCGAAAAGCTCGCGCGTTGCCGCGTTCAGGCGCGCGATGTCGGCGGGGCTCAGCATGGTGGGCGAGCCGCCGCCCCAGTGAGTGTGGTTGACCTTGTGGCGGCGGCCGAGCGCCCTGGCCACCAAACCCATCTCGCGCAGCAGAAGATCGCGATATTCCGCCACCGGCGCGTAATTGTTGACGACGCTGGTGTGGCATCCACAGAACCAGCACAGCGTGTCGCAGAAGGGAATATGCAGATACAGCGAAAGCGGCGATTGCGAATCAAGTTCGCCCAGCCACTGCCGGTAAACTTGCGGACCGATGCCCGCATGAAAATGCGGCGCGGTTGGATAACTGGTGTAACGCGGAACCTTCGCTTCGAAAATTTCTGATGCTTGCATGGGATGTCCGTTAACGAAGTGGTGATTTTCCCATTCCGGCGGCGTTCGCACTTGATCCCGAACAACTGCGCCGGATTGACGCGCGGCAGAACGGCAAGCGCAGCTTGCGCGAGATCAAGGAGCGTTGCGTGGACGCATGAGATGCAATCCCGGTCAAGAAAGAGGGATTGTCATGAAGAATATCGGTGTTGCTGCCGTAGCGTTGATTGCCCTGGCCGGGGCCGCTCATGCGGATACCGCCTCGGCCACGACGGCCGGTGACTTTCAGGTGCGCCTGCGCGGCGCCGCGGTCATTCCGGACTCGTCCGCCAATATTTCCATATCCGGCGCAAATATCGGCGGCATCACCAAGGTCAGCAATTCATTCATTCCGGAAGCCGACCTGAGTTATTTCATCACCGACAATGTCTCGGTGGAAGCCATTGCCGGCATCACCAAGCATACGGTGCGCAATTCCGTTGCTGGCACCGTCTCCAACGTCTGGTTGCTGCCGCCCACGCTCACCCTTCAGTACCAGTTTGATCCCACCGGCCCGATCCGTCCCTATGTCGGCGCCGGGGTGAACTACACTTTCTTTTATGACCCCAAAAGCGCATTGCCCAATATCGGCTTCAAGAACAGCTTCGGCTGGGCGCTGCAGGCCGGCGCCGATGTTCCGGTCGGCGATGGTCCCTATTTCCTGAATGCCGATGTGAAGAAGATCTTCCTGGGGACGCACATCCGCGCCATGGGCGGCGCTGTGCAGGCAAGCGCCCGGCTTGATCCTTGGATCATTGGTGCCGGTGTCGGCCTGCGTTTCTAGGACGGGGCCGGATGATCTGCTGCATTCTGGCATTTCTGCTGGCGGGGCCCTTGGGCGTCGTGCTCATGCCCTTGCGGACGGGCCGGGATGCCGGCGGCGCCTGCTGCACGCCGCGCTACGTATTTATACGGGGTGCGGCAATTTTGGCCGGTGTTCTCCTCGTGAGCGCATTGGTCGCGGCCGGGCTGCATTTTCTCGATCCGCCGGCTTTTCGCCATCTGTGCACTTTCCGCTTCCTTCGCTGAGCTTCGAAGGCCCAAGCACTTGATCCGGCTCAAGGACAACCGCGCCGTCCCGCTCCATTTTTCGGCAACAATTCCTGAGAGGGCATAATGCCAACAGCTGAAACGCAATCGCGTTACGATCTTTTTTTCCTGCCGGTCATCCTGGCGCTGGGCGCGATCGTCGGACTCACCTGGGCGGCCAAGTCGCCGGTATGGGCGATGCAGATGCAGGGCTGGACCTTTGCCGCCTGCATGATCGGCACGGGTATCTGGTATCTCAAATACTATGCCTATCGCACGCCGCCTGACGAACGTGAGCTCTATGCCAATGACGTGGTGAAGGCAGGCGTGATCGCTTCCATGTTCTGGGCGGTAGCCGGCATGGCGGTGGGCCTTGTCCTGGCGCTGCAACTTTCCTTTCCGAATCTTTTCTATTTCGCGGATGCGGCCTGGACCAATTTCGGCCGCCTGCGTCCGCTGCACACCTCGGCGGTGATCTTTGCCTTCGGCGGCAATGTCCTGATCGCGACGTCATTCTATGTCGTGCAGCGCACCTGCAAGGCCAGGCTGTGGGGCGGCTCGCTCGCCTGGTTCGTGTTCTGGGGCTACAATGCCTTTATCGTCCTGGCCGGCACCGGCTATCTGCTGGGCATCACCCAGAGCAAGGAATATGCGGAGCCGGAATGGTATGCCGACATCTGGCTGACCATCGTCTGGGTCTGCTATCTGCTGACCTTTCTGGGCACCCTGTGGAAGCGCAAGGAGCCGCACATCTATGTCGCCAACTGGTTCTACCTGGCGTTCATTGCCACCATTGCGGTGCTGCACATCGTCAACAACCTGGCGTTGCCGGTTTCCTTTCTGGAACCACAGAGCTATTCGCTGTCCTCAGGCGTGCAGAGCGCGCTGACCCAGTGGTGGTATGGCCATAACGCTGTCGGCTTCTTCCTGACCGCGGGCTTTCTGGGGATCATGTACTACTTCATTCCCAAGCGGGCCGACCGGCCGATCTATTCCTACCGTCTGTCGATCGTGCATTTCTGGGCCCTGATCTTCATCTATATCTGGGCCGGCCCGCATCATCTGCTCTACACCGCGCTGCCGGAATGGGCCCAGACCTTGGGCATGACTTTCTCGATCATCCTGTGGATGCCGAGCTGGGGCGGCATGATCAACGGGTTGATGACGCTTTCCGGCGCCTGGGACAAGCTGAGGACCGATCCGGTTCTGCGCCTGTTGGTCGTGTCGGTGGCCTTTTACGGCATGGCGACTTTCGAAGGTCCGGTCATGTCCATCAAGACCGTCAATTCGCTGTCGCATTACACCAATTGGACGATCGGCCATGTCCATTCCGGCGCGCTGGGCTGGGTCGCCTATGTCAGCTTCGGCGCCATCTACTGCCTGGTGCCCTGGCTGTGGCAGAAGAAGAAGCTCTATTCCAACGCGCTGGTGGAATGGCATTTCTGGATCTCCACGCTCGGCATCGTGCTCTACATCACCTCGATGTGGGTTGCCGGCATCACCCAGGGCCTGATGTGGCGCGCCTATAACGAATACGGCTTCCTCGAATATTCCTTTGTCGAGGCAGTCCAGGCGATGCACCCCTATTACATCATCCGTGCCATCGGCGGCGGCATGTTCCTGGCGGGCACGCTCATCATGGTCTTCAACCTGTGGCGGACGGTGCGCGAAGAAGCGTCTGCCGTCAGCCACCTCACCGGTCTGGTCACGGAGCCCGCCGAATGAAACACGAAGTTTTTGAACGCAACTCCATCCTGCTGCTGATCGGCATCCTGATCGTCGTCGCGATCGGCGGCGCGGTGGAAATCCTGCCGCTCTTCTGGGTCAACGGCACCGTCGAAAAAGTCAGCGGCATGCGTCCCTACACCCCGCTCGAGCTGGAAGGCCAGAAGATCTACATCTCCGAGGGCTGCACCGTCTGCCACAGCCAGATGATCCGTTCGCTGCGCGACGAGGTCGAACGCTATGGCCATTACAGCCTGGCCGCCGAAAGCATGTACGACCATCCCTTCGTCTGGGGATCGGAGCGCACCGGTCCCGATCTGGCGCGCGTCGGCGGCAAATATTCCGACGAATGGCACCGTCAGCACCTGGCGGATCCGCGCTCGGTGGTGCCGGAATCCATCATGCCGCCCTATGTGTTCCTGGAGAATGCCGATCTCGACTATCGCGACATCCAGGCGATGCTGAAGGCCAGCAAGAGTGTGGGGGTTCCCTATACGGACGACCAGATCGCGCACGCCAAGGAAGACCTGGAGGCGCAGGACGATCCAGATGCCGACGGCGTCAGCGCCTTCAAGAAGCGCTATGCCAATGCCCAGGTCCGCGATTTCGCCGGCCACACCGGCCATATCACCAAGGCCGACGCGCTGATCGCCTATCTGCAGATGCTTGGCACCCTGGTGGACTTCAAGACCTACCACGCCGATGCGCCAGAGAACCGGAGATAGACATGGAACGCTGGGCCTATGAAGACGTGCTCGCCTTCGTCCAAAGCTGGGGCGCCGTCTATTTCATCATCATGTTCGCCGTGGCGTTCGCCTATGCGTTCTGGCCGAAAAACCAGGCCACCTTCCGCCGCGCCGCGCATATCCCGCTCGAAGATGGGGACGAGTAATGTCCAAGAAGGAAGTCGACGAAATCTCCGGCACCCAGACCACCGGCCATGAGTGGGACGGGATCAAGGAGCTGGACACGCCCATGCCCCGCTGGTGGGTGAGCGTCTTCATCGCAACGGTTGTCTGGGCGGCCGGTTATTGGGTCGTGTTTCCGGCTTGGCCCGGCGTCGCCAGCTATACCCATGGCATTCTGAATCACTCCCAGCGCGATGAGGTCATGGCCCATGTTGCCGCGCTGAAAGCGGCGCGCGCCGCCCGCGAGCATGCGCTGTCCAACGAATCGCTCTCCCAGATCCAGTCCGATCCCCAGCTGCTGCAGTTCGCGATGGCGGAAGGCAAGGCGGCGTTCGGCGACAATTGCGCGCCTTGTCATGGCTCGGGCGGGCAGGGGGCGCATGGCTATCCCAACCTGAACGACGATGTCTGGCTGTGGGGCGGCAAGCTGTCGGATATCCAGCACACCATCACGGTGGGCGTGCGTTCGACTGCGGAGAACACCCGCAAGTCGCAGATGCCGTCCTTTGGACGCGACGGCATCCTGAAGCCGGAACAGGTCGACGACCTGACGGAATATGTGGTGCATCTGTCCGGCCGCCCCGCCGATGCCGCGGCCGTGAAGCGGGCAGCATCGCTGTTCCAGGACAATTGCGCCGCCTGCCATGGCCCGCAAGGCAAGGGCAACCGCGAATATGGCGCGCCCAACCTGACGGACAATGAATGGCTTTATGGTCCCACGCGTGACGACATCCACGACCAGATCTGGAACGGCCATGGCGGTGTGATGCCGACCTGGGGCGGGCGGCTCAGCCCCGAGACCATAAAGTCGCTGGCGATCTATGTGCACAGCCTGGGCGGTGGCGAATAGGAATTGGCATGAATGTCCGCACGGTCATAACAATGCGTGATCCGAACACTTCCCCGGTACAGGCAGCTGAAGGCGTGGCGCGCTCGGACGCCCAGGCCAGCAACAGCGCTGCCAACCGCAAGCTCTACAAGTCACGTGTCCCGATCTATCCCAAGGAGGTCGGGGGCCTTTATCGCAACCTGAAATGGGCGATGATGGCGATCACGCTGTCGATCTATTATCTGGTGCCGTGGATCCGCTGGGACCGCGGGCCGACATTGCCCAACCAGGCCGTGCTGGTCGATTTCGCGCATGAGCGCTTCTATTTCTTCTTCATCGAGATCTGGCCGCAGGAAGCCGCCTATATCACGGGCCTCCTGATCCTTTCGGCCGTGGCGCTGTTTCTGGTCAATGCGCTGTTCGGCCGGCTGTGGTGCGGCTATTCCTGTCCCCAGACGGTGTGGACCGATCTTTTCATCTGGGTCGAAACCCGCATCGAGGGCGACCGCTCGGCCCGCATCCGCCTGGCCGCGGCCCCCTGGACGGCCGGCAAGATCGCCAAGCGTGTCGCCAAACATGCGATCTGGCTGTTGTTCGCGGTCGCTACCGGGGGCGCCTGGGTCTTCTATTACAATGACGCGCCCACCCTGTTGCACCAGCTTGCGCACGGCGATGCCAGCCTGGGTGTCTATGCCGCCATTGCCGGCCTGACCTTCACCACCTACAGCCTGGGCGGCCTGATGCGCGAACAGGTCTGCACCTATATGTGCCCCTGGCCGCGCATCCAGGCCGCCATGACCGACCGCGAGGCGCTCGGCGTGATTTATCGCCGCGACCGCGGTGAACCGCGCGGCCCGCACAAGAAGGGCCAGCCCTGGGACGGGCGCGGCGCCTGCATCGACTGCAACCAGTGCGTGGCGGCCTGTCCGATGGGCATCGACATCCGCGACGGCTCGCAGCTGGAATGCATCAATTGCGGCCTTTGCATCGGCGCCTGTGACGAGGTGATGGACAAGATCGACCTGCCGCGCGGGCTGATCGCCTATGATACCGAAGCCAACATCGTCCGCCGCATCAAGGGCGAAAAGCCCCGTTTCCGCTTCGTGCGGCCGCGCACCGTGCTTTATGCCGGGGTGATCGTGGTCGTTGGCCTGCTGATGGTTTTTGGCCTGGCCACGCGCGAGACCGTGGAAATGGATGTCATCCGCGACCGCAATCCGGACTTCGTCACCTTGGCCGACGGCGCGGTGCGCAATGGCTATACCATCAAAATGCTGAACCGCGCCGACGAAGCTCGCGATTTCACGCTGGATTTCGGCGGCCTCAAGCCGCGTGAGGTCAGGATCATCGGGCTCGACCATGAGGGTGTTCCCGCAACGCTCAATGTGCCGGCCGACAAGGTGCGCACGCTGCGCGTGCTGGTCACGGTCGCCCCCCAATCGCTTAATGGCACCAGCGCCCCGGTCTTTTTCACGGTCACCGAGCCGCATCATCACGAGCGGCGCCGGGTAGCGGCCGTCTTTGTGTCGGGAGTGAAGCAATGACCATGCAGTTGACCGGACGTGGCGTATTGATCTGGCTGTGCGGCTTTTTCGGCATCATCATCGCCATGAATGCCTACTTCATCACGATGTCATCCCGCACCTTCCGCGGTGAGGATGAGCAGAAGCCCTATCTGCAGGGCGTGGAATACAACCAGACCTTGGCGCGCCATGCCGAACAGGCGGCGCGGGGCTGGACGGCGGCCATCACCGCGACACGTCTTCCCGGCGGCGACGTGCGCGTCGAAATCCGGATGCGAGACAAGGCTGGCAGGCCGGTAGACGGTCCCGCTCTGGCCGGGGAGTTGCGCCATCCCGCCGATGAGAATCGCGACCGCGTTCTGGATTTGGTTCAGACCGCGCCGGGAATCTATCAGGCCCGGCTTTCGCGCGTTTCGCCGGGCATGTGGGATGTCCTGGTTCACGCCAACAGCGTGCAATCGCCTTTTGATGCGGAACGCCGACTATGGCTCAGCTAAGTCTTGCCCAGGCGCCATCGGTGGACCTGTCGCGCTATGTGCGCCGGGACGCTAAAGGCGCCTCCTGGTTCGAGGTGTCTGTCAAGGGGGCGCGTTGCGCCAATTGCATCGGCAAAATCGAAAATGGCGTCAAGGCGCTTCCGGGTATCGCTGACGCCCGGCTGAATCTGTCCACCGGCAAGCTTTTGGCGTCCTGGCGTGGCGGCAGCGTCAATCCTGATCTGGTGCTGCAGCGGGTACGCAATCTGGGCTATGAGGCCCAGCCTTACGACGCGCCACAGGTCAAGGATCAAGCGGAGCTGGAAGGCCGTTTCCTGCTGCGCTGCCTGGCCGTTGCCGGTTTCGGCACCATCTTCGTGGTTGGACTGACTGACGCCATCTGGTGGGGCGGCAGCGACCTCGGCGCCAGCCTGCGCCAGACATTCTTCTGGCTGGCGGCGACGGTGGCGGTGCCGGTGACGCTTTACGCCGGCCAGCCTTTCTTCCGCTCCGCATGGAATGTGCTGCGGGTACGCTCCACCAATATGGATGTGCCGATCGGCGCGGCGCTGCTTCTGTCGCTGGGCTTGAGCCTTTATCAGGCTGCCACGCACCAGCTCCATACCTATTTCGATGCCGCAACCATGCTGGCTTTCCTGCTGTTGATCGGCCGTTACCTCGACTTCCATCTGCGCGACAAGGCGCAAGGAGCAGCCAGGCATCTTCTGGCCATGCAGTCCCAGCTCAGCCAGCGGTTCGCGCCGGATGGAAAGCTTGAGACAGTCGCCAGCAAGGACATCGTGCCTGGTGATCGACTGTTGCTGGCCACCGGGGAGCGCTTCCCGGTCGATTCCATATTGCAGGATACATCGGCGGATTTGGATGTTTCGCTGGTGACCGGCGAGAGCCGGCCGCATGCCGTTGTTGCGGGCGCCAGCATCTATGCCGGCTCCATCAATGTGGGGCCCGCGGTGGTGGCGCGCGCTACCGCGCGGGTGGAAAATTCCTTGGTCGCGGATCTGGCGCGTCTGCTGGATGTGGGCCGACAGCGCCGCAACGTCTATGTCCGGCTGGCAGACCGTGCCGCGAAGATATTCGTGCCTGCAATCCTGGGAATGGCCTTGGCGGTCCTGCTGGCGTGGCTCGCTTTCGGCGCCCCTTTCGGCACGGCTGCGACCAATGCGATTGCGGTTCTGATCATCACTTGTCCCTGTGCCTTAGGTTTGGCGGTGCCGGCGGTGCAGATCGTGGCCACCAGTCGTCTGTTTGCGCGGGGTGTTCTCGTCAAGACTGGCGACGCGCTGGAACGGCTGGCGGAAATCGACACGGTGGTTTTCGACAAGACCGGCACCTTGACGGAAGGCAAGCTGCGGCTGGCCAATGCCCATGATATCGCGCCGGGGATTTTGCAATCCGCGGCACAGCTCGCCCGTGCCAGCCAGCATCCCCTGGCGCGGGCGCTGGCGGCGGCGTCAGGGCCCGGACCGGTGAGCCAGAATGTCCGTGAAACTTCCGGTGCGGGGTTGGAAACACTGGAAGATGGCGTTTCTCTGCGCCTGGGCAGCGCCGCCTGGTGTGGCGCAGCCTCCCAGGGCGACAGCAGTGAATTGTGGTTCCGGCGCGGCGATGCTGCCCCCGTGCGTTTCGTCTTCCAGGACAATCTGCGCGCCGATGTCCGCGGATTGGTGGCCGCGTTGGGCGCGCGCGGGCTGGCGGTCGAGATGCTGACGGGCGACACCCCCGCCGTGGCCAGAGAGGTCGCACGCGATATCGGCATCTCGATCTGGCGCGCGGGCATGAAGCCCGCAGACAAGGCGGCGCGGCTGGAGGTCCTGCGGTCGGATGGCCGCCGGGTGTTGATGGTGGGCGACGGCCTGAACGATGCCGCGGCATTGGCGTTGGCGCATGTTTCGATGGCGCCGGGCTCGGCTGCCGATGTCAGCCAGTTGGCCGCGGACATGGTTTTGCGCTCTGAAGCACTGTTGCCGATCCTGGACGCGATTTGCGTCGCACGGAAAGCGCGGGTGTTGGTGCTGCAGAATTTTGCCCTGGCGGCTCTTTACAACGGGATCGCCATACCGGTTGCGGCACTCGGCTTCATCACGCCGCTGCTGGCCGCCGCCGCCATGTCGAGCTCCTCACTTCTGGTCAGCCTGAATGCGCTCAGGCTCGCGCGCGGGAACTTCACATGAGCGGAATGGCCGCCATCATCGCCTGCGCCCTGCTGGTGGGCCTTGTATCCCTGGTCGTGCTGCTGTGGGCGATCGGCAGCGGCCAGTATGACGATCCGGAAGGGGACGCAAACCGCATCCTGCTGTCCGACCCGGACGATCATTGCGCGGGTTGAACGCGCAGCCGCTTTGCCATTGCGATTGACAGTGGCATTGGAACCCCGAAAAATCCGCCGACGGCACCGTGGCCATGGGCTGACGGCGGCTTGAGACGACGGCCGAATCCGACCAAGAGCGGAATGCCGGAAAGGGGAGCTGTGGCTGGAAAACCTGCGTTTGGTGCTGGGATGCTGGCTGCCCTCTGGCTGGCGCTGGGCGTGGGCGCCCATGCCGCGGAAGGCTACCAGACCAATATCGGGCCCACGCCTCTGAATGGATCGAACCGGGCCAACGTGCTGGGACGCGGCGCCGTGTTGGCGACGCTGGATGGCACGAAATTCACGCTGCACGGCAGCTTCGCCGGCCTGGCGACGCCGGCCACCGACGCACATCTGTGCATGGGCAATGTGATGGGTGGCACGGGGCCGGCCCTATATGATGTCACCGTCACCCAAGCGGTAAATGGCGAGATCTCCGGATCGGTGACCTTCACGCCCGATCAGGTGGCGGCGCTGAAGGCAGGCAAGATCTATCTGCTGCTGGACAGCCAGAAGGCGCCGAAAGGCAATCTGTGGGGATGGTTTCAGCCTGCTCACAAGACCGTTGGGCCCGACGTGCCCGAACATGGACATTGGTACATCCCCAACATCCTGGACAATGCGTCGCGGAAAAATCCGCAGAGCTAAACGGCAGAGCGCGGCATGAAAGACAGCAGCAAACGTCTCGCCTGCGTGACAGCGGCGGCAGTTGCATCGGCGGCCGGTGTGTGGATGGCGCATGCGATGGCACAGACCCCGCCTGCTGTCGGCCCCTTCACCGAGGCCCAGGCCCAGGCCGGCCAGGCCGCCTATGGGCAGAACTGCGCCCGCTGCCATGACGCCGGCGAGGCGCCGCAGCTGAGCGGGACGGGATTCCTGAATGCATGGGCAAGCCGCACGACCAAGGATCTGTTCGCACGGATCAAGGACACGATGCCGGTGGACAATCCCGGCGTGCTGACCAACGACAGTGCCACCAGCATCGTCGCCTATATTTTAAAGAATAATGGTGCCGCACCGGGCGTGGCCGCGCTCACCCCCGTGACCGCGGTCGCCATCAATAGCTTCACGTCGCAATCGGCCCGGCTGGCACGCTCTGCCGCCGACGCCTCTTCCGGCGGCGCCCTGAGTGCCGATGCGGCGCTGCGCCGTGGCGTGGTGGTTTTCAAGACCGGCATCACCGTTGCCGGCACGGTGGCGAAATACACCCCCATCACCGAAGCAATGATGGAACATCCGCCGGCTGCCGACTGGCTGATGCATTACGGCAATTATGCGGGCTGGAGCCATTCGCCGCTCAAGCAGATCACGACCAGGAATGTGCAAAATCTGCAGCTGCGCTGGGTCTGGTCGATGGACGAGGGCGAGCGCCAGCAGATCACGCCTCTGGTGCATGACGGCGTCATGTTTCTTTCCAACAACGTCACCAACCGGGTGCAGGCGCTGAACGCCAAGACGGGCGATCTGATCTGGGAAAATACCCTGGGCCCCAGGCTCACCGGCCAGCAGAATGCGACTCGCACCATGGCGCTTTATGGCGACAGGCTGTTTTATCCCGCCACCGACGCCAATCTCTATGCGCTGGACGCGCGCACCGGCAAGATCGACTGGAAGATCAAGTTTTCCAGTTTCGGCAATGACAAGATCGGCGGACTGATGGTGGCCGACGGCATGATCATCGCAGGCCTCGGGCGCTGCGACGAACGCACCATCGCGGACCGCTGCTTCATTGCCGCCTATGACGTCAACGATGGTCACCAGATCTGGAAATTCTCCACCGTCGCCTATTCGGGTGAACCTGGTGGCGACAGTTGGGGCACATTGACCAATGACCAGCGCGCCGGTGCCGATGCCTGGATTCCCGGCACCTACGACCCCAAGCTCAAGCTCACTTACTGGGGCACCGGCCAGGCCAAGTCCGGCGCACGCGGCATTGGCGACCAGCTTTTCAGCAATGCGACCCTGGCGCTGGATGTCGAGACCGGCAAGCTCAGATGGTACCACCAGCCCGCGCCCGACGAGAATCTGGACCTGGATGAAGTGTTCGAGAAGGTGCTGGTCGATGAAGGGTCACAGAAGCTCGTTCTCTCGGCCGGCAAGAAAGGCATTCTCTGGAAGGTCGACCGTGTCACCGGCAAGTTCATCGATTACCTGCCGACGGTGTTCCAGAACGTCTTTACCCATATCGACCCCGTCACCGGACGCGGCACCTACCGGCCGGACATTGAGTCTTCCAAGCCGGATGATACCCGGCCGTCCTGTCCCAGCCCGGCGGGCGGCAAGAACTGGCCGGCCTCCAGCTATGATGCGGAAGATGACTTGATCATTCTGCCGCTGGACCAGATCTGCGTGTCATCGGGCAGCATGGCGGGCAATTACGAGGCTCCTGCATCGGATGGCTATATCGCGCGCATGAGTGCCTATCGGGCAAAAGACTTCAAACCGGTCTGGACCTTCCAGCAGCGTGCTCCCTTTCTTACCAGCGCCATGACCACGGCCGGCGGCGTCGGTTTTGTCGGCGATTGGGATCGCACCTTCCGGGCGTTCGATGTAAAGAGCGGCAAGACGCTGTGGACGACGCGGCTGGGCACCACCGCGCAAGGCTTTCCCACTACCTATATGGTCGATGGCGAGCAATTCGTTGCCGTTCCCACCGGCTATAATGGGGGGAGTCCGGAAGTGCGCCCCGTCACCTTGCTGGCTTTCGAGCGCAACCGTCCCTATTCCGGCCATGCCGTCTATGTCTTCGCCTTGCCCAAGAAAACCCACTGACCAAAGGATCCGCGCCATGACACGTTTTCATATCCTGCCCGGCGCCGCGCTGCTGATGCTGGCGCTGACCAGCGCTGCGTTCGCCCAAACGGCGCCGGCCAAGCGTACCATCCTGCAACAGGCCGATGTTGCCAGCGCACCTGCGCAGCAGACCATCTTCGGCAAGGTGGAAATTGCGCCGGGCTCGGGCAATCCCTTTCATACCCATTTCGGCACCGAGATGGGTTATGTCGTTGCTGGTCACATCAGGCTGGAGGTCAAGGGCGGGACGTCCAGGGATCTTGGTCCGGGTGAGAGCTTCCTGGTACCGCGCGGCGCGGTCCACCGTTCGGTGCCGGTCGGTGAGGAGCCTGTAACCTTGATCAACACCTGGACGGTGGACAAGGACAAGCCGCTGCTCACGCCGGCGCCCTGACATAGAATCAGCATGCCGCTGCATTGCAGCGAACCAAATCATCGCTAGAGGATTTGATCGCGTGACGCTAGGCTCCCGCCGCCGGACGGACCGGCCAGGGAGAGCGGGATGGGTTCAAAATCGTGGCGGGGCGCAGGCCTGATGCTGCTGGCAGGGGTCTTGGGCGCCGCGGCCGGCATCTACGACTTTTATAACGTAGCAGGCGGAATTGACGGCACGGGCGGTGTCGAGCTGGTGATCGCCTCCTGCCTGCTGATGGTCTTTGGCGCGCTGATGGTGGCGCTGCTGGGACGCGGGCTGTTCGCCGGGATTTTTCTGCTTCTGCTGCTGCTGGATGTCATCGGCACGGGCGTTGCCGCCTATTTCCTGGAAAGCGGGTTGATCATGGCGGCCATGGCGCTGGCGGCGCTGGGCTGGATCATTCATTTGAATATGCGCGGGAGAGCGGCATGAGGGCTCAAACACTTCTCTTTGTTTCGGGGCTGGCCGCCGCGGCATTTGTCTCGCAGGTGCGGGCGGACGACTGGATCGATTTCAACGGCAACCGGATGGCGCAGAAATATTCCTCCGCCGGCCAGATCACGCCGGCAAATGTGAAGGATCTGACGGTCGCCTGGAGCATCAATACCGGCGATGTCTATCGTGGTCCGGGTGGCAAGCCAGCCGACAGTCCTTACACCGTGCCGGGGCGCGGCGCGATCGCGGGCCGGACTTCGTGGCAATCCACGCCGCTCTTCGTCAATAACACGGTGTATGTTTCCACGCCCTTCTACCGCATTTTTGCGGTCGAGCCCGACACCGGCAAGGTGAAGTGGATCTACGACGCCTTTCCCAAGAACCCTTCCAAATTCCATGGCAAGAACCGCGGCATGTCCTATTGGGCCGCGGCCAATCCGGTACCGGGCCAGCCCTGCCAGAAGATGGTCTATATCGGTACTGTCGATGGCCTGCTCCACGGCGTCGACGCCGACACCGGCAAGCGCTGCGAGAGCTTTGGCGATCACGGCATCGTCAATGTCAATCAATGGAACACGATCAATCCCAAATTCCCTTTCGAGCTGAACCAATCCGTCGCGGTCTACAAGGACACGCTGGTCGTCGGCTGGGCGGGGGTGGACTGGACCTGGGAGAATTCCCCGCCCGGTTCGGTGTTCGGCATCGATGCGCGCACAGGCGCCAAGAAGTGGGATTTCCAGATCATTCCCGAAACGATGCGCAACCGGATCGGCACCGCCAATGTCTGGGCTTCCATGTCGGTGGACGAGAAGAATGGTCTCGTCTATCTGCCGGTGTCTTCGCCTGAAAACAATTATTATGGCGGCGACCGGCTGGAAGACATTCCCTATGCGACATCGGTGACGGCACTGCATGCCGATGGCGGTCAGGTTGCCTGGTCGCGTCAGCTGGTGCATCACGACATCTGGGACGTCGATACCAACTCCGCGCCCACCCTGGTCGATATCCAGAAGGACGGAAAAACCATCCCGGCGCTGGTGCAGGCCAGCAAGCAGGGCTTCCTCTATGTGCTGAACCGCCTGACCGGCGAGCCGATCTATCCAATGATCGAAAAGCCGGTGCCGGCATCCGATGTGCCGGGCGAAAAGGCGTCACCCACCCAGCCCTTTGTGCCGGTGCCGGAGCGTACCGTGCCCGACCATTCGCCGGGTATTTCGGCGATCGCCGACCTGGCCAGCTTCGGCCAGTGCAGCCGCGACTATGCCAGCTATCGCGACGACGGCTCCTTCACCCCGCCATCGCTGCGTGGCTCGATCGAATTCCCGGCCACCATCGGAGGCGTGGAATGGTCCGGCGGGGCGGTCGATCCGGTCACTCAGACTTACGTCGTCAACAGTTCCGATGTGGTCCAGGTCTACAAGCTGATCAAGCGTGAAGAGTTCGATGCGGCCTTCAAGAAATTCCAGGAAGACCGCAAGGCGGGCAAGAATGCAATACCGCCGGGGTCGCCAGAATATGGCTCTCCCTATGCGGCGCACATTTACACCTTCCTCAACAAGTTGGGCATGCCCTGCTGGGCGCCGCCCTATGGCACGCTGTCGTCCTACGACCTGAAGACAGGTCAGCTATTGTGGAAAAAGCCCTTCGGCCAGGTTCAGTATTGGGGTTTCTACATGCCCGAAAGCTGGGGCTCACCCACTTTCGGCGCCCCGGTGATCACCAAGTCGGGCCTGATCTTCATTGGTGCCTCGATGGACAGCCGGGTGCGCGCCGTGGACATGAAGACGGGCGAAGTGCTGTGGAAGCATCAGGTCGAAGCGCCTGCCGTTTCGACGCCCGCGGTATACACTTATAAGGGCCGGCAGTATGTGGTGTTCGCGGCCGGCGGCAACAGCATCATGGCGCCCAGGGTGGGCGACCAGCTTGTCGCCTTCGCCTTGCCAAAATAGGCGGGGATGCCGGGTCCATGCCCTTTTTGAGAAAGCCGCGTGGGTCCACGCGGCTTTCTTTCTTGTCGGTCAACACGTAACGTTTGCAATCATTGAATTGGGGGTTGGCGTGCGGCGAATTCTTGTAGCGGTTGCGGTTCTATGCGGCCTGTCAGGCGGCGCGCATGCCGCCGATAATGCGATCACGCCCGGCGAGTTCATCATCGAACGGCCCACATTGTTGTCGCTTGGTTTTGAATGGAAGATCAGCGGCGACGACAATCGCAATGCCCAGGTTGCCGTAACCTATCGCAAGACCGGCGAAAGCAAATGGCGCGATGCGCTGCCCCTGTTCCGCATGGGCGGGGAATTCATCGCCGGGCCCAAGCCCCAATTCGGCGGTCTCAATTATTACAACTACACCGTGCCCCCGGCCTTTGCCGGGAGCGTGCTGAATCTTCAGCCCGACACGGAATATGAAGTGCATTTTGTGATGCGCGATCCCGACGGTGTCACCGGCCAGGCGGAAAAAACCGTCACCGTACGCACCCGCAAGGTGCCCGCACCGGCCACGGGCGGGCATGTCTATCAGGTCTGGCCCTTCAGTCACAAAGTCCCGCTCGGACCCAATGAATTTATCGGCCTGCTTGCCGCCTATTACATGGGCGCCGACGAGAGCGACCACAATAATGTCTTTCCGCCGCGTGTCAGGCCGGGCGACACCATCCTGGTGCATGCCGGGGTCTACAAGGACAACCGCTTCATTTATGGCGGTTTCGACAAGAATATTGAAACCTATGGCACCTCGTTCGACGGTACCTATTACCTGACTGCCAGCGGCACGCCGGACAAGCCCATTGTCATCAAGGCGGCGGGCGATGGCGAAGTGGTGTTTGACGGCAACGGCAACGACACGCTCTTCAACATGCTGGCCGCCAGCTACAATTATTTCGACGGCATCACCATCCGCAATACCAATGTCGCCTTCCTGCTGGGCATCAAGGACATATTGGGTGCCGATGGGTTCACCCTGATCAACAGCCGCGCCTATGATGTGGGCCGGGTGGTGCGCGACGACTGGGCGAAATCGAAAGACTTTTACATTGCCAACAATGTCTTTCTGGGCCGCCATGACCCGGCGCGCCTGACCAGCTGGATCGGCGCGGACGTTTGGGCCAAATATGGCGAATTCCCGGCGCCGATCACCAGCGAATATGCGGTGAAGGTCTATGGCCAGGGCCATGTGGTGGCGCACAATTATGTCGCCAATTTTCATGACGCGATCGACGATGCAACATTCGGCGTGCCCAGCGACAGGCCGGGCGAATATGCGGCCTCCGTGGATTTCTACGGCAACGACATGTTCAACAACACCGACAATTGCATCGAGCTGGATGGCGGCGTCCACAATATGCGCGCCTTCGAAAATCGCTGCGTCAACACGGCCCAGCTGGCCTATAGCACCCAGCCGGTCTTCGGCGGCCCTGCCTATATCTATCGCAACATTTCCTACAACAACGTCGCGTCGGGAGGGCTCAAGCTGCTCGACAATCCCTCGGGCATCCTGATCTACAACAACACGTTCATTGGCAGCGCGGGCTCGCTGGGGCCGGCGTCCAATTTTCATTTCCGCAACAATCTGATCGTGGGCGATGGCTGGAAGCGGCCGATCTTTCAGGTGAAGACTTTCACGCCCTATTCCTCATCCGATTACAATGGCTTTGGACCCAATGCCGTGCCCGGCAGTTTTGCCTGGGATGGCCCTCCCTTCGATAGCGCCAATGGCGGTCGCACGCACAAGGCCTATGACACGCTGGCGGCATACCAGAAAGGCAGCGGCCAGGATGCGCACAGCGTGACGGTTGGGCTGGATGCTTTCGTCAACGTCAAGCCGACGGATGAATCCGACCCGCGCAAGCTCTACCTGCCGGAAAACATGGACTTCCGTCTGAAGCCCCGGTCCGCTGCAATTGATAAGGGCGTGGAACTGCCCACCATCACCGACGGCTTCAAGGGCAAGGCGCCGGATCTGGGGGCTTATGAGTTCGGCAGCGCCCCGCCGCATTACGGACCGGAAATCTGGCCGGTCGGCGCCGCGCCCTCGCAGTTGCGCTCTGAAACCGGCCCACCCCATTAGCCGTGGCAAAAATGTGTTGAGGCGGCCCGCGCCAGATGCGTTAATCGCCCGGCTGGTGCTGTGAAAACAAAACAATGGAGAAACCATTGGGCACATGGAAAGCCGGAATCGCCACCCTGGCCCTGCTGCTGGCCGTGCCCGCGGCCGCCAGCGCGGAAATTGCCGTTTCGGCCAATGACGGCAAGCAGGTCAAGGCGGGCGACATCGTCAGCGGTCCGCAGCCTGACAGCATATCGGTGCTCAATATTTCCGGCGATCAGGTGAAGGTTATCGGCTCGGTTGCCGCGCCGGCTGCCATGATCGGGCCGCCGGCGGCGGTTGCGGTGTCGAAAGACAGCCGCTTTGCCCTGGTCACTGTGTGCCAGAAGCTCGTCGGCACCCAGTTGTTGCCGGATGACCTGGTCGAGGTGGTCGATCTCGCCGATCCCGCCCATCCGCGCGTGGTGCAGACCGCGCATGCGGGACCAGGCGCCAGCGGCGTATCGATCAGTCCCGACGGCAAGCTCGCGCTGGTCGCCAACACGGAAGACGACACGGTCACGGTATTCTCACTCAGCAATGAGCATCTCACCCGGCTGGGCCAGGTCCAGTTCGCGCCCAAGTCGCGTCCCACGGATGTGGTGTTCACGCCCAATGGCGAGAATGCCGTGGTGGTCACACAGACGGCATCGCGGCTGGCGGTGCTTTCGGTGAATGGCACCGAGGTCAGGGATAGCGGCCGGTGGTTTTCCTCGGGGCGGTCGCCTTATGGCGCGCAGGTCACCCATGACGGCAAATATGTCATCAATACCAATATCGGCGGCGCCAACCCGGCACCGGGCGAGGCGCCCGTGCCGCATCAGCCGGGCACCGTCGCCATGACCGACCTTGCCACCGGCAAGACCGTGACATCGGTGGCGGTGGGACCGACGCCGGAGCATGTCGTTCTGTCGCCTGACGGCCGCTATATCGCGGTAGTGGTGGCCAATGGCAGCGCGTCCGTCCGCTCCGATCCCAACTTCGGCAAAGTGCTTGGCCTGCTGAAAGTGTTTGCGGTCGGCGACGGCACGTTGACGCTGGTGGCCCAAGCTGACACCGGCCATTGGGGGCAGGGTGCCACCATAGCCGCGGACAACAGGCTGATCCTGCTGCAATGCGCGGCGGAACGGGAAATCGAGGTCTTCCACTTCGACGGCAAGACCCTGGTCCAGGATAAGAACGCCACCATGGCGATGGGCGCACGGCCCGGCTCGATTGCCACCGCATTCAGCCGCTGACCCGCAGCACTTTTGCCGTCCGCCCAGTTGGGCTAATGAGGACTGTCGCAATCGTGGCCGGGCGTTGAACATGCTAGATTGGCAGTCTTTGCTGCAAAGGAATGCCGCCGATATCCAGACACCCGCTTTGGTCATCGATCTGGAGGCGTTCGAGCGCAATATCCGCGAGATGGCGGATCATTGCCGCGCGAACGGCATTTCGCTGAGGGCCCATGCCAAGACCCATAAATGCGCCGAGATCGCGCGGCGCCAGGTCGCGGCCGGCGCCATCGGGCAATGCTGCGCCAGCCTGGATGAGGCCGAAATGCTGGTGGGCGCCGGCATCGCGTCAATCCTCATCACCTCACCGCTGGTCACGGAAGCGGCGATCCAGCGTCTTTTGAAAATCAATGCTGCCGCGCCTGGCCTTATGGCGGTGGCGGACAATCACACGGCGGTCGGGCGCCTGGCGCAGGCGGCGGTGGGCGCCGGCCAGACCCTGAAGCTGCTGGTGGACATTGACATCGGCCATCACCGCACCGGCATCGCGCCAGGGAAAGCGGCTTGCGCGCTGGCAGCCGCGATCGCGCGAAGTCCGGGTCTGGAGTTTGCCGGCATTCAGGGCTATGCCGGGCATCTGATGCATCTGGCCGATCGCGGCGAGCGCCAGTCGCGTTCGGCGGCCGCGCTGGACCAATTGCGGCTTACCCGCGATGAGCTGCATGCCATGGGCCTTGCGCCCCGCATTATCACCGGCGGCGGCACTGGCAGTTTCGATATCGACCCGGGCGAGCGGGTGCTGACCGAACTACAGGCTGGTTCCTACGTTTTCATGGACCGCCAATATAATGACGTGTGGACGGGCGAGGGTGCGCCCTTCGAGACCTCGCTCTTTGTGCTGACGCGGGTGGTCAGCGCCAATCATCCTGGCATGGCCACGACCGACGCCGGGCTGAAGGCCTTCTCCACCGATGCTGACGCGCCGCTTGTTTCCTTCGGTCCCGGTGCGGCCTATTCCTTTTTTGGCGACGAATATGGCCGTCTTACTCTTCCGGAAAATGCTACGGCGCGACTAGGCGATGCGGTGGCCTGCACGGTGCCGCATTGTGACCCGACCGTGAATCTTTACGGCCAATATCTGGTGGTGCAGGGCGGCGAGCTGGTGGACCGCTGGGCCATTGCCAGCGGCAAATATCGCACATGAGTGACAATCTTTTTCAGCACATCCGTCGCGCGGCCGATCCGGCGAGGCCGCTGCTCCATCTCCCGGGACAGCCGCCACTTAGCTATGCCGATTGCCTTGCCGTCGCGGCCCGCTTCGCCCATGTGCTGGCACATCATGGCGTGAAGCCGGGTGACCGTGTCGCGGTGCAGGTGGAGAAAAGCCCCAATGCGCTGTGTCTTTATCTCGCCTGTCTGCGCGTGGGTGCCGTCTATCTGCCGCTGAACACCGGCTATACCCCGGCCGAGCTCGCCTATTTTGTCGGCGATGCCGAACCCAGGCTGTTTGTCTGCGCCACCAAAAATCTGGAGAAGATTGCCGCAGCTTTGCCTTCACAGGCTTTTCTGACTTTGGATGATGACGGCAATGGCGGCTCGCTGGTCCATGAAGCCCGGGCAATGCCGTCCGATTTTGCCGATGCCAATGTCACCGGTTCGGACCTGGCTTCCATTCTGTATACCTCCGGCACCACCGGCCGCTCCAAGGGCGCCATGCTCAGCCATGGCAATCTTGTTTCCAACGCAGAAACCCTCAAGGCGCTGTGGCGCTTTACGGCCGATGACGTGCTGCTGCATGCCCTGCCGATCTTCCATATTCACGGCCTGTTCGTCGCCTGCAACATCACCCTGATCTCGGGCGCCAGCATGATCCTGTTGCCCAAGTTCGATCTGGATGCGATTTTTCGGGCACTGCCGTCCGCGACCGTGATGATGGGCGTGCCGACATTCTATACCCGCCTTCTGGCCGACCCGCGGCTTGGGGCCGAGGTCACCCGCAATATCCGGTTGTTCGTTTCCGGCTCGGCGCCGCTTTTGGCCGATACACATCGCGATTGGCAGGCCAGGACGGGGCACGCCATCCTGGAACGCTATGGCATGACCGAAACCAACATGAATACCTCCAACCCCTATGACGGCGCGCGGGTGCCCGGTTCTGTCGGCCTGCCGCTGCCGGGGGTCGCGCTGCGCATCTCCGACAAGGACGGCACGGTCCTGCCGCAAGGCGAGATTGGCCTGATCGAAGTACGGGGGCCCAATGTCTTCCAGGGTTATTGGCGCATGCCCGACAAGACCGCGGCAGAATTCCGCCCCGACGGCTTTTTCATCACCGGCGATCTGGGGCGCATTGATGAGAATGGCTATGTCCATATTCTGGGACGGGACAAGGACCTCATCATCAGCGGCGGCTTCAATGTCTATCCCAAAGAGATCGAAAGCCTGATCGACGAACTGCCGGGGGTGACCGAATCGGCGGTCGTTGGGCTGCCGCATCGCGACTTTGGCGAAGGCGTCACTGCCTGTGTCGTAACCGGCAAAGGCGCGCAGCTAACGGAAAAGGCAGTGCTGGAGGCGCTTTCCGGCCGCCTGGCGAAATTCAAGCATCCCAAGCGCGTCCTGTTCGTCGACGAACTGCCGCGCAACACGATGGGCAAAGTGCAGAAGAAGCTGATCCGCGAGCAGTTCCGCAACCTTTACGACTGACGGGGGAGACATGGCGATATCCGGTGTGGCGTTGCTGGCGATCTGCACCCTGCTGGGCGGGCTTCTCGGCGACTGGCTGGGCATGGCGCTCGGGGTGAAGGCCAATGTCGGCGGCGTTGGCATCGCCATGATGCTTTTGATCGCCGCCAGGCTCTGGTTGTACCGGCGCGGGCGGCTGAGCTTGGGCGTCCTGCAAGGCGTTGGTTTCTGGGGCGCGCTTTACATTCCCATCGTCATTGCCATGGCAGCGCAGCAGAATGTGGTTTCTGCGCTTAAAAGCGGGCCGGTCGTGGTGGTTGCGGCGCTTGGCACTCTCATCGTCTGCTTCGCGGCCGTGGCGCTGATCAGCCGCATGAGCGGTCCCGTCGAGACCATGGACGAGATCGAGGCGCGGGAGACCGGCGCGTCGCCGCCGTCCCGGTAGCGCCATGTCCACCATCACCCACGCGCTTACCGCCAACGGCCTGCTCACCGCCTTCGCTTTTGTCGGCGTGGTCATGTGGGCGTCCCATGCGATTTCGAAATATCTCACCTTTGGCCGCATCCATGGTTCGGCGATCGGCATTCTGATCGGATTGGCGCTGGCCTTGTGGGCGGGCCTTGTCACCGGCGGCCAGAAGGGCGTCGCCGATCTTCCGGTGCTGGCTGGCGTCGGGCTGATGGGCGGCGCCATGCTGCGGGATTTCGCCATCGTCGCGACGGCGTTTGAGGTGGATGTCGCGCATGTGCGCCGCGCCGGCGCGATCGGTGCAGTCGCCATCGGATTGGGTACCTTGCTGCCGTTTCTGGTTGGGGTGGTCGCGGCCTATGCCTTCGGCTATCGCGATGCCGTTTCGCTCACCACCATTGGTGCCGGCGCCATCACCTACATTGTCGGGCCGGTGACGGGCGCTGCACTGGGCGCCAGTTCCGCAGTGATGGCGCTTTCCATCGCCACCGGGGTGCTCAAAGCCATATTGGTCATGATCGGCACCCCATTGGTCGCGGACACTATTGGCCTCAACAATCCGCGCAGCGCCATGGTATTCGGCGGTTTGATGGGTACCGTGAGCGGGGTTTCTGGAGGCCTGGCGGCAACCGACCGGCGGCTGGTGCCGTATGGCTCGCTCACGGCGACTTTCCATACCGGGGTCGGCTGCCTGGTGGCGCCGTCGATCTTTTACCTGGCCATGCGCGCCTTTATTCACGGCTGAAAATGGCAGCCAAGAACTGTCAGACGAACAGCCGCCCCAAAACCCTATGCTTTCGTGCCCGGCTGCGAACTTTTCTGCGGATGCCCAGATAACCCCTTGAAAGTCCGGCGGTTGGTGGTTTGCTGGCGCCATGGAAATCAACTTCCAGGATAGGGCGCGCTGGCTGGCGCGCCATATCCTGCCTTATGAGCCCATATTGCGCGCGCGTCTGCGGCGTATGTTCATCCATGGCATGGAGGTCGATGACGTGATTCAGGAAATGTATGCCCGGATCGTCTCGCAACCATTGCTCGAAGCGATCAAATATCCGCGCCAATATGCGTTTCAGACCGCAACCGCGATCATGATCGATCACCTGCGCCGTTCGCGGGTGATTTCGATCAACGCCGCCGGCAACCTGGATCAACTGGAAATTTCCGCTCCCGAAGCCACGCCAGAGCAGCAGCTGGAATTTCGCGAAGAAATCGCCGCGGTCGCGCAGCTGTTGGCGCTGTTGCCCGAGCGCACCCGGGAAGTCCTGATCTTGCGGCGGGTCGAAGGACTGTCGCAGCAGGAAACCGCCCAGCGATTGGGCATAAGCATAAAAACCGTAGAAAAACACATGTCACAGGGAGTGGCGGCGCTGATGGCCTTGTTTGGCCGAGGGGGAAAAACCAATCCTCACCCGTCTACACCCAAGCGAACCCATGACCATGACTACAAGACTCTCCCCGCTGGAGATTGATCAAACAGCCGCCAGCTGGGCGGCGCGGCGCTGTGCTGGTCTCACTTCCGAGGAACAGCTGGCGCTCAACAGCTGGCTGGATACCGATCCGCGCCATGTTGGCGCCTATGCCAAAGCCGAAGCGGTATTGGCGGAACTCGACCGTGCCGGCGCGGCCGGTCCTGAAGCCTTGCGCATGGGTTCGATGCCGCCCGCTGTCACTGGCCTCAAGCGACGCACAATGCTGGTGGGCGGTGCTGCTGCCGGTTTGGCGGTAGCTGCCGGCGGCGCGATCTGGCTGAGCCGGTTCCTGCGCCAGGAAAGCTATTCCACCAACATCGGTGAAACCAAGGAAGTCGTTCTCTCCGATGGCTCCATGGTCACTTTGAATACCAATTCCCAGATCCAGGTCGACTATAACAAGGCCCGCCGCCAGATCCGTCTGGTGCAGGGCGAGGCCCTGTTCGACGTGGCGAAGAATAAGAAACGGCCGTTCATCGTCACCGCTGCCGACACTCAGGTCCGCGCTGTGGGCACCAGTTTCACCGTGCGGCTGTTGCCGCAGCAGCCGGTGCAGGTGCTGGTGCGTGAAGGCGTGGTGGAGATCAAGCGTCCGCAAGTGCCGCAAGCTTCTCCCGTGCGGCTGGCGGCCAACACATTGGCCGTGGCCCCGCCCGAAGCACCGATCGCAACCGAACCGGTTGCGGAACCGCAGGTGACCCGCAACCTTGCCTGGCGCGAGGGGCGCATAGCATTTGATAACGAGACCCTGGCTAACGCTGCTCGCGAATTCTCGCGTTACAGCGATGTGCAGATAAGGGTTCCCGCTGAACTGGAAAACCAGACCATCACCGGCCTGTTCGTATCCACCGATCCGGTGGGCTTCGCGCGCGCCGCCGCCATTTCCCTGAACCTGCGTGTCGAGGTCAGCAATCGGGAGGTCTGGCTGCGCCGCGAAGAATAATTGACGCGGCAGGGAACACGATAGGGAATTTGAAATTTCGTTCGTCAACACCCCAAGACCATGATCGGCCAAAGCCGCGTCATGCGGAATAAAATGTTAGGGGAGCTGATGAACGGGAGCATCTCGAAATTTGCGCTGCATTGCGGCGTGGCATGTATCGCGCTTGTTTGCGCAAAGAGCGCCTGGGCGCAGGCAAAGACCATCGACATTCCCGCGGAAGATGCAGGCAAGTCGATTCCGGAACTGGCACGCCAGGCCGGCGTGCAGATCATAGCGCCGGGCCAGGCGCTGCATGGCGTGGTCACGCCCGCGCTCAAGGGCGACTATGAAGTGCGGGTTGCGCTCACCGGCATGTTGAAGGCAACGGATCTGCGGATCGCGTCGGACGACGGACAGACGATTGTTTTGGCGCAAAACCAAAAAAACGTATCCGCCGCCGCAAATGAAGTGGCGGCGAACACCGGCGGCGCTCCGGTCGAACAGGTTGTCGTCACCGGCTCCCGCGTCATCTCCAATATCGAAAATTCGCCGACGCCCTTGACAGTTGTCACCACCAAGGAGCTGCAGGCCACCACACCGTCGAACATCCCCGACGCACTGAACAAATTGCCCGTCTTTCTGGGTTCGCAACAGCCCCGCACGGCGGGCAATGGCGGTTCCGGCAGCGGCATGAACATCCTGAACCTGCGCAACTTCGGCGCCCAGCGCACGCTTGTGCTGTTCGATGGGCATCGGGTCGCGCCGGATACCGCAGGCGGCACGGTCGACATCGACACCATCCCGCAGCTGTTGATGAGCCGCGTGGATGTGGTGACCGGCGGTGCCTCGGCCGTCTATGGCTCGGACGCCGTGACTGGCGTGGTCAATTTCGTGCTGGACAAGAATTTCACCGGCCTGAAATTCGACATCAACAGCGGTATCTCCAACTATGGCGACGGTTTCAGCTACAAGCTGTCGGCGGCGGCGGGCACTGACCTGTTCGGTGGCCGCGGCCATTTCGAAATGTCTCTGGAGCATTTCAGCCAGGACGGTGTTCCCATCGCCCACCGCCCCTATGGCCCGGAGGTCTGGACCAAGGCCGGCTCCGGCAGCGCCGCAAGCCCCTATGTCGCGGTTGAGAATACGCGTTCCTCGCCGTTTTCGAACGGCGGCGTGATCACCTGCTCGGCGCCTTGCACCATCAATGGTCAGCAGTTCATCGCAAACGGCGTGGTGGGGCCTTTCATCAACGGCCTTCCGACGCCGACCAATCTGGTCCAGTCCGGCGGCGACGGCGCCTATGATCCTTATGGCGTGGCGATCACCCCGTTCCGCACCAACACCGCTTTCGGCCGCTTCAGCTACAAGCTGACGGACGACACAACCTTCTATATCCAGGCAACGGGAGCGGAATCCTACGCCACCGGCACCTGGTATCCGACCCAGATCCATCCCGGTAACAGCGGCGCCACCAATACGCCCAACACCTTCTTCACCAACAATGCCTTCCTGTCGCCGTCGGTGCAGCAGGCGCTCAATCCCGCCAACGTGCCGGGCCAGACTTTTCAGCTTGGCGAATATATCAACGAGTTCGGGTTCACCGGCACGCCAGGCACCATCAACGTCAACCGGTATCTAAGCGGTCAGACCGGCCTGGACGGCACCCTGTTTGGCCGGTTCGCCTGGGACATCTATTACAATCACGGCGAAAGCCGACAGACGATTTCCAACTATCGCAATCCCAACAACGCCCGCTTCTATGCCGCGGAAGATGCCGTTCCCGGTCCCAACGGTACGGTACAATGTTATGTCTCGACCACGCAATTCGCCAACCTCTATCCCGGTTGCGTGCCGCTCGATCCGTTCGGGCCGACCGCGATCTCCCAGTCGGCTTACGACTATATCAGCAGCACCACGCGTTACATCATGACCAACAAGCTCGACGATCTGAGCGGAAGTCTGTCCGGCGATCTGCTCGATGATTGGGCGGGACCGGTGAAGGTGGCGCTTTCCGGCGAGATGCGCTGGAACAGTTATGACGTCAACAGCAATGCCTCGCCCACCGCCACGGTGGATTGCACGGGGTTACGCTTGTGCAGCACGGCCGCGCCGCTCTGGCAGCAGAACACTGTGGCCAGCGTGACCGCGACCGACAATGTCTGGGAAGTCGCGCTGGAAGGCGATATCCCCCTGCTCAAGGGTCTGCCCTATGTCCAGAGCTTGGACATGAACCTGGCCGGCCGATACACGGATTATAGTGTTTCTGGTTCGGTCCAGACCTGGAAGATCGGTCTGGACTATCATGTCAACGACGATATCCGCTTCCGTGGCACGACCTCGGTCGACATTCGCGCGCCTACGCTCAACGATCTGTTCTCGCCGAAGCAGAATTCGGTGACCGGCTTCTTCGATATCTATACCAACACCAATGGCAGCCCGTTCATCTCCAGCCAGGGTAATCCCAATCTGGTGCCCGAGGTGGCGCGCACCTATACCGGCGGCCTGGTCTATACGCCGAGCTATCTCCCCGGCCTGACCGTTTCCTATGACTATTATCACATCAACCTGAAGAATGCGATCGGATCGGTCAGCCCGACCAGCGATCAGGTGCAGCATCTGTGCATCAATTCGGGAGGCACCTCGCCCTATTGCTCGCTGTTCGTTCGTCCGCTGCCATTCGGCAACAGCACGTCTGCGAACTATCCTTCTCAGTTGCTGTCCGAGAGCCTGAATACGGCTTACAACGCCATCGAGGGCTCCGATATCGAGGTGGATTATCAGTTCGCGCTGGGCGATGTCATGGATGGGGTGCCGGGGTCGATCAATCTCCGCAACCTGATCAACTACCAGCCCGTGAATGAATCGCAGCTGTTCCCCGGCGCCGCCCTGAACTGGTCGGTGATGTCCAAGGGGCATGTCACTTCGTTCATCGACTATACGCTCGGCAGTTGGACGATCGGTCTGGAAAACCGCTGGATCAGCAACTTCAAGCAGGCAAGCCAGCCAACGATCATCTACGCACAGCCCTATATCCGGTCCCAGGACTATATCGACGTCAACCTGGCGAAAAACTTCAGCATGGATGGCGGGGATTACACGGCTTACCTCACCGTGCAAAACATCTTCAATTCCCTGGCGCCGCTCGATCCACAGACCGTCGGCGCGCCTGGCATCTATTATCCAGTGCCGAACGGTGCGTCCGGCGGTGCCGGTGCCGACGTCATGGGGCGTTATTTCACGATTGGCTTGCGCGCCAATCTGTGAGCGTGGCGGCCGGCGCTGGTTCCCCCTGGACCGGCGCCGGCCCGCTGCCTGCAAGGCCGGGCGAGGGGCGTCTAAAACCGCAGGCTGATGGTGGCGCCGCCGCCCGGCGTCTGGGATATGCCGACGCTTGCGCCATGCACGGTGGCGATCTGGCGCACCAATGTCAGGCCCACCCCGCTGCCCTGCCGCTTGGTGGTGTAGAAAGGCACGAAGATCTTTTCCCGCTGGTCAGGGGCAATGCCGGGGCCGTTGTCGGCCACCGCGATCACCACATGGCCGCCGCCCTCCTGGCCCGCGGTCAGCGCGATTTTGCCTGGCTGCCCGTCGCGCATGGCTTCCATCGCGTTGCGCAGCAGATTGATCAGCGCCTGGTCGAGCAACTCGATGTCTGCCGAAACTTCCAGGGTTTCGGGCACGACTGTCGCTGTCAGTTCGATATTGCGGGCCGCAAGCTCGGTTGCCAGCAGCCGCTGCAGCCGGGCGAATATGCGCCGCACCGGCACGACATCCAGTTGCACCACCATGCGCTTGGTGATGCGGCGATGGTTCTGCACAAAGTGTAGCAGTCCTTCGCTGCGCCGGGCCATGGTTTCCAATGCCTCCCGCGCATCGACCAGTTTGGCCCGTTCGGGGCTTTCCTGTGGCAGTTGGCTCTCGACATCCGCGACGATGTCACCGGCGGTGCCGGCGAGCGAGGAAATCGGGGTCAGCGAGTTCATGACCTCATGCGCCATCACCCGGATCACGGTCTGCCAGGCGGCGAGTTCGTGGGCGGTCAGTTCGGTCTCAATATTCTGAAGCGAGATCAGGCGAAGACGAACCCCGCTCAACACCAGCCCTGTCGCGGCCGCTTTCAGCTGCAATGCGCCGCCTCCACGCTCCATCCGCGCGATCAGGGCATCGCCAGGCTTCATGCTGGCGAGGCTGGTGGCGAATGCCTCGCCATAACGATTGAACTGATGAATGTCGGTGCAGGCGGTCTCAAACAGACGCCGCGCGGCCAGATTCATCAACTGAACCGCACCTTTCTCATCGACTGATACCAGCGCCACGGGAATATGTGCGATGACACTCTGCAGATACTGGGCTTGTTCCTCGCGCTGGGCGCGGCCGGTGCGAAGCTGGTCCAGCACCCGCGTCATGGCGGCGCCAAGCCCCGACAGGGACGGATCGCGCGAAAGGCCGGTGAAAGCGGCGGTATTGTCGTCAAAGGCGATCGCATCCAGGAAGCGGGCGACTTCGCGGCCCGGCTGGTTGGCGAAGTGCAGCAATCCCACCAGCTGCGCCACCGCCGCGGCCAGGAAAAGCGCGATGGTCACATACCAGCCGGTGTTGAGCATCGCCCAGGCCGTACCCGCAAGCGTCGCCATCAGCGCGATCAGCCTGATCAGGATGCCGGCCTGGAAGCGGCTATAATCCATATTTCTCCATCCGCCGGTACAGCGAGGCGCGGGTCAGGCCCAGCGCATCGGCGGCACGGCTGACATTGTTCTTATGCTTTTCCAGCGCCCGGATGATGGCGGCTCTTTCCACCGTGTCGAGGCGGGAGACATTGGCCGCCGGTTCCTGCGGCATCTCCGTTTCCACAAAGGGGAAATCGGCCAGTCCCAGCACATCGCCTTCGCTCAGGATGACGGCGCGCTCCACCGCATGGCGCAGGGCGCGCACATTGCCCGGCCAAGACCAGTTGCTCAAGCGCTCGCTCAGCGAGGCGCTGAGCCGCTTGGCCGGCAGATTGTATTTCTGGGAATAGTGCGTGGCGTAATGGGCCAAAAGCAGCGCGATATCCTCGCGCCGTTCGCGCAGGGGCGGCAGGCGGATCTCCACGGTGTTGATACGATAGAGTAGGTCCTGGCGAAACATGTTTTCATCGGCCAGCTTGTCCTGGTCCAGGTTGGTGGCGCAGATCAGCCGCACATCGATCGGCTCGGGCTTTTCGGCTCCCACCGGCACGACTTCGCGCCGTTCCAGCGCGGTAAGCAGCTTGCTCTGCAGGTGCAGCGGCACATTGCCGATTTCGTCCAGGAACAAGGTGCCGCCGGTGGCGGCGCGGAAAAAGCCGGTGCGGTCCTGCTTGGCATCGGTGAAGGCGCCGCGCCGGTGGCCGAACAGTTCGCTTTCAAACAGCTGTGGCGACAGCGAGCCCATATCCACGCGCAGGAACACTTCGCTGGAGCGCCCCGACAGGCGGTGGATTTCGCGCGCCACCAGTTCCTTGCCGGTGCCGTTCTCGCCCAGGATCAGGACATTGGCGCCGGTGGGCGCGGTGCGGCGGATGGCGTCGAACACTTTCAGCATGGCGGGCGCCGATCCAATCATGCCGGATTCCTGGTGGGTGGCCGCAGCCAGCCCCTGGTTGCGCTCTCGCAGTTCGGTGGCCTCCTGGCGCGAGTGGCGCAGGTTCAGGGCAGACATCAGCGTCGCCAGCAGCCGCTCATTCTCCCAGGGCTTGGTGACGAAGTCGGCGGCGCCCTTTTTCATCGCCTCGACCGCCAGGTCCACATCGCTGTGGGCGGTCACCATCACCACCACCGCCTGCGGATCGATGGCCAGCACTTCGGCCAGGCGTGCCAGCCCCTCCGCACCGTCGTCGGCGCCGGGACTGAAATTCATGTCCAGCAGCAGCACATCAAAGACGTGACGTCGTGCGAGCGCCCCCAATTGGCTGGGGTCATTCAAGGTCTGCACGGTGGTGAAATGGCGCTTCAGCAGCAGCCGGGCGGCGTGGAGAATGTCTTCATTATCATCCACCACCAGAATGCGGGCTTCGCGGGGAAAAGCGGCTTCGGTCATGTGTTCGCCAGCGGACATGTGTCCGGTTTTGTGTTCGGTGCCGGACAGGCGGACACCTGACGCCCTACTAAGGTATTGAAATATCAGAAGTTAATTTTGGCATGTCCCTTGCCATACAAGGTACATGACCCTACCACGATCCCTCTCCGAACTGAAACGCCTTTTGGTGCCGGCCAATGATGTACCCCAAGGCACCAATCCCTCTCTTGGCGGCATGGACCGTGCCATTGCCAAAAAGCCCCGCTGGCGCCGCTACGCCATCTTCGCCGCACTGGCGATCCTGGCGGGCGGTGCCGGTGTGTGGGCGCTTAGGGGTGCGGGCGGCAATGTCTATCGCGTGCCGATCAACCGGCTGACCATCGGCACCGTCAGCCAGGGACCGTTCGAGGACTATATCGCGGTGCGCGGCGCGGTGGCGCCGTTCCTGATCGATTATCTCACCACTGATCAGGGCGGCACGGTCAAGCAGGTTCTGGTCGAGGATGGCGCGATGGTGAAGGCCGGTCAGCCGCTGATCATCCTGTCCAATCCGGCGCTGCAGCTTCAGGTCGCCGCGCAGCAGCTGACCTTCGAGGAAAACCGCTTCAAGTATGAACATGACCTGCTGGATATCGAACACCAGATCAGCAAGCTGAAGGGCGACCTGGCACGCGACAAGATCCTGCTGGACGGCAATGCGGTGGCGCCCGCCCAGTACAAGCAGGAGCAGGAAGAATATGATTATTACGTCAAGCTGCGCGCGGCCACCATCGCCTCCCGCAATGCCGAAACCCAGGTCCGCGCCACCCAGCTGACGGGTGGAAGCGCGCCGGGCACGCATGTCGATGTCGCCAATGCCGGCGTGGAGGCGCTGACCATCCGCGCGCCCATGGACGGCCAGCTCACCGCACTGGATGCCTATGTCGGACAATCCAAATCGCAAGGCGCGGTGCTGGGGCAGGTCAATTCCGCCGACCATTTCAAGCTGACCGCCGATGTGGACGAGTTCTATCTGGGTCATGTGATCGTGGGCCAGCAGGCGCTGTTCTCCATCGATGGCCACGACTATCGCGCCAAGGTCGCCAAGGTCTATCCCCAGGTCACCAACGGCACATTCAAGGTCGATCTGTATTTCGACGGCGCCGCTCCCGCCGGCATCCATGTCGGACAGGCGGTCGATCTGCGCGTCGAACTGGGCGGGGCATCGCAGGCGGTGATGCTGCCCAATGGTCCCTTCTATCAGGACACCGGCGGCAACTGGGTCTTTGTGGTGGCGCCCGGTGGCGGCCATGCCGAACGCCGCAATGTGCGGCTCGGCCGTCGCAATCCCGACTTTGTGGAAGTCGTGGACGGGCTCAAGCCGGGCGAGAAGGTCATCGTCTCGGGCTACGAGGCCTTCCAGAAGATGGACCGCATCGAATTTGAAAGCGCCGATAGTTCGGACAACCAATAAGCAGAGGACAAGATGATCACGCTCAAGCACCTGGCCAAGGTCTATCGCACCACAGAAGTGGAAACGACCGCCATCCGCGACATGAATCTGGACATCCGTCCCGGCGAGTTCGTGGCGGTGATGGGACCCTCGGGCTGCGGCAAGTCCACCTTCCTTAACATCGTGGGCATGCTCGACAGCCCGTCATCGGGGGAATACTGGTTCGACGGCCACAACATCGCCGGCCATTCCGAGGCCGAACTGTCCGAATTGCGCAAGAACGCGATCGGCTTCGTGTTCCAGAGCTTCAACCTGATCGACGAACTGAATGTCGCCGAGAATGTCGAGCTGGCGCTGCTTTATCACCGCGATGTCTCGGCTTCCGAGCGCAAGAACCGCGCCGCCGAGGCGCTGGAGCGGATGAAGATCGCCCATCGCGCGCGCCATATGCCGTCACAGCTTTCCGGCGGCCAGCAGCAGCGTGTTGCCATCGCCCGTGCCGTGGTCGCGCGGCCCCAGCTGATCCTGGCCGACGAACCGACCGGCAACCTGGACACCGCCAATGGCGAGGAAGTGATGCAGCTTCTCACCCAACTGAACAATGAGGGCACCACCATCGTGATGGTCACCCATTCCCATTCCCACGCCGAATATGCCCATCGCATCGTCAATCTGCTGGACGGTTCGGTGGTGACCGAAAGCATTCGCCAGGTTCTGTAGGAGTTCCATTCCAAAAGGAGAAGCACCATGACCAAGCCCCACATCCAGATCGTGCAACGCAACAAGGTAACGGAGTTCATTTCCGAGGCTTTCAATGTCGCGACCATCACCCTGGTTGGCGTGCTGGGCATTCTGACGGTCGCCGCGACCATCTGAGCGCCCATGTTCCGCAACTATCTCGTCACCGCGCTGCGCAATATCGCCCGCCACCGGCTCTACAGCCTGATCAATATCGCCGGGCTGGCGGTGGGGCTGTCCTGCGCGATCTTCATTATCCTGTTCATCCGGGACGAGATTTCCTACGACAAATGGATTCCGGAAAGCGAAAACCTTTACCGGATCGAGCATACATTCGTGGTTCCCGGCCAGGCGCCGATGCCGGCGGCCAATGCACCATTCCCGGTCGCGGTGGCGATGGGCCAGCAGATACCGGAAGTGACGGGAGTGACACATCTCACCGGCCAGCGGCTGACGGTGATGATCGGCAACCGCCTGTTCCTCGATCAATTCCATGTCGTGGACCCCGATTTCTTCCAGCTCATCAAGCTGCCGCTGGTGGAAGGCAATCCCGCCACCGTCTTCTCCCAGGCCGATTCTGTGGTGCTATCGCAGGCGCGCGCCCGCAAATATTTCGGAGATGCGCAAGCGCTGGGCAAGACCATCATATTGAGCGAGAACCGCTGCGACGATGTGGGCGAAAACTGTGTCATCAAGCAGTATGACCTGAAGGTCACCGGGGTGATGCGGGATGTGCCGCACAATTCCCATCTTCTGATAGATGCGCTTTTTCCGACCACCTCGAACGCCGACCCGCTTCCGCAGAGGGAAAAGACCGCCTGGTTCGATTCCGGCGGTTATTCCTATGCGCGGCTCGCGCCGGGTGCAGACCCGAGAGCGGTCGAGGCCAAGGTAAGATCCATTATCGATCGCTCGGCGGACCCCAGGCTGCTGTCGGCGCTCCATGTGCCGGCCAGCGCGATCCAGCAAATCCACCTGACACCCTTCCGCGACCTGCACCTGACCACGGATCGCAATGGCGCGATGAAGCCGCCGGGCAGTTGGGCGACGGTCTATGGCTTCGCGGTGATCGGAATCCTCATCCAGCTGGTTGCCTGCTTCAATTTCACCAACCTGGCGACGGCGCGGGCCACCATGCGGGCACGCGAGGTCAGTCTGCGCAAGGTCATGGGAGCGACGAGAACACAGCTCGTCACCCAGTTCCTGGGCGAGTCGCTGTTGATGAGCCTGCTCGCGATGCTTGTGGCGCTGGCGGTGGTGGAGATTCTGCTGCCCAGCTTCGACCAGTTCCTCGGGCGGCCTATTGCCTTTAACTATGTGTCGGACTGGCCGGTTCTGGCCGGCGCGCTCGCCATTGCCCTGCTATCCGGCCTTTTGGGGGGCGCTTATCCGGCTTTCGTGCTCTCCGGCTTCCGCCCCGCGACAATCCTGCGCGCCAACCAGGCCAAGCAAGGTGGTGCCGGTTGGCTTCGCACCGTGCTGGTGGTGCTGCAATTCGCCGTCTCCATCGGGCTGGGCATTGCCGCGCTGGTGATCTTCGCCCAGATATCCTTCGCCCGAAACATGGATCTGGGCTTCCGCAAAGACAATGTCGTTGTCGTCAGTGCGCGAAGCATCTCGCCACAGACGCGTGATTCCTTCGAACGTACCTTGCGCGATCAGCCCGGCGTGCTGGCCGTCACCGCGTCCAACTATGTGCCCCTGGATGGCAATGACAGCAATTGGGATGTGCATGTCCCGGGCGACACGGCCACTCCGGTCATGCGCGTCGCTCCTATCGATCCGGACTTTCCCAGGCTCTTTGGCGTAAAGCTGTTGGCGGGGCGGCTGTTGGACCGCAACCGGGGTTCCGATGCCACGCCGGCGCCGTTCACGCCGAATTATAACGCCGGCTCGTTCAATGTGCTGATCAATGAATCAGCGATGAAGGAGTTCGGTTTCACGCCGCAAAACGTGGTGGGCAAGCGCGTTTTCCTCCACCATACCGAGGTCACGGTCGTCGGCGTGCTGGCTGATTTCAAATGGGCCGGCACGGTGGGCCCCGTTGTACCGACCGTCTATTACAATGACGTTGTGGCCAACGCGATCATCTCGGTCCGGCTGCGCAGCGGCAACACCGCCGACTCGCTCGCCATGATTGCGCGCATCTGGCGTCGCTTCGCGCCCACCATCGCCATCCAGCAGCATCTGATGAGCGATGACTTCGACAAACAGTTCCTGAACGACGACCGCCAGGGCGCCATCTTCGGCATGTTCGTCGCCATCGCCATCTTCATCGCCTGCATGGGCCTGTTCGGGCTGGCCGCCTTCACCGCGGCCCGCCGCACCAAGGAAATCGGCGTGCGCAAGGTGTTCGGTGCGCGCACGCGCGATGTGATCTTCCTGCTCTTGTGGCAGTTCTCCCTTCCGGTTCTGGTGGCGAACGCCATCGCCTGGCCGCTGGCCTGGCTCTATCTGCATAGCTGGCTGCAAGGCTACGCCTACCGCATTTCTCTCAGCCCTGCCTATTTTCTGATTTCCGGCGTCACTGCGCTGCTGATTGCCTGGGCCACCATCTTCACTCATGCCCGCCGCGTCGCCGGCGCCAATCCCATCCATGCGCTGCGGTACGAATAGGGGGAAACCATGTTCCGCAACTACCTGACCATCGCTTTGCGCAACATCGTCCGGCACAAGCTCTACAGCTTCATCAATATCGCCGGCCTGGCGGTGGGGCTGACCTGCGTGATTCTGATCGCGCTGTTCGTGAGGGACGAACTTTCCTACGACAAGTGGATTCCGGGCAGCGACAAGCTTTATCGCGTCGAGGTCACCTATTTCCCGCCGGGGCGTCCGCCGGTGCCGCTGGCCCAGACCGCGATGCCGGTTCCTCTCGCCATGCGCGACAATATTCCGGAAGTGCGCGCCATGACCCGGCTGGCAATCGAGAACATGGCGATCACCGTGGGCGACCGTCATTTTTCGGAACGCGTCACGGTCGTTGAGCCGAATTTCCTGCAAGTGATTCCGCTGCCGCTGATCGCGGGCGATCCGCGCACGGTTCTGACGCATCCCGAATCAGTGGTTCTATCTCAGTCGATGGCCAAAAAATATTTTGGTGATGCCAACCCGATCGGCAAGACCATTTCTCCTCTCAAGCCGGCCTGTGCCCCGGGTGCGGCCAGCTGCGACAATAGCCTTGTGCCGCTGACGGTGACGGGGGTTATGCGCGATCTCCCTCATAACACCCATCTTTATGTCGACATGCTGGTGCCCAATACCTCGATCGTTGATCGCTTCGATCAGGAAACCAAGCACAATTGGCTCAGCAACAATATGTCGTTCGGCTATGTGGTGTTGGCACCCGGCGCCGACCCCGCTCAGGTGATCGCCAAGACCAAGCCCATGATCGACCGCTCGGCCGATCTGTCACGTTATGTCAATCTCAAGGTGCCCGGCAGCCAGATCATGCAGGTGCGGCTGGTGCCGTTCCGCGACGCTCATCTGACGACCGACCGGTATTTCGGAATGAGACCGCCGGGAAGCTATACGACCTTATATGGCATGAGCGCGATCGGGCTGCTGATCCTGCTGGTCGCCTGCTTCAACTTCATGAATCTGGCGACGGCGCGGGCCACCATGCGGGCGCGTGAAATCTCGTTGCGCAAATGTGTCGGCGCCACCCGCGCCCAGCTCGTGGCCCAGTTTCTGGGCGAGTCGGTGTTGATCGCGTTGGTGGCGCTGGTCGTGGCGCTGGCTTTGGTGGAAGTGGTACTGCCATTCTATGGCAGCTTCCTGCAGGTGCCTTTGACGCTGCATTATCTGTCCGACTGGCCCATGATGCTGGCCTTTGTCTGCATCGCCATTCTCGCGGGCCTATTGGGCGGCTTTTACCCGGCCCTGGTGATCTCAGGCTTTCGCCCCGCTGCGGTGCTTCGCGCCAACACGTCCGGCAATCCCGGTTCGGGTACGCTGCGCACCACTCTGGTGGTGCTGCAATTCGCGGTGTCTATCGGTCTGGGCATCGCGGCCATGGTCGTGTTTCAGCAGATCGATTTCGCGCGGCACATGGATCTGGGCTTTCGCCGCGACAATATCGTGATTACCAGCACCAACCGGTTATCCGGCACCGCCATGAAGGCATTCGCTGAAGCCCTGGCGCGGGGGCCGGGCGTTATCGGCGTGGCGCGCTCCAGCTTCACCGCGTTTAACGGCAACACCGGCAATGTGCTGCCCGTCCAGAAGCCCGGTGATCCCCAGGCCTTCTTTCCCACCCATCTGGCGATATCGCCGGACTATTTCCAGCTTTATGGGATCAGGATCCTGGCGGGACGTATCCTGTCGGCTGGCCGGGGCGAGGATGTCTTTTCCTATTTCACCAGCGGACCGTCCGAAGGTTCGGGCGATCCGGCGAAGAATGAGGGCCATAACGTGATGGTCAACGCCTTGCTGGCACACAATTTGGGCTATACGCCGCAGGAGATTCTCGGAAAGACTTTCATCTTCGGCAAGGCGCGGATGAAAGTCGTGGGGGTCACCGCCGATACCCTGACGGAAGGGGCGCGCGTCGCCGCGATCCCGATGGTCTATGTCTATGCGCCCGACTTTCCACAGAACATCTCGATGCGCATCGATCCCGCACACGCGGCGGAGGCCATGGCCTATATCGAGCACACATTCCACGCCTTCGTTCCCAATATTCCCGTCTCGCACGCTTTCCTCGATGACAGTTTCGAGCGGTTGTACAGCGCCGACAAGAAACAGGGCGCGATGTTTGCTGTCTTTGTCGGCATCGCCATCGTCATTGCCTGCATGGGCCTGTTCGGCCTGGCCGCCTTCACCGCGGGCCGGCGCACCAAGGAAATCGGTATCCGCAAAGTGTTCGGGGCGCGGGTGCGCGATGTGGTCTTTCTGCTGCTTTGGCAGTTCTCCATCCCGGTGGTCATCGCCAACCTGATCGCCTGGCCGGTGGCCTGGTACTATCTCAGCGGCTGGCTGCAGGGTTTCGCCTATCGCATACCGCTTAGCCCGCTTTATTTCCTGGGCGCCGGCGCGGTGGCGCTGGTGATCGCCTGGGCGACAGTGTTCTCCCATGCCCGGCGCGTGGCCGGCGCCAATCCCATCAACGCCCTGCGTTACGAATAGGCGCTTCATGTTCCGGAACTATCTTACCATCGCCCTGCGCAACATCATCCGCCACAAGCTCTACAGCTTCATCAATATCGTGGGCCTGGCGATCGGCCTGATCAGCGTGATCTTCGTCATCCTGTTTGTGCGCGACGAGCTCAGCTACGACAAATGGATCCCCGGCACGCAGAATCTGTACCGGCTGGAGATGACGGCTCAAATGCTGGGACGTCCGCCATTGGTGATGGCGGTCATTCCCTATGCCATGCCGGAAGCGATGCTGAACGAAGTTCCTGGCGTCACCGGCATGACCCGGGTCTTTACCAATTCCATGACCTTGACGGCGGGTGACCGCCAGTTCCGGGAAGCGGTGGTTTCGGTCGATCCCGGCTTCTTCAGGCTGATCCGTCTGCCACTGATTTCGGGCGATCCGGACACCGTGTTCCGCCAGCCGCAATCCGTGGTGCTTTCACAGTCGGCTGCCCGAAAATATTTCGGTGATGCAAACCCGATTGGTCGCACGCTCACCACCGGACGGGGAGATTGCCCCGACAGCGACACAGCCTGCCGCTCTCAGATCGTCTCGCTGAAGGTGACGGGCGTTATGCGGGACATCCCGCATAACAGCCAGCTGAACGACGATGTCTACCTCCCCAACACCTCGATCGCCGACCGCACCTCGCAGGATGAGAAGCATGCCTGGTTCGATCAGTCGGGCTGGGGCTATGTCAAACTCGCGCCCGGCACCGATCCGAATGCCGTGATTGCGGCCATGAAGCCTCTGCTGGACCGCAATGTGACGCCGGAGCTCAGGAAATTCGGCCTGCAGGGTACAGGAAGCCAGACTTATGCCGTGCATCTGACACCTTTCACCCAGGTTCATCTCACCTCATCGCGCTGGCAGTACAACATGACCCAGCCGGGCAGCTGGACCACGGTTTATGGCGTGATCGCCATCGGCGTGCTGATCCTTCTGGTCGCCTGCTTCAATTTCATGAATCTTGCCACGGCGCGGGCCATGCTGCGGGCCCGCGAAATCGCGCTGCGCAAGACCTTGGGCGCCAGCCGGCGCCAGCTGGTCATCCAGTTCCTGGGGGAGGCGGTGCTGATGGCGCTGCTGGCATTGATGCTGGCATTGGCCGCCGCTGAAATGCTGCTTCCCGCCTTCGACAATTTCCTGGGGCGCCCCATCGCCCTCGAATACGTCACGGACTGGCCGTTGCTGCTGGCCCTGGCTGCTGTGGCGGTCGCCGCAGGCCTGATCAGCGGCAGCTATCCGGCATTGGTGCTTTCCGGCTTCAAGCCGGCGGCGACCTTGCGCACCAACAGCGCCGGCCAGGCCGGTTCAGGGCGATTGCGAAATCTGTTGGTGGTGCTGCAATTCGCGGTCTCCATCGGACTTGGCATTGCGGCTGCGGTGGTGTTCAGCCAGATCAGCTATGCCCGCAACATGGAACTGGGCTTCCGCCATGACAATATTCTCACACTGCGCAGCGCCAGCCTTCTGACGAGCGAGCAGCGCCAGGCGATGCTGCAGGCGCTCCGGGCCAATTCCGGCATTGCCGAAGTCGGCATGACCAGCCACATGCCGCTCGATGACGGGCAAGCGCATGTGCTGGTCCAGATTCCCGGGCAGCCGGACAAGATCGACCTGAACTGGATCGCCACCGATCCCGGCTATCCCAAGGTCTTCGGCATCAAGCTGGTGGCTGGCCGGATGCTGTCGGAAACGCGGGGCGACGACCGCATCCATGGCATGCTGCCCGGCCTCGACCCCCAGAATGAAGGACGCAACCTGATCATCAACGAGATGGCGGCTCATCGGATGGGCTGGACGCCCGAGGAGGCCGTGGGCAAGACCGTCCTTTTCAACAAAGCGCACGTGCGGATCGTGGGCGTTCTGGCCGACGCCAAGATCAACGGCGCGCGCGAGCCGGTCGTACCGACGGCCTATCCCTATATCGCCGACTATCCGATGGGGGTTGCGGTGCGTCTGCGTCCGGGCACGGTTCCCCAGACCGTGAGTTTCATTGACCGGATCTGGCGCGGTTTCGCGCCTACGATCGCAATCCAGCGCGGATTCATGGACGACAGGTTCGGCAAATTCTACCAGGCCGATGAACGGCAAGGCACGATGTTCGGCGCCTTTGTCGGAATTGCCATCTTCATCGCCTGTCTCGGCCTGTTCGGCCTGGCCGCCTTCACCGCCAGCCGCCGCACCAGGGAGATCGGCATCCGCAAAGTGTTCGGCGCGAGCACTCGCGACGTGGTCTTCCTGCTGCTGTGGCAGTTCTCGATCCCGGTGCTGGTTGCCAATGCCATCGCCTGGCCGCTGGCCTGGTACTATCTGCATGGCTGGCTGCAGGGCTTTGCCTATCACATCACACTGAGCCCGCTTTATTTCCTGGGCGCCGGCGCCATCGCCATGACGATTGCCTGGGGCACGGTCTTCACCCATGCCAGGCGCGTAGCCGGCGCCAATCCCATCAACGCTTTGCGCTACGAGTGAGGCAAGCCCATGTTCCGTAATTATCTCACCGTCGCCTTGCGCAACCTGACCCGGCACAAGCTTTACAGCTTCATCAATATTGCCGGGCTGACCGTGGGGCTTACCTGCGCCATTTTCATCATCCTGTTTGTGAGCGACCAGCTGTCCTATGATCGCTGGATCCCTGGTACAGAGAATCTGTATCGGCTCGAAGCCTCGCTCTATCTTCCCGGCAAGCCGACGCAGCTTTCAGCGCGAATCCCCTTCGCCGCCACCCAGGCCATGCTGGACAATATTCCGGAAGTCCAGGCGCGGACCCGGCTGATACGCAGGTCCGCCACAATCATGGTCGGCGGCCGCCAATTTCCGCAAACCGTGGACGCGGTTGATCCCAATTTCCTGCAAGTGATCCGGCTGCCATTGGCGGCGGGGGATCCGGCGTCGGCCCTGGCCAAGCCGGAATCGGCGGTTCTTTCCGAAACCACCGCCAGGAAATATTTCGGAAGCGAGACTGTCATCGGCAAGACGATCGTGATCAGCAAGCAGACCTGCGATGACACGTACCAGAACTGTCAGGTCCGGCTCCTGCCCCTGCTGGTCACAGGCGTGTTGCGGGATCTTCCGCATAACACGCAGCTCAAGGCTGACGTGATTATCCCCAACACCTCTGCCGCATCTCCGGTCAATCAGGAAATGCGCGAAAACTGGGGCTTCACCAGCGGCTGGGGTTATGTCCGCCTCGCTCCCGGGGCCGATCCCAATGTTGTTCTGGCGAAATTCAGGCCCGTCATTGATCGTTCGCTCAATCCCTTGAAGATGATGAATCTGAAAATGCGCGGCAGCGAGGTGCTGATCCCGCATCTTACGCCCTTTGTGGCGGTGCATCTTTCAAGCGATCATTCTGGCGGAATGACGCCGCCGGGAAGTTGGACGATGGTTTACGGTTTTTCCGCCATCGGCGCGCTGATCCTGCTGATCGCCTGCTTCAACTTCACCAATCTGGCCACTGCCCGGGCGATGATGCGGGCCCGCGAGATCGCCCTGCGCAAAGTGGTGGGCGCCAAACGGCTGCAGCTGATCGTGCAATTCCTGGGCGAGGCGTTGCTGACAGCGGGTGTTGCGCTGATTTTTGCCCTGGCGCTGATCGAGGTCCTGTCGCCGCTGTTTGACCGGGCGCTGGGTCTTCCCTTGGACATCCATTATTTCCAGGATTGGCGGCTTTTGCTTTTCATAATGGCGGTCACCGCGGTCGCGGGCTTGCTCAGCGGTGCCTATCCAGCGCTGGTGCTCTCGGCATTCCGCCCAGCATCCGTCATGCGCGTGAACAGCGGTGGCGCGCGGGGGGCCGGCGTGACGCGCACTGCCTTGGTGGTGCTGCAGTTCGCGGTCTCTATCGGCCTGGGCATTGCCGCGGCGGTGATCTTTGCCCAGATTTCCTTTACCCGGAATGTGGATCTGGGCTTCCGAACAGGTGCAATCGTTGACGTGAGCACCAACGGTGTTCCGCCCGCCACCGTCGAGAACCTGGCGCGCGCCTTGCGCACCAGTCCCGATATCAGCGATGTCGCCATGTCCCAGGCGGTACCTTTCAGCGACGACCACAACAATATTTCCGCCCACGCGCCGGGAGCGACGTCCAGCGAACGCTTCGCGCTGGTCCCAACCAGCCCCGATTTCATGCACCTTTATGGGGTGAGATTGCTGGCGGGACGCTTGTTGTCGGAAGAGAGGGGTGCCGACGGCATCACGCCCGATCAGCTGCAGGGCAAGAACCTTAAGCCCTTCAGCATTCTGGTCAACGCCACCGCCGCGCGCCGTTTGGGTTACTCGCCCCGGGAGGCAATTGGCAAGACGCTGGTCATGGATGTGATGGGTGGCGCCCAGGTGACGATTGTCGGCGTGGTCGCCGACATCAAGGAGGATGGCCCCAAAAATCCCGTGGACGGCACCATGTACATGTATTGGCGGTCGTTTCCGCTGGGCCATCTGTCGGTGCGCATCCGCGATGGGCGCATCCCTGAAGGTCTTGCCGCCATTGATCGTACCTGGCATGCCTTTGCTCCAAGTACCGCCATCCAGCGGCACTTTTTGGACGATGATTACGCCCGCCAGTTCCTGGCCGATGAACGCCAGGGCACCCTGTTCGGCGTCTTTGTCGGCATCGCCATCTTCATCGCGTGCCTGGGCCTGTTCGGGCTGGCCGCCTTCACCGCGGCGCGCCGCACCAGGGAGATCGGCATCCGCAAGGTGTTCGGTGCCCGCGTCAGCGACCTGGTTGTGCTGCTTCTCTGGCAGTTCTCCATTCCCGTCCTGATCGCCAATGCCATCGCCTGGCCGGTGGCCTGGTATTATCTGCACGACTGGCTGCAGGGCTTTGCCTATCGCATCAGCTTAAGCCCGGTCTATTTCCTGGGCGCGGGCGCCACCGCCATGGTCATCGCCTGGGCCACCGTCTTCGTCCATGCCCGCCGGGTGGCGGGCGCCAACCCCATCCACGCGTTGCGCTATGAATAAGACAGCTCCCTTCCTGACCCTGCCCTTGCTCGCGGCCTTGCTCGCCGGCTGCTCCACGCCGGTGCCGCAGTCCCTGCCGCATGAAATGCTGCCCAAGGCCTTTACCGGCCCGGTGACGGACAGTGCCCCGGTCTGGCCCGCAAGCGACTGGTGGAACGCCTTTCATGACGACGAGCTGGCGTCGCTGATTACCCAGGCCCAGGCCGGCAACCGCGACCTGGCGGTGGCGGCCGCGCATGTGATGGAGGCCGAAGCCCAGTCCACCATCGCGCGCTCGGCGCTGTTTCCGCAGGTGAATGGCGGCGCCAATCACACCAATGCCGGCTGCAGCGGCCAGGCCTGCCAGAATTTCGGAAACCAGAAGGCGTTCGGCCTGACCTTCAATGCCAGCTATGAGCTGGATGTCTGGGGCCTGGCCCAGGACAATCTGCGCGCCGCCAACGAGCAGGTGAAGTCCACCCGCTTCACCCAGCAGGCGGTGGCGCTTGCCCTTAACGCCAATGTCGCCGATGTCTATCTGAACATTCTGGCGCTGCGCCAGCGCATTGATATCGACAACCAGTATATCGCCGCCATCCAGAACATATTGACGGTGATCCAGCTCAAGGTGAAGACCGGCTCGATCTCCCATCTCGACCTGGCGCGGGAACAGGCGCAGATGGAAGCGGTTCAGGCGCAATTGCCCAGCCTGGAAACGCAGGAAAAACAGGCGCTCTATACCCTGGCGGTGCTGCTGGGCCGCCCGCCCGAAGGCTTTGACGTCAAGGCCCGCAATCTCGATGCGGTACAGTCGCCGCAAGTCGGCGCCGGCCTGCCGTCCGAACTGCTGCTGCGCCGCCCCGACGTGGCCGAGGCCGAGGCGAATCTGGCCAGCGCCCATGCCAATGTCGACGCGGCGCGCGCCGCTTTCCTGCCGCAGATTTCGCTCACCGGATCGGGCGGCTTTGTCTCCACCGCCATCGGCACCCTGCTGCAGGGCTCCAATTTCGGCTACGCCTATGGGGCCAGCCTGCTGCAAATCATCTTTGACGGCGGCAAGCTGGCGGGCCAGAAGGACCTGGCCGACGCCACCCAGCAGGAATTCGTCGCCCACTATCAAAGTGCGGCGCTGAATGCCTATTCCGATGTCGAGAGCGCGCTGATCCAGGTCGCCAACAACAGGCGGGCCGAAGAGCATCTGCGCCGCGAAGTCGAGGCCGCGAAAGAGGCCTTTGATATTTCGGAATTGCAGTATCGCCAGGGCGCCGCCGATCTGCTGAACGTGCTGCAGGCGCAGGGGCAGCTGTTCGGCGCCGAAGACCAGCTCGCCCAGACCATCCAGGCCAGCCGCCAGGCGTCGGTGCATCTCTATGAGGCCCTGGGCGGCGGCTGGGTCGAAAACCCGGACGACCGCACCCAGATGCTGCAGGAGGCATCCGCCGACGCCCTGGCGAAGTAGGTCAGTTCGCTTTCATCAGCGCGGTGACATGCGCGGCCGCCGAACCGGCCAGCGCGCTGAGGTCATAGCCGCCTTCCAGGACCGATATCAGTCGACCACGGGCATGCCGGCTGGCGGCTTCGACAAGACGTGCGGTGACCCAGCCGAAGTCGTCATTCTCCAGCTCCAATCCCGCCAGGGGATCGGCGCGATGGGCGTCGAAGCCGGCCGATACCAGCAACAGCTCGGGCGCAAAGGCATCCAGCGCGGGCAGGATGCGGGCCTCGAAGGCGCGCCGGAAGCCACTGCTTTCGGTGCCCGCATGCAGCGGCACATTCACGATATTGCCCAGGCCGGTTTCCCCGGCCGCGCCGGTACCAGGATAGAGCGGATATTGGTGGCTGGAAGCAAAGAACAGGCAGGGGTCCTTTTCCGCCACCGCCTGGGTGCCGTTGCCGTGATGGACGTCGAAATCCACGATCGCCACCCGGTTGATGTCGTGCATCGCCTGGGCGTGGCGCGCGGCGATGGCGATGGAATTGAACAGGCAAAAGCCCATGGACCGGTCCGGCTCGGCATGATGGCCGGGCGGACGCACGGCACAGAAGGCGTTTTGTGCGTTCCCGGCCATTACTGCATCCACCGCCATGGTCACCGCGCCGACCGCGCGCAGGGCCGCCTGGCCCGAACCCGGCGACAGGATGGTGTCGGCATCCAATGCGGCATGGCCCTGGCGCGGCACACGCGCCATGGCAGATGGCGCGAAAGAAGGTCCGTGAACACGGGCGATGACGTTTTCTTCACCCAAAGGCGCTTCGCGGCGGACAAGACCGGCGAATTCCGGCTCTGCAAGTGCCGCCAGAACCGCGGAAAGCCGCGCGGGAGCTTCGGGATGTCCATAACCCGGATCGTGTTCGACACAATCCGGATGGGTCACAAGCAAGGTCGCCATGGCAGGGACAATAGGTATGTGCCGCAGGAAAGGCCAACCCTGCCGCGGTTCCCGAAAGGGCAGATTGCCCGAAAATGGGTCAGCGGCCACCATTGCCCGGCGCCGACCCTGGCCCTATTTTTCGGCAACACAAAGAGGTGCCCATGCTCGACCGCCGCGATCTGCTCGCTTCCGCTGCCGCTCTTCTGGTTTGTCCCACCGCTGCGCTGGCCGCCGACAGCGACGCCACGCTCAACAAGCTTTTCGACCAGTTCATGAAGGAGAATTTGGACAATTCCCCCGTGACCGTCACATCGCTGGGACTGGATACCGGCGCGCGTGCCTATCAGAAAAGCCAGATCGATGACGCTTCGTTAGCGGGCATCGCCAAGAGCAAAGCGATTACCGAAAGCCAGTTCGCGCGGCTCAAGGCCTTCGACCGCAATTCCCTGACGCCAAAGGGCGAGGTCAGCTACGACGTGATCATGTATGGGCTTGCTTCCAACGCCGATGCCGACAGGCGCTTCTCCTACGGTCCGGGTGGCGCGGGCCAGCCTTATATCCTCAGCCAGTTGACCGGCAGCTACAGCCAGGGCCCGTCATTCCTCGACACACAGCACATCATCAATACCAAAGCCGATGCCGATGCCTATCTTGCGCGGCTCGCCGCCTTTGCCGTGACCATGGACCAGGAGATCGAGGCCGCGCGCCATGACGTTGCCATGGGCGTGGTGCCGCCGGATTTTGCCCTGGCCAAGACCGTCTCGCAGATGAAGGACCTGCGCGCGCCGGCTCCCGAAAAGTCCAGCTTGACGGAATCGCTGGTGCGGCGAACAAAGGAAAAGAACATCGCGGGCGACTGGGGTGGCCAGGCGGCAAAAATCCTGAAGGATAAATATTATCCCGCGTTGGAGCGCCAGATCGCCCTGGTACAGGAGATGCAGAAGCATGCCGTCCATGATGCCGGCGTGTGGCGGCTGCCCGATGGCGCAGCCTATTACAAGGCTTCGCTCAAGAGCTGGGCGACGACCGACAAGAGCCCGGAAGAGATTCACAAGCTTGGGCTGGATGTGGTGGCCGACAGCACCGCCAGGATCGACGCGCTGATGAAGGCGCAAGGCATGACCAAGGGCAGCGTCGGCGACCGCCTTCGCGCCATGTTCAAGGACCCCAAGTTTCTTTTCCCCAATACCGACCCAGCCAAGGAAAAGGTCATTGCCGACTTGAACGCCAAGGTGCGGGAAGTGCGCGCCAAATTGCCGGCCTGGTTCGGCACCTTGCCCAAGGCGGATGTGACGATCAAGCGAGTGCCCAAGAATATCGAGGCGGCCCAGCCGCTGGGCTATTACAACAACCCGTCGCTGGACGGAAAACGGCCTGGCATCTACTGGATCAATCTGCGCGATCCCAAGGAGGTGCCGAACTGGACGCTTCCCAGCGTCACCTTCCATGAAAGCATTCCGGGCCACCACCTCCAGCTTTCCCTGCAACAGGAAGCCGGCTTGCCCCTGATCCGCAAGACCGCGTTCTTCTCCGCCTATATCGAAGGTTGGGCGCTTTATGCCGAGCAGCTGGCGGTGGAGATGGGCATGTACGACAATGACCCCTTGGGCCATATCGGCCAGCTGCATGATGCGATGTGGCGTGGCATCCGCCTTGTGGTGGACACCGGCATGCATGCGATGAAATGGAGCCGCGAGAAAGCGGTCGGTTATTTCGCGGAGAATGCGGGCGATCCCGAAAGCGCGGTGGCGACGGAAGTCGAACGCTATTGCGTGTGGCCGGGTCAGGCCTGCGCTTACATGCTGGGCAAGGTGGAATTCCTGGAACAGCGCGAACGGGCGAAAAAGGTGCTGGGCGCGAAATTCGATATCCGCAAATTCCATGACGCCATGCTGCTTGCCGGCGCGGTGCCCTTGTCGCTGATGCCGGGACTCGCCGATAGCTATATCGCCTCGGCGCGGGGCGCTTCCTGAGCATGAAGGTCGCCGTTCTGGGAAGCGGCGTCGTCGGCGTCACCACGGCTTACTATCTCGCTCTGGCGGGCCATGAGGTGGTGGTGTTGGACCGCCAGCCGGGGCCGGCGCTGGAAACCAGCTTCGCCAATGCGGGTGAGATCTCGCCCGGCTATGCCTCGCCCTGGGCGGCGCCCGACATTCCCGTCAAGGCGATGAAGTGGCTGTTCATGCGCTATTCGCCGTTGATTCTCAGGCCCAAGCCCGATCCCCGCATGCTGGCCTGGATGCTGGCAATCTTGCGCAACTGCACCAGCGCCCGTTACGCGCGCAACAAGGCGCGCATGATGCGGCTGGCCAATCATAGCCGCGAAATGCTGATCAAGCTGCGCGCCGACACCGGCATTCAGTATGACCAGCGCATGCGGGGCACCCTGCAGCTGTTCCGCACCCAGCATCAACTGGATGGCATGGCCAAGGATGTCGCGGTGCTGCGCGCCAGCGGCGTGCCGTTCGAGATACTGGACCGGCAGGGCTGCATCGCCGCGGAGCCTGGCCTTGCTTTTGCGCAGGAACCGTTCGTCGGCGGCCTGCGGCTTCCCGACGATGAGACCGGCGACTGTTTCAAGTTCACCAATGCCCTGGCGCAGATGGCGAGGGAAAAGGGTGTGCAATTTCGCTTCGGTCTGCAGATACAAGCCATCGAAACGGACCGGCGGGGCGTCACGGGCATTCGTACCAATCAGGGTGTGGTGACAGCCGACGCCTATGTGGTGGCGCTGGGAAGCTTTTCGCCCGCCATGCTGCGTCCGTTGGGCCTCCGCCTGCCGGTCTATCCGGTGAAGGGCTATTCCATCACCGCATCGATCACACGCGAAGATCATGCGCCGGTCTCCACCGTAATGGACGAGACCTACAAGGTTGCGATCACGCGGTTGGGCGATCGCATCCGCGTAGGGGGCATGGCGGAGGTTTCCGGCTTCGGCACCGCGCTTCCATCATCGCGGCGTGCCACCCTGATACGCTCGGTCGGCAGCCTTTTTCCCGGTGGCGGCGATCTGGAGGCGGCGCAGTTCTGGTCGGGCCTGCGCCCCATGACGCCGGATGGGCCACCGGTGATCGGCGCCACCGCGATGCCCAATCTGTTTCTCAACACCGGTCACGGGACGTTGGGCTGGACCATGGCCTGTGGCTCCGGCCAGGTGCTGGCGGACATCGTCAGCGGGAAGAAAACCGCGATCGACGTCGAAGATCTGTCGATCCGCCGTTACACAAGCGACATTTGACGCTGTTTTCGTCGAAGCAGCGATGCGGTTCGTCGAATCCGGGCCGGCATTGGTCGATACCAGGCCCATCCGCAGAAGGTCGCGCCGCGCCGGTCGAATGTGAGACGACACTGTCGCACAAACTTTCTAGGTTCTCCCCGCAAATTTCCAAGGAGAATCGACATGATCAGAACCGTCATTCGCAGCAGCGCCGCCTCGCTTGTGGTTTTGGGCCTGGCGGCTTCATTTGTCCTTCCCGCCGCGGCTCAGACCCAGAGCGTCAAGATCGCCAGCTGGGACCTCGATCTCACCAGCCAGAGCGGGCGCGACACATTCGAACACCGCATCCATCGCGCGATCGAACAGGTTTGCGGTCCCACCGGCGGCGTGACCATGAGCGAGCGGATGGATTATGCAACTTGCACCAAGACCGCTCGCGCGGATGCCATGGCGCAGTTCCAGGTCGCGGTGGATGCCGCCAAGAGCCAGAAGATGGTCGCGGATCAGAAGGTCCCGGTTTCCGTGCAATAAGGAACGACGCGCGGGGACGGCTTTCTGTGTCCCCGCGGCCGCTACGGCCGCTCCGCCATGGCGCGGGCGTTGGCCAGGTAGGTACGGCCGACCCTGAGCCAGCGGCCGTCCTTGAGCTGGGCTTCCCAGGTGCCCGATCCGTTGTGCCGGAAGCCGGCAATGTGGTCCCGCCGCGCGAGGGTCGAGCGATGCAGGCGCACGAACTCCAAAGGATCGAGCTTGCGCTCCAGGCCGGAAATGGTTTCGTGCAGCAAAAAAGAACGCTGGCCGACATGCAGCCGCATATAGTCCCGTTCCGCCTCGATCAGCTCGATGTCGCAGGTGGCGATCCGGGTGATGCCGCCGCGATGGGGCACCCAGAATTCCCGGGTCCAGGGTGACGCCGATGGGGCCTGTGCAGGGGGGGCGGTTTGCGCCCCGATGCGGGCTATGGCGCGCTCAAAGCGTTCCATTTCGACAGGCTTCAAAAGATAGTCCACGGCCGCGATATCGAAAGCGCTGACCGCGAATTCGTCAAAGGCCGTGACGAAGATCACCGCGGGGCGCCTGGGGCGCGTGGCAAGCGCCTGGGCCAGCGCCATGCCGTCCATGCCCGGCATCTGGATGTCCAGAAGGATCAGGTCTGGCGACAGCTTTTCCATCAGGCGCAGGGCGCTTGCGCCTTCCATCGCGGTGCCGACCAGGCTGATCCGGGGAATTCGGGCACAGAGGATCTGCAGCCGCTCGATGGCGAGCGGCTCGTCGTCCACGATCAATGTCCTGAGCACTTCAGTCATTGAAGGACAGGGGAATCTTGAGATCGACCCGGAAGCCGCCGCCTTCACGGGGGCCGTGGATCGTGCTGGCCGCGCCGTCAAAGCGCGCCACCAGGCGGTCGCGCACGTTGCGCAAGCCTACGCCTTCGCCCCGACCGCCGGCGCCGTCTCCATCGGCGTCGTCTTCCACCACAAGATGAAGCGCGCCGGCCTCGGCCCTTGCGCGAATGGCTATGGTCACCGGCTTGAAGCTGCGCGCCACGCCATGCTTGACCGCATTCTCGACCAGCGGCTGAAGGATCAGCCCGGGCACGCGCACGCAGTCCAGAACGTCGGGCACATCGATCACCACCGACAGGCGTTCCGGGAAGCGGATGCGCTCGATATCGAGGTACAGGCGCTGCATGTCGATCTCGTCGCACAGCGCCACATCGGCTTCGGGCTCACTGGCCAGGCTGGTGCGGAAGAAGGTGGCCAGGCTGGTTATCATGCGCTCCGCTTCCTGGGTGCGTTGGCGCAGCACCAGGGTGGAAAGCGAATTGAGCGTGTTGAACAGGAAATGCGGATTGATCTGGTAGCGCAACGCCCGCAGCTGGGCCGCCTGCGCCTGGGAACGATAGGCGGCCGCGTTACGTTCGGCATAGCCGGTTCGCGCCGCGTAGGAGAGTGCCACATAGAGCACGCCCCAGGCGGCGATGAAGAAATACCAGCTGATCGTGGAATCCGAGATCACCGACAGCAGGCTCTCGTGATGCGCGGACATCTGCTGGCGCTCCTGCATCATGGATGCGGTGGGAACGACAAGATAGAAGGCGGTGTAGTTGGTGAAGGCATAGGCGATCGACAGCGGCACCGCGACCAGGAAAGCGGTGGTGACCATGAACCGCATGGAGCGGTTCTCCAGCTGGCGCAGGATCAGGTACATGATGAAGCTGAGGCCGATGCCGGTCAGCGTCACGCCACCGCGGCGAAACAGCATGTCGAACTGGTCATGCGCGCTATTGATTGCCATATGCGCGGTATTGAGGACGAAGTAGAACGCCCAGAAGGCGAAGATGGACTTGATCGCCACCCGCCTGTCGGCATGGGGTGTCTTGGTGTCGGGGCATGGGACGCTGGCGGTATTCAGGGTCACGTTCATGACGCGAAAATAGCGCAGCCGCGGATCTTGCGGACCCCCGCCGGCCACTTTCTGTCGAAGCTGGTTGGCGTTTGGTCGAAGCCGCGGCCCCAGGGTATCGCGCCAGTCAGGGTTAATCCGTTGATGGATCGAGGCTATTGCCGGTCAGGGCGGTCAGCGGACCCGCTCCACCAAAAAGGTGCCGTCTTCGCCACGCACGTCCATGCGCGCCTTGCCGGTATCGGTCGGGTGCAGGCTGACCGGATATTGCGACGCCTTGCCGGCGAAATGGGCGAAGTTGGTATCCTTGCCATCCTGTTTCCAGACCGTGCCGTCGCTCAAGGTGACGGTGAACAGGCCGCGCTTGTCGAAACTGTAGGACGCCATGTGCAGCCCGGACGAGCCCTCGAATACATTGTCGAGTAGCCCGCCGTTGCTGGAGGCCGATGGCGCCCGCGGTGGCGCAGGCGGCATCGCTGCCTGCGCGCTGGGCGGCGGAGCGTAGCGCGGCGGGGCCTGATAGGCCGGCGGCACCAGCCGCTGCTGGGCGATGGGTGCGGGCACCAGACCCAGCTGGGTGCGCATCGGCTGCATTGCGCCATAGACGCAGTCCAGGAAGGTGCGATCATCGGGCAGGGCCGCGCAGCGCGACACCCCCGCCAGGGAGTCTTCGCGGGGGCCGGCGACAGCGGGAATCACAGAAATCGCGGACAGCAAAAGCAGAATGACCGGGATGTGCCGCACAAAAGCTCCTGTGTTGATCGCGTGCTTATAGCGGGATCGGCTGGTGATTGCGCGCCCAATATCCGGGCGTCGCCGGGCCTGTCACCAAAGCGTCACATCAGCCTTGCGGGTAACAGCCGGCCTGACGGGCCCTTTCGCGGACCAGCGCAAGCACGGCGCGGCACAGCGGGGCGGGCTTTTGCGTCAAGTCTGCCAGTTCGACCACCGCGCCCAGCAGCGCGTCTATTTCCATGGGCCGGCCGCGTTCCAGGTCCTGCAGCATGGAGGTCTTATGCACGCCCACTTCGCCCGCGCCCTCGATGCGCTTGTCGATGCTGACGGCGAATTTCACCCCCAGGGCTTCGGCGATCTCGCGCGCTTCCTCCATCATGGCGCGCGCCACCGCGCGCAGGTCGGGGCGAAAAACCAGGCGGTCCAGGGTCGCTGTGGTCAGCGCCGACAGGGGATTGAAGGCCAGATTGCCCCAAAGCTTCACCCACATCTCGTCGCGGATGTTGGTGCGCACCGGCGCCTTCAGGCCCGCCTTCACGAACATCTGCGCCAGGGCTTCGACACGGGCGCTCTTGCTGCCATCCGGCTCGCCCAGGGTGAAGCGGTTGCCATAGGTGTGCTCGATCACGCCCGGCTCGACGACCTCGGCGGCGGGATAGACGATCGACCCGATCACCTGGCTGGGCGGCAGGATCTGCCAGAGCTTGCCGCCGGGATCGACGCTTTCCACCACCCGGTCCCGCCAGGGGCTTTCCAGGCCATAGAAGTACCAATAGGGCACGCCATTGATGCCGGTGACCAGTGCGGTCTCGGGGCCCATCAGCTTGGCGATTTCCGGTGCCGCCGGTGCAAGGCCATTGGCCTTCAGGGTGACAACCACATAATCCTGTGGCCCGGCCTCCTCGGCTTTATCGGTCGCAGGCATGCGGACATTTACCGTCGCGTTGTCGCTTTTCAGCGTCAGGCCATTCGCACGCATCGCGGCCAGGTGCGGTCCTCGCGCGATAACGGTGACATCCGCGCCCGCCTGGTGCAGCTTGACCGCCAGATAGCCGCCGATCGCGCCCGCGCCAAAGATGGCGATTTTCATCCCGCGGTCCCGAGCTTGTCGGCCAGCTTCTCATGCAGGCCGATGCGCTGCAGCTTGCCGGTGGCGCCCTTGGGGATTTCGGTCAGGAAGACGATGCGGCGCGGCACCTTGAAGTCGGCGATGCGCGAGCCGACAAAGGCACGCAGCTCCCGCTCGTCACAGGGCACGCCTTCGCGCAGCACCACCGCGGCGGCGACATCCTCGCCCAGCTTGTCATGTGGCACGCCGAAGGTGACGACCTGCGCTACCGCCGGATGGTCCATGATCACGGTGTCGATCTCAAGCGGGCTGATCTTCTCGCCCCCGCGATTGATCAGCTCTTTCAGGCGTCCCGTCAGGCGCAGATAACCGTCCTTGTCGATGATGCCCTGGTCGCCGGTCCGAAACCACCCATTGGTGAAGGCCTTGGCATTGGCCTCGGGATTGGCTTCATAGCCTTTGGTGACATTGCGGCCGCGGATCACCACTTCGCCCAGCTCGCCGGGGGCGAGCAGCTTGCCGCTCTCATCCATGATGGCGACTTCGGGACCGGCTGCGATGCCGACACTGCCGGCGAAGCGCGATTTCGGCGGCAAGGGGTTGGAAGCCATCTGATGCGAGGCTTCGGTCATGCCGTAGGCCTCGATCACCGGCACGTCGAATGTTTTTTCCAGCGCTTCCATCACCTGCGGCGGCAGCGAGGAGGAAGAGGAACGGATGAATCGCAGGCGGCCGCGACGGATTGTCTCCATGTTGCGGTCGGCGCGGGTCAGGATCGCCTGATGCATGGTCGGCACGGCCGTATACCAGGTGGGATTGGCTTCCTCGAACCAGGCAAAGAATTTCAGGGCATTGAAGCCCGGTGTGCACACCACCGAAGCGCCGGCAGCGATGCTGGACAGGGTGGCGGCGATCAGGCCGTGGATATGGAATAGCGGCATGATGTTGAGGCACACATCTTCCGGAACAAGGGAGAGCGTGCGGCCAATATGGTAAGCCGAAGCCGTCACGTTGACATGCGCCAGCGGCACGATTTTGGGCCGCGAAGTGGTGCCGGAAGTATGCAGCACCAGCGCGGTGTCATCGGCATGGGCAAAGCCGCCATGCGCGGGCGTGCCGCTCATGCCATCGGCGCGAAGCGTGAAATCTCCCGCCCCCACTTCCCGCACCAGGGTCACGATCGGGATATTACGGGCCGCCGCAACCGCGCGTGCCGGACTTTCCATGCCCTCCAGAATGACCAGCGCTTTCGCATTGAGGTCGGAGAGATAGAAATCGAATTCCTCGGCGCGATAGGCCGGATTGAGCGGAGCAGTGGTGGCTCCGCAGGCGATGGCAATGAAGGCGGCCGCCATTTCCGGGCCATTGGGCAGCACAATGGCCACCCGGTCGCCCCGGCCGATGCCCATGGCATTGAGGCTTTCCACCGTGCGTGCGGCCAGTTCGCGCAGGCTTTTGTGCGTCAGCGAAGGCCGTTCCGGCGCACCAATGGCGGGCGCTTCGTCATGGCCTTGTTTGAGAAGCTCCCACACCGTGTCGGCGCGATAGATGCTTGACATCAGGACGTCTCCCAAAGGAATTTTGCTTCAAGGCTGCCGGGGATAGAAAAACTATAGCGGCCGCGGAAACACCGTTCCAGAGAAAAGAGGCGCCAATGGCTGACATGCCCAACGTGGCGGAGGTCGCCGCCATCTCCGTGCCGCATGAGAAGCGGGGCGCTGGAGAGCATGAGGGCCGCTGGCTGCAGCTCGTTATCGGCATCATTTGCATGGTGATGATTGCCAACCTGCAATATGGCTGGAACCTCTTCGTCGACCCGATGTCGAAGGCACAAGGCTGGTCGCGTGCCGCGATCGGCGGCGCCTTCAGCTTTTTTGTCCTGGCGGAGACCTGGCTGGTGCCGGTGGAAAGCTGGTTTGTGGACAAGTTCGGGCCCCGCATTGTCGTCGCCCTGGGTGGCATTCTGGTGGCATTGGCCTGGTCCCTGAACGCGATGGCGACCTCCATCCCCGTCCTTTATGCGGGTGCCGTTATCGGGGGCATGGGCGCTGGCGCCGTCTATGGCACCTGCGTCGGCAATGCCGTCAAATGGTTTGTCGGCCGCCGCGGCCTTGCCGCCGGCCTCACCGCCGCCGGTTTTGGCGCCGGCGCCGCCGCCACGGTGGTGCCGATCCAGTATGTGATCGCGGCGCATGGCTATCAGTCGGCCTTTCTCTGGTTCGGCCTGGGGCAGGGCGCCGTCATCCTGATCGCTTCGCAATTCCTGCGCGCGCCCAGGCTGCATGCAGTCGCTGTGGTGACAGGCTCCGGCCTGCAGGCCCAGCGCAGCTATGCGCCGATGGAAGTGCTCAAGACGCCCATGTTCTGGCTGCTCTATGTCATGTTCACCCTGGTGGCATCGGGCGGGTTGATTGTCACCGCGCAATTCGCGTCCATCGCGGCGGACTTTGGCGTCGCCAAGAGCCATATCAGTCTTGCTGGCATTGCAGGCACGGTGCTGACCGTGGCGCTGGTGGTGGACAATGTGCTGAATGGTCTGGCGCGCCCGTTCTTCGGCTGGATGTCCGACAGAATAGGCCGCGAACAGACCATGTTCATTGCCTTCATGCTGGACGCGCTGGCAATCTGGTCGCTGGCCCAACACGGTCATGATCCGGTGACTTTCGTGATCTGTTCCGGCGCGATCTACTTCACCTGGGGCGAGATCTATTCGCTCTTTCCCGCCACCTGTACCGATGCCTATGGCCAGAAATATGCCGCCACCAACGCCGGCATGCTCTACACCGCCAAGGGCACGGCTTCTCTGCTGGTCCCGTTCACCGCCTATGTCGCGGCCAAGGGCGATTGGCACACCGTGTTCTGGATGGGTGCTGCCGCCAATGTCGTCGTTGCGCTGTTGGCGGTCCTGGTGCTGCGCCCCATGCGCAAGGCCCACCGGGCGGCGAATCCTTGAACAGAAACAGGCTTATAGAGGCGGCCGCCCGCTTTATGAGTAGATTTTCATGCCTTTTCGCAGACTTTTTCAGCGCCTGGAGCCTAAAGGGACGGGGCTTTCCCCAAGGAATGCCTGGTGCTCCGCAAGCTTTCCGCTGCTATCCTTACTATTGCCTGTAGGTTGCCTGTAACCGTCCGGCCGGGAGCCGCGTGAGCCATGCTGGCCATTGTTCGTTTGGCGCTGCGGCGACCCTACACCTTTATCGTGATGGCGATCCTGATTGCCTTGTTCGGCGGTCTGGCCGCGGTGCGCACGCCGGTCGACATTTTTCCGGCCATCAAAATCCCGGTGGTGGCGGCGGCATGGTCCTATGCCGGCCTGACGCCGGACGACATGGCCGGCCGCGTCATTTATTACTATGAGCGGCAGCTTTCACTGGCGGTCAACGATATCGACCATATTGAAAGCCAGTCGCTGACCGGCATCGGCGTCGTCAAGATTTTCTTCCATCCCAATGTCGACATCCGCACCGCCACCGCCCAGGTGACGTCGATTTCGCAAACTGTGCTGAAGCAGATGCCGCCGGGCATCACCCCGCCCCTGATCCTGAATTATGACGCGTCCACGGTTCCGATCCTGCAGCTTGGCCTTTCCAGTCCCACGCTCGGGGAAAAGGATATTTTCGACCTGGGCCAGAACTTCATCCGGCCATCGCTTGCCTCGGTGCAGGGTGCCGGCGTGACATCCCCTTATGGCGGCCGGGTGCGCCAGATCCAGATCGATCTCGATCCCCAGAAGCTGCAAGCCAACAATCTTTCCGCCCAGGACGTCGGCAATGCGCTGGCGGCGCAGAACCAGATCATTCCCGCCGGCACCATCAAGGTGGGGCAGTTCGAATACAATGTCAGCCTCAACAACAGCCCCAGTGTCGTCAGCGAGCTGAACCAGTTGCCGATCAAGCAGGCGGGTGGCGCCACGATCTATATGGGCGATGTGGCGCATGTCCGCGACGGTTCTCCGCCGCAGACCAATATCGTACGCATGAACGGCCGCCGCGGCGTGCTGATGACAATTCTCAAGAGCGGTGAGACTTCTACCCTCGACATTGTGGATGGCATCAAGGGGCTCATTCCGCGCCTGAAACAGACGCTTCCTCCGGCGCTCAAGATCACCCCGCTCGCGGACCAGTCCATATTCGTGAGAGCGGCCGTCTCCGGCGTGATCCGGGAAGGCGCGATCGCCGCCTTGCTGACCGGCCTGATGATTCTTTTGTTCCTTGGTTCCTGGCGTTCGACCGTCGTCATCATTATCGCGATTCCGTTGGCAATCCTGTTCTCGATTGCCTGGCTTTCCGTGCTGGGCCAGACCCTCAATGTCATGACCCTGGGCGGGCTGGCGCTGGCGGTGGGCATATTGGTGGACGACGCCACCGTCACCATCGAAAACATCAATTACCACCTGGAACAGCGCAAGCCGGTGGCCCAGGCCATCATGGACGGCGCCGAGCAGATCGTGGTGCCCGCCTTCGTCTCGCTGCTCTGTATCTGTATCGCCTTTGTGCCCATGTTCTTCCTGCCGGGCGTGTCGGGCTTCCTGTTCGCCCCCATGGCGGAGGCTGTTGTGTTCGCGCTGATCGGGTCCTTCATCCTGGCGCGTACCCTGGTTCCAACCCTGGCGAATTATCTTCTGGTTCAGCATGGCGATGTGCACGACCATAACGTCGCCCGCAGCCATGACACCACCGAGGGCCATCATCCCAAGAACCCGCTGGCCCGGCTGCAGCACGGCTTCGAAATGCGGTTCGAGAAAATCCGTGCCCGCTATCGCGACTACCTCATGCTCGCCATCGGCAATCGCAAAATTTTCGCCGCCGGTTTCCTCGCCTTTGTGCTTTTGTCGCTGCTGCTGATGCCGTTCCTCGGGCGCAATTTCTTCCCCGCGGTCGATGCCGGCGAAATCTCGCTTCATGTCCGCGCGCCTGTCGGTACCCGCATCGAGGAAACCGCGGCGCTGTTCGACCATATCGAGAAGCGCATCCGTCAGGTGATTCCATCCAACGAACTGAGTTCGGTCGTCGACAATATCGGCCTGCCGGTCAGCGTCACCGGCACCGCCTACATGAACTCGGGCACCGTGGGTCCGGAAGATGGTGACATCCTGGTGAGCCTGAACGAGGATCACGGGCCCACTGCGGATTATGTCAAGAAACTGCGTACGGTTCTGCCTCAGGCCTTCCCGGGTTCCAGTTTTTCCTTTCTGCCCGCCGATATTGTCAGCCAAGTGCTGAACTTCGGCTCGCCCGCGCCAATCGACGTGCAGGTGGCCGGTCCCGACAAGGCAAGGGACGAAGCCTATGCCGCGGAACTGCGCCGGCGCATCGCCGGCATCCCCGGCGCCGCGGATGTGAGGCTGCAGCAGTCGTCCCACTATCCGTCCTTCGCGGTGAACGTAGACCGCACCCGCGCCGGCCAGGTCGGCATCACCGAGCGTGACGTCACCAACAGCATGGTGGTCAATCTGGCGGGCAGCGTGCAGGTGGCCCCCACCTACTGGCTCAATCCCAAGAATGGCGTGTCCTATCCGATCGTGATTCAGACGCCGCAGTACCGCATGGATACGCTGAGCGACCTCAAGAATCTCTCGGTCACCGGCTCAAAGCCCGGCAGCAACCAGATTCTGGGTGGCATCAGCGACATCGTGCGTCAGAACAGTGATGCCGTGGTGTCCCACTACGCCATCCAGCCCGTCTATGACGTCTATGCGGCCATTCAGGACCGCGACCTGGGCGGCGTGGCGGATTCCATCCAGTCGGTTCTGGACCAAACCGAACATGACCTGCCGCCGGGCTCCACCGTGAACATCCGGGGCCAGGTCGACACTATGAACACCGCTTTCTCCGGTTTGTTCTTTGGCCTGGCGGAGGCGATCGTGCTGATCTATCTGCTGATCGTGGTGAACTTCCATTCCTGGACCGACCCCTTCGTGATCGTGATGGCCTTGCCGGCGGCGCTGGCCGGCATTGTCTGGACCCTGTTTGCCACCCACACGACCTTGTCGGTGCCGGCGCTGACTGGCGCCATCATGTGCATGGGCGTCGCCACCGCCAATTCGATCTTGGTGGTCAGTTTCGCGCGCGAGCGCCTGGAAGCGACCGGCGACGCGGTCCAGGCCGCGATCGAAGCCGGCTTCACGCGCTTCCGCCCGGTGCTGATGACGGCCCTGGCCATGATCATCGGCATGGCGCCCATGGCGCTGGGGTTGGGTGAAGGCGGCGAGCAGAATGCCCCGCTTGGACGCGCCGTGATCGGCGGCCTCACCTTCGCCACCTTCGCCACTCTTTTCTTCGTGCCCGTTCTTTTCGCAATGCTGCGCGGACGCGCCCAAACCCATCCCGCTGGAGCCGCCTATGTCCCCGGAGAATGAGGCTGACATGAAACGCCAGCTCAAACGCGCCGGGGTCATTGCCGGCTGCGTGCTGGCCGCGATTGTCGTGGTTGGCGGAGGGATGCGGTTTGTCCAGGCCAGCTCGCTCAAGACCTGGACCAGTGAAGCGGAAATCCCCACCGTGGCGCTGGTCGCGCCTCAGGCCGGCGGCAAGAACCAGGCGCTGATACTGCCCGGCACGTTGCAGGCCTATTACGATGCCCAGCTTTATTCGCGCGTGCCCGGTTATGTGCATGCCTGGTACAAGGACATCGGCGCCCGGGTGAAGAAAGGCGATGTGCTGGCCCTTGTCGATACACCAGAGCTGGACCAGCAGATCGCTCAGGCCCGCGCCGATCTCAGCGCCGCCCAGTCCGCCCAAAAGCTTTCCGCGGTAACCGCGGAGCGCTGGAACAGCCTGCTGCCGCTGGACGCGGTTTCCAAGCAGGATGCGGAAGAAAAGAACACCGATTTGGCGAGCAAGGCTGGCGCCACCAAGGCAGCCCAGGCCAATCTCGACCGCCTGTTGGCGCTCAAGGGTTTTGCGCAGATCGTCGCGCCTTTTGACGGCACCGTCACCAAGCGCACCGTTGACGTCGGCGCGCTGGTCAGCGGCGGACCGACATCCAATGGCGAGCCGTTGTTTGCGGTCTCCGATATCCACGCGTTGCGTGTTTACGTGAATGTCCCGCAATCCTACTCGGCCCAGATCGTGCCGGGCATGCAGGCGAGCCTGACGGTGCCGGAATATCCGGGCAGGTCGTTCCCCGCCCAGCTCGTATCGACCTCCAACGCCATCAGCATGCAGTCTTCGACCCTGCTGGTGGAGTTTGCCGTCGACAACCAGTCGGGGCTTCTCAAACCCGGTGACTATGCCCAGGTCAGCATGGGCTTGCCCGGCGGCGGCGCCCATTTGCGCCTTCCCGCCAGCGCGCTGATGTTCCGGTCCGAAGGCCTGCGCGTGGCGACGGTAAACGCCAACAACCGGGTCGTGATGAAGCCGATCAGTATCGAGACCGATCTGGGCACGCAGGTGGTCGTGGCGGCGGGTCTATCGCCGAAAGACCGGGTGGTCGACAATCCGCCGGATTCACTCGGCAATGGCGATGAAGTGCGGGTGGAAGGCGCCGGCCATGCGGACTAGGCTGGTCATAGCCGGCTGCCTGTTGCTCGCGGGCTGCAATCTGGCGCCGGACTATAAGGTGCCAGAAACGCCCCAGCCCTCAGCTTTCAAGGAAACCGGTCCCTGGGTGCAAAGTACGCCCGTGGAGCAGCTGCCGCGCCAAGCCTGGTGGAAACTCTACGGCGACGGTGTTCTCAACGGACTGGAAGACCGGATCGAAGGGGCCAATCCCACCCTGGCGCAGGCGCTGGCGCGCTATGATGCAGCACGTGGCTATCTGGAGCAGGCGGGTGCGCCGTTGCTGCCGATGGTGACCGTTGGCGGCCATGCCGATACCGACAAGCAGTCCGCCAATCGTCCGCTACGCAGCCTCAACCAGCCGACCTACTATGGCGACAATCTGGCGGCCGCGGATGTTTCCTGGGACCTCGATCTGTGGGGGCGCATTCGCAACGAAGTCGCGGCGGGAAAAGCGGAAGCGCAAGCCAGCTTTGCCGATCTCGCGGGTGTGCGGCTCAGCCTGCAGGCCCAGCTGGCGGATGATTATGTCCAGATGCGCGGCCTGGATGCCCAGGCCCAACTGCTTCAGGGCACGGTTTCGGTCTATGGCAAGGCTCTGGACCTGACGAACTACCGTCACGACAAGGGCATTGCCTCCGGCCTGGATGTAGGCCGGGCCCAGACCCTGTTCTCCGACGCCCAGGCGCAACTTTCCGACGTTCTGGCGCGCCGCGCCCTCTTGGAGCATGCCATCGCAAGCCTGGTCGGGGAGCCGGCTTCCAGTTTCGCGATTGCGCCCGCGGTGCTGGCGCTGAACATTCCCAATGTGCCCACCGGCATTCCCTCCACCTTGTTGCAGCGCCGTCCCGACATCGCCTCGGCGGAGCGCAACGTGGCCGCCACCAATGCCGGCATTGGCGTGGCGCGGGCCGCTTTCTATCCCGATATTTCGCTTTCGGCGCTGGCCGGGGTCCAGAATACCGGCAGCAATCCGCTGTTTGTCGCACCCAACGCCTTCTGGGCCCTGGGCCCGAGCGTGGCCATGACCCTGTTCGACAATGGCCAGCATGAAGGCGAGCTGGCGGTCGCCAAGGCGGCCAACACCGGCGCCGCGGCGGCCTATCGCGGCACGGTGCTGAAGGCGTTTCAGGAAGTGGAAGACAATCTGGTCCTCTTGAACCGGCTGGCCGAAGCCGCGGACCAGGAAGCGGCGTCGGTAAAGGCTGCCACCCACACCCAGGATCTGGCGCTGGCGCTTTACCGCAACGGGGCCCTGAATTTCCTGGATGTGGTGGTGGCCCAGACCACGGCACTCACCACCCAGCAACAGGCGCTGCAGATCCAGACCCGCCGGCTTCAGGCCAGTGTCGGCTTGATCCGCGCCTTGGGCGGCGGCTGGTCCGCCGCCCAAATGCCCGACATGGCGCAACTTTCGAGCAGCAAGCCAGGTTGATGGACCGATACGGATTTTTTGAGGAAATCGGCGCCCGAAAAGAGTTTTCTAACAGCCGCGGAAAGGCATTCGGAACATATGCGCATCCTGATTGTCGAAGATGAAAAGAAGCTCAGCGATATCCTGCAACGCAGCCTGAAATCCGAAGGCTATATGGTGGACGCCGTCCATAGCGCGTCCGATGGGCTGGAGTATGTCAAGACATACCATTACGACCTGCTGATCATCGATCTTCAGCTTCCCGATGGCACCGGCACGACCTTGCTCAAGCAGTTGCGCGAGCTGGGGCACACCATGCCGGCGCTGATCCTGACCGCGCGCAGCGACCTCGACAGCAAGGTGGAGAATTTCCAGGCCGGTGCCGATGACTATGTGGTCAAGCCGGTGGCCATGGCTGAGCTTTCCATCCGGGTGCAGGCACTGCTGCGGCGCGGACCGGCCTTGCAGGAAAATGTTCTCAAGGTGGGGCCGCTGGAAATCAACCGGCTTACCCGCCAGGTCAAGCGCGATGGCAGGCGGATTGAGCTCAGTCCCAAGGAATATTCCCTGCTGGAGTATCTTTTCCTGCATTCCGGGCGCATCCTTTCGCGCAGCATGATCGTGGAGAAAATCTGGGACCAGTCTTTCGAAGGCCTGACCAACATTGTCGATGTCTATATCGGCCATCTGCGCCGCAAGATCGATGAGGGTCATGAACTCAAGCTGATCCGCACCGTGCGCGGGCTGGGCTATATGCTCGACACCGACAACCTGGCCTAATGTTCCGGTCGGTTACATCCCGCCTGATTTTCTTCTATTGCCTGCTGCTCGTCGTCCTGGGTGGCGCTTTCCTCGCCTTTACCGTGCTGAGCTTCCAGCTCTACACGCGCGAGACCCTGACCAGGATACTGTCCGTCCGTGCCCAGGAAGTCTGGAACATATCGGGCGGTCAGATCGACCAGCCGGTCCGGCTTCGCGACACCATCGAGCGGCGTTTTGCTCCTGAATTTCAGGACCGTTTCATCCGCATTCACATCGGCAGCACCATTCTCTATCAGTCCGGCAATCCGACCAGCGGTGAATTTTTAGCAACCGGCGTGCCGATGCCGGCGCCAGTTGCGGCCGGCGCTGTTTCGCCCGCGCATATGCTGGGCAACCTGCTGATCCTGTCCCGCAGCTTCCGCACCCCCGATGGCAGGCTGGTAACCGTGGATGCGGGCCAATCCTACCGCTTCGCCCGCACCCTGCAGCAGCAACTCGCCACATCGCTGTTTGTCGGCCTGCCGCTGCTTCTGGTGCTGGCGGCTCTGGCAGGTGTGGTCCTGATGCGCCGCGCGCTCACCCCGGTCGAAGTGATGATCAATGCGGCGGAAACCTACACGTTCAACGACCCGCACAAGCGGCTGCCGACCTTGCATACCGAACCCCGCATCGAGGCGCTGGGCCTGGCGCTGAACCGCATGCTCGACCGGCTGGACAATGCCTATTCCCATGCCAGCCGCTTTTCCGCCGATGCCGCGCATGAGCTGCGCACCCCTCTCACCATCATCCGGGGCGAGCTGGAGCTGGTGGCGGCGGGCGAAAGGCTGCCGGCCGATATCGACAATGCCATCAGCAACGCGCTGGAGGAAATGACGCGGCTGTCGGGCATTGTGGACAGCCTGATCACCCTGTCGCGCATGGAAAGTCTTTGGGGCAAGCAGGCGCATGGTCCGGTCGACCTGCGGGCGCTGGCGCAGGAGACGATCGAGCAGATGAACCTGCTGGCAGAGGAAAAGCAGATTGCCCTCAAGCGGCCTTCGGGTCCGCCGGTGGTGGTGGCCGGCGACCGTGACCGGCTGAAGCAGGTGCTGGTCAATCTGATCGACAACGCCATCAAGTACACGCCCCTTGGTGGGCGGGTGACGGTGGAAACAGGTATCGACGGCGAAATGGGTTTTGTCACGGTGGAGGATAGCGGCATCGGCATCGATCCCAGCCACCACGACCGGGTGTTCGACCGTTTCTACCGGGTCACGCCGGATCGCGGCGATATCGGTGCCGGGTTGGGCCTGGCCATCGTCAAATCCATCTGCCACGCCCATGGCGGTTCGGTCACCCTGCGCAGTGCGCCCGAGATCGGCAGCTGCTTTCGGGTCGAGATTCCGCTGCTCGCGGGCGCCGAAAACAAAATGGCCGCCGCGGATGCCGCGGCGGCCACCAGTGTTGCAGAGAAATAAGGCTTAGAACGGATAATAGCGGATGGAGGTGAACACCATGCTTTCGTCCGTGTTCGGGTGGACATAAGCAGCAGCCGCGCCCGTGCCGTTCAGGCCGCTGAAGGCGATGACATGGGTGTAGGAATACTGCATGCCAAAGCGGAAGCTGCCGAACTTGCCTTGATAGGCGCGCCACCAGAAGCCGGTGCTGATCTGGTTTGCGGATTCGAGGTTGGCGCCGCAGCCGCTATTGGTGACAGCGGGGGTATCGGCGGCAATGCAGGCCGCCGCATTGAAGGTCGGGCTGCCGAGACCGACGGTCGCGCCGTTGATGTTCCACAGCTTGCGATGCTCGGCTTCCTGGCCGCCATAGCCATAGATGTCCAGCAGCGGGGTGACATGCCAGGTGCCGCCAGCCATCCAGGTGGTTTCCTGGATCGGCGCCAGGGTGCCGTCGACGCGGAAGGTCGAGTCAGGCAGGCCAGCCGAGCCGTAACGGCCGATGCCCGAGCCGGTCGCGCCGGTGAACTGCACGTCCAGGGTCTTGGGAATCACGTTGTAGGTGATGGTGCCGCCCACCGAACCGCCGGCGCGGTCGGCATTCTGGGTGCCGGCCGGGAAGCCGAAGGCGTTGTTGGCCGCGATATAGGTGCGGTCATACAGATCGCGATACTGACCATAGACTTCGATATGCAGCGGCTGGGCGCCACCGATCCACGGTTCCCAGGCGATTTTACCGACGATGTCGGGGATGTGGTTGAAGGAGTAAGAGTTGGCGCTGTTGAACTGGTTGGTACCGGCGCGGGTCACATCGTTGGTGAAGCCCGGCGCCAGCGCGGTATTGCCGGCGATGGTGGTCTGGGGGTTTTCGATCGAAACCGCGGCCCAGAACTCCTTGTTCCAGTTCTTGGTGATGCGGATCTGCGGCTGGCGGGCCCAGACGAAGCCGACAACGTACTGCGCGTCGATGGTGGCCGGAACCAGTTCGTTGCGCGGGGTGATACCCTTGGTATTGGCGGTGACCAGCGACCAGTTCTGGCCGGCCAGCAGCTGCAGGCCCAGCGAATCCCAGTCGATGGTGGTGTAGATGTTGCGGATACGCGGCTGATACGAGTTGCTCTGGTTGGAGTTGGCGGTCTGGGCGGCGCCCAAGAAGTCCAGCTCATTCCAGAAGGTCAGGTGCGTGTCGGCGTCCACGTCACCCGTCGCCATGATGGTCAGGCGGCTCTGGCGAGCGGTCAGGCGGGTTTCCGACAGATGTCCGTAGGGCGAGCTGGAGAACGGCAAGCCGCTGTAGGTGGAACCGATATCGGCGTTTTCGTTGCGCGACCGGTAGACGCTTTCTGCAGCGATAAAGCCACCGATGGTGACCGTCACCGGACCCGAAGCCAGGGTCGTGTCTGCGAGCGCCGGCGTTACCGACAGCACGGCCGCAATCGCGCCAATGCTTGCGCTAGCGCGCTTCAAGAATTTGATCGTCATTTGGATATCCCATCCCACTCTGGCGGCCAGGAGTGACCGCTCGCGCGTGGGTAGTTGGGCCGTACGACAGTTCTGCAACAAAGGACGGTTCCGGCCCCAAAATATTCTGATAAATTGTCAGTGTTGCCTTTTTCGCTCAGTTTTCGACAGGCCGTCGTGAACAAAGACCCTGAATGTCACACAACCACAACAATCCGGCCTTATCGCCTGCATCGGGCGCAGATGGTTGCGCGTGGAGAAAAGGGGTTTCGATGAAAACGAAGACATGTTTGCTGGCGGCAGCGGCTCTGGTCTGCACTTCGCTGGCAGCAAGCGCGGCCTCCCTGACGGGCGCCGGCGGCACCGCGATCTATCCGGTGCTGCAGGTCTGGGCGGCGAAGTATGCCCAGCAAGGCGGCGACCAGGTCAACTATCAGGCGATCGGTTCGGGCGGCGGCATCAAGCAGATCGAAGCCAAGACCGTCGACTTCGCCAATTCCGACAAGCCGCTGATGCATGCCGAGCTGCAGCAGAATCAGCTGGTCCAGTTCCCGCAGGTGGTGATTTCGATCGTGCCGATCATCAACCTGCCCGGCGTGGGCGCCGGCCAGATGGTGCTGGACGGCAAGACCCTGTCCAAGATCTTCCTGGGCGAGATCACCAAGTGGAACGACCCGGCGATCAAGGCGCTGAATCCGAAGCTGAACCTGCCGGCCACCGCCATCCTGACCGTGCATCGCGCTGACGGTTCGGGCACCACCTTCAACTTCGCCAACTATCTGGGCAAGGTGAATCCGGATTGGGCCAGCAAGATCGGCGCCGATACCGCGATCGACTGGCCCAATGGCGTGGGCGGCAAGGGCAATGCCGGCGTGGCCGCCGACGTGCAGCAGACCGCAGGTTCCATCGGCTATGTCGAATATGCCTATGCCATGCAGTCCAAGCTGGTCTACACCGACATGATCAATTCCGCCGGCAAGCGCGTGGCGCCGTCGATGGAAGCGTTCCAGGCCGCGGCCGCCAACGCCGACTTCAGCAAGGTGCAGGATTTTTACGAAATCCTGACCAACCAGCCTGGCGCCAACAGCTGGCCGATCACGGCTGCGACCTACATGCTGATGCGCGCGGACTATCCGGCCGACAAGAACAAGTCGGTGCTGAAGTTCCTCGACTGGGCGCTGAAGAATGGTCAGGACGACGCCAAGAAGCTCGACTACGTCCCGATGCCGGAGAGCGTGGTCAAGCAGATCGAAGCGTCGTGGAGCAAGACCCTCGAGGTCACGCCGTAATATATCACGCCGTAATATATTAAGTGAATAAAGAGACGGGGGCCGGACTGTTTCCGGCCCCCGTTCTGTTTTGGGAAACCGGCTAGCGGTGGAAAGACATCCAGGGCCGGGCCAGTGCGAGCCAGAGGGCTTGGCGGAACTCCGCCATGCGGGCCGTGCGATCCTCACGCATGGCCAAGGCCAGGCATAGCCGCCGGCGCTCTTCCAGATCCAGTGTATGACGGATCATGCGCAGGCATTTTCTTAAAGCGTAACTATCAGCCGGCATTGCCGCCACCGTGCGCCCCGTTACCGTTGCCAACTTGGTAACAACGGTTAGGACGAAAAGTTCCTACGCTACCAAGCAGCGCCTTTTTCGCCCCTCGGACAAATGCGGTGGGATTAAAGTCCTTTCATCGCGTAGGGCAGCGGGGCGGGTGCCGTTTGATAAGCGGATCGCCAAGAAAGAGCCCATGTCCATTCAAGCTTCGCTTGCCGTTAACCGCTTCGCACTGGGCGCGCTGCCTGGTGAAATCGCCAGCGCCGGCGGCGATCCCAAGCGGTGGCTGATCGCCCAGCTCGGCCCGGCCGACCAGCCCATGCCGGTCGACGGCCAACCCTTCCGGGATGGCGCGACGTTGGTGAAAGAGCTGCAGGCCTTCCGGCAGCAGCGGCGCGAGATGAAGCGGGACGGAGACACCAACGAGCTGCGCGCTTTCGTCAAGCAGCAGCGTCAGGTCCTGATCAATGAAATGGCGTCGCGCTTCCAGCAAGGCTTCACGTCGCGGCGCCCCTTGGCCGAACGCCTGGTCTGGTTCTGGAGCAACCACTTCACCATCTCGGTGCAAAATCCGGCGGTGGCGAGCCTTGCCGGCGCTTATGAGCGCGAAGCGATCCGTCCGCACATCGCCGGCAAGTTCGAGGACATGCTGCTGGCGGTCGCCACCCATCCCGCCATGCTGGTCTATCTCAACAATGCCCAGTCGATTGGCCCAGATTCGCCGGCAGGCCAGCTGGTGCAGCGCGGGTTGAACGAGAATTTCGGCCGCGAGCTGATGGAGCTTTATTCCCTGGGCGTGGATGGCGGCTATAGCCAGGCCGATGTCATCGCCCTGGCCAAATTGCTGACCGGCTGGAGCATCGACGTCCAGCCCAAGGGCGCGGCCCGCATGGCGCGCCTTTTCCAGGCGAGCTTCAACGAACCGCAGACTATCGACGGCACTTCCAGCGGCTTTCGCTATTTTCCCGCGCGCCATGAGCCCGGTCCGGTCACCTTGCGCGGCAAGAGCTATCCGGACGGCTTTGCCGGCGGCCGTGCCGCCATCCACGATCTGGCGCGCGATCCGGCAACGGCAAAATTCATCGCCACCAAATTCGCCCGCCACTTTGTTTCCGATACGCCGCCGGCGGCGCTGGTGGCCCGGTTGGAGCGAACCTTCCGCGATACCCAAGGCGATCTCAAGGCGATGACCATTGCCCTGATTGAAGATCCTGCCGCCTGGGATGCGGGCACCGAAAAGATGCGCAATCCGGTGGAATATGTCACCGCCGGCTACCGCCTGCTGGGCCTGCCCAAAGGGCAGGATGGCGAACAGCAGATCAGGGGTGCCATGCAAGCCTGCCGCATGATGGGCCAATTCCCCATGGCGGCGCCGTCGCCCAAGGGCTGGTCGGATATCTCGGCCGACTGGTCCGGCCCGGACGCCATTCTCTCGCGCATCGAATGGGCCCAGCAGCTGGGATCGCGGCTGCCCCAAAATGTCGGGCCTGGCCAGGTTGCGCGGCTGGCGGATCAGGCCGTCGGCGAGCGGTTGTCGAAAGAAACGCAAGCCGCGGTTGCCGCCGCGCCCAGTGGCGGGGAAGCGCTGGCGCTTCTGGTGTCCAGCCCGGAATTTCAACGGAGATGATGATGGCCGGTTCTCGCCGCGATACGTTGAAGGCGCTGGGTCTTGCCGCCGGCTTCTGCCTGTGGGACGCGCCGCTGCGCTATGCCTTTGCCGCCATGCCGGGCGACCGGCGGCTGGTGGTTGTCATCCTGCGCGGCGCGGTCGACGGGCTGGCAGCGGTGCCACCCCATGGCGACAAGGATTATCAGTCGGTGCGTGGCGTGCTGGCGCTGTCCAGGGACGGCGCGGCGCCATTGCATGATCTGGACGGCATGTTTGGCCTGCATCCCTCGCTCGCCAATCTCAAGACCATGTATGACGCCAAGGAGCTGATGGTCTTCCAGAACATCTGCTCGCCCTATCGCGACCGTTCGCACTTCGACGGCCAGAATGTGCTGGAAACCGGGGCGGCGCGGCCGCACATGGTCAGCGATGGCTGGCTCAACCGGGCACTGGCGCCCATGGGACTGGGCGATGGCGTGCGCGCACTGGCGGTGGCACAGACCCCGCCGCTGCTTCTGACGGGCCAGACCCGGGCTTCGAGCTGGATGCCGCCTTCGCTGCCGGCGCCGGACTCCGATTTCCTGACGCGGGTCAAGTTGATGTATGCCCGTGACCATGCGTTGAAGCAGTCGCTGGATGACGCGCTGGCGCTGCAGGATGCCGCAATGGTGGCGTCTGATGATCCGTCCGACAAGAAAATGGGTCCGGGCGCGGCCGCCAATCTGGAGCCGCTGTTTTCAGGCGCCGGCCGGTTGCTCTCGTCAGCCAACGGCTCGCGTGTCGCGGTTCTGGATGTCAGCGGCTGGGACACACATGTGAATGAAGGGGCCGGCGATGGCCAATTGGCGCGGCGCCTGGCGGCCCTGGACCGCGCTCTGATGGCACTCAAGACCGCGCTGGGTCCGGCCTGGAACAAGACCGCGATTGTCATGGCCACCGAATTCGGCCGCACCGTCCATCCCAATGGCAATGGCGGGACCGATCACGGCACCGGCGGTGCCAGTTTCCTTCTGGGTGGCGCCGTATCGGGCGGCATGGTGCGGGCGGAATGGACCGGGCTTGGTTCGGGCGCGCTGAAGGATGGCCGCGATCAGCCGCCGCGTACCGATCTGCGCTCGCTGTTCAAGGGTGTGCTGGCAGAGCATATGGCGGTGCCCAAGTCCGCGCTGGAAGGCACGGTGTTTCCTGACAGCAGCAGTTCACCCGCGATGGCGGGACTTATTCGCGCCTGATCAAGGATTTGCCTTTTTATTCGCATAAACAAACGTTTCGCTCCGCCCGCCGTTTCGGTTCATCTGTATAAGGGGAACTCAATCAAGGGCTGCGCTTGCAGGTGCCTGCCCAGGTCTAATAGGCTTGCCGCCACAACCTTTCGAGAAGGTCGGTATGAAGCGAAAGCCGCTTTATAGCCGTGGCCACCGCCGGCGCAGCAGCACGGAGGGCTCGCCTTCTGTCGAGGCGCCGCAGTGGCAGGATGGACCTGCCCAACCGTCATGGGCGGCGCAGATCTTCGCACGGCTTCGGCAAATCGCCCGGCGATATCACCACGAACTGCCGGCTGCCTTCGCCGTCGTGCTGGTGCTGGCGCTATTGGCCGGCTGGCATTGGCTTCATCCCGATCCGCATATGTTCAGCCAATGGGACATCGACAATGCGGTGAAATACACCCTGTCGCACACCGACCCGCCGCCCGCCGATACCGCTGTCGCCGCCGCGACGGTTGGCCCGTCTGTGGTCCGGGTGGAAGGTTATCTCTCGCCGGAGCATGCGGCGGAGGAAGCAAAGGCGGAAGCCGAGGCTGCGAAGAAGGACAAGAATTACAAGCCGGTGCCCTTGCGCACCCCCGATGGCCGTCAGGACATGCCTGAAGCCACCGGATCGGGCGTGGTGATCGATGCCAAAGGCGACATCCTGACCAACCTGCATGTGATCCGCACCACCGACCGCTGGGTCATCACCTTCTGGGATGGCAGCAAATCCGACGCCGAACTGGTCAATGCCCAGCCGGAAAATGACCTGGCTGTGATCCGTGCCAAGGTCGCCCCCGATGACTTGAAGCCCGCCACGCTGGCGACCACCGGCGGGCTCAATCCGGGCGACACGGTAGTGGCCGTGGGCTTTCCCTTCGGCATCGGGCCTTCGGTCTCGGCGGGTGTGATCGCAGGGCTGAAACGGGAATTCGTTGACCCCGACCGCAAGGATGACGGTGGCCATCTCACCAACCTGATCCAATTCGATGCCGCGGTGAACCCGGGCAATTCCGGCGGCCCGCTGGTCAATCGTGACGGCGAGGTGGTGGGAATCGTGACCGCGATCTTCAATCCCACCGGACAGCATGTCTATGCCGGCATGTCCTTTGCGGTGCCGATCGAGAATGCCGCCAAGGCGGTGGGAGAAAATCCGTTCTGAAGGGACTCTTATAATAAAGGGTATGGCAATGAGTGGCGCGCACCAGGGTCTTGAGCATCTTCTCTATGAAGTGAAGAAGGTCGTGGTCGGCCAGGACCATTTCCTGGAGCGTGTGCTGGTGGCGCTTCTGGCGGGCGGCCATCTCCTGGTCGAGGGCGTGCCGGGCCTGGCCAAAACCCTGACCGTCTCGACGCTGGCCAAGGTCATGCAGGGCAGCTTCAAGCGTATCCAGTTCACGCCCGATCTGGTCCCTGCCGACCTGACCGGCACACGTATCTTCAATCAGAGAAATGGGGAATTCAGCACCCTGCTGGGGCCGGTCTTCGCCAATCTGGTGCTGGCGGACGAAATCAATCGTGCTCCCGCCAAAGTGCAGAGCGCGCTCCTGGAGGTGATGCAGGAGCGCCAGGTCACCATCGCCGGCGAGAGCTATGCGGTGCCCAGGCCCTTTGTGGTGATGGCGACCCAGAACCCGATCGAGATCGAAGGCACCTATGCCTTGCCGGAAGCGCAGGTCGATCGTTTCATGATGAAGATCCTGATCGGCTATCCCAGTGAAGAGGAGGAATTCGTCATCGTGCAGCGTGTCACCGGCGAGGCGGTTCCCGTCGGCCCGGTGACCTCGACCGATGCGCTGCTGGAGATGCAAGCGGCGGTGCGGAAGCTTTATGTCGATCCTTCGCTGATGATCTATGCCGTCAAGGTGGTGGCGGCGACCCGCGCGCCGGAAAAATGCGGCTTGCCGGACTATCAGCGCTTCATCCAGTTCGGTGCCTCTCCCCGCGCCTCTATCGCCATGATCGAGGCGGGCAGGGCGTTGGCTTTCATTCGCGGCCGCGATTATGTGCTGCCCGCCGATGTGGTGGACGTGGCCGCCGATGTTTTGCGCCACCGGCTGGTGCCGTCCTATGAGGCGCTGTCGGAAGGCTTGACCTCCGATCAGATCGTGGGCCGGATCCTGCGCGCCGTGCCGCCTCCCATCCTGGATGCCGCCCGTGCCACAGGTGCCTGACAATCTTTTGCGGCGCCTCGAGCTGCCGGTAATGCGCCGGCTCGAAGGCCTGTTGCAGGGCGACCATAAAAGCCCGTCACGCGGCGATGGGCTGGATCTGGCGGACCTGCGGGAATACCAGTTTCACGACGATGTGCGGCGCATCGACTGGAACGCCACCGCGCGGCTGGATGTGCCTTATGTGCGCGATTATCTGGAAGACCGCGAAATTCCGGTCTGGTTCCTGCTCGACATGAGTCCCTCGATGATGTTCGAAGGTGTCGGCATTTCCAAGCATGCGGTGCTGATGGATTTCGCGGTCCTGATGTGCCGGCTGATGCTGGGCCGGGGCAACCGCACCGGCGCCATGATCTTTTCGCACGGGGTCGACCGCACCATTCCCGCCCGTGGCGGCCGTCAGCAATTGCTGCAAATCCTGAACACGGTGGCATCACATCGCGCGCGCGCAGGTGCCACCGACCTGAAACAGGTGCTGGCGGATGCCGGCCACATGATTCGCCGCCGCTCGCTGATCTTGGTGGTGTCCGATTTCATAAGCCCGCCGGGCTGGGAGCAACCCCTGACCACGCTTTCGGTCAGGAACGATATGGTTGCGGTCAGGCTGACCGATCCCTTGGAAAATCATCTGCCCGATCTGGGCTTCCTGACGTTGCAGGATGCCGAATCCGGCGAGCAGATTTTTGTCGACACCCATGATCGCGGTTTTCGCCAGCGTTTCCTGGCCGCGGCCGCCGAGCGGGATGAGAGCCTGCGTGCGATCTTCCAAAAAGCCGGCGTGGATGTGGTGGAGCTGGCAACCGACGACGATGTGCTGGATGCGATGCTGCGCTTCGCCGATCTGCGCAAGCAGTCATTGCGCAGGTCGGCATGAGCTGGCTTTCACATATGTCCTGGTCGCGCCTGGGTGGCTTGATCCCGGCCATCTCCTTTCAATGGCCGCTTGCGCTCTGGGCGCTGCTTTTGGTGCCGCTGCTGGTCGGCGGCTATCTTTATCTTCTCAGCCGACGCCGCAGGTCCGCCATCCGCTATCCCAGCCTGGCCCTGATCCGCCAGGCCGAGCCCGGCTCGGCCTGGCGCCGGCATGTCCCGCCGGCACTGATGCTGCTGGCTTTCACTTTCCTGTTGCTGGCCATCGCGCGGCCGTCGGCCGAGATCAGCCTGCCGTCCCGGGTCGCCACCGTCATGCTGGTGATGGATGTGTCGGGCAGCATGCGCGCCAGTGACGTCAACCCGTCCCGCATTGCCGCGGCCCAGGCGGCGGCCAAGGCTTATATCAAAGACCAGCCGCGCGACGTGCGCATCGGCATCGTCGCCTTCGCTTCCACCGCGCTGCTGGTGCAAAGCCCTACCATCGATCATGCGGCGCTCAATTCCGCCATCGACCGTTTTGAACTTCAGCGCGGCACGGCGGTGGGCAGCGGCATTCTGGTGGCGCTGTCCACCCTGTTCCCGCAGGAAGACTTCCCCATCAATCAATTCAATTCCGGCAACTTCGGCGGTTATGGCCGCTGGGGCAGTTATGATTTCCGCGAGCGCTATGGCGGGGTCGCGCTGGGCGAACATCCGAATGGGGCGCTGCACAAGCATGTGCCGGTCGAGCCGGGCTCGTACAAGAATGCCGTGGTCATCCTGTTGACCGACGGTCAGACCAATGCCGGCTATGATCCGGTCGAGGCCGCGCGCATGGCGGGTGAATATGGCGTGCGCGTCTATACCGTCGGTTTCGGCACCACCCGGGGCAATATCGTGGGCTTTGGCGGTTTCACCATGCGTGCCCAGCTGGACGAGGAAGCGCTCAAGAAGATTGCCGACATGACACGCGCCCGCTATTTCCACGCCACCAGCGCCGAAGACCTCAAGGCGGTCTACAATGTCCTTTCCCGCCAGCTGGTGGTGGAAACCCGCGAGATGGAGATTACCGCCTTTTTCGCCTTCCTGGCGGCACTGGCCATGCTGGTGGCGGTCGGGCTCTCGCTCGCCTGGTATCACCGCATCGCCTGAACCGGCGATCCCGCACCGGGCTTGCCGGCCAGACATCCGAACGCATGGGGTAGGTGAAAACTATGCAAGCGGTCGGTATACAGCGCAGGCGACAGGCGGGCACCGCCGGGCGTTAGCAACAGTCCTGAAAGCTGCGGCCTGGCTCGTTGCTCATATATGGATAACCCCTGTACAGAAAACCGGCTACCTCTGGGCGTTCAGTCGCGCGATCCTTCGGTTTTGCGGGGGCTTGAGCCGGCAATGGTCTTGCCGGTCCCCTGACAGTTTTGGGGATTTCCGTGCGCAGCGCCAGTACGAATACGTTCAATATGGTCGGCCAGATAAAGTGGTTCGACTTCCGCAAGGGCTATGGTTTCGTCAGTTCGCTCGAGAATGGCGACGTCCTGTTGCATCAGAAATGTTTACGGCAGTCCGGCTTCACCCATGTGGAGGAGGGCGCCACGGTCCGGTGTGAGGTGATGAAAGATGCTTCGGGCCTGAAGGCGATGAAGGTCCTGGCCATCGACAATTCCAGTGCCTTTTCGTCTGGTTCCGACCTTGTGGTGCCGGTGGATGCAGCCCCGCCAGGGCCCCTGGACCGGGGGACGGTGAAGTGGTTCGACCGCGCCAAGGGCTATGGCTTTATCGCGCCGGTCAACGGCACGGGGGACATCTTCATTCATATGGAAACCTTGCGCAAAAGCGGCATCGCGGTCCTGACCGAGGGCGAACCGCTTTGCCTGTCCGTTATCGACGGCCCCAAGGGCAAGCATGCGGTCTGGGTGGCGCGGCCAAGCTGACGCCGGATCGACCCGCAGGATAACGGATCCCCGCCATGGAACTGCCCGGACTGCGGTCGAAGTTGCTGTCGCAAAAAGGCTCTATCCAGACACTCGAGGGCGGCAAACTCGTCGAGCGTTCCTACCTGCAACTGGCGGAAGATGTCGGCGTGGTGTTGGCGAGATTGCGCCGCCGGGGCGTGATAGCGGGCATGCGCGTGGGGATTTACGCCCAGAATTCCTACGCCTGGCTGGTCCATGACCTGGCCCTGATAGAGCTCAATGCCATTCCCGTCCCTTTCACGCGCGATTTTGCCGGCGTGCTCGACGAAGCCCTGTTTGACAAATACAGACTCGCACTCGTCCTGACCTCAAGGGAAATGCTGAGCCAGATCGCCTGCCGGCCCTCCTACCTCGCGCTCATCGATGATGAGGATTGGGACGCCCGGGCACGGGGGCTGGGTGGCGGCCAGTTCGACGATGCAGACACCTTGTCGTTGGTGTTTTCGTCTGGCTCGGCCGGCGGCATCAAGGGGATCATCATCAGCCGCAAGGGAGTCGAAGCCTGCATCGACCCCATCATGGAAGCGGTGGGCCTGAAGGCGTGCGACAAATTCCTGCTTTTCCTGCCGATGTCGAATTTTCAGCAGCGGCTCTTGTGCTACGCCTCGCTCTGGTATGGCGCCAGCATCGCGATTGTCGACCATACCGAGCTTTTCCATGGCATGATGAAATGTGCGCCGACCATTCTGGTGGCGCCCCCGATATTCTTCCAGATGGTCCATGGCCAGTTCTGTGGTTACCCGGAGTGGGTAAGGCATGGCTGGCGCCTGACCGGGCGCGCGCTGGGCCTGCTGCCGCTTGTTTCGCTGCGGCAAACACTGGCCCGCCTGTTTTTCCGCAAGCTGCTGGGCCAGTTCGGCAGAAAGGTCCGGCTTCTGGTAACCGGCATGGCGCCCATCAAGCCCGAAATCGCGGAGCTGTTTTACCGGCTGCAAATTCCGCTTTGTGAAACCTATGGACTGGTCGAGACGGGCTCCCTGACTTTCCGCGGCCCGAAATCCCGCAAATTCTCCTCGGTCGGCCGTCCTGTCCGTGGCGTGGATGTGAGCTTCAGCCAGGAAGGCGAGATCGTCGTTCGCCGCCGTCATCCCTTGTCACTCGGTTACTTCAACTGCGCCGAGGGAGAGAATGAAACGACGTTTGTTCGTCCCGGCGAAGTCGCCACTGGCGACATCGGCACGCTCGACAATGACGGATATCTCTATCTCAAGGGTCGCAAGAACGAGCTTTTGGTGGCACCAAACGGGTACAAGGTTCATCCGGAGGCGCTCGAGAAAGCCGTCAATGCCTGTCCCGGCGTGGCGTGCTCCGTGTTTTTTCAGCGGCGTGGTGATGCCCATCTCAGCTGTGTGGTGGTCCTGAACCGTCCAGACCGTACGGAAGATCGCAGGAGCGTGCGCCTGTTCATCGACCAGCTGGATGCCGCGCGAAAAATTTCACCGTATATAGAGGTGATATATGCCCGGGAGGCCTTTTCGGTGGAAAACGGCATGCTTCGCCCCAACATGAAGCTTGATCGCAAGCGGATCGTTGCTACCTATGGGGGCAGGCCGGCGACGGCGCGAGCTGAAAAGATGGCGGCGGAAACGGCATAAGCCGGGTTTCGCTCAGATCCAGAGCACGCTCTTCGATTGTCGCCGGCAAGGGCGAATGCTTTCGGGGCTGGGGCTTTTTCGATATGATGGGCGCGTTGCTTAACCCCGAAAGGGGTTCATCGCCTTCTCCCCGCGCAACAATGTCGGGATGAGTTTCCATGTCGCAGCCTTTTGATCAGTTGAACCGGGCGCTCAACCGCACGCCCCTAGACGATCCCCGGATATTGAGCGGCCCCTTCTGGGCAGAGCTTCGTGTATTTCTGGCGGTGGCCAAGTCCAAATCCTTCAACCGTGCCGCGGACGAGCTTGGCATAAGCCAGCCCACGGTCAGCCGGCATGTTCACCGCCTCCAGGACCTGATGGGATGCCAGCTGCTGAGTTCGTCCAACAGCGGCGTGGCTCTTACCGAAAGAGGAAATGAACTCGCCAAGACATTGCTGGAGCTGGACGACCGGCTTTTCAAGCTGTCACGCCAGTTGCGCGCGGAAACGCGCGCCGCCGAGGGCCTGATCCATATCAGCGCCACCGAAGCCCTTGCCGGCTTGTTCATCGTGCCCGCCATCTCGGCTTTCAACGAGCAGTATCCCAATATCCGGCTGCATCTGAAGAACCCGATCAACCTAGTCAAATTCCGGGAGAACCAGACCGACATCGCCTTGCGGTTCGCCCTGCCGGCGGAAAAAGGGGTGGAGGCGCAGGCTGTCGGCTATGTGCATCTGATACCGGTTGCCACCCATTCCTATATTTCGCGCTATGGGCTTCCCACCCAGGGCAATCTGGAAAATCACTGTTTCATCGACACCGACTATTATGCGGCGCGAACGGAGCTGTGGAGCGGCTGGCGCGAGGCGCTGGACCGCGGCCACATCTCCCATTTTTGCGATAATTCCTATGCTTATGCCTTCATGGTCAAAAGCGGGCTGGGCATCGGCCTGATGGGCAACTACACGCTGAGCGATCCTGCCATCCTGCCGCTGGATATTGGCATTCACATCAAGCTGCCGCTTTACCTGCTGGCAGAGAGCGACCGGCTGAATTCCAAGCCGGTGCGGGTGGTCTATGACTGGCTGGCCGAGCTTTTCGGCATGCGCAATCCCTGGTTCGCCGCCGATCTGACCTTGGGGACATTTCCGAACATTTCCCTGACGCTGTCACAGATCTATTCCGGCACGCCCTTTTCCAATGAGCCCGGCTAGGTCCAGCGGCCGCCGCGCAAGTTTTCGCGTCTAAAGCGATTCGTATTTGGCGGGCGTGTCCCATTCGCCCTCAGTGCGAAAGAGAACGGCGGCTTCGGTATCGAGATCGATCGCGTTTTCCGGGACATCGAGCGATCGTGCCAGCTCGACATATTTTTCGCCATGATATTCGACCGCCGGCTTGCCCGAGACCTCCTTGAAGCCGAAATGCATGCGCCAGAGCCTGGCAAAAAGGGGGGAGGCATGGGTGATGGCGAGCGGATAACCTTTGCGTGCGATATGGGCGAAGGTGAAATTGGACACGACCTTGATATTTGGAATGTTGCGGTAGGCCTTGCGGAACGCAGTGCGTTCTATTTTCGCGAAATCCTTGAACCAGCGCACGCGCATGGTGCCGATCGGTTCGATGCCGTCATATCCGATGATGTGGGTGGCCTGCAGATCATTGCCGTCAAAGGCGTGATCGTATGGCAGGCCGGTATCTTCCATGAAGCAGATGGCTCTGAGAGCAAAGATTTGGACCAATTGTTCCATGTTTTTAACGACTTCTACACGTAAGGAATTATGGCCAAGACCTGCGCCCGAGGACTCACGAATCATGTTGTGCACTCATAAAAACCCGGATAATTGAGGCTGTCCTGTCATGGTTCAGCTAGGGCCTTTTATCTTGAACCGCTCTACAATTTTGAACATCTCGACATGATGTCGCCCGCGCTCATCAGTCTGCTGGACGATTGGGTGCGAGAGGCTGTCGCGCGGCACGGCGACGACTGGCCGGCGATCAAGGCATGTGTCGAAGAAAATATCGCGGGACTGGGCGATGCTCAGCGTAAAGAACTCTCCCAGCAGATCACACTGATCCTTGCTTCCGATCCGGTTGTCGCCGCGCCCAACTCGAACTGACATCACGCGCGCCGCAGCCGCGGCGCCGCGCAATATGCGCTGCCGCCCGTTCGATGATGGCAAAGGTCAGACAACACGCTGTTGTGCGACCGCGAGGGGGTGCTATTCTTTGCTGATGGGCCCACTCTATACCTTGAAAATCAAGCGTGACCCCGCACGGAGCGATTCCCTGACCGTCCGTTATGAGAGCCGGGAACTGGCCATGGCGGCGGCCGCGATCTACCGCGAACAATGCCCGGTCGTGACCATCATCGGGCCCGATGGCGCCGAAATCGAAGACAACCTGGCTTGTCGCGTGCGGGCCTAGATTTTGTAGTAGCGCCGGAACCAGTCGATAAATTTCGGGATGCCGGCGCTGATCGGCGTGACGGGCTTGAAACCCAGGTCGCGCGTGCTGGCCTCGATATCGGCATAGGTCGCGGGCACATCACCGGGCTGGATCGGCTCCAGAATTCTCTCGGCCTTTTTGCCCATCGCCTTTTCGATCTCGGCGATAAAGTCGGTAAGCTTTTCGGGCTTTTGATTGCCCAGATTGTAGATCGCATGCGGCGGGCTGGCTGAAGGCGGATGCTCCAGCGCGCGCAGCACGCCGTCCACGATGTCGTCTATGTATGTGAAATCGCGATACATCTCGCCATGATTGAAAACGTGGATGGGCTCGTCCCTGGCGATTGCCGTGGCAAACAGGATCGGCGCCATATCGGGCCGCCCCCAGGGACCGTAAACCGTGAAGAAGCGCAAGCCCGTGGCCGGTGTTCCATAGAGATGGGCATAGGTGTGTCCGATCAGCTCATCCATCCGCTTGGTGGCGGCATAAAGCGAATTGGGGTGATCGACGGCGTCGCCCACGGCGAAGGGTGTCTTCTTGTTGGCGCCATAGACCGATGAGGAGCTGGCATAGACGAAATGCCTGAGCGCGGGCAAGGCGCGCGCCAGTTCCTGCATCACCACCTGACCCATCACATTGGCGGTGATGTAGGCGTAAGGATTGACCAGGGAGTAGCGCACGCCGGCCTGGGCCGCCAGATGCACGATATGGGTGATGCCGGGAAAATCCGCAGCCAGCTTGAGCATGCGGTCGCGGTCGGAAATATCGATCTGGTGAAAGTCGAAATGTGGCCGAACCGTCAGCCTGTCGAGGCGCGCCTGTTTCAATCCTACGTCATAATAGTCGTTGAGATTGTCCACCCCGATGACATGCGCGCCGCGCGCCAGCAGTGCCTCTGCCACTGCCGCGCCGATAAAGCCGGCGGCACCAGTGACCAGGACGGGGCCGTCGGTCACGGCCGGCCCACGCTGACATATTGAAAGCCCGTTTCGCGCATCTGGGCCGGGCGGTAGATGTTGCGCAAATCCACCATGAGGGGGGTCTTGAGCATGGATTTTACCCGGTTCAGGTCCAGCGCACGGAATTCATTCCATTCGGTCAGGATCACCACACCGTCCGCTCCGTCCAGCGCGTCATAAGCATCCTGGCGGAAATCCACCTTCAGATGCTTGGCGGCCTCCTTATGGCCTTCGGGATCGAAGGCGCGGATGGTGGCGCCGGCGGCCTGCAGATAGGGCAGGATCACCAGCGAGGGCGCATCGCGCATGTCATCGGTGTTGGGCTTGAAGGTCAGGCCCAGCACCGCGATGGTCTTGCCTTTCACGCCGCCGAATGCCCTTTCGATCTTCCTGGCCATGGTGAGTTTGCGGTCGTCATTGACCTTGACCACGGCTTCGACGATGCGGGTAGGCGCACCCAATTGCTCAGCCGTTTGCACCAGGGCGAGGGTGTCCTTCGGGAAGCAGGAGCCGCCATAGCCCGGGCCGGCGTGCAGGAATTTTCCGCCGATGCGGCCGTCCAGGCCGATGCCGCGCGCCACATCCTGTACATTGCCGCCCACCTTCTCGCAGATGTCGGCCATCTCGTTGATGAAGGTGATCTTGGTGGCAAGGAAGGCATTGGCGGCATATTTGATCAGCTCGCTGGTTTCGCGGCTGGTGAACAGAATAGGCGTTTCATTGAGATAAAGCGGACGATAGACCTCGCGCATCACATCGCGGGCGAAATCGCTGTCGCAGCCCACCACCACCCGGTCGGGCCGGCGGAAATCCTCCAGCGCCGAGCCTTCGCGCAGGAATTCCGGGTTGGAGGCCATGTCGAACTGCGCCCGGGGGTTGGCCTTCTTGATGATCTCTTCCACCTTGCGGCTGGTACCGACGGGAACGGTGGATTTGGTCACCACCACGGCGTGGCCGGTCAGCGCACGCGCGATCTCTTCCGCGGCTGCAAAGACATAAGACAGGTCGGCATGCCCGTCGCCGCGCCGGCTGGGCGTGCCCACGGCGATGAAGATGGCGGCTGCCCCGGCGACACCGCGCGCCAGGTCGGTTTCGAAGGACAGGCGGCCCGCCTTCACATTGGTGGCCACCACTTCATCCAGCCCCGGTTCAAAAATGGGAATGCCGCCGGCCCGCAGGGTCTCGACCTTGCCGGCATCCTTGTCGATGCAGACCACCTCGTGGCCGAATTCCGACAGGCAGGCACCCGAGACCAGGCCGACATAGCCTGTGCCAATCATCGCGATACGCATAGAGACTCCAGCAAAAACGGCGAGCGCCCGAAAGGAAACTCGCGTGAAAAAAGTGGGATTTCAAGAGGAGGGGAGGTGGCAAATTGTAGCTGATAAAACAATGGATTACGCGTGCGGCCGCCGTCCCGCCAGCTTCAGGGCCCGCGATCCCGAAAGGTGTCGCCCTTTGTGCTGGTGCGCATGATTGCCAGGTCGCCCTCCATCATCTCACGAACCAGCTCCGCAAAGCTCGTCTCCGCGGCCCATCCGAGGACGCGCTTGGCCTTGGATGAATCCCCTTGCAGGAAATCGACCTCGGTGGGGCGATAATAGCGTGGGTCGACCTTGACCAGAATGCGCCCCGTCCTTGCATCGACGCCCTGCTCGTCCTCACCTTTGCCGCGCCATTCGATGCTGATCCCGACATGGGCGAAACTCATTTCGACGAATTCGCGCACGCTGTGGGTCTCGCCCGTAGCCAGCACATAATCGTCGGCCTTGGGTTGCTGGAGCATCATCCACATGCCTTTGACGTAATCGCGGGCATGGCCCCAGTCGCGGATCGAATCCATATTCCCCAGATAAAGGGTTTCCTGCAGGCCAAAATGGATGGCCGCGACCGCGCGGGTGATTTTGCGGGTCACGAAAGTCTCACCGCGTATGGGGCTTTCATGATTGAAAAGAATGCCGTTGGAAGCGTGAATGCCATAGGCCTCGCGGTAATTCACGGTGATCCAGTAGCCATAGACCTTGGCGGCGCCATAGGGGGAGCGGGGATAAAAGGGTGTGGTTTCGCGCTGGGGCCTTTCCTGGACCAGGCCAAACATCTCTGACGTCGAGGCCTGGTAAAATCGGGTTTTTTCTTCGCGCTTGAGAATGCGAATGGCCTCAAGCAGTCGCAGCGTCCCCATCGCATCGGCATTGGCGGTATATTCGGGGGTATCGAAACTCACCTGCACATGGCTTTGGGCGGCAAGGTTGTAGATCTCGTCCGGCTGGATCTCCTGAACGATACGGATGAGGTTGGTGGAGTCGGTCAGGTCTCCATAATGAAGGAAAAAACGCACACCCGCGCCGGCATGGGGATCCTCATAAAGATGATCCACGCGGCCGGTGTTGAAAGACGAGGACCGTCGTTTGACCCCGTGCACGGCATAGCCTTGGCCCAGAAGAAATTCGGCGAGATAGGCACCATCCTGGCCGGTGGCGCCGGTGATAAGGGCTGTTTTGGTCATGAGCTGTCCGTGTAAGAGGCGCTATTGCCGGTGGATTCGTGATGTGCCGGAAGGCCTGGTCACTTAAGTTGGCAAATTTGGCGATGGCAAATGACCTGATTGGGAAATGCTTCGCATTTTGCGGGAACAGATGGCGGCTGCCATCTTGTTTCTTTTCAATGGGTTAGGAGGCTGCCATGGCGAACCCGTTGGGCTTCGGTCGCGTCGGAGCCGCCGTCGATCACAGATATGCCACAGCTGGTGTTTTGATTGTCCGAAGCACTCAACCGGCGGATCCCTAGCCACCCTTTTGCCGTTTAGTAGGCATTAGGTGGGGCAAACCGCGAAAATCCGCGAATTATGAAACCGCTGGCGCGGGATTAGTGTTTGTTATTGCTGGTGCAAGATGAAGGGTTCTAAGCTTTCGTGCTTCCAAGCTGTTGTGGGGGAGGGGTGATGGGCTGGCTCAGCCACTTTGGTGCCGCCCCCAGGGCAGCCAGACTTGCGCCCGGCAAGCGGGTCTATGCCATCGGCGACATCCACGGCCGAAACGACCTGTTGTGTGCGCTGCTTGGGCAGATCCGGCGTCATGCGATGCACGAACCGCGGGCCCAAAATATCCTGGTCCTGTTGGGGGACTATGTAGATCGCGGGCCGCAATCCAGATCCGTGATTGAAACCCTTTTGGGGCTCAACTGGCCACGCTGGAAATTCATATTTTTGCGCGGCAATCACGACCAGGCGGTTCTCGATTTTCTGGCGGAGCCTGATTTCTATCGCAGCTGGGGGCCCTATGGCGCTTCCAAGACGCTGCTCAGCTATGGCGTGATGCCACCCGCGTCAGACTGGGACAGTGAAATCATTGGCGCGCGGGATGCGCTCGCGGCCAGCATGCCCCAGGCTCACATGGATTTTCTGGAAACGCTTCGGCTACTCCATGTGGAGGATGACTATCTGTTTGTGCATGCCGGGATCAGGCCGGGGATTCCGGTAGAAAAGCAAGCCGCTGAAGACCTGCTTTGGATCCGCGACGAGTTTCTGAATTACCCGCATCACTTGCCCAAGAAGGTGGTCCACGGGCATACCTCGACGAGCCATCCGATTAATGCAAGGCATCACATAAGTGTCGACACGGGGGCCCACGCCACCGATTGCCTGACGGCCGCTGTTTTGGAAGACGAGAGCTGTATTTTTCTCCAGACCGGTGCAAAAGCACGCAAAGAATTTGAACTGACCAGAGCGGGATGAGCAAGAAGATGACAAAAGCCATTTGGGGCGTGTGCCTTTCTGTTTTGATGGGCACAGCCAGCACGCTATTCATGCCGGCTTTCGCGCAGACCGCACCCGAAGGAGCGCCGTTGAGCCAACCGTCGCCGCCACCGGGGTCGGACATGGGCCCTGGAACGGAGCCCCCCGATCCTGAAAATGCCACCGTGATGGAACGGAGCCGCCCGGAATATGACGCCAAAGGCATTCCCTTGGGCGGCTTCCGGCTGTTTCCAACGATGGACGTAACCGCGACCTATGACGACAATGTGCGATACCAGCCCTCCGGCACGGCCGACTGGTATTTTGTCGAGGCGCCGGCGTTCCGGCTGCAATCGCAATGGGGGCTTCACTTCCTCGAACTTTTTGGCGGCCTGAATAACTACAATTATGCCAAGGATACGGGCCTCAACTTGACCGACTGGGACATTGGCGGGGATGGGCGTCTGGACGTATCGCATGCCTTTACCGTCTCGATGACCGGATCTTTTGCCGAATCGCACGAAGCGCTGTCATCTCCCAACACCATCGGTCTTCAGGCCTCGCCGAACCGCTATTACCAGCCCCATGGCGAGCTCACCCTGAGATACCAGCCCGACCGTCTTGGGTTCGTGGTCGGCGAGCAGATCGACCGCTTTGACTGGCAGAATACACCGGAGCTGGGCGGCGGCACGCTGATAAATACCGACCGCAACGAAACGGAATATCAGGCCTATGCGAAAGCCTTTTATGATTTCTCACCGGGCTATTCCGCTTTTGTAAGAACCGCGTATGACGACCGGACCTTCGATCTTTACGCGGATCGTACCGGCGTGCATCGCGACAGCGTGGGCTATCGTGTCGACGGCGGCGTCGATCTGCAGCTCAGCCATCTTATACGGGGCGAGTTCTATGCAGGTTGGCTGGACCAGCATTATGCCCAGAATGTCGCAAACCCGCTGCGTAGCATTTCCGGGCTCGACTTCGGCGCCAGTCTCGACTGGCTGGCGCAACAGGACCTGACTCTGCACCTGATGGCATCTCACACCATCCAGGACGTGGTGCTTTCAAATGTTTCGGCAGCCAGCAACGACAATGTCAGTCTGGCGGCCGACTATGAGGCCGCACACAACATCATCATCCAGGGTTATGGCAGTTACACCCACAGCCATTTCGGCGGCACGGCAAGGACTGACGAGTATCCTTCGGCCGGCATCAAAGGCAAATATCTGCTGAACGAGTATCTCAGCGCGTATGTCGGCTATGATTACAGCAATCGCTCGTCCAACTTTCCGGGAATCAATTTCAACGCCAATCTGCTCACTTTCGGCATCACGGGCCACATCTGAAATGGTCTGGAAGGCTTGAGATGCAGCTGGTCGCGTCTGGCGCGACGGCTGTGCTCAAGCGTGAGCCTGAAGCTTGACGGTGATCTCAAATCCACCGCCCTGGCGGTTGTGCGCGGCGATCGTGCCACCAAGCCCTTCGACATTGCGCTTCACCACCCAAAGGCCAAGTCCTTGATGCATGCTGGCCGAGGCTTCGCTGCTTTCGCCGATCAGGGGCCGGAAAGAGGCATATCGCTCGAAAATCTGGCCGATCTTTTCCGGATCGACTCCAGGCCCCCGGTCTGACACCGTCAGGAAAGCGTGTTCACCCTGGCGGTAGAGGCTGACCTCTATCACCCCGCCCTTCGAGGTAAAGCTCGCCGCGTTTTCCAGCAGGTTCTCCACCACCGGTTCGATCAGGTCTTCATTCGCATAGGCGACGGCATTTTCCGCCAGCCGGACCGACAGCGTCTTTCCTTGCGAAGCCAGCGCAATATCATAATCCTCGAGCATTTGTGACAGGAAGATCGAAAGATTGACCGGTTGACGTATCGGATAGATCACGTCCGCCGCGGCCTGCTCCAGATCCCTGGCCGCGGAAACAAGGCTATCCAATTTTATCACGGAGCGTTCTATCAGCTGGATGCTGCGCATTCCGGCTATGTTGTCAGGCTCGGTGCTGCGCTTTAGCGGCTCTATCGCCTGGGCAATGACCGCCAGCGGCGCCTTCAAGGCATGCGTTGTTTCTTCCGCCGTTCTTTTGATCAGGTCCTGGGATGACACCAATGCTTCGACCAGCGAGTCGAAATCCTCGGCAACCCGTGACAGTTCCGGAATGGAATTCAGCTCCTTGAATGAAGCCCGACCGGCCCGCCTCAGTCTTATGCCGCGGGCGGCGTTGCGAAACCGGGTGACGTTGCGCCACATATGGGCAAACAGCCAGATGACGAGCCCGGTACCCAGGATGTAGATCACGGTGGCGATCTGCATCGGCAAATTGCGCCAGAACGACAGATTGGGCCGAATCGGTGCAAGCGCCGACGCATTCTGGGAGGTGATGACGATCCAGCAGGTGGCCCCGACATGCAGCGGGGTCATCGAGGTCAGCGTTTCGGGTACGCCGGCGGCATTGATAAACCGGATTTCACTGTCGTTGGCGACATCGCAGGTGGGTGCCAGGCGTTGCAACAGGCCCAGATGCTTGAGATTCGCCTGTTCCTTGCGGAGATAGTCCCCACTTTGGCTCGGGTACGACGCGATGTAGGTAAAGTCATCCGGCTGTGCCCCCGCTGGCCGCATCAGTATCTTGACGTTGGTGCTATCGACGCCGGCGCCCGCGATGGCGGCGCGAAGGTCGTCGGGCGACTGGTTGTTGAACCGCTCCAGATGCGGACGCAGCATGGAGGCGATGACCCGTCCTGTTTGCCCCGCGGCATTTTTGAGGAGCCGGTATTGCTGCTGCTCGGCCCGGACGAATTGCAGATATACGACGACCGGCAGAGAGAGCAGGACCAGCGCCAGACAGAAAAGCTTAAGGGAAAAAGAATGGAGAAGATGAGATGTGAGAGGTACGGCTTTATTGCTCGCTTCCATCTAGCCACCTGTATCCGAAGCTAGGATAGTTTTTTATGCGCGCGAAGTGCGGATCTATATCACGGAATTTCTGGCGTATGCGCTTGATGAGGGCGCGGACGTTTGTCCGATAGCCGATTTCGCCGTCTCCCGCCGAGAAGCCTTCGCCATGCACGAGGTCATAGATCTTGCGGTAGCTGACATCGCGGCCCGACTGTTCCAGCAGGTACTTGACGATATTGAATTCAGTCAGTGTAAGGTCAACCTGGACATTCTGCCAGGTAGCCCGCCTGGTTTCGCTGTCAAGCGACAGGTCGCCGTTTCGCAACAGGCCATCGGACTGAGTTTGCTGCCGCGTTTTGTTTCCGCTGAGGATCAGTTCAATGCGACGCAACAAGATCGAGAAGCTTCTGGCCTTCTCGATGAAGTCCACCGCGCCTCCGACGAGCCCCGCTTCCTCGAAGATCTGATCGCTCAATATGGTCAAAAAGATCACCGGAACGTCGATCCCGGTGTTGCGCAGCCGCTGAAGCACTTCGATGCCGGTCATTCCCGGCATTTTCCAGTCCAGCAAAACGATATCGGCCTGGGCTTTTGCACTGAGGTGCTGGAGCGCGGTCGCGCCATCGGCAAAGGTATCGGCCGAGAAGCCTGCGTCCACCAGGTTGGTGGAAACCGATTCCCGGAACAACTCGTCATCATCCACGACCAGGATGTGCCCACGCGGTGCGTAGGTGTTAATCTGCTCCATTGCCTCTCTCTGCCAAAATGCGTTGAATACAAAGTTGAGACGGATCGAGTGTGCCCCCATTTTTATCGACACTCGTATATTGCATGGCGTGCCACAGCGACGTTTTGATGTCCGGATAAAAGTACACCTGGAACGCGCAATTTTCGGACGAGTAAGTCCATATCAGCGATACGTCGCGTTGCGAGGCACTGCTGGGAACGCCCAGAAGCTTGGCAACTCCGGAAGGACCCTGGCCGATCAGGTTATGCGGTTCGATCGCCGCCAGCCTTTCTGTAGGGGGCGCCGGCTTCTCGGATGGCTTGCTGCTTTTGCGGGTTCTGCGATCCTCTTTTCGGGCATGGGTCTGTGCCCGTGCCGATGCATGCGAAGGCGCATAGATGGGCGTGGGAGGAACCGCGGCTTCGGCGACTTCTGGTTGCGGCTCCGGCGGGTCCGGAAATGCAAGTTCCCTGTCTGCGTCAGAAGCACAGGCGCTGAGGCCGATATTCAGACTCATCAGGCAGGTGAAGCGAAGTCGGTTGGTGCGCCGGGATCGGTATCGCGGATCCTGTTTCTCCGGCCATATCCGGGGAACGAAAGCAGAGAATAGACGTATGACATGCGTCATCGGCCCGCGCCTTTCTGCAATCCTCAATACTGCGCGTTCCTCTGGAACCTGGTTGCCAGCAACACGGCAGGGCAATCTCATGATCCCAATTTTATTCTTCAAATATCGCCGTCTTCGCCCCAGCTCGACAACTATGCTGCCCAAGAAAAAAGCTATGGAGCAATTGAGGCGATAAGATGGAATTGGCGCGAAAGTTTTCCCGCGCCATGCGCGCTGCGAGTTCCGTATTGTGGTGAGGCTGCAGCAGTTGTGCCCGCTTTTCCGGCAAAAGCGCAACGGTGGAAACCGTGCTGCCTGAATCCCATGGCCGCGTGAACATTTGTTAGCTCGGGGTTGCCTGTGCGATGTGCACCAAAACTGAAGAGCCTGTTCAACTGCAGTCGCGGCGATCTGGTTCCTTCGTCTTCGTGTGATCTCAAAAAAATCACAGCAGATATCGGATTGGCGTCGGGCGGAGCAAAACGACCCTGACAAAATCCGCGCCTGTGGACGCGACGCAAGGCACAGCTTGTGATCATGCGTCAGCAAATCAAATTTTTATGGCGGTCCCTTCGCAGGAATTCTTTTTTTGCGACGTGGGACAATTCTAGGACATCGGCCTTCGCCCGATTGTGCAAGGCAGCAAGCTCCGCCTATCGTCGTTTCAAGTCTAGAGACCCCGATGAGAACAAAGTTGAGAGCGGCCGCGGCACGGTTCGCGGTTGCTAGTTCAGATCTTTCATTCTGTGGTGCCAAGTAGAGACATGCAGAACACCGAACTCAGGAAGAAATTGGCGGACCATTTCTGGAATAGCGCGCGAGAGGAACTGCGCATCTCCTCGACCGGTGCTGGCCAGGCGTCCGCACGCGAAGAGCCGTCATCATTTTCGCTGCACTGGTCGAAGGCAGCGTTGCTGGCCGAGAGTCCGGAGTTCGCAAACGAGAACGGGATTTTCAGGAGGCGCGAGGACACTTCCGCCATACTCAATACCCAGGCCTATGGCATCGAACCATTGCTCTGCGATGCCTTCATAATCGTAATGCTGAGCGTAATCTCGGGCGTCTCATACCACCTTGCCATCTTTGGTTGGCGCGGAGATATCTCGGCTTTCGCCGGGGCCGGCGTGCTTGTCTCGATCCTGTTCTGCGGGATATTGCGATACAAAGCCCTCAAGCTTCCGTTTGGTGTTTCCTTTGCCTACGAACGGGCGAAATCCGGCCTGTCGTCATGGCTGGGGGCCTTTGCCCTGTTTCTATTCATTGCATTTACAATGAAGATGGGAGCCACCCTTTCCAGGGGCGCCATCCTGCTGTTCTTCCTGCTGGGCGCGTGCGGCATTCTGGTTTCGCGAATCAAGGTGCCGATCCTCCTCAGGAAACTCCTGGGCAGGAACGCGCTGGACGGCGGAGATGTAACCATCGTTGGCCCTTCGGGCCACCCCGTATGCGCGGGCCTTTACAGCGATCTGCGCCGGACCGTCGATCGGGACCCCCATTTCGTGGGTTATGAGGCGGACTGCTCCGACCAGCACTGGCCTTCCGAGGTCGCGCGCATCCTGTTCAGAACACAAAAGAGGGCGCATGAGGCAGGGCCGGGCGAGATTCTGGTCGTTGCGGCCGGCGTTTCGACCGCCAGGCTCAACGATATTCTCGACAATCTGTCGTGGTTGCCGCGGCCCATCTGCATCGTTCCGGACGAATGGACTGCAAGCGTGCTCTGTCAGAAAAGAGCGGTGATCGGCAAACATATCGCACTCGAGTTCCAGAGCGCGCCCCTGAATGCCACGCAACGCTTGGTCAAGCGGACGGTCGATGTCGCGCTTTCATCTCTCGCGCTGGTCATCCTGGCACCGCTCATGGCCGCGATATCGATCGCCATAAAATGCGACTCGCGCGGTCCCATATTTTTCCGGCAGTCGCGCACCGGCTATCGCGGCCGGATATTCCGCATTTTCAAGTTTCGTACTATGACGGTGCTGGAGGATGGCCCCGCGCTGAAACAGGCGCAAAAGAACGATGCCCGTGTCACGCGCGTGGGTCGTTTCCTGAGGCGGTCGAGCCTGGATGAAATACCCCAGCTCCTCAACGTCATCGCGGGCGACATGTCGCTGGTCGGGCCCCGTCCGCATGCGGTCGGTCATGACCGGGATTATGAGAACCAAATTCCCAGCTACACGCTCAGGCAGCACATCCTGCCCGGCATCACGGGTTGGGCACAGGTAAATGGCCTGAGAGGCGAGACATCGACACCAGACGCCATGTTCAGGCGCGTGGAGCATGACATCTGGTATTTGCGAAACCGCAGCTTGGCGTTGGACGTTAAGATCCTCAGCCGGACTGTGTTTGAGATCCTCAAGGCGCGCAATGCTTACTGAGATCGCAGGGGCCGTGCAAATCAATTGGACCCATCAGGTGTGAGCAACCCCATGTCGCTTCCCGCTGCCAAGCCCATGCAATTCGTTCGCATTCCCCCGCATGAAACAGGTGCGGACAATGAAGAGCAGTGGGTCACGTTCTCCGATCTGTTGCGAATATTGCGCGTCAGCTGGGCCAGGATTCTTCTGGCCGGCCTGGTGGCCACCATGATTGCCTTCGCGGTCGTGATGTTCATCACCCCTACTTATGTGGGCAGCGCTCTGGTCATGGTGGACGAGCAGCAGAACCGCATCTTGAAGGACGATGCATCGGTTCTGTCCGACCTGCCGTCGGATCCGAGTTCTGTGGAGAGCCAGGTTACCGTCATTCAATCGCATACCCTTATCGCGGACGTCGTGGACCGGTTGAAACTCTGGAACGATCCCGACTTCAATGGCGCCAGCGTTCCCTCGTCACCACTGATGCGGTATTTCAGAAGCACGATTGGCTTTCTGGAGGGGAGGGGTGGCGTCGGTGCATCTGATTCGCGACCCTGGACCCAGCGCAGGGACCTGGCCATAAAAAACGTTTCTGCCGGCCTGGCGGCCCAGATTGTGGGCCGGTCGACCGTCATTGAGGTTGATTTCCGGTCCAGCTCGCCGACCCAGGCTGCGCGCATCGCCAATGCGGTCGCCGACACCTATGTCGACAGCATTGCGAATGCGAAGTCGAGTGCGTCCGAAAAGGCGTCGAAATGGCTGGCGGACCAGGTTGCCCAGCTGAGCCGGCAGGCAGGGGCCGCGGATGCGGCTGTGCAGGTCTATAAGGCTCAGAACGGCCTGATCGATACATCAAGCGGTGCGGCACTGACCGACCAACAGCTCGGGGATCTCACAACCCAGCTTATTGCGGCGCAGGGAACGGAAGCCGAAGCGCAGGCAAAGCTGGCGCGTGTGAGGCAGCTTGTCTCCAGCGGCAGCAGCGCTGATGTCACGGAAGTCGTCGATTCCTCCCTGATCGGCCAGTTGCGCGAGCAGGAATCCACACTTCTTCAGCAGAAGGCAGACTTCGCTTCCCGCTATGGCGACCGCAATCCCAAGATGATCAGCCTGGAGACACAGCTTCAGGTCCTGTCGCAGAAGATAAACGACGAAGCCAAGCGGATCGTGGGAACGGTGGCCAACTCGGTCGCGGTCGCCTCGGCCCATGTCCAAGCCCTCAGGAGCGAGATGGGACGGGTCACGACATCGGCCAACACCCAAAATCAGGCGCGGGTGAAGCTGGGCGAGCTGTTGGCCAACGCAAATTCCGCTCACGCCGTTTACCAGACCTACCTCGACCGGCTGAAGCAAACCCAGCAGCAGGCAAGCCTGAAGATTGCGGATGTCCACGTCGCGTCTACGGCTTCGGTGCCCGACACGCCCGTTTCTCCCAAAATGGGTCTGATCGTGGGTGGTTCGGCTTTCGCGGGCCTGATACTGGCCTTCTTATATTCCCTGCTGGCCGATCGTCTCTGCACAGGCTTTTGCTCGGCGCAGGAACTCGAGCGGACATTGGGCCTGCCGGTACTGGCAACCATGCCGGAGCTGGGCGCCGGCCGCGGAATACGGGATTTGGCGCTCGAATCCATAGCGCGGCCATATTCGGAATTTTCCGAGGGCATACGCGCGCTCGAGCTTTCCTTTTCACGACAGCGCTCGGAGCGGGCGGGAGGAAAAGTGGCCATTGTTGTCTCTGCCCTGCCGTCGGAAGGCAAGACCACCACAGCGGTCAATATTGCGCGCCGGTTCGCCGCCGACGGCAAGCGGGTCATCATCGTGGATGGCGACCTGAGACGTCCCAACGTCGCAATCGCGCTGGGAATCGAGCGGCCCAAATACGATCTGGCGGACTTTCTGGCGCGCCGCTGTCTTCTGGATGACGCCATCACCGCCGATCCCCAGAGCTCGCTAGTTGCACTCTCGCTCTCGCGCGGATCCCGTCTGCAGATCGGGACGGGTCTTCCGGAATTGGTGACGCTGGTACAGCGCCTGCGCGAGATAGCCGATATCGTCATCATCGACGCACCGCCGGTCCTAGCGGTTCAGGACGCGAAACTCTTTGCCGAATTGAGCGATGGCGCGCTGCTTGTTGTGCGCTGGGGAAAGACACCGAAAGAAGCTGTTGCCAGAGCGGCAAAATCGCTGCGCGATTTCGGGATTCCCATGATCGGGGCGGCGTTGACCCGGGCGCATGCGAAATATCACCGCTACTACAGCTACGGTTATTCCGGGCTTCCCGCTCTTGGCAACTATTACGAATCCTAGGCAGGCCCCGATGGAAACCCGACCTGGAATTGCACTGGAAAGAACCGCTCCGCTGCCTTCAGGGCTGTGCGCAGGGTCTTTCTCGGCCGCCGCCGAGGGCCCCCGATGGTACGTCGTCCACACTCGCCCCTTTGCCGAAATGCTGTCGGCCGTAAATCTGGGCAGATTGGGCTATCGGGTCTGTTACCCCTGCTTCCACAAGACCACGCGGCATGCGCGGCGCACGACGAAATCGCTTGCGCCGCTTTTCCCGAGATACCTGTTTGTCAGCTTCGACATCACGCGCGACCGCTGGCGCTGCATAAATTCCACCCGCGGGGTGGTGCGGCTTGTCATGCAGGGCGAGAAGCCGCATCCCGTGCCCGCAGGCGTGATTGAATCCATTCTCAGATACATGAATGACGACGGCACAATACGTACCCTGGCCCTGTTCGAACCGGGGCAGGTGGTTCGCATAGAAAACGGACCTTTGGCTGACCTGGTGGCGACGTTCGAGCGTTGCGAGCCTGACGGCCGCGCGCGCGTACTGACCAAGCTGCTGGGCCAGATTGTCTCTGTGGTTCTAAGCAGGGAGACCTTTGCGACGGCTGCCTAGCGCAGCCGATCCAGGGGGAGCGGCCTGGAGGTGGGATCCATTCTCACCCCAAGTGCGGCAGCTTGCCCAACGCCAAATCGGTTCATCGAGAGGAGTTTCATGCAGCACGGACTGGCCAGTGTCGGCGAAGATGTATCCTGTTTGGTGCGGCACCCTGAACCTTCCAGCGACCTGGCGACCGCGATGATCGACGGGCTCCCGGTCAACCTGGCGCCGCCGGAATCGGTCTTGTCCCGGATCGAAAGCGCGATCGCACACAAGGCGCAGGGTGGCTATATATCCATCACCAATACGGAGTCGATGTACCACGGATTGCGCAAGCCCGCGCACGGCAACTATATCCGAGAGGCGACGCTTTCGCTTTGCGACGGTGTGGGGGTCATCCTGGCGGGCTGGGCCTGGGGATATCAGGTCCATCGATTCAATGGGCCGATACTGCAGCTCGAATGTTGCCGTCACGGCTTGGATCGCGGGTGGAGACATTTCTTTTACGGGGGAAAAGACGGTGCCGCCCGCAAGATGGCGGACCGGCTTCAGGCACAATTTCCCGGGCTGATCGTATGCGGCATTCACGAACCGCCCTTCCGCAAGCTGACGGACGACGAAAGGGCCTCCGTCGTCGCCGAAATCAATGCGAGCAAACCGGACATTGTCTGGGTTGGCCTGGGGCTGCTCAAACAGGAGAACTGGATAGCGGAAAACCGGGCGGAGATCGGGGCTCCCTGGATGATCGGTGTCGGAGCGGCTTTTGATTACCACGCCGGCACGGTGCCATGGGCTCCCAAGATCCTCCGCGATCTGGGACTGGAATGGCTCTTCAGGCTGATCGTGCAGCCCCGGCTGCGCGCCAAGCGATATTGGTGGTCGTTGGTTTTTGTTCTGCAGTCCATGTTGAGAGGTCTGCTCGCCAAGAAACTACGAAAAGGTCACAAGGCAAATCCCGCGGGCGTGGCATTTTGATGTGCATCGCTCGGTCGTGATGACCGAATCGTCTTTTACGCAATCAGTTCGTCAAAGGAATTTATCATGATCCGCGTCGCTCTCCTGGGACTTGGGAAGATGGGCCTGTCCCACTGCGCTATCGTCAATACCCACCCCGATGTCAGCCTGGTCGCGGTCTGCGATACGTCCGACTATCTGCTTTCGGTTTTCACCAAATATACCGGCATCAAGACCTATACCGATTATCGCAAACTTCTGGAAAACGAATCGCTGGATGCGGTCATCGTTGCCACGCCATCGCGATATCATGCAGAGATGGTAGGGTCCGCCCTGAGAAAGGGATTGCATGTCTTCTGTGAAAAACCGTTTTGCCTCGACGTCGAAGAAGGGCTGGAGCTGGCGAAGCTCGCGGAGGAACGCGGCCTGGTGAATCAGGTCGGTTATCACTACCGCTTTGTGGGCGCCTTCCAGGAATTGAAGCGTCTGCTGGACGCCAGGATTCTGGGAAGGTTGCATCACATCCGGGCCGAGGCGTTTGGGCCCGTGGTCCTGAAGGCAAAAGGAGCCACCTGGCGCAGCAGGCGCCAGGAAGGCGGCGGCTGCCTTTACGACTATGCCAGCCATGCGATCGACCTTGTGAACTATCTTGTGGGCCGCCCGCAGTCGGTCGGGGGGACCTTGATGAATCGTCTCTTTTCCGGGGACGCGGAAGACGAGGTCTATACCAACCTGTATTACGCGGACGGCCTGACGGGACAGATCGCCGCCAACTGGAGTGATGAAAGCCAGCGGAAAATGGCAACCAAGATTTCCGTCTGGGGCGCCAATGGCAAGATCGTCGCGGATCGGCAAGACCTGCAGATTTATATCCGGGATCCGAATTTGGCGCCCGAAGGTTTCTCGAAAGGCTGGAACACCCGGTATACGACGGCCCTTACCCAGCCGGTCTGGTTCTATCTCCGTGGCGAGGAATATTCGGCGCAGATCGACCACTTTGTCCGAGCCGTCAAGACTGGGCACACCGAAACCGCGAGCAGCTTCCGCTCCGCGGTTGACACAGACCTTGTCGTCTCCGCCATGGTCAAGGATGCGGATGTCGAAAAAACCCAGACCGAGCCTTCATTGCCGGTGGCCGCGCGCCAGTGGGAGCCCCCCGGGCGCTGGATGTTCGGGCGGGCCGATGCGCCGCAGGGCCGCTCCGCGCGGGCGTGACAGGAGTTTTCATGGAAAGGGTTCTCTTCGGGGACAACCAGTTTTTCGGCATCAATCACATGTCGGAGGACAAGGCGCTTGCCCAGGCAATGAAATTCCAGAATCTCGACGCGATCATCGAGGTTATAGACGCGGCCTATGACGCTGGAATCAAGGTTTTCATGTGCACCACCCACGACCGGATCGCAGAGGTCTGCGCTCACGTGCGGGCCAATCCCGACCGGTACCGGGAGTTTCAGTTCTATCCTTGCATGCCGTACGCCCACAAATACGCCAATGCCGTCACCGAAAAGGGCATATTGGAGGCCCTGAAAGCCGTACTTCCCAACGAAGGGGCTCTGGGCGCGCTTTTCGGTGGCGCGGTTTCCGTGGCACGCAGAGACATGGACAAGCTGACCGAACTTCTGGTCGATGCGGAAATGAAGATGTTTCATGGCCTGAAGACGCCGGTCATCTTCCTGCAGAATGTCGTGACGGATCTCGTTCTGGGTCTGGGCATGAACGAGCTGTTCGCCACCTTTGCTCGTCATGTGAAAGAGCGCTATCAGGCCGAGCCGGGTTTCATTACCATGAACACGCCGCTCTTGCTGGATGCGCTGGAGAAGGTAGGGGTCGATAACCCCATCATCTGCTCGAACATAAACAAGATCGGCTTCCGCATGTGCGGAGGCATCGAGGAGTATGAGCGGACCATGGCCACCCGGCGCTTCCGCCCCATTGCGATGTCGGTTCTGGCATCAGGGGCGATCCCGGTGGAAGAGGCCATAGAATATATCGTCAAGCAGCCCAAAATCGAATCGATCGTTTTCGGCGCCTCAAGCGCGGAGAATATCCGCCGCACCAAGAACCTCATCGATCGCCAGAGCTATGCGCCGCGTCTATCATAGCAGTCGGCTGGAAAGCCCGCGGCTCAGGGGCGAAGGCTAACCGCGCAGCTTTTGCATGGCCGGTTCCCTAAGTCTCGCGCTCACGCTCATCGTATTGGCCGGCTTTATTGGCGGCCTGCGATCGGGCCTGGTCGTGCTGCTGCTGGTCAGGCCTTTGTGCGACCGTCTTTTCGAGCTGGCCCGGTTTGATTTCGCCGGGAAGGATATCAGCTATGGCGCGGCCCTGAACCTGATCGTCATTTTGGCGATCGGACTGGTACTTTATCGGCTTCGAAATCGCGTTCAGGTGGCGCTGTGGCGGGCCTGGGTGCCATTCCTTCTCGTTACGCTCATCGCGTCCTTCTATTCGCCGGTCACCATGGATGCCCTGAGAAAGTTCCTCACCTATGTGTCTTACATGGCGCTGTTTGTGCTGCCATTCATCATGATCAGGAAAGAGCGCGACGTTCTGTATTTCTTCAAGATCATCATTCTTTCGTCCCTGGGCCCTGTCGCATATGGCTTGTTCCAGCTGGTGTCCGGCCGGGACTGGTACATGGACACGCGCATAGCCAGCACCTTCAGCCATCCCAACATCTTTGCTTTCTATCTATTGACGACAATCGGCACGATTCTGTCGCTGCTCTTGTCCAACCGGTTCGCCCTGGCAAAAGGCACGCGGAAATTATTGGGTGTTTATCTCATTCCGCTGCTGATCCTCTTGCTGGCGACCAAAACGAGAAGTGCGTGGCTGGGCTGCCTGCTTCTTTTCGTCGTCTATGGCATGATTGCCGACAAGCGTGTCCTGGTCCTGACTTTCGCGCTTCCCATATGCGCACTCCTGATACCGTCGGTGCGCGACCGCCTGTCCGATTTGGCAACAGGCAATCAGTATGTGGGCTGGGTCCAGGACGTAAATGCCTATGCCTGGCGAAAACTGCTTTGGCACAAGGCCGTCGCCTATATCGCGCAGCGGCCGCTCTTTGGATACGGCCTATATTCATTCCCCTATTATTCGCCCACATTCTTTCCCCTGGAAACGGAACGCGGCGTCGACGCCCACAACGTCTTTGTCCAGCTGCTGTTTGAAACCGGCCTGGTGGGCCTTTTGAGCTTCCTTTGGATATTCGCCCGCAAGATCTTCATGCTGTTGCGCTATTGGCGGCTCGACCGGGCCGGCCTGACAATGACGCTCGCGATGGTCTGCGTGTATCTGATGACCTGCTATTCAGACAATCTGCTGGAATATGTTTCCTATGGCTGGTGCTATTGGTTCACATTCGGAATCATATTCGCCGATCTTTCCCATTATCGCCTGCGCGTCCTGAAACCCGAGGCGGCGCGTGAGCATGTCTATCCGACCATGGCGGAGCATGCTGGGGCTGCGTGATCCCGATTGGCGGGCGGATCTCGCTCGGGTGGGAAGCCGCCGCCCCTTCCTCAAGGAGCAATCCCTCTGGGCCATCTGGGTCTATCGTTTTGGCCGCCGTGTCGACCGGCGAAGCCCGGGTCCCGCCAAAAGGCTGCTTTTGATTGTCTATTGGTTTCTGTTTCGCCTGGCTGAAACGCTTACCGGCATCAGCCTCCCCAAGTCCTGTGAAATCGGCAAGGGCCTGAGGATCTGGCATTTCGGCTGCATCTTCATAAACGATGCATCGGTCATAGGGGAAAACTGCACACTACGTCAGGGCGTGACGATCGGTAACCGCCACGAGGATGGCCCTTGCCCCGTTCTGGGTGACGATGTCGAGCTCGGCGCCTTCGCCCAGATTCTTGGTGGCGTAAAAATCGGCTCCGGCGCCCGCATAGGCGCCATGGCTGTGGTTCTGACCGACGTTCCCGATGGCGCAACGGCGGTGGGCCAACCGGCACGGGTGATCCCGCGCGGCTCGATAAGGATCCTGACGGCCTAGCTGAAGGCTCGGTTGCAAGGGCCCGCCATCTGCATGGAGGAGAAAGTATCGTGGCTGCAATAGACGTCATCCTTCCGGTCAAGAACGGCATGCCATTTCTTGCCGAGGCCGTGGACAGCATTCGCAGTCAGACATTTTCCGACTGGCGCTTGATAGTCCTGGACCACGGTTCCACCGATTGCTCGCTGGAAACCGCCCAGCGATATGCTGAAGCCGATGACAGGATTTCCGTCCATTCCTGTCCCCAGGCCGACAGCATAGGCAGCCTGCGCAATATCGGTCTCAGTCTCTGCGACAGCCACTATGTGCTGCTGCAAGATGCCGACGACATTTCATTTCCCGACCGAATGGAGAAGACCGCTGAGGTGTTTGCACAGAATCCGGATATGCTGGCGGTTGGCGGAGAGGCCGTCGTCATCGATCCACAGGGCCGAACCACGGGCTACATGCCTGTGCTGGCGAGCCCGGCTGCCATATCGGCGGCCGCGATATTCAACTTCCCCATGATTCATCCCGCCTCGGCGCTGAACCTTTTCGCGGTCAATCGCCTGGGCGGTGTCTATGGCCGCGATTTCCTCAATATGGCGCCCCCGTCGGACTCCATAACCGTGAACAAGCTCGCAGAAGACTACATCATGTTCGGTCAGCTGGCCCTGGCGGGAAAATGCGCCAACCTGAAGCGGCCCTTTATCAAGTACCGCCGCCACGCGGGCAGCGTGGGTGTTACAAGTCAGGCGGGGCAGATCGACGTTTCCCTGGCCGTATCGCGGTTTTTGGCGAAGTCTCTCTCATTCATGCATGGAACGGAGATTTTTGACCCAGCGCCTTTCTGCAACCATGGCGACTATGTGTTCGACGATGATTCCAAGGATTATTCGGACGAGTTTGGCGTCATGGCTGGCGCGCTCAGTCGCGGGTTGGGATCGTCCGCCGAACTTCGGCGGGAGCTCGCCTTTCGTGAAGTGATGGCCACGCGGCGGCTGGCAGCAATGGCATGGCGATTTGCCAAATTCAGATCACGCCATGCATCGTTGCCGGGTGAGGGGCGAACGGTGAGGAACTGGCTTCTCAAAAACGTGCGTCGCGGCAAATACGTCTACCGTCCCGGCCCGAACGCCGCCGGCGCATTCGGCTATGCGCAATGAGGCATCGCCGGAACCGATGCCTGACAGCCGCCGAAACGTTTTTTATTGTCACAGCCAGGCCTGCAGCCGTGACCCTATGATGGCGCGTCACAGTTTGGTGGTGGTACATCTTGAGCGGCCAACTGGGTGAAATCGCAGCGACCCCTCGTGTTCCAATCCAGTCCCCTGAACGGGCGAGGAGACCGTCGGCAACCACATCATCCAGTCGGGCAATCCCGGCGGGACGCAGTGTTGCTTACCTGGTCAGTGAATATCCTAAGGTAAGTCACAGCTTCATACGGCGCGAAATTCAGGCTCTCGAACGCCGCGGCTGGGCGGTGGAACGCTTGTCCGTGCGCAAGCCGAGCGCGCCCTTGGTCGATCCCTCGGACGTTCGGGAGCGGCAGATTACGCACTGCGTCCTGGAAATGGGAGCGCTTTCGCTGGCTGCAGCTATGTTCAAGACGGCCACGCTCAGGCCATCACGCTTTTGGCGCGCCTTGTTGCTTGCCATGAAGGTAACGCGAAGCTCCGACAAGCCCTTCCTGTGGCATTTTGTTTATCTTGCCGAGGCCTGCTGGATATCGATGCGTTTGGCGGACAAGGGCATCCGTCATTTGCACGCTCATTTCGGCACCAACCCGGCGGAAGTGGCCATGCTGGCCGCCACACTTTTGCGGGTCAGCTACAGCTTTACGGTTCATGGGCCGGAAGAATTCGACCGGGCGCGCTACATTCATCTCGGTGAAAAGATCAGCCGTGCCCATGCGGTCATCGCCATTTCCTCCTTTGGCCGCAGTCAGCTCTACCGGGTTGCCGCCAACAAGGATTGGGAAAAAATACACGTGGTCCATTGCGGCATAGAGCGGGAATTCCGGGAAATCCCGTCTGTGAGCCCGTCGGCGAACCGACGCCTGGTGTGCGTTGGTCGGCTGTGCGAGCAAAAGGGCCAGGTCCTGCTTGTCGACGCCGTGGCGCTGCTGGCCAGTCAGAACTGCCCGCTTGATCTGGTTCTGGTCGGCGATGGGGAATGCCGAAAGGAAATCGAGCTGAAAGTGCGCCAATACGGCCTGGATGATCAGGTCCGCATCACGGGCTGGGCTTCCGCCGACGAGGTCAAGCGCGAGATGCTGTCGGCGCGTGCCGTCATAATGCCGAGCTTTGCCGAAGGCCTGCCGGTCGTGCTGATGGAAGCGATGGCGCTTGGACGCCCTGTTCTGTCGACCTATGTCGCTGGGATTCCAGAACTGGTTGAGCATCAGAAAACAGGCTGGCTTTTTCCCGCCGGCTCTGTCGAACAGATGGCCGCGGCAATCCGGCGCTGTCTTGATGCATCCGAGGCCGAGCTCAAGGCGATGGGGGAAGCCGCGCGTGCACGGGCACTCGAACGGCACGATATCGACCGGGAGGCCGAGAGGCTGGCCGAGATATTTGAGTCCGCGCTGGGAGGCTTGCCACGCTCTCCTTGATCGCATCCTTGCTCGCTGCCGGCGGCATCATTCTGGCTGTGCCTGTCATGACTTTGTTCGTGCAGGTGATCGCGGCCGCGCGCCGGATTGCGCCGCAGCCAAACCTGACCGGCCCCAGGCCGCGGGTCGCCATCCTGATTCCGGCTCACAACGAGCAGTTTGTCATACGCGATACGTTGGCATCCATCATGAACCAGCTGGTGATTGGCGACAGGGTGGTTGTGATCGCCGATAATTGTTCCGATCACACCGCCGAAGCCGCCCGGCAGGAAGGGGCGGAAGTAACGATCCGCAACAACCCTCATGCGCGGGGGAAGGGTCACGCTCTGGATCACGGTATCAGCTTCATCGAAAAGTCCGAAGTACCGGAGGTGGTGATTTTTGTGGACGCCGACTGCATCGTGAAGTCCGGCTGCATCGACCGGCTTGCGCGCATGACCGCACAGACGATGCAACCGGTTCAAGCGGCCTACCTGATGAACCCGCCACAGCCGTTGCGCAAAACGGGCGCCATCATTGCTTTCGCCTGGAAGGTCCGCGACTTTGTGCGCCCGCTGGGATGGATGCATCTTTCTCTTCCCTGCCAGCTATCGGGCAGCGGCATGGCGTTTCCCTGGCGCCTGGTGCGCGCTGTTGACATTGCCGGCTCGAATCTCGTGGAAGACCTGAAACAGGGCCTCGATCTCGCCCTGATCGGGTGCTATCCGCGCTTCTGCCCGGAGGCGGTGGTTACTTCAAATGTCTGCAAGAGCGGCGAGCCCAGCCGCGCCCAGCGCGCACGCTGGGAGCACGGTACGTTGGCTCTGGCCGGCCAGTACCTGCCCAGATTCCTTGTTCGCCTGTTTCGCAATGGCAGCCTGCCGCTATTGGCTGTGATGCTGGACCTTTGCGTGCCGCCGCTGGCCTTGCTCGCGCTGGGCGTCGCCGGCGATCTGGCGATTTCGTCGGTCTTCGTGATTGCCTGGGGCCCGGCCTTGCCTGTGATTGTGGCTGGCGCCAATTGCATTTTGCTGGTCACGGCCATCCTGCTGGCCTGGTGGCGGCATGGACAGGACATTCTGCCTTTGCGCTGGCTTGCATTCGCGCCGCTCTATGCGCTCAGGAAAGTGCCACTCTACTTGCAATTCTTCTCCGACAGACAGCGTGACTGGGTGCGGGGAGAGCGGGATGTTGGGGGCTAATCTTACGATCAAGGAATAGGTTTAGTATGTCTCTGCTACCAAGAACTGCCGAAAAATTGCGGTCTCTGCCTCCCGACCCGCAATACAGCTCCCTGATATTCCGTTCCTCTTTCTCCTATTGGAAAGAGCGGCATCAACGGGGACTCGGCGCCAGCCCCGGCTCCCAGGGTCATTTGGCCCAATTCAAGGCCTCCGCAATCAACCGGTTTGTGAAGGAAAATGGTGTTTTCAGCGTGGTGGATTTCGGCTGCGGTGATGGTGGTCAGCTGCAATTGGGCGAATATCCCCGCTATGTCGGCGTCGATGTTGCTGTCGATGCCATCGCCTCTTGCCGGGCGCTGTTCCGGGACGACCCCAGCAAAAAATTCTTTCGCCTGGACAGCAAGGAACAGGACGGTCTGGAATGTGACATGGCCCTGTCCCTGGACGTCATCTACTACCTGGTCGAAGACGGTGTCTTTGAAGCGCATATGAGGCGGCTGACGGAATCGGCCACCCGCTTTCTCTGCATATACAGCAGCAATGTGGAGCTGCCCGGACACCTGCTGCATATCCGGCACCGTTGCTTCAGCGATTGGCTTGATACGAACGCGCCCGAATGGGAGCCGGTAAAATATATACGCAATGCGTTTCCCTATAATCCTTCGGCGCCGCGCGACACCTCCTGGTCGGATTTCTACTTCTTCCGGAAATCATGTCCCTGACCGCTCAAGGCCGTATGCAGGTTCCCTGCGACGGAACCCGCGCGCGCGTGCACATGGCGTTTTTTTGTCACAGCGCACGCCGAAGAAGCGGGCATAATTATCCCGGTTTTGGGGGGATGAGGGAGAGGCGAGTTAATATTTGAGGTCACGATCATGAATTGGCGAAAAGCATGCCGGTCAGCGGCATTTGGGACACTCTCTTCGTCGGTTTGCCTGTTACTCATGGCCCAAGCCGGCGCATACAGCCAGCCAGCGCTCCCAGGACCATCGCCACAAAGTCAGATTCCGTCTGCGGCCACCAAGCCCGCTCAGCGGGTGCCGGTGACGGTCCCCATGCCCAGCGTCGGGCCGCAGGACGAAAACTATCGGCTCGGGTCGGGCGACAAGCTCAGGATGATCGTCTATGGCGAAAACGATCTGGGCGGTGAATATCTGATCGACGGCGCCGGCGATGTCCAGCTGCCCCTTCTCGGCCAGATGAAGGCGGCCGGAATGACCATCCACGATTTCGAAGGATCCATCGGCAACAAGTTTGTGGCCGAAGGCTACCTCAAGGATCCGCGGGTCAGTGTCGAGGTTGAGAACTATCGACCCTTTTACATCATGGGCGAGGTGCGGGCGCCTGGCCAGTATCCCTATGTGAATGGCATGAATGCCCTCAACGCCGTGGCACTGGCCGGCGGCTATACCTATCGCGCCAATGATTCAACCATATATGTGCGCCGGAACGGCAGTTCCAAGGAAGAGAAGGACCCGGCCGACCAGACGACCAAGATAAATCCCGGCGACATCATACGGGTGGACGAGCGGATCTTTTGAGCAGAAGGGCGGCCGCGCGTCGCCATCAAAGATCACAGGCATGGTCGGCCGTTGCATGTAACTTTCAAACTCTTCATCCCAGCCGGGCTTCGAACAGATGTCACGCATTCCCAAGCTTCTTCACTACACGTTCGGCATGGCCCGCGATTTCGGCGGCAAGCCGTGGGGCCTCATGCACCATGTCTGCATGATGAGCGCGATCAAGCGAATAAGACCAGAAAAGACCTTCTTCTATTGCCAGTATGAGCCCACAGGGCCTTGGTGGCAGCTCAGCCGGCCTCACGTGGAACTGGTGCAGATCGAGGCGCCGAAGGAGATATTCGGCCGTCCGCTGAAGCATGTCGCCCATCAGTCCGATGTGGTGCGCCTCCAAAAACTCATCGAACATGGCGGCATCTATCTGGACGCCGACGTTTTCGTGCAGCGCGACTTCGACGATCTGCTTGATAGTTCAACCGTGCTTGGCCAGGAAGGCGAAGGCGGCGAGTATGGCATGGCCAATGCCGTGATCTTGGCCGAACCGGCGGCGCCGTTCATCTGCCGGTGGCTTGACGCCTATCGCAGCTTCCGCTCGCAAGGACGTGACGAATATTGGAACGAGCATTCCGTGCAATTGCCCGTCAAACTTGCGCGGGAACATCCCGACGAGATCGCAATCCTCTCGCCAAAGGCCTTCTTCTGGCCTTTGTGGACAGACAGCCACCTGGACTGGATTTTTCGTTCCAACAGGCCGATCCCCTTGGAAGGCGTCTATGCCAATCATCTCTGGGAATCCAACGCCTGGCGGTTCATTGACGGCCTGACCCCCGGACAGGTGCGAGCCCGCGAAACCAACTTCCACCGCTGGGCGAGACCGTTCGTGGCGGATTTGCCTGACGATTATGGCGCGCCGACCTTCTCCGATCGCTGGCGCAAGACGCAATATGCGGTGTCCCAAAAAATGGAACGCAAGGTGAAAGGCCTTGGCAGGCGGGCAAAGGCGGCCGCCCAGGCGGCCTCTCGTGCCATAGATATCGGGATGTCCGCCACGGATAGCGAGGCGCGCCGCAAGGTGTTTCAGGATATCTATAAACGCAACCTGTGGGGCAGCGATGACGGCTCCAGATTCTATTCCGGAATAGGTTCGCGCGGCGATGCGGTAGCTGTTTATGTCCATGAAATGACCAAGCTGTTGAAGCAGCACGCGTCGCAGCTCCAACGTCCACTGACGGTTGTTGATCTGGGATGCGGCGATTTCCAGGTCGGCCGATCGCTCCTGGCTCAGTTGCCGGACATGGAATATGTCGGCTGTGACATCGTGCCGGAACTGATCGCGCACAACCAGAAGGTCTTTGGCAGTGACAAAGTCAGTTTCCGGCAGCTCGATCTGGTGTCCGATCCATTGCCCGATGGCGATGTCTGCCTGGTTCGACAGGTCCTTCAGCACCTGTCGAATGCGGATATCGCGACCTTCCTGAGACGCGCCGACTATCAATGGCTTTATATGACCGAGGGACAGCCGGTGGTCAGGACGGGGATGATAAATCCGGACAAGCAGACCGGTTATGACGTGCGGTTTGACTGGAAAACCGGGCGTGGCCGGGGCGTGGAACTGGATCGTCCGCCCTTCAACATGAAAACCGTGGAGGTGTTTCGCGCGGCGTCGTCCCCGACAGAAGTCGTTGTCACCATGCGTGTATCTCCCCCGCGGGGCGAGGGCTTGAGAGCCATTGAACGTGCCCCGGATCATGCGTCCAGCGTCTAGGCCGCAACAGGAATTTAGAACGTGACCGACAGGCTTGGGCGCTCGGCCCTGATCGGCACATCCTGGCTGCTGGTTCAGAATATCGGGACACGGGTGATAAGCTTTGGGTCGCAGATCATTCTGGCCCGGCTCCTCGCACCCAGCGATTTCGGCAACATCGGCCTGGCGTTGACGGTTACCACGCTGGCCAGCGTGATCGCAAATTTCGGCGTCGATGACGTCCTGTTGCAACGCCAAAGAACATTGCGCCATTGGGCATCTTCCGGTTTCGTCGCCAGCCTGGTGCTGGGCCTGCTAAGTTTTTTGGCCGTGGCATTGGCCTCGCCCCTGTTCGTTGCAATCTATCATTCCCCGATCCTGCTCACGCTCTTGCCCTTGATGGCGTTGGCCATGCCACTCACCGCGCTTTCGACCGTGCCGATGGCAAAATTGCGAGCCGACCTGAATTTCCGCCTCATAGCCTCCTATACCACAGTCGAACTGGCGGCGACCCAGCTCCTGACGATCGGCTTGGCGGTGTGGGGTTTTGGGGTTTACAGCTTTGCCATCCCCATGCCGGTGATGGCTTTGGTCAGGGCGATCGCGTTCTGGCTGATCGCCAAGCCCAGGCTGGGGCGCATACGCCTCAAGCAGCTGAGAATGATGGGGTCCAACAGCGCCGCGGTATTCGGCACCAAGATACTGACGGCCGCCGTCAGCCAGGGCGATTATTTCATATTGGGTCTTTTCGCCGCCAAACCCGTTGTGGGGGCTTATTTCTTCGCCTTTCGCCTGGCGATCCAGCCGGTTCAGCTGCTGGCCGGCAATCTCAGCAACGTCTTGTTCCCCGTTCTGTCTCATCTGAAGAATGAGCCGGTACGCCAGAAGTCTGCGGCATTGAAGGCGTCGCGCGTTTTGGCGTTTGTTGTGATGCCTTATTGTTTTCTCCAGGCCGCGATCGCAAGGCCTCTTCTTACACTCGTGTTCGGGGCCAGATGGCAAGCTGCCATCCCGCTGGTCGAGATTCTCAGTGTGGGCCTGGCTTTCGACGCCGTGTCCTGGGTGGCCGGCGCCTTGCTGCAGGCACGGGGCGAGTTTCGTCGCTCCTTCATTTACTCCTGTGTCTTCTTTCCCCTGTTTTTCGTCATGGTGACGATGGGGGCGCTGTATTTCTCGGCCGCGGGGGTCGCGACGGCGGTGAGCATTTTTTACATCGCCTTCGCCCCTCTCTATTCCTACAAGGTGTTCAGCAGGGTCGGTGCTTCGCTTGGGGAAGTTGCGGCGATATACGTACCGCCTGTTATACTCGCAACGATATCGGCCGGCGCCTCGATCCTGTCGGCGCGATGGATCGGCGGGGGCGATCTGATAGACGCCGCTGTGGTCGGGACCGTTGGAAGCGCGATCTATCTGGGCCTGGTGCATGTGTTCGCGCCATCGGTTTTGCATCAACTGATAGAGCGATTTCGCGAAACGCGCCTGTTCCGGACGTCCAGAGCCGCCGTTGGCGTCGGCTAAGTGGAGTGTGAGGTGTGGCGATTGAAGCGGTCCGCCGCTACACGGCTTCCAGGAATTGATATTTTTCGCGGCGTGCCATTCTGCGTGCCCAGTTGCGCATGACGGCCCGTTCCGAGTTCTTTTTCCTGTACCGGAATTCGAACTGGGCGTAACGCGCCGCCAGCGTCCAGCTGTTGCCGGCGGCCAGTACCCAGCGGAACGCCAGCTCTCTTCGCACCTCCGGCGTATCCCCAATGCCCTTGAGAAGGGCGTCGGAAATCTTTGTGAACTCCCGGCTCAGTTCTGCCTTTCCAAAATTGTCCAAATGGCCGGAATGATTTGAAAAAGGTGTGGGGTCGAAAGGTTCCAGACCATGCATCTTGCAGAACGTCCTGCTGAGAAACAGCGACACCGACTTGCACAGCTTGATCTGGTCGGCGACTTTGGCGACGCTCTCGCTTCCCGGATGGACCCTGTATTTGATCAAGGGCGTTGGCAGGTTCACGCAAAGGCCGGAAAGGCCAATCTGCCCAAACAGGATGTAATCCTCGGCGCATCGGCTCACCGACAGTCGCTCGGCTTCGGGAAGCAGGCCCGTAAAATCCCGACCGTAGGAGGCTCCCATCTTCTGGAATTTGGGGAAATTGATGGTCACGGTGGGATGAATGATGGGATTGTAAAAAAAGCCCGCGGCCGTGATGGCTTGCGGCGTGGTCGGCGGTTGCAGGTGATCTATCTGGCGGCCCTGGCCGTCGATCATCAGGGCTCCGCCACCGGCCACCACAAAGTGACCGTTTGATTCGTAGAAGCCGTTCATCAGGTGCATGCGGCCGGGCAGGGCGATATCGTCAGCATCGTGCCGCATCAGATATCGGCAATCGCAGTGCTTGAGGCCTTCATTCAGGAGCCCGGCCAGATCGGCAGCCGTCGGCATCGACAGCACCGTTATCCTGCGGTCCTGCCCGGCATAGCGGTTTGCCAGTTCCGCCGATCCATCCGTGGAGCCATGATCGAGCACCAGCAGACGCCAATCCGGGAAGGTCTGGGCAATGATGCTTTCTATGGCTTCGCCAAGGAAAGCGATGCCATTTCGGACCGGCATCAGGACATCTATGGTCGGCATGTTAGGCTCCCGGCATCACGCTGGTTTTCCGTAGTTCATTGGCAGGAACTGAAGCCGGTCCCAGGGAATGCCCTTCAGTACGGCATATGTGGGCGCCCCATTCAGAATGGCGGGATAGGGATCGCTTTGGCCCACGAGCGTATAGGCCAGCGGGTTTTCAAATCGCAATGAGATCGAGCCTGCTTTATCCCACACGACAAAGCCGTAAGTCTGAGCTGCCTTGGCAATGGTTTTTGCGACAGGCGATATGTTCAGGGCGTCGACATCGATGGTGGGATCCAGCCGAAACCGTATTCCCTCAGGAATGCGGTTGGGAGCATTTTGCGGGTTATAGCCATCCGAGCGATTGGCCGGCCAGGAAAAGATCGACGACTTTTCGGCATCGACCAGGGCAATGCCAATGACATGGCGGATCGAACCCTCCTTCAATTCCTTTGCGGTAATCTGGCCGGGCGCGAAGGGCAGTCCGGTCGCAGCAACGCCATAACGCGCGGGCCAAATGCCGTTGCTGTGGGACACGCCGGCAAGCTTGCCCCCCCAACAGGCCTGCCAATGCCCATCGACCTGGCGCGCCTGCCAGAACTCCCACATCGTATCGGTGGAGGGCTGGTATATCACCATCTCCGCATCGGTTCCGTATGCCGGTTTGGCATAATCCGGAATCGGAACGGCGGCCCATTGGCGTGGCAGATCGGGATCGAGGTAGTTCTGGCAATTCCATTGCGAGACCGGCACGGCCTTGGTTTGGGAGCCGACCGCATATACCGGAGCGCTGTATGCGCCGAGGTTGATGCCCACGCTGTTATAATAGCTGTGATACTGGCGGTCGAATTCCGCAACATAATCGGCGGATTTCGGATTGATCGGGGCGTCCCTCGGTATGGGCTGATACCAAAAGCTGCTCGGTGCGAAGGTAGGACGAGCCGGGATATTCTCGGCCGCAGCCGGAAGCACAGCAAAGGCCAGGCCCATCAAGGTCGCAATGCGCATGCGCCATTTTCCATTGTTCATCGGCCATAGGCTTGTGATTTTTGTTGGCCAAGCTTGACATGAAGTGTGGCCGGCTTAACCTCGGTCAAGTTGTCTTCGGGACCACGCAATAGCAGGGCAATTGGTTCCAGTTTGGTTGTGACAACTTCAGGCCCCCTTCCGATACCGAAGGACAAAGCTGTGACAGCTGCCAACATCGATTGACGGCCGTTCACACAGCGTGCTTAGAACGTGCGCTTTCCGCGCTCCATAATTTTTTTCGCCGGAAACGATGAATTGAAGGATGCGTCTGTGCACCTTCGGTGCGGCAGCTTAGGCCTGCCTGCCAACCGTAATCCCATGCAACAAGATCTTAGAAATCTTTCAGGGAACGCGAACCATCCATGATGGCAATTAAAGCTCTTCCGCAATCTGGATTCTGGACCAGGTGACGCCGTCCTCCGCAAGCGCGGCCGACAGCAACGACCCGCGATGGTCGGAAAGCTTGTCCTCGGAAGGCATCCTTCATCTTGCCGTAGGACAGGATATTGAACAGGCACCGGACAGGGCCGGCAGGGCTATAATCTTCTGGGATGGCGACTGTCCCGTTGGGCTCAACATCTCTGATTCATTCGATGGCCGTGCCGCTCTTACGCCACCCAAGGCCCGCGCAGCCAATTCCAGGCCGTCGGCCGGCCCGATGCCGTGTTCTGTTTCGCTGATAATCTGCACACGCGACCGGCCGCAGGAACTGGCGCGCTGTCTGGCATCCCTCCCGGCCCAGACGCGTGCTCCCGATGAGATCGTGGTGGTGGACAATGCGTCCTTGACCCGCCAAACCGAGAAGGTCTGCAAAAGTGCCGGCGTCCGTTATGTCAGAGAGTCTCGTCCAGGGCTCGACATTGCCAGGAACACCGGCGCGCTCCAGAGCAGTGGCGACATTCTGGTCTATACCGATGATGATATCGTGTTGCACCCGCGTTGGCTCGAACGACTCATTGATGCGTTCGACCGGCCGGATATCTGGGCGGTTACCGGACTTGTTCTGCCAGCCGAGCTCGCGACACCCGCCCAATGGCACTTCGAGCGATTTTGGGGTTTCGGACGCGGATTTGAGCGAACCGATTTCGGCGCCGATTTTCTGGAAGCGCATGGCAGATATGGTTGCCCAACCTGGCTGATCGGTGCCGGGGCGAGCATGGCGTTTCGGCGGACGATGTTGGCGCAGGTCGGCCTTTTTGACGTAAGGCTGGACGTGGGGGCTGCCGGCTGTTCGGGAGATTCCGAGATCTGGCATCGCATATTATGTGCCGGCGGGATTTGCCGCTACGAACCGTCTGCCGTTGCTTTCCACTTTCATCGGCGTGACTGGTCGGGATTGCGCAAGCAGATACGCGCCTATATGCGGGGGCATTCGGCCGCCCTTCTGGTGCAATATGAACGCTCCGGCCGGGCGGGAAATCTGCGGCGCCTTCTCCTGTCATTTCCCGTTTTCTACGGCAGGCGGCTCATCAAGTGGCTTGCATTTCGCAGGGATCCGTCCGCGCGTCTGCTTATACAGGAAATGGCCGGCCTGTTGTCCGGGGTGGCATTTTATCTGCGCACGCCCCGCGATGGAAAAACGTTGCCCGCTTGAGCGCATCGGGCCGCCTCAGCTTCGTTATTCCGGCCTATAATGCAGAGAATACTTTGCCCAGAACGCTCGCCAGCCTGAAGCTTCAAACCCGCAGCGACTGGAGCGCAATCATTATCGATGATGGCTCGGAAGATTCCACCGCTACCGTTGCAGGCGCGGCGGCGGAAAAAGACGACCGCATTTCAGCATGCCGGATAGCGCATTCCGGCGTCAGCAATGCCCGCAACCATGGTCTCAGCAGGGTCGAGACGGAATGGGTCTGCTTTCTGGATGCAGACGATTGGCTGCGGCCCGGCTTCTGCCGGGCCATGCTGCAGGCCGCAAATGCCAGCCTGGATCTCGTCTATTGCGGCTATGAAAGAATTACGTTGGAAGGAGAGATCATCTCCTCCTTTTCGGCAGATTTTCTTGAACGCGGTTTCGAATGCGCCGCGCGAGAGTGCCCGACCGCTATTCATTCGGTGATAATACGGCGAAGTCTTGTCGAAGAACTTGGCGGATTCGATCCCGCGTTCGCGACCTGCGAGGACTGGGACCTCTGGCAACGCGCGGCGCGCGCTGGCGCCCGAATTGGCGCCATTCCGGATCTCCTGGCCCTGTATCACATGCGTCCCGGAAGCCTGTCGCGACGCTATCCGCAACTGATCGCGGACGCGCACAAGGTCATTCACAACGGCTTTTCCAGCGATCCAAGGGTAAAGCATCCCTCGAAAGCGGCGGCGAACGGAGCGAAGGGCGACGATGAGGCCGTGCGCTGCGCTTTCTTCACGGCCTGGTGTGCTGCGGCGGAAGCCGGCGCGGGCAATAATGGCGCCGCCCTGTTGGCAGAAAACTCCTGCGATTTCGGCGGGAATGTATATGCGCTGGGAAAATGCCTCGCCACAGCACTCGCGGTTGGCGCCAGGCGCTCCCTTTCCCATTTGGCAGGGGCGCGCCCGCGCCTGACCGATCGCTATCGGGACATTGTTGCCGAAATCGCGGATTGCCAACGCCCGGCGGGAATCGCCCGCGGGGTTTCCTATGCCATCGAGCGGGAAGTCCTTCAGCGTATGCCGGTTGGAAAGCCGGCAGAGCTCGGCTTCATGGCAAAAGTCGTCGTCGATCTCAAGGCGATATCCGGCTTCTCCCGCTCGCCGGGCGTTGACGTCGCAATATTGGAATTTGTCTCGGAAGGACATTCGCTGGGCCAGATCGAAATTGCGATATTCGGACCATGCTCCGCTGCCGACATTGCTCAGTTGGCGCTGGATTTTTTGGGCCTGCGCCGCTTCAGCCGGCACTGCAGGCTTCTGAGGCGACCGGACTATTACATCATGGCCGGCATTCTTTTCGCCAAGGCAGTCTGGAAGGACATGTTCCATCACTTCGGGCGCACGCCCGGAAAAGGCGTGATCGTCCAAAGCGAAATCCGCACTGCGCTCAGGAACGCTGCCATCCGGCTGGCTTCTGGAGGTTCTACACCCATTCATTGCCAATGGGACGCGCCCGCAGCCGAACGTGTGGCCCTTTCGAAGCCGCAGCCCGAGCCCGCCGCGTTGGAGGCGCAAGCAGAGACCGTGTCCGATTACTGGGATATGTTTTTCGAAAAGCGTGACCCCTGGAACTATGGCAGTGACTATGAGCAGACCAAATATCGCCGGACATTGGATCTGCTGCCGGCCGACTCCCTGGACAGGGTGCTTGAACTCGCGTGTGCAGAGGGAACCTTCACGGAGCAACTGGCGGCGCGCGCCGCAAAGCTGATTGCAACAGATGTTTCCGAGGTGGCGCTCGGGCGTGCGCGCGAACGGTGCATGGGCCATCCAAATGTCGGTTTCCATCGGCTCGATCTGGTCGGCGACGGCATCCCCGGCGGCCAAACCCTCATTGTCTGTTCGGAGGTTCTTTATTATGTCGGGCGGCAGCGGCTTTCCGATGTTGCAGCCAAAATCCGCGATGCGCTTGCGCCCGGTGGCCGCCTGGTGACGGCCCATGCCTTTGTTCTCAAGGATGACATGTCGCGCACCGGGTTCGACTGGAACCAGGATTATGGCGCAAAAACCATCCATGAGGTTCTTGCGGCAACCAACGGTCTTGTCCTGGAACAGTCCATCGTCACCGAACTTTACCGGATCGATTGTTTCAAGCGATGCGAAGCCTGGGAGATCGCAAAGCCCGCTGTTCGTCATCTTGACCTTGGGTGCAGGCTAGATCCCCAGCTGTCCAGCCAAGTCGTCTGGGGTGGCGCGTGGCAGCGCCGCGATGATCTGCTCAAGCAGGTACATTGCTGGGAAGTCCCTGTGCTCGCCTATCATCGGATAGCGGATGACGGGCCGCCCAGCCTGCGGCGCTGGCGCGTTACACCCGATATGTTCCGCAGCCAGCTGCGACTTCTTCGGGCGCACGGATATTACAGCGTGACCTCCGACGATTTCCTGAAAGCGCGGGCCTCGCATCGACCGCTTCCCGGGAGGCCGGTGCTCATCACCTTTGACGATGGATATCAGGACTTTGCCGATGCGGCCTGGCCGATACTGGAGGAAGAGGGGTTCCAGGCGGAGGTCTTCCTTGTCACCGACCGCGTCGGCGCATCCGCCAGCTGGGATGATTATGAAGGCGCGGCTCCCCCATTGATGAACTGGTCCACGATCCAGGCGCTTCACAAAAAGGGCGTGGGTTTCGGAAGCCATCTGGCATCTCACACGCCGGCGACGAATCTTTCCAGCCACGCGCTTTTATGCGAACTGGTCAGGTCCCGGACGGTTCTGGAAGAAAAGCTCGGCGTTCCTGTCCAGGCCGTCGCGTCGCCGCACGGTGCCACGGACGAGCGCTATCATCGTCTTCTGGCTTCTCAAGGTTATGCGCTTGAATTCTCCGGCAACGGCAGAACCGCCAGCCTGCGACAGCATTGCTACGGTTTGCCCCGGCTTCAGATGGAGGGTGTGTGGAGTATGGATGAGTTTGCCCAGGCGATGGGAATTGCCTCCGCGGCATCGCCAGTCGAAAGCCCTGAACAGCCGCTCGTAACGGTCGTGATTCCCGCCTACAACGCGGAGCGCACCATTGACGAAACTCTCTGCAGTGCCCGCTATCAAACCCATTCCAACCTCGAGATTCTGGTGGTGGACGACGGGTCAAGGGATGCGACCGCCGATATCGTGCTGCGCCATGCGGCCCTGGACAGTCGGGTGCGCCTGATAACGCAGGTCAATGCCGGCGTGGCCGCGGCGCGCAACCGCGGGATCTCGGAGGCAAGATCGGAGCTGATTGCGCCCCTGGACTCCGATGATCTATGGGCGCCGACAAAGATCGAGAAGCAGGTCCAGGCCATGAGCCGGGGAGGGGCGCGAGTTGGCCTGGTCTATACCTGGTTCGCCGTGATTGATGAGAGAGGTTTCGTCCGCGACCTCGAGCATCGCCCCACGGACAGCGGCCGGGTTCTGCGGCGCATGAGCCGAGGCAATCTGGTCGGCAACGGCAGTTCCCCCTTGATGCGAAAGTCGGCCATCCTCGAGGCGGGTGGCTTTGATCCAGGCCTGCGGTCGGCGCATGCGCAGGGATGCGAGGATCTGCTGTTGTATTTCCGCATTTCCGAGCGGCACGAGTTTGCCGTGGTGCCCGAACACCTCACCGGTTACAGGCGTCATGCCGATGCCATGTCGGAAGATGCGCTCCAGATGCTGAGGTCCTATCGTCTGGTCGCGCGCGAAATGCAGGAAAAGTATCCGGAATATCTGGAGGACATCCGCTTCGGCGAGGCCAATCTCGCGGATTGGCTGATCCGCAAGGCATTGCGCAACTTCCGGCCCGGCCTTGCGGCGGCGATATTCTCGCATATCGCGCATACGGATCTGCGGTTCAGCCTCGCCACATTCCTGCCTGGCATGCTGCTGCGGGGAGGGCGCAAGTTGGTTTGGCCAGACCGGGCAGGTGCCAAGCCAGTCCTGCCGGCATTTTGCATCGGGTCGCCAAGCGACCTCACGGTCAGTCCCTGAAAAACCCCGCGATGGTCGAAGGTCCATTTGCCGCGAAAATGCGGCGCGGCTGGATCTTGGAGATCATGCGCCTGGCCGGTGCCCATGTCTGGTCGTTCCCGCTGATAACGGTCCTGGGGGTTCTTTCCTCACTGGCCGAAAGCTTCGGGGTCGGGCTCATCATACTGTTCTTTTATACCGTCATCGGCGAGCAGGGCGAGGCCGCGGCGGCTGGCGGCTTTCTGGGCTCATTTTTCCTCCGCCTCAACGCGCATTTCCATAGCACGGTCCTGCTCGCAACCCTCATCCTTGTTGCCATTGCAGCCAAGGCGGCGTTCACGGCGACCCATTCGGCGATCTCCGCCTGGGTGCAGAACGATCTGGGCCGAGGCATCCGGGACCGAGTGCACCGGCGATATCTGGAAGTCAATTACAGTTACATTCGCCAACGGGAAGAAGGCGAACTGCTGAAGCTTCTCGCGGTCGAGTCCTGGGTTGTCGCCGATGCGTATCAAGCCATAAGCAGAATCGTGATCAACGCCGTTGCGATGTTCGTGATGATCGCCTTCCTTTTGCTGATCTCCTGGCCGCTTACGGCCATAGCAATGGCCGGCAGCGCTCTTCTCTGCATTGCCCTCAATCGTGCCTGGAAGCTCGCGCGCCGGCTGGGTCATGAGACCATGAAGATAAACCAGGCCCTGGCGGTATCGATGCTTCAGACCCTGCAAGGCAACCGGGCCATCAGGGCCTTTGGCCAGGAAAACCATTATCGGCGCAATTTCGAAAAGGTCTCCGCCGATGCCCAAAAGGTTGCCACCAAGACCGCGATCCTTTCCTCCCTGCTCGGCCCGGTGTCGGACTCCGGCCACCTCCTGCTGGTCGCTGGCATCCTGGTGTTTGCCTCCAAAATCGCGGTGCCGATCGCGGCAATTTTGACCTGCGTCATCCTGCTCTATCGGGTCCAGCTCCCGTTCCGGGAACTGCAAAATGCCCTTCTGTCCCTCGCGGAAAAGGAGGCACCTCTGCGCTCGGTGGCCGATCTGCTTCTGCGCACCGAGGCCGGCGGCGCGCAAAGACCGGCTCGGCAGTTTACCGGACTGAAAAGGCAGGTGGAATTTCGCGATGTCGATTTCGGTTATGACAGGGATGAGCCCTGCGCCCTGAAAAAGGCGTCCTTCACAATTCCGGCAGGTCGGACCACGGCCTTGGTGGGTGCGAGCGGTGCCGGCAAGACAACGATCGTCAACCTGCTGCTGCGGCTGGATCTGCCGACAAGCGGCAGGATCCTGGTCGATGGGGAGCCGCTGGAAGATATCGGCCGCGCGGAATGGCTTCAGCGGTTGGCGGCAGCCGGCCAGGACATCGAGCTGATAGACAGCACGATCGAGGCCAATATACGCATTGCACGCGCCGATGCCGAAACGGTCGCCATCCAAAAGGCCGTGGCCCTGGCCGGCTTCACCGACGTCGTGGAATCTTTTCCCGATGGCCTGAGGCATTGGATCGGGCCTCAAGGCGGAAATCTCTCGGGCGGCCAGCGCCAGCGGCTGGGTCTGGCGCGCGCCATTCTTCGCGACCCCGACATCCTGATCCTGGACGAGGCCACCAGCGCTCTGGATGAGCATCTCGAGCGGTTCGTCCAGGCCAATCTGCGCGGACAGTTCAAAGACCGCACGGTCGTCCTCATCACGCACCGGTTGAGCACGATTGGTGCCGCCGATCACGTCATTTGCCTGGATCGCGGGCGTGTCGTGGCCGAGGGACCGCCTGGCGAACTGCTTCCGGCGCATATCGGAAGTGTTCATGGTTTGCAGCAGGACGCGCGAGCGGCGCGGATCGTGGGCGAGCGGCCGTCTTCCACTATTTCGCCGATATTTGCGGTCGCAGATCGCCAGCACTGACACGCGTGGCCGGAATCGGGTTCGTTCCGGCCACGCGCATCATTCCAGAACCGTAACAACTCTCCAGGACGGGAACCATGAGTGACGCACAGTTGTTGGACAATCGTAACCCCGGAATGCATCAGCAGAAGCGCGTGCTGGTGACCGGTGGCGCGGGTTTTATCGGTTCATTCCTTTGCGACGAATTGCTCGCGCGCGGCCATGACGTGCTGTGCGTGGACAATTTTTTCACAAGCTCACGCCGCAATGTCGAGCACCTGCTGGACAACAAGCGCTTTGAGCTCATGCGGCATGACGTGACATTCCCGCTCTATGTCGAAGTGGACCAGATATACAATCTCGCCTGTCCGGCCTCGCCGATTCATTATCAGCGTGATCCCGTACAGACGACCAAGACCTCGGTCCATGGTGCCATCAACATGCTGGGCCTGGCCAAGCGCGTGAAGGCAAAAATTCTCCAGACATCGACCAGCGAGGTCTATGGCGATCCGGTGGAACATCCGCAGACCGAACGTTATTGGGGCAATGTCAATCCGATAGGCATACGGGCCTGTTACGATGAAGGAAAGCGGTGCGCCGAGACCTTGTTTTTCGACTACCACCGCCAGCACAAGCTGAAGGTCAAGGTTGCACGCGTGTTCAACACCTACGGGCCCCGCATGCATCCCAATGATGGCCGTGTGGTATCGAATTTCATTATGCAGGCTCTCAGAAACGAGCCGATAACCATCTATGGCAATGGCGGCCAGACGCGGTCTTTCTGCTACATCGACGATCTGGTTGACGGCCTTATCCGGTTGATGTCGTCGCCGGATGAAGTGACGGGACCGGTCAACATCGGCAATCCGGCCGAGTTCACGATTCTCGAACTGGCAGAGAAGGTCATAGACCTGTGCGGCTCGCGTTCCAAGATCGTCTTCTGTCCACTGCCCGCGGACGACCCGATGCAGCGTCGGCCCGATATCTCGCAGGCCCAATCTCTCCTGGGCTGGTCACCGATTGTCCCGCTCGAGAAGGGCCTGGTGCGGACGATTGTCTATTTTGAAAAGTTGGTGCGCGCAGCATGAAAACGGTTCTGGTGACGGGTGGCGCGGGCTATATCGGCTCGCATGTATGCAAGGCGCTGGCGGTCGCGGGTTATCGGCCCATTGCATACGACAATCTCATTTATGGTCATGACTGGGCGGTTAAATGGGGGCCCCTGGAGCGGGGCAACATTCTCGATACGTCGAAAATCTGCGCTGTCTTGCGGAAAACCGGCGCCGAGGCCGTCATACATCTGGCCGCTTTCGCCTATGTGGGAGAATCGGTTTCCGATCCCGCCAAGTATTACCGCAACAATGTCGCCGGCACGCTGGCCTTGCTCGCGGCAATGCGCGAATGCGAGGTCAAGCGCATTGTCTTTTCCAGTACCTGCGCGACATACGGAACCCCCGACAGCCTGCCGATCACGGAAGATACCCCGCAAAGGCCGGTCAATCCTTATGGCGCGTCCAAGCTGATGATCGAGCGGATACTTGCCGATTACCGGCATGCCTATGATCTCAAGAGCATCTCGCTTAGATACTTCAACGCGGCGGGTGCCGATCCCGATGGCGAGCTGGGTGAAGAACATGAGCCAGAGACCCATCTCATCCCGCTTGTGCTGGATGTGGCGGCGGGTAGCCGGCCTCATATCACCGTTTTTGGTGACGACTATCAGACCCCGGACGGTACCTGCATCCGCGATTATATCCACGTAAGCGACCTGGCCTATGCGCATGTTTTGGCGCTGCAGGCGCTGGAACGGGAAATCTCGCCCCGGCCTTCCTACAATCTGGGAACGGGGCAGGGGCACTCCGTTGCCGAAGTCATCGAAGTCGCGCGCAGAATAACCGGATCTGTCATTCCCGTCGCCAAAGGGCATCGCAGGCCCGGCGATCCCGCAATTCTGCTGGCAGATCCTTCGCGCGCCAAAAGAGACCTTGGCTTTGTCCCGCGCTTTGCGGCAGTCGACGACATGATCTCTTCCGCCTGGTATTGGACCAAAAGGCGGCAGCGGCTTTTCAAATCAAGAGGGGCTGCCTAGGCGCCTCGCACCAGAAGGTTTGCCGCAAAATTATCACAGGCGGCCTGAAGGGGGCCCGTTACTCTTGTGGGAGCGGTTGTTGAACGCCTGCTCCTGCCGGGACATCGGGAATGTCAAAGCCCCATCATACGCGAATAGAGTGTCTTGACGGGTTGCGCGGGCTTGCCGCGTTTTGGGTTCTTGCCGGCCATTGCGTGATGCTGGCCGGCTGGTCGCTGCCCGTCATCGACAAACCGGACCTGGGCGTCGACCTTTTCATGATGCTGTCGGGCTTTCTGATGGCGTATCATTATCAGGAACGGGCCGACAGAGAGCCTTGGGCAGAACCCGGTACCTGGTGGCGCTTCTGGCTTCGCCGGTATTTCCGGATCGCGCCACTCTATTATACCGCCCTTGTGGTGGTACTCGCCCTGGGCCCCGCGCTGTTCGCTTCCCGTCTGCTGGTTGACGGATTTGTCGGCCTGCCATCGCCCCCGGCTGCGACCTATCTGGATCATGGGTTCAAGAACATTATCCTGCATTTGGGGTTTCTGTTCGGGCTATTGCCCGATTATTCGGTGCGCACGGCGCTGCCCGACTGGAGCCTGGGACTGGAAATGCAGTTCTATGCGGTGTTTCCTGCCCTGATGCTTCTTACCAGGCGGGTGGGATGGATCGTCGCTGTTTTCGGGCTGGCGGCGCTGGCGGCCATCATCACCCATGCGAGCTGGCATCTGGCGATCCGTTATCCGATGCCCGCATTTTTGCCGCTCAAGATCGACATCTTCCTTGCCGGCATGCTGGTCGCGCGGTGTTGTCACGCGGAGAAGGAGAATATCTCGGTCTATCTTGCGCTGATGCTTATCCTGGCGCTTGAGCCGTTCCAGGGTGAAGGCTCGCTCGAACGCCTGGCTGTGCGCGAAGTGATGATTTTGTTCTTCTTCTCGCTGATCTTGAACCAGCGGCTGCCGAAATATCCGGGCCTGTGGGCGCGCAGGATGTCCACCATCTTGAGCGGAAACGCCTTCCGCTGGCTCGGCGAGGTTTCCTACAGCACATATCTGTGGCATTTGCCCATCGCCCTGTCTGTTTTTGCCTGGATCACCATGAAATGGGGCGGCGGAATTTCCCCATTTGCGCGGTTCCTGTCCGGTTTCGGACTGGTGGCGGCGATCACCTACCCGCTATCCTGGCTGACATTCAAATTCATCGAAGTGCCGGGACAGGTGCTGGGCCGCGCCATCCTGCGGCGCGTTCCCGCGAAATCTGTTTCGCCGCAGGAAAAGAAGCTGGAGCGCTTTGCCGGTGCCCGTTCATGACACCCGCATATCCGCGCGCTAACGCTTCCCCACAGGTGGCGTGACGCGCTGTTCCACGCATGTGTTTTGCTGCCAGGCGCCATCAAAAGATGGCCACAAAAAACACCAACTCGATATCTAGGGTTCCGGCCTAGAGCTTTTGCAAGATGGCGGAATTTATCATCGGCCTGGATGGCGGCTGGTCCAAAACAGCGGGCGTCATCTGCGACATGGATGGGCGGATCCGTGCAACGGCCCGTGCGTCCGGCGCCGCCATCGCGGGCAAGCCGTCGGTCGAGGTGCTGGGCCTGCTCGATCACCTTATCGACCAGCTCTGCTGCAAGGCCGGGGTGGCGCGGCGCAAGGTCGCTCAGCTTGGTTTGGGCCTCAACGGCGTCGACATTGCAAATGAATCGTTGCGCCAGCATGTCACGATATCTGAAGCGCTGGGCTTTTCGCCGGCGCATCTTATCCTGGTCAATGACGGAATAACGGCGCTCTGGGGTGTGTCGCCGCATTCGCGGCTCGCGCTGGTACAACATGGGAGCGGGCTTACCACTGCCTATCGCACGGAGGCCGGACGGGAAGCGATTTTTGACAGCCTGGATGTCGGGGGCATCTTCGATGTGCGCCGCGAGGGCTTGCGCGTCACCGCAAGGATGCTGGATGGCCGATGTGTTCGCACATTCCTGGCCGACCGGATTATCGCCCATTGCCGGACCACGGATCACGCGTTCGCCGAGTTTGTCTATCGGGATCCGAGATCTCCGGCGTGTTTTTTCTCCCTGGCGCCGGTGGTTTTCCGGGCGTGGGTGGATGGCGATCCCGTGGCCAACGAACTCGTGAACAGCGCTGCCGAGGATTACGTGCTGGCGGTTTCCGCCATGGCCCGGCGGCTGGGACCGGGGGAATTCGATGTTGGCTTCGGCGGTGGAACGATTGAGGCCGGCGGTCGCCACCTGCTCGACCGAGTGGCAGAACGTCTGAGGATAAAATGTCCGGACGCTCGCCTGACGCCGATTGCTTTGCCGGCCGATCGGGCGGCGGTGGTCATGATAGCACATGCCCTGCAGCTCGACGTCGGCAAAGTGTTCGAGCGGTTGCGCGAAGACCCGCGGGATCCCGTGACCGCGCCGCCACCGGCTTCGACGATTGCTTCCTGAGCCTCTCCAGGCCCGGCTCCGGAACGCAGATCCGGATTTGAGCTGTGATCTCGCCTGTGCCGAATATTTAGGCGGCACCGAAGCCGCCTGCAGCGCCAGGGGCTGATGCCTTTAACAAAAAGCTGACTCCGCCTGCGGCGCCACCGGCGCGGACCGTATGCCGCAGGGAATATGGATTTTTCGTATGGCGACCGTCACCGGACTGTCAAACGCGCGTGGGACTACCGTCGCACAAGACGGGGCAATCCAATTTAGCCGCGCGTGACGGATTTGCGACAAAGTGCGATTCCGCCCACGCACGGATTTTGCCTCGTCGTCATCGACTTCGACGGGGATACTTCCATGTCTGCACGAAATTCCAAAAGCCTCTATTGCGGTACGGCTTCTCTGGCGCTTCTGGTCGCCGGGCTGTTCTGGAATGGCAGCGCGGCCGCCCAGCAGGTGGCCCAGGCAAACCGCACCGGCGACGTGGAGTCCGTCATCGTGACCGGCACGGCCTTCAATACCGAAGTGGCGCCAGCCAAGGCTTCGCTGGATACGATGGAGCCGCAGACCATCATCAACAAGTCCTACATCCAGGATTCGGTCGCCGATACCGCCGACTACACCACCATCCTCGCCATCGCCCCTTCGATGACCGGACAGGACATCAACGGCCCGGGCCTTTCTGACGGCAACGTCAAGAACACCTTGCGTGGCCTGCCGGATGGCTCTTTCGACCTGACCTATGACGGGATCCCGTTCGGCGACACCAACGGGCCGTCGCACCATTCCGAATCCTATTTCCCCGGCGTGACCATCGGCACCATCGATGTCGATCGCGGTCCCGGCAATGCCGGTACTTTGGGTGCGGCGACCTTTGGCGGCTCCGTCAACATGTTCTCCGAAGCACTGACCTCGGACCGCCATGGGCGCGCAATGGCCGGCATCGGCTCCTGGAACACCCGTTATGCCAATCTGAACTGGCAGAGCGGCGACTTTGATGTGGCCGGTCTCAACAATCGCACCCTGATAAACCTGAACTATACCGGTTCGTACGGTTATATCACCGATCAGAATACAGACCGGCAGAACTATCTGCTCAAGACGCAGACCGATCTGCCCTTCGGCTGGACCCTGACCGCCTTCGCCAACTACAACCAGCTCGACCAGCATCTGACCGACGGCAACGGCCCGACCCCTGCCCAGATCGCGGCTTATGGCGAGAATTTTGGCCTGCAGTCCACCAATCCCAAGCTCGCGACCTATCAGATCTACAATCCCGAGCATAAAAAGACCGACATGGATTACCTGCGCCTGCAGGGCAAGGTCGGCGACATCTCGATCGACAACACCGCCTATACCTACGCCTATGTCAACAAGACGCTCTCCGCGACCAACACCGAGCAGACGCAGGCTGATATCCTTGCCGGCGTGACCGAAGGAAATGGAACTGTGGTGAATGGCCAGAAATTCCCCAACGATGTTCCCGGCTATAACAAGCTGAATGCCTACCGGGTGTGGGGCAATATCTTCCGTGCCGCCGATGATTTCGATTTCGGCTGGCTCACCGGCCAGGTCCGCGCGGGCGTGTGGTGGGAGGAATCCGCCACCCAGCGGCAACGTTTCGACTACGACTTCACCCAATGCTTCGCCAATGGCTGCGATCCCTGGCACGATCAGACCTATGCCGATGCCTCGCTGGCCAAACCCAACCAGTCGGCCTCGAAGGCCGGCTCCCTGCCTCTGCGCAACGGTTTTGCCGAATATGTCGAGCATTCGAGCTGGAGCCAGTATCAGCCCTTCGTCGAGGTCGACCTGCACCCGATTGAAGACCTGACCATCACGCCTGGCTTCAAATATGTATGGTGGCAACACAATGTGGCAGCGCCGGTCGAGCAGAAGGTAAGGCCGGTCGGGCCGGAATACGGCTCGTTCGTGACCACGCACGATCTGCCTTTTGTGGAAGCCAACTACAAGATCGAGCCCAACTGGAGCGTCTATTTCCAATACGCCCAGGGCATCTATGTCCCCGATATCAGCGCGTTCGAACAAAAGGGCGGCATTCTCAACAATGCCAGCGCTCCGAAGGCGCAGACCACGACCAACTATCAGTTCGGCATCGTCTATTATGCCGACAACTGGACCTTCGACGGTGACATCTACTATATCGGCGTCGACAACAATATCGTCTACCAGCCTTGCACCCAGGCGCCCTTCACCGGCCCGATCGGCGAGACTTGTGCTCTGAATACCGGGGTTGCGACCTATAAGGGTCTCGAGGGCGAAGGTACCTATGCCTTTGGCGACGAGGACTTTGGCGGTTTGCTTAACGGCTTTTCTGTCTTTGCCAGCGGCTCGCTAAACGACGCAAAGACGCAGGGCAAATACGTCAAGCAGGCACCGCTTTGGACCCAGGCGACCGGCATCATCTACAAGATCGATCAGTTCCGCTTCTCGATGATCGACAAGATCGTCGGTCCGCAATATCTCGATAACAGCAACACGCAGTTCTACAAGCTCACGACCTATAACAATATGGATATCAAGACCACCTACAGCCTTGATAACTTTGACTTCACGCTGGGCATCTATAACGTGCTGAATCAGCGCAACCTGCTGTCGGTCGGCATCAATGACTCGTCTCCGCTTGGCGGGAGCAATGTCTATGACGTCGCCCACCGCCTCAACAGCCTGGACCAGTATTACTACGCACCGGCAACCAGCGTGCAGTTCTCGGTCACGGCCCGCTTCTAGAAGGGCACTACACCGCTATCCGGCCATTCTCGCCGGGGCCAGAGCCGCACCTTGCAGGGTGCGGCTCTTGTGCTATCTGGAGGGCATGGACCCGAAAGACATGCAGGCCGCTTGCGCCCTGCTCTATGGCCATTGGGCCGATGGCACGCAGTTGGCGGCCCTACCGCCCTCTCTCGTGCCGAAGGACCGGGCCGAAGCCTATCGTGTGCAGGCCCTGATCGAAGGGTACAGCCACCAACCTCTTTACGGCTGGAAGATCGCCGCCACCAGTGTGGCCGGCCAGCGCCATATCGGGGTTGATGGACCTCTGGCCGGGCGCATTCTGGCCGAGCGCGTGATTGCCGATGGCGGCGCCTGTCCGCTGGGCAACAATCTGATGAAAGTGGCGGAGCTGGAATTCGCTTTCAAGATGGCCCGTGATCTGCCGCCGCGGGCCATTTCCTATTCACAGGACGAAGCGCTGGCGGCGGTAGAAAGCCTGCATCCCGCGATCGAGCTGCCGGATTCCCGTTTCCGGAATTTCGAGACGGCCGGGCTGGCCCAGCTGGTCGCGGATAACGCCTGTGCCCACCGCTTCGTACTGGGCCCTGCGACGGCCGCGGCGTGGCGCGCGATCGATCTCGCCAGCCATAAAGGCCGCATGCTTCGCAACGGCGCGGTGGCTGAAGACGGCGTCGGCAGCAATGTCCTGGGAGATCCGCGTATCGCGCTGACCTGGCTGGCGAACGAACTGTCTCGCCATGGAGAAACGCTGAAAGCGGGCCAGATTGTCACCACCGGCACGTGCGTGAAACCGGTGCCCATCGCCCAGGGCGACCGTTTCGAGGGCGACCTGGGCGTGCTTGGCAAGGTCTTCGTGACGATCGTCTAGCCGATCCGCGAGGTGATCGCCTTGACCTCCAGATAGTTGGACAGCACCGCCTGGCCCATCTCGCGACCCCAGCCCGATTGCTTGTAGCCGCCGAAGGGCAGGGCGGAATCGAACACGTGATAACAATTGATCCACACCGATCCCGCGCGGATGCCGTTGGCGATGCGGTGTGCCTTGGCGATGTCGCGGGTCCACACCCCGCCGGCCAGGCCATAGATGGTGTCGTTGGCGGCAGCGATCAGCTTGTCATCGGCCTCCTTGAAGGGCATCGCGACCACGACCGGTCCGAAGATTTCCTCGCGCACCACTTTCATGCCGGGCTTGGTATCGACCAGCACGGTCGGCTTGACGAAATACCCTTTGCCCTCGACCGCGCAGCCGCCGGCCAAGGCACGCGCCCCTTCCTCCAATCCAGCCTTCAGATAACCCTTCACCCGGCCGTGCTGGACTTCCGAAACCATGGGTCCCATTTCCGTATCGGGGTCTAGGCCGATGCCCAGCTTGATCTTCTCGGCATTGGCGGCGATGCCGGCCACCACCTTGTCGAACACTTTTTCCTGGATGAACAGGCGCGAGCCGGCATTGCAGCACTGGCCATGATTGAAAAAGATGCCGGCCGTGGCGCCGGCAATGGCGGCGTCCAGGTCGGCATCGTCCAGGATGATGTTGGGCGACTTGCCGCCCAGTTCCAGGCTGACCTTGCGCAGGTCTTTCGAGGCCGCCTGCACGATCAGCCGGCCCACATCGGTCGAGCCGGTGAAAGCGACTTTGTCCACGTCCGGATGCGAGGCCAGCGCAGCTCCCGCGGTTTCGCCGAAACCAGGCACGATATTGACCACGCCATCGGGCAGGCCCGCTTCCTGCAGCAATTCGCCCAGCTTGAGGCCGGAAAGCGAGGTTTCCTCCGCCACTTTCAGCACCACGGTGCAGCCGGTGGCCAACGCCGGCGCCAGCTTCCACGCCGCCATCAACAGCGGGAAATTCCATGGAATGATCTGGCCCACCACGCCGATAGGCTCCGGCCGCGTGTAGGAAAGATATTCGCCGGGCGCCGCCAGGTGCGAAATCGCGATGTGTTTGCCTTCGATCTTGGTCGCCCAGCCGGACATGTAATGAAACATGTCGGCTGACAGCGGCACATCGGCTACCCGCGCCACACTGAAAGGCTTGCCATTGTCGATGCTTTCCAGCTGCGCCAGCTCGTCCAGATGTTCCAGGATCAAATCGCCGATCTTGTGGATGATGCGGCCGCGCGCGGAGGGCGACATGCGGCTCCAGGGGCCTTCAAAGGCGCGCCGGGCCGCCTTGACGGCGTCGTCGATATCGGCGGCATCGCCTTCGGCGACCGAGGCGATCTTTGCCTCGGTGGCGGGATCGAATACGTCGAAGAATTTTCCCGATTTCGCGTTCACCCATTTGCCGTCGATCAGCATGGGGCGCGGCTTGCCAAGCCAGCTCCTGAGCGAGGCCGGCACGCGATCGAGCGTGGAAGCGTTCACCTGAATGTTCATTGTCGTCTCCCTGAATTTCGCGTCTTTGCGCGGCTAACTCTGGCAAAACGCTAGCAGAAAGTTGAGCCTCTGGCTTTGGCGATATAAGCGCCGGAAAGGCTTGGATAATCCGGGTTCCCTGGGCTAGCCTTGGCAGGCGCGGGGGCCACAATGACCAAGATTTTTCTCGCCGGCATTTTTCACGAGACCCACAGCTTCACCGATGACGTGACCGGCATCGACCGCTTCACCATCCACCGTGGCCAGGCATTGCTCGACCGCATCGGCGACGGCTCGCAGGTTGATGGCTTCCTTACGGCCGCCAAAGGCCAGGGCTGGGAAGTCGTGCCGGCCGCAACCTATCTGTGTGGCGCATCGGGCATGGTAGATCACGCCGTGTTCGAAACCTTCTGGGATGAGATCAAGCCGGTTCTGGTCCAGGCGATCGCCGATGGGCTGGACGGCATCTTTCTGTCGCTGCACGGGGCGATGGTGACGACCGAACTGGAAGATCCCGATGGCGAGCTGCTGGCGCGCATACGCGCCGTTCCCGGCGCCCAAGCACTGCCCATCTTCGGCGTCTACGATCTGCATGCGACTTTGACCCAGGCGATGGGCGAATTGTCGGACGGCCTGGTTTGCTATCGCCAATGTCCCCATGACGATACATATGAAAGCGCGGTACGCGCCACCGAGCTTATGGCGCGTTGCTTGAACTCGGGTGTGCGGCCGCGCCAGCATGTGCTGGTGACGCCGATCGTGTGGCCGCCCACTGGCACCGGCACGCGCGACGGTCCGATGGCGGCGCTGGAAGAGGTCGCGCGGCGGATGGAACGGGAAATACCGGGTGTGTTGGCGGTGAATGTGGTGGGGGGCTACGCCTTCGCGGATGTGCGCGACGCCGGTTTGGCCTTTGGCATCATCACCGAAGGTGACGATGCGTCCGCCAGGGCCGCGCTGCAGGAGCTGGCCGCAATTGCCTGGCAGCAGCGTGCCGGCGGAATTCCGCATGAACATGATCTCGATGAAGTATTGCGCGATTTCAAGCCAGACCCTAAGGGACCGATGCTGCTGGTGGAACCGGCCGACAATATCGGCGGTGGCGGGCCCGGCGATTGCACCGATGTGATGCGTGCGCTGCTCAAACATGATGTGCCCGGCGCCGGCGTGGTGATTGCGGATGCAAAGGCGGTCAGGGCCCTGGAACGGGTGCCGGTGGGCGGCCATGCCACTGTCGCCATCGGCGGCAAAGGCAGCCGGCTCGACCTTGGTCCGGTCACGCTGGAAGTCGAACTGGTGTCGCGCAGCGACGGCCGCTTTGAACTGGAAGACCTGAAAAGCCAGATCGTGGTATTGGGCAAGAAGATCGACATGGGTTCGAGCGCGGTGGTGCGCCATCGCGGCCTGACCATTTTGCTCACCAGCAAAAGGCTCGCGCCCATGGACCTGGGCCAGTGGCGCAGCCAGGGGATTGCCCCGGAAAAACTCAGTGTCATCGGGGTGAAGGCGGCGGTCGGCCATCGACGCGCCTATGACCCGATCGCCTCGGCCAGCTTCACGGTCAAGACCCGAGGACCCTGTACCTCCGACCTGAGACAGTTGCCCTATAAGCGTATCCGCCGGCCCGTCTATCCGCTGGACTTCGCCGACGCATAGAGTTGGGCTAGATTGCAGTCAAACAACAAGATGGGGAGATTGCCATGGCCGGTCGCGTGCTTGCTGCTCTTGCCGGAATCATGCTGTGCGGACTGGCGGCTTTCGCGCAGACGCCATCTCCACCCACCGGCCTGCCGCCCTTGCCCAAGCTGACCAGCCCCCGGGTCTATGTACTGGATTGCGGCACCATCATTTCCAACCGGCCGGAAGGTTTCGGCGTCACCCGCGATGACGTCTTCAACCCCAATTTTTCCGATCCCTGTTTTCTGGTGATGCATCCCAAAGGGATTCTGCTGTTCGATACCGGCTTGCCCGACAGTCACGTCGGCCGGCCGATCTATGAAAACATGATGGGTTATGAGGGCATCTTGAAATTCACCACCCTGAAGGGCGAACTCGCCAATATCGGGGTCACCGCGCCCATGATCACCTATCTCGCCATTTCACATTCCCATTGGGACCATGTCGGCAATGCCAATGACTATGTCGGCTCGACCTGGCTGGCGCGCAAGGCCGAATATGACTTCATGTTCCGGCCCGATGCCAATCCGGTTGCGTTGAAGAATTACGACAAGCTGGCGCACGGCAATATCAAATATATCGACGGTGATTATGATGTGTTCGGCGACGGCAGCGTGATGCTTCTTTCCACGCCGGGCCACTCACCGGGCCATCAGTCGCTTTATGTGAAGCTGGCCCATACCGGCGGCGTCGTCATCTCGGGCGATCTCTATCACTACACCACCGAGCGCAAGCTCGGTCATATGCCGCCGCGCGAGCAGACCACCGAAACGCCGGCCTCGCGCAAGAAAGTCGAAGATTTCCTTGTCCGCACTCATTCTCAATTGTGGATCGACCACGCCATCGATTGGTACCAGTACGCGGTCAAGGCGCCCGGTTGGTACGACTGAGACCGATCAGGCGGCGGCGCGTTTCTGACGGCCGAGGCAACTGGCGGGAAATTCCGCCCAGACACGCGTTCCCTGGCCCAACCGGCTTTCCACATGGAAAGTCCCGCCCTGGGCTTCTGCCAGCGCCTTTACGATGGGCAGGCCAAGGCCGGTGCCGCAGCCTTCCACGGTATACATGGCCGAGGCCTGGCCAAAAGGTTCGAGGGCTTTTTCCACGCCCTCCGGCGACATTCCCGGACCTTCGTCTTCCACCCCGAGCGTCAGCGCGCCGCCAATAGTGCGTCGTGCAAACAAAACCACGCGCCCGCCCGGGTTGCAGAATTTGACCGCGTTGGACAGCAGGTTGGTGAGAATCTGCACCATGGCGCGCTCATCGCCTGTGAGGGTGTCGGTCACGGTGATCTCGCTGGAAAGAATGACCTGTCTTTTCAGTGCCTGTGTTTGCACGAACAGCAGCGCCTGGCGCGCCATGTCTGCAAGGTCCAGCTGGTGCATTTCCAATTCGCGGCGGCCGGCCTCGATCTTGGCCAGGTCCAGGACATCGTTGATCAGGCTCAGCAGATGCTCGCCGCTGCGGTGAACGTCATTGACATAGTCCAGATATTTCACGGGCTGGATCGGTCCCATGACTTCCTGGCGCATCAAGTCGGTGAAACCGATGATGGCGTTCAGCGGGGTGCGCAGCTCATGGCTCATATTGGCCAGGAAACTGGATTTGGCCCGGTTGCCTGCCTCTGCCTGGGCCTTGGCGATCAAGAGCTCCTGCTTGGCGCTTTCCAGTTCTTGGATATATCGGCGCAGGCGTTGGGCTTCGCCTTGCGATTGCAGTTCCAGGTGATGATCCACCAGCGAGCCGACAAGGCCCAGCGCCATGATCAGGAACGCGGCCGCGGCGATCGTCAGGGCCACGACCAGCGGGTCGACCACGAAGTCCGCGGCCGGCGCCAACGGATTGGGCCGCCAGGCCAGTCCCGCCATGCCGGTGAAATGCATGCTGACGATGGCCAGGGTCAACAGCAGGGCGCCGCCGATCATGCCGCGCCAGCTGTTTTCCTGACGCGCCACATGCATGGCCGGCGCCGTCAGCCAGACGCCCAGCAGTATCGAAGCCGTGACATAGCCCGGATTCCAGACGGCGTCGGCCCGGATCTCGACCGCGGCCATGCCGATATAGTGCATGGCGCCGATGCCACAGCCGACGACAATGCCGCCAAAAATCGGTCCCGGCCGGCCCAGCGACATCCCGTAGCCGGCGCCGCTGGCGATGATGGCCACCACAGCCGAGAGCACGGTGAGAGGGACATCGAAGCCCATGGCCAAAGGGCTCTTGTAAGCCAGCATGCCGACAAAATGGGTGGCCCAGATGCCGCTGCCGGCAGCAAAAGCGGCGGCGGCCAGCCACAGCGATCTGGCGCGCTTTTGAGCGCCGCGCGCGCGCGCGATCATGCTCATCGCCGTGAAGGAGGCAGAGAAGCAGAGAATGACGGCCAGCAGCACCAGCCGCACATCATGTTGCTGGGTGATGCAGCCTAATACATGAAGCATCCCGCGACGCTACCGGCTGGCTGTTAACGCCCTGCCAATTGCCGTTATTATCTCTTTACGTAGAACCCCTTATCCGGACGCTGCCTGGGCTTAACCGGCCATAGGGGATGGGCGCGCGATCCTTCTGCCAACAGGAGCAGATGATGGATCGCGTACCAGACATTTCCGCCAAGGCCGCATTGCCGCCACAGGGCGAGCCCAGCGACCGGGATCTGTCCCAAAATGCAACACGGGTCCGGCCATCGACCGGCCCAAAGCGGCCTGTGAGACATCGCCTCCTCCTTGCCGATCGCATCGACCGGCAATTTCCCCTGATCCGGTCCATATGAGCGCGCCGTCCCGCTTTCCGGCGGTTTTGGATCGGGCCGCCTTCACCAGGCTGGGCGCGACGATGTCGCCTGCCGAATTGCGCGAGCTGGTCGAACTGTTTGTCGCCGAGACGGATTTCTACATGACCGAGATTGCCGCGCGCCGTGCCCAAGGCGATCTGGAGAGTGTCGCGCGCCTGGCGCGCAATATCGTCTCCATTGCCGGCAATCTGGGTGCGGCCCGCGCCTCCGCACTGGCCCGGCAGCTGGAACGGATCTGCCGCGCGCGCGACAAAACGGGCAGCTATCGCCTGATCAGCGACGTGAGCCAGGCCTGCCGGGAAGCCGGCGGGGAGATGGATGCCCTGCTCAAAATTGAAAAAGAAAATTTTCGCACCGCGCGGGCCTGAGGCCTGCCTCAGGCGTGGCTGCCATTGCCTTGTTCGGCCGCCAGCACCACCCGCACCAGGTCAGACAGGCTGGAAGCGTCCATCTTGCCCATGATGTGAGCCCGGTGGATTTCCACGGTACGCGGGGAAATGCCCAATTCATAAGCCACAACCTTGTTGGAGCGGCCCTGCACCAGCTTGTCGAGCACGCCGCGTTCGCGCGGCGTCAGCGAGGCCAGCAGGTTTTTCGCCGCCTGGGCTTCGGCCTTGCGGCTGCGCGACCTGGAGCCGATCTCCAGCGCGCGACGCACGCTGGCCAGCATCTTTTCCTCGTCGAAAGGCTTTTCCAGAAAATCGATCGCGCCCGCTTTCATCGCCCGGACCGCAAGGGGCACATCGCCATGGCCTGTCATGATGATCACGGGCAGGTCGAGATGGCGTCTGGCGACTTCTTCCTGCAGCTCAAGCCCGCTCATGTCCGGCATGCGGATATCGGCGATCAGACAACCGTTCTTGGCGGAATCGTCAGCAAGAAATTGCCTTGCGGATGTGAAGTTGCGCACCTTGAAACCCGCAACTTCCAAGAGCAATCGCATGGAGTCGCGAATGTCGGCGTCGTCGTCCACGACAAATACGTGTTCGTCGCTCATGACGTAACCCGGTGATGCAAGCAACAACTCCGAGTGCATGGGCTGAAGGACACTCATCAGAACAAGCACCCCAACGGTTGAACCCTATAACGAAGTGTACTGAGAATCCAGCAGATACAGGAACGGTGCATGGTCATCACGCGGCGCGAAGACCGCTGATGTGCATCATTTTGAGCCAGTGATTACGCTGCTCGGGCGTGATCGATGTGATGCTTCCGATAAAGTCCTGATGTTGATGACGGAAACCGGGCAAGGTCATTCCACGTGCCAGCCCCTTCACGTCAATTTCGCATTGCAGCATTGCGCGATAGAGAAAAGCCGGCATGTCCATGGTGATCACCAGATGCACGGGCTTGTTGCTGACACCGCCTCCATCGCGCTGATTGCGCATCAGGTGTTCTTCAAACAGGTCGCGCAATTGCGCCGGCGGCTGATCCAGCCACAGCGGATAGACGACGATCAGCTGGGTTGCCCAACCCATATCCTCCAGCGCCTTCTCGTGCGATTCACCTAAGTTAAGCTGGCCCACGGTCAACCGTTTGACCGTCCAGCCGGCCTCTTCGGCGCCGTCTTCATAGGCGTCGCAGAGGGCGGAGCAGAAGCGCTCGGGCGCCGGATCGGGGTGGCCGTTAATCACCAGAATGTGCCGGTCCCGTGCCGCGCGGCCGCTCCAGAGCGGTTTGATCTTCTCAAGCAGCTGCATGGGCGGCTCCCGGCTTAAGGGCATTGAACTGCTCCAGGTCGGTCAGGTCGGTGAAGGTCACCACCGTGGCGCCATTGGGCAGGCGGGAGAGAGAGAGCGAGATGATCCGGCCATCGGCCCGGCGCGTCTTGCCCCATTCCCCGAAGCTTTCCGGAGTCGCGGAATTGACGCCGCAGGAGACGATGCCCCAGATGCCGTCACGGCCGATACGCGCGGTGCAGATGTTGGCGATCTCGGCAAAATGCGGCTGGCCGCCCAACTCGTCTTCCGACAGCTTCCACATCTTGGCGAACAGGGCATTGTGCAATACCAGCCGGCCGTCGGTGCCGAAGATGGCAATGCCTTCGTCCAACGTGTCCAGGGTCGCCTTCTGCACCTGGGTCAGCAGGTTCAGCGAGGATTCCAGGCGCAATTTTTCGGTAATGTCCTGGAACAGGACGAACACGCCACCGGCCAGATGCGGCTGAACGGCGATGCGGATGCTTTTGCCGTTGGGCAGATGCCAGAACTCCTCGCTGCGGCGGTTGGTGGAACCGAAGGTCATGAGCTGCTGGGCCTTCCACTCGGGAAAGCTGCGCTGTTCGGGCAACCGGCGGCGATCGCGCAGGCGATCGAGAATGTCACTGTAGGAGGGATGGGTTTCCAGCCACGATTTGGGCAGCTCCCACATATCGGCATAGGCATTATTGAAGCCGGCCAGCTTGCGGTCGGCATCGAATGTCGCCACGGCGAAGGGAATATGCTCGATCATGTCTTCCTGGGCGTCCCTGACCAGCTGCAGCTTGGATTCCATGCGGACGAAATCGGTGACATCGGTGGCGAAACCGGCCACCGATGCATCACCCATGGGCGAAAGCCCCATCGAGAAGACGCGGGATTCACCCTTGACGATCACCGAGGCCCGGCATTCGACCGGCCGGCGGCTTTCCAGCGCCCTGATGGCGAGATCGCGCTCCGACCATTCCAGGCCGGCATTGGCGGTGACAGCATCTTCCAGGCTGGAGAAGCCCAGAAGGGAAAGGAAGGCGCGATTGGCCCAGGCGATTGCCTGGTCGGCGCCGCGCATCCACACCGGAATGGGCAAGGCATCCAGCACCTCGCGATAGCGCTCCTGGTTGTCGGGCGTTACTTCGCGATTGATGTAAAGCACGGCGCGTCCGGCCACCGGAGTGCCCCGCAGAGTCAAGTTGCCTTCATCGGCGCGGATGCTCAGCGCGAAAGGGGCGCCTTCCTCCGCCAGGCTGTCGATGGCGCGGATCGCCTTGCCGGCCTGGGGACTGTCCATGCAGCTTTCATAAAGCGCACGGCCTTCGCCGAAATATTGGCGCTCCTGATCGCTGCCCCTGAGGACCACCACGCCCTGGGCGGCGCCGGTGAGAAGGGCTTCACGGAAGCTTTGCGCCACCTCGGCGGTGGCACGGTCCATTTCCGCCACCTGGCGCAAGCTGCGCAGGCGCACGTGCATCCAGCAGCCCCAGATGACGCAGAAGAGCCCGATCAGGGCGGTGGAAAGCGTGAAGGCGGCCACGGTGCAGTCACCATTGACCGGGCCCCGGTGTGCCGCCTGGGCCAGCGCCGGGATCATGGCCTGCATCACCGGCATCAGCGGTGACGCGATATTCTGGATAAGGGGAACCAGCCAGTGCATATCAACCCTCCGCCGCCAAAGCGCGCAGCGCTGCCATGTCACGCAGCACGATCTGACTGCTGTTGGGGATCAGCACAATGCCTTCACCGCGCAGCGCGGTGATGGTGCGACTGATGGTTTCGATCGTGAGCCCCAGATGGTCGGCAATGTCCTGGCGGCTCATGGGCAGATCAAGGCGGTCACCACAGACCAGGTCGGTGCGGTCGGCCAGGCGCAGGAGAAATGAGGCGACGCGCTCGCGGGCCTTCTGGCAGCCCAGCACAAAGAGGTGCTGTTGCGCCGTCAGCAGATTGGCGGAGAGGTGGCAGAGCAGCTGGGTGCGCACCGCGGCATTTTCTTCCGCCAGGCGGTCGAAGCAGACGCGCGGGAATGCGATCAGGGTCACGTCGGTGACGGCTTCGGCGGAGGCTGGCAGGTCGGGGCTTTCCACAAACCCCATCAGGTCTCCGGGCAGCAGGAAGTCGACGATGTAGCGGCGGCCATCGGGCATGTAGCGGCACAGGCGCACGGTGCCACTGACGATGCGATAGACCTGATCGGCGCTGTCGTCCTGGTTGAAAATGGTTTCGTTGCGGGTGAAGTGCAGGCGCGCACCATATTCCTGAATGCGCAGCAGATAGTCGGTTAGGGTTACCGGAGCGGAGCTTTCGTCCTGCTGCGACGGTGTGAAGAAGCGCTTGTAGGCCGCAGGCGAAATCGGCGCGCTGCGAGCGGTGCTAAGTGCGATCGGCATTGTGTGACCCCCAGATGGCGCGAGCACGTGATGTGTTCGCATGTCGTTAAGCATTATTGCCAACGCCTGCGAATCAGTAGTTCGGAAATCCGCGTACGTAGATTCACCTGCGCACCAGATGGGACTTGTCCCTATTGCATTTAAAAGCCTTGAAAACCGGGCTGATTCGAATAAGCAAATTCCCGTACCGACAGTCTGCACACGGTCTATTGCGCTCCTGGCTTTGACAATTCGCAATGCGTTTATCGATCGGATATCGCACTCATGATGCCGCACGCAGAACGCAAGTGTTCAAGGATGGGACAACAGAATGTTGCCGAAGCAGAACCAATCATTGCCAGATGTGAACTATTTTCCGCGTGACCGTCGCGCGGCGGCCGGCAGCACCGGGCGTACAATGAAGCGGCCCTCTTGCCCGGTGATCGTCACGCGCCTGCGCCGAGGCAAGAAAGCCTGCGCCAAGACAGACTGGCGCCGCACCACCACCGGCAGCAATCATATTTCCGCTTATGGCGTGTGGCGCGACCATGCACGCCGGGCGGTCTCGCGGCCCAACCGCACGGGCGAAACGCGCTGGCATCGCCTGCCGGGCGCCCAGGTGCTCGAGTCTTTCCGCGAAGGCAGATAGCGATGACGAGCAGACGGAATTGGGAACGGCTGGGGGACGTCCTGGCGGTGGTGGTGGCCATTCTTCTGGCCAGCATCATCATGGCTTTCGCCGAGACACCCGATGAACCGCCGGCGGCGCCCAAGCCCGTGAATATCGAGATCAAGCTGCCCAAACCGGGCCATCTGATCGCCATTCCCGGGCCGATCCAGCGGGACGCAGGCGCCGACGATGCGCTCAAGCGGCTCGCGGCCGAAGAAAACTGCCTGGCCCAGGTGATCTATTTCGAAGCCCGCGGTGAAAGCGAAGCAGGCCAGCGGGCCGTGGCCGAGGTCATCCTGAACCGCCTGGCCGAGGGCGATCATGGCCGCACAATCTGCAATGTCGTCTATCAGGGCCTGGGCCAGACCTTCTGCCAATTCACCTTTGCCTGTGATGGATCGATTGAGCGGGCCCGGATTGCCGAGCCCTGGCGCGCGGCGCAGGTCCTTGCGGCGCGTCTGATGGTGGGAGAACTGCCTGCCGACACTACGCTGGGCGCGACCTACTATCATGCGGTGTCGGTGCATCCGACCTGGGCGCCCGGGAAAATACGCATCATCCGGATCGGCAACCACATTTTCTATCGCGACAGGCCGCTTGCAGTCAGCGCCGTCTTTCGCGGATCCGTGCAATAGGGGAAAATCATGAAGGTGCTTCTGATCGAAGACGGGTGTGTGACCGCCCGCGGCATCGCGCTGGTCCTGCGCGACGAGGAAATCTATGTCGACAGCGCCAACGGGGGCGAGGAGGGCATCGCTTTTGCCCGTCATTTTGACTATGACGCCATCATTCTGGACCTCAACCTGCCCGACATCGGCGGTTTTGAGATCCTCAAGTCGTTGCGGCGGGCCGGGATCGGGACGCCGCTGATCATCCTGTCCGGTTCGGTCGCCGTCGACAGCAAGGTCAAGGCGCTCAACCATGGCGCGGACGATTACATGACCAAGCCCTACAGCAATGACGAACTGGTGGGCCGTGTGCGCGCCCTGGTGCGCCGTTCCAAAGGCTACTCGGATTCCCGCATCTCCTTCGGGCCGATGACCCTGGACCTGGTCGCCAAGACGGTTGAGACCGATGGTCGCCGGGTCAAGCTCAGCGGCAAGGAATATCAGATCCTGGAACTGCTCTCGCTGCGCCGTGGCGTGGCGGTCAGCAAGGAGACGCTGATCAGTCATATCTACAGCGACGGCGAAGGCCCCGACAGTCCCACCATCGGCCTTTTCATGTGCCGGCTGCGCAAGAAGCTGGCCGCCGCTTCGGGTGGAGAACAATATATCGAGACGGTCAGGGATCAGGGCTATCTGATGCCCAGGGCCGCGTGAAGCGCGGCTAGTCCATCCTGGAGAAAATCTGCTCCAGCCACTGCTCCAGAGCCTCTGCGGAAAGGGGCTTGCGCAGCACCGCGGCAATGCCGACCTTGGCGGCGGCCTGGACCAGCTGTCTGCCATTGCCCGAGACCAGGATGGCGGGGGTTTCGATTCCCTGTTGGCGCAGCTTGCCGATCATGTCCAGGCCGGACATGCCGGGCAGGTTGTAGTCCAGCACGATGCAGCCGGCGTCAGCTGCCCTGCCGGTGGCGATCAGGTCCTCCGCGGAGACAAATACCCGTACCGCATAGCCCAGCGCTTCCAACAGGGCTCGCGTCGAGGTGCGGACTTCCTCGTCATCCTCGACCACCAAAACAAGCTGTTTGCCGCCGTCGCCCACCATTCCTCCCGCGAACCCAGCGCCGGCCTCGACGCTAGGTGGCAGGGTTCCACGCTGATATACGTATTTCTGCTTAGGCGTCCCAAAATGGACCGGCCCGAGCCGTCCTGGACGGTTCTCAGGCTGGCGAATTGCCTTTACGGTTAAGCCCACGCATCATGGCCGGAAGGGGTCGATGCGTATTTGGTCCGCCGGGTGCAGGGCTGGAGACGGCACGTGCAAAGCGAAGAGATTGAAGCCCCGCCAGGCTCTTCCGGTTTTGGCTCCCGCGGCCAGGCCGGCCTGCTGGCGGCCCTGCTGGCCACCGCCGTGGACGGCATCATCGTCATCGATACCAAAGGCCATATCCTGCTTTACAACCAGGCCTGCGAAAGGCTGTTCGGCTATCGCGCCAGCGAGGTGGTGGGCCAGAACGTCCGGATGCTGATGCCGGAACCCTACCGGGATGAGCATGACGGCTATATTGCCAACTATAACCGCAGCGGCGAGCGGCGCATCATCGGCATCGGCCGCGAGGTGGTGGGGCGGCGCAAGGATGGGTCCACCTTTCCCATGTATCTTTCGGTGGGCGAAGGTGGGCTGACCGGCCAGCGCTTTTTCGTGGGCATTATTCATGACTTGTCGGCGCTGCGCTGGGAGACCGAACAGCGGGAAGGCGCCGACCGGCTCCTGGCCCAGATCGTCCAATCTTCCGAGGATGCGATCAGCAGCGTGGCGCTTGACGGCACCATCACCAGCTGGAATGCAGCCGCCGAACGCATTTACGGCTTCAGTCCGTCCGAGGCCATCGGCCGGCATGTTTCCATGATCCTGCCGCCCGACCGCTCGACGGAGGACGATGAAATCATGGCGCAGCTGCGCGCGGGCCGGAACATGCAGCATTATGAAACCGTGCGCCGGCACAAGGATGGCCGGGACGTGATGATCTCGCTGTCGGTGGCGCCGATCTTCGATGCCGCTGGCCGCATGATCGGAGCCTCCAAGACCGCGCGCGACGTCACCGAAAGAAAGCGTTCCGAACAGCGGCTCCTGGGCATGCAGAACGAGCTCGCCCATGTCGGCCGCCTCAGCGCCATGGGCCAGATGAGCGCGGCCATCGCCCATGAACTGAACCAGCCGCTGACCGCCATCGCCAACTATGCCAAAGCTGCCCAGCGGTTGCTGCAGAACGAAAATCCCGAACCGCGCCAGCTGCAAAGCGCCCGCGAGGCCATGGAGAAGGCCGTGACCCAGACAATGCGGGCCGGCACCATCATCCGCTATCTGCGCGATTTCGTGGAGAAGCGCGAAAGCCGCAAGACATCCGAGGACATGAATGAAGTGATCCGTGAGGCGGTATCGCTTGGCATGGTTGGACACGGCCATAGCAACGTCAAATTGATCCTGGCGCTCAGCCCCGATCTGCCGCGGGTGCCGGTCGACAGGGTGCAGATCCAGCAGGTGCTGCTGAATCTGGTGCGCAATGCCATCGAGGCGATGGCCGAAGTCGAGATGCGGGAGCTGACGATTTCCTCCGAGGCCACGGCAGAGGCATTGCGCATCACCGTCCGCGATACCGGTCCCGGCTTTGCGCCCCATGTCGTATCTCGTCTGTTTCAGCCCTTCGTCACCACCAAGGCGGATGGCATGGGCATCGGTCTCAAGATCTGCCAATCCATCATCGAAGGGCATGGCGGCACGATCGAGGCGCGGCAGGCCGAACCGGGTGCCCTGTTCGCCATCGCGCTGCCATTTGCATGAAAGGGCGACTGCCCGTCTATGTCGTCGATGACGACGAAGCGGTGCGCGATTCCATGCGGCTTCTCCTGGAGAGCAATGGCTTCGTCGCCCGCGACTTCGCCAGCGCTGATCTGTTCCTGCGCGCCGATAGCGGCGACATGGGATGTTTGCTGCTCGATCTGCATATGCCTGGAACTTCGGGGCTGGAGCTTCTGCGCCTGCTGCGCGCACGCGGCATCGCCTGTACGGTAATAGTCGTCAGTGGCCGGCGCGATCCCGCGCAGGATGCCGAAGTGATGGCGGCGGGCGCCTCGGCACTCCTCGCCAAGCCTTTCGACGATCAGCAATTGCTGGAGCTGGTTGCCCGTGCGGTCGGCGCCTGAGGCGCTGTTAAGTATAAATACGGGCTGTTTTTCGCATTTTTTCCGAGCAATCCTCGCCTCCTGTTAAGGGGCGCCCCTGCGCGCCGCATTCGCGGGAAATACGGTGTCGTCATGGCCTATGCCCAGCGCCTGGAACGGGACGCCGATGTCGGCGTGAGAGAAGCTTTCAAGGTCCTGCATCAAGGCCTGTCCTGCCTTGCCGGCCAGATTAACGCCACCGACAGCCACAGCGCCCATGTCGCCGCCCAGCTCACCAACAATTGGGAACAGCTGGCGCGCCGCCTCACCGAAATACGGCTGGATATTGATGAGTCTCATCGGGTTCTGGACGCGCGCCTGTCGGCCGCCGAGAAGGCGTCCGATTATAGCAGCAGCGCGCTGGATCATGCGCTGGAGAAGATCGAAGCTTTTGCCCGCCAGCGCACCGTCGACCAGGCGGAAAGCCAGCGCCAGACCAGCCGCCATGAACAGGCGCTGGAACGGTTGAGCGATGCCTTCCTCAAGATGGAAAAGCGGCTGCCGGATTCCGACACCAGCCATCGCCTGGACCTGGTGGAGCAGGCCATGGCCCACCTGAATGCGCAAAAGAAGCCGGACAATGCGCCCCTGCTGTCGGCGCTGCAGGCTTTGTCGCACCGGATGGACGCGCTGGAAAAAGATCATGGCGATCTTCTGATGGAATTGCGCGCCAGGCTGTTCGATCCCGCGCCGCGACCCGACATTGCGCCCGTGTGCGAAACCATCGAGCAGCCGCCTGTGGTCGAGCCGCCGGTGCTGGAGCCTGCGGAGGATGAGCCGGCCGTCGTGCCGGACTTCGAGGACCTGTTTTCGCAAGACGAACCCGCGCCGGTGAATTTTCTCACGCGGGCACGCATGGCCGCGGCGGTTGTGCCGGATGTGCCAAAGCCGCGCTATGTCCTGCCCGCGGCCATCGTTCTTGGTGCCGTGCTGGCGATCGCCGTCGGCCTTACGCTGCGGCGGCCGGTGGAACATCACGTTGCCGCCAAACCGGTTTCCGCCGGCCCCACTTACTCTGTACCGCTGCCGCCCAGCACCGAAGACACCCAGTTCGCGGTTGCGCCGGAGCCCGGTGGCGAAAGCGATTTTGCCACCCAGCGTTCGGAACCCGCGGCCGGGGATAGTGTGCCGCATCCGTCCGCCACGCCCAGGGCGCGCGATACGCACAATGTGCCGGTCCGTCCCGCCTCCGATACAGCCAAACCGGCGCAAGCAGCGTCAGCGCCGCCTGTCGACCGGGTGCAACAACTGGCGGGACAGGGCAATGTTCAGGCGCTGACGGTTCTTGGCCTTCGCGCCGTGGATGGTGCGGCTGGCGTCGCAGTCAATTTGCCGGACGCCGTCAAATACCTCACCCAGGCGGCGGAAAAGGGCCAGCCCGTCGCGCAATATCGCCTGGGCACGCTGTATGAGCGCGGCCAGGGTGTGGCTGCCGATCCCGCCAAGGCATCTCACTGGTATGAATTTTCTGCCGATCAGGGCAATCGCAAGGCGATGCACAATCTGGCGGTCTTCTACGCCTCCAGGAAGGACATGGCCAATGCCGCGCGCTGGTTCGCCAAGGCCGCGTCACTGGGCCTGTCGGATTCCCAGTTCAACCTGGCGGTTCTCTATGAGCGGGGCGATGGCGTGCCGCAGAGTCTGGTGGAAGCGTTCAAATGGTATTCCATCGCTGCCGCTGCGGGAGACGTGGAGTCCAAGGCACGGGTCACCGTGCTGCAGACCCAGCTGAACGATGTCGACAAGGCGACCGCCGCGAAAGAAATCGAAGCCTTCCATCCGCTGGCCTTCGACCATGCCGCAAACGTGCCACCGGAAGCCGATCAGCTTCCGCCAGCCTGATGGATATCAGGCTGACAGACGAAGCTTGTTTTCGTCTTCGGTAAAGCTGGCCATGGCGGCCGCCACACCGCCGGCCTTGTGGGGGACACCTGAAAGCTTCAACCCCATTTCCGTGGCGCACAAAGCGGCCATCAGGGTCAGCTCATTGCAGTCGCCCAGATGACCGATGCGGAACACCTTGCCGGCAACCTTGCCCAGGCCCGCACCATAGGAAATGTTGAAGTGCTCCAGGGTCACTTTCCGGAACTGGTCGGCGTCATGGCCGGCCGGCATCACCACGCCGGTCAGGATGGGTGAATAGACGTTCGGATCCTGGCAAAGGATTTCCAGGCCCCAGCCGCGCACGGCGGCGCGGCAGGCTGCACCCAGGCGCTGATGGCGCGCGAACACATTCTCCAGGCCTTCCTCGTTCAGCATCGCGAGCGCCTCGCGCAAGCCGAACAGCAAGGTGCTGGCGGGCGTGTAAGGGAAAAAGCCCTTGGCGTTGAAGCTCAGCATCTCCTGCCAGTCCCAATAGGAGCGCGGCAGCTTGTTGGTCTTGGCCGCGGCCAGCGCCTTTTCGGAAACCGCGGTGAAGGACAGGCCCGGCGGCAGCATGAGGCCCTTTTGTGAGCCCGACACGGTGACGTCCGCGCCCCAGGCATCGTGGCGCACCGGCGCGGAGCCGAGCGAAGAGATCGTATCCACCATCAAGAGCGCCGGGTGTCCGGCGCTGTCCATCGCCTTTCTCACAGCAGCGATGTCAGAGAGGCAGCCGGTGGAGGTTTCGTTATGCACCACCATCACCGCCTTGATGGCATGGGACTTGTCTTCGCTGAGCTTGGCTTCGATGGCGGCGGCATCCACGCCGTGGCGCCAGTCACCCGGCAGGAAATCGACATTGATGCCCCAACGCCCGGCGAGCGCCCGCCATAGGGTGGCAAACTGCCCGGTCTCCGCCATCAACACGCGGTCTCCCGGCGACAGCGTATTGGCGATCGCTGCTTCCCAGGCGCCGGTACCGGAAGCGGGATAAATGATCACCGGCTGGGTGGTGCCGAAGATGGGGCGGATGCCGGCCAGCACCTGCTGGCCCAGCTTCTGGAATTCTGGCCCGCGATGGTCGATCACCTGATGGTCGATCGCGCGCTGGATGCGCTCGGGGACGGGACTGGGGCCGGGGATCTGCAGAAAATGCTGGCCTTGCGCCATGGCTGTTCCTCCGCGAAACGGTGCTATATCGGGCATTGCTTTTAGCCCGGAACAGGCAAAAAGTCCGAAGAAATAACCGAGAAAACCATGGTTCAAGTCATCCAGCCCGGGCTCGAACGCCGTCTTAAGGCCCATGTGGCGGGGGATGTGCTGTTCGATACATTTTCGCGGGGGCGCTATGCCACCGACGCATCCCATTACCAGATGATGCCGGCCGGGGTGGTTGTGCCGCGCAGCATGGATGATGCGGTTGTGGCCTTAAGCCTGGCCCGCGAGGAAGGTGTGCCGGTGACGGCGCGGGGTGGTGGCACCAGCCAGTGCGGCCAGACCGTGAATTCCGGACTTATTATAGACGGCTCCAAGACGCTCAACCGCATCCTGGCCCTGGATGTGGCAGCCAGGAAGGTCACCGTCGAGCCCGGCATCGTGCTGGACGACCTGAACCGTCAGCTGAAAAAGCACGGGCTCTGGTTTCCGGTCGATGTGTCGACAGCTTCGCGCGCCACCATCGGCGGCATGACGGCCAACAACAGCTGCGGCGGCCGCTCCATACGCTATGGCACCATGCGCGCCAATGTACTGGCGATCGATGCGGTGCTGGCCGATGGCGCCAAGGTGCATCTGGGCGAAGTATCGCCCGATTTGTCGGATGTTGGCGCGGCCGAGCGGGGGCTGGCGGAAAAGCTGCTGGCGATCGGTGCGCGCGAGGCGGCCGAAGTGAAAGCGCGCTTTCCCAAGGTGCACCGCCGCGTCGGCGGCTACAACATCGATGCGCTGAACCCGCGCAACAACCGCATCAACCTGGCGCATGTGCTGGTGGGCTCGGAAGGCACACTGGCCTATTCCACCGCCATCACCTTGCAGCTGTCGCCGGTGCTGGGCAAGCGCGCCTTGGGTGTCTGTCACTTCGGCTCCTTCCATGCGGCGATGGATGCGGCTCAGCATCTGGTGACTTTAAAACCCATTGCCGTCGAGCTGGTGGATGACACCATGCTGGGCCTGGCGGCGGAGATTCCCATGTTCCATGCCACGCTGGAAGCGATGTTGCGTGGCAAGCCCGAAGCCATCCTGCTGGTGGAATTCGACAGCGGCGAGGAAGAGAATGCCCGGCGCATGAGGCAGCTGCTTCAGATGATGGGCGATCTGGGCTTCGATTTCAGCCATGAAGGCGCCAAATGGGGCGGAGTGGTGGAGGTTTATGATCCGGCGCTCCAGAACGCCATCACCGAGCTGCGCAAGTCCGGCCTCAACATCATGATGTCGATGAAGGATCAGAGGAAGCCGATCTCCTTTGTCGAGGATTGCGCCGTGCCGCTGGAGCATCTGGCCGAATATACCGCCCGGCTGACCGACTGTTTCGAGCGCCACGGCACCAAGGGCACCTGGTACGCCCATGCCAGCGAGGGCTGCCTGCACGTGCGACCGGTGCTGAATCTGCGCCTGGAAAAAGATGTCAAGGCGATGCGTGCCATTGCCGAGGAAGCCTTCGAGATGGTGCGCCAGTACAAGGGCTCGCATTCCGGCGAGCATGGCGACGGGCTGGTGAGGAGCGAATTCCATCAGGAGATGTTCGGCCCGCGGTTGGTCAAGGCCTTTGAAGACGTGAAGGATGTGTTCGATCCAAAGGGATTGATGAATCCCGGCAAGATTGTGCGCGCGCCGAAGTTCGATGAACGCGACCTGTTCCGCTATGCGCCGGATTATAAAGTGCGCGATTTCCAGCCGGCACTGGACTGGTCGGACTATCCGGGTCTGATCGGCGGCTTCCAGGGCGCGGCCGAACAGTGCAACAATAATGGGGCCTGTCGAAAATCCGAGGGCGGGGCGATGTGCCCGTCCTATCGGGCCACCCGCGATGAGCAGCATGTCACCCGCGGCCGGGCCAATTCCCTTCGACTGGCCCTGTCGGGCCAGCTGGGCGATGGCGCCTTCACCAGCGACGACATGCTGGAGACCATGAAACTTTGTGTCTCCTGCAAGGCCTGCAAGCGCGAATGCCCCACCGGAGTGGACATGGCGCGGATGAAGATCGAGGTTCTGTCGGCACGGATGAAAGAGCGCGGGCTTTCCTTGCGCGACCGGCTGGTTGCAGGCCTGCCGCGCTATGCCCCGCTCGCGGCGAAGTTCGCGCCCCTGCTCAACCTGCGCAACAAATCAAAAATGCTGCGCCGGCTGTCCGAAACCGTGGCCGGCTTCAGCGCCGCGCGTGACCTGCCGCTGTGGCGGCGCGACCGCTTCGATCATGCCGGCGAAAGCTTCGGTCCCGAAAACGGCCGTGAGGTGGTGCTGTGGGCTGACAGTTTCAATGCCGCTTTCGAGCGGGAGATCCTGGATGATGCACTCAGGACGCTGACCATGGCTGGCTATCGCGTGCATGTCGCCAAACCGGCCGATGGCTCGTCGCGGCCGCTGTGTTGCGGCCGCACCCATCTGGCGGTTGGCGATGTGGATGCGGCCAGGGCCGAGATGGGGCGCAGCTTGGCCGCGTTGGAGCCTTTCTTTGCCCGCGGCGTGCCCCTGGTGGGGCTGGAGCCCAGCTGCCTGTTCTCCTTCCGTGACGAGGCCCAGGCGATGCTGCCGGGCCCGGATAGCAAGCGTGCCGCGGCTCACGCGCTGTTGTTTGAGGAATTCATTGTCCGCGAGGCCAAGGCGGGCCGCTTCAAGCCCGCATTCAAGCCCACCACGCAAAAGGCGTTGCTGCATGGCCACTGCCATCAGAAGGCGTTTGGTGCCATGGGCGCGGTGGAAGCCGCGCTGAGCCTGATCCCCGGCCTGAAGCTGGAGAAGATCGAATCCAGCTGCTGCGGCATGGCTGGCGCTTTCGGCTATCAAGCGGAGACGGCAGATATGTCACGGGCCATGGGCGAGCTGTCGCTTTTGCCGGCCGTGCGCACGGCCGATGCCGAGACGGTCCTGGTGGCCGACGGCACCTCCTGCCGGCATCAGATCGAGGGTGGCGCCGACCGAAAAGCTGTCCATGTCGCCAGCCTGCTGGCGGCACATCTTTAACGGTGTGAGGAATTAAAACTGTCGAGCCCCTTGCTGCCGGGGCACAGCTCCTTCTCCGCCAGCCGGTTCAACGGCGTCGCCACGGTGTTCAGGTTGGCGTGCATGTCCTTGGGCGCGGAGTCCATATAGATCAGGCCGGTGACCAGTTCGCCTTCCGCCGCGCGGGCCTGCAGATAGTTCAGCGCACCGATCTTGTCGAAAGGATCGTAATCGGCCGCCAGCTTGGCCAGCTTCAGGGTCGAGCCGTCATGTAGTGCCACTTCCTCGGTGGTGCCTGGCGCATATTCCACCTTGATGGCTTCGCGCGGCTCCATGATGTCCAGCCGATTCACCGCCTCGTTGTGGGCGCGCACGAAGTCGTAAGCCTTGGTCGAGCCGGCGTGATTGTTGAAGGCGACGCAAGGACTGACGATATCGATAAAGGCGGGTCCCGGATGGCTCATCGCCGCCATGATCAGGGGCACCATCTGCGCCTTGTCGCCGGAGAAGCTGCGCCCGACAAAGGTCGCCCCCACCAGCAGCGCCATGCTCACCAGATCGAGAGGGGAATCTGCGTTGAAACCGCCGGCCTTGCTCTTGGAGCCCTTGTCGGCGGTGGCCGAGAACTGGCCTTTGGTCAGGCCGTAAACGCCATTGTTCTCGGTGATGTAGACCATATTGACGCCGCGGCGCACGCAATGGACGAACTGGCCAAGCCCGATGGAGGCGGAATCGCCGTCGCCGGATATGCCCAGATACATCAGTTCGCGATTGGCGAGGTTGGCGCCGGTCAGCACCGACGGCATGCGGCCATGCACCGAATTGAAGCCGTGGCTCTGGCCCAGGAGATAGTCCGGCGTCTTGGACGAACAGCCGATGCCCGACAGCTTGGCAACGCGGTGCGGCTCGATGTTGAGCTCGAAACAGGCCTGGATCAGGGCGAAGGAAATCGAGTCATGGCCGCAGCCGGCGCACAGGGTCGAGATCGAGCCTTCATAATCGCGGTGGGTAAAGCCCAGCCGGTTCACCGGAATGCCGGGATGGCGCAGCTTGGGCTTGGCGATATAGGTCATTCCGCGGCTTCCTTGGATGAGAGCGACAGACGTTCTGAAATTGCCGCGATGATGAAGCGGGCGGTGATGGGCGTGCCGTCGAAATGCAGGACGGAGACGAACCGCGCCGGATCGATGCCGCATTCATTGACCAACAGGCTCCTCATCTGGGCATCGCGGTTCTGCTCCACCAGAAAGATCTGGTCATAGCCATTGATGAAGTCGGTCACCGAGTCCGGGAAGGGGAAAGCCCTGAGCCGCATGGTATCGAGCTGGACGCCGCCAGCCGCCAGGCTGGCAAGTGCCTCGCGCATCGCCGGCGCGGTCGAGCCGAAATAGATCGCGGCATGGCGTGTTTTGCCTTCCGCTTTGACGTGGGTAATCACCGGCGCAGGCACCAGCGAACGCGCGGTGTCGAACTTGCGCAGCAGCCGCTGCATATTGTCCTGATAGACCGGGCCTTCCTCGCTGTATTTGGCGAAACGGTCGCGCGACGAACCGCGGGTAAAATAGGCACCCTTGGTGGGATGAGTGCCGGGCAGGGTGCGATAGGGGATAGCGTCGCCATCCACGTCCAGGTAACGGCCAAAGGTCTTGCCCGCATCCAGGTCCTCCGCGGTCATAACCTTGCCGCGGTCATAGACGCGATTGTCATCCCATTGGAACGGCTCGCACAGCCAGTCATTCATGCCGATATCCAGGTCTTCCAGCACAAAGACGGGGGTCTGCAGCCGCTCAGCCAGATCGAAGGATTGGGCGCAGAATTCAAACAGTTCCCTGGGATCTTCCGGCAGCAGCAGCACATGCTTGGTGTCGCCATGACTGGCATAGGCGCAGATCAACAGATCGGCCTGTTGCGTGCGGGTCGGCATGCCGGTGGAGGGTCCGCCGCGCTGCACGTCGATGATCACCGCTGGAATTTCCGCGAAATAGGCCAGGCCCAGGAACTCCTGCATAAGGGAGATGCCGGGGCCTGATGTTGCGGTGAAGGCGCGCGCGCCGTTCCAGCTGGCTCCGATCACCGTGCCGATGGCCGAGATTTCGTCTTCCGACTGGACGATGGCAAACTTGTTCTTGCCAGTCTCCGTATCGACCCGATATTTGCGGCAGTGCTTGCCGAAGGCTTCCGCCACCGAAGTCGAGGGGGTGATCGGATACCAGGCCGCCACGGTGGCGCCGCCATAGACGCAGCCCAGCCCGGCGGCGTCATTGCCGCTGACAAAGATGCGCTCACCCACTTCGTTGGCGCGCGCGATCCGAAGGCCGCACACGCTGGCGAGATTGTCGCGGGCATAATCATGACCCATGTGCAGCGCCTGGTGGTTGGGCGCTATCAGGGCATCCTTGCCCTTATATTGCTCACCGATCAGCTTCTCCAGGGCTTCGATCTCGATGCCCAACAGCTGGGCCAGGGCGCCGATATAGATGATGTTCTTGAACAGCTGGCGTTGGCGCGGATCGCTGTATTTGGCGTTGCAGATTTCCGTCAGCGGCATGCGCACGATGTTGATGTCGTCGCGGAATTTGGACGGCGGAATGGGCCGCGAGGAATCGTAGAACAGATAACCGCCGGCATCGATGGAGGCGACATCCTTGTCCCAGGTCTGCGGGTTCATCGCCACCATCAGGTCGACGCCGCCGCGCCGGCCGAGCCAGCCATGGCCAGAAACCCGCACCTCATACCAGGTGGGCAGGCCTTGAATGTTCGAGGGGAAAATATTGCGCGAGGTGACCGGCACGCCCATGCGCAGGATGGAGCGGGCGAACATCTCATTGGCTGAAGCCGAACCCGAGCCATTGACGTTGGCGAACTTCACCACGAAGTCATTGACGGATTCTATTGCCGGCATGCGTACCCCGTCTTGGGCGCGTTCAGCAGGAATTTCTGCATGTCCCAGGCGCCGGTGGGGCAGCGCTCGGCGCACAGCCCGCAATGCAGGCACAGGTCTTCGTCCTTGACCATCACGCGGTTGGTCTTGAGGTTGGCCGAAACATACAGGTCCTGGTCGTGATGCAGCGCCGGCGCTGTCAGGCGGGTACGCAGCTCTTCCTCGGCGCCATTGACGGTGAAGGTAATGCAGTCCATCGGACAGATATCGACACAGGCATCGCATTCAATGCATTTGGGGGTGTCGAACACGGTCTGCACATCGCAATTCAGGCAGCGTTCGGCTTCCAGAAATGCCTGTTTGACATCGAAACCCAGCTCCACCTCCAGCCGCACGTCCTTCAGTGTCTGTTCGATCGGGGCGTGCGGCACCTTGTAGCGATGGTCGTTGGAGACGTCATTGTCATAGCTCCATTCGTGAATGCCCATCTTCTGGCTGGACAGGTTTACGGTCGGCGGCGGTCGCTTGGCGACATCCTGGCCCCGGCAGAGCAGGTCGATGGAGATAGCGGCGTCATGGCCGTGCGCCACCGCCCAAATGATGTTCTTGGGGCCAAAGGCTGCATCACCGCCGAAGAACACTTTGGGATTGGTCGACTGCATGGTGGCGGGATCGACCTTGGGCATGTCCCACTTGTCGAATTCCAGGCCGATATCGCGCTCGATCCAGGGAAAGGCATTTTCCTGGCCCACTGCGACCAGCACGTCGTCGCATTCCATCACCACATCGGGCTCACCTGATGGCACCAGATTGCGCCGGCCCTTGGCGTCGATTTCTGCTTTCACTTTTTCGAAGCGTACGCCGGTCAGCTTGCTGCTGGTGTGCATAAATTCCTTTGGTACCAGGAAATTGTGGATCGGGATGCCCTCATGCATCGCGTCTTCTTTTTCCCAGGGGCTGGCCTTCATCTCAGCAAAGCCGGACCGCACCACCACGTCCACTTTCTCGCCGCCCAGCCGGCGCGAGGTGCGGCAGCAATCCATGGCGGTGTTGCCGCCGCCCAGCACGATCACCCGCTTGCCGATGCTGGTGGTATGACCAAACGAAACCGACGACAGCCAGTCGATGCCGATATGGATATTGGCGGCCGCCTCTTTGCGGCCCGGAATGTCCAACTCACGGCCGCGCGGCGCGCCGCAGCCGACAAAAATGGCGTCGTAATTCTCGGTCAGCAGTTTTTTCAGCGAGCCGACTTTCTGGCCCAGCCGGAGTTCCGGCTTGAGGTCCAGGATGTAATCCACTTCCTCGTCCAGCACCGTTTCCGGCAGGCGGAATTTCGGAATCTGGGTGCGCATCATGCCGCCAGCCGCGGCATCGCCGTCGTACAGCACCACGTCGTAGCCCAGGGGCAAAAGATCGCGCGCTACGGTCAGCGAGGCAGGACCGGCGCCGATCAGTGCCACGCGCTTGCCGTTCTTTTGCGCTGCAGGCGCGGGCATGCGCGCCTTGACGTCATCCTTGTTGTCTGCGGCGACGCGCTTGAGGCGGCAGATGGCGACCGGTTCGGCTTTCTTGGTCACTTCCTCGACCCGGCCGCGGCGGCAGGCCGGTTCGCACGGCCGGTCGCAGGTGCGGCCCAGCACGCCGGGAAAGACATTGGAATGCCAGTTGACCATATAGGCGTCGGAATAACGCCCGGCCGCGATCATGCGGATGTATTCGGGTACCGGCGTGTGCGCGGGACACGCCCACTGGCAATCCACCACCTTGTGAAAATAATCAGGATTCCTGATGTCGGTGGCTGTCATGCCATCGCCGGACGAAGCTGCAACCCGCGAGGGGTCGCTAACGGCTGCACTGCTCATAACGCTGACCAATTCCCCAAATGACCTGCCCCAATGCGAGACCAACGTCGTTGGATATTCAGCTGATGATGCGTGTTGGTCCTGTGCTCTTTGTTCTAAGCGGCGTGTCCGGAGATGCCGGCGTTTCCTGACGCGATATTAGCGAGGCAAGCCCTCGCGCAAAAGGGTCCGGTTGACGGATAGGTGCGCCGCCATCGGATGCTAATCGCAAGATGTTGCGCCATCTTGCGATTCCGCATCTGCTAACTAGGCTTGCCGCGAAGGAAAAATGGTAGCTAGGCCGCGTTATTCCGCGGCAACCGCCGTGCGATGTTCCAGGATCGCGGGCAGGGGATAAAGCTTGTCGCGCAACTGTGCTGCGATGCCGAACAAGACATCTCGGATCTCCAGCTGCCGGTCCTGGGTCATGCGCTGGGCATCGCCGCTGGCGGACAGGGCGGCGACGGCGCGGCCTTCACGGTCCAATACCGGAACCGCGATGCAGCGCATGTCGGCCTGATTCTCGCGGTCATCCAGCGCATAGCCCTGCTCGCGCACCCGCTTCAATTCAGCGCGCAGGGCTTGAGCGCTGGTGATGGTGTAGGGGGTCAGCGCCACCAGCGCGCCATCCATGACGATGCTTTCCATCTGTTCATTCGGCAGGAATGCCAGCAGTACCTTGCCCAGTCCGGAACAGTAGGCTTCGAGCTGGCCGCCCACTCTTGTATAGACGGGAAAGGCGCCAGGCGGCGCGACCTTGGCGACATAGGTCACCATGCCTTGTTCCAGAACGCCCAAATGCAGGGTCAGGTTCAGGCGCGCCGACCATTCCGTCATCAACGCCCGGCTGGCGTCGCGCAACAGCTCGCTCACAGTGACGTTGCGCGACAGTGATACGAGCAGAAGGCCGGTGCGATAGCGGCCGCGAGGCCCGCGCACGACCGCGCCAAGATTCTCCAAGGTCTGGATCAGGCGATAGCCGGAAGCTTCAGGCAGGTTGGCGCGCCGGCTGAGTTCGCAAGCGGTCACCCATTCCTCTGGATCGCGAAAGGCGTTCAGAATGGCGAAAGCCTTCATCACCGAATGATTTTTGGGTGTCGCCACAGGTGTCGTCCCCTCCGACCCAGCATGGGGCTGAAAAGCACCGCCCTCGTTTCCCCTTGCCACCTTGTTTCTGGCGGTCTGTGCCGCGGGCGGTGCGGGGAAACATTGCCGTCATAACCAGCATAGCCCAAAAATGACGCCAAGTCATCACTCATCAGATGAGAAGCGGCGTGGGAACTTGGGTCATAGACCATCCTTTGCGGCGGCACGCGAAACTTGACGCTTTGGGTGGCTGCGTTGTCGAGTGCCTGAAAAGCGGCGGGCCCGGCGCCCGCCACAGAACAAGCGTCTCGGGGGCATGGGCATTTCTCAAAACAGGCTGTGGGCCGCGCTGGGCGTGATGTTGCTGGCATCGCCCGCCTTTTCCTTCACGGCATCGGAATGGCCGACCTACGGCCATGACTATGGCGATACCCGCTACTCGCCGCTTGCCCAGATCACGCCGGCCAATGTGGGGACGCTGAAGCCGGTCTGGACCTATCATATGCGGCCGCCCGATCGTGAAAGCCACGGCTTTGCGGCTTCCGAGGATACGCCGCTGGTCGTGGGGGACAGCATGGTTGTCTCCACGCCTTATGGCCGTGTGGTGGCACTGGATGCGCAGACCGGCAAGGAACGCTGGGCCTATCAGGTGCCGGGCAGCGATCAGCCCGCCACGCGCGGGGTTTCCTACTGGCCGGGGGCGCATCCGGAAATCGTATTTGGCACCCGCGCCGGTCTTTTGATCGCGCTGCATGCCGAAAGCGGCGCGCCGGTCAAAAGCTTCGGCAAGGACGGCGTGCTCGACCTGCACAGCGAACGCGTGATGCAGGGCTTTCCCGATGCGGCTTTGGGCATCACCTCGGCGCCGGTGATCTATAAGGATCTGATCATCACTGGCTCTCGCACCCAGGAAATGCCGCAACAGGGTGCGTCCGGTCGGGTGCGGGCATTTGATGTGCGCACCGGCCGGGAAGTCTGGCAATTCAATGGCGTGCCCCAGCCAGGCGAAAAATTCCATGACAGCTGGGAGGGCGACAGCTGGAAAAACCGCTCCGGCGTGAATGTCTGGGCGGGGCTGACTCTGGATGCCAAGCGGGGCATCGCCTACCTGCCCTTTGCCGCGCCCACCTTCGACCAGTCGGGGAATGACCGCAAAGGGCCATCGTTGTTCTCCAACACGCTGGTGGCCGTGAATGCCGCGACCGGCAAATATCTCTGGCACTTCCAGGCACTGCATCACGATCTATGGGATTATGACTTGCCGTTGACGACTCTGGTCGATGTCCGGAAAGACGGCCGCACCATCCCCGCCATCGCCGTGATGAGCAAGGCGAGCCTGCTGTTCCTGCTGGACCGCGTCACCGGCAAACCGATCTACGACATCAAGGAGGTACCGGTCCCCACCGATACGGACATGGTGGGCGAGCAGCCATCGCCCACCCAGCCCATGTCGGTGACGCCGCCCTTGGGCCGCACGTCCTTTGATTTGTCGGAGCTTGCCAACCTCACGCCGCAGCAGAAAGACGGCTGCGACAAGATCATCAAGTCGATGAACATCAAGGGTGCGAAATTCCTCCAGCCGCAGCGAGTGGACAGCGGCGTGGCGCGCTTTCCCGGTTCCTGGGGCGGCATCGATTGGAGCCATGCCGCCTTCGATCCCAGATCCGGAACTTATGTCCTCAATATCTCCAACATGGCGTCACCGCAGGTGATGGTGCGCAAAGCCGATGGCAGCTATGACATGCGCGACGGCTATCAATGGTTCTGGGACAAGGTCTCGCACATGCCCTGCCAGGTGCCGCCCTGGGGTGAACTCTATGCCGTCAACGTCAATACGGGCGGCATTCTCTGGCACAGGACCTTGGGTGTGACCGATGGCTTGGCCAACCCCGATACCGGCCGACCCAATGTCGGCGGTCCCATCATCACTGGCAGCGGCCTGATCTTCATCGGTGCCACCGACGACAAGCGTCTGCGCGCCTTCGACATCAAGACGGGCAGGGAATTATGGACCTTCAAATTGCCCGCCTCGCTCTACGGCACGCCGATGACCTATCGCGGCAGGAACGGCAAGCAATATATTGCTGCGGTCGCGACCGGCGGTTTCTGGGGCGAGAAGGTAGGGGCGGATGACGTTACCGCTTTCGCGCTGCCCTAGCGTTTTTCCGCGAAGATGACAGTCACGCGATTGGTTTCGCCGCGGCGCCGATAGCCGACATGCGCGGCCAGCCCGATCACCATGGCGATGCCGGCTTGGCCGATCGGCTGCTCTTCCAGCGGAAGCGCCTCATCCTGCCGGGCTTTCCAGGTGAGCGGATTGAAGGCCGGCGCGTCATCCTCATATGTCAGGGTGAGGGCGGGATGCGGCATCAGACACAAGCGCACCGGCTTTTCGCATTCCCCGCCATAGCCGTATTTGATGGTATTGGAGAAAAGCTCCTCGACCACAATCCGGGCCCGTGATACCAAGGCGGTGTCGATTTTCCATGTGTCACAGGCCTGTTCGATCGCGTCCAGCGCGGCCTGCAGGGCTTTTTTTTGGGCGGGGCAATCCAGTTTCAGGTCTGACGGATTTTCCACTGATGGATTTGCTATGGGGGGATTTTCCATGACGTTTTCGCCATCACGCTTTCTGGGCCTGGCTGTGACGCTGGCCATCGGCTTTTCGAGTTTCGCCGCGCGGGCCGATGATTCCATCGGGCAAGTCAAGACAGCCAAGGGCGAGGTGAAGGTTGTGCGTCACGGCGCGGCCCAGCCGCTCGCGGTCGGCGATCATGTCTTCCCCTCCGACACTATCAGCACCGCCAAGGGCGCGTCGGTCGGCATCACTTTCATGGACAACAGCATGATGTCGCTGGGACCGAGCAGCCAGCTCGCGCTGGACCAGTTTCAGTTCGATACTACGACCCATGCCGGAGTTTTCAATACGTCGCTGAGCAAGGGCACGCTCGCGGTCAAATCGGGACAGATCGTGCAACAAACCCCGGAAGCCATGCACATCAAGACGCCCGCCGCGCTTCTGGGCGTTCGGGGCACCGAATTTGTCGTGCGCGCTGGGGAGAACAGCTGATGCGCCGCTCTCTTCCTCTTTTGGCGCAGCTCGCGGCGGTGTGGCTTGCGGGATGCGCCGCCAAGGAAACGGTGGTGATATTGCCGGCTGCCGACGGCCATGTTGGGGGCGTTGTCGTGCAAAGCAACGGCAAGACCGTATTGCTGGACCACGCCTATGCGGCGGACAATCCCGGCGACGGCCGGGCCAGCGACGCGAAGCCCGAAGACGTCAGCCAGAATTTCGCCGAGGTGCTGGCGGCGCGACCCATCCCGCCCGGCGATCACAAGCTGTTCTTCAAGAACGACAGCGATGAGATGACGGACGATTCCAGGACGGAGTTCAACGACAAGGTTTTCGCCGATGTGGATGGCCGCAAGGCTGCGGAAATCGTCATTGTCGGCCATACCGACAATACCGGCGGGCTGGAATATAATGACGGCTTGTCGCGCAACCGGGCCGAAGCCATCAAGAAGCTGCTGCTGCAGAGCCAGCGCGACCAGGACAAGCTCACCCATATGAGCATCACGACAGCCGGCCGTGGCCAGCGCGACGACAAGGATGCTCCCAACACCCCCAACGCCAACGAGCGTTACGTCGAGATCATTGTTCAATAGGCCCGTGCCAACGCACCGCCAGGATGGTGAGGTCGTCTGACGGTTCCGCGCCGGCGACGTAGGCATCGACTGCGTCGTGCAGGGCCTTGGTCACGGCGCGCACCGATGCGCCCCGTGGCAACCCCGCCAGGACCGCCGATGCCCGCGACCGGCCCATCACCGCTCCGTCGGCGGTCATGGCTTCGGTGATGCCGTCGGTGATGACACACAGCAGGTCGCCCGGCTGAAGCTGGAAGCTTTCCGCCGGATACGAAAAATCCTCCATGATCGAAAGCGGCGGTCCGCCCCGCGCTTCCAAGGCTAGTGGTTTTTCGCCTGTCCGCAAAAGGAAGGGCGCGTCGTGTCCGGCGCTGGAGAAGTGCAGGGCGCCTGTCGCCAGATCGAGCACGCCCGCGAACATGGTGATGAACAGCATCTCCGGATTTTCACGGCTGATTTCGGCATTGGTGCGGTCCAGGATGGCACCGATGTCCCGCTCGCCGCTCAGCGCGGCGCTTTTGCACAGCGACTTGCCCAACGCCATGAACAGGGCGGCCGGCACGCCCTTGCCGCTGACATCGCCCACCGAAAAGAACAGGTGATCGCCATCCATCTTGAAGAAGTCGAACAGGTCGCCGCCGATCTGCCGTGCCGGGATCATCAGCGCGTCCAGTTCGAAACGCGCATCGCTGACCATGCTTTCGGGATCGGGGAGGATGCCCATCTGGATGCGGCGCGCCGCCTCCAGCTCGCCTTCGGTGCGCGCCGCCGCCAGTTTGCGCTGTTCCAGTTCCTGGCGCAGGCGCCGGCGTTGCATATCGGCCTGGGCGAAGCCGCCGCCCATGTAAGCGACTGCCGTCAGCGCCTGGCCGATGGCCGGTGTCGCGACATCCAGCAGGATATGGGTATGACGCCACACACCAAAGCCGAGCCCTGCCAGTCCCGCGAGCAGGACGGCGCCCAGAACCATCTGCCAGCGCGGCTTGAGCAGCGGCAGAGACACGATCAAAAGCAGTGCCAGTCCCAGCGTCAGCCCGAACTCCGCGGCGCGGGTCCAGCCGGGCCGTGAGGCCAGGCTTCCCTCCAGCACATTTTCCAGCAGTTGGGCATGGATCTCGACACCCGGCATGGCGCCGGCGGGGGTCATGCGCTGATCGACGCGGCCAAGGCCGGTTTCGCCCAGAAGCACGATGGCGCGGTCGAATTTGGCCGGCGGCACCTCGCCCTCCAGCACTTTGTAGGCAGAGACAAAGCGGCTTTCATCATGGGGCGAGAAATTCACCCAGACGCTGCCATCGCTTTCGGCTGGAATATCAAGCGCCCCCAGCGAAACCTTGTTCACTTGACCGCCGGCGAAATGCAGATCGACGAGCTGTGCCGGGGGATTGCGGATCGCCAAGCGCAGAGTTTCCAATCCAAGGCCAGGCGCCAGCCGCCCGGAAATCAGCGACACCAGCGGCATGCGACGGAAGGTGCCGTCGGAATCGGCGGTCACCGAGGCGACCCCATGACCGGGCGCGGCATCGTCCAGCGCGGGAATGCTGCGCAGGCTTTTGTCGAAGCTCGGCAGCAGGCCCGCAAGATTTTCCGGCGGCTGGCCGGTCTGCCGGAACGGCACTAGCCGGCCGCTGTCGGGAGTGCCTCCATTGGAGGGGATGCCGACGATGATGGCGATGGGGCCGGATGACAGGGCGTTGGCCATGGCCGCGTCGTGGCTCGGCAATTGTTTCAACTCGGCCGTCAACGGCGCGGAAAGTGTGCCCGCGTGCCGGATCCATTGTTCAGGCGATTGCTCGTCCGGCTCGGGCCACAGCAGATCGATGCCCAGTGCCGCGGGGCCCGCGCCAGTGATGGTGGAGATCAGCCTGGCCTGGACCTGGCGCGGCCAGGGCCATTGCCCGACATGGTGCAGGGACGCATCGTCTATCGCCACGATCACCACGGCATCGGTGTGGTGATCGCGCCCCATCAGGCGCTGATAGGAATCGAACAGGGCGAAGCGCGCGGCGCCGAACAGCGATGGCGCGAAAACCTGCAGCAGCAGGAAGAGAGCCAGCATCGTGGTGGCCGCACGCCGTCCCCAGCCACCCAGGACAAGGCGTGCCAGCCGGCTCATGTCAACCTTCAGACCTCAAGGACAAGCCCGTCATGGGCGATCACGATATCCAGCTTCTTGTCGGTGCGGGTGATTTCCTCGAAACGCAAAGTCTCGTGGAAAATACCTTCCAGCCGCTGGTCGTCATAGACCGGCTCGTGATGGAACAGGCAGAGCTTCTTGGCGCCGCCCATCTGGCACAGCTCCACGCCCATGATGTTGCTGGAATGACCCCAGTCCTCCTTCACCGAGACGGTGTCGGCCAGGGAGTACATGGCGTCGAAGATCACCAGGTCCGCACCGCCGAAAAATCTGGCGACCCGTTCCATTTCCGCCCGGTCCTGCGCCTTGTGTTCGGAATCGGTCGTGTAGATGACGGTCTTGCCATCCTTCTCGATGCGATAGCCATAGGAGTCATTGCCGTGCAGCTGAAGGGTGCTGGTGACCTTGGTGCCGGCAATGTCATAGGTCTTCCCCACTTCCAGCTTGATGAATTCGATATTCGCCGACAGCGCCTCGAACTCGACCGGGAAGCAGGGCCCGTGGTTCTGGCCGCGGATCGCCTGTTCCATCTTGTCATGGCAGCTGTAAAGGATGATGCGATTTCCGGGGATGTAGCAGGGAATGAAAAAGGGAAAACCCATGATGTGATCCCAATGCACATGGGAAATCAGCACATGATAGGTCTGGGGCTGCTTGGGCCCGTGTTTCATGATGGCGCCGAGCGAAAATTCACGCACCCCCGATCCCAGATCGCACAGCAGATATTCGGGCCCGCCCGTGTCCACCTGCACGCAGGATGTATTGCCGCCGAACGTGCCGTGCTCGTGGAAAGCGAGTTCGCTGTCGCAGAAAGCTTCCGCCTTTTCCGGCGTGTCGAGATTTTTGCCGGCGCCCTTGACCAGGGCGTTGACCAGTTTCTTGCGCACGGCTTTTGCGCCCAATGGCGCGGGCAAGGAACCGCGTGTGCCCCAGAAGATGACTTTCATGCTTGCCCCCGTCAGCCCGCGTCGAACTGGGTCAATGCGTCCGGCGCCAGCTTGGCGACCGCTTCGCGCGTGGTCGGAAAGATCGGGATGACCTGGTTCAGGCGGGCAATGGAGAAAATCTCCGCCAGCATGGGCTTGAGTGCGGCCACCGCGAAGCCCTTGTTATCCGCCTTGGAGGCCTTGAACGTGATCATCAGCGAACGCAGGCCGGCGCTCGAGATGTAATCGACTTTCGACAGGTCCAGGATCAACGCGGTTTTGCTCGCCGTCAGCGCCGCCGTCAGGGCCGCGGTAAAGTCATCTGCATTGGAGAGGTCGATGCGCCCCGAGGCGCTGGTCAGCATGGCGCCGCCCGCGCCTTTTTGGTTCAGATTCATTGCCCGCCGCCCCGGCCAAAAGCTGTTTAATTGGCTGTTAGCCTAAGCGGAGAGGCTGGGAGGGGCAAGAGACCGTGGGCGTGGCCGTGCCCCCCAACGGATTGGAAAGCTTCAATTCTTTGCCCAGGCCGGGTCGGGAACAAAATGGCCGGTGGTGCGCAGCTGATCCAGCGCCTGTTTGGAGCGGCGGTAGTAATCCCCCTGGGCCTGGGGCGTCACATTGTTGTGGTCGGATGCCGGCATGGGCACGGCTTCCTTGGGCGCCGCAATCTGGTTGAAAGCCGAGAATACGCCGAAGGGGGGCGAGGTGGTGTCAATGAACCCCAGCGCCACCAGGCTTTCGGCCTTGATGGTGGGAGCAAAATTCACCGCGTCGAAATAGCGGGCGGTTTCCACCACCTTGGGATCGTCGACCGGCCAGTTGGGAAAGCCTCGTTTGGAGCCATGCAGGTCGCCGCTGAAGTCCGCGCCGGCCGGGACGCAGACGATCATGGCGGTGACCTTGCCGGGATTGAGCCCGGCCGTGGCGAAGCTCTGCTGCCCACCCATCGACATGCCCATGATGACGATGGTCTTGCCGTCCCAATCGGGACGGCTCTGGATGTAGTCCAGCGCGCGGGTGTCGCGCAGATACATGTTCAGGAAATAGGATGTTTCGCGATCATCGTCGCCAATGCGGGCATAGTCGCGCGGGGCAGTCGCCTGGTCCGGCGGCATGTCGTGAGAATCCACGTCGAAAGCCAGCCAGCCTTCGGCGGCCCGGTCGGTGACCGTGCTCTTCTGCAGCGGGTAGACGCCGGCATATTGATAGAAGACGATGGCGGGATGCTTGCCGCCGCCTTTGGGGACCGCAAGATAGCCATGTACCTGCGAGTTCAAGCTGTCGAGCGTGACGGTGGAAAGCTCGACCCCGGCCTGGTCGGTGGAGGCGGGTTCGAGCCTGGGATCGATCGGCACCTGTTTCAGCAACGCCAGCTTGCCGGCCCAGAAACTGTCAAAGTCGGCGGGCTTGGTGACGGGCGATCTGATCTGTTCCGGCGCCACTGCGGCGCCCACCGTCATCTTGTCCAACTCCTGCGGGGTGGTGGTGCCCATGGGCGCAGGCGCGCCAATGAAAGACAGCCTCGCATAGATCATGCCGGGATGATCGAGTGTGGTTTCGATCGTGCCCTCGCCCGAGGCCACATCCAGCACGCCCGACTTCAGGACCTTCAGGTTGTTCTCGCGAATTTCGTAGCTGTATTTGGTATAGGCGGTGCCCAGCGAGGCCCGCACCGTCCAGCCCACCCGTTCGCCGACCTTGTAGATGTTGCTGGCATGAAACGGCACCAGCACCAGATTGACATTGGGCAGGGTCTGGGCGCGTGCAGGCGCGGCCATCAACAGCAAGGCAAGAACAAGCTTTTTCATTTCCGTCCCGGATTTTTGCGGGGACGGTAGCGGTCTCGGCGCCACACGGCAAACGGCGGTCAGGCCGTGAAACGGAAGATGGTCGTGGAACGCCACGCCATGCCGGGTGTCAGGGCGGTGGAGGGAAAGCCCGGCTGGTTGGGACTGTCGGGAAAATGCTGGGTCTCCAGCGCCAGGCCGTCACGCTTCTGGATCTCTCTTCCCGCGGAATCGAGCTGACGGGGTTTCACATTGTTGGTGGAATAGACCTGGATCCCGGGCTCGGTGGTCAGCACCTCCAGCGTCAGACCGCCCGCGGGATCGCGCATGCGCACCGCCCAGTCGAGGCGGTCCGGCGCGCTTTTGTTCAACACGAAATTGTGGTCGAGCCCCCGTGCCAGGCTCATCTGCGGGTCCGCCGAATCCACTCGCGTGCCGATGGGCGCCGGCGTGCGGAAATCGAACGGCGTCTCCGCCACCGGCGCGATCCGGCCGGTGGGAATCTGCAGCAGGTCCGTCTGTGTCATGGAGTCGGCGTTGATCTGCAGGGTCTGCGGCAGTACCGAACCTTGGCCGGCCAGGTTGAAATAGATGTGATTGGTGAGATTGATCACGGTCTCGGCATCGCAGGACGCGGCATAATCCAGCCGCAGGCTATCCGGCGTTACGCTATAGGTCACCTGGGCCGTGAGCGTGCCTGGAAAGCCCTGGTCGCCGTCGGGGCTCACCAGCTCCAGCCGCAAGTGCGTTTCGCTTTCCTCGATCACATCCCATAGCCGCGCCCCCCAGGACTGACCGCGGCCGCCATGCAGGGTGACGCCATTCGCATCCGTTGACAGCGGATAATGACGCCCGCCGATGGTGACGCCGTTTTTGAGGCGATTGGCATAGCGGCCGATCAGGCAGTTCCACCAGCCGCTGGCTTCGTAAGCCGCCAGATCCTTGAGGCCCAGGACCACATTGCGGCCGGCCACGCGGATGGCGGTGATGGTGCCGCCCATGTCCAGGACGGTGGCTTCAAGTCCCGGCGCTTTGCCCAGGGTGAAGGCATGGACCAAGGCGCCGTCCTTGCGTGTGCCGTAAAGCCTGCGTGCCATGCCCGTAACCTTCGAAAATCAGGCAAAAATCGATAGGAGCGGTACACGGACAAGTCAATTGCGCAGCTGCCACCGCGCCATATGTCCATTTGCCCCCGGTTTTGCTAGGACAGTTTCCGGGAGGAGGGAATGGCCAGAAAAAGCACCCGCCGCAGCGGCAGTGTCGTCACCATTCATGACGTGGCGCGCCATGCGGGCGTCTCGCCCATGACCGTGTCGCGCGTCATCAATGCCGAGACCAATGTGCGCGAGGAAACACGCGCCAAGGTCAACGCATCAGTCAAGGCGCTGCGCTATTCGCCCAATCTGGCCGCGCGCAGCCTGGCCAGCGCCGACACGGTGCATATCGGCATCCTCTATGCCAACTCCACCGCCTCCTATCTGAGCGAGCTGTTGCTGGGCAGCCTGGAACAGTCGGGCATTTCGGGTTGCCAGCTGGTGCTGGAGCAGTGCGAAGACCTGGAAAGCGAGCGCAAGGCCGTGCAACGGCTGATCGCGGGCGGCGTCGACGGCGTCATTCTACCCGCGCCGCTAGGCGATTCCGAAGACGCGCTCAAGACCGTGGCCTCGGCCGGCATCCCGGCGGTGCTGGTGACTTCGGGGCGGCCCGCGCCGGGATTTTCCGCTGTCTCCATCAATGACCTGGAGGCCGCGCGGGAGATGACGCGCCATCTCCTGGGGCTTGGCCATCGCCGCATCGCCTTCATCAACGGCCATCCGGGCCACACCGCCTCGGGCCAGCGCTTTCGCGGCTATATGGAGGGCATGACCGAGGCCGGCCTTGCCGTGGGCCCCGACCAGGTGGCGCAAGGTTTCTTCACCTACCGTTCGGGCCTGGAGGCTGCGGAACGGCTCTTGACCAATGGCTTCAATCCTACCGCCATCTTTGCCTGCAATGACGACATGGCCGCCGCCACCATGGCGGTCGCCCACAGAAAGGGGTTGGACGTGCCCCGTGACATCGCCATCGCGGGCTTCGACGACACGCCCCTGGCCACCATGATCTGGCCGGAGCTGACCACCGTGCGCCGGCCCATCGCCGACATGGCGCGTGAGGCGGTCAGGCTTCTTATTGAACAGGTCCGCGCCAGGAGAAGTGGTGCGGCCCTGCCCGTCAAGCACACGCTCCTCAATTTCACTTTGGTCAAGCGCGAGTCGACCGGCGCAGCACCTGCTGCCAAACGCAAATCCAGGCCGTAATCGTGCCGTCATCTTTTCGCGGGAGTTAGTCGTTGGCCAGGAAAAGCGGACGCCGCAGCGGCAGGGCAGTCACCATTCATGATGTCGCGCGCCATGCCGGCGTTTCGCCGATGACGGTGTCGCGCGTCATCAATGCGGAAAGCAATGTGCGTGAAGAGACACGCGCCCGGGTGGCCGCGTCGGTTGCGGCGTTGCGCTACTCGCCCAATCAGGCAGCGCGCAGATTGGCCAGCGCCGATGCCACCCATATCGGTATTCTTTATTCCAATCCCAGCGCGGCCTATCTCAGCGAATTCCTGCTGGGCAGCCTGGAACAATCCAGCCTGTTGGGCTGCCAGCTAGTGATCGAGCAATGCGAAGGCGTTGAGAGCGAGCGCGAGGCGATCCAGCGCCTGGCCAAGGGGGGCGTGCATGGCGTGATCCTGCCCGCACCCCTGTGCGATTCCCCCGAGGCCCTGAAGGGCGTGGAAGACGCGGGTCTGCCGGCGGTGCTGGTCGCTTCGGGACGGCCGGCCGCCGGTCATTGTGCGGTTTCGATCAATGATTTCGAGGCATCGCGCGCCATGACCCGTCATCTTCTGGAGCTGGGCCATCGCCGCATCGCCTTCATCAACGGTCATCCCAACCAGACCGCCAGCGGTCAGCGCTTCCGCGGCTTTATCGAGGGCATGACGGAGGCGGGCCTCTCCGTCGGCACCGACCAGGTGGCACAGGGCTATTTCACCTATCGTTCGGGCCTGGACGCAGCCGAAAAGCTGCTGGACACTTACAGGCCCACCGCCATTTTTGCCTCCAACGACGACATGGCCGCTGCCACGGTGGCGGTGGCCCATCGCAAGGGGCTGGATGTGCCGGGCGATCTGTCGGTGGCAGGTTTCGACGACACGCCCCTGGCCACCACGGTGTGGCCCGAGCTCACCACCGTGCGCCAGCCCATCGCCGATATGGCGCGCGAGGCGGTGAGGCTTCTGGTCGAGCAGATACGGGGGCGGCGCGGCCGCAGCGTCCCGCAGGTGGTTCACAAGCTGGTGAAATTTACCCTGGTGAAGCGGGACTCCACGGCGGGTTTGACCCATGCCGCGGCGGAGAAGCGTGCGCCGCGTCCCAAGGCCAAGCCTTGACAGCGCTTGCGGGCTGCTGTTGTTAGCGCAACCAACGTCTTGGCGGGGGCAAGATGCTCCCAAGGTTCACGCATGACCAACTTCCCTTCCGGCGTGGCGGCCAACGACGCGACCGCGCAATCGGCGGTCTATCCCAGTCTCGCCGGCAAACGCGTGGTGATCACCGGTGGCGGTTCGGGCATCGGGGCCGGGCTGGTCGAAGCCTTTGCGCGCCAGGGTGCGGAAACGATCTTTGTCGACATATTGGAGCGGGAAAGCAGCGACCTTGTCTCCCGCCTTTCCGATGCGCCGTTCAAGACGGTGTTCCACCGCCTGGACCTGACCGATCTGGCGGCCGTGGAAAGCTTCTTCAGGTCGCTGGGCGGCATCGATGTGCTGGTCAACAATGCCGGCAATGACGATCGCCATGCGCTCGCGGACATCACGCCCGCCTATTGGGACGAACGCATGGCGGTGAACCTGCGCCATATGCTGTTCGCGGCCAAGGCGGTGGCGCCTGGCATGAAGGCCCGGGGCGGCGGCGCGATCATCAATTTCGGTTCCATTTCCTGGCATCTGGGCCTGCCGGGGCTGGTGCTCTACGAAACCGCCAAGGCCGGCATTGAAGGCATGACACGGGCGCTGGCGCGCGAGCTCGGGCCCGACAATATCCGTGTCACGGCGGTGGTGCCGGGCAATGTGAAGACCCCGCGCCAGATGAAGTGGTACACGCCCGAAGGCGAGGCGGAGATTGTCGACCAGCAGTGCCTGAAGGCGCGCGTTACCCCCTCCCACGTCTCCTCGCTGGTGCTGTTCCTGGCTTCCGATGACGGCCGCATGTGCACCGGCCATGAATATTGGGTCGATGCCGGTTGGGGCTGACGCCGGGTCGCTCCTATTTTCCGATAATCATGGCGCGCAGCTTCGCATCGCTGCGGAAGATGGCGGGGAACAGCGCGGGATTGTCCAGCGCCTTCGTCTTGTCGGCACCGGCTTTCACCCAATCTGCCAGCCAGGCATTTGCGGGATCGCGTGACGGCTTTGTCGCCATCAGCTCCAGCCAGGCGCGCACCACGTCCGCCATGCGCGCAACCGGTGCGCCAGTTCGCGCATTGGCCTCGACCAGCGGAAACAGGCGTTGCGGCAGCTTCAATGAACCATCCTCGGCGATCTGCGCCAGCCTGTGATCGATCATGGGATTTTGAAACCGCGCCTTGACCGTGCGCCAATAGGCGGCGACATCGAGCGGCGCCAGGGCAGGCGCGATCTCGCGCGCCATCATCTCTTCCAGAGCGGTCAGCAATTGCGGGTCGGCGATGGCTTCGCGCACAAAATTATGGCCGCGCGGCAGCCCCAGATAAGCCAGCGCGGAATGCGCGGTATTGAGCACATGAAGCTTCAGGCGCTGATATTGGGCGATATCAGGTACGATCTCGGCGCCCACCTTGCCCCAGGCGGGTATCGGGCCGGCGAAACGGTCCTGAATCACCCATTGGGCGAATTCCTCCCGCTGCACACTGGCCAGATCCTCCAGGCCCAGCGTGTCGGCAACCCGTTTGCGATGGGCGGCATCGGATGCCGGCACGATGCAGTCGACCAATGTGAGGGGGAAGGTGGTGTTGGTGGCAATCCAGCCGGCCAGGCCGGGATAAGCGCGATCGGAATAAGCCGTGACGGCCCTGGCGAGCTTTTCACCATTCGACCCGAGATTGTCGCAGGACAGGATGGTCAGTGGACCGGCGCCAGTCTTGCGTCGCTCCGCAAATGCCAACGCCAGCCAGCCGATGGCGGAGCGCGGCCTCTGCGGTGCTGCCAGATCGGCCATGATATCGGGGTGCGAAAAATCCAACGCATCATTCGCATTCAGGCAATAGCCTTTCTCCGACAGGGTCAGGGTGACGGCATGTGTGGCCGACGCGGCGAGCGCGGCCAGAAGCGTTTTTCCGTCGCGCGGCGCAAACAGTGCCTGACGAAGCACGCCCATCACGCGGTAGCGCGCCTGGCTGCCCAATATCTCCACGGTGTAGAGGCAGTCCTGTTGCGCCAGCGCGTCCGGTGTATCGGGCCGCTGCAGCGAGGCGCCGATGATGCCCCAGTCACCGCCGGCCGCTCTTATGGCGTCCTCGGTAAATACGGCCTGATGGGCACGATGAAAGGCACCGATCCCCAGATGCACGATGCCGCAATTGAGCCTTGCGGGATCGAAGGATGGGCGTGCGACCGTTGCCGGGACACGCACGAGCGACGCGGCATTTAATCTCACAGCCGATAGACTTTTTTGGGCAGATTGTAGGTGAGGTCGGTGGCGACCTGTGCGGCTTCCTCCATCGGCAGGCGCCCCTGGATCACCAGCTCCGACAGATAGGCGCAGTCGACGCGTCGCGCCAGGTCATGGCGCGCTGGAATGGAAAAGAAGGCGCGTGTGTCATCATTGAAGCCGGCCGTGTTGTAGAAGCCGGCACTTTCGGTGGTCTGGCGGCGATAGCGCATCATCCCTTCCGGCGAGTCATGGAACCACCAGGCCGGGCCCAGCTTCAGGCAGGGATAATGGCCGGCGAGCGGCGCCAGTTCGCGCGAATAGGTGGTTTCATCCAGGGTGAAAAGCAGCACGGTGAAATCGCCATTGTTGCCGAAGCGGTCCAGCAGCGGCTTGAGCTGGCCCATGAAGGCGCCCTGCGCCGGCATGTCGCCGCCGATGTTGCGGCCGAAACGGCGATAAAGATAGTCATTGTGATTGCGCCAGCAGCCGGGATGGATCTGCATCACCATCCCGTCTTCCACCGACATGCGTGCCATCTCCGTCAGCATCTGGGCGCGGAACAGCTCGCGCTCCTTCGCGTCTGCCTTGCCCGCGGTCACCTTGTCGAACAGCGCCTCGGCTTCCGCCGGCGAAAGATCGGCGGTCTGGGCGGTGGCATGGCCATGGTCGGTGGCGGTGGTGCCATGGGCGCGAAAGAAGGCGCGGCGATTCTCGATCGCGCGCAGATAACCCTTCCAGTTTCCTGTATCTTCGCCGGAAAGCTCGCCGATCCGCTTCAGGCTGGGGCCGAATTGTTCATGATCGGGGTCGGTGACTTCATCCGGACGGAAGGTTGAGACCACGCGGCCATTCCAACCCGATGCGGCAATGGCTTCGTGATCCTTGAGGGTATCGAGAGAATTTTCGGTCGTGGCGATCACCTCGATGCCGAAGCGGCCGAACAGCGCGCGCGGCCGAAAGGCCGGCGTCTTCAGCTTGTCATTGATGGTGTCGTAATAGTGATCGGCGGTCAGGGGGCCGAAGGGCTGGTCCATGCCGAATACTTCCAGAAAGGTATGGTCCAGCCAGGCGCGGCACGGCGTGCCGCGGAAGATGTAATAGTGCTCCGCGAAACGTTTCCATATCTTGCGCCGGTCCCGTTCCACCGCAGCGCCATTGCCGGAATGCGGCGCAATGCCGATGCTCTCGAAGCTGACGCCGGCGCTGTAGAGCAGCCTGAGCAGATAATGGTCCGGCCACAGGAGCAGCGATACCGCATCCTCGAACGGCCGGTCATGCGCGAACCAGGCCGGATCGGTGTGGCCGTGGGGGCTGATGATCGGCAGCTTTTCGATGTGCGCGAAAAGCTCGGCCGCGATCTTTCGCTGCGTCGGCTCGGCGGGAAAGTACCGGTTGGGATCAAGCTGGGCGTGCATCGATACTCAACTCTCGGCGATGAAGCCCGTGGCGGGTGCATATCGGGGAACGATCAGATGCACCACCAGCAGGGCCAGAAGATAAGCGACGGAAGCGAAAAGGAAGATGGGTGTGTAGCTGCCAATGGACTGCAGCACATTGGCGGCATATTTGCTCATCAGCATGCCGCCCAGCGCACCCGACAGTCCGCCCAGGCCGACGATCGAGCCGGCCGCCCAGCGCGGAAAAAGGTCCGACGGCAAGGCGTAGAGATTGGCGGAAAAGCCCTGGTGGCAACCACAGGCCAATCCGATCACCAATACCGCCAGCCACAGATTGGCGGCATACATGGCGCCCGCCACCGGCAAGGCAAACAGCGCGCAGGTCAGCATCGCCATTTTACGGGCGCGGCCAAGGTTGGTGCCGTGCTTGAGCAGGTTTGATGAACGCCAGCCGCCCAGCACCGAGCCGATATCCGCCATCACATAGATGATGACCAGTGGAGGGCCATAATCCTTCAGGTCCACGCCATAGCGCTTGGCGAAAAAGTCCGGCAGCCAGAACAGAAAGGTCCACCATACCGGATCGATGATGAACCGTCCGGCCATATAGGCCCAGGCCTGGCGTGTGGCCAGAAGCTTCGACCATGCTACGGGGCGCTGGGGCTGCTGCGGATCGGATTCGATGTAGGTCAATTCGGCGCGCGACAGCGAGGTCATTTCGCGCGGCCGCCGGTACCAGGCCAGCCACACCACCAGCCAGACGGCGGTGAGCAGGCCGGTGAGAATGAAGGCCATCTGCCAACCCAGGGCGATGGTGATGATCGGCACGATGAAAGGCGCCAGAATCGCGCCGACATTGGAGCCGGCATTGAAGATGCCGATGGCCAGCGTCCGCTCGCGCTTGGGGAACCATTCCGTGGTCGCGGCCAGGGTGCAGGGGAAGAGGCCGGATTCCCCGAGGCCCATGGGGATGCGCACCCAGGTGAAGCCGGTCGTGCCCGTGACCAGCGCATGTGCCATGTGCGAAATGGTCCAGATGGCGACGGCAATGGTGCCGCCCACCTTGGCGCCGAAACGGTCGACGATGCGGCCGAAAGCGACATAGCCCAGGCCATAGGCGGCCTGAAACCAGAACACCACATCACCATAACCCACTTCGCTCCAGCCATAGGCTTTCTGCAAGGTGGGCTTGAGGACGCTGAGCACCTGGCGGTCGGTGTAATTCAGGGCAACGACGGCGAAGAGCAGGGCGCAGACCAGCCAGCGCACATATCCGGCACGCGACACATAAGGCTCGGCCGCGGTCATCTCCATCGCCTCACCAATTGGTCATGCTGCCGTCCTCCAGCCGGTTCACCGGCAGATAGGCGCGCTTGTAGGGATATTTGGCCGCCAGCTTCTCGTCGATCTCCACGCCGTGGCCCGGTGTCTCGCCGGGATGCAGCGCGCCGCCCTGATAGAAATAGGCGTGCGGGAAAACCTCGTCGGTTTCAGGCGCGTGATGCATCCACTCCTGGATGCCGAAATTGGGGATCGAGACATCGAAATGCAGCGCCGCGCCCATGCAGACGGGCGAAAGGTCGGTGGGCCCGTGGCAGCCGGTGCGCACATTGTAGAGGTCCGCCAGGGCGGCGATGCGGCGAAGATGGGTGATGCCGCCGGCATGGGTAACGGTGGCGCGGATATAATCGATCAGCTGTTCTTCGATCAGCTGTTTGCAATCCCAGATCGAGTTGAACACTTCGCCTACCGCCAGCGGCGTGGTGGTGTGCTGGCGGATCAGCCGGAAATTGGCCTGGTTCTCGGCCACCACCGTGTCCTCCAGCCAGAACAGGCGATAGGGCTCGAGCTCCTTGCCCAGGCGCGCCGCCTCGATCGGTGTCAGGCGGTGGTGGGTGTCGTGCAAGAGATGCACGTCCCAGCCCAGCACGTCGCGCGCCGTCTTGAACAGTTCCGGCACGGAGCGCAGGTATTTCTCGCTGGACCAGACATGTTCCGAGGGCAAATCGGCATCGGCCGGCTCGTAATTCTTCTGCGTTTTGGATACGCCATAAGTCGTGCGAAGCCCCGGCACGCCGGATTGCAGGCGCATCGCCTTGAAGCCCTGATCCATGTAGCTCTGCGCCTTGGCCAGGGTTTCTTCGATGGTGCTGCCATTTGCGTGGCAATAGACCATCGCGCCGTCGCGGCATTTGCCGCCCAGAAGCTGGTACAGCGGCAGACCGGCCACCTTGGCCTTGATGTCCCATAAGGCCATGTCCACGGCGGCAATGGCCGACATGGTGACAGGTCCGCGCCGCCAGTAGGCGCCGCGATAGAAGAACTGCCAAATATCTTCGATGGCATGCGCATCCCGGCCGATCAGGCTGGGGATCAGGTGGTCGTTGAGATAGCTCGCCACCGCCAGCTCACGCCCGTTCAGGGTGGCGTCGCCGATGCCGGTCACCCCGTCGGACGTCTCGATCTTCAGAGTGACAAAATTGCGCCCCGGGCAGGTAACGATCACACGGGCGGAAACGATCCTGAGCACTTCAACTCCCCTTGCCCTGCAACCGGACAGCTCGCGGCCATCTTCTGTGGTAACGCTATCAGACTAGGAAATTGCGGCAATTTTGTCAAAGCCGCGCGGATATTTGAGCACCTTTGCAGGCGTTCATGCAATCGCGAAGGGGTCGGGCAGAAAGCCGCGTTCGCTGTAGCAAAACCAGTCGAAGTCGGCAGGCGCGGCGGTGCCGGCCATGTCCTGGCAGGCCATGCCGACAAAGGCGCCGGTGAAATTGGGCGTGCCGGGCATCTGGGCTTCATCCGACAGGATGGACGCGTCGAAAGTCTGGGGCAGGCGCTGCCAAGCGCCACCGGCCAGCCGATAGGCGAACCACAATCGTTCATCATCGACTTCAACGCGCAGCCCGACAGGACCGGCAGGAATGACGATCGGCGGCGTGAAGGCGTCGCCCACCGGCGCATCCGGCAAAGCCGACATCACGCGGAGATGTTTGCCCAATGTCTCGTCATGACTGACATGCAGGTAGTGAAACTTATTGCCGCCATAATAGCAGACCAGTCCCGCTGCCTGCTGGTAATGCGCCGGTTCGAAGTCCATGAGCGTTTCGGCGCTGTAGCAATGGGATTGCTGGCGGCGTGCCACCAGTCCCTGCGTGAACAGGCTGCCGATGCTTTCGCGGCCATAAATGCGCAGATGCCCCGGCCGGGCCGTCAGGCTGAAGACGTCCTGGGCCCGGGGTGTGCGAAGCCACTGGAAATCGATGGCGAGATTGGGCGCGTCAAAGTCATCGCGCTCGGCCGCGGGGGCGAAGGCCTGAGGCGTCAGCCTGGGCGCGGGCGTCGCGAGCTGCGGCAGGCCGGCTTCGCCTTCCGTATAGAGCCAGCCATCCCGCCAGCGCATTTTCTGGATCGCGGTCTCGCGGCCAAGCGTGCAACGGCCGCGATTTTTCAGCGGCCGGCCGCAGAGATAGACCATGTAGGTCTCGCCGTCCTGCGTCTCCACCAGGTCGGCATGGCCGGCGCGTTGCAGCGGCGCGTCGGGACGGTTTCGGGCGCTGATGATGTATTTGTCGGGATGCAGCTCATAGGGTCCCAACAGGTCGCGCGATCGCGCCATGGTCACCGCATGATTCCAGGCGGTGCCGCCCTCCGCCGTCAGCAGATAATAAAAACCGTCGCGCTTGTAGAGGTGCGGCGCTTCCGTCAGACCCAGGGACGTGCCTTTGAAGATGTTGACACGTTCGCCGACCAGTTTTTTTTCCTTGGCCGAATATTGCTGTGCGACGATGCCGGCAAAGCGGTTTTGTCCCGGGCGATGGTCCCACAGCATGTTGACGAACCACTTGCGCCCGTCATCATCATGAAACAGCGAGGGGTCGAAACCGCTGCTGTTGATATAGACAGGATCGGACCATTCGCCATCGATGGTCTTGGCCGTTACCAGATAATTGTGGAAGTCGCGCAGGGAGGCCCCCGCTGCGCCCCCGACGGACGTGCGGCCATAACGCTTCACATCGGTATAGATCAGATAGAACTGCTCGCCGTCATGGCTCAGGCATGGCGCCCAGATGCCGCAGGAATCCGGATCGCCGCGCATGTCGAGCTGGCTGGCACGATTGAGCGGCCTTGTCAGAAGCCGCCAGTGCTTCAGGTCGCGGGAATGGTGGATCTGCACCCCCGGATACCATTCGAAGGTGGAGGTTGCGATGTAATAGTCATCGCCCACCCGCAGGATCGAGGGGTCGGGATTAAAGCCCTTGAGAATCGGGTTCTGGATTTCAGACATGGGCAGCGGGCTTCCGGATCACGGTCCAGGCGACGATGGCGGCAATAATATCGAGCACCGCCAGCAGGATGAAGACGGGCGTATAGCCGATCTGGTCGACTCTTTGCCCCAGCTCGAAGGTGAAGATCAGGATGCCCAGATTGGCGCAGGTCCCGGCCATGCCGGCGACCGTGCCCACTTCATTGCGGGGGAAGAGATCGGTGGCCATGGTGATCATGGTGACCGACAAGGTCTGGTGGGCGAAGCCGGCCAGGCTGATCAGCGCCACCGCCACAAGCGGGTCCTGCACCACGCCGGTAAAGGCGACCCCGATCATCATGATTGCACCGACCGTAAAAGCGCCGCGCCGCGCGTCGATCAGGTCCAGTCCGCGCCGCTCCAGGAACAGCACCACCATGGGGCCAAAGATGCAGCCCAGATCGGCGGCCAGAAAGGGCATCCAGGCATAGAGCGCGATGTGCTTGAGATCGAAATGGCGCACCTTAGTCAGATACAAAGGCACCCAGAAGGACAGCATTCCCCAGGTGGGATCGGTGAGGAAACGAGGGAGCGCAATGCCCCAGAAATTGCGCCGCCCCAGGATGGAAAAGATCGGCGGCTTTTGATCCTGGGCCTGCAGGAAGGTCTCTTGCCCCGAAAGAATATAGTCGCGCTCTTCGGCAGAGAGCGACGGGTGCTGGCGCACCGGCCGATAGAAGAGCAGCCACAAAGCCACCCACACCAGGCTGATTACCCCGACAATGACAAAAGAGGCTTGCCAGGAATAATTCAAGATCGCCCAGGCCACCAGCGGCGGTGCCACCATCGAACCCAGTGACGGTCCGATATTATAAAGCCCGCCCGCAAGGCCACGTTCTTTGGCGGGAAACCATTCCGATACCACTTTCAGACCGCCCGGCGAAAAGGCGCCTTCGGCGATGCCCAAAAGCCCGCGCAGGCCCGCCAGCATCTGCCAGTTGGTGGCAAAGCCATGCGCCATGCAGATCACCGACCAGAGAAAGGCGAACAGGGCAAAGCCTGACTTCACCCCCATGATGTCGATGATGTAACCAACCACGGGCTGGAACATGATGCCGCCCTGAAAGGCGGACGTGATCCAGCCATATTGCTGGGTCGTGATGTGCAGGCTTGAGATCACGGTCGGCGCTGCGATGGACAGGGTCTGCCGCGACAGGAAATTGACCAGCGCGCCCAGCATGATCAGGCCGATGGTGAGCCAGCGTAGCCCCAGAAAGCGGCGCATATTTCCTCCCGTCGCCCGGCTTTGACGGGCTTGTTCTTTTCATACCTCAGCCTGAGCGGCTTTGGCTTCCCTGCTGCGGCGTTCGCCGGGCTCTCGGCTCACCCCGTTGACGGGCGACGCGGAGATGGTAACGCTAACTTATACGCCCGCAAAGAAAAAGGGGCGGTTCATGGAGGGCGCGATGCGCTGGGTTTGGCCCAAAGGGGCGCTGGTCCATTTTTTTGTTCTCGGTGCGCTGCTGTTGCCGACAATCCCGGCGCGGGCCGAGGATGGCTATGACCTTTGGCTGCGCTATCGCCCGATGGAGGCAAGTGCGCAGGCGCAATATCGACCGCTGGCCACGGCGGTTGTTTCCCAGACCAGCTCGCCAAGCCTCGATGTCGCCAAGGCGGAACTGATCAAGGGTCTGAGCGGCCTTCTGGACAGGCCGGTCGCTGCCGGCAATGTCGGCGACGGTGCAGTGGTGATCGGTACGCCTGCCTCGTCGCCGCTGATTGCGGGCCTGAAACTGCCGCTCGCACCGCTGGGCCATGAAGGCTATCTGATCCGTAGCGTCATGCTGAACGGCCATGCCGTGACGGTCATCGCTGCCAACAGCGATATCGGCGTGCTGTATGGCAGCTTTGCCTTGTTGCGCCTGATCCAGACCCGCCAGCCGGTGGTGCATCTGGATATCGCCAGCAGGCCGCAGCTGAAACTGAGGCTGCTCAATTTCTGGGACAATCTCGATGGCACCATCGAGCGCGGTTATTCCGGCCATTCCATCTTCGACTGGCACAAGATGCCCGACTATATGGACCCGCGTTACACGGTGATGGCGCGGGCCGACGCCTCGGTGGGCATCAACGGCATTTCTCTGAACAATGTTTCGGCCGATGTCTGGGCGCTGGCGCCAATGTACATCACCAAGATCGCGGCGCTGGCCGACCTGCTGCGCCCCTATGGCATCAAGGTCTATTTGTCGATCAAGTTCAGTGCCCCTGTCGAACTGGGCAGGCTCAAAACTGCCGATCCCGCCGATCCTCAGGTGCAGGCCTGGTGGAAGACAGAGGTCGATCGCATCTATCGCCAGGTTCCGGATTTCGGGGGTTTTGTGGTCAAGGCCAATTCCGAAGGCCAGCCTGGTCCGCGCGACTACAACCGCACCCAGGCCGAGGGCGCCAATGTGGTCGCCGATGCGCTCAAGCCTCATGGCGGCACCGTCTTCTGGCGCGCTTTTGTCTATAGCGAGAAGGATCCGACCGATCGCGCCAAGCAGGCTTATAACGAGTTCAAGCCGCTGGATGGCCAGTTCCGCGACAATGTCTTCGTCCAGACCAAATATGGCGCAGTCGACTTTCAGCCGCGCGAGCCCGTCCATCCCATGTTCGGGGCGTTGCCCAAGACCAATCTCGCCATGGAAATGCAGCTGACCAAGGAATATCTCGGTCAGGCCACCCACCTGGTCTATCTGCCCGTGCTGTGGAAGGAGATTCTGGATTGGGACACGATGGCCAAAGGCAAGGGTTCGACCGTGGCGCGCATCATAGATGGCTCGCTGGACGGTCATGCCAATTCCGCCATGGTCGGCGTCGCCAATATCGGCGATGACCGCAACTGGTCCGGTAGTCAGTTCAACCAGGCCGATTGGTACGGCTTTGGCCGCCTGGCCTGGGACATGAGCCTGACGCCCGACAGGATCGCCCGGGAATGGCTGGGCATGACCTTCACCAACAATCCCGCTTTCATCGATGCCATAGTGCCGATGATGATCGCAAGCCGTGAAGCGGTGGTGAATTATATGACGCCGCTTGGCCTGCACCACATCATGGCGACCGGGCATCATTATGGTCCCGGCCCCTGGGTCGGCGATCTGCCGCGGCCCGAGCAAAATCCGGTCTATTTCCACCGGGCCGACGCGATGGGCGTGGGCTTCGACCGCACGCCCAGCGGCAGCGATGCCACCTCGCAATATGCGCCGCCCGTCGCCAAGCTCTTTGCGGGCCCCGACATTCCCGACCGGTATCTCTTGTGGTTTCACCATGTCGCCTGGGACCACAAGATGAAGACGGGCCGCACCCTGTGGGACGAAATCGTGCTGCATTATGACGACGGCGTTGCCGAGGTGGGCCGGATGCGACGCACCTGGGACGCGATGAAGCCCTATGTGGATGCCGAACGCTGGTCGCAGACCGCGGCCTTCCTCGCCATTCAGGAAAAGGAAGCGCAATGGTGGCGCGACGCCTGCATTGCCTATTTCGAGACTTTTTCGCACATGCCGATGCCGGCCGGGCATGCCGCACCGCCGCATGATCTGGCCTACTACAAGGCCGTCTATATTCCCTATGCCCCGGGCCGGAGCGGCTATACGGCCGCGCCCTTCCACAACACGCCCAAGGACCCGGACGAGAACGGTAACGCTACCCAGATTCCCTGACGCAAATTGCGACAGGTGCGGGCTTTACGGCCCTTTGCGCCCGTCTATTATCCCGCCCCAAATACAGTATACAGGTCGAAAAGCGGGAAGAATTCGCCATGCGTCTGAGGACATATTTCTTTGCCGGTGCGGCGCTCGCCCTGTCGGCGGCGGTGGGTTTTTCGGCCACCAAGCCGGCGGCGCCAAAGGGACCGCTGACGTCCAAGCTCAACCAGCCATGGCCCGCCCCGGTCAGGAAACAGCCGAAATATCCGCCGGCGCTGTCGCCGGCCCAGGAGTTAAAGACCTTTCACATGCCGCCCGGCTACCAGGTGCAGCTGGTGGCGTCGGAGCCTCTGATCAAGGACCCGATTCTGGCGGAGTTCGATGGTGACGGCCGGCTCTGGGTGGTGGAGATGCAGGGCTATGCCGTCGGCAAGAAGATGGTCAATGAGACCGAGCCCGTCGGCGATGTGGTGATCCTGGAGGATACCGACGGCGACGGCGTCTATGACAAGCGCACCGTGTTCCAGGACAAGCTGATTCTGCCCCGCGCTCTGAAAATCCTGGATCACAACTGCGCCCTGATCGGCGAGCCGCCCAACCTTGTCAAATCCTGCGATACCAATGGCGATCTGGTCGCCGACACCAAGGAAGTGATCAAGGACGGCTTCGGCCGCCAGGGCAATATCGAGCATGCCGCCAATGGTCTTTATTGGGGCATGGACAACACCATCAATATCTCCGAACACAATTACAATCTGGTGTTCAAGGGCGACGGCAAGTTCGAGGTCGTGCCCAATCTGGTGCGGGGCCAGTGGGGCATCACCCAGAATGACGGCGGCCTGATCTTCCGCAACTTCAATACCGATCCGCTGTTCGTGGATTACATCGCGCCCAGCTATTTTGTGCGCAACCCCGACGTCACCCGCACCAGCGGCCTGTACGAGAATCTGGTGGACCAGGAAAAATCGGCAATATGGCCGGTGCATCCTACCCTGGGCGTCAATCGCGGCTATCGCCCGGAAGTGCCGCGCCCCGACGGCTCGGCCTATTATTACCAGGGCGTGTCTTCGCCCATGATCTATCGCGGCGACGCGATCAAGGAGATTTACGGCCAACCCGTGGTGGTGGACGCGCCGACCAACATCGTCCATCTGCTGAAGATGCAGGATGACGGGGCGGGCAATCTGTCCGCCGCCGATTACTATTCCAAAGGCGAATTCCTTGCCTCGACCGACGAGCGCTTCCGCCCCGTGTCGCTGACGCCGGGCTGGGACGGCACCTTCTATATCGTCGACATGTATCGCGGCGTGTCCCAGGACGAGCCGATCCAAACCGATTATCTGAAGAACTACATCATGCAGCACCGCCTGTGGGACGGCATCCATATGGGGCGCATCTATCGCGTCATCCATACCGGCATGAAGGCCCCGCCGGCCAAACCGCACATGAATGAGGAAACAGCGGTCGAGCTGGTGGCGCATCTTTCCGATCCCAATGGCTGGTGGCGCGACACCGCCCAGCAGCTGCTGGTCCAGCGCAATGACAAGTCGGCGGTCGCGCCGCTGCAGCAGCTGGCCACATCCGCGCCGGATTTCCGCACACGGGTGCAGGCGGTATGGACCCTGGCCGGCATGGGTTCGCTGGACGCCGATACGGTGAAAAAGGCGCTGGAGGATTCCGATCCGTATGTCCGCAATGCCGGCCTGCGCGGTGCCGAGCAGTATCTCGCCAAGGGTGATGCGACCATGCTGGCTGCGGTGATGAAAAAGGCAGATGATTCCAACTGGCAGGTGCGCCGCCAGCTAGCCGCTTCCCTGGGTGCCTTGCCGGCGAATATGCGGCTCGCGCCTGTGGTGGCGGTGATGAAGAAGTATGGTGACGACAAAATCACTGTCGATGCCGCGGTCAGCAGCCTGAAAGGCCAGGAAGCCGATGCCCTAACCGAACTGGCGGCACAGTCCGGCACCATTGATGCCGCACAGATGCTGTCGGGCGCCGCCGCCAAGAGCCGCAATGAAGGGCAGGTGCAGAAGATGATCGCGCTGGCCACCGACACCGGCAAGCCGACTGCGCTGCGCGTCGCCGTCTTAAACGGCGCGACGACTGGCTTCAGTGGACAGGACATCCGCCCCAGCGGCAATGTCGCGGGTGGTAAAGCCGGCGGCGTGCCCGACCTGTTCGTGCGGCCCCGGCCCGCGATCAAGTTGATGCCGCTGTCCGCCGAACCGGTGGCGTTGGTTGCGCTGTCCAAGGAAAGCGGCGATCTGGGTTCCGCCGCCAAGGCGGTGGTGGATGATCTCACCTGGCCCGGCAAGCCGGTGCCGCCCGCGCCCAAGAACACCCGCACGCCGGAAGAGGAAGTTTTGTTCAAGGCGGGGCAGGGCGTTTACGCCACCAACTGCGCCGGCTGCCATCAGGACCAGGGACAGGGCGCGCCGCATATCGCCGCCGCCCTGGCCGGCTCCAAGATCGCCACGGGGCGGCCTGACATGCCGCTGCGTGTGCTCCTGAACGGCAAGGATGGCAAGATTGGCGAGATGCCGCCCTTGGGTCAGTCGCTGAGCGACGCGCAGGTGGCGCAGGTGCTGACCTATGTGCGGGGCAGCTTCGGTAACACCGCTTCCCCCATCCATCCTGATCTGGTCAAGGAATTCCGCCTGTCTTATGCCTATCGCAAGAAGCCGTGGACAGACGCGGAGCTGGAAAAGCCTTCCCGGTAACATGACCTCCGCCATTGTCGTCGAAGGCCTCACCCGCCGTTACGGCGCGGTGACGGCCATCGATGGCATCAGCTTTGAAGTGCAGGTAGGCGAGATTTTCGGCCTGCTGGGGCCCAATGGCGCCGGCAAGACCACGACGCTGGAATGCATTCTGGGCCTGAACCGGCCCGATGCCGGGCGGGTTACTGTCTGCGGCTTTGCCGAACCGCGCGCAGGCCGCGCCAAGGTCGGCGCGGTGCTGCAGGCGACCGGGCTGCAGGACAAAATCACCCCGCGCGAGGCGCTGGACCTGTTTCGCAGTTTTTATCCACATGCTCTCCCGACCGAGGCGCTGATCGATCGTTTCGGGCTGCGCGAAAAACAGAACGCGGCCTACGACACCTTGTCCGGTGGCCAGAAACAGCGGCTGGCCCTGGCACTGGCCTTCGTCGGCGATCCGGCCCTATTCGTGCTGGATGAGCCGACCGCCGGTCTTGACCCCCAAATGCGCCGGGAAGTGCAGGATCATATTCGTGCCATGAAGGATGCGGGCCGCGCGGTTCTTTTGGCGACACATGACATGGACGAGGCGGAACGGCTGTGCGACCGGCTGGGCGTGATCGCCGGCGGACGCATGGTGGCCATGGGGACGCCAAGGGACCTTATCGCCGGCTCGGAAGGCGCGCGCCTGGAAGACGTGGTCCTGCAACTGTCGGCGCGCGCATGAGTGCTGCTCTGCATTTGACCGCGCTCAGCCTGAAGCTGAACTTCCGCAACCGGATGGCCATTCTCTATGGCTATCTGTTTCCACTGATCTTCCTGGTCGCCTTTTGGGCGATCTATCGCAACGACCCGGTGCCGTTGGCGCTGCATGTCGGCCAGTTCCTTACCGTGACGGTCCTGGGCGGCGCCTGTTTCGGCCTGCCCACATCCATTGTCGGCGAGCGCGAACGCGGGGTGTGGCGGCGCTATGTGCTGGCGCCGGTGCCGCGCGCGACTTTCGTCACCAGCATTCTGGCGGCGCGCTATGTATTGTTGATTACCGCGGCACTGCTGCAGCTGGCCCTGGGCCTGGCTTTCGGCATGCCGCTGCCGTTGCATCCGCTGGATCTGTGGATCGGCTTTTCCCTGGTGGCCTTTGCCTTCATGGCGATGGGGATGGTGATCGCCATGCTGGTGGACAATGTGCCGGCGGTGCAGGCGCTGGGCCAGTGCATCTTCCTGCCCATGCTGATGATCGGCGGGGTGGCGGTGCAGCTGGAAAGCCTGCCGGCCTGGGCACAGCATATCGCGGCGTTTTTTCCCGGCCGTTACGCGGTCGATGTGCTGCAGGCTTCGGCCACCGGGACCGGCCTGTCGCGGGTCGGTTTCGATTTTCTGGCCCTGGGACTGATCGGCCTGGCCGGCAGCATCGCCGCCGCGGCCATGTTCCGCTGGGACAAAAGCTTTGCGGCGCGCAAAGCCTGGGTCGCGGCGGCCTTGGGCATGTGGCTGGTGGTGGGTGGGCTGGCCGAGCTGCAGGGCAAAGTCATCGCGCAGACAATGCAGGACACCCAGGACGTCGGCGCCGCGCGCAATTACACAGTGGCGAAACCGGCGCCGTCAGTGCCGGAAACGTCCTGGCGCGACGTCACTGATATCGACTATGACAAAATCGCTTTCAACCGCCTGCCGCCGGATACCGGGATCGTCTCGCCGGTATCGCGGGCGGATGAAGTGCCCGATCCCGTCATCCTGCCGGAGCTGGACCGTATCCGCGATGCGCTGCCGGGCTGGGCGCCGGGCAATGTCACCGATCCTGTGCAGCGTGTCCGCAATCTGCTGATGCTGGCCGCGGTGCCCGACATTCTGCAGATGGAGCAGGTGGAACGCTTCGTGCCCCGGCTGGTCTTTGCGCGGCTGCAGGCGGTGATCCCGCCGCGCGACCTGCCCAAGATCCTTTACTGGATCGCCATGCATCCCGATGACGGCGACGATGTTGCCATCCGCCAGCTGCAGGGCTTCGGATTGCCCGACGTCACCGGCCCCACCAAACCGGCGCGAGGACGCATCATGTTGTATGCGTTCAAGCTGCTGGGCCGGCTGACCGGCCACATCCCGCCGCTTTAGAGAGAAGCTGTAATCCCGCCGCGCACAATCGCACCCGGCGTGGGAAACCCGACCACATCCTCGTAATGGGCATCGAAGATGTTATCCACGCCCAGTTCCAGCGCCAGATTGGGCAGCACCTTATAATGCGCTGCCAGATCGGCGCGAACATGGCTGGGCAGGGTGACGTCGCCGGTGGGGACGGAATTGTCCACCAGATTTCCGACATGATTGATGTCGAAGCTCACATCCCAATCGGTGGTCGGCCGCCACAACAGCGTGGCGCCCGCCAGCCAGCTTGGTACATCGCGCAGGGCTGCCTGGGTCAGCTGGTTGCGGGCATTGGTGTAGGACAGGCGCGGGGTGGCGGTGAACTCACCCCATGTCAGATCAACCGAGGTTTCCAACCCGCGTACATGCACGGTGGACAGATTGACCAGCTTGGGCACCGCACCGGGCCGAAAATCGATCAGGTCGCGATAGTTGGTGGAATAGGCTTCGAATTTCCATTGTCCGAAGTCCCATAGTTTCTGGGTGACGCCGCCTTCGAAATTCTCCGCCTCTTCCGGCTTCAGGTTGGGATCGCCCACGATCGGATTGCCCAGGGCGTAGAAGCTGGGCAGTTTATAGGCCTTGCCCCACTGTAGCTGAAGGCGCGTGCCGAGATCGGGCAACACATAGTCAGCTTGCGCCTGCGGGCTGAAATGATCGGTGGACCCGACGCTGTCATAGCGGCCGCTGGCTGACAGTGTCAGATCCGCGATCTGATAACGCGCTTCTGCGAAGCCCGACCACAAGGTGCGGTCCAGCGCGAAATGGGTGGGCAGCCTGACCGGGCCGAATTTGAGATAGCCGTCATCCACGCCATGCTCGGCCTGCATGTCCATGCCGATGGCGGCATCCAGGCCAGCAAACGGGGTCAGCCGATTGGTGAAGGTGACTTCGTTGCGCGCAAAGCGGGCGTCGTCGCCGTTGGCGGGAATGCCGCCCGGCGTCTGGGCGCTGGGCGCTACGCCCGGAGATGTGTTGGTGGCGCCGCGGTCATAGAAGCCATAGTCCAGCGCCACATCCCACCACGGATTGATGGCGCGACCGGCATGGGCGCCGAACACGCCTTCCTGGATGTCGCGATAATCCAGGCTGCGCAAGCTCGCCAGGCGCGGTCCGCCGCTGGAATCGGGAAAGCTGGTGGCAATGCTGCCGCCATAGCGGCCGTTCAGGCTGATGGTGGTATCGGCGATTTCCGGCAGGGTCAGTGCGCCGTCGACATTGGTCCCCTTGAGCGTGCTGCCGTCCACGGGCATGCCGTTGTCGTTGTACGACAGGCCCAGACTGCCGGTCGCGCCCGCGATAGGCCCGCTGACATGACCCGCCACCCGCGCATAGCCGAAGCTGCCGCCTTCCGCCGTCAGCGCGGCCTGTGGTGTATCACTGCCATGACGGGTGATGACATTGATCACACCGCCCACCGCGTCGGAGCCATAGACGGCGGAGGCCGGTCCGCGCACGAATTCGATGCGTTCGATATCGTTCAGGTCCAGGGTCGAAAAGTCATAAGACCCGCCGCGGGTGTTGGTGGGGTCATTGGCCTTCACGCCGTCCAGCAGCACCAGGGTGAAGTTGGGCTTGGCGCCGCGGGTAAAGACCGACACCACGCTGCCGCGTCCGCCGGACTGCTGCACGAACACGCCGGGCAGATCGCGCAACAGGTCGGTCACGCTGGAAGGATCGCGCGCCTGGATGGTAGCGGCATCGATCACCGTCGCGTTGCTGCCGGCATCTTCGCCGGTCAGCCGCGTGCCTGTGACGATCACATTTTCAGCCGCCGGCTGGGCCATGGCGGGCAGGGCGGCAAAAGCGGTCCCGCAAAGCAGCGCGCGGGCCAGGCCGCCTGAGATTTTTTTCATGGTGCAACAGCCGGAAATGAACGGCCGGGAAGCTAGCGGCGCGTCATCTTCAACGCAAATGGCCTTGTGCGGAACTCAGGTCACTGCGGCAATGCGAACACATAGACCATGTTGCTGCCGCTGGGCTGGTCCAGGTCGGGCCTCAGCTGCACCGGTCCTGTGTTGTACCCGCCACCGGCTGCAACCGCGATGTATTGCCGTCCCGCCACGCTGAAGGTCACCGGCGCGCCGAACACCTGCGAGCCCAGCCGTGTCTGCCACAGGACCTTGCCATCGCTCTGGTCCAGGGCGCGCAGATAGCGGTCCATGCCGCCGTTGAACAACAGCCCGCTGGCGGTCGCCAGTACCGGCGAATAGTTCGACGCCGGCGTCTCCCAGCTCCACAGGGTCTTGCCGGTTTCCACCGAGATCGCGTCCAGCCGGCCGATATTGGTCGAGCCGTCGGCGATCAGCACCTTGCCCAATGTGTTGTACTGGTCGTGCGGCTTGGACGGAATGTTGTCGGCGCGCACCCGGTAATCGGTGCAGAGATTCTGCAGCTGGACATACATGACATTGGTGTCGGGGCTGTAGGCGGCAAACGGCCAGTCGCGCCCGCCGGCATGGGTCGGACACTGGTGATAGACCTTGTGGATGTCGCGCATCAGCTCGTCCGGGTTCACCGTCACCTGGCCCTTATTGTCGATGCCATTGACCAGGTTCTGGAACACGGTGGACTTGGCCCACAGGAAATCGCCTTTGGCCTCGTCGAAGCTCCACATGATCGAGGTCTTGCACGGCACGCCGGTCAGGGTTTTGCGGCTGGCGGAGTCGGCGCGCCGGCCTACCGCCATCATGCCTTTCGCGGTCTTGTCGGGATGCACCGGGGTGGTGATGGCCATCATCTCAAAGGTGCATTCCTGGTCCCAGTTATCCTCAGGCAGCACCTGGTGCTTCCAGGCGATCTTGCCGGTCTTGGGATCCACCGCATAACGGGTGTTGGTGCCGGCCATGCTGGCGCCGATGGCATTGCGCTGGGCTTCGGATGCGGGGCCTACGCCACTGGAGCCATAAAAGGCCAGGTTCAGGTCAGGATCATAGGTGATCGGTCCCCACACGCCGGTCATCCAGCGCTGGTCATACGGCATCCCGCCCCAGGTCTCATCACCCGGTTCGCCCTTTTTGGGGATCAGCTCGTTGCGCCACAATTCCTTGCCGGTCTCGGCATCGTTCCCGGTGACGAAACAGCCGAAGGGCGCTTCCTGGCAATTGCTGCCGGCGATTACCACGCCGTTCACGACAATCGGGCCGGACGTGTTGGTGGCATACAGGTCGCCGCCGCGATTGACCTCCCATAACTCCTTGCCGGATTTCGCGTCCAGCGCGACCAGGAAATTGTCCTTGGTCACGGTGTAGACCTTGTCCTTGTAAAGGAAGATGCTGCGCTTGCGCTGGCCCCAGAAATTGTTGCGGAAGGCGCTGAGCGGCGGCAGGTTGCGGCGATATTCCCACAACAGATCGCCCGAGACGGCATCGATGGCCTGGATCACGTCATTGGGATTGCCCAGGAACATCACGCCCTTGTAGACGATGGGCGTCGCCTCATTGATGCCGGGCTCCATGGCGCGGGCCCACACCAGCTGCAGGCCCTTCACATTGGTCTTGTCGATCTGCTTGAGGGTGGAAAAGCCCCAGCCCTGATAATTGCCCCGCATCATCAGCCAGTCGGCCGGGTCGGGATGGCGCAGCGTCGCGTCGCTTACCGGCTCGTAGCTCGCCAGCGGATGGGGCGCGATAGTGGCGCCTTTCAGGGTTTCGGTCGTCGTGGGCGCCGATGCCGGCGTCTGCGCCAGCGCGGCGCAAGCCGACGCCAGCAGAACGGCCAAAGCCAGCCTTGTATGAGACATGCGTCTCCTCCCCTTGTGTCACGCGCGGCGGTCCGCGCTTGTTGTTGGGAGGATGATGCCGGGTTTCAGGCCGGAACGCTATGTCGCTTTAGACCCCGGGGGGCGTGCGGATCACGAGGTTGCGGATCTCGGTCATGTCTTCCATGGCGAAGCGCACGCCTTCACGCCCCAGGCCGGAATCCTTGACCCCGCCATAGGGCATGTTGTCGACGCGATAGGACGGCACGTCGCCGATCACCACCCCGCCGACATCCAGCCGGTCCCAGGCCTTCATCGCCTTGTAGAAGTCGCGCGTGAAGACGCCGGCCTGCAACCCGAACTTGGAGTTGTTGACCTCATCCAGCACGGCATTGAAATCGCTGAAGGGCGTGAGCGTCGCCACCGGGCCGAACGCCTCCTCGCAATTGAGCTTGGTGGATTTGCCGACGCCTTCCAGCAGAGTCGCTTCCAGCATGGCGCCCTCGCGCTTGCCGCCGCAGAGCAGCTTGGCGCCGCCGGCCACCGCCTCATTGATCCACTTTTCCAGCCGCTCGGCTTCCTTGGTGTCGATCATGGGGCCGATGAAGGTCTTTTCGTCGCGGGGATCGCCGCAGACCAGCGCGCCGGCACGGTCGACCAGCTTCTTCTTCAGGGTCTCGTAGATCGACTGGTGGATGAAGATGCGCTGCACCCCGATGCAGGACTGGCCCGACTGATAAAAAGCGCCGAAAGTGATGCGTTCGACCGCATCGTCCAGATTGGCGTCGGCATCGACCACGACGGCGGCGTTGCCGCCCAGCTCCAGCACCACCTTCTTCTTGCCGGCCTTGGCTTTCAGCGCCCAGCCCACATCGGGCGAGCCGGTGAAGGACAGAAGCTTCAGCCGGTCGTCGGTGGTGAACAGGTCGCTGCCGTGGCGGGTGGCGGGCAGGATCGAGAAGGCGCCCTTGGGCAGATTGGTCTCTGCCAGGATCTCGCCGATGATGATGGCGCCCAAAGGCGTGCGCGAGGCGGGTTTCATCACAAAGGGGCAGCCAACCGCCAAAGCGGGCGCGATCTTGTGCGCCGCCAGGTTGAGCGGAAAGTTGAAGGGCGAAACGAAGGAGCAGGGACCGATCGGCACCCGCTTCCAGATGCCGAGATAGCCCTTGGCCCGGGGCGCGATGTCCAGCGGCTGAACTTCGCCCAGCATGCGCACCGATTCCTCGGCGGCGATGCGGAAGGTGTCGATCAGCCGGCTGACTTCGCCCCGGGAATCCTTGATCGGCTTGCCGGCCTCGATGCACAGCGCATAGGCCAGTTCCTCGAACCTCTCCTTGAAGCGGGCGACGCAATGGTTGAGCACATCCTGGCGCTCATACGAGGCCATCCGTGCCATCGGCTCGGCCGCTTCCACCGCGGCGGCGATGCCGGCATCGATGGCGGCGGCATCCGCCATCGCCACCCGCGTCGCCACCTTGCCGGTGTACTTGTCGGTGACTTCCAGATCGGTGTTGGGCGTCTTGGCTTCGTTGGCCAGATAGTAGGGATAGGTTTCCTTCAAAGCCGTCATGTCCGCCTCACACCGCCGCGCTGAGCTTGCGGATTTCCTTGTTCAGGATCCGGTCATTGTCGGAATAATCGATCGGGCAATCCACCAGATGCACGCCGGGCGTATCCAGGCAGGACTTGAGCAGTTCCGGCAGCTGCTTGGCGCTGGTGACACGGTGGCCCTTGGCGCCATAGCTTTCGGCATATTTGACGAAGTCGGGATTGTTGTAGGTCAGGCCCCAATCCTTGAAGCCCATATTGGCCTGCTTCCAGCGGATCATGCCGTAGCTGGAATCGTTCAGAATCAGCACAGTGATGTTCAGCTTCAGGCGGACGGCGGTTTCCATCTCCTGGCTGTTCATCATGAAGCCGCCATCGCCGCAGATCGCCATGACCTTGCGGTCGGGATAGACCATCGCCGACGCCATGGCCGAGGGAAGGCCGGCGCCCATGGTCGCCAACGCATTGTCCAGCAGCACCGTGTTGGGCATATGGGCGCGATAATTGCGCGCGAACCAGATTTTATAGACGCCATTGTCCAGGCAGATGATGCCATTGGACGGCATCACCTGGCGGATCTGCTCCACCAGATAGGGCGGATAGATCGGGCAGCGCATGTCACCTTTCAGGCTGTCGGCATGCACGATTTCGGCCTCACGCGCCTTCATCATCTTGGCGAAGTCCCAGCCGGGCTGGGCCATGATGTGTTCCTTGATCTGCCAGATGGCGTTGGCGATGTCGCCCACCACCTCGATCTGCGGGAAATAGACCGGGTCCACTTCCGCCGAGCGGAAGGAGACATGGATCACTTCCGCGCCACCGCGCTTCATGAAGAAGGGCGGCTTTTCGATCACGTCATGGCCGACATTGATGATCACGTCGGCGGCGGCCACCGCGGCATGGACGAAGTCGCCGGAGGACAGCGCGGCGCAGCCCACGAATTTGGGATTGCGCTCGTCGATCACGCCCTTGCCCAGCTGGGTGGTGACAAAGGGAATGCCGGTCTTTTCCACGAACTGGGTCAGCATGCGGCTGGTCATGGCGCGGTTGGCGCCGGCGCCGATCACCAGCAGGGGCGACTTGGCACGCTCGATGCGGGCGACGGCGGCGCGCACGGCTTTCTCATCGGCGGTGGGCCGGCGCACCAGGCTTGCCTTCAGGGGCGTGGAATCGCTGTCCTCATCGGCAATGTCTTCGGGGAATTCGATATGGACCGCGCCGGGCTTTTCTTCCTGGGCCAGGCGCACCGCCTCGCGCACCCGCGAGGGGATATTGTCGGCGGAGGCGATCTGGTGGGTGAACTTGGTCAGGGGCCGCATCATGTCGACCACTTCCAGGATCTGGAAACGGCCCTGCTTGGAGCTTTTGATCGGCTTCTGGCCGGTGATCATCATCATCGGCATGCCGCCCAGCTGCGCATAGGCGCCAGCGGTGACCAGGTTGGTGGCGCCCGGTCCAAGCGTCGCCAGGCTCACGCCCACCTTGCCGGTGTGGCGGCCATAGGTGGCGGCCATGAAGCCAGCGCCCTGTTCGTGGCGGGTCAGGATCAGCTTGATCTTGGTGGAACGCGACAGGCTGTCGAGAAAGTCCAGGTTTTCCTCGCCCGGAACGCCGAAGACATATTCAACGCCTTCCTCCTCCAGACATTGGACGAACAGATCAGAAGCCTTGGTCATGGGGAGCCCTCAATTGGCGTTGAAAAAAAAGGCCGGGCGTTCGGCGCCCGGCCTGTTGTTTGACGATCAGACGACGCCGTAGGCCAGCATCGCGTCGGCCACTTTCTTGAAGCCGGCGATATTGGCGCCGCGGACGTAATCCACGTAGCCATCTTTCTCCTTGCCATATTCCAGGCAGCTCGAATGGATGCCGTGCATGATGTCCTTGAGCAGCTGCTGCAGTTCCTCTTCCTTCCAGGAACGGCGGCCGGAATTCTGGCTCATTTCCAGGCCCGACACGGCGACGCCGCCGGCATTGGCGGCCTTGCCCGGGGCATAGAGGATGCGAGCCTTCTTGAACACCGCGATGCCGTCCAGGTTGGTCGGCATGTTGGCGCCTTCCGACACCGCCATGCAGCCATTCTTGACCAGCATCTCGGCATCGGCGCCGTTGAGCTCGTTCTGGGTGGCGCAGGGCAGCGCCACGTCACACTTCACGCCCCAGGGGCGCGCACCGCCGCCGGTGAAGGTCGCATTCTTGAACTCCTTCACATATTCCGACATGCGGCCGCGGCGCTTGGTCTTGAGCACCTTCACCCAGTCGATCTTTTCCTGGGTCATGCCGTCGGGGTCATGGATGAAGCCTTCGGAATCCGACAGGGTCAGCACCTTGCCGCCCAGCTGGACGATCTTTTCCGCCGCATGGGTGGCGACATTGCCCGAGCCGGAGATCACCGCCGTCTTGCCGGCAACATCGTCGCCCTTGTTCTTCAGCATGTTCTGGAGGAAGTAGACCGCGCCATAGCCGGTGGCTTCGGTGCGGATCAGGCTGCCGCCATATTCCAGGCCCTTGCCGGTCAGAACCCCGGTAAATTCATTGGTGATGCGCTTGTACTGGCCGAACATGTAGCCGATCTCGCGCGCGCCCACGCCGATATCGCCGGCCGGCACGTCAATGTCCGCTCCGACATGGCGGTACAGCTCGGTCATGAAGGACTGGCAGAAGCGCATCACTTCGTGATCGGACTTGCCCTTGGGATTGAAGTTGGAGCCGCCCTTGCCGCCGCCCATGGGCAGGCCGGTCAGGCTGTTCTTGAAGGTCTGCTCGAAGGCCAGGAATTTCAGCACGCTTTCGGTCACCGAGGGGTGAAAGCGGATGCCGCCCTTGTAAGGACCGATGGCATTGTTGTTCTGCACGCGCCAGCCGCGCTGCACGCGGATATTGCCATTGTCGTCTTCCCAGCAGACGCGGAAGGAGATCACCCGGTCCGGCTCGGCGATGCGGCGCAGGATCTGGTATTCGTGATAGACCGGCTTGCCCTGGATGAAGTCGAAGATGTCGTGCGCGGCTTCATGGACGGCCTGGACGAATTCGGGCTGGCCGGGATTGCGGCGCTCCACCCCCTTGATGAAGCCTTCCATGTCGACATGTTCTGAACTTGCCATCTCTTTATTCCTTTATCGGTTGGTTGGCTGGCGATGGATGCGTACGGACGCAGGACGCGTCCGGATTGCGCGACTTTCGAAAAAGATCGAGGGCGGCAGGTCGCGCCATAACGCGCACGACAGCAGATTCTGTGTCATCGCATGCGTCCTCCGGCCGGTCTCCAGGCGCACGCCATGCGCCAAACCATCTTTCCGAAGGAGCTCCCCAAAGCCCCAAAAGAGTAAATCCCGCGACGTTTGGAGAGTCAACGAAAGGCCGGGGAAATCCCGCCGCTTGCTTGGTTTTTTGGCAATGACGGGCGGTTAAAGACGCGCGAAGCATTATTTGCAGACGCCGGCGAAGCGAGGCATATGGCGTGGCGCATCGTCCGGCACGCCGCTGTCACCGAACTGTCGACATGCCCGTATTCTCCGCGATGCGGAGCAGCTTTCGCTAGATCGGCGCGCGCGTATCCGGTCTCATCTCCCACTTTTGCGAAATGGCGCGCGGCGCGCTCCATGCCGCATGCTGACTATTTGTCATGTTCCCCTATTGCTTTCAAAAGGGGGGCAAAACTGATACCAAAACCATGGTTTTTGGCCGGGGAGCGGCCAAGACGGGGTAGGGGGATTTCGTGACAGGCTTTCGGCTGGGTCCGTGCGCGCGCGCCTGCGGCTTGTTCGCCCTCCTTTTGCTGCTTTCTTTCGACTTCGCGCGGGCTGCCGACGCGCCCGGCACGCATGAAGGCGTCGCCACATGCGGCGGCTCAACCTGCCATGGCCGCTTGGCGCCGACCGGCAAGGATGTGCGCCAGAACGAACTGATCACCTGGCAGGACACGACATCGGCGGCGGGCGCTCACAGCCAGGCCTGGCAAGTCCTGAACCGCACGCGCGCGCAAAACATCGCCAACCGCCTGGGCCTTGGTCCGGCGCAGGATGCGAAGGATTGCCTTGGCTGTCATGGCGAACCGGCGGCGTTGCGCGGCAAGCATTTCCAGATGTCCGACGGCGTGGGCTGCGAAGCCTGTCATGGCGGCTCGGGCGCCTGGCTGGTCAGCCATTATGCCGTCAACGCCACCCATGCCGAGAATGTGAAGGCCGGCATGACCGCGCTGGAGGATCCACGCACCCGCGCCGGCGTCTGCCTCGACTGCCATTTCGGCAGCAACAAGCCTGGCCAGTTCGTCACCCACAAGATGATGGCGGCCGGCCATCCGCGCATCTCCTTTGAGCTTGATCTCTATAGCGCCTTGCAGCGCCACTATGATTTCGACGCCGATTATGTGAAGCGCAAGCCGCTGGCCAGCGGCATCAAGTTCTGGGCGGTGGGCCAGGCCATGGCGGTGGATCGCGCCTTGTCGCTCTATGCCGAAGGCAGCCGCGCCAATGAAGGCGCATTTCCGGAATTCTATTTCTTCGATTGCCAGAGCTGCCATCGCCGCATCTATGACGATCCCAATGCGCAGCTGACCGCCGAAGCCAATCCTGCCCGCGGCCTGCCGCCGGGCACGCCGCCGTTCGACGATGAAAACATGATCATGCTCTCGGCGGTCGCCCGCGTCGCCGCACCCGGCGAAGGCGAGCGTTTCGAGGCTGCGGCAAAGGCTTTCCATGCCGCCATGACCCAGGGCCGCGGCGAGGGCCAGGCCGCGGCGGCCCAGTTGGCCGGGGCGGCTCGTGCGCTGGCCAACAGTCTTGCCGCCCATGCTTTCAGCCGGGCCGAAACCTTCGCGGCACTGGACGCCGTGCTGAACGGCGCGGTTGCCCGCTACACCGATTATCAAGGCGGCGCCCAGGCGGTGATGGCCGCCGACACGCTGCTGAATTCGCTGGTTGCGCAGGGGCAGGTGACCCGTGCCGGTGCCGAAGCGGTAAGACCCGAGATCAACAAGCTGTATGCCGAGGTGCGTGACACCAACAACTGGCATCCGGCGGAATTCCGCGACGCCGTAAAAGAATTGGCGGGTGCGGTTGGGAGACTGAGATGATTGCGCGTCTGCGTCCGCTTTTCAGCATTGCGCTGAGCGGACTTATGATCCTGAGTGCCTGCAGCAAGAATGATGGCAGTGCTGCGTCCAATACCAGTTCCAACAACACGACCACGTCCACGGCGACGGCGTCCACCAGCACGACCAACAATGGCGGCAGTCTCTATAATGTGCCGGGCCAGCAGTCGCTGAGCGTGTCGGATGTGCAAACGATCATCGCGCAGGCGGTGGCCGAAGCGAAGGCGCAGAACAAGCCCGCGGTGATTGCGGTGGTGGACCGCGTCGGCAATGTGCTGGCGGTCTATACCATGGCGGGTGCGCCCACCACGGCGACGGTGCGCAGCGCGCCGATCCCCGCCAACAATACCGACCTGGAAGGCTTGACCATTCCGGCGGCGGGCGCCGCCATCGCCAAGGCGATCACCGGCGCGTATCTCTCTTCGGGCGGCAACGCCTTCTCCACCCGCACCGCAAGCGAAATCGTGCAGCAGAATTTCCCGCCGGAACCGTCTTCGGCCGGGCTGGAAAGCGGACCGCTGTTCGGTGTGCAGTTCAGCCAGCTTCCCTGTTCGGATCTGTCTTCCCGCTTCATCCCGGCCGGTGGCGCCGCGGCCCTGATCGGCCCCAAGCGTTCGCCGCTCGGTCTGGCTGCCGATGCCGGCGGCTTTCCGCTTTACAAGAACAGCGTGCTGGTGGGCGGCGTCGGCGTGATGGCCGACGGCGATTACGGCTTTGACCCCAACATCCAGGATGTCGATTACGACATTGACGAGCAGATCGCCTGGGCGGCCACCAACGGTTTCAACGCGCCGGACAGCATCACCGCCGACAAGGAATTCATCGACGGTACCCAGCTGGTCTATACCAACGCCTCCAACTCCACGATCAAGTCCAATCCTGCCCAGGCTCCGGCTTTCTCGACCGCGGCCAGCGTGGGCTCGCTGACGCCTGTCACCGGATATTTTGCCGGCACCATCATCGCGGGTTCGGTCTATGGCACCGAGGCATCGGGCATACGCCCGGCCACCTCCGCGGAATTCAACAATGTGGACGCCTTTGTCTTGTCCAATGGCTCGGGCGCCAACCGCTATCAGGCCATAGGCGGCAGTGACGCCGCCGATGTCGGCACGGCCCTGACCTCGGGCGAAGTCAGCGCGATATTGCAGGCCGCCTTCAAGGTGATGAGCGACACCCGTGCCGCCATCCGCCAGCCGCTCACCAGCCGCGCCCAGGTCACCACGACGGTGGTCGATACCCATGGCAAGATCCTGGGCATGGTGCGCGCGCCCGATGCGCCGATCTTCGGTATCGATGTGTCGCTGCAGAAGGCGCGCACCGCCGCATTCTATTCCAACAAGAACACCGCAGCCGATCTCAACAGCGATCCCAGCGCCGAAGTGCGCGCCTTCCTGCCGGCGGCCCGCACCTTCCTGAACAATACGACCGCCTTTACCGGCGCCACCGCCTTCTCCTCGCGCTCGATCGGCAACCTGTCCCAACCCTTCTTCCCCAGCGGCGTGGAAGGAAATCCCAACGGTCCCTTCTCGGTGCCGATCGCCAAATGGAGTCCCTTCTCGACCGGCCTGCAGTCGGCCATCGTGCTGACCAATCTGGGCCAGCATCTGGCTTATGTGACGGGCGCCTCCGCCACCGACACGCCCCAGCGCTGCACCTTCATTCAGGATGCTGCGCCTGGGCAGAATCGCCTCCAGAACGGCGAGCAGATCTTCTCCGGCGGCGTGCCGATCTATCGCGGCAACACGCTGGTGGGGGCGATCGGAACGTCCGGCGACGGCATCGACCAGGACGACATGATCTCGTTCCTCGGTCTCTACAATGGCAGCCAGAACGTCAACACCATCAGCGAGGCGCCCACGGCCATCCGTTCCGACCAGATTGTCATACAGATCGCCCAAGGTTCGGTCAGGTTGCGCTACGTCAACTGCCCGATCGCGCCTCTCCTCGATACCAACACGCAAGATGTGTGCAGCGGCAAATGAAGACTTTCTCCCTCCGCGCAATTCTGTTGACCACGGCGCTGGTCGTGGCGTGTCCCGCCTGGGCGCAGGATCAGTCCAAGCCTGACACGGTCAAGAAGGATGTGCCGGTCAAGACCGCCGCCGCCACCCCGGATCAGAAGACCGACGGGGCCAAGCCGACTGTCATCGATGCGTCCAAGGACAAATCCAGGCCGGTTCGCGTTGCCCAGGAAGACAAGGTACCCGCGACCCAGGATTCGACCGAAGGCCGTTCCATTCCCGGCCCCTTGCGCAATTACGAAAGGCCGGTGCTGCAGAACAACGAAGGCGCGGTGCAGGCTCCTCCACCGGAAGCCTTTCCGGATGAATGGATTCCCGTCCCCGATCGTTGGCGCATCGTCGATGCGCTGGGCATCGGCGGTCAATGGTGGGATCCCTACAACCAGAACGTCATCAAGGGCGACCGCCCGATCCTGGGCACCAATGACTGGTTCCTGGACCTGACCGGCGTTTCCGACAGCGTGGCGGAAGTTCGTTCCTTCCCCACGCCGGTCAGTGTGCAGACCACGCAACGACCCGGCAGCTTGGACGTGTTCGGCGACGCCGACAGCCAGCTTTACAGCCAGACATTCATTGCCGGCGTCGATATTTACCAGGGCTCGACCGCCTTCAAGCCGCCGGATATCGAGTTCCGCTTCGCCGCCGCGGCCAACATCAACTATGCGATGGTCAATGAGCGCCGCATCCTGAACGTGGACCCAGCCAAGCCCACACACCGGCTGGACGGGCTGGTGGCGCTGCAGGAAGGTTTCCTGGACTATCATATCCGCAATGTCGACGACCGCTACGACTTCGATTCCATTCGCGTCGGCATCCAGCCGTTCAGTTCGGATTTCCGGGGCTTCCTGTTCCAGGACAATCAGCTGGGGGTGCGCCTGTTCGGTGACCGCGAAAACAACCGCTATCAGTACAACCTGGCTTTCTTCGCCCGGTTGGAAAAGGACACCAATTCCGGCTTGAACGACATCACCCAGGCAATCCGCAAGGATTATCTGGCGGTGGCCAATGTCTATGCCCAGGACTTCCCGGTGCCCGGTTTCACCTCGGAAGCCACCGTGATCTACAACTGGAATCGCGAGGGCAACGACATCCATCTCGACGAGAATGGGTTCCCGGCGCGGCCCGCGCTGTTGGGCGACAATCGTGGCCGCGATTATGATGTCGTGTATATGGGCTATAGCGGCGACGGCCATATCGGCGACGTCAACCTGACCGTCACGGGCTATGGCGAGCTGGGCCAGGATCGCAACAACATCTTCACCAATGTGCCGGCCGATATTTCCGGCTATTTCTTCGCCGTCGAACCCTCGATGGATTTCGACTGGATCCGCGTGCGCCTGTCGGGGCTCTATGCGTCGGGCGACAACAATCCCTACGACAATCATGAGGGCGGCTTCGACGCCATTTTCGAGAATCCGGAATTCGCCGGCGCCGACACCAGCTATTGGATCCGCCAGTCGGTTCCCTTTGCCGGCGGCGGCCGTGATATTTCGCTCAACAGCCGCAACGGGGTGCTCAACGACCTGCGCCCGTCCAAGGACGAGGGGCAGTCGAACTTCAACAATCCGGGCACGATCCTGGCCGGCCTGGGCGCGGACTTCGACGTGCTGCCGGCGCTGCGCGTTTCCTCAAGCGTGAACCATCTGTGGTTCGCAGATACCACCATCATCCAGGCGTTGCGCCAGCAGGGCAACATCTCCCAGGACCTTGGCTGGGATGTCTCGGGCGCGCTGACCTACCGGCCGTTCCTGAGCCAGAACATCGTGCTTCGCGCTTCCGGCGCGGTGCTGTCGCCGGGGGCGGGCTTCAACGACCTGTTCACGACCAATACGCATGACGGCGTCTATTATTCGGTTCTGCTCAACGCGATTCTGACATTCTAGGGCGGCGTATGGTTGCGGGCTGGCACAAGAAATCGTTTCTGCTGGTGGTGCTGGCACTGCTGGCCGCTGGCGTCACGACCCATCTGCTGGCCGACGATGAAGAGGTTCCAGTCGAGCGCAGCTATGTAAAGACGCCGGATGCGCCGCGCGGCCAGAGCCAGGAAGAGGCCGACGCCAAAAGCGCCGGCTGCATTTCCTGTCACACCAAGTCCGACGCGCCTTCCATGCACGACAATGTTGCGGTGCTGCTGGGTTGCGCCGACTGTCATGGCGGCGACGCCACGGTGAAGGCGCCGCAAGGGCTGGCCCAAACCGATCCGCAATATGCCAGCCTGCGTGACAAGGCGCATGTGTTGCCGCGCTATCCGCAGGACTGGGACTATCCCCATTCCAGGAATCCGAAGGAAAGCTACACGCTGTTGAATAAAGAGGCGCCGGAGTTCGTGCGCTTCGTCAATCCGTCCGACTATCGGGTGGCGCGGCAGTCCTGCGGCGCCTGCCATCTGCCGGAAATCCAGGCGGCGGAACGTTCGCTGATGTCGACCGGCGCCATGTTCTTCGAAGGCGCCTCCTATAATAACGGCATCGTGCCGATGAAGGGCGCGTTCCAGAATGTCTATGGTCTGGACGGCGTGGGCATCGGCGAGGCCTATACGCCGGATGGCAAGCCCGCCAAGGTGCTGTCGCCCGGCTCACCGCCCGGCACCGTCACCGAGGATCAGAAAAAGCGCGGCGCGCTCACGGCGCTGATCCCGCTGCCGACCTGGCAGGTGATGCCGCCGGCCGACATTTTCCGCGTCTTCGAACGCGGCGGCCGCACCATCGGCACCGAATTCCCCGAAATCGGCCTGCCCGACTCCACCGGCGACATCCAGAAACTGGAAGAGCCGGGCCGTCCCGACATCAAACAGTCCAATCGCGGCATGGGCACGGGTCTGCGCGTCGCCATTCCGGTCCTCAACATCCACAAGACACGCCTCAATGATCCCTTCATGTGGTTCATGGGGACCAACGACCAGCCGGGCGATTATCGCCAGTCAGGCTGCGCCGGCTGCCATGTGATCTACGCCAACAGCCGCGAGCCGCGCGAAAGCCTGATCTATGCCCAGTACGGCCGCGACGGCCAAAGCCAGACCGTGGACCCCACCATTCCCAAGGATGAATCGGGCCATCCGCTGAAGCATGTCTTCACGCGTTCCATCCCGACCTCGCAATGCATGAACTGCCACATGCATCAGCCCAACATGTTCCTGAACACCTACCTTGGCTACACCATGTGGGACTATGAGGCGGACGCGCCCTTCATGTGGCCGAAGGAGCAGAAATATCCGACCATCGCCGAAGAGCGCAAAGTGCTGGACCGCAATCCCGAAGGGGCAAGCCCACGCGGCAACTGGTCGGACCTGGACTTCCTGCGCAATGTCTATGATCTCAATCCCAAGCTGCACGACACCCAGTTCGGCGATTATCACGGTCATGGCTGGAATTTCCGCGCCATCTTCAAGCGCGACCGTGACGGCAATCTGCTGGACAAGGACGGCAAGATTGTCAGCAACGACGATCCCGAGAAGTGGCGCAAGAACGGCGTCGGCAAGTTCGGTCCCATCGGTCAGCAAGCCGGCAAGGCCGTCCATATGATGGACATTCATGCCGAAAAGGGCATGCAGTGTTCCGACTGCCATTTTGCCCAGGACAGCCATGGCAGCGGCTTGATCATGGGTGAAGTGGCCAACGCTGTCGAAATCGGCTGCAAAGATTGCCACGGCACCGTCAGCGCCTACCCGACCCTGAAGACCTCCGGCCCCGCGGCGCCTCCCGGCGGCACCGATCTGGCCCAGCTGCGCAACCAGGACGGCAGCCGGCGCTTTGAATGGGTCGAGGAAAATGGCCGCCGCACGCTTTATCAGCGTTCCTCGCTGGACTCCTCGCTGCGCTGGAAGGTCATTCTGGTAAAGGATTCGGTCGATCCCACCAGCCCCGATTATGACGAGCGCGCCGCCCGCGCCAAGCTGATGTCGCGCACCGCCACCGACGGCAAGCAGATGCAATGGGGCCCGGGCGTGGAAGCCAAGAATCTCGCCCACAAGGACAGCGAGATGGCCTGCTTCACCTGCCACACCTCCTGGACGACGTCCTGTGGCGGTTGCCACCTGCCGATCGAGGCCAACTGGAAAACCGACAGCCACAAATATGAAGGCCAGACCTCGCGCAACTTCGCCACCTACAATCCCCAGGTGGCGCGCGACGACATGTTCCAGCTGGGCATCCATTCCACCATCAAGGGCAACGAGATCGCGCCGGTGCGATCAAGTTCGGCGCTGGTACTGAGCTCGACCAACATCAACCGCGACCGCATCTATGTGCAGCAGCCGCCGATCGCGGCCTCGGGCTTCTCCAGCCAGGCTTTTGCGCCGCACTTCCCGCACACGGTGCGCACCACCGAGACCAAGACCTGCACCGACTGCCATCTGTCGAAGGCCAATGACAATAACGCGATCATGGCCCAGCTTCTGCTGCTGGGCACCAATTTCGTGAACTTTGTCGGCCTCAATGCCTGGACCGGGCTTGAAGGCGGGATCGAGGCGGTGCGCGTCACCGAATGGAGCGAGCCACAGGCGGTGTTCGGCTCCTACCTGCAGAAATATGCCTATCCCGACTATTACAAGGCCCATGTCGAGCGCAACCATCGCGAGCTGATCGACTGGCGCCGCGGCGACCTCTTCGGCAAGGGCGATACCAATGTCGAAGACATCTTCAACGCCAAGCATTCCACCGATGGTGCGATACGCTGCCTGCAGCTGCGCGGCGAATATCTTTATACCGCCGCCGGGCCGGGCGGCTTCCGCGTGTTCGACGTGGCCAGCGTCGCCAACAAGGACATTTCGGAAAACATCATCACCGCGCCCTTCTCGCCGCTGGGCCAGCAGATGCATGTGGCTTCTAAGAACGCCACCTGCATGGCGCTTCCCACCGGCCAGTCGATCGCGCCGCTGCGCAACACGCCGGAAATGCGCAAATACAATCAGGAACAGGCGTTCCACCCGATCTATCACTACGCCTTCATCACCGATGCGGAAGAAGGTCTGATCCTGGTCGACATCGACACGCTGACCGACCGCGATCCGCGCAACAACAATCTCAGCCGCGCCTTGACCTGGAATCCCGGCGGCGTGCTCAACGGCGCCAGCCACATCACGCTGGCCGGCTACTATGCCTATATCGCCACGCCGCGCGGGTTGGTGGTGGTCAATCTGGACGATCCATTGAAGCCCAAGGTGGCGGCGCAGGTGGCGCTGCCCGATATGCGGGCCTCGGCGGTGCAGTTCCGCTACCTCTTCGTCACCGACGCGCGCGGACTGGAAGTGCTGGACATCACCAAGATGGACCAGCCGAAGATGATCGAAGGCGCGCGTTTGCCGCTGGACGATGCCCGCCGGGTCTATGTCGCGCGCACCTATGCCTATATCGCTGCCGGCAAGGACGGGTTGGTGATCGCCGACGTCAAGAATCCGGAAAAGCCCAGGCTCTACTGGAAGAAGCCGTTCGAGAATGCCGACAGCCAGGATGTGATCGTGGGCTCGACCAACGCCTCGCTGTTCGCCTATGTCGCCGACGGCAGGAACGGGCTCAAGGTGCTGCAGCTGACCAGCCCGGAAAGCCAGCCCAACTTCTATGGCTTCTCGCCGCCGCCCAAGCCGGAAGTGATCGCATGGGCCAAGACTCCGACGCCGGCGCTGGCACTGTCCAAGGGCCTCGACCGCGACCGCGCGGTGGACGAGACCGGCAACCAGATCGCGATCTTCGGGCGGCTGGGCTCGCGGCCCTTCCATCGCGACGAGATGGAAAAGTTCTTCGTCGACTGGAAAGGCCAGCAATACCGCGTCACCGATGATGTGCTGAAGGCCGACTTCATCGATCGGCCGGGTGGCTCCAAGCCGCCGGTTCAGGCCGACCAGGCGCCGGCCAAGTCGTCGGCGCCGCCGCGCCGCGACATCACCGAACAGCCGCCGCGCAAGAAGCTGGCCAGCAACCAATAATCATCGGGAGGTTGGGATGCTGGCTTTCGCATTGGCTGCGGTGATCGCCGCAGATTCAGCTCATTCCCATATGTCGAGAGAGCCGAGGGGCATGCAGGTCGCAGTCACCTGCTTCAAGTCCGGCGAGCAGGTATCCGGAATGAACAAGATTTGTTATTACAATTGCCTTGGGTCTCAGGCTGCAATCACAATTGGAGCCGTTGAACTGTGTCCACTTTCTATAGATCGCTGATCTTTCTGCTGGTCTCGACCACCGGCCAACACTGTGGATCCCGCCGTAGCGATCGTTCTGGCGCTTCATGAGATGTGCGCGCCCGATATTGAAAGAGAGCTGAAGAGCGTTGCCGGGCAATAGCGCACATGGCGGAGCGCGCTCCATAGCAAGTGGCTTTAGTCTTTTATAAAAGGCACCTGATAGGTGACCGCGGCCGGGAAATTGCCGGCCGGGCAGGAATGCAGCGCCAGCGAGCCGTTGTTCCACACCAGAAGCGTGTAGCCCGGGGCGCGTTCGGTCAGCAGTTCGCGGCCGTCGGGCACGCGCAGGTCTATAGGCCGCAAATCCAGCGCCAGCTGGATGGAGGTGGCCGAAGACACCGACACCAGCTGATCGGCAAACATGCCGTTATAGGCACGGTGCATGTGACCGCAGATCATGGCCTTGATCTGCCTGCGGCCCTTGAGAACCCCGGCCAGGCGTTGCAGCCAGGGCGCGTCTTCCGGCTCGTCCATCCAGACGATGCCACTGGGCACGGGCGGGTGGTGCAATGCCAGAACGGTGGGGGTGTCGGGCTGCTCGTCCAGGGTCTTGGCCAGCCAGGCGGCGCGCTTTTCGCAGAAACCGCCATGATCCTTGCCTTCCAGCGTGTCGCACATCACCACCCGGAGATCGTCGACCATGAAGGCGTATTGGATGAAGCCATTGTCGTCGACCGGCGTATCGGGAAAGGCCTCGCGGAAGGCGGAACGGGAATCGTGGTTGCCCACGGTGAAATGGATGGGGATATCCGTCCCCGACAGGATCTCCTTCAGGGCCTCATATTCGTCGGGCTGGCCCCGGTCGACCAGATCGCCCGTCACCACGATGGCGGCCGGCGCGGGTTTGAGCTGGTTGATGGCGGCAAGCGCGGTACGCAGGCGGGCCTCGTTGCGGGCCTTGTCCCGGGGCTGGCTGCCATTGGTGATGTGCAGGTCTGTGATCTGGGCGATGGTAAGCACGTTATCCAGGTCCAAAGTTTGCGTCTCCCTGCCTAACCCCTTGGAAAATCGAGGACCAGGTCCTCAAGCCGCAAGGGGGGCAAGGTAGATACGAGACGTTACTGTATCCGGATCAAAGCGCTTCGCGCGAGCTGCTGATTGCGGGGCGAGGTGGCCTGGCCGGGATTATGGAACCCGTGGCATTCGGCGCAGTCACTGCCGGCCGCGGTCTGGGTTTCCTGCTTGGTTTTGCCATGGCAGGTGCCGCATTCCGCGATCTTGGGCAGCATCACGTCCTCGGCCTTGGCGGAACCTTTGGCCTTGTGACATGTCTCGCAGTTGGGGGCGCCGGTCGCGTCCTGGTGGTGCTCTGCGATGTTGTGATTGAAATCTCCCCAGGGCAGGTAGCGGTCGGTCAGCTTCACCGGGGCGACCCGGTAATCGAGTGAGCGCTTGTCAGCCGGGGCAATGATGACATGGCAGCCATAGCAGGTGCCGCCAGGCTCGAAGGCGTCGCGCACATTGGCGGCGACATTGTCCACCGGCTGGCTGGGCGTAAACACGCCGCGCACGCCCGGACGACCGAGAAAGGCCTCCGGCACGCCGGACTGGCGCGGCGCGTTGGCGAAATAGGCCCTTAGCGCCGCCACCACCTGGTCGGGATGGCCGTGGGGCAGAAGCTGGTCCACGCCGTTCTTGCGGGTAAAGGCGAGCGAGTGGCACTGGCCGCAGTCCCGCTTCATCTCGATCGGCACAAAGCCGCCATTGTCCGCACGGCGATGGCAGTTGTCGCAGGTGAGCGGGGCGCCATAGCCGGCAGCCTTGCCCAGCTCCACCGCCTGGCGGGCGACGCCACCGGTGGTGCTCAGATGCACATCATGGCCGAAGATAAGGCCTTCTTTTTCCATCGGGATGGCGGATAGCGCGACCTTCTCCAGCCTGGGCTTGCCGCCATTGAAGCCCACGGTAATCACGGGGCGGAAGTCGGGGTGATGACCCCAATCCGAGACATCGGGAATCTTGGTGTCGGTGAGGCGCTGGCTCATGCCGGTATGGCAGTCCTTGCAGTCATTACGCTTGAGCTCGCTCTGCGTGACCGGCGCCGGCTTGTTGCCGCTTTCCGCCTGGCCGGTGCCGACATGTTCGGTATGGCAGCTGGCGCAGCGGTTGTTGGGATGGGAGAAGGTGTTGGTCACCCAGGTGTTGATCCGCCGCAGCATGTTGGGATCGGGGGGCGCCGCGGCCATCAGCCGGTCACGGGGCGCGTGGTCCGCCGCGGGGTCCGGCGGGAAGGCGCTGCCCAGATTGCGGGTCAGCGACACCACCTGGGCGCGCGCCATCTTGTCGAGGTCGGCCTGGTGACAGGACAGGCAGGCGCTGTCGGTCACCGATACAAAAGCCTGGCGGTGGCAAGCCTCGCAATTTTTTTCCAGGAAGTGATGGCCGGGCGACAGGGGTCCGCTGGACCATTGCCGGTCGGCGGCGGAAGAAATCATCTGGTGGCGGTTATGGTCGATGACAAACAGGCTGACCGGCACGATAAGGCAGGTCAAGAGGATCGCCACCGTCATGATCCAGGCCACCTGGCGCTGGCTGAACAAGGCATATTTCAGCGAGAAGGACTGTTTTTGCTCGCTGGCGGTGTCGGCGGCTTCGGTCGATTCCCGCGCCGTGGCGGTGACCAGGATGTCGCCATTCTCGCCCGGCGTCAGGGTCAGGACATGATGGCCGAACACCAGCACCGGCGATTTGGCCAGATCGAGAACGGTATTGTGAACGAACTTGCCGTTGGCCTCGAAATTCTCCGCCCCCAGCGCATCCACGCTGACTTTCCCAGGTCCGGTCTCTTTGATCACCGCATGGCGCAGGCTGACCGCCAGGTCGGTCAGCTGGATATCGCAATCGCTGCCGCGTCCGATCACCGGCTCGGCGGCGGCCACGGCCTTTTCGCGCACAATGTCGGGGGCTCCGACACGCTTGGTGATCTGGCGCAGGATAAAGCTCATGGCCTCACCAGAAGAAGAAGACGCTGATGATGTGCGCCATCAGCGCGCCGATCAGGGCGATGGTCGCCGGGATATGGATGAACAGCCACACTTCCAGCAAGCTGCGCAGATAGATATAACGGCGCGCCTTGGTCAGGGTGAGCTCTTTTTCCTCCAACAGGCTTAGCACCTGGTCCAGCGCCTGGGCCTGCTTGCCATCCGGCACGGAGGCGCGCGCCGCTTTCAGCCTGGTCAGGGCTTCCAGGGTCTCGCAATTGCCGTGGGCATTGAAGAGCCGGCGCCAGAAGCTGCCGCCGATGCGGGTGCGCTGCACAGCGCGGGTGACCAGGGCTGCCTGCGTCTGATCCAGCGGCCGAGCCACTTCCAGAAGGCGCCCATCCAGCGTGTGGATCTTCTCCAGCATCTGCTTCTGGGTGGTTTCGCCGCGGCTGTCCGACAGTTTCTGCGGCAGCTTTGCATAGACGGTGATGCCGAAAATGCCCGACAGGATCACCAGCATCATCAGGGCCCAGGCGAGCGTGTGGACGTTCCAGCCGAACTGAAAACCGCTGTGCAGGGTGCCGATCACGATCAGGGACAGGCCCAGATAGACATGGGCCGAGACCCAGGCCTTCAAGGACCAGACATTGTCGGTCATGTAGCGCTTGCGCACGCCCAGCATCGCCAGCCACACGATAAGCCCCGCGCCCAATATGCCGCTGATATAGCCGAACCAGCTGTTGCCGGTATGGCGCAGCTGATAGTCGCGCATCACCAGTGTCGCGCCGAAGCCTGCCGCCACCAGCAGGCTGAGCAGGGCGGCGATGATCAGCCAGCGGAAATGGGCATGGCGCAGGAAGCTTTCATGCGCGACAACCGTGCGGGTTCTTTGCTGTGCCTGTGCCACGGCCTAACGCCCGCCCTGCTTGACCACGTCAAGGAATTGTTCCGGCGACACGCGGATGGCAGCACCTGTGGGGCAGGCGCGCACGCAGGCGGGACCGCCCACTTTGCCCGAGCACATGTCGCATTTGATGGCGACCTTGGGCTTCTTGGGGTCGTAATGTTTTTTCAGCCAGTCCTTGTCGGGCTCGCCCGGTCCGGGGCCCATGCCGAACAGCATCCATTGCAGCAATCCCGGCTTTTTCGGCGGCACCGAATCCATGCGGATCACGCCATAGGGACAGTTCCTCTGGCAGTTGCCGCAGCCGATGCAGGCGTCGCTGATGAAGACCTCGCCGTCAGGCCCGCGGCGGATGGCGTTGGGCGGGCAGTCGGCCATGCAGTGAGGATGTTCGCAGTGCCGGCAGGACGTCGGCACATGCAGATGGGCATAGGTCTTGCCGGCCTCGCGGTTGAGGCGCGAAAGCCCGTCATGGCTGTCGGCGCAGGCGCGCTCGCAATTGTCGCAGCCGATGCACAGGGTTTCGTCGATCAACAGCGCGTCGGTGGCTTCGCCAATGCCTTCCTTGACCAGGAAGCTCGCGACCTCGGAATACATGTCGACGACGCCGCCGAAATTCTTCTTCTTTTCTTCGATGAAGTTGTTGATCTCGCGCCGGCTCTCCATGTCTTTTTCGAGCTTGGCCTTCAGCGCCGGCTTTTTCTGCAGCAGCTCGCGGAACAGCTTTCCGTCCAGCCGCACCACCTGCGAACGCACTGTCGCCCGCACGGAGGCGGTGCGCGGGCTTTTGTCGACCAGCGCCATTTCGCCGAAATAGGAACCGGCAGGGATGTAGGATAAAAACACCTGCTTGCCGCCCAGATTCTTTTCGACCGTCATCGAGCCGGTGCGCACGATGAAGATGTCATAGATGCCGTCGGCGGCGAGCTGGGCCGCGACGGCCTGGGCTTGCGCCTTCTTGTCGGCGCGCTTGGCCTCTTCGGCGGCGACGCGGGCGGCGGCGGCTTCCGGGGTCTCGTCCTTGCCCGGATTGGGATCGATCGGCTTTTCGCGGGGCTGGCGCGCCAGATATTCCTTGCCGGGATCGTCGCCCTCGCGGATCACCGCCTGGCCGGGGCGGATTTCTTCCACCCTGGCGGTGGTCAGAATGTCCGCCAGGTCTGCCGATGTCAGGCCGGAGCCGAAGATCTGCAGCAGCGAACGTTCGGTGGTGATGCGGTTGACGGTCTTCTTGGCTTCCTCATTGGAGCCCATAAGCTTCAGGGCCGCGGTACGGGGGATTTCCACCACCACGCAATCCTTGCCGGCGCGAATGGTGGCGCCACGGCGACGCCCCGAGATCAAGCCCACTTCACCGAAAATCGAGCCCTGACCGATGGGGATGGTGATGGAGGGATCATTGGGGTTGATCTCGACCTTCACCGATCCGGAAGCGATGCCGAACAGCGACGATCCGATGGCATTTCTCTGGAAGATCACGTCGTCTTCCTTGAAGACGCGGACATCGCAATCCAGCAGGAATTCGCGCATCTGCAGCGGCGACAGGCCCTTGAGGATCTCCACGCTGGAGCGCAGGAACTCGATCCAGTCCGCCACGCTCTTCTTGATCGGCAAATCCTTGAGGCGCGCTTCCAGCAAGGGCTCGTCGGCCGGCTTGAGTTCGGTGTTGCCCGAAATGAACTCCACCACGTCATAGCCCTGATTCATGCAGTGCTTGATCAGCGGATAACCGGCCAGCGCCCCGATGGCATAGATTCCGGGCACCGTGGTTTCGAACTGGGGCGAAAGCTTGGGGAAGGCGTCGCGCGCCTCGCTGGTGAATTGCACCCCGCCCTTGAGCTTGGGACGGCCTTTTTCATCCAGGTCGGCCGGATCGGGCGTGGCGCCCACCGATTCCACAAAGCCGCGCGGCGCCGCAGAGCCCATGCGGGCGATGACACGATTGCAGGGCAGTTTGCTTTCGCCTTCCGGCGTTTCGATGGTGATCCAGCCTTCCTCGATCTTGGAGGGCGAAGCTTCGGTCAGGATGGAGATGCGGCCGGCCTTCTGCGCCTCCATCAAGAGTTCGACATTGGCGGCCTTGGCCTTGGCAAAATCCTTGGAACGGTTGACCAGGGTGACGATATTGGCCTGGGCCGGGTCTTCCGCCAGGCCCCGGGCATTCTCGATGCCGGCATCGCCGCCGCCGATGACGAAAATATGCTCGTCGAAATATTCGCGCGGATCGTCCAGCTGGTACTGCACATGCGGCAGCCTGGCGCCGTCGCAGCGCACCAGATTGGGATTGCCTTGGGTGCCGATGGCCAGGATCACGGCCTCGGCCTTGATCTGGTCGCCATTGGTCAGGGTGATGGTGAAATCGCCCTTCTTGCCGGTGACCGACTTCACCTCCGCCTTGTAGCGGACATTGGCCTTGGCGCCGCTGGTTTCCTTGTTCCAGGCATCCAGGATGACTTCGCGCTTGCCGGCGGCGAAGGTGCAATCAGAGCGCAAGGTGAGGCTGACTGGCGTCGCCATCACATGCTTGCCCTTCTGGTAGCGGTAGATGGTGTCCGACAGATGGTCAGTCTTTTCCAGCAGGACGTGCGAAATCCCGCGCGCAGCGGCGCGCGTGGCCGCACTCATCCCCGCCGGCCCAGAGCCGATGATGGCGATCTGGAAACTGTCCGCCACGCTATTCCCCCACCCCATCCGAGACCCCGAGAGGGCCGGATTATTTAATTATTTCACAGCCATGTTGGGTACGCTAGGGTCGTAAAAGGGCAATCACGGGCAATCGCAAATAATGGCCGCCGAAATCGGACAATTGGCGCTGGTTCTGGCATTTGTGCTGGCGATTGTGCAGTCGCTTGCCCCGCTATGGGGCGCCGCCCGGCTGGACCCGGCGCTGATGGGCCTGGGGCGGGCCGCCGCCCTGCTGCAACTGCTTTTTGTGGCGCTGGCGTTTGGCGCCCTGGCGGCCGGCTTTGTGGGCAAGGATTTTTCCATCGCCTTGGTGGCGGAGCACAGCAATGCCGCCCAGCCGACAATTTATCGGTTCGCCGCCACCTGGGGCAGCCATGAAGGCTCCATGCTGCTGTGGGTTTTGATTTTGGCGCTGCAGGGGGGCGCGGTGGCGCTCTTTGGCCGCCGGCTGCGCGAGACCCTGCAGGCCCGGGTGCTGGCGGTCCAGGGCATTATCGGCGCGGCTTTTCTGGGATTTTCGCTGTTCACCTCCAATCCGTTTTTGCGGCTTTTTCCGGCGCCGCCGGACGGTACGGAGTTAAATCCCCTGCTGCAGGACCCGGGCTTGGTCTTCCATCCGCCCATGCTCTACCTGGGTTATGTCGGGTTCTCCTCGGCTTTTTCCTTCGCCATGGCGGGGTTGATCGAAGGTCAGGTCGATGCCGGCTGGGCGCGCTGGATCAGGCCGTTCGTGCTGGCGTCATGGATATGTCTCACCGCCGGCATCACCATGGGCAGCATCTGGGCCTATTACACTTTGGGCTGGGGCGGCTGGTGGTTCTGGGACCCGGTCGAGAATGCGTCGCTGATGCCCTGGCTGATGGGTACCGCACTTCTGCATTCCTCCATCGCGCTGGAGCGGCGAGGCGCCCTGATCAGCTGGACCATTCTGCTCGCAATCCTGACTTTTTCACTCAGTCTTGTCGGCACCTTCCTGGTGCGCTCCGGGGTGCTCACCAGCGTGCATGCTTTCGCCGTCGATCCCCGGCGCGGCATCTACATCCTGGGCATCATCGCGCTGGCCACGGGATCGGCGTTGGCCCTGTTTGCCTGGCGGGCGCCGGCGATGAAAAGCGGAGCCCTGTTTCAGCCGCTGTCGCGCGAAGGCGGCATCGCGGTGAACAACCTGTTCCTGCTGGCGGCGACCGCGACCGTCTTCCTGGGCACTTTCTATCCCGTGTTTGTCGAGATCGCGGGCGGCCATTCCATATCGGTGGGCCGGCCCTACTACGAACTGACCTTCGTACCGGTGGTGGTTCCTCTGCTGCTGCTGGTCAGCTTCGGACCGATGCTGAACTGGAAGCGCAATGACGCGCGCGAAGTGCTGGTGCGGCTGCGCTGGCCGATCATCGCAAGTGTGCTGGCGCTAGCGCTGGGCGTGCTGGCCTTTGGGCTTTCGCAGATCCTGGCTGCGGGCGGCCTGGCCTTGGGCCTATTCCTGATCGCGGGCGCGATCGCGATTCCGCTGCGTTATTGGAAGATTTCCTCCAGCCTGGGTGGTGACCTGAAACGCTTCCTGCGCGCCACGCCGCTGGCCGTATGGGGCATGACCAGCGCCCATGCCGGGCTTGGTGTCACCGCCATCGGCATCACCGCGGTCACCGCCTGGCAGTCCAACAAGGTATTGACCATGAAAGTGGGCCAGAGCGTGGAATTGGCCGGCGCGCAATACACGCTGAATTCCGTGGGCGAAGCCAATGGTCCCAATTACCAGGCCGCCCAGGCACGCTTTACGGTGACGACCCATTCCGGCAGCCGGGTGCTGGTGTCGGAACGCCGCCTGTTTCCGGCCAGCCAGACCACCACCACCCAGGCCGGCATCGGCACCAGTTTCCTGGGCAATGTCTATGTCTCCATTGGCGAACAGAGCGCCGATGGCGGCTTGGTGGTGCGGATTTGGGATCACCCGCTGGTGGACTGGATCTGGGCTGGCGGTTTCCTGATGGCGCTGGGAGGGGCGGCCTCGCTCAGCGACCGGCGTTTTCGGGTCGGGGCGGCAAAGCCGGTTTTGCGCACGGAAGCAATCAAGGCGTCGGCATGAAGCGTCTGTTGTTCATTCTGCCGGCGGCACTGTTCGTCGCCGTAATCGGGGCTTTCATGCTGGGCCTGCGGCATGATCCCTCGCACATCACGTCTGTCCTCATTAACAAGCCGCTGCCCGCTTTTGCGCTGCCGGCGGTGCGCGACAATCAGGGACTGGCCAGCGCCGACTTCAAGGGCGAGCCCATGCTGCTCAATGTCTTCGCCTCCTGGTGTGTCGCCTGCCGGGAAGAACATCAGATGCTGCTGTCCCTGAAACAGCAGGGGGTGATCATCCAGGGGCTGGACTGGAAGGACGATGCCGCGGACGGCGCGCGCTATCTGGCCCAGAATGGCGATCCCTATATCCGTGCCGGCAATGATTTGAGCGGGCGCACCGGCATCGATCTGGGGGTGGCCGGTGTGCCGGAGACCTTTGTCGTCGATGGCAAGGGGCGGGTGCGCTACAAGTTCATCGGCCCGATCGATGCGGACGACTGGGAAAACACGCTGAAGCCGATGCTGCAGCGTCTCAGGTCCGAAACATGAGGGCTCGTCTTGTTTTTGCGTTGCTGTTGATGACGACGCCGGCTTTTGCGGTGCTGCCCAACGAGCAACTCGCCGATCCCAAGCTTGAGGCCCGTGCCCGGGCCATCAGTTCCGAACTGCGCTGCGTGGTCTGCCAGAACCAGACCATCGACGATTCCGACGCCGATCTGGCGCATGACCTGCGGGTGCTGCTGCGCCAAAGACTGAAAGCCGGCGACACCGACCAGCAGGCGATCGCCTTCCTGGTCAACCGTTATGGCGATTATGTGCTGCTGAAGCCGCCATTCGAGGCCGAGACCCTGATCCTCTGGCTGGGACCGCTGCTGGTGCTGGTGGCGGGCGGCATCGGCGTGATGTTTTATCTGCGACGCAGGCGGGAGGCCGTGCCCGCCACTTTCACGGCGGATGAACAGGCGCGGCTGGATCGGCTGCTGAAGGAAGACGCGGCATGATGCTCTGGATCATTCTCACGGTGATGATCGCGCTGGCCGCGGCCGGGCTGACCATTCCGCTGGTGCGCCGCTACGAGGCGCGTCCCTCCCGCGCCAGGACCTTGGACATCCTCAGAGGTCAGCTTTCCGAGCTGGACGCGCAGCAGGCCAATAATCTCATCGCCCAGCCGGAAGCCGATGCCCTGCGCGCCGAGATTAAGCGCCGCATCCTGGTGGAAGACCGTGAAACCACGGCGGTGGCGCGGCCACTGCCGGTGAATGCGATGCCCTGGGTGGCGATCGGGCTGGTGGCGGTGGTCGCAGTCTGCGCCACCGCGCTTTATGCCCTGATGGGTCATCCGGAACTTACGTCCAGCACGGTCGCCAGCGCGACAGCGCCCGCCCAGCCCGCGAGCGGGCCCGATGCCCAGGCGCAGCATCCCATGGGCGAGGTCTCCACCATGATTGCCGGGCTGGAAGGCCGCTTGCAGCAAAATCCGAATGATGCGCAAGGCTGGCAGATGCTGGGCTGGTCGTACATGCGCACCAACCGTCCCGCCGATGCCGCCAAGGCCTATGGTCATGCCGTGTCGCTCGATCCCGGCAATGCCGAATATCTCTCGGCGGAAGGCGAGGCGATGGTGCAGTCGGAAGGCAAGGTCTCCGACGATGCCGCCGCCATTTTCCGCCGCGCCGCCAAGGTCGACGCCAACGATCCCCGGGCACGCTATTTCCTTGCGATCTATCGCGACCAGCAGGGCGATCATCAGGGCGCGATGAATGATTTCATCACTCTGCTGAAAAGCGCGCCGCCCGATGCCCCCTGGGCCGCGCAGGTACGCAACTATGTCGAGGATCTGGCCAAGGATCAGCACATCGATATTTCCTCGCGCCTGCCGCCGGCGCCTGCCGTGCCAGCGCCACAGGCCGGTGCACCGGGCCCCACGAGCGACCAGGTCGCCGCTGCCGGCCAGATGTCGGACGGTGACCGCCAGGCCATGATCCATTCCATGGTCGACAAGCTGGCCGGCGAGCTGAAGGCCAATCCGAAAGACAGTGGCGGCTGGGTCCGGCTGATGCGGGCACGCATGGTGCTGGGCGAAGCCGACAAGGCGGCCCAGGCCTATCAGGACGCGCGCAAAGCCTTTGCCGGCACGCCGGCCGCGCAGGCGGCCTTGCAGGAAGCGGCGAAGTCTCTTGGGGTCCCCGGCGCCTAAATCGTCGCCTGGTCGTTTGCGGCGGGCGGCATGGCATTTTCGCCACCCAGGAATCGAATGTCGCTGACGCGGCGCTTTCCGTTTTGCCGCTCCAGCTGCACGATCACGTCGATCACCCGGCGGACATAGGTCTGGATCTTGTCCCAACCCAGATCCAGTCCGCTGGTCATGGCCAGCAGCGCGATCTGATCGATGGCGCCCTCCGGTGTGTCGGCATGCACGGTGGTAAGCGAGCCGGGATGGCCGCTATTGACGGCGCGCAGGAAGGCGAACGCCTCCTTGCCCCGCAACTCGCCCAGCAATATCCGGTCGGGCCGCATGCGCAAGGATGCGCGCAGCAGATCGTCGGCATCGACCTGCGCCTCGCCCTGGTCGCCTCGCACCGCGATCAGGCCCACCGCGTTGGGATGATCCAGCCGGATTTCTGGTGCGTCTTCGATCACGATCAGCCGCTCGCCGGTGTTGATCTCGCGCACCAGGGCGTTGAGCAGGGTGGTCTTGCCGGTAGAGGTGCCGCCGCTGATCACAATCGTTTTTTTGGCGCGGACCGCCTCTTTCAAGAACCCCGTCTTGTCGCCGGATTTCAGCATCGCCGCCAGTTCATCATCTCTGCTGGTGCGCCGGCCATTGGCTGACGCTTCGGCAAAGAGTCCCATCTCCCCCAGATCGTCCACCGACAGATCGGCGATCACATGCTTTCGAATCGCAATCGCCATGCCGCCGCGGGTGGCGGGTGGCGCGATGATCTGCACCCGGCCGCCATCGGGCAGGGTGGCCGACAAAAGCGGCTGCTCGCGATTGACGCCCTGGTGGCTGGCGGCGGCGATCTGGCGCGCCAGCCGGTTCAGCACCACATCCGTGACCTGTGGCGCGGCAATGCGGGTCAGCATGCCGCCGGACGTCTCGATCCACACTTCGCCGGGCTGGTTGATCAAAAGATCGGTGACATCGTCGCGCGTCAGCCAGGGCGCCAGCGCCGAAAGATAGGTGTCGAGATAGACGCCTGCCGTCATTTCGAAGTGCCGGCGAAATCCAGGTCGCGGGTGACAAAAACCTGGAGCGGCGTGCCTTGCGGCACTGTGATGGTGGTGGGAATGTCGATCTGTTTTTGCAGCGCGATGCTGGCGACCTGGCTGGCCTGCTGCTGGGAGCCGATGATGATGGCAGTGTTGCCATTGTTGCCGGACTCGGCAAACCGCTCCAGGCCCGCACCCATCACCGACAACAGGATGGCACTGCCGAAACGCTGGAAGAAATGGGTGTCGGTCTCGCCCGCCAAGCCACCGCGGCCGAGTTCGTCGGTGCCGGGCGAGCCGATGTCGATGGAAACGCCGTCCGGCGTGATGACCCGCGACCACACCACAAAGGCGCGGGTCTGGCTCAGCGCGACGCCGCTGCGATACTGGCCGATCAGCTTGGAGCCGCGCGGAATCAGCACCGTGGTGCCATCAAAGCCGCGCACGTCGCGGCTGACCACGGCGCGCACAAAGCCCGGCAGGTCGGAATTGATCGCCGTCTCCAGCACGGCCGGGATCACCGTGCCCTGCGGCGCGGTGTGCGACAGATCGCGGATACGCGAGGCATGGGCGACATCGACATTGGAGCCGGAGATGCGGGCGGAGAAACGTTCATCCGCCGACAGCTTGTCGTCGCCGGCGTCCTTGCCCGCCGCGGGGACGCCGCCGGCCTGTGCCACGGTGGTTGTGGTGGTGACGGTGCCGGCGGCTGGGGCCTGGCTGAAATCCACCACCATGGCTGGCGCATGCGGATCAGAGGTGACCTGCGGCGTGGTCTGTGCTGCTGCCGGCGCGGCGGCCTGAATGATCATGGGTGGCGGCGGCGCCACGACGGGCGCGGGCTTGGGCAAGACCGGCGTCGGCGGTACGACGGCAACAGCCTGGGGTACTGGTGCCTGGCGGGCGGTGCGATGATTGCTCAGCGACACAAAGGTGATCACGCCCAGCACACAGGCGCCGACCACGGCTGCGCCCATGCCCCAGGACGAACCGGATCGCACAAGACCGGGATGCGGGCGCGATGCCGCGTCAAAGACAGGGCTGCGGGCATAATCGGGCGGGATGTGGCTCATAGGCAGATCCAGCAGGTTTTGGGGCGGCGTCGTGGGCTTTGTGGGCCGGGCGCGGCGGCGTGGAAACCGTCGTTATAGACATGGGTCACGTCGTTGCCCTGGCGCAGCACGAAGCCGCGCGCCACGACATCGGCCACGACATAGCCGTCGCGCATGTAGGAATTGACCACCACTTCGTTTTTTTCGCCATCGACCGAGAAGATGGCGGGATAGGCCTCGCCCTCGCGAAATTCGAAATAGGTGGCGTGGCCGTCGTCGAAAATGCGCGCCGGCACGATCCTGGAGGAGCCATCATAGCTGTAGGCGGAATTGACCACCTTGGGCATGGGCGGTGGAGGAGGCATTGTGGGCTTGGCTTCCACCCTTGCCACCGCCACTTCCGGATATTGGAAGCGCAGGGTGTAAACGATGCTTTTGTCTCCCGCCGGCGCATGCGGCCGCACATTCAGCTCGAAAGAATAGTGACGATAGTTGGTTACCACCGTCATGTTGGTGGTCGGCACTTCGCCCATCGGCTTGACGAACAGAAGATTGGCGGCGCGGTTGGGGGTGATCTGCCAGCCGGTGGCGTCGCCTACCGCGACATTCTCGATATGCTCTTCGGGCGAGAATTCGATGAAGGTCTGATAACCCATGGTGGCATGCAACTCCACCACCTGGGTGGGATCATAATCCACCACGAAGATGCGTGGATCGCCCGAGCCGGGGCGCGGCATCAGCGCGCCCTGCGATGGGGTGGTGGCGAACAGCAGCATGGCGGACAGAATGGCGGCGAACGGCTTTTTCATGCCCGCCTTCCTTCCCGCGTTACCGTGGGACGGCGATAGGAGTCGCCGATGCGCGCCGGGGCTGCCGCGGCAGGGCTTGAGCCTTCACGGCGCGCATAGGTGATGCTTGTGGCCGTGGCGGAAACACGTTCGCCGGCAATAGCGGAAGTTTCATGGCGGCCCAGCAGTTCGGCGAGCTGGGCGGGGCGTGAGATCAGATCGAGAGGCAAGGCAGCCCGTGATGCCTGCATGGCGGCGCTCTGGCCGGCGGCGCGGGGCCCGCGGGAGGGCAGGCGGAAACCGCGCGCGATCGTGATTCCAGCCAGCACCAGCCCGAACTGGGCGGCGCAGAATACCAGCACGATGATAGCGGCGGTGACGCCGGTGCGCGCGTCCGCCAGGCCGTTGGCGCCCACGTCCGACAGCGCCTCCATCCAGGGATCGACGGCATGCAGCATCAACACCGTGAGGCTCCAGCCGCTGAGCAGGCCGAGCGCGGAGGCCGTCAGGGCCCGCACCCAGCCCACGAACAGGCCGCGGGTTTCAAAGAACAAGAAACTGGCGATGAATAGCGGGCCGGTGGCGGTCAAAAGGCCGATGGCGATCATCATCACGCTAATCAGCCCGGCACTGGCGATGAAGAGGCCATTGGCCGCCATGCTCAGCGCTTCCGACGCGGTGGCATAGTCAGCCTGGGCGTGGTCGCTCACCGACTTGGGCGGATGGGCGAAGGCATTGGCGGTCTCGCGCAGCTGGTCATAAGACGACTGCAGTCCCGCGACCGGATCGGTCGCCAGGGCATGACCGCGCATGGGGGCGGAGATCAGCGCCGCGATTTCGATCGGTGCCCGTTCGGCCACGTCGAACACCAGGGTCTGGAACAGGCTCCAGCTGGTCACCAATGCCAGCACGGCCCCGATCTTGAGCGCGATCATGGGCCCATCGGTCAGCCGCGCGCCTTCGCCGAACAACAGGCGATAGCCAATCACCGCGACATAGATGGTCAAGGCCACGGTCAGCGCGGTCTGAAACGGCGAATTGGCGGCAGCCAGGGATTCATAACCCAACCGCGCGAAGTTGCGGGTATTGCAGTCGACGGCGCCAAGGACATCGCGCACCACGCCCGTGTCGGTGATGGTGGAACAGGCGGTCATGCCACGTTCCTTCCGCGCCCGGCCATGAAGGCGTCCAGCCAGGCTTGTGGTTCATCGCCCAGCCGCTCGCGCAGGGCATCGAGCTGGCGGACGCTGGCTTCGGTGCCTGCCAGCACGCGCAGCTCACCGGTCAACCCGGTCAGGTCCAGGCGAGCCACCACGCTGTGATCGGCCTGCTTGATCAGGAAGCAACGCGAGGTGTCGGGCAGGGTGCGCACCAGTTCGAACTCATGTTCCGACAGGCCGAAGCCCTCGATATAATCGGCGGCGCGTGCCTTGGGATTGGGAAAGAATATCTGGGTGGCGGACTGTTCGATGATGGCGGGACCGACCCGGCTTTCCAGCGCGTCGTCGGCATTCTGGGTGCAGAAGCCGACCAGGCCATTGCGCTTTCGGATGGTCTTTTCCCAATCCTTGATCTTGCCGACAAAGACATCGTCATCCAGCGCTTTCCAACCCTCATCGACCACGATGATGGCGGGGGTGCCATCCAGCCGCTGCTCGATGCGATGGAACAGGTACATCATGGCCGGCGTGCGGGTGGTGGGCGAATTCAGCAGCCTTGTCATGTCGAAGCCCAGGATGCGCGATGTCACATCCAGTGCGTCGTCCTCATTGTCGAACAGCCAGGCATGCTCGCCGCCATCGCACCATTGGCCCAAACGGGCCGCCAGGTCGCCGGCGCTGGGACGGCGCTGGCCCCGGAACAGTTCGCGCAGGTAGCGCAGCCGGCGATGGCTGGGGTCTTCGGCATAATTGGCGTCGATCGCATCGGCGATCAGGGCGCGGTCTTCCGCCGTCAGCGGCGCGCCATAGGATGACAGAAGGCGCGACAGCCATTCCGCCAGGAAGGCACGGTTCTCGCCGGTATCGGGCAATGCCAGCGGATTGAATCCCGTGGGCTGGCCCGGTGAAATCACATCGTAGGCGCCGCCGATGGCGCGGATGAAACCTTCAGCGCCGCGATCCTTGTCGAAATAGGCGATGCGTGGCTGCATCCGTTCGGCTTGCGCCAGCAGGAAAGCAAGTAGCGCCGTTTTGCCCGAACCGCTAGGCCCGATGATGGTGAAGTTGCCCAGATCGCCGGAATGGAAGTTGAAGTGATAGGGACCGAAGGAGGTGGTCTCCAGCACCGTGATGGGGCCGCCCCAATGATTGTCCCGCGCCTGGCCGGTGGGATGATTGTGGAAACTGGCCAGGCTGGCGAAATTGGCGGTGGAGATCATCGCCTTGCGCGCGATCAGGCCGAAATTGCCGGGGAACTGGGCCCAGAACGAAGGCTCCAGATTCATTTCCTCGCGCACCGCGATGGCGCCGGTTTCCGCCAGCGCCGCCTGCACATCGGCGGTGGCCTGATCCAGCGCTTCCAGGGTCGGCGTGCGCGCCAGAATGGAAAGATGGTGCTCGCCATAGGCGGCGCGGCCGGCGGCGACATCATCCTTGGCCGCGGCCAGTTCACCGCGCAGGCTGATGGCATCGTGATCGGCGGCGCGCAGGCGGCGCAGCGCCTGGCCCATGCGTGACAAAGCGGTCTGCTGCTCGACAAAGGCGAAGCTTTCGGTCAGCACCATCTCAAACGGCAGGCGCAGCACGCCATCCAGCATGCCGGGCACCGAACGCAGAGGGTAATCCTTGAGCGAAATCATGGCGCCGTAGCTGGCACGCTCATGACCGGCCGCGCCGAACTCCATGGCGTCATAACCGAAGGAGAGCCGCCGCGTGGCGAGGGTTTGGCCCATGTCGCTGGAGGGCGCCAGCACCCGGCGCGCCACGCCGTTGGTGAGCAGCGACAGGAATTCCGCCGGCTCGGAGCACAGTCCGGTCGGACCCTGGTAGAGCGACAGAGTACGCGGGCCGTAAGGTGCCAGGGTCGCCAGGAAGGTCTCGCGGGTGGCATGCAACTGGCGCAGCTCGCGTTCCAGCAGCGCGGCATCCTCGCCCGGCTTCTTCAGCAGTTTCTCGATGAAACCGGCGCCCCCCTGCAGTGGCCGGCGCACGAGGGTGAGAAAAATATCGTTCACGTAAAGCTGGCGCCGCGCCAGCCGGGCCCGCCAGGCATCGTCCAGCCGGCGGCAGAAGGCGTTGTCGGGTGCACTGTCGAATTCGGTGCTCACGCGCCGGCGCACGACATGGTGATAGATCGCAAGCCTGGAACTGGCCGCGCCGCGCAGCAAAGTCTCGCGCATCGCCTTGCGATAGTTCAGCTCGTCGTCGGAAGAGGTCTCGAACGGAAAGCCGCGCATATGAATGGTCTGCACCAGCAAGCCATCGCGGGTCTTGAGCGTCACCTCGTCCAGATGACCCAGATAAGGCAACCGATCGCCCACCGCCGCCTCGTTCGGAGCAAGGGTCCGCGCCGCGCGGTTGCGGAAAAACTGCATCATCATGGGCGGTACGAGTTCATCTTCCAGAACCAATGGTTCTTCACCCGCGGGCAATGGCGCAGCTTGACGCCCCAGATGTCGAAGAAGCGCGGATCGCGCAGGCATCCCAGATAGCCGATCACATGCAGCGCCCCCGCCACGGCGAAGGACCAGAAGGACCGCGTCAGCAGAAACAGCTCGAGCGTCACGATCAGGTTGAACACCGCATAGCCATAGGTGACGCCGCCCATCATCTGGGGCCGCGTCAGGGCGCTGAACACCGGATCGGAGTTGAGCCGCGCCATCGTCAGTGCAGGCCTCCTGCCAGCGAACGGATGCCCGACACGATGGCGACGGCGCCGAAGATGATGAAGCAGCCGATCACCACGGTGAGCCCGCGCCGCCATTCGATGCGGCCCGTCAGCATCATGAAGCCGACCACCGCGACCGCGATCACCGCGGCGGCGGTGGCGACATTGCCCAGAAGCGTTCCCTGAATCCATTCCATCGCCGCCACCAGCGGCGACGAGCCGGCGGGATCCTGGCCGGCCACCTGCGCGTTCGCCGCCGATGCGCTCATCGCGGCCAGCAGAGCACCGCCCAAGAAGCGTTTCATGGATGCACCTTTTCTTCCGCGCTGTCGGCAAGCCGGTTCATCACCGCGCTGACATAGGCCTGGGTTTCGGGATAGGGCGGCACGCCGTGATAGCGTTCGACCGCTTCGGGGCCGGCGTTATAGGCGGCCAGTGTCTTGATGATGTCGCCATCAAAACGGTCCAGCATCCGGGCCAGATAAGCCGCGCCGCCATCGACATTGGTGGAAACTTCTCCCGGATTGACCCGCAGGTCCAACGCGGTGGTTGGCATCAGCTGCATCACCCCGCGGGCACCTTTGGGCGATACCGCATCCTGGCGCATGTGCGATTCCTGCCAGGCCACGGCGGCGATCAGCGCCTGACTGAGGGCGTGGCGGGCGCCTGCATTCCGAATGGCGGCGACAATGGGAAGCGGCGGCTGGACCGGCTGGGTGGAGCGGGCGATGGGCCGGACCCCCTCCGCCGAGACCACAACCGGACCTTTATATATGTTGGTCTGCCCATCCGGGCCGATATCCATCACCTGGGCTTGGGCCGGGACCCAGCCCAGGCCCCAAAGGCCCGTGGCCAACAATGCCATAAGGCATTGTTTTGATTTGATAATTTCAGACACGCCCACCCGTACCCCGTCTTTTGGGGTCAGGATAGTCCAGGCCAAGGGGGTTTTCCACAGCGGGCCGTGTGAGTTCCCTTGCCGGCCAGGCATTTAAACCTTGTCGGAAATATTTTGTACCAAGGTGATACAGCCAGCCCCTACTCTCGTAGGGCATATTGTTTATGGCGCCGTTAACATTATAAGCGGTGCCAGGTAGGGGTACCTGTTTAGGGTGGGGGACGGCGCCATTTGCATGGCTCGACCCTCAAGGGTTGGGTTGAGTGGACAAGGTCTCGGCTGGCGGGCAAGCAACTCCGCGCGTGCGCGGATGCGCGCTTGCGTCTGTCAGTGTTCTCTCTCTGGTTGTAATGAGTGTCGGTGCGAAGGCGCAGCCGACCGGCGGGTCGGTCGTTGCCGGCCAGGCCCAGATCACTGCTGCCG